>Ga0183100_1000002_pt1 | contig 1126124 bp, 1051 predicted proteins | sample Biomet2_FD_127789 | JGI IMG/M metagenome (GOLD analysis project Ga0183100, IMG submission 127789) | Microbial communities from bioreactor (seeded with anoxic lake sediment) at LBNL, California, USA - Biofuel metagenome 2 | ecosystem: Engineered > Bioreactor > Anaerobic > Unclassified ... | reverse complement strand
CGAAGTTCTTTCTTTTTTACCGAAAAAAGAAAGAACTCAAAGAAAACACGGCCCCGAAGTCCCGCTTGAATCCGCCCGAGAAAAGCTTGCCGAGGCAGTGCCGTAACTCGCCGTTCGCTAACGCGACCGACTCAAACAGACGGCCCTTTAAAACCTCGGCAAGCTTCCCTCGGTCGGCGCGGCCCTATGGGGATTTTCAACCATGCTATGCAGGCAACTGCAGGGATATGGTGCAGACGTTCACCACGCCACACCACCGGCTTTAGTTTGAGCGGCCCTTCATTCCCCATCAGGCACGAGCCGGAGGGAAATGCCGTGGCAAGGTTTTAAGCCGCCATCTGTTTGAGTCGGTCGCGTTAGCGAACGGCGAGTTATGGCGGCGCCTTGCCGCGGTATTTCCCTTCGGGGTTTCGAGTGAATGTCGGGGCCGTGTTTTCTTTGAATACTTTCTTTTTTCGGTAAAAAAGAAAGTATTTCGCCCGTCGGGCGAGACCGACTCCAAATCATCATCCGCGCAGCGGATTCATCACACAACAGTAATAGCAATCGTCCGCCTAGCATTCCCCTGCCAACGATACCACTCACTCTCGCCAACACACTGCCCACAGTGACTAGCGCATGAAGCGGTCAGCTTCACCACCCGCCCCTTGCGTACCCACTGCTCCAGCATGCCCTGCATCGCACTTTCGGGTAGCCGAAAGTGCCGACACAACTCTCCTAGACTCACGCCTGTACGCGCGCGCAGGTAATCGCGAATTTCAATTAGCAACATCCGCAGCCACCCTCCTTGGCGCATGCGGTAGCCGGGAGGGTGCCAACTGGCAGACGCCCTGGCTGGCGACCATAGATGCGCAGCGCAAGCACCAGCAACACCGCAATCAGAGGAATGCCAATCAGCCAGCCTAGCGCCGACGATCCGCCTGCAGCCAGGCGCGCTGATTGGAAATAGAGTGTCCCGGTACTCCAGGCCATGACGAATGACCAGGAGGCAACCAGAAGGGTCCAGCGTAAGTTGGTTTCACGATACACCGCGCCCATGGCCGCCACGCATGGCAGGTAGAGCAACACAAACAGTAGATAGGCCATGCCGGCAGCAGCCGTACCAAACAGCAGACGCATTTGGCCAAAGGTTGAGGTATGTACTTCGCGCTCTTTGGCGGTCAACTGCTCGTTATTGACGTCGCCAACATTTAACCCTAAGGGATCTGACAGCGCGCTGCCCAGTGCACTCAATTTTTCTGGTACGGAAGCAAACGCTTTGGCAATCCCTGCGGACACGCTATAGGGTTCTTCTGGCTCGCCCTTGGCATTGTTGCGCGCCATTGAGGTATAAAGCGCGTCTAGCGTACCCACTACCGCTTCTTTGGCAAATACGCCGGTAAATATCCCTACCGTTGCCGGCCAGTTGTCTGGCTGAACCCCCATTGGTTCAAACACTGGGGTGACATGACGACTGATGGTCGCCAGCAGTGAGTGGTCGGTATTTTCATTGCCAAAGCTACCATCGGTGCCCAGCGTATTCAGTAGATTGAGAATCGCCACCACGATCACAATCGCCTTGCCTGCCCTCAGGATAAAGCCTTGGAGGCGATCCCAGGCTCGGGTCAACAGACCGCGCAAAGTAGGGAGGCGATAGGGCGGCAGCTCCATGACAAACGGTGAGGCTTCACCAGGCAACAGCGTGTGCTTCAGAATCAGCCCGGTGATGGCCGCGACCGCGATACCGGTCAGGTAGAGGCCAAACACGACATTTTGCCCATTGCGGGGAAAGAATGCCGCGGCAAACAGGGCGTATACCGGCAGACGTGCACCGCAAGACATATAAGGGATCATGGTGATCGACAGCAGCCGGTCACGGGTATTGTCGAGCGTTCGGGTTCCCATGATGGCGGGCACATTACAGCCAAAGCCCACCAGCATTGGCACAAACGCCTTGCCGGGCAAGCCAATGATGCGCATCACCCGGTCCATCACCATGGCGGCACGCGCCAGATAACCTGAGTCTTCAAGAAAGGACAAACACAGAAACATCGCGGCAATCACGGGAATAAAGGTTGATACGGTCTTAATCCCGCCACCCACACCTTGCGCCAGAATAACCGTCAGCCAGGTAGGCGCTCCGGCGCTCACCAGTAGATGACCTACCCCCTTGACTAACAGGGTATCGCTCAAGATATCGAAGAAGTCGATAAAGCACGACCCAAGATTAATCGATAACAAGAACATTAAGTACATCACCGCAAAGAATAGCGGAACACCCCATACGCGGTGTAAGGCCACCCGATCCAGCCGCTCTGTCAGGCTGATGCCAGCCTCTCGTGGGCGAGCGATCGCCTGATGGCAAACTTGATTAATGGCTTCGTAGCGCGCACTGGCAATTGCGATATCCAACTCGCCCTCAAAGGGTAAGCCCAAGGTATCGCGTAGCTTGGCGAGCAGCCGTCGTTCTTCCACGGTCAATGCATCCGGTTCGTTGTGGCTACTTTGGACACACTCTAGCAATGACCAGCGGTGCATGCGTGACAGCAAGCTGGCGCTGCCGGCTTGCTGCAATAATTCTGACAACTGCGTCGCTAAGCCGGCCCCGAGCGTCTTGCTTTGGGTCGGTTTGATCGCTTGCTTCGCTGCGCTGATAATCGCTTGTTTCAGTGCGGCCATGCCATGGCCACGACTGGCTGAAATGGCGACGACTGGGCAGTCAAGCGACTGTTGCAATACTTCCAGATCGATGGTTTCGCCGCGGCCATGCACCTCATCAATCATGTTGAGTACCACCAGCATCGGGCGTTCCAGGTCGAGCAGTTGGCCGGTCAGGTACAGGTTACGATGCAAATTTGATGCATCAATGATGTTGACGATTAAGTCAGCACCTTGGTGCAGGACATATTCTCGTGCAATGCGTTCGTCTTCTGATCCGCCCTGCTCTTCGCGTTCTAGCGAATAGGTGCCCGGCAGATCGGTTACGACGACGGTGTCTTGTTGATACTGGAACCGTCCGGTTTTTTTCTCTACGGTGACGCCGGGCCAGTTGCCAACACGCTGGCGCGACCCGGTTAACGCATTGAACACCGTGGTTTTGCCACAGTTAGGGTTACCGACCAACGCTATATTCAACTGGGCGCTCATGCGTCAGCCTCCACGACAATTACCGCCGCCTCTTGGCGGCGCAGACAGAGGCGAAAACCATGGATGGCGATTTCGATTGGGTCACCAAGTGGAGCCTTGCGCACCACTTCGATGCTGCAACCAGGAATCACCCCCATGGAAAGCAGCTTGCGCCGATACGGCGCAGCTTCTGCCATTAAGCGCGTCACCCGTGCAGGGGTACCTAGCGGCAGCTTACTCAGATCCATTGGAGACATGCGGCGATTCCTTGAACGGCAAAGAGAATGATTCTCATTTTATACATTTTATCGTGCGGTATCATGATGCATATCAAAAAAATTTAAGCCACGCAAAATAAAGAAAACGGCGCAGAAGTCTGCACCGTTGGTCTAGCCCTTGATAAAGCCGACGTCCGGCTTAAAGACGGTACTGATGGACTGCTTTTTTCATGCGTTCAGTCATGGAGAGCAGCACACCGGCACTCTCTTCCCCATGCGCCGCCAATTGCAGATTGTGGTCGGTCGCCACGGTAATCTTTTCCATATTGTGCGCGATATCATCCAAGGCTTGACTCTGTTCTCCGGCAGCGCTTGAACTCATGGCGACGCGCTCTACGGTGTTCCCCATTTCTTGGTCGATGCGTTGCAGAGACAAGCCCACCGCATTGACGCGTTCGCTGCCCTCTTCGATCTGAACCGCCCCCTGACGCATTTCATCAACGGCCCCGCCGGTCTCGCTTTTGATCGTTCCGACCATCGCGCCAATTTCTTCAGTGGCTTTACGGGTGCGTTCGGCCAATTTGCGCACTTCGTCGGCCACCACCGCGAAACCTCTGCCTTGCTCTCCGGCACGCGCCGCTTCAATCGAGGCATTCAGCGCCAGCAAATTGGTCTGGTCGGCAATTTCTTGAATCACCGAGGTAATGCGGCCAATCTCGTTGGTACGCTGGTTTAACGCCTCAATTTGCGCCACTGACGCGTAAATAGTCTGGGTTAACCTGGCCATCGAAGTTTGCGCTGACTCTGACTGAGTCACGCCGAGCGTGGCCTGTTCCCCTACCTGAGCGGCCACCTGGCGGGTCTGCTCGCTACTCGCGGCGACTTCATGCAGGGACACGGTGATTTGTTCGATCGCGGCGGCACTGGCTGAGACCGAGGTGTGCTGTTCGTCGCAGCGCTTGCGCATCTGCTCGGCGCTTTGTCTAGCTTCTTCACTCACTGCATTGAGTTCTGCCGCCACATTCGCCATGCCCTGCAAAGTGGCTTGCAGCGAGGATAGCAATAAGCCTGAAAGCCGTGCCAGCTCGTTGGTGGCACCGCCACGGACTGGTTGCAGATTTAAGTCTCCACTACTCAACACGGCATGGATAAACCGTTCTTGTCTGGTTAATGCGCGGCGCAATGGCATGGCACCGACCCACAGGAAAAAGATCAGGGTCAGCAATGACACTCCTGCGCCACTCACCACCAGCCATGTGGGCAACCAGGGACTCAAGGCGGCCAGTATTGAGCCAATCAGGGCGCCAGAACTTAGGATAAATAGCGCAAAGCCAAAGGAGCAGAACCGATCGACAAATCGGGTGGAGGTCGCAATGCCTTCGCCATGCAGCACTTGAAGCCCACGTTCTCCCGCATTCATGCGACGGTAGGCCGCATCAGCCAGCGCAATCTGCTCACGTGTAGGGCGCGAACGCACCGATTGATACCCCACGATCTTGCCATCTTCACGCACGGGCGAAATATTGGCGACCACCCAGTAAAAGCCACCATCCTTGCGGCGATTTTTAACCAGGCCGCGCCATGGCACTCCCTGTTTGAGGTCTTGCCATAAGTCTTTGAACGCTAAGGTAGGCATATCGGGATGACGCACAATATTGTGTGACTGCCCAAGCAGTTCTTCACGCGAGAAGCCACTCACCTCTGAATAGACTTCATTCGCCTCAACAATCATGCCCTTGAGATCGGTGCGAGAGTAGATGAATGCCCCTTCTGGCACCACGCTCTCGATTTCGGTTACGGGGTAGTTTTTTTTCATGTTGTGCGATGGTTTCTCAAAAATTATGGGGTATTTTATTCCTCCAATGTTATATCAATCGTTAAAGTTTTATAACCTTTTCGTTTTATATTATAAACGCATACTTAAAGATAAAAACATATCCAAATTCGTGTTAATTATTCTGTTTGGGTTGTTGGCTTAAGCGTAAACTCTTCGATATATTCATTAATAATTCATTAAACAGAAAAATATTAATCCACATTATTCAAGCGCTGATTTTGTGAGGCTGGATTGACTTATCGGCAGGATTCGTCATTGGGCCTTGAAACGATCACAGGGCAAGATAGGGTTCGTGGTAATGTAGACGTATCTGTGGCGGGTGGATGTGGAACCAAATTCGGCGAAATTGACTCAAATCATGTTGGATTTAGATAAATTCATACACAGTTGTAAATTATAATGACAATTAGACAATACAATTGGTCAGCACCCAATGTTTGACGGCAGTCGGTTTGCACTGATACTGTTGAAGCGTGGTGTTTTATGCCAGCGGTCTTGCTAATGTCAGTCTGATTTTTACTTGAAATAAGGAGATCTAAGATGTCCAGTCAATCTATTGCAGCTGAAAACGAACAACTGCTACAGGATGTACGCCAAGTTCTATCGAATACTGAAGATTTGTTGCAAACCTCTAGCGATGAGGGTGGCGAAAAAACCAAAGAACTCAAGAAACGCATTGGTGAAAATATTAAAAATGCCAAGGCTCGTTTAGTAGACGTAGAACAAGCGGTAGTGGGTAAGGCAAAAGTTGCGGCTAAGGCGACGGATCAGTTTGTGCATGAAAATCCGTGGAAATCGATCGGGATTGCTGCAGGGGTTGGTCTGCTGCTTGGGATGTTGATCTCTCGCCGCTGAGTCTAATGACCGAATCCACCCAAACCTCCCCCCGGCCCGGAACGCTACGATCGCTTCTGGGCTTATTGACCTCGCTGATACAGGTTCGCTCTGAACTTTTCAGCATGGAAGCCCAAGAACAGAAACAAACCTTGATCGGTAATCTGCTGATTGCGCTCTTGTCGGTGGGTTGCTTGCTACTGGGTTTGATTGCTGCCTTGATTTTTATCACTTTGATCTCGCCTCCCGAATGGCGACCTTTGTTGCTTGGCAGTATTTCACTGATTCTGATCATTGGAGCGGGCATTGCCTTGTGGCATTTGAAGCGCCGTCTTGAGACACAGCCCGCACCTTTCTCGCTCACCATCACCGAAGTGCGTAAAGATCTGGATGCGCTGCTAAGCAAGGATTAAGCCATGAATGCCAGCGAACGTGCTTTCAGAAAAGAATTGCTATTGGTTAAAGGCGATGCCCTGCGGATGCAGGTGCGCATTGAGTTATCCCACGTTAAGCAGCGTTTTGGCCGTGGTGGTCTGATTTTAGGGACGCTGGCTACGGGACGCCGCTTGCTGACTTTATTTGCGTCATCGGACTCTGGGCATGGCTGGCGCCGCTGGCTTAAAACCGGTTTACGCAGTCTATTGGCTTTGCAATCTTGGCGTAAAATCTGGGATCGCCTTTAACCTTTGCACGGCCTCTTCGTATGCACACCACTGAACGCCCGAATATAGGCATTACCTTTTTTGCCAGCAGCAACCCGCGTCATTCGATTTGGTCTAACGGTACCTTGCAGAACATCTTGTTTCTTATGTTGATGTTGCAAGCATCAGACCAAACGGGCGAGGTGTGGTTAATTAATTATGGCGATGCGGACGTTCTGCCACCGTGGTTACGTCTGGCTGGATTGGATATCAAGCTGGTGCGCTTTCACGAAGTTGCTTCACAACTGGACGTACTGATTGAAGGCGGCGCACAAATTGTGCCTGAACAAGCCGAAATCGTGCATCAAGCTGGGGGCGTGGTGATTGCCTATCGCTGCGGCAATGATTACATCATGGACGCCGAGCGTATCTGTTTTGATTTGCAGCCGGGCTCCATCTTCAACGGTACCCGTTTTGACGAGGTATGGACCCAAGCACAACATGTGTCGATGTGTCGCAATCTGTGGGAAATTGGGCTGCGCGCTCCAGTCAGGGTGATGCCGCATATCTGGAGCCCGCTCTTTGTTCGCCTGATTGCAGACAACCTGCAAAAAGCCGAGCCTGATGCCGTATTTGGCTATCAGGCAGGCGCTAGCGCCAAGCGGGTTGCTATTTTTGAACCCAACCTGAATGTAATCAAGACTTTCATCACGCCATTGCTAATCTGTGAAACCGCATACCGGCAAGACCCTGGCGCTATTTCAGAAGTCTATATCACCAATACTAGCGAAATTACTGAGCACCCCTCTTTCCAAAGCCTGACCCAAGCAATGGATCTGTATCGTGACAAGATCGTCTCATTTGAGGCCCGCTACAGCCTGCCGCTATTTCTGGCACGCTTTACCGATGTGGTGGTGTCCCATCAATGGGAAAATGGCCTGAACTATTTGTATTACGATGTGTTGTATGGCGGCTACCCACTGATACACAATTCGCCGTTTTTGCGTGAGGTGGGTTACTACTATCCAGATTTTGACGCCAAACAAGGCGCAAGCGCATTGCTTTGGGCAATTCACCACCACGACCAGCACCTGGCCGACTATAACAACCGCACACAACATCTTTTATCGCAAGTTGACATAAGTAACCCGGTTAATCAGGCATGCCATATTGAGCGCCTGCTCTCACTCCTGGCGGCCAAAACACTGGGACACTAAGTGTACCCTCCCCCTTTCTCTATCCGAGCAAACCTGCCGCCACATTGATCGACATGGCCAAAATACTGGTATTAAACACAAAGGCCAGTATCGACTGCGCCAACACCAAGCGCCGTGTCGCGTTATTGTTGGGCGCAATATCGGCGGTCTGCGATGCCACGGCAATGGTGAACGAGAAATAGGCGAAGTCCCAATAGTCTGGGGTAGTTGGCCGGTCTGGAAACAGCAAGGGCCGCGTTTCAGCACTACTACCGTAGTATTGGTGGGCATAGTGCATGGCAAATAAGGTCGGCAGCAACAGCCAGGCACCAAGCAGTGTCGCTGCGGATAAGCTCATATGCGCAAAGCGCATGTCTGGCGCCATTCCCTTGACTCGCGCCAGTTCTGCAACAATCGCCAATAGGCTCATCACCGACGCTATGCACACGGTAGTCAATACCTTAGCGGCACTTTCATCCTGTATCCGCGCGACATGGCGAATGCGTTCTGGCGTGGCACGCACCATCAGCACCCACAGTGACAGCAAATAAAACCAGGTCGCCACATTCCAGCCAAACAGTACCCGCGTCAGCCACACCCAGTGAGGGGGGCTTAGGACGAGCATTGTTATGCCTAAAGCGCTGGCCAATAGCATTCTGGGCCACGCGATCACCAATCGTTGAACTCTCTTCATAACTTAAAACATCCCTCTTGCTGAAATGGATTCGTGCCAACCGATGCCCTGCCGATGATACACAGCAGAGTTTCAGAGTCTGACCTATTCTGAATTTAAATAGATTTACGCGGACAATATCATGAACCCGCTGTATGGTTATTCTTCTCTCTATCCGGCCTATGGCGATATTTACTCCGTGTTAGGTCAGCGGCTAAGCATTGGCAGTTCTTCACTGTTGTCCGTCTCGGCCAAATCGCAAAGCGATGCTTATCAACTGGATCTTTCAAGTTATGGTCAATTAATGTCCAGCTTGAGTAGTTTTCAATACGCGCTTGGTCGCATCAGTTCGTCAAGTCAGAACAATGGCCTTAACACCAGCAGCTCCAACTCTTCGGTCGCCATCGCCACGGCATCCACCGGCGCCCAATCTGCCAGCTACACGCTGTCCGTCAACCGGCTAGCTACAGCTCAAACCGTTACCAGCGGCACTTTTACCGATGCATCTAGCACGGTAGTCGGCAGCGGTTCGATGACGTTCAGTACTGGCACCTACAATGCGGCCAGCAATAGTTTTACCGGGGACGGCTCCGGTTCTACCACCATCAATATCACCAATGGCAGCTTGAACAGCATCGCCAGTGCGATCAACACCTCGGTTTCGGGCATGGTTGCCAGCGTAGTACAAAGTAGCGACGGCTATCGCTTATCTATCGCTCGCAACATTACGGGGGCAGAGAATAACTTCAAAATCACGGTAGCGGATAGCGACGGCACTAACACCGATCTATCTGGCCTGTCTCAACTGGCATATGATCCAAGCGCCAGCGCTGGCGCAGGGAAAAACCTGACACAAACCCAGGCCGCACAGAATGCAGCCTACCAGGTGAATGGCGTCCAAAGCACGAGTAGCAGTAACACAGGGGTCAAGTTAGCGAGCTATCTGAGTGCCAATTTGTTACAGACTGGCTATACCATGATTTCGGTTGGTTCCGACTACAGCAATCTCAGTGGCGGGGCCCAATTACTCACGAATGCGTTCAATACCCTCAAGAGTAGCATTGGCCAACTATTGTCTTCGAGTAGCGCGCTGCAGAATGACGCTCAGGTTAGTCGCTTGATTTCCAGTCTGGATTCTCAAGCTATCAGCAATCTGGACAATGGCAACTCAACCCTCACGACCCTGGCTCAGATCGGGGTGCGCTATGCACCACAAGTAACCAGCAATACGGGTGAAACGCTCAGTCTGGACAATAACACCTTGCAAGACACCTATAGTCTGGATCAAGCGGGGGCCAGCGCCCTATTAGCCCTTGCGGCACAAGGCTTTAACCTTTTAGCCGATAGCTATGCCTCGCCACTGAATGGCTCTCTGACTCAAACCATTGGCCAAATGCAGCAATGGGGCAGCCAGATCGCGTCATCCTCTAACATCGCTCAGGGCTCGACCACACCTTACAGCCTGGCTACGCTGCTGGCCCAAATCACCAGTGGGGTCGCCTCGCGGTCAAGCCAACTGTTATCAGCCCAGCAAGTCACTGCTTTGGCTCAATACTCGATGGTACTGGCGATGAGCCAGCCGATTGGGGTTAGAAACTTGCAAAACCAGATGATTACGCAAATACCCTGGTTGGGTAATAGTAATAATATTTCCGAATTTGCATGACAACGAGCTTGACATCGAACAATTCTAATTGGAATAATAGCAAACTTTAAAATAAAGGCTTTATATTAAAGCCATTGCTATCTAATGACCCCCCAAGATTTGATCTTCCCTCCGCGCTATAGTCTACATTACCTACGGCAGCTGGTTTTACTCAGCGCCGAAGTCTTGCTTTGTCCTCTTTACTGGCAAATTCATTTTGCTGCGCCTCAGCTACTGCTGGCTCTGGTCCAGCTGTTGATTGCCGGGTGCATCATCAACGGATTCTGTTCTGGTCGCAGCTTTCGCCAGCGCTTGACTCTTGACGACTGGCAATTGTGTAAAAATGGTGATTACTATATGGAGTTGGATGCGCAACAGCATCACAAAGGTTGTCGGCCTAACGTTGAAATTTACACTGAAGAGTCTGGGCAAGCACGAAAAAAAATTAACTGTTTACGCCTGATTGACCGACACGGGACAATCCGTATATTTAGCGATCATCCGCTGAAATGCCTAGTGGAAATCAGTAGCAACCCCGAGACTAATCACGCTCTGGCACGACAACTGTACAGTCAGCGTCTGTCAGCCGCACATGGCAAGCCAAACGCCAAGTATCACTTTGATCTATAAGTGTGTCTCTGGCTGCATCCTCTGCAGAGAGAAGCCCCGCACGCAGCAACACATTACGTTCTTTTTGGCATAGATGCAGGCTTTGCGGCTGTGCATCATGCTGAATATGTACCCGACAGGTGCCACAGGTTCCCTGACCACAGCGCCAATGCAAAGGCACATCATTTAGCCGGGCAAGATCCAGCAGTAAATCCCCCTCACTCGCCTCTACCCTAGCCAAGCTGATTCCCTGACTTGAAACAAAATGCACTACCGACATGAGCAATAAAAACCCCGGGGCCTGGAAGTTAATTCTTCACGCTGCGCGCACGTGCAACGATGGTGAAACATCGTGACTATTACCTTCTTCTGCTTCGAATCGTTTCCAATCAACAATCATGACATGACTAAGCCCACAATCAACCGCTAATTGTGCCTCGATCTCTTCAAGGGCCTGATGGCAGTGGATGGTACCATTTAGTGCAACTTCAGCACGACGCATAACGCTATCGTCAGGGGTTACAAACCAGATGCAGTATCGATTCATCACATGGACCTCGTGTCTGGGATTACAAATATCCCTCAATTTCGCGCCAGAGAGCAAGCTTGTTTGCATAAGACATAGTAAAGGCAGGGCTTGAAGAAGGTAATTGCAACAGCGCGAACGGGCAATCTTGCAATTGTCTACTAGCGCGTCCGGCAGTTTTACCATTAAAGGCAATCGCTTGCAGCGAGGGAAGATTCTTGATCAAAGTACGTAAATCGTTATAAGCGACCTGCTTTAGGTCTGCATCCAGACTTCCAGTACGTTCGGCGCTTTCAATCACATCCCACAATCCCACTCCAGCACAGAGCAGCGATTCGATACGCTCAGCATAGGGAAGCGTAGTAAGTGGCTGGCGAATAATGGCACTGATCATACGCCAAAACTGATTGCGAGGATGGGCGTAGTACTCCCCCGCTTGCAGCGAGGCACGCCCAGGAAGGGACCCAAGCACTAATACCTGGGTATTGGTTCGGACCAAGGGGGGAAAACAGCGTAATGCAAGCATCTAATTTCTCGCCGGTAAACGCCACTCCATAACGACTGTCGTTACTTACATCTAATTCAGACTTCAGCGCTCAGAACAATTCGTCCTGATGCTGAATCAGCCAGCGCTTAACCGGCCCAAACGTCTTGCGATGAATCGGCAGCACACCGTGCTGTTCTATGGCAGCCAGATGCTCTGCGGTGGGATAGCCCTTATGCCGGGCGAAACCGTATTCAGGATAAATCGCATCCAGCGCCACCAGTTCAGCATCGCGCGCAGTCTTTGCCAAAATAGAAGCGGCGGAAATCTCAGCCACGGTCGCGTCACCCTTTACGATGGCCTGCGCCGGCAAAGTAATCTGTTTCGGCACGCGATTACCATCAATTAATACCATCTGTGGTTGCAGTGACAACCCATCAACTGCCCGGCTCATGGCCAGCATGGTGGCCCACAGGATATTAAGCCGATCAATTTCTTCTACCGAAGCACTAGCAATGCACCAAGCTAGCGCGCGCTCACGAATCAGCAGTGCCAGCGCATCGCGTCGGGCCTCACTCAATACCTTGGAGTCGGCCAAACCTTCTATTGGTCGGGCTGGATCGAGAATCACCGCAGCGGCAAACACCGCCCCAGCAAGTGGTCCCCTTCCCGCCTCATCCACGCCACAAGTCAGCGTCACAAGGCCACCTTTAGCACACCTTGCGCAGCCAGCTCAGCGGTATTCATGCGTAAGCTCAGTTGCAGCTCATCAAACACGGTGGTCAATTCTTCCTGGTAATCCTTATCGCGATAGATTCGCTCCAATTCATCAGCCAGTTTTTCTGGACGCGCATTTTTCTGCAACAATTCAGGGACGACCACCCGTTCGCACAGAATATTCGGCAACCCAACATAGGGCAGGCGCAGCTTGTGCTTAACCAACCAGTAGGTGAGCGTAGCAAGCTTATAACTAATCACCATTGGCCGTTTGCACAAGGCTACCTCAAGGGTGGCGGTTCCACTGGTCACCAACACTGCATCGCTCGCGATAATCGCCATCTGTGCATGACCAAACAACTTTCGAATCGGAAGTTCCCATGCCTTGGTCTTGGTCAGAATCGCATCAAACTGGTCACGGGTGGCACGGGTCGCAAGCGGCACAATAAATTGTGCATCGGGGAACCGTTCAAGCAATAAACGCGCAGTCTCAATATAAATTGGAGCCATATAGTCCAGTTCACTGAGACGGCTGCCAGGCAGCAATGCGAATATCGGTATGTTTTTAGGCAGCGACAGCTGTTCCCGCATGGCTTCGCGGTCGGTCTGCAGTGGAATTTCACTCGCCAATGGGTGGCCAACAAAGGACACAGGAACGCCAGCCTTGGCATATAGCGGTGGCTCCATGGGAAACAGACTGAGCATCAAACTAACAGCACGCCCTATTTTTTGAATCCGTTCAGGACGCCAGGCCCAAACCGAAGGACTCACATAATGTACCGTTGGAATCCCTGCACGCTTCAAACGGGTTTCAAGCGGTAGATTAAAATCGGGAGCATCAATACCTACAAACACATCGGGATGATGCTTGATCAGATTTTTGCGTAGATCGTTACGGATACGCAGCAGTTCGGGCAAATGTTTCAAAACCTCAACATAGCCGCGCACTGCCAATTTTTCTTGTGGCACCAAAGACCGAAACCCCCGCGCCTCCATATGCGGGCCACCTATTCCATAGAACTCAATGCGTGGATAGCGCTCTTGTAGCGCTTCCATTAAATGGGCACCCAACTGGTCACCAGAAACTTCTCCAGCGACCATGGCTACGCGTAATGTTTTTTGCGTACTTGGAGTCTCTTGCATGGCTTAACGAATAATGCCGCGCTCAGAGAGCGCAAAGAAGCGGGTAAACGGCGCAAGTTCTTCGCAGGTCTTGGCCTTTTCGAGAATCTGCGCGCGCGCATCTTCAAAGGACAGACCTTGGCGATATAACGCTTTATACGCACGACGCACATTACTAATCGCCGTTTGACTAAATCCTCGCCGCTTCATGCCTTCGCTATTAATGCCGGCAGGTACTGCACGATTACCATGTGCAGTTACAAATGGAGGCACATCCTGCGCTACCGCACTGGCAAACGAGGTCAAGGCATGCTCCCCCACGATGCAGAACTGATGCACGGTGGTAAACCCACCCAAAAACACCCAGTTTCCCACGTGCACATGCCCAGCCAGCGATGCGTTATTTGCCATAATAATATCGTTAGCCAACTGGCAGTCATGCGCGATATGCACATACGCCATAATCCAGTTATGGTTCCCGATCCGAGTGACACCTTCATCCTGCGCCGTACCAATGTTTAGCGTGCAAAATTCACGGATAGTGTTATCGTCACCAATTTCAAGCGCAGTGGGTTCCCCGGCGTATTTCTTGTCTTGTGGCACCGCACCAATTGAACAAAATTGAAAAATCTGATTGTTCTTGCCTATACGGGTATGCCCTTCGATCACCACGTGTGGGCCAACACGGCAGCCACTGCCTATCTCAACGTGTGGACCAATAATTGAATAAGCCCCAATTTCTACGTCCTCTGCGATGCGCGCAGCCGGATCAACGATTGCAGTTGAATGTATTGCCATTTAGACCTCACGCTGCGCACACATGATTTCAGCTTCGCAGGCCACTTCGCCGTTAACGCGCGCCACTGCGGCATACTTACCAATGCCTCGCTTGCAATGCAGTTGGACCGCTTCTAGCATTAATTGGTCCCCCGGAATGACCTGGCGACGGAAGCGCGCTTTATCAATACCGACAAAGAAATACAATTCGTTTTCCTTGAGTTCACCTTTACTGCGAATTGCCATAAACCCTGCAGCCTGAGCCAAAGCTTCAATAATCAGCACCCCTGGCATCACTGGATAGTCTTTAAAATGCCCCATGAAAAAGGGTTCATTCGCTGTAACATTTTTGAGTGCAAGCACACGCTTATTGAGTTCAAGCTCAACAATGCGGTCAATCAACAGAAACGGATAGCGATGCGGCAGGGAACGCATTATCTCGCGCACATCAATCGAAACATCATGTTCAGTCATTCGGGGCATCCTTGTGTTTCATTATTTTGATCTCTGTTTCTAGTTTTTTTACGCGCTTCACGAGATCACCCAAGTGGCGAAGATGTACTGCATTCGCAAGCCACTCTTTCATGGTTGATAGCGGAAAAGACGACGCATAGTTATCTGGTGTTCTTATCGACTTGGAAACCAAGGTGCCGCCACCGATATGGGTGCGATCTGCAATCTCAATATGCCCGACGAACATTGCTGCGCCCCCTATTGTGCAGTAGGCGCCTATATGGGTACTGCCAGCGATTCCCACACAGCCAGCAATTGCAGTGTATTCGCCAATGTGGACATTGTGTGCAATCTGCACCAAATTATCGATTTTGGCTCCGCGGCTTACCACAGTATCCGCCATAGCGCCTCGGTCTATAGTGGTATTTGAACCAATTTCGACGTCGTCACCAATCAGTACTCGGCCGGTTTGTGGAATTTTAAACCAATGGTCATCAGCCCAGGCCAGGCCAAAGCCATCCCCGCCAATCACCGCGCCAGAATGTACCGTCACCCGATGCCCGATTCGGCAGTTATGGTAGACCGTCACATTAGGGTAAAGCGTGACATCATCACCGATTACACTATCGTCGCCAATCACCACCCCCGGAAACAATCTGCAGCGTTCACCAATCTGCACGCGCGCACCAATACTCACATGCTCACGCACTTCTGTGCTTGGTGCGATGCTGGATTCTTCACCCACAGTGGCCTGTGCATGCACGCCGGCAACGGCTTGCGGCGCAGGATGAAATAACGTGGCCACTTTGGCAAAATACAAATAAGGGTCGGCAATCACAATTGCTGGCATTCTGGGGTCAACATCGTCCACCAGTTTTGGGGACACGATCATTGCGCCAGCTTTCGATGTCTTCAATAGAGGGCGAAATTTAGCACTGGTAATAAAGGTGATCTCATCCGCCATCGCTGACTCCAATGGAGCCAAGCGCTCAATACGTGCATCTTGCCCACGCAATTCACCACCTAGTTGGGCAACTATTTCAGATAATGTAAAAGACATCAAAAACAAAGCCGACCCGGGGTCGGCTTCTCCCGAACGTTAGCAGGTTTATTTATCTAGTTCTTTGAGCAGGGAATCGGTCAAGTCATACTTGGGATTGACGTAAACCGAATCCTGCAAGATCAAGTCATACTGACCTTGCTCCGCCATGCGTTTCACCACTCGATTGGCCCGATCCACAAAGGCGGCGAACTCTTCATTGCGTCGCTGATTAAAATCCTCTGATAGCGCCGCAGCTTTAGCATTGTAGTCGCGAATCAATGCGTCCAGTTCGCGCTGTTCATTCTTGCGCGCCGCATCGGTTAGATCACCGCGAACCAACTGTGCTTCGAGTTTTTTTCCATTGTTCTGCAAAACCTTGAGATCATCGCGCCGCTGGGAAAACTCATGATCAAGTTTTTTCTGTATATCTTGAGCGGGCTTGGCCTCACGATAGACGCGCTCAATATTGACATACCCCAGCTTAAAATCGGCCGCAAACCCCTGTGCCGACAACAGCAAGCCGATACACAGACTGATCCACTTAATGGACTTCATACACACCCCGTGATTTAGAATACCGTACCAAGTTGGAACTGCAAGCGTTGCAACTTGTCGTGTTCCTGCTTACGTAGCGGAATTGCATAACTGAATTTCAGCGGGCCAACTGGAGACAGCCATGTTAAGGCGCCACCAACTGAATACCGTAACCCATTGCTTGCAGAGGTGGTTGGATCTTTGTCATCCCACAAAGTCCCAGCATCCGCGAACAAACTGAGGCGTACGGACTTATTATCGCGCAAGCCAGGCATCGGGAACAGCAATTCAGTGCCCAGCACCCCTTTACGCGTACCACCCAGCGAGTAGTCATTGGAATCGCGCGGCCCCATACTGTCACTCTCGTAACCACGCACCGAACCGATACCACCCAAATAGTAGTTATCAAAGAACGGCACCGTGCTGGTTTTACCATAACCGTTAATTGCACCAATTTCGCCTGACAGTTTCAGGGTATAGGTCTTCGAGAGCGGGAAGAACCACGCTTCATTATGACCAAACCGGTAGAACTGAACATTCCCACCTGGCAAGCCGCCATCTAACGATACACCCATGGTATAGCCGGTCGTTGGCCACAATGCGCTATCGCGTGTATCACGACCCCAACTGACGCCCGCCGCCAAGGTAGTACTGCGGCTGCCATGCTTATTTACATAGTCGATATAGCGCTGTGGACTGTTATCAAATGTAGTGATCGAGGTTAAATCCAGACCCAGGGTGTAATTGATCCGATCATGCTCGGTCACTGGCACCCCTGCGGTTACCGAGAAACCCTGGCTGGTAGTTTTGTACTCCGACAGGTTAATGGTGTCTGGATTGTAACTACGGTGGTACAGGTTATACCCAAGGCTGACGCCGTCCTTGGTGAAATAAGGATCCGTAAACGACAGTTGCTGTGATTTATTGACCGATCCAGTAGCCAGACTCAGTGCCGCCGTTTTTCCCGAGCCAAACACATTGGTCTGGGAAATCCCTGCAGACAGTTGCAAACCCTCTCCCTGCGTAAAACCGATCCCGGCGGTCACACTACCGGTTGAGCGTTCTTTCAGGCTAAGATTCATATCGACTTGATCAGGGGCATCGGACACTGCCGGAGTCTCGATATTCACATCTTCAAAATAGCCCAAGAGCTCAACCCGCTCCTTACTGCGCTTGACATTGGCGCTATTATAGTAAGCATCTTCCATCTGACGCACTTCACGGCGCACCACTTCATCGCGGGTCTTGTCATTGCCGGTAATATTGACGCGGCGTACATACGTTCGGCGACCCGGGTCCACAAAGAAGGTAAAGCTTACCTGGTCTTTCGCGTGGTCAATATCGGGAATTACATTGACGTTGGCAAACGCATAGCCATCTTTTCCTAGGCGATCAGTCAACGCGGTTACCGCCTGGTTGATTTTTTCACGGCTGAACACCTCACCGCTCTTAACTAAAATCAGCTTACGCAGTTCTGGTTCTGGCACTTTCAAGTCGCCACCCAACTTCAAGTCACCAACCGTATAGCGCTTACCTTCGGTAATATTGATAGTCACATACACGGACTCTTTGTCGGCGGCAATCGATACCTGAGTGGAGTCAATATTGAATTCTAGGTAACCTTGATTTTGATACCAGGCACGTAGTTTTTCTTGGTCGCCGGTCAATTTCTGCTTGGAATATTGATCGTTGTGACTAATCCAAGAAGTCCAGTCGCCGGTTGTCTGCGAGAACTGATCCAGCAAGGTACTGGTATCAAAGGCATGTGCGCCGACAATACGAATATCGCGAATCTTGGCAGTGATGCCTTCGCTGATATCGATCGACACCGACACCCGGTTTCGATCCAGCTTGGTAATATGCGGGGTAATTTCAACCGAATACTTCCCTCGGCTGTAATACTGGCGTTTGAGTTCTTGCACCGCAGCATCCAACAGTGCTTGATCAAACACACGAGACTCGGCCAAGCCACTGGTCTTTAGCCCCTTTTTAATCTGATCCTTGTCAAACTCTTTAGAGCCACTGATCGTCAACTGAGTAATGACTGGGCGTTCTGCCACTTCAACAATCACGACTCCCGCAGACGATTCGATGCGAACATCGTTGAAGAAACCCGTGGCATAGAGCGATTTGATCGCCTCTTGGGCCTTCTGATCTGAGAAGGTGTCGCCCACCTTAATCGGTAAATAGTTGAAGACCGTGCCCGCCTCCGTGCGCTGCAACCCTTCTACACGAATATCTTTGATCACAAATGGATCCGCGGCCCAAGCAACGGAAGACAGCCCCAAAACGGCCGCAGCAACGAGTTTCAATTTCATAGGATCTTTTATTAACCCCCAAAAAGGCGGCTGATGTCGTTAAGCATTGCAAAAGCCATGAGTGCAATCAGTAGCGCAAAACCAATACGCTGGCCGAGCAGTTGAGCCCGCTCGCTCAATGGCTTCCCCCTGATGAGCTCCGCCGTATAATACATTAAGTGCCCGCCATCTAGCACTGGAATCGGCAGCAAATTCAGTATGCCGATACTAACACTGATCAAGGCAAGAAACTCCAGATAGGCAATCAGTCCCTGGCGTGCGGTTTGCCCTGCCATATTAGCAATCACCAACGGGCCGCTCAGATTATCCATGGAGGACTGCCCAATTAGCATGCGCCCCATAAACTTTAGACTAAGCCAACTGGCGCCAACTGTTTTCTGCAACGCCTGTAAACCAGCCTGAGAAACATCAGCGCGCTGCGTGTACTGTAATGTGCTAAGCCACCCTCTGTCTATCTGAGGCCCGGCGCCAATGCGGCCGACAAACCCATCATCCATCTGCAACAATGCAGGGCGCAGCCCAATATTCATCGCACGCCCTTGGCGCACAATGGACAGATTTAACTGCTTCCCTGGATTGTCGCGAATCACCGTTACCCAATCTTGCCAGCTAGCCATCGGGCGGCCATCAACTGCAATCAGACGGTCTCCAGTCTTCAGCCCGGCAAGCTTAGCCACGCCCTGCTCGTCTAATGCGCCGACTACAGGAAGATAGCGAGCGGGTAGAATGCCGATATCCCCGCCCTCTAGCGCTGCCGCGTAGCGTTGTTTGAATCGGGGAACATCAATGCGCCGCGTGACCACACTACCTTTTGCAGCGACCTGGACATCGAGTGGGCGAGTCATATCGCCGAGCGAATCTACCAGTGCCATGCGTGCATCATTCCAATTGACGACCGGCTGCCCATCGACGGCAAGCAACTGATCTCCAGGCTGGAACCCAGCACTTTCCGCAGGTGATTCAGCCACCACCGTACCCACCCAAGGGTGCAATTGCATCACGCCGTGCGCAATCACCCCCCAATATAGCAATACCGCCAACAGCAGATTGGCTAGCGGTCCGGCAACTACAATCGCCATCCGCCGCAACGGACTTTGCACATTAAAGCTGCGGTGCACCTCGCTAGCGGGAACCGCCGCCTCGCGTTCATCAAGCATGCGCACGTAGCCACCCAGTGGGACCGGACACAAGGCCCACTCGGTATCGAACATATTCCAGGTAAAAAATGGTGAACCAAAACCAATAGAGAAACGCAGGACTTTTACACCACACAGTTTAGCCACACAGTAGTGGCCTAACTCATGGAAGGTAACCAGGAGGCCAATTGCCACCAAAAAAGCCAACAATGTGATCATCAAACCCCAATCCGTGCCGACAAGAAACGGCGGGTTGCCGCATCTTTGGCCATTAAATCATCAAGCCGATCACTCGCAGCCAGATCTAGATGCGACAAAGCGTCTTCGACCAGCCGTGGAATATCTGTAAAACCTATTTTCATTGCTAAAAATGCTGCCACGGCCACTTCATTTGCTGCATTTAACACTGCGGGTGCATCCCCTCCAGTACTTAGCGCACCAAAAGCCAGCCCCAAACAAGGGAAACGTGCCAAATCAGGTTTCTCAAACGTCAAATTTGACAAGGCAAAGAAATCCAGCCCCTTCACCCCGGCCTCTATGCGTTCAGGCCAAGCCAGGGCGCAAGCAATCGGTGTGCGCATATCAGGAGACCCTAACTGGGCCATTACTGAACCATCACGATATTCAACCATTGAATGCACTACACTTTGCGGATGCACCACGACATCAATGCGCTCAGGCGGAGTATTAAATAACCAGTGAGCCTCAATCACCTCCAGGCCTTTATTCATGAGAGAGGCCGAATCCACCGAGATTTTGCGGCCCATCACCCAGTTTGGATGTTTACAGGCATCGTCAGGGGTAATCGACGCAAAGGTATCCGCTGCTCGCTCTCTAAATGGGCCACCTGAAGCAGTCAAAATCAAACGACGGACACCTGCAGCGTCCAAGTCTCCGGCCCAGTGGGCGGGCAACGACTGAAAGATGGCGCTGTGCTCACTGTCTACCGGCAGCAAAGTGGCCCCTCCCAGCTTGACTTCATGCATAAACAAACGCCCAGCCACTACCAGGGACTCTTTATTAGCCAGCAGGATTTTTTTCCCCGCACGCGCTGCAGCAAGCGTAGAGCGCAGACCAGCCGCCCCCACAATCGCCGCCATCACCGCATCAACTTCTGGAAGCGTTGCAACCTCTGCAAGCGCATCCGATCCATGCAAAACCTCGGTATCAAGCCCGGCTTGCCGTAAACGTTGATGCAAAATGTCGCAGGCTGCGCCATCGGCAACCACAGCAAAACGGGGATGAAACTGACGGCACTGTTCAAATAGCCGATCAATCTGGCGATGCCCGGTCAAAGCAATGACTTGATAACGATCTGGGTGGCGCGCGATGACGTCCAGCGTATTTACGCCAATACTGCCGGTCGCACCGAGTACGGTTATTCCTTGAGGTTTCATGAGTTGTCTTTGGACCGATTTGTATCGTGAGGCAAACCAGGGCAGATGCTACACCCACTTGCTAGCAACAAAATCAAATCGCCCTTTCTTTAATTGACCACGCGCGCAGTGAGCGCTTACCAGCCGCTCAACACTCGAAGCGCGTTACTGACCGCCAAAACTGCAATCAGACTATCAATTCGGTCATAAACACCACCATGTCCTGGTAGCAGGCGGCTACTGTCTTTCATTGCCGCACACCGTTTAAACCAAGACTCCAGCAAATCACCTTCCACGCTGACCATAGTTAGCGGCAAGGCGAGTAGCAATAATTGCCAGGACGACAGAGGCAAGGCAATCCATCCTATGCTTCGTAGCACCAAGGCATACAGCGCAACCGCCAGCAAAGCACCAAACACCCCTTCCCAACTTTTTCCTGGGCTAATGGCAGGAGCCAGTTTGTGCCGCCCAAAGGTTTTACCCGAGAAATAGGCTGCGACATCGGCAATCCATACCATAGCCATGATCGCCAGCAACTGAAACGCCGCCGATTGATTCGTGGGTGCTCGCCAGTCTAGCATGGCAAACCAGGCAGGAAACATCAGCCCCCAGCCCAACAGCCAGGCTAGCCAGCCAGAGGGGATTTTCCAGCGTTTAGCCAACCATAGTGGTGCACCGAACAGCCAACACGCCAACACGAGGGCATGTAGAGCTCGCGGCAAGTGAACTTGGGCACCCCAAGCGAGCGCACCTATGGCAATGGACAACAGCATATAGGCAATCAGCGCCTGTCGCGACATTTGCGCCATACGCGCATATTCCCACAGAGCCAGCCCCATCACCACGCCTGAAAACAAAGCCCAACCCAAAGGAGAAAACACAAACAATGCAGCCAACATCAGCGGCAACAATACTAACGCGGTAATGACCCGAGCAATCAACATATCAAACCCGTCGCTGCGCTTCAGGCAGTTGTTCACTTGTTCGACCAAAACGGCGTTCGCGTTGGCGGTAAGAGACAATCGCCTGATCCAATGCGGCTGCATCAAAATCTGGCCACAGTGCATCCGTAAAATAGAGTTCGGCGTAGGCAAGCTGCCAAACCAGAAAATTACTAATGCGCTGCTCGCCTCCCGTACGAATAAACAAATCCGGCTCTGGAGCATAGGCCATGGACAAGCGTTCAGCCAAGACTGATTCGCTAATCTGTGACGCGCCTTCGGCAATCAAGCCATTGACCGCCTGCATCACATCCCAGCGACCACCATAGTCAGCAGCAATCGTCAGCACCAAACCATCATTTTGTGCTGTGCGTGACTCGGCAAAGGCAATTCGCTCAAGTAAGGAAGTATTAAAGCGCTCACGGCAGCCTACGACGCGCAAACGGATATTATTCGCCGCTAAGCGCTCAATTTCACTTTCCAGCGCGCGCAAGAAAAGCTCCATCAAGAACGTAACTTCTTCTGGAGGGCGGCGCCAGTTTTCAGTGGAAAACGCAAACAGGGTCAAATACTTCACACCCAGCTTACGGCAAGCAGTCACAGTTTCACGCGCAGCATCCAAGCCGCGCTTATGTCCAGCAACGCGTGGCAACAGACGCTTCTTTGCCCACCGGCCATTGCCATCCATAATAATGGCAACATGGCGTGGCACCGAGCTCACTTCAGGCACAGCCTGTGTCGAACTACCAAACAGGGCCAATTTCTTATACCGCCAAGAGCTCAGCTTCTTTTGCTGCCAAAGCCTTGTCAATTTCAGCAACAAACTTATCGGTCAGCTTTTGAATATCATCCTGACCACGATGTTCTTCGTCCTCGGTAATATCCTTGTCTTTCAGCAGACTCTTGAAGTCTGTATTCGCGTCGCGACGGACATTTCGCACGGCAACCCGGGCATTTTCAGCCTCGGCACGCACCACCTTGATCAAATCACGCCGACGCTCTTCAGTTAGCATAGGCATTGGCACACGAATGATTTCCCCCATGGAAGCTGGATTCAACCCCAGGTCGGAATCACGAATAGCCTTTTCGACCTTGGACAGCATCGGCTTTTCCCACGGTTGGACACCAATGGTACGCGCATCAATCAGGGTTACACTGGCAACCTGATTAATCGGTGTGTCATTACCGTAATAATCAACCATGACATGATCAAGAATCCCGGTATGCGCTCGACCAGTACGCACTTTGGCCAGATCTTGTCTAAAGGCCTCAAGAGATTTGAGCATTTTTTGCTCGGCCGATTTCTTGACTTCGTTAATCATGCGGACTCCACATTCAAACAGCGAAAAACAAGGCGAAACCGACATATGCCGTTTTCGCCCCAGTAATATTTCAAGCTCAGCAGTGTACCAGCGTGCCTTCATCTTCGCCAAGCACCACACGCTTGAGCGCGCCTTCTTTGAAGATGCTAAACACCTTGATATTCAGCTGTTGGTCGCGGCACAAGGCAAAGGCCGTTGCATCCATTACCTTGAGATTGCCAGAAATGGCTTCATCGAAAGTCAACGTATGGTAGCGAGTGGCGCTTGGGTCTTTTTTCGGGTCTGCGGTATACACGCCATCGACCTTGGTCGCTTTGAGCATGATATCAACGTTCATTTCCATGCCACGCAACGCGGCCGCAGTATCCGTGGTAAAGAATGGGTTACCGGTACCTGCAGCAAAAATCACAATCTTGCCTTCTTCCAGATACTGCATTGCCTTGCCGCGCACATAAGGCTCGGCAATCTGCTGCATAGTCAAAGCCGATTGCACTCGGGCGATCATGCCAGCATTTGTCATGGCATCTTTCAGTGCCAAGGCATTCATGACCGTGGCCATCATGCCCATATAGTCAGCGGTAGCACGGTCCATACCCGCAGCGGCGGGGGCGACGCCACGGAAGATATTTCCGCCGCCAATCACCACCGCAATTTCGACCCCCATTTGCGCAACTTCTTTGATCTGACCAACAATCTGCTCAATGGTTGCGCGATTAATGCCGTAACTATCGTCACCCATCAGGGCTTCGCCAGAAAGCTTCAGCAAAATACGTTTATAGGCAGGGGCTTGGCTCATCGTTGGACCTCGGTTACGCGAATTAAATGGTTATAAAGTCGATCATCACATTAAAGACCAACCGACTTACTCAGATCACTAACGAAGCAATGCAGCCCTCGTCGCACCTGACAAAACGGCACCCTAGGGGTGCCGTCGTTTTGCCACTACAGGGACAAGAAGAATCAGACCTTGGCGGCAGCGGCCACTTCGGCGGCGTAATCCACGACTTTCTTCTCAATACCTTCGCCAACCACAAACATGGCGAAAGCTTTTACGCTGGCATTCTTTTGCGCCAACAGCTTTTCGACTGTCAGATCTGGGTCCTTGACGAAGGGTTGGCCCATCAGGGTCACTTCCGCCAAGTACTTGTGCAAGCGGCCTTCTACCATTTTGGCTACAATTTCCGCTGGCTTGCCGCTATTCGCTGCCTGCTCAGTGTAAATATGGCGCTCGCTGGCCAGAACATCTGCGGGAACTTGGTCCTTTGAGATACACATGGGCTTTGAAGCAGCAATGTGCATCGCAATATCGCGCCCAACTTGATCTTCTCCGGTGAAATCGACGATCACACCGATCTTGCTACCATGCAGGTAGGTGGCAATCTTGCCGGCCGTTTCATAACGCACGAAACGACGAACTGACATATTTTCACCCAACTTAGCAATCGCTGCCTTGCGGATTTCTTCCACAGTCTGGCCATCTGCCGCTTTAGCTGCGCACAGGGCTTCCACATCAGATGGATTAGCCTTGGCGGCAGCCTCTGCGGCAGCCTTGGCGAACGCCAAAAAGGTCACATCCTTAGCCACGAAATCGGTTTCGCAGTTAATTTCAACCATGGCACCAACACCGCCTTCGGTGAAGGTGGCAATCACGCCCTCAGCAGCTGTGCGGCCGGCCAGTTTGGCAGCTTTGCCGCCAGACTTGATGCGCAGAATTTCTTCTGCATGCTTCTGGTCGCCATCGGCTTCCACCAGCGCTTTTTTACATTCCATCATACCCATGCCGGTTGCTGCACGAAGGTCAGCAACCATTTTTGCGGTAATAGCCGCCATGCTTGGAACTCCTTAATTTATCCGTATACGTAAAGATCAGGCCAAAAAAAGGGGCGCAAGCCCCTTATTTGAGAATCCGACCTTACTCAGCAGCAGCAACCGGTGCAGCTGGTGCTGCTGGTGCGGCAGCTTCGGCAGCAGCAACGACTTCCTGCATAGCCGATGCACGGCCTTCCAGGACGGCATCTGCAATACCGCGAGCGTACAGGCGAATTGCGCGGCTGGAGTCATCGTTACCTGGCACAACATAGCCAATGCTATCTGGCGAGTTATTGGTATCAACGATACCGATAACGGGAACGCCTAGCTTCTTGGCTTCAACGATCGTACCCTTTTGATAGCCAGTATCGATAACAAAGATTGCGTCAGGCAGACCCTTCATGTCCTTGATCCCGCCTAGCGAGCGCTCAAGCTTGGCTACTTCACGTTCGAGTTCCAGCAATTCTTTCTTGTTGTAACCCGTTTCACCGGCATTATCGAGCACAGCACGCTTGTCTTCCAGGCGCTTGATAGATTGCTTAACCGTCTTGTAGTTGGTCAGCATGCCGCCGAGCCAACGATGATCGACAAACGGCATGCCGCAGCGAATAGCTTCTTCACGGACGATCTCACGCGCTTGGCGCTTGGTGCCAACAAACAGCACAGTCCCCTTATTAGCGGCCAGACGACGCACATATTCCTGAGCCTCAACAAACAATGGCAAGGTTTTTTCCAGGTTAATAATGTGAATCTTGTTGCGGCTGCCAAAGATGTACTGAGCCATCTTCGGATTCCAGAAACGGGTCTGGTGGCCGAAGTGAACGCCGGCTTCCAGCATTTGACGCATGGTAACGTTGGTGGTCATGCAAAAACTCCTTAAAGGGTTAGGCCTCCATTCGCGCAGACAACCCCCGTCAATTGCGGCGGGCACCCTTTAGCGCGAATGTGCGGTATTTTCCCTGAAACAAATTATGAATAATGAGAAATTCAGAATCCAAAGCACAAAATTCAGGGAACGCGGGATTCTATCACCCGAAGCGATGCCAACTCAAGCGTCACGCTCGGTTTCTTCATGTTCTAGTCGCATCCGACGGCGACGGCGCAACACCCAGCCCATTAATATGACCGGGCACACACCAAGAAAAAGCGCCAACGAAACGCCAGCGGCGACGCTCGCCTGCGTGAGGGCCAACAGCATAATCACGTAAAGCCAGCCCATTAATATAATAACAATCATCTATCTATTCCCCCCCAATGCTGCCACCCTGAGGTGGAACCCCAGTAGTTTAGCAGGGAGAAGTACCGCGCTGACCAGATACCCAGCATGAACTTTGCTATCCGCATAGGAGTCTGTATACATTGAACCACTGACCACAGGAACATACATATGGCCTTTCTCAGTGCGCATTTTGCGGCACTTAGCCCACTCACAGCGTTCGGAATCATCCTAGCGCTAGGCATCCTCGGCGGCCAGATTGCCACCCGCAGTATTCGTCTTCCCGCCATCACGGGCTATATTCTCACCGGCCTGGTCATCGGCCCTCACGGACTTAACTTACTCAATCAAGAGCTACTCGACGCTTCTGAACTTTTTGTCCAGTTAGCTCTGGGGTTAGCACTATTCGAATTAGGGCGACGCGTTGACCTGCACTGGCTATCGCGCGAAAAAAGTCTCGGCATCACCGCGCTAACCGGTGGGGCGCTGGGTTTCACCGCATTGCTGGCACTGCTTACCCTATCGGGGGTCTCATTACAATGCAGTGCTTTGATTTCCTCGCTCGCCCTAGCCTCATCCCCAGCGGCACTACTGGAAATCATTCGGGAGACCCGCGCCGAAGGACAGGTTAGCGAGCGGATGATTGTCTATGCAGGGCTGGGTAACGTACTGGCCATGGTGGCACTGGTATTCTCACTCGGCTATGCGCATTTTCAATCTGCGCAAAGCATTGAATTCACACTACTTCAACCCGCATGGCTGCTTCTTGGCTCAGTCGCTATTGGTCTGATTGCCGGGCTCGTCGCCATCCGTGTCAACCTGTGGGTAGGAGCCAAACAGCGTGAAGCACAAGAGGTGCTGCTTTTTGCTCTAATCGCATTGACGGTTGGCCTGTGCGCCGCCGGACACCTGCTGCCGCCGCTAGCACTATTAACTTTTGGCCTCTGTACACGCAATCTGCGCCGTGGGTACACCGTGAGCAGCCCCTATCTGATACGCCACAGCGTGGTGTTCTTTGTCGCACTATTTGTCACCACCGGTACCCAGTTAAACCTGTCTACGCTTGTAGCCAACCTCTATCTAGCCCCGTTGCTAGTTTTGTTACGTAGTGCACTACAAATATTGACTGGTTGGCTGTTTGCGCACGCCAATGGACTCAGCCGAAAGAATGGGGCACTGCTGGGACTTGGGCTCATGCCGATGTCCGGCAGCGCAAGCACCTTGTTACTGGTTTCCGCCTCGATCATGCCCCAATCCAACGCCAGTGGCGTGGCCACGATCATTGCCATGCTATGCATTACCGAACTATTGGGACCTATCCTCACCAGGCTTTCCCTGATCCATTCCCACGAAACCCACTAACACGGGAGAACCCATGCTGGAATTTAAATCTAGCACCCCGCTAACGCTGGGTGTAGAGCTAGAACTCATGATCGTCAATCGCCGTGACTACAATCTAACCCGCGGCTCTGACGACCTATTGTCACTATTGGCACGCCGTCAACACGGCTTCGATATCAAGCCCGAAATAACCCAAGGCATGATCGAGATCGCGACTACGGTGCACCAGCACATAGGGACCATGGTGCACGAGTTGGGAGCGATTCGTGCCCTATTGATCGAAACAGCCGAAAAATTGAATATCGGCTTGGCTGGCGGCGGCGCACACCCCTTTCAACGCTGGGGAGAGCAACGCATCTACCCACATGAACGCTACCAATTGGTATCCGAACTTTATGGTTACCTAGCAAAACAATTTACCGTCTATGGACAACACATTCATGTCGGCTGCCCCGATGGAGATCAAGCGGTTCGCCTGACTCACTACTTGTCGCGCTATATTCCTCACTTTATTGCGCTCTCTGCCTCATCTCCATTTTACCAGGGAGCCGACACCCAATTTCAAACCTCGCGGCTATCCAGTGTCAGTGCCTTTCCACTGTCGGGTTCCATGCCCTGCGTAGAAGACTGGGAAAGCTTTAATCAGTATTTTACCCAAATGGCGCAGCTAGGCATCGTCGCCAGTATGAAAGACTTTTACTGGGACATTCGGCCCAAGCCCGAATATGGCACCGTAGAAGTTCGTGTCTGTGATACCCCACTCAGCATCGATCTGCCGCCGTTATTGGCCGCCTATGTACAGATGCTGGCACACCGCTGCATGGCGCAAAACTGGAATGCCATCTCATCACAGTGTTACCTAGCCTACAGTTACAACCGTTTCCAGGCGTGCCGCTTCGGCTACGATGCCACCTTGGTCGACCCGATAGATAACACACGCATCACCCTGTTTGAAGATTTGCTCTCAAACCTTGAAAGCCTGACAGAAACGGCCACAGAACTCGGAATTGAAGACTGCCGCATGGAACTGCGCGAACGTGTATTGCGCCGCCAATCTGACAGCCAGTGGCTGCGCCAGCGCTACCAGGCCAGTGGCTCACTTTCCGACGTAGTACGCCGCCAAAGCGAATGCTGGATGTACGGCAACGAAGCTTACTAGCCAGCCACTTTGCTGCACGGCTATGCAATCGGGCGCTGAATTTCAGCGCCCGATTGGTTATATGTATGTAAATAATATTTCAACACCTGACCAGCTTAATCTAGATTCTTTCCTTCTCTATGATCATCAATCAAGCAATCGACCATTAAGCCCTCGCTTACCCCCTGCGAAACCACGCCAGACAGGGTCGATTTGCACTAATCATTCACTTAATCCATAACGAATGGCAGACATTGGCCCGATACCAGCGGGAGCCCATTTCTCCAATAACCGAGAAGGAAACAGAGATGAGCATTGATCGAGACGCATTACTGAAATCGTTTAGTGAGGGCTACGCCCTGGCCTATGACAAACTAGGCCCAGAAGGTATTGACGCCATTCTGGAACGTGGACGCCGCTGGCATTTGGCCCCCGTATTAAAAAACGGTGGCCTGCTATCGTTCCCACACGTCCATTTAGCCGATTGCGGTCCGTTTACGGCAGCGGTGGTGCATGCCTGTCTCAATACTGATGCTGACCGCATTCTAGCCGTCAGCGTGCTACACCCATTTACTGACGAAATGGAAAACGCACGCCTGCGGGTTGCCACAGGGGCATCCCGTGCTGAAGATGAGCCGCTGCGGGGTATTTTCGGACCTGGGCTCGAACATGCCAACGACACCCGCACCTGGGAAAAAGATCACGCTCTCTATGGCTTTCGGCGCCTGCTGGCGGAGGAAGCCCAGCGGCGCGGGATCAAACCACCTCAACTGATTGAGCGTTACCCCTATCTTACCGGCGAACATCCTGAAACCCTGCCCGGCATTCAAGAACTCGCAGAAATTGCCAAAGATGCAGTGGTTATTTCTACAGCCGACCATTGCCACCACGGCGTCGGCTACGGAGATGAAAGGCAAAACGCATTGTACTTTGACGAATCGGGCATAGCCGAAATTCGCCACCGCATCGAAGCTGGCCTTACTTTATTAGATGAAAAACAGTATTTGGCCTACAACCGACATTGCTTCGAAGTGACCCGTAGTGACTGGCGCGATGCCGGCCCGGTACTACACCACCTGTTAGGCCCGCTACACTCGACGGTGATTGACATTATCCCGAGCGACTTTAGCACTGGAATCTACAACGCCCCTACCCCAACCTGGGTGGCGGGAGCACTGGTCATGGCCGAGACGCACGATTAAGCAATTTTGCTCGCGCAGGGCAAGACTTGTAGAATCAAAACCCTCTTGTCCCTGCGGAGTTAAAGCGTGAGTTTTATTATTGAACCGACCCAAACCGGGTCGGCACAAAGCATCTGGTTTATCTGGGACGGCGCGCAATTACTCTACATCTCGGGGCAACTACCGAGCGACGTACAAGACATGCGGCTCACCAACCAGCGAGCAATCGGCCAGGTGCATGGCATAGCTTGCCATAGTGCAGAACTCGTTGGCCCCGCACCAGAACACGCAGAATGGCGCGGTATGCGCCAAGCACTATTGGAAATGGATCCCGCACTGCAGCAGGCGCTGAGCCGGGCACGTCAGCTCAGTTTATTCGAACGCGAACATCGCTTCTGCGGTAGCTGTGCCAGCCCGCTAGTCAACAACGCGCATGACAGCGGTAAACGTTGCCCGAGTTGCGCCGCACTTTACTACCCTAGGCTATCCCCCGCCATGATGGTCTCCATCGTACGTGGCCGCGAAATTCTGCTGGCGCACGCACCACATTTTAACGAAGGCATGTACAGCGCATTGGCGGGGTTTGTCGAACCGGGGGAAACACTAGAACAATGTGTACACCGAGAAGTCATGGAAGAAGTTGGCTTGACCGTCAACAACCTGCGTTATGCTGCCTCGCAGTCCTGGCCATTTCCTCACTCGCTCATGCTGGCGTTTGTCGCAGACTATGTCGAAGGGGAGATCGTGCCGCAAGCGGGAGAAATTGAGGATGCGCAATGGTTTAACATCGACCACCTGCCCACCTTGCCCTCTCAAGCCAGCATTGCCTGGTGGCTGATTCAGCATACGATTAAAACCATTGAAAAACGCCAGCGACTTTAAGCGTTTTTGATTGATCAGCAGCCGTCCGGACCTACCGGCAGAACCAGATTTTGCCGTCTGGTCACCATTCCAGACGACTGCAGATCACATCCACGATGTCCCGCTTCAATTAATCGCGGAAATTATTAAACTGCAACGGGAAATCCGTTACTTCCTTACGCATCAGCGCGATACACTCTTGCAAGATATCGCGCTTGGCACCACTCACGCGCACCGCCTCGCCTTGAATACTGGCCTGCAATTTCAGTTTGGAATCCTTAATCATGCGCACGATTTTCTTGGCTAGCTCGGTTTCAATTCCCTCGCGTACCGTGATGCTTTGCTTGACCTTGTTACCACTGACTTTCTCAAGCTTGCCATATTCCAGACAACGAATATCAATACCCCGCTTAGCCAGCTTGCCCAATAAAATATCTTTGACTTGATCAAGCTGGAATTCGGCATCAGCAAACAACGTCAACACTTTTTCGCTATTTTCGATGCGCGCATCACTACCCTTAAAGTCATAGCGCGTTGAAACTTCTTTATTGGCCTGGTCCATTGCATTACGGACCTCAACTTGACTCACCTCAGAAACAATATCGAATGACGGCATGAAAAATCACTTATCGCTAATTAACATTGGAATTCTAGCTGGGCTAAGGGGCGCTTGTCACCCAAACGCCCCTGGATCGAGAGATTAAACCTGAGAGATACTAGAGTGTAACGTGAGAAGAATCCGCCGCCGCCAACTTTTTTGCCACACGCTGATGGATCTGCAACACGGCATGGCGCAATGCCAATTCGATTTCAGCACGTAATTCCCGGTAAGGGACATGGTGACCACAGCTGCGGCAAAGCATCATGTCATCGTCTTCGGGTTGTTCTGCACCCACAATATCAAGCGAACAACAACGCGAGCAAATCAGCAACGGGGAGTCAGACATAGATGATAGCCTTGGGCAAAACTTCAGAAGTATTACAATTGTAGGCGCATGTAGGGTCAAGTCAACCAGACACATCGGAAAAGCCCGCCAGGCATGCGCTATAGAATAGTTGGCCAGTTTGCTATCGCAGCACTAAAACCACAGGTGTTGCGCCAGAACCTCATACCTAAAGAATAAACTTGCCACAGCAGATGATTACGTACACAATCAAAACATCAAGGAGAGCCACCGATGACGCAGGGCGGAAAACGCGAAGGAGCAGGACGAAAACCACGTTTTGGCGCAGACAAAACCATCGCCATGCGGGTGCCCGAACCGCTCAAACCACTGGTTGATCAATGGTTGGCTGACTACCGTGCGCTACGCACCATCGAGCACGCAGACGCGCAAAATATTCGCACGCTGGGCAAAACACTGACCGAGCTATCTTTGCCAATGTTTGCCAGTCGAGTACCTGCAGGCGCTCCGGTTCCCGCTGACGACTTGCGCGATGCCAATATTGACCTTAACGCGCATTTGGTAAGGCACCCCGCTTCAACCTTTATGGTGACGGTCAAAGGTGACTCGATGCGCGACGCTGCAATTCACGATGGTGACCTGCTTCTTGTCGACAACGCCATTGAGGCGCGCAACGGTAAGGTCGTGGTAGCGGTTATCAATGGAGAACTCACGGTAAAGCGTCTGGAAAAAACAGAAACAGGCCTGCGCCTAATGCCGGAGAATTCTGACTATCAACCGATCGAAGTCCCTGAAGATGCCAGCTTCTTCATTTGGGGCGTCGTCACCCAGGTGATCCACAAAGTGGAATAATCAAGGAGAGCACAATGAGCAATAACGATCAAAGTATCAAGATGAAATTCATGGACTGGCGCCGTCTGCCACGCACCTTTCGTAGCATTGTAGAAGGACAACCTCAAGTGCTGGTTTCTCGCACTGGTCGCAACTTCTTTGTTCCTGTGCAGTTTGTCTGACATGTGCAACTTGGCGTTATTAGGCTAACGCCCCTTGGTTATCTATAACCGGGGGCGTTAAAACAAACCAACCTTGGTGTCAGCCATTTCACGCCGCAAAACGGCTTCCAGCATTGCGGCCTCACGAATTGAACGTATTTTTTCAAACAATATCCCTGCTTCGGGATAATTACGCTTTAGTTGTCCCAGCCACTGCTTTAACCGTGCGGCAGGGTAAGCGGTGTCAGCACCACGCGCAGAGCACTGTAAAAAGAAGTCCAACACCCAGGGCAACAACTGAGGCCAACCGTAAGGCGATACCTGCTCGCCACGATTGTTGGCAGCAATCAAACGCGCCAGATCAGGACAGGCAATCAGCCCACGCCCTATCATCACACTACTGCAACCACTGGCTGCGCGGATTGCTGCATAATCTTCCAGCGTCCAGACTTCGCCATTTGCCACCACAGTAACGGAAACAAGCTCACGAATACGCGCAATCCACTCCCAATGCGCAGGAGGGCGATAGCCTTCGACCTTGGTACGTGCATGCACCGTCAGTCGGCTCGCGCCGCCAGCCTCAATCGCCAACGCGCAGTCTAGCGCGCGACTCTTATCTGCATAGCCCAAACGCATTTTTGCCGATAATGGCACATTCGGTGGCAACCCGCGCCTCACCTCAGAGACAATAGAAAACAACAATTCTGGTTCATCTAGCAGTGCAGCGCCTCCGCGATGACGATTAACACTAGGAGCAGGACAGCCAAAATTCAGATCCACCCCCGGCGCGCCCAATTCAGCCGCCCGCTGTGCATTCTCTGCCAGACAGACCGGATCACTCCCCAGTAATTGCAAATGCAATGGCGTTCCCGCACGGGTTTTAGCGCCACAAAGCAACTCAGGCGCCAGGCGGTGATAGGTTTTGACAGGCAACAAATGACTCGTCACGCGAACAAATTCCGTCACACACAAGTCAATACCGCCAATCCGCGTCAATACATCACGCATAATGTCGTCAACCAAACCTTCCATTGGCGCAAGCACCAGTTCCATCATCCAGCTTTCATTTTTTTAAAGCAGCGTGATTGTAACCAAAGCCAGACCCCTTTGCAGCCTAACCAACATCGATCCACATCAGGTAAATGTATGATGTATTCGACGCTATTACTGGTTTCACCTATAAAACAAGCAGAACGGTGACTGACAGGAGATCACGTTGAATTTACAATTACCCGACAATTTATTTACTTCGCACCGTCTGGTTGGCTCCACTGATTCAACTTTCCATCTCACTCCCCAGTACCGTGCGGTGTTATTACATGGCAGCGATGCCCCCCTGCCAACCAATCTGCCGCAAGCAGATCTGCCCGCGCTACAGACCACCTTGCCGCTAGCGCGGCATCTGTACGGAATTTTCGGTCATTTTCTACGCCTGGATGATGCCTCAGCACTGATCAGCGCCATCATTGAGCGTATTTTTCAACTGATCCGCCGCTCACCCGACGGCAGTGTGGCAGCCATATTATTAGTCCCTTACAGCGACTACACAGCGCATCATGCGATTAACTGCGCCATGCTGGCCGCACACCTTGCCGATAACCTCAAGCTATCTAAAGATGAGGCCTACACTTTAGTCGCCGCCGCGCTCACCATGAACCTGGGCTCGGCTGAAATCCAAAACCAGATGGCCCGGCAAGACTCCCCCCCTAGCACCTTGCAACGCCAGACGCTGGACATTCACCCCCTACTCAGCTCTGCCATGCTGCACGAGGCGAATATTGATGACCCACTATGGCATAGCATTGTCATCATGCATCATGAGCGCAAAGATGGCAGGGGCTATAGCTTTGGCATCCGCGAGCCAGATATTCCTGCGCTGGCCCAGTTGATTCACTTACTTGACATTGTCACCGCCAAGCTCATGCCCCGCTCGTACCGCGCCAGTGTGCCACCTAAAATGGCACTGGCCTCATTGTATGCGGGCTCCAACGAGCCATTTGACACCCAATATATTGCCCAACTGGTCAAAATTCTGGGCATCTATCCACCAGGCAGTTTTGTTGAACTGGAAAATGGCGAACGCAGCCTGGTGATCAAAAACGGCAAGACCGTCGCTACCCCGTTAGTGGTCTCAATCAAGGCTCCCAACCAGTCGTTTGACACCTCGGTTGCGGGGTATCATGTCAAGCATGGCGTCAGCATGCCCCTCGAAGCGCGCCATCTTCCTTTTCTTACTCAGTACTGGAGTTGATTTATGCAAGCGGTTCCCGGCATCTACCGACATTACAAAGGTCCTTTATATGAAGTCGTCGGCACAGCCAAGCACTCAGAAACCAGAGAAACCCTGGTCATTTATCGTGCGCTGTATGGCGAATATGGCCTGTGGGCCAGACCAGAAGCCATGTTTCTTGAAAATGTCACCTACCAAGAAGAAACCCAACCCCGTTTCGCGCTGATTAAAGCCTTCTAAGCCAAAAGGAATCACGATGGATAAAGCTCTGTTTGCCGGTGGTTGCTTCTGGTGTCTGGAAGCTCTATTCAATCAGTTGCGCGGGGTCAAGTCGGTGCAAAGCGGCTATTCGGGTGGCACGAGTCTGGCGCCCAGCTACCGCGAAGTCTGCTCTGGCACCACCGGGCATGCCGAGTGCATTGAAGTTGAATTTGATCCACAAACAATCAGCTATAACACTTTATTACAAGTATTCTTTGCTATTCACGACCCCACCACGCCCAACCGGCAAGGACACGATATTGGCAGCCAATACCGCTCGGCCATTTTCACCTACAACCCAGAGCAACAACGTCAGGCACAAGAATATGTGCAGCAGCTAGAAGCCCAACAGGCTTTTGCCACGCCGATTGTGACTGAGATTATCCCCGCAGGGATATTCTATCCAGCGGAAACGGAGCACCACCAGTATTACGCAGAGAATCGTCAGGCGCCCTACTGCCAGGCGGTGATAGCACCTAAAGACATTCATTTCCAACAACGCTTCAAGACCCTGCTGACTCACTAAAACCAGGACGTTCAACGACAGTCCCGGTATCATGACAAGAATTAACCATGTTGCTGGTGTACGCCTAAGGCATGAAAAGAACTTTTACCAAAAAACTGCTGTTTCTGCTCGGGCTCATCCTGATCACGCTATGCGTCGGCACGATGGGCTACATGGAGGTCGAAGGCTGGTCCTTTCTGGACAGTCTGTTTATGACCGTGATCACCCTGTCGACCATCGGCTATGGCGAATCACATCCACTGAATGACAGTGGGCGGATATTTACCATCATCTTGATTGTCTTTGGCACGGGTGTTCTCGGCTACGGCATTTCTTCCCTAACCCTGATGCTGTTTCAGGGCGACCTTCCCAACTACCTCAAGCGTCGAAAAATGGAAAAAGTCATAGCACGCATGTCAAACCACATCATCATTTGTGGCTTGAGCCGAACCGGGCTTTACACCCTGGGAGAGATTGAACGCAGTGGGCACCATGTGGTGGTGATTGAAAAAAATGAAGCCACCATTGTCAAACTAGAAGGCCGAGACATTCCCTATATCATTGGTGATGCGACCTCGGATGAAAACCTGTTAGCCGCCGGTGTTTTGCAGGCTAGTGCCATCATTACCTGTTTAACCTCTGATGCAGAAAATGCCTTTGTAGTGATTACGGCCAAGAGCCTCAACCCCAAGGTCATGGCGATTTCCAAGGCAGAGTCAGAAAATGCCAGCAAAAAGCTTACCTCGGTGGGAACTGACAAAGTGGTGATCCCTTCAATGCTGGGTGGAATGTCAATGGCAAACACCGTTCTTCGCCCTGAAAATCAGCATTTCTTTGAAATGCTGCATACCCGTTACCCTGACACCTTCCACGCCGAGATGATCACTGCGGATGCCAGATGGGAAGGGCAACCACTATCAGCTTTTGCCGCAAGCCAAGACACCAGAATGGTGGTGATTGCCTTAGAACACCCAGGTGGACAGGTTGAGTTTGATCCACCAGACGATACCCAATTAAAAAATGGTACCGCCATCATGGCGATTCGCAACGGCTAATATGAACAAGTCCACGTCGCGACACAACACACTATGGGGCAACTGGACAGCACACAAACAACTGCTGGTCCAAGCTCCAGGCGTGGCGTGGCTATGGTTTTTCATCTGTTGGCTGATTTTATCGCTGAGCTTGTGTGGTGGTTTGTTATTGGTGGTGATTCAGCGCCAACACGAGCGCTTTCAACGCGAAGTCAACCAACTCACTCAAACACTCGACGCTAGGCTTAAAACCTGCGAGTTGGTGCTCTATGGGTTGGAAGATGTCGTCAGTAGCGAAAATGGCATCAGCGATGCCCATCTAAGGCATTACGCCAGCGAGTCAGCCCGCCGCTATCGCTACATCTACACCATGGGTTATCAACCACGGATAGAGCACTATCAACGCGAGGCCTTTGAAGCGGCGCATCGCAAAGCCAACAACCCTGACTTTCAGATTAAAGATTACCAGCACAGCGCCAGTAACGATTGGCGCACACCAAGCGCCTGGCACCCTGCAGGGGACCGGGAGACCTACTTCCCCTGGGTTATGTCTGAGCCCGCGCTGACCCAGCATGCCCAACGTGTGATCGGGCTTGATCTGGGGGGCGACTCGGTAGTTGGACCCACGGTGCAACGCGCGCTACGTAGTGCTGAGATTGAAGTCTCTCCCTCGCTTAAACTAGCCGACAATGGTGTTGCCATTGCCTATGTACACGCCATCTACTCGCCCTCGCCGCCTTCGAAGAGCCCATTAATGCGGCCAGAAGAAGCCTCTGGACTGGTTATGCTACTGGTACGCACTGACTCACTGCTCAGTTTAAGCCCCCGGCAGACCAATCTCTTGGACGTCAGCCTGACGCGCCAAGAAAACACGTTAAGCAGCGATGACGTGCCGGTATTCCAAAGCAAAGCACACAAAACGCCAGGCTGGCTGGATACCACACTGCCGCGCTTTGAACGCCGCGAGCTGGTCGAAACGCCCTATTTCCCGTACGAGCTGAAAGTAGCATCGCAACTGCGCCTTAGCATGATCACCCGCAGGGGAATGGCCGCCGCAGTCCTGTTCGCTATTTTACCCAGTTACCTTATATTTTTAATTATCGTGATTCGCTACCATGCGCGGATCACCCAAGAGTTTGCTGACGACAGTCTGTATCGTACACGGGAGCACGCTACCGTTACCCTGCAAGCCATTAGTGACGCGGTCATCACCATAGATAATAGTCGTCGGGTGCAATACCTTAATCCAGCGGCGCTACAGCACTTAGGCATCAACGAAGGCCGGGCGCTTGGACGTCCGCTGAACGAAGTTTTCAAACTACGCTATGAATTTGCCCGTCACGCGATTTCTGATCCATTTATTGAGTGTCTACAACAGCGTGAAGTGCTCGAACTAGAAGAAAACAGCTATCTATTACGACCTAATGGTGAAAAACTTTTAATCGAAGGAACCGTCTCGCCACTATTTGACCGCGCGGGCGGTCTGATTGGCGGGGTGCTCACTTTCAGAGACACCGCCCCATTGCGTCGACGCATGCTTGAAGCACTGGAAAATAGCGAATCGCGCCTCAGGCAGCACGAAAACGAACTGGCGCGGGTGACGCGGATCACCTCCATGGGGGAAATGGCCTCTGGCATTGCGCATGAGATTAACCAGCCACTGTCCGCCATCATGAGCTACTGCCAGGCTTGCCTCAGTCTGTTAGAAGATGAGGAACCGAATATCGTGATGATTGCGGGAGCGCTTCAGTCTGCCGTATCGCAAGCCGACCGGGCCGGAAAAATCGTGCGCAGGCTACGCGAGTTTGTGTCGAAAAAAGCCCGACACCACACCCCAGTCGACGTTAATCATGCCGTCACCAATGCGCTAACCTTGGCTGAATATGATCTACAGAGCCAACAAATCAGTGTGGACTACCTGCCAGGCAGCCATTTGCCTCTGGTATTCGCTGACACCATTCAACTGGAACAAGTGGTGCTCAATTTGATTCGCAACGGGATTGATGCCATGCAAGGGCAAACCACACCGGGTGTGCTACAAGTTGAAACCAGCTATGGAGCACGCCGGGTCTGCATCAAAGTCGGCGATAATGGTAATGGTATTAGCAGTGATAAACTCGACAACATCTTTGCGCCCTTTTTTAGTACCAAAGCCAATGGTATGGGACTGGGCCTAACCATTTGCCAAACCATTATTGAGAGTTTTGGTGGACAGATTAGCGCACACAACCGGTCAGCCGGCGGAGCTGAATTCGTAGTTGAACTACCACCTTTAGATACGAGCACATTGGTTCAACCGATTGAAATGGATGCATAAAATGACAACCATGATGCCAACTGTCTACATTGTTGACGATGATCCGGCCGTTCTGGACTCACTCTCGCTGCTGATTACCGCACAGGGAATGCGCACGATTAATTATTCAAACGCAGAAGACTTTCTCAATAATTGTCACGACAGCGAAATTGGCTGTGCGATACTCGATATCCGCATGCCACATATTACAGGTTTGGCATTGCAAGACATGATGCAGCAGCGTGGACTCAATATCCCGCTGGTGTTTATTACCGGACATGGCGATGTTGAACAATGCCGCCGTGCCTTCAAACATGGTGCAATCGATTTCTTGACCAAACCGATTGATCAGGGACGCTTAGTTGAAAGCTTACGGCGTGCTATTCGCCTCAGCATTCAGCAGCATCGGCAAGAAGTCGAGACACAAGAAGTATTGGCACGACTGGCGCGCATCAGTGGCCGTGAGCGCGAAGTACTCGAGCGCGTAGCCGCCGGATTATCAAGCAAAGAAATTGCGCGTGAGCTAGAACTTTCACCACGCACGGTTGAAGTTCATCGTGCCAACCTGTTCAACAAACTGGACGTCACCTCGCTGGCCGATTTGATTCGCTTCTACTTGAAAGCACTGGAAGCTACCGGCATGAAACACAATACAGACGACATTACCAACAATCGGTAAACTTAAGAATATGCATAGCCTGTTCAAACATGTCGGCCTGGTAGCACGACACAGCAAACCCAATATCGTTGCATCGTTACGCCAACTGGCAGACCATCTGGCAAAAAACGGTTACAACGTATTTATTGACCGCGAAAGTGCCACCCAGATTGAAGCTGGCCCGCATCCGTTAATTGAACGCATGGACATGGGAAAGCTAGTCGACATCGCCATTGTCATGGGCGGCGATGGCACCATGCTATCCATTGCCAGGCTATTGGCCCCCTACCGTGTCCCGCTGATTGGGATCAATCAAGGCCGATTGGGCTTTATGACCGACATCCCGCTGCACGAAATGCTGGATTCTGTTGATGCCATACTCGAAGGTGATTTTGTACCAGAAGACCGCATTCTGTTACACACGTCCGTGATCCGTGAAGACGCCGAAGTGGCCAATGCGCTAGCGCTAAATGATGTTGTTTTCAACCGTGGCGCCGTCGGTTCGATGATTGAATTTGAAGTGTTTGTAGACAACCAGTTTGTCTACAGTCAACGCTCTGACGGTTTGATTGTTTCCACCCCAACCGGCTCTACCGCCTATGCACTGGCCTCTGGTGGTCCAATACTGCAACCCACACTACAAGCCATTGCCTTAGTCCCAATTTGTCCGCAATCGCTCAGCAACCGACCGATTGCGGTGAGTGACGTCTGTGAAGTTGAATTTATGCTGACGCGCGGACTGGATGCACGGGTACATTTTGACGGCCAGTCACACTGCGACTTGATGGAAATGGATCGGGTACAGATTCGACGCTACCGCAACCCGCTGAGAATCTTGCACCCACTGGGATACAACTACTACGATATGCTGCGCCACAAGCTACATTGGGGCGAACGCCTGCTCTGACCACCGGAAGCCGATTGCCATGCTGTTATCACTGACCGTCAAAGATTTTGTCATAGTCGACCATCTGTCGCTGGACTTCGCATCAGGATTCACGGTGCTGACCGGTGAAACCGGTGCCGGTAAATCCATTATTCTGGATGCACTGGGATTGGCGCTAGGCGACCGATCAGAAGGGGCACAAGTCGTACGCGAAGGCTGTGACCGCGCGGACATTGCAGCACTCTTCAATATTGCCGAGCGCCCTGAAATCAAGGCCTGGCTAAGGGAAAACGAACTTGAGGGTGACCCTGGAGAGCTGCTACTCAGGAGGATTGTTGACAAGAGTGGCCGCTCAAAAAGCATGATCAACGGTTTGCCGGCTACCCAAGCCCAACTCAAGCAAATGGGCGACATATTGGTCGACATCCACGGCCAGCACGCACACCAGTCATTAACGCGCCCGGACACCCAGCGTTTGCTACTTGATGCGTTTGCCAGCGCTGAGTCCCAGGTACACAAGGTCGAACAAGCCTGGCAAGCCTGGCAGGCCCTGCGTCGCACCCGGCTTGACGCCCAGCACAATGCAGAAGCAGCACAGAATGAGCGAGAGCGCTTGGATTGGCAAATTAGCGAACTCAGTGATTTGCAACTGCAGGCAGACGAATGGGAACAACTCAATCAGACACATGGCCGTCTGGCCAATGCAGCCGAACTCGCACAAAGCGCACAACAAGCGGTTGATTCGCTATCAGAAATGGATGGCAACTGCTTATCCATTCTGGCGACAGTACAAAGCAAGCTCGGCAAACTATCCCACCTTGACACGCGCTTGGCCGAATCTCTGGCACTACTTGAGTCAGTGGATGCTGAGTTGCACGAAACCGTACACGGTCTACGTGACTATGCCAGCCATATCGACGAAGACCCGGCACAGTTGCAACAGGTAGAACGTCGTCTTGAAACGCTGATGAGCGCCGCGCGCAAATATCGCTGCCAACCACAAGAACTGCTCGCCCGTTTGGAAGACTGGCAACGCCAACTGGGCGCACTTGAGGCCGCCGCCGATCTGGATGCATTAGCACAAGCGGAAACCGACGCTAGCACCCTGTATCAGAGCCATGCCGACGAGTTGAGTGCGCGCCGCACCAAGGCTGCCGCCAAATTATCCAGCCGAATTGCCAGCGAAATGCAAAGTCTGGCGATGAGTGGGGCCCGCTTCGAGATTGTATTAAGCCCTCTTGACGCCCCATCGGCACATGGTCTTGAAGCTATCGAATACCAGGTTGCCACCAATGCAGGTACACGCTTGATGCCTCTGGCCAAAGTGGCATCAGGCGGCGAGTTATCCCGCATTAGCCTGGCATTGCAAGTCGCTATCAGTCAGGTCGCCAGTGTTCCCACTCTGATTTTTGATGAAGTCGATGTGGGAATTGGTGGTCGGGTGGCCGAAGTTGTAGGAAAAAAGCTCAAGGCATTAGGACAGCGCTATCAAGTATTATGCGTCACCCATCTGGCGCAAGTAGCCTCGTGTGGCGACCAACACTGGCAAGTCAGCAAACAAAACCGACGGGGTGCAGTAAGCAGCCAGATTCAAGTGCTAGAACCTGAGGCACGGGTTGCCGAAATCGCCCGTATGCTAGGCGGCACCGCGATCACTGAAGCTACCCTCCAGCACGCAGCAGAAATGTTGGCACTCAACTCGGTCAGCGAAGCTTGAGTTCTGAGAGGGAGCCACCGCCGTGGCTCCCCCAAACAGCGTCCACAGGCCATAACATCAGCATGACGGCGTAACGCTCTATCTACCCTGCCCACCCGTTGACCCGCGTACAAGCAAAGTGCCATTCAATACTAGTTTACGTCGCGGAAGATCTGGATCTTCCAGGCGCGACAACAGCATCTCCATCGCCATAGAGCCAATATTGTAGACCGGCTGTTCGATCACCGTCAGGCCTTCACCCACTAATCCTGTCCAGACGTCATTATCAAATCCCGCCAGTGCAATATTGCCGGGAATCGACAGGCCCGCCTCACGCAAGGCGCGCAGAGCGCCAAGCAACAAAAGCCCATTACTGGCAATCAAAGCGTCAGGGCGCTCTGTTGCCCGCAGCAGTTGCCTGACTTGCTGCTCAGCGGCTTCACTGGTGGGGGCGACAAAGTGCGCATCAGACTTCAATTGATGACGTTCTAACGCGGTTTGGTAGCCCAAGCAACGCTCCTCACCGGTAGTACTAATATTGCCAAACAGACCGGCGATCCGCCGATAACCGCGTTGCACTAGATGCTCTACCAATTGGCTCGCAGCTTGCGCATTGTCTAGCACCACCGCATCGGTTTGCCCAGCGGGATCAGATCGATCAATCATCACCACCGGAAATTCAAAGCCCTCAGCACAAAACCGCCGCGCGGTGGCAGCTGTTGGCGAAAAAATCACCCCGCTGACGCGTTCTTCTTGCATCAAACGTAGATACATGGCTTCTTTTTCGAGATTTTCATCGGCATTACACAGGATCACCCGCATACCCGCACGATAGGCGGCGTCTTCGACCGCACGGCTCACGGCAGTAAAGAATGGATTGCGAATATCTGACACGATCAGGCCTACGGTCTGGCTATGCTGGGAACGCAGTCGACGCGCAGACAGATTGGGGCGATAGCCTAGTTGTGCCACAGCATTAACCACACGTGTGCGTAACGCGTCGCTAACGGGTCCATTGCTGAGCACGCGCGACACGGTCGCAACAGAAACCCCAGCCGCAGCCGCCACATCTTTTATTTTTGCGCTCATATCAACTACCGCGCTCCTTAGGTGATAACGTAATTGGTCGTCTATTCTTCCCATATAGCGTCAGCGCCGCAAGTAAAGGCCGTCATTGATGCTGACGTCTTGAATCGGCTACTGGCCGAAAAAATTGACAGCCGGTATGTAATCGTTTTCAATCATAGCAGAACACGCCAAACTTGTAGGAGTCCCCATGCCGAACGAAATATTACAACAAGATCGAGTCAGACTTGGTGCCACACCTTCAGAGAAAGCTGACGCTATAAGCGAAGCTGGACATCTATTGGTTGCCGCAGGCTTAGTGGATCCAGCTTATATTGACAGCCTGATGCGCCGTGAAAACGTTTCCAATACTTACTTAGGGCATGGCGTTGCAATCCCGCATGGCATGATTGAAGACCGGCATTTAATCCGCCGCACCGGTATTGCAGTTCTTCAAATCCCTGGCGGCTTAGAATGGAATCCAGGCCAGATAGTGTATTTGGTGGTAGCCATTGCAGCGCAATCTGATGAGCATATTGTCTTGCTGCGCCGCTTGACGCGCCTGATGCAAGACGAGGCACAGCTACAACAATTATTTAGCACCACCGACCCTCACCAACTGGTGACCATTCTGAGTGGGGAGACCCCAGCGCTGAGCACCCCGTCTCAGGCAAAAGATCTGGATGCGGTGTTTGAGTGGCCGCTAGACTACCCCAATGGCTTGCACGCCCGCCCAGCCAGCACCTGGCTTGAGACCGCACGCCGTTTCGACGCATCGATTCAAATTCGACATGGTAATGAAGTAGCGGACGCTAAAAACCTGATTGGATTACTGCAGTTAGGTCTGCAATTTAATGATTTACTCGTGGTGTCAGCCAGTGGGCCCGAAAAAGAGGAGGCCCTGACGGCACTACGTGACGTGATGGTGCGCGTCAGCGCCCGCGAACAGGCCGATGCGGCAGCCGCAGCACTGAATGCGCGCCAGGCCAAGCACCACGGATTCACCCCATCTGAAGTCAAACTATCAATTGGTGGAATCAGCGCCAGCCCTGGCCTGGTGATTGGTGTAACGCACACGCTGCATGCACACCAATTGCAAGTCAGCGATGTGCCGGTGTCACTGGCCGAAGGCGGCGTGTTACTCGACCAAGCGCTGACCGGTACCCGGCGTGCACTCAGTACCCTCGCCGACGATACGGCACGTCGACTGGGAGAAGCCGAGGCCGGTATTTTTCGCGCACAAACCGAGTTGCTCGCGGATAGTGATCTGATCGCACTGTGTTGCCGCTACATGACCGAAGGCCACGGTGTCGCATGGTCTTGGCATCAAGCGATTGAGTTGCAGGCTAACCGCCTGGATGCACTAGGCAGCCCACTACTGGCTGCGCGCGCAACCGACTTGCGCGATGTGGGACGTCGTGTACTTGAAGTACTAGCGCCACAGAGCGCGCGCCAGGCGATGCCTGATGTGGCGCAGGCCAATACAATTCTGATCGCCGCTGATTTAGCCCCTTCTGACACGGCCACCTTAGACACCACACGGATTGTTGGTCTATGCACTGCACAAGGCGGACCGACCTCACACACCGCAATTCTGGCACGCACACTGGGATTACCTGCGCTGGTCGCTGGCGGCGCGGCATTATTGGATATTCCCGACGGAACCCCGGCGATTCTTGACGGCCACAGTGGTCGCTTGTATTTGCAACCATCAGACACCGACCTGGAAGCGGCAAAGGCCTGGATCGCACGCCAAACCGAACGCGCACAGATCCAAGAAGCAGAAAGTGCACTACCCGCACAGACCCGTGACGGCCTGCGTATCGAAATTGGCGCCAATATTAACCGCGCCGATCAGGTCAAAGCAGCCCTGGCGGCAGGGGCCGAAGGGGTCGGCCTGATGCGCACCGAGTTCTTGTTTCTCGAACGCGATCAGGCGCCAGACGAAGAAGAGCAATACCGGGCCTACCGCGCGATGATCGAGGCATTGGAAGGACGCACCTTGGTGATCCGTGCTCTCGATATTGGCGGCGACAAGCAAGTTCCCTACCTTGGTTTAGCAGCAGAAGCCAATCCCTTCCTCGGGGTCCGGGGCGCACGGCTATTACTGCGCCGCCCTGACCTGATGGAAACCCAGTTGCGCGCACTATATCGTGCCGCCGCACACGGTCCAATTTCGATCATGTTTCCGATGATTACTACGCTCAGTGAACTCAAGGCAGTGCGCGCCGTGTGTGAGCGTATTCGCCTGGCGCTGGGCGCCGCATCCATTCCTCTGGGCATCATGATAGAAGTACCGGCGGCAGCTACCATGGCAGACCGCTTGGCTGGCCACGCTGACTTTTTCTCGATTGGCACCAATGACCTGACGCAGTACGTGCTGGCAATGGATCGTCAACATCCTGACTTGGCGGCAGAAGCCGATAGTCTGCACCCGGCTGTGCTGCGCCTAATCAAGCAGACAGTGGAAGGTGCCCGCCTGCATGGGATCTGGGTTGGGGTGTGTGGTGGGCTGGCGGGAGACCCTCAGGGGGCTGCGATTCTAGCCGGACTGGGCGTCAACGAACTGTCAATCAGCCCGCGTGACATTCCTGCAGTTAAAGCCCGGCTGCGCGCCAGCACCCACTCGGCGCTGGCTGAGATGGCACGCCTGGCACTGAACTGCGATAGCGCCGCCGAAATTCGTGCGCTGGATGGAGAATCAACATGAACGGCCCAGTCGTCACTGTTACGCTCAATCCAGCGATTGACCAAACCATTAGTCTGGATGAATTACACCATGGTGAAGTGAATATTGCGCGCCAGGTTACCCTGAATGCAGGAGGCAAAGGGGTAAACGTGGCGGGATGCCTGGCCGACTGGGGTACACCGGTATTAGCCACCGGAATTCTGGGCCGTGACAACGCAACCCCTTTTGAGGCTTTGTTTGCCGAAAAAGGCATTGGTAACCGCTTTGTGCAGCAACCAGGCACCACACGGATCAACATCAAAGTCGTTAGCGACAATGATGGGGCCACCACAGATATTAATCTGCCCGGTCAGACGGTAGAAGCCAGCACCTATGCACAGTTGATAGAACACCTAGACGACTTGAGCGAAGCCGACCGGTTTATCGTTTTGGCCGGCAGCCTGCCCAAGGGACTGGACGACAGTTGTTATGCGCATTTAATCGCCAGGTTAAACCAGCAAGGTGCCCGCGTGTTTCTGGACACCAGTGGAGCACCATTAGAAAAAGCATTAGCCGGTCCGTTTTTCCCTTTTTGCATCAAACCCAATCGCCATGAGCTGGAGCAATGGGCCGGTCATTCCTTACCCAGCTTGGATGATGTAATAAAAACCGCACGCGCATTACATAAACAAGGAATTCGACAGGTGGTGGTCTCGCTGGCGGAACAAGGTGCGCTGTTTGTCGGCAAGGAAGGCACTTGGCTCGCAGCACCGCCGCCGATCAAACCGATCAGCAGTGTCGGAGCAGGCGATGCACTGTTGGCGGGTTGGCTTGCAGCACAACACCAAGGCCGTGACTGGCAACGTTCGATTTGCCTGGCCATGGCTTTTGCCGCTGGCAAACTTGCCAAAATTGGGCCGCACTTGCCTGCCCGAATAGAGGTAGAACACTTGGCGGGCGAGGTCACACTATCCCGTCTTGAGCATTAACCATAGCAACACGCCCGTTAGAACAGGAGAGATGCATCATGCCCCACCTACTTGCTGTCGTATCATGCCCTGACCGACCGACCCAGACCTTGCTGGCGGCAGAAGCACTGCGCACCGCTGCGCGGGCGCTTGGCCATGACATAACCATTGAGACCCGTGGTTCCAATGGGATCGAGCACCGTTTGAGTGCAGATGAGATTAAAAATGCCCAAGTGATTTTACTGATCGGCGAAGGCGAATCCGAAGTTGAACGCTTCACGGCTGCCACTTGTCACCTTGCCACGCTGGACGCCGTGATTGCCAACGCTGATAGCGTGGTTAAAAACGCACTATCCAACGCCCCAGACACCGCCCCTGCGGCAGCCGCGGCCGAGACGTTATCCATTGTCGCGATTACCTCCTGCCCAACAGGAATCGCCCACACCTTTATGGCAGCCGAAGGGCTGACACAAGGTGCAACACAACTGGGGCATCACATCAAGGTTGAGACCCAAGGCTCGGTTGGCGCGCAAAACACCCTCAGTGCCGAAGAGATTCAGCAAGCGGATCTGGTGATTATTGCCGCCGACACCCAGGTAGATCTAAGCCGATTTAGTGGTAAACGGGTTCATCAGACCGGCACCAAACAGGCGATCAGTGATGGCGCAGCCTTAGTGCAAACCGCTATCAGTGCCGCACGCGTACTGGGTGGTGGCGGCAGCAAAGACCTGCTCGACCAAACGCTGGCAGCCAAGGCTGAATTGAATGAGCAACGCAGCGGCCCGTACAAGCACTTGATGACCGGGGTGTCGTATATGCTGCCGTTTGTGGTGGCGGGCGGCATTATGATCGCGCTAGCCTTTGCGCTAGGCGGGATTTATGTTTATGACGACAGCCACAAGGGGACGCTGGGCTGGGCGCTGTTTCAGATCGGAGCCAAGTCATCGTTTGCTTTGATGGTGCCCATTCTGGCCGGTTATATTGCCTACTCAATTGCTGACCGTCCCGGCATCACGCCCGGCATGGTCGGCGGCATGCTGGCCGCCAGTACGGGATCAGGCTTTCTAGGTGGGATCGTTGCCGGGTTTATTGCGGGTTACGGCACCGACTGGCTCAACCGTCACATCAAGCTACCGCGCAACTTGGAAGGGTTGAAGCCGATGCTGATTCTGCCGGTCATCAGCTCACTAGTAGTCGGGCTGTTGATGATCTATCTGGTCGGCACGCCGGTTGCCGGGGCTCTGGCGGTATTAACCGACTGGCTCAAGAGCATGCAAGGCTCAAGTGCCATTCTGCTGGGCGCGATCATTGGTGCCATGATGGCGTTTGACCTGGGCGGGCCGGTCAACAAAGCCGCCTATGCTTCCAGCACTGCGCTGCTAGCCAGCCAGGTTTACACGCCAATGGCTGCGGCAATGGCGGCAGGCATGACCCCACCTTTGGGACTGGCGCTCGCCACTTGGTGGTTTGGCAATCGCTTCACCCGCGACGAACGTGAAGCGGGCAAGGCAGCCGCAGTGCTTGGTATTTCGTTTATTACCGAAGGCGCGATCCCCTTTGCTGCACGCGACCCATTTCGCGTGATTCCGGCACTGATGATCGGCTCTGCGCTGACCGGTGCGCTATCGATGGGAATGGGGGTTCAATTACGGGTACCTCACGGTGGGGTCTTTGTACTACCTATTCCCAATGCAGTCACACACTTAGGCATGTATCTAGTCAGCCTGGTGCTAGGCACCCTGGTTACCGCATTGCTATTGCGCGTATTGAAGAAGCCGATCACGGCCTGATGTAGCTGCACAGCTGCGCCCGCTTTGCGTTGCGGGCGCAGGAGGTTCTCAACCGATTCAAGCGCCTTGCGGGGTTTGTGCCAGCCAGTCTCGGCACGCAGTTGCCAATTGTTGCGAAAGCAACAGCAGCGCATCCAATTGCGCCGCCAGATCTGACTCTGGTGCATCCGGTGCTGATTCTTCCAGTGCATACAATCGATCTGCATACGCCGGATCAACGTACAAGGCCGCACTTCCCATGCGATGCGCGCTCAAAGCCAACTGTTTTCTATCCCGTTCGGCCCAGGCTTGCTGCAGACGCGCCAAATCAGTTTCATCGCAGACCAGATAGCGTTCAAGCAAGGTACTCACTGCACTGACATCCCCGTCAAACAGGCGCATCAACCCATCCACATCCAAATGGGGTCCCACCAGCGCTTCGGCGCTAGCCTCTTCTGTATCCTGGTCAAGATCTGGCACACCCAGTGCCACACCAAACTGCAACAGTGTAGCGCGCAAGTCAGCCAGTTTAACCGGCTTGGTCAGATAGCCCGCCATTCCCACTCTGCGCCCATGTTCGGCATCGGCGGCAAACGCATGTGCGGATAGTGCCACCACCGGGATACAAGATAATGGTGCATTCGCCTTAAGCTGTGCCGTCAACTCGAAGCCATCCATCTCTGGCATCGAAATATCGGTCAGAATCAAGGCCACATCCTGTGCCGCCGGCAGACCTGCCAACGCTTCGGCGGCACTACTTGAAAACTGAGCCCGTACGCCTAAGGCCTTAAACTGCGCCTGTAAGGTTGCCTGATTAATTGGATGGTCTTCTACCACCCAGACCGATCCACCGGCCATCGACAGTGCGGGCGCATCCACAACCGAGCTCACGCTGACTGAGGGCGGTACAGCGGTAACACACGGTAATCGAACCCGGAACACGCTGCCCTGCCCCAACACACTTTCAACCTCAATACTGCCACCAGACTGGTCCAACAAGCCCTTGATAATCGCCAAGCCCAGGCCGCTGCCGCCATAGTGCCGCGCAGTACTGGCTTCAGCCTGAACAAAGGGCTGAAACAGCCGGGTTACTTGATCGGGGCGCATGCCAATTCCCGTATCGGCGACATCAACCGTCAACACCTCATCGTGATACGCCAGTAGCATTCGCACCTGTCCTTGCTTGGTAAATTTCACCGAATTCGAGAGCAAATTGCCTAACACCTGGCGCAAGCGATAGGGGTCAAGCATGAGCCACGTATCCGGATCAATCTGGTTTTCGAGCGCCAGATTCACCGGCTTGCCGGTAAGCAACAGACTGGCACGCTGGGCTTGCAATAAATTTTCTACTAACGGCAACAGTTGTACTGGTTCAGGGGCAAATTCAACTTTACCACTCTGAATTTTGGTGAAATCCAAGATATCGGTAATCACATGCAGCAACAGATCACTCGAGGTTTGAATCAAATCCAGCGCCTGGCGTGCACGCTGGCCTAATGGCTCTTTTTCTAACAACTCAAGCATGGCCATGACCCCGTTAAGCGGAGTGCGGATTTCGTGGCTCATGACCGCCAAAAACAAAGCGCGCGCATGATTGGCTTGCTCAGCCTGTTCTTTGGCCACTTGCAAACTTTGATTATTTTGTTTGAGTTGTTGCTGGTAGTACTGCAATGCGTCCAATGCAGCTTCGGTTGGCCGCAACAACAGGCGACGCAATGAAACATATCCCCACACCACCATCAGCACACCCGCCAACCAAAGCAGAGAATGAAGCAGCAATAGATGCGACTCGCGGCCAGTCTCACCCTGGCGTGTTGGCGAATACACCAGCGTCCATGGCATATAGCGCAGGGGATGCTTCAGTAAAATCTTGCCATTGCTGTGCTCGATTTCGGTTACGCCAACCGTGTGAGGCTGGGTCTTGCCCTGCCACAGGGAGGGCTCAGCACCAGGAGTGGAATACACGCTGCGACCATCACGGTCCAATAAAGCAAACCAGCCTTCACCGCTAAACAAACGCGCAATTTGTGCCAGCGGCAAGACTTGCAACACCAGACTGTCATTCGCACCGGGCAGTTCGATTGGGGAATAGGCAACGAGACAGTCACATTGACCACCAAGACTACGTTGACGAACCACCCACCCGGGCGCATCGCTAGACAAGGGGCCCAAGCTTTGCCCCCACTTTAGAGTACGGCGTAGCGTTTCTTCACGCCCCAGTGACGGGTAACTGGCAAACAAGCTGCCTTTACGATCAAACAGAATCACCGTACTAGGCTCAGGGCTTACCTGATGCTTCAGGTAAGCCAGATTTAGAACACTGGCGCTACGTAGTAGCGCGGGTGCGCCATCTTCTCGTAGCCAGACCGAGGCTACCGTCGTCGTCGGTGTGCCGGGTGGGGTCAATTCAATCTGATGGTATTCTCCGGCATACACCTGCGCGTTGCGAATCACCAGACGGGGAGTTTCCTCATGCCAGGCGGCCAGCCGTTTCAGGTAGGCCCCATCTGATAGCCCTGACGCTCCAGCGCTTCGTTCACCACACCGACACGATCAAATGCCAGATTGTGCACTGCCTGTGCCTGGTATTGATAAGACAAAAAAACTGCCAAAGTCCATGCCAGCAACACCAAAACCAGTAAAAAGGCACCGCCACGACGCAACAGCCCAGCGGCATGCTGTAACGATTTTGTGTCATAACCCGCAGACAAACTCATGAAGCAATCGGCTCAGCCCCATCGGGCGCATCAGGAATACTTAAATCGCCAGCCAACTGAAACAGTTCCGCGTCGCTTTGCACGCCTATTTTGCGAAAAGCCGTTTGTTTCTGGGTACTGACCGTTTTTATACTGCGGTTGAGGCGGTTAGCAATCTCGCTGACACTTTGCCCCGTGAGCAATAGGCGCACCACCACCATTTCACGTGGTGAAAGGCTCAAAAATGCCCGTTCAAAATCGGATGCGCGTCGCACTTCAACCTGTAAACCCGGATCGATGTAAGTCTTTCCTGCGGCCACGCTGCGAATCGCAACCCGCACCGGTTCTCCGGTCTGCGTTTTACGCATAAACCCGTGAGCCCCGGCTTCGATGCAGCGTGAAGCCAAGGCGGCAGAAGCAGTGCCGGAGAATACCAAAATACGCACATTGGGATACATCCGCTTCAGGTATTGGATCAAGGCGATACCATCAAGCTCACCAGGCATCGAATAATCCAGGATCACCAAATCACAGGATTGGCTGCGTAACATTGCAATCAACTCTGGTCCCGAACTAGGCTCACCGATAATGTTGAACTGCGGGTCTTTTTGCAGTACCCCTTTGAGCGCCAGCGATACCAGCGGGTGATCATCGCAAATGAGTGTATTGATCAAAAGTCGCCCCTTTATTTTTGTAGTGGCTAAGAGTGATGAATTTACCCATCACCAATATATCGTTTAGCATATAAATATTGGCATATCAAAGTCAGATTAACTTGATGGAACCCTAATGAGGCGATCAGAATTATGAAAATAGCCGTCCAACCTGCGGTTAATTTGCTGCACCAAACCACCCAGGGCGTAATCGCCACAAGCTCGCAGAGCCAAGCTGGCTATCCATTTGCCAGCGCTTTATCGTTTGTAGCCGACCAGAATCACCATCCGATTTTTCTATTAAGCCACCTGGCAGAGCACAGTCGTAACCTGCAGGTTGACCCGCGATCAAGCTTGTTGATTCAAGCAGCAGGGCAGATCGAAGCCGAAGCCGGTGCACGCATGACTTTGCTCGGTGACACGCTGCCATTTGATCCAGATCCATTATTGGTGGCACGTTACCTACGGGCACACCCTTCGGCGGAGCGCTACCTGGAATTAGAGGGGTTCAAGTTCTATCGGCTAACCCCGAGCAAACTACGTCTGATTGCCGGTTTTGGTCAGATGGGATGGGTTGAGTCGGCACAATGGCAGAGCGCACAATGCCTCTCGCTGGATAGAGAGGCGGTATTACTGCAGCAATGCAAGCCCACGCGCGGGGTGATCGGCATTGATTTATATGGCGTGGACCTACTGTTGGCAGGCCAACATAGCCGTATCGAGTTTGCTACACCGCAGAGCGCAGAAACGCTGGAGGCCACACTCCGTCAAATGGCCATTCTGAGTTAACAAGTAGAGCGGTTCTGCTGCGAACCGATTGGCCGGCTCGCAGCACAGAACCTATTTGGGCCGCAACAATAACTGCACGCGTAAATCGCGCGCCACAGCACGTGCCAGTTGGCGCAGCACCAAATAGCGCTCTGGTCCGAGCACGGGGGGATTGTTTTTTAGCACCAGCACGCGATGCACACTGATTCTATTGTCGAGTTGCAGATAACGCGAAGAGTAATGCCCCAGTGGCGAATCAACCTCCACCGACCGTGGCAATGCCAGCACCTCGACACCATTGGGTAACTTCAAGGTGGCGTTCTCTTCAAGATTGCCGTTATCTAACATAACCGCATAGCGACGCTCACTCAGCGCCCCTCCCCAATTGGCAAACGCAGCCAAACTGACCACGCTGTCCTGACCACTAGGTAAAATCACGGCCGTCGGCCCCGTCAGGTCAACATAATCAGGCAGATCAAAATTAAACTGATACGAAAAAGGCAGTGCCAAATTGTACACATTGCCCAGGACGACTGAACCGCTGCCTTGCAAACCACGGGCTGACAACATTTTGGCCGCAGCACTGTCTTCGGTTCCCGGCGTCACCACAGAAAAAGCAGCGCGTGACATAAAATCGTAGATGCCTGTCAGGTGCACCTGACTTTGCCCTTGGATACGGCCATCCTGACTTAAGCCCATGACGCTATTGACCAGCACACGATCCGTTGCCGGGTTAGAAATTGGCAGCGTCACCAAACGTGGCTGGCCCATACCATCATCGGTCACCAACGCGCGCTTGCCTAATTCATTATCCGGCAGCACGCCAAACGGCGCGAATTGCGCGGTGGTATCCAAATACAAATCCCACTCTGGCAGATAGCTGATCGCATGATTGAAAGCCCCTGTCGGTACGGCAACCCGCGACAACCACCAGCTTTGTTCTGCATTCACCAATACCGCGCCACTCTTGATTCCCTTTGCCGCCAACAATGACTGAAAAAGTGTGACATGGTCCTTGCAATCGCCATACAGGGCGTGGGCGATTTGCTCAGCCTGGTGTGGCACAACACCGCCAAAGCCAAAGTAGATTCCTACATAGCGAATATTTTTACTGACCCAGTAATACAACGCCTCAGCTTGGGCCTTGGGATCATCAATTCCCGCGGTTATTTTATTAGCCAACTGGCGGATAGCTGGCGACACCGCCGCTTTTGGGGTGGCACGCTTCAAATAAGCACGGGCCAGATCGTCATAGCTCCCCAACGTAGAAACCGCTAAACGCGGGCTGTAGTCGGTGTCACTGACAGCACCGTTTTCTGGGGCTTCAGCGGCATGTTTACCCATAGTCCAAAGCCAACGGCGCGTCCCCGGTTTATCTGACTTCACCTCCCCACCAGGAATATCAATACTCTCAACCTGTAATGGCATAGAGGCAGGCAGGCGGATGCTTATGGCAGAGGATTCACGGTCTTCATTTTGAGAATACAGGGTCTGCAGTGCAAATACGCCGGGAAACAGTGCAATATGCTGGATACGCCGAAATCGAATATGAATGGTGGCACCGGGTGCCAACGCAGGGAACACCACATTCAGTACTTTTGAATCGTCAAACATTGGCGCATCAGCGCTCTCGCTGCTTTGCTGCAGCAGCATGTTTTCCGGTTTCACCACCACACGGCGCCCTTCACGCGTCAAAGTGTAGGCTTCCAATACTTTAACCGACTGCAATGAACGACTGAAACGGATGGTATATTGACTGAGGTCTTCAACCCCTGACTGGTTATTGAGCCGCAGGTCTTCTTGAACCTCTTCGGTATAACCGCCATCGAGCTTAACATCGTACTGCGCCACGGAACGCAGCACGGTATAGGATGGGCTATAGGCTGTCGCACTGGCTGTGGCGCAAGCAAGCCAGAAAACCACAGCGCACAATGATTTGGGCAACATGCAAATCCTTTTGTTTCGTCTAGCAGTCAGTAGTCGGTATCGACATGAACAAATGCGCCATGGATTTGCTTCTATAGATACAATCCGTCTTTGATTAAAGCAAAAACTTCTATAGCATGCTACAACCCCGTGATGACTATTATGCCTGATAATCTTATGCAATCTAAGCCTCAACTCTGGCAGCAATTCATTAAAGCCGTACATAAAGAAGTGGCCCCAGCACTCGGTTGCACTGAGCCAATTTCACTGGCTCTGGCGTGTGCCATTGCTACAGAGAAACTGGGGATGCGCCCTGAACGCATTATTGCAGCGGTGTCGCCAAATTTAATGAAAAATGGTATGGGGGTCACCGTACCAGGCACGGGCATGGTCGGCATGCCGATTGCAGCCGCCGTTGGCGCGTTAGCCGGGGACCCGCGCGCCGAATTGCAAGTATTAAAAAACCTAAAACCTGAAGATGTGATTGAGGCCCGCCGCATGCTAGATGAAGGGCGAATCAGTCTCAGCGTGGCACCAGTGGACAATATTTTGTACTCAGAGGCCAGGGTTGAAGCTCAGGGCCATTGGGTCCGCGTGGCGATTGCTGACGCGCATACGCGGGTGGTTTTGATTGAGAAAGACGGCGAAACCCTGTTTAAACGAGAAGCGCAGACCCCTGAGAGCGATAGCGATCATTACTCGCTAGAGGGGGCAGAAGCACGCGATGTTTTTGAATTTGCGACTGAAGCACCGATTGAGGACCTGCGCTTTATCGCCGAGGCCGGGCATCTAAATTCAGCACTCTCCAAACAGGGCATGAGCGGTGACTTCGGACTGGGCATTGCCGCTTCGCTGCAGCGTAATGTTGAGCGAGGCATTTTATCCAACGATCTGCTGAACCGAGTGCTGATGCGCACCACCGCCGCGTCAGACGCGCGCATGGGCGGAGCCATGGCACCCGCCATGAGCAACTCGGGCTCAGGCAATCAAGGCATTGCCGCTTCCTTGCCAGTCGTGGTGGTCGCCGAACATGTTGGTGCCGATCAGGACACCCTGACGCGCGCACTGATGCTATCAAACCTGATGGCCATCTATATTAAAAGCTACCAGCACAAACTATCGGCATTGTGCGCAGTCACAACCGCATCCATGGGGTCTGCTGCGGGCATGGCATGGCTACTGGGCGGGGACTATGAAACGGTAAGCCGTGCTATCTGTAATATGATTGGTGACGTAGCAGGGATGATCTGCGATGGCGCCAACAATGGCTGCGCCATGAAGGTGTCCTCTTCTGCAGGCTCTGCGGTCAAGTCGGTGCTGATGGCGCTAGATGGTATTCGCGTGAGCGGCCATGACGGCATTGTCTCAGATAACGTTGACGAAACCATTCGCAACCTGGCGTCTCTGGTGAATCAAGGGATGATACAAACTGACCAGCAAATTCTAAAGATCATGCTAAACAAGGGCTGATTTTCACCCATCATATGTCCTTATCGATCACCGTACTGGTTGAAAACCAAACCACGCGCCCCGACTTGGCTTGTGGGCGTGGCCTGAGCTTGTACCTGGAGCAAGGTCACGATCGCGTGCTATTTGATACCGGTCCCGATGAACGCCTGATCGCCAACGCCAGTGCATTGGGTATTGACCTATCCAAGGTCAGCCATATAGTTCTGTCTCATGGCCATTATGATCATAGCGGTGGCCTGACGGCCTTAGCCGCTTGGTATGCCGAACGCGGCTTACGGCCACAGTTAATTGCCCATCCAGCCGTATTTAATCAGCGCAGCGTGCGCCTTGGTTGGGGATCGTGTGCTTGCACCCTGCGTCAGTTAGGCGCCCAAATCAGCCAGCAACAAGCCTCACAAGCCTTCAATCTTCAGCTGTCTACCCAAGCACTGCCGATTGGTACCAGCGGCCTGGTTTTCCTCGGTGAGATTCCCAGAACACTAGCGTTTGAACGCATAGCGACCTTAGGCTCGACACAACATCTGCATGGGTTTTCCCCTGACCCGATACCAGATGACTCTGGTTTGGCATGGCAGAGCACAGAGGGCCTGGTTATTATCAGTGGTTGCGCCCACTCAGGGATCTGCAACTTGGTTGAACATGCAAGGCTGGCTTGCCACCAACCTAAGGTGACAGCAGTACTGGGGGGATTTCACCTGCGCAGTGCCGGTCCGCGCCATCTACTGCGTGTACGACGCTATTTTAATGCACTCAAAATTCAACAGCTGTCAGCGTGTCACTGCAGTGGATGGGGGCGTTGGTGGTTACCCGAACAGCAAGACATTGCCACCGGTAGCCGGCTGGAATTTCTGGATTAGGGGCCAGAAGATTAATCGACCTACTTGAGCGGCATAAATTCGATCAACAAATCCTTGAGTAAAAACCCGACCACGCCGAAGCCGAGCACCAGAAACAGCATCGCCGTACCAAAGCGCCCTGCTCCAGATTTTTTGCCCAGATCCCAAATAATAAAGCCCATAAAAACCATCAAGACTGTCAGACATACGCCCATGCTGATATTGGTAAACTGTTGTTCTGACATGAGACACTCACCTAATTAAGAATGATAATAATAATCAATTAATAGGAAAATAGAAAGGCCGCACCGGTCAATTTCGCGATTAAGCGCTGACCGATGCGGCCTTTTCAGATCTCTCTGAGATAAATCTCAAGAGAGAACTTAGCTACTTATTGTTTTTTTTGCCGATGGATCGCGGCAATCCGCAAACGCAGCGAGTTCAGACGGATAAAGCCAGCTGCATCCGCTTGGTTATAGGCGCCACCATCATCGTCAAAGGTAGCAATCGTCGCGTCAAACAGAGAGTCTTTAGAGTCACGGCCAACCACATACACCGCACCCTTGTACAGTTTCAGGCGAACCCAACCGTTTACTGTCGCTTGTGACGCATCAATCATTTGTTGCATCATGCGCCGCTCAGGTGACCACCAGTAACCGGTATAGATCATGTTGGCATACTTAGGCATCAGCTCGTCTTTGAGATGGGCCACTTCGCGATCAAGCGTAATCGACTCAATTGCCCGGTGTGCCTTGAGCATAATGGTGCCTCCCGGGGTTTCGTAGCAGCCGCGCGACTTCATGCCCACATACCGGTTTTCCACCAGATCCAGACGGCCAATACCGTGCTTATTGCCCAAGCGATTGAGTTCTGTCAGTACCGCAGCCGGACTCATAGAATGGCCGTTGATCGCCACAATATCGCCCGCAGCATATTCCAGCTCAACATATTCAGGTGTATCTGGTGCATTTTCCGGGCTAACCGACCACAGCCACATACTCTCTTCTGGCTCAAGCGCAGGGTCTTCCAGCACGGCACCTTCATACGAAATATGCAGCAGATTGGCGTCCATCGAATAAGGACTGCCACCATTACGCTTTTTGGAAATATCAATGCCGTTGGCTTCGGCATAATTCAATAACTTTTCCCGTGACAACAAATCCCATTCGCGCCAAGGCGCGATCACTTTGACATCAGGCTTCAAGGCGTAATAGCCCAGTTCAAAACGAACCTGGTCATTGCCCTTGCCGGTACAACCATGCGATACCGCATCCGCACCGACCCGGTTGGCAATTTCAATCTGACGTTTGGCAATCAACGGCCGCGCAATCGAGGTACCGAGTAAGTACTCGCCTTCATAGATGGTATTGGCACGGAACATTGGGAACACGTAATCGTGCACGAATTCTTCGCGCAGATCATCGATGTAGATATTTTCTGGTTTGATGCCAAGCGAAATAGCCTTCTTGCGTGCAGGCTCTACTTCTTCGCCCTGACCGATATCGGCGGTGAAAGTCACCACCTCACACTGATAGGTATCCTGCAGCCATTTAAGAATGACCGAAGTATCCAGGCCGCCCGAATACGCCAAAACTACTTTATTAATGTCCGACATTCGTTCTTTCCCCATTGATTACAAGTGAAGCGCAACCATCACGGACCTGCCGTGAGTAAACCGACGTTTGGGGTGCCCTCTCAGGGCACCTAGACTACTCAGCTAACGTTAGCGGCTTCGTCGCAGGGCATCGATAGACACCCGGGAGGAGAGATTAAACTGGACATTACTGATAACCCGTCCCAGCAGCGCCCCAAACGACAGTAGCCGGTCATATCGTCGCAGCAACACCGATCGTCGCAAGAAGAGCAACGGGGCATCTTCCTTCGGCAAGGTGCTGGTGGACTGATACTGAATGGTTTCCGTCATGGTCGCTTTCCAAAAAAGACGCCATCGCGCATGTTCAGGGACATACGCAACGGCTCAAGTACACGCTGGTCTCAAGTCATTCGTATCGCGATATCCCGACAGCGCCAGGAATGTACAAATTTGCGACACACCTTATATTTATCGGAAAACGCTGCGTCTTGCAAGATGTTGGGAGAATATTTTTTCTGCACCGCATCATTTTTATCTGGATTTTAGCGTGTCAGAGCAAGCGTATACGCCCCCCTTCGGGTAAAATCAGTTTTATGCTGACCGATGCCGAAAAAGACGCAATCCGCGACCATTACCGTACCCTGACCCAAAACCTGAGTGGCTACCGTCCGCGCCCAGCGCAACGCAAAATGCTGGCCGAAATCGCCAATGCTTTTTCGCGTTGCCTGGAAAGAGAAGGTGAAAACAATCCACAACGCGAGGGCGAAAGCATCGCCGTGATTGAGGGCCCCACCGGGGTAGGGAAAAGCCTGGCCTACTTATTGGCCGGAGGGGTCATGGCGCGTGCGCGCAATAAGAAACTGGTGATTTCTAGTGCGACCGTTGCGCTACAAGAACAGCTGGTTAACCGTGATCTGCCGTTTGTGGTGGCAAACAGTGGCCTGGCGCTGACCTTCGCACTAGCCAAAGGTCGCAGCCGCTACTTGTGCCCCTTTCGCATCTATCAATTAACCTCAGATGCCACACAGGGTGAACTATTAGCCCCTGACCCTGCTGTCTTATGGGAGAGAAAACCGCAAAAAGAAGAGATCGATGCGCTTAAAAACCTGGCCGAGCGATTTGAGAAACGTGACTGGAACGGCGACCGCGACCAATGGCCAGAGGTCATCGATGATAGCTTGTGGGCACGCGTCACCAATGACCGTCATGGCTGCCTCAAGGCAGCCTGCCCCAACCGTGCAGAATGTCCTTTCTATTTAGCGCGAGAAACGCTGGAAACTATTGATGTCGTCGTAACCAACCACGACTTAATGTTGGCGGATATTGGCATGGGTGGTGGGGTGATTCTGCCCGCACCTGAAAACAGTTTTTACTGCATCGACGAGGCGCACCATCTAGCAAAGAAGGCGGTCAATCAGTTTGCCGCAGAACATTCTCTGGCTCAGGCGCTAGCCTGGCTAGATAAAGTCGATGCAGCAGCAGCGCGGGTAGGTGCACTGGCCAACAAAGGTGAGATGGCTGCGCAAGCATCAAGTGCGGCGATGGCGGCCAGCGAAACGCTGGGAGAATGGCTCTGGCTATTGGAAGGTGAATCGTCGCTGGCACTCAATAGTGACAATCTTGAGCCAACCTGGCTGATTGACGATGGCGTATTGCCTGAACACTTACAGACAGCGGCGGCAAATATGGCGATGGCCAGCCGTATGATATTCAAACATTTGTCACAGCTATCCGATGCACTGGCTGAGGCACGCAAGGACAAGACTTCAGACGCAGGAGCTTTCGATAAAACCGCCAGCGATATTGGGTTTTTGCTGGCACGCGCCGAACAATTAATGGCGCTGTGGGATCTGTTCGAAAAAAACCCAACCGAACAAGAACCGCCGATAGCCAAATGGGTCGTGCGAAAAAATGAAGGCAAGGGAGACTATCTATTTTGCGCCTCCCCGGTTAGTGCGGCGGCTAACCTTGCCAGCACCTTGTGGCGCCGTGCGGCAGGCGCACTCTTAACCTCGGCGACCTTGCGTTCATTAGGTGCATTTGATCTGTTGCTGGCACAAACCGGTTTAAAATGGCTACCGCAAGTCACCTGTCTGGCACTGGATTCTCCATTCAACTTTAGCGAACAGGGTGAGCTTTATTTACCGCCATTGCTTGCCAGCCCCAAAGACCCAGGGGCGCACACCCGCGAAATTGCCGAATGGCTACCGCGCCTGATCGATACCAACGAAGCTGTTGGCACCCTGGTTTTGTATTCCTCACGCAAGCAGATGCAAGAAGTCGCCGCGCTGTTGCCGCAAACACTGCGCGAACACTTGTTGATTCAGGGAGAGATCCCTAAGAGTTTACTGATTACAGAACATCATCAGCGCCTGCAAAATGGCAAGCCTAGTGTCATTTTTGGCCTTGACTCGTTTTCAGAAGGATTAGACCTGCCAGGCGAAAGCTGCGTACAGGTGATCATTGCCAAGCTGCCATTTGCGATGCCTGACGACCCGGTTGGTCGCACACTATCGCGCTGGATTGAGAAGCGTGGTGGCAACCCGTTTACCGAGATTACCGTTCCAGAAGCGTCAATCAAGCTGGTGCAGGCAGTCGGCAGATTAATTCGCAACGAGCAAGATTATGGCCGTGTGACTATATTAGATAATCGTCTAGTGAAGCAGAGCTATGGCAAGAAAATGTTGGCATCATTACCCCCATTCAAGCGCATCTAGTTTGTGTTAGAATCATCGCGGGCGCGGATGACAATGGCAACTCGCTTTAGTCTTTCCGCCCGCTGGCATCACTCAAATAACAACATGACGCATAAGCGCATTCGAAACCATGATCTGCAACCCGTATGAAATCGTCATCCAAGGCCTGACCAACGAAGGCCGCACCTTTCGACCCAGCGACTGGGCTGAACGGCTGTGTGGCATTCTGGCATCTTTTGGTGATAAAAAACTGGCCTACCACGCCTATGTGCGCCCAATGCTACTCGAAGGGGTGCGCTGCGTTGCCGTAGATAAAAAGCTGGAAAAAATCAATCCTCAAGTGTTTCAGTTTCTGACTGATTTTGCCCGCGATAATGAACTGCGCGTCGTCGACTGTCGCACCTTGATCGATGAAATCTATCCCAATAAATTTCTAGCCTAACGATCGTCCACTAACCTCGGCCCTCGACCCTTGGGCCCTCTCTTGCTATGCATAAAATTTCAAACAATTGCTTGTTTGAATTCAATAATGTTATTTCACAGATCGTTCAGAAGCCATATATCTCTAAAAATTACATAATTATTACAAATAATATCAAGCCTAGATAATCTCCAGATCCAATCCATCCGCTACAGCATTATCAAACGCCATTCAGTGATGCAGCGCTATCATTTTGATTTTAAAGCATAAATTATAATTAACCGCAGATTAATTCTTCAGTCATCACAAAGCCCATATAAAGGCTATAAATTTAACTGTTACAAACACAAATGTTGCAACAGAACAACAAAACCAATTCATAGCCAATTTTTTAGCCAAATTTGCTACACAAATTAAATTATTTGGTGATTTTATGTCTCATTTATAGCAATGTACCGAATTGTAATAGTTAAGTAACACACTGCATCAATACTCTTCTGGCGCCAACCCGACTCTTCTCGGGTTTGCTTGTACAACTCACATGGATTTGGAGCTACTCGATGAACAAGAAGATTATTGCCATCGCCCTGAGCGGCGCATTCATCACCCCGCTGGCAATGGCCGACGTCACGATTTATGGCTTTATCAGTGCTGGCGTTGAAGGGGCGACTGCAAGTGGCGCCGCCGACAATAGTGGCACAGGCAAGAATACCTACGTAGGCCGTACCCGAGTTTCTGATGAAAACTCGCGCATTGGTTTCAAGGGTTCTGAAGATCTGGGCAATGGCACCAAGACTATTTGGCAGGTTGAAAGCAGCTTGAAGAACTTCGAACAGGGCGGCACCAATGACAAAGGCGATACAGCGACCTTTGGCACCCGTAACACGTTTGTCGGTTTGAGCGATAACACCTACGGTACGGTGCAGATAGGTTATTATGATTCGGCCTACAAGCGCTTAACCAACGTGGGTGCCAACGTGATGGCCGACACCACGGCCGACACCATGGGCGCAACCGATGGCTCGCAAATTGCCAGCCGTGGCGACACCCGTATGAAAAACTCGATTCACTACACCTCACCAACCTGGAGTGGGATCCAAGTAGGCGCATCCTACGGGTTTGATGAAGCCACCACCAATGGTGCCAATGGCACCAATCACAGTCGCTGGGACGTTGCCGCTGCCTACACTAACGGCGGATTTAAGCTCGGCGCTGGTTATGACAGATTGCAGGACACCGCTGCAAACACAAAAGCCAATAACGGTGGCTTTGCTACTCAGTCGAAGGCCGGACAGAACACCTCATTCTACAAGCTGGCCTCCAGCTATAAATTCGACACTGGCACCCTGTTGGCAGCGTCATATGAGCGCGCTTCATACGGCAGTGCAACTGGTGGCAGCAGCCTGGGGCAGAGCGATTACACCCTGGCCGTTGTGCAAGACTTTGGTGCTGCCAGCATCAAGGCCTCGTATAACAAACTGGGTGGGCTAAGCAATACCACTGTTGGCAGCTCCAGCGACTGGGGTGCCAAACAATGGGTTCTGGGTGCCACCTACAATTTGTCCAAGCAAACCCAACTGCTGGCCTACTACACCCAGATCACTAACGATAACGACCAGAACGTCAACTTTGCCGTTAACCCGCTGTACTATGCAGCAGCGACCAGCTCTACCGCTGCTACCGGGCTCTCAGCACACAACACCCTGAAGGCACTGGGCGCTGGTATTAAGTTCAACTTCTGATCGACGCTTCCTTTTCTAAGTCTTTATCGGGCGCCCAATGGGCGCCCGTTTTTTTGTCAGCCAGCTAACCGGGTTCACCATCCATTCATCCTATTGGGATGCCGAGTAGTGCTCGATTTGCTAGAATACGGCTTTAGACCGACGAAGACTTAGCGCATGACTGTCCAGATCAAGACCGCGGAAGACATCGAAAAGATGCGCATCGCCTGCCGACTAGGCTCGGAGGTGTTGGATTACATTACCCCGTTTATCAAACCAGGCGTCACCACCGAACAACTGGACCGTCTATGCCATGACTACATGATTCAGGTACAAGACACCATTCCTGCGCCTCTGAATTATGCTCCCGATGGTCTGACCCCCTACCCCAAGTCGATTTGTACCTCAATCAATAACGTTATCTGCCACGGCATCCCCAACGAGAAGCCGCTAAAAAATGGCGACGTGATGAATATTGACATCACGGTCATCAAAGATGGCTACCACGGCGATACCAGCCGCATGTTCTATATTGGCGAGGTCAGTCCGCAAGCGCGACGCCTATGCAAGATCACCTATGAATGCATGTGGCTGGGGATTAATAAGGTGCGCCCAGGAGCCCATTTGGGTGACATTGGCTACGTGATTCAACACCATGCAGAAAACAGTGGCTACAGCATTGTGCAAGAGTTCTGCGGTCATGGCGTAGGCAAGAAATTTCACGAAGAACCGCAGGTATTGCATTACGGTCGGCCCGGCACTGGGCTAGAGCTGGAACCAGGGATGATTTTTACTATTGAGCCCATGCTCAATCAGGGCAAACGTCATTTGCGCATTCTGGCTGATGGCTGGACCGTAGTGACCAAGGATCGAAGTCTGTCCGCTCAATGGGAACACACGGTACTGGTCACCGATACCGGTTATGAAGTGCTCACCGTGTCCGCCGGCACTCCGCCCAAGCCCGTTTTCAAATAAACGCACCCCACTACGCACAAAAAACGGCCTGCAGGGCCGTTTTTTTTATTTATTATCAAGTAATTAAAGCAAAAACACGCTTGACCCCCCTCCTCTGGACGCCTAAATTTAGAGTCTAAGCATCGAAGCAAGTTCGCCGGGAGATTAGCATGTCACTCACCATTAATACCAATAGTGCATCACTCAATGCGCAGCGCACTTATAGCCGCAACCAACAGGCGGTGAATCAGGTGCTGGCCCAATTATCCTCAGGGTCCAGCATTAATAGTGCCGCAGACAATCCGGCCGGTCTGGCGATTTCGCAAGGTCTGACCAGCCAGATTAATGGTGACCAACAAGCCATCAATAATGCCATCAGTGGCGCATCGCTAGCTCAAACAACCGCTGGTGCACTCAGTCAATTACAAAGCAACACCCAACAGATTCAGCAGCTAGCGATTCAAGCCGGCAATGGCACCCTGAATGACAGTAATCGCCAAGCCTTGCAGCAACAGGTGGATCAACTAACCCAGGCAAACTCACAGATCATTCAAAGTTCTGAGTTTAATGGTGTTTCACTATTATCGGGCACCAGCTCGCTCACATTTCAAGTTGGGGCCAATGGCACCAGCAACAATCAGATCACCCTCAACGCAAGCGGGCTGGACCAAGCTCCGGCCAGTGGTGGGCTAAACAGTTATAACGCCAATCTTTCGGCCACCAAGGTGATCGACATCACAACCCAGGCCAATGCACTGAATGCGCAAAATGCGCTGACACAAGATTTGAACACCTTGAATACTGCACAGGCCAACACCGGAGCCACGACTAATCGCTTTAGCGCTGCCGTCAACAACCTGCAAACCAGCGCGCTTAACAGCGCAGAATCCAGAAGCCGCATCAGCGATACCGATTATGCTGCAGCCAGTGCCGATTTGGCGCAGCAGCAAATTATCGGCCAGGCTAATATCGCTACCCTGGGGCAGGCAAATGTATCGCAAAGCGCCGCACTAACCCTGTTGCGCTAAAGGTTTAAAGGCAGCGCTTGATGCATGCTGCCAGTTGCACCAGCTTGCCGTGAAAGAAGTGACCAACACCGGGGAATACAATCACCGGTAAATCTTGTGGGCGCGCCCAGTCCAGCACTTCTGATAAGGCAATCACCTCGTCGGTTTCACCATGAATCACCAGCGTATCCGCAGGAACCGACGGGGTTGGGATCGGATACTTGCCCACGGCAACACCAATCAACAACAGTTTTTCTGTTTCAATGCGTTGGCGCGTACGTGCCGCCACAAACGCCCCAAACGAAAAGCCCGCTAGCAGCAAAGGCAAAGATCCATGCTGCTCGCGCGCAAATGCGACGACCGCCAACACATCCTCAACTTCGCCGACACCATGGTCATGCTGCCCGGCACTTGCACCAACACCACGCAAGTTCGGACAATAGCAAGCGTAGCCCATCTGCATCAGGGCACGCGCCGCAGTTTGCACCACTTTATTGGTGTGGGTGCCACCTTGTAACGGATTAGGATGGCAAATCACCGCCACACCTAGGCATTCGCCCTCAGGGGACACATACAACGTATCCAGCACCCCGGCGGGCCCTGCAATCTCTATTGACTCAGGCTGTTGTTTTGCCATTAGCGTTTCAACCTCTCGACAATCTGCCCCTTGCTTAGATGCACATCGATAATTTCATCGATATCTTGCTGATCAATGAAGGTGTACCACGTTTCTTCAGGGTAAATCACCATTAGTGGACCCTCTTCGCAACGTCCGAGGCATCCGGCTTTATTGATACGAATCTCACCCATGCCAGACAAACCCAAGGTCTTGACACGCTCTTTCATATACTTGAGTAACTGACTTGAGCCACAATCGTTGCAGCAGGCCTCACCCGGCCCGCGTTGATTGCAACAGATAAATACATGCTGACGATAGTAACTCATCCGGCATCCTCAATCGTTATCTGCCCAGCCGGTGGCTCCGTGCAGGGCGGCATTCTCAAACTTGGCATAGTGGCCGACGAAAGCCAGACGCACAGTACCGGTTGGCCCATTACGGTGCTTACCAATAATCGCTTCTGCCAATCCCTTGTCCGGTGAATCTGGGTTGTAATATTCGTCGCGATACATAAAGATAATGATATCCGCATCTTGCTCAATTGCGCCGGACTCGCGCAAGTCGGACATCATTGGCCGCTTGTTTGGACGTTGCTCCACGCTTCGGGATAGCTGAGACAAGGCCACCACCGGCACTTGCAACTCCTTAGCCAAGCCCTTCAGGCTGCGCGATATCTCACCCAGCTCCGAGGCGCGGTTATCATTACTGCGGCCAGACCCCGACATCAGTTGCAGGTAATCAATAACGATCATCCCCAGTTTGCCACCGTGTTGGCGAGCCAGGCGCCGTGCGCGTGCGCGCACTTCCAATGCGGTCAACGCCGGAGTTTCGTCAATATACATCGGCGCTTCAGACAACTTGCCAATGGCAAAAGTCAATTTCTGCCAATCTTCATCGCCCAATTTACCAGTACGCAAAATATGCTGGTCCAGACGGCCAACCGAGCCCAACATCCGCATCACTAGCTGCGTGCCGCCCATTTCCATGGAAAACACCGCCACCGGTTTGCCCAATTCAACCGCCACATGCTCTGCCATGTTCATTGAGAAAGCGGTCTTACCCATCGAAGGCCGACCGGCAACAATCACCAAGTCACCCGGCTGCAAACCTGAAGTACGAGAATCCAGGTCGACAAACCCCGTGGCGACACCGGTGACATCGTCAGGATTGTCTCGGCTATATAGCATATCAATCCGCTCGACCACTTCTTTGAGCAGTCCCGGCATTTCCAGAAACCCTTGCTTCGACTTAGCAGTGCTTTCTGCAATCTGAAACACCTTGCCTTCCGCTTCATCCAGCAACTGTGCCGCATCGCGGCCTTGCGGGCTGTAGGCAGACTCGGTAATTTCTGTCCCTACCTGCGCCAACTGCCGCATCACCGAACGCTCGCGCACGATTTCGGCATAACGACGAATATTCGCCGCGGAAGGGGTGTTCTGCGCCAAAGATGCCAGATAGGCCAAGCCACCGATATCAGCAAGCTCTGCCGATTTATCCAGACTCTCGGCCACGGTTACCACATCAGCCGGGCGGGACAATTCAACCAAGCGCGCGATGTGCCGGTAAATCAAGCGATGGTTATGCCGATAAAAATCACTATCGGCCACCACATCGGCAATTTTGTCCCAGGCCGAATTATCTAGCATCAAACCACCCAACACCGACTGCTCCGCTTCAAGTGACTGCGGCGGCGTACGGATGTTTAACGCTGAATCTTCATACTGATCGATCTGTTCGCTCATTCTGCACAACGCATCATCAGACTAAAGTGTAATTCTACCAGTTTTACCCACCCATCCACCGCTTGCATTGCGATGATTTAGAAGAGCAAGAAGAATCAGGCGAACCTTGCCGGTAAAAACAGAAACCAGGTATCAGTCAATACACCTTTATACCAATAAAGAATTTAAAATTCCCCATCCTTATCCGCCACGGAATAAAGACACAATCCACAGATCCTGCCAGAAAGCCCAACAACTTTAGTCAACTATTGGCATGTCATCGGTGCATACAGTACACTTGGAAGCACAAGTAGATGGTTAACCAAACCTAACAATGGAGAGCACGATGGAACATAAACTACCAGAACTGCCATATGCGCTGGACGCACTTGCCCCGCACATTTCCAAAGAAACCCTAGAATTTCACTATGGCAAGCATCACCAGACTTACGTCACCAACCTCAACAACCTAATCAAGGGCACCGAGTTTGAACAGGCCACACTAGAAGAAATTATCAAAAAGTCTTCTGGTGGCACGTTCAATAATGCGGCCCAAGTGTGGAACCACACCTTTTACTGGTTTGGTCTAAAGCCAAATGGCGGAGGGGTACCCAGTGGCGCTCTGGCAGATGCCATCAACGCTAAATGGGGTTCGTTCGATGAATTCAAAAAAGCCTTTACCCAAACCGCAATTGGTACCTTTGGCTCAGGATGGGCTTGGCTCGTTAAAGGTAAGGACGGTGCGCTCGATCTGGTTTCAACCAGCAATGCGGCAACACCACTCACCAGTGACAAAACGCCATTATTGACCTGTGACGTTTGGGAGCATGCCTACTACATCGACTACCGTAACAGTCGTCCAAACTACCTGGAATCATTCTGGAAATTGGTCAACTGGGAATTTGTAGCGAAGAACTTTGCCGCCTAAGCCATCTTTCGGCTGACACACCAAACCGCCTGCGGGTACACCTCAGGCGGTTTTTGTTTGTCTCAATCGTTATCACGATAAAAATTCACCACCACCAGAATCAAAGATGGTACTTCGGGCAAAAAAAAAGGACCCACAGGTCCTTTTTTTGTCACCAGTAATGCTTATTCGTCTTGTGCCTGCGTCAGCGTCTGCTTGCCCGCCTTCACCGGAAACTTCTGGCGTAATGCACTCAGATAGCTCAGCGCTTGCGCATTGGCATTCATCTGGCCAATCACCCCTTCAAGCTGGGTTCGCTGTTCTGGCGTTGCCGCAGGGGCTGGCAGTACCTGATCCACACGATAGACCACAAACTCACCCGTAGCATGATTCACCCCAGCAAAGGCAGGAAGCTTAGCCACGTTGGCAGAGAAAATGGCACGTAGATCTGCTGCAGGCAGGCCCGCGGTATTTTGCCGTGAGATGGCATGCGGCTGGCTCCACCCCTGAAGCTCACCACCCTTGCCCGCTTTCAGCGAGGCCAGCATAGCCTGTCCACGTGCAGCGGCCAGTTTGGCACCACCGGTTGCAATCAATTCAGCCTTGATTGCGCCCTTAACTTCATCCAGCTTGAGTGGATGGGCAGGCTGATGATCTGTGACACGGACCACCACCATGGAATTATTACCCAGGTCGATGGGTTCGCTATTATGTTTCTTCTGCAGCACATCATTGCTAAATGCCGCAGCCAACACCTTAGGATTCGACAAGATCGGATCACTACCTGGCTTGGAGAGCGAAACCCAATCAGACTGCTGTGGTGTTAACTTCAAGGCATCAACTACGCCCTTGAGCGAATCACCTTGCTGATAGGCCACTTCCGTCAAGGTTTCAACCTGTGAACGGAACTTGACAGCTGCCTTCTGTAATTTCACCCGCTGCTCAACCTGCGTTTTTGCAGAAGCCAGATCAGGGCGCTTGATCTCATCCAGGCGAATAATGTGATAGCCATATTCGCTTTTCACTAGATTACTGATCTGGCCTGGCTTCATGCCAAACACTGCGGCATCAAAGGCCTTAACCATCGCGCCACGTGCAAAGAAGCCCAAGTCCCCACCCTTTTCGGCAGAACCAGGATCTTGCGATCGGCTACGCGCCAACTGGGCAAAGCTGGCTGGATTAGCACGCACTTGCTTAAGCAGTGCCTCAGCCTCAGCCTTAATGCGCGCTTGATCCTGCGCCGACGCCCCCTGAGGTACAGTTAGCAAAATGTGCGAAGCGCGGCGCTGTTCAGCAGCAAACTCCGACTGATGCTGGTCATAATACTTTTGAATTTCTTCAGGAGAGGCTGTCTCGTTCTGGGCCATCTGATCTTGCGACAAAACCACATAGGCCAAACGCACGGTTTCAGGAGCCTTAAAGCGTGCTGCATTTGCCTTGTAGTAGGCTGCAATGGCTGCGTCATTGGTATTTACCTGCGCAGCAAATGATTGCGGCGTCAGCACCAGGGCACGCACGGCACGGGTCTCACCCAGAATGGCGGCCAAACGCGCGCTAAGCGTGTGCGACACCAACTGCCCCGTAGTAAACGGTGACAATTGGGCCTGCATCAACAAGTCGCGAGAAATCCGCTCCTCGAACTGCGGGCCGGTCATTTGGCGTTCATCCAGAAAGGCCTTGTACTTCTCCTGACTGAACTGACCGTTGTCTTGGAACTGAGGAATCACCGAGATGGCTTGCTGCAATTGGGCAACTGACACGGTCAAACCTGCGTCACGCGCACCAGATAACAGCAAATCGCGCTGGATCAGACCTTCCAGCGCACGTTGGCGTGCCGAGGCATCAACCGGTTGCCCATTCAGCTCGCGGTCCAGATCACGCATGGTAATCTTGGTATTACCAATTTTAACCAGATACGGGTCATCAACCACGGAACTATAGCTACCGACACCAAAACCAACAAAGGTCAGTGCCACTGCAGCCAGGATAACCTGGATGATGATTTTATTGTTCTCGACAAACTTGAACATGGCGCCCTAACTAAAAGAAAAAGGTGAACGGTTAAGACTTCGTTCACCTTTTTTAGTGTCTTTTGGCGGAGCGGACGGGACTCGAACCCGCGACCCCCGGCGTGACAGGCCGGTATTCTAACCAACTGAACTACCACTCCAAAAGCTTTGGTGGGCGTTGACGGAGTCGAACCGCCGACATTCTGCTTGTAAGGCAGACGCTCTACCAACTGAGCTAAACGCCCTCTGTGCCCCGCCTACTAAAAGGCGAGGCGTAGCCTCTAATTCAAGGCGTAAAAATTATAGCGCGTCTTTCAGTGCTTTACCAGCACGGAACTTCGGAGAACGAGCAGCCGGGATCTTGATAGGTTGGCCGGTTTTCGGGTTGCGACCGCTACGTTCAGCGCGCTCACCTACATAAAACGTTCCAAAACCCACCAGCGTTACGGTGTCGCCCTTTTTCAGAGCATCGGTCACGGAAGCAATCACGCCATCAAGAGCCTTGGCAGCTGTTGCTTTGGGAATGTCAGCATCAGCTGCGATAGCATCAATCAATTCAGACTTGTTCACGTAAGTCCCCTTTCGTCATTCTCGGTCTACGTAGGTAGTTGGATAAAAACCGCATGCTTTATAACAATTCGCAAAACCTTGTGTCAAGCGGCTTTCGGAGCATTCTGCCATTTCGCGCTCCACTCTGAAAGCACTTTTCATCAAGCTTTTTCAAGGAAACGCTAAACAACTGTTTTTTAATGCGTCATTATCGACACACTTTTGCCCGTTTCAGAGGATGGCACCACTTCTTCGGACTTTTCGTCCAGCAAAAGCGGCTCTGGCTGACGCTCTAATGCCAATGCCAGCACCTCGTCAATCCATTTTACCGGGTGAATCTCGAGCTTACTTTTAATGTTCGCCGGGATTTCAACCAGGTCCTTAACATTACCATGCGGAATCAAAACATGCTTGATTCCACCACGTAGAGCCGCCAATAATTTCTCTTTAAGACCACCAATTGGCAACACTTCTCCGCGCAAAGTGATTTCGCCGGTCATTGCCACGTCTGCGCGCACCGGAATTCCGGTCAAAGCAGAGACAATCGCCGTAGTCATCGCCCCACCTGCACTAGGTCCATCCTTGGGAGTCGCACCCTCAGGAACGTGGATGTGCATATCGAGCTTTTCGTAAAAGTCGCGCCGAATCCCGAGGCTTGCAGCACGACTGCGCACCACGCTCATTGCAGCGGTAATCGACTCTTGCATCACATCGCCCAATTGCCCGGTCCGTACAATGGTACCCTTGCCAGGCAAAGCCACTGCCTCGATCGTCAGCAACTCGCCACCAACCTCGGTCCAAGCCAAACCGGTCACCTGTCCCACGCGGTTCTCTTCTTCGGCCATCCCATAGTCGAAGCGTCGCACGCCCAAATACTTTTCCAGATTCTTTGCGCTGACGGTCACACGCCCTACTCGTGCCTTTTTCAACAGATGCGCGGTCACCACCTTACGGCAAATGCGAGCAACTTCACGATCCAGGTTACGCACCCCGGCCTCGCGGGTGTAGTAACGCACAATGTCACGCAAAGCCGACTCTTGAATCACCAACTCATCGTCAGCCACACCATTGGCCTTAATCTGCTTAGGCACCAGATAACGTGAGGCAATATTAACCTTCTCGTCTTCGGTGTAGCCCGCCAGGCGAATAATCTCCATCCGATCCAGCAACGCAGCCGGAATATTCAGCGAGTTGGCGGTTGCCACAAACATCACATCCGAAAGATCGTACTCAACTTCGGCATAGTGATCGACAAACGAATGATTCTGCTCAGGATCCAGCACCTCCAATAAGGCAGAGGATGGGTCACCACGGAAATCAGCGCCAAGCTTGTCAACTTCATCAAGCAAGAACAGTGGGTTTTTCACCCCCACCTTGGTCATGTTCTGCAGCACCTTACCCGGCATAGAACCAATATAGGTACGACGGTGGCCACGAATCTCCGATTCGTCACGCACCCCCCCCAGAGCCATACGCACGAACTTGCGCCCGGTCGCACGCGCCAGAGACTGCCCCAGCGAGGTCTTGCCCACACCCGGAGGCCCTACCAGGCACAAGATCGGCGCTTTAAGCTTATCCACACGCTGCTGCACTGAGAGGTACTCAAGAATCCGTTCTTTAACCTTTTCCAGGCCAAAGTGATCTTCATCCAACACTTCTTCTGCGTTGGCTACATCCTTGTTGATTTTGGTCTTTTTCTTCCAAGGCAAATCCAGCAGCGTGTCCAGGTAAGACCGCACCACCGTAGCCTCTGCCGACATCGGTGACATCATGCTGAGCTTCTTCAACTCTGACATCGCCTTGTCACGCGCTTCCTTACTCATGCCAGCGGTACGAATCTTCTTTTCAAGTTCTTCAAGATCCCCCGCCTCATCCATTTCGCCCAGTTCTTTCTGAATGGCCTTAACCTGCTCATTCAGATAGTACTCGCGCTGGCTTTTTTCCATCTGGCGCTTAACGCGGCCACGGATGCGACGTTCCACCTGCAGAATATCGATCTCGCTTTCCAGCTGCGACAACAGATGATCCAGCCGGGCCTTGATCTCAAACATTTCGAGCACATCCTGCTTTTGCTCTAGCTTGAGCGGCAAATGCGCAACGATCGTGTCAGCCAGGCGCCCGGCCTTTTCGATGCCGGCCAAAGAAGACAATATTTCAGGCGGAATCTTTTTGTTCAATTTGACGTACTGCTCAAACTGGGCAAGCAGCGCACGGCGCATGGCCTCAGTTTCGGTACCGTCGTCTTCTTCTGGAGCCAGCGGCATCACCGTGCCGACAAAACACTCCCCAACTTCACTAACATCCTTAATGCGGGCACGCTGGCGCCCCTCCACCAGCACCTTGACCGTACCGTCGGGCAACTTAAGCATCTGCAGCACCGACGCCACTGTACCCACCGAATACAGATCGTCAGCAGAGGGTTCATCCTTGGATGCAGAACGTTGCGCTACCAACAGGATCTGCTTGCCCTCGTCCATAGCCGTTTCAAGCGCACAAATTGATTTGCTACGCCCAACAAACAGCGGGATCACCATATGCGGGAACACCACCACATCACGCAGTGGCAGCAGCGGCAATACGGTTTCTTCTATCAGTTCTGCGGGTTGCGGCATATAACCACCTAGACCTTGCTTTCAAAATTCTTGCTTGAAAGATGGGGCAGTCCCAGAAAAATTCAACTCCCCCAACCCAAAACAGTTTGCCTTAATCGAAAATAAAAAACCGCCCATTCGGGCGGTCTTGGTGTGAAACCAAATCCTCAGGCGGATTGAGCTTCGTCACCGGACTCCCGATAAATGAACAACGGTCTGTCACCCTTCTCGATCACCTTCTCATCCACAACCACTTTTTCTACCTCAGTCATGGACGGCAGATCATACATGGTGTCCAACAGTGCACGCTCCAAAATTGAGCGCAAACCGCGTGCACCAGTCTTGCGTGCCAACGCCTGCTTGGCAATCACCCGCAAAGCCGATGGACGAATTTCCAGTTCCACATTTTCCATCGAGAACAGCTTTTGGTACTGTTTGACCAGCGCATTTTTAGGCTGAGTCAAAATCGTCACCAGGGCCTCTTCATCCAACTCTTCCAGTGTAGCGGCTACCGGCAAACGACCAATCAATTCAGGAATCAAGCCAAACTTAATCAAATCCTCTGGCTCAACTTCCTTAAACAACGAAGACAACGTGCGCGTATCATCGGTCGGCTTCAAATCGGCACCAAAACCAATGCCACCCTTTTCAGAACGGCGACGAATAATTTTTTCCAAGCCATCAAATGCACCACCACAAATAAACAGGATATTTGTGGTATCAACCTGGATAAACTCTTGGTTCGGATGCTTACGTCCTCCTTGCGGAGGAATGGAGGCAACCGTACCCTCGATCAATTTCAACAGCGCCTGTTGTACACCCTCGCCAGAAACATCACGAGTGATCGATGGATTTTCCGACTTACGCGAAATCTTGTCGATCTCATCAATATAGACGATACCGCGCTGAGCCTTTTCAACATCGTAATCACATTTCTGCAGCAGCTTCTGAATAATGTGTTCGACATCCTCACCCACATAGCCAGCTTCGGTCAGGGTGGTGGCATCGGCAATCACAAACGGTACATCCAAAAGACGCGCCAGTGACTGCGCTAATAGCGTCTTACCAGAGCCTGTCGGGCCTATCAACAAGATATTACTCTTGGATAACTCAACTTCATCGGGACCGGCTGGGGTATAAAGACGTTTGTAGTGGTTATATACCGCCACAGACAAGGTCTTTTTAGCCAGATCCTGCCCAATAATATATTGATCAAGACTGGTGCGAATAGATTGCGGAGCAGGCAATTTACGCTCTTCGCCGCCTTCAATATTCTCAACCTTTGCCTGGTCAAGTTCCTCACGAATAATGTCGTTACACAACTCGACACATTCATTGCAGATAAAAACCTGGGGCCCGGCAATCAGGCGCTGGACTTCATGCTGGCTCTTTCCACAGAAAGAGCAATACAGCAGTTTATCGTTACTATTCTTGTCAGCCATAGATCGTACCCGTACTGATTAAGGTTTTGCTTCGCGACGCGAAGACAACACCTTGTCGATCAAACCATAAGCCAGCGCCTCTTCGGCCGACATAAAGTTATCGCGTTCTGTATCATGCTCCACCTTGTCGACCGGCTGCCCCGTATGTTTGGCCAGCAATGCGTTCATCAAGGCCTTGGTCTTCAATAGTTCGCGTGCATGAATCTCGATATCGGTTGCTTGGCCAGATAAACCACCAATCAACGGTTGGTGGATCATCACACGGCTATTGGCCAACGTAAAGCGCTTGCCCTTGGCACCGGCCGAAAGCAAGAAAGCCCCCATACTGGCCGCCTGCCCGATACACAAGGTTGAAACATCCGGCTGAATAAAATTCATTGTGTCATAAATTGACATCCCGGCGGTAATCGAGCCCCCCGGTGAATTGATATACAGATAAATATCCTTATCCGGATTTTCCGACTCCAGAAACAACAGCTGGGCCACTACCAAATTGGCCGAATCGTCGTTAACCGGCCCCACCAGGAACACAATCCGCTCCTTGAGCAGGCGAGAGTAGATATCATAGGCGCGTTCGCCACGACCGCTCTGCTCCACAACCATAGGCACAAGGCCCAGCGCTTCAGGTTCCATCTTCGACATCATCGGCCACTCCGGCATCTAGTTAATCAGGCGTTGCTGCCCATCAGGGTATCGAAGGACAACTCCTTCTCCACTACATTGGCACGACCCAGCACAAATTCAACCACATTGTCTTCAATAACCATCGAAGTCGGGCCATCTAAGCGCTCTGGACTCGCATAATACCAGCTCGTCACTTCTTCCGGATCTTCGTAACTATCGGCGAACTCAGCCACCAAGGCCTTGACTTGCTCCGGCTTGGCATCCAGCTTATTGGCTTCAACCAGCGCAGAAATAATCAAACCCAGCGACACACGGCGTTGCGCTTGTTCCTGGAACAATTCAGGCGGGAACGGCAGATCCTTGACCTTCATGCCGCGGCCTTCCATGTCTTGACGCGCCTTATCCATCAGGCGGCCAACTTCCAATTCAACCAGCGCCTTAGGCAAATCAATCGTGGTCACATCCAGCAACGCCTGCATCACGTTTTCTTTGGTACGCGCCAACAAGCGACGTTTAACTTCGCGCTCAACATTTTTTTGAATTTCAGCGCGCATCTTATCGACGTCGCCATCGGCCACACCCAACAGCTTGGCAAATTCAGCATCGACCGCAGGCAACGTAGCTTCTGCCACATTTTTCAGCGTCAACTCAAACGAAGCGGTTTTACCCGCAACATCCTTGCCATGGTAATCTTCAGGGAAAGCCACTTCTACAGTCTTGACTTCGGCTTCCTTCATGCCGCGCACGCCGGTTTCAAAGTCAGCCAGCATTTGACCTTCGCCCAGTACGAACGGGAAGTTTTCGGAAGAACCGCCTTCAAACAACACGCCGTCAATCGAACCCTTGAAGTCGATAATCACGCGGTCGCCATCACGGGCTTCACGCTCAACCCGCGCATAGCTGGTACGTTGCTTGCGCAGGATATCGATGGTCTTCTGAATTTCAGCATCGGTAACCGGGGTCACTGGCTTTTCGATTTCCTTGCCAGTCAATTCACCCACAACCACATCCGGATAAACCTCGAACGTTGCGGCAAACTTAAAGCTACCCGCTTCAGACTGATCCAGTTGCGGCTCAAAACGCGGGTAACCAGCCACCCGCAGTTTTTGCTCCGTCACTGCGCGATAGAAGCCTTGTTGAACCTGTTCGCCCAACACTTCTTCACGGATCTGCGGACCATAATTCGCTTCAACGATCTTCATCGGAGCCTTGCCTGGGCGGAAACCCTGGATCTTGGCATTGCGTGCCGCGCGCTTGAGACGCTCGGTCACCTGGGCGTCGATGGCGTCCATCGGCAGCGCGATATTCATACGGCGCTCGAGGCTACCCAACGTTTCCAACTGTACTTGCATGTCAAATCCTAACTGTGTACGAGTTTAGTAAGCTGATGCACAAGAGCCAGCGCAATCAAACGGCAACAACACGCCATGACTGCCAGGCTGCTCGCGCCCAATCTCGCCAGCCGCTGAGAATTGCGCCAGCTAACACGAAAGGCGGGAGTATACCACGCTTGCCCGCTTTGTCAGCAGGCTCCTCTTATTCTACAGGGCATGCGCACCATGCGACGCCAAGGATATCCACCACCTGGCGGGTACTATTCTGTTGCAAAGTTTGTACAACCAACAAAATATCAGCATAAACCCAGCCGCACAGGACAACCTGATGAAATAGTAGGCTCTGCGGTAAACATTCTCAAAACATCACATATCCAAACTTGATTATTGATGCAATAATCAATTAACTATTTAATTACAGAGTAATCACATGCTCCCCAATGGCAAACCGCGCGGTGGCGCACGCCCCGGAGCGGGCCGCCGCAAAGGCAGCGGTCGACTGGGCGACGAGACCGTACTCACCCAGCTAAGGATTCCATCTATCGACAAACCAGCCGTTCTCAGCCTGGTCGCCGCGCGCCGCGCGCTACGCCAGATTGAGGCCTGGGCAGTAGCAGCCGATGCTCCAGAACAACGCTTGCCGCTATATGGCAGCCGCGTTGCGGCGGGCTTCCCCTCGCCAGCCGACGACTATCTCGAAGCCACCCTGGACCTGAATCGTTACCTGATTAGCGATGCGCCCGCCACCTTTATGGTGCGGGTTAAGGGAGACTCAATGATCGGCGCAGGGATCAGCGAAGGTGACATCCTGGTGGTAGAAAAAGGCCGCGCGGCACAACACCAGCAAATTGTCCTGGCGATTGTCGATGGAGAATTTACCGTAAAACGACTGTATCACCACGCAGGACGGCTGGCATTACTTCCAGAAAATCCCGCCTATCCAGCGATTGAAATCAACGATCAGCAAGAACTGACCATCTGGGGCGTAGTTACTGCCAGCATCAAGAAATTTTGACAATGAGGTCAGGGAACGCTTCCTACGAAACCACCATGAATCAGATCAGCACCGCAGCCAGCAGTTACGCACTAGTCGATGGCAACAGCTTCTATTGCAGCTGTGAACGGATTTTCCGACCTGATCTTCAGGGTCGACCGATTGTGGTGCTATCCAACAACGACGGCTGCATCGTCGCGCGCTCACGCGAAGCCAAACAACTCAATATTCCGATGGCGGCGCCTTACTACAGTCTAAGGGGTCTGCTACGGCACCATCATGTCGCAGTATTCAGCTCCAACTACGCGCTGTATGGCGACATCAGCCGCCGCATGATGCAAGTGATTGGCGAATTCGCCAGCGAACAACAAATCTACAGCATCGACGAATGCTTTCTGCGTCTACCCAGCCGGCAAGACGCCCGTAGCCATGGCCTGGCGATTCGCCGTGCAGTCTACCAACGGGTTGGCATCCCCACCTCGGTCGGCATCGCGCCAAGCAAGACCCTGGCCAAGCTCGCCAACCATATTGCCAAACAGCAGCGGGAATTTCGTGGGGTGTTCGACTGGGGCAGCCTAGACCCAAATAGCGCCACAGCCTGGTTACAACAAACCCCACTGAATGCCATCTGGGGCATTGGCCGTCGCCTAAGTGAACAGCTGACACGCCACGGTATCCAGAACGCCAGACAATTACGCGACACCGACCCCAACAGCCTGCGGCGCCAGTTTGGCGTAATGATCGAACGCGTAGCACGCGAACTGAACGGGGAGTCCAGCCTAGACTTCGAACAAACCACCCCCGACAAACAACAAATCATCTCCAGCCGTTCGTTTGCCCACCCTACCGACAACTACAACGCACTGGCCGCCAGTCTGGCCTACCACAGCGCGCGCGCCGCCGAAAAACTGCGGGCACAACACTGCGTTGCCACCATGATCGGCGTCAGCCTGCGCACCAACCCCAACCGTTTGGCCGAGCCGCAATACCGCAACTATCACTGCCAGGCCCTGGCGCAACCCGATGCCGACACACTGATACTCACCGGTGCAGCACTGGCAGCGCTCGCGCAGATCTACCTCCCCGGCTACGCCTACCAAAAAACCGGGGTGATCCTACTGGGCATCAGCCCCAGCGAGCGGGTGCAATACGATCTGTTCACACCGCCCCCCGACCCACGGCGCGCTAAACTGATGCACACCATTGATCGCCTTAACCAACGACATGGCCAAGGCACCGTGCGTGTTGCTACTGAAGCCCTCAGTCAAGACTGGCGTATGCGCCAAGACCACTGCTCGCCCTGCTACACCACCCGTTGGGACCAGCTGCCCAGCGTCGGATAGACCCGTTTTTTGAGCAAAATTCGTCAGTCAAACCACTGCGTCCACTAAAACTATCCGGCCCTGCCTCACGGCTAAAACCAGAAAAATCACACCTTACCCCGCATCGAATCCCACATCACGCGCCACCAGCGCGCCATCTAGCGACAGATAACCACCCCGCCGCTGACTTAAGCGAATCCTGCAAGTATTGGCAAAAATTCTGGGGCAATCTGACAGCCATCTAACACCCAAGGCGCACGCATCTGCCGTTGGGGTCTGTAGCGCACCAGAAATTGATAAATAAGGAGCAGCCAGCATGTCCATGTCCATGTCCAACATCTCAGTATCCAGCAAAGTGATTGACACACCAGTGCCAATGACTCTGGACGCCCGTTCAGTCCCCCCAACCAGCACCTTGGCAACCGAGCTACGCCAGGCAGGTCTTACCGAGAAAACCCCATCCAGAGGGGAGATCCCGGGCTACATGCGCTCGACCATAAGCACAACCAACAAACGAAACCCGCCGCGCCATACACCAGAGGAAACTGACACCATGCTTAAACTACGCGGTACACGCATGGCCGCACAGGTAGCGCATCCCAACCCGCTGAAATATACCGCCCCCCCTTTTTTAGAGTGGAAAAAAACGGTTCAACCAGTAAACGGAAAGCCGCTACCGACAGATCGGAAACAGCAAACCCAGATGGTAGTGGAATCACATAACCAGGAAAAACGCGTAGAAAGCCAAGGGGCTGAGCCTAAAAAACCCGTAAAGTTTCTCAGCCGTTTTGCAAAAAACAAACAGAACTCAGAGGCAGTTACCACCGCGAAAAAGTCACAAAGAAAACGCTGGGTTCTCCCTCTCACCGCCAGCACGCTGCCAGCAGATAAGAATGATGTCTGGACATACAAACCCGTCGCCCAAGACGAGCCCCTCTGGCAATACACCCGTGGCGAGCACAAAGGGGCGATAGCACCACAAACTCGAAATAAACCATTGCAGGCAAAAATCCTGCCGCAAGTTGCGTACCTCAAAAATCGGCAGACAGCAGCGTTCTTCGAAGAACTGCCCCTGATGAGTACACCAGACGCGCCGGCCGCAGCCACCCCAAAACCGCCGGTCTCGCACCACGCAATACCAGCGACAGAGGTCGCGCACATCGCCCCATCGGCTCTGAGCGAGAAAACCCAGAATAGAATCAAGGAAATCAAGGCACTGCGGGAAAAACTAAATCAAAAACGGGAAGCGTTATTGGGAATGAAGACAGTAGCTCAATAGCGTAAGGCAAGCGCACTGCAGAGCAAAACATTTCCCGCAGTCAGCCAACAACAGGGGTTGGCACACGCCAGTCAGGCAAAGATCACAGCTGACCCCAACCCGAAACAACTAGCCTTGTTGCAGCACGATCTCAACCAACTGGGCCAGAAATTACAGCGGATTGAAATGGATTCCCCATGCGATGACTCATTGGAAAATAGACAAGCCCAAGACGTTGACGAATCCTTTGAGCAAAATTAGCCAGTCAAACCACTGCGCCCACTAAAACTATCCGGCCCTGCCTCACGGCTAAAACCAGAAAAATCACACCTTACCCCGCATCGAATCCCACATCACGCGCCACCAGTGCGCCAGTTAGCGACAGATAACCACGCCACCGCTGACTTAAGCGAATCCTGCAAGTATCGGCAAAAAAATCGTCGCATTCTGTCAGTCACTGAAACCCCAAGGTGCGCGCATGACCCTATTAGGGCGTGAGGTGCGCCAGAGATCCATATTTAAGGAGCAAGCAACATGGCAAGCATCACACCGCGCGTGACCACACAAATAACCATCTTTCTCGAAACGCCGAAGCAACCAGCGCTTACGACACGCTCCCCTGTCACTCAGGTTTTGACTGGGGTAGCAAACAGTAGCCACATGCCGGCCCAGCCTCCCTTTCCAACACCACACTCTTCAGAAAACAGCAAAGGGCCAGTCAAATCGATCCTTCGCCCCCCAAGTCCAAAGAAAGTATCTTGGGGCAACAATGAAGCGCTAAGCCACGAGGAGAGTCTAAAACGGCCGTATGAGGGGTGGGAACAAACAAGATTGCTGACGCTACGCATAAGCCTGCAAAATGCAGTCAATAAGGTACAAAACACCGGGAATTCAAAAACCCAATGGACACCAGACGATGCAGACAAGGTTGCACCAATCAAATCGATGCAATCGCTGGCGGTACCCCCGGTTATACCAAATCCGCTATTGACCCGCATCAGCGCCATGAGAGAACGGCTACAAGCGGGCATCAGTAAAATGGAGCCCCCCGTGTATCGAGACCACATCAAGTCTCAAATCCACGCCATGGCTCAGCACGCGGCTCAGCAATACCATGCTCGTGTGCAGGCACAGGCAATAGCCGAAACCATTGCCGCACTCCCTAAACAGTTTGATCGCAACCAGCTCACCATCCTGACTGAGGAAGTCGCCAAAAGATCGGTAGAGCAAATTCAAGAGCGGAGCAAAACAGACGTCGCCAGCATTGAAGAAAAGCTCACTCAATACTATCTTGCCACACCGGCAGAGCACCGCAGTCGCACTCAAATCGAGAGCGAGATTCAGGCAGCGCTACAAGCCTTGCGCGTAAAACCCAGTGACCCCCTCAACCAATCCGCCGACGGAACATCCCATAAGCGAACGACAAGGTGATCAGTGAAATTAACAACAGCGGCCACAAGCTCGGCCAGACCATGGCCGGGCTAAATCCTTTTAGAAACAACCCTTTGACGATCACGATAAAGTGCTGCATCGGATCAATAGCGCTGAGGATGCGCATCGGGGCGGGCATGTTTTCTACCGGGGCCATAAACCCCGACAGCACCACCGCCGGCACCATAAAGCTGAACATACCCAAAAAAGCTTGCTGCTGGGTGGAGCACACCGAAGAAATCATCAAGCCAAAGCCTACTAGCGACAGGCCATAACAAAGAATCGACAGATACAGCAGCACAATCGAGCCGGTAAACGGCACACCATACAGCCACACCGCCGCCAGCGAGATGATGCAGCCCTGAATACTCGAAACAATCAGTCCTGGTACCGCCTTGCCCACCATGATTAACCCAGGGGTCAGTGGTGACACCAGTAATTGGTCAAAGGTGCCCTCTTCGCGCTCGCGCGCCATCGAGAGCGCAGTGACAATCAACGCGCCGATGGTGGTAATAATCGCCACCAGGCTAGGCAACACAAACCAGCGGTAATTTAGATTGGGGTTATACAGATTTTTTACCGTCAACACGCTCACAGGTTTCACCCCACGCTGCGCCTGACGCTCGGCCGCATACTCCGACACAATCTGTTGGGCATAGCTATAGGCAATTTGTGCGCTATTTGACCGACGTCCGTCGATAATTGCCTGCAATTCGGCTGGCTGCCCACTTTCCAGCTTGCGCGAAAAGTCGGGCGGAAACCGTACTGCCAGCATCGCCTGCTGTTCGTCGATAATCTGGCGTAAACCGGCATCACTGGTCACCATCAATACATGTGGAAACGCTCGCGCCTGACTCAAACGCTGTATCAGTTCAATTGACGCCGTGCCACCATCTTGGTTGTAAACCGCCAAACTACTGTTTTTAACTTCCAGCGTTACCGCAAATGGAAACACCAGTAACTGAATCAACAGCGGCAGAATCATCAGCTTGCGGCTTTGCGGATCGCGCCACAGGCTTTGCAGTTCTTTAATAATCAAGGTCCAAAGACGGTATCCCACAGAATCACTCCTAATCCAGGCGGCGCTTGGTTTGCCATGCGGTCAGCCCTAGCCAGAACAGCGCCGAGAGCAATAGAAACAGCATCTGCCGCCACAACACTGGCCAGATCTGCCCCGCCTGAAACAAGGTTTGCAAGGCGCTGACAAAATAACGCGCCGGAACCAGATAGGTCACCCCTTGCACCACCATGGGCATACTGCTGATTTCAAACACAAAGCCCGACAGCAAGGTGGCAGGCAAAAACGCCGCGTTCAGCGCCGCCTGCGCCGCATTAAATTGATTGCGCGTCAGTGTAGATAGCAACAGGCCTAGCCCGAGCGCGCTGCCCAAAAACAGGCTGGTAACCAACCACAACACCAATAGCGAGCCCTTGAACGGCACATCAAGAATCCATACCGTCACCGCCAGACACATCAGCATTGAGGCGATGCCCAGCACGTAATACGGCAGCACTTTAGACAACAGCAACTCGGTGCGTGACACCGGGGTGGATAACAGCGCCTCCATGGTGCCGCGTTCCCACTCGCGCGCCACCACCAGCGAGGTCAGAAGAGCACCGATAATCGTCATGATCACCGCGATCGACCCCGGTACCAGAAAATTACGGCTCACCGTCGAAGGGTTAAACCAATAGCGTGGAGACAAGGTAATGCCGGCCAGCTGTTCGGGGTCGCTACCGGCGGCGCGCGCGCGCTGTTCCAGCCAGACCTGCCACGCCCCCTGAACAAAGCTGGCAACAAAGTTGGCCGTATTCGGCTCAGCGCCATCGGTCAGCACCTGCACTGGCGCCACACTGCTAGCCTGATTCACCCGCCGGGCAAAATCGGGCGCTAACACCACCACCCCACGCACCTGCCCCGCGCGCAGTTGTTCAATCATTTCTCGCCGCGAGTGTCCATGCACAGCGGCAATATACGGTGAGCCATACAAGGCATCGGCAAACTGCTGCGCTTCGGCACTGCTGTTTTCCAGCACAATCCCAACGCGCATGCGGCTGGAGTCCAGACTGACACCAAAGCCAAAAATAAACAGCAAAATCACCGGCAAAATAAACGCGATCAACACGCTGCTGGGGTCGCGCACAATCTGATACGACTCTTTACGGCACAAAGCCCACAGGCGCCGCCACGACAGTGTAATCTTCATGCGTGTGCCTCACGTTGCCGGTCGCTGGCTTCAACCAGATGAATAAACGCATCTTCCATCGTCGGGTCCGGGCAGTCCGCTGTCGCAGATTGCTGTTTCAATTCGTCCGGCGAACCGGAAGCAATTAACGCTCCGCGATACACCAGGCCAATTCGGTCGCAATACTCAGCTTCATCCATAAAGTGGGTAGTGACCATCACCGTTACCCCTTTTTCGACCAGTCCATTGATATGCGTCCAGAATTCACGCCGGGTAATCGGGTCCACACCCGAGGTCGGCTCATCCAGAAACAGGATCTGTGGCTCGTGCATCAGCGCGCAGGCCAAGGCCAGGCGCTGCTTAAACCCTAGCGGCAACGCGTCGGTACTGCTGTCCAGATACCCCTCTAGGGCAAATACCCGCACCATGTCGGCCATCTTGCTTTGCTGTACCGCACCGCGCAAACCATACACGCCAGAGAAAAACCGCAGGTTTTGCGCCACGCTCAACTTGCCATACAGCGAAAATTTCTGTGCCATATACCCCAGATTCTGTCGTGCCTGGCTGGCGCTATGTTTCAGGTCCAGTCCCATCACCTGGGCCAAGCCTGAGGTCGGCGCCAACAAACCGCACATCATCTTAAAGGTGGTGGATTTACCTGCGCCATTCGGGCCAAGCAAGCCAAAAATCTCGCCACGTCCGACCTGAAAACTCACATGATCGGTGGCGGTAAAATCGCCAAACATGCGCGTCAGATCCTGAGCCTTAATCACTGCGGCGCTGTCTACTCCTGCAGGCAGATCGCGCGGATGCATCAATTCAGCCAGCACGGAGTGACCGCCTGGGCCACCGCCCAGAATATCTATAAAGGCATCTTCCAGCCGTGGCGCCACCTCAACGAGCCGTGCGCCGTCTCCGGCTTCGCATCGTTTCAGGTCGGGCAACTCACCAGCCTTGCGCAGCACCAAACGCACGTTTTGCCCCTGAATCACACCATCGATTACCTCATGCGCCGCCAGCGCACGCGCCAGCACCTGGCGTCGATTGGTACTAATGCCCTGTACCTGCATGCTGCGCCCCTGCATGCGTGCTGACAGTTCGGCTGGCGCGCCGTCATAGACCAAGTGGCCATGGTTCATCAGCCGCACTTCAGCACACAGTTCTGCCTCATCCAGATACGAGGTGCTCCAGACAATAGCCATACCCTCGTTTGCCAGGGTATTCACCATGCTCCATAACTCACGGCGCGAAATCGGATCCACCCCAACACTCGGTTCATCCAACAGTAATACCTTGGGTTGCCCCAACAGGGCGCAGGCCAGACCCAATTTCTGCTTCATGCCACCAGACAATTTTCCAGCGGGCCGGGTGGTAAACCGCTCCAGGTCGGTAAACTCTAGTAGTTGCTTAAAGCTTTTTGTACGTTCATCCCCCACCACCCCGCGCAAATCAGCGTAGAGCACCAGGTTTTCCATGACGGTCAAATCTTCGTATAAGCCAAATTTTTGCGGCATATACCCAACCAGCAAGTGCAAGGCTTCAGACTGATGCACCGGGTCTAGGCCCACCACCCGCAAGCTACCCGCAGTCGGGGCCAATAGACCGGCAAACATCCGCATCAGCGTGGTTTTGCCTGCGCCATCCGGTCCCACCAGTCCGGTTATCTCGCCTGGCTGAATCTGGGTGGATAATTCTGTAATCGCCGCGTCCCCGGTCGGGGAAAACCGTTTTTCCAACCCTGAGGCAACAATCATCGCCTCCATCTATTGCTCCGCATCACTGGGCACCAGACGCACGGTCACCGGCATCCCCTGACGCAAACCACTATCGGGATGACTTACAATCACCCGCAGGCGATACACCAGGTCGGTACGTAAGTCGGCAGTTTCCACATTTTTGGGGGTAAATTCGGCACTGGGCGACACATAGCCCACCACCCCACGATAGGGCTTGTCCTTGCGGCTATCCGTCAACACCTCCACCACCGAACCCGGCGCTACGCGCCCCAGATCCGGTTCAGCCACATAGGCCCGCACCCACACCGGGCGCGTCAATGACAAGGTAAACACCGTGGCGCCGGTGGCAAGGATGGTTCCTGGCTCACTGGTGCGCGTCAGCAATACCCCATCAGCTGGCGCAGTCAACACCGTGTCCTTTAACTGCAGTCGGCTGGCGTCCAACGCTGAGCGAGCCTGAGCCAGGGACGCATCGGCGGCCAATTGATCTTCTTTGCGATAGCCACGCCGGTACTGGTCATACACTTCCCGCGCCGCGCGCACCTCGGCAGCTGCCTGATCGCGGGCAGCCAAGGCATTATCGTAATCTTTTTCTGACGAAGCCCCACTACCGCGCAATCTCTCCTGCCGCTGCAATAAAGCCTGCGCATCAATGAGCGCCGCCTGACGCTGGGCCAATGTCGCCGCCGCCTGGCCAATTTCTTCTACTCGATAACCGGCGTGCATCTGCATTGCCTTTGCCGCAAGCACCGCCACATTAGCTTCGGCCTGACGCAAGGCATGTTGATAGGGCTCGGGGTCCAGCCGTGCCAGCACAGCTCCCGCATGCACGCTATCCCCCTCATCAAACGCCAGCGACTGCAGACGTCCAGAAACACGGAAACCCAGGGTAGTCTGCCGAATATCCACATTGCCATATAGCACCAGATCCGGACGGGCACGGCCCAGGCCAAAGCCAAACACCGCTATCGCAACCCCCAGCGCCACCAGGGCCACTACACCCACGCCGATCAACCCTAACTTTTTATTTTTCAACCACGCCACTTACTGTCCCCCTTCCAACGCCAAGCCCTTCAGCGCCCAATCCAGCCGTTCGGCAATTCGCTCACGCTGATGTGCAAATTCAGCACACAGAGCAACCCCATCAGCAGGCAACACCGACAAACCCCCAGCCATTTCAACCAAAAGTAATGGGCCACCCAGCGGCGCCATCAGAAACATCAATATCTGCACAGGATGCGCCGAGACCATTAATCCTGCTTGCTGCGCTTCTTCTACCGCCTGTACTAACAACCGGGGATGACGCTGTCCCAAAGTGCGGACAAAACGCACCACCGCCTGCTCCCCCGCCGCTGCATCTTGCAATAGATGCGTGACAAAAGCGCGATGCGCTAAGGCAAAGTCCATCAACTGCAGCACCATGGCACGCAAACGTTCAATCGGAGACCCTTCTAAATCAGCGCGTAATTGCAGTTCGGCAAATAACGGCTGATACCAGGTTTCAATTAACTCGGTGACAAACGCATCGCGGTTGCCAAAATGGTAAACAAACCCACCCGGATTCACCCCTGCACGCGCCGCGACACCACGCACCGTTAACTTGCGCATTCCGGTTTCACGCGCCATTTGCAGCCCGGTTTCCAGCAGTAGCTGCCGCGTGGAAGCAGATCGAGAAGAAATTGTCATACCTCATTTTTATACGCCCGTATAAAAAATGCAATTAAATTATAAATAATCGCAGGTAAAGAACAGCCAGCTTGATCGTGAAATCATAAAACCACTTATTAAATATGGTTATTTTATGTAAAATACTGGCGATCACGTTAAGCAAACCAAAATGTCCCGGTTGCACTGGCATACCCGGTGCAGCACCATCAACAATAATGACAAGGGGGTAAAATGTTTGGCAATCGAAGAAAAATCAGCGACCTAGAAGCGCAGATTCAACAACTACGCACAGAAAACATCGCTCTCAAGCAACAAAACCAAACCGCAGAACAACGCTTTGAAACCGAAATATCAGATACAAATCAGCAACTTAAATTCTTCAGCACCCGCCGCGACAGCTATGTCGGCTCTTTAGCACACTCGTTAGAAACCACCGATACCCTGCGCAATAGCGTGGCGCAACTGGCCGAGAAACTGGATCAAGAATTTGTGGTAGCCACAGACTCCATCACCGGTTTAAGAAATGTGCGCATAGCATTGGCTGCCATGCTAGAGGCTTTTCAGCAAACCGCCAGCAATCAAATGGATACCGCCAAGTCAATGGATGAGTTGGCCAAAAAAAGTACGGAAATTGGTGGATTTGTTCAATTAATTCGTGAAATCGCCGATCAGACCAATCTGCTTGCGCTTAACGCTGCAATTGAAGCCGCACGCGCAGGCGAGCAAGGGCGAGGGTTTGCCGTCGTGGCAGATGAAGTACGTAAACTGGCAGAGCGGACCGCTCAGGCTACCGGCGAAATTTCCACCCTGGTTAACGCCATTGAAAGCGCCTCTAAGAGCACTAAAGAGCAGGCCAGTTCGTCGGCAGAGACGGCCGCCAGTCACTTGGAAGAATCCAAGAACACCTCAGAACTCATCAAGCAATTAGCGGGCAAGTCAGAAAACATGACCCTGGTCATTGGCAATAGCGCGCACATCAGCTTTATGGAAACCGTTAAGTTTGACCATCTGGTGTTCAAACTCAATATTTACAAAGTGCTACTCGGGATCAACCAGATGACTCCAGAGCAAGTGGCAACCCACCACGACTGTCGTTTAGGAAAATGGTATTACGAAGGCCGTGGCGCCAAAGAGTGCATGGATCACCCGCAATACAAAAACCTGGAACAACCCCACGCCCAAGTACATGAATATGGCCGCAAAGTGATTGAGGCCTATGCGCGCGAGGATTTACCTGCAGTCAAAACCGCACTGGAGGCCATGGAAAACGCATCGAACCAAGTCACCGACGTGCTCAACGCCTTTGAAACCTCGCAATGCAATAAGGATCAAACCGCGCACTAAAATTCGACAGACTACTAGTCAGGGTCTTTAATCGACTTGGCTGAAACCCCCAAACGCTGCATCCTGGACAACAAAGTGGTGCGCTTCAAGCCCAGCAGGGCTGCCGCACCTTTAGGCCCAGCAACAATGCCGTTGGTTTTTCTCAGCGCCCGCACAATACGCGCACGCTCGAACGCATTATTGTCGCTCAGCGCAACTGGACGGGATGCAGCATTGGGATAGGTCGAAGGGTCCAAGTGCGGCGGAGCTATCATCTGCGCATCAAGGTCAGCCAGAGGCAGGTTGAGCACCGGCCCACGGGTCAGAATCACTGCGCGCTCAATCACGTTTTGCAACTCACGCACATTGCCAGGCCAGGGATGCTGGATCAGGCGTTGAAGGGTCTCGGTTGGAATACTTTCAATGCTTCGATTCATGCGCAAGGCAAATTTACGGGTAAAAAACTTCGCCAATAATGCAATATCCTCGGGCCGCTCACGCAAGGGCGGCACCACAATCGGAAACACATTTAATCGATAATACAAGTCACTGCGATAGCGTTTTTCGGCAATCATTTGCGGTAAATCGCAACTCGTCGCCGCAATCACCCGCACATCCACCGAAATCACTTTTTGCCCACCAAGACGCTCAATCTCCCGTTCCTGAAGCACACGCAGTAATTTAGGCTGCAATTCCAACGGAATATCACCAACCTCATCGAGAAATAAGGTGCCTTGATGTGCCAATTCAAAGCGTCCCAACCGTTGCGACACCGCACCGGTAAATGCGCCTTTCTCATGGCCAAATAGATCGCTCTCCAGCAAACCAGCTGGAATCGCTGCACTATTCATGGTCACCATGCGCTGTTTATTGCGTGGGCTCAGCGAATGAATGGCACGTGCAATCAATTCTTTTCCAGTACCGGTTTCACCTAAAATCAGTACCGAACAATCGGTATCCGCCACCATTTTCACTCGATCCAGCACCCTAGACATCGCCGTGCTCTGGCAAATAATTTCGTCAAAGCTTTCGTAATGGCTAATTTCTTCAGTCAGGAACAGGTTTTCGCGTGTCAGTTGATCTTTAAGATGAGAGATCTCTCGATAAGCCAGGGCATTATCCAGAGACAGCGTGATACGCGCAGCAATTTGCTGCAATAGCAGCAAATGATCAGAGAAAAACGAGCCACGGTGTTTATGCGCCAGAATCAGAGCCCCTAAAATTGTGTTACCTGCATATAAAGGCAGAATACACAGCGCCTGAAAGTGTTGCGCTAACAGCGGGCGAAACCGCGGATACTCCAGTGCCAGTTTTTCCAACTCCAACCGGTCAGCAATAAAAACCTTGTTACCCAGCACTACTTTGCGTCCAGGCAGTTGCTCTGCGGAAAAATCCGCCAGGCGCATCTCGCACTTGCCATCCAGGCCAAACAACACGCCATGCGACTGTACTTGCCCAGATTCAAGCTCAAACAAATTGAGATCAATAAAATCAATCGAAAGGTAATGGCGTAGCGCCTGTGCGACCTGTGCAACCAGATCGTCAATTCGCAGGGTAGACAGCACGGCATTGGTCACGTCGACCAGAATTTGCAAATGGTCGCGCTCGCGCCTGAGTGCCTCAATCTCTGCGGCAACCTCCTTGGCTACGGGCAAAGCGAGATGAGCATCAAAAGCGGTCGGGGGGAACACTAGAGGATCCATGAGATAACCTGGTGCAAACCTACGGTAAAGTTTCAGGGGCAGAGCCGCACAACCACCTGCAACATCACACTTCAGAGTCGTCTGCGCCCACGATAGACGCATTGTAGCAGGCACGAGGAACCAAGTAAGTAATCAGTAACCGGGCAAAACCAGCTTAATTAACCTCTATCAATCAAGGGTAATAATTCCGTCCGCAAACTGCGTGTAGAAAGGAAGGTGCAAGCCAGCAGCACATGACATAAGATAAGTTTGTTCCTTATTTTTACGTCATTAAGAACTAACCGATCACCATTCCATCACCTTCAGTGCAATAATCCATGCTGAACTTGAAAAAGTAGCGATTGGCTGCCGCTCACTCAAATGCCCGATAGGCTCCGGGTTTATCCATGCGTATTCATTTGTTATCCGAGAGGGTTTGATAATGTTTAAAGTTAAATTCCCAAAACATGTTGACGATAAAACCACGCCAGCAACCACGGACAATCAAGAAATGGATCAGCAAGAACTAGCCAACAAATCGGTTCCCAACGCTGAAGTACAAGCCAAGAACAAAACATTTATCTCAGTGGGTAGTGAGATTACTGGCAACCTCTGCGTAACTGGTGACATTTTCATTAATGGCAACATTATTGGAAACATCGTAGTCGTAAATGGATGTATCACCGTGATGCGCTCCGGAAAAATAGAAGGCGACCTTACCGCGCCACAGATCACAATCAATGGCATCGTCACTGGACACTGCGAAGCAGATGCACTCGAGATTCAGGAACATGGGCAGCTCAATGGAGTGGCGAGCGCCAACCGTTTCGCGATTAAAAACGGCGGAATTTTTATTGGTAAATCCGAGCATGTAGAAGCCAAGAGCCAAGCTGTGGAACGCGTTAATGCTGCAGTCACCTTAGTGGTGAGTGAACCGGTCGAACATGTTGAAAAAAAACTGGAACAAGAAAAACCAGCCATTCACGTCAATGGTCCGCTGAAAAATAGCGCGGCTTGATTTTTGCGCTTCATTCCATCTAGTCATTTACAGGAGCCCCCAACAATGCAACCAGCATTCGCGCCTGATTTTGCCATCTTGGTTGACGATTCCTATGCCAACCCGGATGCAACAGAATCCATGGCCGCTCCTATGCTGATTGACGTTGGCTGTGAGCTTTGTGGAAACATCGTAGCCTCGGGTGACGTCCTGGTTTATGGCCAGGTAAAGGGTGATATCAGCGCGCAGGCCAGCCGAGTATTTATCATGCAATCTGGCCGGGTGGATGGCACCATCATGGCACAAGGAATATTGATTGATGGTCAGTTAGTCGGTTCATGTACGGCAGAATGTCTGGTAGTGCGCAAAACCGGCGAGGTGAAAGGCACGGTAAAATCTGCCCGGCTGATATTAGAATCGGGTGGGCGGCTACTGGGACAGAGTGAGCACATGCCCGCTTCATCGGACCACGATGTGCGTTATGTGGTTGATTTTCTGACCTCGAACACCAAGAATTTGCCGACTGAAAATGCCCAGTCGGCGATTGAACCGATTGAACCCCCAGCAGAAATTACCCACGCGACAGTCTGGCAGCTAAGATCGTGGCGCCTTTCTTTATTATTGGCGGCTATTACTCTGCTGGTCTGTGGCATTGCATTGTTATTGCCACAGGAAGGTTCAGAAGCACTGATCCGCGAAGTGGTGCTTCCACAAGTTTCACCACCACCGGCCCCTCCAGTAGCAGCTAAACGCCCAGCCATGCCAGCTACCCTCCCCGCCGCACCAGCCGCGCAACCAGTGGCGCCCCAGGTGGCAATGCCTAGCGTGCCACGCTCTGCTGCGGGACAAGATCTACTGATGCAGCAACCCATTCCGCGTTATAAAAAGGCAAGTAGCACCGCTCCGCTTTCCGAGGGAGACTGGCTGGCCGCCTTAGCTGACTGGCAAAGTCAGGCGCTTAATGTCCTCATCAAAACCAGCACGCGCACCCGCAAAAGCAATCAGACGTCGGTGCTTAAACCGCTGACAGCACAAACAGCGCAGCTGTTAATTCAGACACACAAGTTACAAAGCAAATATACCGCACAACATACGGTTAACACCTCGCCAGCCTTAAGCAGCAAGGGGTTAAACGAGCAAGCCTTAAAACGTCAGTACCAGCAAGAATTGACTACGTTATTGGCGCAGGCCAACGATGCGGCCTATCACACGGATTCACAACAACTGATCGCTGCATTACGCGAGCTGACCAAGTAAATCCACCACACCGTATCAAAACATAGGCATCGGTTGCGTGGATTTCATACGCCTACTGGCCATCAAAAGACAAAAAATCCGTCGCCGCCACTGGCTTGGCGTTGGTCTCTTGATTCTGGTCTTTAATCTCATCATAAAACTTGGCAAAACTGGTCCACAGGTAAGGCTGCAACCAGAGATAGCCAATCCACAGGGTCAATATACACAGCAGAAACCACCAGAAAAAACGCCACAGCAAACAAAAATACTTCCATTTATGGCCATACATCATGCGCTGACTTTGGCGTAGCGCTTCACGCGCGCTGATTGATTGATCTTCGGCAAGAATAAAATAGGTCATCGAATACGACATCGCAGCAACGATGCCAGGGATCAACAGCAACAAAGACCAGAGAAAAATAAAGCATCCCATCAGGAGATAGGCGCCAAAGCCAATCCAAAGCCGGTCAAATCCAGAAAACACCTGAGCAAGCCGCACATCCTGTTTGCGCGAGATCGCCAGGAAAAAACCTGCCAGTCCCAGACTAAATGGACCGCTGACCGCGCAGACGGCTAGCAAGCCAATAACCGGAATCAGTCTTAACAATACCAGCAGCGCCAGCCAGATCACCGTAGTAGCGACCGCTAGACTCCATTTGCCATGCAAAGATTGCCTCGCCTCAGCCATTAATGTTTCATTACTTGTCAGCATTTTCATAAAGCGGTGCTTTGCATATCCATTGGTTAATTAATCTGGTCTTGGCCCGATTGCGACCAGTTAGTTGGCGCAATCATAACATTACTTATTTTTCAAAATCTGCTGCTGAGCGGTTGCTGCCTGAACAAAGGCGTTAACTAATGGCACAGGCCGATCCGCTAGCGCCGCGCGCTCTGGCTGAAATAAGGTGGCGACAAAAAATGGATGCGCATCCAGCTCAAGTGCGCGCACCTCACCGTCATCATCTTCGGCGCTAATGCGCAAGGGTCCCGAGGTTAATGCGGCCCTGAATGCCGGATTCAGTCCATAGCGGCAGCGATAGCCTTCGGTTATCCGCGTGCTCTGATAGGCGCGGGCCAGGTGGGTAGCAGGCAAAATGTGCACTTCGGCCGTCGCCTCAACCAGCGCACACGCCAATGCGGTGATCACGGGTCGCGTTGCGTTTGGCACCATTTCTGCATGTTCGGCATCCTGCCACCCCAACCCTTGGCGCGCATACTCAAGCACTACATGCTGAAATCCACCACAGGTACCAAGAAAAGGAATCTGATGCTCGCGTGCATGCGAAATCGCCAGCAGTGCGCCTTCGGTACTTTGGTAAGGGCTCGCGGGAACACACCACAGACCATCGAACTGGGAAATACGTGTCGCAGAAGTAATTTCTATGGTCGGCACCCAGTTAAACTGCAGATTAACGCCCTGCTCTGACAGAGCACGATCAAGCGCCAGGGGAATGGCTTGATGAGCAACAACAGCCGGGTTGAAGTCCCCGATCAAGCCAATTTTAATCAAGGGTTTTACCATCTAAGGAATCCATAAATTAATAAAACAGCTATTTATTAGCCCGGTAAATAGGCATGGCTCACAAGACCATTAGCATACACGGACAGCATGGAATGCTCCAACATTGACACTGGCGCAGTAAATCAGAGGATTACAGTGTTCTGACTCAGCATTTCCAGCTAAAGTTATTTTTTTGTTCCGGATCTGGCAATCACCATGCAACGCTTAACCATTTCGATTGATGACCAACTGGCCGATGCTTTTGAACAGCTGATAGAACGCCGCGGCTATGCCAACCGCTCAGAGGCATTTCGTGATCTGGTGCGACGCGAGCTGGGGGATACCCGCTTAGACACCGCAAATGAAACCGGACAATGCATCGCCGTGCTCAGTTATGTCTATGATCACCACCAACGCCAATTAGCTGCCCGCCTCACTGACCTGCAGCACGCGCATCACGAATTGACCATTGCCACCCTGCACACCCATTTAAATCATCAGGACTGTATCGAGTCGGCCATCCTGCGCGGATCTACCCACGAGGTGAAAGCCTTCGCTAGTTCTCTGGTAGCGCAAACCGGGGTGCATCATGGCAATGTGCATCTGATTCCGCTGGAGGTTAGCAGCCAACCACTATGGCGGCGTGTGCGCTAATGGCAACCCAAACCGACCCAGACTGACTTGACGCAAAAGTCGATTCAGAGAGTTCGCGCACAATAGAATCAAACTCATGAGGCGGGCTAATGAACAATCTACTCAATCGTTTTTTGAACTACGTATCATTCGACACCCAATCTAACCCAGACCAAGAACAGGTCCCCAGTAGTAGTGGACAGCTGCGTTTGGCACAGGCATTGCAAACCGAGTTGCTGGCCTTAGGGCTCAAGCCAGTGACCATTGACGAACATGGTTGTGTGATGGCGACCCTGGCAGCAAATGTCAGTTGGCCCACGCCAACCATTGGCTTTATTTCTCATTTGGACACCGCTCCCGACGCCAGCGGCAAAGATATTCACCCTCAGGTGATTAAAAACTATCAGGGGGGCGAGATTGCATTGGGCACTAGCGGCGAGCGTTTATCGCCTGAACGCTTTCCGGTACTCAAACAGCTACACGGCCAAACTCTGATCACCACCGATGGCACCACCTTACTGGGGTCGGATGACAAATCGGGTATTGCAGAAATCGTCACGGCCATGGCACGCCTGAAGCAGCAAGATGTCGCCCACGGCACCATCCGGGTTGCCTTCACCCCAGATGAAGAAATTGGCCAAGGAGCACAGTTTTTTAATGTAGAAGCGTTCGATGCCGAATGGGCCTATACCGTGGATGGTGGCGGTGTGGGTGAATTTGAGTGTGAAAACTTCAACGCAGCAGCGGCCAACATCAAAATCGTCGGCAATAATGTGCACCCTGGCACCGCCAAGGGGGTGATGGTCAACGCCCTGACCCTGGCAACCCGGATTCATCAAGCCTTGCCCGCCAATGAAACCCCTGAACAGACCGATGGCTACCAGGGGTTTTTCCATCTAACCAAGCTAGAAGGCAGCGTCGAGCAGGCAGAGATGGACTACATCCTGCGTGACTTTAGTCGTGATGGCTTTGCTGCACGCAAGCAGCAGCTACAAGCCATCTGCAAACAAGTTGGACAGGGCTTGCCGCATGATTGCCGGATTGAAGTCAACATCAAAGACAGCTATTTCAATATGCGTGATGAAGTTGCTAAGTTTCCGCATGTGATTGATCTGGCCAGCCAAGCAATCCGTGACCAGGGAATCAAGCTTGAATTGTGCCCGATTCGCGGCGGCACCGATGGTGCGCAGTTGTCATTCCGTGGACTGCCATGCCCCAATTTGTTTACCGGCGGCTACAACTTTCATGGCAAACACGAATTTGTCGCCTATGAGGGAATGGAACAGGCCGTTGCGGTCATCATGCGCATTGCCGAACTCACCGCAGAGCGTGCCAAGCACTAAGGCAAATAGAGACGGGCATCCACCGAGCGATGCCCGTTGGCTACGACCGATTTCTGGTACTAAATTCAAACACGATATACTCGCCGTCTTCATCGCACCCCGTTCCCACATCGATAAACCCACAGGCACGATAAAACCCCGCCGCCGACTGGTTTAATTGCAGACACTTGAGCTGATAGCGGGTATGCGGCCAGCCGGGCAGTGACTGTAGTAATTGGTGGCCAATTCCCAACCCCTGCCATTGGCGGTCCACGTACAAATGATGAATAAATTGATCAACCCGCCATAGCGATATAAAACCGACCAACTGGCCGGCTTCATTCAACGCCACACTGACGGCTTCACCAGCAATCTGTTGTTCCAGATCTGACAGATGAAATGGCGTGTTGCGGTTCCAGGTAAACGTCTGGCTGCGTACCTGTAGAAACAATGCTGATAGCGCAGGCCAATCACGAACACAGAGCGCGCGAATCAGGATAGCCATGCGATTCCCTTGACTGAGCTAGGCGTTTATACGCGACGATAGCCGGGCGTATGGGGATGATGGTGGCCACTGCGATGGGCATGCGGGTGCGCATGCACTTCCCCGTTTGCATGCAAATGCCAGTGGGCATGCGCCAGACGCGTTTTGCGCAGTAAATCACCATCATTCAATATCTCTTGTGCCGGCCCCTGCGCCACCAGACATCCTTCTGATAGCACGATCACCCGGTCAGCAATATCTGCCACGATATCCAGGTCATGCGTAGCGGTAACGACCGTGCGCCCGTTGCCCCGGCTTTCAAGCAGAAACCGGATAATCTCACTTTGGCTTTCCGGGTCCAGCGCGGCAGTCGGTTCATCTAACAACAACACTTCGGGTTCAAGGATTAAAACCGAAGCGAGTGCCACCCGTTTTTTTTCGCCGCCGGACAAGCGATGCGGCGCGCGATGCTTCAAGTGTGCGATTGAGAATCGGGTCAGCATCTGCTCAACCCGCTGCACGATCTGCGCGCTGGGCCAACCTAACTGCAGCGGACCAAAAGCCAGTTCATCAAACACCGTGGGATTAAACAGCTGAACATCCGGATTCTGAAACACCAAGCCTACGCGGCGCCTGAACGCATAATTAAGCGCATCGTCCGCCATACTGTCTTCGCTCAGCTCTTGGCCAAAAGCACGCAAGCTACCACTCTGGGCAAAATACAAGGCATCCAACAGGCGCAGCAATGTGGATTTCCCCGAACCGTTAGCCCCCAGCAATGCAACGCGCTCGCCGGACCCTATCTGCAATGAAAGCCCGTGCAACGCGGCCTGATCTTGATAAGCGTAGCTAACATCGTTTAACTCGAAAACACAGGGGGTCATGATTGAATCCAGAGTAGCAGAATAGAAATCAGCAACGCGCCAGCAAGCGCCAGCCAGTCACGCGGCCGGGTTCGAAACTCATCCAGCAGATAAATTTCGCCCCGGTAACCACGCGAAACCATTGCCAGATGCACCTCAGTGCTTAATTGCAATGATTTCCCCAATAACACCCCGGCGGCGCCAAGCGCCAATTTTCGCTGTTCACGCGCCGACAGCGGGGCCAACAGACGACTGCGCCTGGCCTCAAACATCTGTAGTGCACTATTCAATAATACAAAAATATAGCGGTGGGTCATTCCTAATATGGCGACCAACACGACCGGCGCACCTAGGCTGCGCATGGCCTTCAGCACATGCGTCCAAGGTGTTGTCAAAATCAATAGTAAGGCAAACGTAGCACAGGTTTCTGCGCGGCCAATTAAGAAGCTGGCGCTCACTACCCCTTGCCGGGTGATCTGCCAGTGTAGCCATGGAATCTCCAAGATGGAGACCCCTGGCACAATCAGCAAAGAAGGCAGCGCAATCACCCCGGTAAACAGCAGCACACTCAGCCAGACTTGCCGCCCCAGGCGCACGATGGTAATTCGCGAAGCCAGCGCCAGCACCACCGCCAACATGAACAGTAGCGCCAGCAGCCATAGCGAGCGCGTAGCCACGCTACTGATAATCAACACCAGCAAGCTGCAAAGTTTGATCCTGGGGTCCAGACTTTGTAGGAATCCTGCGCGCTCGCCCATCGACTCGGCGTCCAGCGCGTGCTCCATCGCCTGCACCAGTCCGTGGGACAGCCGTTCGACAAACTGCCCCGGTCGACGTGGGTGCGCCCCAGCAGCAAAGGATTGCTCACTCATCGGTTTGGCGTTTCTGAGAGCCCCGTGCGCGCTTGTCCTCTGGAAATCAGCAGCAACAGCAGCAGAATCAACCCGGTCCCCATCAGAGCAGAAAGAATATAGCCAAACCCGGCACTATGGATAAAACCAGGGGCATAGTCTGGGAACGGGGCACTCCAGAAACTGGACAAGCGTGCCAAGCCATGCGGGGCCAGATCCGGCGGGGCAACATTGCCTGAAGCGCGCAACATTTCTTGACGTGTGGACGGATTGGTAAAGTCTCCCGCCCCCCACTCACCCCAGGCCGTGCCCGCAGCCAGCAAACCAAGCGGCGAGGCAATCATTAAGGTGGCAAGGCCATACCAAAGCCCGCGCGTGGATGCGTACACACTCCCCACTGAGGACCTGATGGTCCTCGGCCGCGCTAGCGTCAACAAGTCTGGGTGCGTGCGCTGCAAATAGGACAGCAGACCGGCAGCCACCACTAATTCGGCCAGCCCGGCAACCCCCAAGTGACCGATCATCATCGCCGGTACGGCAATCGACAAGGGATATGGGGCATACAATGGCGCGCCCATCGCATCATGAAACAACATAGGCTGCAAGCCAAACTCAACCGCAGCCGCTAAGGCAGATAGATTAATCGCCACATAGGCGCTGATGCCTGCAGCCACTACGCGTCGTTTAGAATCAAACGCGGACTGACCGGCAAGCAGGGTATACATTCCATAGGTCACCAACGAGCCTATCACCGCCATATTCAGGCAATTGGCCCCCAGAGTGGTAATCCCGCCATCACCAAAAAACACCGCCTGAATCAATAACGCAACCGACACCGCTACGATAGAGGCCCAGGGCCCCAGCACAATGGTGGCAATGCCAACCCCGACCGCGTGCCCGGTGGTTCCTCCAGGCAAGGGCAGGTTAAACATCATGATCACAAAACTAAAGGCGGAGAACACTGCCAGCAGCGGCACCATACGGCTATGCAGCAAGCGTTTGACGCGTGAAAACGCAACCATCCAGAACGGCAACACCACCGCGTAGGCTAGTGCACAGGTTGCAGGACTGAGATAGCCGTCAGGGATATGCATACATCACCTCCGAGTTTCCATTAGTAAGAAATTTATAAAAAAAGTATGAACTTATAACGCACGAAGGAGCTGAAATCTGCGGGTTGCCCCCTGGGTCAACCCGCAATCGCGCACCTCAGCCTCAACAGATCCGAGGCAATTGCTCGCCAGTCAGCCAATCCACCATGCGTCGGCCACCAAAGGCGGTTTCCATCTGCACAAACTCGTGACTATCGGCAATCACTTCACCAATAATCGCCGCATCTTTTCCCTGTGGCTCAGCACGCATCGTCGCCAATAGCAATTCGGCATCTTCTGGCGCACAAATCGCCACCAATTTGCCCTCATTCGCCACATACAACGGATCCAGCCCCAGTAATTCACAAGCGGCATTCACTTGATCGCGAATCGGAATCGCGGTCTCGTGGAGCAGCATGCCGCAACCAGATTGGCTAGCGAACTCGTTGAGCACCGAGGCCAAACCGCCACGAGTGGGGTCACGCAGGCAATGCAAGCTAGGCACCACGTCCAGCATCGCAGCCACCAAGGTATGCAACGCCGCCGTATCGGACTGAATCGTGGTATCAAACGACAGGTTTTCGCGCATCGACATAATCGCCACGCCATGGTCCCCAAGCGTACCAGACAGAATGATCTTGTCGCCGGGGCATGCCCTATCGCCTGATACGTTCACGCCGTCTGCCACCGACCCCACGCCGGTGGTGGTAATAAACACGCCGTCGCCCTTGCCTTCTTCCACCACCTTGGTGTCACCCGTGACAATCGGCACTCCGGCCTGACGCGCAGCATCGGCCATGGATTCAACAATTCGCGCCAAATCCGCTAATGGAAAGCCTTCTTCCAAGATAAAACCGGCCGCCAGATATAAGGGTTTGCCACCACTCATTGCCACATCATTAATCGTGCCATGCACCGACAGGCAGCCAATATCGCCACCGGGGAAAAACAAGGGCGACACCACATGGCTGTCAGTCGCCATCACCATCCGGCCAACGCCGGGCGGCACCGGGAAACATGCTCCATCGTTTTGGGCGCGCAAAAACGGGTTATCAAAATGGCGCAAAAACAACTCTTGGATCAGCTGCGCCATGGCGCGACCACCACTGCCATGGGTCATATCCACGCGCCCATGCTTAATATCGAGATGGTGAGAAAAAGAAGTCATGTTGTACCTGTTCAATCCTGTTTACAGTGAGCCACTTTGAGCCAGACAGAGACTACGCAGCCGTCACCCGAAAACGGCCATAGGTATAATGTGCTGCACAAGCCCCTTCAGACGACACCATGCAAGCGCCAATCGGATGGTCCGGGGTACAGGCGGTACCAAATACTTTGCACTGGCTCGGTTGTTTGTGTCCGCGCAAAATCGCCGCACACTCGCAGGCTTTGTGATCGGGTACCTGCCGGTAGGCAATGCTATAGCGCCGTTCAGCGTCAAAGCGCGCATATTCAGCACGAATCGACAACGCACTGACGGGGACCGTACCCAGTCCACGCCACTCAAAACTATCGCGCAGTTCAAAGATTTGTTGCATCAATGCTTGCGCCTTCAGGTTTCCCTCGCGGGTCACGGCGCGAGTAAACTGATTCTCTATTTCGGCACGGCCACTATTGATCTGGCGTACCAACATCAAAATTGACTGCATCACGTCCAGAGGCTCAAAACCGGCAATCACAACCGGTCGATGGTAATGGGCAGCAAAAGCTTCGTAAGCAGCATAACCAATCACCGTGCTCACATGCGAGGGTCCAACGAAGCCATCAATCGAGACCGCCTCAGGCGCATTTTCTGACTCCATAATGTGGACCATGGCAGCCGGCGTTAGCACATGATTACAAAACACACTGAAGTTAGTCAGTCCCAGGGCTTCGGCATGTTTAATTACGGCGGCGGTTGGTGGGGTGGTAGTCTCAAAACCAATGGCAAAAAACACCACCTCCCGCTCTGGATTTTCCTGAGCAATACGCAAGGCGTCGTCGCAAGAGTAAATCATGCGCACATCCGCGCCCTGGGCCTTGGCTTTAAATAGTGACAATCCATGCGAAGCCGGTACGCGCAAAGTATCGGCATAGGTACACAAGATCACCCCATGTTCGAGCGCCAGTTCGATTGCGCTATCAATACGGCCAATCGGCAACACACACACCGGGCAACCCGGTCCATGAATCATTCTGATGGCAGGGGGTAACAGATCCAACAGGCCATAGCGCGAAATGGCATGGGTATGCCCACCGCAAAACTCCATCAGACGATATTCGCGATCGTTGTCCACTTCTGCGGCAATACTGCGTGCCAAGCCGCGCGCCAGCTCGCCATCGCGGAATTCATCAATATATTTCATGGCATGCCTCAAATATAGGCAGAAGCTTGGGTCGGATCGGCAGAGATGCCCATTTCGCTTAGCAAAGATAGGGTCTCAGCGGCTTCTTGTGGGTCAAGTCGGCCGATCGCGTAACCAACATGCACGATCAGATAGTCCCCCACCACCACATTATCGACTAGGGTGATTGAAATCACTTTGTGCACCCCACCGAGTTCTATGCGCGCCTGATCGCCGTCCAGCAGCTCAATCACACGCGCGGGAATTGCCAGACACATGATGCTTCCTTTGGTTTTAAAGTGGCTTGGCGGGTCTAACACCCAGCCTACCCACATGGGTTAAATCAGATTATACAATCATATGCCGTGCAACCCAGGCCTGACCTAAAGCCAGACCGCCATCACCTGGCGGGACCGCTTGCACTTCCAGCATCTGCAAGCCTCGCACGCTGAGCGCTTGGCGCAAACCACGCACCAAGACGGCGTTTAGAAAGCAGCCCCCACCGCAGGCCACGTAGCGGATCCCGCTCGACTCGGCAGCAAGCTGTACCCAATCTGCCAGCGCTTCAATCAGCGCCGCATGAAACTGTGCTGCGCTACGCTTACGATCCACCACTTCGGTCAGTGGAACTAACAACGGTAGCAGGTCCAACTGCAAACCACCCTGATCGGTGATTTCATGCAAGGGAGCGCCCAAGGTCAACGGGCCATGCTGCTCTGCAAGTCCTTCCAACAACATCGCCGCCTCACCCTCAAAGCGCATGCGCGGCATGATACCCATCAAGCCCGCAGCGGCATCGAACCAGCGCCCCATGCTCGTGGTCTGCACACAACCGCGTTCCAGCATCTGCGCCACCAAGGCGGCACCCGGCTCATCAGGATAAAAACGGGCAATTTCCTCGCCCCGCCCCATCATCGAGAGTGCAGCAGCCCCCAGACGCCAGGGCTCTTTAGCCGCCCGGTCACCACCGGGCAAGCCGATGGGCCGCAAATGTCCCAAACGCTGGTAGCTAGCACCATCCACCAGCAGTAGCTCTCCGCCCCAGGCTTGACCATCATCGCCTAAGCCTACGCCGTCCAGAGCCAAACCCAGCACAGGTTGCTCAAGCTGGTGTTCAGCCAATACAGCGGCAATATGCGCATGATGGTGTTGCACCGCAAACAGCGGCAACTGCCAGCGCACTGCAAGTTGCTGCGCCAGGCGGGTACTAAAAAAGTCTGGATGCAGATCATGCGCAATCGCCTCTGGCGTCACTTGCAGCAGTTGTTGCAAGTGTGTGCAGGCATGTTCTAGCGCCAAACACACCGCAACCCGATCCAGATCCCCAATATGCTGAGACAGAAACGCCTGGTTTTTCCGCGTCAGGCACAAGGCATTTTTAAAATACCCACCTAGCGCCAGCACCGCAGCACCATCCTTTGCCAGCGGTAACGCACCAGGCGTATAGCCGCGTGCACGACGCAGAAACTGGGGGTTCCCATCCGGCAAGGCTCGCACTACGCTATCGTCACAACGCGTTACAATCGTGCGGTCATGCACCAGAAAGGCATCGGCAATCCCCTGCAATTGTTCCCATGCACTGGCATTATCAATCACCAAGGGCTCACCGCTGGGGTTCGCGCTGGTCATCACCAAGGCCAAGGCTTGCGGCGCCTCCAGCCAATCCAATCCTTGCGGCCGTCCCGCCGCTTCATGGAACAACAGATAATGTAGCGGCGTATAAGGCAGCATAGCCCCTAGCCAGGCAATACCGGGGGCTAAACCCGCAAGATCAACATCAGTTGTTTCATTTTTGCGCAGTAACACAATCGGCCGCTCGGTTCGAGACAGCAAAGCCAACTCCGCTTGATCCGCATCCACCCAGTGGGTTAGCGATAGCGTATTCGCCACCATCAGGGCCAATGGCTTGGCTTCGCGGTTTTTTCGCGCCCGCAACCGTGCTACTGCCACAGCGTTTTTTGCATCACACGCCAGATGAAATCCACCCAATCCTTTGATTGCCACAATCTCGCCACGGTTTAGCCGCTTCAAGGCCTCGGTAATCGGGTCACCCTCTTGTTCCTCACCCGCAGCATCCAACAGGCGCAATTGAGGACCGCAAACTGGGCAGGCATTGGGTTCGGCATGAAAGCGCCGGTGAATCGGCGAAGAGTATTCGCGCAGGCAGGGGGCACATTGTTGAAAGTCGGCCATGCTGGTACGCGCACGGTCATAAGGCAATCCACGCACCAAGGTATAACGCGGGCCACAATCGGTACAATTAATAAAGGGATAGCGATAACGCCGGTTAGCCGGGTCAAACAACTCTTCAAGGCAGGCGCTGCACACACAGCTATCCGCACCGATCTCGGCCTCGGCACCGCTGAGTGTACTCGCGCGTATCTCAAACCCAGACGGGTCAGGCTCCATCGCCGGCAGATCAAGCGCTTCTAACTGGTCGATGCGCGCCAAAGCCGGGGCCTCCTCACGCAGCCGCAGAGCCAATGCAGACAATGCCGCTATCGGGCCCTGCGCCTCAATCGTCACACCATGACCATCATTCTGTACCCAACCGCTGAGCGACAACTGCTGTGCCAGGCGATAAACAAAGGGGCGGAAACCCACCCCCTGAACGATGCCGCGCACGGTGAATCGTTGTCTCTGTTGCACCATCAGAATTCTCCCAGGCCAGACTGATCAAACTACGTAGCCACACGATTGACGTGCGAACGCATCGATTACATTTAAGCAAACAGTGCACCAGGCTTGCACCCACCAGTGTCTGATCTCAAAAACAGCCCCAAATATTAACATCGCAAGACATTCCCACGGCACACCAATTGGATAAATTGTGACGAAGGGTCGACATTTTTGACGACAAAGGCATGGTGACGTTAGTGATCGACACTTAAGAGCCAGGCCGTGCCCCCTCAGAAGAAGTATGGCATCTACAGATAGTTATTTTCTGCAAGTCCTACAATCAACGAACCGTTAGCATCAGACCTATTCTGTAGGCGCACCACTTATGGACCCTTAACTTGAGCATGACTCAAAAAAAGTAGTGAACCATGGAAACTTTATCACTCAGCCGAGTTGGATCATGCCGTTGGATTCCAGATCCAAGGCGCATCACATCAAACCTTTCGCGTGCCTTTCGCAAAGCGAGCACCTTGTTTTGCGTCAAACCAACCAAGAACCAGCGTGACCTCGAAGAAGAGATTGAAGCGCGACTGGAACATATAGCGCTATCCACTAAACAGGACCATCAAGAGCCGGGGGTATTGTGGGATGAAGCCGGTGGCATTCATCGCCCGGCCATGCGCGCCATTTTAAGCGCCCTGGCAACCCGCGCCTATGCCATTCCTACAGCAAATCGCATTGCGATTCTCCAACTACTCAAGGTGCAGAGCTGGCTTGGTAAAAACCAAACCCAGACATTAAATCTGGATGAATGCGCCAGTTTGTCTTTGCTATTAGAGCGCTTAGAAGATCGGCTAGCCAAGACAAGCACCAGTGTGTTGCCTGAAGTCATTCACAGACTGGCGCTACTGACCAAAGCTGCCTGGGCTCAGCAGGCGCGGACACAAGCGATTGTTCAGCTTCAGGTGCAACACAAGCCACTGGAGCGACCAGGCACCAGCACTGAAACACAGCTCGGAGTTTCTTTAGGGGTGACATTGGGCCAACGTGGTATGGCTACGTTCTCACCCGAGCTAGCGCTCTCCCGCGACGCTAGTCTGGCGAATGATGATGCGGGCTATGTTATGCAGAGCAAAGAATTCAACACGGCAGCCAGCATAGTGGGCGCAGTGGGTTTATCCAAGACACTGGGCGCATCGGCGAGCGCCAGTGCCAGTTACAGCCAGTCTTCTTACGCGGCCTATCCAGATGCTCATGGGTATGTGCAGCTCAATGCACACCGCTTAGCCCGGGCCAAACGCCATCCAGGCGACTGGTCTAGCGAGATTGGGGGTGGGTGGTTCCGGCGCCTTCGCCGTCGGAATAGTAATGAATTAAAAGACTATCAAACGCTGATGCGCCAGGCAGCCGATCAGCAACAGCGCTTATTACTATTGCTGTCCGCCTTGCAAGCTGCCAATGGAAAAGCCACACCGGCATTACCCGGTCCAATTCTGCAGCAACCCGGATTCGGTGAGGTCAGCACAATCAAAGGACAAATTGGGGCAACCGTAGCTGCTACGCTGCTGACGCAGGGTCAAGTCGGGCTATCTGCCGGGCTGAATACCAGTGTGCAAGCAATCCTGATCAAGGATAAAGGATGGACCCCACTCTGGGACCGACTGCAGGCCGACGCGCAGTTGAACACCAAGGATGCTACCAGCGCAGGCCGAACACAGGATCAACAAGCGGCACAGCAACGTGCCAGCATGCTGGATAAAAAAGCGACCAGCCTGTGTGGCACAAATATCCACACACATCCATTAAGCCGCTTATGGCACAGCGCTACTCGCGTACCCAGCGCTCGAAAAAACCAGACTTTCCCTTACTGGGAACAGGCTGATTTCATGCCATTGTTGCCGTATCTCCCGCCCGAGATCTTGCCCAAGATGCTGGACAGCTTATCAGCTGAGTTCGACAGTTATTGTGCAACGCTGCAGCAGATGGACGCCCATGGCATCCAATTTTCCGGCGCCCGGGAGATAGAGCAATCCTTGAACCAGAGCTGGCAGGGGAAAAACCGTGAGCAGGCATTGGCCAACATGATTATCTGCCATGCACTGCTGGCCAGAGCCGCCCTAGCTTATCTGGATCAGAAGGAAAAACAGCCGCTTGACGAGCAGATCAAAAAACTGGGAGACAAGCTGCGCTCACCACTGGTTAAGCATGACCCAAAACAATTGTTACAGCTCAGTGCGCACCTCAATGTGCTGACCTTGAATATTCAAGAAACCAACTTCAACATCAATCTCAACAGCCACGCATTGAATCTAGCTTGTAATCTGGCTTTGTCGGTCACCAAGCGCAAGCGTGTCGATTACAACCCGGCACGCGCTGGTGAGTACATCGATCTGGTTCTGTCCGCCAATGGATCAGCCTCCATACCGACCGAGGCATTAAAGAACGCGCTCTCAGCCGCCCTGCAAACCGCCGGTCTGAGCGCAGAGTTAAATGCACTATTGCCACAGGCACTCAGCCTAGACTCAAGCACCGAGATTGGCATCGGGCACAGCACGCTATGGCGTTTTTTCAAGCCCAGCTACCAGCAAGCAGCCAACTATCCAGAGCAACATCGCGGTTTCAGATTACTCACGCAACGCGAACTAGGCACCACATCGTTTTCATCTGGGCTCAAGCTTGATATCCCGCTCACACCCGGAATAAGCCTCAAGCCAGGATTTTCGCGCGCGCGCAATCAGGCCACCGTATTGCGCGAGCGTTTTGGTGACAACAGCCTCAGCATGGCAATGATGCTGTTTTTCAAACTAAAAGATTGTCAGCAGACTGACCGCTGGGAACAGCTATGCCAACAGCAGAAAGCATCTCTGGATCGGTTATTTCGTAATTTGGCACGCCCAAACAGCGCAGTGCGCGCTGAAGCGAACTATCTGGCATCTATTCAGGAGGGAGTGGACACAGGCCACTTGTTTAATGCGATGAACAGCTACGCGCAGCAGCCTGAAACCGAGATATTTATTCACGCACAGGAGGCTTTTAACCTGTTTTTGCAACAGCTTTATCCGCTCTATCAGGCGAGCCAAGCCAACACTCCCTTGATACAAGGGGCCAAGCTGGATTTTGATTCTTGGGCCTGGCCGGACCAAGAAGAACGCCGGGCTAACACGCAATGGAACAGGAAGCCCGGCGTTACCCGGCGTCAGGGCAACGGGTAAACCGTTAGCCAATCACCATGAGCAACCAAACTGGATGGGGCTACCTCAACCAGTACGTCGGCCGCCACGCAGGCTGATAACATCCCGGACCCCTGCCCTGGCAGAGGAGTGACCCACAGCATGCCATCATCCGAGGTATGCACCACTGCGCGTAGGAATTCTCGCCGCGCTTCCTGTCCATCGCGCGCAAACGCCGCGCGCGCGCGCCATGCGCGCGGCACAATCTGGCGCTCTCCCTGTAGTGCACGCAACGCCGGCGCCACCAGCATATAGAAGGTCACAAAGGTCGACACCGGATTACCCGGCAGCACAAATACCCGTGCGTGGCCAACCTGCCCCCAGGCAAACGGCTTGCCCGGCTTGAGAGCCAAACGCCAGGCATCCAACCGACCAATTGCGCTCAGTGCGGCCTTCAGATGATCTTCCTCGCCCACCGATGCCCCACCGCTGGTGAGAATCACGTCAACCTGTTCGGCCATGCTAGCCAAACGGTCACGGGTTTGTTCGAGGTTATCCGGCAAGATGCCGCCGTCCAGCACTTCAACAGGCTGCAGCGCTAGCCAGGCTAACAACTGGTAGCGATTGGCATCATGAATTTTACCTTCGGTCAGCGGACTGCCCAATTCGCGCAATTCATTGCCACTAGAGAACACCGCCACCTTGAGACGCCGCCGCAGTGTCAAGCTGGCATAGCCCTGACTCGCGGCGAGGGCCAATGCGGCGGGTCCTAACCGTTGTCCAGCACTCAGTAAGATGGTGCCCTGGGCATATTCAGATGCCCGACAACGCATGTACTGACCCAAGGGAGCGGGTTGGTCCAGTACCACCTGGTCCGCCTCGATGCGAATATCTTCTTGCGCCACCACCGCACTGGTTCCCTGGGGCAATGGTGCGCCAGTAAACACCCGCACCGCCTGCCCAGGCAGCAATGCGTCTGCGGCCACGTCCCCCGCTGCAGTACGGCCACACAGGGTAAATTGCGTCAGTTTGGCCTCGGGGTCTGCCAGCGCATACCCATCCATGGCACTGTTATCAAACAACGGAGAGTCATAACGCGCTTCAATCGGACTCGCCAACCAACGGCCGGTGCATTCTTTTAATGGCAGGGTTTCCTGTCCTTCAATCGGGCTGAGTTCGCTCGCCAAACGCGCTAGCGCGTCATAGTAATCCATCATAATGAGTATCCAGAGAGTGCACGCAGCGAAGCCGCCGCTGAAGTTGTTGCTCAAGTTGCCGCAGGCTTGCCAGATCGTTGATATTGGCAAAGGCCTCGGTCGCATTAAAATCCACGGTACAAGTCGCAAGCGTAGCGAGCCAGCCCATCAGACTGCGCCCGCCTTGCTGTAGATAGTCATCCAGAGTTGACAACACCGCGACCCGCACCAACAACATACCCGGTTCTGGACCACGGACAGTCTGCGGATAGCACAACTGACAGGCTGGATTAGCCGCTAGCTGCGCCTGTAAGCGCGTTACCAGATCCATAGGCAACAACGGGGTATCGCACGGCATCAGCTGCAGCAGATCTACATCAGAGGGCAAATGGCTGACCGCACTAGCCAGCCCGGCCAGTGGCCCCATTCCAGACCATGCAGGGGTATCACTGACCACCCGCAGTCCGCGTTCTTGATAGGCCGCGTGCGACTGATTGGCACTGATCAACAGCCAGTCGACCTGGGGAGACAAGCGATCCAGTACCAGTTGCACCAGCGGTTTGCCATCCAGCAGCATCCAAGCCTTGTCCCGGCGGCCCATGCGCTGAGCCTCTCCCCCGGCCAGAATCAACCCTGCCACCTTTGCGCGCGCCATATCAGGCTTCAGATTCCCAACGCTGGCAGGCATCCGTATCTGAAGCGCGTGCCTCAACCCAATGTGTCTCGCCATCGGCAAACTCTTCACGCTTCCAGAATGGGGCTTGGGTTTTAAGGTAGTCCATCAAAAATTCGGCCGCCGCAAAAGCCGCCTGACGGTGCGACGAAGCCACCAGCACCAGCACAATCGGCTCACCAGGTTCTAAACGCCCAACACGGTGAATCACGCGGCAGGCAATTAACGGCCAGCGGGTTGCAGCCAGCTTAGCAATCCGGGTAATTTCCGCCTCAGTCACGCCTGGATAATGCTCAAGATGCAAAGCGCGCAACGGTTGTGCGCCATCATGGCCGCGCACGCGTCCCTGAAACGCCACCACGGCTCCCGCATCAGTCGCTGCTTGCGCCAGTGCCGCTTCTTCTTGCGCCAGATCGAAACCCTGAGTCTGAACGGTGATATCTAGCTGCATCTCAGCCTCCGGTGACAGGAGGAAGAATGCCGACCTCAGACCCATCGGCAATCTCGCTCTCACCATGCACAATCTGTTGGTTTACCACCAGACGAAATACTTTACCGGGCGCTAAGGCCTGGGCCCAGTTTTCACCACGCGCGCGCAGTAGCGTCAGCAAGTCACTACACTGCCCCCCCGACCATTCAAGGGTTTCTTGCTCTCGCCCTAACGTTTCCTTAAGAACACCAAAATACAGCACACGAATCATCTCGTTTTTCCTTTGCGCGCCAGAAACGACATCCGGCAACCGTCGAGTTTAATCAGCATCACGCGCGCGTCCAGGCCGCGACAAAATCAGCAATGGCATCTATATCATTCAGGTCCAGACACGGCAAGGAGAGATCCAACACACAATCGCTAGCCACTGCGATCACCTGAGGATCATCACTAAAGCGTGGGGCTTTGCCTAGTGCTGGCCGGTAAACTTCGAGCTTAGGTAGAGGCAAGGTTTTCTGTCCTTCAAGCAGCACCAGATCAACCGCCGACAAATGTGACAACTGTTCAGCCAGCGTGGGTTCAACCTCAGCCTCGGCAAACACCGCCCAGCCATTGTCTGACACCACCATCACTTCACTCGCACCTGCGCGGCGCAAGCGGTAGCTATCCTTACCCGGCTTATCAAATTCCAGTACATGATGGCAATGCTTGACGACAGACACCCGCAAACCACGCGCATGAAGCCCCGGCAGCAAGCGCTCAATCAGCGTGGTTTTTCCGCTGCCAGACCAGCCGGCCACTACCAAGGTTTTTTGCATAGGGTCACTTCCTAATAGACTGCACTCTGGCATAACTTTGAGCATGGTAACGCGATTTGTATCAAACACACCCACTGCCCACAGTCAGAAATTACATAATCCATAGAATCGCTAGTCATGACGTAGCATTTACGCTACCGTTATAACCATTGCTACATAACGATGGCATTATGCACAGCACTCCTTCGACTGTTCCCCCCCCTCCTGGCATCGACCGCGCTCAGGCCACACGGCTTGCGTTGTTGGCGGCGGTGCGTGATACCGGCTCCATCAGTGCTGCGGCACGCGCGGTAGGGCTTAGCTACAAGGGGGCCTGGCAAATTCTTGACGCCATGAACCGTCAAAGCAGCGCGCCGTTATTCAACCGCAGCACCGGAGGCAGCGGTGGTGGTGGCACTGTACTAACCGTCCAGGGCGAAGCTTTGCTCTCAGCCAGCGCCATGGTATCGCGCCTGGCCAACACCTTATCCAACGCGCTAACCAGTGGGGAGAACAACTTCTCATTACTGGCCCGGCTAGGGCTGAAAACCTCAGCGCGCAATCAATTTACCGGGCGAATCAGCCAACTTGAGCATGGAGCGGTCAACGACACGCTGACCCTGACACTGGATTCTGGAGCTGAACTACAGGTACTGGTTACCTGTGAAAGCAGCCAACACATGGACCTGCGTCTGGGCAGCGAAGTACTGGCCCTGATTAAGGCCAGCTGGGTTTTTCTGGCGGCACCCGAAGCCGCCCGCAACATTGCCATCTCCAATCGGCTGTATGGCAAGGTCGCAAGCATTAAGCACGGTGCAGTCAATAGTGAAGTATTACTCGCTCTCCCCGGTGGTGGCACCGTCTGCGCCATGCTGGAGAGCGCGAGCCTTAGTGGTATGGCGCTTGAGGTTGGCGCGGACGCATGCGCCCTGATCAGCCCTGCGCACATTATCTTGGCCTCATTAGCTTGAACCCCAACCAGGAACCCATCATGAATAAAACCCTTGTAGCTGCCCTCATCGCTCTTTTGCCTTTGACTGCGCTAGCCTCGCCAGTCAAAGTGGCGGTTGCCGCCAATATGCAAAACGCCTTCGGAGAAATTGCCAACGCCTTTACCCATGAAACCGGGGTAGCCGTACTACCGTCATACTCATCGTCAGGAAAAATTACCGCTCAGGTAATGAATGGTGCGCCCTATGAACTGTTCTTATCTGCGGATAATGAGTTCCCGAAAAAAATCCAGGCAGCGGGTTTTGGCGTAGGCTCCACCCGGACTTACGCTCAAGGGACCTTGGTTCTGTGGTCTCTGGACAAAAGCTTCGAAGGCAAGCACTGGCAGCAATGGCTGAAAAAAGCCAGCGGTAAGGTCGCTATTGCCAACCCGCAAACTGCGCCCTACGGTACCGAAGCCATGCATGCGTTGGCTTACTATCATTTGAGCGATGCGGTTAAAGCACGCTTGGTCACCGGAGACAGCATCGGCCAGACCGCCCAGTTTGTTGAAAGTGGTGCCGCACAAGCCGGTTTTGTCGCCAAATCACAAGTCATGGCGGCGCAGAAAAAGGGAGTCGGCCACTGGGTTGACATCGCCGAGCAAAGCCACGACCCCATTGTGCAGGACATGGTGTTATTAAAGCCTTCCAGCACTAACCCAGACGCTAAAAAACTGTATGACTTCATGAGCAGCCCCAGCGCACGCACGATTCTACAAAGCTATGGCTATCGCCTGCCATGAATCAACTCAATGGTGTGATTCATGCCCTCAGTAGTGGAGAGGGCATCCATCAGATCGAGGTAACGGTGGCCCAGATGATCTGTGCCGCCACCGTTACCGGTGACGGTGCAAGCCAGCACTGGAGCCCGGGTCAACGCGTAGTGATGACATTTCGTGAATTGGATGTGTCATTAGCTAAAAACCTGTCAGGGCAAATCAGCATCCGTAATATTTTGCCCTGTACGGTCAGCGCACTAGAGCATGGCGAAGTTCTCACACGGGTCGCGCTGAATCTCGGTACAGAACGCCTGTTCTCAGTGATCACGCGTAATTCGGCGAACCGACTCAAACTTGAGGTTGGGGACAGCGTGGATGCGCTGATCAAGGCTAATGCGATGATGCTGTTACCAGAGGCCCAGTCATGAACGTAGATTTGGGCCCCTTGTGGCTGACTGCGCGCCTGGCCAGCCTGACCACCCTGATTCTGTTATTCATTGGTGTACCACTGGCCAGTTGGCTGGCAACGCGCCGCTCACGGATTAAACCGTTGGTTGAAACCCTGGTATCGATGCCACTGGTACTGCCACCATCGGTATTGGGGTTTTATTTGCTGCTGGCTTTTTCCCCCGCGGGGACGCTGGGAGGCTGGTTGCGCGATACGCTCGGCATCCAACTCGTGTTTTCGTTCTCAGGGCTAGTGGTGGGATCGGTGATGTTCAGTATGCCATTTATGGTGCAACCGGTCGCAGCCGCACTGGCAGGGCTGCCACCGAGCTTACGTGAAGCGGCTTACACCCTAGGACGCTCGCGCTGGCGCACCTTTATCCAAGTTGAATTACCCTGCATCCGCCCGGCACTGGCCGCCGGGGCGGTGATGAGTTTTGCGCATACCGTAGGGGAGTTTGGCTTGGTACTGATGATAGGGGGAAACATCCCCGGTTCGACGCGGGTAGCGTCAATCGCGATTTACAACGAAGTTGAAGCGCTCAATTATCCCGCTGCCCACCTGTATGCAGCGGTATTGTGCGGGTTCTCCTTTGTAGTGGTCTTGGCTGTCAACATCCTGCGCCGCCATGCGGATGCGCGAGGAACAACATGATTCAATTTGATCTGGGCAAACGCGGCCAAGGCGGATTTTTCCTTGAGGTTCGTGGTCAATTCGAACCTGGCAGCATTACCGCACTGTTTGGTCCTTCTGGTTCCGGCAAGACCACCCTGCTGCGACTTCTGGCGGGGCTAGAAACGCCAGACTACGGAACCCTGAGCGTCGATCAACAATCCTGGTTTGACGGCAAACACGCCCTAGCACCACAGCAGCGACGCGTCGGCATGGTGTTTCAGGACTATGCGTTGTTTCCACAACTCAGCGTGCGCGACAACATTGCCTTTGGTGCCGCACGCAACGATCAGCCTTTGATCGACGAATTACTCGCACTATGCGAACTCGAACCGCTGGCCAAGCGGCGCCCCACCGCGCTATCCGGCGGTCAGAAACAGCGGGTAGCGCTGGCGCGCGCACTCGCCAGCCGACCCAGGCTATTACTGCTGGACGAACCCCTGTCGGCACTGGACTTCAGCATGCGGCAACAATTGCAGAACATGCTGGTAGACATGCACCGGCGGTTTGAACTCACAACCGTGCTGGTCAGCCACGACCTGGCGGAAGTATTTCGTCTGGCCGACCAAGTCCTGCAACTGGAGCATGGCAAACTATGTGCCAGTGGCACACCAAATGAACTGTTTATTCCAACCAATGGGGACAGCGGGCGCTATCAGCTGCACGCAGAAGTCTTGGCGATTCGTCAGGCGGACGTCTTGTGGCGCCTGACCGTGCTCATCGGCGGCGAACAGGTGGACGTACTGGTAAATCAAGCCGAAGCCGCCCAACTTACGCCGGGGCAAAGGCTGGTATTGTCTGCGGGCTCATTGAGCCCATTGCCGGGTAATTGAGCGCACCGATAGATCGGTTTTCACGGGTTATCTTGGACTGGTTAGCTTAAGAGCAAAAACCCCCGCAAGCATGCTTGCGGGGGTTTTAAACGACCAGACGCGTCTAACGTTTTTTTACCTTAAACCGACTTATCAAGCTATGGACATGGGCTGCTTGCTGTGTCAACTCACCGGCCGCAGTGGCACAATCCGTAGCATTGCTGCTGGTACGATGGGTCACGCCATCTATCTGGCTCAATCCGGTGCTCACTTCATTAATCCCGATGGATTGCTCCTTGGATGCGGTTGCAATACCAGAAACCAGGGTTGACACTTCTGATGCGCTCCCCAGAATTTCTTTCAGCGCAGCTGAAGTCCGTGTGGCAATTTCCATCCCTGAATGCGTGCGTTTAGCTGATTCAGTAATCAGGTCAGATGCCTTATGGGCTGCATCAGCACTACGCATCGCCAATTTACGCACTTCATCCGCCACGACCGCAAAGCCTCGCCCGGTTTCACCGGCGCGTGCGGCCTCAATCGCGGCATTCAAAGCCAGTAAGTTGGTTTGGGTGGTAATTTCGTCGATGTCATTAATAATTTGATTGATATGCTCGCCCGAGTCGCGGATCTGATCCATCGCCTGAATCATTTCATCCATATGGCCACTCCCCAGACTGGCAGCTTCTTGTGTCTCTTGAGAATGGTGGTTGGCCTGACCTGCATTATCCGCATTATTCTTGGTTTGGGCGGTAATCTCGACCATGGCAGAGCTAATTTCGGCAATCGCTTCGGCTGATTGATTGGCTCCATCAGACAATACCTGGCTAAGACCAGCCACTTGCGACGCACTGGCAGAAATCTGTCCTGCGCCCCCCTGTAGTTCGCGCACTAATTCGTTGAGGCTTTCCACCATGCGTTGCAGGGCGCGACCCAGTTGGTCATTGTCCGAGGCCAATTCCACATCGACATTCAAATCGCCTTCACTGATGCGCTCTGCCAGTTTCACTTTGCTTGACAGGCTATCCGACATACTATCCAACGCATGCGATAGTTGCCCAACTTCATCGTCACTCTTGTGGTGCAAGCGTTGAGAAAGATCACCCAGTTGAATTGATTTAGCCAAAGCAACAGCGGCTCGAATGGGTCTAGCGATACTGCCTGAAGCAAACCACAGCGCAAGGGTAGCGGCCACCGTCACCACCAGTCCGACCATAATCTGCCACATGGTGCTAACTATTCCGTTGTGTTGCAAATCTTGATCCAGCAGATTCGCCTGTGCCAACACCACGTCTTGCGGCACCTTGATCATCACTGACCAGGGTTTTCCCGTCCGCCCAAGTTGAATCGGCGCGATGGCAACCATATTGTTAGTCACATCATCCAACCAGGCGCGTGCACTACCAGCCTGAATATCGCGCAGCACTGAACCCGCATTCGCACCGGCAATCGGGTTAAAACTATTACCAATCAATTCGGGATGCAGGCTATCAGCCACCACCAGCCCCATATTACTGACAATGGTCACTTCACCCTTGCCGTCAAATAACTGACGATTGGCCTGTCCGGCCAAAGTTTGCACAAAGTCCAGATTATAATCGGCACCGGCTACGCCATAGAATTTGTTTCCCACCATGATCGGAACCGATAGGGTCGCCAGGTAGACTTGCTTGCCTTGCACCACATACGGAAGTGGATCGAGCACACTTTCACGATGATTTTCGCGCGGGCCAATATACCAGCCGCCCTTAAGCACCCCATTTGGATGCTTGGCCATGGTGTCGTATTCGACCAGCGGCTGAACCGCAATTCGACCATCTGTGCCACGGTTCCAATAGGGAGTAAACCGCCCTGTCGTCGCGTTATTACCCTGCGTTCCGGTACGTGAACTAGCGTCATTACCATCTAGTGCATTGGGCTCCCAGCAAGAGTAAGTACCATTAAACTCAGGGTTTTTTTCTAGCACGTTTTTCAGAATCGCATTAATCTGCGCACGCCCCAGATTAACGCCGCCACTCTTGGTTAACTCAAAAGTCTGAGCCATGGTACGCGCAGCATCCAGCGCCAGATCAAACTTGGCCTGAATCACCCCGGCGTGGCCCCAAGCCAGGTTTTTCAGACTTTCTGCGGTATTGTCTTGCACCAGCTTAGAGACGCGTGTGCCAACCAGATTTTGCGTGCTCCGACTTGAAATTAGACTGTACGCTACTAGTAATACTGCCGACCCCAGTAGACACCCCCCGGCGACCAAGGCAATTCTGCCCTGAATAGATTTTGTCTTCATCTCTACGTCCCTCTTGAATTATTGCTATTGGTGGCGCAGCCAGGGTTAATGGCATGACATTCAAATAATAAAACCATCATCCCCAGTAATATAGAAGCAGAAACCGTAATTACTGTTATAAAGTTAGATTGCTTGACGCAATAGCGCCATGAGTGCTTTAAATAAATTCATCCACATCCTGTTCTAAATCAAGCAGAGCCCCGAAGTAGAAGGCGTTCAGCCAGATTATAGAAAAGCATAATGACGAGTTGCCAGATGACCAGTAAGGATCTGTATTGGTAACCATTGGCTAATGACTGTAACTAATAGATAGATAGATAGATAGAAAAACGGAAACGGTCAGACACAACAGGGAAAAATCAGGCAGCTTCCCAGGTCACAGGTACTTTTTCTGTTAGAGACTGTTCTAATAAGGCAATGATCGGCGCGGCCCGTTGAAACAAGCGTATCGCTACCGGCTCAGATTCAACGCTCGAGTCTGGGCTAGAGTCAGGGCTAGGAGCCTCTACCGGTTGGCTTTGATCAGACTCAAGTGCTTTTTTCAGGACAGCAATCGCTTGCGGTAACTGTTCAACAGTCACAATACCTTGATGGATCGCTGCCCCCTTCCCCAACAAATCCAGAATCTCTTTAGCATTGTTTTCGAGCATGATCACATCCCCACAGACGTGAGACTTGAAGGTAATGAGCATCAAAGCTGCCTTTCTGGTCTGTTAGCAAACACACCGAATCGTGTCAACATCCGGCCCCACCGCTTCAGCACTTCAATATCCTTTACGATAGGTGCTGCCATGACACCCTGGGCAGGGCGGTATCTTGGATGTGCGCTTCAACTGAACCACCTGCCCACACTGAGTGCAGGTTAACGAGCCCGCAGAGGTAATCTCACCAGTATGATAGTGAAGCACTTCTTCTGTTTTTTGTGACAATGACTGCAGCGCTGCGCCTGCAATTTCCAAAAGTTGAGACATAGATGAGAGCGCGCCAGCGCCCAGGCGTGCAGGATGCAGATGCTCTTTCACGTCAACACCCAGTTTGCGCAAATCTTGAGCAGATTGCGCCAGGTCACGCCGCATGAATTTTTTAAATGTCTCACCTTGTTCTGCTGAAAAGTCACCAGCAGCGGCAAACTGCAGGCGCGCGGCCTCCATGGACTTTTCCACCGCGTCTTTGCTTTTTTCCTGACCTACTTGATACAACTCTCGCACCCGTTCACTAAAGCGATCATATAGCGCCTCAGGCCGGTCATCCTCTCGGGCTTCTGCTGGTGCCCCATCGGTGGTAAACGCAGCGTTTTCGGTATCTGACTGTACTGCTTGTCTTTGGTCTTCTGGCTGAGTATTCATTATGGGTCGCCTTGGCAGTGGAAACGAGAACATCACTACGCTGGCACGAATGCGCTGCGTAATTTACTTAAATTGCCGTAAGCGGGTTTGGCTGTCAGTGCGTTATCGAACCGAGTCTTGTCATTTGTCATGTCCAATCAATCCTATATTTCAAATAAGAATAAAAAAATAGATATTTATAATTTCTAAGACTTATACGACATAGATACACTGCATACATACCAGATTGCAGTTGAGTCTCCGATTCGAACGATCTGGCAATGCAGTAAAATTAAGGGGGAGTGCCATGAAAGCACTGATTGTGGGAGGAGATAGCGTGGAGCCAGTACGCCGCAAGCTACTAGCACAAGGGTACCAAGATATTGATCACTGGAAGGGACGCAAAACAGGAGATTGCCGTCGTTCGTTTCCTCAGCACCTAGACCTGGTGGTCATCATGCTTTCTTATGTAAACCACAATCTATGCAAGCGAGTCCGCATGGAGGCTGATCGTCAAGAATGGCCAATCATGTACTTTGGCCGTAAATCGCCGACCCAGCAGGCTATTTGTGGATCGTGGACACGACACTGACTATTGGCGGCAGACATTGAGTCTGCCGCCTTGCATATAAACCACCCAGAAATTCATACTTGGACCAAACACATCAACATGATGTGTCATCACACAGGACTCCACGCACAATGCAAAGCAAGCGTCTCACCATTATTCATGGCTATACTGCCTCGCCTGAAAGCCACTGGTTTCCCTGGTTAGAACAACAGTTGGAACCCCAAGGTGTTGCGGTAAATCGACTTGCGATGCCCGACTCTGAACACCCCTCACTCACAGCATGGGTAGACTATGTAGGTGAGCACGTCACACAGCATGACCAAAATAGCTTTTTTGTCGCGCATAGCCTCGGGTGTATCACGCTATTGCGCCACTTGGAAACCTTGGATCCCAGCCTGAAAATTGGCGGCATGGTACTGGTAGCCGGGTTTGCCGATGCACTGAGTTTGCTGCCGGAACTGGATCCGTTTACCCGTGCACCGTTAAAACTGGATCATTTAATCCAGATCGCCCCACAGCGCACCGTACTGGCATCACTCGATGACCCTATCGTGCCCTACCCTCAGAGCGCTGCTCTCAGTCGTCAATTACAAGCGAAACTTCTGACAGTCGCTAACGCCGGACATTTCTTGGGCCTTGACGGGTTTAGTGAGTTGCCACAGGCGCTGGATGAAGTGTGTGCGATGATGCGCTAGCCCGCGCTAAATGCGCTCGATAATCAGGGTGGCGCACCAGTTTACCGACATTCTTTTGCCCCAACCCACGTATTATCTATTTGTCATTTGACCGCAAACCATTAATTTGGTTACGGTTCAGTCATGACTAGCCCCTCAGCGATCCAATTGATTGGACTCTCGCTATTTGTCTTAGCGGTGATTCACACTTTTTCTACCAAGTATTTTGAGCGATTGGCACGCTCAGAGACTCGCCACGCAGGTATCTGGCATTTACTCGGCGAAGTCGAGGTGGTGTTTGGTTTTTGGGCGCTATTGCTGGTGCTGGCCATCTTTGCCGTCGAGGGTACCGATGCCGCCGTACATTATCTGGATACCCGTAATTTTACCGAGCCAATGTTTGTCTTCGCCATTATGGTGATCGCTGCTTCGCGCCCCATCTTGTACACGGTACGGGTTTGTCTGCGCTGGATCGCACGTGTGGTGCCACTCCCCGGAGATCTGAGCGCCTATTTTGTTATTTTGGCGCTGGTACCGTTGCTGGGTTCGTTTATCACCGAACCAGCAGCAATGACTCTGGCCGCATTGATTTTGGCCGACCGGTTTTACGCGCGCGGGATTTCTTCTCGGCTGATGTATGCCACGCTTGGCGTATTGTTTGTCAATATCTCAATCGGTGGCACTTTAACGCCGTTTGCTGCACCGCCGGTGTTAATGGTGGCGCACAAGTGGGGTTGGGACATGGGGTTTATGCTCACAACCATCGGTTGGAAAACCGTGGTGGCGGTGCTGATCAATGCCCTTGGCGCCATGCTGTTTTTCCGCAAAGAACTATCTAGCTTGCCCGCTGCAGCGGGGTCTAGCGAACGTAAAGACTCGGTGCCGATTGCATTGGTGCTGGTTCATCTACTGTTTTTGGTCGGGGTGGTGGTGTTTTCGCACCATCCAGTGATTTTCATGAGTTTATTTCTGTTCTTCCTTGGCGTTTCGCACGCTTACGAGCGCCATCAAGACCCATTGATTCTGCGCGAAGGCCTGCTGGTAGCGTTTTTTCTCGCCGGGCTAGTGGTACTAGGCGGTGTACAGGCATGGTGGTTGCAGCCATTGTTAATGGGTATGAATAATGATGCAGTATTTTTTGGTGCTACTGTATTGACCGCCATCACTGACAATGCCGCGCTGACTTATCTGGGTTCATTAGGTTCGGGGCTATCTGACAGCTTTAAATATGCCTTGGTCACCGGTGCCGTCACTGGGGGCGGTTTAACCATTATCGCCAACGCACCAAATCCGGCCGGTATGTCGATATTACGCGGCTATTTTGATTCCGGCGAAGTCAATCCACTGGGTCTATTACTGTCGGCGCTACTACCGACAGTGGTTGCAGCACTGGCATTTCGACTGCTATAGACAAAAATTGATCGCTGAACTCAACGATGAACTGTTTTTTCTTTTCAAGTAAATCCAAGTAAATATAGTCCCAGCCCATCTCAACAAACAATCTAAGTCGTTGTTTTTATTTTTGTTTACTAAAAAACCGCCAGGGTTCACCATAACAAACCGACTTTCGCTGTTCACCGTTACGGGATAGAATTTTTCTTTAGTCTAGATTATTGGGCTCTGCCAGCGCCTTAGATTAACAATGCTTGTCTCCCCCCGCTTCTACGGTGATAATTGGCTCCTATGGTTATCAAGCTTGCATAGCACTGGCAGTCGTGATGGCGTAGCTCCGCTACTGTAATTCAATCCAGGCAGATCACGCGCGTCAAATAATTACACCGTTAGATATCAATAGGCTACTCAATCAATGCTGCTAATGATCGACAATTACGACAGCTTTACCTACAACCTGGTGCAATACCTGGGCGAACTGGGCCAGGAGGTCAAGGTATTTCGTAATGACGAGATCACACTGGGTGAAATTGAAGCATTGGCACCCGATTATTTAATCATTTCTCCAGGCCCATGTACGCCGGACAAAGCCGGAATCTCGATCGCTGCCATCAAGAAGTTTGCTGGCCGAATACCTATTCTTGGCGTTTGCCTTGGACATCAAAGTATCGGACAGGCTTTTGGTGGCAAGATTGTGCATGCACAGCAACTTATGCACGGGAAAGTATCAGCGGTTTCACACCGGGGTATTGGTGTGTTTGCCGACCTACCTTCGCCGGTCACCTGCACGCGCTATCATTCACTGGTCATTGAACGCGAGAGTCTGCCGGCTTGCCTAGAAATTACAGCCTGGACCGATGATGGTGAAATCATGGGCGTACGGCACACAACATTATCAATAGAAGGCGTACAGTTTCACCCAGAATCCATTTTGACCGAGCATGGGCACGCCATGCTGGCCAATTTCCTGAAGGCACATCCGATAAACCGCCCGCAACAGGAAACTCAAAACGCATGATTACCCCACAGGAAGCCCTGAATCGTCTGATCGATCAGAACGAGTTGTTTTACGATGAAATGCTGAGTCTGATGCGACAGATTATGAAGGGTGAAGTCGAACCAGAATTAGTCGCTGCGCTGTTAATCGGACTGCGGGTTAAAGTTGAAAGCGTGCTAGAAATAGCGGCTGCAGCCGCTGTCATGCGCGAATTTTCACAATTAGTTCCCATCCGTCAGCACGAACACTTAGTCGACACTTGCGGTACCGGCGGCGACAAATCACATAGTTTTAATATTTCGACCACGGCCGCCTTTGTCGCGGCTGCGGCGGGCGCACGCGTTGCCAAACATGGAGGACGCTCGGTTTCGTCCAAGTCAGGTAGCGCCGATGTGCTGGAAGCGCTGGGGGTTAATATTAATCTTGGCGCCGAACAAGTTGGCGAGTGTATTGACCGTATCGGGCTGGGGTTTATGTATGCCCCCAATCACCATAGCGCCATGCGCTATGTTGCGCCGATTCGCCACACGCTGGGGGTACGCACCATTTTCAACATATTGGGGCCATTAACCAATCCAGCCGGTGCAGACAACCAACTAATGGGCGTATTTCACCGTGACTTGGTGGGTATTCAGGCGCGGGTACTTAAACAGCTAGGCAGTCACCATGTGATGGTGGTACATGGCATGGATGGTCTGGACGAAATAACCCTGGCGGATAATACCTGGGTTGCCGAACTAAAAGATGGCGAAATCCATGAGTACATTATTGACCCACGCGATTATGGTTTTGATCGCATCGATACGCAGCGCATGCGTGCGAACACCTCGGCAGAATCAGCAGAAACTGTACGTTCCGTGCTAGCCAATGAGCCCTCCCCAGCGCAAGATATTGTATTGATTAATGCGGGTGCTGCTCTCTACACCGCAGGTGTCGCGGAAACCCTGTCCAGTGGGATTACCCTGGCGCGCGAAGCGCTCAGAACCGGACAAGCACAGCATAAACTGCATGAATTGGTGCAACTCAGCCAAACACTTGCCAAATAGAATACAGCGCGGCCGGCTTTAGCCGGCCGCTGACATTGACCTGACCGAATTTGCCAGACAAAAATGACCAAACATCTATCTAAAGAAATTTTCAAGGCTTACGACATCCGCGGGATTGTCGGCAAGACACTGACCGCCGACTATGCCCGCATGATTGGGCACGCTATTGGCTCGGAAGCACAAGCGCGCAAAGTTAGCAGTGTGGTGATAGGCCGAGATGGCAGGCTGTCTGGCAGCGATCTGTCTGACGCATTGTCTGAGGGACTGCGCGCGGCTGGCATCAATGTCATCGACGTGGGCCGGGTTGCCACTCCAATGCTGTATTTTGCAACCCACGAGCTGGGTACCCAGTCCGGGGTAATGGTTACCGGTAGCCACAACCCGCCAGATTACAATGGTTTCAAAATAGTTCTGGATGGCGACACCCTGGCCGGCGATGAGATTCAAAAACTATATCAACGGATTGTTGACGCCGATTTAACCAGTGGGGAAGGCAGCTATAGCACTACCGATATCACCGAGGCCTACTTTGACCGCATCACAGGAGACATCAAACTAGAACGGCCAATGAGCGTGGTCGTGGATTGTGGCAATGGTGTAGCGGGTGCGTTTGCACCCATCCTATTCCGCCGTCTGGGCTGCCGCGTGCGCGAGCTGTTCTGTGATGTAGACGGCAACTTCCCTAACCACCATCCCGATCCAGCTAAACCAGAAAACCTGAAAGATGTGATTCAGGCGCTCAAGAAAACCGATGCTGAAATTGGGCTGGCTTTTGATGGCGATGGTGACCGACTGGGCGTCGTTGCCAAAGATGGCAATATCATTTGGCCTGATCGCCAGTTAATGCTATATGCCGCAGATATGCTGGAGCGCAATCCTAAGGCTAAGGTGATTTATGACGTCAAATCAACGCGCTTACTCAAACCTTGGATCAAAGAGAACAAGGGTGTGCCAGTGATGTGCCGTACTGGTCACAGTTATATCAAAGCAAAAATCAAAGAAACCGGTGCCTTGCTGGCAGGCGAGATGAGTGGCCATGTGTTCTTTAAAGAACGCTGGTACGGTTTTGACGATGGCATGTATACCGGGGCACGCCTGCTGGAAATCTTATCTCGCTTTGATGATCCAAGTGAAATTCTAAATGCCTTGCCCAACGCCCTTTCGACACCAGAATTGAACCTAAAAACACGTGAAGGCGAAAACCACACGCTGATCGAGGGTCTGCAAAAAACCGCCAGCTTCCCTGATGCAGAAGACATCATCACGCTTGATGGATTGCGGGTTGAGTACGCCGATGGCTTTGGCCTGATGCGCGCCTCCAACACCACCCCAGTAATCGTTTTGCGTTTTGAGGCCGATGATGAAACTGCGCTTGAACGCATCAAAGCTGATTTCCGCCGCGAGTTGTCCAAGGTAACCAACGCCAAGCTCCCGTTTTAAATAGGAAGTCGCGGGTAAAGAACAAAGGCCCTAATGCTGATACCGGGGCCTTTGCTTATAGTTTGGATTGGCCACGAGCGTGACTTCCTGGTCGTTACGCCCAACTCACCTCACTCCCCAGAAGGATTGTTATGTACGCACAAGCCGCCAGCACGCTGACCACCGTGCGCGATCTACTACGTTTTGCCGTTACACGCTTTAACCAATCGGAACTGGCTTACGGCCATGGCACACAGAACGCCTATGACGAAGCCGCCTATCTGATTCTGGCAACCCTGAATCTGCCAATCGACCAGTTGGACCCCTATCTGGATGCGCATCTACTGCCTTCTGAAGTACAGGATGTAGTGGATATGATTGAACACCGGGTCGAAGAACGCATCCCGGTGGCTTATTTGACACGCCAGGCTTGGCAAGGGGACTTTAGTTTCTACGTCGACGAACGCGTGCTCGTGCCACGTTCTTTCATCTTTGAGCTATTGGGCGCTCCGCTAGAACCATGGATCGAGCACAACAAGCTGGTTAACCGTGCGCTGGATCTGGGTACCGGATCGGGCAATCTGGCAATTCAACTGGCACACCATTACCCCGAGGCAGAAATTGACGCAGTCGATATCTCGCTTGACGCACTAGAGGTGGCGGCAATCAATGTTGAAAGCTATGAACTGGGTGACAGGATTAATCTGATACATACCGATTTATTCGAAGGGCTGGCTGACCATTACGATCTAATCATCAGCTGCCCACCGTACATCGATGCCGAATCAATAGAAGAACTACCCGAAGAATTTCAGCATGAGCCTACGCTAGCGCTGGAATCAGGCAAAGACGGACTAGATGCCACGCGGGCGATTTTGCGCCACGCACCAGAATTTCTAAACCAACGTGGCGTTTTGCTGGTCGAAATCGGCCACCATCGCGAAGCGCTGGAAGCGGCCTACCCGCAACTGCCATTTACCTGGATGGAAACCCGCAATGGGGATAGTTTTGTGTTCTTGCTTACACGCGAAGAGCTGATCACCGCAGCACTCAGCTAAGCCATCCATGAGGGGGCGGGCTGACACAGCGCCCCACTCTGTCTCCTATCATCACTAGGTGTATCACTACGCCGACTTAAGCATTACCACCGGAGCGGGTCGAGGCAACGGTTGAGGCAACGGAGGCAGGGACTGCTGTTGCTGATTAATCCATTGGATCAACGCAGCCGCAGAAACGGGCGGTGAAATGGCATACCCCTGCCCAGACAAACAGCCAATTTCCAATAGCCGATCCCAGATGGGTTGGCTTTCTACCCCTTCAACCACTAACTTGCGACCGCTGTAATGCGCAAATGAAATCATGCTGCGAATAATCGCCTCATTTCCAGGGGCTTTCAGCAGCTTGCGTACAAACCGCTGATCGATCTTGATAGTGTCAAACGGCAACTGCTGCAAATGCACCAGAGAAGACGCACCGGTACCAAAATCATCCAGCGCAATGGACACACCAAACTCACGGCAGCGTTCTAGCTTGTAAATAATTTCTTCGGCTTCTTTCTGTGAGACCGTTTCCAATACCTCTAGCTCAAGGTGCCCATCGGGAATTGGATAACGCATGATCAGAGCCTGCAATTTTGGCAAAAAGCTTTCATGCCGGAGCGTCATAGCGGACAAATTCACACTCACTGGTATCAGTTTGCCTTGAGCCATCCAGAAGCAAGAGTGAGAGAGCGCTTCATGCATCACCCACCAATCCAGTTCACGCATCAAGTCAGAGTGTTCAATGGCTGGGAAAAATTCACCAGGCACCATGAGCCGACCATCACGACGCCAGCGAACGAGCGCTTCAACACCACTAAACTTATAGCTACTCAAGTCAATCTTCGGCTGATAAAACAGTTCAAGTTTGTTCTCGGCCAGCGCCACGACAAACTCCCGGCGCAAGGCATGCAGACGATGGATCTCAACATCCATGGCTTCATCATAAAAGTGGCAACGATCGCCACCAGCATCTCGAGCACGAATCAACGCCAAATCAGAACAACGCATCAACGCCGCCGCCTCCGTATCAGAGGCCTCTTCTTGTACCACGCCGATGCTGCATTTCAGACTGACTGCCTCATCCTGACAAATAATGGGCTCATGCATCGTCGCCATTAAGCTAGCAAGCAGGGGCTCGATTGATACTGAGCCCAGACAGGCGACAAACCGTGCAGCACCCACGCGCCCCACCGAGCCGGCAGGCAAGACCACCTGACTCATGCGCAAGGCCACCTCGCGCAACACCGCGTCACCCGAGGCATGCCCCAGACGTGCGTTTAGTTCGTGGAAACCATCAATAGCCAGCGTCACCACCGCAATCCGGCCATCTTCGGGAGCAAGGTCAATACATTGGCTAATTCGTTCAAGCATTAATTGGCGATTAGGCAGGCCGGTAAGGGGATCATGCTGTGTAAGATACGCCAGATCATTCTCGGCCTTCTGGCTACGTTCCAGTGCATCTTGGCGCTCTAGTGCGTGACTGATTTCGCCGCCCATTGTACCGACCAGGCCAACCACATCCTGATCAAAAAAAGCGGCTTGTTGTGCATACAATACCAAGGCACCCACCGCATGCCCGCGCAAGATCAAGGGGGTCACCAACAAACTGCGAATACCAGCCTCGCACAACGTCGCCCCCCATCCATTCAGACTAGGATCTTGGTTAAGGTGGTTAACCACTTGCGGCTCAAGGGTCGCCACCGCGCGCGCTGTCGGCCCCAAACCATTCAGATCTATCTGCATCGCAGCCAGAAAATCTGCACTGTACTCGCCGGCCAACGCCGCATGCTCGACCGATTGGGTGGCGCGATTGACCCAGCCAATCCAAGCATGCGAGAAACCTCCGCGTTCAACACAGATACGGCAAATTGATTGGAAGAGCTGCTCGCGGTTAGACGCGTGTAACAGTGCCAGGCTTACCCCACTGAGCGTCGCGTACAGCCTAGCCCCCACCGCGTTGGCATCATCCTCGGTGCTTGGTTCTAGCTGCGACATCCAATCCAGCAAGATACGCTTGCGCACTGCCTCGCCCAACGCATATTTCACCATGGGGTCAAGTTTGCTGGCCGAAATTTCCGTCAGCATCAACTGAATCAGACACTCAGCTAAACCGCCCTGCCAGGCTGAGTAATACAATGGTTGCGGCCACTCGGAGGCCAAGGCCTGCACTCCAGCCGAAGGTCCCTCTGGCCCCACTGTAGTCTGCAACATCTGCTCCAGCGCTGCCAATATCTGTTCTGCGCGCACGGGCAAATCATCAAATGATGCAAACCCATTCAGATGCTTCACCAAGTACCAATATAGTTTTTGTGCCAACGCATCGCGCCGCAAAAACAACTGCGGCCCATACAATGACAATAGCGCGAAGTGCTCAACACCCATGCCCGCGATTCGGCTTAACGCGTCGAGCCTTAGCTCATTGCTCTTTCCCATGCCTGACGGGCCTATTACTAGAAGACTATTGCGTTGATTGACGAAGTAACTGTACCCAACACGCCGTCAAATTGACGCGCTGGTTATTTTTATAGAGGAAGAGACTACCAGAGATGTATTTTACCTACCAGATATATAGATCATTTTAAACAACTTGTTACCTTACGGGCGGCTATAGCTAATTAAACTCACAAAATCAAGGAAAAATATAAAATAAAGGATAGAGTCAACAAGATTGACAGGGCGCACTCTAAAGAAGAACATCCAGAGCCCACCCTTGCCGGGAGACCGAAGCAAATGAAAACCAGTCAACCGAATTGGCCCGAGCTAGAACAGGCTGCACGCCAAGCGGCCATCAATGCCTATGTTCCTTATAGCCACTTTGCAGTTGGAGCCGCAATTGTGACTATCGACGGAAAACTATTTAGCGGCTGCAACGTAGAGAACGCCGCTTATGGGCTGACCAACTGCGCTGAGCGTACTGCCGTGTTTAGCGCGCGAGCACAAGGCAAGATGCAAGAGATCATTGCCATCTGCATTTACACCCCGACAGACGTCCCAACCCCTCCTTGCGGCAGTTGTCGCCAGGTGCTCAACGAGTTTGGTCCCAGCATGCAGGTCCGCATGGTGTGCAATGGCCCAGAGGTCGTCGACACCACACTGGATCAATTGCTGCCATGTGCTTTTGGCCCTAAAAATCTGGCCTAAGTAGACACCAGCGTATATGTGCATGTTTTACGCTTGCATACCATTTAGCAGACATAAAAAAAGGAAGCCGATTGGGGCTCCCTTTTTTTGTAGCCAGGTGGTTTTAACCCACCCAACGGCGTGCGCTGGCAAACATGCGGAACCAGGCTGCATTCTCACCCCACTCTTTTGGATGCCAACTGTTTTGCACCGTGCGGAACACGCGTTCTGGGTGCGGCATCATAATCGTGAAGCGGCCATCTTGAGTGGTCAGGCCGGTAATACCGGCGGGCGAACCGTTTGGATTCAGTGGATAGGTTTCAGTGGCACGGCCATCAAAATCAAGATAGCGCAGCGCCACCGTAGCATGCGCCTGTGTATTGGGCGCAAACACCGCACGCCCTTCACCATGGCTCACAACCACTGGCAACTGACTGCCTACCATATCGCTCAAGAAAATAGAGGGCGAATCAGCCACTTCCACCATGGCAAAACGTGCCTCAAACTGCTCGGACACATTACGCTTGAAATTTGGCCAGTTTTCGGCACCAGGAATAATCCCGGACAGTTGGGACATCATCTGGCAACCGTTGCACACACCCAGCGCAAACGAATCACTACGGTTAAAGAAGCGCTCAAATTCGTCACGTGCTCGGGCATTAAACAGAATACTCTTGGCCCAACCTTCGCCAGCCCCCAGCACATCCCCATAGCTAAAGCCACCACAAGCAGCCAGCCCCTGGAAGTCAGCCAGCGACACACGCCCGGAAAGAATATCGCTCATATGCACGTCAACGGTGGCAAAACCCGCACGATCAAACGCGGCAGCCATTTCAAGCTGTCCGTTAACCCCCTGCTCACGCAGAATCGCCATTTGCGGTCGCACACCACGTTGGATATACGGTGCAGCCGGATTTTCATTTACATCAAAGCTGAGATTGGCAAACAAGCCACGCGACTTGCTATTGGACAACAGCAGATGCTCACTATCGGCGCAAGCCGGATTATCGCGCAGCCGTTGGATGCGATAACTGGTTTCAGACCAGGCGCGTTGCAAATCGGTACGCGTTTCATTCAGCAGTTCTTGGCCACGGTGCTTGATAATCAGGCGATCCTTGGTATTCACCCGACCCAGCACAAATAGCTCGCGCCCAATACCGGCATGCATAAAGCGTGAAATCACCTCTGAGGTATCGGCCTTCTTGACCTGCAACACTGCACCTAATTCTTCATTAAACAGCACGCGCATGATGCGGCCACGGGTAGCCGCCTCGGCTGTGGGCTGCACAAAATCATCAATATAGCGCTGGGTCTTGCGTCGTTCGATCACCAGTTCTTGCAGATCAATGGTGACACCAATCCGCCCGGCAAACATCATTTCAGACAACGTAGTAAATAAACCGCCATCTGAACGGTCGTGATACGCCAACAAGATCTGGTCACGAATCAACGACTGTACCGTATCAAAGAACGCCACCAATTGACGCGGGCTTTCCACATCAGGTGAACGACCACGCATATGCTTCCAAACCTGGCCATAGATGGACCCACCTAAGCGACAACGGCCATAGCCAAGGTCGATCAAGATCAGGTCCGTATCCTTATCTTCTTTCAGGTTCGGAGAAACGGTCTTGCGCACATCATCGACGGTAGCAAAGGCAGAAATCACTAACGACAGCGGAGAGGTAACAGACTTCTGTTCACCCCGGTCTTGCCATACGGTCTTCATCGATAAGGAATCTTTACCGACGGGGATGCACAGGCCCATGTCTTTCGCCAAATCGGATACCGCTTCTACCGTGCGATACAACTTAGACTCTTCACCTGGGTGCCCAGCCGCAGCCATCCAGTTAGCCGACAACTTAACGTGGTGCAACGGACCAATATAGGCAGAGGCAATATTGGTCAACGCCTCACCTACAGCCAGCCGCCCTGAGGCGGGTGCGTTATACAATGCGGTCGGCGCACGCTCGCCAATTGCCATGGCTTCACCACGATAGGTATTAAAACCCATTGAGGTAACAGCCGCATCAGCCACCGGCACTTGCCAGCGACCAACCATCTGATCGCGCACTGTCATACCGCCAACGCTACGGTCACCAATCGTGATCAGGAAAGACTTGTCCGCCACGGTCGGATGATGCAACACCCGGTAGGCCGTTTCACGCAAATCAAACAATGAAGCATCAAAGACTTCAAAATCCGCGTCGTGGGTTTCAACGTCACGCGTCATGCGCGGCGGTTTTCCCAGCAGCACATCCAACGGCATATCGACTGGAGTGTTATTGAAATACGCATCGCGGACTTGCAGGCGGCCATCATCAGTAGCAACCCCCAAGACGGCAAATGGACAACGTTCGCGCTCTGCCAACTGTGTAAAGCGGGCCAGATCAGCAGGCATAATCGCCAACACATAACGCTCTTGCGACTCGTTAGACCAGATCTGCATTGGCGTCATACCACTATCTTCCAAATGCACTTCACGCAATTGGAAAATGGCGCCCCTGCCCGAATCGTTCACTAGTTCAGGAAACGCATTGGATAAGCCACCGGCACCCACATCATGAATCGAGACAATCGGGTTGTTAGATCCTTGCTGCCAGCAGCGGTCAATCACTTCCTGGCAACGGCGTTGAATCTCAGGATTCCCACGCTGAACCGAATCAAAATCGAGATTCTCGTGGTTAGACCCAGTATCCATACTCGACGCTGCGCCGCCACCCAAGCCAATCAACATCCCCGGGCCGCCTAGCTGAATCAGCAAGGCACCTTCAGGAATATTGTTTTTCTTGATCTGCTCCTGCTGAATATTGCCCAGACCACCAGCCAGCATAATCGGCTTGTGATAGCCGCGCATTTCACCATGAAACTGCTCTTCAAAGGTACGGAAATACCCAGTCAGATTGGGGCGACCAAATTCGTTATTAAATGCGGCGGCACCAATCGGGCCTTCGAGCATAATCTGCAGGGGTGAAGCAATGCGTGACGGGCGACCGTATTGTGGCTGATCCTTGGCATACATCTCCCACGGCTGAACAAAGCCCGGGATATTCAGATTAGACACCACAAAGCCACACAAACCTGCCTTGGGTCGTGAACCGCGCCCAGTTGCACCTTCGTCACGAATCTCACCGCCAGAGCCGGTTGAGGCTCCAGCAAACGGAGAAATCGCGGTTGGATGATTGTGGGTTTCCACCTTCATCAACACATGTGTGGGTTCGGTGGTATAGCTATAGGTTTGGCGCTCGCCCGTCGGATAGAAACGATCAATAAAGCCGCCTTCTATCACCGACGAATTATCACTATATGCCACCAGCGTACCTTGCGGACGCGCTGCATAAGTCTCGCGAATCATGCCAAACAATGTTTTAGGCTGAGCGACACCATCAATAACATAGCTGGCATTAAAAATCTTGTGACGGCAATGCTCTGAGTTTGCCTGGGCAAACATCATGAGTTCAACGTCAGTTGGGTTACGTTTCAGGCGCTGGAAATTCTCGACCAGATAATCAATCTCGTCATCTGACAATGCCAGACCCAATTCACTATTGGCCTTGACCAGCGCCGCGTGACCACCAGCCAGAATATCGACCGAAGTCAGCGATTGAGGATCTACGTGATGGAACAGGCGCTCGGCCTCGTCAAACGAGGACAGCACGGTTTCGGTCATCCGGTCATACAGCAAGGCAGAGAGCGTATTGCGCTCTTCCGCGCTCAGATTTCGGCTGGCCTCGACACTGAACGCGGTTGCGCGCTCAATACGACGAATCTTGGACAGGCCACAATGCTGAGCGATATCGGTGGCCTTTGAAGCCCACGGAGATAAGGTACCCAGACGAGGCACAACCAAGAATAGATCACCAGTCGGTTCGGCAACCGGCGCCATTTCGCCATAGCTCAAAATGCGCGCGAGCACAGACTGCTCATCCGCGCTAAGCGGATCCTCGCATTCAGCTAAGTGCCAAAATTCGGCGTTAATATTAAAATCTGGCAGTCCAGCTTCGTGCGCTGCACCAAGGAGTTTTTCCAGACGGAACTGTGACAGGGCGACTCCACCCCGCAGCTTGAAAATGTGAGCCATTCAGCACCCGCGACAAGTTTCAGGAAAGCGCGTCATAATACAGTAAATAAACGGACAATTTAACCAGCAACGCTCTGACTGTCCGTGTGCACTACTTCTACTCCGCATTTATGTAAATTCCGGGCAATAAGGAGCACCAAAATATGAAAAAGATCGAAGCCATCATAAAACCCTTCAAGCTTGACGAAGTGCGCGAAGTTCTATCTGACATTGGCATCAATGGCCTAACCGTCACCGAAGTCAAAGGCTTTGGTCGGCAAAAAGGACATACCGAACTTTACCGTGGCGCCGAATATGCCGTGGATTTTTTGCCCAAAGTCAAAATAGAAGTTGTGCTACCGGATGATTTGGTCGAGCGCGCGATTGAATCCATCATAGCCACTGCGCGCACCGGCAAAATCGGCGATGGTAAGATCTTTGTTTCCAGCGTGGAGCAGATCGTACGCATTCGCACCGGCGAAACCAATGAAAACGCAATTTAACGCATCTAGGATGCACCTAACCCATAAGGTTAGGCAATCTCGATAATTTAATGCTAATAGACAAAAAACAACGCACACCCAAGAGTGTGCGTTGTTTTTAGATTACTTCCAGAATTTCCACCAAGGCATTTCAGTCGTCTGCCAAGGCTTATTCAAATAAGGACTTTTGGGATAGTTCAGCGCCAACACCCGGTGGGCATCATCTCGCAACTGAGTCATACCCAACTTATCGTAAGCTGCCACCATGACTGCCAGCGCTTCTTCAACATAACGCGTATTACCATACTCACGTACCACCGATTGCGCCCGGTTAGCGGCAGCTATATAGGCACCACGCAACATGTAGTAGCGCGCGACATGCATCTCGTGCCCCCCCAACGCATCCACTAGCATATTCATCTTAGCCAGGGCGTCAGGCGCGTACTTGCTGGCAGGATACCGGGTCACCAATTCACGGAAAGCCGCAAAAGCATCGCTTGACGCTTTAGGGTCGCGCTCACTCATATCCTGCCCGCCCCATTTGGCGAGCATACTTGAATCTGTATTCAGATACACCAGACCCTTGAGATAAAAGATATAATCCAGATTCGGATGCGAGGGATGCAGCTTGATAAAGCGGTCGGCAGCAGCAATTGCCAACTCAGGTTCATGATCCTTGTAGTAGGTATAAGCCAGATCCATTTGGGCTTGCTGGGCGTAGCGTCCATACGGAAAACGCGCTTCCAGCGCTTCATACAGTTTCTCGGCACGCGTATAATTGGAAGAATCCAGTTCGCTGCGTGCCTCCGAATACAGCTTTTCCACCGTCCAGCCACGCGTTTCATCGTAGGTGTCAGGCGTCGCGCAGGCCGATAACCCCAGCACAACCAACATTGCTGCAACGTATCTTTTCATGACCGATCCTTATTATGACTCCGAGGATTATAGCGATAACTCGGAAAACGAGATATCCACTCCTCAAGAAATCGATGTACCCCAGGCCATGGCTGGTGACAGACTAGACGCGGCCCTGGCAAAACTGTTGCCCGACTACTCGCGCAGCAGGCTTTCTCAATGGATAAAGGACGGAAAAGTCCTCGTGGACGGCAAGACTGCCACGCCCAAGACGCGCGTGCAAGGGTTTGAGCGTTTACAGGTTACGGTAGAGCCAAGAGCAGAAGACACTTCTTTTATCGCCGAAGCCATCAATTTACCCATCATTTATGAGGACGAACACATTCTGGTGATCAACAAACCAGCCGGGTTGGTAGTCCACCCGGCAGCGGGTAACTGGACCGGAACCCTGCTCAATGGCCTGTTGCATCACGACCCTGCCTTAGCACGTATCCCGCGCGCTGGGATTGTGCACCGGCTAGACAAAGATACCAGTGGTCTGATGGTGGTGGCAAAAACCATTCAAGCGCAAATCGATCTGGTGCGTCAATTGCAATCCCACAGCGTAAGCCGCATCTATCGCGCCATCGCTGACGGCGAAGTCCCGTGCGATGGCAAGATTGAAACCGCCATCGGCCGGGATCCACACAACCGCCTGCGCATGGCGGTGCTCAAGTTTGGTGGTAAACAGGCCATCACCCATGTGCGGGTACTAGAGCGCTTCCCTAGCCATAGCTATATTGAGTGCCGCCTTGAAACTGGACGCACCCACCAGATCCGGGTCCACATGCGCGAAGCCCAACACCCTCTGGCAGGGGATCCCGTCTATGGCAACCTGCGCCACAAAATGCCGGAAGACGTAGCGCTGGCAGTCAAAGCACTGGCACGTCAAGCTCTGCACGCCTACAAATTGTCGCTCACCCACCCTGCCACCGGAGAGTTGATGACCTGGAGCGCGCGCGTGCCAGACGACATGCGCCACTTGTTAGCCACCTTGCGTCGGCCAACAGAAACATCGCTGGCAGACGACGAAGACTGGGATGACGACCAATACGACGTTGAGGTGCACTATGTCAGAGAGTGATTGGCTACACGCCGATTGGCCCGCCATTGCACGCGTGCACACCTTGATCACCACGCGCAATGGCGGCGTCAGCCAGCCACCTTATGCCAGTCTCAACTTGGGCACTCATGTTGAAGACAATGCAGAAAACGTCAGTGCCAACCGCGCGCTATTGCGCGCCCACCTGCCAGCAGAACCGGCCTGGCTCAATCAGGTCCATGGCACCCAGGTGCTCGCAGCAGAACAAGTCAATAACGCACCAGACGCCGACGCCAGCTTCACCCGACAAAGCAACACCGTCTGCGTCATCATGACCGCCGACTGTCTGCCGGTGCTGTTATGTGATCGTCAAGGCACCGTAGTCGGGGCTGCGCACGCAGGATGGCGCGGTCTGTGCAACGGCGTACTGGAAGCCACCATCATAGCCATGGGCGCTGAACCAGGCGACCTAATGGCCTGGATGGGACCTGCCATCGGTCCAGACGCTTTTGAAGTTGGCAAAGAAGTGCGCAGCGCTTTCATGGAACACAACCCCGCCAGTGACAGCGCCTTCACGCCGATAGGTGACGACAAATACCTGGCCGATATTTATCTGTTAGCCAGGCAACGCCTACAAAATGCCGGGGTGGCCGCCGTCTATGGCGGCGGACGCTGCACCGTAATAGAGCGCGACCAATTCTTCTCCTATCGACGAGACCGTCACACCGGACGGATGGCCAGCCTGATCTGGCTAGAGCCCTAGAAGCCTGTAAGGCAAGAAACAGGAAAGGGGTAGAAATACCCTTTTCCCTGTACCCCCCAATCCAATCCCCTCTACCTCCCCACTAAAGCCTACGCCACAGTCCAACCGTGGTATCGCCGCGACACTCCTACCCTGCCCTCACCTCCTGGATACAACATATAGATAACGCGCCAAGCCGCGCCACAAGCGGAAACCCGGCCAAAAGCGACAAAACAAGACAATGTCAAGACTTGAAGATCAGCGCAACTACCACTAGAATTTGCGTCACACCAAGAAAAAAACAGTATATCTTGTGTTACAAACACAATGCGCACGCTGCAACAGGCACTAGACCTGACGCGCACAACAAAGGACATCCATCCATGAACAACGAGGGCCTCATGTCATCGACCCCCAGTGCCGATAGCCTCGGCAACAGCAGCAAACCAGACTACAGCGCGTATCAAATCATCCGCCGCAATGGCGCGGTAGTGCCGTTTGAACCAGCAAAGATCAGCAATGCCATGAGCAAAGCCTTTTTGGCCGTTATGGGTCAGCAAGGAGCAGGCTCAGCTAGCCTGCGAGAACGCGTTGTCACACACACTGAAACCGTGGTTAACGCCCTGATGCGGCGTAAACCCGACGGTGGCGCGATTCATATTGAAGAAATCCAAGATCAGGTAGAGCTGGCGCTGATGCGCGCCGGTGAGCAAGACGTGGCCCGTGCCTATGTGCTCTATCGCGAAGATCGTGCTCGCGAACGCGCCGCGCAAGCCTTGGCACAGGCTCAAGCCAAAGAACCGCCGCGCCCGGCGATCCAGGTCGTACGCCGCGATGGCAGTCGCCATCCTCTCGATCTGGCGGCACTGCGTCATGCAATTGACGCTGCCTGTGTTGACCTGAAAGGGGTAGATGCAGAAGCCATTCTGAGCGAAACCCTGAAAAATATTTACGATGGGGTCAGCATCGACGAAGTGCACAAATCGTCGATTCTAGCTGCGCGCGCACTCATAGAGCATGACCCAGCCTACGATCTGGTCACCGCACGCCTGCTGCTCAATACCATTCGGGTTGAAATTATTGGCGAAAGTGTGGCGCAGGAAGACATGAAGGCCTGCTACCCCGGCTATTTTGCGCGTTTCATCGCCGAAGGTATCGCCGCTGAATTGCTCGACCCCCGACTGGCCAAATACGACCTGCAAAAATTGGGGGCAGCACTCAACGCCGAACGCGACCTGCAATTTGGCTACCTCGGCTTGCAAACCCTATACGACCGCTACTTCCTGCACATCGACAGCCGCCGCATAGAAATGCCTCAGGCGTTCTTTATGCGCGTTGCCATGGGATTAGCATTGAACGAAGCCGATCGCGAAACCCAAGCCATCGCCTTTTACAATGTACTGTCGTCGTTTGACTTTATGTCGTCGACCCCAACGCTATTTAACTCAGGCACCCTGCGCAGCCAACTATCAAGCTGCTACCTGACTACCGTATCCGACGACCTGGGTGGCATTTACGACGCAATCAAAGAAAATGCCCTGCTCTCCAAGTATGCCGGCGGTCTGGGTAATGACTGGACCCCAGTGCGCTCGATGGGCGCGCACATCAAAGGCACCAATGGCAAATCGCAAGGTGTAGTGCCATTTCTAAAAGTGGTCAACGACACCGCCGTAGCGGTTAATCAGGGCGGCAAGCGCAAAGGCGCGGTCTGCGCCTATCTGGAAACCTGGCACGCCGATATTGAAGAGTTTCTGGAACTACGCAAAAACACCGGCGACGATCGACGCCGTACCCACGATATGAACACCGCCAACTGGATTCCGGACCTGTTCATGAAGCGGGTAATTGAAGGACGTGACTGGACCCTGTTCTCCCCATCAGAATGCGGCGATTTGCACGACCTGGTTGGTCAAGCGTTTGAAGCACGCTACTGTGCCTACGAAACCCTGGCAGACCAAGGTAAGTTAAAGCTGTTCAAGCGCATTCCGGCGCAAAGCCTGTGGCGCAAAATGCTGACCATGCTGTTTGAAACCGGACATCCATGGATCACCTTCAAAGACCCCTGCAACATTCGCAGCCCGCAGCGCCACATGGGCGTGGTACATAGCTCCAACCTGTGCACCGAAATTACACTCAACACCAATCAGGACGAAATTGCAGTCTGCAACCTGGGCTCGATCAATCTGGCGCGTCATATGAAAGACGGCGAACTAGATCGTGAAAAAATCAAGCGCACCGTCACCGTTGCCATGCGCATGCTCGACAACGTGATCGACATCAACTTCTACCCGGTAGAAAAAGCCAGAAACGCCAATCAGAAACACCGGCCAGTTGGCATGGGAATCATGGGGTTTCAAGACTGCCTACACCAAAAACGCGTGGCTTACGCCTCACAGGCAGCGGTTGAATTTGCCGACCGCTCAATGGAGCTGGTGGCCTACCACGCCTACTGGGCCTCAACCGAACTCGCAGCCGAACGCGGACGCTACCCATCCTATAGCGGCAGCCTGTGGGATCAAGGCATCCTGCCGCAAGACAGCATCGAACTGTTAGCACGCGAGCGCGGCGGCCACCTAGAGATGGACCGCAGCCACCAGCTTGACTGGACCCCGTTGCGCGCACGCATCAAACAATACGGCATGCGTAACTCCAACTGCCTGGCCATCGCCCCAACCGCGACCATTGCCAACATTATTGGCGTATCGGCCTCAATCGAGCCGACCTACCAAAACCTGTTTGTTAAATCAAACCTGTCAGGTGAATTTACCGTCACCAACGAATACCTGGTGCGCGACCTCAAGCAGCAAGGGCTATGGGACGCGGTGATGGTGTCAGACCTGAAATACTTCGATGGCAGCCTGGGCCGCATCGACCGTGTACCGCAAGCATTGAAAGACCTCTACGCCACCGCATTCGAAACCGACCCTAAATGGCTGGTAGAAGCAGCGGCACGACGGCAGAAATGGATCGACCAAGCCCAATCGCTCAACCTGTACATGGCGGGCGCATCAGGTAAAAAGCTGGACGAACTCTACCGTCTGGCCTGGGTACGTGGGCTCAAAACCACCTACTACCTGCGCACCATGGCCGCCTCCCATGGCGAAAAATCCACCGGGCGCGGAGGCGAACTCAACGCAGTAGCCATAGATGGCAGCACCGCCGTCGATACCACACCGGGCAGCGACGCAAAATTCTGCTCGATTGACAACCCAGATTGCGAGTCTTGCCAATAGGCAAGGCGAGCAATCGGTTGCTGCGAAGCAACAACCCAGATCAGTCAGACGCAACGCGGCTGGCTGAGGCCCGCAGGGCCACGAGTCTTGCCAATAGGCAAGGTGAGTAAAAAAACATCCCCCGCCCGGCTGAAGCCGAGCGGACTGACCCGAGAGGAAACAGCATGAGTGCCAGCGTCTATCTATCTTGCACCAACGCAGTCCGTACCGTGTCTAGCTCAAACGTCAGACTGACGCTTGACCCTGCACGCCAGCAAGAGCCACGCGAAGTTCCGCAAGGCGGCATGTTAATACTAAGAAAAAGCAGCATGCCCTTGTATGCGATTCGCCAGCAAGAGACCGAAATATTAGGCGACAGCATACCGATCGCCTAAGTAAGCTGAAGTTGCAGTTAATAAAAACGATCCGCGCAAGCACGCGCCGGGCGTAGCATCTCTGTCACCCCATCCGGTGGCGCTGCCCGGTAGCGAAACTAACGCGTCAGGGTCAACAACACGAGAACACCATGCTGAATTTCACTCATGACAGCGCGCAAACCGCACGCGTGAACGCTGTCGACAAACGCATCATCAATGGCACCACCGACGTCAACCAACTGGTGCCGTTTAAATACAAATGGGCCTGGGAAAAGTACCTGTCCCAGTGCGCCAACCATTGGATGCCGCAAGAAATCAACATGCAGCGCGACATCGAGCAATGGAAAACCGGTCAACTATCCGAAGACGAAATGCGGATTGTTATCCGCAACCTCGGCTTCTTTGTCACCGCAGACAGTCTGGCAGCCAACAATATTGTGCTCGGCACCTATCGCCAGATCACCGCGCCAGAATGCCGCCAGTTCCTACTGCGCCAAGCGTTTGACGAGGCCATCCACACCCATGCTTACCAGTACATCGTTGAGAGCCTGGGGCTGGACGAAGGAGAGGTATTCAATGCCTATAAAGAAATTGACTCAATCAGTGACAAAGACGAATTTCTGATTCCGTTTATCGACGTGCTGACCGATCCGCAATTCAAAACTGGCGACACCGAAAGCGACCAGAAACTACTTAAATCGCTAATCGTATTTGCCTGCATCATGGAAGGCCTGTTCTTCTATGTTGGCTTTGTACAAATTTTGGCACTAGGCCGGCAAAACAAAATGCCGGGTGCAGCAGAGCAATACCAATACATCCTGCGCGACGAGTCGATGCACTGCAATTTTGGTATCGACATGATCAACACCATCAAACTAGAAAACCCACAACTGTGGACCGACAGCTTCAAGAATGAACTCAACCAATTGTTTATCCGCGGAGTAGAACTCGAATACGCCTACGCCGAAGACACCATGCCACGCGGCGTGCTGGGCCTGAACGCCTCAATGTTTAAAGAATACCTGCGCTTTATCGCCAACCGCCGCATGCAACAAATCGGCCTGGACCCACTCTACCCCGGTGCAGACAACCCATTCCCGTGGATGAGCGAGATGGTTGACCTCAAGAAAGAGAAAAACTTCTTTGAGACCCGCGTCACCGAGTACCAGACTGGTGGAGCGTTGAGCTGGGATTGATCAAGGGGGTCAAAAATTGGAAAGCTTGCAATTTTGACACTGGCAGTAAAACAAAACCCCTGTAGTTAACACTGCAGGGGTTTTGTTATGTCTAATATTGAGGCTGGTTCATCGAAGAAATGATAGGGTGAACATCGGCTTCTCGACCAGAGCGAAAGTTGGCTGTTAATCAAATGATTGGCGGGTCACGGACTATTGGTTTGATGTCTAGAGGGAAACCCCAAGGCGCCGGCAAATCCAATCAAAGCCACAGTCACGGCGGCAATTTCGAGTAATCCAGGCCGGTTATTAAGGGCAATAGCGCCCAGAATCAGCGCCACGGGAGGCACCATGGCGGGCAAAATTGCAGCGCGCGATGCGCCCAGTAGCCGTACGGACTGCGCATAGCAGTAGACCGTCAGCGACGCCGCTAAAACGCCCTGAAAAAACCCGGTTGCGATAAGCCAAGAGGTATCGACTTTAGGTAGTCGGCCATGGGTGACAAACAGGTACACAGGCAGGACAGTGACTCCGGAAATCAAATTCACCGCAGCAACAGATGCAACCGGGTCAGCATTCCAGCGTTTCAGCAGAACGGTATACGCTGTCCATAACAGTCCTGCGCCGACGAAAAGCAAATCGCCGTATCCTGCTGACCTATGGGTGGCGCCATGACTCCCTTGCAACATCAGCCATAGTAGCCCGGCACCCATGATGGCGGCGCCGATCCAACGTTGAGCCGAAACATAGTCAGCTAGCACGAAATGCCCTAGTAGCATGCCTCCAAGCATTGCCACCGCTGGCACCATGATCGCCGCATGCGCCAGCGGCGTGAACGGCATTGCCAGATTAACCAGTTGTCCAAATAAGGGACCGGCGCACAAAGTAAGGATGAAGGCGCGCTTCCATCCCAATCCACCGGCTGTGGAAATGCCCGCCCGGCAGAGCAGGGGGAGACTGAACAGCCCTGCAATACCAAATCTGAGCAACGTAAGATCATTGGGCGTGAAGCCATGCGCAATCGACGCTTTGGTACTGACATTAAAAATGGACCAGCCAAGCACAGCGAGTACACCGTAGGTCAGGCCAGCAATCTGTGTGGCGCGCAGGGTTCGTCCTTGTTGAGAGGCAATGGCTCGGTCGGCGCCGAGCGCGTTAGTTGTTGCATCTTGCATGTCGATCTCCAAAAACGCCCAGGACCTGAGCTGACAGGGACATTCTTGGGAAACGGCAGGAGAAAATCTATTCACATATTCTGGCCTAAGCGATGCCTTTTATGCATCACTCAAGGTGGCGTGCAAGATCGAAATGAAGCGCGACAGCGCCGGGTTAGTCGATTCGCGGGGATAGGCGAACACCAGGGGCATCGGGATCGACAGGTCATTTAGCGCAAAAAACTGCACCTGGGCCGGCGGCCTTCCCAGATTGGCGGCATTGACGATAGCCGCGCCGATGCCGGAACAGACCAGTGACAGAATCGTTGCCTCGCTGCTCGCCTCGTTCACGACATTCAGGTTGAACCCCAGGCGCTGACAGGCTTCGATCAGCTTGTCGTAATAGGTTGGGTAGACCGCGCGCGGGAGCATCACGAAGGGTCGTCCGGTCATGCTGGTGATATCGATATTCGCCTGAGCTTCGTGGTTCATTCCCCAGGAGCGCGGCACCGCCAGCACGACATCATTGTCGAGCAGTGGTAGTGTCGCCACACCAGCCGGCACTGATCCGTATTGGTAGATGAAGCCGCCATCGAGCGTGCCAGCCTCAATCGCGAGCAACTGTTCCGGACTGTTGAGCGTCGTTAATTCCATGGTAACGTCGGGTAGTTCGGCCCGGAAGTTCTTGAAGGCGTGAGGTAGTAAGCCATCCCAGCCAGCGTTTTCGACGTAACCGAGTCGGAGCAAGCCGGTCGAGCCAAGTGCCAAGCCTTTCGCCGCCTTCGTGGCATGATCAAGCGAAACCATGATACGGCGTACATCCTGTAGGTAGCCGTGGCCGGCGGTGGTGAGTTTCAGACCGCGCGGCGAACGCTCGAACAGGAGAAATCCTAACTCACCTTCCAAATCCTGGATTTGGCGAGAAATCGCCGGCTGGGTGACATGCAGACGCTCGGAGGCCAGGCGCATATTTTTGCACTCGGCTACCGCAACGAAATAGCGGAGATGACGCAGTTCCATATTGCTCTCTGAATCTAGTGATGCCTAAAAGTTATCACAGATTAAGGGCAAAGAATTGGTAAGTATGAGTCAAATCCACGATAGTGATGTCAGCGAAAACACGCCACTTCGATGTCTACGACCGCAACGAGAACTGATATGACCATCCCGACCACCTTGAAAACCTATCAAATTGGCGACGCGCGGATTACCCGCGTTACCGAAACCCATCTGACCAGCTTGTCCCCTTCGTTTCTCTATGCCGACTGGGATGCCTTGCTGCTCGACACCTACCCGCAGTTACGCCGCAATCTCGACGAAACGGGCGAACATTCAATCCTCAGTATTCACACCTGGGTGGTCGAGTTGGCGGGAAAAACGATCCTGATCGATACCGGAATCGGCAACCACAAAGGAAGGCCGTTTAGTCAGATGTTCCATCATCTGAATACACCGTTTTTACAACGACTGGAAGCAGCAGGAGTGCGCCCTGACGACGTCGATCACGTGCTTCTCACCCACCTGCATGCTGACCACGTCGGTTGGAATACGCACCTAATTGATGGCCGGTGGCAACCAACCTTCAGAAACGCCCGATATGTTCTACCACAAGGCGAAGTCGACTTCTTCGGCACACCTGCGTCAGCAAGCCGACGCGTCGTTTTTGACGATAGCGTGGCTCCGGTAATTGAGTCTGGGCAGGCCGTGATGATCGGCCTCGAAGGTGGCGATTACCTGGAGGGTTTCCATTTCCACCCGACTCCCGGCCATAGTGCTGGCCACATGTCGATTTCCTTGGTTTCACGGGGAGAGACGGCCATTTTTAGCGGCGATGTCATGCATTCGCCAATGCAGGTATATCGGCCTGCCTGGAATTCGGTGTTCTGTGCGGAACAAGAACGTGCGCGCGAATCGAGACACTGGTTTCTTGAGTTTGCTGCGACACAGCGTGCCACGGTATTCACCGCACATTTCCCGCAGACGTCTGCGGGTATTGTCCAGCGCACGGGGGACGATCTCGCTTGGAGTTACCTCTAAGCTAGATTTCTTTGCCTGAGTGGGCCTAACGCGTTCCACGGGAGTGGTCAGTGGAAATTCTATAGGCTGGGCCAGTAAGCTTTTCCGCCTCCTCAACACTTGCCCGGCATTTCGCAGAAAATGCTAACGCAACATCTTCGCGAACTAGCGGATGATCACCTTATCGAGAGAGTTGATTTTGGTGAGAAGCCTCTGCGGGTCGAATATCAATTGTCAGAAATGGGCAGGCAACTGCTGCCTGTTCTGATAGCGACTCGACAGTTTTCTATGAGCCACCCTGCATAGCGGCATTTACAGCGTCTTTGTTCTGCTCTTGGGAAATCTTGCGTTCTCAGAACCGTAACAGAGGGCATCCAGAAAAACAGTAGCTATTCGGATGAGACGCACGCAGGCGTCATTGCCTCGCACGCCATTCTGCGTGAGGAGTGCGCCGAGGACCTAGTAGGTACTTGTTTGTTCTTAACAAGCGAGGCTGCAAGTTTCATGACCGGTCCGATCGTGGTTGTCGATGGCGGCACCATGTTTCATTAAGCACCCAAGGCGATTATGACGGCTCAACTCAACCACACAATTGTCTGGTCATCAAACCGAACGAAATCTGCCCACTTTCTGGCCAACATCCAGGGACTGCCAGCGCCAGCCAGATACGGCAATTTCGAGGTAGTGCAACTTGGGAAAGGGGTGAGTCTCGATTTCGCAGAATAAACCATAGAATCCGCACGCGTTTATGTCTTATTCAAATCACTGACGGTCATTGATGCAACGGCATCTGGCGCATCAACGCCAAATGTTGCGACAGCAAAATCGATAAAGCTGCGTAGCTTAGGTGTCATGCGGCGATCTGGGGCATAAAGGATATGAAAAGGTCGCGAGGGTATGGGGTACTCGGGAAGCACTTCGACGAGTCTACCTGCCGCCAGATCTTCTCTGACCAACTCCCAAGGCTGAAGCAGCAGGCCCATGCCAGCGCAGGCCAAGATCAATAATGCCTCTCCGCTATCAACCATCAGCTTGCCAGAAACCGGCACCATCGTTTCGCCTTCTGGCGCGTCAAAGGTCCAGCGTGTGCGCAACTCGGTATATGAAAATCCAAGGCATTCATGCGAGGTCAAATCGTTAGGATGGGTAATGGGCCGATGACTGTCCAGATAGGATTGTGCGGCGCATAGCCGCAGGCGATATGGAGCAAGCGTTCTGACGATCAGGCTGCTATCGGATAATTCCCCGACGCGAAACGCCACATCAACGCCCTCTTCGATCAAGTCCACATTGCGATTGGATAGCGATAGATCGACCGATATCTCCGGGTACGTTGCCATATATTCAGGCAAGCGTTTGGACAAAGCGTGAATGCCGAATGACACTGGCGCATTGATCCGGAGGCAGCCACGTGGAGTACCTTCACTGATGGCCGCCATGCCTTCTGCCGCCTCGACTTCAGCCAGGATGATCTTCACCCTTTCGTAGAAGGCAAAACCTGCCTCGGTCAGATGATGACGTCGAGTCGTACGATTGATCAGAAGCAAGCCCAAGTGCTGTTCCAGTCGCTGGACATGCTTGCCAACCAACTGCGAGGACATTCGCAGTGTCTCTCCTGCTGCCGAAAACGAACCTAACTCCACGGCCTTAGCAAACACGCTCATGCTCTGCAATCGATCCATTACAAATATTCCGTTTCAAGTAATGCGCTATTTTTGCCATTTATCTCGTATGGTTTCAAGTATTAAAGTGATCCTCTTGATTTAGCAAACAGGAAAGCAACATGAAAATCGCGATCATCGGAACAGGCAATATGGGCACAGGACTGGCGGCAGCACTGGCTGGCGCAGGTCATGAAATCAGTATTGGCGCACGAGATCCGGTTAAAGCCGCCACGCTGGCCGGCAGGATTGGCCACGGCACGATTGGCGGTGAAATCATGGCCACAACCAGACTGGCTGATCTAGTGATTCTGGCATTGCCCTTCGGTGCAGCCGCAGAAGTCATCAAGCAAGCTGATCTGGTTGGCAAGGTGCTCGTTGATATTTCCAACCCGATCAGTGCAGATTTCAAGGAACTCGTCATTGGTCACACCACATCGGCAGCCGAAGAGGTTCAGAAACTGGCTCCGCAAGCCCGCGTGGTAAAGGCGTTCAACACGATCTTCGCGCAACTGCTGGCGCCTGATGCACGGCAGGGCAAGGCCCTGCAGGTTTTCATCGCCGGAGATGACGCCGCAGCCAAGGCATCTGTCGCTGAGTTGGCAAAGTCAGTTGGTTTCGAGGCTGTAGAGGCCGGCCCACTTTCCAACAGCCGGTTCATTGAGCCGATTGGCGAGATGAACATTCACTTCGGCTACTTCCTTGGCAAAGGCCCCACGGTGGCCCCTGCCTGGGTACAGGCGTAAGCCATTGGATTTACCGTGCCCAGTACAGGGCGGGCCAATTCTTTAAGGATCTTCATGACAGCCGGACCCCGTGCCACACTGGGTGCACTCACCTTGCTCATTTCTTGCCTCACATTGGCTGCACCCGCCCTTGATGTGCTGGGCAAGGATTACGTGTTTCCCAACAAACTCGACGGCTTGCCGACCAGGTTGTCGGACTTCAAAGGCTTGCAGATCAACAGTTTTAAAACCAGTGATGGCGTGAAACTCAGCTACTGGGAGGCGGGTTCGGGCAAATTGCTGGTCTTCGTCCCAGGCTGGTCGGCCAACGGTGCGGAATACCTCAACGTGATGTCCATCCTGGCCAGACATTACCATGTCATCGTTCTCGATCAACGCAATCAAGGCCTGTCAGACAAGGTGGATTACGGCAATCGTATTGCCCGTTACGCGATGGATCTCAAGGAACTGACGAATCACCTGAAGATTGCATCGGCAGACTACTGTGGCTGGTCCATGGGCGCATCGGTGCTGTGGAGCTATATCGATCTTTTTGGGGGAAGCGAAATTCGCAAGGCTGTTTTTGTGGATGAGCCAGTTTCCATCGTTGCACATGCCCATTGGTCAGCACTGGAGCGTAGGGATACTGGGGCGTTTATGCCCTCGCCTGATGCGCTGATCGAAGCATTGCAAGCGCCGGTGCAAAATGATCCAGATCCGCAAACGAGTAACTTCGTTGCTCGGTCTAAATTGCGCGACTCACCTTATTTTGCCAATTCAGAAAGCTTTGCCGAGTCGGTAATTCAAAACGATCCAGCGGCCATGATGCAGGTGATGTACGACCATGCGTCCAACGATTGGCGCGATGTAATTCGCCACAAAATCAGGATGCCCGTCGCCATTTTTACCGGGGAGTACAACACTAACCTGCCAAGCCAACGCTGGGTGCATTCCGTCATTCCAGGATCAAAGCTGTACGTTTATACCAAAGCCGAACAAGGAGATCATTTTTTGATGTTCAAAAACCCGTTCAAGTTCACGCAAGATCTGCGAGATTTTCTTGAGCACTGATCAATTCTTGATCACCTGCGCGCTCCACGTTGCAAGCTAATAACTAGTTTTTATAATGCAAGGAGATTACCATGCCTGTCGTTCGCGTCAGTTGGTTCGAAGGTAAAGACACCCCCACCAAACAAGCCGTTGCGGAAGAAATCACCGAAAGCATCGTGCGCAATACCGGGACGGATCCACAATACATCTACGTCATTTTCGAAGACATAGCTCCATCGGATTGGGCCGGTGCAGGCAAATTATTTGGTAACTAATTTCTGGCACCACAGGTGCCAGTATCTGGTTAAGCATCGTAATCTATACACGGAACGAATGATGTCAACTTGGACCATGCTCCACCTCTTTACCGACGGAAACGGTCTTTCCTGCGTCGATTTCAACTTCACTCAAGAACTACAGCTGGTCGAATTCGCGCCGCCGGCTCCCCCTATGTATGTTGGTCGGGCCTCAGACGCACAAGCACTTGCACTGGTGGAATTGCCGGTTGGTTGGCATGGTGGATGGCATCCAAGTCCAAAGGCACAGTGGGTAATCTGTCTCGCAGGAGTGATGGAGTATCAAGCCGGAGACGGGACAAGATTCACCCTGCACCCCGGTAGTTGTATCTTGACCACGGACACCACGGGTCAGGGTCACACTAGCTGGAACGCAGGTTCAGAGCCGATACAACTTGCGCTGGTTCAAATGCAAACTGCCCCACTCAAGACATCCCGCAAAGGCATCTAAGCTGTCGCTTAACCGGCACTAGTTTGCCAGATGTATCAATGGCCGCTTTCCGAAATGAAAGCGGCCATTGATCATTATGGGCTTGAGCGTCCACTCTGACCGGAGGCTGCGCGAAAACGCCAATAGGCAAATTGCGTATTGAAAATCGAGTCTTACGCTCCTGTATTTTAATGTTTAAGTTGTTATTTAAGAATAATATTTCTAAAAGCCACTGGTGACACGTCGAATCGGTTTTTAAAGCTGCGAGAAAAATGGGCTAAGCTATTGAACCCACATTGGAAAGCAATACTTGAGATATCTTTTGTAAGAAAGTTATTATTCTCAAGCATTGTTTTTGCTAGATCTAGCCGATTATTTAGAGCATGGCGAGAAAATTTCTCGCCACGCGCCTCAAAGAGCTTATAAATATATCGCTCAGAAATTCCAAGCATTTCTGCACAGTATGCCGGTGACAGTTGACTATCGCATATCTTTGTTTTTATAAGTGCATCTAATTGTTTCCAACGTGTTGCATTGGCAATATGTAAGCGTTCATCAAGTCGAGAACTCGCAGCCACATATGCTGAGCCAAACATGATGTTCAGAGATTGTTCAATGGCAGGCAAATGAAATGAACTAATTTCTTCGTCATTTTGTAAAAAAAAGTCAGTTAAATTATGAATTAGATGAAAGAGCACCAAGTCACTTTTTAGTTGCCGTGGATGATTGAACTCGTTCGTATTTACATAGCCAATCAGACGGTTTGCGGGAAGACGCAAAGCGATGAGTCGGGTAGGCTCCTCGAAGCTAACAATAGAGGGAATGCCAGCATTACGATAAGTTATATCCCCAGGCTCAAATTCAAATTTCACGCCATTCTGCTCTATCGATCCAGCGCATGCTGTTACAACATGAATAAGTAAATTTTTATTTTTATCAGGTTTTAAATTAAATTCGCAGAGGTTAATCTCTTGTGAGCTAATGTTTAAATACGACATTATCCCGCCACCGACTACATGCTTGACATCCAATGTGCCGGGGTGTTGCTCGGTGGAAAGTACAACGTTCCCTGGTATTGCAACGGACGCCAATAATCGTTCCCAGTCATTGAGACTGGACGGGTCTGTTCGCGGTGCTTTGTGTATCAGGGACAATCCTATGCCAGATAAAACAGTGTAATTGTATGCTATGGCTCTTGCAGGTTTAAAAACGCTACCCACACTAGGAGCAGTTTCAGTCAAACCGCAAGTTCAGGCAGGTTCAAATCATCCATTTTGAATATGATAAAGTCAACTATTACCGCCAATATGGATTGGTAGCTAATTGCCAAGCCTGCGCGAACTGACCGATAGATATAGATCTGTTGAGGACGGGACGGATAATTTTAAGTGTAACTAATTCATTCTTTATTTATTTAAATGAAAAAGTGAGCGATTGTGAATATTCCACAAGTATTGGAAAAATGCAAAGAAACTCAGGTTGGCCAACTTTTGTATTTGCAAGAAAACATCATCACACCCCGTCATTAGTAATGATTTGAGCAAGGACTTACCTCATGAAATTAATTTAGCAGAAACCATGTTTACCGATATTATGCATGGGCTGAAAATGATGAAAGGATCACCACTAGCCTCCTCGTGTCGTGGACATAAATGACCAATTTTTGTACTGTTGCTACCATTTCAGTTCATTTTTGGATTGATTTATGCTTGGGGAGCGATCGCTCCAGTGATTCATTCACAGGCTCACTGGAGTAATTCTGAGCTTGATTTGGCTTTTGCTTTGACCCCACTCAGTTTGCTACCTGCAGTCATACTGGGAGGAAGGCAGGTGGAGTGCTATCCAGCCAGATCTTTGTTGGGGGTTGCTCTTCTTTTCTTTTCGGTTGGGGGATGCGTCGGCTTAATTTCAGGTCATGTTGTCGGTTTTCTGCTTGGTTACTCTGTATTAGCCCTTGGTGTGGGGGCCGGTTTATCCACTCTGGCTTGCATGGCGATCATCGCTGATGTTTTTCCAGAACATCGGGGTAAGTTGAGTGGTGGCCTGCTAGCTATTTATGGATTGTCAGCCATGGTGAGTGCACCATTATTTCATGGACTATCATCTATGTTTACATGGAAGCAAACCCATGCAGTCATAACAATCGGTTATGCCGCCTTAGCTTGGATTGCATGGTTTGCTTTACCATCAGATAAGAAAATTTCCACAGGTAGTTCAGCCACTTTTTCGGCCACATTGGGATGGCAGGAGAAAAAACAGCTAGTGCTGAATATTTTCTTAATTTCCGCCGCCACTGTATCCGGCATGGCTTTTTCAAATGGAGAGGGGCGATTCCTGGGAGGGGTACTGGCAGATGTTGTGCCAGAAAGTTTTGATAAACTGTGTATTTTCTCGATCAATGCGCTAGCCTACCTGATCTTATTGCTAGCGAATCAATCGAACAATCCTCAGCTACTCGCGGGCTACCCTTGGCTAGTCGGGCTAGCGTTTGGCGCCCTGGCAGGAAATCTACCATCAATAGCCAGACAGATTGCTCCTAGTCGGCCGCACTCGGTATTCGGCATACTTTTTGGAACTTTTGCCTTAGGGCGTTTTGCTGGTCCTTTGTTTAGTTCGTTGATTGAACTGCAAATAACGCTAAGGATATTTGGAATCCTTTCGTGCCTGGCTTGCCTAATAACCTTCATTGAGTGGTTTACTCTTCGCAGCCTGATCACAAGTAATGCAGGCTAGACAAGTCAGTTCATATGCAGATCATCCTCACAACTCAATAAACTCGGCCCAGCCACTGAGCGGGTCTTTCTTTTGGGTATGGATTCAAGGCTGCGGTTAGATAGCTTGGCGTTTGTGTTAGTTTAACTACTATTATTATCTAAGGAGTGGAACTTTTATTGCATAACTCGGCCTTTGCATAAACGCCGTTAAATTTTAAATACCTTGGAAGTCCCGTGATGAAACAGTCCCAATTGATTGCTAGTGTATTGGTGGGTGGTGCGCTGACCGGCGCAGCTGCCGTGATCGTATTCCAGACTTTGAAACCGGCAGCAGCACCGCATGCAACCAGCAGTGCGCCGCAGGCGCAGCTTCCCCCAGTACAAGCTCCAGCGGTTGCCGCCGTGCAGCCTCCTCCTGCTACTGCCTCAGCCCCTGCCGCCGCTCAGCCAGTGCAACCGGTGTCAACCGCTGCGCCAGCACCAACTTCTGCCCAGGCCCCTGCTCCCGCTCCGGTTCACGCCCGCTACGCCAAGATATTGAGTGTAACGCCAATCAAAGAAGCCTCTACCGAAACCAAGCAAGTGTGCCATCAGGAGCAGTACCAGCAGCAAGCGCCAGTACAAGACAGTAGCCGCGTCACCGGCTCACTGATTGGCGGGGTGCTCGGTGGGGTGCTTGGACACCAGGTTGGCGGAGGAAATGGCAAAACAGCGGCCACCGTGGTTGGCGCGCTGGCAGGGGGTTACGCGGGGAATAAGGCTCAGCAAAACCTGCAACAACAGGATCAGACCATTGGCACACGTACGGTTTGCCGCACCGAAGAGGTGCCGGTTAATAAAACCGTCGGCTACAACGTACGCTATTCGCTGGATGGCCAGACCGGTACCGTGCGCAGAAACCACCGGCCCAAAGGAAAAACCCTGCCCGCCCGCGACGGTCAGCTTTTGTAACCCGCAACAATCCAGTACGGCACCTCCACCGCTTAATATGAGCGGCGTTAGGGGTGCCGTATTTGGTTAAAGCGCCTTAACGACACACTATCCTATGGATCTTCAATATCTAGAGCAGTACATCCACGACCACATCCCACTGTCCAAAGCCATGGCGGTTGAAGTCCATGAAGCCAGCAATCAACAGGTGATTTTATTCGCGCCTTTGGCACCAAACATCAATCACCGAGACACCATGTTTGGCGGCAGCGCATCCGCGCTCGCCATTCTCTCGGCTTGGTGTTTGTTATTCACTAAATTGGAGCATCAGGCACTGTCTGGCCGCATTGTGATTCACAAAAATTCAATGTTGTATGAAAAGCCAATGTTTGATGGAGTGACGGCGATTGCGCCAAGCCCCGATGAAACCACGTGGTTAAAACTAGTCAAGGCATTATCGAGAAACCGAATGGCGCGTATTCCGGTCAACGTAGTTCTTGAATGTAGCGGTCAAAAGGTGGGGCAGTTTGAGGGGGAATTTGTAATTTTACCGGCCAATTGATCGCTCTAGCAGACAAGGCTGCACACCCACTGATGCGTTGAGAAACCTGATGATTAAAATCCTATTTTTATTCTTTGTAACAGCGCTATCTGAAATAGTGGGTTGTTTTCTGCCCTATCTATGGCTGCGAAAAGATGGGCCAGTATGGCTACTCTTGCCTGCGGCTGCCAGCCTCAGCCTATTCGTGTGGCTCTTGTCGCTGCACCCAGCCGCCAGTGGTCGGGTGTATGCCGCATACGGAGGGGTTTATGTCACCACCGCATTGGTTTGGCTACGCGTGATAGATGGTGAAAAGCTGTCGGCTTTTGATTGGGTCGGCGCAACCATTGCATTACTTGGAATGGGCATCATGGTCGCGGGCTGGAAAACGACCGCTGGATGATTTCCTCACGCGTCACGCAGCGAGGCGAATGCCAAAGCTAACAAACAGCCCACCAATCAAGCCATGCAGCACTGCCTTGAGCTTTTTCTGGCGCGAAAAAACGCTTGCCAGACTGGAGCCAGCAAGAATCAAAACCGTCATATAGCCCATGCTAAAGCACTGCATGATGGTGCCGAGCACCAGAAAGCTGACGGTTGGATAGGCATAGGTTGGATCAACGAACTGCACGAAGAACGACAGAAAGAACAAGATTGCCTTGGGATTGATCAGGCTAATCATCAGCGCCTTGCGGCAGCTCGTGCCAAATGACGGTTTGTCCTGGGACAGCACCTCATCGCATGCGACAGGCTGCACGGCGTCCTTCGCACCTTTTGCCAGTGAACGCGCACCACTCAACAACATCCCGATCCCGAGATAGCACAGATACGCGGCACCAATCAGCCGGACAATATTAAACAGCATCAGATTGGCATGTAGCACCGATGCCGCCCCTAGGGCTGAAAGTGACATCAGCGTCGAATCGCCGATAAACACTCCCAAGGCACCACCGTAACCGTTTTTGACTCCATGCCGCGCAGAAGTCGTCAGAACATAAATCGAATTCGGTCCTGGAACCAGAACAATGGCAATAACGCCGAGGATATAGGTAAGCAGATGTGTGACACCAAACATGATAAGACCTGTGTTATTTGTACTACTAAGCTTAGAGCATACTCGCTGTATTTGCCCCCCACCCTTGATGTGCAGCAAATGCCCCAGCATCTTACAACGCGCTCAAAGCAAATGCTGAACACCATCAGAACATCAAGAGCGAGTGCGGATAGATTTCAGTTTCTGCAATTCTGCCAGCACGCGATCCGCTGACAATCTGGCCTGGCGAAACGCCTCGCCACGTGGCCAATCGATAAATTCAAGCGAGGCATCCAACGACTGTAAGGTGCGCAAGGCATGCCGGCATACATTCACACAAATATCGAAGTCCCCCGAGCTGATCACCCGACCATTGCGAAGTTTACGATAGTGCACCGCCGTCATAGAACAATACTGACGCGCAGTTTCTGGAGCGTTGTCGCCCTCTTCGCGTAACCACTGAAACAGTGTGTCCGCCAGAGCGCGGCAATCGGTTTCAGCTTGTTGCCAGCGTTTTTTCTCATCCTGCTGTGCTTGGCGGGATGGCGAGGCGCCCCGCGGGGAAGGTTTTTTAACGGCCATGCTGTCTACTTAGGTAATCCGCAACATGCGGTGGTTTATCGGTGAAGCAGGCATTTTACCAGTCTTATGGATCCAGCCGGAATCGGGATCGCATCGAGTTGTGTGACAGTAGCCATGATTCTGGCTGTACCGAAATGAAGCAGCCATTTGTTAAACCGGGCCAGGCCATTGCAGGCAACCTTGGTACATCACACTATGGTGTACGGCTGGTTAAATGCGGGTGGTTCGCCTTCAATCGTCCTCCCGTCGTTAAACCAAGCAGCACTAGAAAACCAGAAGGACAACCCGGAGGCACGAATGCCACACCCCTCGGCAGAACAGCGCACGCGCCTAGTGATTAAACGCTGTGCTGATTGCGGTCACTGTCGCGATTTGATGGATGAGACTTTCTGCCTGTTTATGCCTGAGCTTTATCGACTGATTGATCGCGAAATGGCCGGCGGCGCACCGATCTCATCGGTCGAAATGAAACAGTTGCTGGGCCTATGCAATACCTGCGGTATCTGCCCCTGCGTACCGGTGCACACCGGGATACAACAAGCCCGCGATGCCTTTATCAAACGAGATGGATTGCCGGCGACGGTAAGTCTGCTTGAAAACGTTCAACTGTTTGGCCGTATCGGTAGCGCGATGCCGCGGCTGGTCAACGCGGTTACCGGCGACAGCCTTCTGGCACAGGGGATCAAGCGGGTCATCGGCATTCACCCTGAACGTAAGTTGCCACGTTTTGCCCAGGATGGCTTCTCTGCCTGGGCCAAGCAACGCGGCCTGATGAACCAACCACAGACAACCGGGCGCAAGGTCGCCTATTTTGCCGGATGCTCAGCACGCTATTATTTTCCCGAAGTAGCCAAGGCAACGGTTGAAGTTCTAGAGCACAACCAGGTAGCCGTTTATCTACCAGAACAACAATGCTGTGGTGCACCGGCGATGCAAGAAGGCGATCGTGGTTTCACCTTCAAGCGGATGGGTTTCAATCTGGCGGAACTCTCACGCTGTGTCGCCGCTGGTTTTGATATTGTCTGCTCATGCCCGACCTGCGGTTATCTGCTGAAATCGGTGTTGCGCGAGGGGGCGCAATACGCTGAGGACTACCGGGCACGCGTCGAACAGATGGCCGACCAGGAGCAGAACGATGCGGCGTTTACTGGGCGCGCGGCTGGTCATTCTGCGCACGGCATAGCTTCATGGACACGATTCAGCGACCAGGGTTATTTCGCCGAAATCAGCGGCCTGGAACGACTGCGGGTTGCCAACCATTGTTACGATCTGGGCGAATATCTGCACACACTGCACCAGGCCGGGCAACTTAAACTCGGCTTTGGTCCAGTTTCAGCACGCGTCGGTTACTTTGCCCCCTGCCATCAACGACAACAGGGTATCGGCCAGCCGTGGCTGGATCTGCTTCACCTGCTGCCAGAGATACGTCTGGAGCCAATTGGCGACAGTTTTGATTGCTGCGGCCAGGGCGGCATCATGGGTTTCAAGAAGGATTATCACCAAACTGCGCTGCACATCGGCGCGGGATTGATTGCCAAGATCAAAACCGCTCAACCACAACGCATTGCAACGGATTGCCTCAGTTGTCGGCTCCAGTTCCAGCAACTGTTGCCATTTAATGTGGCCCATCCGGTTGAAATTCTGTGGGAAGGATATCAGCGCGCGGGCAATGCACCATAGAAAACGCCGCCACCGCTAGACGCCTGGCTTGGCGCCGGTACAGGCATACTGAGCCAGAAACATTTCTACTGCAGACTCTACAACTTGCCGTTGCATTTCGGCTGATAACGGCGGAAGACCCAGCGTGGCTTGTGGCCAAAAGGCAAAGGCCTTGATCAAGGCCTGCAACTGTTCTACTGCAAACGCAGGGTCAACCGGTTTCAGCTTGCCATCGGCCTGTGCCGCACGGACCCATCCATTGAGGCTCTCCTCTCTCTGGCTCAGCTTGGCCACCATTTCACGCGCCCGCTGTGGCGAGTGAATGGTATCGGCAATCGCCATGCGTGCTAAATCCATAAAGCAATTGTCGTTGAGCATCCGCATCTTGCAGCGCATCAACTCCAGCAGTTGCTGCTCCACGGGTTGATCACTGCGGTAAGCCAAGTCCATCTGATCCTGGCAGCGGTTCCACAGAAGGGAAAGAATCGCGGCAAATAGCTCGTCTTTGCCACTGAAATGGTTATATACCGTGCGCTTGGAGACTTCGGCACTGGCTGCAATCTTGTCCATACTGGTGGTTTCAAAACCATTGCTGAGAAATTCAGCAATCGCCGCGTTGATGATGGCTTCACGTTTACGGTCGGTCAGTCGCTTAACAGAGGGCATGGGAATCTTTGACTGCAGAGGAATACGTCATTTTACACTAGTCAGTTTACTTTTAAATATTAAAAAACTACACTGTGTAGTGTAGTAACAGAGTCACAATCATTACATCCTATTTTTAAGCCACAGGGTCCCGTCCAACACCATGCCTCGCTCATTACGCAATCCGCCGCTCGACCAAACCCCAGCACAGTCTGTCGAGTCGCGCACCAGCCAAAACCAGAAATTTGCGTTAGCACCCACCGGTGGACGGCTCAAAGCCCTGCAAATTGTATGGCGTTACTTGTTTAACAAACCAGCCAACAGTCACCCTGCTGAACCGGTTCCGGTGCAGACATTAACTCAAGCGCAATTGATGGCAGCACCAGATAACACGCTTTATCGGCTAGGTCATTCTACTGTGCTATTAAAGCTGCAAAACGCATTCTGGATCACTGATCCAGTGTTTGCCGAACGCGCTTCACCACTACAGTGGGCGGGACCTCGGCGCTTTCATGCTCCGCCTATCCGTATTGAGAACTTACCGCCCATTAAGGCGGTGATCTTGTCTCATGATCATTACGATCATCTGGACCGTGCTGCAATTTTGAGCCTGGACCACAAGACCGAACTTTTTCTAACACCGCTGGGCGTGGGTGAACGTCTGATTGCCTGGGGGATTTCCCCCGACAAGGTGCGGCAACTTGACTGGTGGCAAACCATCAATGTGGATGGGGTGCGTTTAATTGCCACGCCCGCACAGCATTTTTCTGGTCGTGGTCTGTTGGATGGCAACCGCACTTTGTGGGCATCGTGGGTGATCCTCCATTCTGATCTACGGGTCTTTTTTAGCGGTGACAGCGGTTATTTCGATGGTTTCAAGCGAATTGGGGAACGATATGGCCCGTTTGACCTCACTCTAATAGAGACTGGGGCCTACGATGAAAACTGGCCCCAAATACACATGCAACCGGAACAAACCTTACAAGCGCATATCGACCTGAACGGCCAAGTTTTACTGCCAATCCACAATGGTACTTTTGATCTAGCCATGCATGCATGGACCGATCCGTTTGAACGTATTGTCGCATTGGCGCGTGCGCACCACACCAGGCTAGCAACGCCACAGATGGGCGAGGCGATCAATATCCTCGCTACACACACGGGCGAGCACTGGTGGCGCACAGTTAAAACCCATGGCCACACAGAATTCAAGCAAGTGACGGACCCCGCCATTGCAGACCAACAAGTTTAACTACAGAACATGAAACACTGGACAACTAAGGATATCCCCTCACAAGCAGGCAAGCTGGCCGTGATCACCGGCGCCTGCAGTGGACTGGGCTATCAAACCGCGCGCGCGCTGGCACTGGCGGGCGCCGACGTAATTTTGGCTGGACGCAATCCCGCCAAGGGTAAAGACGCAATGCGCGGCATCCAGGCGGTGTTCCCACAAGCCAAACTGCGCTTTGAAACGCTAGACCTCACCAAGCTGGCCTCCATCGCAGGCTTTGCCTACCGGCTCAATACTCAAGGACGCCCAATCGACTTACTGGTAAATAACGCCGGGGTGATGGCGATACCAACCCGGCAAGAAACCGAAGATGGGTTTGAACTACAGTTTGGCAGTAACTATCTGGGACACTTCGCTCTCTGTGCTCGCTTACTGCCATTGTTGTGCGGTCCGCACCAGGCGCGGGTGGTGAATCTCAGCAGCCTGGCACATCGCAAAGGTCAGATTGAATTCGATGACCTGCAAGGCCGGCACGCTTATCGACCTTGGAAAGCCTATGCGCAATCCAAGCTCGCCATGCTGTTGTTTGCGCTAGAACTACAACGCCATAGTCGTGCAGGTGGCTGGGGTCTGATGAGCATGGCGGCGCATCCGGGCTGGGCGCGAACCAATCTCATTGCCAATGGACCGGGAGATCAGGGCGTGGTGGGCTTTTTGTCCAGACTCTTGGCACCGCTGTTTAGCCAGTCAGCCGCCGCTGGTGCGTTACCTGTGCTATTTGCCGCCACAGACAATCAAGTCCAGGCCGGGGATTACTACGGTCCAGGCAGCTGCCTCGAAATGCGGGGGACACCCAAAAATGCAAAGATCATGCCGCAAGCTAACGATATCGAAGCTGCTGCCCGGCTCTGGCAGGTGTCCACCGAACTAACCGAAGTGGCTTGGCAGACCGGTTCTTAGTGTACTAAAGCGTTTTATATGGGTAGCTACGTAATGCTCGCCCATGATCAAGAGGGGAAACCATGGCAACTTCTGCTGTGTTAATCACTGGCGCATCCAAAGGAATTGGACTGGCAGTAGCACAAAATTTGTCTGCACAGGGACGACAGGTTGTCGGCCTGGCACGACATACCGATGACGTAACATTTCCAGGCACGCTGATTGCCTGCGACCTCAGCTTAACCGCGCAAACCGACACCGCATTGCGAGCCATCGCCGAACGCTTTCAGATTGATGCCATCGTTAATAATGTTGGGATGGCTGCACCACAGCCACTGGGAGCGATCGACCTTGCCACCCTGCAACAGGTTTTTGACCTGAATGTACGCGTAGCAATACAGGTAACGCAGTTTTTTATCGCGGCGATGAAGCAGCGCAGACAAGGACGCATTGTCAATCTATGCAGTCGCGCAATTAACGGCGCGCTTGAACGCACCGCCTACTCTGCAGCTAAAAGTGCGCTAGTGGGCTGCACCCGAACCTGGGCTCTAGAACTGGCCGAATACGGAATCACGGCGAATGCGGTGGCTCCCGGCCCAATTGAAACCGAGTTGTTTCGCCAGACTCGTCCGATTGGTAGCGCAGCTGAACAACGCGTACTGTCCAGCATTCCCATGCGCCGGCTTGGTACGGTGCAAGAAGTGGCAGCAGCAATTTGTTTTTTACTATCCCCTGAGGCCAGCTTCATCACAGGCCAAGTACTGGCGGTAGACGGTGGCGGCAGCCTCGGGGGGCGCTAGCATGCGGCAGGCCTAAATAGCCATTTCAGTTAGTGAGTCGTTTTAGCTGCAAGAATATGGGCCTGTGGCAGTTGATAGGCATTCATCAACCGCTTGAGCGTTCCATCACGCTCCATACTTTCTAGTGCAAGATCGAACTGCTGGGATAATGCTACATTCTTCTCTCTACGAGAGAACACTAGGTAACTAACCGTGGAGTCCACTACAGGCCCGGTCACGCTTACCTCAGCCTGTCCGTTCAATGCCTTGAGGTAGTAAAGTCCAACCAAACGACTACAAATCACCACATCAACCCGGCCAGCCAGCAACTTGCGAAAATTCTGCTGGTTATCCATGGCAGGATCCAGCCGGTTGAATCGACCAGCTCGTACAGCACTATCAAAACGGTTGCCATAGGATGTTTTGCTGACAACGCCGATTCGGGCATTGGCTAACGAATTGAATTCACCGCTAAAGTGCCAGCGTGCGTTCTTGCGCACAAAAAACACATACTCTTGGCGCATCAGCGCCCGCTGAGGAAACAGCATGCTTTTTTCCCGCTCGGGGGTTTTCTTAACGCTAAAAAACCCGTCCACTGCACCGGACTGTAGCATCGACAGTCCGCGCGATACGGGATAGAACGCAATCGTGACCGGGCGGTTCATTCGAGAAAAAACAGTACGCACAATCTCAGTAGTTAACCCTTGTGCCCCTTGTGGGATATTGATGATATAGGGGGGATGTTCTAGTGCAGCCAAATGAATCTGGGTATTCGCAGCCATCACCAATGGACAGAATTCAAGCAGGAATAAAGCCAGAATCAGCCCCCTGTTGCGCATCATTTTCTTCTCTCCATTACCGCTCTGTCACTAGACCATCATTATGCATCGGAATAGAAGATGGGGGAGCTTTCTACTTATTGGTGCTGGGCAAAAATCCATTCACGAATGCCATCTATGGTGTAGGCAATCCGCCAGGTATTGGTGTGGTTGCTTGCGCTATCGTCCACTTGTCCAGGTGGGACGACGGTCCCTTTTTTAAGGGTCACATAGTTGATTGAACTACCCTGTGCGGCCATCTGGCGAAATGCCGTGTCAAACTCAGTGGCAGAAGAACCACCATCCCACACCGCGCGGCTGACTTTCGCCCCCTTGCTTTCCAGAACCTCCGTCATCGCGTTTTCGCCGGGATAGGCCTTCAGGTCCCCTTCTGAAACCATGATCCACAGCTTGTTTTTGGCCATGGGAGCCACCTTGGCTGGGTCCCACTGGCCAGCAACCAGAAACGAGGCGGCAAACAGATCTGGATACTTGATATTCATCGCGATAGACATCATCGCCCCACCGGACTGTCCGGTGGCATAGAGCCGTTTATGGTCAATATTATACTCGGCAGCCAAGCGCTGAATCAGATTGACCGTGGTCTCCATGGCGCTGGACGCCTCGGACTGATCATTGACGATTGGTTTGGAATATTGGGGAGCCAGTACAAAGGCTTGATGCTTGGCTTGAAAAGACGAACTAGCCCAGGAAATGGCGCCCAGCCCCTGAACCAGAGTGGTATTGGTGATAGTGCTGCTGGATGCAGCATCATGCATAAACAGCACCAATGGATAGGACTTGTATCGATCATAGTTTCTAGGAACAAACAGGTTGTAGCGCAGCAGTTCACCCGTTTTTGGATCGTGGAACACACCCTGCTGAAACATATCAACCACCAGATTGACCGTGCCTTGCGTGCTCATGCGATGGTCATGGTTTGCGTAGACTTGACCGGCAGTCGTTGTAATCGGCGCCAATTGCGTCAGTGCCAAGCGGGCTTTTTTGCGTTCGATTGTTCTGCCTTGCTGCACATAGAGTGCAGCAGCCGGGTCGTCAGGTGATAGCTCGATAATCACATATTTCCCATCCTGCCCCCGCTCCGTCAACGCCACGGCCGTATTGGCATAAACGCGGGTGATGGTCCGCCCATTGACCTGAAAATCGGCAGTGCTGAGTCGAGCCGTGTCGATCGCTTGGTCATAAGCCACCGCAATGGCTACTAATTTCTGGCCGTCGCCAAACACCTGCGTAATGGCAATAGCACGCTTGGCACCAGAAGTTAAGGCAGATTCCTGGGCGCCAACACGGGAGGCCAACAGCGCACCAGCCCCTACTTTGAAGCCCATGACCAGAAAATCTCTACGGGAATGCATTTGTCTCTTTCTTTTGTCAAACGGGTTACTGCGCACAACAAGTCAACACAGTCAGTAAGGACGAGATTTTAACAGCGTGCTTACCGGGTTGGAACGAAAATGCAGGCCATCCAGCTTTCTGAAACAACCGGCGCAGAGGATGTCCAGGTAGCTTGATCACGAATAACTGCTATATACATTTATGTGCTATTTTTAGATCATACAACCATATTTACACGTACAATATTACATTGTTAGCACACTAAAATTTTAACATATTTATTTAAGTCAATTACCTATAAGGTGCTATATTTAGATCATTAACAATGATTTTTTTGATTAAAGCGATAAAAAAGGTGCAGTCAATGATAAATGATATGTCACCCGCCGCACTAGCCGCCCAACTAGGCCAGCGACTCAAACAAGCTCGACTGAATGCCAACCTGACTCAAGACGAAGTCGCACGCCGCGCAGGCCTATCCCGCAGAGCCGTGCTCGGTGCAGAATCAGGAAAAGTGCAGCTCGAAACTTTTATCGGGGTGCTCGAAGCGCTGCACTGCACGGGGCAACTCAACAACTTTCTGCCTGAACAGCCTATTTCTCCGATCCAACTGGCCAAGTTGCAGGGCAAGAGCCGCCAGCGCGCATCAGGTACTAAGGCTCAATCTTCTAAAAACGAGAAAGAAAATCCACAATGGTGATGCAAGTCATCAATGTGCACTATGAAGGCCAACAGGTTGGTGCTGTCAGTTTGGACACCGCCACGGGTCATAGCAGTTTCGAATATGCCCCCAGTTTCATCCAGACCGGAATTGAGCTTTCCCCGCTTCACCTGCCGTTAAAAGTAGGCATATTTGCATTTCCAGAACTTGATCCAGGGGCATTTAAAGGCTTGCCAGGCATCCTGGCCGACGCGCTGCCAGATGATTTCGGCAATACCGTTCTGAATGCATGGGTTGCAAGAGAGGGTCGGTCGCCGCGTGACATTTCCTCACTGCAACGCTTGCAATATACCGGCACACGCGGCATGGGCGCGCTTGAGTTTCACCCGGCCACCCGGCTAAAAAGCCTGAACGCTTCCGAGAATGTCGCAATCGAGGCACTAGTACAGATCGCACAGGAGGTGCTTGACGCACGGAAAGCCTTTGAAGTCCAACTGCATGCAGATGGCCCTGCAGATCAACAGGCTATGCGTGCCCTGCTCTCGGTTGGCACCAGCGCAGGCGGTGCTCGCCCCAAGGCCGTACTCGCGTTTAATCATGATTTTTCCGAGGCACGCTCGGGCCAGACCGAGGCCCCGGAAGGTTTCACACATTATCTACTCAAGTTTGATGGGGTGAATGAGCACCAGTCCAACCAGGAAACCTTTGGTGATCCACGGGGTTTTGGTGCCATGGAGTATGTCTATTACCAGATGGCATGCGCTTGCGGCATCGACATGATGCCCTGCCAACTGATACAGGAAGGCCATCGTCGCCACTTTGCCACGCAACGCTTCGACCGCCGGCATAATCGCAAGATCCACGTTCAGACGCTCAATGGCATGGACCATGCCAGTTACAAGCAGGTAGGCCGCTACTCTTATGCAGAAATTTTTAGCGTCATGCGTCGTCTCGGCCTCTGTGCCGTCGAGGCTGAACAGTTATTCAGACGCATGGTGTTTAATGTAGTAGCCCGCAATCACGATGACCACACCAAGAACTTTGCCTTCATGCTAGAGCCTGACACCCGCAACTGGCGGCTAGCCCCAGCCTATGACATTGCTTATAGCTACAAGCCTGGCAGTCCATGGGTCAATTCACATGCGATGACGATCAATGGCAAGCGAGATGGTTTCACCCGCGCGGACTTTTATGCATTTGGCAGTATTGCCCATCGCTTCAAGAGCCGGTCGTGGGTTGATCAGGTGATCGATGAAACCCAAGAGGTAGTCAGCCACTGGCCCACATTGGCCAGACAACAAGAGGTACCCGCAAGCCTAATCGCACTGATAGAGCCCAATCTGCGCTTATCACTTTAGCCAGTCCTTTAATACGCGGTCAGAAGCCGGGTCATAAAAACACTATTTGGATCTTTCTTGTAGTTGCCAAATGGCGGACAGCTGACAAAACCTAGGCGCACGTACAGACGGCGTGCCGCGTCAAAATAAGGCATGCTCCCAGTCTCTAGACTAACCCGTTGATAACCGCGGCAATACGCCTCATCAATCAAGTGTTGCAGCAACTGTTGCGCCACCCCCTGACGCCGAAAAGCTTCGGCAGTGCGCATTGACTTGATTTCGCCATGGGTCGGACTCAACTGTTTCAAGGCAATACAACCGGCCAAGGTTTGATCACTCCAGATGGTCCAAAAAGTAATCTCCGAGCGGCGCAAGCTCTCAAGATCCAATGCATGCTTACTTTTTGGTAAAGAAGTGGTAGCCATCTCCTGCAGATGCTGCTCTAGTAATTGAGCAATCTCCATTCCTTGTAGATCGTCAACGCGAATCTTCATCCGCAGTCTTTTCCTAGCTAAAGGCATAGCTTAACAACCAATTTGTTGCACTATGCTTACTTTAACGCATTCTAATGACATTAGAATAACAAATCGTGTGTGCCAAATTGCCGCAACAGCAAGCCGGGTCACTAACATCACCGGCAGTTAAAGCAGAAAGGCTCTATAACACAGACTACGTCCAATTGGGTAAGCGGGGGACACATGAACCCAAGGATAAGGTCCTTGACCTTGTCCAAAGCCCGACAATTGAAAGCGCGGGAAAAGGCAAACCAACACGCGTTGTTGCTCAGACTCCACTACGGTTCATGAGGCGACACAAAGCCAGACCTGAATAACAAGATATTTAGATCGCTAATTGGATTGGATACCATGTTTAATAAAAAATTATTGGCCACGATACAGGACCAGCAGAATAGGATTCATCGGTTTGAAGTAGTCTTCAATGCAATCGACAGATCCATGGCACGGGTCGAGTTTGATCTGGATGCAAACATTATTGATTCCAATGCCCTTTTTCAACAGGCGCTAGGCTATAGCGCAGCACAACTGCAAGGCAAAAATCACCGCACGCTTTGCGATGCCGATTTTGTCAATAGTGCTGCCTACCAGCAGTTCTGGTCCAAACTAAAGAGCGGAGAACCGTTTGTCGGACAAGTCAAACGCAAGCGCCTCGACGGTGAATATATCTGGCTAGAAGCCACCTACAATCCGATCAAAACAGAGAATGGCAGCATCACCGGCGTGATTAAATTAGCCACCGTGATTACCGACAAAGTGCTGGCCGCCGCAAAGAACAAGGCCATCCTGGCCGCAGTAGACCGTTCGATGGGTTCGATCCAATTTGCGCTTGACGGTACCATCACAGCGGTCAACGCAAACTTCCTGCAGGTTATGGGATACCAGGAGGCCGAGCTGATTGGGCAATCCCACAGACGGCTATGCACCCCTGAATTTGTTCAAAGCCATGAATACCAAGAATTGTGGGACAACCTGCGCAACGGTAAATTATTCTCAGGGCGGATTCACCGTGTCGCCAAAAACGGCAGCGAACGTTGGCTGGAAGCCAGCTACAACCCCGTGCTTGATGGCTCCGGCAAAGTGGTATCTGTGATTAAATTTGCTACCGATATTACCGCCAACATTAATAAGGCAGCACAGGAACGCAACAGCGCCCTCTTCGCCTTCAATACCTCGCAACAGACCAGTAGCTGGGCAGAGGAAGGGGTCACTGGCATCGCCAACAGCGCCAGTAGCATTGAAGGCATGGCAAACAATATCGAACAATCCAGCCAAAATATTCTGTCACTCGGACAGCATTCAAAACAGATCGGCTCTATCGTTCAGACCATCAAAGATATTGCTGACCAGACCAATCTGCTGGCGCTCAATGCAGCCATTGAAGCTGCACGCGCAGGAGACACTGGACGCGGATTTGCCGTAGTAGCAGATGAGGTACGCAAACTGGCTGAACGCACATCGTCTTCGACTTCACAGATATCAACGATGGTCAGTACCATCCAGACACAAACTGATTTGGCAGTAGAGAGCATGGAGAAAATCAGGGTCCAGGCACAAGACAGTGTCACGCAAGTGACCCAAGTCGGAAATGTCATGAAGCAGATACGCCAGGGTGCTGAATCGGTGGTCACCGCCATCCAACAAGTCACCAATGAAAAAGACATTTAAATAGAAGCACTGCAGATGGTCTCTGGCCGATTTGCTCGACGACATGAGAATGACCTTATACCGCGAAACCAAGCGCTCAGGCTGGTTTCGCGGTATAAGCGCGCATTTAAAGCCATGGCCACATTGCTGTCAGCAATGCGGAATTGGTCAATACAAGATCTCATAATGCCTCTCTTCAATTGATTTTCTCCCTAGCCTCCGCCACTCACCGACTCCCGCCGTGCATTGACCGAGTTCCCGAAGCCAGGGTTCGTGTTCATCGCTAAGATCAGCGCATCAACTTCACATTGCACACGAAAGGATCGCCATGAGATTCGAACCGGCCAGACGGCGACATCTTGATTTACGCCAACAGCTGTTCGTCGGCATCACCCTGATTGCACTGGGAATCGCCTTGGCTTTGGTCGGTCCGGAAAGGCTCCCGTTTGCCTCGGCATGGGATATCATCCCCGCTTTAATTGCCCTTTCGGGTATCCTGCATATCGTAACGGCGCGGCGTGTTTACTCGATGGTCAAAGGCACTTTAAAGATCGCCTTTGCTGCCTGGCTTTATCTCTGTCTGGAGCAGCGCTGGGGGGTGAACTTTCAGAACAGTTGGCCGGTACTGCTGATTCTATTTGGCACCCGCGCTTTACTGCGCGTACAGCACCCACGCCATAACAACCAACGACAAGGAGCACCGGTATGATGCGTCATCATCACAGGCATTGCTGCCATGGCCATCAACAGCGACACATTGTTCTGGGTCTGTGCTTCTTAGTGGCAGGGGTCTTGGCACTGCTGGGAAACCTGCAGGTCATCCAGATGGGCAATGTATCTGACTATTGGCCGTTGATCTTCAGCGCATTCGGTCTGGCTCATCTGGTTAATCGCCGCCATCTATCGAGCATGCTCTTCGGGCTGTGCTTCATCATTCTGGGGGTGGGGCTGACCCTGCAAAACCTTGGGCTGGTGCATCACGTCATGTCACTATTACTCCCAGCGTTCTTGATACTGGCCGGGATAGCCGTGATTGCCCGCAGCATTCTGCCCCACAGTAACCGATGCGGGGGGAAAGATGGCCAGATGCCACCGCCCAGCGAAGAACACAACGACCTGATCAACAGTTCGGCGATCATGAGTGGTGTCTGCCTGCGTTGTGATACTCAGGACTTCAAGGGCGGCGAACTATCGGCGATCTTGGGGGGTATTGAACTCGACCTGCGTCAGGCCTCGACTCAGTCGCAAGCGGTGTTGCGCATCAATGCTGTTTGTGGCGGCATTGCCATCAAGATCCCAACCGACTGGCAGGTGGTACTACACGTCTCTTCAATCCTGGGCGGCGTAGACAACAAAACCGTTCCACCCATGCAGCCTGAGAAAACCTTGACGCTGCAAGGCGGGGTCATTATGGGCGGCATAGAAATCAAGAACTGAGTCTGGCGACCATGCACCCGATTCTCTCGGATCTGCGCAAACTATTGTTTTATATTCTGGTCTGCCTGCTGGCTGGCGCGCTAGTCGCTGGCCTATTGCAGTCGAGCCAAGCAGCCGCCTGGCCACAGGCGCTACTGTTCGCTATGCCGCTGTGCCTGCTATATGGTTTTGTCGCCCTATCCGCCTACTATGTCTGCCGCGTTCTGCCCTATAGAGAGCGCCACTTCGCGGCCGCTGTCGGGCTATTTGGCGGGGCGACACTGCTCTCTGCCGCCGCCGGACTAGGGTTGGCACTAGCCTGGAATGCGACCGGACAGCTATTTGGCCTAGAAACCGGCTTGATCATCTTGAGTACCACTCTGCGACGGATGCTGTTCGCAGCCGGTGCCGGGCTGTATCTGCTTTCGATTCTGGCACACGATGTACTCATTGCCTTTGAAAACCTGCGCGACGCGATTGCGCGGGAAGCCGAAGCACGCCAGTTAGCAACGGATGCCGAATTACGCATGCTGCGCAGCCAGATCGACCCGCATTTTCTGTTCAACAGTTTGAATTCAATCAGCGCGCTCACCAGTCTGGACCCGGCCGCGGCACGCGAGATGGCAATTGATTTGGCGCAATTCTTCCGTTCTACCTTAGCACTGTCGGCACGCGACACGATTGCCTTGTCCGAGGAAATAGCCCTATGCGAGCACTATCTGGCCATCGAAAAACGGCGCTTCGGCGCCAAGCTGAAGGTTGAGTTGCGCATTGATCCAAGCACCCTTAATTGCCGACTGCAGCCGATGAGCCTACAACCCCTACTGGAAAACGCGCTCAAACACGGCATCCGCCAGTTCGAACAAGGGGGCACAGTGACGATTGAGGCTCAGACACATGGCCCTTGGCTATTTATCACCGTAAGCAACCCAATTGCGGCCCATACCTCTGACGCCAGTGGCGCAGGCTTTGGGCTGAAGAATGGCCGCGCGCGCCTGGCCGCCCAGTATGGAGAACGGGCGCGACTGGTTTGGCAGCGGAGCGCTGAGCAATTCAAGATAGAAATGACCATCCCTCAACCAGAGGAGAAAGCGACATGAGCACGCCCTTGCGCGTCCTGATCGCCGACGACGAGCCGCTGGCCCGCCACCTGATCCGCGACTATCTGAAGTGCCACAACGATATCGATATCGTTGGGGAAAGTGACAACGGCCTGCAGGTAGTCAAAGACCTCAGTACGCTCAATCCTGACCTGGTGTTTCTCGACATCCAGATGCCCAGGCTCACCGGGCTAGAAGTACTGGAACTGACAGGACGCCGTAGCGGTGTGATCTTCACCACCGCCTATGACGACTATGCACTCAAGGCTTTCGATCTAAACGCTGTTGATTATCTACTTAAGCCGTTTGCACAAAACCGTTTTGACGAGGCGCTCGACAAGGCACGTGCTCTACTGGGCCAGACTTTACCTGCACTCGACAGCCTGATTCAGAACAACCTGCCACTGAAGCGGATCCTGATCCGCGACCGCGAACAGGTGCACGTACTACCGGTCGAAAGCATCACCTATATCGAGGCTCAGGACGACTACATTGCGATTTGCGCCGACGGCAAGGTTTATCTAAAAACCCAAAGCCTGAGTGAGGTCGAGGCACGGCTGGATGCGCAGATTTTCGTACGGGTTCACCGCTCCTACCTGATTAACCTGTCACACCTACTGGCAATCGAGCGCCACGGACGCGACGGCCATGCCGCACGCCTGCAGGGCGGCAAACTGGTGCCGATCAGCCGCGCCGGCTATGAACGGATCCGTGGCGTGATTTAGCGGCAGGAAAAGCCAAAAGGGTTAGCCATCAAGGCTAACCCGCCACTCAAACAGGACAACGGCGCCCTATAGCACCATCAAACTCTGCCGAACATATGAAAGCTTATAGCTGATGGAAGCCAACAAGACTGCTGTGCTGCGATTAGGCAAGGGGTCAAGCTGCAATTGATGCACCAAGTTATCTAGATTTTCTTGAATATCAATTAGATCGTGCTGGGGGGAGTAGGTCAGATCAAGCATGGTAACGATTCCTTTGCAATAACTATCGTTATGTCTTCACCATCCGACGCTGCTAAACGAGGGGTGGCAAACCGAACGGGGTTAGCAGACCGGGCAAAGGGACCGGCACACCCGAAGGTGTCCCCGCCCGGTTCGCCATTGAGACGCACCAGACGTGCAAACACCGCTTATTAGGCGGTGTTCGCCTTTGCCTTAAGGGCTGCTAAACCCCTACGCGCCTTTGTGACGCGATGGGCAGACAATAGCTTGATCAGATCTAAGCGTCAATGCATGACAGAATGATCCCGTTTTTCACATTGAAATGATAACGATTATCATTTACATTAATACCATCACCACTATCCACGAGCTTCAGCACCATGGATGAAGTCAAACAAGCTTCTGCTGGGTCCCTCCTTCGCGATGCCAGCCTGCTGGCGCAAGAGCACCGGGCTTTATTGGCGCAATACGGCCATGCCCAATTGCACTGCAGTGCCGTGATCTGCCAACAGGCAGAAGAAATTGCACAGTTGCAGGCACTGGTGATGCAATTACGCGCCGAGGTCATCAAGGGCGATACGGCCCTCGCCTACGAACGCGAAGCATCAGCGGCATTGAAAGCCAACATCCCCGGCTTAAGTCAGCGCGTAAAACTGGTACGGAGAGTTGGGGTACTGAGTGAGCATGTCAGAGAGTTGATGCGCGAGCGTTTACATTGGCAATGGCGTTCTGCGACAAAGCGACAGGCATTGACGACACAAACGCCCCCGGTAGAGGCACAGCCCCCGGTCGACGAGCTGATCAGCGATGACCTGCAAGCGCTAGATGCCAGTCTGGTAGCAGCTGACCTGGTGATTTGCCAGACCGGTTGCCTCAGTCATGGGGCCTATTGGCGGGTAAAAGACCATTGCAAACGCACCGGCAAGACCTGCGTTCTGGTCAGTCAGCCAGAAGCGCTGCGGATTGTACGCATTCACCATTTGTCACAAGGGGTGGCAACCGAAGAATAGCCGTGGGCATCCCTGAACCCTGTTTACTTTAGGCCCCCAACAGGCTCTGCCCCAGCCAGCCACCGGGTGCAATACCAGGCAGGGCAAAATAATACCCCCCACCAAATGGCTTGATGTATTCCTCCAGCGGTTCACCATTCAGGCGGTTCTGGGTATCAATAAAGCCGGTTTTCAGGTTGGACTGAAAACTTACAAACACCAGCCCCATATCCAGTTGACCCGACTTGGTCAAACCCAAGGAGTAGCTATAGCTACGGCGCAGCAGCTTGGCATCGTGCCGGCCATGCTTACGTGGTTCGGCGCGGCGCATATGCGAATCCAGTGGCACCGCTTTACCTTGCGGGTCTTTGGCAAAATCCGGGTCGTCGAATTCATGCTGTTTACCCAGCGGTGCTCCACTCGCCTTATTGCGGCCAAAGTCAGCTTGTTGCTCGCCTAGCGGCGTACGGTCCCATTGCTCCAGGGTAAAGCGAATCAATCGAACCGCCAGATAGCTCCCCCCCGTCGCCCAGCCGGGCTCATGGTCTTTGGCCCCGACCCAGACTAAGTCGTTCATCAATTTGGGGTCGCTAGCCGACGGATTGCCACTGCCATCTTTAAAACCAAACAGGTTAATCGGCGTACTGGCATTGCGCACAGCGGAGGCCGGTAGAAAACCATCCATCTTCCAACGTGCGGCCAGCTTGTCCGGGAAATGCTTGATAATGTCACGCAGGGCGTGAATCACGGTTTCTCTTGAATTAGCACAACACTGCAATAGAAGATCTCCATCACACCACGCAGCATCCAGCGCATCGTTGGGAAACGCTTCCATGTGGATTAAGTGCTTAGGTCGCTGGCTTGCCAGACCAAAACGCTGGTCAAACAGCGTGGCGCCGACGGCCACTGTGATGGTCAACCCATCAGGCGCAATGACCGTACCCAATACCCCAGAGTCGGGTGGCGGCATATGGGGATTATCCGTTGAAGCACCGCCACCACGGGTCAAGAAGGCAATCCGCTGGGTGAGTAATTTAAAGGTGTCGGCCAAGCCCTGGCGATCGTGCGCCAGCAGATCAAAAGCAATAAATATCGCCTCTTGGGTCCCCGCAGTGGTGACCCCGGCCTGATGCACACCCGTATAGGGAATCTGCAGGCGTTGCGGCGATTGGACTTCGATCTGATGACGCAGCCATGCGCCAGTGGCAACGGTTGCCAATAATGCACCACTACCAAATGCGCCAGCCCCGAGTAACCAGCGGCGACGCGCAGGATTAGCAATTGGACTTGAAGATAGTTCGGGTTCAACAGACTTAATGGCTTGAGTCATAACAGGATTCTTTATTCGGCTTTGACGATCAGTTTTCCACGTGGATTACTCAATAATCCGCAGGTCATCTCATAGCTACCGGCTTCTAGCTTGGCGGTCAGCTTCTGGGTAAAGCCCGGAGCGATGTTCTCGCGTTCTTCCACTACATACACCCCTTTAAGGATTTCCCACTCCACCGCGCGCTGGCTCAGGTTCTTGATCATGAAGCGGGTTTTCCCAGGGCGGACGGTCAGGGTCATCGGTTCGCAGGCCGTGTCGGTCACGCTGACATTTACCACCGCAATCGCTGGGGAAGCCGGGGCGGCGGGCGCTGGTTTTTGTTCATTACACGCGGCCAGACCAAGTGTCAGCCCGGCAACGGTTACTAGCCCGAGTAAGAAACGGATTGAAGCCTGTTGCATGCAATTTTCCTAAAAAGTTCCCACCCCTGCATGCTGCTGCAGGAAGTGGGAATAAGGGGGATAGGGTTTGTGATTAATCCAGCCCCAACACGCCGCGTAATTTGGACAAATCTTCTGCCAGCGCGGTAATCGGGCCTTTCATTGCGGTGCGATCATCAGCGGTCAGCTTGCCGTAATCGACAAAGCCTTTGCCGTCAGCGGTACGGTACTTGGCCAACAAGGCATCAACGTCCTTGAAGTTACCCTGCACCTTGGCTAGCAAGGCCGGGTCGGCTTGCTGCAACAACGGTCGCAACAGTTCTACAATTTTCTGAGCACCTTCAACATTGGCCTGGAAGTCCCACAGATCGGTATGGCTATAACGATCTTCTTCGCCGCTCAACTTGGTCGCGGCCACTTCTTCAATCAAGGCCGCTGCGCCCCCTACCATCTTGACTGGCGGAACCGGCAGCGACTGAATGCGCTTTTGCAGCGTTTGGGTATCGGCTACCAACTTGTCAGCCAGCGCGGCTTGACCTTGGGTACGCTGGTCGGCAAACAGCGCTTTTTCCAGACGATGGAAACCGGTAAAGCGCGGGTCAGCCGCCTTATCTTTAAAATCGTCCTCACGCACATCAATGGCGCTATCCAGATCGGAGAACAACTCGGCAATCGGCTCGATGCGTTCATAGTGTTGGCGGGTTGGTGCATACAGCGCCTGTGCTTGCTTCAGATGCCCCGCCTTAATAGCAGCGGCAAAGCGCTTGGTTTCACGCACCAGTATTTCGACTTCGCCGCTGACATAGGTTTTGTAGTCGGCGATGGGGGTGGCAAGTTGTGCGCTATAGTCGACGGCGGCAGGTGCAGAGGCCGCCACTTGCGCCGCGGCGCTGGCTTGTGCGGCTGGGGCCTGTTCGGCTTTTTGGCAAGCGCTCAGCGCCAGCACCACAAAGCCTAAGGCCGTAAGTTTAACCAGGGGACGAATCTCCATCTTTCTAATTCCTTTGTTGTTTAAAGTGCAGGGGTGCAGGTCGGCTCCCCAGAAGAAACAGCAGCAAGCTCGGTACAATAAACACCAGCCAGACCAGCACCTCGCCAGTGGTCGGGGTGTCGTTGTAGCCAAACAAGCCAGATAAGATCACCCCCAGCGGCGTATCAGCCGGTAAAGTGGCATGCCAATTAAACGCCACGCTCTGCAGTTGGTTCCACAAGCCAGCCTCGTGAAACGCTTTCAGCGCCCCGGCCAGGAGGCCCGCAGCGACAAACAGAATGAAGATCCCGGTCCAGCGGAAAAACCGACGCAAATCCAGTCGGACCCCGCCCTGATAAATTCCCACGCCGAGCAATAGCGCAACCAACAAACCAAGTAAGGCACCAACTTGCGCGGGACCACCACTCGTTTGCTGTTGAAAAGCGGCCAGCAAAAAGAACACCGACTCCAACCCTTCGCGCGCCACAGCAAAAAACACCATGCCCACCAAAGCCAGCGCCTGCCCCGTACCCTTGTTCAGTACCGAGTCGATTGAGTCATGCAACTGTCCCTTGATAGAACGCGCCGCCTGCTTCATCCAGAACACCATTGAGGTCAGAATCGCCACCGCCACCAGCGCGACCAGCGCCTCGAACAGCTCTTGCTGCTTCTGCGGAAATTCGTTTTGCGTGGCTTCAATCAGCAAGCCAACTCCCAGGCTGAGCAAAATGGCCAGCAGAACCCCCAGCCATACGGCAGGCATCCAGCGTTTTTGCCCTGATTGTTTTAGATAACTCGCGATAATCCCGACGATCAGAGCGGCTTCCATGCCTTCGCGCAGCATGATTAGAAAAGGTACCAGCATCGCTCACCACCAGTAATGAGAATAGTTATCATTATATTTTCGCAAACAATATAATGCAACTAATTCTCATTCGTATTTAACGCAAAACCGAATGACGATGGGCGGGATCACTGGAGGAATAGGAGGCACACAGCAAGCCCTATGTCGGGCCAAAATCAACGTGGGGAGTCTGCATGACAGAAGAGGGAAAAACTCGACAAGAAGGTGGCGCCCTGCCCTTGGCTGGCAGAGCGCCTTTGGGGGGTGCAAACCACAAGCGGCATCCACACTACACGCTTAGGCAACACTGGCAGATACAGGGTTTCTCAGTCGTTGCGCCAGACGATAACTCAGTTGCTCAAACAATGCGCTGGTTTCCTGGTCCAACTCGGAAGTTTCAAGAATTCGGTCAATCAAACATGTAGCCTGACGGCCTGACTGTTGGCAGCCAGTTTCGACGTAGCGCACCATCAGATTTAGTGCACCAGCCCATAAGTGTGCATCAGTCATTCTGCTTATCCTCTATAGTCATCGCATTCGCTTTCAAGCCACTGGCCAAGCCTGCCTATTATAGGGCAGTTAGCCTCTATTGCAAATGATTCTCATTTGCAATAGAGGCTAACTGCCAAGCGCTACACGCAGGTTTGATCGAACTAACCAAGCCGATTTAACTGCTTACGCATCGCATAGCGTTGCAACGACACTTCACCGCGGGTAACGGTCTGGGTTGCGATGACTTCAAACCCATGATGCACAAAAAAAGGCTGGGCAATCAGACTGGCTTCCGTGACGATCTCCGCCACACCTGCGGCAACTAGCCGATTTTCCACTTCTTGATAGAGCCGCGAAGCCACACCTTGGCGCACCGCGTGCACGGCACTAAACAGCAGATCAATATGCCCATTGGTCTCATAGGCAATAAACCCCAGCAGAACCCCATCCTGTTCAGCCAACAAGGTTGAGAGACCGGCAAGGCGGGTGTGCCATTGGGCCAAATCTGGCGGCTCCGGAGCCCAGGCGGCACGTTGTGCGGCACTGTAAGCGCCCTTGGTTAACCTATGCACCGATGCGGTGAAAAGCTGGGCCACGGCTTCCAAGTCTGCGGCACAAAATGCTCGAAGATTAATAGGATGCATGCTTAGTGGCCTAGGGTCAGCAGCTGAAGTTGGCATTACGCACCTAGCAGGTCAGCCAATTGGATAAAATCGTCGGCAACCCAATCCCAGTCTTGCTCTGGCCGCAAATCACTGCTCTGCCCTGCCCCATGCTCAGTACCGCGCGCAACAAACGCAGTTTTAAACCCGCAGCCTCTGGCAGCCGCTAGATCATTATTGTGCGCGGCCACCAGGCAGACTTGCTCTGGGTGCAGTGCCAATACCTCTGCGGTACGCAAATACGCCTGTGGCATCGGTTTATAGGCCTGCACCACTTCGGCGCCAAGAATGGCATCCCACGGCAAACCGGCGCGCTTGGATAGATCGAGCATCAGGCGAATATTGCCATTGGAGAGCGGTGCAATCATAAAATGTTGTCTCAGCCGTGCTAAGCCGCTTAGTACGTCAGGCCACGGGTCCAAGCGATGCCATGCCAGGTTAAGTTGATCCAGCTCTTCAGCAGGGATATTGCCTGGATCAAGGCCAAAAGCGGGCAATATTGCCAACAGGTTTTCTCGATGTAATACATCTAGGCGGACAAACGGTCGCTGGCCACTCCGCACCAATTCCATTGAAGGCGCATAGCGCAGACGCCAAGCATCGGCAAATTCAGATGGATCCACCTCTGGCGCATAGCGCTGTAAAAACAAGGCAGCTTCACGTGCCACACCCGCACGCCAATCAACCACCGTGCCAAACACATCAAAGACCAAGGCTTGTAGATTCGCTAAATCCATTCCCACCTCACAATGCCATAGACATATATCTATATAAATAATTAAGACTAAATGCGCAATATTGACAGAGCCATGCCTCTGGTAGGCACGGCATAAACGGCACAAAGCCGTCGACGATTGACACCCTGCACCAGGGCTAGATACTGTGAATCCGCACAATACACTATCAACAGTTTTAACAAATACTTATAGGATACTGATGAAAAAAATAAAACGCGGCCATCGTGGAGCACCGGTCAGGTCATTACAGAATAAACTGATTCAGTTGAACTTTGATGTCGGCAATGCCAGGGCAGATGGTGTTTTTGGCTTGGCAACTGAAAATGCAGTTAAGGCTTTTCAGCGATCCGTTAATATCGTGGTGGATGGCATTGTTGGCAATGACACCATGACCATGCTGAATCAGGTCTTGGAATTACCCCGGCCAGAGCGACCAGCGGAGGCGGTCCCTAGTGATCGGCGTTTAGCCAGGTTGGTGATTCAAACAGCGTTATCGCAAGTGGGGGTTCGTGAGCAACCTATCAACTCAAACCGAGGCCGAGAAGTTGAACAATATTTAGCCTCGATTGGCCTGGGCGGTGGCTACGCTTGGTGCATGGCTTTTGTTTTCTGGTGCACCAAGGAGGCCGCCAAGCAATTAAAACTCCCCAACCCGCTGTACAAAACGGGAGGGGTCTTGATGCAATGGAATCAACGCCCACAATTACGCATCACCCAGCCCGCGCCTGGAGACATTTTCATCATGGATAAGGGACAGGGCCGGGGCCATGCAGGCTTTGTCGAAGCACTATCCGGTCAAACCATCCATACGATCGAAGGCAACAGCAATGAAGCAGGTAGCGCGGAAGGAGACGGGGTGTACCAAAGAACGCGTGAGATTAGCCTGATTAACAAAGGATTTCTAAGGTTGTAAACCGCGCACACAGGCGCATCGATTCAAGCCAGCAATCCAGCCAAAACAGCCGCTTTCACGGCTGTTTTGCAATATTACCCCACCACCGACAACGTCGACACCCCGAAGCCACGGGCTTTCGTGACATTAATCTGCACAGCGATGCGTTGCTTCATTTCTTCTACATGGCTAATCACGCCAATCATTTTGCCACTGGCATTCAGGGTATCAAGCGCATCCAGGGCAATTTCCAGGGTGTCGGCATCCAGCGAGCCAAACCCTTCGTCGAGAAACAGCGAGTCTATCGAGGTTTTGTGGCTCACCAGGTCTGACAGGGCCAAGGCCAGCGCCAGACTCGCCAGAAAGCTTTCGCCGCCAGATAAGGTACGGGTGTCACGGGTCACATCGCCCTGCCAGGTATCAACAATTTCCAGTTCCAGTTCACCACTGGGTTTACGTTGCAGCAGATAGCGGCCTTGCAGGCGGTCGAGGTGACGGTTTGCAAGCCGCATCAGGTGGTCTAGCGTCAGACCTTGGGCAAATTTGCGATATTTATCGCCCTTGGCTGAGCCAATCAGACCATCCAGCCGCTGCCAGACATCTACGTCAGCGCTTCGTTGGTTGATTTCCAGCAACAAGCCTTGCTGGCTGGCGCGTCGATTATCATCGTCAAGCAGCAAGGCCAGACTGGCGCCTAGCTGCTGGCTAAGGGTTTGCCGTTGCTGGTCCAGCGCGGCAAGCTGTAGCGCCAGTTCAGTCTGAGAGAGTGTGGTGAGGGGGTGTTGTTGCAGTTGAATCAACTTAGCGCTGGCGGCATCAAGCAATGCCTGCGCAGTTTGCCGCGTCTGCTGTAGTTGCTGCTGTAATTGGCTCAGCTGTTGCGATTCTTCTTCTGACAGTAAAGCCGCATTAAACTCAGCAAAATCAGCGAATGGGCTACTGGCTAGCGCCTGGGTCCAATCTTGTTCGCTCTGAACCAGGCGTTGTTGCAAACCTTGCAAATCGGCTTGTAGCTGGTGCTGTTGCCCTTGCAACAGGGCTAACTGGCTCGCAAGGCGGTCGATGTCTAGACGACTGTTAGCCAATCGAGCATCGGCGTCAGCACAGGGCTCAAGCTCTACCAGAGCGGGTGCGTCCAGCCGCTGCCAGGCTAATGCCCAGGTTTCTGCTTGCGCCTGTGCGCTTTGGCTAACCTGCTGTTGGCGCGTTAGCTGTTCAATCAATTGCTGCAGGTGTTGCTGATGGGTTTTCCACACCAGCCATTCTTGTTCTCGTTGCTGCAACCAGTCGCTAGCGACTTCTGGCAGGTCAAATCCGGCCGCGCCGATTTCGCTGGCCACTTGCTGTTGTAAGTCGAGCAGATGGCGCTGTAAATCTTCGTGCTGCTGATTTAACCCAAGTCGTTGGTCAGAGGCAGCTTGTTGCGCCTGCTGCAGCAACCGCAGTTGGGTATTGGCGGCCTGCAGTTGCAAGACTTGTTGATTGGCGTTTTGCTGCGCCTGCGCCAGCCGCTGTTCGGCAGCCTCAACCGCTTGCAAAACCTGGTCCTGCCGTTGGTGGTGTTGTTGGGCCTGTTCTCGATGTTGTTGCAGCACAGCCGCCGATTGCCAATCTAAAACCGAGAGAGACACAGTCGCCGCGCTGGCTTGCCAAGCGGCGAGTGCCTGTTGTTGCTCGGCGTGGGTCTGGCTATGCAATTCAAGCAATTGTTGTCGCTTAGCTTGAAGTTCAGCCAGATGCATGCCAGCTTGCTGCCCCACATTTTCCGCTAGATCGCGTGCGCGCTCGGCTTCGGCTAAAGCAGCCTGGGTTAGCGAGAGATCCAGCGACTGATAGGTGGCCACCGCTGGATGCTGATGCGAGCCGCATAGCGGGCAAGCTTCATCTGGCTGCAGTTGTGTGCGTAGCGCCTCCAGGCTTTGAATCTTTTGCTCTTGTAGCAGCAAAGCGCGCTTGTCTTCGACCTGCTGTTTGAGCAGTTTGTAGTGTTGGCGCAAGGTTTGCAGTTGGACTTGTTGCGCACTCAACTGGTTGTCGAGCTGCACAATAGCGGCTTGTTGTTGCAATTCTTGGGCGGCCGCTTGGCGCAGTTGTGTCGCCTGGGTTTCAAGTTGTTGCCACGTGATCAACTGCTGTTGGCCGCTTTGCCATTGGCTGCGCAGTGTCGCCAGCGACTGTCCTGCCAATAATTGGTCGAGCGTGCCTTGTGCCTGTTGCATTTGGACCGTGCTCTGATCGGCTAACTGCTGAGCTGTAGCCATCACACTTTGCTGACGCAAGATCTGCGCGCTGCGTTGACTTAAACTGTTGTTAAGATCCGCCAGCGCCTCGGTCTTGGTGTGTAGGTCATGCTGCCACTGGGTTTGCAGTTCAAACTTGCCGCGCCAGCCTGAGATCAGCTCGCCCAGCCGCCCATGGTGCTGGGTCTGCGCTGAGAGGGCTTCAAGTTGTTGGTGTTCTTGCTGCAGATGCGCGAGCAGAGACTGTTGTTGTGCTGCGATCTGTCTGGCCCAGCTCTGTGCCTGCCAGTGGCTCGCTACCCGTTGCTGTTGGGTCTGAGTCAGTTGTTGCGCCACGCGTGCAAGATTGGCTTGATTGCTACCCAACTGCGCCAAGGCTTGTTCGTGCTCGCGGTACAGGGGCAGGATGGCACGCGCAGGGATGCTATCTGCCAGCCGCTGCAAATCGGCTCCAGCTTGTTGTATCGCAGCATCAGCCTGCTGCAGGCTAGCTTGTGCCTGGTTTCGTTCCTGAGTGGTTTGTGCCACTTCACGACACCATTGGTGTTGCTGCTGCGCCTGTTGCAATGCGGTTTGCACCTGACGAGACTCGGCTTCCAGCTCTTCTGCTTGTTGCTGCCGAGTCTGCCGTTCGGCATCGCTGAAAAGTGCCATACCGTCCGCTCGGGCCTGAAGTTGCGCCAACGTGGACTTGGCATCGCGAGCGCGCTCATACACCCGTTGTGAGATTTGTCCGTAAATATCAGTGCCGGTGAGTTCTTCCAATAGTTCAGCGCGTTCATTGGCATTCGCATTTAAAAACGCGGCAAACCCGCCTTGCGCTAGCATCATCGATTTGGTGAAGCGAGCAAAATCTAGCCCAGTTAGTGTTTCGATTCGTTTGAGTTTGTCATTGATCTGCGAGGTCAGAATCTGGCCATCGCCATCGGCCAGTTCAACCTTGGGGGCTTGTAAAGCTCCATTGGCCTTGTCGCGCGCTCGGCGTTGACTCCAAAACGCACGGTAGAGCTTGCCTTTGACTTCAAACTCGACCTCAGCCAGACAGTCGGCGGTGTGGCGCGTCATGATTTCATTGGAGGTGGCTGAGATATTTTTTAGCCGTGGGGTTTCGTGATACAGCGCCAGACAAATGGCATCCAACAAGGTGGATTTACCCGCGCCAGTCGGACCGGTAATCGCAAACAAACCATTATTGTTAAACGGGGGCTGGCTAAAGTCTATTTTCCACTCACCTTTGAGCGAATTGAGGTTTTTGAGCCGCAGGCTAAGAATTTTCATGCCGATGGCTCCTTCAGGCTATCAACAATCTCGCGGTAGCGCAGCGCAAGTTGCTCTGTGAGCAGAGGATCAAGCGTCTCTTGGGCCAGCCGCTGGTCAAACACCTCAAACGGGGTCAGTTCATCCAGGGTTTCTTGTGCGCCAGCGTGCAAGTTGGCGGCATTCTCTCCACGCTGTTTACGAATCCGCAGCAGTTCAACCGGCAAATTTTCAGCCAGCGCCTGAATCCGCCCATAGAGGTCAGATAGATAGTCATCGGCAGTCACCATCACTTCTAACCATACTGGAAACGCTGCACTGCACTGTTGCGCCGCAGCGGGAATCAACGCTGCCAGTTGTTCTAAATTACCGCTTAGCGATACCAAGGGCTGCACCAGAGGCACTAGCAGTGGGGTAATCGACTGTAAGCCATCAGCATCCACATCCACCAGTAGCACTTGTTTCTGTTGCTTGGCTTCGTCAAAACTCAGCGCAATGGGCGAACCACTATAGCGAATCTGCTCTTGCCCTCCGACAGTCTGGGGTCGGTGAATATGTCCCAAGGCAATGTAATCGGCGGGGGGAAACGCACTGGTTGGAAACGCTTCAAGCGCACCAACATAAATTTCTCGTACCGATTCACTGGCACTCGCCCCAACCGTGGTCAGGTGGCCGGTAGCGATAATCGGCAGCTTCAGGCCTAAGTCTGCCCGTCGTTCGCAAGCCAGTTGATATAGCGCCTGATAGTGTTGATGGATGGCCTGCTGCAGTGAGCGTTGTTTGTGCTCGGCACTTTGTCCGGCCTGGCTCTGCAAAACGTCGCGCGGGCGAATATACGCAACCGCACACAGTAACGCACCGGGCTGACCGTGTCGGTCGTTCAGCAGCAACAATTGTCGCGACAATTCGGGTTCAACCGACGGCACCACCGTGGTTGATAAATACGCCAGCAGCGGACGGCTTTCGCTGAGGGTGGCCACCGAGTCGTGATTTCCCCCCAGCACCACCAGCGCCGTCCCTGCATGATGCAAAGCCACCACCAAGTGGTTATAGAGCTCACGGGCATAGCTGGGCGGCGCACCAGAATCAAAGATATCGCCAACAATCAGCACGACGTCTACCGAATGGATCTGAACCTGTTGGATCAGCCAATCGATAAACGCCTGGTGCTCAACTTGACGGCTCTTGCCCATGAAGTGCTGGCCAAGATGCCAATCAGAGGTGTGAAGGATGCGCATGAGAACCAAGGCAGAGAATGAATGGCCTTTATTCTATCAAGCTGCCAGGGTCAACAGTATCCTTCTTCAGCGGCTGACAGGCTTATGCTGCACTTGGGGTAAACACACGCAGCCGATGGCCGTCAGGATCGAGTGCCACAAAGGTGTAACCAAAATCCATCTCGGTCAGGGTCTGTAGCATCACAAGTCCTTGCTGCGACCAGTCGGTAAACCAGTGTTCCACCTCCTGGCGATTGGGCACTGAGAAGGCAATTTCTCCGCCCCCACCTAGCGCTGTAGCGGCGGGTTCTACTGTGTGCTTGGACCACAGACCTAACATCACGCCTGACTCCAGCGCAAACAGCGCAAAAGTGGCAGAGGCTTCAATCGGGGATTTTTTCAATAAGCGCGTGTAGAACTCAGCGCTACGTTGTGGATGATCGACATACAGGAGGATGAAATTTGGCTCAAACATGGTGTGGTCCTTTGCGGTTGATGCAGACCAGAAGGAACGCCCTTCCCGCTGCAAACCAAAGCGTAACAAGCCATGTTGTCAATTTCTGTCAGTAGTGAACTAAGCCGACGCAATGCCCTCGACTTCACGCCACTGTTTGAGAAGGGCTTGTCGACGGCGTGGGTAGCGTTGCGGCTCAATCGTCAGGGAACGGATTCGATCGGTGCGAAAGTGGCGAAACCCTTGGCGTAATTCACACCACCCCACCAGCATCCGTACATGATCAAAATAGCCAAGGGCAACCGGCCAAATGGTTCGAGTCGATTCTTTTCCCTTGAGATCGCAATAGCAGAGGGTCAGCTTGTGTTCTGTGCGTAGCGCGTGGCGGATTTGAGCGATATCGATCAATTCAACGCTAAAATGTGTCGCAGGCCCGACCAGCAGAGCATTGTCATCCAGGGCATTGCGCAAGTTTTCTGGCAATACACACGCAATCTTGATCAGCGCGCTGTTTGCCGCTTCACTCAGTCGTTTGTCGGTGCGCTTGGCAACCCAGCGCGACCCAAGTACCAGGGCTTCAATTTCCTCTTGGCTAAACATCAGCGGAGGAAGCAAAAACCCCGGACGCAAGACGTACCCAAGACCCGCCTCACCTTCGATATTGGCACCTTGCTGTTGCAAGGTGCCAATATCGCGATACAGCGTTCGAAGACTGATGCCAAGGGTTTCGGCTAGTTGAGCACCCGACACCGGAAATCGATGACTACGCAAAAGCTGAATCAAACTCAATAAGCGTTGCGATCTGGACAATCGGGTCTCCATTGCACGGATTCAGCGGGTCCTTAAGTACTCCAGCAGATTCTGGCAGCTAGTTGGCTAGATACTTTTCTGCCGCATCCACGGTTTGGGCCATCAGGGTAGCAATGGTCATCGGTCCAACTCCGCCAGGCACCGGGGTATATGCGGCGCATTTATCGATGGCTGCCGACAGTTCGATGTCGCCAATCGCACCAGGATGATAGCCGGCATCGACCACCACGGCCCCGGGTTTAATCCACGCCCCTTTGATGAATTCAGGTTTGCCCACGGCGCCCACTACAATATCGGCCTGGCTCACAAGATGGGCGAGCCCCTCTGTTTTGGAATGGCAAATCGTGACGGTAGCGTTAGCATTGAGCAGCATCATCGCCACAGGCTTCCCCAGTATCGGGCTGCGCCCCACCACTACCGCATGCTTACCGGCAACACTGATTCCATAGTGTTGCAGTAAACGCATAATGCCTGCTGGGGTCGCTGAACCATAGGCGGCTTGGCCCATCGACATTTTGCCAAAACCAAGCACGGTCACACCATCGACGTCTTTTTCCAGCGCAATGCGGTCAAAGCAAGCCCGTTCGTCGATCTGGGGCGGTACCGGATGCTGCAACAGAATCCCTTGAACCTGTTTATCGGCATTCAAGCGATCAATTTCGGCCAAGAGTTCAGCCGTGGTGGTGGTTTGCGCCAGCACCACCTTGCGCGACTCCATTCCGACCCGCTGACAAGCATTGCCTTTCATTTTGACGTAAGTGGCCGAAGAAGGATCGTCACCGACTAAAATCGTGGCCAACACTGGGGCAATGCCAGCGGTGGTTTGTTTGATTGCCGCTACGCGGGTCGCCAGTTCAAGTTCGATTTGACGGGCAAGCAGTTTGCCGTCGAGAATCATTGCGCTCATTTTTTCCCTTTCTAACTAATAATGGTGTCACGGCACGAGCGGGTGACTTGCTCAGTTTCTAATCTAGAAACCGGTCAGATTGACGACCCGAGCACCACGCTCTGCATTGAGCAGCACATCTGCAACACGGAGATTGAGTAGTATGCTGCCCACTTTGTATTCATAAATCGCATAGACCGATGTGGTGATGCAGCTTTGCGCCGTAATACCGACGGGCAGGCTCCAATCATACAGCGGGCTGGTTTTATCTGAGATGAAAATCACATGCCTCGCCCTGCTGAAACGATTTCTTCATTAGGCATAAGCAGGCTTTCCAGACCAAAATCATCCTGACTTTGTGCGGCTTGGATCAACGGATCAAACCACCTCCCTGCACGTTTTGGATTAAGCACGGAACAGTACAAGCAGAACGTGGTATGTACTAGCGCCGTCGGGTACACTTAAAAACAATGTATATATATTATTACTTACGCATAAAAATGCGCAGAATCATGAATAGCGTGGCCACGCGCCTGCTATTACTGGCGCTATGCATTGTCTGCTTAGGTTTAGTTGTGCGCTATTTTACCTTAATGCGCTTTCTGCACGAAGAGTTAGCCACAGCCATTGAGAGTCAACAATTAACCCTATCAAGTTATATTGCGCACAATATAAATGACAATGCAATAAATAAACAGGTAACCCTTAACCGCATCGCTTCATCATTGCCACCCAGTCTGCTGAGAAAACCCACGCAACTACGCTACTGGCTAGAGCAGCAGAACAAAGATCAAACATCCCGCGCCGAGGATTTCTTGGTGGTGGATCTAGCGGGGCAGCCGATAGCGGCTTTTCCTGCAACGACTAAGTGGAAGCGACTCACACCTGACATCCGAGCCCTGATCCAGGCCAAATTATCCGGGCACCTGGGAGCGGGTCGCCTGCTCATGAATCAACAGGACAATGCGCCGCTTTATCTGATGGCCGCGCCGATTAAAGGCCAAAGCAATCGAGCGCTTGGCGCACTAATCAGCATCAGTAAATTGGCTGACACAGGATTATTGGATGCATTACTTGCGGCACAACCGAGCAAGGCGCTCGGTGGCTTCATGTTGTTTGCACCACAAGACAAACTGTCCTTCGCAATTTCTCCCTCTGGGCTGACTCTTGTCCCGCTGCTAACGCACGGGATCAATCCACTGCAAGATCTCGCCATGGCACGCGTGAGTGGCAGCGAAATCGTGACCGATGCAAAAGGTGAAGAGCGGGTCGTAGCAATGGCTTCGATCGCCAGTACCGGTTGGGTGATGGTGGCCCATCTACCGGGTCGTGTTGCGTTTTCAGCCGTCACACGGGCACAGCATTTCTTTATTAAAAATGCCATTCTGGCGGTCGTCGTGTTTACGCTGCTCACCTCACTTGGACTGTATTGGGTATTTCGCTCTTTGTTTCTTGCCGCGCGTCACGCAGACCGCATGACGCGCGGTGAACTACCGCTAGAACCGTTACCCACACTACGCAATGATGAAGTGGGTCATCTGATTGCCGCGTTCAATCGTCTGTTGGATAAACTGCATCTACATCAGGCAGAACTTGCGCGTTTGGCACACCATGACACGTTGACCGGTCTACCTAACCGGGTGTTGCTCTCTGATCGTCTGCAACAGGTATTAGCTCAAGCGCAACGGCAACAGACCAAGGTGGGCTTGTTGTTTCTTGATCTGGATGGTTTTAAGCAGATTAACGATACCCTGGGCCACGAGGCGGGGGATGAGGCATTGCGGCAAATTGCGCAACGTTTGGCGCTGATTGTTCGGCAGGCCGACACGCTAGCGCGAATTGGTGGCGATGAGTTTGTGCTGTTACTGAGCAACCTGAAGGACGACGCGGAACAAGCGGTGCATACGGTCGCGCTAAAATGTATCGCTGCGCTCTCCACGCCGATTTTTATCTCAGGCCAAGCTTGTAGTGTGGGCGTGTCGATTGGTATCGCGCTGGGAGACAAAGACAGTTCTTCTGACAGGCTATTGCAGGCGGCAGACCATGCAATGTATCAAGCCAAGAAAACCGGACGTGGTGGCTATGCCATCTACCAGTACCCTCCGGCCATTAACGACACGCAATCGACATAAGAACCCGCTCAATCTTTCAGTGCCGCTTTGGCTGCATCCTCTGCGCTCAGGCCATCAAAGAACTGATCGGTAAACCACTCGGCCTGTTCTTCAATATGCATTTGCGCTTCATCACGGGTAGCACCTGCAGCAACCAGCAGCTCTTCCACTTCGGCACACCATTCAAGCAGCGCAATGGTATCTGGATCTAAATCGGGTTTTTTCTTGTTGGCCAAGATGGCCTCCTCATTGTCAGGAATAGCAGGAACCGGTCGCCATTTTACGCGAGTAGTGGGGTTTGTCATCCTGAACACGGACACTTCTGGTGAGCGCCCCATGCGTTTATCCGCCTTATCGATGCAGTTTTGCGCATTTTCTGGTCTAGAATGCATTTCTTATCATAATTTGACTGAATCAGCACCATAATTGATCGATCATGCATCACACAATCCATTGCGTAGCAGCATACTATCTGCACATTAATAGCGGAGATTTTTGATGCGAGCCTTATGGATGACCGGTTTATTACTGGCAGCACCTTTGGCCTGGGCCAACCACTTCAGCCTGCACAGTAGCAGTGTAGTGAATGGCCAGTTTACCAAAGCCCAGTTTGCCAGCAGTTGGGGATGCAGTGGGCAGGATGAGTCCCCGCAAGTCAGTTGGAGCGGCGCCCCCGTGGGGACCAAGAGTTATGCGCTGACAATTTATGATCTAGACGCCCCGACCGGCTCGGGCTGGTGGCATTGGGTTGTCGTGAATATTCCGGTGAGAGCCAGCGGATTACCGCAAGGCGCCAGTGGTCACCCGCAGAAACTGCCGCTTGGCGCACTAGAGACCAATACGGATGGAGGGGTCGAGCATTACAACGGTATCTGCCCGCCGCTGGGCCAGGTACACCGCTACCAGATCACCATTCATGCACTAAAAGCCGATAAGTTAGCCTTGCCTGCCAACGCGACTGGTGCCATGGCGGGATTTATGATCAATATGAACCGCTTGGGTACAGCCAGTTTAATGGTTAAAGCTGGGCATCAATAGTTGACCAAACGGGGGCGAGGCAGCCTAGTTTGGTTTTTGGAGTGCTTGCATGGCAAGAACCATCATTGCTCGCCCCGGTGTTGGGGTCTCGGCGCATATTGTTCAGAACCAAGCGCTTAATTTTGTACGGCTGGTCCTGGAACAACCAACCTTTATTTGGGTCCGGCGCGGGATCAAAATCTTGACCACCCAACAGGGGGTCTACACAATTCATGCGGGGCAAGCGGTCGCTATTGCTGGCGGACAGACCTGTGACATTAGTAACCAACCGGCAGTAACCGGCGGCTATGAGGCCAGTTGGATTACCTGGGATCCAGGTCTGCTACAAAGCTATCACCCAGGTAAACACAGCACACCAATTTGCAGCGCCCTGGTATTGGTTCAGCCTGCGCCAGCCGTCGAACAGGCCTATGAACGCGCAGCAGCGGCCATTCGCGACCAAGCAACCCTACCATTGGAAATTGCACGGCATTGCCTAGAGGAGATGCTAGTTTGGCTTGAACTCTCGGGGGGACATTTTCTAGTGCAAAGCCCGGTCAGTGTGACAGCACAGATACGTCAACTATTGTCGAGTGCGCCTGACCAGCATTGGACTGCGCCATTCCTAGCCCGGCACATGGCAATGAGTGAAGCGACTTTGCGCCGCCGTCTTGCGGCTGAATCGACGCATTTGTCTGCATTATTGGTGGATGTACGCATGACTTTTGCCTTGACCCTGTTGCAGTCGACTGACAGGCCGGTAACTGAGATCGCATTACAGGCAGGGTATGAATCTGCCTCGCGTTTTGCCATACGGTTTCGTCAACGTTTTGGCTTTTCACCTTCGGCCATCCGTGCGCATCAACCTCCTGTAGCGTAATTTGATCTGACACCAGGCAAGCGAAGACTGCAGGTGTCATGATCGCGCTAACCATCAGCTCATCACGGGGCCAAGAGATGACAAACCACCCTGATCGTCGGCGTTTTCTTCAACTGTCCGCACTCTGCAGCTTGGCACTATTGCCCATTTGCGGACGCAATCGCCAAGTGGCTTTTGCCGCTACACTGCCTAATGGCAACTATTATCTAATTCATCAAACCGAGTTGATCAGTACGTTCAATCAAGTGCTTGGCGCAGCACAACAGTTTTGGCAGCCACGATTTGGCGTAGCACGTACTGCGTTGATGGTGAATCAGGCGCGGGCAAAGTTTAAATCGTTACTTGCTGATTTGCCGGAAGTCGGCGGCGAACGCAATTGGGATACACAGTTTATTCCCATTGCCGCCTGGTATGTGGCGCTCTACCAACCGATGAAAACCCAAGGCATGTCGGCAGAAGACGTTGGCCAGTTAATCTATCGCATCTATCAGATTCAGTTGGCACAGACCCCGAAGGCAGAGGCAAAAGCAGAAGGTGATGCACTGTTTAGCACGGATACACTGGCCCAGATGCACGCTTGGGCCGACTGGACCCAACAACGCGAATACCCGGCTAATTGGGTCGCCCAGTTTATTCCAGGCGACGGCAAAAACTTTGATTTTGGCTACGACTATGCTGAGTGTGGATTAGTGAAGTATTTCAAGTCGCAAGGGGTGCCAGAACTCGCACCCTATGTCTGTCTAAACGATTTTATCAAAAGCGCGGCAATTGGTTCAGGACTTGAGCGTAGTAAAACCATCGCCATGGGCGATGGGATATGTAATTTTCGCTATCGGCATGGGCGTAGCGTGACGCAGAGCTGGGATAGCGAAATCACTCATATACGGGCAAAAAGCCAAGACAAGACCGCCTAAGACCCCTGCTCTGGCTCTTGGGCCGCTGCCTGACGCAATTTGTCTTTTTTGCTCATGCGCCGACCTTTAATTCCCCCGGTGGAATCGGAATCAGCGGCAACCGCGATACCAGCGGCCGTTTCTACCGGTTCAAACCCTGGGATCTGTTCGCGCGTCAGCCGTAGATGGTTGCGTGTTTCTATCAGCTTGAAATGCGCGGCATTATGCGCACTGATAAAGCTGATCGCCATGCCAGAGGCGGCCGCCCGCCCGGTACGCCCAATGCGATGGATATAATCATCCGCCGAACGGGGCAAGTCGTAATTAACCACCACCGGCAACAGACTAATATCAATCCCACGGGCTGCGACATCGGTCGCCACTAAGATCGGCAGACTGCGTTTTTTGAACTCAGCCAATACCTGAGTGCGCCGTCCCTGGCTAAGGTCACCATGAAAGGCGGCGGCACCTAGCCCGGCACGCTGCAATTTTTCGGCAACGCGCTCGGCAGAATGTTTACTTGCAACAAACACCAGCACCCGCTCCCAGCCACTTTCTTGGATTAAGTGGCGTAGCAAGGCGGTACGACGGCTGCTATCCACCTGGATCGCGCGTTGCAGGATATCCGGTTGTCCTTGCGCGTCCGACTTAATCTGAATCGTGACCGGGTCGCGTAGCAGGGTTTGAGCCAAGAGCTGCAATGCGGGAGGAAAGGTAGCAGAGAACATTAAGGTCTGTCGCTCAAGCGGCAGTTGCGCCAACAGAGCATCTAATTCTTGGCTAAATCCCAAATCTAGCAAACGATCAGCCTCATCCAGCACGAGTGCCACTACGGATGAAATCGTTAGGGCATGGTGTTCGATCAAATCCAGCAACCGTCCGGGCGTCGCCACCAGAATATCGGCGCCGCCACGTAGTTTGAGCATTTGTGGGTTAATCGATACACCACCATATAAGGTAACAATCTTTAATGGCTCGGGCATGCACTGAGCCAACAGACGTAACGTATCGCCAATCTGATGGGCCAATTCGCGCGTTGGCGCCAAGATTAGTACGCGCGGGCGACGCGGTGTAGTGCGCGGCGCTTCTAGCATTTGTTGCAGCAACGGTAAGGCAAAAGCCGCCGTCTTGCCTGAGCCGGTTTGTGCAGTCGCCAGCACATCGCGGCCACGCAGAATGGCAGGAATAGCCGCTGTTTGAATCGCGGTGGGAACGAGATAACCAGCTTCCCCAACGGCACACTGCAGAGGGAAAAGTAAACCCAGGGTGGTAAATGGCATGGTTTGAAAAGTCGAAGACTGCAGAGGGGCAAGTCGGGTTAAATTGCGGGGACCACTAGCTGGCTGCGGCCAAGTCTAAGGCGTACACGCGAAGACCGCAACTCTGATGTCACACACCAGCGTCTGATTCAGGCTATTTAGCGTCAGGCCAGCCAAAGGTTAACGCTCGCAACAAAATAATTTTAGAGCAGATTATTGGTTGCCTTAAACAACAATCCACATATTACAACAAATAATCAATGTATTACGCTTCAGACTTATCGCCCCCTCTCCTCTTCACCCCTGTGCACTGCTCTGGCATGACAAGCGCTAAATTAAATATCGAGCAGCGTAATTGCATCGAACTGCAGGTGGTGCATCCATTCACGCAGGATCAGTAGCGTTGCAGCAAATTCAGCGGATTTCGGCAGACTGTCGGTCGCTGCAGGACGCCCCTGGGAGATCATAGCGAGACGCTCAAAGCACTGCTCCACCGCATCACAGGTCAGGCGTAAAGGCGCAGGGCCATTCAAACCTGAGGCTACAGCGATATCACGCAGCGCCGAGTAATCACTAATCAATAAAGATTTTTCGTCTCGCAAACTACGCATGCACGCCAACTGGTCTTCAACCAGCATAATCGCGTTTTCCAATTCAGCAGGCGTGGGAGGTTGATGATGAAAAAAATCTTCGGACACACGTTGGGTGCCAAGATCCAAACTCAAGGTTAACGAGGGGCTTGCCTCGCGGCCACTGACAACATGGGTTTGCAAAGCCGCAATAGAGAGCAACGTAACCCCAGGATCGGCGCTAAACTCAGCCCGCAGCCGATTATATTGTTCAGTAACCTCCCGTAAGGTCAAAGGCGCCGGACTCATGTGTAGTCTCTATTCATATCGACGTGTCGATGCACCCCAGGGCACACCAGGCGATCACTTTTAATGTGATACATCTCAACATCCGGACGGATAAAGAACGGCATTTCCCACGGATTTTTATCGATAAATGCCTGACGGATTTCTTCAAACACTGGGCTTTGTGGTGGAACCAGTGAAGCATGCCCTTCTATGATGGTGTAATTCCATTCAATTGCACGTTCAAAGGTAAAGCTGGCGCGTTCATCCATAACAAAAAAGCAATGCGGGTCACGCTTAAGTAACTTCGACTTAAAGGTTTCAGGAAAAGTAATCAAGAAGATGTCATCTTCTTGCGACGACAAAAACGCCAGAACCGTGGTGTGCGGTTGCTCTGCAGCCATCGTTACCAACACCCCAACTTTATTTGGATGGTCACGCCCCTCTACTTGCGGCAAGGCGGTGAGTTCAGTCCACGGTATTGGGCGTTCAAGTCGCGGGTCCTGTGGGAACACATAGCCGGGTTCGCTAATTTCGACTGCCGGGGTAAACCCATGCAGTAGAACGCATTCGCGCGGCTCAAGAATCGCCCAATCATCTTCGACACTGATGACCCGGCCTTTATATGAAGCCCGATAAACGCGAATCGACGAATCAAACTCATCGACCCCGGTACGATTATCCAGGTGAATGGTTGCCAGATCCCCCAACTTTAAGCTATGTCCTTTGGGGAAAAACAGGCGTAGACGATTATCCCATTGCGGATAAACGCCACAAATGTGCAGCACAATATCACCTTGCTGATAAGCCGCGAGCACACCCAGTATTTGTTTACCCAAAAAGGTGACTAGATTCATGCTGTAACGCCCTTTCATTGCGTCCTGAAGGTCAGAACCTACGGGCGGATAAGGAATGATGCGCTAGCATTTTACGCATCACGTCTTAGCGATGCGTAAAACCACGCAGCGCGCCAAGGGATCCGCCGAACTGCGATTCATGGATTCCTAAGACGCTTGGTGCTTACCATAAACCTGGCCCGAACTAACGGCAATCCCAACCAAGGGTCAACCATCATTTCGCCAGCACAGCCGATCGATCAGATCAATGTCGTTTTTTGGCCGTATTGATAGCGTCTTTTGGCTCTGCATGCAGGGAGGCACTCAATTGCAGCAATTCAGGTTGAAACGTTGCCGGGTTCGCCTGTGCCAACAGCGTATCCAGAAGGCGAGGATAGTGTTTTAGGCGCGCGGACACCGATTGATGCTTCGCGCCAGGAAGACCACGAAGATTAAACGGGTAGGACTTGGCAACTTTCTGCGGGGCATATTTACGTAGCAAACCAAGCGTGTGGCGCAATTCTTCAGTTGTACGTGCTATTTTCTGATTTAAATAAGCCTTTTGCTGCTTATTGCGAATCGTAATACTTTGTTCAATCAGATCATTCATCAATTGACTCTGCAAAGTCGATAATGACAATAGCCAACTCACCTCTTGCGCAGTCACTTTTGGAAACGGTTTAGCCTCTGGCAAGGACTTTTGATCTGCTGGAGCGGTTACCGACGGTACCGCCGTTCTTGGGGCAGCCTGGAGAACGGAAGGTAGATCACAAGAAGCCACCGAAAACAGGTATAGCAGCAAGGCCAGGGACACCAAGACCGCCAGCCCACAGGCAGCCTGACACAGCCACGACATACCACCTTCCTTACCCGCCAGAAGACCAGTTGCCTCATGCACGGCCACCGGACCCGGTGGGGCATATAGAGCGTGCTCCTTATTATCTGATTTCATTCCGGTCATCAATTCTAATCCAAATGAGCCCATTAAAACCCCCACATAGACTTATATAAAATATTAGGCCAAGCATTAATGATTAAATAAGATCATTCTTAAACAGATGAACTAAATTCACATTAAACTCAGCGCATGAAAAATTATGTAGGCTATTATTTTACAAATATCCTGAAATTAACATCAGACTATGAATTATTGATTGGATTTTCAGATTAATCTGAATAGGTAATAAGAAAATGTTCGTAAAACATCACCAGGTCGTCGTTCTCACCTCAGGCAGAAAACCAGAAAACATGAAGAGATAGGAAAAGAAGATCCAGGGCGTGAGGCATGCCCTATTTCAGCTCCCTGCAAAAATTTTTTGCTGTATTTGGATACCTAAATTTCAAGCATTACGCTAGGATGCTGAGCATGAAAACCAATGATCCAGCAAAGGTTCTGGCTTGGCTGCAGGGAAAGCCGACGCAACAGGCGCTACGCGAAGCTTTTCCTGACCAATGGGAGATAGTTGAACAAGAGTTGGCTACCGCTATTGCTGAACATGACCCCGCCCGCTTACACCGCATGCTCAAGCCAGAGCATGCGGGCAGCGCATCAGGAAAACCAACGTTAGGCAAGCGAGACAAGGCACAAATAATCCATACGTTGATTCGCCAGCAAATGGCAGCGCGTGCGATTGAACACTATAGCCAAATGATTGCCACCGGGAAGACCCATGGCAAAGTGCGTTTCAATCTATTTAATGGCCTACTGGCACAGAAATTACTATTTAAACGCGCGTTTGTACGCAAGCCGGTCTCTATGTTTTGGTTTAAATTGTACTGGCCATTGGTCTGGCAAAAACGGTTTTTGATGCCACTGGTTGAACGCAAGGGAATTTACTGTTTTTATTCGAAAAAGCTGATCTCCCAGCTTACCAAGCTGATCGCGGGACGCAATTGTCATGAAATTGGCGCAGGCGATGGTACGCTTTCGCGGTTTCTGACTGAGGCTGGGGTCAAGATAACCGCCAGTGACGATTATAGTTGGGCCCACCGGATTCAGTATCCTGAATCAGTGGTTCAGATGGATGCAGAGACCGCACTAAAACACTACACACCCCAAGTGGTGATTTGCTCTTGGCCACCTGCACATAATCATTTTGAGTCGGAAGTATTCCGCTCTGCCGGTGTTGAGATGTATATCGTAGTGTTAAGCCAGCACCATTTTGCCAGCGGCAATTGGCAGGACTATGCATCACAACAGGATTTCACGCTGGAACAGCGTCCCGATTTAAGCGCTTTGCTACTACCACCTGAACTAGGCTGTGAGGTCGTGGTATTTACGCGCAAAGCAACCAGAGGATCAGAGGGATAAAAAGCGGACAGCGTGGCAATCAGGTATGATTAAGCCCTTGTTATTTGCCCGAGACTTGACCCCCCGTGTACCAGATCATCGCCTCCGACCTCGACGGTACTTTACTCGACAGCAACCACATGGTGGATGCTTACACTGCTGACACTTTGCAGCAATTGGCCGATCGAGGGCTCCATTTTGTCATTGCCACCGGCCGCCATTTTAAGGACGTCTCGGGAATCCGATCCATGTTGGGAATCCGCGCCCATCTGATCACCTCAAATGGCGCACGCGTACACGCCCCAGATGACCAACTGATCTATAGCAAAAATGTGGATGCGGCGCTGGTGCGCGAACTGGCCCAACCCAAGTATGCAATGGGTACATTATTGAGCTTTTACCTGGACCACGATTGGTTGATCGACCAGCCAAGCCCGAGGTTGCTTGAGATGCATCAGGATTCTGGCTTTCATTATCAGATTCGTAATCTCTCGAAGCACAACGGGGAAGGCGTCGCTAAGGTATTGTATGTAGGTGAGCACTCACATTTGCTGCAGATCGAACAACGGCTACAAGCTGCATTTGGGGACACCGTCACCATTACTTTCTCAGCACAGGATTGCCTTGAAGTCATGGCTCCAGGTGTGTCTAAAGGCAGCGCGCTGTCGATGGTTCTGGAGCGCCTTGGACTGGATGCACAAAACTGTCTGGCTTTTGGCGATGGGCAAAACGATCTTGAGCTATTGCAAACAGCGGGTCATCCACGGCTGATGGGCAATGCAAACCCCAGGCTGGTCGCCATGCTACCGCATGTAAAACGCATTGGCAGCAACCAAGATTCAAGCGTGGCTCGCCATTTGCGCCTGCTTTTTAATGTCTCAGATTAGATTAACCGCTGCCCAATCCTGTCTCATTGCCCACCTTGATCGGTGGGCAAATTATTTGTAGCGCAGGGAGAACATAAAACGGAAAGGATCAATAGAAAATAGAAGGACACCACCAACGGATAAGGTGCCCAGGTTGCGCGCATATCACCCTATGATCTACTGCACGCGACTACCCCGACGCGTACAGTGAGAACCAGCTTAGAGCGAAGGGTGTCAGGCAATATGCGCGCAACCTGGGCACCCTTAATTTGAGCACCCTGGGTTACTCACCCAAGAGATCTGGCGGCTTGAAACTTGCTGCCTGATCTGTTGGAACCAGCTTACCTACCTGACAGAAAAATGCTCGTCATAACTCGGAATCATCCTGAAAATATGCATGAATAGTTCTGAATAGTTCTGAATTTAAGGAAATACTTAATTAACTGCACTGGTTTTTAACCTATTGAGAATAAATAGTCAAAAAAAACAAGTAAAACGGGTAACACAGGCAGAATTAAACCAAGATAGAAAACACTCAAACGGGATAATCAGGAAAGGCCAAACGGGATAATCAGGAAAGGCCAAACGGAGGATTAGGCGGTCAACGCCATCGACGGGGCCACCACAGAAGCACGGTTCACAAGAACGCAGCTCAAGACATCACAAGCGAGGGTTATTGTTCCGTGCAATAGAATTGAAAGTCTTCGTTAATTTGGACGTTATACAGATGGTCAGACACCGGCGTAAAAGTCATGGAACCAGAGGCCCCAGGCTGAAGCATCGGAAATAACATAGAAGTATCCGCGCCCGTGTCGTCTCGATAGCGCTCAACCCCCAAGGTGGAATACTTAAAGCGACCTTTTCCCAAATCCTGAAAGCGCACATTCAATTGGCGATGCATCACTTGCAACAAGCCATTGGCCTTCCAACTTAAGTTAAAAGTCCATTGCGCACTGGCGGGGAACACCATCATATGACCATTTAGTTGGGATTGACCGCTCTTCCCCTGCATGAGCACCAGATTTGCCAAGCAAGGGTTTTGTGGCGCCGATACGCGCCCACCGGATGGGTTGGCCCACCACAGGGTCAACGCCAGCACCGTTTCCAGAGCCAAGATAATTAAATATTTTTTTGCATCAGGGAAACGCATGATTCCGCCCCATCCGGTAATGCACTCGGGCACGCCAAGATGATGTAGTTTTTTCCAATCGACCGGTAATAAAGATAACGTATGGATTGCGGGTCAACAGAGAAGAGGTGGTAGCGCGCCAGAATATCTTCCTGGGTCACACCGGGATCCTTGTATACATAGATTTTCATGCCCTGATCCCGTCCTAACAGACGAAAGCCACTATCAGACATAAATAGCAGGCGACCACACATCAATCCCATCAGTAATATGGCTAATGCCAGGATAAATTCTAGATCGAGCGACTTGGAGGTCCAGCGCTGCAAAAAAGACTGGGCGGCATGCCGTTTAGTGGCTTGGACGGGTGAGTCAGGAGTGGAATCTAATTCGGGGGGTGGGTCTGCCATTTGAAAATCAGGCTCGGGGTCGACTGCTACCCCTCCTTGGCGGGCGTCGCCAACATAAGCTAAACCAACACGAGGCAATGTCTTGAGCAAATCGGCCGAAAGCCCAATGGAAGCAAAAGCATTTCGTAGCCCTTTGACCACCTTGTAATAATTGTTTTCAGTGACAATCACCCCTCGGGATTCCCATAGAATCTCGATAATTTGCCGTTTGTCCTGTACCCCTTCTAGCAAGGCGTGCAAGAGTCGCGCTTCATTTTCCTTAAGCTCGACCTGTGATTCGGGCGTGTACAGCTGCCTGCGCTGCCGGTCGAAACAGACTCGGCCTTCAAGCACATACATCTGGGGGTAGTCATTTTGTAAAAGCATGTAGTCTCTATCGGTTCCAGCAATCTTAGAACCGGGATATAACCAACTGCCCAGCGGGGCTCAGACTACAAACCAGGCCGGGCACTAACTGCCAAGAAGGTCAGAACCAGGCCAAATCTGCCAGTTGGCGGTCCGCCTCCATTACTTAAAGCCCCATGGGTTACAGGGATGATTGAACGCTCACCTCTCGTGGCAAACGCAACTCCATGGGCCGACCTGCTACAACTCATATATAAGTTGCCCATACGCTCTAGCCAGACATTATACATGCCGAATAGTGTCATGCCATGACCTGTATCGACAAATGATAATACAGATTACATGCTAGCATGCTTGAGTAAGTGAACGGTTTTTGGAATAATGGTTCTACTTTACTATGGACCCCCTAATGAACGACCCTGACCCCGATGCGGCACAGCATACGCCAGTAACACCTTCTTCCTCTTCTTTAGTAGCAGCGCCACCAGGATTGATAACACGCCTGGCTCGACAGTTGCGTTCTCATGTTTTTCTGATTAAGCCACACAAAAAGGCCAAAAAAAAGCAGGCTAAGGCATTAAAGCGCGCGAACAAACATGCAGCGCAAAACCGCCTGGACGCACAAGAAAAAGATTTGCTCTCCCGTTCGCAAGATCTTGAAAATCTAACGGTTTCTGAATTGATGCGCCCCGCACATGAAATGGTGTATCTGTCTGCTGCGCACGATGCAGAACACAATATTGCGTTGATTCAGCGCACGCGCTTTAGCCGTTATCCCTATTTTGCTGATGACGGGGAAACCTTACTTGGGATGGTGCACTTCAAGGACTTATTCCCATTAGGGGCGCATGGGGCTGATTTTTCTGCGATTTTGCGCAAGGCATTGGTAGTGCCTCCTGACACACCGGTGCCTGAATTGTTTCAACGCTTCCGCCAAGGAGCCTCTCACTTTGCATTGGTGGGCTACCCAGGAGAACATCCTGATGGTTTTTTGACCATTGATAATTTATTGGGGGCACTGGTTGGAGAAATTCGCGATGAATTTCGGCGTGATGGTGGCAATTGGAATCGCCTGGATGATGGTTCGCTGCTAGGGAAAGGTTCGATGAGCTTGTTTTCGCTCAAGCATGCGCTAGGAATTGAACTGCCCGAACTCCAAGTGGATTCGGTCAGCGGTTTGATTATGGACCGGTTGGGACGCTTGCCTAAAGAAGGCGAACGGATTGCGTTTCACTCCTTCGATGTCGTGATTAAACGCATGCAAGGGCCGCGCATCTTACTATTGAAAGTTCTCCCGCTCAAAACGCCAACCATCATCGAAAACCGGCAAGCTTAGCTGTGGGACTGCTCCAAGCTCGCCATCAGGTGTCGAACCGCCAGATTAAACGGCTCGACCCAAGCTTTATCAAACTGATGGTCGGATGCATTCACTTCGGCAGCCGCGCGCAAGGTTGAGCGCGGCTGACCACGCGTCCCCTGCTTCACCATAACGGCCTCAAAGGCATCAACTTGGGCCAAAATCTTGGCACCTGACACGATATCGGCACCAGACAGCCCCAAGGGATAGCCACTACCATCAGGTTTTTCGTGGTGCTGCAGCACCATAACAGAGGCATCGTCCCAACCCGGCATGCGCTGCAACAATCCAGCCCCCCATCGGGTATGTTCATTCATCAACTTGCGCTGATCTTCGCTTAAGCGTGCGCCACCGACCCAATGAGCATCGGGCAAAAGCATCATACCGACGTCATGCATATACACGGCGGCGCATAGCTGATCCACATTAATCGGAGCCCCAGCAATTTCATTGGTCAGCAACGCCAACTTCAGATTCCGCTCGGTACGACCATCAAACAAGATAGAGCGCCCTTCAAGCTGCAAGGCTAGCTGGTGAAAAAACGCCAAGTCCCCACCATGGTCATACTGCAAAGCATCAAAATTGGGAACCACCACATTCCTACCTCGACTTGCCGCCCCGGTCATAACGTCAATTAACCGGTGGCAGGCTGCATCCATTTCTCCTGCAGACAAGGTGTGAAGCCCCTCTAGGCCCGTCGTAAATTCGCCTAGATGCAAGTTATCCGTAGATTCGTGGTTGGACAGCACATCAATCGCCAGTTGTAACCGGTCAATCGATAGTAGCAACACATCAGCCAAAGACGTTGAGAACGGCACTTCAGCCGCACGGACTCGGGCAAGTAAAGTCTCGGTGCCGTGCATAAAGGGCACAAGAAACCCCAAGCGGCATAGACTGGCATCACCCTTGATATTATGAAAAACACGGAATAAATCGGCAACGGCTTTCGTATCATTTGGCTGGACTCTGAGTTGCGCCACCAAAGCTTCAATATGTGGGGCGTAATCTGATAAGGCATCTCGAAAATCCTGAAAGCTCTCTTCGTCTTCAATCACAACTGGCAATTGTTCTTGACTCATCAGATTACTCCGCTTGTACATACGTTTATAACGTTAAGTATATCGCGCAGCCCTATTCAAAAAACATAACAATTTTCAACTTATTGAAACATTTATATAAACAACAGAAAAAAACTGGCCTATCACACCAGCCGACTGATAAAATTTACCACTATATAATTATGGCGATATAATCACAGCATGCCTGATACTGATCAAACCATGCAAAACGCCAGCCAGCTACGCAAGCAAATCATGCTACTGGTGCGGCGACTGCGCCGCGAAACCACCCCGATGGAAATCCCCCTCGGTCAGTTGTTGTTGTTAAGCCGCATTGAGCAATTGGGCGAGAATGCCACACCGACTGCCCTAGCAGAATATGAGGGACTACGGCCTCAAAACCTTTCTGCATTGCTGCGTAAATTAGAGCAACAAGAATTAATCGACAAAGAAGGCGATTCAGAAGACAAACGAAAATACCGCATCCGACTAACCAGTGGCGGCTTACAAGCGTTAGAACATAACCGCTCAAGCCGCGATAATTGGCTGGCTCAGGCCATGAAGGCCTCGCTCAGCCAAGAAGAACTGGCGCGGCTACTTGAGGCAGGTCATTTATTGGAAGCGCTGGCAGGCTACGCCAACGGGGAAGAATCCAGTACGGACCAAGCAAACCGTGCAATCCAGAATATAACCGTAAAACCCCGTGTATAAATGCGCAAGAAGGCTGCTCTAAACGGGGTCATAATCTATTCAGAGGGACTTGGCTAAAAGTTTCAAATTAAAAAAAATACTTGCATGCATGGAAAACCTTATGCATCATCCCTCCCTGCAGGATTATCAAGTTGACACAGGTGCTTTCGGGGTGACGCAAGTCGGCATGACCGTTCACCATTTACCTTGATTTTCATGCGATTGACTCAATTTTATTATGATTGGAAACACACATGGCAACGGGTACCGTTAAGTGGTTCAACGACGCTAAGGGCTTCGGCTTTATTACACCGGACGAAGGCGGCGAAGACGTTTTTGCTCACTTCTCCCAAATCAAGGCTAATGGCTTCAAGACCCTGGCCGAAAACCAGAAGGTCAGCTTCGAAGTGACCATGGGCCCGAAAGGCAAGCAAGCTTCTAACATTGAGCCGATTTAATCAACGGCCAAGTTAGATGACCAAAGCCCGGATACGTCCGGGTTTTTTTGTGGCCAAAATTCAGGGTAATGAGTAAGAAATTTCTTAGCAATCTGCGTATTGTATGGAACTCCCTTGCATTCATCCTATCCAATAGCTATTGAGTATTTTGCTAGAAGATCGAAACACCATATGACAAAAATTTTTAGTATGATTTCAGTAATTACCATGCTGGCGCTGGTCAGCGGCTGTGCCAACATGAATCATCGCCAGCGCAATACCGCAGTAGGCGCTGGCGCAGGGGGGGTTCTAGGAGCAGTTTTGACCGATGGAGATCCATTAGCCACGGTTGGCGGTGCTGCAGTTGGTGGGCTAATCGGCTACAAAACAACGGGTTCATCGCATCATCATAAATAGAGAATTTGACACCGCAGCCGCTAACTCACGGGGCAGCAAACTGCTATCATCTAGCTATTATGCATTGATATTGGTTGCTCATGTCTAACCCCCAGCGCATGCAATGGTCGCGGCTGCTTTCCGCGAAACGGTTCAAAGTTCACCAAGGCGTAATCAAAGAAACCCACACTCCGGCTACCGAAGAAGGAAGCCCGGGGTTACGCACTGATTTTCATATTGACCATGACCGTGTTGTATTTTCCAGTGCGTTTCGCCGTCTTGGGCGCAAAACGCAAGTTCATCCGTTAGCACACAATGATCACACACACAATCGACTGACCCATAGTGTCGAGGTTTCCAGTGTAGGGCGCAGCCTGGGCAATCGTGTCGGCATGATGTTGCAACACGCTCAGATCCTGCCGCAAGGCTATACCCCCTATGATATTGGTGCCGTGGTCCAAGTTGCTTGCCTGGCGCATGACATCGGTAATCCTCCGTTTGGCCACACTGGCGAAGACGCATTACGCGACTGGTTTCGCCAACCTTCTCATTCCCATTTTTTAGAGCCGCTGTCTTCGGCAGAACGCCGCGACGTGCAGAGCTATGAGGGGAACGCCCACAGCCTGCGCATGGTGGCTTCGTTGGAGATGTATGGCGCCGAGGGTGGCATGCGCCTGACTTCAGCCGCGCTGGGGGCGTTAATAAAATATCCTTGGACCTCGGATGCACCACAGGCGCTATTACACGAAAAGTTCAACATCTACCGTACCGAACTTGCCTACTTTGAGCACGTAGCACAAGAACTCGGATTGGTGCGTCATGCTCCAATGTGTTGGGCGCGCCATCCATTGTCTTACCTGATGGAGGCTGCCGACGATATTTGCTATGCAATTCTCGACTTGGAAGATGCAGTCGAAATCGGTATTTTGGATGTCAAGGAGTTTGAAACCCTGTTTGCAAGCTTTGCCGAATACGAACGGGTGTGGGCTATCGACGATGTACGGCAAAAATGTGCCATGTTGCGCGGCATCGCGGTTGGTCGTTGCGTGAGCGAAGTAGCCGAAAAATTTATGCTGCACCATGACTCATTGCTGGCGGGCGAGTTTCCGGCCAAGGACTTAATCAATATGTGCCAGCCATCGATTCAGGAGGCCCTGATTAAAGCCAAAGAGCTGGCCAGTAGCAAGGTTTACCGCCATCGCACCAAGCTGGTCACCGAGCTGGCCTCTTACCCTTGCATCGCCATTATCCTGGATGCACTGATCCCGGCGGCCTTTACGCTGCACACAAAAGGACGGGATCAACTGACCCCACGCGAAAATCTTGCGCTTGGACTATTGGAGCATACCCGCCTGCCCGCTGAGAATCTTTACCTAGCTTATATGCGAATTCTGGACTTTACCGGCGCCATGACCGATAACTACGCAGCGAATCTGGCGCGTGACATTTCTGGCGTTGGCATTATCTGAAGGCACACACATTGCTCATGATTCTTGCGCTATGACTCAGTCGACCTTAACGCGGTTTTGCCTCGTGCGCCACGGAGAAACCGACTGGAATACAGAGCGTCGGCTACAGGGCCAGCTAGACATCCCGCTCAACACCACTGGCTTAAAGCAAGCAGAGCAACTTAGCCAGGCGTTAGCGTGTTCTGGCAAGTCATTTGACGCACTTTATGTCAGTGACCTGACGCGTACCCGCCAAACTGCATTGGCCATTGCAAAGCATAACCCGATCAAGGTCATCGCCACACCGGCTTTGCGGGAACGCAATTTTGGCTGTTTCCAAGGCTTCACCTATCCAGAAGCCGAACAGCAGATGCCAGAAGCTTATTGCCGTTTCAAATCGCGCGATCCGGGTTATATTCCAGATTCAGGCGAAAGTCTGGCGGTTTTCAACCAGCGAATTGTTGATTTCTTGCAAGACACCTGTGTGCACCACCCAGGTCAGACTCTGCTAGTCGTCAGTCATGGAGGGGTATTGGATATTGCCTACCGGCTGGCGAATCAATTGCCAATTACCCGCAAACGGGATTTTTCAATTCCTAATGCGGCGTTAAATTGGATTAACTATCATGACGGCATGTGGCGAATGGAAAGTTGGGCGGACGCGTCACACCTAGCCAACAGTCTAGATGAAATTTGAGGAGGCTTGAATGCAGCTAAGCGATGATGAGTGGCGCAAACAACTTAGCCCGGAGGCCTTTCGCGTCACGCGCAAGGGCGACACGGAGCCACCGTTTTCGGGTGAGCACTATCGCCGTACAACAGAGGGTGACTATCTTTGCGTCTGCTGTGGCGCCCTGCTGTTTCACGCCGATACCAAGTTTGACAGTGGTTGTGGCTGGCCCAGCTTCTGGGAACAAGCGGTGCCGGACAGCATTAAACGGCTAACTGACCGCAGCCTCAACATTGAGCGTACCGAAGTACGCTGTGCTAACTGTGACGCCCATCTAGGCCATGTGTTTGATGATGGACCACAGCCAAGCGGTGAACGCTACTGCATAAACTCGGTTGCCTTGGCGTTTAAGCCTGCAAAGAACTCACAAACGTGAAAAAAATCTTCTCTGAACAACGCGCCACCGGAAAAATCCAAACCGATCTATTTTAAAGCACAGGGCGGCAGGATTACACCGCCCTGTACCCTATTCTGCAGACCCCTCTCTACGCATTTTCTTTTCTGTCTCTGGCCTCTGGGCGACACCACGGCGGCACAGGTATGGCATTCGCACAAACATTTCATAGAAATATCTTAAATTAATATTATTATAAGATATAGAATTGAAACGCATATGCAGGACACCTACCTTGCTAGAAGATCGTTGTTTGTCACCTATGAGGATGCCTTTGATGCATGCTGCTGCTGAAGAAAATACGCCGTTTCGTGTTGGTCAATGGCTACCATCTGACCAAGCTACGTTAGATAACTGGCTCACCCGGCTACAAACCCAAGCGGAAGATCAACGAGAACAAGCTTTGCATCCAGTGCTTGAACAGTTTAAATACGTGATTGAGCACGATGCCGAAATTTATATGCTGTTTAATATGATGTTTGAACAGGTACCCAGGAAGCCCCCTTACAACAAGAACCCAGCGGGCCAGCCACAAGTTCGCAATTATCATCAGATGCTCAGACTGATCAATATCATTTTGACTCAGGCTCCAGAATTCAATAAAACAGGCGTGGTGGGATTCCCAATTAATGCAATTCTGGATTGGTCGATGGGCACCACCGGGGGGTTTGCTGCCTTTCTCAACCAGAAGGTCAATCAGCAGTTAAAGAAGATACTCAACGAATGGGCTCGCTTTCTCGGTTCTAGTGACTCTTGCTCGGTGTTAAACCAGCACCCACATACGGGTTGGTTTGGCGCTGATGCCATGCAGGCCATGCCCAATTTTGATCAAGAATTTAAATGTGCCCCCACCGCCCCACATCATGGATTTAGTTCGTGGGATCACTTTTTCACTCGTGAATTCCGCGAGGGTGTCCGTCCAATCGCAGCACCGGACGATAGCTCCATAATCACCAATGCGTGTGAATCTGCCCCCTATCGTCTGGCGCTCAATGTAAAACGCCATGACCGCTTCTGGATTAAGGCTCAGCCCTACTCGCTGGAACATATGATGGACAATGACCCCTATGTGGAGCAATTCGTTGGGGGAACCATCTATCAAGCATTTCTCAGCGCATTGAGTTATCACCGTTGGCATAGCCCGGTGAGTGGCACCATCATCAAGGCGACAGTAAAGGATGGCACCTACTACTCTGAGGCGCAGTCAGAGGGCTTCGATGATGCCGGTCCAAATAACTCTCAGGGCTATATCACCGAAGTGGCTACCAGAGCGCTCATCTTCATTCAGGCGGATAACCCGGCAATCGGCTTAATCTGTTTTATGCCGGTTGGAATGGCTGAAGTCTCCACCTGCCAAATTACCGTGTATGAAGGCCAGCATGTTAACAAGGGGGATCAGTTAGGGATGTTTCATTTTGGTGGATCGACACACTGTGTCTTTTACCGACCCCAAGTCAAACTAGCTTTTGACCTGCATGGTCAAACACCAGGACTCAAATCAAGCAATATTCCGGTGAATACGCAGATTGCCCACATCATTCAATAACCTAGAAAAAAGGCCTACCCAATTGGGTAGGCCTTTTTTTAATCTCAGCCTTGAAGATTGTGTCACATCGAAATCGTCAAGGCTTGGCCTGTTGCCAACTGATCTGTACGGCCGGTGGTAACTTGTCCATATGTTTCAAGAATAACGACAAGGTCCAGATTTGCTCATCGCTGAGCGAATGCGCAAATGAAGGCATTGCGGTCATGCGCAACCCATGTTTGATTTTCCAGAACGATTCACCCTCGCTATCATCCTCAACACCATCGGTTGCCAATTGCGGTGCTTTTTGGAAAAATCCAGCGGCAAGCGAAGCAGGTGCAGCAGCGCCTTTGGATGAGCCATGACAAACCGCGCAGTTTTGCACAAACAGTTCTGCACCACGCTGCAAATTTGGAGTTGTCAGGGCGACTGGATTAGCTCCCGTTGGTGCCTCGCGATCTAGCGTGGCATGCAATGAGGTCTTGGCTATCCAGGTTTCAAGCTGACTGGGGTCGGCATCTGCATTGGCAGGAATCAACCCACTTTTCAGCAGCAGAAAGCCGCCAATCAGCGCCACCGCCAGCGTTAAAACCACACCTGTTAGTATACCTTTTAGCATCAAAGCACCTCGATTCTGCGTCAGGACAATCAAGTAAACGATGCAAGTTACCCCCGAGCATTGGGGGCAAAGGGCATTACCATAATCTTATGCATTCAATATGCATTCTGTATGTATCGTCCTAATTACAACCATTGGCAAGGTTAATCGTCCAGAGGGGCTGTTTTCTGCCATATGCCTCGCAGCGTAAAGCTATGCAAAGATCGGCGTCTGGCACTCTAATCTGGCTCGATCTGGTCGATAGACTCTGCATAGGATGGCCTCACGAACACAGGAGTTGTTAAACATGCAGACTTCAAATATCAAGATCACGCTAGCTGTTCTGTTATTGACGCTAACAACTGCGAGTAGTGCGGGCTCACTGCTGGACTTCTTTAGTTTTAAAACCTCAAGTACTGAAACAACGCCGGCCAAACAAACCCAAGCCGCTTGCCCTTTATTTGGCATTTTTGGCTGTGACAATCAAGCGAGTACCACGGATGCCGTAGCACAGGAAGCACCCTGCCCTCGGTTTGATGTATTTGACTGCAAAAAAGGCCGAGAAGAGCAAGCCGCATTGAAACAACAACAAATGCAAGCTGAAGCTATTTATCAGAATCAACTGCAAATTGCGCTATCACGCAGGGCAGGACAAGCGCAAGAAGCCTGGTATGCAAACAGCGCCGAATCAGCCTGCCAAGAAGCCGCATTTAAGCCTGGCAGTGAAAACAGCCAACGCTGTGTTGTTGATGTAGAGCGCAAATATCAGGATCTCAAAAACAAGCTGCGGGCCGGGTCGGAGAAAATCGTTTCATGCCGCGAATGGGCCATCGCAAAAGGGGCGAAATGGGAGTCGGCGCAAGCAGACATGCAACTTGAATCACAAGGGGAAATGGTGACCCCGATCATGTTTAGTGGCGAAGTCTCCAGCGGGAATAAAGGTTCGCTGACCATCAAACATTATGGTGACAATGCCTGCGTAAGCATAAAAGGGGAAACCCTGGTGTTACAACGCGCCAGTTTAAATATTGGCAAAGAAATACGCGGCTACGGCATGCAAACTGGCCAGCAGATGGTGGCGATGGTCGATGGACAGAAAATACGCATCCCGGTGATAGAAGCGGCCTGCCTCGAATAGGCTCTTGCTAGCACCTAGCGCAGTCAAGCTCATGCCACGCGCCATCGGCAATTAAAGCGGTGGCCGTGGCATTGATCGGTAAGATTCCATTAACCAGACTACAATTACGATAACGTCATCACTTTTGATAATTGTTAACGCTGGTTTTAGGGTCTTTTCTCATGGCATCCATTCAAGCTGATGCGAGCTGTCATGTTTCAATCCATGTCAGGTTATTTGATATGGTATCTGCCTTATCCACCACTCTGGACTTACTTGACCCAGTGCTGGGTTCCCACCAAAAACGCACATGCCTGATCGCAGCACAAATCGCGCTTTCTATGGGCATGCGTGGACAGGATTATCAGAGCCTGTTTATTGCTGCTATTTTCCACGATATAGGTGCCTTAGCGCTGCAGGATCGCTTGAAGATGTTGGCATTTGAAGAAACTCACCCTCACCAGCATGCCCGCATGGGGGCTCAGTTATTGTCACGTTTTGAAGCCTTTCAGCCCTATGCCAGGTTGGTGGCATTTCACCATGTGCCTTGGGAGTATGGCTGTGGCCAGCAATTTAACGGCGAGGAAGTGCCGTTATTAAGTCATCTGATTCATTTGGCCGACCGCATCGAAGTTTTGGCGCAAGGTCGTGAGAATATTTTAGCTGACATTGGCGAAATTCAAGACCGAATTGCCATCAATAGTGGCAAGCTGTTCTACCCAGGATATGTCGAGGCCTTTCTCAAACTTTCACAAGTTGAACGCTTCTGGCTAGATATTTTTTCGGTCAATCTGGATCAGATTCTCACCGGGTTGGCACCATTTGACGATATAGAACTCGATCTGGATCACATGATGCTGTTTGCACGGTTTTTTGCGCTAATCATTGATTCGCGCAGTCATTTCACTGCCACACATTCGGCCGGCGTGGCCATTTGTGCAGAAACCATTGCACGCCACATGGGAATGAGCCGGTTTGAGGCGGCAAAGATTCGGATTGCCGGTTATTTGCATGACACGGGAAAGCTGGCGATTCCCAGCGAATATATTAATCGTACCGGTCCACTAGACCGGGCAGAAATGGCAAGGGTTCGCTCACACAGTTATATAACTCAGGATATTTTGGGACAAATTAAAGGATTAAACGATATTTCAGAGTGGGCTTCGCACCACCATGAGCGTCTAGATGGCAGCGGGTATCCCTATCACAAGGAGGCTGACCAGTTAAGCCTGGGGTCTAGAATTATGGCGGTGGCCGACATTTATACCGCAATCACCGAAGATCGCCCATATCGCAAAGGATTGCCAGCGGAAGTTGCCTTCAGTCAACTGGATGAGATGGTTGCTAATGGAAAAATCGAAACTGCGGTCGTTAAAACCTTGAAGCAACATCAAGATGAAATTGAAACCCTACGCCGTCAGGCGCAACAGCAAGAAGGCCACGAACTAGCTGGGTTCTGGCAGTTAGCCGCTGAAGCGACAACCTATGATTAAGGCCATCTGAATCGGGTTCTTGAGCCCTTGAACCGAAAATGAATGCGGCGCGAGCGGTTGTAGTGGCAACAAAATCAGACCAGTACTCTAGATAGTGGCATACGCCACCTGATCAGACTACCGTGCTTTGCGCATATAAAATAGGTAAACATAATAATAAATGCTATTGTCAACATAGCTTACTGCCCCACCCAAGTCTTACCCACTCAACCACCAAAGCTGCCCGCTCATGATCATGACTCGTATTCGGCGTACAGCCACCCTGCTCTTGACGGCACTATCAAGTTTATCGGGTTGTTCAAGTACTCCGCCCAGTGGAATGAGCGCCGTCACTAATTTTGAGATTCAGCGCTATCAAGGTAAATGGTATGAAATTGCCAGACGTGATCACAGTTTTGAGCGCGGGCTGACCGATGTTTCAGCCAGTTATCGTATCGTGGCAGATGGCAGTGTTGAAGTCATCAACCGGGGCTACGATCCAGAGCGCAAAAGTTGGCGTCAAGCGCTGGGGCGAGCACTGTTTGCAGGAGACCCAGGGCAGGCGTCGCTTAAGGTTTCGTTTTTTGGTCCATTTTATGGTGGCTACCATGTTGTGGCGCTTGATCAACAGCACTATAACTGGGCAATGATTGTCGGACCTTCACGGCAGTACCTGTGGATTTTGTCACGCGAGAAACAGCTCCCCCCCGCAATCAGGACACAACTACTGGAACAAGCGCGCGACTTAGGCCTGGAGGTTGAGCGCTTGATTTGGGTAAAGCAGACACGTGCAGATGGATGAATGTGGGGGTTAAATTGGGCTAAACCCAACGCCCCCAGACATTCTGAATCGTTATTATTCTCCGGTACCACCGACAGTGAGGCCACCATCAATACGCAAGGTTGGCTGGCCAACCCCGACCGGAACACTCTGACCTTCTTTGCCACACACGCCTACCCCCTGGTCCAGCGCCAGATCATTGCCAATCATAGAAACATAGTTCAGCACATCAGGGCCATTACCGATGAGAGTGGCGCCCTTCACTGGGTAGCTCAAGCGTCCGTTTTCGATACGCCAGGCCTCCGAGGCAGAGAACACAAACTTACCGCTAGTGATATCCACCTGACCACCGCCAAAGTTGGCGGCATACAGACCATCCTTGACCGAAGCAATGATCTCTTGTGGGTCGCGGGTTCCTGCCAACATATAGGTATTGGTCATGCGCGGGAGCGGAATGCTGGCATAGGACTCGCGACGACCATTACCAGTCGGAGCAACTTTCATCAAACGCGCATTCATTTCGTCCTGCATATACTCTTTGAGGATACCGTCTTCGATCAGAGTGGTGCACTGGCTTGGATTGCCTTCATCATCAATCGCCAGTGAGCCGCGTCGACCATTCATGGTGCCATCATCCACCACAGTCACACCAGAAGCCGCAACCCGTTCGCCTATACGGCCGCAAAACGCCGAGGTCCCCTTGCGATTGAAGTCGCCTTCCAATCCATGACCAATCGCTTCATGCAGCAGCACACCGGGCCAGCCAGAGCCCAGCACCACTGTCATCTGCCCGGCAGGGGCTGGACGCGACTCAAGATTAGTCAAAGCCTGGGCCACCGCTTGACGCACATAGCCTTCGATCATCTCGTCAGTAAAATAGAGCAGGTCAAACCGCCCACCACCACCGCTGGAACCTTGTTCACGTCTACCGTTCTGCTCGACAATCACAAACACCGACAGGCGAACCAAGGGACGCACATCGGCCGCCCGTACACCATCATGCCGTGCCAGATAGATCACGTCATACTCAGAGGCCAGGCCTGCCATCACTTGGATCACGCGCGGATCAATCGCGCGTGCCAATTTTTCTACTTTGCCAAGCAGCGCTACCTTGACGGCTGCATCCAGGCTAGCGCAGGGATCAATGGCAGGATAGAGCGGCTTGGCAGCGTGCCGACGCAAGGTTGGTACCGCCACGCTAGCCTCTGCACTACCGATCGCGCGCACCGTGTCGCTGGCACGCATCAGAGATTCACTACTGATTTCGTCTGAATAGGCAAAAGCGGTTTTGTCGCCGCTCACTGCACGAATACCGACCCCTTGCTCAATATTAAAGCTACCGGATTTAACAATCCCCTCTTCCAGGCTCCAGCCTTCGTTGCGGATATACTGAAAATACAGGTCTGCATAATCAATATCGCGGCGCGCCATGCGACCAAACGCGGCAGCCAGACTTTTTTCGTCCAGGCCATTGGGTGACAGCAGCAATTGTTCGGCTGTGGTAAAAGCATCTTGCATGGAGTGTTCTTTCATTTCAGTACGCGGTGCGTCAGGGCCGGCAAGCGGGTGCGCACCGATTGAATCTGGTTGGCGTCAATCTCGGCCATAATAACCCCTTCACCAGCGGGTAATTCAGCCACAACACGGCCCCATGGATCGATAATCATTGAATGTCCATGGGTAGTGCGTCCGTTTTGATGCAGTCCACCTTGCGCAGAGGCAATAACGTAGCATTGGTTTTCAATCGCCCGTGCACGTAGCAGGACCTCCCAGTGCGCCTGTCCGGTCACTGCGGTAAAAGCCGCAGGCAACACCAATACGTCAAATGGCGCCAACTGACGAAACTGCTCGGGAAAGCGCAAGTCGTAGCACACTCCAAACGCCAGTTCGCACAGAGGAGTATCCACCTTGATTGGCTGGCTGCCCGGCGTAATGGTATTGGCTTCACAATAACTTTCACCAAGTCCGGAAAAACCAAACAAATGTATTTTGTCGTAGCGCGCTACCGCGCGCCCATCTGGGGCAAATAGCCACAAGGTGTTATATACGTGGCCTGGTTCGGTTGACTTGAGCGGCATCGTACCCGCAGCCAGCCACAACTTATGTTGGCTGGCCATGCGGGATAATGCCGCTTGAATCGGGCCGGTGCCAGCTTCTTCAGCAAGCGCGACCTTATCTTGTTCTTGCAACCCCATCAAGCAAAAGTATTCTGGCAACACCACCAGGGAGGCACCTTGCGACGCAGCTTGGGCAACCAGGGCTTCTGCGTGGTTCAGGTTATCCTGCCAATCAGCGTTGGACACCATTTGCACGGCAGCCACAATAAACTTGTTTTTCATGGGCGAATCTTCCGCAGCAGATTAGAAGTCGGGGTTTTAACCTTGGTCACCACCGGATCTGACAAGGTGCCTGTGACACGGTAGTCAACTGCAAAAATCTTACTTACCGGGTCTTGTAATACTTTTTGCGCAGCCAGCGCTGCCACACCAATCACCGGATTGATCATCGCAGCGCCCGCTGCCAGTGCAAACCCTTCGGACAGATGAGGCTCGACATGCAACATGATCTTCTGGGTTTCAGCCGCAAGGTTGACTTCTCCCTGAATGCGCACGTCGGCGGCAGGGCCTTTCATCACCATATTGTCCGAGGTAAAGATCCCTTGTTTGATCAGCGAATTTCCCTTTAGCGAATCAAAAGAAAAGCCTTCGCTGAAAACATCGGTAAAGTCCAGTTTAATCCGCCGCGTCAGCGATTGCAGACTAATCACGCCCAATAGTCGTGCAACACCAGGATCTACCTTGGCAAACCGGCCATTACTCAAGTCGGTCTGCATTTGTCCTGATACCCGCGCCAGATTAAAGTCAATCAGCGTTCCTGGCCAGGACAAGTCACCCGAAACCTTTCCCTCGCCTTTGTAAAAGGTGTCTTTGACGCCAAAGCGTTCCAACAGCTTACCGACATCGGTTGAGGTGATGGTAAAACGGCTCTCGACCGAACTGGCCCCTTGTGAACGTAAAGAGCCCGTTAATAAGCCCTCAGGGGTTTTTAGCCGTATCGAATCAAGAAACCAGTCTTGATTTACGTAGCGCGCACCAATCACCATGCTGCCCAGACTATTGCCGTGATACACCAGATTACCAATACGCACATCCATCGCCGGTAACGATTTAATCTGCATCTTGGACAACTCGGCGCCATTCAATGAACTATAGGATGGAAGATTCAATACCATCAGCGGCAAACGCGCCCGTATTAAACCATTGCCTGCAGGCGAATAATCAATCTCGCCCTTAATTTCGGCAGAATCCACCATCAGGTGCCAAGCACTATCGGTCGGCACATGGCCAAGCCATACACTGGCATTACTCAAATGGTAGCTGCCCCAGTTAAGATCAGGGGTCGATAACTCGACATGCAGCGCAATAGGTGGGGCCACAGGGGAGGCAGTCGAGGCATGCGCCCAGTTGGACCAACTTCTCAGATCGATACTTGGCAAAGCCAGTTTCAGCAGCAGGCCATCTGACGGCAGCACACCCAAACTGCGGCCTATGGCCACCTCTGCCGCCTGCAATGCGCCATGGCTTCCCAGTCGGACTCGCCCTGCAGCCTGACCACCCAAGGTGAAATCAATTCGCTCACCCGTGGCGATCGGTGTCAGAGTCAGATTAAGCGGCAGCGTAGCCGAGGCAACTTTTGTCAGTGGCGGAGGCGCATCCAGATGTGTACCTTGCAAATCCGAATTGATCTGCAACTGCTCCAGGCCATTCTTCAGAGAAAACTGGGCTTGATAGCGCGATGATCCAGAAACAAAGGGGGCTAACATTGGCACATAACGAGACAGTACACGCACGCTATCAGCCTGCCCATTCACGCTAAACAGCATACGATCTGCCGCATCGGTGCGCGCTTTCAGGTTAAACGGGCCACCAAAAGCCTTGAAATTCAAACCAGGACTGTTCACGCCGCGCTCGGTAAACCCAAGCTCACCGCTAACGCCTTCCAGCGGTGGCAGCGGTAGTGAGGTCAATTCCACCAAGTTACCCGGGAAGTGGATCTTGCCATTGACACGCGCAGGGGCGGGACCCGACAACGGGATATTGATTCCCAGCTCTAGCGCCGCGTTACCCGTGGCGCGAATTTTTCCAGTTAAACCGCCCAGCCAGCCGTCAACTGGACTCTTTACGGTAAAGCCCAACATTTTTTGCAAGTCACCCGCTACCTTGCCGTTGATCTGCAGCATGGCAATCTTGGCACCCAGATCTGGAATCGAGACTACTACATGATCGAGTGGCATTCCCAAGGTGTGGACTTGCGACGACGCGATGTCCATGCGTTCATTTTTGAACTTCAGACTGGCCTCGATATGATCAAGCAGCGGCCAGGCCTTATCGTAGATCAGTTGGCCATCATGCACCTGGCCTGACACACTAAACAAACCGCCCTTGCCGTGCTTGAAAGGGAACTGATCCAGATCGCCTTTTAAAATGAGTTGCACGCCATCAAGCGAGCCACCACGCAATGCCTGCCCCAACCAGCGGATGGTATCGGAGCCCGCCTGATACGGCAGATAGTCCACCACGCGAGTAGCGCTGATCTTGTCAACCCCACCGGTAAGATCAATGCGGCCGGCACCGGGCCGATCATGGAGATAGCTACCAGCAACCCAGCCCTTCAGATCCTGATTGCTAAACTTAATTTTATTGAAGCTGATTGCCATGCCTTGCGGGCTGGTTTTCCAGTCGACTACAGCGTTAAGCGCAGTAAATTTGAGTGGTTTTGGAAACACCAGCGGCATGACCATGCCTTTGGCATTATCAAGTATTAAGCGGCCGGAATTCTGGTCAAATTGTACATTGCCGTCGACTCCGCTGACCCCTGGCACCCGGCCAAACGGCTTCCACGCTAATTGACTAAAATCGCTTCTAATCATGTACTGGCTGGGCGATTCGATACGCCCTTTCCAGCTCAGTACCATATTTTTCAATTGTCCCGCTGGCGAAAACCGCTCAAACAGTGGGTTGCGGTCTACACCAAGCGCGTGCAAGAACGGCCCGAGGTAGGTCAAATTGACATTGTCGACCCGCATCTCGCCACCTCCATCGGCCCCGCTGCCCCAATGTCCATTGATATTGGAGTCAAAGAATACTGGCCCACTTTGACTGTAGAGCGTCAGATGAGATGCATTTATTTGATAGCCACCTGCCTCGCGCTGAACCGACAACTTCCCGCCCATCACCGGCACGGTCATTTCTCCAGCGCCTGGCATGGTATACGCCGCATTCTTGACCTTGACGTCAGCCAGCAAGCTGGTGATGTGTCCCCCTTCGAAGGACAGATCCAAAGTGCCGTCCCCCTCCCCGGTGCGCAATAGGCCCACGGGTTGCAAATAGCGACGCCAGGCATCAACGCGTGCACCGTGCAGGGCGGTGCTGATACTGCCGTTCCAGTGCACCCAGTCACGGGTATCGTCACCACGCCAGTGGCCACTCAGCTCAACGCTGTCACCGACGGTAGCGGGTGGTCGACCAGAGACCTTGATGGTGTGTCCAAACAAACCGCTATCCAGTTCGAACTCGCCTTGATTCAACGTCAGGCGTGGCAAGTTCAGATATTCATCCTGCCAGGATATGCGCGCGTCCAGCACGCTGATCTGGCGCTGTTGTAACAGCCAGTTACCGATGCTGCCATTACCACTGCCAGCAGAACTGGTGAAACCATTAACATAGAACAAGCCATTGCGCGCACGCTTGAGATCAATCGTCGGGCCCTTGACTTCGATTAGCGCCAGGCGTGGCTCGAACACCAAGAGACTGATCCACGAAGGTTTGACGGCGACCTGGTCTAGCGTCAGCGCGGGGCCGTCTGGGTTGGCGATCGATAAGCGACGTAATTCGAAGCGTGGCGCCAGGCCATCCCAGGCGCCGGACAGCTGGCCGATGGTCACAGGCCGTCCCACTACCGTAGAAAGACGAGACTCAAGATTGGAGCGGTAATGATCCAGGCGTGGCAATACCAAAAAGGTAAACACCAAAAAGCCGACGGTAAAAAGTATCCCCGCCACGACAATCAGCCACGACAAGACCTTTAGCAGCTTTTTCAGGCTGCCAATGACCGGAAGTTTGCGTACAACGTTAAGTAGCTTTTCCAAGTGGGACAAACCAGTACAATGATGAGGTATCAGGACAATTCTGTCGTGCGGAGACATTATGCCATCAATCGAGCCCAGCGCCATCGCAAAGGCTACAGCTTTTTCCTTTTATTTAGCACGGCAACTCATTGCGCACCCCGAGGAAAAGATCAGTCTGGAGCACGCACTTGCCACCCCCTTCGGTCTGGAACACATGCAGGCCTTTGCCGACTGGGACCAACTCGCGACACCAGAGCAACTGGCGCCGGCCTTGCGCACGCTGCGAAGAAACGTGATGGTACGGCTAATTGCGCGTGATATTGGCGGTTTGGCTGTGCTATCCGAAGTACTGGATACCATTACCAATCTGGCTGAATTTGCGGTGCGCACGGCCCTGCCTGTCGCCTGCGCCGCGCTCACAGAGCAATACGGTGACCCAATTGGCGAAGAATCTGGAGAAAAACAAACGCTGATTGTGATTGGCATGGGAAAGCTTGGCGGTTGTGAGTTAAATGCGTCATCCGATATCGACCTGATCTTTATCTACCCAGAGAGCGGAGTCACGAATGGTGCACGCAGCATCAGCAACCACGAGTACTTTACCCAGGTCGGTAAAAAGCTGATTGCACTACTCAATGACGTGACCGCCGATGGCCAGGTATTTCGGGTTGACATGCGTCTGCGCCCATACGGTGACTCGGGTCCACTCGCCATGAGTTTTAATGGATTGGAAAACTATTTGCTCACCCAAGGCAGAGAGTGGGAGCGCTATGCCTGGATTAAGGCGCGAGCACTCACTGGCGACGCATTAGGGTTAGCCGAACTGGTACGGCCGTTTGTCTATCGCAAATACCTGGATTACAACGCCTATGGCGCCATGCGCGAACTATCCAGTCAGATTCGACGCGAAGTCGCCCGCCACGATTTTGCCGACAACATTAAATTGGGGCCGGGTGGAATTAGAGAAATCGAATTTATCGCTCAAGTATTTCAACTTATCCGTGGCGGCAGAGAAAAAAGTCTGCAACTGCGCGGTACGCGCGAAACACTGACACGATTGGGAGAACTACGCTTACTAGAACCGACAGCGGTATCTGAGCTATTGGACGCCTATCAGTTTCTACGCAACCTGGAACACCGGCTGCAGTATGCCGATGATCAGCAAACCCAGACCATGCCAGCCGCGACGGATGCGCTGGAGCGATTGGCACTGAGCATGAGCTACCCCAGTCTGGACGATTTTCTGTCAGCATTACAGCAGCATCGCCGTCATGTCATGCGCCATTTTGAGCAAGTATTTTTCTTGCCCACTGAAGTTTCCCCCGACCATCCGTTAGCCGCTTTGTGGCGCGACATCGCTGAGAATGACATTCGGCCACAACTATCGGACTTAGGCTATCAACACCCTGATGACGTTGCACACCTGCTTGAAGGACTAGCGGCTAGTCAGCGTTATCAGCAGATGGCGCTGGCTAATCGCAAGAAATTTGATGCCTTGATTCCACCATTGATTGAAGTCTCAAGCCACTGTCACCATCCAGACACCACATTGGCACGCATTATCTCGCTCATGGAGGCGATCAGCCGCCGCGCACCTTATCTGGCATTATTAACTGAGTATCCGCAAACGCTGCAACGCCTGGCGTCACTCACTTCTGCCAGTGCCTGGGTTTCAACTTATCTGACGCGCCATCCAATCCTGCTTGATGAGTTACTGGATGCGCGGGTTCTGTATGGCAGTCCAGATTGGCCACAACTCGAGGCGCAACTTGAAGAACAACTCAATGCCTGCAACGGCGATGTTGAAACGCAGATGGACACGCTACGTCACTTTCAACATGCACAGGCATTTCGTCTGGTAGCACAAGATTTGGCGGGAATGTGGACCGTTGAAGCCCTGGCAGACGAATTGTCCGGGCTGGCTGACCGGGTGATTGATGCAACCCTGCGCCATACCTGGAGGGACATTCCAAATCGCCACATCGAGAGCCCACGCTTTGCGGTGATTGGGTATGGCAAGCTAGGCGGTAAAGAACTCAGTTATGCGTCAGATTTAGATGTGATTTTTCTGTATGACGATCCATACCAGGAAGCCTCTGAAGTCTATTCACGCCTGGCTCGTAAAATGGTGACCTGGCTCACCAGCACCACGGCCGCAGGGGTGCTGTATGATATTGATCTACGCTTGCGCCCGAACGGCTCAAGCGGCCTAATGGTCAGCAGCGTGCAGGCATTTGAAAATTATCAGCACAACCAGGCCTGGGTTTGGGAGCATCAAGCGTTAACCCGAGCACGCTATATCGCCGGGGACAAAGAGGTTGGCGCACGTTTTGACGCAGCGCGCCACGCCATTCTGAGTCGCGAGCGTGACCCAGAAGCTCTGGCACGTGAAGTCTGCGACATGCGCGCACGCATGCTAGAAACCCATCCAGCGGAACCGGGTGATGTTAAACATGCGCGCGGTGGTCTGGTCGATATTGAATTCATGGTGCAATACCTGATTCTGGCGCACGGGCATGACAAGCCCTCTTTCTTGGCCAACACCGGAACCATCGCATTGTTGGCGCTGGCAGCCAAGGAGGGATTAATCCCGCCTGAGTTGGCGGATCAAGCACGTAATGCTTATCGCTATTACCGCCGGCTACAGCATGCGGCACGCCTGAACGAGGCACACCGCACTGAAGTAACCCCGGAGCTGGAGGCCCACTACCAGCATGCACAGGCATTGTGGAAAGTGATTTTTCCTGATCACCCGGTGGATTTTACCTGAGGCGGATTCACAATCCAGACGACGGCGGTATAATCGCCACGGGACAAACATAAATAGATATTCGGAGAAACTAGACCATGTCGATGGCAGATAGAGACGGATTTATCTGGTACAACGGTGAATTAGTAGATTGGCGATCAGCGACCACCCATGTATTAACCCACACGCTGCATTATGGGATGGGGGTTTTTGAGGGGGTACGTGCCTACGAAACAGAGGCTGGCCCAGCTATTTTCCGTCTGCAGGATCATACAGACCGACTATTCCGCTCGGCCCATATTCTGGGGATCAAACTGCCGTTCAGTAAAGACGAGATCAACCAGGCGCATCACGACGTGGTGAAGTCCAATAAACTCACCTCTTGTTATTTCAGACCCATGGCCTTTTATGGTTCTGGCAAGCTGGGGGTTGCACCACCGGCGGACGATGTGCAAGTCATCGTAGCAGCCTGGCCTTGGGGTGCCTATCTGGGTGAAGACGGCATGGAAAAAGGCATTCGGGTCAAAACCTCGTCGTTTTCCCGTCACCATGTCAATATCACCATGTGTAAGGCCAAGGCTAACGGCAACTACATGAATTCAATTCTGGCGAACACCGAAGCCACGCAAGACGGCTATGATGAAGCGCTGCTGTTGGACGTGGAAGGCTATGTTGCCGAAGGCTCGGGTGAAAATGTATTTATTGTCCGCAACGGCAAGCTATACACCCCTGACCTGACATCGGCGTTAGAGGGAATTACCCGCGACTCCGTGCTGGCTATTGCGGCAGACATGAACGTACCGGTGATTGAAAAACGCCTGACGCGTGACGAAGTCTATAGCGCAGAAGAGGCTTTCTTCACCGGTACCGCAGCTGAAGTAACCCCGATTCGCGAGTTGGATCGTCGTCAGATTGGCATCGGCCATCGTGGCCCGATCACTACTGAAATTCAGCGCCGTTTCTTTGAATGCGTCAAAGGTCAGGATGCCAAGCATCAAGACTGGCTGACCCACGTTAAATAAAGGGGGACCGTGATAATGCCCGAGCTAAAACCTAATACCCAGCGCCATATCGAAATCAAGGCTGACGATCTTCCGCTGCAATGCCCGATGCCAAACATGCTGAAATGGAACGCCCACCCTCGGGTTTTTCTTTCAATAGACAGTCATGGCGAAGCACGTTGCCCTTATTGTTCGACCCAGTACAAGCTGATTGGCGGCCAGGTCGGCGTCCACCATTGATTCTCAACTTACCAAGCTTGAAAGGTGCGGTGATGCCGCACCTTTTCATGTAGTGCAACTGATGAAAAAAATCCTGGTCATTGCCCCCTCATGGGTTGGCGACAGTGTTATGGCCCAACCGCTTTACCGGCGGCTGCACGAAATACATGGCAACGTTGAATTGCATGTATTCGCCCCGCAATGGACCTTGCCACTTCTGGCGCGCATGCCAGAAGTGGCTCAAGCACACTTGAACCCCTTTGGCCATGGTTCACTGAATCTGTGGCAACGCTGGCAGAACGCGCGCCACTTGGCCAAGCAGCATTTTGATCAAGCGATTGTGCTGCCCAACTCAATTAAGTCAGCTCTGATTCCGTTTTTTGCCGGAATCCCGCTTCGTACCGGCTTTATTGGTGAATCACGCTACGGTTTGCTAAATGATGCGCGCGAGCTGGATGAAACCCGCCTGCCGATGATGGTTGAACGCTTCTCTGCTCTGGCTGAAGCACCCGGCAATGATTTGCCACATCCGATTACGCATCCTCGTTTGAGTGTCAACAGTGCACATCAACTGGCCACCATTGATCGGATGCAACTGGATTGCTCACGTCCGATTGCCGCCTTCTGTCCTGGTGCGGAATACGGTCCGGCCAAGCGCTGGCCCGCGCGGCATTTTGCCAGTCTGGCGCAACGCTTTGCGCTGGCTGGCTTTAATGTCTGGCTATTTGGCTCTAACAAAGACGCTGAGATTGGGGCAGAAATTTGCAAGCTGAGCAACGGTGCGGCGGTCAATCTATGCGGCAAAACCGGCCTGGATCAAGCGATTGACCTGCTAGGGCTCGCGGATATCGCCGTATGCAACGATTCAGGTCTGATGCATGTTGCTGCAGCACTGAATAAACCACTGGTGGCGCTATATGGATCATCCAGCCCGGACTTTACCCCGCCGCTATCCAATCAGGCAGTCGTTGTATCGCTCAATCTGGATTGCAGCCCTTGTTTCGAACGGCTTTGCCCGCTAGGACATACCAACTGTCTAGAACAACTTGAGCCGCAACGCGCCTGGCAAGCCGCGATCAAATTACTCCCCGCCCTATCGAAGGAAAGTACCCCTCATTGATGACACCAGCCGACGACACCCACAGCCGGCGCATGGAACTGGTGCTAGCCGCCGCCAGCTTATTCCGCGATCAGGGCTACGAACGCACCACGGTACGTGACCTTGGTAACGCGGTCGGGCTGCAATCCGGCAGCCTGTTCTACCATTTTCGCAGCAAAGAAGAGATTCTGGTGGCGGTCATGGCGCTAGGGATTACCCGTACCACAGAGCAACTAGAAACCGCTCTTGGGCAGGCCGACACGCTACGCGCAAAATTAGCGGCCTTGTTTCACGTACATCTGCACTCGTTGCTGGGCGAGAATCAAGCGGCACTTGAAGTGATGCTATACGAATGGCGCAGCGTGAGTGCTGCAGCACGCCCAGGTCTGATTGTATTGCGTGACCGCTATGAGTCGCTATGGCAAACAACCCTGGATCAGGCGGCGAGTGCAGGCTTGGTAAAAAAAGATACGCGTTTGCTGCGCCGCACGCTGCTGGGCAGTCTGCATTGGTCGGTACAATGGTTTAGTGAAGAAGGTGAGTTAAGCGTCGACGAATTAGCAGAACGGATGCTAGAACTGGTGCTATTGGATACGGCCGTGTAAACCCTTTGTCTCAGAGGATGCAGAACATACTGGATAAATCATACGTATTTGATCTAAAATAGAAAAAATGGTTTGCCAGGGGCAAGATCATGAGCAATACAATCACAGCAGTCACATCGACACAGACAACACAAAACCTGCAGCTGCAGGCACTGGAAGCACAATCCCAGCAGCAGGATCAGCGAAAAACCGTCAACAAAACCCAAGACGACCCGCAGGCTGGCGCCGTCGCGGCCGCCACTGTTGCGATTCAGAAAAACCAGAATACCGCGCGGGTGGAAACTGAGTTACAACAACAATTGACCGCTATTCAAGCCAGTAATGTGTCACAGATTCGCGGGCAAAGCAGTAGTACGGCAGCCAACCAGACCGCACCAGTCACTGTGGCGGCACCAAAAACACAAACACCAACCAGTCAAGAACTCGCTTCACAACGTGCGGCGCAACAGTCTGACCAGCAAAACCAAACCAAGCAGCAGCAACAGAAAGTCAACACCGATAAGCAGGAACAGCAAGCGGCACAACAGGCGGCCTATGCACGCGCGCCTAACCAGCCGTCCAGCATTGCACTAAACCAGTACCAGGCCAATCAGACCTTATTGCAGTCTTCTGGCAGCGATACTCATCAGGTCTACACCCGCGCCTGAGCATGATTAACCGATAGATTACAAAACGCCGACCTGCTGGTCGGCGTTTTGTTCTACATGCATCTCCATGCCCTTTGCTTGAGTCCATACCAGGTTTGTTCTAGGCTACAGAATAAGCACATTGGCAAAAGGCAGCATCATGCAACTGCGCCCTTTAAACTGGTTACTCAAAAATAGCCATCATCAGATCAACACCACCGCCGAACAAGAAGTCCTGTTGCGCCGCGCCGCGCAGATTAGCGGTCTCAAGCTTTCTGAATTCATCCTTGCCCATGCCTGTATTGCGGCCGAACTAGTGGTGCAGGATCAGCGGCAATTTTTTGTCTCCGGCAGTGAACGCCAGCAACTAACCGATTTACAAGAACGCCCCGCGAGCCCGATTCAGGCATTAAGCCAATTACTGCACACCCAGGCGCCATGGAACGCAACATTAGCCATTCAGCCGCCACAAGCGCTAGCACCCGAGCATAGTCTGTTTCAGTTTGACTGCGGCAAACGCGCTTTGAATGACTGGCTCACTCAACGCAGTCGGATCTCTCAACTAAAGGGAACCGCCAAAACATTTGTGGTCACCACGCAACAACGGGTAGTTGGCTATTTCAGCCTAAGCGTGGGCCAAGTAGATTCCCGAGAGCTGCCCGGACGCGGACAAAACTATTTTGATCACAGCAATTTTCCGGTTCCAGTGGTGATGCTTACACGACTAGCGATTGACAAACTCTACCAGCGGAAATCGTTGGGCAAGGGATTACTGCGTGAGGCAATCGGTCTCACCCAGCGCATTTCACAGCAGGCTGGCGTTGAAGCCTTATTGACGCAACCCATTGATCAAGCGGCTGCACAATTTTACCAGGCATGCGGGTTTGAAGACTCCCCGGCCGCCTACAAACAACTGATTCTTATGATCAAGGACATAGAGGCCACGCAACAAACTGAGCTGGCCACTGCTTGAATCAGGCAATAAAAAACCGGAGCCTAGAACCGGCTCCGGTTTGAAATCTAACCCTCTGAGATTAAGCGCTGGTGTCAATATTCTGTCCAAGGTGCGAAGGGTTGTTTGATCCCCCGCCAAATAACTCATACCCACCAATGGCAGCGACCACAGAGAGAATTGGGTGTGCAACAACGATGCTCGCAGCCGTTTCCACCACGGAGCCGGCGGCTTCCACTGTTGAGGTGATTGCACTCCAACTGTAGGTTCCAACAGAGCCTAGAACCATTATCAGCCTCCGTATCTCACTACTATTACCCTAAATATTGTTATATTGGCTGGCATCAGGCTATCACGCAAGCATCTTTACTTAATTAGTATGCATAATAGTTTATTTTTGGCCATACCTAAAAGTATCTCAATAATTCAGGCTCTTACATCAACATTCTGTCCGAGATTGGATGGATTGGAGGAGCGGATCTGTTCCGCCGACTGTACAGCGGAATCCAGTAGCGGCAGCACCGCATTGGCTTCTGCAGATTTTGCCTTATTCAGAGCAAAAACCTGAACCGTCTGCGCAATTCCCGGCTGACTACTGACCTGAGTGGCTTGACTATCAATATTCATGCCCCAACCTCCTAAAAAATAAGAACCTTCTACACATATTATATTGTAGTCCTTGCAGTAGATTCTGCCATCAATCTAGCTAGACTGTTTTGGCCCGACAGACGGGCAGATACTGCTAAAATGAGCAGATCATAATAACCTTCAACAGGAAAACCATCATGAGCGAACCACGTCATAGCCCACTATTAATCCTTGGGTCCGGCCCTGCCGGCTACACCGCGGCAGTTTATGCCGCACGCGCCAATCTAAAACCCGTGATGATTACCGGAATGGCTCAGGGTGGCCAACTAATGACCACCACCGATGTAGACAACTGGCCAGCCGATGCTGATGGCGTGCAGGGTCCCGAATTAATGGCTCGTTTCCAGCGTCATGCCGAACGGTTTGGTACAGAAATGATCTTTGATCATATCCACTCTGCATTTCTCAAAGAAAAACCGATTCGTCTGGTTGGGGACTCGGGGACCTATACGGCAGACGCACTGATTATCGCAACCGGTGCCTCGGCTAAATATCTGGGGCTACCTTCAGAAGAAGCCTTTATGGGTAAGGGCGTATCCGGCTGCGCCACGTGTGATGGTTTTTTCTATCGCAACAAAGAGGTAGCGGTGGTTGGTGGCGGCAATACCGCAGTAGAAGAAGCCCTGTACCTGGCAAACATCACCAGCCACGTCACGCTGATTCACCGCCGCGAAGGCTTCCGCGCGGAAAAAATCATGATGGACAAGCTCGCGCAAAGGGTTGAAGAAGGCAAAATCAGCCTGAAGCTGAATGTTGTATTGGATGAAGTATTGGGTGACGACAGTGGCGTTACCGGTTTACGTCTCAAATCGACGCTAGATGGCAAAACCGAAGATCTGACACTGACCGGTGTATTTATCGCAATTGGTCATCAACCGAATACCGATATTTTCAAAGGCCAGTTAGAAATGGATAGCACAGGATATCTGACCACTAAAGGCGGCAATGCTGGCAACGCAACCGCAACCAGTATCCCCGGCGTATTTGCGGCGGGTGACGTACAGGATCACATCTACCGTCAAGCAGTAACCAGTGCAGCCTCTGGTTGCCAGGCGGCGCTGGATGCCGAACGCTATCTGGATCATCTGAAATAAGTTTTGAAGTCGTTCAAATCAGCGCTGAAGGGACTTAAACGCCCTTCCGCCGACCCCACTCCCGACCCAGTCCCTGAACCGGCTTGTGATTTTAAAAGCCTGTTCAGGGATGTCACGCCGCTTAAAGATACCCGGCGCGTGGTGTTTGCTGCTCCCAAGCCTAGTCCCCACCCGCGACGTCAGGCACGTGATATTGTCCCCCCGCAGCTCACGCATGCTGTTGGCTGGTTTGAACCAGCAGACAGCAACAATACCTTTATCCGTAGCGGGATGCAGGCCGGCACGCTCAAGCGTCTGCGCGGGCAGCACTGGCAATGCTGTGCCGAACTGGATTTACATGGCCTAGACCGTTTTCAGGCACAAGACCAACTGGCGCTATTTCTGCATCGCGCAAAGAGCCAGGGGGTTTGCGTGCGCATTATTCATGGCAAGGGTATCGGCTCGCGCGGTGAGCCAGTGCTCAAGCGCATGACGCGCACTTGGCTCAGCCATCACCCTGATGTGTTGGCATTTTGCGAGGTCAGTGGCGGCGGGGCTTTACTGGTCTTATTACGCCGCATGACAGATTGATATTTATTGATCACTTCATGCTAATCTAAAAGAACAACGCAAAAAGGATGTGACACAGACTGTCACTCCATGCTGACTGGAGTTTTACATGCTAGAACAACCTTGTCCCGACTTCACTTTGCCCAGCACATCGGAAAAAACCTTTAGCCTGGCAAAAGCAAAAAAACCACTGGTAATCTACTTTTACCCTAAAGACAATACGCCGGGTTGCACCAACGAAAGTATGGCCTTTCGCGACCTGTACGCAACGTTTGGCGCGGCGGGGGCCGAAATTGTAGGGATTTCACGTGACAGTTTGAAGTCACATGAAAATTTTAAAACAAAGTACTCTTTGCCGTTTGAACTGCTTTCAGATTCAGAGGAAACTGTTTGTAACCAGTTTGATGTCATCAAAACAAAAAACATGTATGGCAAAAAAGTACAAGGGATTGAGCGCAGCACTTTCGTCATTGGCGCCGACGGGAAAATCGTCCGTGAGTGGCGTGGTGTGAAGGTGCCAGGTCATGCAGAGGAGGTGCTGGCACTGGTTCAATCGCTTTAAATGTAGGTCGACTGACTCTCAGTAGAATAAGGGGATAACACTTATGGCAAGCCGTAAAAAGAACAAAACAGTCAAACTATTCGTTCTGGACACCAACGTGCTGCTGCACGATCCCACATGCTTGTACCGCTTTGAAGAGCACGACGTTTTTATCCCGATCATCACACTGGAAGAACTCGACGAACACAAAAAGGGGATGTCGGAAGTCGCACGTAACGCCCGCCAGGCTAGTCGCTTCCTTGATGAGATTGTCAGTGGCACCGAAGAACATATTGAAGCCGGTATCTCGCTCAAGAGCATGAGTAAAGATGCCGCCACCGGCAAACTGATTTTGCAAACCCAGGCGATTCACAGTGTTCTGCCTTCTTCATTGCCAGTTGGCAAAGCGGACAACCAGATTCTGGGGATTGTCTCCGCGCTCAAGGACCTGTATCCAGCGCGTTCGGTGATTCTGGTCTCCAAAGACATCAACATGCGCATCAAAGCGCGTGCATTGGGCCTAGAGGCAGAAGATTACTTCAATGACAAAGTGTTGGAAGACACTGATCTGCTGTACCCCGGCACCCGTGAGATTGACACCACCTTCTGGGATCGCAATGGCAAAGACCTAAAATCCTGGCAAGATCACGGCCGAAGCTATTACCAAATCAAAGGCCCAGACGCCCCCTCTCTACACGTCAACCAGATGCTTTGGCAAGAAGGAGAAAGCCCGCTACAAGCCCGCGTGATCTCCTTGGACGGTAAGACAGCGGTGTTTGAAACCCTAAAGGACTACTCTCATCAGAAAAATAACGTTTGGGGCATTACTGCGCGCAATCGCGAACAAAACTTTGCCCTGAACCTACTGATGAACCCAGAGATTGATTTCATCACACTGCTAGGCCAGGCGGGCACCGGTAAAACCCTGCTGACGCTAGCCGCAGGCCTGGCGATGACGCTTGAACAAAAGATTTATAGCGAAATCATCATGACGCGCGTCACCGTACCGGTTGGTGAGGATATCGGCTTCTTGCCGGGGACCGAAGAAGAAAAAATGGCCCCATGGATGGGGGCGCTAGAAGATAACCTCGACGTACTCAACAAGAGTGAAGATGATGGCGGCGACTGGGGACGCGCCGCCACACGCGATCTGATTCGTTCGCGCATCAAGGTAAAAAGTTTGAATTTTATGCGCGGTCGTACCTTCCTCAATAAATATCTGATCATCGATGAAGCACAGAACCTGACACCAAAGCAGATGAAGACCCTGATCACCCGTGCAGGCCCTGGCACCAAAGTGGTCTGCCTGGGCAATATTTCACAGATTGATACGCCGTATCTGACGGAAGGCAGCTCAGGCCTGACCTATGTTGTCGACCGTTTCAAGGGATGGGAACATTCGGGTCACATTACCCTGCAACGCGGCGAGCGCTCACGCTTGGCCGACCATGCAGCAGAGGTACTGTGATCCCGCATCTCGAACTATTGCACGAAGCACCCAAAGCGCAGGCACGTCCAGTGCCTGCGCTTTTGTTCGTGCATGGGGCATTTTGTGGTGCCTGGTGCTGGCAGCAAACCTTTATGCCCTGGTTTGCCGCGCGCGGCTTTGACTGTTGGGCAGTCAGTCTGGAAGGCCATGCAGGCAGCGAGGGACGGCATTACCTGGGGGCAGTGAGTATTGAAGACTATCGGCGCAATCTGTGTAGCGTAGTCAAACTCATGAAACAGCCGCCGATCATGATTGCTCACTCGATGGGCGGATTTGTACTGCAACAATATTTACAACACTCCGCCCTGCCCGGCGCCGCCTTTTTGGCATCGGTTCCTCCGACCGGGATGGCCACTCCTAGCTTGCGCATGATGACGCAGGCACCTGCGTTGTTTATGAAGTTAAACCTCTATCAACATGGGAGTTACGACCCGGATGTGCGAGAACTGCGCGATCTACTGTTTTCAACTGATGCACCGATAGAAGCCATAGAAACGGCCATTCGTCTGTGCCAGCCAGAAAGCGAACGCGCAGTGATGGATATGGCAATGGTCAATCCCTTATCCATCCGCCAGATTCACCCCACACCGACACTGGTGCTCGGCGCAGCAGAAGACCAGTTAATCGGCCCAGAGGATGTTGTTGCCACGGCGCGCCAGCTTGGGGTCAGTGCCGAAATCCTGCCGCAGATGGGGCACATGATGATGATGGATACCCATTGGGAGCACACCGCACTGCGACTGTTAACTTGGCTTGAAACCCTAGAAACCTTGGCATAACCGTTACCAGAACTGCTCTACGGCAATCTGTCCTGGCGCAGACAAGCGCGCCAGGCTGAGCCCACGCGCCTGCAATAGCTGGCGCGTATCACTGACCATCTGCGGATTGCCACAAATCATCAACCGCGAGCGTTCGCAGTCAATTGCCAATCCGGCCGCAGCTTCCAACTGTCCATCCAGCAATAGATCGGTAACCCGTTGAGTTAGTGCACCGGGCACGGCCTCACGTGTAACTACCGGGATATAACGCAACTGCCGCTGGGCAAATTCACCAAAATGCAGATGCTGTTTCAAGCCAAGAATCTGATCCTGATAAGCCAGTTCAGCCGCCTCACGCACGCTATACACCAGCACAATATTCTCGAACTGCTGCCAGATATCAAACGTGTGCAACATGGATAAAAACGGTGCCAGGCCGGTACCGGTTGCCAACAGCCACAAATCCTTGCCTGACTGAAAACGATCCAGCGTCAGATAGCCATAGGCAGTCTTATCCAGCAGGATCTGGTCCCCCAGTCGTAGGCTTGATAGTTCAGAGGTAAATTCACCATCAGGCACCACAATCGAGAAAAACTCCAGATACTCATCCAGACTGGATGATGCCATTGAGTAGGCACGCCAAACTATTTTGTCGGATTTTTGCACACCCAACCGGGCAAACTGACCAGCGACAAAACGAAATCCAGCGCTACGCGTGGTTCGAACGCTGAACAACTTGGGCGTCCAGGGCTGAATCGACGTAATAGTTTCCGCTGTGAACTTGTCTGCGCTCATAGGCAACTTTCTCACGCCGGGGTTTGTTGGTACGCATCAGTAAAGCCGAAAACTAGCGTTCAGTTTCGCGTTGAGGCTGCCACAACACATCAGGGATCTGATGCTGGCGGTTAAGGTGACGGGCCAAGACAAACAGCATATCGGACAGGCGATTGAGGTATTGGCGCGAAATAATAGACACGTCCGCTTCTGCCGACAGAGAAACCAGCGCACGTTCGGCACGGCGACAAACCGCGCGCGCCTGATGTGCAAGCGCAGCATCGCGCGCGCCACCAGGCAAAATAAATTCTTTGAGCATCGGTAACTGGCTATTCATGCGCTCAACCAGCTGCTCAAGCACTTCAACCCGCGCTTCGGTCAGCGCGGAATAACCCGGTACCGCTAATTCTGATCCCAAATCAAATAAATCATGCTGCAAGGCTGCCAACCAGCCCGAAACCTCGATAGACAAAGGCTCCGCCAACAACAAGCCCAGCACGCAATTAAGCTCATCAACCTCCCCCAGCGCATGAATGCGTAATGCGTCCTTGCGACAGCGACTACCATCACCCAGACCGGTGCTACCGTCGTCCCCGGTGCGCGTTACAATCCGTGATAAGCGATGCCCCATCAGAAACGGTCTCCACGGTCTTCGCGCCCCATTTCGGCAATCGCCTGACGCAGACTCTCACGCAGGGTTTCGCTAAACAGCATTTCATAATCTTCTTTAAGCTGATTCATGACGCCAGACAGCATCTGCTGGGCCTGATGATCAAGCGCATCTTGCAACCATAACGATAGCTCGATTTTCATCCGCGGCAAGATTTTGTGATACAGCGAGTCAATCAGCATCGCCTCGTCAACCAAGGTAACGTAAGACTTGCGTACCGGGGGCATGGCGGCCTGTGGCGCAGGAGATGACACCAAACCGGCAACATTAATAATCTCTACGGGATGATGTTGCAGCGGTGCAGATACCACTGGCGCCATCGAGCGCATGGGCTCAGCCTCAAGCATGGACGGCAACACAGGGGCAGGCTCTTCCGCTGGCACAACCATGGGCTCTTCGAGCACCGGAGGCGCTAAAGGCTCGGGCAACTGAGACCTAGCCTCCTGCGGGGACGACAAAGCCGTCACAGCAGCCGAGGCCTCTTCTTGAGCACGCAATACGGCTTGCTTGCGTAGTTCATCTGCCAGGGCCTCTTCTGCGGCACGGATCATGTCCTCCATGCTTGGGGGCGCATTAGGGTCTGGTAAAATCACCCCACCGTTGAGCACCCCGTGAGGCAAGCTATCCAATGGGATTGAACGAAATGGCGCAACCGGCGCGAGGGGATCAGGCTCTGCAATTCTAGCGGTTGCGGTTGCCGATTCCATTGCGTCGCCCCCCTCCACAACAGGAGGAGCAAGGGCATCCAGTGGAGCAGCTAATTCAGGAATTTCTGCTTCAGGAACGGCCGCAACGGCTTCTGCAGCTGATTCCGGCACCTCTTGCGCTAGCGTGCTCAACTCAGGAATTTCAACTTCAGACGCTGCTGCTTCAGTGGCCGGTTGCGGCTCCTCTTCCGCCAGCGTGCTCAATTCAGGAATTTCAACCGCCGGCGCAGCTGCTTCTGTAGCCGGTTGCGGCTCATCTTCCGCCAACGTGTTCAACTCAGGGATTTCAACCGCAGGCGCCGCCGCTTCTGCAGCCGGTTGCGGCTCATCTTCCGCCAGCGTGTTCAACTCGGGAATTTCAACTTCAGGCGCCGCCGCTTCTGCAGCCGGTTGCGGCTCATCTTCCGCCAACGTGTTCAACTCGGGAATTTCAACTTCAGGCGCTGCCGCTTCTGCAGCCGGTTCCACCGGCTCATCTTCCGCCAGCATGTTCAACTCAGGAATTTCAACCGCAGGCACCGCCGCTTCTGGCTCATCTTCCGCCAGCATGTTCAATTCAGGAATTTCAACTTCAGGCACTGCCGCCTCTGCAGCTGGTTCCACCGGCTCCTCTTCCGCCAACGTGTTCAACTCGGGAATTTCAACTTCTGGCGCCGCCGCTTCTGCAGCCGGTTCTGGCTCCTCTTCCGCCAGCATGTTCAATTCAGGAATTTTAACTTCAGGCACTGCCGCTTCTGCCGCCGGTTCTACCGGCTCATCTTCCGCCAGCATGTTCAATTCAGGAATTTCAACTTCAGGCACCGCCGCTTCTGCAGCCGGTTCCACCGGCTCTTCTTCCGCCAGCATGTTCAACTCAGGAATTTCAACTTCAGGCACTGCCGCTTCTGCCGCCGGTTCTACCGGCTCATCTTCCGCCAGCATGTTCAGTTCAGGAATTTCAACTTCAGGCACCGCCGCTTCTGCAGCCGGTTCCACCGGCTCTTCTTCCGCCAGCATGTTCAATTCAGGAATTTCAACTTCAGGCACCGCCGCTTCGCCAGCCAGCGTGCTTAATTCAGGAATATCCATCTCGGGAACGGCAGCGGCAGCGGCAGCCTCTGCACTCGGTTCATCAAGCGCATCATCCACCGGCGTTGTTAATTCGGGGATATCCATCTCGGGGACGGCAGCCTCTGCACTCAGTTCCGGCTCATCTTTCGCCAGGATGTCCAATTCAGGAATTTCAACCTCAGGAACCGTGACCTGAGCAGCCAAATCCAGCTCGGGGATCTGCTCCGCATTAACGTCCAACAACGGAATAGGCTGTTCTGAAGCCAAGTCCATCGCCATATCAAGTTGTTTAATTTCTTCCGATAGCGCGCCAGGGGCAAGATGAGACGCCTCGGGGGCCTGTTCGAGAACCGCGCGAGCCATCAGCGCATCCAGTCCTACAGTGGGTTCAGCCGTATCAAGTTCAAACTCAAAGTCGGGAGGTGCGTCACCAAGAGTCGGTACGCTATCTTGCTCGGGAACATCATCACGGGTTAAATCCAGCGATGGCAATTGGTCAAAATCCAGAGTCACATCCGTATTATCCGGCGTGGGATCGCGGTCATCCAACAGTAGTTCAGGCGGGAATTCTAGCCCCGGTTCAGCATCAGATGACTGCTGTTGCGACATCTGATCCAGTTCACTGGAAAAGTCAAAATCTGGAATCTCAACCTGATCCTGCCGATCCGCAGATTGATCGGCAATATCGGTCAGGACCGGCAGGTCATCTACAGACCAAGGTTGCCGTTTAGGGGGCTGTTGCGGCTCAGTCATACTCACCTATGGCTCATGTCATGATGGTCGATGGAAAACCCGTTCGACCGGTATGCTTTGAAACGCTCGCGCGCAGTCGCCAGCGAAACATCATCACACCCAACAATTTCAAGGATACGCGAAAACCGTTCAGGCTGATCAGGCACACATGCCGACAAATTTAAAAGCACAGGCGGCATCTCACCGGAAGGTGCCTGGCTAGTCAGCCAAATGGGGGTTTGAGGCGCCAGATCCGCATCCATTCGGCAATGCGGAACAAAAGCTACATCATCAAAGCCCCACAACCGCGTACTGAACGCAGCCAGTGCTGCCTCATCTGCCAACCAGACCAGTAGGCGCTCACCCTTGGCAAACACCGTCTGGGTCAAACGACAGGCAAACTGCGGTGGAGCCCCCACCTGCGTGTAAAAATCAATCCGCGTCATCTTCAACCGTTTCGGGAGCCTCGCGCCGTGGGCGACCACGACGAACAACGTTACCTAGTGCAATATCTGCACGGTCTTGCAAAAATTGCACCAATAAAGGGACTGGGCGCCCGGTTGCTCCCTTTTCCTTGCCACTGCGCCAGGCTGTACCTGCCGTATCCAGGTGCGCCCAATCATACGTCTTGGCAAAGCGCGACAAGAAGCAAGCCGCCGTAATGCTACCGCCGGCACGCCCGCCAATATTTGCCATATCTGCAAACGGACTCTTGAGTAATTCCTGGTACTCTTCCCACAGAGGCAGGTGCCAGGCGCGATCGCCTACTTCTTCTCCCGCGGCACTCAATTCACGCGCCAATGCATCTTGATTACTGTAAAGACCGGTTGCGATATGGCCCAATGCTACGATGCAAGCCCCAGTCAAAGTGGCCACATCCACGACGCAAGCCGGGTTAAAGCGTTCGGCATAGGTCAGTGCATCACATAAAATCAGGCGTCCTTCCGCATCGGTATTCAAGACTTCAATCGTCTGCCCCGACATCGAAGTAACAATATCTCCCGGTTTGACTGCACCACCTGAAGGCATGTTTTCACAGGTTGGCACCAGCACCACCAGGTTAATTGGCAGCTTCATTTCGACTGCAGCATGGAACGCACCCAACACGCTGGCGGCGCCGCACATATCATACTTCATTTCATCCATGGCTTCGCCCGGTTTGAGCGAAATGCCACCGGAGTCAAAGGTAATGCCCTTTCCCACCAACACCACCGGTGCGTCACCCCGGTCCTTGGCACCCCAATGCTTAAGTACAATCAGATGCGGGCTCTCATGACTACCTTTGGCAACCGCCAGCAACGCACCCATGCCCAAGGACTCAAGGTCAGACTGAGACAGAATCTCAACGTCTGAGCCCAGAGACTGCGCCAGCGCACTCGCCTGCTCTGCCAGATAAGTTGGCGTACAAACATTACTAGGCAGATTTCCCAAATCCTTGGCCAACTTCATGCCGGCACTGATCGACTGGCCTCGCGCCAAGCCTTTTTCACCATCCGCCAGATCACTTCGGCGCGGCACAGCCAGCGTCAGCTTACGCGGCCCTCGCACCGGTTCATCCATTCGGCTTTTAAAGCGGTCAAAGCGGTATAAGGTATCCAGCGTTACCACCGTAGCCTGTTCCACCAACCACTCGACTTCGTGTTTTTTAACCGGTAACTCAGAAAGATAGCTAACCGCTTCATTGGCAGAAGTTTGCGCCAATGCCTTGATCGAAGCACGTATCGCTTCTCGATACTCCTTGGCACGAAACTCACGCTCTTTACCCAAGCCGACCAACATCACGCGATCACACAGCGCATGCGGCACAGAGTGCAAAATCAGCGTACTGCCGAGTTTCCCCTCCATATCGCCGCGGCGAATCACATCGCTAACAAAGCCGTTAGAAATGCGATCCAAAAGATCGGCTGCAAGCGTTAATTTACGCGTTTCATAGACCCCGACAATCACGCAAGCAACGCGCTGTTTTTCCGGGCTCCCGCTTTTTATGTTAAATTCCATCATGTACTCCCGTTGATACGCGTGTCAGCCACTTCACTCGGCCCCGGTCACAGTTAAAAGGTCAAGCGCGAATGAAGGCGGGTATTATCCATATCCCGACAAGCCAAATACGGCACATCAGAATTTTCTGAATTGAATTATCACTACGCTTATCACAAAAAGTCAAAAAAGGCACAACATCCATGGTTTTTTATAAAAGCCTGACTCGGGAACTGACTTTAACCGCAATCGGTGTTTTTGTCGTTTTGCTGGCCATTTTAGTCTCCACCCAGGCGATTAACCTATTGGGACGCGCAGCAGAAGGACAGATATCCAATGATGCGGTTGCCGCTCTGATCGGCTTCTGGGCATTGGGACTTTTCCCGGTGCCGCTGATTCTTACAGTATTTGTCAGCGTCATGGTGGTTCTCACCCGGCTATGGCGCGACCACGAAATGCACGTATGGCTTTCTGCAGGGTTATCGCAAAAAAACTTACTTGCACCAGTATTGCGTTTTGCCATTCCCCTTTCGATCCTGGTCGGCATTGCCACGCTAGGCATTGCCCCTTGGGCAGATCAGCGTAGTCAGGTGTATGCCGATCAACTCAAACAACGTGAAGATATCTCGGCGGTTTCTCCTGGCATCTTTAAAGAATCTGGGGATGGAAATCGCGTTTACTTTGTCGAAAATTATGCCGGGCACAACGGTAGCGCAAGTAATATTTTTTTCCAGGACATCACCGATGGAAAAATCGCATCGATTTTTGCCCGCTCCGGGCATTTAGGTTCAGATAGCCAGGGTCAGCGGGTATTGATTCTTGAGGACGGTTATCGCTATGTCGGCAGCCCCGGCCAAGCCAACTTTGATGTCACCATGTTCAAGAAACATAGTGTAACGATTGGTCAAGATCACAAGCTCGTCACCTTACCGACATCGCGCCAGTCGCAATCCACCTTGCAATTGATGCGTCAGACCGATCAAGCCAGCGCACGCTCGGAGCTGGCCTGGCGCTTTTCTCTGCCATTCAGCTGCTTGCTATTGGCGATCTTGGCGATCCCCTTAGCTTATGTAAACCCGCGCAGCAGTGGACACGCTTACAATTTAATCGCCGCGCTACTAGCCTATTTTCTTTACCAGAATGCGCTGACGTTTGTGCGCAACAGTATTTTGCAAAATAGCCTACCAGCCTACAGCATGGTGCTGGTGCACGTGATCGTTCTGGTATTGGGATTGCTCGGACTGGCCTATCGCGACCGACCGGCAAGCACTTTACGTCAAACGCTCGCCAAAATCGGCAGGAAGAAGGCCTGAAGCATGCGACTGATTTCACGTTACGTATTTTCTCAACTGACCAGTGCCACGCTATATACGCTGACCGCACTGCTCGGTTTATATGGTTTCTTCGACATTATTCAAGAAGTGCCCCGAGTTGGACAGAATAGCTACACCATGCAGACGATGCTGAATTATGTCGCGCTCTTGGTGCCGGGCCACGCCTATGAACTGATGCCGCTGGCCGTGTTGATTGGTGCGCTGGTGGCCATGACACAACTGGTCACCAACAGCGAGTACACCATTATCCGCACCAGTGGCATCACCCTGATGCAAATCGCTGGAATGTTGTTCAAATTTGGCTTGTTTTTTGCACTCGTGACGGTGTTTCTCGGCGAGTTTGCCGCGCCTTACGCCGGACAGAAAGCCGAGCAGATGAAGCTTTCGGCGACCCGCTCGATGGTAGCGCAAGAGTTTCACTCCGGCATCTGGGTTAAGGACAATGCCAATTTCATTAATATTAGTGAAATGCTGCCTGACACCACCTTACTCGGCATTCATATTTACACCTATGACAGCCAATATCGTCTGGTGCAAACCCGCATGGCGCTGCGCGGGACCTACAATCGCGATGACAAATCCTGGCTATTGGAAGACGTCGACGAAACCAATCTGACGCCGGATCACATCAGTACCCGCCATCTGGCGTCAAGCCGCTGGCAATCGGTGATCGAACCGAATATTCTGAATGTACTATTGGTCGTGCCAGAGCAGATGTCCGCGTTGAATCTGCTGAAATACATTGATCACTTGCGCGAAAACAAGCAAAAAACCCAGCGTTATGAAATTGCAATGTGGGGCAAATTATTCTACCCACTCGCCTGTATCTCAATGGCGTTAGTGGCATTGGCATTTACCCCCAAGCAGCGTCGGCAAGGACAACTGGGCATTCGTCTGTTTGGAGGCATTTGCCTAGGGGTAGCATTTCACTTTATTAACCGGCTATTCGGTTATCTCGGATTGTTGCATGACTGGAACCCAGCGCTATCAGCCACTCTTCCCACGCTGCTGTTCTTTATTGCCGGGGTGCTGCTGATTGCCAGACAAGAGACCCGTTAATGCCATACGACGTCGAACAGGTAAAACACTGGCGTGAAGCGTTAAAGGCGCGCCGTGCCGCGCTGGCGGAGACTTATCGCAGCAACCGCGACCCAGTGTCTTACCTCAAGCAACATAGCCAGAGTGTTGATCACGCCATTCAGGCACTCTGGTCAGCGTTAGGCATCGGTCAACAGGCGTCGCTGCTTGCCGTGGGTGGCTATGGACGTGGCCAACTGTTTCCCTATTCTGACATCGACGTTCTAGTGCTTCTGCCTCTTGATGCCAGTCCGTTGCTCACCGAGGAGGTGACACAGCTGATCGGCCTAATGTGGGACATTGGCCTTGAAGTTGGTCACAGCGTACGTACCATTGGCGAATGCCTGCAAGAGTCCGCCTGCGATATCACCATTGAAACCAACTTGATGGAAAATCGCTTGGTGGCCGGTGCTAACGCCCCCTACCTCGAACTGATCAAGGCACTGGAATGTCAGCGCGATCCCCTCACGTTTTTCGAGGGAAAAACCCTCGAACAACAGCAACGCCACAACCGGTTTTTTGGTGTTACCAACAATCTTGAACCCAATATCAAAGACAGCCCAGGTGGACTGCGCGATCTGCAAACGCTGATCTGGATCAGCAAGGCGATTGGCCTGGGAGACAATTGGGACCCGCTGGTTGAGCGCGGGATTCTGACCCATGCAGAAGCTAGATTAATCAAGCATGGAGAACGTCAGCTTGAACGACTGCGGATTGACTTGCACTTATTGGCACATCGCCGAGAAGACCGGCTGATCTTCGATTTGCAGCAACAGCTCGGCCAAGTGAATGGATTAGAAGATACCGAGGTCAAGCGCGCCAGCGAACAAGTGATGCAGCTGTATTTTCGTGCTGCACGTACCGTGTCACAGCTCAACGGCATTTTGCTACCCAATTTACGCGCACGGATTTATTCACAAGTGCCACGCGTCACTGAAGTGCTGAACCAACGCTTCTACTCGGTTAACGGCATGCTGGGCATCCGTCGTCCCGAAGTATTTAAAGAACACCCAGGCGCAATCCTGGAAGCGTTCCTGATGCTACAGCAGCATCCAGAACTCACTGGATTCGCACCGCGTATGCTACGCGCCCTGTGGCATGCGCGCGCGCGCATCAACGAGCGTTTTCGCAACGATCCGGCCAACCGCGCATTATTTATGCAAATCATGCGCACGTCCGGGCTGACACGCAGCCTGCGCCGTATGAATCTCTATGGCGTACTAGGCAAATATCTGCCTGCATTTGGCCGGATAGTCGGTCAGATGCAACATGACTTATTTCACGTTTATACCGTCGACGAACACATCTTGATGGTTGTGCGCAATTTACGCCGATTTGCCATTAGCGCCTTCAATCACGAATATCCTTTTCTATCACGGCTTAGCAATGACTTTGAACGCCCCGAAGTGCTGTATATCGCCGGGCTGTTTCATGACATTGCCAAGGGGCGAGGCGGTGACCACTCACAACTGGGAATGGCGGATGCACGCGAATTCTGCGAGCAACATGGTCTGCCAGAAAAAGACACCGAGTTGGTGGTGTGGTTAACACGCGAGCACCTGACGATGTCACACATCGCGCAGAAGCAGGACATCTACGATCCTGAAATCGTACAACGCTTTGCCGACCGGGTCGCAACCCCAAGACGTCTCAGCGCGCTTTACCTGTTGACGGTCGCCGACATTCGCGGCACCAGCCCCAAGGTCTGGAATGCATGGAAAGCCAAGCTGATTGAAGATTTGTATCATGCCACCCTGCAGGTATTGGAGCATGGCGGCGCCGTCGATACCCGTTCAGCACTGGAAGCAAGGAAGGCGGAAGCCCTGGCGACATTGCGTCTGCATGCCGTACCCGTGAATGCGGAACAAAATTTGTGGAAACAACTGGATATTGTTTATTTCCTGCGCCACGAGGCTAGAGAAATCGCCTGGCACGCCAGGGTGCTAAACCGCTTTGTCGCAGCGAGCGAGGCCATCGTCAGAGCCCGGCTATCTGATGATAAAGAAGGTATCCAGGTGTTGGTTTACACGCCAGATCAACCCGAACTATTTGCGCGTATCTGTGCATTTTTTGGCCGCACCAATTACAGCATTGCCGATGCTAAAATTTACACTACGCGCAATGGCTATGCTCTCGACACTTTCCATGTGTTTATTCCAGAAAACCATGTTGGCGACTATCGCGACATGATTAATTTTATCGAGTTTGAGCTGGCGGCCAGTCTGCACCAAACCGGAGCCATTGAACTACCAAGTGGCGGGCGCATCAGCCGGCACCTAAAGTATTTTCCGATCACCCCGCAAGTCATCATCCGCCCTGATGACAAGGCCAACTATTTTGTACTGACGATTGTTGCCGGCGACCGGCCTGGCTTGTTGGCACGCATCGCCAAGGTATTAACTGAGACACAACTAGAAGTACATTCGGCCAAGATTATGACGCTAGGCAGTCGCGCAGAAGATTCTTTTTTGATTACCGGACCCAAGCTGTCGGATGACAAGGCGGTGATTGCGCTGGAAGGCAAACTGTTTAACGCGCTAAGAATTTAAGCAGCTTCACTACGGCGAGGATGACGAGGGTTAGCAGATCGTCTTCCTTGCCGAAGGCAGGGGGGGTCTATTCGAATAATTTCCCAGTCCGTCCAGTCTGCGACTGGCACGCAATCTGCAACGCACGATTAATCGCCTCTTTCTTGCTAACCCCCCACCACTCAATCATTTTCTCAAGCGCAAGCTGAGTCTCACGCGTCAACTCCACTGTCACTGACAGCTCCTGCAGACGATTGCGCCGCTGCTCACGACTGCGGCGCTTACGCTCAGCGGCGGTCATGGCACGCACACCCAATGGCTTGCGCCCGGGCTTTTTGCGTACACCGCCGATCAGGTCAAACGTATAGTGGTCGCAGGGATCTTTCATGCACAATCAGATTCGCAAAAATGGGGCGCAAGCATAGCACAGACAGGGCTTGAGGTCATTCCTTCACGCGGCCTTAACCGCGCTCGCGCTGGTGAGTGCGCAAGGGATTTTCCAGACTGCGGCGCTGTTCTTTCACCAGATACATTTCGTTGTCGGCTTTACGGATCAAATCTTGCGGCAAACTACCATCCTGGGGATAGAGGGCCAAACCAATACTTGCAGAGATAAAGAGTTGATCCTTACCAAACATAATCGGCGCTTCCAGTTTGCGCAAAATCTTTTTCGTCAGGGAGACCACCTGATCTGGATGATCAACGCCTGAAATAATCGCAATAAATTCGTCACCGCCAAAACGCCCCACCGTATCCGATTTACGCAAGGCCGCGCTCAGACGCTTGGCGACTTGTACCAGCACCCGGTCACCGGCTTCGTGCCCATAGCAATCGTTGATCACCTTAAAATAATCAAGATCGATAAACAGCACCGCAAAATGCCCCTCCGTACGCTGGCATCGGCGGATTTCCTGCCCAAGCCGGTCAAACAATAGTACCCGATTGATTAATCCGGTTAAGGAGTCATGGCTCGCTTGAAATAGAATAGTTTCCTGCGCTTGCTTGCTATCGGTGATATCAAGTAACACACCAAACAACTGATGCGCCTGATGCTGCTCTAAACGCATCCCGCGCAACGACAGCCAGCGCGTATAACCGTCAGCGTTAATCATGCGCAGCTCCAGCCCAATCGGCAGGCCATCGGTCAGACACGCATTGAGTTGCTCGCGCCAGGCATCGCGATCAGAAGCGCAAATTAGTGCTTCAAACTCGCCAAGCCCCCATTCAGGCTTGAGAGGTAAGCCTAAAAAAGCATGCGCTTCTTCAGACAGCAAAATCGTGCGCAGTTGCATATCCAAACGCCAATGCCCCAAACGCGCGACTTTTTCAGCCATGCCTAACAGTTCAACTTGTTCTTCAAGCTCGCCATGCGATTCACGTAGCCGCCGCTCGACATTCATCCGTTCGATCACCCCCCCCACCCAGCGAGCCAATAATTTAACGAAAATTTTGTCATTGCGGTCAAACCCAGCTTGCAATGCTACTTTGGCACTAAAGCACACCGTGCCATAGAGCTCACCATGCACCCATAGAGGCACACCGATATAGGACTGACAAGCAAAGGTCTTAAAGCCAGGGTGGCCTACATAGGGAGAACTCAGATAGGGGGAAAAGGCAATCAGATCGCGTGCGTTAAAAGTCAAACTGCAGAAAGTCTCTTCAAGCGGAAAACTCTGCCCCTGCGTTAAGAGTCCGGGGGCATTGTGCGCCACTACAGAATACACACCCGCTTGAACCCGTCCAATCATGCCCAACTCAAGCCCCAGCGCCCGTGCCCCCATTTCCATCGCCTGGTCGAGCCAATGCTGGCGATTGGTTTCGCCCAAGGTCATGATATCGGTCAGCGCGGTGAGTCGGTCGAGTTTGCGCACCCGATTATTTTCGGCCTCCAGACGCTCGCTCACATCCCTCAAGCGCAGCAAGTGACCGGTCCAGCCTGGCAATGGACAGGGTATTTCTTCAACAGCAATCATCGCCCCGCTTGCCGTGCCAGAAATCAGTGAAAACAATGAACCGTTGAAACTGGAACTCGCCCAGTCAGAGCGCACATCTATTCGCTTGAGCAAACTGGATAGTTTACGCCCAGGCAAGGCATCCGCAGTCACACCAAACAGGCGCACCGCCGACCCATTACATTGCTGCAATGTGCCGCCACGCGACAAGCTTAGCCACGCATCGGATGAACACTCAAAATGGGCATCCCATTCAGGGATACTCATGCCGTCATGGTTACTCACATTGCGCCCCGCTAGACCCTGGCTAGTTTCGGTTTCGATACCAAAGGCGTAATTTTATTCAATTACCCGTTTAAATATAATGCCAATGATGTGCTATTACCAGAATAGCCATACACGGCAATGCAGCAGCAATATCGTCAACCATGACACCGAAACCACCATGTACATTGCGGTCCATCCAACTGATTGGCCAAGGCTTGAAAATATCAAAAATTCGGAACAAGACAAACGCGGAAATCCAGGCAATCCAGTTAGACGGCGTGACCGCCAAAATCAGTAGCATCGCCACCACTTCATCAAAATTGGCACCACCATGATCGTGCACTCCCAGTGCCTGATCCGCCTGTTCACTCACCACAACCCCAAGAAAAAACAACGGGACACACAATAGCGCCAACCACCAGCCGGTTATACCAAAGTGCGCTAACAGCCAATAGCAAGGAAACGCCACCAAAGTGCCAAAGGTACCTGGGGCCCAGGGGATCAAGCCGCTACCAAAGCCAAAGGCAATAAACATTGAAGGTCGGCGGCTGATAAATTTCCAGTCGGGCTTAACTTTGAAAGTGGTCAAATCCATTACTCCCAATTAGAATATCGGTCCCAGAAGAGGCCAGAAGACGGGCCCCTGTGCCCGCTACCACACGGCCGACACGAGACACCGGGCACACAGAGGCCAGCGCACTAATCTGTGAACGCACTTCAACCCCGGCGGTAAAACATAGTTCGTAATCATCCCCACCCGCAACCAACTCGCGGGCCAGCGACTCACCCTGTGCCGCCAGCCAGGGGTGTGTTGGTAGTGCGTCAAACCACAATTCAGCCCCCACCTGAGAACGCGTCAGGATATGCCCTAAATCCGCCATCAAGCCATCAGACACATCAATCGAGGCATGCGCCAGCCCTAATAGCGCCTGCCCCAAGGCAACGCGCGGCTCTGGCCATTCAAGCTGATAGAGACAATCCCGCATCACGTCGGTGGGTAGCGCCAGGTCCCCATGAAGACGCTGGCGCAATGCCACAGCGGCCAAACCCAGTTGACCACTCACCCAGATATCGTCACCGACACAGGCTTGATGACGGCACAGCCCTGCACCAGATGGCGTCTCCCCCATAATGGTGACTGACAGGGTTAAAGGACCACAGGTAGTATCACCGCCGATCAGCGCGACCCCATAGCGTTTCGCCAACGAGAAAAACCCGCGCGCAAACGCATCCAGCCAAGCCACATCAACCTGCTCCAGCGCCAACGATAACAGCGCCCAGCGCGGTCGGGCCCCCATGGCTGCCATGTCAGACAAATTCACCGCCAGGGTCTTGTGCCCGAGCGCACAAGGATCAACATCGGCAAAAAAATGCCGTCCCTCCACCAGCGTATCCAGTGAAACATGCAAGTCGGTCCCAACCGTGGGACGCACGATAGCGGCATCGTCCCCGACCCCCAGCACCGCGTCACCCGCAGCATCGGCAAAATAACGCTGAATCAGCTCAAATTCATTCATAGCGTCTCAAATCGCACAATATCGGCTCTACGCACGCAGAAAAACACCCGTGGGGAGAAAAACACCCACGGGTGTAAATAACATCAACCGACCACTCAGGCGGGACGACGTGCAACCTCTTCCCCACGGACTGACGCAGCCAGCTTATCGAGTACGCCATTGACAAACTTATGACCATCGGTACCACCAAAAGTCTTGGTAATTTCAATGGCTTCGTTAATGATCACCGGATACGGCGTTTCCAGATGCTGGGACAGTTCAAGCGTAGCCATCAACAGCACTGCACGTTCAATTGGGCTGACGTCTTTTTCATCGCGTTCATAGAAACGCGACACTAACGCCGACAATTGGGGTGCATCCTTCAAGACACCGTACAGCAGGGTACGAAACAGGGCCTCGTCAGCCTTAGCAAAATATTCGTTCTCGCGCAGATGTTTTTCGATTACAGAGGCCGGACGATCTGGACTCAAGGTCCATTCGTACAAGCCCTGAACCACAAATTCACGCGCGCGGCGGCGGGCAGTTTTCATCGGATACTATTCCTTGTAAAGAGCAAAGCCGCCAAGGCGGCCATCAAAACGTCTAAAACACAAAACCTGGATTAACGCAAAGCCTGCTGCAAACGGGCCATTTCAACTGCCACGCGTGCGGCATCGCGGCCTTTTTCCATCATGCGGACTTCGGCCTGCTCATCGGTTTCGGTAGTCAGCACGGCATTCGCCACGGGAATACTACAATCCAGGCCAATACGGGTCAGACCACTGCCCGACTCGTTCGACACCAATTCAAAGTGGTAGGTTTCACCACGAATCACTGCACCCAGCGCAATCAGCGCGTCAAAACGCCCGGTTTTTGCCATGGTCTGCAACACCAGGGGAATTTCCAGCGCACCAGGCACCGTCGTTAGCAACACATCACTTGCTACCACCCCCAACGTTGCCAGTTCTTCAACACAGGCATCGCGCAATCCGCAGCAAACGCTTTCGTTAAAGCGGCTCATGACGATACCGATCTTCAGTCCGCTGCCATCCAGATTAGGGGTAATGCGACTAATGGCTTCCAGCATGGTCAACCTCATAAATTTTGCGCATAACTGATTATTTTAATCTATTTCAAGGCCGCCGTGTTGTGGCAGGCAAAACCCAGTCACTTCCAGATCAAACCCTGCCATGCTAGGAAGATCGCGCTCAGACGACATCAGGCGCATCTTGCCAACCCCCAACATCTTCAACATCTGTGCGCCAATACCAAAGGCCTTGCTGTCCCAGCTGGGCTGCTCTGGCTCACCCGTGGGCAACGCACGCGCCAACAGGTCGTCACCAGTCTCGGTGCGATGCAGCAAAATCACCACACCGCATTCTTCTTCTTCAATCCGTTCTAGCACATTGGGTACGGTCCAAGAGCGCGAATGCGTCAGCGGATCAATCAGATCCATCACCGACAAGGGTTCATGCACGCGCACCAGGGTTTCATGCCCCACCTTGGGTTGCCCCTTGACCATCGCCAGATGGGTAGAACTGGTCAGCACATCGCGAAACACATGCAATTCAAAGCTGCCAAACGGCGTCTCAACCGGACGATGGCCAACCGCGTTCACCAGACTTTCAGTCTGGCTACGATAATGGATCAAGTCAGCAATCGTACCAATACGAATGGCGTGGGTTTCAGCAAACTTCAGCAATTCAGGCAAGCGCGCCATCGTGCCGTCGTCATTCATGATTTCACAAATCACCGAGGCCGGTTCCACACCAGCAAACTGCGCCAGATCACAACCGGCTTCAGTGTGTCCTGCACGCACCAGCACACCACCTGGCTGGGCCATCAGCGGAAACACATGCCCAGGTTGCACCAGATCTTCGGGCACCGCATTCGGCGCCACAGCGGCTAAAATAGTATGTGCGCGGTCGGCCGCTGAAATACCGGTGGTGACCCCGCTGGCAGCTTCGATTGATACAGTAAAATTAGTACCATGCTGGGCACCGTTATGACTCACCATCAAAGGCAGATTCAACTGATGGCAGCGTTGTTCGCTTAAGGTCAGGCAAATCAGCCCACGGCCGTGTTTCGCCATAAAATTAACCGATTCTGGCGTGGCGAACTCAGCCGCCATCACTAAGTCCCCCTCGTTTTCACGGTCTTCCGCATCCACCAGAATCACCATCTTGCCGGCCTTGATGTCAGCGATAATGTCTTGAATCGGGGAGATAGCCATTGTCATTTCCTTTGTTTCGATCACCTGCACGCCAGGGTCGCCCCAGTCGCTTGCATCATGCAAACACCGAAGCACCCCAGCCGCGCCGGGGATTATTTTGTTGCAAGCACTCGCTCAACCGTGTCGACAATCGCTTGAGTCTGCGGGTCGATTTCAATATTAACCAGATCACCTACGCGCCGAATACCAAGCGTGGTGCGCGTCAAGGTTTCAGGAATCAGATACACACAGAATTGATTCCCTTCTACTTGGCCGACCGTCAGGCTGGCACCATCCACGCCAATATAACCCTTGGTCAACACGTACTTCATCGCTTCAGGCGGCAATGCATACCACTGGGTACAATTATCTGGGGTTTTCAGCACCTGGGTGACGGTGGCTACGCAAAAAATATGACCAGACATGGCATGGCCGCCAATTTCGTCGCCGAAACGTGCTGCGCGCTCCAGATTGACCACGTCACCTATTTTAAGCACCCCTAAATTGGTCACGCGCAGGGTTTCCTGCATCAGATCGAATGCTGCGCAATCACCATCCACCGCGCTGACAGTCAAACAGCAACCGTTCTGTGCCACCGAGGCCCCCGGAGCCAGACCTTCGGCCAAGGTTCCCGGCAAACGCACCACATGACGGCGAAAATCCTGTTTCTGATCAATGGAAATCACCTCTCCACGCCCTTGCACAATACCTGTGAACATTGCGGTCTCCTGATAGCAGTCTTTTAAGTCTGACCGATATCATAACCAAAAGCAGAGCGCCCTGCCGACACAACATCACGCAACGCAGCTAAATTGGCTCAATCCAGAGTGGAGTCAGTAGTTTAAACAAAGCTGTAGATAGAGTAGAATTGCGCCTTTTAAGCGCGCCAACGCCCTCGACATGTCCACCGATTTAACCTTGCTTGCAGAACACGTGGCACGTCGCCGCACGTTTGCCATTATTTCCCACCCTGACGCGGGTAAAACCACGCTCACCGAAAAACTATTGCTGTTTTCTGGCGCCATTCTGCAAGCCGGCACGGTAAAAGGTAAAAAAACCGGTAAATTCGCCACCTCCGACTGGATGGAAATCGAAAAGCAACGCGGAATTTCAGTCGCCTCGTCCGTGATGCAGTTTGAATACCGCGGACACACGGTTAATCTGCTCGATACACCGGGCCACCAAGACTTTTCAGAAGATACCTATCGCGTACTGACTGCAGTCGATTCGGCGCTGATGGTGATTGACGCGGCCAAGGGGGTGGAAGAACAGACCATCAAGCTATTAAACGTCTGTCGCCTGCGCAACACCCCGATCGTCACTTTCATGAACAAGTATGATCGCGAAGTGCGCGACTCACTGGAACTCTTGGACGAAGTCGAAAGCATCTTGAAAATCCGCTGTGCACCCGTGACCTGGCCGATCGGCATGGGCAAGGCGTTTCGCGGGGTGTATAGCCTACTGACTGACGAAATTATTCTGTTTGCCGCCGGCAGCGAAAAACTGGTGGCAAACATCGAAGTGATCAAGGGCATCGACAACCCACGCCTGGACCAATTGTTCCCGCTGGAAATGGAACAACTGCGCATGGAAATCGAACTGGTCAAAGGCGCGTCCAATGCGTTTGACCTCAAGGCATTTCAGGCTGGCGAACTGACCCCGGTATTCTTTGGCTCGGCCATCAATAACTTTGGTGTGCGCGAAATTCTGGATGCACTGATCAACTGGGCACCCGCCCCCTCCGTGCGCAATGCCACCATCCGTCAGGTCGAACCCACCGAAGCCGCATTCTCCGGCTTTGTGTTCAAAATCCAGGCCAATATGGACCCCAAGCACCGCGACCGCATCGCCTTCTTGCGCGTCTGTTCCGGACATTTTGAGCGCGGCATGAAAATGAAGCACCTGCGACTCAATCGCGAAATCTCAGCCACCAGCGTAGTCACCTTCATGGCACATGCACGCGAAATGGTAGAAGAAGCCTATGCCGGCGATATTATCGGGATTCCTAATCATGGAAATATTCAGATAGGTGACAGCTTCTCCGAAGGCGAAGCGCTGGCCTACACCGGAATTCCGTTCTTTGCACCAGAATTATTCCGCACGGTACACATCCGTAATCCATTAAAACTTAAGCAGCTACACAAAGGCTTGCAACAGTTGGGTGAAGAAGGTGCGGTGCAGGTCTTTAAACCACACAACGGTGGCGAGCTGATCCTGGGCGCGGTTGGGGTACTGCAATTTGACGTGGTCGCCGCACGCCTGGCAGGTGAATATGGCGTGGATGCGGTATTTGATTCGACGCATATCTGGAGCGCACGCTGGGTCAGCTGCCCAGACCGCAAAAAACTGGAAGAATTTGAATCCAGCCTGATCAACCAGATGTCGATTGATGCGGGTGGCAATATGGCGTTTCTGGCCACCAGCCGGGTCAACCTGAACCTGACCCAAGAACGCTGGCCTGAAATAATATTCCACGAAACCCGCGAACACGCGGTTAAGCTGAATGACTGAATGAGGATGGCGAGAGGGGAGCAAAGGCCAAGCCATCTGTTTCCAGGCCATGACTCCCCTCCCCCAGCAAATTTAGAGCCAAGGCTCCAAACTATGTAATAATAGCCACAACACCGTATCGTCAGAACGCCATGAGCCGAACCCGCATCAAGACCTACGATCGAATCGTCGAGGAAAGCCTGAAGCTTTTTAATGAGCAAGGCGAGCGCAGCATTACCACCAATCATATTGCGGCGCACTTGGGCATCAGCCCTGGCAATCTTTACTACCACTTTCGCAATAAAGAAGAAATCGTCTACCAGATCTATCTGCAATACCGCGATTTCATTACCCAACGACTATCGGCGCCGACCAATCGCCCAATGACCGTTAACGATCTGGTCAACTATCTAGACACTGCGTTCCAGGCAATGTGGCAATTCCGCTTTATGTTCTATGACCTGCCTGGCCTGCTGGCGCGCAACCCGCAACTCCAAACCGAATACCACCAGTTCGTCAACACCGACCTGCGCAAACTCTTGGCGCGCCACTTTCATCAATTCATCCTTCTGGGACTATTGAAAATGGAAGTGGAAGATATAGAGGCCGTTAGCGTCAACATCTGGCTCGTAGTGAAATTCTGGTTTGCCTTCGAACAGACCGCGCACCCCAAAGCCCCGATCACCGAACTATCAGGTCATCGTGGTGTACGCCAAGTGCTTAGCCTGCTCAAACCCTATGTGCAACCCGATTTTATGTCAGCCTACCAGACGCTAAGCCAACGCTATCCCTGCTGAGCGCCCCTCTGCGAAAAAACCCCGGACAGCTCTTGGCTGCACCGGGGTTTTTTGTTTGGAGCATGAACGAAATTTGAAAGCCACCGCCACACCAGCAATGGAAACTGTCAGCCATCATGATTAAATCTGACATACAACCCCCACTAGTCACTACCTAGTGAGGGTTGGACACCCCCATTGGAGCTTTCAGCATGCGAATTAACAGCCAGACCATCGCCTTCAGTATCAAAGAAAAATTAAACCCACTGGATCTACGGATTACCCGACAAATAGCCAAGCTGGTGCAGCACAATCCGCGCGCATCGAACAAAGCGGCACCCATGCCATCCCGACCGATAACCATGCCGCGCATCAGCATGCAATCGATCAAACAAAAATTTGTATCATTGTTTAAGGGGGTCAAACACCAAAACCCCACGCCTAAAATAGCAAGCGATCAATTTGAAAACATCATAAAAACATTGAACAATCACCCAAAAAAACAGGTTAATTGTCTACATCAGTTGATACAGTTTCATAAAAATGATTCGGCCACCATACCAGACAGCCTAAACGAATATGTTTCAGATCTACTAAAAGATTCTATTAAGGATAATTTACTTCCAAAGGATAAAGTGTCCGAATTAAGTGACATGCTTAGAGAATGGAACACACAGTTTAATAATCACATAGCAACGGGAGAATACACGCCCTCCTCTAATTATAAAAAATCCACCCATACTTAAGGATCCATGACTAAATAAGCATGATACCGAATTTGTGTCGCCCTGATGATCCCGCGCCCTACGCTGCTTTGCGTAGCGGCGTGGTCTGCACACCCAATCATGTGGATCTAAATGATCAAAATTTGAAAGTTTTCAAGCGCCCAATCCGAACACACTGCGCCCTGGCCCCCACATCAACCAGGCTGGCGCGCAGTGACCCATTTGCACTTGATACCAACGCGCCGCCGAAAGCTTTTCTTTGCCGGAGCGCACCCAATGCTACGCATCAGTCATCAACCAAGCACCGTCAAATTAAGCACTGAGGAAACCAGGCTCCAGCCCCCTCAATCTAATCCACTGGCTCACCCCCTGAAGCAAGCAAACAATACTCACTTCACACCAATTTCTTCAAGGTCTCCAGATTCAGTTAAAAACACAATATTATTCACATTTTTATGTGGCATCAGTTGTATATCCATTATTAAAGATTTAACCGCACAATTCATTCATGAAAACATAAAAGAGCTGCAAGCAGATTCTAATAATAAGAATAAACAGCCATACTCATCCGCATTTAGAAGACTCTCAACTGGGACACTTGGATTATACAAACACATAGAAGATGAGCACGCTGAGTTATCAAAAAAAATTCAATCTTGCTTAGATGAAACATTTCATGAATTTTCTGACACCACCCTACAAACCGCAATCGATAGATCGGACAATTACACAGAAGCGAAAGGAAATAGCACTTTTTATGTCGTAAAAATTGATAACGCATGTAGTTTGCTAAAAATTGCTGACCCGAGAATAAATAGACTAATAGAGGCCTGCGACAATACAGAAATGGATCAAATCACACAAAAGCTCAGAGAACAATGCGATCGCTTAATGACGTTATTCGCGGAGTGCCAGAAGAAAAATATAATTGGTCATGACTTATTAAAATATGAGCCGGATACCGAGAAGGCGCGGGCGATTCAGCATTTCCTTGTTCAACTTGCATCGCTCACTCAAGCTGAAGACCACGTCACACTCAAGAATCCCTCACTTGCTGCAATCGATCCATCAAAGCGCTACGGCAGGCGACCTGAGCAATTCAACGAAAGGGGTCTACTAGCACAGAGATACACCGGTATGCGGCCTACGAACTGAGCCAGCAAGCTTCTACGCGTTAGCAACGAGGGCAAAAAGCGAAATTTGAAATTGTTGAGTGTCGGATCTAGGCACACTGACTGTCATCTAATCCGCTCTGAATGGACGATGCCAGACAGAGACCAACACACCACAGGAGCAATACATCATGCCGATCTCAGCCGTGCTATCCATGCGCAATACGCTCAGTTTTGCACACGCAGGAAAAAACATTGCCCGAGGAGCCCAAAAGATCGCTGAAGGCCGCGTTCTGAAGGGAGCCGGACAAATTGCCGCTGGCTTTGCACTATCGCTCAGCGCAGCCATTATGGCGCCCATCACCCTGCCGCTAAAAGCGGCTATGGCGGCCCGATCGCACCTCAAGACGGCGGAAGCAAAGTTTCAAAGCGCATTGAAGCAGTGTCACGGCAATATCGACACCAAACTACCAGGTCCAAAAACCATGGGGCCGAAGATGGACGCAAAAATCGCTGACAGCATGCAAACTAGGATCGATAGCTTGGCAGCTAAATTTCCGACAAGTAAGACACTGCAGGATTTGTCTCTTCGCTTTGGTCAGGCCAATAGCAATCCGCTAGCGCGCGATGAGTACGGCGAGTATCACACCAACGATTTCAGCAACCACTGGGACTAACCGCCTAGTCATTTCATCCGCGCCGCCAGCGCCTCGGCGGCACGCAATGAAAACGCATACACCGACACCTGTGGATTAGTACCGATGCTGGTTGGAAACACCGAGCCATCGATCAGCGTCAGGTTACGCAATTGCCAGTGCCGCCCCTGATGGTCCACCACACCGCTAGCCGCGTCGCGACTCATGGCGGCGCCACCCATCACGTGTGCGCTGACCACCCGCGCCAGCCCGACTTCTAGCGGCAAGCGGTTGATCTGCTGCTGAGCGGCACGCCAGCTCGTCACCTCCTGCGCCGACTCATGCACCGTCAGAACCGAGCGCGCGCCTGCGGCGAACTGTACTTCGGCCATGGTGAGCCAACTGCGGCGTAGCGCATCCCACACCACATCGTTAATGGGGTAATTCAAGACTGGCAGTTGATCCTGATTCAAGCTGACCGTGCCACCCTGGCTATCCGGATGAAACCCATCACGCACCAGCGCCAGCATCACCTGCAAATGCGGCAAATTCTGCAGCAAGGTAGCGTGTGGCGCGCCAAAACCAGACAAGGTGGTCGCCATAATCACCGGGTGCACCGGCGGCACTTCCAGTTTGTAGCCCAGGGGGCCATCAATCGGCTGGGTATGCATAAAGTGGTCGGAATACAGGGTTTGCGGTGCGCCGTTATAGGCCTCAATCGGTTCAGTGAAGCACGCACCGGATAAGGCCACCGGATGCAGAAAAGTCCTATGTCCGAGATGCGCATACGGGTCGGGAGCCTGACTTCTTAATAATACCGCAGGCGAACCGATGGCACCCGCCGACAACACCACCTGATGCGCAACAATTTCCAGTGTGCGCCCGCTGGGATGGATCCCATCCGCAGCCAGCGCCTGGCAGCGCACCGACTCTACCCGGTCTTGGGCTGAATTCATGTGCAACGCGACCACACGCATGCGGGTGATCAGTTGCGCGCTCTGCGACAACGCGGCCGGAATGGTGGTCACCAGCATCGATTGCTTGGCATTGGTAGCACAGCCCATGCCGCAATAGCCCAGGTTCCAGCAGCCGCGCACATTGCGCCGGATCTGGCCCACTGACAGCCCTAGCGCCCGACAACCACGCGCCAGCATCTGGTTATTTTGATTGGGCGGCTGGGCCCAATCAGCCACCCCGACGCGCGCCTCGGCACGCTTGAACCAGGGTTCGAGCGCGGCATCACTCAAGGCGGTTAAACCATGCTGATCGCGCCACCAGGCCAGGGTGGCAGCAGGGGTATGAAACGAACTGGTCCAGTTGACCGTGGTACTACCACCGACAGTGCGCCCCTGCAAAATGGTGATGCCTCGGTCGCTGGTTTTGCGTGCGCCCGCCTCTTGATACAATTCTGGATACGCTTGGCTTTCCATCAAACGAAAATCACGCGAACTCTTTAAGCCACCCTCTTCCAGTAAAATCACCTTCAAACCGTGTGATGCCAATACCTCGGCGCTCATGCCACCACCGGCCCCGCTGCCAATAATCACCACATCGGCAGTTAGTTTCAGGTCGTGTTGCAGGCTGGCGCCATCAATCACGTTCCAGCCTTGTGCCAGGCCGTCTTGCCACAAATCGGGCAAACGCAGGAGGGCGCTCATGGTAATAGCTCCACAATCATCGCCGGGCGTTGGTAGGCCAAGCCCCCCCAACTCAGAGGGTTACCGTACCAGGCCGCCATAATTAAGGCATGCAGGGCCTGGAAACCAGTGCGCAGCAATGCAAACCGGCTCAACTGCCAACGACGCAAAAAGTCACCAATCTGTTGCTGTGAGGCTTGTTGCCAAGGGGTTGACACCCCGGCCAGCCAGCGACGTCCCCAGGGATTGGCCAGCAGATCAAGCAATTGGCGCAATTCTGCCTGCAGACCAAGCGGCAGCGCCATCATCGCCTGATTCACTCCCTGCACCACGGCGGCCAGATTCACCCCCGGCACCGCCAGCATCGCGGGCGCAATTGCGCTAATGAGCAACGTGTCATGTGCGCTCAAATAGCCAAGCCGCGTCGCATGGGCTGGCAAGTGATCACGCTCTGGGGTTGCCAGATAGCCCGCGCCCGCCAACAGCAGGCTGCCAGCCAGGCCAGTCTTGATCAACTGTCGTCGGGTGAGCATGTTATTTCCTCATCATCAGACGCAACAGCCCCTCGGCAATCCAGCCATAGGGCGGTAGCAGCAACCAGCGGGTATTCAGTCGCCGCTGACGAAACACCGGTTTCAATTTAGAAAACGTCAAAAACCCTTCATGCCCATGGTAGTGCCCCATGCCCGAGGCGCCGACCCCACCAAACGGCAGATCATCCTGAGCCACATGCAGCACGGTTTCATTCACACACACGCCGCCAGATACGGTCTGTTGCAGCACCCGCTCAATCACCGCACGCTCTTGGCTAAACAAATACAAAGCCAATGGTCGTGGGCGCTGATTGATGTAGTCGATGGCCTGATCCAGGTCCTCAACCTCCACCAGAGGCAAGATTGGCCCAAAGATTTCTTGCTGCAGCAGCGCACAATGCTCCGGGCAATCCCACACCAGCGTCAGCGGCATTTTGCGAGTAGCAGACGGGTCTTCCCCTTGCGGATTGACTGCCTGCACCGTCGCTCCGGCATGGCCCGCCTCGACGCACCAATCCTGCAGGCGTTGATAGTGCGGTTGATTGATGATGGCGCTCAGATCAGGATTATCGGTCAGCGTGGGATACGCGCGACTTGCCGCCCGCGTCAGAGCCATCACCAGCGCCGCACGCTTGCCGCGTGGCAGTAACACATAATCTGGTGCGACGCAGGTTTGCCCCGCATTTAACATTTTGCCCGCGACAATCGACTGTGCCGCGCGCTCAAGATCGGCGTCAGAGGCAATAATCACCGGCGATTTGCCACCCAGTTCCAGCGTCACCGGAGTCAGATTAAGCGCTGCCGCTGCCATCACATGGTGGCCAACTAGCGTAGAGCCAGTAAACAACAGCGCATCAAACGGTAGCCGAGTAAACTGTTGGGCTAACTCTGTCGAACCATTGAACACCCGAACCAGATCGCTGCCCAAGGTTTGCTCCAAGAGCGTGGCCAGTAAGGCACCGGTGTGCGGCGTCAGTTCAGACATTTTAATCATCACCCGATTGCCAGCGGCCAATGCGGCGATGAGTGGCCCTATCGCCAGATAGATTGGATAGTTCCACGGCACCACAATCCCGACTACACCCAAGGCTTGCGGCATAACGAAGTTCTGCGCCGGGCGAAACCAGACCGATACCCCACGGTTTTGTGGCTTCATCCAGCGCTTTAGGTGACGGCGGGCATGACGAATCGCTGCCAACGCCGGAAACAGCTCCGCCAACCGGGTTTCAACCGGGCTACGCTGGCCAAAGTCCAGGCGCACCGCTTGCGCCAACGCCGACTGCTGATCACGCAGCATCTCGGCCAGATGCGAAAGGCAGCGCTGGCGCTTCATCCAGCCAGAATTTGGCTCGGCACGATAGGCGCTACGCAGCGCATGAAACGCACTATCCAAGGTGTCATCGGTTTGATCAGGCATGTCCAGTAACCTTTCGGGATAACCAGACACTGGTTATCCACTATAAAACGAACGCTTGTTTAGAGCCATGGCTCTAGGCAGAATAGCATCAAGCTTAGGTCTTGTCTGCTGGTTTGCAGCAGCAAATGTCACCACAACGTTATACCATTGGCTAAGGGTCACTGATACTGATCAAGCCCCTCTTGGTACAAGCTGTTTAATATGGCTGTCTTTTTTATATAACCGGATAAATGCATGCCGACGGACCCTCCTTTAACCCTGCCACGCTTCCACTTCAAACCGCTGTCTTTGGCCTACGCGCTCAAGATTGCCCTGGCCACTTTATTAGTATGGCCCGGCCTGACGTGGCTGGGGATTCCCGAACCGGTATGGGCCGTGGTCACCATTGCGGCGGTGAGCGACCCAGACTTGTCTGCGGCAAAAAAACTAGTGGCCAACCGGGTAACCAATACCTTAGTGGGCTGTGTGGTGGCGATCTGGACGGTGGTGTTGTTTGGTGCGACGTTATATTCGATGATTGGCGCGCTGGCAATCTCAGTCATCTTAGTCACCTCGATTGAACACTACCCGGCAAACTGGCGCTTGGCGCCGATTACCGTGGCGATTTTGATGGGCGGCGCGGTTGGTGGTAGCCAGAGAGTGGCCTTGCATCTGGCGTGGTTGCGCGCCAGTGAAATTATTAGCGGATCGCTGGCAGCACTATTAATGGCCTGGGTTTTTTCCAGCATCTTGCGCTATCTGGGTCACCACTATGCCAAAATCCATTCGGATGCTTCGGATGAGTAGAGAGCAACGCACATAGACAATACTGAATTACCCTATGCATTCAGAGGGGGTGATCAGCTGATTGAAGATTTCATTTCGGCAGTTGCCGACAGGAGAAAATCATAATGGAACGTCACCTTACCATTACTCTGCAGGCAGATTGGCAAAGTGCATTGCGCAGCGTAGCCCAAACGGCCAAGGCCAATTCTTATCAAGGTGAAACTTTGAATTTCGAAAGCCCAGCCCAGTTTTTTGGTCAGCTATCAGAACGCCGCTGGGAGATCGTGCGCATGGCACAGGGAAAGGGAGAACTCTCGGTTCGAGAACTTGCGCGCATGGTTGGCCGCGATGTAAAACGCGTACATGAAGACGTTGTGATACTGGCCGGTTTAGGCTTGCTGGAACGCACGGATAGTGCGGGGATCATCTGTCCCTTTTCCTCCATGCATATTGACATGTGCTTGAAGGCGGCTTGAACGGCCTTTTTAGATTATCTTGGTCATGCGATCGGATTAAATCGCCCAGGCGCTAAGCACACAAACACCATTAAAAGGCTTGTAACACCTGCCGTTTTCATAGCACAGCCTCCGTAGGTTGTAGCAGGCCGCCTTTCAGGTCTTTGCTGGCAATCAAACGCTCTTTAAACACCCAAATGGCGGTGCGATCCGGGATCTGGCGGCTATCGCGCAAGCCGACGAAACGCAGGAAGCTCAAGCAGTCCAGCAACTGGAACTCCATTTGCTCGTCGCTGAGATTGAATAGCTGCTGTATGAGCAATATCCGCACTATCATTTCCATCGGAAATGGCAGTCGCCCGCCACGTGCTCGCCCTGGCCGAGGAGCCACCGCATCAATTCAAACAACCATCGCCCAACGCCGCGCTGGCAAACTCGGCTTTTGCCCAACTATCCATCGCAAATCACCCTGCGCCACAATTTAAGAAGTCGCCATATTAGCGGAAACATCATTTGGATTGAAGGGACGTTGGTCTGGCCACTGATTTCTATTAAAACAATGGCGTTCTTTATATCAAATATTTAGTGTGCAAAGGCATGCCTTCGATCCCACGCTAGCAGATCAAGATCTGATCCGTCCGCAACAGAATCACACGAAACCAGACACATAGCGCCCGAATAGTTCAATCTTTATAAGGCCAGATCAATAACGGTCACGCGGTGTTGACATCAAATTGACGCAAGGAATAAATTTATTATGCAGTAGCTTCAAAGGGTAGACTCAATCTAAATAAACTCTTTAGGAGATATTCTATAATGAGACTTATGACAGATGAAGAAATAATACAAGCGAGTGGCGCTTGGGGGGTTCCTGGCGCTATTGTTGGTGGAATTTCTGGCGCAGCAGGCTATCTTGGCTCCGCTTCAACAAGTGGTCAATTTAGTTGGAATCAGCTCGGAATTTATACTGTTGGTGGTATAGCCGGTGGCGCAGCAGGGGGGCCCGTTGGCGCTAGAGCTGCCTATTTAGCACCCAGAATCTCTGCTGTAACAGGTGCTGTTGCTGGCAGATGGTAAGTAATTCTAAACAAATAAGCTAATTCCATCATTCCCAGCAATCACCTGCATTGCTGGGAATACTTTACTAAATATCTCCTATGCTCATCAAAAACTTATACAAAAACTTATCTGATAAGTCGTATACATTAAAATACATCTACTTGTATATTACTATGCTTCTTGTCGCTATTTCTGCATATGCCACAAACATACCATGGTTCGGCTTAGCCATGCTCGCCATGGCAATATCTATCCTTGTTTGTGGTGCACATCCATTCAAATCAATCGAGGAAGTTAGATATAACATCATAAAAAGTAATAATAAGCTGAAAATATTTGTATTTGAGCACACTGTTTCTCTATTTGTAATAATTTTGCCAATCATATTTAAAGTAGTGTTTTATGGCTCTATGTGATTTGTAATGGGTAATGCGATAATCGTGATATGAACAGTACAGCTATTTTTTCTGTGCGAGTTAAAATATTCCGACCATATCAGCATTTTAACCAAGTATGATTCATTCTCGTAGGGCAATCGCTGACCGAACGAGATAGCAAAGCGTCGTGAGGGAATAAGGCATTGTGCCACTACTGCCAACTGGAGCATGCCTCTTGGCTATCGCAGTAGGCAGTTGAGCAGGACGTCGCCGACATAATTCTGTTAGAGCACTTGCATGTGCTGACAGCACAATCCGCGCAGGGTGCGCTTGCACCACGTAGATCTGAAGATATGGCCGCTCTCTATATCGGGAATTTTTACGGCCATAGTTTTCTATCGTCGGGTAGCGCACAGCTATACAAGACCTCCGCAAGGGGGGAAATCTGTGGGCCGTCTAGTGGCGGTGTTGAAGTACCCGGCCACCCTCTCAACAAGAGAGCCAACTCAACGAAACCACTAAGAGTCTACGCATGATCACCCATTCCGCTTTACAGCAATCCTTTCAAACCATCGACCCCCTCAACGCCAGTAACCTGGGCATTGAAGCCCTAGACCGGCTGCGCCCGCTGATGTTCTCGATTGAATCTCTGCTCGGCAACCCTGATCCACAAGCCCTGCCGAGCATGCTCGGCCTATGCCAACTGGCGTCTAGCCTGATTGACGAATACTGCAGCGAGCTGGATCAGTTGCGCGATGCTGCAGATGCAGACTCAGGGGCAGACATGCAGCCACTACCACTCGCTCCGGATTTCATTGAGGCCTAGCGGTTACCACTAGCAACAACTTGAGTAGTCTTTTACTCCCAATCAGGCATGCGCCATAGCCATAAGGTATCTATGGCGCAATGCCTGACTTCCTCACAACACTTTGCTGCGCCGGACAAGAACCCCTCCTTAGCCTGTATCTGCATAGGTAGATACAAATACTTGCAACAGGGATTATCGGTTGATACAATTGTAGAAACAAAGGGGGAACAGAAATGACATTAACAATCCAGAAGTGGGGAAACAGCGCAGCGATCCGCTTGCCTGCTGCACTAATGGCGCGCGCCGGGTTGACTATTGGAGACAAAGTTGACCCTGATGTGGAGCTTGGTTTGGTAAAATTGGTTGCTGCAAAACCTAAGTATTCCCTTGAAAATTTAGTCGCAGAGTGCAATCCGAGTGCGCCGATTCCGGCAGACATGCAGGCATGGGAAGCGATGCAACCGGTTGGGCGTGAGGTCGATTGATGCCAAAGAAAAAGATTTTCGGCCGTGGTGACATTGTCACCGTCTGCCTAAACCCTACTGCAGGTCAAGAAATCCAGGGGGAGCATCGCCCTGTTCTGGTTCTATCTACGGCAAGCTACAACATTCTTGGTCAAGCACTGGTTGCTCCGATTACCCAAGGAGGGGATTTCTCGCGGTTTGCCGGTTTTGCCGCCTCTTTAATTGGGAGCGGTACTAAAACCCAAGGAGTCGTGCTGGCAAACATGGTGCGGATGATTGATCTGGAGGCACGAAGAGGAAAGCTGGTTGAGAAAGCCCCGCAATTTATCATTGACGATGTAATCGCACGATTGCAGACCATTTTGGATTAAGCCGGCAGGCTTGACCACCCATCTGCTGGAGCCGTTACCTCACCATTGGCCGCGCCGTCCGCGGGAAGTTTTCCAAGGGGTTAACATGCGGCAAACCAACCCTCATCAATCTCCGTGCAGAGGGCTCCACAAACGCATAGGCAGGCGGCATAGCCCACCGACAAACCGTAGCCGCCCTGCCCCCAAGGCCAAACCCAGCATGATCGCGACAAACCCCAGTAGATGAAACCCCTGTAACTGTTCTCCCAAAAACACCACCGATAACAACGCCGACAGCAAGGGCAGCAAATTCATGCTATTGCCAGCAAACGCTACGCCAAGCTGTTGGGCTGCTCGGCGATAAAAGGTATACGCCAATACCGAAGGGAACACCCCCAGATACACCAGCGCCAACCAGTCACTGCCTTTCAGGCTAGAGAGGCTGGTTTGCGGCTCATACCAGCAGGCCAGCGGCAACAAGAGTAGCGCACCCAGCAGTGCTTGAATTGCCAACAGAGCCCCCGCGTCTAGTTGTTGCGGCAAGCGCACCACGCTCGTGGTATATAAGGCCCAGCAGAGACTAGCCGCAAATAACCACAGTCCTCCCGAGCCGAGTAAGGCAGAACCCAGATTCTGCCAATCGGCATGCACGGCGATCAGCAAGGCACCAAACCCGGCCAGTGCTACGCCCGCCCAAGTCGACCAAGGTAAGCGCTGACGCATGGCGCTTAGCAGCACAATCCAGATCGGGGTCATGGTCTGTAGCGCGGCGGCGCTGGTAACGCCAGACTGCGCCACACCGAAATAGATCAGGGCGTTATTGGCAGAAATCCCCATCGCCGCCAGCCATAACAGACGCCAGCGGCAAGCCCATAGAGCGCGCCACTCGGCACGGAGCGCCCGCGCAGCCAACGGGCACAACAATAACGATGCCAGTGCCCAACGGCCACAGGTCATCCATAAGGGCGGCAGGCTAGCGCTCACCGCGCGCGCCACCACTACATTGCCAGCCCAGAACAATATTGCCAGAAACAGAAGAAAAACGGCGCAGCGGCGCCGTTGGAAAAAAGCAGAGGGGAAAAACGTCATGCGTACAGGCTAAGACCGGACTGGTCCAGGTGCTTTGACTTTTGGCAAATTGTATACAATCTACAATATAAAAGGTCAGAGAGGGTAAACCCTCGCTGACCTGGCACTTATCTCACTAGCTTGCGCTTCAGAGCGCGGCGCGGAAGATGGTCATGATGTCGTCCAGACTGGCCTGAATCGGGTTCGTCAGACCGCAGGCGTCTTTCAGTGCATTTTCTGCCAAGAGAGGAATGTCTTTTTCTTTCACGCCCAGCTCAGTCAAACCAGCGGGGATCCCCACGTCGGCCGACAGGGAACGGATAGCCTGCAGGGCCTGTGCGGCATCGCTGCCTTCTACCCCAAGTGCCTGACCGATTTCACCCAAACGGCTGGAGACCACCAAGGCATTGAATGCCTCGACGTGTGGCAGCAACACGGCATTGCACACCCCATGCGGCAAGTCGTAAAAACCACCCAGTTGGTGCGCCATGGCATGTACATAGCCTAGCGAGGCATTATTAAACGCCATACCCGCCAGAAACTGGGCATACACCATTTGCTCGCGGGCATCCATATCGTGACCATCCCAGACGGCACGGCGCAGATATTTGCCCACCAGTTGAATCGCCTTGAGTGCGCAGGCATCGGTAATCGGGGTTGACGCGGTCGAGACAAAGGCTTCGACTGCGTGGGTCAGGGCATCCATGCCGGTGGCAGCAGTTAAATCTGCCGGCATGTCGAGCATCAACTCAGGATCATTAACCGAGAAAATTGGCGTAGTGTGCTTATCAACAATCGCCATTTTCACATGGCGGGATTCATCGGTAATAATGCAAAAACGCGTCATTTCACTGGCAGTACCTGCCGTGGTATTGATCGCTACCAGGGGAATCTGTGGCTTGGTCGACTTGTCCAGACCTTCGTAATCCTGAATCCGCCCGCCATTGGCCGCCACTAAGGCAATCGCCTTGGCACAGTCATGCGGTGAACCGCCGCCAAGCGATACCACGACATCACAATCATGCTCGCGCAGCATGGCCAAGCCCTCTTCAACATTATGCGTGTCGGGATTGGGTTTGACACCGGTGTAAATGCTGCAGCTCATTCCCTGCTGGGCCAGACGCTCAGAGACCTGGGTGCGCAAGGCATCCAAATGGGCATGATGGCCGGTGACCATCAGCGCGCGCTTAAAGCCATACTGACCCATGCGATTAATCGCATCGGCCAGGCTGCCAGCACCAATCAGGTTGAGCGATGGAATATAAAAAATCGAGCTTGCCATGTTGCTACTCCATTGGAAGGAAAATTCTGGTTAAGACCCTTGTCTGCGCTGTATTGGTCACGAAGATGGCCCCAAATCGAGCGCGCACACGGGTTAAAAATCGCTCTGGCGGCTAGAGATATACTGTGTATAGCTCAAGCGGCGTGCTGACGGTATTCACCGCCAGCAAAAAAGCCCTGGATGCCCGCTAACGCCGAGCAATCCAGGGCATCTGAGCTGCGCGGCGTTAACCCAGCTTCTGTAGCTGCTCGGCCAACTGTTGCAGGCGCTCGGTCAGTTCGGCTAGCTGCCCCCGGTCACGGGCAACCAGGTGGGCTGGCGCTTTATCGACATAACCGGGTTTTGCTAGCTTGAGCTGCAATTTAGCCAGTTCGGCCTCGGACTTGCCAATATCCTTGCTGATGCGGGCGCGCTCTGCATCGCGGTCTATCTCGACCTTGAGCATCATGCGCGCATCGTTACAGATCGCTACCGGCGCATCGTCTTCAGGCAAGTGCGCTAACACCTGCGCATCTGACAACTTGGCCAAAGGTTTGAGATAAGGCAGGAATACATTCAGTCGTGCGGCATCGCCTTCAATCAGCAGAGGGGCTTTCTGAGCCGGTGACAAGCCCATTTCGCCACGCAGGTTGCGCACCGCATTCACGAGTTCCTTGAAGGCGGCCATGCGTTCTATGGCTTCAGCGTCAATCTTGTCAGCTTCGGCCACGGGCCAGTGCGCCAGCATGATCGAGTCGCACTGTTTGGCATTCGCCAGCGGTGCCACTGTCTGCCACAGCTCTTCAGTGATAAACGGCATCAGCGGGTGAGTCAGGCGCAGCGCCACTTCCAACACCCGTACCAGGGTACGGCGTGTGGCGCGCTGTTGGGCTTCATCGCCCTGCTGCAGCTGCACCTTGGCCAGTTCCAGATACCAGTCGCAGTATTCGTTCCAGATAAACTCATAGATCGATTGTGCAGCCAGATCAAAGCGATAGGTTTCCAGCGCTTCGGTCACATCCCGTTCGGCTTGCTGTAAACGGCTAATGATCCAGCGATCAACAAAGCTGTAGCTCAGCGGCAGCGATTCGTCCTGGCCGCAATCCTTGCCTTCGAGATTCATCAGCGCAAAGCGCGTGGCGTTCCACAACTTATTGCAGAAATTGCGATAGCCTTCGCAGCGCTTGAAGTCAAAGTTGACCGAACGGCCCAGCGACGCATAACTCGCCATGGTAAAACGCAAGGCATCGGTGCCATATGCCGGAATGCCATCAGGGAACAGCTTTTTGGTCGAAGTGGCAATTTGTGGGGCTTTTTCTGGACGGCGCAGGCCGGTGGTGCGCTTTTCAACCAGGCGTTCCAGACCGATACCATCAATCAAATCCACCGGGTCGATGACATTGCCCTCGGACTTGGACATCTTCTTGCCTTCGTGATCGCGCACGATGCCATGGATGTACACATCTTTGAACGGCACTTTGCCGAGGAAGTGGGTGCTCATCATGATCATGCGCGCCACCCAGAAGAAGATGATTTCGTAGCCGGTCACCAACACATTGGATGGTACGAACGCTTCCAGCTCTGGAGTTTTTGCCGGCCAGCCCAGGGTTGAGAACGGCACCAAGGCTGACGAGAACCAAGTGTCCAATACATCTTCATCGCGCTTAAGTGGTTTGCCGCCAGAAAGCTTGAGTGCGGCCGCTTCGTCACGCGCCACATATACCTTGCCATCGGCGTCGTACCAAGCAGGGATCTGATGGCCCCACCACAATTGACGTGAAATGCACCAGTCCTGAATGTTTTTCATCCACTGGTTGTAGGTATTCACCCATTGTTCCGGCACAAAACGCACTTCACCGTTCTCTACCGCATCAATCGCCTTCTGGGTGATTGACTTGCCGGTTGGGTCATCATTGCCCACCCGCGTCATGGCGACAAACCACTGGTCAGTCAGCATCGGTTCGATTACCGAGCCGGTACGATCACCGCGCGGCACCATCAGTTTGTGTGGCTTGATATCAACCAGATAGCCCTGTTGTTTCAGGTCCGCCACCACCAATTTACGCGCCGCACGGGTTTCCAGTCCGGCATAAGCAGCCGGCAATGCAATGCCGTCAAACTGCTCGCCTTCATAGCCCCAGACTTCGGCCTCGGCGCGCAAGGCTGCGTCCAGGGTCAATACGTTAATTAGACGGCAGCCATGACGTTTACCAACCTGGTAGTCATTGAAGTCATGCGCCGGGGTGATTTTAAGGCAACCGGTACCAAACGCCATATCCACATAGTCGTCGGCGATCACCGGAATGGTACGGCCGGTCAACGGCAGCGTGACCTGCTTACCAACCAGGTGGGTATAGCGTGGATCTTTCGGGTTCACCGCCACCGCTACGTCGCCCAGCATAGTTTCAGGACGGGTGGTGGCGACCACCACCGACTCTTCGCTGCCAAGCACCGGATAGCGGATGTGCCACATATGGCCATCTTCTTCGACCGACTCAACTTCCAGGTCTGACACAGCGGTGCCCAACTTGGGGTCCCAATTAACCAGGCGCTTGCCGCGATAGATCAGTCCTTGCTCGAACAGACGCACAAATACCTCAGTCACCACCTCGGCACGGGTGTCATCCATCGTGAAGTATTCACGCGACCAGTCTACCGAGCAGCCAACGCGGCGCATCTGGCTGGTAATGGTTCCGCCAGACACTTCTTTCCACTGCCAGACTTTCTGGATAAAGGCATCGCGCCCCAGGTCATGCCGTGATACGCCCTGCTCACCCAACTGACGCTCAACCACGATCTGGGTAGCAATCCCCGCATGGTCAGTACCCGGTACCCACAGGGTATTGTGCCCTTTCATACGGTAATACCGTGTCAGGCCATCCATGATGGTCTGGTTGAAGGCGTGCCCCATGTGCAGGGTGCCGGTCACATTTGGCGGCGGTAATTGAATGCTGAAAGATGGCTGAGTGAGGTCCATGCTCGGCTGAAAATAGCCGGCCTGTTCCCAGTGTTGGTACCAGCGGCGTTCGATATCACCGGGTTCAAAGCTTTTGGCGAGTTCCATAGGTTTGTGTTTGCGCGATTCGTTCAGAAAAATGAGCTCGATTATAACCGTTTTCTGCTTGAAACCCGAATTCAGAAATCAAGATTCAGGCTGCGCGCCGCAGTAATGCATCCAGCCATGCCGTTGGCAAGCAGCGCTTCAGGTACCAGAACAGCTTGGTTGGCAGCGTGACCCGATAGCGAGCGGCCGGATGACGCGCGTTGAGTGCGCGCCACACGGCATCTAGCACGGCTTCGGGCGGCACGGTAAAAGGTGCGGCATGGCCTACTTTTTCCAAACGCTGCAATTGCGTCTGATAGGCAGCACGATGTGCACTGTGTTCGCGCTCTACATTCGCCAAAAACTGGGCCAGTGCATTGGTGCGAAAGCGGCTTTCAATCGGGCCGGGTTCAATCAGCGCGACCGCAATCCCACTACCGGCCAGCTCAAGCCGCAAGGTGTCACATAGGCCCTCCATCGCATATTTGCTGGCATTGTAAGGCCCGCGATAGCCCATGGCGGCAAACCCCAATATCGAGCTATTAAACAGCACGCGGCCATGTCCTTGGGCACGCATCGCCGGTAGCAGCAGATTGGTCAGTTCCCACGCGCCAAATAGATTGGTCTCAAATTGTGCGCGCAGCACCTCGCGGCTAATATCTTCCGCCGCCCCCGGCTGGCCATAGCCGGCGTTGTTAAACAAGGCATCCAGCCGACCATCACACAGCGCCAACGCCGCCTCGGCACCGCGGCGCAGCGACGCGCTGTCCGCCACATCGATCTGCAGGCATTCAAGACCTTGTTGCTGAAGCCGTTCTACATCCTCGGGCCGTCGACAACTGGCCAGCACGCGCCAGCCACGTTTGGCGAGCCCGGTGGCACAGCAATAACCAATCCCACTGGAGCAACCGGTAATCAAAATATTTTTTTGCATTATTTATCTACTCAAAGAACCTTTGTTATCGTCCACAGTCTCAGTCGGCTGCGATTATTACATTAAAATATTAGATTAACATTCTAAAGGAGCAATACTGCATGGCCCCTGCCTCACCGCCTGTCGGATCATTATGGTTTTACCTGATCTTTTTTGCCGTCGTGCTCGTGATGATCGCCGTCGACATGCTGGCGCTGAAGCATAGTGGAGCCCATCGGGTCAGCACACGCGAAGCGCTGGGCTGGACCGGCGTCTGGGTCTCGATTGCGGTATTGTTTGGTGCAGCACTGTGGTGGTGGCTGGCACGTGATCCGGCCTTTGGCCCACAGATCGCCGGGCAAAAAACCATGGAGTTCTTTACCGGCTATGTCATTGAGAAAGCGCTGGCCGTCGACAATATCTTTGTGTTCCTGCTGATTTTCAGTTTCTTCGGCATCGCCCCGGAACAGCAACGCCGCGTATTGCTGTATGGCGTATTGGGTGCAATCGTGCTGCGCGCACTGATGGTTTGGCTTGGCGCGTTATTGGTGGCGCAGTTTGCCTGGGTATTGTATCTGTTCGGTGCCTTTTTACTGTTCACCGGACTAAAAATGCTCAAGGGCAACGAGTCTGAGCCAGACATCGGGCACAACCGGATTCTGACCTGGCTGCAACGCCATATCAGGATCAGTCCGAATGCCGATGGCGAACATTTTTTTACCCGTCACAAAGGGCTGTGGCATGCCACACCGTTGTTTTTCTGCCTGGTGATGATTGAGCTGTCCGACGTGGTGTTTGCCGTCGACAGTATTCCCGCAATCTTTGCCGTCACCCTTGACCCGTTCATCGTGCTGACATCCAATATTTTGGCGATTCTCGGACTGCGCGCGCTGTACTTCTTGCTCGCCAACATGATAGAGCGCTTTTACTTGCTGCAAGTCGGTCTGGCGCTGGTATTGTGCTTTATCGGCCTCAAGATGCTCGTCGCTCATTGGCTACACATCCCTGCTGCCGCTTCATTAGTGGTGGTATTTGTCCTATTGGGAGCATCGATTGCGCTATCCCTATTGCGTCCCAAACCGCCAACGCCGCACGCTTGATTGGGGGCGCAAAATTCCGTCGGCATTTCCAGTTTCACTCAACTTGAAGTAAAGTCTGGCGCTGCGATCTTGATCAGATCGTAGCCGCCGACCCAAGTTAAGGACTCTTTGATGCTGGCAATTATTCTGCGCCTATTCCCGTTGTGGGCCGTATTACTCTCCACGCTGGCGTTTTTCTCGCCATCGCGTTTCACCCCGGTGCTACCACATACTGGACTGATGCTGGGACTGATCATGTTCACCATGGGGTTAACCCTGACCTTTGACGACTTTAAGCGCGTTCTGACTCGTCCGGCCCCAGTGGTTGCGGGTATCGGGCTGCATTATCTGGTCATGCCATTCACCGCCTGGGCACTGGCCCATGCCTTTTCCATGCCACCTGAACTCACCGCAGGCATGGTGCTGGTGGGCAGTGTTGCCAGCGGCACCGCATCGAATGTGATTATCTATCTGGCACGCGGTGACGTAGCGCTGTCGGTCACTATCTCGGCGGTTTCCACGCTGGTTGGCGTAGTCGCCACGCCGCTACTGGTCCGGCTGTATATTGATGCGTCCATCAGCGTCGACATGCTGGGCATGCTACTGGGGATCATGCAAATCGTGATCGTACCGATTGCGCTGGGTCTGGTGATCCACCGCTGGGCTGACGCCCTGGTTAAGCGTTTCGAAGCCTGGCTGCCATTGTTATCGATGCTAGCGATTGTGCTATTAATCTCGGCGATTGTGGCGGGCAGTCAAAAACACATTGCCACCGTTGGGCCTGTGGTAATTCTGGCGATCGTACTGCATAACGGCATCGGATTATTAAGTGGCTACTGGGGTGCCCGGTTATTGGGATTTAACGAATCCGTGTGCCGTACCCTGGCGATTGAGGTGGGGATGCAAAATTCGGGACTAGCCGCACAATTAGGCAAGACCTATTTCTCGGTGCTGGCCGCCTTGCCCGGCGCACTGTTTTCGGTCTGGCACAATATTTCTGGTTCAATTTTGGCTGGATACTGGCAAGGCAAACCAACACCGTCACGGGAAGATCACTCTGAAGCCCCCTATGTTAGCGAGAAGTCGGTCGGGCTTTGGGGCGCAAAAACGAAAAAGTAGCGGTGCCAGGCCAACTAAATCACCGCCGTTCTGGCACAGCATTCGGGAACGGCATAAAATGAATCCCTTTTAGGTTTGCCAGTTACGTTACCCGGTATACCTATCCAACCTGTATAGCAAGGACACCTTTCATGGCCAAATCCACCAAAACACCGGCGAGCTTTGAGTCGGCGCTGGCTGATCTGGAAACCATCATCCAGGCAATGGATAGCGGAGACATGCCGCTGGAAGCCGCGCTTGCCGCGTATAAGGACGGCATTGAGCTGTTGAAGTTCTGCCAAGGCAAGCTGTCGGACGCTGAGCAGCAATTAAAAGTACTGGAAAACGACCAACTCAAACCCCTGGAGTTGCCGCATGGCGTTTGACTCACTGATTGGCTGGATGACCAGCATTCAGCAACAGCTGGAATCGACACTAGAGAGCAATCTGCCAGCGGCCGGGACCGAGCCACAGGCGCTACACCAGGCCATGCGCTACGCTTCGCTTGAAGGTGGCAAACGGGTGCGGCCGCTATTGGTCGCCGCCGCGGGTGAGCTGGTGGGGGCTGACAGCCATAACCTGCTGATCATCGGCGCGGCAGTTGAGATGATTCATGCCTATTCGCTGGTGCATGACGATATGCCATGCATGGACGACGATGTATTGCGCCGCGGCAAGCCAACCTGTCATGTGGCGTATGGCGAGGCAAATGCGTTGTTGGTCGGAGATGCGCTGCAAACTCAGGCTTTTGAATTATTGTCGCGGCCGCTGCCTGGCATTGCCAGCACGAGCCAATTGCAGATGGTCAACTGGCTAGCGCGCGCAGCGGGTCACGCAGGCATGGCGGGTGGACAGGCGATTGATCTGGCCAGCGTCGGACAAAGCCTGTCACTGCCAGAACTCGAATATATGCACCTGCTAAAAACCGGTGCGCTGATCCGCGCATCCGTACGACTGGGCGCGATGGCGGGCCGATCGCTCGCAGACGCTGAGAACCAGCGTCTGGACCACTTTGCCAAGTGCATAGGCCTGGCATTTCAAGTCGTCGACGATGTGCTTGACTGTGAAGCCGACACTGCCACCCTTGGCAAGACCGCAGGGAAAGATGCCGCGCAGGATAAACCCACCTATGTCAGTCTGATGGGCTTTAGCGCAGCCAAGCGCTTCGCCTCTGAACTACGAGAACAGGCTTTCACCGCCATCAGCGACTTCGGCCCACCAGCCCAACGCCTGAAGGATCTGGCCGACTATATTGTCGACCGGTCATTTTAGATTGCACGAAAACACTATGTATCCGTTGCTAGAAACCATCAATACCCCAGCCGACCTCAGACTACTGCCTCGCAATCAGTTGCCGCAGCTGGCGGATGAGCTACGCCAGTTTCTGCTTGAGTCCGTCAGCAAAACCGGCGGTCACTTGGCATCCAACCTCGGTAGCATCGAGATCACTATTGCACTGCATTATGTGTTCGACACCCCGAACGACCGCCTGGTATGGGATGTCGGGCATCAGACCTATCCACATAAAATTCTGACTAACCGGCGCGAACGCATGCATAGCATGCGTCAGCACGGCGGACTGGCGGGTTTTCCCAAACGCGAAGAATCCGAATTCGACACCTTTGGCGTCGGCCATTCGTCCACCTCGATCGGCGCAGCGCTGGGCATGGCGGTAGCCGCAAAGTGCCAGGGGATCGCGCGCAAGAGCATTGCAGTGATTGGCGATGGCGCCATGACCGCAGGCATGGCGTTTGAAGCACTCAACAACGCCGGCGACATGGACGTCGATTTGTTGGTGGTGCTTAACGACAACGATATGTCGATCTCACCCAATGTCGGCGCACTCAGCCACTACTTTGCCCGTCTGATGTCGGGTCGCTTTTATTCTGCAGTCAAACAGGGCTCCAACAAAGTGCTGGGCATGGTGCCACCAATGCGCGACATCGCCAACAAGGTGGAAGAACACGTCAAAGGCATGTTCACCCCAGGCACACTGTTTGAAGAATTCGGGTTTAACTATATCGGCCCAATCGATGGCCACGATCTCAATGTGCTGGTCGACACCCTGCGCAACATCAAGGGACTCAAAGGACCGCAATTTCTGCATATCGTGACCAAAAAGGGGCAAGGTTACAAACTGGCCGAAATGGACCCGGTGGCCTACCACGGTGTCACGCGGTTTGATCCGGCCAATGGCTTGGTCAGTGGCAAAAAAGACGGCAAACCCAGCTATACCCAAATCTTCGGCGACTGGCTGTGTGACATGGCTAAACTGGATCCGCTGTTGGCTGCCATCACCCCGGCAATGCGTGAAGGTTCAGGCATGGTGCGCTTTGCCAAAGAATTTCCTACGCGCTACTTTGACGTGGGGATTGCCGAGCAGCACGCAGTCACCTTTGCCGCCGGACTGGCATGCGATGGCATGAAACCAGTGGTGGCGATTTATTCTACGTTTCTGCAACGCGCCTATGACCAACTGATTCATGACGTCTCACTGCAAAATCTGCCGGTGTTGTTTGCCATTGACCGCGCCGGGCTGGTAGGCGCAGATGGTCCGACGCATGCAGGCGTATTCGATATTTCATTCTTGCGCTGCATTCCCAATATGACGGTGATGACCCCGTCAGATGAAAACGAATGCAGGCAGATGTTGTATACCGGCTTCTGCATGGGTTCACCCGCAGCCGTGCGCTACCCACGTGGCGTAGGCCCTGGCACCCCGACCGAAACCATCATGCACGCGTTGCCAATCGGGCGCGGCCTCGTGCGCCGCCAAGGCCAGGGACGGGTCGCGATTCTGGCCTTTGGCAGCATGCTGCATCCGGCGTTAGAAGCCGCAGAGGCGCTGGACGCGACAGTGGCCGACATGCGCTTTGTTAAGCCGCTAGACCGCGACTTGCTGGCCCAACTGGCACAAGCACACGACTTGATCGTCACCATCGAAGAAAACGTCATCATGGGCGGGGCTGGTTCAGCTTGCATCGAGGCGCTAGAACAGATGCAGATTGAGCGTCCAGTGCTACAACTTGGGTTGCCAGACAGCTATATTGAACAAGGCGATCCAGTCCTGTTGCTGGCTGGATGCGGGCTGGATGCAGTGGGGATTCGTGCCTCAATAGAACAGCGGCTCAACACCCTTTAACCCGCAGGCAGCAAGCCTAGCGTGAAACAATAAAAACATCAGGGGCGCACTATGGGTGGTTTTGACCTGTCGGTCTGGTTCAACGTCAAAGGGACAGCCTTTGAAACTTTGCCGATGATTATCACCAGTCTCGGCATCGGGCTATTAGTCGGGATTGAGCGCGAGCGCAAATTACATGTGCTTGCCGGGATTCGTACCTTTCCGCTGGCGGCGCTGCTTGGCACTTTGTGTGCCATGATTGGGCACTATGCCAACACCCCGGCAATGCCGGTGGTTGGTCTGGCTGCGCTAACCGCCTTCGGCTTTCTGCCATCCAAGAAAACACCCAGCGAAACCAGTGACCCACACACCACCACCATCGCCGCACTTTTAGTGGTGTACTGCCTGGGGGTTCTGGTGTTTTATGGCTACACCCCTTTAGTCGTCGCCAGCGCCATCGTCGTCACCAGCCTGCTCTACCTCAAACCCGAACTCACTGGGATTACCCAGAAGCTGGACCGGCGTGACCTGTACTCCTTGCTGCAGTTCGCCACGCTGAGCTTTATCATTCTTCCGCTGTTACCTAACCGCGCTTTCGGCCCCTATCAGGCATTCAACCCGCACCATGTCTGGCTGATGGTGGTGCTCATCGTCGGTCTGGGCCTGGTGGGCTATCTGTCGGTACGCATGCTGGGTGAACGGGTCGGCGGTCCGGTGCTAGGGCTGTTGGGCGGTTTGGTTTCGTCCACCGTGACAAGCCTGATCTACTCGCGCCAGGTACGCGCCAACCCGGAGAGCACCCAACTGGCCAGCACCATTATCCAGTTGGCCAATCTGGTGCTGAATGTCCGCATGATGCTGTTTGCCGCCGCACTGGCGCCCTCGGCCCTGCCACAAATCGCGATTGTCATGGCGCCCGGTTTGCTTGCTGGGCTGGTGGTGACTTTTGCGCGCTATCGTCGCCAGCGCAATGGTGTTGTACCGATTGAACCACCCAAAATGCAATTAACCAACCCGGCTGACCTGAAACTAGCGCTGGGTTTTGCGGCAGCGTTTGCCATCATCATGCTGTGCGCCGCCTGGCTGAATGCCGAATTCGGTAAAACCGGGGTGTATACCGTAGCCGTGATTTCAGGTGCCAACGAAGTCGACGCCATCGTGCTCACGGTATTAAACCTGTTTGCACAACATCGCTTTGATGTCGTCTCCAGCGCCACTGCGATTGCCCTGGCGGTGGGATCTAACGCCCTATTTAAGTTTGGACTGGTCTTCAGCCTGGGTGGCCGGGATCTGGCAATGCGTTGTCTGCCAACCTTCATCTCAATCTTCGGCGGTTTGCTGTTGGGCACCATCGCGCTGCAAATGAACTGGCTCTAACCGCCAGTCGGGTTTGGGCGTTCGCGGCAGAAAAACCCGACTGTTTGACTCAACAATTCGTAGAGGGGTAACCTGCCAAGATTGTCTATTGGCTAAAACTAACAACAACCCATGCACAGCCACGCCCTGCCCGACGTACAAAACCACAGCGACACCCGCAATCTGCCGATCAACCAAGTCGGCATCAAAGCGCTTCGTCATCCGGTCCAGCTAGCTGGGCGCAATGGCGGCGTCCAACACAGCATCGCCACATTCAATATGCTGGTCGCACTCTCCGCCGCGCACAAAGGCACCCACATGTCGCGCTTTGTTGAGCTATTGAATAGCCAGAGCGCCGTACTGGACCCGCCTGCATTTATCTTACTCTGCACCCAGATGGTCAAAAAACTGGCAGCACACAGCGGCCAGATCGAAATGACCTTTCCCTATTTCATCAACAAAAGTGCTCCAGTATCCGGCAAACAGAGCCTGATGGACTATACGGTTTGCTATCGTGGCAGCGTACACAAAGGCGTCCCGACACTCGAAATCCAGGTGCAGGTGCCGGTTACCAGCCTATGCCCCTGCTCCAAAGAAATTTCGCAATATGGTGCGCACAACCAGCGCTCACTGATCACCCTGACGGTGCAAAGCCAGCCAGCGTTGTGGATTGAAGATCTGGTCGATATCGCCGAAGCAGAGGCCTCCAGCCAGCTCTACGCACTCTTGAAGCGCCCAGACGAAAAATTTGTCACCGAACGCGCCTATGAAAACCCAAAATTTGTTGAAGACCTAGTGCGAGACGTGGCTGGCGTACTAGCCGCCGACCCACGCATCAACGCCTTCCGGGTTGAGTCAGAGAATTTTGAGTCAATTCATAACCACTCGGCGTATGCAATGATTGAAGCGGGATGGGATTGAGGGTTCTAGTCAAACCGCAGGATGCGCCGCCAGCGCTTGTTTAGTAGCCTTAGGCAGGCACTGAGCCCCCACTCAGTCAGGACCAGGCAGGGGCTTAAACCAAGTTACGGTTTGATCGGCAGGCTATTGCCTAAATGGAGCATAAAAATAGTCGGTTAATGGTTTGCGTGGCGTGGGCTTTTGAGAAACCACCTCACCTTGCCACGTTGGCGAGACTAATTCAGAAGACGAGCCCACGCCCAGCCCTTGGGGGGACGGCGTTGGATTGGAATACAACCAGGAGTTGTTGGGTGCAAAACTTACGCTAGCCGGCTTAACAGGAAGCGCGGGTTTCTGCCCAGGGCTTAATTGCGACAGGCCAGGAGCTTCGCTTCGCTGTGCCTTGCCCCTCTGATCGTTGCTCATGCCCTGCATTTTTCCCCCATCGAATGCATTTTTCCCTTCAGAAATAGTCCAACTGCTCACAAACAGAATGTTTGCATCGGCTATATTTAGGTTGTTCTTGCGCAGAGACACAGGCAGCTCGCACCTCAATCTCTGCTCGGCCCGATCCGTAGACATATCTTTCTCTTGGCGCTGCACCTGTTGGACAGCCAAATCACACTTCATCCGCACCAGGAAGAAAGGCTTATTGTTTTTCTGAAGGAATCGAATCATCTCAACATCTGACTTTAAAAGACGATCCCCTAGTGCATGATAAACCACCTCGCATTTCAATAAATCTTTCTGATGGGTGCTTTGGCTAAGCTCAGGGAACTCTTGATAAACTAGTGTTGGGCTTATTTTATCCGCATAAGACCCACGCAAGACCCTACTCCCATTCTCGGTCACGGCGGCGCCATCTTGGTCTGTGTCCAACCGACCACACAACGCATTAATCAGTGACGATTTTCCCGTCAATTCTGCCCCAGTAACCCCAATATTCACTGATCCCCAATAGGTCTTTTGGTCTGTGACAGGTACTGGGGAGGGGGGTTCTGAGACAGAGTGCGTCGTCGAAATCGAATCATTTAGGAGAAGAAGATCTTCCGGTTTTGACGCTAAATGACAACGCAGATAGCTAGCCAAGCTTTGGATGCTGTTCTTGATACGTGCGGCGACCGTGGGGAGGGTCATACCAGCAAACGCCCCCCGGAACTTTTCAACAAACCCTGAATGACTAGTCGTATTGTTTGATTGAGGAGAAACCTCAGGACACTTCCTGGACACGACACCCGAGAAAAAACCATAGCGAAGTCTTAACATGCTTAATTCCTTTACATAAAAAATGAGATGAACGCATGGATTGATCCCCGTCCGCGTTATTGTGCAAGGGGATAATGAAAGAAAAATAGGTCGCTGACTTTCAGATTTTGTCTCTTTTGCTTAAGCACACCCCAAAAGACACCAACCAGCGCGTAGGGCAATCGCAGGCCGACTGAAGCGTCATGAGGGAATAAGGCGCGGCGCCATCACAATGCGAGAATGTGCCGTATTTGCTACCCCTGTAGATTGACAGGATGGGGGGCGATGGTTAAAGTCCCTGCCAGTGCTCAAAACACTTCGTACAGCGGTTACCGCACCCGGAATTTAGCGGATTTTTTATGCCCGTAGCGCTTCTATGGCCGGGTGTATGGCTAATATAAGACCCCCGTAAGGGGGGAATATGCCTGCCGCCTGTACGCGGTTTTGAGCACCTGGCCGCCTCATCAAAAGGGGCGCAACTTCAATAAACGTACAGGAGGCCGCCATGGCCAATCTTTCTGCTTTACCACAATCCTTTCAAACCCTCGACACACTCAACGCCAGCAACCTGGGAATCGAAGCCCTTGACCGGCTGCGCCCGTTGGTGTTCTCGATTGAAACCCTGCTCGGCAATCCAGACCCGCAAGCCCTGCCGAGCCTGCATGGCCTGTGCCAATTGGCGTCTGGCCTGATTGACGAATACCGTGATGAGTTGGCTCAGTTGCGCGATGCCACGGATGCGGAGTCTGGTGCGTATCGGCTGCCCCACGTGCATTCCATGCTGGATTCTGCAGCGGCATAACCGCCAGCCAGGGAGGAGTCAAGGAGTGCACTCCCTGACTCCTCTCTATGAAATGAAGGCACTTGACCAGGTAATGCACATGCATTACCATCAAAACAGAAAACGTTTTATGAGCAGGGGTACACGATGCAACCGGCCACGCTTGAACTTGAATCCACCTTAACTGACCGTTACCAAACCACGGTACCGGAGACGGTTCGACGCACTTTACATCTCGGCAAGCGCGATAAAATTCATTACAGCATTCAGCCGGATGGCCGCGTATTGCTGTCAAGGGTGACGCCAATGGAGGACAGTGATCCGTTGCTGGGTGATTTTCTCAGTTTTCTGGCGCACGACATGGCTCTACATCCTGAACAGATACAGGCTCTTGATGGGGATTTGGCTCAGCGTATTTTGGCCTTGACCGGACCCGTCGCGGTTGATCTTGATAGAGCATTGTCGGCGGACGATGAATGAATCAAGCCAACTTGATGCCCTTAGCGGTGAATGGCTGGACATTGTTTGCCCACCCTCTGTTTCTTGAGCAGACCCATCGGCTGATCACACAGGTAGAGGCGTTGAGGAGTAAAGATCCGGTTGGATTTGGCAAAAAAAATGCCACCAAGCGCTTGATGGCGATTTACAAGCTAGCTTTCGAAGTCATTCCGCAAGATCCAGAACGTGCAGAATACCGACAAGGCAACACACTGGGCAGTGAACGCAAACACTGGTTTCGTGCCAAATTTTTTCAGCAATACCGACTATTTTTCCGTTATCACCAAGCAGGAAAGATCATTGTCTACGCCTGGGTTAACGATATCGATTGCAAGCGCGCCTACGAACGTAGCGACGATGCCTATCGTGTATTTCGCCTGATGCTAGAAAACGGCCGCCCTCCCGACGATTGGCAAACGCTACTTGCCGAAGCTCGCCGTCAACCCGCTCACTTACGGGATATTCACACAACAGCAAGTCGCTAACTTCCTTCTTAGTGCTTCAGCCATACCTGCCACGCGCCCTGTCGTTACCCCAATCAATCCAGTAGAGTCCGTTTTGCTTTCAAACATTCTTAGCCAGAACCCCGCAGGCGCTCTGCCAAGGCGCGCTGCTGCATCCTAAGGAGATCCCGCCTATGAAACTGACGAGACCACACCCCCGGCAGAGGACGAGCACCCGACATGCGCAGTTGATCGGCGCCATGGTTTTGCCGTTATTGCTCAACGGTCTGCCCGCCTCTGCCTCCCCGGTAGCGGCACCATCTGCGTTGCGCTTTATCGCAATTGGCGACACCCCCTACTCCGACGAAGAATCCCTGGTATTACGTGACCAGATTGCGCCAGCGATCCGCGCTAACCCGCCAGCCTTTGTCGTGCATTATGGCGATTTCAAAAACGGAAAATCCGACTGTAGTCCAGCCTTGCTCACAGAGCGCCGCGACCAGATTTATCATTTATTGCCAGGCAAGGTGTTTTACACGCCGGGAGATAACGAGTGGACCGATTGTGACCGCACGACTTTGGCACACCCGGTGTCTGAATTAGGCTCGCTGGATCTGATTCGCCGTCTGTTTTTCAGCACGCCACTCGACCTTCCGACAAGTTGGGGCTATGCACGTCAAGCCAATTTTCCTGAAAATGCCAGTTGGACCCAGGAGGGGGTACGGTTTGTCAGCGTGCACTGGGTGGGCACGAATAATGGACGAAAGCAGATCAAGCTAGATGACGCACGTCTGGCGCTGGCAATGGCAAACGCACGCGAACAGGCCAACCGGGTGTGGCTTGACACCGCATTTCAACAGGCAACGGCTGAACAGGCCCGTGCCCTGGTGGTGCTCACCCATGCAGATATCAGCCAGCAGGCGGGCCTCGCGCCCTGCTCGCCGCTACTTGAAACGCACTGCGACGCCTATGCCGAATTTCGCCAGCAACTGATTCAGCGCGCACACAGTTTCTCTTCCGGAAAACCAGTGTTGCTGGTGCATGGCGACACCAGCCCCTACTGCTGGGATAAGCAGTTTGGCGGGGCCACGGCTCCTAATCTGTGGCGGCTGAATGCCTGGGGGGATTTTCAACAACCAGCTGACGCCACCGAAATCACGGTGCAAACCGACAACCAGACCGAGCCGTTCAGTGCCAGAACCTTGGTCAAACACATTAAACCAGCGGAGCGTTGCACCTGAAGTTCCTAAGCTGCCAAATACAAGATTTCTTGATGGATGTGTGCTGCGGTTTCTAATGGATGCTCTAGTGGAAACAAATGGCTACCAGACTGTGAGGTCAGCCGAATGCCCAGGGCGCGCTGGAGATAGCGCAAGTCCGAGCGCCGCAGCACGCTGCCTTCGGTGGCGGCCAGATAAACCGCAGGCGTAACCACCTTGCCGGCGCAATGCGCAATATTGTGTGGCAGGGTGCGGTAGATCGCGTGCTCAATACTGGGACGAAATTTCAAGCACCGACTGCCTTGACCATCGTCACAGGTACCAAACTCAGCATAGTCGCGCAGACAATCGCGATCAAAGCGCGCAAACATAGGCTTACGCAAGAAATACTCAAACACCATAGCGCTCGATGCCCAACAATCTCGCCGCTTCAGGGTATTGCCGCCAGGGGTGAGGCGGTCAATCACACCAAGTTTTTTAGCCAGCCAGATGCTCTGTGCGCGCCAAGTACAGAATAGTGGCGAATCTAGAATCACCAGTCCTTTGAACAAATCAGGCCGCGCCACGGCAGCATACAATACCAGCACGCCCCCCAGAGAGTGCCCCACCCCGTAAACCGGGCCTGAAGCTTGGCGTTCGATGCTGGCTATGGTCTCGGCAACCAGGGCTGGCCAGCAGTCGGTGACAGGAAACGCAGGATCATGCCCTACGGTATCAGTGGCAATGATCGTATAATGGTCGGCGAGCACTGACAGCATCTTCCGATAAACACTAGCGGGAAAGCTGTTGGCATGGGCAAAATAGAGCGGTTCTGTCATGATTTCTTTAGCGCAGTCAATCTGATTGACATAGTAGCGGAATTTGCAAATGTCATGTAACACACGTGTAGCCAAACCTACTGAAGCAGACCACATTTTTGCGCTAGATGGAACCCCACGCCCTCTGGCGAGTCCACACAGGTTAACTCGAACAAAAGGCATAGCATGAACCGATGTTTCTCCCGCTGGCTATTACGCGCGCTGTTGCTGTTAAGCGCGTTGGCTTGTCAGTCGGCCCTGGCGGTTAATCAAAGCGATCTGCTATCTCCAGACAAAGCCTTTGCCTCACGGGTTATACGCGAGGGAGACCATCTGGTACTGACGCTGGATGTCGCCGAGGGCTATTACGTTTATCGCGACCGAATTGTACTGAGCACGGTGCCGGCGGGTCTGATCAAACCGGCTCACTTTCCCGCGGGCAAGGTGAAAAACGATCCCTATTTTGGTAAGCAGGTTATTTTTCAGCAGCAGAACCGAATTGAAATTCCACTGCTTCCCGGTGCTCCGCAACGTTTCACTCTGAATTTCAAGTTGCAAGGCTGCGCGGCAGTTGGGGTTTGCTATCCCCCTTTTACCCGTAAGTTGAACGTGGGTGACAGCGGATCGTCGGCCGCAGGCTGGATGAGAGCCAGCAACACACCGTCCTCTCCCACGCCTGGGTCTGCGTTACCGCTAACGCTATTTACTTTTTTTCTCGCCGGGCTAGGCATGGCATTTACCGCCTGCATGTATCCACTACTGCCGATTCTGACTGCGCTGATTGCCGGTCAGGGAGTGCTGTTATCGCGCCGTCGTGGATTTGTGCTGTCGCTGGCGTATGTGCAAGGTCTAGCCCTGAGTTATACCGCCGTTGGCGTGATCGCGGGACTAACCGGTTCACTGCTCACGGTGTGGCTGCAACAACCGCTAGTGGTACTCAGCGCCAGCGCACTCTTGGTGCTGTTTGCCTTGTCGATGTTTGACGTGTTCTCGATTCAGCTACCCGCCGCGCTACAATCGCGGCTGGCCAATCGCTCCAACCGTCTGAGCGGTGGACATTTTCTCACAGTGTTTGCTATGGGGGTGCTGTCGGCACTGATCATCGGTCCCTGTGTCGCCCCACCGCTGGCGCTGGCGCTGGGCTATATCGGCAGTACCGGCGACGCGCTATTCGGGGGCGTTGCGCTATACATCATGGCGCTGGGTCTGGGCTTGCCCCTGATGGTAGTGGGTACCTTTGGTGGTCACATCCTGCCCAAGGCAGGACGTTGGATGAATGCGGTTAAATCGGCGTTTGGGGTATTAATGCTGGCCCTGGCGATTCAGATGGCTAGTCCGTTTCTACCGAGCGCGATCTGCATGCTACTGTGGTCGGCTCTGGCGATTGCCTGCGCGGTCTTTTTGCATGCCTTCGATACGCTACCCATCAATGCACATGCAGTCATGCGCCTGGGCAAGGCACTCGGTTTGTTACTGTTTCTCTTAGGGGCAACTGAGTTGGTTGGTGTGATGGCAGGGGAACACAATCCGCGCTACCCGCTGGCGTGGTTAAACATTAAGCCGGCCGAAGCGGCGACGAGCACCTTGCCCCGGTTTACCCCGGTGGCAGACAATAACGCACTCGAACGTCAGTTAGCCGCATCGGCTGGCCGACCGGTACTGCTCGACTTTTACGCCGACTGGTGTATCAGTTGCAAGGAAATGGATAACACCACTTGGCGTGACCCCAGCCTGATGCCCCAACTGCAGCGATTTACGCTCTTGCGCGCCGACGTCACCCAGAACAATCCACAAACCAGTGAGCTACTCAAGCGGTTTGGCCTATTCGGCCCGCCCGCTATCATTCTGATTGATCCGAAATCTAAGGTCAGCGGACAAATCATCGGTTACATTGACGCAGCAGCCTTGAATACCAGACTTGCCGCCATAGAAGGAGCAGAGTGAACCCGCTCGAAAAACAACCGGTCACTCCAGTAACAGGAGATCAGATGCTTCCCAAAGGGCTAACCAATATCAGTGTCATGGCAGTATTCCGCGTGATTTCGGTGATGCTGCTGGTGATTGCATGTTACCTGATTATTCATCCGTTTCTAGGCGCACTGATCTGGGCCGGCATTATCGCCGTTTCGGTTTGGCCTACATTCAACTGGCTGACTTATAAGTTAAACGGCCGCCGCCGCTGGGCCGCGACGCTGTTAATTGGCTGCATCGCCATCGCGCTGGCCGCGCCGATTGGCCTAATGATTTTATCGTTGAGTGATCTGTGGCCATTATTAAACCAGATTGCCCATGGGCTGGGGGCTTACCACCTGCCCAATGCACCGGGCTGGCTACCCACGCTCCCAGTCATTGGTTCACCGTTGATGCAGATGTGGCAAAGTGCTCAGACTGATTTACCCGCCATGCTGTCAAAGCTGTTGCCAGCGATTAATCGCGGCGCGATCTGGTCTCTGGGCTACGGTGCGCAACTGGCGCTTAGCCTGCTGGAGATCATTCTGGCCTTGATTGTTGCGGGCTTGTTATTGGTGAATGGCGAGCACGCCTGGCGCGTTGCCGAGCAAACCATTGTCAAGCTGGGCGGCGCGCCAGCGACAGAATTGCCCGAAGTGGTAGCACGCACTATTCGTAGCGTGACGACCGGGGTGATCGGCACTGCATTGGCCCAGACTATTTTGTGTATCATCGGCCTATTGATTGCCGGGGTCCCAGCCGTATTAGTCTTGGGATTTTTGTGCTTCATACTAGCGGTTGCGCAAATGCCAACCTTGCTGGTGTGGTTGCCCGCTGCAGGCTGGGTGTTTTACAGCGGATCGACTGGCCGCGCGATTTTTCTAGCGCTATGGGGCTTTCTGCTGGTGAATACCATCGATAACTTCATCAAGCCTTTCTTGATCAGTCAGGGATCTAAACTACCGCTGTCGTTGATCTTTATTGGGGTGATTGGTGGTTTGCTGGCCTGGGGCATGATTGGTCTGTTTATTGGCCCCACGCTCTTGGCCGTCAGCTATACACTATTTGAGTACTGGCTGAAGGGTGAAGAAACCCTGCCTCCAGGCACCTGATCTACCCGATGCAAACTGAAGATAACCAGCCCCCGGTGCACTTTGCTACGCTAGATTGCTCAGGCGGTCGTGCGCTTGGCCTGGCCACCTTGAATAGTGCAAAAACCCTGAATGCACTCACGCTGCCAATGATTCGGGCGTTGGATGCCCAGTTAGTGGCATGGGAGCAGGATCCGCGCATTGTCTGTGTGCTATTAAACGGGGCGGGAGAAAAAGCTTTTTGTGCCGGAGGCGATGTACGCGCATTGCGCAGCGCGCTGATTGAACACCCTCATCCCGGCCCTCACCCTGCGATAACCAGGTTTTTTGCCGAAGAATATACGCTGGATTACCGCATTCACACCTATGCCAAACCACTTTTGGTCTGGGGGCATGGCGTCGTCATGGGGGGCGGGCTTGGCTTGTTGGCCGGGGCGAGCCACCGGGTACTCACGCGCCAAAGTCGTATTGCCATGCCTGAAATCAGTATTGGACTGTACCCAGACGTGGGGGCCAGCTGGTTCTTGCCACGCATGCCAGCCCAACTGGGCGAGTTTCTGGCGTTGACGGGAGCCAGCATCTCGGCGGGCGATGCGCTGTTCGCCAACTTGGGTGACTTTGTGCTGGACCCTCTGCAATGGCAGCCCCTGCTTGATCGCTTGGCCAGCACGGCATGGCCGCAGGACCCCAAGCATCACCATGGCCACCTCAACGCATTGCTTAGCCAGATTCAGCTACAGGACGCTGCTCCGAGCTTGGCGCTGCCGCATCTGGAGGCCATCCAGCGGATCATGCAACGCGGTGACTTTGAAACCGTCACAGAGGCGCTGGCAAGCGCTCGGTTCCAACACCCCTGGCTCATACAGGCACAACAGAATTTTGTTCTGGGGTGCCCGACCAGCCAAGCGCTCAGTTGGGAAATTCAGCAACGCACACGCCGGTTATCATTAGCCGAGGTGTTGCGCTTAGAACTGATTCTGTCGGTAAATCTCTGTGCCCACCCGGACTTTTGCGAAGGGGTGCGTGCCCTGTTGGTAGACAAAGACCGTCAGCCCCACTGGAGTCTGACGGCAAGTCAAATCAGCCAGGCTGGCCTTGATCAATTTTTCCAGTCTCCCTGGCACGATTCAGTCCACCCTCTAGCACATCTGGCGTCTCACCCACTTTAGTCGGTGCTTGGCAGTAGTGGGTCAGCACGCTATTGATGATGGTCTGTCCAACGTTTTGCTTCATGGTCATGACCGATTCAGGATGAAACTGTACAGCAGCCAGCGGCAAGCTCTGGTGCTCTAGCGCCATCACTACACCATCCTCGCTTTCGGCAACCACCTGTAATGCGGGCGGCAGGCTGGCACGCACAGCGCACAGCGAATGGTAGCGCCCTACGCTGAATTGTGCCGGTAGATCAGCCAGCAGCCGCCCACCGATACGGCGTACCGATGAAACCTTGCCATGCATGGGTCGCGCCAATAACGCCAGTTCGCCGCCAAAATATTCCACTATTCCCTGCAGGCCAAGACACACGCCAAACACTGGGATCGAATGCAGTAGCAACAGACTGAGACTGGCATTCAGGTCAAAGTCGGATGGACGACCGGGGCCAGGTGACAACACGGCTAGATCTGGGCGCAGGCCAGCATTGATGCGCGCACGCGCCAAAGCTGGGCGCAAGGTTTCCACGCTGGCACCGGCTGCACGCAAATAGCTGGCCAGGGTATGCACAAACGAGTCTTCGTGATCAATCAGCAGCACATGCTTGCCGCTGCCAGGTTTGGCTTGTTGCAGAGTGGCCGCTGGCGTTTTGCGCACGGGTTTGATTGCCGCGAGTTGTGCTGAGGCCTTGAGACGGCACTCGGCTTCCTCTAGGGCTGCATCACTGTCGTATAGCAGAGTGGCGCCCGCACGAACTTCGGCGATGCCCTCTTGCATACGTACCGTGCGCAAGGTCAGACCGGTGTTCATATTGCCGTCAAAGGTGAGGCAACCAATCGCCCCACCATACCAGCGACGCGGCGAACGCTCTTGCTGCTCGACAAACCGAATCGCCCAACGCTTAGGGGCTCCCGTGACAGTCACCGCCCAAGCATGACTGAGAAAACCATCTAGCGCATCGAACTCGGGACGCAGTTGGCCCTCGACATGGTCAACGGTATGAATCAGGCGCGAATAGATTTCGATCTGTCGGCGGCCAATCACCCGCACACTGCCCGGTTCGCACACCCTAGATTTGTCATTGCGATCGACATCGGTGCACATGGTCAATTCGGACTCATCTTTGGCCGAATTCAACAGGGTGCGAATTTGCTCGGCATCTTCAATCGGGTCGCGTCCACGGGCAATCGTGCCGCTGATTGGGCAGGTTTCGATGCGCCGACCGTCTACGCGAACAAACATTTCGGGTGAAGCCGAAACCAGAAACTCGCCCTGGCCCAGATTGATCAGTGCACCGTACGGAGCGGGGTTACTTTGACGCAAGCGGCGAAACACTTCAGAGGGCGAATCTTGGCACGGTTCACTAAATAACTGACCCAGTACCACCTCAAACAAGTCACCACGCAAGAATGCCGCGCGTGCACGCTCGACCATCGCCTGATATTCGTCAGCCGTTTGGTCACTGCCACAGGGGTGGCCAGGGGCTGCATGGCACTGGTATGGAGCAGGCTCACTGACGCGCGCCAAACCCTGTGTCGACTGCCCTGCCACGTTGAATTCATAACGCTCAACGATAGCCTGCTGCTTCATGTGATCCACCAGCAAAATTTCGTCCGGCAGATACAGCAGTAAATCGCGTTGATTGTCTGCACGCTCCAATTGCAAGGGCATGGGCTCAAATTGAAACACCAAATCATAGCCAAAGGCACCATACAGCCCCAATGCGTGGTCTTCGCTGCTACCAAACAGATCCAGCAACACGCGTAGCACCGAAAACACCGAATTTTGCCGACTGCGCTGTTCTTCCGAAAAGCCTTCAGCGGCGGCCGTCACCTGACCGCTGATTTCCAGCTCGGTACAACTCAGTTCGCAGAGAAACGACACAGCGGCCAGCGCGGTTGCAATCGGGGCCAACAACACCTGTCCACGTTGATTGAGGGCTTGGATAGAAAAATTGAGCCCAACCGTACTAAACACCAGCGGCGGATCACTAAACCCCATATCCCAGCGGGTATAACGACCGGGGAATTCAAAACTGGAACAATAGTAGGCTCCACGCTGTTGGCTCAGGCGTTCAATCAGCGCCACGCCAGCGTTGGTATAGTCACAGCTTTGGGTTTCGCGGGTGATCTCAATCCCGCCACGCGTTTGGTAGGTGTGCACCTTGGGCATACAAGCTCCACTATGTGAGCGCCCGAAAGTGAGGAGAGGCTAAATGACAGACAGAACAAAGCCGCTCGAACTTTCGAGCGGCTTTAATTTAAAACAATAGGATGGCCGCCCGATTAAACGAGCCACCACCACTTGAATGTGAGTTGTGTATCTGCCATGTCGTCTAATCTATCAGTCTGACGACGCTCTAGCAAGCTTGGTTTCAAGCAAAGTTAAGCCGCGCTGCTGTAATTCGCTGCGAAATGCAGCCATCGCCTGCTCGACCAGCAATTTTGGACCGGTAAAACCAAATTCAATATGATTGAACTGAATGGCTTTGGTGCCAAAGCTTGGCAGACTGGAAAACTTGAGCGAGGGAAAGCGCAAAACAAATTGTTGCATCAAATCAATAAGATCACCTTCTCTGGCATCAACCGCAATCACGGTGCGTTCGATTTCGGGCTCTTGGCAATGCAGATGGCTGTAGTGCTGATCCAGCACCCACTCAATCATTGGCCAGGCCATTGCCGGAAAACCTGGAACAAAATGTACGTCGCCAAGCGAAAAACCAGGAATCTGGTTCACCGGATTGGGAATAATTCGCGCCCCCTGAGGAAACACCCCCATATTGATCCGGTGTGGATAGGCCTCTGAGCCAAAGCGTTGTTCAATCAAGATTTGCGCTTCTGGATGTAACACCAGGGGCACCCCCAGCGCGCTAGCTGCGCAGGCGCGGGTATAGTCGTCCGGGGTTGCGCCAATTCCGCCAAAACTGAACGCCAGTTCACCGCTGGCAAAGGCCCGCTCTAATGTGGCACTGATGCGCGCAGGCTCGTCGCCCAGATAGTCTGCCCAAGAGAGTTTCATCCCGCGTGCGGACAGAATGCCGATTAACGCCGCCAAATGCTTGTCGCTACGCTTGCCCGACAATAGTTCATCACCAATGATGATTGCACCAACCTGCATAGCCGCTCCCTGAGTTTTAATCGCTAGATAAATACCAGCCTACACGTTGTCGTCGCGAACGCAACCATGATGTAGGGATATTATTCAGAACGATCAATAGGCAGCCAATGCCAACCACTCGCGCAAAGCGGTCGAGGTTTGCTGCATAGCACGGGCCTTAGGCAGATACAAAGCCCACTCGGGACCTTGATAGCGAACAAACCCAGTTGGCGCGGGGGTCACAATCAGGCCCTGCCGGGTAAAATCCTGCACCGCACGACGCAAATGCCAGGCGCTTGACACCAGGGCGATGCGCTTGACTCCAGCGGGTTTCAACAGCGCAGCCGCATATTGTGCATTTTCGGCCGTGGTATTGGACTTAAGCTCAACCCAACGCACACTCACCCCATATTCACTTTGCAGCGCGCGCGCCATCAAGAGGCCCTCAGCTTCGCCCCCCAGCGGTGCGCCCCCAGTGACCAACAACGGCTTACCTGAGCGACGCGCCAATATAGAGGCATACTGCAAGCGCACCAGGCTCTCAGTATCAAGCTGTTCGCTCGCATACTCAGGAGCCCAATGCGAACCGCCCCCTAACACCACAATCGCATCAACCTGCGGCAGCGACGCGTTAACCGATAGCGCAGGCGGTTCCAATGGCTGAGTGAGCCACAGGGCCATTTTGGGGGTCGCCAGTAGGTAGCTGAAAAAGAGCGCCAGCAGAATCAAGGAGCGCCGCTTAAGGGCCACCCCAATCAGCGCTAGCCAGATAAAACATAGCGGGGGTAATAAAAAGGCCCCAGCGGCCTGATGAAACAGGACGATGGGGCTGAACGTTGCTGTCATTGCTCGGCTACCTACTCTCCCAGGTATGCGTTTTTCACTCGGTCGTCGTCCAGCAAATCAGCTGCGGCGCCGCCAATGGTAATTTGCCCACTCTCCATCACATAACCGCGCTGACTGACTTCGAGTGCGAGTCGGGCGTTCTGTTCGACCAATAGCATAGTGACACCTTCTGCAGCCACCATGCGAATGATTTCAAAGATTTTTTGCACAATAATCGGGGCCAGCCCCATTGAAGGTTCGTCCAACAACAGTAGTTTTGGCTTGGACAGCATCGCACGTCCCATGGCGACCATTTGCTGTTCGCCTCCAGACAAGGTACCGGCCAACTGTTTATGGCGTTCTTTCAGGCGGGGAAACAGATCAAAGATCCGTACCAGCTCATCCTGAATCTGTGCCTTGTCGTTGCGGTAATAGGCGCCCATCAGCAGGTTTTCTGCTACCGTCAGCTTAGCGAAAATCCCACGCCCTTCCGGCACCATCGCCAGACCATGGCGCACGAAGTCGTGCGGCGCGATAGTGCTCGCGTCCTTGCCATCGAATTCGATGCTGCCACCCGACTTCTTCAACATGCCGATCACTGTTTTCAGGGTAGTGGTTTTACCCGCGCCATTCGCGCCGATCAAGGTGACCAGTTCACCCTGATTAATGTGGAAATCAATACCTCTGACAGCCTGAATGCCACCATAGGAAACTTGCAGGTTTTTAACGTCCAAGAGACTCATTCGTGTGCCACTCCCAGGTAGGCTTCGATCACCTTAGGGTCTTTGCGCACCGCGTCCGGCACACCCTCGGCAATCTTTTTTCCATAGTCGAGCACGGCGATGCGGTCACACAGGCCCATCATTAATTTCACATCGTGTTCGATCAGCAAAATCGTCACGCCACCATCGCGCACCTTGCTCATCAACGCCTTCAGGTCTTCGGTCTCACGTGGATTCATCCCGGCCGCAGGCTCGTCCAGCGCTAACAGCTTGGGCTCGGTTGCCAGCGAGCGCGCGATTTCCAGGCGGCGTTGGTGGCCATAGGACAGGTTACGCGCCCGCTCATCCACCACGTCGGCAATCCCGACATAGTTAAGTAACTCCCAGGCTTTCTCTTTGATTGAACGCTCTTCCGCCCGGGTTCCTGGGCCGCGCAGAATTGCGCCCAAAGCACCTGCATGGCTGCGAATATGGCGTCCAACCATTACATTTTCCAATGCGGTCATTTCACTAAACAAGCGAATATTCTGGAAGGTACGCGCAATCCCTGCTGCCACCACTTTATGCGGTTTGGAACGAAACAGATTTTTTCCGTCAAATTCAAAGCTGCCCTCGTCAGGCATGTATAAACCGGTCAATACATTAAACAGGGTGGTCTTGCCGGCACCGTTAGGACCGATCAAGCCATAGATATCGCCTCGGTTGATCGACAGGCTGACGTCACTCAGCGCATGCAGACCACCAAAGCGTTTGTTGATTCCTTCTATTTTCAGCAGAACGTCCGCCATGATTTAACCTTTCTCTACTACGGCTGCGGTCTTGGAGTCTGTGAACTCAGCCGCACGGCGTCTGGACGGCCACATTCCGGCCGGACGAACCAGCATCATCACCACCAGCGCCAATCCAAACAACAGTTGGCGTGCGTTTTCTGGATCAATGATCATGCGTCCAAAGGTGTTCATTTGCAGCGGACCAATCACATCGCGCAGCACTTCTGGCGCAATGCTCAGCACCACCGCACCGAGTATGACGCCAGGGATATGCCCCATCCCGCCGAGCACCACCATGGCAAGGATCATGATGGATTCCATCAGGCCAAACGATTCAGGTGAAATAAAGCCCTGGAACGAGGCAAACAATCCGCCAGCGACCCCGCCTGACAACGCTCCGAGCGCAAAAGCCAACAGCTTGATGTTGCGAATATTAATTCCCATCGCAGCAGCGGCAACATCATCCTCACGCAAAGCAACCCAGGCGCGGCCAATACGCGAATGCTGCAAGCGCATTCCCATGATCACCACCAGTACCGCCAGCGCCAAGAACAGGTAGTAGTAGAGGTACACCGGGGGCAGGCTCAGCCCGCCCAGATGCAAGGGCTCGCCGAGCGAAACACCCCCCAGCTGGATCGGGTCGACCAGATTAATCCCCTGGGGTCCGTTGGTAATATTAATCGGCGCATTCAGGTTGTTCATGAAAATGCGGATAATTTCGCCAAAGCCCAAGGTCACGATAGCCAGGTAATCCCCTTTCAGACGTAGCACAGGGGTACCCAACAACAAACCAAAGCAGGCAGCGGCCACCGCACCCAGTGGAATCGAGACATAAAACGGTAGGTGCAGGCCAAAGTGCGGCGAACTGAGCAGTGCATAGGTATAGGCACCTACCGCGTAGAACGCGATAAACCCCATATCCAGAAGCCCAGCAAAGCCGACCACTATATTCAGGCCTAGCGCCAGCATGATGTACAGCAAGGTAAAGTCGATGATGCGCATCCAGGAGTTGCCCAGGACGCCACCGACCACAAAGGGCAGCACCGCAAGCGCAACTGCGCAGGCGATAAACCAGCCGAGTTTTTTGCGGGTATCTAAAGTCATGTGGTGTTCTCCTCAGATCAGGCGCGGTCGGCGACTTTTTCGCCCAACAACCCGGATGGACGGAAAATCAACACCAGGACCAGTACCATGAAGGCAAAAATATCCTGATAGTTACTTCCGAGGAAACCGCCAGTCAGGTTGCCGATATAACCAGCCCCCAGGCTTTCGATAATACCAAGCAGCAGGCCACCGGCGACTGCGCCGCCCAGATTGCCGATGCCACCCAGCACGGCAGCGGTAAACGCCTTCATGCCGATCATATAGCCCATATAGTAGTGGGCCTGGTCATAATTGGTGGCAACCATCACCCCAGCAATCGCACCCAGACCAGAACCAATCACAAATGTAGCGGATATGATGTGGTTAACGTTAACCCCCATCAGCCCGGCAACCGCCGGGTTCTGACTGGTCGCGCGCATCGCGCGCCCCAGACGGGTTTTTTCAACCATCAGCAACAAAGCCACCATGATCAACAGGCACAGCGCGATGATCACCACTTGAAGCTTGGTAATGCTGGCGCCAAAGAAGGTGATCACGTCATGATTCAAAATTTGTGGAAACGGAATGTAATTTCGTCCCCAAATCAGAATCGCGGTTTGCTGTAGAACGATTGACAGGCCAATGGCGGTGATCAGCGGTGCTAAACGCTGCGCTCCACGCAAAGGGCGATAGGCGACACGTTCGATAACGTAGCCCAAGAGCATACAGGTGGGCGTCGCCACCAACAGGCCGATTAACACCAGCACAGGCCCCGGTAACACCACACCGTGAGAAAGCAAGGCATTGATCACGGAGACGGTCACCATGGCACCGATCATCACTACTTCGCCGTGTGCGAAGTTAATCAGGCCCATGATCCCATACACCATGGTATAGCCCAGGGCAATCAAGGCGTAGATACTGCCCAGTACTAATCCATTGAGGATCTGTTGCAGAAAAATGTCCACGGGGGAGATCTCCTTATTCTATTTGTCCCAGCGGCAGGTGAGGTTTTCCCTCTTGTTCCGGCGTGGTCGTTGTGCTTGATTGCGGCTTGGTTTTTTATCCCGTTGACCTTGAGTCCGCACCTTGCTACATGACCGGCGCCTGCGCCGCTTGTGCTATCTGACGGATGTTGTCTTCTGTCCGACAGTTGTTCGGATTATGCTTGCGCATTGAATAGACTGTCAATGTTAACAATTCGTTAAACCAGTCATTTTTGCGAAGTATTTTTACAAATTGCAAGCTTTTGAAATTATTGTAGATTTTTATATATTAGCCCTATTTACCCGAAATGAATTTCAAGCCATAACCACCAGGGAGCCACAGAATTTTGCCTGCAAGATAATTCTCAACCATGTAATAAAGCGAACAATGACAAATGAATTAATCATTAGTCAGTCACAATTATGTTCACAAATGAAAATGCTCACTGAGCCTGCGTGTCCGTTGATTCGTTTGGATACAAAATACAGAATAAAAATATTAAAGGCCGCACATCGTGTGCGGCCCTGCCTGAAAACATTTATGCCTATAGCATCAACAAAAAGATCTAAATTCACCTAGCAACACATCTATCTATTTCATGCAAAAAGCATGAAAAAAGAGCCACTTGCTGGTCCTTCATGACAAAACCTAGTCTGTTTTTATCCAGTTGGATACCGCTGCTTGCCACTACCGACGATCACGGTTATCTAGGTAAACATTCACAAAGTCATGCCTGGCGGTAATTGAGCCGGTAAAGCGGCACACTCACACTCTAGGGACGCCACGGGGAAGGCACAATAATCTGCGGCATAATAGGCTGAAGCATGATGATTTCCAGACCAGCCAATCCCACCAAATGGCGCACTACTGGCCGCTCCAGTCAGCGGTTTATTCCAGTTAACTACACCTGCCCGACTTTCTAGCCAGAACTGCTGATAGCGCTCTGGCCGGTCACAGAGCAAACCCGCCGCCAAACCATAACGCGTTTGATTAGCCAACGCGATCGCCTGCTGAAAATTGTCATAGCGAATCAACTGCAATAAGGGCCCAAAGAATTCCTCATCCGGCCGCTGAGTCATCTCCGTGGTATCAATAATGCCAGGGCTCAGCAAGGCACCTCGTTCACCAATGCGACACATCTCAAGCAACACCCGCCCCCCTTGTTTGACTAAGGAGGCTTGGGCAGCCAGTAGTCTATCGGCCGCTGCTACTGAAATCACCGATCCCATAAAGGGTGCAGGTTGGGCATCATATCGACCCACCACCAGACGCCGGGTTGCAGCCAGCAAACGAGCCAGGAAAGCATCTCCCCATGGGGTCTTGGGCAGCAAGAGGCGGCGCGCGCAGGTACAGCGCTGGCCGGCAGAAATAAAGGCAGACTGAATCACATGGTGCAAAGCGGCATCTATGTCGGCAACATCCTCGACGATCAATGGATTATTGCCGCCCATTTCAAGCGCCAAAATCTTTTCGGGTCTTCCGGCATACAGACGATGTAAGGCAAGGCCGGTGGCCGAACTGCCGGTAAACAGCAAGCCATCAATCCCTGCATCGAGTGACAAGGCTTCCCCGGTAGAACGCCCCCCCTGCACCAGGTTCAGCACACCAGCCGGCAGGCCCGCTTGCTGCCAGAGCTTGACGGTCTCTTCAGCGGTCCAAGGGGTCAGTTCCGAGGGTTTGAACACGATGCAATTGCCCGCCAGCAAGGCAGGCACAATGTGACCATTAGGCAAATGCCCGGGGAAATTATAAGGGCCAAACACCGCCAGCACCCCATGCGGTTTATGACGCAACACGGCTTGGGCATCTCCAAGAGGGGCGCGACGCTCAGCGCTGCGCTCGGCCTGTGCCTTAATCGAGATCTCGACCTTGCCGCGCATGGAGCCAACTTCGCTGCTAGCCTCCCACAAAGGCTTGCCCGTTTCACGGGCGATCACCAGTGCCAGTGCAGGCTGATGGCTCTGCAACAAATCGGCAAACCGCCGGATCACGGCAATGCGCTCACTCAGTGGGGTGCTAGCCCAAACAGGAAAGGCGCTGCGTGCGCTATCTACCGCCTGCGCCACTTGAGAGGCATTTGCACAGTTCCCCTGCCACACGATCTCTTCGTTGACTGGATCACATTTTTCCAGTGGCTCTCCCTGGCCTTTCAGCCACTGGCCATGGATAAACAAAGACATTCAGGCGCACCCTTCTGGACACAGGGTCACACAGCGCACGACGTCTCCAGACTCAACATGCAATGTTGCCGCCTGTTCTGGCGCCAGCATCAGGGTGTCACCCTCGGTCGCCTCAACCAGTAATGCACGGTAATCAGACAACGAGCCATTGCTGACCAGATAGGTTTCAGTCTGGCTCAGATCGGGGACGCGCCCAATCAGGACTCGGCGTAAACCACTGTCGCGCACAGCGCGAATTTCATGGGTATAGGCCTGGACGGTTGGACCCGCATCAAAAATATCGACATAGCCCTCGCAACGAAAGCCTTCCGACTCTAGCAAGGACAACGCCGGCCGCGTGTTGGGATGTGGCTCGCGGATCACGGCACGCGCGGTTTCAGGCAACAAATCGATGTAGATCGGATGTTTAGGCATTAATTCTGCGACGAAGGTCTTCTGCCCCACCCCGGTCAGGTAGTCTGCCCGATCGAAATCCATGGTAAAGAAATGTCGCCCCAACCCTTCCCAGAAAGGCGAACGGCCCTGTTCATCAGACACCCCACGCATTTCTGCCACCACCACCTTGCCAAACAGATGGGGGAACTGGGCCAGAAACAGAAAACGGCTCTTGGATAACAAAGAGCCGTTTCGATTTAAGCGGTAGTCCGGGTGTAAAAACAAGGAACATAACTCACTGTAACCGGTATGGTCATTGGACAAGAACAGCACTTCATGCCGTTTATAGACACCCAGTTCTTGCGACGCATGCACAATCGTCCCGATGTGGTAGTTATACCAAGGGTCACTCATGCCAACGGCGGACTCTAGCGCACAGATACCAGCAACCTTGCTGGTATCGCTGTTTTCCAAAACAAAGATAAAACCTTGGTCGTCGTAAGGTAAATCACCAGAAAACGATTTTACTGAGCGCTCAATCCGCGCAGACAACCGTTCTTCATTCACTGGTAACGACGTCATGCCAACACCGGCTGCACGCGCCAGATCCATGAGACATGCCAGATCGCCGCTCGCAATAGGTCTAATGAACATCATCGTGCTACTTCCCTTCTATTTCTCTTGAAGTCTTTTATGGACGCTTATCTTATGTAAGCTGTGGCTCAGCAAACCGAATCCAGTCACCACTAGAAATCGACAAGGCGGCCGCGCTGTCGGCATCAATGCAAGCCGCACCGTCAGACACAGTCAACAGTACCGCTCCTGCGCGGAAGCTGGCACAGTTTTCATTGGCGACCAGGCGTTCTTTAGCACTGCTAGCCAGTGAGTCCACCACCTCAACCCGGCATAAGCGTGATTGTTCCAGCGTATGCAGGCGATCAATATCCCCGGTCAATACCGCGCCACCATCAAAGATATCGATATAGTTATCCATTTCAAAGCCCTCACGCGACAAGATCTGACAGGCGCGTTCAGAACGCGGATGAACCTGGCTAATCGCATCTTGGGCGGCATCCGGAAGCAGGGGCACATAGATCGGGTAGTTGGGCATCAATTCGGCAATAAACGACTTGCTATGGGTGATGAAGGCTTGCTCAACTTTGACGAAATCCATATCAAAGAACAGGCGTCCTAACGCATCCCAGAAGGGAGATTGACCGCTCTCGTCATGCAAACCCTGCATTTCAGAGATGATGCGTTTACCAAAGCGCAGCCGCTGGCCGGCGATAAACAACAGCCGTGAGCGTGACATCAATTCAGCGCCCATTTGTGCAAATTCGGGATCGACATAGAATCCGCACAGTTGTACCAGACCGGTCAAATCGTGGCACAAACTCAGCACATGCACCCGGTTATGCACTTTCAAGGCACGCGAGGCATGGACGAAAATTTCGTTACGGTAGCTATAAAATGGCTCGTCAAACCCAGCAGACGCAGCAATGGAAGCGGTCCCCACCACGCGGTCATCGTTAACTAACACAAAGGTGTAGTACTCATAACCAGCACCAGCAGTGGCTTCATGTTCAAAAGACGACTGAGAAAGCTGGAGCCGCTCAAACAGTTTATCGCGATCAGCCGGTAGACTGGTCACGCCAATACCGCTGTCCTGGGCCAGGCGTTCGATTGCGGGTAAATCAGCGGTACGGGCAGGACGGACGATCAGCATGTAAAGCTCCTACAGCGCACACCGCAGGGCTGCCCAGATTTGGGTGCATCCTGCGGCGGGTCGCAAAAAATAAGAATGCCGTCGTCGGGTCAGGACGAACGGCAACCATCAGGAAAACTTGGCCAAGGCGGCTTCTAACCGAGCCAGACCTTCGTCAATATCGCGCTCATCAATCACCAGAGACGGAGCCAGGCGTATCACGTTTGGCCCTGCGACTAAGATCATGACCCCCTCGGCTTGCGCCGCCAAGATCAGATCACGTGAACGACCGGCAAATTTATCCTGCAATTCGCACCCTAACAGCAAGCCCATGCCGCGAATCGCCTTAAACACTGGATACTTGGCATTGATGGCATGCAGGCCCTCAACAAAATGTTGATGTCGCTGTTTAACGCCAGCCAATACTTCTGGACGGCTGATAATTTCAAGCGAGCGCAGCGCTACCGCACAGGCTAGCGGATTGCCGCCATAGGTTGACCCATGCGTACCTGGGGTAAAACTCTTGGCAATTTCCGTCCGTGTCAGCATGGCACCAATCGGGAAGCCGCCCCCCAGCGCCTTGGCTGAAGTCAGGATATCTGGCTCAACCCCGTATTCCATATAAGTGTAAAGCGAGCCGCTACGACCGACTCCAGTTTGCACTTCATCAAAAATCAACACGGCATGATGGCGATCACAGACCTTGCGTGCAGCCTGCAAGAAAGCCAGCTCTGCGGGTTTCACCCCACCTTCGCCCTGGATCGGTTCCAGCACCACCGCACAGGTCTTGTCCGTAACCAAGGCCTCTAGCGCAGCGATATCGTTAAATGGGGTATGCGCAATGCCAGCGGGTACCGGAGCAAAACCCTCGGTATATTTGGCTTGCCCACCGACCGATACGGTAAACAGTGTGCGGCCATGAAAACTGTTGTCGCATGAGATAATTTGGTGCTTCTCAGCACCAAAATGGTCATATGCGTATTTACGCGCCAACTTGAATGCCGCTTCATTGGCCTCTGCACCAGAATTGCAGAAGAACGCTCGGTCGGCAAAGGTGAGCTTCGTCAGCAACGAAGCCAGGCGCAAGACTGGTTCGTTGGTAAAACCGTTGGAGATATGCCAGAGCTTGTGTGCTTGATCTGTCAGCGCAGCAACCAGCTCTGGGTGACAGTGACCCAGTCCATTGACGGCAATCCCGCCGGCAAAATCAATAAACTCGCGATCATCTTGATCCCAGACGCGCGAGCCCAAACCTCGAACCGGAATAAATCCGGCCGGGTTATAATTCGGCACCATGACCTCGTCAAAGGTCGCGCGCGAGACTCTATTACTCATGGCTATTTCCCTCTTTACGCTTACGTTCTTATATTTTGATTGCGCCAGTCGATTCTAAACGAATCACCCCAGCACTCCATACTGGTATGCGACATCGAATTACACAAAACCATGACCCGGCTTGAAGCGTAAGGAAGTTGGAACCTGACAGACAAGAAAGCAGCCCGGTTTAGCCGGGCTGTGCTGAAAACCTACTGATTTCGCAGTCTTTCTGTTCTAGCCAATCCGCCCACCGGATTTGCAATAGCCCTACCTACTCCTACGCCACAGTGTGGGTCGACACTCGACTATCTTACCCCCTAAAGCAGGGTTACTTACACTGGATTCAATAATCCAAAGAGCATATTTACATCTTGGACATGAATTGTTCGCCCATCAACCGTGACCCCAGCCTCTGCAGATAACTTTTGCAAGATGCGTGACAAACACTCCGGCGACAGATTCAGACGCGAAGCCAGAATCTGTTTATTCACGGGTAAGGTCAGACTTCCGGTGGTTTGCTCTCCGAGTGCGTTGATCAGATAGCTCGCAACCCGTTCGGTGGCCGAAGCCAGCGCCATGGTTTCAATCTCGGACAGCATCGCGCGAATCCGCAACGACAGCCCCGCCAGCATGCGTCGCGCAAGTTGGCTATCCCGCTCCAGCGCCAGCAACAAGGCTGAGGCCGGTAGATACAAGGCCACTCCATCTTCTAGCGCCTCAGCCGTTACTGGATAAGCCTGCCCGAGAAACATCACCGCCTCGCCAAAACTTTGCCCCGCCTGGATGATCTCGACCACCTTCTCTGCGCCCCCCCGGCGCAACAACCCTAACTTGATCACCCCGACGATCAACACATGCATGCCTTCACAGGCCTCACCCTGTCGAAACAACACCTGCCCTTTGGTAAACCTGCGTTCTTCCGAGTTTGTCGCCAACCAGGCTCTATCCTCTGGGGCACAAGCCGCAAACAAGGGAATATGTTGAAGAAACTGCTGAAGCGGAATTGACATGCTGCCCTCTTTTTATTTTCTTGATCGCGATCATTCCGCGCATTGGTAAGGCCTGCCAATACTGCAGCCTACCTCACCGGTTTCTATTATGAAGGAAGATAAACCATGAATGCCAGCCAGACACTCACTGAGCAACATCGCGCCTGTGACCAGGGCTTTGCCAACTGCGAAACGCTGGCGCACCAGTCTGACTGGAGCGCGCTGACCCCCTGTTTTACTGCATTTGCCGCACAACTAGAGCAACATCTGAGTTTAGAAGAACAAACCCTGTTCCCAGCCTTTGAGCAAGCCACAGGCATGGTGAACGGGCCAACCGAGGTGATGCGCGGTGAACATCAGGAAATGCGTGATGTGCTGGAGCAAATGCAGCAAGCTTTGAGCGCACAGCAACGTGACGCATTTCTGGGAGCGGCCGAGACACTCCTGATTCTGACCCAACAGCACAATATGAAAGAAGAAAATATGCTGTACCCCATGTGTCAGGCGCATATTCCTGGGGTGGATGCGCTGATTTCAGGCAGTCCATCATGAGTCTACGTGATCTGCGCGGCATGGAGCCGCCCGAACCACTGGAAATCATACTGGATCTAGCTGAAACCCTGGCCCAGGGTGAGCGGGTTTCTTTCATTCTTCCGCACTACCCTGCCCCGCTCATCCCACACCTGCAGGCCATGGGACTGTACTACCAGAGCGAGATTCAGCAAGATGACGCGGGTGGCATCATCTTGCATCTGGAACGACGCTGATGCAGCAGATGCTCTCGTTTGAAAATGCCCCACCACTTTGGCTACCATTCAGCTTTTTCCTGGCGGCCCCTTGCTGGTTATTGCTGTTTTCCGCACAAGCCACAGGGCTGGCAAGCGCTCAGATCAGTGCCAGCCCGCTGACCTTGGCATTGACCCATACGCTGGCACTCGGGGTGTTGGGCAATATCATGCTCGGCGCGCTATTTCAGATATTATCGGTACTATCCGGCCTTGGCCCTCGCCATCCACGTCGTTGGTTGCATGGAATATTCTGGCCATTTCAAACCGGCTGCGCGTTGTTGGTCACGGCTTTTCTAACCGGATTTACCCCCTGGCAACTCAAGCTAGGCGCCGCGCTGCTTGCGCTGACGCTATTAGTCTTCAGTCTGGGATTCAGTCTGATCGCGTTCAAGTCACCGGCGCGCGACCCTTCTACCCGTGGCATTCGCTTAGCACTCATCGGCCTGGCTTTGAGTGCTGCACTTGGCTGGACACTCAGCAGCATCATCGGCTATGGCTGGGCGCTTGACTTCAACAGTTGGCTACCACGACACATTCTCTGGGCCAGCAATGGCTGGATCTTGATGTTATTGATGTCGGTGGCTCTAACGGTGGTGCCGATGTTTCAGATCACCCCGGCGTACCCACGCTGGCTGCGCAACTTTTTACCGCTCACACTGTTTATCGCCGTACTCAGCAACCAACAGCTCTGGGTGGCCTTGCTAGCAGCGGTCTTTTTGATCTCTACTCTGAAGTTACAATCAGCCAGCAAGCGACGCCATGACATCAGCCGTCGATTCTGGATTGGAGCGATGAGTCTGGGACTGGTTGCTATCGGGCTTTGGCTTCAAGGCAAGCTTTGGCCGTTAAGTCTAGATCAAGACTTGCGCTGGCGACTGATTGGCTGGCTGTGGCTGGCAGGAGTGGGTACGGGCACCATCTGTGCGATGCTGTATAAAATCGTGCCATTTCTGATCTGGCTAGCGCTTAAATCCAGCAAGCCTCCCCGCGGTGCGCTGCCTGCGATGCAGGTGTTTATTGGCGAGAACGCGATGCTTCATGCACTGTGGTGCTATGGCGTCTGGCTAGCCTGCGGCGCAATCACCTGCGCCGACCCCGCCAGTGGGCGCTGGCTGTTATCCAGCAGTAGCGCCATGCTGGGAGGCTTGCTCTTGAAGCATATCGTCCAGGCGCTCCGTCTAGGGCATCAACTAGGCCAAAGTTGGAAGAATAATCCGATCTAGGCATACACCATTCCACTCAATCTAAGATAGGTCCGATATATTCCCCAAACAGGGACCGCTAAAGTTTAGCCATGGCAAGCACTTCAGTGCTGTCGTTTTTAAACTTTCGAGGATTTTTAAGATGAAAAAGACTTTAATGGCAATTGCTCTACTGACCCTGACTTCCGCCGCCATGGCAAGTGGCTGCCACCAGGACATCAATAACTGCAACCAGTCCATCACTACCTCTCAACAAAACGTAGTCAGTGCCGACCAAGGCCACAGCGACACCACGCAAGTTAGCCACTATCGTTCAGGCCACTAATACGCAAAGTAGAACGAATCGATAAAAAAAGCTCGCGAAAAAATCGCGAGCTTTTTTGTTATCGGTCTAGCACGGATAACGCGCTAGACCATTAGCACTTACTGACCGCTTTTCAGGCCAAATGAATCGGCAGCTTCGGTTGCAGTCTTAGACTCATCTTCCAGCAAGGCCTTGATCGACAGGCGGATACGGCCACGGTCATCCATTTCGATGGCCTTAACACGCACAACCTGGCCTTCTTTCAGGTAGTCGGACACATTCTTGATGCGTTCGTTGGCAATCTGGGAAATATGAACCAGACCGTCTTTACCTGGCAGAATGGACACAATCGCGCCAACATTGTTATCGAGAATCTTCACTACCGTGCCTTCGTAGGCTTTGCCTACTTCGACTTCGACCGTGATTTCTTCAATACGTTTACGCGCAGCATCGGCACCTTCTTGGGTAATCGACGCGATGGTGATCGTGCCATCTTCTTCAATGTTGATTTCCGTTTCGGTGTCTTTGGTAATCGAACGGATGGTTTCGCCACCCTTGCCAATCACTTCACGGATTTTATCTGGATTGATCTTCATCACAAACAGACGCGGGGCATGCACGGACAACTCTTGCGCACCACCCACGGCTTGTTTCATCAAGCCCAGGATATGCAGCCGGCCTTCTTTAGCCTGATCCAGCGCAACCTGCATAATTTCCTTGGTGATGCCCTGAATCTTGATATCCATTTGCAGAGCGGTCACACCCTCAGAGGTCCCTGCCACCTTGAAGTCCATATCACCCAGGTGATCTTCATCACCCAGAATGTCGGTCAACACGGCAAAGCGATTACCATCCAGAATCAGACCCATGGCGATACCGGCAACATGTGCCTTCAGCGGCACACCGGCTGACAATAGCGACAGGCAACCGCCACAGACCGAAGCCATAGAAGAAGAACCGTTAGATTCGGTAATTTCCGACACCACGCGCATCGAGTAACCAAATTCGGATTCCGGTGGCAACACAGCCAATAGCGCACGCTTAGCCAAACGGCCGTGACCAATTTCACGACGCTTCGGTGGGCCCATGCGACCAGCTTCACCAGTGGAATACGGCGGGAAGTTGTAGTGCAGCATGAAGCGCTCGGTGTACTCACCTGCCAGCGCATCAATGATTTGCTCGTCTTGCTTAGTACCCAGAGTGGTCACCACCAGCGCCTGAGTTTCACCACGGGTAAACAGTGCCGAACCATGGGTACGCGGTAACACGCTGGTCTTGATGCTGATCGGACGCACGGTGCGGGTATCACGACCGTCAATCCGCGCTTCGCCTGCCAGAATCTGGCCACGAACAATCTCAGCTTCCAAGCCCTTGAAGATGCCTTTGATTTCATTGGCCTTCAGGGTGTCGGTAGTTTCGGTAATCACCGCATCTTTGACCGCATCCCAGACTTCGTTGATTGCCACGGTACGCGCTTGCTTCTGACGCAGGCGGAACGCATCGGCGAGCTTGCCTCCAGCAATCTCGCGAATCTGAGCCACCAGGGCTTCATCGCGGGCTGGCGCTTGCCAATCCCACATCACCGGATTCACTTCGTCAGCGAATTCGTTAATCGCCTTGATGGCAGATTGCATTTGTTCGTGACCAAACACGACTGCACCCAACATCACGGCTTCAGACAGTTCACGCGCTTCAGATTCAACCATCAGCACTGCGCGTTCTGTACCGGCGACGACCAGATTCAATTCGGAGGTGGTCAGTTCGGTCTTGCTTGGGTTCAGCAGGTATTCACCATTGGCATAACCCACACGCACCGCACCAATCGGACCGGCAAACGGCAAACCTGAGATGGCCAAAGCTGCCGAAGCACCAATCATCGCAACAATGTCAGAATCCACTTCAGGATTCAAAGACACGACCGTGGCAACCACTTGTACATCGTGGTAGAAGCCTTCGGGAAACAGCGGGCGAATCGGGCGGTCGATCAGGCGGCTGGTTAGCACTTCCTTCTCGGACTGCTTACCTTCACGCTTGAAGAATCCGCCGGGGATCTTACCTGCGGCGTAGGTGCGTTCCAGATAGTCAACGGTCAACGGAAAGAAATCCTGACCAGGCTTGACCGACTTGGATCCCACCACGGAAACCAGCACCACAGTTTCATCAATGCTAACCAACACAGCACCGGAAGCTTGACGTGCGATTTCTCCGGTTTCCAACTTGACCGTCTGATTGCCTAGCTGGAAGGTTTTTTCAATTTTGTTAAACACGGGGTATCCCTTAATGTAATTGCTGACCGTACTACTTGTGCAACGGGAACCCCTAGGGATATCGACCAGGAGGTGATCGGCATCACTAGAGGCTCCCCCCGTTGCTTCACTTGACTTCAGAACAGCACAGCGAGAGACGACTAAGCCGCCGGCAGACACAAAAAAGTCGCAGACCAGGCTGCGACTTTTTTGATACTGCAATTACTTACGCAGACCCAGACGGGTGATCAAAGAACGATACGAATCTGGGTTGGTGTTCTTGAGATAATCCAGCAGGCGACGACGGCGGCTAACCATCTTCAACAGACCACGACGACTGTGGTGATCTTTGGTGTTGATCTTGAAGTGCGGGGTCAGATCATTAATGCGAGCGGTCAACAACGCCACTTGCACTTCGCTCGAACCCGTATCGCCTTCTTGGTGCTGAAAATCTTTAACGATTACTGCTTTTTGTTCTGCGGTCATTGCCATAGCGGTAAAACTCCAAACAAATGGGGGCTTTAGGGCCCGACAAGCACAGCGAGCAACGGCGAACCGAACCCATCCATGCTTCGATTACGGTGAATTCCCACTTATACAGCGGGATCATTCACCAAGAGTCTGACCGGGTGCAACATGCTAGCTTCCCGCATCTCGGCCAAACCCAAAAATTTTCGTGCTTCCTGTTGGTATACACGAAAGCGCGTCATTATCGCATGATTTTCTGCAATCTGCACAGCCTGCCCATGACAAAAATGGCTACTCTGTTCGTCGCTCAGAATAATCTCTGGCAAATGCCCAACCAACACATCCGGTGGCAATAGCAGATTATCACGTTCGCCGACCGACAAAGCCTCCAATTCAGCCAGCGTGATTGCGTTTTCCAGCGAAAAACCGGCCGTTCTTGTACGGCGCAAACCCGTCAGATGCGCGCCCGCATCCAAGCGTTCACCAATATCTTCTGCCAAGGTACGCACATAGGTACCTTTGCTACACACCACGTCAATCACCGCTTGCTGGCCGTCAAATGACACCAGAGTCAAGCTATGTATCGTGATGTGGCGCGCTGGCCGGGCAATTTCCACCCCTTCGCGCGCATATTCGTACAGCGGGCGCCCTTGGTGCTTGAGCGCCGAATACATCGGCGGCACTTGGTCTATCTCGCCTTCAAAAGCCGCCATGGCGGTCAGCAAGTCGTTCTGATCGAAATTAATCGCACGCTCGCGCACCACTTCACCTTCAATATCGCCGGTAGTGGTATTTTGACCAAACCGCACAGTGGCACGATAGGCCTTATCCGCGTCCAGCAGGTAGGACGAAAACTTGGTCGCTTCACCAAAGCAGACCGGTAACAACCCGGTTGCCAGCGGATCAAGCACCCCTGTATGCCCACCCTTGGCGGCAGAGTAGAGCCAGCGCGCTTTTTGCAGGGCACCATTACTGCTGATGTCATAGGGTTTATCCAGCAACAACACCCCATCAACACGGCGCTTTGGCCGACGCACTTGAGGCGTGCGTACTTTTGCCTTGCGTTGGAGCCGTGAGACCTGCTCACTTTCTTTTGCTACATCCGTGTCGGGCAAAGCCGCACTCAACGGTGGCTCTAACCCAATCATTCCTTATCTTCCTTTGGCGCCTCGCTGTCAGGCTCTGCGCTGTACTGCTGTGCTACTTCATCAATCAGACGGCTCATATGCACACCGCGCTCAACCGACTCGTCATAGACAAATTGCAGTTGCGGCGTGGTAAAAATCTGTAGACGGCGTCCCAGCTCAGCACGCAAGTAGCCCGCGGCATGCGTCAACGCTTCGGCTGTCGCTTCTCGCGTCTTGGCATCCATTACCGTGTAATAAAGCTTCGCATGCGAATAATCACGCGTCACTTCAACCGAAGTCAGCGTAATCCAGCCTGCGCGTGGGTCTTTCAGACCTTTTTGCAGCAACTCGGCCACTTCACGCTGAATCTGGTCAGCAACGCGATCGGAGCGGGCAAATCCACGTTTGGCTTTTGCCATATCAATTCCCATCTAATAAGAAGGCCCGCCAGGCCTGAGGCATGACGGGCTCTTTTGGCTGTGATCTAAAATCAGAGTGTACGGGCCACTTCTACGATTTCAAAGGCTTCGACCGTGTCCCCTTCGCGTACGTCATTGAAGTTTTTCAGCATCAGGCCACATTCGTAACCTTGCTTGACTTCCTTCACGTCGTCCTTGAAGCGGCGCAACGAATCCAGTTCACCCGAGTGAACCACAACATTGTCGCGGATCAGGCGGATTTGCGCGTGACGCTTGAGCATCCCGTCAGTCACCATACAACCGGCAATATTACCGACCTTGGAAACATTGATCACTTGACGCACTTCAGCCGTACCCAGGATCTGTTCTCTCTTTTCAGGAGCCAACATACCGGACAATGCAGCCTTCACCTCATCTACCGCATCGTAAATGATGCTGTAGTAGCGGATATCCACACCTTCACTCTCGGCCAGCTTACGTGCAGCCGCGTCAGAACGGGTGTTAAAGCCAATCACAATCGCCTTGGAGGCAATCGCCAGGTTGATATCCGACTCAGAGATCCCACCCACGCCAGAGTGCAGAATATTAACGCGCACTTCGTCGGTAGACATCTTCTGCAGGCTTTGAGCCAGCGCTTCGTACGAACCCTGCATATCGGCCTTGATGATCAGAGACAGCGACTGAACTTCGCCATCGGCCATCTGGGCAAACATGTTTTCCAGCTTGGCCGCCTGCTGCTTGGCCAAACGCACGTCGCGGAACTTGCCTTGACGGAACATGGCAATTTCACGAGCCTTCTTCTCATCGGCCAGCACCATGCCATCTTCACCTGCAGACGGAACATCCGACAACCCTAGAATTTCCACCGGAATCGACGGACCAGCTTCGTCAACATGCTTGCCGTTTTCGTCAATCATGGCACGCACGCGGCCAAACGCAGTACCGGCCAGCAAGATATCCCCCTTCTTCAAGGTGCCTGATTGCACCAGGAAGGTAGACACAGGGCCGCGACCCTTATCCAGTCGGGCTTCAATAATCACGCCCTTGGCCGGAGAATCCTTGGCGGAAGTCAGTTCCAGCACTTCTGCCTGCAGCAAAATCGCATCCAGCAGTTGGTCAATGTTCAAGCCTTGCTTGGCAGAAACCTCAACAAACTGGGTATCGCCACCCCAATCCTCAGGTACCACTTCCTGCGCTACCAATTCTTGACGAATGCGCTCTGGATTAGCACCTTGCTTGTCAATCTTATTCACCGCAACCACGATAGGCACACCCGCAGCCTTGGCATGGTGAATAGCTTCAATGGTCTGCGGCATCACACCGTCGTCAGCAGCCACCACTAGCACCACGATATCGGTCGACTTGGCACCGCGAGCACGCATGGCGGTAAACGCTTCGTGTCCAGGGGTATCCAAGAAGGTAATCACACCACGCGAAGTTTCAACGTGATAAGCACCAATATGTTGGGTAATCCCACCCGCTTCGCCTGCTGCAACTTTAGTGCGACGGATATAGTCCAACAGCGAGGTCTTGCCATGGTCGACGTGCCCCATGACCGTAACCACAGGAGGACGAGGTGTCTTAATGGCTTCAACCACTTCTTCGGTATATTCCAAAAAGGCTTCAGGATCGTCAGCCTGGGCGGCCTTGCCGATGTGGCCCATTTCTTCAACCACAATCAACGCAGTCTCTTGATCCAGCACCTGGTTGATGGTCACCATCATGCCCATCTTCATCAGCACCTTGATCACTTCGGCGGCTTTGACCGCCATCCGGTGAGCCAAGTCAGCTACTGAAATGGTTTCTGGCACCAGCACTTCGTGCACGATCGGTTCAGTTGGAGCCTGGAAGGCATGCTGGCCTTGATGCTTATTACGGCCACCCTTCTTTGACTTCCAGTCACTGCTGGCATCGCCACCACGAACTTTCAGGCCGCGGCCCTTGTTCTTGTTGTCGTCCCAACGTTCTTTTCTAGCGCTAGCTGGTTTTTTATCCGGCGAACGCGGCGCAGTCGTCGCAGAGGGAGCCGAGCTGCCTGGGCCTCTAGACCCTGTCGGACGTGGAACCCCACCCTGTCCGGGTCGGCTAACCGGTTGTCCCGAGCGATTATTGCCCGCTTGAGCAGGACGATTACCCTGTGGTCCTGACCGCTGGCCACCATGAGAAGGGGCACCGGTACGCGCTGGACGCGCAGAAGAGTCCGCAGAACGCGTTTCAGAGGCAGGTACCGGCTGAATCACCGGCTTTGCCACCACGGGCGCAGGCATAGCCGCTATTGCAGCTTGACGCGCAGCCGCCTGACGGCGCTCTTCACGGTCAATCTTTTCTTTCATCAACGCCGCTTGGCGTACGCGGAACTGAACCTGACGGCTTTCTTCTGCTTCGCGCGAAGCAATTTCTTCAGGGGACAGAATCGAAATTGGCGCATGGCGAACCGGACGCACAGGAGCCGCAGGCGGCTCTTTGGCAACGGCGACAGGCGCAGCTTCAGGCGCAACTGGTGCAGGTTTTTTCACTTCCGTGACAGCGGCCTTCTTCTCGGCAGGCACTGTTTTTTTCTCACTGGTATCGGCAACCACAACCGGTTCAGACTTCTTTTCGGCAGGTGCGTCAGGTTTTTCGCCTGAGGGCTCAGCGACCTCAGGTGTCGGCTTGGAAACAGGAGCAGGAGCTGCCTTGGGGGCAGCGGGAACTGGTTCTGGCGACTCGGCAGCTACCACGGCAGGCGCAGTAGACGGATCTTCTGGACGCACCACTACCCGTTTTTTACGCGTTTCAACGCGCACGGTCCCTCCCGCTGTGCGGATTTCGCTGGTTTGCTTGCGCGTTACAGTAATTTGACTTTCGTCACTAATACCATGCGCGCGTTTCAGGAAGTCCAGTAGCTGGGATTTGTCTTGTTCCGATAAGGTTTCATCCGGCGAGCGAGCGCCGACACCAGCGGACTGCAGTTGTTCCTGCAGCCGTTCCGGCGTCAAGCCAAGCTCACTGGCAAACTGTTTTACATTCATCAATACCATGCGTTTTCCCAAATTCCGTCGGTTGCTAACTGAAGCCTCACTGGACGAACCAGTGTTCGCGGGCCTTCATAATGATTACCCGCGCTACTTCAGCTTCCATGCCGGTCATATCTACGAGATCATCCACGGCAAGGTCAGCCAAATCGTCGCGGGTGTTCACACCATTTTCGGCCAGCTTCTGCACATATTCTGCACTCAGCCCGTCAAAATCCTGCAAGCCTTCCGCGCCCGACTCTACCTTCTCTTCGGATGCGATAGCCTGGGTCAGGAGCGCGTCACGGGCGCGGCTTCTGAGGTCGTTGACCAGGGTTTCGTCAAAACCTTCGATCTCCAGCATTTCGGCGATCGGCACATATGCCACTTCTTCAAGGGTGGCAAAACCTTCCTGCACCAAGACCATGGCAGCAGCCTCATCCACATGCAGATGTGTCATGAAGAGTGCGCGCAATGCGGCGTCCTCTTCTTGGTGTTTCTCTTCAGCCTCGGTCACGGTCATGATGTTGAGGTACCACCCGGTGAGCTCTGCAGCCAAACGAACATTTTGTCCGCTACGGCCGATTGCCAACGCCAACTGATCTTCTTCCACCACTACATCCATTGCGTGATTGTCTTCATCAATCACAATGCGATTAACTTCGGCCGGAGACAGCGCATTAATCACAAACTGCGCTGGTTCTGGTGCCCACAAAACGATGTCGATCCGTTCGCCAGCCAGCTCCTGGGTAACCGATTGAACACGCGAACCACGCATGCCAATGCAGGTACCCTGAGGATCAAGACGTGGATCATTTGCCTTAACCGCAATCTTGGCGCGCATACCCGGGTCGCGGGCCGCTTCCTTGATCTCAAGCATGCCCTCTTCGATTTCAGGCACTTCAAGCTCAAACAACTTAATCAGAAACTCTCGGGAGATCCGAGACAGCACCAGCTGCGGACCACGACCTAAACGGTCGATACGCAACAAGCACGCTTTTACGCGGTCACCAACACGCAGATTTTCTTTCGGGATCATCTGCTCGCGCGGCAGCACTGCTTCTAGCTTGCCACACTCAATAATGGCATTTCCACGCTCAATACGCTTAACCGTACCAGATACTAAATGTTCACGTCGTTGCAAAAAGTCGCTCAGCAGCTGTTCACGCTCAGCATCACGGATCTTCTGCAAAATAACTTGTTTGGCAGTCTGCGCACCGATACGGCCAAATTCAACCGGTTCCATCTCCTCTTCGATCACTGACCCAGCTACAAGCGAGGGATCGCGATCGCGCGCATCAACCAAACATATCTCACGACTTTCGGATTCAAGCAATGCTTCCTCAACCACAGTCCAACGGCGGAAAGACTTATAGAGCCCGGTCTGCCGATCGATTTCTACGCGAACATCAACTTCGTCATCTGCAAACTTCTTTTTAGTCGCCGAAGCGAGCGCCAGCTCGAGCGCGGAAAAAACCACGTCTTTGCTCACGTTCTTCTCGCTCGCCAAGGCGTCAACCAGCAATAAAATCTCGCGACTCATGCAATCCTCCGAATTCTTGTCTTTTTGCGTGGCGTTATAACCATCCAGTCTCAGAACTCAGGCTCTAGCCTGGCCTTATCTATATTGGCGAACGGAATAACCACGATACGGCCTTCAACATCCAGTTTCACTGCACCTTCTTCGAAACCAGCCAGTCGACCGATAAATTTCTTCTGCTGTTCAATCGGCATGCGCAATTTGATTTTGGCCAACTGGCCAACAAAGCGCACGAAATCCGCCTCTTTCTTAAGAGGACGATCCAGCCCCGGTGACGAGACCTCCAGCCGCTCATAATCAACATCTTCAACCATGAACAGACGGGTCAGGTGGTTACTGACCGTGACGCAATCCTCTACGGTCACGCCATCCGGCTTGTCAATAAACAAGCGGAAGCCGCCCCCCGGCGTCAGTTCAAAATCCACCAATTCGTAGCCGAGACCCGGCAACGTATTCTCTAGCAGCAAGCGCACATCCATTGCTTCACCCACAAATAAAAAATGGGCGAAACGCCCATCCCTAAACGGCGAGATTGTAACCCATTCCATACAAAAAGAAAACCGACCCTCTCGCCCGATTTTCTACCCGCTACGCATCCGGCTTTGACGCATTGAATTCACTTCCTGTAAATTAGCTTTGCACATGTCATAGACATGGACATAACGATAATACGCAAACAACGCACGAGACGACACCAGCATGCCTTCCCTGGGCAGGCCCGCGCTCGTGACGCACGATACAGAGGGCTTAACAATGGAAAAGATCTGGCTGAAAAATTACCAGGCCGGGGTTGCCTCCGAAATTGATATCAATCAGTTCAAATCGATTGTGGAAGTTTTCGAGAGGAGCGCCGAAAAATTTCATGATCGACCTGCAATGGCCAACATGGACAAAATACTCAGTTACGGTGAACTGGACCGGCTGAGTGCTGCGTTTGCCTCTTACTTGCAACACCAACTGCACCTACAGAAGGGGGCACGCGTCGCCATTATGATGCCCAATCTGTTGCAGTATCCAATCTGTGTGTTCGGCGCACTGCGCGCTGGGCTGACGGTGGTCAATGTCAATCCGCTGTACACCCCGCGCGAGCTGGAACATCAACTCACCGATGCCGGTGCGGAAACCATTGTCATCTTGGAAAACTTTGCCGATGTGCTCGAAGAAGTCATCGCGCGCACCAAAGTGAAAAACGTGATCGTCACCGCGATCGGAGACATGCTGGATTTCCCAAAATCGCTGCTGGTCAACTTCGTGGTACGCAAGATCAAGAAAATGGTGCCACGCTGGAACCTGCCCGGACATGTGCGCTTCAATCAAGCCCTATCACAGGGTAAGCGCCAGGCGATGACCCCAGTTGAAATCGGCCACGAAGATATTGCTTTTCTGCAATACACCGGCGGTACCACCGGTGTATCCAAGGGGGCTATGCTGCTGCACCGCAATATCATTGCCAATATGCTGCAAGCCGGAGAATGGGTTAAACCAGTCGTCAGAGAAGGGCAGGAAATCATTGTCACCGCGTTGCCGCTCTATCATATCTTCTCTCTGACCGCCAACCTAATGATCTTTACCGAAATTGGCGCGTTAAATATCCTGATCACCAACCCGCGCGATATTTCTGGCTTTATTAAAGAGATCAAAAAGTACAAGGTCACCGCCATGACGGGGGTCAATACCCTGTTTAACGCCCTACTACACCACCCTGACTTCAGCACGGTCGATTTCTCTACCTGGCGCCTGTCACTAGGCGGGGGCATGGCGGTGCAAAAAGCGGTGGCGGATCGCTGGAAACAAGTCACCGGGGTCCCCTTAGCCGAGGCCTATGGCTTAACCGAAACTTCACCAGCGGCCTGCATCAACCCCCTGAATGTTAGCGCCTACAACGGCACGATTGGCTTGCCGATTCCATCGACTGAAATTGAAATTCGCGATGCAGACGGTCACGAAGTCGCCTATGGCGAATCGGGTGAACTGTGTATTCGCGGACCACAAGTGATGAAGGGCTATTGGAACCGCCCGGAAGAAACCGCACGTGCCATCGGGCCAGATGGCTTTCTTGCCACGGGAGACATGGCCGCGATGACTCCAGACGGTTACGTCAAGCTGGTTGACCGCAAGAAAGACATGATTCTCGTGTCTGGCTTCAACGTTTACCCAAATGAAATCGAAGACGTAGTCGCCATCCTGCCAGGGGTGATGGAAGTCGCCTGCATCGGCATTCCTGATGAACACTCAGGTGAAGCAGTCAAAATCTTTGTCGTACGCAAGGATCCAACACTCACCCAAGAAGACATTATCAAACACTGTCGCCACAACCTGACTGGCTACAAGATTCCACGTCAGATCGAGTTCCGCGACGAATTACCCAAAACCAACGTGGGAAAAATTCTGCGTCGCGCGCTGCGTGATGAGGAGATCCATAAAGCAGCGGCTTAAACCTTGCCCCCGGCGCATAGCGCCGGGGGATGTTTAACTCAAAGAGAATAGTCTGAAGAAAAAATACCCTTGCGCACGGCATCAATCTGCTGCGCTTCCAACTCCCGCCATCCCACGCTCTCCTTGGCAAGCCAGAAACGACAGGCGAGATAATTCTTGTGAGATTTTAATAATTTCGTCAGCCGTTGTGTTTCTAACGCAAGCCCAGAATCTAACGTTTTTTGCACAATTGAGTGCGAATCAATTTTATCCATCTGTTACGAAGACCTGGTGGCGTAATATGGTGATGCCAACCAGAAACACATGCACATGCTGCACCACGCGTGAATGGCCACATAGTATTTATCCATTTAAATCAATGAGCGGGCAGCCCTACAACCTGCCCAGTTTATCCAGACTACCCCCGACTTCTTGTCCTGCATTTCATAAATCGCAGATCACCTACAGGGCTGACCAGCCGCACAATCATATTGACCGCACCTCTTCAGGCCGAAGTCATAAACTGTAACCCCACACTAAGCAATGTCTGCGTTACACTGCTGTTTTTTACGATTCTCAGTGTTGCGTTCATGACGATAATTTACGGCATCCCCAATTGCGCCAGTGTGCAGAAAGCCCGTCAGTGGCTCGCCGCCACTGGCATTGACTACCAGTTTCACGATTTTAAAAAACAAGGGGTCAGCGCTCTACTGCTCGAACAGTGGATCGCCGCCTGCGACCTCTCCCGGGTCCTTAATCGCAAGGGCACCACCTGGCGCAAGCTAACCGACCAACAACGCGCCGAAGCAGAGTCGCAAGCCGGAGCCATTGCACTGATGCAACACTACCCATCACTGATCAAACGCCCGGTTTTAGAACACAACGGCCAAATCCTGCTTGGTTTTGATGCCAGCCATTATCAAGAGGTATTGGCCGATGCGTGACACGCTTAGCCTGGCCAAGGCGCTACTACAGATTGAATCCATCACCCCCAACGATGCCGGTTGCCAAACGCTGCTGATAGAACGTTTGGCGCTACTGGGCTTTAAAATTGAGATCATGGAGCATGGTGGGGTAAAAAATTTCTGGGCACGACGCGGCACCAGCGCTCCGCTGGTCTGCCTGGCTGGACACACGGATGTGGTCCCGACCGGACCGCGTGACGCCTGGGTTAGTCCACCGTTTGAACCTACTGAGCGCGCAGGTTATTTATACGGCCGTGGCACAGCAGACATGAAAACCTCGCTAGCTGCGTTTGTCTGTGCAGTCGAAGACTTTGTGCAGCAACACCCGGCGCATCCTGGTTCAATCGCTTTTTTGATTACGGCCGATGAAGAAGGCGATGCGCTCAACGGAAGCGTGCAAGTGGTGAATACCCTTGAAACACGCGGTGAAACCATCGATTACTGCATTGTTGGTGAACCCACTTCCAGCGCCACACTAGGTGACACCATCAAGAATGGCCGTCGCGGCTCGTTATCCGGCAAACTGACCGTCAAAGGTCAGCAAGGGCATATTGCCTACCCGCATCTGGCAAAAAATCCAGTACATCTACTCGCTCCAGCGCTGGCGGAGATGGTAAATATACAATGGGATCAGGGCAACGCTTATTTCCCCCCCACTTCTTGGCAAGTCTCAAATCTGCACGCCGGTACCGGAGCCAGCAATATTATTCCCGGTAGCTTAGAGCTGACGTTTAACTTTCGCTTTTCTACCGAGCACAGTGCTGACTCACTTAAAACCGCCGTGCACCGGCTACTTGATCGCCACCAACTTGACTATGATCTGGTCTGGACGCTATCTGGCAATCCATTTCTCACCGAACCGGGCAAACTCACCCACGCCATTAGCCAGGCGGTCCATCAGGTGTGCGGCATCAAAGCAGAACTATCCACCAGCGGCGGCACCTCGGATGGGCGCTTTATCAAGCGTATCGCTCGAGAATTAGTTGAGTTTGGCCCGATAAATGCCACAATTCATCAGTTGGATGAGCGTATTGCCATAAAAGATATTGAACCTTTGACCCAGATCTATTTCCACACGCTGGAAAATTTGCTGCTTTAGGTTATCCTTCTGGACAGGGGCAGCTATCGCCCCAGTTCATAAAAAAGAAAGACCGCATGGAACTCGAAGTCAGTAAAATTTTCATGGCGCTTCTGGTGTTGATTAACCCATTAAGCGCGATTCCTATTTTTATCAGCCTCACCCCACACAGCAGTCAGGCAGAACGCAAAAAAATAGCCAAAATTACGGCACTGACGATTGCAGTGGTGGTATGTCTGTTTGCGCTGGTAGGTGAAGGACTGCTGCGCTTTCTCGGCATCAGCATTGGCTCGTTTCAAGTGGCGGGGGGCTTATTGGTGATGATTATTGCGCTGGCAATGATGAACGCCCAGCCCAGTGCCACCAAAACCACAGATGAAGAACAGAGTGAAGCCGAATCCAAAGCCAATATTGCAGTGGTGCCGTTGGCGATTCCACTCATGACCGGGCCGGGCTCTATTTCGACGGTTATTATTTACGCAACCACGGCACACTCATGGGTGGACGTCGCCAACATCATGGTGAGCGGCATTCTGGTGGCCGTTGTCTGCTATGCAGCCCTGACTATGGCCACCCCAATTAGCCGGGTGCTGGGCAAAACCGGCATCAATATTGTTAACCGGGTCATGGGGATGCTGTTGGCGGCTTTGTCAGTTGAAATTATAGTCGATGGGATTTATCGCCTATTTCCACACATCGCCCGCTAAGGGCCGCTTCTTCTACGCCTCACGGCGTTCGTACAACGCTTGCGCCAATGTGCCGGGATCAATGTTTTCCAGTTCGCCACCCACCGGCATGCCGCGCGCAATACGAGACACTTTAATCCCGCGCTGCTTCAGCATTTCGCCAATCATATGCGCAGTCACTTCACCTTCGGCGGTAAAATTGGTAGCCAAAATCACCTCGTCTACCAAACCATCTTGAGCGCGCAGCAGCAGCTTATCCAGATTAGCTTCGCGCGGGCCAAGCCCATCCAACGGCGAAATGCGCCCCATCAGCACAAAATACAGACCGTCATAACACTGCGCTTGCTCCAACATCAATAAATCCGTAGGCATCTCGACCACACACAGCTGGTTCTGCTTGCGCTTGTCATCGGCACACAGATTACACAGCGGGGTTTCGCTGAAGGTATTGCAACGCTCGCAATATAATAGATTGGTCAACGCGTGGTTAAGCGCGCGTGCCAGGCGTTCAGCCCCGGCCTGATCGCGTTGCAACAGGTGAAACGCCATACGTTGGGCCGACTTAGGCCCAACGCCAGGCAAAACCTTCAGCGCCGCGATCAACTGATCGAGCGAAGGCGGATTTTTCATCAGAACGGCAGTTTCATGCCAGCAGGCAGATTCAACCCAGAGGTAAAGCCCGCCATACGTTCTTGGGTAGTGCTTTCTACCTTGTGCACGGCATCATTAACAGCTGCCGCAATCAAGTCTTCCAGCATTTCTTTATCTTCGGCGGCATCCGCCAGCAGACTGTCATCCAAGGTCACGCGTTTTACGTCGTGCGCGCAGGTCATCAACACCTTGACCATGCCAGCCCCCGATTGCCCTTCGACTTCAACGCGCGCCAGCTCTTCTTGCGCCTTCTTCATGTTTTCTTGCATCTGCTGAGCCTGCTTCATCAGACCAGCAACACCGCCTTTTCCAAACATCGTCTACGACTCCTGAACAGGTTGGATGGTATCCGCGAGCAGCGTGGCATCAAAATCGCGCACGAACTGTTGCACCACGGGATCTTCTTCTAGCGCGACACGCGCTGCCGCCAACTGTGTCTGGCGAAAACGCGCATCCCTCATCGCCGGGGTTTCGAGTCCGAGGTCTTCGACACTCACCACCACGTCTAGTGTATCGGCAAAACGTTCGGCCAATACACCCTTGAGTTTATCTTGGTAATCACGCGCGGCCAGATGGCGGAAATTTTCTGGCACCGCCAATGCCAGACATTTGCCGTCAAAAGACTTCAGTACCGCATTTTGCGCCAACATGCGCGCGGCCCCCATACGCGGCCCCAGCTCAGCAATCAGGGCCATCCAATCACCATCAAAAGGGGTTGGCGGCTGATTCGGCTCGGCTTGATCCTGAGGATCATGACCCGCAGGATCCGCGCCTAAGGCCAACTCAGAGGCAGCGTCATCGTGCTCAACAATGGGCGTGTCACTCTCCCAAGGTACCGGGGGCGCTGACTTTGATAAGGCAACATCGGGGCCGAGTGGTGTCCCCTCTTGCGCTTCAGCTTGGCTATGCGCTAAAGCAACCGGCTCGTCCCGTCGGGGTTCAGGCTCTGGTTCGCTTTCTGCCGGGTCAGCCAAAGCTTCCGACGAAGGCGCCGTTCGAGATGGAGTACGACCAGACAATTTGGCTAACAACACTTTTGCGGTAGAAGCCCCTTCAGATACCAATGGCGTAGAAACGCTGGCAACTGGCGTGCTCTGCCCCGCCGTCTGGCGAGCGGCAGGGCCACGGGCTACCGGCTTCTCACTAGGGCCCGACCCCACACTGTGCGCGGGATGAAAAGCCAGCATGCGCAACAGGGTCATTGAAAAACCGGCCAGCTCATCGGGAGCCAAAGCCAGATCACGACGGCCATGCAAGGCAATCTGGTAATACAGCTGAACATCTTCGGGGGCAATGCGACTAGCCAGCGAAAACAGCAATTCACGCTCGGGTTCATCGTCAGCAATCGCTGCGGGCACGGTTTGAGCCATGGCAATCTGGTGCCATAACAGCGCCATTTCGGCCAAAGCACCATCAAAACCGATACTGCGCTCGGCCAATGCAGCCGCCTCACGCATCAAGCGCGTGCCATCGGCGTCAGCCAGGGCCTCTGCCAGAGAAAACAGATAGCGGCGGTCCACTGCGCCCAGCATGGCGCGCACCCCATCCTCTCGCACTTCGCCAACGCCGTAGGCAATCGCCTGATCAAGCAATGACAGCGCATCACGCATTGATCCACTGGCCGCTCGCCCCAACAAGGCAAGCGCCGGCAGTTCAAACCCAACGCCCTCCTGATCCAGTACATGCGCCAGGTGACCGGAGATTTGCTGCGGCGTCATATTGCGCAGATTAAATTGCAGGCAGCGTGACAATACCGTCACTGGAACCTTTTGCGGATCGGTGGTTGCCAATATAAATTTAACGTGAGCCGGCGGCTCCTCAAGGGTCTTCAACATGGCATTGAAGGCACTCTTGGACAACATATGCACTTCGTCGATGATATACACCTTGAAGCGCCCGATACTTGGTGCGTACTGCGCGTTTTCCAGCACTTCTCGGATATTATCAATACCGGTATTCGATGCCGCATCGATTTCAAGCAAGTCGACAAACCGACCCGCATCAATCTGCTGACACGCCGCGCACACACCGCAAGGCTCTGCGCCCACGCCAGCCTCACAGTTCAAACTCTTGGCCAAAATGCGGGCAATCGTGGTCTTACCCACTCCGCGCGTTCCAGTCAGCAAATAGGCATGGTGCAAACGCGCGTCAGTCAGCGCATTGGACAAAGCGCGCACGACATGCTCCTGACCGACTAAATCGGCGAAGCGTTTTGGGCGCCACTTACGTGCAAGAACTTGATAGGTCATGGAGGCGAATTCTAATGGCAAATTGGCATCAAGGCGAAGACTTTCGTCGCAAAATTACTGCCCTGCCTGCTGGTATTCAACAGCGATAAAGCGCGATTTCAGCTCACGGGCAATATCTTGCGCTACCTTGGCATACAGGCTGCTCTTGTTATAGCGGGTAATCACATAAAAATTGTTCAAACCCAGCCAATATTCAGTCTGGCCAGGCGCAACCTCAAACGGCACCAAAACTGCCAAGGCCGCATCCGGCAGAGGGATCTGAGCAAACACCCCCATAGAACGCAGCTCTGCCACGGTATAATGCAATTTAAACTTGTCTGCCACCAGCGCATCCACCGGGAAACCCGGAGCCACAATCGCAGGAACCATCACGTCGTCACCATGAATCCAGCCATGCAGATGAAAATAATTGGCTACGCTACCAATCGCGTCATTGGGATTGTTCCAGATATCACGGTGCCCGCTGCCATCAAAATCCACTGCCCACTTACGGAAACTTGACGGCATAAATTGCGGCCAGCCCATAGCTCCGGCATACGATCCCTTCAGCGTCAGAGGATCCAGCCCTTCTTCATGCGCCAACAACAATAACTGAGTCAGTTCATCACGAAAATACGCGGCGCGGCGCGGGTAATTAAATCCAATGGTCGCCAAGGCATCGACCACCCTGAAGCTTCCGGTATTACGTCCGTAATTGGTTTCGATGCCCAAAATGGCCACAATCATTTCTGGCGGAACACCATATTGCTTTTCAGCCTGCACCAAGGCGTCCTGGTGCTCACGCCAAAATGCCACGCCATTGTTCAACAAGCGCTCGTTGTAAAAACTAGAGCGAAACTGATACCACGGGCGCGAAGTCGAAGGGCGGTCGAGAATCGCCAAAATATTAGGCTTCTGCTCTACATTGGCAAACACAGCCTCCAACTCAGGTCGATTAAAACGACCGGTTGCTACTTGTTCATCGATATAACGCTGCACATCAGCCCGCGCCAATAGCGCGGCATCCGCCAGCGCAACACAGGGCAAGGCGGCAAACAGCGCCATCAGAAACAATTTTTTCATACTATCCATTCTTATGATTAAACCGCTGCCGAAACATAAACAGGCCACTATTCGGCATACGACAGCGCGCTTGACACCAGCCGCGCAGTGATATCGACGATTGGAATCACCCGCTCGTAAGCCATACGTGTCGGGCCAATCACGCCCAAAGTGCCGACAACCTGACCATTAATACGATACGAGGCGGTCACCACCGAACACTCATCCAGCGTAGTCACCCCAGATTCTTCACCAATATACAAATTCACGCCATGCGCGTCACGGCTCTGATTCAATAACTTCAATAGTTCGGTTTTACGCTCGAAGGTATCAAACAATTCACGCATCCGTGTTAGATCCTCAGACAAATCGCTCACATGCAACAGATTATTGCCACCACTGATCAGTACCGCATCTTCTGGCGTCAGCATGCCCTTGCGACCAAACACAATCGCTGCTGACATCAATTCAGTGATATCGCGCTTCAAACTAAACAATTCAGACTCAACGCGATCAGCAATACTCGACAATCCATGGCCCGCATAATGTCGATTGAGAAAATTACCGGCTTCAATCAACTCAGTTGCCCCGTAATCTCGCTCGGTATGCAGCAAGTGGTTCTGTACATCACCATCCAGCGTCACCAAAATCAGCAACACCCGGCGCTCAGACAAGCGCAGAAACTCAACTTGGCGGAAAGCCACATCAGGCCGCTGCGGTGTCACCACCACGCCAGCAAAATGGGTCAGATCAGATAACAGAGAAGATGCAGCCTGAACCAGGCGCTGAGGGCTGTCTGGCTGCAAACCATGCTCAAGTTCAAGCCTGGCGGCTTTCTCCAACGGCGACACCGTCAACAGATTATCAACAAATACCCGATAACCGCGCGAGGTTGGCACCCGGCCAGCAGAGGTGTGTGGCGACACAATCAGCCCCATGCCTTCAAGATCAGCCATGACATTGCGAATCGATGCAGCCGACAAATCTAGGCCACTCATCATCGCCAGGGTGCGCGACCCCACCGGCTGTCCATCAGCGATATAGCGTTCCACCAGCACCTTAAGCAGGCGCTGTCTGCGTTGATTGAGCATATCGGCCATTTTACACAACCCCATTCATGAATACAGCGCTTATCAAATTCTATGCAGAATCATGTTAAATACTGTGGTGGCAAACTTTATGATTACCAGAGACCCTCTGAACAAGTTCCATAGAGCGGCATTTGTGCAAAAAGCCTCTGAACGAGCGTTTGATGACACTAATCTTTGTGCGATAATCGTGAGCTTACCCGGCTACACACTATTGGAGACAAGCATGGCGGAGCGTTCCGAAGACAAGAGCCGCGCATTGGCGGCTGCCCTGGCCCAGATAGAAAAGCAGTTTGGCAAGGGTTCGATCATGCGCATGAGCGATAATCAGATCACTGAAAATATTCAGGTGATCTCCACCGGTTCGCTGGGACTTGACTTGGCGCTGGGGATTGGCGGTCTGCCACGCGGTCGCGTAGTGGAAATCTACGGACCAGAATCCTCAGGTAAAACCACCTTGTGTCTACAAGTGGTTGCTGAAGCCCAAAAACTTGGCGGCACCTGCGCTTATATTGATGCAGAAAACGCGCTAGACCCGATTTACATGCAAAAACTCGGGGTAAAAGTCGAAGACCTGTTGATCTCGCAACCCGATACCGGCGAACAAGCGCTGGAAATCTGTGACATGCTGGTACGTTCCAGTGGTGTCGATGTGATTGTGGTCGATTCGGTGGCTGCCTTGGTACCTAAAGCCGAAATCGAAGGAGAAATGGGCGACTCTCACGTTGGTCTGCAAGCCCGGCTGATGTCGCAAGCGTTGCGTAAGCTCACCGGCAGCATCAAGCGTACCAACACCTTGGTGATTTTCATCAACCAGATCCGCATGAAAATCGGCGTCATGTTCGGCAACCCCGAAACCACCACGGGCGGCAATGCACTGAAATTCTATGCATCCGTGCGCCTCGACATCCGCCGCATCGGCAGCATCAAAAAAGTTGACGAAGTAGTCGGCAATGAAACCCGCGTCAAAGTGGTTAAAAACAAGGTGTCGCCACCATTCAAACAAGCTGAGTTCGATATTCTTTACGGTGAGGGCATCTCACGTGAAGGCGAAGTGATTGAACTGGGCGTCAAGCACGGCTTCATTGAGAAATCCGGTGCGTGGTATAGCTATAATGGCCAGAAAATTGGCCAGGGCAAAGACAACGTACGCGAATATCTGAAAGAAAACCCAGCCATCGCCCAAGAAGTTGAACGCAAGGTACGCGAAGTGGTAGGCGTGCAAGTCGCGCATACCGAAGATGGCGGTGACGCGACCAAACTGGAAGATGTTGACGCTTAAGTATGGAAAAAAGTTTGATGGCACGCGCCGTCGATCTGCTGTCGCGGCGCGAATATTCGCGCCGCGAACTGGCTCAAAAGCTTAAACCGCATGCAGAAAGCGAAGAACAGCTTAGTGCGCTTCTGGATCAGCTCAGCGCACGAACCTGGCAGTCAGATCAACGGACGGCAGAACAGTTTATTCGGGCAAAAAGCAGCCAATACGGAAGTTTGCGCCTGCGGCAGACATTGCGCGAAAAAGGGCTGGAGCCTGACGTAATAGAACAGGCGCTAACCGAACAAAATGATGTAGAGACCGCGCAAGCAGTCTGGCAGCGCAAATTTGGCTCCCTACCAGAAACCCTGCAGGAAAAAGCGCGACAAGTGCGATTTCTCGCCAGCCGCGGTTTTCCAGCAGAAGTGATTCGTCAGGTATTGGCTGGCTCCATTGACGAATTCAACGACTAATAGATCTGGGCACCAGGCCCAGCAGATTGCGCCATTGCGCGCAGATTATGCCCATAAAGATAAGCCAACAGACCAAAGAGCGACTTGCCAGTCCGCCCTCACCTTGCCAAACTATGATGATTGTAATTTTGGTCAAGACCCAGGGGATCCTGCGTCACCCAAGGCTATGGCCCAAACAAACTCAGACAATAAACCTATGAAAACCGCTGAAATCCGCCAGAAATTTCTGGATTTTTTCGCATCAAAGGGGCACCAGGTGGTGGCCTCCAGTTCGCTCGTGCCGGGGAATGACCCAACACTCTTGTTCACCAACGCAGGGATGAACCAATTCAAAGACGTATTCCTTGGCTTTGATAAGCGCCCGTATACCCGCGCCACCACCGCGCAAAAATGTGTACGGGCCGGCGGCAAGCACAATGATCTGGAAAACGTTGGTTACACCGCGCGTCATCATACCTTCTTTGAAATGCTCGGCAATTTCAGCTTCGGTGATTATTTCAAGCGTGATGCAATCCACTTTGCCTGGGAATTTCTGACCAGCAAAGAATGGTTGGCCCTTCCCAAAGAACGCCTGATGGTCACCGTGTACGGCACCGATGACGAAGCCCACGATATCTGGGCAAAAGAAATCGGCATAGCGGAAGACAAGATTATTCGCATTGGCGACAACAAGGGGGCTCCCTACGCCTCCGACAACTTCTGGCAAATGGGCGACACCGGGCCTTGTGGCCCCTGTAGTGAAATTTTCTACGACCATGGCGACCATATCTGGGGAGGCCCTCCGGGAAGCCCCGAAGAAGACGGCGACCGTTTCATTGAAATCTGGAACTGCGTCTTCATGCAATTCAACCGCGATGAGAGCGGGAACATGAATCCCTTGCCCAAGCCATCAGTTGACACTGGCATGGGCTTGGAACGGATTTCGGCCGTCATGCAGCATGTACATGCCAACTACGAAATCGATTTATTCCAGAAGCTGATCGCAGCGAGCGCACGCGAAACTGGCGTAGAAATGAGCATGGAAGTGCCATCGCTTAAGGTGATTGCTGACCACATTCGCGCCTGCTCATTTCTGATCGCGGATGGAGTGATGCCGTCGAACGATGGTCGCGGCTATGTCCTGCGCCGCATCATCCGCCGCGCCATTCGCCATGGTTATAAACTGGGACAAAAAGGCTTGTTCCTGTATCGGCTGGTGGGGGACTTGGTGGAAGAAATGGGGCAAGCCTATCCGGAACTGGCCAGCCATCAAGCTATGATCGAAGATACGCTCAAGCAAGAAGAACTGCGCTTTGCCGAAACCCTCGACAATGGCATGGTGCTACTGGAAGAAGCGCTAAAGGACGGTCAAAAGCGCTTACCAGGGACCATGCTGTTCAAACTGTATGATACCTTCGGTTTCCCTGTAGACCTGACTGCCGACATTTGCCGAGAGCGCGGTATTGAAGCTGATATCTTCGGTTTCGAGAAAGAAATGGATGCCCAGCGTGCACGCGCACGCGCCGCCTCCAGCTTCAAGATGGCAGGCAATGTCGAATATAGCGGGGCCGACACACAGTTTCTAGGCTATGACCGCATCACCGCTGATGCCACGGTACTGGCGCTATACAAAGGGTCGGAAGCCGTCAACGCACTTTACCAAGGCGACGAAGGTATTGTGGTGCTAGACAAGACTACCTTCTACGCAGAAAGCGGGGGGCAAGTTGGCGATCGCGGCGAACTCTCGATCGCGGGCGGCGTAGATGCCTTGTTCGACGTACTCGACACCCAGAAAATTCAGGCAGCGGTATTCGGCCACAAAGGCCGTCTTAGCAAGGGCACGCTCAAAGTCGGTACCAACGTAACCGCTACGGTGGACCTGCATCAACGCCAGCCAACGGCACGCAACCACTCAGCTACCCATCTGTTGCATGCCGCCTTGCGTCATGTGTTAGGCAAGCATGTTACGCAAAAAGGCTCAATGGTCAACGCAGAACACACACGTTTCGACTTTGCGCATAATGAAGCGGTCACCCCCGAGCAACAGGCCGAGGTTGAACGCCTGGTTAACCGTGTTATCGCGGCAAACTATCCCATTAACACCACCACCATGTCTTATGATGACGCCATAGCCACTGGTGCCATGGCGCTGTTCGGCGAAAAATATGGTGATGAAGTGCGTGTGATAAAAATGGGTGAGTTCTCCACCGAACTTTGTGGCGGCACCCACGCCAGCCGTACTGGCGATATTGGCCCGTTTAAAATCGTTTCCGAAATGGGCGTTGCCGCAGGGGTACGTCGTATCGAGGCGCTGACAGGTGCAGAAGCGTTCCATCACATCCAGGCGCAAGATGCACTGCTCAAAGAAGTGGCGCACCGCCTCAAGGCGCAGCAGGGAGATGAAATTCTCACCCGCATCAGTGCACTGCAGGCAGAACTCAAGTCCCAGGATAAAGAACTGTCGCTTCTGAAGAGGCAACAGATGGCCAATGCGGGTGACGCCCTGATCGTTCAAGCCATTGTGATCGATGGCGTCAAGATTTTGGCGGTGGAATTGCCAGGCGCAGATAATAATGCCTTGCGAGAAGCCCTGGATCGCCTTAAAACCCGGCTTAAAACCGCTGCCATTGTGTTAGCGTCCTGCAACGAAGGAAAAGTAACGCTGGTCGCTGGTGTTACCAAAGACCTAACGGACAAGATCAAGGCGGGTGACCTGGTCAATAGCGTAGCGCAACAAGTCGGTGGCAAGGGTGGCGGTCGTCCCGACATGGCACAAGCAGGCGGTAGTGAACCCGAACACCTGGCACAAGCTCTGGCCAGTGTTAAAGACTGGGTTAGCGCACGACTGTAATCACACGGTAAAACGCAAACCGGCGCGCAGCAACCTTGCTGCGCGCCGGTTTTTCATTGCCTGGATTAAACGAAACATGCGTATTTAATGATGTACGGTTACAACGTCATGACGTACAATTTCCTGATGCAAGATTCCATACCTCATTCGCAAGGATAGGACTTATGTTCGTGGCAAGCCGACTGATTGCTGTTATCGCCCTTGCATGGTTCTTACCGTTTACTGCCAGCCAGGCAGCAAGCAAGCCCAGTCATCCCTTACTGGTCGTGACCGAAGATTGGCCACCATTCGGCTATTTGTCGTCCACCGGCGAAGTCACTGGATTAAATACCGAAGTCGTGCAGAGCATCCTGCGCCAGACCGCGATAGAGGCAAACATTCAGATCGTTCCTTGGGCGCGCGCGATGATGATTGCGCGCAACCGTCCCAACACACTGATCTACAGCATGTCGCGCAGCAAAGAACGTGAAACCCAATTTATCTGGATTGGCGAACTCATGCGGCGCCACGACATGTTCTACCGCGCGACCGGACGACGCAGCATTGCGCCAACATCGATAGAAGATGTCAAAGCGCACTACAGTGTCTGCGTGGTGAACAAAGACATTGTGGAAGACGATCTCAAACGCCAGGGATTTCAGCTGCGGAAAAACTACACGACGACCGGTAGCTTCGATGACTGTATGAAATTGGTACAAAATGGCTCAGTGCAGCTATTAGTCAACTCGCCACTCGATTTAGCTTGGGCACTCAAAAAACATAGCGAGATCCACACTACATTCGAACCGGTTCTGGCACTTGAGTCATCCAGCCAGGAACCACTCTATCTAGCCGCAAGCCTTGGTACCGATGCGAGTACCGTCAAACGCCTACGCGCGGCCTTTCAGACACTGCAGCAATCAGGCCAGCTGGAACAGATTCGCCGACAGTATTTAGAACGTCTAAAAGTACCCACGCTTACCCCCCTGCAAAAATAGTACCCTCTCCTTCTGTTTTACCTGTGGTGGTTCAACCTTGCCAACTCCTAGTTTACCAAGGCATCATTTATAAATAATTGTTAAAATAACAACAATAAAAACTTACAATTCAGATACGGTTGTCAAAAACAACAATCCTCTGCAGCTGTATCTGATAAACAAGGAGAAAGCATGATACACACTCAGGCTATGGCAGCAAATCAATCCCCCTCCGTTTCTTGGGAAGAAGGACTGATCGATAACCTGGCATCGTGGTGGGTTACCGGATCGATCGTTGCGTTGGCAATGGCCTATGCAGTGTGCCGCCATGTCAAACTGCACAGAGAATATAGCAACATCAAGCAAACCTGCTGGAATTTGCAAGCAGTCATTATTCATGAGATACGCACCCCGCTTTGTGCCATCCAAAAATTGCTAGATCAAGCAATGACGCTAGACCCGACGCCAAGTGACCTAAAAGAACTGATTAGCACAGCCCAAGGGGCTTCCCGTTCGGTGGTAGAACTACTGGACGACCTGCTGACCCAGAGCAAGCTGGAAATCGGAAAATTAACCTTAAATCCCCAGCCAACCAACTTACCTGATTTGGTGCAAGAGCTGGCTGACACCTATGGCAACATAGCACGGCAAAAAAATCTGGACTTCAATGTCTGTAGCAACTGCTCGGTCTCTGACATAAAAATTGACGTGCTTAGACTACGCCAGATTTTAAGCAATCTGTTGTCAAACGCAACAAAGTTCACACCTCATGGGCATATCACACTACAAGTAGAAAGTTACCCCACACGGCACGCGGGTTGGGCCAAGGTTGAGATCAAAGTAATCGATACCGGAATTGGCATGGCTGACACCACAAAAGCAACCCTGTTTACTCCGTTTGACGCTGCAGGAGAAACAGCACGCCAGCGTTATGGCGGAACCGGATTGGGACTCTACCTATGCCGACAGCTCACTCAATTAATGAACGGAAACTTGCAGATAAAGAGCCAACAGGACCAAGGAACCGAGATCCATCTGAGTTTTGAATGCAAACAGGCTGACTCAACGCTAGCCTACGATGCCGCATCACCATTCAAAGGAATGCACGCCCTGATTGCGGATGATGATCCGGCTAACCAGTTACTACTGATGTTCCACCTGGAACAACAAGGGTTAAATGTGATGAGTTGCAATGATGGAGAACAAGCACTGCGCCAATGGGCGCAAGGCAGTTACGACATTCTGTTTTGCGATCTACATATGCCAAAACTCAGTGGTAGTGAATTGATCACGCGTATCCGCAACCTGGAGAACCAGCAGGGGAACAAACGCACCCTCATTGTCGTGGTCAGCACCAACTCAAGCAGCGAAACATTCAAGCAGGATGTGGATTACCGGTTAAACAAACCAGTCAACCCCGCCGAACTACGCCAGGCCTTGCACCATTGCCTGAGCAGCGTCCCAAGCTTGCCACATAAACCGCTGGTCAGGCTTGAGGTATTGCACCAACTATCGCGAGGCGATCATCACTTTGAAGTTAATTTCATTCGCTCGATACTCAAAAACAACAGTGAAGACCTTGAAAACTTGCTAGCAGCCTACCCACGTAAAGACCTGCAGCAAATGGCTGAAACCCTACATCGCCTGATAGGGGTCATCCGCCTGCTCGGTAGCGACACCATCACCGAGCAGTGTCTAGGATTTGAACAAGCCTTGCGCGAACAACAAACGCATAACATCGAGCAACTGCTGCCCATCGTACTGCAGGGTATTCGGGCCATGAATGAAGAATTGCAACAACAGCTTGAACGCTGAAAACACCTCAGGCCAGCATCCGCTGGCACTACCTTAGCAAATCGTAACCCAGTTTAAGAATCAGACTAGCAGTCAGCACCAGAAACAACTTGCGCACAAAACCCGTGCCCTGGCGCATCGCCAACCAACTTCCAGTCAAGGCACCGGCAATATTACACAGCCCCATCGGCAGCGCGATGTGGTATAGCACATGGCCAGCTGGAATAAAAAAAGCCAGTGCCGCAATATTAGTGGCTAAATTAACAAATTTGGCGGACGCACTCGCATGAATGAAATCAAAGCCATAATAACGAATAAACAGAAAAATCAAGAAACTACCGGTACCAGGACCAAACAAGCCATCATAGAAACCAATTGCAGCACCAAACAATAACGCGACCACCTTTTCTCGCGTGCCAATCTCTCGTGGCACATGCAGCGCGCCAAAATCTTTCTTCTGCAAGGTGTAATAACCAATCAGTAGCAGTAGAACCAGCACCATCGGCCGCAGTACACCCTTGGGGACCAAAGACACAGCAGCGGCCCCTACGAATGACATGACGAATGCAGCCGAAGCAGCAGGTAAAATCACCACCCAGGGCAAGCGAACACGCCGCAGATAACTACGTGCAGCAAAAGTTGTCCCCAATGCTGAGGTGAATTTATTACTGCCCAACAAAGTAACCGGTAGCTCACGCGGCAAAATGGCAAACAGAGCTGGAATCTGCACCAAGCCCCCCCCACCGACTGCCGAATCGACCAATCCTGCCAGATACGCAAATACACACAACAGACTCAGGGTCAACATCATGGTCTCCATTCAGACCGTGAAGCTTAACGTGGAAACGCGTCATCGTGTTGCAACACTTGATTGCGAAAAATGCAACAATAGTGTCAGCAAGCCCGGAATAAGGACAAGAGAGGTGTATCTTGAAATCACTATGGAATATCGAAGTCTTTTGCAGCGTCGTAGAGAAGAAAAGCTTTGTGGTTGCAGCGCGCACACTTGGCGCATCCCCCAGCGCCATCACACGTGCAGTACAGGCACTGGAGAACGAACTCAATATCTTGCTACTCGCACGCTCACAGAAACAGTTCAGTCTCACCCCTGCAGGTGAGTTGTACTATGAGTCAGCACGCAAGATACTGGACCTTCAAGATACGGCGAATGAAGAACTCTCACGCATCAGTGCCGCGCCACGTGGTTGGCTACGCCTATCCGCACCACACATCTTGTCGTGCAATATCTTACCGCGCGCCATTGCGCTACTTGCAGAACGCTACCGCGAACTAAAATTTGATGTGCGCTATAGCGATGCACAGCTTGATCCGATAGAAGAACAACTCGATTTGGCGATTCGCGGCGCGTTTCCCGTCGCCAGCGAATTGATTGGCTATCGATTATGGCCCTACCAGCGCCATTTATATGCGAGTCCAGCCTATCTAGCGCGCTATGGCACACCAGCACAACCAGAACAACTAGTACAACATGCGGTATTAATGCATACCGCACCACGCGTATTAAAATCATCCAGACCCCAGGCGGCTTTCAAGGTCAGCACAAACAACTCGTCGCTAGAGCGCAACATGCGCAACTGACGCAAGGCAGCCAGCACCGCACCAAACTCAGGCCGGGTACAGCTCGGGTCATGCGCATGCATATCGGCAAACAGGGCCGACTCAATAAACTCCACTACTTGCGCGCGCCGCTCGACACCAAAATCAGTCACCCAGCCCTGGTATAGCGACACCGACAAATCCAGATTCTCAAGAAACTGGCGATAGCATTGACGCAAGGCAGCCGGGCTGGTTGCCATGCGCGCGCCGAACAGACGTGCCTTCAGCGCTACATTGATCCCCGCCTTCAGTCTTTTAGGATCTGCACGGCGGATGGCTTGTTCCAGCGCCGCTTCTAAAGTGGCCTGTTTGATTCCCTTGGCCTTTTTTTGCCGTACCAACTCGGTCAGCACCAGCACCAGATCACTCTCATCGGGGAACAAGCTCATGGCATAGCGCAGCAGTTCATCCACAGAAACGGTGCCGTTCTCGACCAGGGCCACAATTTTTTCCACCTTTTCCGAGGCATCACTCTCTAATACCTGGTCAAAGTTTTCTTCCAACGCACCACGTTTCTTTTCAAAGTCACGCCGGTTGGCAAACATGGTGCGCAACTGCGCCATTTCTTCAGCGCCGTTCTCTGCGATTTCCATTGCGCTGGGTTGCGTTTCCAGCAACACCGGGTCATCGGTCAAATCCAGGGTTTCTTCCGGTGCCGACAAGCGGGTTAAGGGCGGAAGAAAAGTCATACTAGTTAAGGGCATGTCCATCCATGTACTCCTTGAGTTTGTCCAAGGTGCGCAGCACCGATGAAGCGCTCCCCGGGTTTTGCGCCGCTTCAAATGCATCGCTATCCCAGCCGGATCCGTTTTCCAGTACCCGTGGTTCGATCAAGAACAAGCGCAATTTGTTGTCTGCCGAAGACTCCTTGTAGTGGAACAAGCTACCAATCAATGGCAGGTCGCCTAGTAGCGGGATTTTCTGTTCGTCAACCTTGGTTTGGTTCAAGGCATAGCCGCCCACTAGCAAACTCTTGCCGCGAGGTACACGCGCCACGGTGTTAATCAGGGTGTTATTCACCAAGGGCATCCCCTCAACCGAAGCGCCTTTACTGTTGTCCCCACTACCATCTTCAATATTCAGGACCATCTCGATTTCTTTGGCGTCCCCAGAGATGCGAGGTAATACGCTAATCATGGTGCCGTAGGTGACGTGCTCCAGTTGCGCTACGTTTTCATTACTCACCTTGGAATAGAAGGTCTGGTTATGGTCAAAGATGGCGGGCACGTTTTCCTGGGTCAGGACTACTGGACGCGTGACAATATCGGCCTTGCCTTTCTGGTTGAGCGCCGCAATCTCAGCCAAAAACTTATTTCCATCCAAGGCGGTCTCCGGCAAGGTGTTTGGATTCATGCGTAGAGCGACTGGCCCGGCATTCACACTGGCGCCCCACTTCACCCCGAGCTGGTCAAACGAGGTCTTGGAAATATCAATAATCCACAAGGCCAATTCGACATGACGTTTGGCCACGTCTAGTTGGGTCACCAGATTGCGGATGAAATCGATCTGATCCTGGCGCCCCTTAACCAGCAGGCTATTGTTCTCGGGCACGGCTTCGATGCTGATGCGATCCATCGCGTTATCATCGATTTCCCGCGGGATGCGGGTTGCGCCAAAACCTGGCAACGGCGCAGAAGTGTTGAATACCGCCCCAATCCCACCGGTCTTGCCAGCAGAGGCAGCCGCAGCCAGCGCTGCACCAGAGGCGTTGGGAGTCTGATTGCCGGTAACAGCAATCGGTTTGGCACTCGCATTACGCAAGATGTCCTGGATCACCGTCGCGATGCCAGGCACCGTCACCGACTGGTCACGCAATTTATAGCTGCGATCACTGACAAAGGTATTGCGTAGCGCAATCACGGCAATCCGTTGGCTCCCCGGATCCTTTTGGTTAGAACGCTGATCCATGTAGGCGGCAGTATTGACAATAATGTCGACATACACTGGAGGTCCCGACACATAGAACGGACCTGAACCCGCTCCCCCCTTGAGGGGATAACGTTTGTCGTACAAGCCGCTGCTGGTCAGAAAAGCGATCAAGGTATTGCGGTCAATATTGTGTAGCGACACCACCGAGTTCTTGGTTTCGCCAGCGTCGTAGACATACACACTCTGGCCGTCGAAGTACCAGATCAATGACAGTTGATCGGTCAGGCGATCCAGAGCCAGCCAGGGACTGGCTAGATCAAAAGTACCGCTGACTTGTTTTTTTGTCGCCTGGCGGCTCAAGATGATCGGCTTACCCATCTTGGACGACAGGGCATTAAACACCACCTGCACGCTCTGCTTATTGGCAACAAAACCACTGTCCACGGGTGTGCTAGTGCTGACCTGGCCGGCGGCAAAAGCGCCCTGAGGCAGCAGTACCACTAGCCACAGACAGGCAACTACAGACTGTTTGCTGATCATCTTCATGTCTTAATGTTGAGTTCCATAATGGCGCGCGGAGACAAACCAAACAGGTTTTTTATCTCGGTCGAAAAATGCGAAGAAGAGGCATAGCCATGCTTGATCGCAATCTCAGTCATGGTTTCGCGCCCCCCCACCACATCTAATAAGGAACGCGCGGCACGCCAGACTTTTAGTTCGGATTTCACGCTATTTCCCAGCGCGGCTTTACACACCCGGCGAAAATGCGAATAGGACAAGCCATATTCATCACCCAGGTCACTGACATTCTTTTGTTGCGAGGTTTCGGACACCAGATACTTGACCAGCCAGTAGTTCTCCAGATGGCGCAGAAAAGTTTTTAACCCCTCAAAACTTTGCTGACCTTCTATCACCTGACGAATAAACCAGTACTCCAACGCTCGGCGGTCTTGTGCGTGCTCAGGAGCCAAGTCCAGTGCTACAAATCCAATCTGAGCCTCAGACGAGGCACTCGCAGCCGGCCCAATCTCGTCAATAAATGCCAACAGCTTGGAAAAATGGATCACCCCCAAGCGCCTAATCACGGCCTCTCCGCTGACAATGGATAATCTGGCATCGCTAAAAGCTAGCAACCTCCCCTGATCCACCGGCAGCGACGCAGAAAGGCTACGGCCGTCGCTCAGTCCCACTAGGCTAAATTGCACCGCCGGGCTCACCACCGAGAGGTGCACCAGATCGGGCTCGTCTAACGTCAGACCTTCACCCGGCTGCAGTTGCAGCATGGGGATCTCGGTTAATGGATTAGGATGTGACACCACATTTCACCTGTCTGGAATAATCAACTTTTCAGTTCTTACCGACGATCAGAACAATCCGATTCGGTAATTCATGTTCATCAAATCATTCTATTTAGCTATCAAATAGCGATCATGACGATATACAAGCAAATTATTACCAATAAGTTGCAAAAATAGGCAATACAATGCCAAAGAGGCATGACAAAGCCTTGAATAATTAATAAATGGGGAGCAGAACTGAAATCTTATTTTTTGAATCACGCTTAGTCGTCGCTAGCGCTAAATATCTGAAGCAAACTCACGCCTGAACTACCACTGATTGTCTTCGTCATCGGGCTTTTTAGAAATTTCATCGCCCCATTGGGTGATAAATTGCCCTACCTCAAAGTAGCAGTTATCCAGGTTCATCAAGACCTTGGTACTGCTAGCTGGAGCCCCCATTGCGTCTAATAGCTGCTTGGTTTGGCCAACCACCAGATATTTGTTACTCAGCTCAATCGAGTAGTCTGGAAAGCCCTGCTTTAGTAGCCGTGTCATTTCTTGATCTACCGCATTCGGCGTCAAGCCTGGATTCCTTTGGATATAGTTGGCCAGCTCGCTCACCAGCGCAAACAGCGGCGCCGCATCTGGGTCGGTAGCCGGTTTGGTGTCAGAAGTCGGCGCCTCACTATTCGGGTCGGTGGCCGGTTTAATGTCCGATTTGGCCAGGCTTTGCATCATGCGTTGCTGCAAGGACCCCGGCTCACTCTCTGCGGCAAGGGAGGAATCGTATCCTTGATGGTGTAATGCCGAGACTTGGCTCATTGCGGATCCTCCTGGGTCAATTCGGTTTCGGTTTGGTCCGCCCCCCCTTGCCAGTGCTGCCACACTAATGCCAAGGCGTTGCGGCTGATCTCCTGGCACTCAGCTGGCAGATTATCCAACTGGATGCGACGCAAAATACTGCGCTGTAACTCACCGGCTGCGGCATCGGGCGAAAATTCGTAAACACTGTCACCGCACTGAATCACAAAATGCTGCCCATCGTGAAAACACAGCCGCGCTCCCGCTAGCGGGGCCATGCGCTGACGTAAAATATGCTCAGCCATTTGCCATGCCCGAGGGATATGCAATTCAATCTCGCCAGTCTGGTCCGCTCCATGGCGCATCTGCCAATCCTCGGCCAACGCCAAGGCAAATTCGGCCTGCGGCAAAATGGCCTGCAGTTGTGCCTTTAATTCAGCATTAAGTTGAGTGGACAAGCCATGCGTTAGGCGACGAGCATCCGACAACGCCTGCACCTGAGCATCGGCGCCCGCGAGGATTCCCTCGCCATAGCCTTGCAGATAACCATGGCGGCGGTAGTCGGCAGCCTGTTGTTCGGCCTGTTGTAAAATCAGTGCCGCACGGCGCTTAGCGTCACTAATCAGGCGTGCTGCGCGCAGCCCGGTTTTTAGATCGGCGTGCTTGATCAATACCCCGTAGTGCGCCCTGGCGGGACACGCCAGTTCAAGTTGTTTTGGCATAATGAAGGGCCAGAGAAATAAAGCTTCGGTTCAAGGGCTCGCCACTAGGCGAGGACCAAGCTACGCTATCGGGAAACTGCAGCGCAGCCCGTGCACGCCAGCCCGGACGCAAGGGACGCAACCAAGGTTCCAGTATGTCCGCACCGTGCAGTAGCAGGCTGTTTTCATCAACTTGGCTATGCGCGCCCAGTGACACCATCCCCGGCAATTGCAACAGTAAAAACTGGCGCAATACCGGGTCACATTGTTGAAACCCCCTCTGCTGCAGTAGTGCATTGCGGCGTCGATAAGCCCCCATCAAATAGGCCGCGCGCCTCAGATGAAACCAGTTCGCCAAGACCTCGCGTTCCAGCCCGCTTAACTGGCCAGTCGGCATACCGGGCAGCCGGTACTTACGGATCAGATGCTGGTTGAGCACCGCCCGCGTGCGCGCCTCAGAGGGCAGCACTAACGGTCGCCGACTCGGATCACAGTAGGACAGAGGGTCGAGCATCACCCGCAATAGCTCAGATTGCATGACTTACTCCACCCTTGGCGTGCGGGGCTGGCGGCGCCGCCACACCCAGACCAGAGCAGCGGCGAGGCCCCCTAATAGCAGTACCATCCCGCCAACCACCCATGGCCAAACCGGTGCTCGCTGGTCGGCTTGCACAACATACTGCGCAGGGGCCACCTGGGTTAACACCACCGAAATATTTTCGTACGCCACACCGTCCAGGCCATTTTTCAAAAACCGTTTGACCTCGCCGACAAACAGTTGTGCATCCATCTGTTTTTGATAGCCAATCAGCACTGAAACATGCACTGGCGTGTCTGCCTTGCCATCGAGCGCATAGCTGATATGCACTTCGGCGCTGACTACGTTGTCAAAAGACTTGAGTGACTGTGCCAAGCGTTGCTCAATCGCCGAATACAGGCGGGCCTTCTCGGCCACGGGCGAAGACACCAGGGAATCGGCAGGAAAGAAATCCGCGATTTCCACCCGTTTTTTCGACGGCAGGTTGTAGGTTTTCAACAAGTCCACCGCAGCGGGAAAGTCCGCAGGATCAACCTGTACCGTATAACCGGCTTTGCCTGCATCCTGTTTTTTGGCAGCAATGTTGTAACGCTGCAGGGTAGCCAGCACCTCATTGGCCTGCCCTTGGTCGAGCCCCTTGAGCAAATCTTGCTGACAGGCGGTCAATACCAGGCACAGCAGTAAACCGCCAACACGTTGAACATGGGTTTTCATTATTGGGCTTTGATCAGGGTTTCCACGCAGCCGACCGCCTTACGCGCCAAGGTGCTAGTCAGGTTCATCTTGATCACAAACTCGGACATCTGGGTTTGCAGCTTATACAGCTGCTCAGGGTCCGAGGTGACACTGGGATCGCTCGCTGCGCGCATGAGCGCGTTTCGCTCTTGTCCGGCAGAAATCGATGCATCGGCATAGCTGTTTACCATGCGGTCTTCCAACGACATCGGCTCACCCATCTCGCCGGAGAGTTCACCACTTTGCAAATCCGTAATCTCAATCGGCGGCTGCATTTTCTGGGCATAACTCATATCAAGACTCCTTCAGGCTTAGCGGAAGTTAGAAATAGTGGCCGAATCAATATCCTTAATCGCCTTGGTAGTATTCGACTGTGCATTGCGGAACAAGGTGTACTCAGACAATTTAGCCTGGTAGTCCGCCAGGGCTTTAGGGTCCGAGCCATCGGACTGTATCTTTGCTAAAGCATCGTCCAGCTCGCCTTTCATTTTTTTAGCTTGATCTTCGAACACGTCCGATATCGCGCCAATCGTACGACTGCCAGCAGGAATGTCATCGCCGCTAAATGGGTGGAAATTAATGTCTGCCATGTTGATTCCTTTAATATAAGTAAGTGTTACAGAGGCTTCGGGAAGTACCAGTGCCGCGGACTAAGTTGTACATAGCCGTTGGCACCGTATTTGTAAGACTTGCCTTTGAGCCAGTCTTCACGTTGCTCCAGCACAAAACGCACATAGCGCTCGCCGTAGTCGTGTTCAAATTCTGAAATTTGCTGGCGCAACTGGCTCAGGGTGCCATCATCAACTTCGCCCTTGAGCACATACACCAGGCTGTGCGCCGCATCGCCTTCGCGGGTATAACTCAGCGCCAGTTTGTCGAGCCGCGCCTTGGCTTCTGCAGCCACCAGCAGATCGGATTGCCAGGCCAGTTCAATGTGTGCCGCATAAGGCGTCGCGGCCAGCAGCCCTTGCTGCAGAGCGCGGATGCTGGCCGCGTCATGCGCATTGCGTTCTTGACTGAGTACCAAAACCGGCGCGCTGAGGTTTTTCAGGCGCACCAGGAAATACTGCACTTGATGTTCGTTCAGCCAGCGGTAGAGCCGGGTTTGTTCTGCCGGAATACTCAACACGCGCGTTGGTCGATCGAACCCACTGCGTGCCAGCTGTTGCTGGGCCCAGGCGGCATCCATCTTGTTTTCAGCCAAGACGTAGAACACATGGTCGCGGCCCTGGCGAATCGTAAAATGATGATTGGGGGCTTGCAGCATGGCGTCCAAACTCACCTGCTCGCGAGAACTGGCATTGCGATCCAAATAGCGCCAGGCCAGCGAGCCGACCGCAAGCAAACCACCCAGCAATAAGACAGACAGCACGACCTTGAGCAACAGACGGCTTTGTGGTTTGGTTTTTTTGACGAGGCGCGTAATCGGCTGGCTGCTGTTGTATTGCAGCACAGCATCACTCCAGCCTTCAGAGTTGGGTTTAAGCGCAAACACCAGGCTGCCAATCTGGCAAGGCGTTTGATAACGCAAGACTTCGATGCGCACAGGCTGTTCAAATATCTCAGCGCTAAAATCTCCGTGCTGGTTAGCGCTATCAAGCAGAATGGCAAAATTAGGACCCGGGGTTTCTGCCGGGATATAAAGCGTGTCATCAGCCTGAGCCTGCACGTCGCTTGCGGGTATGGCAGCGTCATCGGTCAGGGCTTCGCCAACACAAAACAGCGTGCGCGCCGTTGAGAGCGAAAACTCGACGCCACTGAGCATGCCGCTGAGTAAGCGCAGGGTAAATTCTTGTGATAGCGGATTAGTTGAGGTCATAGGCCACGTAGTCGTCATTCATTCAATGAGGAAGCCGTCTTCCTACAAATTGAGTGCCGATCGTAGTCCTGACATCAGGGCACATCCTGATGTAATTATTTATTTATCAATAAACTCAGATCAGAATCCCCCTTCATCTCACAGATTAGGATTACACCGAGTCCTTGCCTTTCAGATTCTGGTTGCGTTAAGATGTATTTAATTTATATCTTTAAATGCGCATCACGCAGCCAAACAGGAGCCCGCATGGCATTGAAGCAGATTGAGGATGAAACACCAGCCTTGCCGTTGCATGGCTGGCCGGTTTGGCGACTGGGTTTGCGACCGATGTATCTGCTGGCGGCGAGTTTTGCGCTGCTGGCGATTCCATTGTGGTTGCTGATGTTCCAGGGATGGATTCGCGTCAGCGGATTGTCAGGCATCGAGTGGCATGCGCACGAAATGCTATTTGGCTATGCAGTTGCGGTGATGGCTGGATTTCTGCTGACTGCGGTACAAAACTGGACCGGCGAATCGACGCTCACCGGTAAACCTCTGGCAGCGCTGGCGCTCTGGTGGCTGGCCGCTCGCCTACTATTACCATTGGCACCGTTATGGCTAGCCGCCCCGGTAGATTTGTCATTTCTGCCCGCACTGGCCTTTATCCTGCGCCGACGCCTGAAACGCAGCAGCAACCGCCGCAACGATTTTGTGCCACGCTTACTACTCACCTTGTCCGCACTGAATGCGGGCTTCTACCTGGCACATATGGGCTACTTGTGCATAAACCCGCTTTTGCCCCTACAAGCCACCTTGTACCTGATCACGGTACTCGAGGTGATCATAGCCGGGCGGATCGTGCCTATGTTTACCCGTAATGCGGTCCTTGGGGTTGTGCAGAGCCGGGTTGAATGGATAGAACGATGGGTTGCCCCACTGACACTGATCACATTGCTGGCGAATCTAGTACCCACTACAAGTTGGCTATTGACCGCTGCCAATCTGGGGCTTGCGGGACTGCACCTGCGACGCTGGCTTGGATGGGCACCGTTCGCCTGCTGGAAACAACCACTATTGTGGATTTTGCACCTAGGTTATCTCTGCATCGTCATCGGCTTTTTGCTGGCGGCGCTGGCCGGTCGTGGCTGGATACCCTGGAGCGCAGTGCTGCACCTGTTTGCCATCGGCGCATTGGGTGGGTTAACACTCGGCATGATGACGCGAACCGCTCTTGGACACACCGGACGGTTGCTAAGCAGTGGTATCAGCGAAACCGTGGTCTATGGCGCGATCATGCTGGCAGTCGTATTCAGGGTAACCCCCCTGCTACTACCAAATATTGGAAACTATTTGACTTGGCTCTGGGCTGCAGCAGGCTGCTGGAGCCTAGCATTTATGGTTTACCTGCTACGCTACACACCGATTTTGATAAGCGCACGAGCGGATGGAAAATCCGGGTAGAATGTTTTTAGGATTTATTTCTTGCCGCATCGCCTACCTATTGGCTTGGCGGCCCAGTTTCTCTCGGGGGGCTTTATGAATCTTACGCGATTCAGCGATTATTCTCTGCGGGTGCTAATTAGCGCGGCCACCCATCAAGATCGGCTACTAACGATTGCGGAAATCGCCAGCACTTATGCTATTTCTGAAAATCACCTGATGAAGGTGGTGCACCGCCTGGCACAACTAGGGTTATTAGACACTTTACGTGGTAAGGGCGGCGGCTTGCGCCTGGCACGCGCGCCAGAATTAATTAATTTAGGTGCAGTGGTGCGCGCCACTGAGCATGGACAACCTTTGGTTGAATGTTTTGATAGCAAGTCTTCAAACTGCAAGATTCAATCAGCCTGCCAACTGCGGCCAATGCTCTACCAGGCAGAGCAAGCATTTTATGCGGTACTGGATCGCTATACCCTCGCCGACCTGATAGAACATCGCTCGGCACTATTGCAACTCATCCCGGCAGGCGCCTAAGCCATTGACTTGCGATTCAGGCCAGTAAGCCCTCAATGCATACACCATTTACATAAAATAGCCTTGTAGGTTTTAGTCAAGTACTGTCACAAAATCATTGCAATAAAACAACAATCTGAAGCTAATTTTCTAGTTAAACCAGATGGTTTTTAGGCTCAGTTTCAGTTATCCACTCTCCAGTCGCTCACACATGCCATTTGCGTAAAATTTGGTTAATATTGTTTTATTTCAGTCACTAACCAACGTTTTTTTCATTATTAAAAAGTATAAATATATGAAATGAAATTTTCATATTAAATCGTTACCCTAGCTAACAAGACCACATCTTAAACAAATATAATCAACCATTCCCAACGTCATTATTCATAACAAACCGTTACAACATCTTGATTTGATCAAGATCAAATCATTAGAATGCCCAACCCGGAGATGATCACGGAACTAGATGGGATAATTCTAAAAAAAAGGCATGGATATACATGTATTTATGCGGTTAACCCGTCGCTGTAATTCAGCAAGCACCTTGCTCTTTATTTTCTGCACCCAGAGTGGGATTGATTAACCGAATGGCCGAGGTAATAGCAATGAAACTCAATAAGTTTTTTAAATTGTTCCAACGTAACGAACGTGGTGTAACCGCTCTGGAATATGCGATTTTGGCTGCTGTGATCGTCGCTGCTGTGGCAGGACTCAGCGCCACTATCACGGGCATTTACACGACAACTTTTTCCCATCTGAGCACTAAAATCACCACTGCCATCGGCAGCTAAGCATTATGCACAGAGGGTTGATGCAGGCCAGAGACTAACAGTGGTCACACTATCCGCCACTGCCATGCTCCAAATATTTAGCGCAATAGGCAGCAGTCTGACACTGTTGGCACTGGCTTGGCACGACCTGCGTCAGCGACGGTTGCCCAATGCTTTGGTGTTGACCGTCGCAGTGTTTTATCTGCTGGCAGCACTATTGACGCCTAAGATTTTGCTAGCCCACCTGGCGGTCGGCTTGTTGGGCCTGTTGATCGGCATGCTACTGACTGCAGCACGGGTGATGGGCGGTGGGGACGCCAAGCTGCTAGCTGCGATTCTGTGTTGGGCAGGTCCATCTGAATGGTGGGTCGCCCTGGTGGTGACCACACAGATTGGCTTGCTGGTAGCCTTGCTGGGACTCGCTGCTCGTTGGGGGCTGCGGTACCATCCTGCGCGCTGGCTCAGTACACCCCTTCGACTGTTTACCGTTGCCCGCGGCGTGCCTTATGGCGTCGCGTTGGCCGCTGGTGGATTAATGGTAATTGCCAGACAGTTTTAACCCCCTATTACATCACTTAATTGAAGTTAGGTTGACTGCCGATGAAGCCTGCCACGAGAAACCTCCTCCTGGTGCTGATAGGCGCCTTGATTCTGACCATTGGCATTCGTATGTCGCTGAGTCGCGAACAGCCAAAATCGGCTCCAGCACTGGTACGGGTACTGGTTGCAGCGCATGATTTGCCTGCTGGCTTGCTGCTACGCAATAGCGAACTGAGTTGGCAAGACATGCAGGCTGGCGCAGTACCGAAAAATGCGATTCAACCAAGCAGCATTCAGACCCTGCAAGGATCGCTGTTGCACAGTCCAGTAAGCAAGGGAGCACCAATTTTAAGCAGTGATATTATTAGCGCTGATGACCCGGGCTTTTTGGCTGCAACCCTCAAACCAGGACTACGCGCGGTATCGGTGGCGATTAATGATGTCTCTGGCAATGCCGGGCTGATCCAGCCAGGTGACTATGTGGACCTGCTGTTAACCCAAACCATGCGCGATAGTAAATCCACCGCACATTCCGTCGCCAGCGAAACCATCGCCACTGGATTACGGGTAATTGCGGTCGGTTCGGCGCTACAGCGCCCCAAAGACAGTGATAGTTCACAAAATAACAATACCGCCCGCACCGTGTCACTGGAAGTCACCCCGCGCGCAGCCGAAGCGATTACGCTGGCCGCGCGACTGGGGGACCTGTCGTTTGTGCTACGCAGCTTTGCTACCAACGATCCAAACACCTCAGCCCAATCCAGCCCCGGCCACGGCGTAACAGCCGACAAACGAGACATCAATACCACTCAGCCGGCGAACGGCCCGGTCTGGGCAGGGGATATCTCGCAAGCCGCGCGCGCCGCAACCTCGGTATCCACCAGTAACGCGGTGGTGGTGCTACGTGGTTCCAGCCATGGCGCCAATGGATCAGATGCTCCTGCCTCCCCCACGACACTGCAATAAACAGGGCTACCGTAATGATTGCCAAGCAGCAAAGTGTAAAAAAGCTGGTCAGCCTGACGTTGGCCATTGGACTATTCACCGTTGCCAGCCCGAACCGGGCTGATCCGGTGACGGATGCGCAACTAATGGCAGCACAAGCCTCGGCGTTAAAAAAGTCTAGCCCCCCCTCCTCGCCCATGCTACACACGCCGCTAAGCCGCAGCGTTCAGGCTACAGAGCCGTCGACACGCTCTTCGCGCAAAGGCAAGCATGCCAAACGGGCAAAGCGTGGCTATGCACGAGCAGAAGACAGCACCGGGTTGACCCTGGCGACGGGCACCGGTCGTTTGTTGCGCTTAAATCGGGATGCCGCCACAGTATTTGTCGCCGACCCAACCGTGGCTGATGTGCAGGTACCAACAGCCAACGCGATTTTCGTGCTCGGCAAAAAAGCCGGCACCACCACAGTGTATGCACTGGACCGCAGTGGCGCGCCAATTTTAGAGCGCACGGTCCACGTTAGTCATAACCTGGTGGAATTACAGCAGATTCTGGAGCAGCGTTTTCCCAGCCTGCACTTGGTATTAAAATCAGCACCGGGCTCGTTAATGATGAGTGGCAACGTAGCTAACACTCAGGAAATCGCCGCCATTACCCAGACGCTACAACCCTATCTGGTCAACAAAGAAAACTTGATCAATCAGCTCACCCTATCCAGCCCGACCCAGGTGAATCTGCGGGTACGGATTGCAGAAGTACAGCGCACCGTGCTGCAGCAAATCGGGATTAACTGGTCGGCACTGGGCAGTAGCGGCGGCTTACTCAGCGGGCGATCCACCTATACCAATGGCACCACCAGTGGTATCAACGGCACCACCTATAGTCTGTCATCTAATTCAGGCTATATGGCAGTGCTCGGCAATGTCGCCAATGGTCATGGGGCGGTGATCGACATGCTGGATAAAGAAAGTCTGATAACCACCCTGGCCGAACCAAATCTGACTACGGTTTCGGGCGAAACCGCCAGTTTTCTGGCGGGTGGCGAATATCCGGTGCCAGTGGCACAAAGCAGCAGTGGCTCTTCATCCTCGAGTGCCATCACCGTGCAGTATAAAGATTATGGTGTCGGGCTGAATTTTACGCCCACAGTGCTGGCGAACGACCGCATCAATCTCAAGGTCCGTCCGGAGGTGAGCGAGCTGGATTCGAGCACTAGCGTCACCACCAACGGGATCACCATCGAGGGGCTATCGGTCCGCCGGGTTGAAACCACGGTAGAACTGGCCAGTGGCCAAAGTTTTGTGATTGGTGGCTTGCTACAGAACAACGTCAAGGATGTGCTGTCGCAACTGCCAGGTCTGGGTAACCTGCCGATTCTCGGCAAGTTGTTCTCCTCTACCGACTACCAGAACAGCAAGAGCGAACTGGTGGTGATTGTCACCCCCTATCTAGTGCGGCCGGTGGGACCGGGGCAATTACAAACCCCGCTGGATTCGCTGCAGAACCCCAGCAATGTGGAAAGTTTGTTGCAGAAAAAAGCCCAGCTCGATCCGTATGACAGCCAGACACCACGCCTGGTCGGCAATACCGGCTTCGTTTACTAAAAGGGATGGCACAATGACACCGTTTCAATCGCGTTGGGGGCACAGTTTGGCTCTCGCCCTACCCTGGCTGCTTAGTAGCTGCATGTCGTACGAGCCGGCACACATGCCCAACGAGAGCAGCATCAGCCTGGAAAATGGCGTTCTGATTTCCCCGGATTGCAGCAGCATGGTCGACAAGTCTCATTTTAAGAACGACACGCTGCAACGGATTCCACGCCCGAGCGTGGCCTTTGGCTGCGCCACCTATAACAATCTGGCCAAGATGATTGCTAGGCCACAAGACCTGGTTGCGCCACGCGGCTACTCTGGCCAAAGCGGCGCCAATGCGGCAACGGCAGCACAGCGCTATTACGACAATAAGCTCACGCCCTTTATTGATAACAGTACCAGCAATGCCAGTCCGACCAATTCTGGTAGCAGTGCAGGGAGTAAATAGATGAGTTTGCTGGATGCCTTTCGCCCCGGCGAAGACAAAGACGCAGTCAATAATGCCGACTTTATTGCCTTTGTGTGTGACGAGGCAAATACCGAGATCATGCGGCGCTATGTGTCCCAGCGCATGCTGCCGCACGCGGTGGTAGAACGCGGCAGCATCGCTCAGGCAATCAGCTACTTGCTTAAGATGGACCGCGCCCCCTTGCAACTGGTGATTGATGTCTCGCAGTCGGACACCCCGTTGTCGGAGCTGGCTCAACTGGCAGAGGTGTGTGACCCATCGGTCGATGTATATGTGCTGGGTAGCCAGAATGATGTCGGGCTATATCGCAGCCTGCTGCAATTGGGAATCCGCGATTATCTGGTCAAACCACTAACGGTGGACCTGCTAACCCGCACTCTGGGCGATGGACAAAGCGGCCGTAGTGAGCCGGTGCAGAGCACACGCACCGGCAAGGTAATCAGCCTGATGGGGGCGCGTGGTGGGGTTGGTGTATCTTCAGTCTGCGCGCATCTGGCGCGTGACTTGGCGGAAGACAAGCATCGCCGGGTAGCACTGGTGGATCTGGATGTATATGGCGGTGCGATTAACGTCCTGCTCGGTCTGCAAAGCAATCAGGGACTGATTGATGTGATGGAAAACGTGCAAAGGCTCGATCCACAGTATATGGATCGCACCCTGATCAAGCACAGCAGTCGTTTGTTTGTGCTGTCGTGCGAACTGGATTACTCCGATGCGTTTACGCCGCCAGAAGGGGCGTTGACGCAGCTCATCGAAGTTCTGAAGCATTATTTTCACTATGTCTTGCTGGATGTACCACGCCCAGGGACAGCCGTGCCAATGTTATGCGAAGAAGCACTGAACCAGTCAAAACTGGTGTATCTGCTGGCGGACCAGACGGTGCATTCGGCGCGCAGGGTGGCGCAAATGTCACGCCATATCGCCGCGCGGCCCAACGAACCAGTGGTGTCGGTGCTACTGAATCGCACCGTGCCCGCGTCAGCCGCAGATGTCGCGCGCGCCGACTTTTCCAGCGCCACCCAGCGCGCGGTCTTACACGAACTGCCATTTGATCCGGCCGCGCTGGTTGCAGCGCAAAACCTGGGAGAACGGCTCAATCCGCGCACTGAATTTGCGCAGGCGATTGCGCACTTGGCTAACGATTTAAGTGGTGTGGAACAAAAGGCTGTATCAACCAAGCGGCACGGGTCGCTGGTGGCACGACTGCTACATAGGACACACTGATGTTTGGACGCAAAGTCAACACGAATACCCCGCTGACGCCACGTGCCAGCAAGCCGATAACCGAGCCCAAAGAGCCGGAGCCCGCGCTACAACCCAAAGAGGAAGTCGCCGAGCTGGTACGGCTGCCTGAGTTTCAACTGATTCGTTCCAGCGTGATTGCGTCAATGAATGTCACCCTAGCGGCCAGTAAAACCCGCGAGCAGGTACAGGCAGATGTTGAGCGCGTAGTAGCAGAACTGATTACCCGTGAGCGCATGCGTTTTACCACTGCCGAACAGGATCAGATTGTCGATGAAATTCTCAATGACATGTTTGGTATTGGGCCGATTGAACCGTTGCTGGCAGACGAAACCGTCACCGATATTCTGGTCAACGGTCCCGACCAGATCTATATCGAACGCCATGGGCGGCTGGAGTTGGCACCACAGAAGTTTCGCGATAATGCCCACGTCATCAATGTAGCGCAACGGATTGCCGCCTCGGTTGGTCGGCGGGTGGATGAAAGCAGCCCAATGGTGGATGCGCGCCTGGCCGATGGTAGTCGAGTCAACGTGGTGCTGCCTCCGTTGGCACTGGATGGCGCCTGCATTGCGATTCGTAAATTTTCCAAGCGCAATCTAACCCTGTCGCGCATGGCGCAACAGGGCAATTTGTCGGCGCAGATGGCACGCGTATTGGAAATTGCAACCGCCTGCCGCTTGAATGTGGTGATTTCTGGTGGTACCGGTTCCGGCAAAACCACCTTACTTAATGCCTTGTCACAGCATATTGATTCCCGCGAGCGGGTTCTGACAATTGAAGATGCAGCTGAATTGCAACTGCAACAGCCGCATGTGGTACGGATGGAAACCCGACCGGAAAATGCCGAAGGGATTGGTGAAGTGTCACAGCGCGATCTGGTGCGCAATGCATTACGGATGCGACCAGATCGGATTATTTTAGGGGAAACCCGCGGCAGTGAAGCCTTTGATGTATTGCAGGCCATGAATACTGGCCACGATGGCTCAATGACCACGGTACACGCCAACACCCCGCGCGATGCGATCACCCGACTGGAAAGCATGGTGATGATGTCGCATGGTAGCTTGCCGCTAACCTCAATTCGCCATCAGATTGCCAATGCGGTCAATCTAATTGTGCAGATTGAGCGCATGCGCGATGGCATCCGCCGCATCACCTATATTACCGAGCTGACAGGTATGGAGGGCGAGATCATCATCTCGCAAGATCTGTTCCGCTTTCAGTTCAACCCCAGCAATTATGGCGATGAGGTCAAGGGCAGCTTTGACAGCTCGCATATGCGCCCACTGTTTGCCACCAAGGCCGCGTATTACGGACTTGAAAACGCACTGATGGAAGTGATGCAGCAATGAACTCGGGTGTATTGAACCTGTTAACCCTGGTGGTCTTCTGTCTAGCTTCGCTGCTGGGCTGGCTGATACTCAAGCTCTATGAAAGCCGCCATCAGTCGCCGCAACAGCGGGTGCAGGCTCATCTAAGCACAATGCTGGACCTACCGCAGCCCGACGAACTGCCTGAGACGTCAGAAGGTACATTGTTTCAGAGCCAACAAGCCGAGGGAGCGTTGGCGATCTGGTACGCGGCGCGGCGGCGGCGGCTGAGAACCGTATGCGGGGCGCGTGAGAAGACATTTTTTGTCGCCATGCTGCTGCTGTCACTATTGCTCATCGTGGTATTGATCTGGATGTTACCAATGAATCGCTGGTGGAGCCCATTGGTGTTAATCCTCGCGCCACCAGCGGTGCTCACCTTAGGCTACCGCTTTATGGTGAAGCGCTTCAAGAAGCGCTTTCTGGCGCAGTTTCCCAATGCTCTGGATCTGATTATTCGCGCGGTGCGGGCCGGGGTACCGGCTAATCAGGCAATCAGCGCTGCCAGCAAGGAGTTTCCTGATCCACTTCGTACTGAGTTCGGCCTGATGGGCGATAGCCTGCGCCTGGGGTTTGATCTCAAGCAGGTATTAGAAGAGGCCGACAAACGGATTGGCGTGTCCGAATTTTCATTCTTTTGCGTCTGCATGCTGTTGCAACGCGAAACCGGTGGCCCGTTGACCGAAACCCTGGAGAACTTGGCCATGATCATCCGTTCGCGCACCGAACTGGCACTCAAAGCGCGGGCATTAACCGCTGAAACCCGTGGGGCCAGCAAGATTATCGCGGTGATTCCGGCGCTGGTGGTACTGCTACTCTGGATGCTAAACCGCGACTATATCGCCATACTGTTTACCACCCCGGGAGGGCTGGTATTGCTCAAACTGTCGATTGCACTGGTGGTGATTGGTCTGGCGGTGATTAACCATATGTCTAACCTGAAAGTCTAGCCATGCATCTACATTGGATTGATCTGTTATTGGCCGGCGGACTATGGGGCATAGCGGTGGTGTATCTCGGGCTGCACCGCAAGACCCAGCAGGGGCAGATTGTAGAACGGCTGCATCAGGTGGTGAATCAACGCAATAATGTGCAGCTCGAGCAGCTCGACAATCAGTCTACCGAGCGGACGTCCTGGCTCTCGCTATTGATTGACCTAGGAAATAACGTATCACTGTTTAATGTCGAGCAACGCGGTGCCATGGGAAAATTGCTAGTGCATGGCGGCTGGCGCAGTCCGGCAGCGGCATCTGTACTGATCGCAGCCAAACTGTTAGCCGGTGTGGGACTCGCCCTATTTTCTCTACTATTTAGCTTGCCCGCGAAGGTTGACAGTCTGACCATGCGCTCGCTGTTACTACTGGGGTGTTTCGTGATCGGGATGATTATTCCCGAATACCTGCTTAGGTTTCAGGTCGGTAAGCGCCAAGGACAGATTGAACACACTCTGCCAGACGCATTGGATTTATTGGTGATCTGCACCAATGCCGGCTATAGCCTGGCCACCAGCTTAGAGCGCACTGCGATTGAACTGAGCCGGATGGCACCAGCTTTAGCCGATGAGCTCACCGTGGCGTACCGTGAACTGCAATTATCCGGCGAAATCGCCGTGACCTTGCAGAGCATGGCCGAGCGGGTCGGCTCCTCATCAATGAACAGCCTGGTGGTGACCCTGCTACAGTCGCAGCAATATGGCACCCCGATCACCCAAGCGCTGCGCCAGTTAGCCCGTACCGAACGGAGTGCGCGCATGCTACGACTGGAAGAAAAAGCCGCCAAGCTATCGACCATGATCACCCTGCCGATGATTTTATGCATTTTGCCGGCAGTGGTAATGGTTTCAGCCGGGCCCGCCATATTACAGATGAAGGCGATGTTGGGACACGTATACTGATGAATCTATTTATCGCACCACGAAGTGCTTGTCTAGGCCTGGCTTTGTGCCTGCTATTAGGGGCTTGCGCTCAGCCTAATGCTCGGTTTAAAACCCAGCTTAGTGGCACGCATAGCGCCGACAGCGACCAACGGCTGGCGGATGCAGCACTCGCCAATGGCAACCTGGAGATGGCACTCTCGTTGTATAAGACCATTCTGCTGCGCACGCCAGATGACCCTGCCGCACAGTTAGGTCTGGCCAACACACTGTTCCAGAGTAATGAGTTACAGCAGGCGCGCCAGGTGTATTTGCAACTCGAGACCCACCAGCCGCAAGTAATCAATGCAAAAATTGGCCTGGCACGGATTAGTGTGCAACAACAACAGCTGGATGACGCCGCACAGCGCTACCAGGCGATTCTCAAGCAGTATCCGGACAATCTAGTCGCACTGGCGGGCCTGGGCGTCGTGTATGACCTGCAGCAACAACATCAACAGGCGCAAGCTACTTATCGCCAGGCCTTGTTGCTACACCCAGATGATCTGGGGCTGCGTAATAATCTGGGCTTGTCGCTAGTACTGTCGCATCAAGTACGTGCCGGGATTACCGAATTGCTAAAAATCGTGGATGTGCCCTCTGCGCCGCCGCAGGCTAGGCAAAATCTGGCGCTGGCCTATGGCTTACTCGGCAACGATCGCGCAGCAGAACGAGTGTTGCAGGCTGACCTATCGCAACCGCAGATTCAGAATAATCTGCAGTATTACCGCACCTTGCGCGCACACCTGCTGTTGCCGGGCGACACCACAGTTAAAAAACGCAGGCGGCGGCGATGAAATTCGCGCGCCGCTTTGAACGCGGAGCCACTGCGCTAGAGTTTGCGCTGATGACCCCATTCATACTGATCCTGCTGCTAGGCACGATTGACATCAGTCTGGAAACCATGCTCGATAGCCTGCTGGAGCATGGGGTCCAGTCAGCCACGCGCATTGGGGTCACCGTCGCGGTACCCACCGGCAAAACCCGTGAACAGGCGATTTACGACACGGTCTGGCTCTGGGTCGGCGACTGGCTACAAAATCAATCGCAATTGACCATTAATGCTAAAACCTATACCTCCTATTCGGATATCGGTCAGCCGGAGCCATGTGGCGACGACTCCTACAAAAACACCGGCACCTGCACTGGAAAATTTACTGATGTGAATGGCAACGGGGTGTGGGATGCCGATATGGGTTCGTCCGGCGCGGGCGGCTACGGCTCAATTGTGCGCTATCAGGTAACACTGACGCGACCAGGTTACACCGGGATTCTGCAGTTGTTGAATATCAAGTTGTTCACCCTGCAGCGCACCATCGTGGTCCAAAACGAACCGCAGTCTTCGTCATGAGTAAACTTAATCTGCGTCGATTGAGAGCCAACCAACGTGGCGTCGCCACGCTGGAATTTGCGATTCTAATGCCCGTATATGTATTTTTTCTGATCGCAATGATCGAGGTGTATCAGTTTTATCGTACCGTCACCATCATTGATCGCACCGCCTATTCAATTGGCAATCTGGTGGCAGAAAAAGCGGTACTCAACGATAGCAGCAGCGATAGCGACAGCAATAATATTGGTGTTTTCTGGACCATCGCCCCGCAGGTAGCCACCCCGCTCGACCTCAAAACCAATGGCACAGTGATCATTACCGTGGTCAAAGACGCCGGCAATGCGTCGCCAAAGATTGCCTGGCAAAGACAGGAAACCAGTTGGGGCATGAACGATGCCAGTAAACTCAGTCAATCAAACCCGCTGCCGAGTGGGTTCCCATTTTATGTAGGCGACAATACCGTGGTGGTTGAGGTGTTTTATCACTTCAGTCCGTTTAACGCGGCACGCACCTTTTGGGCCACAGCGCCACTCAGTGTAACGCTCTACCGCCGCGCCTATTTCCGCCCGCGCTTTCAAAATCTGGACACATTGCAAAATGGCTAACTTTCGCTTCTGGCGCGATCAACGCGGGGTAGTTTCGCTGGTATTCACCCTGAGCACGATTGGCATTATGGTGGCGCTGCTCAGCGGGATTGACATGATGCGTTGGGCGGCAGTGGAAGCGCGCGCGCAGAATGCGCTGGATGCCGCGGTGCTGGCGGCCGGGCGCAACCTGGGAAACCTGACCACCAACCCAACGGCGGCGCAGACCGCAGCCTGGAAAGCCGATGCGCTGGGTTATTTCAAGGCCAACTGGCCCGACAGCTATCTAGACAGCAACATTGACACCAATAATGTCAGCATCACCATGGTCAACACCCCGGCCAGTGGTTCCACCCCAGCGGGTCAAACCCTGTCGATGTCCCTCACTGGCTCGTTGCCGTTATTGGTGTCAGGGTTTTTGGGCAATGCGCCGCTGACGGTCGCCGCCAGCAACCAGGCACTGCGGGTGGCTAAGAATAATCTGGAAGTGGTGTTGGTGCTGGACAATACCGGTTCGATGAATGATTCGGCATCGGGTTCAGGCGGCACCAGTAAGCTCTCGGCGCTTAAAAGTGCCGCCAGTACACTAATTGACCTGCTTACACCGACTACCAACAGCGGGGCCAGTGTGTATTTTGGCTTAGTGCCGTTTACCACGGTAGTGAATGTGCGGGATGCCAATGGCAACCTGCCCACGAGTTGGCTGGATAACAGCCGGGTGGATGCCAGTTCTCAAGCCATGCAGCCCACCGCACCGTTTTCTAGCAATAGTTGGAATGGTTGCCTGAGCGAAGCCCAACCACTGACCAACCCACTGACGCTACAGACCCCAGCTAATCGCCCGTTCCGCGCCTATTTTGATGGTTGGGATACTAACCAAGGTTGGAGTTGGGGTTGGAACGGATGGGGTTGGGGTTGGGTTAAGGGGGCGTGGCAATATAGTAATTTTTTACAAAAATACTGTCCGGCACAGCCAACTACTTTTTTGACCACCAATACCACGACGCTCAAGCAGTCGATTAATAGCATGGTTGCCAATGGCAGCACCTTTATTGCCTCGGGGGTATTGTGGGCCTGGCGCATGCTGGCGCCCACCTGGCGCAACAAGGACAGCGGCAAGGGCTGGGGCAGTGACACGCTGCCACAGGACAATAGCGCTTACCTGACTAAAGCGATGATCATCATTACCGACGGCGCTAATGTCTGGCAGCTACCTACCAGCTCGTTTAGCCTGCCAGACCTGAGCAAAACCAGTTTAAGCGGCAACTATTACACCGCACCAAATTCAGCACCAATTCTCGGGGATCCCAATGGTTCAGGTTCTGGCGAGGCTCGAGTGTACGGCGACTACCATGGTAATTTGTCACCTTTTGGTAGTACATCGTCAAACGATGGGGATCCAGCCACAATAGCCGTGGTAGACGCGATCCAGATCCAGGTCTGCAAACAGGCTGCAGCCGACGGCATCAAAATATGGGGAATTGTGTATGGCAGCGACAGCGGCACCGCGCACTCGATGACGGTGATGCGCCAATGCGTAACTCAGGCCGCCTATTACGCACCCACCGATCAGGAGTTGCAGAAGGACTTTCAAAGTATCGCCGGGCAGCTAAGTACCTTGCGCCTGACCAAGTAAAGTACCAGTCAGTGAACAGATGTCTAGTCATAAAAAAAGCGGCCAAAGCCGCCAGATGAAAAGACTAGAGTAGTCGCTTAGTGGCTCAAGGTTCGGCTAAGTTGGGTCAGCTTAAACGCCATCGCTGCCATGATAGCGGCCGCGCCTATGGGGTGATAAGCCTTAGGTTGACCACGATTTAGTTGTCGAACCAGGGCATTCAGGTTTTGTTGAATATCGATTAGATCGCGTTGCATAACTTCGTTGAGACATACGTCTTGGTCAGTCATCGCTTTGACTCCTAGTGTGGGTTCATTCCGCCGTCCACGCTGCTAGCGCAGGAGGCGAACCGGAGCGAGGGTAGCAGACCGGCACACTAAACCGGCACACCCGAAGGTGTCCCCCGTCCGGCCCACCATAGAGATGCCAGATGTGCGAACACCGCAAGGAGTGTGGTGTTCGGGTAGTGTGCGTGAGGACTGCTAGACCTCATCGCGCATTTGCGCGAATCTCAGACGATAGACGGCGGGCCATTCTAGCGTCAATGACAGGGAAAGATAATCAGAAAATCCTATATACATTATAGGAAAATAGCCGTTAAAGAGCCCCTGGGTCAGGCGTTTTAACGACTGTTATGCAATAGGTAAAGCACGGTTAGACGGAGTATGGCAGCTAACAATTAGTATAGGTAATCAGGATTTCTAGCCCAGTAGCTTGGCAACATTACATGTGAGCACGAACAAAAAACCCCAGTCATTGCTGACTGGGGTTTTGTATTGGGATGGCTCCCCGAGCAGGGCTCGAACCTGCGACCTGCGGATTAACAGTCCGTCGCTCTACCAACTGAGCTATCAGGGAATCGCCAAAAGAGAACGCTATTCTAGTGAGCCTCTGGCACCCTGTCAAGCCCTCCTGTAACCAGGAGGGCGCTTATTTTACGGCTGTTCGCGCTGGGTTTCTACTTGCTGTAAATCCAACTCAGTTTGGGTCGCTTTGCTTGCATTACGCATCACATCGCGACGACGCAAACCAGCGACCGGCTCAGCTTCTTGCGGGGCAGAAACCGGTTGAGTGGTTTTAGTTTTAACCATCACCAGGTTACCGAGATCAACTGGAGTAGAAACCGCTGGGACTTTCGCCGGAGCAGCCACTTCAACCATCTTGGTATGCGCGACCGGAGTAGCTTCTACTACCGGAGCCGCTTCAACTACTGGAGTAGCTTCAAACACCGGAGCGGCTTCAACTACCGGGGTAGCTTCAAACACCGGAGCAGCATTGACCACCGGGGCGGCTTCAACTACCGGGGTAGCTTCAAACACCGGAGTGGCTTTGACCACCGGGGCGGCTTCAACTACCGGGGTAGCTTCAAACACCTGAGTGGCTTTGACCACCGGGGCGGCTTCAACTACCGGGGTCGCTTTCTCCACCGGCGTAGCTTCAAACACCGGAGCGGCTTCGACTACCGGGGTAGCTTCAAACACCGGAGCGGCTTCGACTACTGGAGTCGCTTTGACCACCGGGGTAGCTTCAATCACAGGAACCGCTTCGACTACCGGGCTAGTTGGTACCATTGCAGTGGATTGGGTAGCAACAGACGCTTCTGCATCGACGACTTGATCCACGCCATCCGTTGCAACTGCCTCGGTATTTTCCCGACGACGGCCACGACTACGGCGACGACGCGTACGCTCGGTGCGCTCGGTGGTCTCAGCATTTTCACTGGCGACGGTAGCTTCTGCCTGCGATGCTTCTTCGATTGGCTTGGGCTCTTCAATCACTGGCAGCGGCTGACGACGACGCGATTGCAGTTCTTGACGCGGCTGGCGCTCGCGGCGTTGACGCGGCTCTTCATTGCGTTCTTCGCTTGTACCCTGATTGTTGTCATCACGGATTTCACGGGGTTCGCGCGGCTCACGTTCGCGGCGTTGACGCGGTGGATTATTTTCCGGGCGCTCGGTACGCTCTACGCGCTCTTGGCGCTCACCACGTTCTGGACGTGCAGGGCGTTCTGCTCGCGGCGCGCGCACTGGGCGTTCTTGGCGCGGTTCGGTTTCGTTTTGCACTGCGGTAGTTGCCGCTGCGGCTGGGCGTCGACGATTATCTTCACCATTGTTGTGGCGATCATCGCGATGATCACGTCGACCTTGTGCTCCTGGACGACGATCTCCACTACGACGTGGCCCACGCTGGCCTTCACGGCTAACAGCTGGCTTTTTCGCAACCACCACAGGGGCTTCTTCTGAAGCCAGCAAGCCCTTGAACCAGCTTCCCAAGCGTGCGATCAAGCCAGGCTCTTCAATGCGTTTTGGCGCTGGACGCACCGTTTCCTGTGGAGCAGGCTGTAGCGGAGTAATTCCCTTAACCGCGGCCTCCAAGCGCTCAACCTTGGGTTTTTCCTGGCCAAAGTTGGTTACGGCTTCTTCTTCCTGCACTTCTACGCGGTTATAACTTGGCGCATCACCCAGTTCGGTCAAATCATCGTGACGCAGGCGAACAATCTTGTAATGCGGGGTTTCCAGATAGATGTTTGGAATCAGCACTACGCTCACGTCAAGACGCTCTTCAACCGAATAGATTTCGGCACGCTTTTCGTTTAGCAAGAAGGTTGCAACATCCACCGGCACCTGAACGTGCACTGCACCGGTGTTTTCCTTCATAGCTTCTTCTTGAATGATGCGCAGAATATGCAGCGCCGAGGACTCGATTCCACGGATAAAGCCGATGCCATGGCAACGTGGGCACGGTTCGTGGCTGGTTTCGCCCAGCGAGGGTTGCAGACGCTGGCGTGATAGTTCCAACAGACCAAAGCGTGACAGCTTGCCCATTTGCACCCGCGCACGGTCATGCTTGAGCACTTCACGCAGTCGATTCTCAACGTCGCGCTGATTCTTGGCGTTTTCCATATCGATGAAGTCAATCACGATCAGACCACCCAAATCGCGCAGGCGCAGTTGGCGCGCAATTTCTTCTGCAGCTTCCAGGTTGGTCTTGAAGGCGGTTTCTTCGATATCGGCGCCCTTTGTGGCGCGTGCAGAGTTGACGTCTACTGAAACCAGGGCTTCGGTATGGTCAATCACGATCGACCCGCCAGACGGCAGTTGTACGCTGCGCGAGAAAGCGGTTTCGATTTGATGTTCGATCTGGAAACGAGAGAACAGCGGCACCGGATCTTTATACAGTTTCACGCGCCCGAGGGTGTTGGGCATGACGTGACTGATGAACTGACGCGCTTGATCGTGAATTTCGTCGGTGTCGATCAGAATTTCACCGATGTCTGCATGGTAGTAGTCGCGAATTGCGCGGATCACTAGGCTACTTTCCTGCAGAATCAGGAACGGGGCAACCTGTGCACTGGCGGCGCCTTCAATCGCACGCCACAGTTGCATCAAATAAGCCAGATCCCACTGAAGTTCTTCGTAGTTGCGGCCAATACCGGCAGTACGCGCAATCAGGCTCATGCCGCTGGGCACTTCCAGCTGACCCAGCAGATCCTTGAGTTCTTGACGCTCTTCGCCTTCGATACGGCGTGACACACCGCCACCACGAGGGTTATTTGGCATCAAGACCAAGTAACGACCGGCCAGGCTGATATAGGTGGTCAGCGCCGCGCCTTTGTTGCCGCGCTCGTCTTTTTCAACTTGAACGATGACTTCCATCCCCTCGCGCAGAACATCTTGAATGCGCGGGCGACCGCCTTCGTAGCTTTGAAAATACGAACGGGAGACTTCTTTGAAGGGCAGGAAACCATGGCGTTCGGTGCCATAGTCAACAAAGCAGGCTTCAAGAGACGGTTCGATGCGGGTGATTACACCTTTATAGACGTTCCCTTTGCGTTGCTCTTTACCTACCGTTTCAATATCCAGGTCGACCAGCTTTTGCCCATCGACAATGGCAACGCGCAGCTCTTCAGCTTGCGTTGCGTTAAACAGCATACGTTTCATGTATACGTTCCTTGCGCGGCACTCACGCAAGGGCACAACAAGTATTTGACGGCCCAATGGCTAGAATGGGCGCTTTCCGAAAGAAGTGTCTATATAAAGAACATTTAAAATCAAAGCGTTAAGCCTACTTCCTGAATACGTCACATGGACTTCTGCGTGTGCCGCGCCGCTTTTATGCAGGGCGGTTTAGCGCTCTGGTCCATGCCGGGTCAAACTTTGTCATGCAATCTCCTGACTGGCTTTAGCATCAGGGGATGGAATGCTGGTGAGTGCGCTATGCGTCCAAATGCATTACCATCGCTGCTTTTCGGTGAGCGAGTTAACCTTGGCTGCAATCGGTTGATGCGGCGTCAGGTCAGGGTCTTACCCTGCCGGCCAAATCTGTGCGATGCAGCAGCGTCATCGAGCAACAGCTCATGACCTTGCCTCTTGATCGGTTTTGCTATGACCATCTATTTTCTTTGGTCAAGCGCAGGAAGTATAAGCAAAATGAGTGATATTCGCAAAGATTCCGTTTCCTATCATGTAGTCGAAGAGGAAGAAACGGGTCAACGCATTGATAACTACTTGGTTCGACTACTAAAAGGCGTACCCAAGAGCCATATTTATCGCATCCTGCGCTCGGGGGAGGTGCGGATCAATAAAGGCCGCGCCGATGCTTCGCGCCGGGTTGAGGCCGGAGATTCAATCCGGATTCCGCCAATCAGAATCGCCGAGCGCGGTGAGAGCACGGTTCCAGGGGCCACGTTTCCGGTGGTGTTTGAGGACGAAGTCTTGCTGGTGATCGACAAACCCGCGGGTGTAGCGGTGCATGGTGGCAGTGGTGTGTCGTTTGGCGTGATTGAACAGTTACGTCGGGGGCACCCTGAGTATCGCTACCTTGAGCTGGTACACCGGCTAGATCGCGAAACATCGGGCCTGTTGATGCTGGCAAAGAAACGTTCGGCGCTGGTCAAGCTGCACGCGATGATGCGTGAGAATGTGCCGGACAAACGCTATTTGGCACTGGGCATTGGGCAATGGGACAAAGACTGCCGCCACGTCAAATTCCCATTATTAAAATACAGTACCAGTGATGGTGAGCGGCGGGTTCGGGTTTCTGACGACGGGGTTGAGGCGCACACAATTTTTGCGATTCAACAGCGCTATCGAGATTTCACATTGGTTGAGGCGCACTTGAGAACCGGTCGCACGCACCAGATCCGGGTTCATATGCAGGCTTGTGGCTGCCCAATTGCCGGTGATGAAAAATATGGTGACTATGCGCTGAATCGCGTTCTGGCCAAACAGGGGCTCAAGCGAATGTTTCTGCATGCACGCCGACTATCGCTGCCGCATCCCTTGACCGGTGAGCCACTGCAACTAGAAGCCCCGCTGCCGCGCGATTTGCAACGCTATCTGGAAACTTTAGAAAAACATGGCTAAATCTTTCGATCTAATTGTATTCGACTGGGATGGCACGTTGATGGATTCAACCGCCCATATTGTGGCAGCGATCCAAAGCGCCAGCCGCGCTCTAGGGCTACCGGTTCCTGATGACACAGCTGCGCGTCAGGTCATCGGACTGAGCCTGGCCGAGGCTCTGGCCACTGCCTGCCCTGACCTGCCCACGGAACGCTATCCAGAAATGGTAGCGGCCTACCGCAAGCAGTTTTTTGTGGGAGACGAGACGGTTGTGCTCTTCGATGGAGTGGTATCGGCTTTAGAAGAAATCGCCGATCAAGGGATCTTGCTGGCGGTGGCGACCGGTAAAAGCCGTCGGGGTTTGACCCGTGCGTTGGAAAGCACCGGCCTCACTCAGCTATTTTCGGCTACACGTACCCAGGATGACTGCCCCTCCAAACCACACCCTGCAATGCTGCTTGAGTTAATGGATGAACTGGGCTGCAGTCCTCTGCGTACACTGATGGTCGGCGATACCACCCATGACCTGATCATGGCGCAACAGGCCGGAACCCATGCAGCGGGAGTTTGCTATGGGGCACATGCACGGGAGGCGTTAGAGGCATGTCCATCACTTGGGTTGTTTGCCAAGTTTTCGGAATTTCGCCAGTGGCTGCTGCCAAAGATTCGTTAACCGATCAACCCTGCCGCTGAAAGAACGCTGCTCAGGATTTTCTTTAGAACAGTCCTGACCGACGCCCGATTCCTGATACACAGGTCCCGAAGATCGGGCATACAATAACCGATCTTTCCTCGCCCTCTAACTACTTAAAAAAACGCCATGGTTTATCTACATCTTGCCAAGGCGGTAGTTTAGCGGCGATTATCAGCTGATATGGGAAATGCAATAATATATTATGTTAAACCAAACAACCGCGCCGACCAGGCCCAATCAGGAGTAACACTGTGAGCGAAAATCCGAACTGGGAGCGCACGCTACTTGAACAACTAGCCACCGCAGCGCTGCTTGAACAGCGACGCAGCCGCCGCTGGAAAATTTTCTTTCGTCTCGCTTGGCTAGGGCTGGCACTGCTGATTGCAGCTACCCTCTTCTGGCGAGGGGCAGATAAACCGTCCGATGGGCTCAGTGCAGGCGGACACACGGCCGTATTGCAGCTTCAGGGCGTTATCGACACTGACAACAATAGCGCTGACAAGCTGATTCAGGGGCTGTCAGATGCTTACAAAGACAAAAATACCAAAGGGATTATCATCAGCGCCAACAGCCCAGGCGGTAGTCCAGTGCTTTCTGGAATGGTCTATGACGAAATTGTTCGCCAGAAAAAGCTGCATCCAGGGATCCCGGTTGACGTGGTAGTCGAAGAGATGTGCGCCTCGGGTTGCTATTACATTGCAGCAGCAGCAGATAAGATCTTTGTCGATAAGGCCAGTATTGTGGGTTCAATCGGCGTGATTTCTGATGGCTTTGGCTTTACCGGACTGATGGATAAGTTGGGGGTCGAACGCCGGGTGAAAACTGCAGGGGAAAACAAAGCGATGGGAGATCCGTTCTCACCGGTTAATCCAAAGCAGGAAATCATCCGCCAACAATTGCTGGACGATATCCACCAACAGTTTATCAAGGCCGTACGCAATGGCCGCGGCCAACGACTGAAAGAAACACCGGATATGTTTAGCGGACTGATCTGGCTCGGTGAGAAGAGCATTCCGTTAGGGCTGACCGATGGTTATGGGACCGTGGCGTCCGTGGCGCGTGATGTAATCAAGGCTGACAAGACCGTAGATTTCACGCCACAAGATGATCTAAGTAGCCGTTTTGCCCGACGTTTAGGGGTAGAATTTGGCGGAGGTATCAAAAGTATATTTGACGCTAGGTTTTTCTGATCTCATTGAACAGGATCGCAAGCGCTATGGCTAGAAAAATTCCAGAGGATCATGATAACGCCGACCGCTGGCTGGTATCGTACGGGGACTTCATGACCTTGTTGTTCGCCTTTTTTGTGGTGATGTACGCCATTTCATCGGTCAACGAAGGCAAATATCGTGTCCTCTCTAGCGCCATGATGAATGCATTTCGCTCTGGTGCACCAATCAGCGTGTCTACCAACCCATCTGGTGGGGCGAACACCCTGATCCAGGCGCCAGAAACCAAACCCATTTCCAGAGCGGTCAAAAGCAAATCACAACTGAGCGAACAGGCCAAGCTAGGTAGCCTGTCCGCTGATTTGCGTCGGGTACTGGCTCCGTTGGTCAAGGGTGGCCAGGTCAAGATTACCCAGACTGACAAGGGGGTTGAAATTGAGATCAAGGACAGTGCACTGTTTCCTACTGGCCAAGCTCAACCTTCCCCTCAATCGCGTGCCATGCTAACCCAGTTGGCCGCAGTGCTGGACCAGGTCGATAACTCAGTCAGTGTTGAAGGCTTTACCGATGACGTACCAATCAAGACCCCGGTATTTCCTTCGAACTGGGAGCTTTCCGCTGCGCGGGCGGGTAGCGTAGTACGTTTATTTCAGGAAAATGGCATCGCTGCCGAACGGTTGGTGGCGGTAGGTCGCGCGGCGAACAAGCCGGTCACCGACAATAAGAGTGCAGAAGGACGCGCACGTAACCGTCGCGTCTCGATTACCGTATTAACCAACGAAGTAACAGACGGTGGACGGTCGTTACCCGTAGAGCAGTTGAAGGCATTGCAACAGTTAGAAGCCTCGGCCCCCTCTTCGGCAACCACCACCCCCTAAAAAACGGAACCTTGCTCACGCAGGAGAAGACGATCATGGCAACGCCCATTGGTAAATCGGCTTTAGAACAGTTGTTCATTAATGCCAGAACACATAGCTACTGGCAAAATCGTCCGGTGCAGGAGGATCTGCTTCATCAGCTATACGACTTGCTTAAGCTATGCCCTACCAGTGCAAATTGTTCCCCTGCACGTTTTGTATTTATCACCAGTAGCGAGGCGCGTGCGCGCCTGTTGCCCTGCCTCGCAGAGGGTAATCTGGAAAAAACCCGTACCGCTCCGGTTACGGTGATCGTGGCGATGGACATGGCATTTCACCAGCATTTGCCACGGCTGTTTCCGCATGCGGATGCCGAGAGTTGGTTTACCGGACACGATGATCTGATTCAGAGCACGGCGATGCGCAATAGCTCCTTGCAAGGCGCTTATCTGATTTTGGCAGCCCGCTCGCTGGGACTGGATTGCGGACCGATGTCAGGGTTTGACGCCGAATTACTGAATGCTGAATTTTTCCCCGAAGGTCGGCTCCACGCCAATTTTCTGATTAACCTTGGGTATGGCGAAGCGGCAAAACTCTATGCGCGCAGCCCACGCTTCAATTTCGACGAAGCTTGCCAGATCCTTTAAAAAAATAAAAAATACCGCTCGCCCGGCTTCAGTTCATCACCAACAGAGCTGCCGGGCTTTTTCTTGAAAGGTCTTATGTTTTACCCTTTGCTGCGCCCACTGCTATTCAAGCTTGATGCAGAGCGAGCCCATGAAGCCACCCTGGCAATGCTGGATATCGCCCACAGCTTGCACTTAATGCGTCTGGCTGCGCCCGCGCAAGTGTCGGCACCGGTTAGCGCCATGGGAATCACGTTTCCCAATGGAGTGGGACTCGCCGCAGGTCTAGATAAAAACGGTGCACACATTGATGCGTTGGCAGATATGGGCTTCGGTTTTATTGAAATTGGCACAGTGACCCCGCGACCGCAACCTGGTAACCCCAAACCTCGCATGTTTCGCGTGATTGAGCACGAGGGCATCATCAACCGCATGGGTTTTAATAATCAGGGTGTAGCTACCTTGGTCGAGAATGTTAAGCGCAGCCATTTTAACGGTGTGCTTGGCATCAATATTGGCAAGAATGCCGATACCCCCATCGAGCGCGCAGCGGATGACTACCTGGCGTGTATGGACCAGGTTTATCCCTTAGCCAGCTATATCGCCGTGAATATTTCTTCCCCCAACACCAAGAATCTACGCCAGTTGCAACAGACTGATGCCCTGTCCGCCTTGCTCGGCGCACTGAAAACGCGTCAGCAACAATTGGCGGATCTTCATGGTCGTTATGTACCACTGGCGGTTAAAATTGCGCCAGATCTAGAGGATCAGGCTATCGCCGAAATCGCTAGATTGTTGATTGAGCATCATATTGATGGCGTGATTGCGGGCAATACCACGCTGTCACGTGAAGAAATTACCGGTCACCGCCATGCAGACCAAGCGGGAGGCCTGTCTGGTGCCCCGCTGGCTAGCCGTGCAACCCACCTAGTCAGAAAATTAGCCAAGGAACTCGATGGTTCTTTGCCTATCATAGGCGTAGGGGGTATTTTCAGCGGCCGCGATGCGGTTGAAAAAATTGAAGCTGGCGCCACACTCATTCAGCTCTATAGCGGATTGGTATTTCGTGGGCCGGGGCTCATTGCCGAAGCGGCGCGCGCCATTGCGCGATAACCCGTCAGACAGCAAATAAACCAAGGGAGATTTTCTCAATGTCAAAAAAAATTGCAGTACTTACCGCCGTCTCGCTATTAAGCGCCGGCATGTTGACTGGCTGCGCATCGGATTCGTCCATGGTGTACACACAAGGGCAGATGCGTCAGGCACAAACCGTTGAGCTCGGCACAGTGGTATCAGTGCAATCAGTCAAGATGCAAGGCCAAGACAACGGTCTATTAACACTAGGTGGTGCAGCACTCGGCGGGATTGCCGGCAGTCAACTCGGTAACGGTAGTCGTGCAGCAGGGGCTGGGGCAATTGCAGGGGCTTTACTAGGCGGCTTTGGTACACAAGCAGCTCAGCGCGGCATGGGCACCAAGAATGCGCTGGAAGTCACCGTTAAACTGGATCGCTCGGGCCGGATGATTTCGATTGTGCAAGATGCGGATGTGCCGCTAGTTACGGGTCAGCGCGTACGCGTCTTGTCCGGTGGCGGTAATGATCGCGTAGTACCGTACTAAAGTAGCCTTAGCTACCACATCTGAATAAATGTTGGGTTGGGTAAAACTCAACCCAACATCGGTTTTATTGATCAAATGGCACCCAGTTGCCTGCATAGAGTTTCTCCAGAGGCCGATACAAAGACTTATAAGCCATCTTTCGACTCTCTTTGATCCAATACCCCAGATAGAGATGTGGCAACCCCAGACTTTTTGCCAACTCAACCTGCCACAAAACATTGTAAATACCGTAACTTGCCCGTAGGTCATCCGGCTCGTAAAAGGTATAAACCGCAGACAAGCCATTATCTAGCTGGTCAATCAGACTCACCATTTTCAGTACATCACCAGCGCGAAATTCCACCAAATAGCTGTCTACCCCACTTTTCAGCATGAAGTCGACATATTGTGCAGGGTTATCTTCCGACATGCCGCCCCCTTTGTGGCGCGCAGCCTGATAACGCAGATAGAGCTGATAATGCTCAGCATCGTATTTCAGCGCTAGCTTGCGCGATGACAGATTTTGGTGTCGGCGCCAAGCGCGCCGCTGGCTACGGTCAGGCTGAAAATCCGCCACCGGAATGCGCACAGGGACACAAGCCTGGCATAAATCGCAATGCGGACGATAGGTATACAAACCACTACGCCGAAATCCCAGGCAAATTAACTGGCTATACACGGGCCGGTCTATTGCTTCAGCGGGAATCGCAACTTGCGAACGCGCCTGCCGACCTGCCAGATAACTGCAGGTATAACTCGCCGTAGCATAAAAATGGATCGCTACAAACTGACCAGGATCACGATGGCTCATTGCGGTAATGGTAGTTCCACAAATTTGGCATCTGCGCAGTAAGCCGCAACTGTGTCAAAGTAGTAAGAAATTCGGACCTTGGGATCAAAATCGCACCAAGACTGGCAAGATGTGGGGTATGCATCTGGCAATCAATCATTTTGACGCCATGCTGCGCCAAATGTCGCACCAGATGGACAAATGCCAACTTAGAAGCATCCGTCACACGCGCAAACATTGACTCACCGTAAAACATACAGCCCAGCGATACACCATACAGTCCCCCGACCAGCTGACCATCCATCCAGGTTTCACACGAGTGCGCATAACCCAGACGATGTAATTCGCAGTATGCATCAATGATGTCGGGAACAATCCAGGTACCCGCCTGCCCGCAACGGGGAGCCGCACAGGCTTGCATCACTGCGCGAAATGCCGTGTCAACCCGGATTTCATAAGCACGATTACGCAGGGTTTTATCGAGTGAACGACTAATTTTGAGTTTAGAGGGATACAACACCATGCGCGGCGCAGGGGACCACCAAAGAATGGGATCTTCAGCCGAAAACCAGGGAAAGATACCTTGAGCATAAGCAGCCAATAGGCGCGGCGCGGACAAATCTCCACCCGCTGCCAACAAGCCATTGGGCTCTTCGAGCGCCAACTCGGGCGGTGGAAAAACGGGTTCCCGCCCCAGCCATGGCAGCATGTTAGTTAGCCTTATTGCGCCCCGTGCCGGGCCAGGCACTCAGGGCATTCGCCGTACATATACAACGCATGATCCATAATGCGGAAGCCATGCTGACTGGCAATACGATCTTGCAAGGCTTCAATTTCGGGGTCGAAGAATTCCACCACCCGGCCACACTGTACGCAAACCATATGGTCGTGGTGACCACCTTGGTTTAACTCGTAAACAGCTTTGCCGGTTTCAAAATGGTGGCGCACCAGAATGCCTGCCTGCTCAAACTGAGTCAGCACGCGATAGATCGTCGCTAGGCCGATGTCGATATTTTCGGCCAGCAATTTACGGTATACATCTTCGGCAGACATGTGGCGTAAACCCGCTGTCTCAAACAAGTCGAGAATTTTCAAGCGGGGCCCGGTAGCCTTAAGGCCGATATCTTTGAGGTGACTGGCTTTGCTCATCGTGATATAAAGTGGCATCAGATTCAGGGCATCATATAGTCTTTTAATGGCTTTGCCTAATCATCCAGAATTTATTGCACAGATCCGGAGTAACATGCGCGCCCTGACCCTAGTCCTTGTCATTGCCCTCTCTGGCTGCACCTATCTAAACCCTGCAAACTGGGGCTCCTATCATATGGATGTCCAGCAGGGGAATTTGGTCACTCAAGATGCGGTTGCCAAGCTCAAAATCGGCATGACCCGTTCGCAAGTACGTTTCCTGCTCGGTACCCCATTGCTGGTAGATAATTTCCATGCAAACCGCTGGGACTATAAATACCAGTCGTACCTAGACGACAAACTGGTTGAAAACAAATTGCTAACGGTCACATTCAATGGCGATAGCCTGATCAAAATTGATGGTAATGCCATGCCACCCGAAATTTCGGTGCCCACATTGGGAGCCTCTGCACCGCTAGCAAGTTCAGCCCCTGTAGGAGCCATTAAGCCGTGAGCCCATTAAAGGTTGTGATTGTCGGGGCCAGTGGCCGCATGGGGCGCTGCCTGATCGAATCGGTGCTCGCACACCAAGACATGGCGCTTCATGCCGCGCTTGATCAGCCTACGTCTTCCAGTATAGGTCAAGACGCAGGTTTGTTCAGTGGGCAAACCACTGGAATCTTGATCTCACATGACATCGAAGCTGCCGTGACGGGGGCCGATGTACTCATCGACTTTACCCGCCCCGAAGGCACGCTAACGCATCTTAAAGCTTGCGTAGCGCACCAGGTCAATATGATCATCGGCACCACTGGTTTTGATGCAGCAGGCAAGCTTGCCATTGAGCTGGCAGCCAAAAAAATCGGTATCGTGTTTGCACCCAACTTTAGCGTTGGCGTCAACCTGACCTTCAAATTGCTGGATATCGCCGCTCGTGTGTTATCTGAAGGCTACGATATTGAAATCATCGAAGCCCACCATCGTCACAAAATCGATGCCCCTTCTGGCACTGCTTTGCGCATGGGCGAGGTGTTGGCCAAGGCACTGGGACGCGATTTATCGCAGTGCGCGATCTATGGCCGCGAAGGCGTGACCGGCGCACGCGACCCATCAACCATCGGGTTTTCTACTATCCGTGGCGGTGATATCGTCGGGGACCATACTGCGCTGTTTGCCGCAGAAGGCGAACGGGTTGAGATCACGCACAAGGCCTCAAGTCGTTCAACGTTCTCCAATGGTGCGGTGCGTGCCGCACGCTGGCTGGCTGGCCAGCATCAGGGCCTATTCAGCATGCAGGATGTGCTGGGCCTTAACTGACCCGCAGTCAGCCCATGCGGCTCCCCTCTCTGCTTATTCTATTGCTGCTGGCGATCGCTCTGACCGCTGGCGGCGCCTTGTGGCTGGTACCTGACGGTACGCACACCCCGCTGTTGTCGCTCTTCAATGGACAGATGCCGGCGTTTGAACGTCAATTATTGCTTGAACTACGCTTGCCACGACTGATTGTATCGTTTTGCGCGGGCGCACTATTGGCGTCGGCCGGTGCTGCAATTCAAGCACGGTTTCAAAACCCTCTGGCTGAACCCAGCCTGGTGGGCATTAGCGGAGGTGCCGCGCTTGCGGCTGCGCTAGCTTTGCAATATAGCCTGTCGGTTGGCTGGGTTTCGTTGTTGGCCTTCGGTGGTGGGCTCGGCGCACTGGGGCTGACTTGCCTGATGAGCCGCCAGCATCAAGACAGTGAACGCCTGATTCTGGCGGGGATTGCAGTCAATGCATTATTTGGCAGCTTGCTGACATTATTAATCTCCACCCTGCCCGATGGCTCGCTACGGACCATCACCTTTTGGTTAATGGGCAGCTTTGCCAATGCAGAATGGCCGCAGGCACAACTTTTCTTGCTGGCATGCCCGCTATTGGCAGGCTTGCTCTATCGTGAATGGCGCCTGCTTAACGCGATGCAGCTGGGGCGCCAGGGGGCATTTCATCTTGGGTTTGACCTATCACACGGCGGCAGCCGCGTGGTGCTCTTAGCGGCGCTGGCAACGGCGCTGGTGGTGTCTAACTGTGGCATGGTGGGGTTTGTCGGCTTGATGGCACCACACTTGGCACGCCAGGTTGTCGGGAACCATGCCAAGCGTTTATTGATTGCCGCACCGCTCGTTGGCGGTTGGCTGGCAATGCTGGCTGACTGGCTAGCCCATGCGATGCTGTTTCCCGCCGAGCTGCCGGTGGGCGTCATCACCAGTTTGGCTGGTGCACCGTTTTTCTTGTGGTTGCTGTGGAACAGCGGGAAAAGGGGCTTCCATGCTTGAGGCAAGGGAGGTCAGCTATGAGATCAATGGCCAGCGCCTGCTGCACCAAGTGTCGCTCTGTGTGCCTAGAAAAGAACTTACGGTGATTATCGGCCCCAATGGCGCGGGCAAAAGCACCCTGTTGTCCTTACTCTCAGGCTACTTGTCCCCCACTACCGGCATCGTCCGCATTAATCAGCTCGATCCACAGGCGGTTTCTGCTAAAAAATTAGCGCGCTTGCGTGCGGTGGTTGAACAACAACCTGGCTGGCAACCTGGGCTATTGGCGTGCGAGATGGTGATGATGGGGGGCTATCTGGCCAAATCTGAACCCCATGCCTGGCGCTCGGCGATGCAACAGCTGGGCTGTGCAGACTTGGCCATGCGCCGCATGGAAACTTTGTCGGGCGGTGAACGCCAACGGGTGCATCTGGCGCGCGCACTGCTGCAGCTATTGTCATCATCCGAACCCGAACGGTTTTTGTTACTGGACGAGCCCACCGCAGCGCTCGACTTCGGCCTAGCTGACACCCTGATGGCGCATCTGCGCCAATTGGCGCGTGACCTGGGTTTGGGCGTGGTGGCGGTGGTGCATGATCTTAACCTGACGCTACGCCACGCCGACCAAGTACTTCTGATGACGGAAGGACGAGGCGCCGCCTTCGGCCCCACGCGTGAGGTCATGGAAAAATCGCGGCTGGAAGCCATCTACGGGGTACATCTTGCCGAGCTAGTCAGCGACGACCTGGATCTGCGCGCGTTTATTCCGCTGGCGCACAACTAGATACGACGCACCCTCAAGCAATCTGGTACTCCAGCGGCAGGGCCTTAGCCTCATAGATCTGGCATACATGGCCGTTTTCATCCACGCTTTCCAAGCGCACATCAAACCCCCATAACCGGGCGACGTGTTTGAGTACCTCGGCTGCGCTGTCCGATTCCAGCGGGCGGCGCTGATGCATGCTGTGGCGCAGCGTCAAACTGCGATCCGTACGCACATTCACCGACCACACCTGAATATTGGGTTCGCGCGAACCCAGATTGTATTGTTCCGATAATTTTTGGCGCACCGATTGATACCCCTCTTCGTTGTGAATCGAGGTCACCTCCAGTTTGTCGTCCAGATCATTATCGCGGATGCTGAACAAACGAAAATCGCGAATCAGCTTGGGCGACAGATATTGCGAAATAAAACTTTCGTCTTTGAAGTTCCGCATCGCAAAGTCCAGCACTTCGCGCCAGTTTCCCCCTGCAATATCAGGAAACCATTCGCGATCTTCGGCTGTCGGTGCCTCACACACCCGTTTGATATCCTGATACATGGCAAACCCGAGTGCGTAAGGGTTTATCCCGCGATACCAGTTCACCGTCACCGGTGGTTGGACAATCACATTGGTATGCGACTGCAAGAATTCCAGCATGGCACCATCGGTAATCAAACTCTTGTCAAACAGTCGATTCATGATGGTATAGTGCCAGAAGGTGGCCCAACCTTCATTCATCACCTGAGTCTGCCGCTGCGGATAGAAATACTGAGCAACCTTGCGCACAATGCGCACCACTTCGCGCTGCCAGGGTTCAAGCAAGGGGGCTGATTTCTCGATGAAATACAGAATGTTCTCTTGCGGCTCCAACGGAAAACGCTGATTGGCCCGTTCTGCATCATCACGATCACGGCGTGGAATCGTTCGCCATAGATCGTTAACCTGGGTTTGCAAATACTGCTCACGCTCTTCCTGGCGCGCCTGCTCTTTGGCTAACGACAGCTTTTGCGGCCGCTTGTAGCGATCTACGCCATAGCTCATCAATGCATGGCAAGAATCCAGCAGACTTTCTACTTCATCGATGCCGTAGCGCTCTTCGCAACGCGAGATATAGCCCTTGGCAAACACCAGATAGTCGATGATCGCTGAGGCATCAGTCCATGTGCGAAACAGATAATTACCCTTGAAAAAAGAATTGTGGCCATAGGCGGCATGCGCAATCACCAGCGCCTGCATGGTCATCGAGTTTTCTTCCATCAAATAGGCAATGCACGGGTTAGAATTAATTACAATTTCATAGGCCAGCCCCATCTGCCCGCGTTTATAACTCTTCTCGGTTGACACAAAGTGTTTGCCATAAGACCAGTGATGATAATTCACCGGCATTCCCACCGATGAATAGGCATCCATCATTTGTTCTGCAGTGATGATTTCAAGCTGCGCCGGATAGACATCCAGGCCGAATTCGTCCACTGCAATCGCCTTGATCTCACGGTCGTAGTCTGCAATCAGATCGAAGGTCCATTCAGAACCAGTTGAGATCGGGGTCGTCATGAGGAATCTCCCTTTGCGCCCACTAGCGCGTAGTCACGGGTTGTCGCTTGAATAGCTCGCGGAACACCGGATAGATATCTTCGGTCGAATGAATCTTCTGCATGGCAAAGCGCGCATCGCGTGCCTTAACCTTGAGGTACTCGTACCACAAATTCTGCGGGTCCCCTTCGGTGATTTCGATATAGGCATAGTACTGACAGAATGGCAGCAGCAACTCTTCCAGAATGCGTGCGCAATTTGCCGAATCGCTGTCCCAGTTGTCCCCATCCGAGGCTTGAGCCGCGTAGATATTCCATTCGCTGCTGGAATAGCGCTGTTTAACAATCTCATGCATCAAATTCAGCGCAGACGACACCACCGTGCCACCGGACTCTCGCGAGTGAAAGAAATCCTGCTCGTCGACCTCGACTGCACTGGTGTGGTGACGAATAAATACCACCTCAATTTTGTCGTAATTGCGCTGCAAAAACAGATACAGCAAGATGAAAAACCGTTTCGCCATGTCCTTTTTGCCCTCGTCCATCGACCCGGACACATCCATCAGGCAAAACATCACCGCTTTGCTGGTTGGCATCGGCAGTTTAACCCGGTTGTTGTAGCGCAAATCAAACGGATCAATAAACGGAATACTCGCCAGTTTTTCACGCAAGCCATGAATATAGGCACGGCGTTCGCGGATATTCAGGGCGACGTCATCGTCGGACTCCAGCAGTGAATCCAGATCTTCTTCAGCATCTGACAACTCAGTTAAGGTTGGAGCAGCCATGGCGACCCGGCGCGCCAGTGCGCCACGTAGCGAACGCACAATACTGATATTGGTTGGCGTGCCATCATTGGTAAACCCGGCGCGCACTGACTTCAGCTCTTCCATCCCGATCAACTGGGTTTTGATCAGATTTGGTAGCGCCAGATCATCGAAGAACACATTCATGAACTCTTCGTGTGACAGTTCAAACACAAAATCGTCTTCGCCAGAACCATCCTGACTGGCTTTACCACCTCCCCCACCGATTCCACCCTGAGGCCGGTTAAATCGATCGCCGCGCACATAGTCTTTATTGCCAGGGTGTACGTTATCCCACACCCCTCCCTGTCCATGCCGAAACGCAGGTTCTGAAATATCACGTACCGGAATCGACACTTTTTCGCCACTGTCGATATCGGTAATACTGCGTCCCTTGATGGCCCGGGAAACGGCCTCCTTGATTTGCGCCTTAAACCGGCGCAAGAAGCGTTCGCGATTCACTGCGGACTTGTTCTTGCCGTTCAGACGACGGTCAATAATATGAGACATGGCCACCTCGCTCGGCGAGCGTTGCGCGCCCGCCCGACTTGTGAGTTTCCGCTACTCAGGACGACTTGCGCACCCGTAGATACCATTCGCACAACAGACGCACCTGCTTCGAGGTATACCCTTTCTCGACCATGCGGTTGACGAAATCCTCATGCTTTCTGGCATCCTCTGCACTAGCCTTGGCATTAAACGAAATCACTGGCAACAGCTCCTCAGTGTTAGAGAACATTTTCTTCTCGATCACCGTGCGCAGCTTCTCGTAGCTGGTCCAGCTCGGGTTCTTGCCACCATTGGCTGCGCGCGCGCGCAGCACAAAATTCACGATTTCGTTACGGAAATCTTTGGGATTGGAAATCCCAGCTGGTTTCTCGATTTTTTCCAATTCAGAACTCAATGAGTTGCGATCAAAGATCTCGCCGGTATCCTGGTCGCGATATTCCTGGTCCTGAATCCAGTAGTCGGCAAAAGTCACATAGCGGTCAAAGATGTTCTGCCCATATTCAGAATAACTTTCCAGATAAGCGGTCTGAATTTCCTTGCCGATAAACTCGACATATTTAGGCGCGAGAAATTCTTTGATAAAGGACATGTAGCGCTGTTCAATATCTGGCGCGAACTGTTCACGCTCAACCTGTTGTTCCAGCACATACAGTAGATGCACCGGGTTAGCCGCAATTTCCGAATGGTCAAAGTTAAACACTTTGGACAAAATCTTGTAGGCAAAGCGGGTTGACAGCCCATTCATGCCTTCATCCACACCGGCAAAATCCCGATACTCCTGCAGTGACTTGGCCTTGGGGTCGGTGTCCTTGAGATTTTCACCGTCGTAGACCTGCATCTTGCTGTAGAGGCTAGAGTTCTCAGGTTCTTTCAGCCGCGACAGGACCGCAAACTGCGCCATCATTTTCAGGGTTCCCGGCGCGCATGGCGAAGCCCCCAGCGAAGAGTTGGTAATCAGTTTTTCATAAATGTGAATCTCTTCTTTGACGCGCAGGCAATATGGCACCTTGACGATATAGATCCGGTCAAGAAACGCCTCATTGTTTTTGTTATTGCGGAACTGCTTCCACTCCGACTCGTTGGAGTGCGCCAGGATAATTCCCTCAAACGGAATCGCACCAAACCCCTCGGTACCCTTGTAGTTACCCTCTTGGGTGGCGGTCAACAGCGGGTGCAGCACTTTGATTGGGGCCTTGAACATTTCCACAAATTCAAGCAAGCCTTGATTAGCCAGGCATAAGCCACCGGAATAGCTATAGGCATCGGGGTCGTCCTGGGCATATTTTTCCAACTTGCGGATGTCCACCTTGCCCACCAATGACGAAATGTCCTGGTTGTTTTCATCCCCCGGTTCTGTCTTGGCCACGGCAATCTGGCGCAACACCGAGGGGTAGCGCCGTACCACACGAAACTGACCAATATCACCATTAAACTCGTGCAAGCGTTTTACTGCCCACGGACTGGGAATATTGCGCAGATAGCGTCGAGGGATGTCGTACTGTTCTTCCAGCAACGCACCATCTTCGTCAAAGTTAAACAGCCCGAGCGGCGACTCATTCACCGGCGAGCCCTTGAGGCAATAGAATGGCACTTGCTCAACCAGCTCTTTAAGTTTTTCGGCAATTGACGATTTACCGCCCCCCACCGGCCCCAGCAAATACAAAATCTGCTTTCTTTCTTCCAGCCCCTGCGCCGCATGGCGGAAATAGGCCACCACCTGCTCGATCACCTCTTCCATGCCATAGAATTCGCGAAAAGCCGGGTAGACCTTGATGATCTTGTTGCTAAAAATACGCGACTGACGCTGGTCATGCCGGGTATCCAGCAATTCTGCCTCCCCTATGGCTAACAACATGCGTTCGGAAGCCGAGGCATAGGCGCCAGGATCGCGCTTGCACAGCTCAAGATACTCTTGAATGGTGTATTCCTCTTCGCGCGTACGGTCGAAGCGTGAAGCGTATTGACTGAAGATATCCGGGTGCATGGCGCTCTCCTTAGAGTTACAGGGAAACAGCCGATTGCGCATAGCCCTCGGGTGCCCCTTGCAGAATTTAGAGTGTTGGCAGCAGTTACGGTTCTGTTTTTTGGGGTATAGCACAATGACAGCCAGATCACGCAAGGCATCACACTGGGAAATTTAATTTGGACCCAAGAGAGGAGCGCAGGTAGCAACAAAAAAGTCTGAACAAACAAAGACAAAGCAAGTGCACAATTGCATCATCATTTTCAGATATCCGCACAAAAAAAATAGTCGCGCCGCTGGCAGCCACCAGTTGAAAACGCAAAATCTGAAAGTCTTCGCACGTGCTTAGCGCTAGAGTCAAACACATCTTCATTGATTTATTTGAGCACTCATGCCGAAAGTTAGCTCGATTTCCACCGCCACAAACTGTGCCCATGAACCACCATCGAATACGTCTAGCTCAGAGCTAGTTGCACACGTAATTAGAGTCGATCCGAGTGAAGACACTCCAATACAGTGTAAGGATTCCATTGAGGACGAATTCGTGATCGTCAACGAAGCTCAGGCATATGACCAGTATCAGCCGCCAAGTCGCAGGGGGAATGTAATAGCACGTCTCAAGCAGAGACTCTCAGTCTCTTATTCTCGGCCAGAAACGCAGGATTTCCGCAAAGTAGTTGATGGTGTGGAACACATTCCAAATAAAAATGAATACGCCATGTATCTCCAGAATGGAGATACAGAAATATTCACGTCCATAACGTCGGATTCCAACCCCAGCGACTTTGAGTCACTCTCACCACTTACGCCCGACGAGATAGAAGAGAACAGACGATTAGGTGCACGGGCCATAGAAAACAGAGGCCACTTAATTCGTAAGGATGGAGGGCAAATCAAGGAACCCAGTATCGCAGCACTCACGACCTTCTGGGAGTCTCCAGTGCAGAATTATTCTGCATTACTCAAAACGCTAGCTCTGCAGATTGATCGATCAACAGGATGGGTTAATTTTCATCGCACCAACTGTCTGCCAATGGCTATAGCAGTGTGGCAAACACTGCAGGAAAAAACAGTTTATTGTGTCGATACAAATACCCGTGGACACTCCCCTAGTGCATTGGGGCTTGATCAAACGCACAGTGCCAAAGCATTTTCGTCAGTACAAAAACTAGCAGATCATGTCAACCAACAACCCGAGATAAATGCGGTACTCAATTGTGTCAGGAACCCAACTATTTTCACGAGGATAACTGGGATCGACGGCCATGCCTTCAACCTGATCAAGAACGGTAAGTGGGTTTATTTGATGGATGCGCAAAAAAATACCGTTGATTCACTTAACGCAGCACACGCCGATTTTGAAGAGAAATTCTATAAGTATTTTGCTGACTATCGGTTTGACGCACAGAATCCCGGGAAGGGCGTCACACTCTGGAGCAAGAAAAAATCTGGAGATGAGTCATCCGCTAAGCTCAGGGATTAGCAGATCGGGGTTGAATACCCTCTAGCGCCGAGTAAGGATCTTGGCACCGATTTCGTACAACTGGTCGCGCACCAGTTCATTGCACCGCCGCACTTCTACTTCGGCCTCGAACGGCTTGCCTGGCAGATTTCCGACCGCAGGCGACAACACCAGCACTTTCAGGTGCTCGCCATACTGCGGCACATAAGAGGTATGTAGAGCTATGCCGTCGACCGAAATATCAGCACATTCGCCGTAATGGGTTTCTCCGGTATGCATAGACTTGATACGCGCTTTGCATCCCATTGAAATCCTTCGCGAACCGCGCTGGTTGTGGTGGGGATCAAATGGGGGCACCGGGTAACCTCCCTTGTAAGTGAGCCGACAGCCAATACAGACCGGTCAGGGTCTTGCTGTCGCAAATCTCGCCAGACAACGATTTGGCCATAGCCTGTTCCAACGGCATGGTCACCACTTCTAGAAATTCGCCCTCGTCCAACTGGCGAGACTGCTGGCTCAGACCCTGCGCCAGGTAATAGCTAATCTGTTCATCCGAGTAACCAATGCACGGATAAGCACTTCCCAGGTAAAGCCAGTCTTTTGCCACCAGACCGGTTTCTTCCAGTAGTTCACGTTTGGCACAGCGCTCACGCGCCTCGCCTGGGTCAATCTTGCCTGCAGGAATCTCAAGAAAAGCCCGTCCAGCGGCGTAGCGGTACTGCTGCTCAAGCACTAGTTGGCCGTCTTCGGTCAGTGCCAGAATCGCCACCGCGCCGGGGTGGCGAATATACTCACGCCAAGTCTGATTGCCATCGGGTAGTTCAACCCGGTCGCGCCATACATTAAGGAAGCCCCCCTGGTACACCACCGATGAATCCAACTTTTTTTCGGTTAAGTCCACTTCAACCCCTTAAGCATGCAAAAAAATGGCTTGCCTCACGCTGCATGTGCGTCATTGTAACCATGCTTTGAGCAGCTGGAAACACTAAATGTTGAGTATATACTAGTAGATAGCCTCCAGATGTGCCAAAGCCAACCAGAATGCCCCATGGCGCAGCGGTGCAAAAAAACAACGTCTTGTGAAAGGCACAATATCTCCCTGACGTCATAAAACACTTGTCAAACCGCGCAAAATAATTTAAACAAACGTTTGAATCTAATCGACAACCGGTCGACCCGCACCATTCATAGCTAAAACATCAGGAGAAACCCATGCCGGCCTATCACGCTCCGTTGCGCGATTTTGACTTTGTGCTTAACGAACTCATCGGGGTACAGCAAGCGCTGACCGCGTTACCAGGCTATGAAGACATGGACCGGGAAACACTCGGCTCCTACCTGGAAGCGGCAGCCACCTTCTGCGAAAACGAACTCGCACCATTGAATCGCTCGGGTGATGAGCAAGGCTGCCAGTTCAATCCAGCCGACCATAGTGTCACCACTCCAGAAGGCTTTGCTAACGCCTATCGCCAATATTGCGAACTGGGGTTCCCTGGGTTGGACTGCGATCCGCAGTATGGTGGGCTGGGCATGCCGAAAACCCTGTCGTTTCCGGTGATGGAAATGTTGTGTTCCAGTAATGTGGCCTGGTCGATGTATCCCGGTTTGTCGCACGGCGCCTATGCGGCGATTCATGCCCATGGCGACAATGCTCAAAAAGCCAGCTATTTGCCACACCTGGTAGACGGCAGTTGGACCGGTACCATGTGTCTAACCGAACCCCATAGCGGCACCGACCTGGGCCTGCTCAAGACCAAGGCAGAGCCATTTAACGATGCTAGCTACGCCATTACTGGCACCAAAATATTTATTTCTGCAGGCGAACACGATCTAGCAGAAAACATCATCCATCTGGTACTGGCACGCTTGCCTGGCGCTCCCAAGGACGTCAAGGGAATTTCGCTATTTATCGTGCCCAAGTTTCTGGAGGATGGCAGCCGCAATGCGGTGAGCTGTGGCAGCCTGGAACACAAAATGGGGATTCGCGCTAATGCTACGGCCGTACTGAATTTTGACGGTGCGCGTGGCTTCTTGCTAGGCGAAGCGAACAAGGGCCTGGCCGCGATGTTTACCATGATGAACGCAGCGCGGCTTGGGTGTGGTATGCAAGGACTTGGGCTGGGCGAGGCTTCCTATCAGGGGGCATTGAGCTACGCACGCGAACGCTTGCAGATGCGCGCGCTCAACGGTGCCCGTTGCCCAGACAAAGCAGCCGACCCAATCATTGTGCATCCGGACGTACGCCGGATGCTGTTGACGCAAAAAGCCTATACCGAAGCCGGCCGTGCGCTGACCACCTTCTTGGCGTTGCAATTGGATATCGAAGAAAAACACCCGGATGCAGAAACCCGTAAAACCGCAGCCGATCTGGTAGCTTTGCTAACCCCGGTCGCCAAGGCTTTCATGACCGACAATGGCTTTACCGCTACCAATATGGGCATGCAAGTACTGGGAGGACATGGCTATATCCGCGAATGGGGAATGGAGCAACTGGTGCGCGACTGCCGCATTGCACAGATCTATGAAGGTACCAACGGCATTCAGGCACTCGACCTGCTGGGGCGCAAGGTGCTGAGCGATCAAGGGGCAAAACTACGCCAGTTCTCGACCCTAATTCAACAATTCTGCAAGCAAAATCAAGATCAAGAGCCGCTGAAAGAATTTATCGAGCCACTGCTGCAATTAATGAAACAGGTAGGAGAAGTCACGGTTAAGATCGGCATGGCAGCGATGCAGGATCGCGATGAAGTCGGCGCTGCAGCCAATGACTACCTGCGCCTGATCGGCCACCTGACCTATGCCTGGTTGTGGGCACGTATGGCAGCGCTAGCACTCGGGCGCGAAGAGGATTTCTATCGCGCTAAACTGGCAACCGCACACTTTTACTTTGCCAAGTTGCTACCAGAAACCCAGGGGCTGTTGGCGCAACTGAAAAACGGAGCAAAACCAGTGATGGGCTTAGCAGACGACGCTTTTGGTTAAGTGTTTAACGGCTGATCAGCAAGCGCAACAGGTCATTCGCGGATCGAATGGCCTGTTTTTTGTGGTTTTTCAAGGTGAGATTGTATTGTCAGTCCTCGGCTTCTAAAATGCCCAGTCCCTTCAAGCAAGAATCTGCCAGATGAAAAACAAACCAGTCAACAGTCTCACCATGACTGAGTCGCCAGAGGACGCAGGCCTGTCGGATGCACAGCAAGCGTTCAAGCAACTGGTTAACACGATTGAACAACAACGCGCACTCTTGGCTGCCTGGCAACAAATGGTCGAACAGTACCGGCATAAATATCATGGTGAATTTGAACCGTTACTCAGCCAACTTAATCAGCAGCAAACCCAGTTAGTCCAGTTATTTAATCAGGCTTACGATAACAAACAGTTTGGCGCTAACGACAAGAAAAAACTCAGCCGCCTAATTGTAGCGCTCGCTGCAGACTTGCTTTCGAGTAGCGACAGCGCCGAAATAGCACAGATCGTCCGCATGCACAGCCAAGCAGATCAACCAGACTGGTCCCCGCCAGAAGACCAACCAAGCCCGAGAGAAGCTGAGGAACCAACGACAACACTTGAACCATGGGAACAAGCTGCACAGTTGCGCTTACAGCAAAAGCAACAACGCCAGGCAAACAGGAAGTCCTGCAAATTAATGGCGCAGGAAGTGCGCCAACAAGAGCTGGTTCAGGATGCCAGTCGATCACTGCGCGCAGTGTATCGCCAACTCGCCAGCGCCCTGCATCCCGACCGTGAGCAAGACGAACGCGAGCGCCAACGCAAAACCAGGTTGATGCAGCGAGTCAATGTGGCCTATGGCAAGCAGGATTTGCTGCAACTGCTTACTCTGCAATTGGAGATTGAGCAGATCGACCACACGCATGTCGAGGCGCAAAGTGCTCTGCAACTACAACATTACCATTTGATTTTGACCGGGCAGTTGGCAGAACTACGTCAAGAAATTCAGGACATTCAAAATTCATTTGGGGTGCGTGCACCGGCCAGCCGCCATGCGGTGCCAACCCCCGACAGCGTACTGCGCCGACTACAGCGGCACATCCAGCAGATGCGCGTAGACATCCAGCAACTGGACTACCAGCTTGCAAGCTTCAAACACCAGGAAAACATCATCGCCTGGGTAAAAAACCAACTCTGATGCACGCATATCAAAAAAAAGGCCATTCTCATGAATGACCTTTTTCGATTTAACCACAGCGCTTATTCGTCCTTACCGCAGCAGGCCTTGTATTTTTTCCCACTGCCACAAGGGCAAAGATCATTGCGCCCGACCTTGTCACCTTCGCGGCGCACCGTAGTCGGTGCGTTTTGCTTGGCATGCCAGTAATTGTGCACAGCCGCCAGCGACTCAGGCAATTGATCCTTGAAGTCAGCCAGTTCATCTGGGCTAAAGTCCACCAGATCGTCGCCGTCGTCTTCTTCGAACATGCCACCCAATGCCATGACCGGCAGCAGCAGTTCTTCAAAACCTTCGTCATCCGCCTTATCAAACCAGTCGGTCGGTACCGTATCCAGTGCAAACAGATACGCATTGCACCAAGGCCAATAGTCCGCTGCATCCGAATTGTCTTCGGAATACAAAATCAGGTCCAGCGGCTCGTCGCTCGCTAGCGCATCCGCCGTTGCCCGATAGAGTTTTTCCAGCAAGGCCTGCAACTCGGCTTCGTCTTCTGGACGCTCAAACTCGGGCGCATCGCCCAAAACCTCGTTCCACCAGAAAGCACGCTCCAGGCTATCTGGCCCACTAATCAGGGCAGTAAAAAAACCCTGGACCTCATCTGGGCGCATCGTGCTGCCTGCCGCAGACAAGGGGTTCAGCAAGTGCTCCAGCCGGGAAAGGTCAGTGTCGTCGAATACGATGGTACTCATTGTTGAATCCTCGCTGCTGTGTTTGGGGCGAATTGTAGCCAATATCGAGCTTGTCTGCGGGACAATTGTCAAATAGAGACAAGTTTACACCTTTAAACCCCTGTTCTGACATAAGGCAAGGCTCGGCAACCCCAAAATTGACGATCAGACAGAAAACCAGCTGCTTTCCCGTGCAAAATCAACTGAGCGCTGCCGCGAGAATGCTCTAATGTTAATCGGTCGGCATTATATATGGTAATAGTAGATACTAGACAAGGCGGGGTGCCACTATGACCAAAGTGGGCCGAGGGAACGTTGCCACAGACCATCTGGTCTATCCATAGACAAACCGATGGCTATTACGCAGCGTCCATCACCTTGCGCTATATACAAGAATCTGAATTAAGGGCCTGATTGTGCATTCCGAAACCCCGTTATGGTCCCCTTCTGCGGGACGCATCGCCGCCTCGCATCTCACGGCGTTTACCAATCTGGCACAAACCATCTGGAATCGTCGCATCGGAGATTATGCAACGCTATGGCAAGCCAGTATCGACCATCCATCTCACTTCTGGTCGCTCGTCTGGGATTATTGCGGGGTCATTGGTCATAAGGGCGAGACCACCTTGCTCAATGGCGAGAGCATGCAGTCCGCACGCTTTTTCCCAGACGCACAACTGAATTATTGCGAAAACTTACTGCGCCGCAACGACGAAGGCATTGCACTTTATTTTTGCGGGGAAGACCAAGTCAAGCGTTGCATGCGCTGGGACCAGCTCAATCAATTGGTTTCACAGCTACAACAGGCAATGCGCAGTGCTGGCATTGTCAGTGGTGACCGGGTTGCAGGCTGGATGCCAAATTTACCAGAATCAGTGGCTGCGATGCTGGCAGCCACCAGCCTGGGAGCCATCTGGACCTGTTGCCCTCCTGACTTTGGCGTAGCCAGCACACTGGCACGCTTTGAACAAACCACGCCACGACTGTTGTTCACCAGCGATGGCTACTGGGATAACGGCCATCCGATCGACACCAGTGACCGGCTAGCCGAGTTAGCCAAGGCGCTCCCGTCTCTTGAACGTATCGTACTGGTGCCCTATCTGGTTCCGGCGTCCCCCCTGGTGGCTACTCCGCCTTATACCTCGACGTTGGAACAGTTCATCGCCCCCCATGCACCGGGTCCCATTCACTATCAACGCTTTGCCTTTGATCACCCACTGGTGATTTTGTATTCCAGCGGCACCAACGGTAAATCCAGATGCATTGTCCATGGGACCGGCGGCACGCTGCTGCAACAGATGAAAGAGCATCAGCTGCATGGCGATATCCACCCGAATGAGCGCTTGTTATGCGTGACGAACTGCGGATGGATGATGTGGAACTGGCAAGTCAGCGCACTGGCCTGCGGCGCAACACTGTTACTCTATGACGGCGCACCTTCCGCTAGCGACAGCCAGATTCTGTGGCGCTATGCAGCCGACTGTGGTGCCACGCATTTGGGGGTATCCGCCAACTTTCTCGACCTGGCGCGCAAACAGGATCAAGAGCCCCGTCAGCATTTCGACTTCAAGGCGCTACGCACGCTATTTGTCACTGGAGCGCCACTTAGACCAGAGAACTTCGACTGGGTCTATCAAGCAGTCAAGGCAGACCTTGATCTAGCATCGATTTCAGGCAACGTCGATAGCGTGTCATGCTTCGCCCTAGGCGCTTCTACCCTGCCGGTTTATCGTGGTGAACTGCAATGCCGTGGCCTGGGCATGGCCGTGGAAGTTTTTGATTCACACGGCGTACCACTGCGCGGACAAAAGGGCGAACTGGTGTGTACCCAACCCTTTCCGTCAATCCCACTGGCCTTCTGGAACGATAGCGATGACAACGCACTGCGCCGTGCCTATTTCAACCACTATCCCAATGTATGGAGCCAGGGCGAGCAGGCCGAGATCACCGAGCACCAGGGTCTGATCATGTATGGTCGGATAGATGCAACGCTCTCATCTGGCGGGGTGCGCATCGGCAGCGCCGAGATTTACCGCCCGCTAGAATGCTTTACCGAGATCGCGGAAGCGTTCGCCGTGGGGCAGCACTGGCAAGATGAAGAACGCGTGATTTTGTTTGTGCGCATGGCACCAGGCAAGGCACTTGATACCAAGCTTGAGCACACGATCAAGCAACACCTTAGGCTGCAGGCCGGTCCACATCATGTGCCTGCGCATGTCATCGAGGTGGCGGACTTCCCACGCACGGCCAACGGCAAACTGAGCGAGATAGCAATTACAAAGGTATTGGCTGGCGAACCGGTTAACAATCTGAGCACACTCGCCAATCCCGAAGCGCTGAAATTGTTTGAAAATTTAGAAGCGCTGTTGCGCGAGTCCAGTGGCACAGCGGCAACATAGCCAACTCAATGGGCAATCTGCCATTTAATCTTAAATTGCCAATCGTTAACCCCGTGAACGCGTACACAAAAACTACAGACACAAACAGGCCCGCTGCAACAAAACAGCGGGCCTTGGTTTAAGACCTGACGCGTCAGATTAGACCGGGCTTTAGTCGAACACCAGCTGTCCATCACGCGCATCGACCATAATCGTGGCCTTTGGCAGATACTTTCCGGCCAGGATTGCACGCGCCAGTGGATTTTCAATTTCATTCTGGATGGCCCGCTTCAGCGGCCGCGCGCCATACACCGGATCAAACCCGGCTTCGGCCAACAGTGTCATGGCGGCATCACTGACTTGCAGATTCAGATCCATCTTGGCCAGACGCTGTTCCAATGCCTTGAGCTGGATACGCGCAATCGACTGGATATGCCGTTCATCCAACGCATGGAACACCACCACATCGTCAATCCGGTTAATAAACTCAGGTCGGAAATGCCCCTTTACCTCGGCCATCACCGCCAGTTTAATCACCTGATAATCATCGGTCGCCATTGCCTGAATCTGTTGACTGCCAATATTCGAGGTCATGACCACCACAGTATTTTTAAAATCGACCGTACGCCCCTGACCATCGGTCAAACGACCGTCGTCCAAGACCTGCAGCAGAATATTGAATACATCCGGGTGCGCTTTTTCAACTTCATCCAGCAAGATCACGCTATAGGGTTTACGCCGTACTTGCTCGGTCAGGTAGCCCCCTTCTTCGTAGCCGACATAGCCCGGAGGCGCACCGATCAGGCGCGCAACCGAATGTTTCTCCATATACTCCGACATATCAATCCGGATCAGGTGATCTTCAGAGTCAAACATAAACCCGGCTAGCGCCTTACACAATTCGGTCTTCCCGACCCCGGTTGGCCCCAGAAACAGAAAACTACCATAAGGCCGGTTGGGGTCCGACAGGCCAGAGCGCGAACGACGAATCGCATCAGACACGGCTTCCACCGCTTCGTTTTGGCCAATTACCCGTTTATGCAGCGCATCTTCCATATGCAATAATTTATCGCGCTCACCTGTCAGCATTTTCGACACAGGGATGCCCGTCATACGGCTGACTACTTCGGCAATTTCCTCCGTACCCACTTCGGTGCGCAATAAACGGTTAGGCTTGGCATTCACCCCGGTGTTGCTGGCCTCGGCTTGTTTCAGATGCGCCTCTAGCTGAGGCAAACGGCCATATTGCAACTCAGCTAATTTCTGCCAATCCCCTTGCCGCTTAAGCTCTTCCATCTCGCTTTTCAGGCGATCAATCTCTTCTTTGATACTCTGACTGCCTTGCACATTGGCTTTTTCAGCCTTCCAGATTTCTTCCAGATCAGAATAGTCATGCGTCAGGCGTGCGATCTCTTCTTCAATCAGCGCAAAGCGTTTGGCCGAGGCTTCATCGGTCTCTTTACGCACTGCCTCGCGCTCAATCTTCAACTGGATCAGACGCCGGTCCAGCTTGTCCATTTCTTCGGGCTTGGAATCCAGTTCCATTTTGATGCGGCTGGCGGCCTCATCAATCAGGTCAATCGCCTTGTCAGGCAAAAACCGGTCAGTGATATAGCGCTGTGAGAGTTCGGCTGCGGCCACAATCGCCGGATCGGTGATATTCACCCCATGGTGGATTTCGTATTTTTCTTTCAGGCCACGCAGAATAGCGATGGTGTCTTCTACCGAAGGCTCGCCCACCAGTACTTTTTGGAAACGACGTTCGAGTGCGGCATCTTTCTCAATGTATTTTCGATATTCGTCGAGCGTAGTCGCCCCCAGGCAGTGCAATTCACCGCGCGCCAACGCGGGCTTGAGCATATTGCCGGCATCCATTGCACCTTCGGCCTTACCCGCCCCGACCAGGGTATGGATCTCATCAATAAAGATCAGGGTATTACCCTCATCCTTGGCCAGATCGCTCAGTACTGCCTTGAGCCGTTCTTCAAACTCGCCACGATACTTGGCGCCAGCAAGCAGTGAGGCAAGATCCAGCACCAACAAGCGCTTATGCTTGAGTCCTTCCGGTACTTCGCCATTTACAATCCGTTGCGCCAGACCTTCGACAATCGCGGTCTTGCCGACCCCAGGTTCGCCAATCAATACCGGGTTATTCTTGGTACGGCGTTGCAACACCTGAATCGCCCGCCGAATTTCATCGTCACGACCGATCACCGGGTCCAACTTACCCTGACGCGCGCGTTCGGTCAGATCCATGGTGTATTTTTTGAGCGCTTCGCGCTGACTCTCGGCTTCTTGAGAATCAACCGACTGGCCACCACGCACGGCCTCAATCGCCGCTTCAAGGGCGACCGACGTTGCACCATGGGTTTTAAACAAGCGCGCGGTTTCACACTTATCTTGAGTCAAGGCCAACAAAAACATTTCGCTAGATATAAACTCGTCGCCACGCTTCATCGCCGCTTTATCGGCCAGATTTAATAACCCACCGAGTTCGCGTGACACCGTAATTTCACCACCCGCGCCTTGCACACTAGGTAGACGCTCAATGGCGCTCTGCAACGCGGTCTTAAGCGCAGGCGAATTGACCCCTGCGCGTGCCAATAGCCCGCTGACACTGCCATCGGCGTCGTCCATCATCGCTAACAGCAGATGGCACGGCTCGATATAGGCGTTCTCATGAGATGCAGCTAAACTCTGGGCATCGCCCAACGCTTGCTGAAACTTCGTCGTCAATTTATCAAATCGCATTCTGCGCTCCAAACTGGGTTGATAGCTTAAATCTTGGGTAACAACAGATACATTTCAATAGCCCTACCCCGTTTATTCATCAGGAGAACCGGGACAAAATTGCTATTGTCATGTTTAAGCTTAGTGCACCTGCACGCCCACTGCACCAGCCTGTAATTCACCAATGCGTGCCGCCTGAGCAAACCCAGCCTGGTGAAACAGGGCAAGCACACGATCAGCAGCCGATGGCGCTACACTCACCAATAACCCACCACTGGTTTGCGGGTCAGCCAGCAAACGCCGCTGCCAAATTGCCACTTCAGGAGCAAATGCGAGTGCATCGACAAAACTATCCAGATTACGCTCAATCGCACCGGGACCAATGCCTTGCCGTGCCAGCGGCTCTACGCTAGCCAAAAGCGGAATACACGACATGTCGAGTTCTGCGTGTAGATTGGCCCCCCGGCACATTTCTAATAAATGGCCGCAGAGCCCGAAGCCGGTCACATCAGTCAACGCATGCACCTCAGACTGCTGTGCCAATGCGCTGCCAATGCTGTTTAGTTGCGTGGTGCTGGCGATCAAGGCTTGATAGCCGTCGGCATCGAGTAAGCCCTTCTTCATCGCTTGGGCCAACATCCCGACCCCAAGGCCTTTACCCAGAATCAGCACGTCACCAGCACGCGCATCACTATTGCGCTTCAGTTGTGCTGGATGCACTACCCCCAGCGCAACCAAGCCATAAATCGGTTCTGGCGAATCAATCGAGTGGCCGCCAGCAAGAGGAATGCCGGCTGCACGGCACACCGATTCGCCACCATCCAGAATCTGGCGGATAGTGGGAAGAGGCAGCAAGTTTAGTGGCATGCCAACTATCGCCAGCGCCATGATGGGCGTAGCCCCCATCGCATAAATATCAGATAAGGCATTCGTGGCTGCGATGCGACCAAAATCAAAAGCATCGTCAACAATTGGCATGAAAAAATCAGTAGTGGCAACAATCGCCTGACTATCATTCAACTGATAAACGGCAGCGTCATCACTGGTTTCTGCTCCAACCAGGAGTTGAGGAAACAACGGTTTATCTCGCACGCCAGACAAGATTTTTTCTAATATGGCAGGGGCTATTTTGCAGCCGCAGCCGCCACCGTGTGATAATTGAGTCAGTCTGATTTCGGCCATTGCGCCCTCCAATAAAATCATGTCCTTTAAGCTCGCGAACCTAGCACAGCTGGCACAGTTTGACGAGGTGATTGACGTACGCTCACCTTCAGAGTTCGCCGATGATCATATCCCCGGCGCCATAAACTGTCCGGTGCTCGACGATCAACAGCGGGCAGAAGTGGGCACGCTGTATTGTCAGCAGTCACCATTTGAGGCGCGCAAGGTAGGGGCGGTAATGGTGGCGCGCAATATAGCCCAACATATTGAACAACGGTTTTATGATCACCCCAAGTCGTGGCAACCACTGATTTACTGTTGGCGAGGCGGACAACGATCTGCGGCTATGGCGATCATCCTGAGCCAAATAGGCTGGTCAACTCATCAATTAAAAAATGGCTATAAGGCCTATCGCCATCAGGTAATCAACGACTTAGATCTGTTGCCAGCGAATATCCAGTTTCAGGTGCTCACCGGCCCCACCGGTTCTGGCAAAAGCCGTTTTCTGGCGGCACTGGCACGTAATGGACATCAAGTGCTCGATCTGGAGCAGTTGGCAAAGCATCGCGGCTCGGTACTTGGACAATTACCGATGCAAGCACAACCTTCGCAAAAAGGTTTTGAAAGCGCACTGCGTCAGCAACTGCTCAGCTTCAGCACCCAACGCCCGGTTTACGTCGAAGCCGAAAGCCGGACCATTGGCCGACTCGCACTGCCCAACGCCCTGTTCAGTGCAATGCGCAATGGTCATGCAATTGAACTGGTGGTTCTGCAAGCAGAACGCATCCGGTTTTTGCTCGAAGACTACGCCCACCTCACCCAGCAGCCGACGCTATTAATCAGTCTACTGGAACGCTTAACCGGGCTGTACCCACAGGCATTGCTGGAACACTGGACCCTACTGACCCGGCAAGGACAATTTAACGACTTAGTGCAGGCGCTACTGGAACGCCATTACGACCCACTATATCGGCGATCTAGCAAAAAATACTTTACCCGTACCCATCAGCCACAACGATTATATTTAGCGCAGGTGTCAGACAGCGCGCTTGACGCTGCCACTAAGATGCTATACGAATAATGTTCGCTTATTAACCTTCAGAACTTCACGAAAAACCGTAGCCATCTGCTTTATCGCGCCCAGATCGTGCAATAGGTTTTTCGAGGGGTTCCTTATCCAAGTGCCAACATGCGGCGCACACCAAAAACATGACAGATATCAGCAGACTTGCCTGGCGTGATGGCCAGCCCTATTCGGAAACCTTTGACGATGTGTATTTCTCGCGCGACAGCGGGCTGGAAGAAACGCGTCATGTGTTCTTACTGAATAACCAATTACCGCAACGCTTTGCCGCTATGCTCCCCCACCAGGTGTTTACCATCGGCGAAACCGGGTTTGGGACCGGGCTCAACTTCCTTTGCGCCTGGCAATGCTTCAGGCAACACGCCCAGCAGGATGCCCATCTGCACTTTGTCAGTGTAGAAAAATATCCGCTCTCTCTCGCGGACTTAAACCAGGCATTAGCCTTATGGCCTGAATTGACCGATTTGTCTGAGCAGTTGTGTGCAAAGTACACCGAACTGCCGACCGGCTGGCATCGCCTGATATTTGATGGCGGTCGCGTTAGTTTGACGCTGATTATTGATGACGCACTCACCGCGCTGCCACAGTTAGACGCACAGGTAGATGCCTGGTTTTTGGATGGTTTCTCACCATCCAAAAATCCTGACATGTGGTCAGAAACCCTATTCTCTGCCATGGCACTGCACTCGGCCCCAGGCGCTAGTCTCGCCACCTTTACCTCAGCGGGTTTTGTGCGCCGTGCCCTGCAGGCAGCCGGTTTCACGGTTGAAAAAACCGCAGGGTTTGGCAGCAAACGGGAAATGACCCGGGGTCACTTCGACAAACCAAGCACTAATGCCCCCTGGCAGGCGCCATGGTTTGCCCGCCCCACCCCAGCATGGTCACAGCACAGCGCAATCGTGATAGGAGGAGGGATTACGGGGGCCTCAACTGCCTATAGCCTAGCCATCCGCGGCTGGAACGTCACCTTGATCGAACGTCACCCCGATCTAGCCCGTGAAGCATCAGGCAATACACAAGGAATTTTATATGCTCGGCTATCTGCCCATCACACTGCGCAAACCCAATTAGTCACCTCAGGCTATCTCTATACCCTGGGACTACTTAAACAGCTATTGTCTGAAGGGGATGAATGGCACCCATGTGGGGTATTACAATTACCGATAGATGCAGCAGACCGCAGCAAGCAGCAGGCGCTGATGGAATCCGGCTATGCAGAACACATGGCGATACAGCTGAATACTCAAGAAGCTAGCCACCAGGCAGGGATGATATTGCCCCAAGGCGGCTTGCTGTTTCGTGACGCAGGCTGGGTGCGCCCAGGCGCCCTGGTCGCTGCCTTATGTGCCCACCCTAACATTCAGGTCAAAACCAATAGCGCGGTACTCGAACTGGATTACGCGCCAGAACAACAGCACTGGCTGGCTTTGGGCGAAAATGGGCCTATCGCTCTGGGCGAAGTGGTGGTTCTGGCTGGTGCCGCAGACTGTGCCTGTTTTGACAGCACCAGCCATCTGCCACTCAAGCGAGTGCGCGGGCAAGTCAGTTATGTTGCGGCAACCCCAGAGAGCAGCTCACTCAAGACCGTGATCTGTCACCAGGGCTATATCACCCCCGCGTTTAACGGATGCCATAGCCTGGGAGCCAGCTTTACCTATAATGCAGAAAACTTGCAGTTATCTGAACGCGAACATCACAGCAATCTAGACATGTTGCGCCAAGACGTTCCTAGCTTGTATCACGCGCTAAAAGCAGACTCGCTGGACCTATCCAGTTTGAACGGACGCGCGGCTTACCGCTGCGTAAGTCCTGACTACCTGCCTCTGATTGGTCCGATCTGCGCACCGGCGTCGTTTACTCAACACTACCAGAGCTTGTCCCTTGATGCCTCGTTTCAGCTCACCACTCCAGCATCTTGGGTCCCAGGCCTGTACGTTAATACTGCGCATGGTTCACGCGGTTTGATCAGTGCACCATTATCAGGGGAGCTACTGGCAGCCCAGATCTGCAATGAGCCGGCCCCATTGCCAAAACCCATGATGGATGCATTACACCCAAGTCGCTTTATGCTGCGCGAACTGATTCATGGCAGGCTAGGCGCACGCTAGGACCCTTCAAGTAACGCGGCAAACGGAGTCAGCAGTGCCCGAATATCATCAGGCAAAGGCACCGCCTGCCCGGTTTTATAATTCACCCAGACCAGGGTTGCATCAGCATAGGCATAGATCGTTTCAGCATCTCCCTGTCGATAGAAGTGGTGACGCAGTTTTAGACTGCTACGACCAAGATGCTCAAGTTCAATACTGATATCAATGGTTGCGGGATAGGTCAACTGCCGCCTAAACGCACACGAAGTCGCCGCAATCACCGGGCCCATGCCATCTAGATAAATACCGTGTCCGATACTTTCAAGCCAATCCAGCCGGATCTGCTCAAGATAACGAAAATAATATGTATTATTCAGATGCCCAATCGCATCCATATCCCCCCAGCGCATCTTAATCTGCCGTTGATCAATTACGGGATAAGTTTTTTCCATATTTGCTCTCTATATTTTTCTTTCCGCAACAATCCGTCACAAACCGTCAAGCAATCACTCAAAAATGCCACTATTCCACCAACAAGACCCAGCGCATAATCACACCGTTCGGATCAGCGGTTTTTCCGCGGCTTCGATATAGGCTGAAAGTGAAAGCTTTCAGTCTCCTGAGTGAAGGTGCAAATTCAGAGCCCCAATGGGGCTCTTTTTTTAGCGCATTCAGCAACCCATGCGCCGACGCTAAACTTTGCACGTTATTCCTTTGGCATAAATAATATGCCATCTACCAATAAACACAACCTTTCTCGTTACGATTCCCTCCCCCCAGAACCTTAACTGATCATCCCCAGACCAGACCAAACCACACTACAGCTTGTCATCAGCGTGTCGCATTGAGGGCCTAATATAATCAGTTGCGCATGATGTAGGGTAAAACCGTCGGTCTAGCACAACATTTGTGGTTTGCCTGCTAAATCGGACTTTACAAAAGCGCAAAAACCAGTCAAGTTAGCGCTTGATCGATCATATAGTTACAGCGAAGTAATAGTGGATGGGCACCCGGCATCACGAAGTTCACAACCGGGTAGCAGTGTTTAGCAGGCTGAGCGTATCACCGGCCCTTGCACCGTTAGTCATAGCCGGGAAATCAAGCAGTCTGAATTGTACTTGGCAGTCAAACCGACAGTGAGGTACCAGGATGATTTCGCGTATCCCCCTCAACGTGCGCCGCAAACAGGCGCGCGACCAGCATGAAAGCTTTCTTTACGCGGTAGCCAAACCGCAGCTTAATGAGACAGAAAGATCCAGGCAGCAAAAAGTACGGCAACGTGCGCATGACCGAGATGATGCTCGATTTTTAGCAGAACGCTGCGAAGAAAACTTCTAACCCCCCTCCCCACGCGGGACAGTTTACTGTCCCGCCACGTATGCTTTTCCCCATAGTCAATCATTCATTAGGCATATCTTTAGCTATTATTAATGCCATTTGATTATTCGATACAAGATATAGCTCTTTTGCAACAGATAGTAACAATTATAAGTAAAACAAAATTCCTGATATTCCCATCTCGATGTACGATACACACCGAGCGAAATAATAAGCCCCAGCCTTCCACCAGGAAGAGCCTACCGCGGGCATGCACCTGAAGTAAGAATAAATAGAGTAAAAAGAATGAGGATCACCCATGAGTTCGGATAATAATATTTCATTCGACCCTCGCGCCCTGCGCATTCAGTTAGATCTGAATCAGCAGGAGTTCTGGAGTGCAATTGGCGTTACGCAATCCGGCGGGTCACGGTATGAGAATGATCGCCGTATTCCAAAGCCTGTAATGGAATTACTGCGATTGAGATATCAATTAGGAATCAAGCTGGATGGTATAACGCCCGACAATGCGCCCGTGATACGCGCAATTGCCAGTGGTGAGCTCGATACAGAATCGATGCGAGCCAACGTAACTCGCATCCAAAGCGTACTTTCAGCCAGCGAAAACTTAGCCAAAGAAGCGGCAAAACTTTCTCTGGCGGCGGAAGCACTGCTGCAACAACGCGACTGATCAATTATCTGAGTTAGTTCAGTTCAACCAGCCAATCTGCTATTCTGCATGATTGGCTGTTTTTTTAACCTGGTTTACGGTTGCCCAAACCGTTGCCAACTCTGTAATCGATACCAAGCAATAGATGATCGCAACTGACCAACTTGACGCCGATGTACTCTCCGCTTGGCGCTCACTGATTTCTGGCTTCCCTTCACTCGAGCGCGCCCGCGACACCACGCAGCGCTTTACTTCAGACGAGCTGTCTGCAGACAATCTTGAACAGGTTTCAGCGCAAACACGTGATCGACTGCGCTTACTACGCTCCCTACATCGGGTATTAACCGATTACGAGAAACTGGGTATACCAAGATTAACCATGCTGCACGATATACCGCTCTTGGTCAGAACGCTGAAGATTGCCGACCAGCAAATTCGCTCAGGAATCGGTTTTCAAGATTTAGATTAATTCAGCAGCAATCTAAGGATTCTAACGAGGAGTCAACTGGCCGAGGCCGTAGAATCTGCATCTGCACCACTAGGCCACCTTGTTCGCCAAGTTCAGCCCAAATTTTGCCACCATGCGACTCAATAGAACGGCGGGCAATCGCCAGTCCTAAACCAAAGCCTTGGGTCGCGCGGTTATTATCAGCACGATAGAACGGGTCAAAAATATGATCTAGATCCGAGGCAGGCACACCAGGCCCTTGATCAACCACAGTAACCCACAATTGATCAGGCTCGGTTTTCACCGTTACTACGACCATGGTTTGCTCATCAGTATATTTGACGGCATTTCGGATGACATTCTCAAAACTGCGATATAGCAGTTCTGCCCGACACTCAATCACAAACTCACCATCGCCAATTAATTGGACTTCACGGCCTTGGGCTTGCGCCTCAAACGCTGCGTCATCCACAATCATGGTCAATAACTCAACCAAATCCACCAATTCCAGCGAAGCGCCACACACACCGGTTTCAAGACGTGCCAGGGTCAAGACTTCCGTCACTAAAGAGTCGAGCCGCACAGACTCATGCTCAATGCGCGATAAAGTCATATCAATACGGCGCGGATTTAACCGGGCCAATCCAATGGCAGCTTGCAACCTGGCCAGCGGCGAACGCAGTTCATGCGAAATATCGTGCAATAGTCGCTGCTGCGCCCCCATCTGCTTTTGTAGCTGATGGGCCATGCGGTCAAAATCTCGCACCAAGTCAGCGATTTCATCGCGACGTCGCCCAATCAAGGGCTGCACCCGCGTGTTCAACTTACCTTCAGCCGCGGCGCGAAAAGCCCAACGCAAGATACGGATAGGCTTAGCCATATACCATGCGAGCCAGGCACTAAAGCCCAGGCTGACAAATAAAGCCGAAATAATCGGTACATAAGCGGGTGGTGGTGGCACGTGCTGTGGTGCGGGCATGAATCCGGGCACCCCTACAGGAGGGAGCGGACGAGGCTGATGATAAAGATAAAGGGTATAGACATGGCCATCGGCCGACTTGATACTGCGTACCGAACGGCGAACATCTACGGCAGGTCCAAGCGGAGGCAGTTTCCGCCCCAAAAGTTCACGACCATGATCGTCCGTCACATACAAAACTGCGCCATGACCATGATTATGGCTAATCCAGGTGTTTATGGTTGAACGCAAGGTTGCAACAGAACCGTCAGTCAGGATGGCTGACGCAGTGTCCAGCATAATTCCCGAAGGCCCGTCCCTCTGCTCCCACCCCCCCCAGAGAACAGATTCTGAGTGCGTCTGACGTAAAACCCAGAGGGTACCGCCGATGGTGATAGAAATAGCAGCAAAGGCCAACCAAAAAGCAACAATAATCTTCCAGAACAAACGGCCCAAAAAACATTACTCCCTGATCAGCTGATAACCCATACCACGAACTGTTCTGATCCACGACTGGCCATCGCTACGCCCTGGCAGCTTGTGCCGGATACTACTAACGTGTACATCAATACAACGATCAAACCGCACCAGAGGACGCCCAAGCGCCTGCTCAGAGAGTTCACTCTTACTGACTACCCGCCCGGCATTGCGCGTCAGGACTTCAAGCAAATTATATTCTGTGCCAGTCATTTCCAATGGCTGCCCAGCCCATTCGGCAACCCGACGCTCTGGCCAGATACGTAAAGGCCCAACCTCCAGTGGTTCAGACAGATTGCGGTGAGGCAAAGCTGATTCAACACGGCGCAAAATCGCCTTGAGTCGAGCGGACAATTCACGTGGCGTACATGGCTTAGCCACATAATCATCAGCACCAAGCTCCAGGCCAATAATCCGGTCCACATCATCACCACGCGCAGTCAGCATCAACACCGGGATACGGCTGCGCGCACGAATCCGGCGCAGCACCTCAACCCCATTCATGCTGGGCATCATCACGTCAAGCACCACAATAGAATGTTGCCCAGTCAGTGCCTCATGCACGCCCAGGCTCCCATCCTCCACGCATTGCACTTCAAAGCCATCTTGGCAGAGGTACTCAGCGAGCATAGCGCTCAGATTTGTGTCGTCATCGACGAGCAGTACTTTAGTCATCGCACATCGTCTTCTTAACGCATCGAAACAGGATGATAACGGCCACCACACTGCAGTCTACTCATTTTTTCACATCTTTACGTTGTGATAACAGCAGTTAACACGTTTACAGCAGATGATTTACATACCGGAGCCAAAATGACGCGGTGTCCTTTGAAGCCATTCATCACGGGCGGTGAAGCTGTGCTTACGCATAACAGAGGGCTCTAATTTTGAGAGACACATTTTGCAACAGGTAAAGACTTTGAATCGAGGCTATATGCGGAGCATCCTACGTTTTTCCGGTATTGCCATACTCTGTTTACTCACGGCCTGCAGCAGCACTCAGAAGCCTTCCATCGTCACAGGACCTACTACGGCACGCCCCAATTATATGGTTAGCTCACTGGAAAATCGCAATCCAGGAGCGATTTTCCAGTCTGAAACTGCGCGTCTACTCTATGAAGAACCCGTCGCGCGCCACATTGGTGACATGCTGACCATTTCAATTGCGGAAAACGTCACTAATAGCAATAAATCGACAATGAATACTTCGCAAAACAGTAGCGAAACACTGAAAGGCCCAGGCGCCCTGTCCTCAATGAATGGTTTTCTTAAAACCTTGTTTGACATGAACATGAGCGGGTCAGGCAGCGTATCAATTAAAGCCAGTGGCCAAGCCGATAACACCAACAGTTTCAGCGGCACCCTCACCGTCTCTATTATAGACATCCTGCCTAACGGAAACTTCATTGTGGGTGGTGACAAACGCGTGTCACTAGACGGTAACGATTACACCCTGCGGTTCTCCGGCATTGTCAATCGCATGGATATTCATGCCGGCAACGTTGTTGATTCCACCAAAGTAGCGGATGCCCGCATCGAGAAAGTTGGTCAGGGATTGATCGCTGACGCAAACAGCCTGGGCTGGATGCAACGCTTCTTCCTTAGCGTAATGGGCTTCAACTAAAAACCGATAAAATCTGCACATATAAAGGAAACGCCACGAAATCCTGTTTCGTGGCGTTTCCTATTACTCATTTCGAACCCTGCATCTTATCGTGCGGGCCTGAGTTCATTTCAGGTTTCTGCCCACCAAAAATCAAATCCGCAACCATGGGGCTGACCTTGGCACTAGTATCCGACCACTTTGCACCACCCCCCCCCGTCATCACATCGTAGTCTGCGCGCGCAATCACTTCACCATGCTGACGCAGCACCAGCTGTGCTTGCGATAGATACGGGGTCAGTGTATCGCTCATCAATGGATGATCCCACTCGCGTACTGCCGCGTAATACAGCACCGCCTCACAATCAGTCGGCGCGCTCCCAGCCGCATAGACTTGGCTTTCTATATGGTATCGACGTAATTCTGATTGCATCACTGGAACGAAATCAGGCACCGTCACGCGTTCATTCCAGTCAATACACACTTGCTTGACCGTAACCTGAGGGTGACTATAGTCGTATTGCTTACGCGTTCCGGCGAGCTTGGACGCACCACCGACAAACCCAGTAAACGTACTTGAAACAGCCACGTCAGCCACGGCTGACAATACAGTACAAGAAGAGCAAAAGGGTAACAGCAGCAGAATGCCACAAACTTTCTTCATCACAACCGGATACTCGCTGAAATTCATCGACTTATAGAAAAAACTGGCAGAAGCACTTTCTCGCCTCATGCCAATTTTATCAAGCCATAGGCAGGCCGAGACCAATCTTTACCCGTCTTTACCGTATCACCAAGCAGCACGCCAAGATAGGATCCAACAGAGAGGGAAACAGAAGGCAAAGTCGGTGCAGGTGGCTGCGCGAGATAACGCAGCCACACAGCATTAGGCCCCCTCTGAATCAGAGGGTACTCAGGGACTCAATCAGGATTTTGATTCAGGTGCGGGCGTCGGTTGAACCTGTGCCTGGGGTGCAGTCTCGATCAGGATATGTTCCAGAAGTTTACTGCGAGAAGAAATATGGTGATCGAAACGCCAATCCCCTAGCAGTTCAAGCGCGACATCAAAGTAACGCATGTCGATTTGATACAAGCTTTTCAAATCAAAAGACTGTCCTAACTCTAGCGCTCCCGCCAGATTCTTTAGCACTTGAACAGACTCTGGATCGGCTCCAGACTCAATGAATTTACGTATTTTCTTTGCAGCGTTCATGCTCTCCCCCTTATGGCCATAGATACCCACCGAGGCCACATTACCCCCATAGCCATAACAACAGCAACCATCAGACGCAGAGGGAGGAAAAGAAACCCAATGAATGCACCAGGCACCACAATATAAGCGCTAAAAGAATTACAAAGGCAGATGAATCCCTTCCACCTGCATCACCGCATCAAAAGCGGCATCACTCAACTGCCAACCCTGTGCACTGGTAACAAAGAAACAACGATAACATTCAGGAATGCAGGTGTCTTTTCCCGACTCCGCTTGCAGCGACAATTTAAGCAGTTCCAATGCGGTTTCTGGACTAATCTCGGACAGTTGCATTTATGTTCTCCTCTCAAGTAGCACCCCTATAGGATAAACCCTCTCAAGCCAGAGCAACATGTATAGGATCAAGCCATGAGCATGACAAAACAGAGCAAGATACCTCATGCGGTCTTCATCCTAAGCCTGCGTAACACGCATTGTGCGCATTAATCGGGGGCGTTGATCAACTTTAAATTGTTATAATTTCCATCTATTATCTGGTCCCTCTTTCGCCAATGGCTGAAAAGTAGGAAAATATAAAGAATATATTGCATGTTGGCACAATCGCATGCATAGTATTGGGTCGATCTTCAAGTGGTGTCGTTGCTGTTTGGTCTGGTACCTGTGTTCTTTCGGTATTGCTCCCTTCATCACCCGCAACGTCTTAAACTTCGTTGCGTCGACTAATGCGCCAGAGCACATTAAACTCTGTCGCACTCATCGCGGTCGCGGATCAAGGTGTAAGCCAGATCCGAGCGACCTAAAGGAAGAACCCGAACCATGCCGGGTCTCCTGTTTCATCTCTATTTTCCCGAGGGTATGGCAATGGCCAAAGAAGAACTAATTGAAATGAACGGCGTCGTGAATGAAGTGCTTCCCGACTCCCGCTACCGAGTAACGCTAGACAATGGGCATAACCTGATCGCCTATTCAGCAGGCAAAATGCGTAAGCACCACATCCGTATTCTGGCTGGAGACAAAGTCTCACTAGAACTATCCCCTTACGATCTAAGCAAGGGACGTATCGTATTCCGCCATATTGAAGGACGTACCAGACCGCCCCATGCCGGGCAACATGGAACCCGCTAAATCGATACCAGGCTATCAAGTTAAATTTCAGCAGGTCGCCGTATCGGGCGGCGCCCAGTTGGAAATCCGCTCACTTCTCGATCGTCAGCAATATTCCGACCCTCTAGGCGAGGCCGAAGCGGCAGGGATTTCTCCTGCCTGCTGGTCTTTGTTTGGCCAAGTTTGGCCCTCGGAGCAAAAGCTGGCCGATTTGATGCAAACCTGGGTTTTAGCCGAACATCACATTCTTGAAATTGGTTGTGGCCTGGCTCTTGCCAGCATGGTGATTCACCGACGTCATGGCAACATCACTGCGAGCGATTGTCACCCACTGGCCAAAACTTTTTTACACGCCAATTTGCTGCTTAACCACCTGCCCGAACTTAAATACACCACGGGTAATTGGCAAACCAGCAACCCCGGGCTGGGCCGCTTTGACCTGATTATCGGCAGTGACATACTGTACGAACGTGATCAGCCAGCACAGCTAGCCACTTTTATTCAAGCCCACGCCACCTCCAATGTCGACGTGCTGATCATCGACCCCAATCGCAGCAACCGCAGTGCCTTCAACCACAATATGGCCCAACTTGGGTTTACGCACAGCGAGACTAAGATCAACACCCCACTGAACGATGGCACACCGTATCGCGGACGCCTACTACGCTATCAGCGCAGCATAACAACCCCCGCATAACGCCAGTTACGTTCCCGTGCATCGCAGAGATTCATGCCACGCACGGGGATTTCTGTGCAGCACCTTGCGCCAGCGTGAGCTCACAAACAAATCATTGTGATTTCAAAAACATTACACATAATGATATTATCATGGCAATCTACCACGAAAGATGGCCATGCGTTTCACCATGATCGCTCTGATTGCGGCACTGAGTTTTCAGCCTGCACTTGCCGTTACACCCCACAAACATCGACCAGCCCATGCGGCCAGTGAATCCCAACTGGTTGAGCATGGCGACTATACCAATGCAGATGATGTACAAGTGCACCGCCCGGCGCACAGCAAAAATGGGAGAGTCCCTGAGGGTGCCACAGCGCAGTGCCGCGATCGCAGCTACAGTTTTAGCCTGCACCATCGAGGCACCTGTTCACGACACGGAGGCGTAGCACAGTGGTTAAACTAGGCAGAGGGCGTTGGTCTTAGTCTGAACCACGCGCCAATACTTGGCTCAACACTCGCCCTTCCAATGCAGCAAACTCCGCGCTACCGCGCTTACGTGGGCGGGCCAGAGCAATGGCCACATCAAGCGACACCGCGCCATTTTCAATCAGCACCACCCGGTCAGCCAAAGCCACCGCCTCAGACACATCATGCGTCACCAGCACTGAGGTAAATCCCCGTTGCAGCCATAGTTTCTCAACCAGGCTCTGCATCTCAATGCGCGTTAAGGCATCCAACGCCCCAAGGGGTTCATCCAAGAGTAACAACCGAGGGGCATGCACTAAGGCCCGAGCCAGCGCAACCCGCTGACGTTGTCCTCCTGACAATACGGAAGGCCATGCTCCAACCCGGGTGCTTAAGCCTACATCGTCAAGTGCTGCCTGCGCCCGTACACGCCATTGGCCTGATAGGCCCAGCCCCACATTTTCCAGTACCGTTTTCCACGGCAATAAGCGCGCCTCTTGAAACATCATGCGGGTATTATCGTGCGGCTGGTGCCGGGGCGTACCATCCACCAATATCTGGCCAGCATCCGCTTGATCAAGACCCGCCAGGTGGCGCAACAGAGTACTTTTCCCACAACCACTCTTTCCGACAATGGCAACAAACTCCCCGGGTGCGATCTTCAAATGAAGCTGCCGTAGCACCGCATCCTGCTGATAGGACTTATCCAGCGCCTCAACCTGCACAGCGACACCATATTGCTGCTGTGACACCAGCCGTACTTGATGAAATTCAATCTCGTTGTTCTGCATTTACACTCCCGATTGCAACGAAACCGGATGCCAACGCAGCCAGTAGCGCTCCAATCCCTTGGCGACCAAATCAGCAGCCTTGCCTAACAGGGCATAAATCAAGATCGCCAACACCACAACATCCGTTTGGAAAAACTCGCGCGCATTCATCGCCATGTAGCCAATTCCATTACTCGCGGCAATGGTTTCCGCAACAATCAACGTGAGCCACATCACCCCCAGCGAGAAACGGATTCCAACTAAAATCGAAGGCAGCGCACCAGGTAAAATCACATGGAGCAATAACGCCCAATTTGAGAGGCCATAAATCCGCGCCATCTCAATTAATTGCCGATCCACCGAACGAATACCATGAAAGGTATTGAGATACACAGGAAACAGCACCCCCAGGGCAATCAAAAACAACTTGGCTTCTTCTCCAATACCAAACCACAGAATAACCAGAGGAATCAGCGCCAAGTGAGGAATATTGCGCACCATCTGAATTGACGTATCCAGCCAGCGCTCTAAGCCAGAAGAACAACCCGTAGCAAACCCCAGTACCAGACCAAGCACAGAGCCGATGGAAAAACCAGCCAGGGCTCTCAGGCAACTGATTTCCAAGTGCTGCCACAGTGCCCCCGAAGCACACACAGAGAACAAAGCCTGCACAATCGCAATGGGCGCTGGCAGCACCCTGGAGGAGATCCAACCTTGCGTAACCCCCGTTTGCCACCCGAGCGCCAGCCCCAAAGGAATCACCCAAGGAACCAATTGATAGGCGAGCACAGAAAGTATTTTCTTCATTTTATGAACCTGTTAGAACCATCCCAGCATCGATTAGCGCTTCGGCTGCCAGATTAAATCTTTAACCACCAGCTTTTTAGGGATTAATTGCAAGCGGTAAAACGTATCCGCAATGCGCTGTTGTTCCGCGATCACTTTGCTATCAATCAATTTGATCCCATAAGAAGAACGATTGGCTGATACCAATAAAATATCCTGGCTCAGACCAATCTGGCGTGCGAGTTCGCTGGCCACTTCTTGACGATGGTTTTTACCCCATGCGTCCAATTTGGCCAGCTCTTCAACAACACTATTGATCACGGCCGGATGGTGGTTGGCATAGCTTCTTGAAGCCAGATAAAACTGGTGGTTACTCACATTGCCGCGACCATCGGCAATCAGACGCGCGCCAAATTGCTTTTCTGCCGTAGCGAAGAACGGGTCCCAAATTGCCCAGGCATCAACGCTGCCACGCGAAAATGCCGCAGGCGCATCGGAGGGAGAGAGAAATACCGGGGTGATATCACTGTATTTCAGACCCGCATTCTCAAGTGCCCTAACCAATAAATAATGAACATTCGATCCCTTATTCAAGGCCACACGCTTTCCCTTTAAATCTTTAACCGATCTGATGAGCGAGTTCTTGGGCACCACAATTCCCTCACCTTGCGGATCCGGTGGCTCATTGGCGATATACAACAAATCGGCCCCAGCAGCTTGCGCAAAGATCGGTGGCGTTTCTCCCGTCACACCAAAGTCCAGGCTGCCAACATTCATTGCCTCCAACAACTGAGGCCCACCAGGAAACTCAACCCATTTAACCTGGATACCTTGTACTGCCAAGCGCTTTTCCAAACTCCCCCGGGCCTTGAGCAACACCAAAGTGCCATATTTTTGATAGCCAATACGTAAAACATCAGGCGCCGGTTGCGCCATGGTTGGCAGCGAAATCACCAGAAACAATAAAGCCAGTAACCAGACCATCTGACGTCGGGCAGATAACACGAAACGCATGAGTCAATCCTTTCCAGCATTAACACTGAAGGGAGAGAGAAGCAGCAATCCCCCCCTTCAAACGGCAAACGGACCAAGCTTAATTCCAAGGATGCCGAGGCGGTGCCACGTCATTGAGGTAATAATTGCCGATATGGAAAAATTTCCAGCGCACCGGATCGTGCAAGGTATGCACGCGTGCATTACGCCAATGACGATCTAGGTTGTGTGCAATCAACGTGGCGCGGGTACCCGCCAATTCAAACAACTTATTCGTGGCTTCCAAGGCAATTTCCGTAGACAACACTTTCGCCTCGGCCGTCACCAGCGCAGCCGCCGTCACATTGGCTTCATTCGGCTCCGCCACGGCCAGATCAATCACATGACCGGCTTTTTCCAAAACCGCTTCGGCGGCATGCAAGCGGATCTCCAACTGGCCAATCGCAGCAATGGTAAACGGGTCCTCCGAGGCATGCTCCTTACCACTATCGAGCCACGGTCGGCTGAGTTCGCGGATAAACCGGATGGTGTCTTGCAGCGCCCCTTTGGCAATCCCTGTGTCAATTGCGGCTTGAATGATCTGAGAAATCGGACCGGCTGCAGTCGGGGTATCAAAAGCAGTAATCGGAAAATAACGACTCTTATCAACATGCAGATCTTCAATCCGTACCGAGCCTGATGCCGTGGTACGTTGACCGAAGCTCGACCAATCATTAATCACCGTCAGGCCAGGTGCATCACGATCAGCAAACACCAGCGCACCCTGCCCTTGTTCATTAACCGCCACAATCGGCACAATATGTGCAAGCAAAGCACCCGTGGTGTAGAACTTCTCACCGTTAACAATCACCTCATTACCACGTACCACGACCTTGGTTTCAAAGGCCGCAACGGTCTTGCTATTCAGTTCAGAAAAAGCATTACCAAAGCGATAGCCCTTGAGGACTAAAGAAAACAACGCTTGTTTCTGAGCTTCGCTACCATCGACAATAATATGTGCATTCAAAGACAGATGATTTTGTGTCACCTGTGCAATACTCGAGTCTGCGGCCGCAATGATTTTAATTACTTCCGCCACGGTGGCATAAGAGACTTCTGCTCCACCATATTGTTTTGGAACATTAATACCCCAAAGCCCACTCTGAGAATATAAATCTACTTCTTCTATTGGCAGAATACCTTCGCGATCACGCTTGCCCGATTCAATTTCAAATTGAACTGCTAATTGATGTGCGACAGCGATCGCCTCTGCATCAGACTTAATAATATGCGCAGGTGTAACTGGTCGCGGACGCGGATAAAATTTATCAGGAGAATTAACATGAGAAACTGATTTGGTTTTAGTTGCGGTAGTCATGCGCGCTCCTCGCTTAAGTGACAAATAGTCGATATTTTCGCGACCCATACTAGATTGGCCTAACGGGTCATCACCCAACAGAACAGCAACTATCGTGCCATATGCTAGAAATCAGACTGCATCGCCCCTATCACCCCGCAGTCCTTAAGAATTTATGGCCAATTTAGCCAGGAAGTCATACCAAAAGACTCAGCGCATGCATTGAATAACCTGGAGAAATAGTGATTCACCCACCATCATTACTTTTGGTTCTAAACATTTAATTAAATGTAATGACGCTATAATTCTGTTATAAAGTCACCAACACGATCTAACATCAAACCAGAACCTACTCTCTATTGCTGCCTCACCAGCACTTCAGCAGCACCGCTGTCTTTTAATCAGCAGTCATACGCATGACACACCCCTGAATACCAAGGCAAATCCTTATTTGTTATCACTGGCACGATTTCTGCTCTTGGATATAAAGAAACCACAGATTCATAAACCAGATTGTGGTTAATACAAAAATTCTAAGGATGAAATCATGAGCAAGAAAATACACTTCAATGCTTTTGAAATGAACTGCGTTGCCCACCAATCTCCAGGGCTATGGACTCACCCCCGCGATCGGTCATGGCAATATAAAGACTTAGAATATTGGACCGATCTGGCTCAAATTCTTGAACAGGGAATATTTGACGGTATTTTTGTGGCTGACGTATTAGGCGTTTACGACGTCTTCAACCACAGTGCCAACGATGCCTTGCTGGGTGCAGTACAAGTACCGGTGAACGATCCACTGCAAATCATGCCCCCCATGGCACAGGTCACCAAACACCTCGGATTCGGGGTCACGACTTCAATCTCGTTTGAACACCCTTATCCGTTCGCCCGCAGAATTTCTACGCTGGACCATCTAACCAAAGGCCGAGCAGGCTGGAATATTGTGACCTCTTACTTAGAAAGTGGGGCACGCAATCTTGGCCAAAACAATCAAGTAAACCACGATGATCGCTACGAAATTGCCGACGAATATCTAGAAGTGCTGTACAAGCTGTGGGAAGGCAGTTGGGAAGCCGGCGCGGTGATCCGCGACAAGGCTAGTGGGCGCTTTACCGACCCAAGTAAGGTGCATGAGATTCGGCATCAGGGCAAACATTTTCAGGTACCAGGGATTCATCTGTGCGAACCCTCGCCGCAACGCACACCGGTGCTATATCAGGCAGGGGCATCGACCCGTGGACGTCAGTTTGCCGCCGAAAACGCTGAATGCGTATTTGTTGCCGCGCCGTCTAAAACCATTCTCAAAAAATATGTAGCCGATATTCGCCAGCGCGCGGCAGCCGCTGGGCGCGACCCGAAGAAGATTCTGGTTTACACCCTGTTAACCGTCGTGGTTGATGCCACCGATGCCAAAGCACAAGCCAAAATTGAAGAATACAACCGCTATGCCAGTCAGGCGGGGGCATTAACCCTGGTATCGGGTTGGAGCGGTGTGGATTTTGCTCAGTTCAAGCCAGAACAACACATCAAATATATTCAGACCAATGCGATTCAATCCACCCTTGAAGCCCTGTCATCAGGCGACCCGGACCGGGTGTGGACCGTCAGCGAAATCGCCAAATGGAGCAGCATTGGTGGACTCGGCCCAGTGATCGTTGGTTCACCGAGCACCGTAGCAGACACCCTGGAGGAATGGGTAGCAGAAACCGATGTAGACGGATTCAACCTCGCCTACGCCGTGGCACATGAAACCTTTAGTGATGTCGTGGAGTTTCTGGTACCGGAATTACAACGCCGTGGCGTGTATGCCAGTGAGTATCAACCAGGCACCCTGCGCCAGAAGCTATTTGGCACGGGCGACCATCTGCCACCAGAACACCCAGGTAGCCAGTGGCGCGATCTAGCCCGGCATGAGGCCAAGCCAAACACCGGACACCAGCTAGAAATCGCTTGATCCAGCTGAGAAGGATAGGTCATATGATACAAATTCAACATTTGTGCAAAAGCTTTGATCTGCCCAATGGTCAAGTCGCAGAGGTGCTTAAGCATATTGACCTTGAGGTGCCAGACCGTTCGATTACTGCCGTGATCGGCCCAAGCGGCGCGGGTAAAACCACCTTATCCCGCTGCATCAGTCTGCTAGAAAAACCCTCTAGCGGTTCGGTATGGGTGAATGGCACAGATTTGTCCGTACTAACAGGTAGCGCACTACAACGTGCCCGGCGCTCAATAGGAACCATTTTTCAATCCTCCGCGTTATTGCGCCGCAGAACGGCAGCAGAAAACATTGCCTTGCCACTGGAATACCTTGGGGTGATTCCATCCGAGATCCGTGCACGCTGCCAGGCATTACTCGACAAGGTAGGCCTACCGGACAAGGGCGATTTCTACCCGGATCAGCTGTCGGGAGGTCAACGGCAACGAGTGGGCATTGCGCGGGCGCTGGCATTGCACCCACAGGTATTACTCGCCGATGAGGCGACCTCAGGGCTGGACCCTGAAGCCACCGAATCGATTCTGGATCTGCTCAAACAACTGCGTGACGAGTTTGGCTTATCCATCATCCTGATCACCCACGAAATGGATGTGGTACGCAGCGTAGCCGATAACGTCGCGGTGATAGCGGCCGGGCGCATCGTGGAACAGGGACGAGTACGCGAGCTGATTGCCAACCCACAATCTCAGATTGGGCGCCAGCTATTGCCGATCAAGCCAAGAGAGCGGCAAGTCCAAGATCAGCTATTGCTTGAAGTCACCTATAGCGCACACGCGAGTGTACCGGAGGATTGGATCAGTCTGATCGCAGAGCGCTTACAGACCCGGGTTAGCTTGCTTGGAGGCAGCATCGAACAGATCGATGGCCGCCTGTCAGGACGCGTGCGCATTGGACTCAGTCTTGAAACCAACGACGAAAACACGATTGAGAGTCTTCAAACCTACCTGAGCGGCCTGGGCCTGATCGCACGCTGGGAAGCGTCGCATCACGCTACGCGCAGGGTCACAACGGAGCCGGCATAATGAGTCTGATTGACAGCCATAGTGTCGTTCTCGGCAACGACACCCCCTGGACCCAGGTACCCGATCTACTGTTACCGGCTTATGGCGAAACCTGGAGCATGGTGGCACTGGTGATGCTGTTGGTCATCTTGATTGGGGGTGCACTCGGCATTTTGCTATTCAATACCGCCGCGCGCGGCTTGTTTGCCCACAGTACGCTCAACCGCATCATGAGTTGGCTAGTGAATATGGGCAGATCGCTGCCTTTTCTGGTGTTGATGGCCGCGATTATCCCTGTCACCCATTTCATCACCGGCACCACCATCGGGATTCCCGCCGCCATCGTGCCGATGGTGGTGGCTGGCACGCCCTTCTTTGCCCGGATTGTCGAAAATGCCTTGCGCGATCTAGCACCAGAAGTCACCGCCGTCGGGCTAGTCTCGGGAGGATCAACCTGGCAAATCATTATGAGCACCCAGATCGCCGAGGCCCTGCCCAGTCTAATAGCGGGCGCCACACTCAACCTCATTTCAATGATCGAGTATTCGGCAATTGCCGGCACCATCGGTGCTGGCGGAATTGGCTATCTGGCAGTGGTCTATGGCTATCAACGCTTTGACCACCACATCATGATCGCCACCATTTTAACCCTGATTGTCACCATCCAATTGGTCCAGCTAGTCGGCGACAAGCTGGTTGCCCTGCTGTCTCGCCCCTAAACACTCAAGGAAAAATATGTCAAACCTCAATCAACCATTTCAACTCAGGCAACGCAGAACATGGCCCTGGCTAGTCAGCGCTGCAACACTAATTCTGTTGATTGCCGCCACGATTATCTATACCAGGACCAGTGCCGCGCAAAGTGCACCGTTCAGTTCCACCCTGAAAGTACACTTTGAACCGGCAATGGCAGGTGAACAGCGTCTGATTGAATACGTCGCCAAAAACATTGCACCAGATTATGGAATCAAACTGCAAGCGGTGGGATTGCAAGATGGATCCCAGGCAGACCGTGCTGTTGCCGAGGGCAAATATGCCGCAACCATCTATCAGCATCAGTGGTGGCTCAAGCAAGTAGTCGATGCCAATGGATTTGCGCTCAAACCGGTTCAGCCGGTGTTTCAGTGGAGCTTTGGCCTGTATTCATTGCGCTATAAAAACATCCAGCAACTGCCTGATGGCGCAACGATTGCCGTTCCCAATGATGGGGCAAACCAGGGCCAGGCACTCTGGTTGCTACAACGCATCGGCCTCATTGGCTTGAAACCCGGCATTGAACCCCGAGTCGCTAAACTGCGCGACATTGGCGCGAATCCCCACCACTATGTATTTAAAGAACTCGATTTATTGTCGATGCCACGGGTACTGGACTCCGTCGACATCGCAATCGGCTATGTATCACAATTTGATGCCGGAAAAATTGCCCGTAGCTATGGCATCCTGTTCCCCCCGGCCCCACTCACGTTTGCGTCACAGTTGGTCGTCGGCAGCCAGTTTCTAAACGATCCACAGATCATCAAACTGCAGCAAGCCTTTGCCGACCCACGCGTCAAACAATACCTGGCCAGCACCACCGACCCACTGGTTAAAGACGTACTCACCCCAGTCTCAGATAAATAAGCAGATCCAGCCCAACCGTAACCGCAATCAAGGTTACAGCAGGCGCAAAAAACAGCCCCACCGGAGCAAATCCAGTGGGGCTGTTTTCATGATTCAGAACCACCACACCTAAAGCAGTAAAACTACACTAGACCGATCCAGATCGGTCGCCCGCTCGCTGCAACTACAATCAAAAAAGACCCTTGGCACTTTGCTACCAGCAAACTGTTACAAAGCGTGTGTCAATCGCAGAAAACAAGGTGTCACTAAACGTGACAGTCCGATGCAAAACAGCAACTTATGATTGTATCAATCTGACTAGCAATCAATAGTACAACCTAAGCATGAAAATCTATCTATTTGATATCTAAATAGAGTAATCATCCGAAGGTCTAGCCCTGTATCCCCCCTGCCATCAATGCTGGGGAAACGAGCTAAAGCAGACCTTTAAGCCGTTAATGTAGGCAAAAAAAGATACATAGAGGTGAACCATGATTGTCAGAGAAATTAGACCCAATGTGTATTCGTTTAGCGCGCTAGATTGGGACAGAAAACTTTTTGATGAACTGGTCCCCTTGCCCGAAGGCACCAGCTACAACGCTTACCTGATCAAGGGTAGTGAAAAAAACGTATTGATCGACACCGTCCATCCATCGATGACAGAAGGCTTCATCAAGGCACTCAAAAGCCTGGGCCTGGAGCACTTGGATTACATCATTTGTAACCATGCCGAGTTGGATCACGCAGGGAGCATTCCTGCGGTGCTTGCAGCCTTCCCAGAAGCCAAGGTGATGGCTAACGCCAAATGCCGTAGCCTGCTGGTTGCCAGCCTTAATCTTCCGCGTGAAATTTTTGGTCTGATTCAGGACAACCACACCCTGTCCCTGGGTGACTCCTCATTGCGCTTTATGTGGATGCCCTGGGTTCACTGGCCAGATTCAACCGTCACCTATCTCGAACCAGAGAACATTCTGTTCACCTGTGACTTTTTTGGTGCCCACCTCGCCAGCTCAGACCTGTTTGCCAGCGATGAGGCACGCGTAGAGCGCGCCGCACGCACCTATTACGCCGAAATCATGATGCCTTACCGCAAATATGTGAATAAGCATCTGGCCCGGCTAGAACCAGAAAACATCTCGATGATTGCCGCCAGCCACGGGCCAGTCTATGCCCGCCCGGCATTCATTCTCGACCTATACCGGCGTTGGGCCGGCGACGCGCCCCGCCCCGAAGTGATCATTCCCTATCTCTCCATGTATGAGAGCACCAGCACCATGGTCGCCTATCTGGTCGATAAGCTGATGGAACAAGGCATGCGCGTGCAGCCATTCAACGTGGTTGATCTGGATACCGGACGCTATGCTTCGGCGCTGGTTGAAGCCTCAACCCTGATCTTTGCTTCACCCACCGTATTGGATGGCCCGCATCCCGCCATGGCCAGCGTGGCTTATCTCACCAATGCACTAAAAGCCAAGGCCAAGTTCGCCGGCATCATTGGTTCTTATGGCTGGGGAACCGCCATGCCCGACAATCTGCGGCCTTTGCTCTCAAATCTAGAAGCCAACTGGTTCGACCCAGTGATTGTCAGTAGCACCCCCAAAACCGATGACTATAGCGCGCTCGACCGGCTGGTTGGCGAAATTTGCCTCGCAAACAACGCCATCCCCGAATCGATGGACGGCATCGGCTAACACTTTAACTAATGATCAATTGATCAATGATTCTCTCAGGAGTAGAGCAGCATGAAACGGCAACAAGAAAATTTTGACGCGCGCGCCATGCGTGACCGATTGGACGTTAACCAACATGATTTTTGGGGGGCAATAGGCGTGACACAATCAGGAGGCTCGCGCTATGAAAATGAGCGCCGCATGCCCAAACCGGTCGCCGAGCTGGTGCGTCTGCACTATGACTTGGGAATTGACACCCGCAAGATCAACGACCGCAATGCCGCAGCGATTCGCGCCATTCTGTCGGGAGAAATGGATGCAGAAGCGCTGTTAAGCCGAGCCGACCAGGCGCGTGCTTTAATCGCCAGTCTGGATCAAGTGGCCACCAACGCTAGCGCACTGGCGCGACACGCATAGCCACAAACGCAATCCGATTAGTGACAGCGAGGCGGCCCCCCGCCTCGCCTAGTCCTATAATCGTCAACATTTTTTTACATAGAGGCTTCACATGTCCCACCTTTACGAAATTCCAGACACGGCAGCCGCCATCGCCGCCCTCAACGCTGCACACGCAAATCGGCTTATTCCTCTCGACGAAGAATAAGTCAGCCAGTCCGGTACACTACGGCCTTACCCTGCAGCGCCAGTCTTGACGACAAAGCCCCCCAAAAAAACGCCGCCCTTCAAGACTGACAAAGGGTGAATATCGTCGTGGCGTTGCCCACGGCAGTGTTGCATTGCCGCCATCTTATTTGGCCGATTCGCTCCAGGGCTACTGACCGTCATCGTCACTGGCCCATCTTCCCCATAGACATTCCATGGTCCGCGGCTGCGCGCACCGAGGAGGTGTGATATAACGTGTGTTTTATGTGTTTCATATATTATATTCAAATAAAATATATGAAACACATTGTTAATTAATACAAATAATAATTTTGACCTTTAAACTAACATGACGACGAAATACTCAATCGAGCAGAATGCTGCCCTAGTAGATAAGCTGTTGCCAGTGCTGTTTTTCTTTTCTGGGTTTCCCGCACTGATTTATCAACTTACCTGGCAGCGCGCGCTGTTTGGTATTTTTGGTGTCAATATCGAATCGGTGACGATTGTAGTGGCAGCCTTTATGCTCGGGCTGGGGCTAGGCTGTATGGCGGGGGGTTGGTTGTCACAGCGGCGTGGTATCGCTTTGCTACTGTTGCTGGCGTGCATTGAGTTGACTACTGGCGCCTTTGGCCTGGTGTCGCTACCCGTGTTCCGCGCCGCAGGTACGGCATTTCTGGCTCTGTCACTGCCCGCAACTGCAGCCCTGGTCCTGCTGCTCATACTGCTGCCGACCTTGTTGATGGGAGCCACTTTACCGCTGTTAGTCGGTTATTTAGCGCAACGCCGTGGCAATGTGGGAATGGCAGTAGGCCAACTTTACTATGTCAATACCCTGGGAGCCGGGATGGCATGTATTGTTGCCACCTTCGTCTTGTTTCCCTTTCTCGGCATGCAAAGTTCAATACTGGTGGCGGCGACAATTAATGGCTCGGTCGGTGTCGGTGCCCTGTTAGTACACTTCCGCATGCGCGGCGAGCCACTAGGCCAGACGGCCTACCACCATACAATTGCCGAGACCCCTCGCTTGCGACTGGCTTTTCCGCCAGTGCTCGGGCTTGCTGCAATGGGTGGTTTTGTTGCCCTGTCTTATGAGCTGTTCTTTTTTCGTGTGGCCTCATTTCTATCCGCTGGAGCCGCACCGGCGATTTCTTTAACGCTGGCGATTTTTTTGATCGGACTAGCCTCTGGCTCGCGTACCGCAGCCACTTACTGCCAGGAGGGCTATACCCGCCGCACGCTGATGCATAGTGCGGCTTCACTTCTGCTAGCTAATCTATTGGGTTTTCTGTTTTTACCACTGGTGGCTAACGCCGGTCTTATCCACAGCCGGGCACTACCTGGTGTGGCTCTAGTGCTGATTTTTTTCTTGGCACGCTTCTGGGGGATTCTGCTGCCGCTGTTGGCCGACTTGGGTATTACCCCAGACGACAAAGCCGGCCTGCGTACCGGGCAGGTTTACCTGGCGAATATTATCGGCTCGACCCTGGGCGGAATCTTGACTGGCTTTGTCCTGATGGATGATTTAACGCTGGCACAGTTGTCGGCATTCTTGCTGCAGGCCGGGGTGATATGTACGGTGCTACTGTTATTGGCTTTCCCCTTGTCGCGTCGAGCGCGCATCGGCAGCCTGGGCACAGCACTACTCCTATGCTTACTGGCGGGGCCATTGGCCGAGTCGCTGAACTCGCATACCTTAGAAAAATTGCAACAGAAAATCCCGGGCGCTCCACCATTGGCATTGGTGATGAGCAATGAAAACCGTAGTGGCATTATTACCGTTGACCGTGATGGAGCGATCTACGGCAATGGCGCCTATGACGGCCACTTTAATACCAGCCTGGTACACGATAACAATTTTATTGTGCGTCCCTACGCCCTGAGTTTGTACCACGCAGCGCCACGCCAGGTATTGATGGTGGGCTTATCCTCTGGCTCTTGGGCGCAAGTGATTGCTAACAATCCAACCGTTACACACTTGACGGTGGTGGAAATCAATCCGGGCTATACCAAGCTGATTGCGCAACGCCCCGAAGTCGCTTCGTTATTACAAAACCCCAAAGTCACCCTGGTGACCGACGATGGTCGTCGCTGGCTGCGCCGCCATCCGCAACAGCGCTTCGATGCCATCGTAATGAATACCACCTTTTTCTTCCGCGCAAATGCATCAGACCTCTTGTCGAGTGAAAATTTGCGCATCATGCAACAGCATCTATTACCCGGTGGCACCCTATTTTATAACACCACCAATTCTCTCCGGGTACAGCGAACCGCGTGTGAAGTGTTTCCTTATGGTATGCGTCTGCATAACCATATGTTGGTGTCTAATTCGCCGATCAAGCTGGATTTTCAACGCTGGAAACAGATCCTGTTGCAGACCAAAATCGATGCGCACCCGGTGTTCGACTTACGTCAAACAGCCGATCGCCAGGTACTGCAGGATCTGATGAAACTGGAACAAAGCAATAGCAGCAAGCGCTACGGCGCGCCGTTCTTCGAGTCCTGCTCTTCGCTGTTACAGCGAACCAAGGGTTTAGCTCCCGTAACAGACGACAATATGGGTAGCGAATGGCGCTACTATTTAGGGAGTGAATGAGTAAGCGCTTACCCACACCCTAGTATTAGGAACCCAAGCCAGAACCAGTGGCGCCACGCGTTACATCGCATGGTGCCACTATGGCAAAGTTGGCCGTCACAACCCCGCAGCGATCTGCCCGGTGACCCAGCCCTGCAGTTGCCCCAGTCGATCAAGCGCCATTTTGCAGGTCTCGTAATTCCCAACCACCACCGGTAATGCTGCGCGCGCGCTCACCGGCTTACCGATCACTGCCAGCTTTGGCGCTGGAAGCATCAACTGTGCTGGAGGGGTCGGGACTGCGCCCGATTGCAGCGGCGTCGTGGAGCTGCACCCATTGAGCATCGAGTAAGCAATCAACACCAGCACTACCGTCGGTTTTCTGTACATATTTCAGCACCTCATCATGAATTGTTCGATAAACAATCCGGGTTTTCTCAGCCTGGGCCGTCGCGCTGGCATCAATTTTGGCCGTCACGGCATCTTGCCGGTGAACACTCACCACCTGTTTTCCTGCCTGGGTCGCCACAGCTCGACTCTGGATTGCATCAGAACGCCAGCCACGTACCAGCCAGCCAACGGCAAAAGCCAAGCCCAACAGAACAACTAGCGCAAGTGCTTTGAGCCAATCAGGTACTAGCATTATTTCCTCCCAGCTTTTTCCCAAGGCCAAGACCAGTAATCAGCGCCCCGGCACCAATCCCGTAGCCCTGCAGATCAAACGGTTTGCCATTGGCCACCGCGTAAACCTCTAACCCCAGCCCAACAATGAAAGCCATGGCCCCCCAGAGGTAAGCTGGCTCAAGCGTGACGTTGTCGTCACCAGTCAAGATCTCAATGAGTTTTTTCATTTACACTCCCGCAACAAAAAGCCGCCCGAAGGCGGCTTTAAATTATTCACATTAATGTGGGTAACGCAGTGGACGAATGCATACAACCCCGGTGGGGTCTGGCGATCAGGCCACGCTCACTTTTTGAGCAGCCTCAAACCGCGATTGGCGCAATGGCCCATTATTCCCTGCGCAGGGTGGCTGGCCATTGATGGCACGGGTAATGGCAGCAAAACGCCCCGAATCAGCCAGGCTATTACAGCCATGCAGATCAAAGAACCAAGCCGCAGCAACCGCCGCATTCTCTGGCAACTCAAGCAACTCCGGCTGTGCGACCAAGTCCAGGCCAATCGCCTTGCCACACACGGCATAATTGTCGTGAAAGGTAATCTGGATCAGGGATCGGCCCCGATACTTAAACCCATCGCCACTCGCCTCGCTGCCATTGCCAAAACGGTTGGCGTATACATTATTGGCAATCTGCTGTGGCTTACGCGCAAGACCAAGCGCCAAGGCATTCGGTGCGCCCCCCGCTTTCCCTGTGTTCGAATAGCGGTTAGGCCAGGTATTAGCCAGGCCCTGCGCACTGTAATTCAGGTTCTCGACCAAGGCAGTGAGTTGCGCTGACTCAACCCCAATCTGAGACAAAAAAGCCGCGATGCGCTGAGACGTATTGATATGAAACCGGGAACAAGCATCAGATAACGGCCCCTGCCATGCCACAGAGGCAGAGGGAGTACAGCCAGTTCCGGCAACGATTAGTTTTGTGTCAATCATTTTGGAGACCCTCCATGTATAGCCCCCCAGATAATCGCCACGGAAGATCCAAGACCCACCACCCATTTCACGATCGTGCCTAAAATCTGCATCATCCGCAGCCCCGCCTCCAGCGTGTCCGCAATCTCGGCCAACCGCAGCAGCCGCTCTTTTTGCTCTTCCGTAATCTCGCCCACGGTTAGCCCTTTCTTGGCATAAAAAAAACCGCTCGGGGCGGTCGTGAATAAAAAAACCAGCTAGATGGCAGGTTTATAAGATCAGAAGTTCACACATAGTCATTCCTTGCTGTGCTTAGGTTTGCGGGGTAAAGACATGGTCAGGGTATCAACCGAACTTGATACCCTGGCCACGGGAAGAGAGACTAGAGATAGCCTCTATGCTGGTTTAGAACTTAATAAAGAAGTTAACCGCCAAGTTCTTCATGCGGGTTTCAGATGCGCCTGAGTAACTGGCAGAGATACCTGTTCCACTAGCATTGGTTGGGCCGGACGTGGTAAAGGTATAATCAGGTCCTCCCCCTATGGTGCTGTTATACCCCACCCCACTGAAACCATAGTTCTTATATCCTCCCCCCGGTGCCATCATTCTGAGGGTATGACTATGGCCCGGATCAGATATCGATACGGCATGCGAAGCAATTGCATCCGACTGATAACTACCCAGTGCTCGGCCTGAATCAATATCACGTCCACTGTCCGCACCACGCAGAACCAAGCCACGAGCATCAGGAATATTAAATGTGGACGAACCATCACCTACCCCGTATGCAGTGCCAATAGCCGTAAATAGCGCCGCGTAGTCACTGCGTGATACTGCATTACCATTACAAAGCAAATAACCAGATGGAGCAGCAGCGCAAGCACTACTGATAATGGTACCGGTTGGGTTGGACGCTACTTTGGCTGCGGCTGCGGCTGCAACTGCCGTTGCAGTATCAATAGCCGCCTGTAATTGCCCAAGATTGACGGCTTGTTCATTCGCAACTGCGTTGGCCACACTAAATGTTTGGCTGGCATTACCTGCCAATGCAGCCAGTGCAGCGGCAAGGTCGCAGAGCGCAACCCAGGCACTATTGTCAGCATTACGTTGCTTTAACTTATTGCTACCGGTATCCGCCCACAGTGCATAAGCACCTGGACCAGTACCCGGATCCGTTGCACCCGCATTCAGCGTAGAGATTGCCGCTAGTGCAGCATCCACATCCTTGGTCATGGCAATGCCGGTTACCGTGCTGGCTTCAGGTAAAACGATAGAAGCTTGTGACATACATTCTCCAAAAAAATAGCCGCATACGCGGCTGGGTTGATCCTGCTAAATAATCGTATAAAAAATAATGGGTGCCCCCTATCCCCGTGCCATCTCTCGATACGGGGACACTAAATCTCGCTGAAGTCGTCCTTTACTTGAGTCCCGTTTAGGTCAATTCTGATTCAGTTTTAGCTTCCGTAATCTTGCCCATGGTTAGCCCTTTCTTGGCATAAAAAAACCGCTCTAGGCGGTCATATATAATAAAACTATGTATGGGCTAGGACTTATACCGGGCTATCAGGCCATGTTATTTTTGATGGAAACCCCGATTGCAGACTGATATCGCGTAACGCCTGGCGGTAGGTTTTTACCAATGTCAACTTTGCCGCTGCAATCGGATAGTCAGGCATGACCAAATAGTCAGTCTCGGCAATCAGTTCGTCACGATGCAGTCGCGCTTCTGCGGCAAGTTGCGCCTCAGTTGGCGCTGGTGCATCGGTTAGTATTGGGCTGCCGTTTGCATCGGATGAAATGACTTGACCCGTTACCTGCCCCGCTAGCAGGGCTTGATGCTGCTCAGCAGTAATCGTGACAGCATCAGTTGGGATAACAGTGTTAATCGCAGGATCGTAGAAACCGCCCGTTGATTTTGAGTAGCGCATGTGAATCTCCTAGTATCCAACTGCGATGTAATAGCCAGCACCAGCGGCATTTGCTGGATTCCAAGTAAATGACGAGGTATTAATGATTGAAGACCGCGCGACGGAGGTTCCACTTGAAATAACGGAGGTGGCCAACGAAATGAACGCATTAGGGAACGTTACTGGTAGCGTCACTGTCACGCCTATTGAGGATGGGCATTGACCCATCTGTACAATCCACCCATTCGGAAGTTGAAAGTAGCCAGGGGAACTTTTCAAGTAAGATGGGCCACATACCATCGATCCGCCCATTGCACTCCAAGAAGTGCCGTCGAAGACAAAGATACCAGTCTGGCCCACTGGCATTGAAATTGATGTGCTAGTGCTACCAATTCCTGAATTTATACCCCCCGCCAAAGTAACTGCACCAGATGATAAATTCCATAAGGTTAGCGTTGATCCTGAGGGAACGGTGCCAGCGGCAGGTAGGGTAATAGTGATTCCGGCAGTTGTAATCTCAAAAAAGCCATTCATCTGGCTAAGTGGAATTGCGCCAGATGCGGTAATGCCATATCCACCGCTTAGGGCTCCAGCCTGTGCAATTGTCACCCCCTTCGCCGGATTCAATAACACCCACTTACTCAGCGTGGCATCCCACTGCAGTGTGATCCAATGCCCGGCACCAGCAATGTCGCCAGCAACCAACGCCTGATTTGCGCCCTTCACAATGGAAGCCACTGCAACCACCCCACTATTCGGCGTAAAGGTCGGTGCGGTCGTAACATTGGCAGCAGTCGCGCGCACGGTCAGGGTGGTGGTAGCGCTTGCCAAGGTGGTGCTGGTGATTGCAGGGGAAAACGCCGCAACAATGGCATCGGCGGTACCAGTGGCAATCGCAGAGGTATACAGGTCTTGTTGGAGGCCGATTTTACTGGCGAACGCGTTAGACACCGCACCATTAATAGCGGCCAATAAATTGGCTTTGAGCGTAGCCGTGGTGCCGTCATCGATTGCAGCCTGCCCGCTCTGGTCGACAATAAAGGCCGCCAGAACCGCCGACATAATCGACGACTGCCGCCATACCTTATTCATCTGCAGACTGCGCGCTACTCCAGATGAAAATCCAGTTCGCAACAGCGCCAGCGCAGCATACTCGCTCTGGGGACTGACATTGGCGTCTGGCGCCGTGGCAAACGGCAAAAAATCATTTTGAGGCATTACACATCTCCTGCGCGCTACGTGCCGCTAATCGCAGATTGGTCAGCTACGTAGGCATAAAAAATCATGGGTTAACTAAATCAAGGCAACAACAGACAACCGATGGATAACGACGGGTAGATGAAAGCTATGCAGGCAGACCAATAGCAATATCAGGGATCGCCAGAGCAAGTCACAACATCGGACGCGGTCATAAAACAATTGTGGCGGTGAGCACTAGGCCGACCGCCACAATAATACCCAACAGGTTTATGCTTATCTGAACAACTCTGGCCAGTCGATTTTGGTTGGAAATCCCGCCTGTAGACTGATATCTCGCAGGGCCTGACGGTAGGTTTTCACCGCAGTTAGTTTTGTCACGTCGATTGGATAGTCAGGCATGATTAGATAATCAGTGTCTAAGATCCGTCTGTCTCGATCCGAGCGAACCGCTGCAGCTAGTTGTTCAGTTGTCTGGGCGGGAGGATCTATTAGGATGGGGTGTCCACTAGCATCCGCAGAAATAATTTTCCCGATGGATTGCCCACGCAGTAGTGCCATGTGTTCATCAGCTGTAATTTCTACAGCGTCTGTTGGAATATCAGTTCCGTGGATAGCTAGATCGTAGAAGCCACTGGTTGATTTTGAATAAAACATAATTTCTCCTTAATACCCAATGGCAAGCCAACGAGCCGTTACGATTCCAGAAGATCCGGAGTTGTTAGTGATCGCTAAGGTTGCATTGGTGTTAGACCACACACCGACCGAGTAAACATTCGCATTTAAGGACGGAGTATTCGGAGTCGCGTATGCCGCAAAACTTGCGTTCGGGAACGCAATTGGATACGTGATAACAAGCGAGCTGGCTTGAGCGATTACCCCGCTCAAACCCCACTGAATAATTAGCCCGCTCGGTAGCTTCTGATAACCAGGAGTAGCAAGTGACGCAGCACCATTCCCACCAACAACTGACCATGAGGCCCCATCGGTTATCAGGGTGAAGCTATTCCCACCCGGCAGCGTGATGGACGGTGTATTGACCAAACCGAGGTTAATACCCTGCCCGGCTGCTGCAGCAATAGTGACGGCAGAACTAAGGTTGTTATAAAAAGGGAAGGCGGCGGCGGCGATGCCAGTAGTTGATGGCAGTGTAATCGTGCAACCACCCGCGCCGGGGCTGGTTTCGACAAACGAGCCCGCTTGAGCCTGTGTCAGTGTCACGTTACCGGTGACATTGACCACGCCAGCATAATTGCCAAGCAACCCTCGGACCTGACCCAAATTCACCGCATGCCCCGACTGGGTAGCCACTGGAGTCTGAATCGCCCCTCCTTGGCTTTCAAGCAATACCCATGCGCCATTTCCACTATTTAGCGAGGTCGCTACCACCCACACAAAGGTTGCAATACCGACCGCCAGTTCTCCCCCCTGTAACGCGGCAAGCGCACGACCATAGATCGGTTTTGCATCAAGGCCATCAACGCTCAGGGTCGATGCCCCTAGATTTGCGTGGCCGATGTTGACGCGTAATAGCAGCCCTGACGCCTGTGGCAATGTGCTCAGCGCAGGGGTATTGGCAACCACGTAAGCGCCAGCGCTACCGGTGTCGTTCAAGATTGGCTGAGTACGCGCAGCCGCGCGAATCGCCTGCAACAACGAAGCTTCAAGCGTTGCGGTTGACCCATCATCAATTACTGCCTGCCCGCTCTGGTCAACAATAAAGTCTGCCAGCACCGCCGACATAATCGACGACTGCCGCCATACCTTATTCATCTGTGGGCTGCGCGCCACTCCGGATGCAAACCCGGCTTTCAACACGCCGAGCGTGGCATATTCGCTCTGCGGGCTTACATTGGCATCTGGTGCCGTGGCAAACGGTAAAAAATCATTTTGAGGCATTACACATCTCCTGCGCGCTATGCGCCGATAACTGTCGCTTGCTCTCTAGCGAAGGCATGAAAAAACCGCCACGCGGGCGGTTAAGAATCTTCAACAATGGCGCTACTGGCTTAGTCATAAAGGGCTCCCGGTGCTCACCACCCCAAATACCCCGTCGTCAAAACCGGCAATCGCGTCTGATTGAATATCAAAGCCAAACAGCGCCCCGTCTGCCGTGCTGGTGATGTAATAGGCAATGCGTACCGCGGCTGGTTTGACCGACAGATAACCATTGATCAGTAGCGCACGCATGATTGGGGTTGGCATTTTTCCAGACAGGCCAATAGTCATCGACATGTCTTGGTGGTCCTCAAGCACCACCAGCGTGCCATCGCTAAACACCTGATCGAGCACGCTACGCGCGCCCTGGTTGCTACCATCCCAATGGTTAGCTGCAATCTTGGCACGCAGCACAGCACGGTAGGTTTCATCATCCAGTAGCGAGATACCTGAATCAGGGTCATACGGTCCTTGCCACACCCCCTGGTCCAGTCCCACGCCATCGAAATCCAGCGAGTAGTACACCCCCTGAAGAGTCACCCTTACCCGGCGGCTGATTCCTATGCGTACGCCCAGCGCATCCAGTTGCACCCCCACGGCCTGGTCCAGATCAAAAGCCGCGCTTAAGCTGCGTGCCTGTGCGCCAATAGCCGCAAACGGCTGGGTGGTTTCATACACCATCTGGCCAAATTTTGGCTTGTCGACATGCCAACCGGCGATCAAGTCAGTGTATTGATTGCTGTCACTCATACCGTCACCACCAGATGTACATTGGCCAGTTGGCAGGATGCGGCAGCATTAAACGGCACAATAATATCTCCCGTTCCCAAGACGCCGTCGCCCTGTGCCATTTGTACGTCGACCAGCTTGTAATAAGCGGATCCGGCCCCCCCGCCTAAACGCGCAGGTAGATATAAATCGGTCAGGGTCACATCGTCGCCAATCCGTAGCGAGTTGATGTAGTCGACAATCGCCTGCTGAATCTGCTCGCCAATGCTAACCGCATAGCCATCTAAGGCGCGGATGCTGACCTTGACCAACACCGGCACATCGGCAGGCCGGGAAAAGCGCACGAATTTGGGCACGCCGTAGCCATCATTCACGCTCAGCGTGGTGCTGCCATAGGTGCCGCTCCCTGGGCTCTTTTTCAGCAGAATCGCCGAAGCTACTGCATTGGCATCCCCGCCCTCAACCACCAGGGCGATTGTGTGTGCTGGAATCCCATTGCTATCCATCTGATCGGTATCGTTTTCTAGTCCACCCAATCGGGTGACACCAGCTAAAGCCTCAATCGCGGCCTTGATACCATCCAAAACCGACAACGATGGCGACGCCACCGATTGTGTCTGGCGGATGCGCAGTGCGGCATCCGACTCAATCGGTTGGCCCACACTCGCTGGGGAAGGGTTCAACACGCTTTGCCACCCCAGGGTCGGCGTGGCGATTTTAGAAATGCTGCCACTTTCTGCACTGATCGCACCCTGTGTCGCGGCCCAGGCGGTGACGGTAATCTCGCCACTGGTAGGCACGGTCACACTGGTAGGCAGCTGCCATTGATTGTTCTGTTCATCGGTCACCATGCCGTTACTAATCGTGGTCCCGGCCTGGCCAACAATTCGCAGATCCACCGACGAGTAGCTGGCACTATTACGTTTAATGCCATTAATCTTGACGACACTGGACAATCCTTCTCCGGCGGCCGTGGCGGGAGAAAAACTGTTCCAGACACTGGTAATCGCTGCGTTGGCATCGTTGATCGCTGCCGCGATAATCGCCACCCACTGGCCATCGGCGCTGTCGTTATCCAGATTAACGTCGTCGCCATAGATACTGGTGAATTTTCCCTTCAACTCGGCCAGCACCTCGGTATAAGAAGGCACCTCAACACCGCTATTGGTAATTTGTGCAATTAGGGCCATTTAGAAACTCACTGTGGTTAAGGTTTTCCCGTAAACCGTATCCAGCGTGGCTGTCACGCTGACCCCACGGCTATCGGAATCAAAAGAAGAGTTGTAGTCGGCAATCTGCGTCACCCCAGTGGTGCCCAACAAACGCTTACGGATAATGGCGTCGTACAGGCCGAAGGTCCGTTCTCCCAGCACCTTGCTGTCGTAGGGCATGCCATCGCTGGAGTCGGTAAACCAGCTTCCGCTATGCAAGGCCATTCTGGTCTGGGCAGACTGGGCGACCGCTTCAGGCACATCGACCAGATAATCTGATCGTCCCGCACCAAACACCACGTCGCCATTCACATCCATTTTTCGTGTACGCATAAAAAAAGCCAGGTTTCCCCGGCATCCTTTCGTATCTGCTTAATCAGTTGGGTGCGGTTGTATTGCCCCCACCGCTTTGAATCCCGCCATGGGTATGCGACTTGAGACTCTTGCCCGCGCCCACGACATCGGTATCGGCATTGATGGTTCCGCTGGTATGCAGATCGCCACTGAGCGTGGCGGCTGCGCCGCCACTATTATTGCCCTGCATACCGCCGTTGTAGGTCAGTAGCTGTTGAACCGTGGCATTTTTATCCACCACCAAGTCCCCGCTGAGCGTGACCGTCGGGGCGGTAATATTGACCCCGCCAGGCGCGACAATATTTACAATCTGACTCGCTGGGTTCAGTTCAATAAAGGTCGACCCGTCATCGCTACGCAGTTGCACACTATCACCACTAATGCCTGCGATTTTTTTCGCCTGGGATTGCGGCCCTATCAGCGCAAAACCATCGGATAGATCATGCTTACGCATTTCCATCGGCAGCTGTATCCCGCCAGATTGCCACCAGGCATCAATACAACGTGAGGCAAAAACCACCAGACACTCATCGCCGCCCTTTACGGGAAACGTCAGGGTCGCGCCGCCACCTCGCGGAAACACCACCGGAACATCTAGCAACAAAGGCAGATTCACGGCTTTTCGGGTTCCGTCAGGCTGGATGACCACCCCCTGGATCGCGGGTTGAATCTTTGCCGTGACCGCACTGGCGTTAAAAGACTGCACAATGCCAGGCAAGGCGGTCCAAAGCCCGGCAACGGTCGCATCCAGTGCCAGTTGCAAAGCCACCTGCGGATCGTTCAGGCGTTGTTCAATTGAAATGCTCATGATGGATTGTCCGCTGCGTTACTGGCCGCATTACTGAGTTTTTCAAGATCGGCGTTGATGTCGACACACTCTAAAGTGGTGTACCAGTCATTAGCACGGGTATCGCCAGTATGGATGGCTTTGAGCACCTTGTAGAATCCGCTGGTTTGGGTGGTGGCACTTTCCTGCCCCTGAATGTCGTCGTTTTCCAACTTGATAATCGAGGCAACCGTGATCTCTGGATTCAGCAGGCAGGTAACACTGACCCCGCCGGCGGTACGCACGGGCATACTAATCAAGCCGGTACCGCTGTTTATCACGGTGGCTTGCTGGATGCTGCTGGCAATACCATTATTAGCAACGCAGACAAAGGCATTGTTTACATAGCCCCATTGCAACTGATGGGTATCGGCAAACAGCTGGGCATAATCCCGCGCCATGCCATACATCACCTTGCCTCGCGGCAGGCGGTTATCCGGTAACTTTGGCACACAGCCCAACTCCAAGCCCTGCTGGCCAAAAGCCAGCCCCAGTGCCTGATGCACATCGCAGGGTCGGTTCCCGGCGGCCAGACTGGTATTCACCACCCCATAGTCGTGCGCCTGCCCGCCATCGGCGGCGCTGATATGCAGAACCGTCTCGGTCGCGGTTCCCGTCTGCCGGCCAAAAGCACGATGATGTAACTGGCCGCGAAACAACACGCCGGTTCGACCGGCATAGCCCGCTTCCAACACCACGGTTTGCCGCTCTTCTGGAATCTGGCTCAGAATCTCCCGACTCAGATTGTAAATCTCGATTTCAGCAGGACTGGGCTGGCCATGGAGCAGTTGTGTCACCGTAAAACTGATTCGGTAGCGCGATAAATCCAGCGCCTGCTGCGTCTTTGCCCCGGTTTGCACCGTGAGCACACATTGTCGATTCCACTGTTTTGTCATGGTGTTGTGTAATACAAAGTCAGGTTAGCCCCCATGTCGTAGTAACTGGCTTCACCATCATCCAGGCCGTTTACATACGCATACAGATGACCAATCCCCAGATGTTGATGCTGTTCAAGCAAGTCTCGCCCCAAGCGCAGCGGCACACTGGATAGCAATGGGTTTTTATCCGCATCGGCAAGCTGCAACATCCAGCCCCCTTGCTCCTCTGGGCAATACACCAGCGTCACATAATATTGAGAGCTATTGAATTTCGCCGAAAACCGTTGCGCGCCACTCAGTAAAGGAATCGAATAGGCGGTCATGCGCCAACTCCTTTCGGTACGCTGGTTGCGGGTTGCAGCTTGCGTTCTCCAGAATCACTAGTCGATGCGGTCTTGGCCGGCTGTGTTTGCTGATCTGGATCGAACGCCACGGTTTGCACTTCAACCAGATTGACCTTTTTAAAACGCGCATTACAGATCAATGCCATGTCATTCTCGTCATTGTGTGTCACCTTTAGCTGAGTCAACAGCATGTCGGTATATTTGCGCCGCCCAGTAATCAGATCAAACGGCTTCATTGAGCGTTGCAAATCCAATAGCGCCTGATAGATGTCATCCAGATTGGTTACGTTTGAAAAAATCGACCCTTGTATCAGGCTATTAAGGGTATGACTGGCTTCGGACCAGCCAAAAGAAACCTCTACTTCCTCTGGCTGGAGATACGCATGATCACTGATCGGCGCTCCCTTTCCGAGCGGGTGCGAGGTCACTTCTAGAACATCGGTATGTTCCTCACTCAGCGTGACGTCGGGAATAATGCCGGCAATGCTATGTTCCCGGCCAAACAACAGTACTTTCGTCTTGTCGATGATCGACTGCATGGATAGCATGGGTTTCTCCCTTGAATAGCAAAGCCCCCGCTAGGCGGGGGCTTTTATGCTTTAAACCATCTGAAATAAACGGATGGGACTACTGGCAGCAGGTGGCAAAATGACGTGCAGCATTGCGATGCACTTCCTTCTGAACCGACTTAACCGCCTGGGCAGTCTTGTGCGGATCGCTCGCGGCGTTCACTGTAATATGGGTGGTCTGTTGTAACGCTAGAGGTTGTTGGCTTCGCCTTTCTCCTCCAAGCACATGCCCATTGGCACTGCGATGCAGCTTGGGCAATACCTTTTGCAGAGCGTGGCGCGCAACGCGCGAGCGCTGCCCCCCAGCTTTAAGTGCGGCCTGCTTCGCCTGTGCTCTGATCGCGGCCAGAAGCATCGGTCTGTTCCTCTCATCCTCACCAGGATCTAAACCTTCACTGAAGAACAACAGCGCCAGTCCTGATAACGATGCCATGGAAATCCCCGCTTCAAGAGTTTCCAACGCAGGGGCAAGAGACAACAGCCTGGCACCCACGCGGCTGACGCCAGAACTGGCTAGCGCCAGACCACCTTCGGTGAGCCGTGGGACTTGCTGCAGCAGACGGCTCGCCACCGGTCGCAGCGATTCCAAACCGCGAAGCGTCGCAGCGCCTGTCGACTTAAGCCCACGCACGATGATGGGACCTGCCTTTTGTAGTGCGCGAGCTGCAGCAGAACGGATACGCGGCACAACAGAAGAGCGTACTGACTTGAGCCCACGCTCGATGATGGGGCCTACCTTTTGTAGTGCACGCGCTGCAGCGGAACGGATCCGCGGCACAGCAACGGTCTTGGCGCGCGGGAATCCTTTAGGTCCCAGTCTGGTGCCCTTAATCGCTTTCCATACAGTACTCAGCGTTTTGAGTGGGCCATACAGTAGCGCTGTAACGGTTCCAGCTTCAATTCCGTGCCAGACTGTCTGTCTGGTCTTAGGAGCCAACCGGTGAAACACATGGAGACCATCCACCACCGCCTGATTCACGCTATGCAGGCCACTGGCACCGAACTTAGACATATCCCCAACTATTTTCGCTAACGCCATATCCTTGTAACTCTTGAGCTGATTCAGCTCGCGATTAAAGGCATGCACATTGCGTGAGCTGACATTTTGATCACCCCCCATGTCGCGCTGCATTGACAAATAGTCTTTGTAATCAGAGCTAAATCTGGCTTGCCGCATAGCAGATAACACGTTTGGATTAAGACCCAAGCGCTTGGCGTCGGTACTGGCTTTTTGGATCGGCTCTTTAGCCAATCTGGGCTCAAGCTCAATTAAAACCGATACCAGATCACGCAATTGGCCGTTCTTTTGCGTCACTTTGACCTTCAATGCTTCGACACTTTTAACAAAGCCTTCCTGTTCACGCAGCTTTTGTGCAAAGGCAGTCAGACTCTTTGACGCATCCTGCGCGGTGCCACCATTCTGTTGCATGGCATATTTGAATGCCTGGATGTTGTTAGGGCTGGCGTCAACGTGCTGGCCTTCAACCGCTAGCGCATCTTGCTTGGCGAAAGCTTTCTTTACTTCGTCATCCAGCTTTTCAGCTCCTTTTTTTGTAGCCTCACCCAGCCGTTTTTTTAGTCCACTTCCCATGGCTTACCGCCTTTCTGCATTGTCCACCTGACTCCACCTGCCCTGGCGGATTGCGCCGGCAATCGACTAGCGGCCTTCATTTTCGGTCACCCTTCGGGCCAGCGCCTGATTGTCGTCACGAACGTCCAGGGCATCGTTAAGTAGTGCGATGTCGTGCAGGGCCAGGGTGCCATCCAGCAAACTCTCATAACGGCACAGGCCCTCCATCACCGGGCGGAGCAACCACTCCTCTCCGCCCGGCAGTCGGCGCCAGTTGGCGCTTATTCCGGACTCGCCGACATCGCATTCGTAGCAAGCCCTGCAATAAAACCCCCAAGCGATTGTTTCAGTACTTTGAATACCAGTTGCCCCACCACGCAGAGGTCCATGTCGTCAAACATGCAGCCACCCTCACGCCATACGGCCCCCCAGGTATTCCCCTGCTGGCGCATAACCGATGCCAGGCAGGTAGCAATGATGTATTCAGCATTGTCATCACTCATGTCGGACAAGGATTGCGCGAATAGGTGGGAGGCACTGGCTAGTTCCTCCGGCTGTCCATCCAATGCCCGCATCAGGCTGCCGGATTCAATGCTGGCCAACAAAGGCAGGACCGTAGGCAACACTGGAGCTAGCTTGCGCGACACATGAAACTGCTGCATCGCATTCAATCGTCCCAGACGGTAAATCTGGCCGTTTAGCTCAAGCTCATCCATTAGTAGTCACCCAGAATCGTGTCAATTTTGATCGCATCAAATACCCAGCTCACGGTGTCAGCTTCTTTGGCATACTTCAGATCGGGCTGTTTTTGGAAGGCACAATCGCGACACAGAATTTTGTCGCCACTGCCCTTGTTCTGGATGGTGATCATGTTCTGCCCCCAGCCATTACCCGACCCCGCCGCCTGTGCGCTATATAGCGAAAGCAACTTGGCATTCGCCGGAGAAGTTTTAAGCAGGCTGATTGTCACCGTGCCCGACTTGTTGGCATGGCGGGAATGCATGCCCTCGCCATCGGCACCGATCGTCATGGTGTTTCGGCTACCTGACATGGCGACGGTAATCCCCTCTTCCGCCACAGCACTGCCATAGCCCAAATCGATAATTGCACCCACGCCAGCCAGGGTGGCGGTTACATCCATAAAAGAATACGAGCTCATTCAATTCTCCTTAACGGTTAACAGTCAGTTGAACATCAACGTGGTGTACAGCCCCGGCCAGCTTGATGGCGGCCTGAATCGGAGGCGATTTGCGCGCATCCCGATCTGCCGCTGCCTGATCGGCAATCGGTGCGGCATAAACGTAGTAACCGGCACTGAGCAGGTCACCACTCTTGATGACACCCAGATCGCTGCCATTCCAGACACCGGGAGCCACCAGGCCATTGGTCACGGCTTGTGCCAGGCGGCGCTCAACCGTTGCAGTCAGGCGTGCAATCCCTGCGTCGGTCTGTGGAATCTTGCTGGTCGAGGTGTACAGCACGTTGTACACGGCGGTCTGAATATCGTTTTGCAACCAGTCCAAACCGTGTTGTTCGTCGAAGTAACGGCCACTGGCCATCACTCCGCTTTGCAGGATGGCGGTGTCGTTGTCATATTCGACAAACACATTACAATTTTTGTTAGTCAACGCCACGGCCTGGCTGGTTTTCAGCACCTCGGCAGTCACCCCGGTTTCTTGCTTAAACATCAGCGTGATGGTGGTGTTCTGGCCGTCAAAGTTAACGGTAAACCCACGGCCAAAAGCCGCAGCAGCGGCATAAGGGGTGGAACTGAATTGAACAAAACTGCGGTTATAACCCTTGCCCTTCAAAACGCTGGCAATATCAGCGCTCGATTGCGCATCCAGCACGGCGGTGTCGGCAGTCGTGATGCCAATCAGACGACTAGTCGCAGCCGCCTCAATATAATCAGACGCGGAAACCAGATCGTTATCGCTAACGGATGCCGCAATAATCAGTCCATACCAGTCATTGGATAGATCAGCCATCACCGCTACCGCAGTGGCCAGAGACTCAGCCACCATGCCAGGCACCGCACTTGCCCCAGTGGAGAGTCCCAACAGTAGCGACAATGGCGTTTCCGCCCCGGCAATCACCTGAGATGCAGTGCCATTACTGGCACTTTGAATCACAAAGCGGCTACCATTCCACAGACAACGGGCGGCCGAGCCCAGCTTGGCTGTGATTGCACTGGCAACCCCGTTAAGATTGGATGCCGAGGACAGGTTAAGATCAGAAATAGAGACTAGATTGCCATCGATAGTGAGTGACATCGCACCGGCACTGATGGCCTGAAACTTAGCCATTGCTTGAGATGCAGTGGCCAAGATTTGGCCATTCAGGCGGCCCGAGGTCGCAGTCTGTGCCCAACGGCCGACATAGCAGACCAACGGGGTTGGGTTGGCACTGTAATACAGTTGTGCTGCTTGATACTCTGGCGAAGCGGTACCAAAATCTGCCGCGATATCATCAATACTTTCGTACTCACGCAAGCGCTCGTTGGTATCGATAATGTCACTGCTACCGAGTACCAGCAGTGAACCGAAGTTACGCTTGCCGGCAGCTTTAGCCGCCATGGATACCGCGACATTTACAACGCGTGAAACAGGTAAGCCGTTTGCCATCTTATTTCTCCAAAATATGGGGGGCGTCCGCTAAATTGCGGACCGGATAAATCCGCCGCGCACACCGGCGGAAGGAAACAATCACGTCCCAGTGCCGAATCCAGCACTGGTTCAAAAAATAAGGCACTGCACGTGGGGGCGCAGCAGAGACATAGTCCAAGCCTTGGCGACGCAGCTGATCACCATTTTGTGCAAGACCGCAGCCCTCAAGAAACAACGCGGTATTACCATTGGCATTGGGGCCGTAAAAACTCACCATTAGCTTGATGTCTTCCACCCAGGATTGCGCATCACAGCCATCATCGGCACTCAGGGCATCGCTACCGATATGCACAATTGACGGTCCTTCGAAGACGGTGATGCGATTCACCCCAACCTCGCACCAGTCGGTTTCGCTAGCGGGCCAGTCCTCGGGAGGGTTATGCCAGCGCAAGCGCACCCGATCCAAGGGAAGTCCAGTGACACCAACCACATGGCGCTGAAAGATACTGTCTAATATTTCATCGTATTCAGGCGCAGGGAATCCAGCGGCCGGGAGCAGATAGCCGTCGGCTCGAGAAGTGTTCTCGCTCATAATCAGACCAGGAAAAAGTTAACGCATTGACTGGCGAATACCGGCCTTGCGCTAGGGAAAACAACAGGGACACTACACAGATAAACAACCAGCCAATCAGGCTGTGGGGCGAAAAAGCAAATAATCGAATGCTTGGCCCGCTACCCAACCGGCTCTTAAATACGCACCAAGGCGCCTACTTGGAAACGGCTCAGTTCAAGCTCATCCGCCACCGTACTGTCAAGGTAGCGAAACCGCACCGAGCTGGGCTTGAATTCGACCACGCGTGCAGCGCGGCCAGACGGCAGTAGCACTTGCTGGTCCTCCCTGAGATTACAGGTTTCAAGAACCGCATTCGCATGTTGGATATACATAAGTTCTCCAGAAACGCAAAAGGCCTGCGCGGATGCGCAGGCCTTGAAAATAGAAAAAGCCAAAACTTGACGTAGTTTTGGCCTCTGGTAAACATCATACTTTTACTGATCTGGAATTGCAAGCCCTAGGCTAAAACCCGCTCTTTACAATGGTTTGCGTCATAGTCACGCTCATTGAGGATATCGGACAGCTGACTCTCCATGGCGTCCATCCCTTGCTGATAGTGCTGATTCAGTAACTTGATCGTGGCACTCCAGTAAGCCGAAATGGTCTGTTGTGATCGCATATAGGTTTCAGCAATTTCGGCTTGAGAACGTACCAGTCCTTGCTTGCAGGTCCAGCCACGGGTCAACTCACGCCGCAGACCGGTAGGCCAAGAACGAGGCAATACCCGGGCAGCTGCATTGACTGCACGCTGATCCCCGGTAAACATCGCGGCGATAGCTGAGTACTCAGCCTCAGGCAAACGCGCGACTTTTGCCAAAATATCGACCGCCATGTTCTTTTGCTCGGCAAGCGTCAACTCGCGCACTGCACCAGGGATTCGCTCACCATAGTGCTGTACCCGGAAAGGCACTACTTCATGCATTTGAAAAGACCAAGCAACCAGAGACCTGACTGTGGAAAAATGCATACCATCTTCCTCTTTATCAATTCAATTCCAACCCTCGCACCGCGCGCAGGGTTTAGCGGAAATCCGGCGGACAACGCCACCAGCAGTGTTCGGACCATGCGCACTTCTCAAGCTCGCCTGCGGCGCTAGCAATTCAGAATTCGACGACCTTGCACGGGAAAACTCGCATCTAAATGCTTCCTGATGTAAGCAAGTAACCCGGGCGTCATGTATAATTTACGCAAAACACTCTACAAGCATCTCTTGCTTAAATCAAGTAATTCTTGTTTGCGAAAAACAAGAATTACTTGTAACTTACGATAATGAAGACCATTCACGAACGTATCAAACACGCACGCGAAAAAGCCGGGCTAACGCAGCTTGAGCTCGCAGCCAAACTGGGCATTTCACCTCAGGCAGTTCAGCAATGGGAAAAACTGGACGATGGCACCACCCCGCGTGGCGCACGTCTGGAAACCCTCTCGCAGACGCTGGGAGTCAGTAAATCGTGGATACAGTTCGGAGATGATGCCAGTAGCAATGTTGCGCCAGCCAATCCGCGCCCGATTCAGTCATGGGAAAGCGAAGACGAGCTAGATCCTGAGGTGTATGTGTTTATTCCTGAGCTCGCAGTCAAGCTGTCAGCGGGGTGCGGAAATATGATCTGGCATGTAGACGAAGCGGGCCAAAGACAGGCGTTTCGCCGCAAATGGGCCGATAGACTGAAAATCAACCCGGAGCATGCGGCCACCATGGTGGTTGACGGTTCAAGCATGGAGCCACGCTTACTGGATGGCGACTCGGTGGTGGTTGACTACGAACAAAACCAATATATCGTCGACGGCAAGGTCTATGCGATCGCGCTTAACGGCGAGGTTTTCATCAAACGGCTGTTCAAAGAACTAAACGGTGGCGTACGCGTAGTAAGCGACAACCCAGACAAGGTGCGCTACCCAGACCGGCTCATTCCTCAGGATTCAATTGACCTGCTCAAGCTGATTGGCAAAGTGGTCGCAGTATCAGGAGGGGTGATGTAAGGCAGGGTTAACATCCTGTTTACCTCTCCAGAAACGCAAAACGCCCAAACTCGGAACGAGACTTGGGCGACTGCAAACAGTGTACTTTTACCAGTCTAAAATTGCAACGAAGTGCCAATTCACCACTGGCTGGCAGCTTACGCATAGGCTATCCCCACTTGCTCAGCCCTGATTTGTTCTAAGGCTGGAGGGGTTTCCTTCAATGGTCTTTTTCACATCAATATTATCTAGGCCGCCATCATTTCGATGGAACACCACCAAGATCTGTGCTCTTTGACCCGCAGACAACAGACTAGCCGGCAGAGAAGTCGCCTCGGCAACCTCAGCAAGTGGCATGTCAGGAACCGGCGCGCGTCGATCTACACCGGCAAACCGCCAATAATGAATGCGGGACCACAGCACTAGCGTTGCGCCAAGGCCTGTGGCAATCAGCAAATAGAGTTGAAGAATGTCGAGACTTCGAAGCAACTGGGCCTGTTCTGCATGGGCGGGCCGCCAGGCATGGCCAGACAGATACAAGGTAATAAAAGCCAGGGCGGGCAACCATAGATAGATCCACACTCCCCAGCCAAATAAGGTCAACAACCAAGATAGCGCACGCCGCCAGAAAGGCAGTACCTGATGCGCATCGATAATCAATTTTTTTCTAGTGACTAACATGATGAACTCCACGATCTGGGCTGGTCCAACGCGCACGCTTGCCCTTTTTACGCACTAACGCCTGCGGAAATGCGGTTACAGTCGTCGCTACATTCAGTAGCCAAAACGCCAGCGGGTACCAGACCATCCAGTAATAGTTACGTCCCAGGCCGGTGTCGTAGCGGCTGTCAATCCACTTGCTGACGGCAAATTGCACCATGCAGGTGAAACCCAGTACCAAACCATACCAACCAGGAATAAACGGACTGGCAATCGGGGGCGTCGCTACACCTAAGCGGCCGAGTAACCAAAACACGATAATGAAAGCCATGCTGTAAGACCAGATAACACTGGTAAAATACTCAAGGTAAATCGGCCACATATGGCGGTGACGCCAAGTCAATAACACCCAGGCATTACGCCACAAAGCCTGGGTTCCCCCCTTTGCCCAGCGTAGGCGTTGCTTCCAAAGTCCACGCAAGGTTTCCGGCATTAAAATCCACACTAGCGCCCGTGGCTCGAAACGGACATTCCAGTGTTTAAGCTGGATTTTCCAACTAATGTCGATGTCCTCGGTCAGCATGTCTTCGCTCCATAGCCCCGCCTGGAGCACGGCGGTTTTACGAAAAGCGGTCAGCACACCAGACACAGTGAACAACCGGCCATAGGTGCGCTGGGCACGTTTGATCAGGCCAATAATTGCAGTAAATTCACCAACTTGTAGTCGGCCCAGCAAGGTTGAGCGGTTACGAATGCGGGGGTTGCCGGTTACGGCCCCTACGCGCGGAGAACCCAGAAAGTGACGGATCAGCCACTTCGCCGCATAGGGGTCGAGCACTGCATCGCCATCGATACACAACAGATATTCGTAACGCGCAAACAACAAGGCCGTATTAAGGCCGACCGCCTTGCCTTGGTTTGAACTTTGATGAATCACACGCAAGCGGGGATGTTGTGCGGCCAGCCCGTCTAGGATCACGCCGGTGTCGTCCGTGCTACCGTCATCTACGGCAATCACCTCGAACTCGGGATAATCAAGCGCCAAGGCGTAAGCGATGGTTTCCCGCGCGTTCGCCCCCTCGTTGTAGCAAGGCACAATCACAGAGATGGGTGGGTATGGCAGATCAGGCGGGTTCTCTAATGGAGGATCCTTTCTTTCATAATGAAAGAAATAGTGGGCCGCCCCCTGCATCCACAGCCAAGCCATGAACAAGGGGTAATAAAAGGCAAAAGCCAGTAATAAGGCAATAACCGAACTCATCAATTTCCCCTTGTCACTGTAAGGGCTCAGCGCGCAGCGAGAACACCCGCTTGAACACAGAGAGCTTCGGCTGGTCTTTGAACAAATCGTCTGGGTAGTAGGCAATATGCCGAGCACCCCAGGTATTCAAGTTCTTCACCGTTTGTGCTAGTTCGTTAGTTGGAATCGGGGTCTGCGTACGCCAGTCGACGGTTTGCAATTCGAAAACTGTCTTGTCTAAAGCCCCTGGCACGGCAGCCACGCGGTTGAACAGTGCGCGCATCCATTGTTTTGGTTCGCGCGCCTGCTCCATATAGGGCATGGCCATAATCGCAACCCGATCGTAGTGGTTTAGACCGCTGGCGTAAGACTGGGAAAACCAGGTTTGCGATTCGGGATTGAGGACCACCGGGGCATAATAGTTGCGAGCCGTGCGCAGTTCTGGCTGATAGGCACGCACGATATCCGCCAATTCGCTGCTGAAATCGTCCAAACGGCGAATTTTTTCATCAGTCCAACGCTTCAGTAGCGCGGGATCATGCCGCCATACCGTGGGAGATAGCGTCAATCCCTGAGCCTGATAACTGGCCAGAGCCTCGGCGCTCACATCCTCGTCGTCTGATAACGTGGCATCGTCGTGAAACAGCAATCCAGAAAAATGCGAACTACGCGCTAAATCTAGGTAGATATCTCGAATCGCCTGGCGCGCCTCAGTAGAATAAGGACTCAAACGCCGATAGCCTTGTACCCTGGCAGCTCCATTATCACGCGCAGCAGCGAGAACCAACTTGTCAGCCGCAGCATCAGATGCCGGCAATTTAAATGCCAAAAGCGGCATCCATGCATAGACGCGCACACCACAACGCGTCTGCAATTGCCATGCCACCCGATTGAACAGATCTGCACGCATCGGCATGCGGCGATTAGGAAAATACAAGGCCTTGGCCTCTCCCGTTCCATCTGGGTCGGCAAAGGCTTGCAGATAGACCGTTGATACCCCCATCGCCTGAACACGGTCGAGCAATCGACTCAGGTTGGCCTCGGTCTGCTTAGGGTCTGGATCATAGATATAGTCGAGATCAACCTGCATGATGCGGCTCGGATCGGGACGGATGCCATCAGGGTAGGTGGTTAGCTGCCGAAATTGCTCAGCCAAATCAGGTAGTTGAGTCCTTGCGTCCATTAACACCCGTTTCAGAGCGTACAGCGGCGTCTGAGCGGTATTCACACCAACATCAAGCGAGAGAGTCAGTGGCATGCCTAAATTCCCCGCGATACGCGCAGCGCTCAGGTTATAGCTACCATAAGGCCAAACCATGACGCGTGGAGCATGGCCAGTCTGCTTCTGAATCAACGCGCTATTGCGACCCAGATCCTCACGTACGCGCGCCGCATACGCATCAGGTGTCTCATAGCGGCCTTGTGCCCAAGCGAGACTGCTCAGTGCCGGTTCGCTATTACCTTGCGGATTGGCAATGATTCCTTTGTGCATGGCAAACGAATGGTTGGCGAACTCGATTAGACCACTGGACTGCATTTCGCGAATCTGATCCCAGGAGAGAAAGCGGTTGCGCGGCACGTTAAGATCACCATATTTGACTTCCTGATCATCCCGCGGGGTCAGCCAAGAGCCAACCAGACCCAGCACTGCCGGTGCCTTGAACTGCTTGAGGATTGGAAATACCTTGGTATAGGCGCTGCGATAACCATCATCGAAGCTCAGTAACACGGCTTTGTCCGGCAAGGGAGCCCCCCCATTGCGATCAGCCAAGATCTGGTCAACGCTCACAAAGTGATACCCCTGCCCCTGCATCCATGACAGTTGTTGTGCCAAGCGCTTTACATTGATCGCATAGGGGTCAGACAAGGACTGGGCGTTTTCTGCCACCTCGTGATAACACAATACGATCAACTTAGATTGCGCACTGGCTGCCAACGCGGGGGAAATGCATAGGGCAAGAAAAACCATGCATAGTGCACGAATAAAATATTTCATCAGAATCGCCAATCCAGATTGAGATAGACACGGTTGTCGTAATTAGCGGCACCGTCATAGGGATGTTCGGTTCGCGTTAAACCGTAACTAAGGGTGTAACGCTTTGACCATTGCCATTCTTGTTCCAGCGTCAGGCCCCACAGATTCTGCGTACCGAATCCCGACTGGTAATAGCGTCCGCGAGTCAAGCCAATCCGTTGGTGCCAACTGTTGTCGTAAGCATGCCAAAGCGTCCAGTCATTCATCAGGCCCAGACTCAGTTCGAGATCTTTACCCGGGTTAAAGTAATTGGCGTTAGCCATGGCTTGGTTGTGGCTGGTGGACACATTGGCGAGGCTACTGAGTTGGTAGAGCGGGCCTGCAATCCAGCGCTGGTCCCATCCAGTGCTAAACGTCTGCCTGCGGTTGCCATCCGAGAAATCCAGCTGACTCGCCTGCAGCGAGAAGGCAGTATCGTCGCTGACGCGATATTGCAGCTGCGACTGCGCCAGATTGCCGCTCAACTGATTGAGCCTGGCCTGCAGTGGTAATTCAGCTGAGTTCTGCTCATAGCGCAAACCAACGCTCCAGTGATCATCTGGCGTCCAGTCAACCCCGGCAAATCCGCCTTGCTGATGCTTGCCGTCGACCTCAGAGAACAGCCCAAATTCACCTTGGCCCAAAGGGCTGCGATACTGGGCGCCAAGCCCCAGCGTCTCAAATCTTGCGCTCTGAGTCGGTGTCACATTGGTGAAATCTGCAGTTTGCAACTGATGTTGAGCAAACGGGCGCCATGAGCCGATGGCGGCGCCATAAAGTCGGGTCAGGCTGTCCCAGGCGTTCTGCTCGCTGGCCCCCTGGTTTCCCCCCATATCGTGCCCGGTGTTTACCACCAGCTCAGGTGCAGTCGCAGCCTGAAGCTGGCGTTGCCGGTCATCCAAATCACGCGCATCAGGCCGCGCTTGCCGCAACGGAGTCAATAGTGTCTGAGCCTGATCAAAGGCATTGGTGTCTAACGCGACATCCACCTGACCAAGCGAGGCATTCCAATCCAACTGCGGCGCTTGATCCACCTGTAAGCGGTGAAAGATATCGCCCGCCTGACGTGGCCAACCTCGCTGCAAGGCCAACTCCCCCATCGATTGGCGTAGCTCGCTGTTAAAGGGGGCCTGATCAAGCAGGCCATCCAGTTCACGCTCGGCTCCAGCGGTGTCTTCGAGATAGGCGCGGATCTTAGCGTGTTGATTGGCAACCGTCTGAAAGTCTGGATTAAAGATCGTTTGCCCGGTGAACGCATCGGTTTGGTTTCTAGAGACAGATAACATCAAATGATCGATCTGCCGCTGTGCAGCGCGATACTGTCCAGATTCCAGCAAGGCATAGGCCTGCCCAATCTGCCAATCAAGCACCGAATCAGACTCAGGCTCTAGCGTAATCGCCGCGCGATAAAGCGGCTCGGCCTCTGCCGGTTGACGCAATGCGAGCCGGGCGTCAGCCACCGCAGCCAAAGCAGCGGCAGAAAAAGCTTCACCTGGGTACTGCAGGTATAGGGCAACGGCCTCGCTAGAATCCCCACGCTGCTGCAATAATTGCAGCCGCAAGTCGACCATCTGCCGCCGCATTGCCGGGGTAAGGTTCGGGGCTTCTAGCCCATGCGCATTGAGCTGAAGCGCTTGGTCAGTTAAAGCATGCCGCGTCAGGCCAGTCTGCTGTTCTGCACGGATTTGCCCCCATACACCAAGCTCGGCTGCCTGCTGTTGCACAAACTCCCAATCTGGATGACGTCCCGGCAAACTGGGTCGTGAAACCAATGCCTGCTGCTGCGCCACCAAACCTAGCGCTTGCAACACGGTCAAATACTGGTCGTTAAGCACCGGATCGGCTGCATAACGCGGTTGCCTTTCTGCGAGCCAGGCCAAGGCCTGGGAATAAGCGCCCTCTTCTATCAGCGATGCGGCGCGCTCGCGTGCTTCGATCAGCACCGGATCGGAGGTCTTAGCGCCTTGGCCGGTATTTTGCTGTAACACCAAACCCTGCTGATGTTGCTGCAACCATTGATTAATCTGGGTTTCTCGAGCGCGATCCTTCAATCTTTGAGCCAGCCGTGCCATGGCACTCAAGCTATGCAGTGTTAGCTTTGCAGGGTAGCCCTCTGCTAATTGCACGGCTATCGCCAGTTGACCCTGCTGGCACAACATCAATAGATAGTCGTTAAAAAACGCCGTTGGCGGCATGGCCCGCTGATAAACCTCGGTAGACAGGGTAGAAGGGGCTTGTCCAGCCTTCTGACCAATACCGGCGAGGCGGTACAGCTGTACTTGATCTTGATTGGTGAGCGACAGGTTTTGACCGCTCGTGGCGAGCGGGACGCCCAGCCGTACCAGCACATCACGATAACGTTGTGCCAGCACGCCATCGCCGGGAAAACGCAGCTGCGCATCCTCTATATAATCCAATGCGCGTGCACGGTCCGCCGACAACAGCAGCACATAAGCGCGTGCACGGGTCAGCTCACGTAAGTCACCCTCGCCAATCGGTTGGGCATTATCCAGCGTCAGCAACGCATCCGAGCCCAGACCCGCTTCGGCCTGAGTCATCGCTAGTGCGGCCGATACCGATGCCGATGGAACGCGCTCTGCTGATAGCCGATACAATCGAATCGCAGAGGCAAAATCTTTGCGATCCCTGGCTGATGCGGCTAATACCCTGAGTGTTTCGGGCCACAATTGTGACTCCTGACCCACGCTCAACGTCAACGCCTGTTCGCCTGCATGACGCCAGCACAGCAGTGTCAGACAGTCATTGAGCAGAGGGGTTGGCAAAGGCCCATTCGCCTGAGCGGCGCTCAACATCCCCATTGCGCTGTCGCTCTGGCCCTGACGTGCACTCAGAATAGCCTGGGTATAAGAGGGGCTTTTCCAGAGGGGTGTTGCCGATACCAAGGCCGACACTCCCCCTAGGGCCATGCAGAACCCGATTGATATACATTTCATCATTAAATCAAATCACAAAATAACCAACTGTGTTGTCGGCGCTTAGACGCCGAGATTTTAGACACTGATCTTGATCGATCTCGTTGAGCAGACCTGACATAGAGAAACGGTTCTGCAGCTATCCATAGCAAAGCAGTTATAAATATTCCATACAAGTAAAGCAACAAACAACAGCAACAGTCCTATCAATCTTGGATAGGTCATATAACAAACGCTATAAACTATATTATCATAATGTGTTAAGTTATGAAAATACTCATGCCATTAAAATTTTATGACAACAAGGTTAGAACCAAAGGAGAAAAGGCTGGCGAAGTATCTAGTTCCTGCAGCGATAGGGGTAGGCGCATCTGAAATATAAAAAGCCGACATCGGAAATCCGATATCGGCTTTTTTTATTGGCAGGGGAAGCAGGAATCGAACCAGCGACACCCGGAATCAGAATCCGGTGCTCTACCAACTGAGCTATTCCCCAACAAAATCGTCACCTGAAGATCAAACTAGGCGGCCTCTTCGCTTGTGCATTAAGGACTTAAAATGCAAAAAACACTCACCGTCTTTTCGGCTTGAGGGCTGAAGGAAGCACTAAATGCCCCCTTAAGCGGTTTCGCATTATAGGCGGTGTTTTTAAACCAAGCAACAAATTATATTCTATCGCGCACAACAATAAAAAGTTCAAGGAGCATGAATCATAGGTAGCAAACATCTCCAATTTGGGCCGCTCCTTGTAAATTGAGGCACCCCCACCAGAAAACACCTCTTTTGCATGAACAGGATTGTCCTTGTGTTTGTTCACTATTTCTAGGAGCGTTTAAGGCCGCGCGCGCGCTGGTTTGACAGGTAGATGGAGTCACGCTCAGGCGTCGTGCCCGACCTTACATTCTCGACCCATTCCTGCGTCGAGATGACTGCGGCAAATCGTGATTGCAGCACCACGCAGAAAACACGATGAATATCTTCTGCACTGGCAAACCCAGCCCGATTTTGATAAGAAACGGCACCGGAAGCATCATGCAGAAACTCGACTGCAGTGCCATTGTGTAGAGCATGGTTGATCGTCGACGCATCACAATTGTGCGTCATGTAGCCGACCACGGTCAGCGTATCGATGTTGTTTGACTGGAGCCATTGCGCCAAGTCGGTTTCCGGATAGGCGCTGGGTAGGGTTTTACGTACATAGTGGTCATGCTGGCGCGCTGCCACCAGCGGATGCAACTGCCAGCCATCCGTACCGATAGCAAACAGAGGGGAGTTGGCCGGTGCAGTCTGTTGCACCACGATGACCGGAATTCCAGCTTCACGTGCCGCATCCATGGCAATGCCAACATTGGCGACGGTCATCTGTGGGTTCGGATACTCAATGGGCAGATCACCCGTGAAGTATTCATTTTGTACATCAATCACGATCAGGGCGCGTTTTGGGGGGTGTGACATCCTAGTACTCCTTCAAGTTTTCATACTCGGCTTGACGGTGCTTTGGCCATCCGTAGTGCAAATCTTAGTTCGGTGCTATGCTTTCCGATAGTGGCCCAAAAGACAACATACGATTAAATTGGGCCAAACAGAACTTAACTCAAAGCCAACCGGAAGTAGGTGCTATGCCTCCCAAGGAAATCGCTGTCCTGACGTTTAACGACATCAGCCCGTTTCACCTATCGGTGCCATGCCTGGTATTTGAAAACCGAGCCGAGGCCGGACTACCTTCCTATCGATTACGCATTTGTGCAGCAGAACCCACCGAGGGAGGTATGTTGCGCACCAAGGCGGGTTTTTCTATGCAAACCGAGCTGACACTTGCCGATGCCGCGCAGGCGGATGTGCTGATCGTGCCATCCTGGCGAGACCCGAATGAGCCTCCGCCAGAACCGATGCTTGAAGCAGTACGGTCAGCTCACGCGCGCGGTGCAACCGTGGTGGGTTTGTGCCTGGGCGCGTTCGTCTTGGCGGCTGCGGGGGTATTAGACGGCCATCAGGCCACCACACACTGGAGCAGTGTGGCGACCTTCGCCACACTGTTTCCGCGGGTAAAACTGCTACCAGATGTGCTGTATGTGGAAGCGGATGAAGGGCGACTCGTCACCTCGGCGGGTACAGCGGCAGGACTAGATTGCTGCCTGCACCTGGTGCGCCGCTGGCATGGAGCGGAAATCGCCAATCGGATTGCACGGCGACTGGTGGTTGCGCCACATCGGCAAGGTGGGCAGGCGCAGTACATTGAGCAGCCGCTGTATACCGCGCGCAGCGGAGACCGGCTTTCAGACTTATTGAACTGGACAATCGCCAATCTGAGCGAGCCACACAGCCTCGACACACTGGCCAAGCGTGTCGCCATGAGCCGACGCAATTTTACCCGCCGATTTCGTGAACTGACCGGAACGACCGTCGGCCAATGGTTGCTCGGGCAACGTCTTGCCTACGCCCAGAGAATGTTAGAAACCACGCCTCAACCAATTGAGGTTATCGCGCAGCACGCGGGCTTTGGCAGCGCGGTGGCTCTGCGCCAGCACTTTAATCGGGCGTATCAAATTTCTCCTAGTAGGTATCGCTTGCTATTTGCGCAGACAGACAGCGCGCCACCTCGCGTTTTACGACCAGCTTAACGCACGCTTTTTTCCATTCAAAAGCGGCCACTATTGAACAAACAGGCGGTTTAATTAATCACTCAGGTATCAGAGGAGATCCTCTGGAATCGGCACCGCCGTACCCGTTACGACAATCCCACCGGTAGTAGGAATCTCAACCAGGATCTGACTTGGGCGGCCCATTGCCTCACCCTGGCGGATAAGAATCGAAGCAGGTGTGGCAAGCAGTTTGGCTTCACGTAGATATCCGCCCAGCGCGGCAGCGGCAGCGCCTGTGGCTGGGTCTTCTATAACGCCACCAACAGGGAACGGATTTCGCGCAAGAAAAACATTGGCTTCTTTTTGCCAAATCAGTTGTAGCGTCGTGAGAGCTTCGCGCAGCATCAGTGTTTTGAGTCGGTCAAAATTGTATTCTAATCTGGCTAATGTCTCCGCTTCAGAAACCGCCAGCACTAAATGCCATGCGCCAGCATAGGCCTTAGCCGGTGGGATTGAATTGTCCAAATCAGATAAATTCCATCCAAGAATGGACAGTACTTCGCTTACCAGGAGCGCGGAAGCAGGCGCATAGGCTGGTTCAACTGAAGTTAATGAAGCTTCTCGAAGCGCATTTCGTGTGCGAACCACCACCGGCACTTCACCAACCTGTGTCATGAGTTTATAGGTTCCGTCTCCATTGATCTGGCCAAGAATGACACCAGTGGCAATGGTGGCATGGCCACAAAATGGTACTTCAGCCTCGGGACTATAGTAACGAATCGTGCGATTCCAACCATGGGCCGGAGCAACGAAGGCGGTTTCCGAATAGCCCACCTCGGCTGCAATTTTCTGCATGGCAACGCGCTCAGGCAGTTGCTCTCCGATCCAAACACCAGCAGGGTTGCCTCCCTCTACATGATTAGAAAAGGCCGACAAGCGATAAAGTGAGCTGGAAATCATAGGGGTTCCTTTGCAAGCATCAACATGCGGGTCTAACTACATGGATTTGCGTAACAAACAAAGACAATGAGCACCACGCAGACTATCAATCGATTGCCTTCAGCTTAGCAGCGGCTATAGTGTTTGAAAATTCCCTAAATTTGCACACTACTGGGAGAAAATTCACATGTTCAATTGGGAGGACATGCGCCACCTCGCCGCTCTCGTGCACGGAGGCACCTTGTCTGCCGCTGCACGTCAACTGGAGGTTGAGCATGCAACGGTGGCACGCCGCATTGCGGCATTAGAGGCTGAACTCGGGTTGAAACTGGTAGATCGGCGTGGGCGTAGACTGCGGCTCACCCGTGATGGTGAGCGCATCGCGGCGATTGCCTTACGCATTGAATCCGAAGCATTGGCAGCCGAACGCATTGCACTCGCCTCACTTTCGGCACTCAGCGGCACCGTCACCCTCAGCTTACCGCCGGCACTAGCTGCAGCAAGACTCGCGGGGCCGCTCGCTATCCTGCAAACCCAGCACCCCGGTTTAACCCTCAAGATCTTCGGAGAAACCCGCGCCGCTTCGCTAGAACAACGCGAGGCAGACATCGCCGTGCGACTCTCACGTCCCAGTGGCAAGGAACTCACCATCGTACGACTCGCCTCGATACCGTTCCACTTCTATACCAGTCCGGCCTATCTCGCCAACACGCCACCTCAGGCATGGCGCTTTATTGCTTTCGACAAAAGCATGGAAGATTCCGCGCAAACCCATTGCATACGCACATTCGCTGCTGGCAGACCGATTCATTTCTTCGCCAACACTTCCGAGTTGCAACAAGCTGCAGCACGGGCTGGCGCAGGAATTGCGATCTTGCCCGAATACATCGCTGCGCATGACCCAGGCCTCGTGGCCTTAAACGAACCCGCAATCCAGCTTACGCGCGAGGCCTGGCTTGCCGTGCATAACGATCTGAGGAACGTACCAGTGGTGCGCGCAGTGATTGAATGCGTAAAGGAGGCTATGCAGACCACAGAAACAGAACAGAAGTAGAGCGCAGAGGTAGAGCGGTTCAACCTGCGGGACATCCGTCGCACCACTAAAATGATGTTGGCAGGCATGGGGATTAGCCGAGAGATTCGAGCACAACGGCTTAGCCACGGCAACAGTCGTACCCATCACCCCGACCAGCGCCTGATGGATTAGGCGTGGGCGTTAGGCGAGTACGTCGATGACGTTGCCGAGGGCGGGTGGATTGTCCAAGCTGTCGCGAACGGTGTCACCGAGGTTGTTGAGATCGGTGCGCACGTTTGAGCGCACCTGTTGCAAGGTTGGAGGACCGTTGCGTGGGCTCCATCCGTTCCAGGCACTGTACGTCGGAGAGACTGATTGTATGGGCATGGTTGTTTCCTTTTTTTGCCTTGGCGTACACCAGATATCCAGGCGTACTGCAATGTAGACTCAGATCAATTCAAAACTCTTGGGTTTCGATATGATTGTGATTGAAGCAAGTTTAGATTGCAACCATAACGATACTTATCGGTATTGTTATGTTGCAAAACTGCACATTGTCGCGTCAGTGGACAATTCCGGCTTTTGGCTCGCGGTGCAGCGGGAGTCCTCCGTGCGCTACACTCGTTGTTTGCTGTTGAGGTTGAACGCAGGCGTGTCGTCTTAAACTGACTATTAGTGAAGAGCACTTGATGAGAACAAAAACAAATGAAAGACGGGAGGCCATTTTGGCCGCCGCGAAAAAGGAATTTGAAGAGTGTGGTTTCGAACAAACCAATATGGCCGTCATCGCCGAGCGCATGGGAAGCTCCAAGGCGACGCTCTATCGCTATTTCGAATCGAAAGAAGCGTTGTTTCAGGCGCTGCTGCAGCGCTCTGCCGCCACTCAGGGCGGAGATTTCCAGCGATTACTCAGGCCGCACACAGAACGCGAGTCAATGGATTTACCGCTGCCAGTCGAAGCGATGGAGGCGATTGAACGGCTTGATCCTACCGCCGATGTCGACGCGACACTCAAGTCGGTTTCAGCTCAACTGATGCAGATCTTCTACACCCCAGAACGTTACGCGACGATACGCATGATTATCGCCGCCTCAACCAATCCTGAAGTAGGCCGGATGTTCTATGAGCAGGGGTACCGCGTGGGGATTAAGTTTTTCGAGGATTATTTCGCCCAGCTGATCCAGGCCGGGCAGTTGCGTGAAGCCGATCCACGCATCATGGCCTGCCATCTTCGCGCACTGGTGGAGTCGGAAATCAATAATGAGGGACTTTTTAATATCTTGCCACCGATGACCAGCGCACAAATCGACGGTTTTGTCGGGCGCGCCATCGACGTGTTCATGCGTGCTTATGCTGCGTAATGGCTCAATGGGCCGAAGTGGGCGTTGCCGACACCGTGGCCTGCGAAGTGACTTCACACCAAGTGGCGGCAATGATCCGCAAGGTTCGGGAGGCCGGAAAAGAGCGGGCAGCCGGTACACTACGCAGTTATCTGTGTGCCGCCAACAACGCAGCTAAGCGCGCGCCATTCGATTCCGCCCTGCCCTCAGAGCTAGTGGTGGAGCGGCATACAACCTAATAATTTCTGGCCTGCGCCATAACCCAATATAAAAAAGAGAGAATGCTCTCTTCCATTATTGACTAGGAGGGATTAAAGCTGGAGCAGGCCCTGGTGGTGGCGTTACACCCATTTTGCGCAGCATTTCCAACACCTGCAGGCGTTTTGGCTCTAACTCTGGAGGCAGCGGGGCCTTACCATTTGGACGTCGGTCATTAAGTTCCCAAGCCAACCGAGGAAGATTACGGTTATATCCATGCTGCAAAGCAAACATCACTGCATCATATTGAGCAAGACTTGCCACATCCATCATTAGCGGCTCTCCGATTGAATCCTCAACATTAATGTCGGCCCCTGCTAGCACCAATATTTTGAAATTCTCCAGTTTCATTTTACAACGTGCCAAAGGCACATAATCGGCCTCATCAGGTAAAAGGGCATTAGGGTCACCCTTATGTGCCAATAACAAACGTAACGGTTCTGGGTCATTCAAACCAGCAGCAAGCCATACTGGAGGCATATCTTTTTTAGAGCCAATACGCTGATTGGCGTCCGCTCCATTCTCCAACAAGGCTCTGACACCTGCGGTATTTGGAGCAGCTAATGCCCAGCCAAGTGGAGTCATATTCAGCTTACCTATCGCGTTAACCTTTGCCCCAACCTTGACCAGGGCATTGACAGTGTCCACATCTCCTTCCGCTGCCGCACGCGCCAGCTTTGCCTCCGGTGTAGAGCCAAAAATGTCTTGCGCTGTCTGCCCCATCACCTTCATCTGGCAACCGGAAATGAGTAGCATCGTTAAAACAAGCCAATATCTGAGCCACCAGATTCGGTTTATTTCATCTCTCTTATTAATCATCATAATTTCTGGCTAGGAATCAGTCATAGCCAATATACCATTTGTCTAGCTATCAATAATAAAATCTAGACATACGGATTAATTTGCACGAACAGATTGCCAAATACCGGTCACTGGTATTCGTACATGAGATGGCTAAGGTCGGGCTAGAACGCGCGGCATTACGAGAACACCTATTGCCATTGGCCCCCAAAGGAGCCGCCCTGGTGACTGGCTTGGTGGATCGCGCTAAACACATGGCCGATGAGAAAACAGAAACCGGCAGTCTGTGGCGGTTTTCAACCCATGGCCGCATCAAGATGACTGAAACCACCCCCGGGAAGCGCGTGGCAGAAATCTCAACAGCAATGCAAGTTGAACCATTCGACCTGCGCGACATTCGCCGCACCGTGGAAACCATGCTGGCCGGAATGGGGATCAGCCGTGATACACGCGCACAACTACTGAGCCATGGTATCAGCGGTGTACAAGCCACGCATTATGACCGCCACAGCTACACCAGCGAAAAGCGAGCAGCCCTAGTCTCTTGGGAGAACAGAATAGGCTCAATAGAAAACCATTCGACAATGCAGAGCAACATCGTTGCTCTGTGCACCGCACGATAACTTCTGGCGGGGACATGCAAACAAAAGAGATCGATCCACGCAGCACGAGGTGGAGCAGGACAGGCGAGGCGAGGCGAGGAGATAGAATCATGTACCCTCTACGCGTTTCACCACCTCAGCATTCCGCCATGGAGGTGGAAGAAAACGAGGAATCCAGCCATCCCTTGACCATGTTTTCGTCGATGATAGAGCCAATTGCCGTAACACTACTGGCGGGGGCGCATCCAATCGTTGCCAATCGACACCGGTCACTAACCATTTCCATTGCTCGGCGCTCAGTGAGCAGATCCAATCTCCTGGCTTGGGCCAACTAAAGTGCCCCGAGTGCAGCCGCCGATGGCAGAGCCAAACACCATTGCCATCCCACACCAGAAGTTTGAGAGTAAGCGCCCGGTCTGCACCGTCAGCCAAAGCGAATAGAATTGTGCTAGAGGGGTTGAAGCAGGATCAGCTAGCTTGGTGGTTCAGGTCGGGATTCCATGGCAGCAGTTCAGCCACGCAGTTAAATGGATACTTACTCTCCAGTTTCAAAAGATCACCAGACGGTACTGACCAGGCACTTACGATCAAGGTTGCGTTTCGCTTCGCGCTGTTCCTGCTTTTCATCCGGCGAGCTATCGCTGAACATTCCGGTCAATACACTGGAGGCGGCCGCCCCCAGGGCACCACTACTGCACGCCTGCCCGCTGGCGGCTGCCCCGCTACACGCCACAAGGGCATGCAATGCCGCGTGCAAAGGGCTCCCTTCGGTCAGTTCGCCACGGGCAACCAAGTCACCGATATAACCCGCCCCTTGCTGTTGCACATAGTTCACCACCATGTCGCGCGCCATCTCACTACCAGCACCACTGACATTGCCACTCACCCCGGCCAACAAGGCCGTAGCAATCTGGCGATAAGTCCCTTTGGCACCCCAGTTGTCATTGATCTGGGTTGCTGCGTCACGCAATCCCTGGGCTTGTTGATACTTGGCCAACCGTTCGGCATCGCTCAGACCATTACTGTCGTTCCCTGCTTCTTTTTCTAGTTCCTTCGCGGCTTTTACGTTGACATCCGCTTCTTTGGCGCGGTTTTCCAGAAAGGTACCGGCTTCGCGGGCAAACGCGCCAACAATATTGAACTGGGCCTGCAACTCTTCTTTATTGAAAATCTGTTTGAGGGCATTGCTATTGTCTTGCCCGGTTCTCACCTCGCGCGATACGCCAGCAACGGTGTCTACTGTGCTCTTGCCACTGAGGGCCTGTTGATCTTCGCTATTGGTGATATGGATCGCCCCGGTACTGATACCAGACCGGGTCGTGCTACTGGCATCACCACTGGCGCTCATAGCCACTGGCATGGTCGCTGACCAGCCGCCATCCTTGGGCATATCCGAACCGGGAACAGCGCTCCCCCCTGTGGTGGCCTGCCCCTGCTGGTCCTTACCAACACTGCCATTGTCAGTACTGTAGCCACCACCGATGTTGAAGCTTTCTCCCTCGTAGCTGGCATGGTTTTGGATGTCGCTATAGGTCAACGTGCCAGTGGTCAGGCTATTAAGGTTAGAGGCAACCGCCTTGTCACTACTGGTTATCACTGCCCCCTTCAGATCGGTATTGCCCCTGACCTTCACCTGAAAGCCATCGTCACCCACTTGAATGCCACTCTGCTCGATCACGCTGGCATAGTCGCTGCGCATTTTCTCCTGACCAAGGTTAACGCTTCCGCTGATCGCGCCAGCCCCCACCGAAATGCTGCCCCCGTAGCTTTGCTGCTTGCTATCGTAGCGACTGGTGTCTTGCAGGCTTTCCAGATTCAGATTACCGCCCACATTGGCCGTGACTTGTTTACCGCTGGCCACCGCACCCTTGAGCGTGGTATCGCCACCGCTGGTCATGGTCAGTTTCTGGCCGGCATCGATGTGGCTATTAATCCAACTGACATCCGTGCCATCAGCGTGGCCACGCCCGCCGTTCACACTGGCATTGAACATCAATCCACTAGAGCCAACGCTGATGCCAGCACTAACGCCAAAGCTCTTATTACTACTGTGCTGATCGTCCATGTTTTTCGCGGCCAACAGATTAATGGCGTGGTCCGCCGTCAGGTCAATATTGCCTCCGGCACGTACATCACTGCCCTGAAGAGTCAAGTCACTGTGTAGCGCATCACCGACTGCGGCAATACTCACCTTGCCACCGGCATTGATCGTGGACATGGCGGCATGGTCGCTGGTTTGGGTCGTGTGGCTCTGGTTCTGGCTGGTCCCCAGGCTGATGCTGAGGTTGACACCGCCAAGCTGGCTCGGATTCTTGCTAATCGCATCATAGGTATTTTTTGCTGACAACGCGGTGGTGGCTGCCGCCAAGGCTTGCATACGCCCATCACCCGTTTGACTCGCCGCCGCTTTCATTTGCTGACCGGTCTGGATGGCGCTGATCAGCGGTGAAGTCAGCGCTACACTCACGCCAGACTGTTTGAAGCGGGTGTCGGTCTCATCGCGCCGCACATTGCGCGCTTCGGTGATGTCAACCTGTTGGGCCAGCAGGTCGATATCGCCCTTGGGTGCCAGCACCTGGCTTCCGGTCTGTTGATAGTGACCACCCGCGCGGATAGTGACGCTGCCATCGGTGGCCCCCACGGTTGTTGCAGCAGCGGTATCCCCAGTGCCATGGCGGTCAAGATTCTGCTGCTGCACCCCTAAGGTCATCCCGAAGCTGCCACCACTGAATAAGCCTGAGGTGCGTTCTTCTTTCTGATGCACTTCGTCAATCTGGTTAATCGCATGAACCACATTGATATCGCCCCCCGCCAGTAGGCTGGTCCCTTGCGTGCTCACTGCGTTACTGCCACTCACCGTCAAATCACGGCCTGCGTCCAGAACCACGCTATTGCCTGACAGCGTGCTGCCTGACGCCAAGTCCTGCCGAACCGTGTCACGGGTGGTGATTGTTTTGCTTGCCAACAGGCCGCTCTTACCGGTGTGCTTGTGCGCCTCGTCTACCAGACTGGTCTCGTGGCCAGCGGTGACGTTGACGTCACGCGTGGCAGACAGCCTAATGGCACCTTGATCGCTGGAGAGATTCGCCCCCGTCAGGTTGGCATCGCGACCAGCGGTAAGCGTCAGGTCACCTGAGGTTTGGATCGTGCTGCCAACGTCCTGGCTCTGGGCGTCGTGACGCCAGTTGTCGCCATCCCATCTCACCGTCTGGTCACGGGAAGTGGACACAGTCGCCAGATTCAGGTCACGTCCGGCGCTAAGTTGCGTACTGCCTTTCTCTCCGCTATTGCCGATCTGTGCCGCCAAGGCGTTGAGGTCGTTACCGGCGATGAGCGACAGCGACGCATTGGCACCATCCACACTCACGCTCGCCACATTGGCGATATTGGTCTGGTGACCCTGTGCGCTTTGCGTGCTGGCCGTGGTCGATTGCAGCGTCAAGTCGTGGCCGGCCTGTAGGCTGACACTGCTATGCCCGGTAATACTGCCACCTTGCAGGTTAAGATCATTTTGTGCGTTCAGTGCCACTTGGTCGCCGTAAACCTGGCCGCCATTGAGGGTGATGGTCTGTGCATTAGCGGCCAGCGATTGCCAACCGGCAAGGGTACCGCCGTTGCTCAGTTGCTGGGCAATATTCAGATTGAGGTCGCTGGCTGCAATCAGGGTACCCATGCCGTTGACGCTGACGCTATCCGGCTTGGCGTACACCTTGGGTACCAGCGCTTTGGTAACCGTGCCGTCAGGCAAGGTGACCTGTTGGTTGACCAGCCAGACAATATTGCTGGTCAATTGCGCCACCTGGGCATCAGTCAGGGCGATGCCAGGTTGCAAATTAAGCGCATGCGCCTCGGTCACGCCGTTGTTCATTAGCGCCTGGAATTGTGCTTCATCGCTGCTGTAACCCTGCAAGAAGCGGCGTCCGGTCAGTTGCGCCACTTGCTCGCGCACTACGCGCTGTTCGTAGTAGCCATCTCCCAGCCGTTTTTGCATCACCGTCGGATTGGATAGCTGCTGCAGCATGTAGTCGGTTGATAACCAGGATCGATAGTTGACTAAGCGCGGATCGGTTTCCACCAAATAGTGCGACTGCGGGTCAACTACTTGTTTGAACAGGCTACTGTCCACCCGGGTTGGCAGTGCCAGTGAGCTGGTGCGGTACTGGGCTGTGCTCTGCGAATTTTGCAGCCATTCGGCTGGTTGCAGGGTGAGACTGAGGACTTGGTCGGCAGGGTTATAACCGCTGGAGCTGCTGCCGGTACTATCGCGACCTTTCTCGTTCTGGCGCCAGAACGAGCTCACACTACCGGCATCATGGATGATCTGCTGTCCCTGACCGTTGGTATTGGTCAACGAGCCCACGGTGCCAACCAATTGCCCTCCCACGGTCACTGTGCTCTTGTCGTTGTGTACCGTATCGGCGTTAAGCGTGAAATTACGGCCGACACTGATCGTCGCCGGGTCAGTCTGGGTGACAATCTCGGTTTGCACGCTACGGGTGTAGTTGTAGCGCAGCCAGCTTTCAAAGTTGCCTTCTGGCGTGTGCAGATGGTCAGATTCGTCGTTATAGACATAGACGTCTGGGGTGCCTGCGGCATAGCGGTTGGCCGAACCACTGCCCTGATATTCGGTAAAGTCTTGCGGGTAGCGCGGATCGGGGCGCAGTTCACTTGAGAAATGTGCGTTGAAGAGCGACAACAAAGCGGTATTGACTACCAGATCCCCCATGGCCTCAATACGTGCGCTCGACAGTGCCAGACTGTTGGCTTTCCCGGTCGCCTGACCGTTGCTATCGAGCTGACCACCGATCGACAGGTCTCCTTCACTATGCAGCAGTGCGTGCTCGCTCAAACTCAGGGTTTGCACGCCCAGATCGAGCCGGTTACGCGCGGCGGCCACCGCCGCCCTGCCGTTCTCGCTGCCGATGGTGAAAGTGTTGGCAGCGATCGACAGATGGTCGCCCAGCACCAAACCGGAGCCGAGTAGATCAAAGTTGCCGGTTTGGATCAGGGTGTCAGAACCGTTGATGCTGCCTCGGTTACGCAGGCTGCCACTGCTTAGTTGTGTGGTGGTCGCCGCCAGGTTAGCACCGGTCTGATTATCCAATTGGCCAGAGAGGGTCAGTTGCAGCTTATTGCTTGCACTGATGGTCCCCAGGTTGCTCGCGCTAGCCGCACTGATTGTCTGCTCGGCCGCACTCAGGCTAGCGCCAGCTGCATTGCTTAAGGCATTGGTGAGCGTCAGTTGCTGACGTCCCTGAGCGGTGATCGTGCCCTGATTACTCAGGTCTGAAGCAGACAAATTGACAGTCTGACCACTGAAGCTAGCCCCAGTTTGGTTATTGACCGCTTGTGCACTGGTCACGCTCAGTGTTGCGTTGGCTTTGAGCGTGCCACTGTTGACCAACCCTTGCTCAGTGTTGAGGGTCACGTTACCGGCAGAGGATTGAATCTGGTTACTGTTAATTAGTTGCCCGCTAGTGGTAATGATGGCATCGCCAACACTCGCACCAAGTGTACCGGCATTACGCACGCCAACCCCTAGCTCATTGGCTGTCAGCATGATCTTGCCAGCATACATTCCGCCCAATGCCGCCACGTCGATGCCATAAGCTGGCGCGGTTCCAACGCCAGGGGTGACACGGCTGATACTAGAAAGATCGGCACTGATGTCATTAGCGCCTGCAACCAGGTTAAGCGCTGAAGCCTTGACACTACCTTGCAACTGCACCGTGCGGGCCAATATATCGGTGTAGTCGGTGTCGCTAGCGTCCATACCACCAGAGCCAATCATCACGATTCCGCCGCGCACCCTATATCCGGTCAGATTGCCACCAGCATCAAGATTGGCCGTACCGGTGGTCAGCGTAGCCCGGTTGGCGTTAATAAAACCGCAGCCATCACACTGAATGCCACTCGGATTGGCAATCACCACCTGGGCGCGACTACCACCTACCTCAACATAGCCGCGCAGCAAGCTGGGATTGGATGAATTCACTTCATTGAGAATGACTCTGGCGGTACCACCAGCCAACATTGGGTTAGCCGCAATCCACCCCGCCTGTTGCGTCTGCACCGGGTTTTTAGCGTTATTGAGCACCACCCCTTGCCGGTCGACATCAAACTGACTGTAGGTATTGCGCGAGACACCCGCCGCGCTCGGCGTCTGAATGTTAACCACCGGCACACCGTTACCGGCCGCGCCAATCACTGGCTGCCGATTGCCCGCAGCATTTGGATCGGCTACTACCTGGGTTTGGGCTAAGACCGGCATCACTAGGCCCAAAGCCAGCCACAGACCAAATGCCAGAGGGCGAACCACCAACATACCCACGGGCCGCGCTACCGCCCCTTTCACCTTTCGGCTACCAGTCGCTTGCCGAGAGGAAACAGTCTCTGCCACCACCATCAACAGGCCGCGTGTCCGGTTGAAAATCACCCGGAAACAATGCTTATTCATCACTCAACTCCCAGGCAGGCGGATTCAATGCCAACCATGTACGCGCCTCTTGCGGCAACAAGGCACCCCCAATGAAATGTTTGATGCGCAAGCCCTTTTCGCTACCGCGATGGTGTAATGTTCGCGACACCACGCCGGCAAACAAGCGACGACGCAACATCAATACTGCTTTGGCGTTGTGGCCAAAGGGTGCGATCCAGTCGAGTAGCCAAACGCGTGGTCCACTATCCCAATCGTTGTCAGGCATAGCGATCGGTGGATTGCACAAGTAACGATGCTCAGCCGCGCGACTGAAGCGTGCCCATGAGAGAAAACACACCGGTTTATTCTGCTGGCTCAACAACACAAACTGTCCTTTGACAATCGCCGGCAATAGCAGCCTAGACAGGGCATATACCGGTGCTTTGCAATGCATTGGCGACTGCATCCATAGCCAGGTTGCCGCTCCCAGCGCCTCCGATTGATTGCAATCCTCCCCAAGAAGCTCTGGAGCCATCACCTGAAATTCGTCTATTTGCATTTCCGTTCCTAGAACGAAGCATTGAGAGAAAAACCTGCCGTGTAGCGGTTGGTATCAAAGCCGCTAGGGCGAGAAAGGGGTTGGCCGGTAAACAGATCAAAACTCAGTTGCCTGATCTGCCCACGCCAACCAATCACGGCCCCGGCAAGATGGTGCCCCAGCAGAAGATCACTACTGGGTCCTCCGACCTCGCCATAGTCAACTCCGAGATAGAGTTCGCCAGCCAAGTGAGGCACGGTCCAGCTCAAGTCGTTACGCACCACCCAACCACGTTCGGCACTCAAGGTGTTTTGGCCATCAAAGCCACGCACGGTATAACGACCACCGATGCTAAAGCGATCTGGGGGCGTCAGTGCAGTACGGTTCCACTGTGCACGCCAGGCAAGGTCATTGCGCAGAGATTGGTCGAGCACAGCGAACGGCACAGAGAGTTGAGCAGAAGCCGACACGACACCAAGGCGTGAGGTCCCCTCACCGCTGGATTCCTCTGGAGCCGGTTGGGCATTGAAAGCGCCGGTTCCCCGTCGGTACCCTAGGTCAGTCGACAACGAGGCAGATCCCAAATAGTCAACGCGCGACAAACCGGCAGCCCAACCGGCAGTACGACGGTTCTGAATCAGAATCTCGGTGTCATCGATATCATTGCTTGAGGTATTGAGCCAGAAAGAAGCCCAGGCAAAAGTCTTACTGCGGCCAGTGCGATACAGTAGACGGGTCCACTTGACCTCATTGTTCTGACTGTCACCGCTATAGATGTAAGACTGGTTTTGCCCAGCGACCTGTTGGTAATAATGGCTCTGGCTATAGGTAAAGGACCAAAGCCAATTCTGTATCGGAAAGGAGTAATGCGCGGTTTCTGAGCGCGTACCGCGTGGCCCGGACACACCCCCCCCCAAGTCTTGGCTTTGGCTGAAGTACAGCAGATCAGACAGTTTCAGCAGGTTGTCAAACGAAAGCGTAGCACTGCCCTGAATCTTCCCGGTCTGGCGACTGCCACTGTCGTCAATTCCGAGCGAGAGTCGCCAAGGTTTCTGCTGCTGCCAACCAACCAGCAGGTCACTATCACCGGGTTGCGCATTCGCGTCCTGTGCAGGGGCAATCTGGATGTCAGCATCGACGGTTGGAACGCGTTTAAGATTCTCCAGCCCCTGTTCAATCGCACGCAGGTTGAGCAGGTCGCCAGGCGCCAACGGTAGTGTGGCAGGCAGGTTGATATTTGAAGACTTGGCACTCATCAAGCGAATGGCTGCAATGTGCCCTGGCACTAGGGTAAGTTGCAGGGTGCCGGTATGCAGGTTCTGCGTCTTGGCAATCACTCGGCTTGTGGTGTAACCCCGCGCGATCAATGCGTTCTGCACGCGTTTCATCACCAAGTTGATGCCTTGCGTACCAAGACAGCGCCCGAGAGCAGGATCACCTGCTTGGTTTGCCGCAGCCAACGCCCACTGAAAGGATTCAGACGAGGGGCCAATCAGCTCAATTGTCTTGATGTCGAAACAGGGGGTTTCAGATGTGGGCAACTTATCAGTGGCTGCTTGAGGCACTTCCAGACGAACCGACGGCCGCACTTCCTGCTGATCGCGCAATTGCTGCTGCCGCTCTTGCTGTCGGATTAGCTGATCACTAGGGTCAGGTACGGCTACAGCCCCCGCAAACTGGACCACGCCTAGCAAAACTGACCCAAGCCATATGGGCTTGGAAAAGAGGATTTTATTTTTATTCACGAACCACTCGCTGAATACATTAATGACAAGCGAAGTAGCGGTGTTCATTACCCTAGCGCTAAGCAGCCTCTTTTAGATTAAAGTGTGCGTTGCTCTATCGGCCCTGCCTCCAATTCTGTAACGACAATAAGACGTCATTTACTAATGTGGGATGCTAGATATCCTGCAATAAAGCAAAGACATACAACATGGCACGTCAGCAGATGCAGAATTCAGATAGGCACTTCGTTTGTTAAAAACTGTAATTTTTTGTAAACGAGGATTTTATAGTGTGATTCTGAGATATCAACCGTACTAAATGTCAGATGCAAATATAAATAATTTATGATAAGGCTTGTATTGCTTGAGATACGCCATGGCTACAACAGTACGCTTGGTGTTTACTTCAATCTTGGACAGAAAACATACGAAGGTCACTGTGTGTGTGTCATGCAGCATCTCACTCCTCAATCCTGGCATTGATCCATTCCTGGATCTCTTCATCTACCCACCCCACACTTTGACCGTTCAAGGACACTGATTTGGGGAATGTTCCAGCAACAATGAATTTGTAGATAGTGGACCGTGCCAAGCCGGTAGTTTCCAAGAATTGCTTCAGGCGAATAATCTTCATGATGTGTACTCCAGGGGGTATGGCACACCATGGGTCGCTGCGATAGTTGTCTACTGAAATGGCAGGGGAAGCATTGTCCACAGGCCCTCTTGCCAGCCAATCAACTGCGACTGGTTAAAAATTTAGCAGACCAGTGGCTAAGCAATGTACCCATCCTGCATCCACTATTGGCATGCATTGTTACCTGTTAGAAGGTAACGTGCTCGCGTACATGCCATTCATCCTGGATGACTAATGAATGCATTCGGTTGCATAATGGATACATTGAACGTCATGAGCGATTCAAAATGGAAGACAATGAGGAACTAGAAGCCCGTCTAAACGCATTGGAACAGCGTGGTCCCCGTTCGAGTAGCAAGATAGAACGCCTGCGCCCAGTACTCGACCGTATCGAGGGACTCATGAAGAAGGGGTTTACTCAAGCTGAGGTTCTGGAAGAACTGAATGCCGTTGGATTCAACATGACGCTGGCCAGCTTTAAGTCTACGTTGCAACGGCTACGCAAAGAACGAGCCAACGCACCGAAGCAAGAAAGCATAGCCGAGAGTTTTGCCAACAATTTTACGAACTCGATATAAGCTCAACTAGCACCCCTCAATGGGCACCCGTGCATTTAACGAGTACACGAAGAAGTAAAATGCATTCCACTTTTCAACCATAAAGATTCGAACCGTATCCAGCATAGTTCTTTCTTAATGCGAAATGCGCGCCCAGTGTGACGCCTTCTGTATTGTGATTATTGCCAGGTGTATTGGACATGCTTCTAGCTGCGCCATGAAAGCGCTCTATGCCACTTTAGGACCAGGCTGAGGCTATGTAGCCAGACAGTGTCCTTGCGCGCCCCAGAAGCATTAATATCTGACTAATGCACAGTCAGAGGATGGACGGGACATCCATATTGAAAAAACCGGACAGATGACGCCTAGTACCCAACACGGACGCTGTACATGGAGAAGCGCCCCTACCTGGCTTCGGTAAAAACAAAGCGGCCGGAGCCGAGTAGCTCCCCCTTCAGTCGGGTACAACATTGGATCAATACGAAGGTCAGCAGGGAATCGAATCGACCCTTTGCTGATCGCATTGAGACACCGGTCAAAACCCTTGGCCATAAAACTCAAGAGGGAAAGCACTTCTACATAGGCACCATCGTTAAGTAGTGGCATGCCCGTTTCGCAGGTATCAAACAATCTTGGTTTTTTGTGCTCCGCATTGTGTATTACTGTATGTAAAGCCCTGCGATTTTGGAAATTGCATAAATTGCACGGAGAGAGCTCTGAAAGGCATCGTTATCCTGCTGCTGAGAAAACTTGAACAGTTCATTGATCTGCTGACTATCTTCGCCTTCCAATAGATCAAATGGCTTGAATCGACTAAGAAAATTACGACCCAAGCCTTCGGGAACCACTAAAGACTTTTCATGCAATTTAATGATTTCTGCAATAGAAACAAATTTGGCATTCTCATTCACAGATCTTCTCCGCTCTGCGTTTACGATCAACCTAGAGATACCCTGTTGATTTGCCTAATCTTACGGCCCCATCAACCAGGTCAAGTGTAATGGACATAGAGAGGAGGCTTCAATGCAGAACCAAAAGATCACTCGCGTCATGCATCAGAATGTTGTTCAGTATCAAATGAGATCCTCGCTTGCTCCAGCATCCAGGCCTCAATCTTGTCATGCAAAATCCGAAGAAGGTCAAGTGGACGGCGGCGGTAGTACCCCAACTATGGCAGAGCTACTGCCTGCAGAAGATGAGCAGTACAAAAGTGTCGGGTTCTAAAATGGAGGCCGGAGGAATCGGATTAACCGAAATTGGCTACACCATGGCTACACACTCCAAAAACACAAAAAGGGTTACAACGTAAAAACGCTGTAACCCTTTGATTTTAATGGTGCCGTTGAAGTGAATCGAACACTCGACCTACTGATTACGAATCAGTTGCTCTACCAACTGAGCTACAACGGCAATCCAACTTGTTAAAAAAGCCTTGAGCACGCATATGCTTGTTCAAGGCTTTTTTGAATTCTGGTCGGGGTGAGAGGATTTGAACCTCCGGCCTCTACGTCCCGAACGTAGCGCTCTACCAGGCTAAGCTACACCCCGAAATCCATGCTGCGCCTAACTGCCTAGCAGTTAAGAGACGAGAAATCTACACCATGTTCCTACATATTTCAAGCCAAATTTGGTCGGGGTGAGAGGATTTGAACCTCCGGCCTCTACGTCCCGAACGTAGCGCTCTACCAGGCTAAGCTACACCCCGATACCCTTTTTGACCGCTCTGAGAAATCCTGCGGCTTGCCTCGCTTCTGCGGTACAATCCCCCTCCCAGAGGACGCGCATTATGAAACAACTATGTGGTTTAAGCAACTTTCATTCTATCGATTAAGCGGGGATTCGACCCCCGAAGCAGCGCAGTTGGCTGATGCGCTAAATAAAACCCCTTTTCTGCCATGCAACGGCCTGGACTGGTTTAGCGAGGGCTGGGTCATGCCTGCAAACCATCTCGACAGCCCGGTGTTTAGCGCACGCGATTGCCTGCTGGTTTCGTTAAAACGCGAAGACAAGGTTTTGCCCGCCACGGTGATTCGCGACTTGGTTGAGATCAAGGCTGAAGAGATCGAGGCCCAAGAACACCGCAAGGTTGGTCGCAAAGAAAAGCTGGCACTCAAAGAACAGGTCACAGACGACCTGCTGCCGCGTGCTTTTGCGCGTACCAGCCGTTTGTCTGCCTATCTTGACCAGCGTCGACGCTGGCTGATGGTTGACTCTGGCACAGCGAGCAAAGCCGAGTCTTTGCTTAGCAAGCTGCGCGAGGCGCTACCACCGTTTCCAGCGGCGTTGCCACGCACCAAAATCGCCCCACACACCGCAATGACTGATTGGCTGTCGACTAGTGAAGCCCCTGCTGGCTTTGAGTTAGATGCAGAGTGCGAACTGAAAGATAGCGATGAAAACGGTGCAGTAGTCCGCTGCGTACGCATGGACCTGACCTCGGACGAGATCCGCCAGCACATTGCCACAGGCAAGCAGGCAACACGCCTGGGGCTAATCTGGAAAGAGCGGATTCGCTTCGTGCTAACGGATACACTGCAGTTGAAGCGGATTCAGTTTCTTGACGTGTTGCAGGACGAGGCCAGTCAGGCTGGCGATGATAGTGCCAGCCTGTTTGAAGCCACCTTCACACTGATGAGCGAAGAGCTTGGCGATCTGGTTGACGCCCTGATTGAAGCCTTGGGCGGCCTAGAACCAGATCAGGCTTAGCCCTCACCCCATCAGTCGAAGCGCCAGCATGCCATTGAGAGTGAGCCATAGCGCCAATCGTCATGAAGTTTGATCGGCGCTACACCATCACTCGCAGCCCCCAAGGCGACGAATAACGGCAAAAAATGTTCGTCACTTGGGTGGTTGGTGCGTGCAGCAGGCGCGTCACGAATCCAGTCATCCAACACCGTGTCTTCGCGTGCGCTTAAGCGTGCGTCAACCCAGGAAACAAACGATCGTGCCCAACTGGGGGTCGTACTTCCTTCTGCAGCCAACTGCCATAGATTATGGGTATAACTGCCTGAGGCAATAATCAACACGTTATCTTCGCGCAGTACGCGCAAAGCCCGCCCCATCTTGCGTAACCCCGCCTCACCCAAACTCCGCGGCAGTGACAGATTGACTACTGGAATGTCGGCGTCAGGATACATGCGTAGCAGCGGCGTCCAGGCGCCATGATCCAATCCACGTCCCGACACCCGTTTAATCTTGATTCCCGCCGCCTCAATTTGTGTGACGACGGTGTCAACCAGGTCAAGGTCGGTCTGTGCCGGATAGGTCAGCGCATATAGCTCGTGGGGAAAACCACCAAAATCGTGGATGGTTTTAGGGGCAAGGTCGATGCTGATTTGCACCTCTGGCGTTTCCCAGTGAGCAGACACCACCACGATGGCACGCGGCTGATCCAACTGCTGGGCCAGCTTGGATAGAAAACGCGAAGTCGGGCTATCTTCTAGCGCCAGTGTGGGTGCGCCGTGTGAAATAAACAATGCGGGCTGCACGGTCGAGGTCATGACTTGCCATCCTTGAGTTATGTGATCTGTATCGATCATAGAACGGAACTATCAATCAATAAATCCGACAATTGTTTCTGGATTGTTTACTAAACGATACAAATCCACGTAAGTAAGCTCGCCCGTAATCACCCATCCTATGCAGGCGCTGGCGCTGACCCGGTCTGCGCGGGTAGAATTAACCTCTATTTACCCTTAGGAAATACACGGCAATGAGTATCAAATCCGACAAGTGGATTCGCCGCATGGCAGAGCAACACGGAATGATCGATCCGTTTGAACCGAATCAGATCAAAAACGTGAACGGCCAGAAGGTCATTTCCTATGGCACATCAAGCTATGGTTACGATATTCGTTGCGCTGACGAATTCAAGGTGTTCACGAATATCAACAGTACCATTGTTGACCCCAAAAACTTCGACCCTAAATCATTTGTCGAAATTGCTGGCAATAATTGCTGCATTATTCCCCCCAATTCGTTTGCCTTGGCACGCACCGTAGAATACTTCCGCATTCCGCGCCAAGTGCTGACGGTCTGCCTGGGAAAATCCACTTATGCGCGGTGTGGCATTATTGTTAATGTCACGCCATTTGAACCGGAGTGGGAAGGTTACGTCACACTAGAGTTTTCTAATACGACGCCATTACCAGCAAAGATTTACGCCAACGAAGGCGTAGCGCAAGTGCTGTTTTTTGAATCGGATGAAGAGTGTGCGGTGTCGTACCGTGACCGTCAGGGAAAATATATGGGGCAAAGCGGTGTCACCTTACCCAAACCCTGATCGCGCTAAGCCAAGGCCGTTTCAAGGTGTCCAACATATTAGTTCACCCTTGTCTTAAATCAACACTCGCTTTTTTTCATGCGTGTTCTACCATAAACTAGGGCTGTGACTTTGCTCAAGCCTGATGGCACGTAAGTGCCGTGTTAAGGCGTTGCGGTTCCCCCTTGCCGCACCGTCTTTTTTTTGTCTTGCACCACGCGAGCAGCGCAACACGCAAAAAAGCGGGGCACATGGCCCCGCTTTAACGATCTCGATCTATCCTAATCACAGCAACTTGAACTGAGGCGCTGTCGCGCTGCCATTGCCATGCTGGCAAGATCGTCATCCAGGCCCTCATGAATATCGGTCAAGGCAGACCTGAGTATAACAAAGGCCAAATGCGCAGGCTCGCAACCAAACACATCCGCTAGCGCCTTTAGTTCATGACAGGTTTGCAGATCGATAGGAAGCTGCAACGCATGTGGCGTTTCTCCAATCAGCAATTTGCGGGCTTCTGCCTCGCCACGACAGGCTTCGAGCTCGGACAATAATCCTTTTAGTGCTTCACCCATGATCATTCTCCTTATCATTGCCTAGTCTTTGTTAATAGAAGCTTAGGCATACAAATAGCAAGAAAAATGATTGTTCACACCAGATTTGATGCGCCTCAAGTTACTGATTCAAAAGCACTTAGAACATTAACCGCATTCACGCCAATTGGCTCGACCGCATAGCCCCCCTCTAGGCAAAACAGGGTTGGCAATCCAAGCTGGCCCAAGCGCTCACCAAGCCGCGAAAAATCAGGGCTTTCTAACGCAAAACGTGAAATTGGATCCCCTTTAAATGCATCAACCCCAAGAGACACCACCAGCGCGTCGGGTGCAAAACCACGAATCTTGGACAAGGCTTGATCTAAGGCATCAAACCAGGTAGACACATCACTACCCGCCGGTAACGGATAGTTGCAGTTATAACCCAATCCCTCTCCCACGCCACACTCGTCTCCAAAGCCAAGGAAAAACGGGTACTCGGTACGCGGGTGACCATGAATAGACAAAAATAATACGTCTGCGCGTTGATAGAAAATATCTTGCGTGCCATTCCCATGGTGGTAATCCACATCCAGCACAGCGACACGACTCGCACCATGATCTCTCAAATATTGAGCGGCAATTGCAGCGTTATTAAAAAAGCAGTAACCACCGCAATAATCGCGTGCAGCATGGTGACCCGGTGGGCGCGTCAATGCAAAAGCCCCCTTCTCACCCGCCAACAGCGCATCAGCGCCCGTTAGCACTAAATCAGCCCCCGTGGTGATCGCGGGCCAAGTTCCCGCGGTTAACGGTGTGCCACAATCCATCGAGTAGTAGCATAGTTGGCCCTCAACATGCTCAGGCAAGGCCTGGCGCATGCGACGAATCTGCCACATCTTTGGCAAGGCATCATAATCGCGGCCAAGTGCCAGCCAGCGCTGCCATGCTGTTTCAAGAAACCGCACATAACCCGCATCATGCACCGCCAGCACCGGCTCAAGGCCATGCGCCACCGGAGCACGCACCTCACCAAGTCCGGTCGTCTTAACACGCTCCAGCACCATATCCGCCCGCGACGGTGTTTCAAAGCACGGCACGAGCGTGCCCGCATACAGCTCAGTGCGGCCCTGATGCAGGCGATGAATATCAGAATAGAAAGTCAGCATGATCAATAAAAAAGTCAGAAATAATGATGTTCATATCAGTCTAAACCAAGGTCAAGCGGGTACAGACACAAGCTTGCGCAGAAACAAAGGGAATGCACTCAGACGGAGGTCCCACTAACCTCAAGGAGGCGCGCAGAACGCCGCCCGCTAGGCACGCGGCCGCAGACAGTACACCCTCGTACGGCAAGGCCGCACAACCGGCTGCCCCACTAACCTCAAGGTGGCGCGCAGAACGCCGCCCGCTAGGCGCGCGGCCGCAGACAGTACACCCTCGTACGGCAAGGCCGCGCAACAACGCGGGCGGCGTTCTGCGCGCCACCAACCAAAGAAAATTAATCGAGGATATCGCCGTCCTGATACAACCACCGCCCATCGACACAAACAAAACGGCTTATTTCATGCAAGCGTTCAGCACGTCCACCCACCTTGTAGCGCGCCAAAAATTCGACCACGCCTTCTTGGTCTCCGGGCTGACCCGCTGCATGGTTGATCACCTCTAGGCCAAGCCACTTGACTTGACGATCGCTATCGGAGAGGTCTAGGCGATCGGGACAAAAATCGGGATGCCAGGTTGACATTAAGTAATCAACATTCTGGCGAGTGTAGGCGCTATAGCGCGAGCGCATGAGCGCCTCAGCGGTCGGGGCGGCCGCTTCTGGATGGTCAACATAACGACCACAGCAGGCATCGTAGGCCTGACAGAGGCCACAGGGACAAGCAGAGGATAGTGGTTTTCGACTCATGAGACCCCTCACTTTAGAGGCGGCATATCATACAGCTGCATCAAAAAATTAGTAAAAGCAGGGTCGGATGGTCGTTTGGAAAGCAATGGCCAGCGTCGTTGCCATTCACGCAATTTCATTTCCATTCGCGACTGCGACTCCTCTTGCGTGATCGTCCCTTCGCCACGACGCATCACTAAGTAACGGTAGGTGGCGAATGTGGAGTCATCAACCCGGTTTGCGCCAACCAGCCGTAAACGCGTGACATTAAGTTGGTCGGCGGCCTCCAGACGAGTCAGCTCGCCACTTTTGACACGCAGAGCCAGCCGGTTCGCTTCTTTAAGGATTAGGTTGGATTTGCTCACGCCCGCAGCTGAGGTAGTCGAACCACGCCCGGTTTGAACCTGAGCTGCCAATTGCTTCAATGTGCCACATCCACCTAGCATCACTGAAATGGCCAAAATCAATACAATGGTCTTGGATTTCATGTTTGGATTGTAATGCAATATTATGAACATAACTGATCAAGCTGCAGCACAAGCATGATGCTGGCAGCACCAGGACACATTCTGCAATTGCTGCCACACACAGTTTTGACTGGAACACCCTCTTCTCATGCTTTGGTCTCTTCCGAATTCATCCCACTGGCGTCGCACGCTTTACATCATTATTTTTGAAGCCGACACGTTGCGCGGGAAATTATTTGATCTGGTGTTAATTGGCGCGATTCTGCTCTCGTCTTTGGTGGTTACGCTGGAAAGCGTTCCCAGTATTCGCCAAACCTGTGCTCCCGTGCTACACATCATAGACTGGGGCTTGACACTGTTATTCACGCTTGAATATCTATTACGTTTGCTGTGCACACCAAAACCGCTTAACTATGCACGTAGTTTTTTTGGCGTAATCGACCTATTAGCAATATTGCCGCAGTTCCTCGCGCTGCTATTACCACAAAGCCGTTTTCTAACCGCTATTCGAATTCTGCGTCTGCTACGTATATTCAGAGTTCTTAAATTGACTCGCTATTTATCTGTGTCTAGTACGCTGCTGGACGCCTTGCGAACCAGTAGACGAAAAATAACGGTATTCCTCTTAGTGGTGCTTATGCTGTCAATAGTTCTGGGCACGCTAATGTATGTGATCGAAGGGGAGGAGAATGGCTTTACCAGTATCCCTGTCAGTATCTATTGGGCGATTGTCACGCTGACCACGGTGGGCTTTGGCGATATCACGCCCAAAACACCATTGGGACAAGGTCTGGCCAGTATTGTCATGATCATGGGCTATGGGATTCTGGCCGTGCCAACGGGAATTGTCGGCACAGAAATAGTACGAAGTACTGAGTCACGCCATCGTTCTGCAACCCGCTTGTGTCCCGTGTGCTGTACCGAAGGACATGACTGGGATGCAGTTTACTGCAAATTCTGCAGTGCAGCCCTGCCCCCTCCGGCTCGTGATGACGACTGCTAACGGTCAGAGGACAGGAAACGCAGATTGCCAGAAGCATAGGGGTGTCATATCAAGGAACACCAGACAATAAAAAACCACCGCGCAGGGTGGTTTTTTATTGCAACAATGCCGCGTTTATTCGCTAGCCTGAGCATCACTCTCTGGCGAGGTGGCTTCGGCTGGAGGGGTTTCAACAGCAGCAGCGACCGGCACAACCGGCGCCGAATTCGGTTTATTGACCACAGACTGTAGTTCTGCCGCCTTTTTCTCTTCTGGCTTCACTTCACCAACTGGCTTACCAGATAGGTCGAAGCGTTTCCCTCCGCGCGCAAGTGACTTGATATAGCGTGGTTTACGACAGTGGTTTGCCACAACACGTGAGATCAGAACAGGATCAAACTGAGACAAGGTGGCAATTAGGCTTTCGTGGATCCCCAGAGCAAGAGGACGAAATTGACGAAACACCTCGAACTTGCTGTAAACATGTTCCGCGATCATTTCCGTCTGCTTTTTCTTGCTCAGACTCTGAACTGCGGATTTGAGAGCGGCGCCAAGTGCCGTTTCAGTAGTTGGCTTCATGAACTTCAATCTAGTCGGTTAATGCGCCGGGCGGGAATTCCCGACCCGTCTAATTACTGCATGCGAACAATGCAATGCCGTGTTACCGCCATCCCCAAGGATGGCAAAGCGCGTATCTTATGCCAAAACCTTTGAAAAAGCGAAGCATCGACGGTGGATTGTTCAATTTCCCGACAAAACTTGCGACATTCATCAATGGCTGACTAACAAGACCTATTGCTTACCACCACGCAGGCAACGAAACCGCACTGTAGCAATAAATGACTGGTTCTGCACGCTCTGCTAGCCAGAAACTGGTAACCGACTGTGGTAGCCGATGCCACACTCCTTGATCGAGAGAGCGACACATGCCTATAGTTTTATGCTGCAACGCACACTGACAGGCGAACTTCATGGCAAGATTAGCTCATGATTTCGGCCTGCCTGAGATGACGCAGCAGGGCGGGTTCGAGATCATTGAAACAAACAATCCTCATGCATTCCTTTGAGCCGCCTTCAACTGCGGCTCTTTTTCTTTACCGCTAGCGAACATGCAGATTCCCACTCCTCGTACTGAGTAGAACAGAGTGTTGCCAAAGTGCAACTTCCACATAGACCCAAAAATACACTTAAAATTTAACCGTACCACTCCAATAAAACCAGTTTAAATCACTGCATAACTAGATAATAATAAGCATAAAACACTGCAATATAGTAAACCGCCTTCATCGAGACTGCGACCGACTTATACAGAAATGCCCCTCCCTTCCAATGTGCAGACAAAGATTCAGGCAGTATCGGTTCTGTTCCGACGCACTCTTGAATGATTGACTCCTCCGTCAATTGAGGCGAAAGAACAAGTACGTTGGTGTCCAAACATTTTGCGAGCCACTCTTTACAGAGTGGCTCTTTTTTTGTGTGGTCCACACACCAAAACACATAAAAATTACAAAGTCATAATTGATTATGATTAAATATTGGCTTTAGCATTAATCAGGTTTAAAATCTGCCCCTCTTTTTTATCCCTTACATAAAAAACCAATATTATGAAAAGAATATCCATAGTCCTCTTCCTGTTCGCTCTCTCTGGCTGTTCCAGCAGCGGCATCAATCTTGATAGTGCACTGGGAGCCGGCAACGACCTGATGAAAGCTGCCACCTTAAGCGATGCCGACGTCAAAACCCTTTCAGCTGCGGCCAGCAAGGCACAAGACAAACAGAGTAAGGTTGCCTCCCCCTCCAATCCCTATTCGCGTCGTCTAGCTAAAATCACCCGCGGCATCAGCAATGAAGATGGACTCAAGCTTAATTTCAAGGTCTACCTGACCAAAGATGTCAACGCTTTTGCCATGGCAGACGGTACGGTGCGGGTTTATAGCGGGCTGATGGATAAAATGACTGACGATGAAGTACGTTATGTGATCGGCCATGAAATCGGCCACGTTAAATTAGGCCACAGTAAGAAGGCCATGCAGACTGCCTACGCGACTTCTGCAGCCCGCAAAGTTGCCGTAGCCAGTGGTAACGGCGTTGCAGCAGGCCTATCTGAATCCGCTTTGGGAAACCTGGCAGAAGCCGTCATCAATGCACAATTTTCCCAATCGCAAGAAAGCGCTGCGGATGCCTATTCAATCGGCTTCATGAAGCGTCACCACTACAACCCGCATGCAGCCTCGTCAGCGCTACATAAACTGGCCGCACTCTACGGTAACGACAGTAGCTTGCTATCCAGCCACCCTGCACCGGAAGAACGGGCAAGCAAGGTTGAAAAACTGATCTAATCTGCGTTTGCGATAAAAACAAAGAAAGCCTCAGAGAGGCTTTCTTTGCACACAAGCCAACACGCTCACTCAGCGGCCACTTCCGCCGGCAACCCCAGGGTTCGCCCAGGATAACCAGCTACATCGAAGTAGCGCGTCCCCCCCACCAATTGCGTATGAACCACCGTGGCATGGCCAAGCGGATCAGGTTGAGAACGAAGCACTTGTGAACGCACACGCGGCATCGAACCGCTCGGCATGGCTTCACTCAACACCCGCCCCAGCAGTTTTCCTTTAGCAGGAATGGTTAGGCCAAGCAAACTAGCCATGGTTTTACCCAGGTCAGCGTTACTGGCCGGCGCGCTATCAACAAAGTGGCTGCGAAAGCTCGGTCCCTGTGCCAGCATAATGTTACGGGTATCGGCCCGTGAGAAGCTGCCATGCATCCCCTGCCCCTGCTGCAAACCTGTATCGGCCAGTTCAACACCACAGGTGGTCGGATCGGCACACCCGGTAGAAAAACTACGGAAATTAACCGCAATCGCCGGCATCGGAGTAACAGCGGTTCCTTTAAGAGCAATCGCAGACAGCGGCAAAGTGCCGGCAATTGACCCCAAGCTATCATCAACAAACAGCCCACTGACATAATCCTGTTCAGACAATGAAGCCACCACACGCGCAGCCTGCGCTTTGTCACCATCAGGCAGATACACCAGATCCGAGCCGCCATTCGATGCGACAACCACGACGGGATGCGCTGGATCATTGCCGATCAAGCCATTGCCACGGCTGGGAAACGTGCCAGCCAGCACTAGCGCATTTTTATTATCTGGATCATATAGATTCAGGTTCAGGCTGTGCGCAAGATCGATCGCCAGAAAACCAGGGGGTAATTGGTGTGCGGTAACGGCAGGATAGGACTGTAGAGCGGCCCAACTGGTCGCACTTTCTTTAGAGATTGTTGAGAATCCATGATCCGAGGTCACGATAATATCGGTCGAAGTGTCTAACCCCTGCTGTTTAACCGCAGCCACCAACTGGGCCAGATTATCGTCAGCATTCTTGATCGCGGCCAAAGAGCTTTTGCCATTAATCCCCGGAACCAGACGCCCCAGGCTATCGCCCTGATTATGCTGCGTACCATCCGGATCGCGAGACCAATACACCAAGACAAAGGGCTGATTACGCGCCTTAAACAACGGCAACACCACCCGCGTGGCAACATCGGCAAAATAGCCCTGCTGCACAACATTGGCGGTAGTGGTACCAGGAATCAAATTATTGCCAGCGGGCCCGTTCGCTCCACGGGTCGGTGCCTGCAAAGGCAAGGCTGCCAAGGTCAACCCCTGCTTGATCTCATCCGACAAGGGGATCCCCCCGGCCCGGCCAGTCATATCATCCACCACCACCGTCTGCTTACCGCTTCGCTCGGTATGGTCAAAGATCAACGCAGGTCCAAGCTTACCAATCGTGGCGGTAGAAAACCCCACCTGGCGCGCAGCTTTGAGAATAGTTTCTTCATTTAGATAATCACCGGCGAAATGCTCATCCACATCGCCCAATACCGGGTCACTTTCCAGAAATGGCGTCAGGCTATTCCCTGCGCCCGGCACCTGAAACCCTGTATAAATAGTATTACTAAAGTCACCGGTGTCGCCCAGCATGTGCCCGGTGGCCAAACCCGAGGCATTAGCGGTGGTAAAAGTTGGAAATAACGAATGGGTATTAGAAAACTGTACACCGTTGTGCATCATCGCCGCCATTGTCGGCGCGGTGCGCGGGTTCACCATCCCGGGGCGCAAACCATCAGCAACAAACAGAATCACATTATGAGGGCGTGGCGCGGCCTGCCCAATACACGGAAACAGCAGAGAACTTAATAGAGCACAGCTAAGCAGCAAGCGCATCGGGCGATTCCTCGTTATTTCACAAGATTAAGCCCTACACATTAGGATGCTGATGCTGCAAATTAATGACAACGCATTAAGAATTCACTAAAGCAAAATACTACTACCACACTCAAATATGTTCGTTGGCGCACAGACCTGAGAATTGCTTACGCCTAGGGTCAATCTAACGGTAATGCACTGCAGCGCCTGCACTTTGGTTAAAACCCCATTGGCAGTCAATGCGTTGTCGTCATTGCGATCACCCGATCAGTCGATGCCATTTAGTATCGGCAAGTAGCACCCCCTGGGCGATTGCTTGCCACTGAGAGGCGCTTTCTCTTTAACTATCTAAAGGAATCACCATGAAAATTTCTACCCTACTGGTTGCAACACTATTAGCCTTTGCCATGAGTGCTTGCTCATCTACCGGCCCAGCCGGCCCACAAGGTAACACCGGCACACCAGGTGCTCCAGGCGCTACCGGCGCGACAGGCGGTACAGTGACACCGAGTGGCACCGTAGTCGTTGTTCCAGCTAAATAACAAGGTCATGGCTGGCTGGTGATGGAGATCGTAAAACACCAGCCAGCCACCAACCCGTAAACCATTCAGATAGACGGCGTAGCAAGTCGACGTTTTTTTCTGCGCAGATAGAGATTCATTAACGGCGTGACCGAGACCCCATGTAGCACAATCGAGATCGACACCATCGATAGTGTAAGAGACACAATTTCGGATACTAAGGGGCGGGCCAATCCATGGTTAATGGCATACATCAAGTAATAGATCGAACCAATACCACGAATACCAAACCACGAAATCATCAGGCGCTGATCCCTTGAGATCGGAGCACCAAGCAGGCCGATCCATACCGAGACCGGACGCACGATCAAAAACAGCAGCAGACCAAGCCAGATTGCCTCCTTTAATAGCTGGGTGTACCAGAGCATGGCTCCCACCACCAATACAATCGCTACCTCGGCAACCCGTTCTAAGTGCTCATTAAAGCTTTGCACTTCCTGCATCATATAGGCACTGGCATAGCCAGAATTTGAAGCCAAAGATGCATGCGCTTCCTTGCTTTGCAGCCCGGTTTCCAAGGTGCTATCAGGGGTCTCTTGCCCTGGATGCTCCTTGACCCGCTGTAGTGCCAAACCAGCAGCAAACACCGCTAAAAATCCATAGGTATGGCTTAATACCGCCAGGCCGTAAGTCAACGCAATCAAACCCAGCGCCAAAAATTCGTCATAGCCAACCGACTCTTTATGACGACTACGCAAATAGACCACCAAGCGGCCAATCAATGTCCCCATCACCGCGCCAATCAACAGGCCCCCAGTAACAGACCACACCACATCCAGAGCCAGCCAACGCCAAGCAAAGCGGCCCAGGTCATGCACCCCAAGCAAGCCCAACCCCAGCATCACAAAGGGAAAAGCTGCGCCATCATTTAGCCCCCCCTCGCCCGTCAGACTAAAGCGTAAGCGATCACGGTCTCCGGCTTGCAGTACCTGAACATCCGAGGCCAGTACCGGGTCAGTCGGAGACAAAATTGCCCCAAGTAAAACCGCTGACCCAAGCGGAAGGCCCAGCCCCCAGGTTCCGATTGCAGTGATCAATAACACGGTAACCGTCATTGAAACCAAGGCCAACCGAACCGGAAGACGCCAGTCTTTATCCGTAAATGGCAACCCAAGCTTAAGGCCCACGGCAAAGACCGAAATCAGCAGTGCAACTTCCGAAGCTTTTTCTAGAACCACCGAGTAAAGCAGCGGGTCTGGCTTCATCAAGGCCCAACCAGCCGGACCCAGCCCGATCCCTGCCACCAGATATAGCATGGCAGTACTCAACGGTAGCCGTCGCAACAAGGTACCGGACAACGCCATAATCGTGAGTAGCGCGCCAATCACCAGCGACCAGAAGGCAAAAATCATGGGGTGTGAATGGTATTCAGAATAAAGAGACCCTAGGCTAACCATCTCGCCATGAAAAGTCTGTGCTCCAGCACACCCTTTGGCGCACCCACCCAAAAATAAAAAATCTCCGATATGTGTGTTAACGCACGGTATCACCACAGAACACAGCGCATTTTGTTATCACGATGCGGCTGTATTTTGGTCGCTTCGCATGTTGCGCCAGCAGATCAGTCCAGAGCCATCGAGCCTGGTTCTTAGCAAAACCAGTAAGGCGTCAACATCTACTTTAAGGAGCCAACCATGATCCATAAGTTAAAATTAGCATCAAAGTCGTTAAGATTACTCATCCCCACTGCTATTTTGCTTGCCAGTGCCAATGTCTATGCCCAACAAGCCATCACCGGACCACTGCTAGGTTATGCAGAGGTCCCACCGGTTGCTACTGAGGCGACGGCTGAAGCTGAAATTATTATCTTGCCCGATCGCAGCGTCAGCGGCGGTATTAATACCAACAACATCGTCTCAACCATGGCGCATATCCACGAAGCCCCCATTGGACAGAGTGGCCCAGCCATTATTACGCTAGACCAAACCGCCAGTAACCACTTTGCCGTGCCCGCCAATGCCCAGTTAACTAACGAGCAGTACGCCAGTTATGTTGCAGGCAGTCTGTATATCAATGTACACAGCGCAGCAAATCCAGCGGGAGAACTCCGCAAACAGCTGGTTTATCTCCCCCCTAAGACCCATTAATCCACACGGAGACTGATGACCCAAACCGTAGTAGCAGAGATCCGGCGGGTTCAAATCAGTCCCTAGCATTTCAGCGAGCACAATCAGCTCTGTCGCAGTAGTATGTTAACGATGTGACTATCTGGAAACTCGCCATCATGAATTTTTGGAATCAGCAGTTTTCCTCTACAGAATTTAAGTACGGCAAACAACCTAACCGCTTCGTCCAAGACCAGGCGGTTAGGCTCTCTCCCTGCAGCAAGGTGCTGCTACCTGGCGATGGAGAAGGACGCAACAGTGTCTGGATCGCACAACAGGGCCACCAGGTAGTCGCTATGGACCAGTCTGCTGTTGGCTTACAAAAAGCCCAAGATCTAGCGGCTGAAAGAGGGGTCTCGATTCACACCATAGAGGCCAATCTTGAAGATTGGATCCCCGAACCAGCCAGCTTCGACGCAGTGATCATCAGTTATCTTCATTTACCCCCCGACATCCGCCCACAGGCACACCGCCGTCTAGCTCAGGCTTTAGTGCCAGGAGGCTGGTTTATTCTCGAAGTGTTTAACCCCAGACAACTCGAATACAGTAGTGGTGGCCCCAAAGATCTAGCCTTGCTCTACACCCCAGAGATCCTGCGTTCTGACCTGGCAGCCGACGCGACGCTTGGCATGCAAGAAAAGGTGGCCTGGCACGGTGAAGTACAACTGGAAGAAGGCCAGGGCCACCGAGGCCCCGCTTACATTACGCGCTATATTGCCCAGCGTGGATTCACACAACCTTCTCACTACTAAGGCACAAAAAGGAAGCGAGTATCGTGAAAACAGCGATTGCAATTCGACACCTCAATTTTGAAGATCTGGGGACCTTGGCCCCCATTCTGGCCCAACGTGGCATTGCGTTAAGCTATTTGGATGCGGGCGTTGACGATTTGGCACATTTTGATGCTTGTGCCCCAGACCTGTTGATCATTCTCGGCGGTCCAATCAGTGCCTGTGACGAAGAAAATTATCCCTTTATTCTGGATGAACTCCAGCTCATCAAACGCCGTTTGAGCGCGGACTTGCCGACATTGGGCATTTGCCTGGGCGCTCAATTAATCGCCAGGGCACTCGGAGCCAACGTCTATCCTGGCCCGGCCAAAGAAATCGGCTGGAGTGCTTTAACCCTAACCGAAGCTGGCCTCCACTCCCCGCTGCGCCACTTGGACGCAGTCCACACCCAACTTTTACATTGGCATGGCGACAGTTTCGACCTGCCAACTGACGCGCGCCTCTTGGCATCAACCGATCTATACCGCCATCAAGCATTTTCGTGGGGACAGCATACGCTGGCATTTCAGTGTCACCCTGAAATCAGCACCGCAGGTTTCGAACGCTGGTTAATCGGTCACACCGGAGAAATTGCCGCAGCCCAGATCTCGGTCAAACAGCTGCGCGCGCAGACTAAAGCCCTGGGCCCAACACTAGAAGCCCAAGCCTTCCACTGCTTCTCTGACTGGTTGGATATCGTGCAATGCTAGCGTGCCACCTACCCATTACCACACCCCGTTTTCTGACCGGTCAAGCACGCGCGTTTGGTCCCAATGGAGAAGCCAGTGCCATTGACAAGCAGATCGAAGTCAAGCCGCTCACGTTAACCACTTTAGGATTTTCCGGCGATCAGCAGGGAGACCCGCGCTACCACGGCGGGCCGGACAAAGCGCTGCACCACTATGCTAGCGACCATTACCCGGCCTGGCGTGCACATCTGCCGACGGCACAGGTAGAGCGCTGCATCCCAGGCGCTTTCGGAGAAAACCTCAGTACCACCGGTCTGACTGAAAGCACGCTCTGCGTGGGCGATATATTTAGCCTCGGCAACACCGTGATTCAAGTCACGCAGGCACGGCAGCCTTGCTGGAAACTCAATCTGCGGTTTAACCAGCCCGATATGGCGCGCCAAGTACAAGAAAGTGCCAAGACAGGCTGGTACTATCGGGTTCTTGAACCAGGGCTAGTCTCACCAGGAGATGCGCTGCGCTTACTTGAGCGCCCGCATGCAGACTGGTCTCTCGCCCGGCTATTACATTATCTCTACGCTGACCCACTCAATCGCCAGGCACTGACGGCTATGGCTGAGTTAAGCGCACTGACCCCCTCCTGGCGTCAGTTGGCACAACGACGTCTGCAGACCGGCCAGGTTGAAGACTGGACCCGCCGCCTGACCACCCCCGCAGTTTCAGCCGCAAAGCCCAACAAACTCGTCTCAACTAGACCGGCTAACTAGCTCAAAAGGACTAGTCTGGCTCCCCCACCAGACTAGCTAACATTGAGCGGCGACACGCATACAATGCAACTTGAGTACGCTCAGTACCAGGGGAATGCTATGCTGTCAGACCGTTTTAATCGTCGCATCGACTATTTGCGCATCTCGGTAACCGATCGCTGCGATCTGCGTTGCAGCTATTGCATACCCAAAGGATTCAAGGGATTTGAGCAGCCAGAAAACTGGCTGAGTTTTGCTGAAATCACCCGCATCGTCGCCGCTTTTGCACGCTTGGGCACTTATCGGTTTCGTCTTACCGGTGGCGAACCTTTATTACGACACAACCTGCCAACGCTCGCAGCCCAGCTCGCCGCGCTACCCAATATTACCGATCTATCCATTACCACCAATGGCACCCAATTAGTGCAGCAAGCCCAGGCACTGCGCCAAGCAGGCGTACACCGATTAAATGTCAGCCTCGACTCTTTGCGCGGCGATTGCGTACGCAATATTACCGGCAGCGATAATATGCAAAAAGTACTGGATGGACTGGATGCTGCGCGACAAGCCGGATTCGAATCCATCAAGATCAATATGGTCCCAATGCAAGGCATCAATGATCGCGACATTGAAGCCATGGTGGCTTATTGCATTCAAAACAGATTTGTCCTGCGACTAATAGAAGCCATGCCAATGGGAAGCACCGGAAAACAAACCCAAAGCCCAGCTTTGGAACCGATTCTAGCGAAGCTGCAACAACGTTTTGCCCTCTCCCCCTCGACGCTAACGCTAGGAGGGGGTCCTGCGCGCTATTGGAGCAGCGCCGATGGCCAATTTTCACTGGGGCTGATCACTCCGCTATCACAGCACTTTTGTGCCACCTGCAATCGGGTGCGGCTATCGGTCGATGGCACCCTATATCTATGTCTTGGACAAGAACAACGTTTTGAACTGCGCCCCCTGCTGCGCCAGGGCATCTCAGACCAGGAACTAGAGCAGGCGATTAAACAAGCCATTGAACTCAAGCCAGAAAAACACCAGTTTGTCGAACAGCCAGAAAAAATCATGCGTTTCATGTCAATGACCGGGGGATAACAGGCAAACCACCCTCCGGGGCCTGCACACCCGGCTGAGCAAAACCGGCTGAAATCCAGAGCCAATCTGCAGCATTGCATGCCAACACCAAGTACACTGGTAAAATTGCCAGCATCAATCTGACCCCTCACGAATTTCCTCTGCCAAGACGGAGCAACTCAAGATGCACTCCCCTCGCCTTCCCACACAATGGCATAGCATGTCATCCAAGCTACTGATTCTTGCCTTAGGCTGGCTGATCATGGCGATGACATCCATCAGCCTGACTTTGATTTTGTCTTGGAAACTGGAGGGAGGCGCTGCGGCCATCAATGATGCCGGCAGCTTACGCATGCGCACTTATCGGGCTGCACTGCTATTAAACGAAGGCGCCCCTGCCGCACGGATTGTTAGTGAAGAACAAGGCTTCAACGACACACTGGCCCACCTGCGCAAAGGGGATCCCAAAAGGCCGTTATTTCTCCCTGACAATGCCGAGGTACGCGCACAAGCCGCACACATTGCATCAAGCTGGCAAACCGATATTGTGCCGCTACTTAACCGCGGCTTGAATCATCAGCCCTTGCCGCTTGGCGTACTATCTGGATTCGTTGACCACATTGATCATCTGGTCAAACTGATCGAAAAGGATAATGCACACAATATTACCTTGCTGCGCCTATTTCAGATGACCTTGATCGTCATGGCGATACTCGGCGCGATGGTGATGATGTACTTGCTATTCGTATTGGTGATCCGACCGCTAGACAGTCTGGGGCAGACCATCCAAAAATTGCGCGATGGTGATCTGGAGGCACGCATCGCCGTATTAAGCAAAGATGAGTTTGGCTCAATTGCGGCAGGCTTTAATCAGATGGCCGATCGATTACAAGACCTCTACACCACGTTGGAACAAAAAGTTCGCGACAAAACCAGCGCAGTAGAAGAGAAAAACCGACAGCTGTCGACACTCTATGAAATTACGGCTTTTTTGCATGACTCGCACGATCTGGAAACCACCTGTAAAGGGTTCATCGAACGCCTGATGCAACAGGTCCATGCCAGCGCGGCTAGCGTGCGGCTGATTGACGCAGTGCGCGGAAAACTAGACGCGGTGGTGCAAGTGGGATTAGACCCGGCCTTAACCAATTCCGCGGCTTGCACCTCAATAGAGGGATGCCTGTGTGGCGAGGCCATCAGTCAGCCATTTGCACAGATGCACGACTTCGTAGCGCAGCCCAGTAGCATGAAACTCTGTGCTCAAGCCGGTTATTCCAACATCGCCATCTTTCACATCCGCCACAATCATCAAGATGTCGGTATCTTCACCCTGTTTTTCAAACAGGCCAGTCCGCTTTCCCCTGCTGATCAGTTTCTGATTGAAACCTTGGGAAATCATCTGGGGGTTGCCATCGAGAACCTGCGACTGGCTGCCAACGAGCGGCAATTCGCGGTCTCTGAAGAACGCAATTTAATGGCCCAGGGGCTGCATGACAGCATTGCCCAATCCTTGTCGTTTCTCAATCTTCAAGTGCAGATGCTGGAGCAAGCCTTGCCAGCACAAGTCAATGCACAAGCGCAGGAAAATCTGGTGTTTATCCGTGAGGGAGTACGTGAGTGTTACGAGGACGTACGTGAACTATTGCTCAACTTCAGAACACGGCTACACAAAGAAGAGTTTCCAGATGCAATCCGCACCTTACTCACCCGTTTTGAACAACAATGCCATGTCAGCACGCAACTTGAAATCAAGGGAGAGGGACTGGCGCTCGATCCACAGCAACAATTGCAGGTCATTTTCATTCTGCAAGAAGCTTTATCGAATGTACGCAAACATGCCAGAGCTAGCACGGTCAAAGTGGCCATACTCAATAATGATGACTTTGTAATGACCATCCACGACAATGGCAACGGCTTTGATCCAGACCGCATTGCAGACGAAGGGTCACGTCATGTGGGTCTATCAATCATGAAAGAACGCGCACGCCGTATTCACAGCAGAATCAGTGTCTCATCGGCCCCCAATTGCGGAACCACCCTTGAGCTGGCACTACCCAAAACTGAAAGACTCGCCCTATGACCGGAACCATTCGCATTTTATTGATCGATGACCACACCCTGTTCCGTAGTGGCCTGAAAGCACTGCTGCTGCGCCAGGAAGACTTTAGCGTGATCGGAGAAGCCGCAGATGGTTTAGAGGGGGTTAAACAGGCAGAACTACTCCACCCCGATGTAGTGTTGCTGGACTTAGACATGCCGGTGATGAATGGCCGGGATGCGTTAGCCCAACTACTCAGCAGCCAGCCACAGCTAGCGGTACTCATCCTGACGGTATCCGAGGATGGGGAAGATCTGACTGAATGCATGCGCGCAGGCGCGCGTGGCTATTTACTCAAAAATATTGATGCCGATTTTCTGCTCGCCAGTATCCGCCGAGCCGTTGATGGCGACAGTGTTTTATCACCGGAAATGACGGCAAAACTGGTGGCGCGTCTGCGTGCACCATTACCAAGCACCGAGCACAGCGAAGCTGACAGCCTGACCCCACGAGAACGCGAAACCCTAGTCTGGCTGGCACGCGGGGCCAGCAACAAAGAAGTCGCCCGCGGCTTGGACCTGGCAGAAAGCACCATCAAAGTGCATGTGCAAAACATATTGCGTAAGCTGAATTTACACAGTCGGGTACAAGCAGCCGTTTACGCGGTAGAAAATGGACTGGATAAAAACCAGACATAACCAAGCCGCGCTTAAAGCGCGGCTTGGTTATCCTCTAAACTGTCCATCAACGCCGTGGCCGCACCAACTGCCAGGTACGCCCCAAATAGCCGACCGCACCGAAACCACTCCACACATGCACCAGCCGCGTAAACGGAAATAACACAAACAAGCTCATCCCCATAAATAGATGCAGCTTGAAGATCAGCGATGCCGAGGTCATGATGCTGGCCGCATCCCCCTTGCCCGTCACCACATGCTGAGCCCAAGTCATCAGCAACACCATTTCATGGCCATCCAGATGTTGGCTAGACACCACGATCGTGGATAACCCCAGTAACAGCGTTGCCAAAATCCAGAGCAATACCAGTTTATCTCTCCAGGTGGTGCTACTGACCAGACGCGCATTACTAAATCGGCGATGCAATAAAATCAGCAAGCCAATCAGACACATCACGCCCATGATCCCACCAGCACTCATCGCAACAATTTGCTTAAGCTGGTGGCTAACACCTAAGGCTTCCCAGATCCAGATCGGCGTTAGCAAACCCACCATATGACCAAAGAACAGGCCCAGAATCCCTACGTGAAACAGAATATTGCCCAAGCGCAGATTGCCACGGTAAAGCAGTTGGCTAGATTCACTTTTCCAACTGTACTGCTCTCGTTCAAAACGCGTCAGGCACCCCAATAGAAATATCGACAATGCGATATAGGGGTACACCCCAAAAATAAATTGATGTAAGTAATCCATGACGCCTCCTGTCAGCACCGCCCGGTGGGGCGCCGAGCATAGAAGTTAACCGGGGCAATAATGCCAGGGCTTGGTTTGAGCAAGGGTTCAACACCATCCAGACCAGGGCCGAAGGTTTCCAAAGCCTGATCCATATCGCGCACCGGAGGTTCAACCAAGGGTTGAGGTACCACCGGAGAACCGGCCACCAGCACCTCGAAGATCCCGGCATAGGCACTGTGGCTCTCGGTTAGCTTGCGGCCTACATGCGCCAGGACATGAACCGCGTCTCCCAACAAACGCCGAGCGTCTGCTGGCGAACAGACCGATAGAAACTCAAGAAACAACGGCACATAGTCAGGCAGTTCATGGCTGGCCAGATCAAACCCTTGGGCACGGTATTCTTCTAGCAAGTCAACCATGGCCTGACCACGCGCACGGTCTTCACCGTGGATATGCTCAAACAGATGCAAAGAGTGCCCGGGATTACGATCAAATATCTGCACATAATCCTGCTGCAGCTCAATCAGATCGTCTTTCTTCAACTGGGCGAGCAATGCCATGACCTCGGTGTGGTAGTCCGGTTCGCACATTAACGCCGCTTCAATCTCATCAAGAGCGGCGATCAACGCGGGCTCGGGGTAACACAGCAAGGCGGATAAAGCACGGTAGGTTTGTGATTGCATTTCAGTCTCCGGTATTTTGTTTGCGCTCGCGCCGCGCATGGTGAAACACAATCGGAGTAGCCTTTTTCTTACCAAACAACGAGGGCTCCGAGACCCCACCAGAACAACCATTACCAAAGCTGAAACCACAAGAGGCTTTGTCTTCGAAAGCGTTTTCAACCATTTCCTTGTGGCTGGAAGGAATCACAAAACGGTCTTCATAATTGGCAATCGCCATCACTTGATACATCTCTTCTACTTGCTCAGCAGTCAAACCGGTGTTGCGTAAAGCATCCAGATCAGCCTGTTGAGCCACACTCTTGCCGCGCATATAACGCCGCATCGCCACCATGGTTTCCAAGGCTTTAAGAACCGGTGCCTGATCCCCAGCGGTCAATAAGTTTGCCAAGTACTGCAATGGAATCCGCAGATCTTTGACGTCGGGAATAATGCCGTTTTCACCGATCAGACCGTTTTCCATCGCTGCTTGAATCGGAGACAAGGGCGGGATGTACCACACCATAGGCAGCGTACGATATTCAGGATGCAGCGGGAAAGCCACTTTCCATTCGATGGCCATTTTGTAAACCGGGGAGTTTTGCGCGGCTTCAATCCAGTTGTCGGCAATTCCCTGCTCACGCGCCGCGGCAATCACCTCAGGCCGGTGTGGATCAAGAAACATATTAAGTTGCGCAGGATAAAGCTGATGCGGGTCTTCAACCGAAGCGGCTGCTTCAATCTTGTCGGCATCGTATAGCAGCACCCCCAGATAACGGATCCGCCCCACACAGGTTTCCGCGCACACAGTCGGTTGTCCCGCCTCAATGCGTGGATAACAGAAGATGCACTTTTCGGCCTTACCGCTCTGCCAGTTGTAGTAAATCTTCTTGTAAGGACAGCCAGAAATACACATGCGCCAGCCACGACATTTGTCTTGGTCAATCAATACAATGCCGTCGTCTTCACGCTTGTAGATCGATCCGGATGGGCAGCTGGCGACACAGGTAGGATTCAGGCAGTGTTCGCACAACCGCGGCAAATACATCATGAAAGTGTTCTCAAACGTCGAGTACATTTCTTTCTGAATCCCATCAAACAAGGCATCGCGCGCACGTTGAGCAAACTCACCGCCCAGGTCGTCTTCCCAGTTTGGCCCCCACTCAATTTTTTCCATTTTTTTGCCGGTTAATAAAGAAACCGGGCGCGCAGTTGGCGGGGTTTGCATAGCAGGCGCCTGCTGCAAATGCTCATAATCAAAGGTAAACGGTTCGTAGTACTCATCAATCGCGGGCAAATTAGGGTTGGCAAAGATATTCGCCAGGATCTTTAATTTCCCACCCTGACGTGGTTCCAGCTTGCCATCCGCCTTACGCCGCCAGCCTCCCTGCCACATGGCCTGGTTTTCCCACTGCTTCGGATAACCAATACCAGGCTTGGTTTCAACATTATTGAACCATGCATATTCAATGCCATCGCGACTACTCCAGACATTTTTGCAAGTCACAGAGCAGGTATGACAACCGATACATTTGTCCAGGTTTAATACCATTCCAATCTGGGCGCGAATTCTCATACGGTTGCTCCTTGCGCTGGCGCATCAAGCCAGTCAACGTGATTCATTTTGCGCACAATCACGAATTCATCCCGGTTGGCACCCACCGTACCGTAATAGTTAAACCCCCACGAAAGCTGGGCATAGCCACCGATCATATGTGTTGGTTTCAGCACCGTCCGCGTAACCGAGTTATGAATGCCGCCACGCTTGCCACTGACTTCGGCACCGGGCACGTTAATGATTTTCTCTTGCGCGTGATACATCAGCGTCATGCCAGCCGGGACGCGCTGAGACACCACTGCGCGTGCAGTCAACGTGCCATTCGCGTTAAACGCCTCAAGCCAGTCGTTGTCGACAATGCCGGCTTTCTGCGCATCGATTTCCGAAATCCAGATATGCGGCCCGCCACGACTGAGCGTCAGCATGCGCAGGTTGTCCGAATAGGTACTGTGAATGCCCCACTTTTGGTGCGGCGTAATGAAATTGAGCACCAACTCGTGGTTGCCATTGTGGTGCTTGCCCAATAATGCATCGGTGGTTTTAAGATCAATCGCCGGTTTATAGACACACAGTCCCTCACCAAAAGACCGCATCCACAAATGATCCTGATAAAACTGCTGGCGGCCGGTCATGGTGCGCCAAGGGATCAACTCGTGCACATTGGTATAGCCAGCGTTATAACTGACTGTTTCGCTTTCCAATCCTGACCAGGTGGGCGAACTAATAATTTTGCGCGGTTGGGCCTGCACATCGCGGAAGCGAATGCTGTCGTGTTCACGCGGTAACGCCAGATGAACATGGTCACGCCCGGTTATCTTGGATAGTGCAGCCCACGCTTTCACCGCCACATGTCCATTGGTCTCAGGAGCCAAAGACAAAATCATCTCGGCGGCATCAATGGCGGAATTCAGTTGCGGCTGCCCCTTCGCCACACCCTGCTGCACGGTGTGATTCACGCCGCGCAACACCTCAATTTCTGCGCCGGTCTGCCAGGCAATCCCTTTACCACCATTGCCGATTTTCTCGAGCAAAGGACCAATCGAAGTGAACTTTTGATAAATCAGGCTGTAGTCACGTTCCACCACACTGATCTTGGGCATGGTTTTACCCGGAATCGGATCACACTCACCCTTTTTCCAATCGCGAGGATCAAATGGTTGTCCCAGTTCCTCTGGGGTATCGTGCATCAACGGCGTCAGCACCAAGTCTTGTTGCACGCCCAGATAATCCTTGGCAACTTCAGACAGCTTTTGCGCAAACCCCTTGTAGATTTCCCAGTCAGAACGCGACTGCCACATCGGCTGCACCGCTTCAGACAACGGGTGAATAAAAGGATGCATATCCGAAGTATTCAAATCATCTTTTTCATACCAGGTCGCCGTCGGCAATACGATGTCGCCATACAGGCAGGTGGTCGACATGCGGAAATCCAACACCACCAGCAAATCCAATTTGCCTTCGGTAGCCGGACGCACCGTAATTTCGCGCGGCTTGATGCAGTTTTCTTCACTGTTGAGTACCGCATTTTGCGTTCCCAGCAGATACTTCAGAAAGTACTCGTGGCCTTTGCCTGAGCTTCCCAAAATATTTGAGCGCCAGACAAACATATTGCGTGGAAAGTTCTTCGGATTATCGGGATCATTACACGCCATATCGATTACACCAGACTTCAAACCCTGCACCGTATACGCCACGGGATCCAAACCTGCAGCCGCAGCTTTTGCGCTAATATTCAACGGGTTCTCAGACAACTGCGGTGCAGAAGGCAACCATCCCATACGCTCGGCTTTGGCGTTGTAGTCGATCAGCGCCATCTCTGCCATTTTGCCATCTGCATCCGGGCTGAGAATTTCGTCCACCCCCAGTCGTTCATGACGCCATTGGCTGGTGTGTGCATAAAAAAAGCTGGTGCCGTTCATCTGGCGCGCAGGACGATTCCAGTCAGCAGCAAAGGCCAACGGGGCCCAGCCAGTTTGTGGCCGCAATTTTTCCTGTCCCACATAGTGAGCCCAACCACCACCAGACTGGCCGATACAGCCGCACATCATCAACATGTTGATAATGCCGCGGTAGGTCATATCCATGTGATACCAGTGATTCAAGGCGGCCCCAACAATCACCATCGACTTGCCGTGGGTCACATCTGCATTTTGCGCAAATTCGCGCGCCACCTGAATCACCAGTTCGGCTTTCACGCCGGTATGCTTTTGCTGCCAGGCGGGGGTGTAGGGTACGTCATCCATAAAGTCCCGGGCCACGTTGCCGCCCCCCAGGCCACGGTCCAGACCATAATTAGCCGCCATCAAGTCAAACACCGTTGCCACCAATACCACTTGGCCATTGGCCAGAGTCACACTTTGTGCTGGCACATTGCGCGTCAGCAATTGCTCATGTTCTGAGCCAAAGTAAGGGAAACCAACCCCCACCACTTGGTCATGATGGTCAATCTGGCTCAAACGCGCTTTAAGTGCAGCCCCGGTTAATCCATGCTTCTGTTCCAGATTCCAGCGACCTTGCTGATGCTCGGCTTGCCCCCAACGAAAACCGATAGAACCATTGGGAACCGCCAGCTCCCCAGTGTCATCGTCAACCACCAGTGTTTTCCATTCAGGATTACGGTCATGCCCAAGATTGCCGTCCAGTTGACTGGCGCGCAAAAAATAGTCAGGCACATAGCGTTCGCCATCTTGGCGCAACGTCACCAACATCGGCATGTCGGTGTACTGACGGATGTACTCGGTAAAGTAGCTAGAGGGATGATCCAGATGAAATTCTTTAAAAATCACATGTCCCATCGCCATGGCTAAAGCGGCGTCGGTACCTTGTTTGGGTGCCAGCCAGATGTCACCAAACTTGACCATTTCGCCATAGTCAGACGAGACCGCCACCGTCTTGGTGCCCTTGTAGCGCACTTCTGTATAGAAATGCGCATCCGGGGTACGGGTCATCGGTACATTCGAGCCCCATACCATTAAATAGCTTGAGTTATACCAATCGGCAGATTCGGCAACATCGGTCTGCTCACCCCAGGTTTGCGGGCTAGCGGGAGGTAAATCGCAATACCAGTCGTAAAACGATAGCGGCACGCCACCAATCAGGCTCAGATAACGGCTACCTGCGGCATATGACACCATGGACATCGCGGGGATCGGTGAGAAACCAACCACGCGATCGGGACCAAAGGTTTTAATCGTATAGGCGTTGGCGGCGGCAATGATTTCGTTCACTTCGTCCCAAGTCGCACGCACAAAACCGCCCAAGCCACGGGTCGATTTATAAGCCTTGGCTTTTTCCGGGTTCTGGCTAATCTCGGCCCAAGCGTCAATCACGCCCATGGTTTGGCGCGCCTCGCGCCACATTTTCATCAGAACACCACGCACCATGGGATATTTCACCCGCTGAGCAGAATAAACATACCAACTATAGGAAGCACCGCGCGGGCAACCACGCGGTTCATGGTTAGGCAAATCGGGGCGCGTACGCGGATAATCGGTCTGCTGGGTTTCCCAAGTGATCAACCCGCTTTTCACATACACCTTCCAGCTACAGGAACCGGTGCAGTTAACACCGTGCGTCGAACGCACCACTTTGTCATGCTGCCAGCGCTGACGATAGGCGTCCTCCCACTTACGGTCTTCGCGCACCACCGCTCCGTGCCCGTCGGCATAAGTGCTTTTGACCTTGCCGAGAAATTTCAGTCGATCGAGAAAATGACTCATTTTGCCTCCGGGACGCAGCCGCCCGATGTCATGTGTTGCAATACCTACAGCATAAGAACTTACGCAACGTCTACCAATTAGCCAGAAGAGGCGTATCTGGCGTTCATCCGGCCTAGCGCGATCTAGTTATTAAGGTGTAGCCAGAGAGTGGTCCCTTTGGGATGCCGCTAAAAAAAGCGCCTCCGAAGAGGCGCAAAAACGTTCGCAGTACAAACACCTTGGGAAACCCACTATCCATCAGCAAGGTACCTCGGCATGCTTGCGCGCGTAGTACCAACCATTGAGCACAAGACAGCTCAGGTAGAAGGCAATAAATAAATACAGTGCCGCACTCACCCCACCGGTCAGCGCAATCGAGGTGCCAAAACTTTTTGGAATAAAAAAGCCACCGTAAGCGCCAATCGCACCGATAAACCCAAGTACTGCTGCAGCTTCGCGTGTGGCATCGGCAGCCGCCTGTTGCTGCGCGGCAGCATCATCGGGATTCAGACGTAAATGCAGGGCCATAAAAATCGCCGGAACCTGCATGAAAGTGGAGCCATTGCCAATCCCCGTTAGGGCAAACAAACACAAAAACATCACAAAAAAGCCACTGAATTGTCCTGGGGAAGAACCATTCGGCAAAAAATACAGCACCCCGACCACCGCCAGCACCATCAGGGCAAATACGGCTTGGGTGATTTTAGCCCCGCCCAATTTATCGGCTAACCAGCCGCCGATGGGACGTGCCAACGCACCAACCAACGGGCCATAAAAACTATATTTCATCGGGTCAATGCTAGGAAACTGCCCTTTGATCAATAAGGGAAACCCGGCGGCAAAGCCAATAAAAGAACCAAAAGTACCGACATACAGCCAGCACATCAGCCAATTATGTTTACGCCGGAAAATCACCGCCTGATCAGCAAAGGATGCCTTGGCCGCTGCGATATCATTCATGCCAAACCAGGCAGATAAGGTCGAGAGCACAATAAAGGGGACCCAGACAAACCCAGCATTTTGTAACCAGATTTGTTTGTGTAATGCGCCTTTGACCCAAACTTGTGGCTCGCCCCCCAATGCGCCAAACATTCCCATGGTAATCACAATTGGCACGACAAACTGCACCACTGAAACCCCAAGATTACCTAAACCCGCGTTCAATCCCAGCGCAGTGCCCTTCTCTGCCTTGGGATAAAAAAAACTGATATTGGCCATCGACGAACTGAAATTCCCGCCGCCAAACCCGCACAGCAGCGCCAAAGTCGCCATCGTCATAAAACTGGTATGCGGATCCTGAACTGCGTAGCCAATTCCCAGCGCAGGAATCAACAAGCTAGCGGTTGAAACCGCTGTCCAGCGTCGGCCACCAAAAATAGGCACCATAAAAGAATAAAAAATGCGTAACGTGGCCCCAGACAAGGCGGGCAAGGCGGCTAACCAGAACAACTGATTCTGGGTATAGTTGAACCCGATGTTTGGCATATTCAACACCGCCACACTCCAGACCTGCCAGACAATAAACGCCAGCATTAAGGCCGGAATAGAGATCCACAAATTACGCCGCGCCACTGCCTTGCCGCTTTGTTGCCAAAAAGCTGAGCGCTCAGGCTCCCAACATTTCAATACATAGGACATAAGGACCTCCCCTGGTAATCAAGGCTGAACCGTGGCCAAGTCTGCAGAGACACGCTTGGCTTGAGGTTTAAATGAAAAATGCATCCACACCAAACTGACAGAGACCGCCCCGTAGAGCAGCATGAAAGCACTAGAGCGCACGCCACAGAAATCCAGTAGCAAACCAAACATCACCGGCAATAAAAACCCGCCCAAACCGCCAGCCAGACCGACCATGCCGGACACAGCACCAATGTCATTTGGAAACTCATCAGAAATAAATTTGAATACCGAGGCTTTGCCAATGGCCATGGCCACACCGACCACAAACAGCAACAAAGTAAAGGGGGCGGCACTCAAGCCCAAATGCAGCACCAGGGGCCCGTTTACCGTTGAAATCGTCATTTGCGTTTGCGGGTAAGACAAAATAAAGAACACCACCCAGCACAGCCACATCACCCCCCAGGTCACTTTCCGGGCACTATAACGATCAGACAGCCAACCACCCGCCGCACGAAACAGACCTCCAGGCAGGGAGAAACAGGCAGCCAGCAGCGCGGCATGTTTAATATCGAAGCCATACTCACCGACATAATATTTGGTCATCCATAGCGCCAAGGCCACATAACCGCCAAATACCACCGAGTAGTATTGGCTGTAACGCAGTACGGCAGGATCTTTGAGCAAGATTAATTGCTGAGCAAAAGTGGTCGAGGCCGGAACTTGATGGGCTTTATCATGAAAAGAAAACAACCAGAACAATCCTGCGGTAACCAGCATCGTTAGGGCATAAACCTTAGGCACCAACTGCCAGCCCCCAAGCACAATCAACGCGGGGGCCACAAACTTGGTTAACGACGATCCGGCATTCCCTGCACCAAACACCCCCATGGCCAAGCCTTGCTGATCCTTCTGAAACCAGCGCGCAACATAAGGAGTGCCAACAGAAAAGGAACCGCCGGCCAGGCCGACAAACAATCCGATCACCAGAAAGTGCCAATAGGCAGTCGCATATTGGATAACATAGATAGGCAGAACACAGGCCAGCATCAAACTGAACAATACAATGCGGCCACCAAAACGATCGGTCCAGATGCCCAAGGGCACGCGAATTAAAGAACCGGAAAGCACCGGTGTAGCAACCAAAATACCGAACTCAGTTTCAGATAAACCCAAATGCTGCTTAATCGGAATACCCAATACCGCAAACATCATCCAGATCATAAAACAAACGGTAAACGCCACCGTACTGGATGCCAGCACGGCATAGCGCTGATAAGACCTCGTGGCCATGATTATTAATCCCCCTGCTATATGCCTGGGATTAACCATACCCGTCACCGTGCTATTCCCCCATTAGCAGGAAGACGCAGCCGTGCCACAATTTAGAACTAGATCACCCTAACTATTAAGAACTAATCTCTGTTTTGCGCCTCTACCTCTAACAGACCTTGTCACTTCAAAAATTTGCCGCGATAATTATAAAGATCTATTTTAAATACACTTTAATATGAAAAATTCAGCACCATTAACTGCCGCATCCCTCATGACCACCTTGCAGAACATAGAGGCCGAAGTCGGAGTCAATATTACCGATATGGGGCTGGTCTACCGTTTAGACGAGACGCAATTACAGTCAGATCAACCCATACCCTCACCCACCGGTGCGCTGGGGGTGCAGATTCTGGATGAAGTCGACTGGATCTTGCGTGAGGCATTGCCAGAAGGCATCACCCTGAAAATCCAGGTAGCCAGGGAATAAACCAAGACCACACCGGACAACACCAGCCGCAACTATCCACCGACAGCCACGCTTCATTATTTTTTAGTCAGCGTTGGACTCATCACAAAATCCAGTTTGTTCTGACCCGCCTGCCGCGCACTACTCATGACCAACGCTATACGGCCATAACGCGCAGCCTGATCGGCATACAACATAATTTCGGGCTGTCCCGCACCAAGCGCATTCAGTCTGAATTTTAGGGTGTTATCGTCAATCGGCTGTTTATTCCAATAAATTTGACCCGCTGCGTCAATCGAAATGTCGATGCTGTGGGGCGCAGGCTGTGCCACGGATGCATTAGCCTTTGGCAAGTCCACTTTAATCGCGCGATGAATCGTGGGCAAAGTCACCATAAACACAATCAGCAATACCAACATCACATCGATAAATGGTGTCATGTTGATGCTATCGAGCAAGGGTTCTTGCTCGGCAAACGGAGAGGTTGACCAAGGACTTAGCATGGGCGCTCCTCGGCGCGCGTGCGCTGAGCCGGGAGGGGAATCGAGGCACCAACCGGTGGTTCCGGCTCGGAGTGCGCGCCGGACAATAATAAAGTGTAGAGATCGTGAGCAAAGCGGTTCAAGGCATGCAAGAGTGCGCGCTGGCGCCGCGTGACTGCGTTAAACCCAAGTACAGCAGGAATCGCGACAAATAGACCTGCAGCCGTCATCACCAGTGCCTCGCCCATTGGACTGGCGATCTGAGACAGATTGGGCTGATCCAAAGTGCTCAGTGTGTGCAAGGTATGATAAATCCCCCAAACCGTACCCAACAGCCCGACAAAGGGTGCAGTGCTACCGGTGGACGCTAAAATTCCCAATCCCGACTGCAAGCGTGCACGCGCTTCGTCTAATTCCAGGCTGATGGCGCGCGCCAAGGCATCTGCGCGATTCTGCCCATTGCCCTGTCCTCCAAGCGACACATGAGAAAGCCAGGTGTGTCCCGCCACGCTCATATCGCGTAATGGGTTAAACCCATCACGACACTCCGGAACATATGGCAGCTCGTAGGCACCACGGGCATGCAACCGGCTGAGACGGATCAAGCGCGCTAACCGAAACAGTTGTACCCCTTTGAGTAACAGCACCGACCAGGTCAGCACCGACATCAGCAACAAGGTGAGCATCACAATATGGGTCAGCAGATCACCTTGCACCCAGATCTGTTCAATCACTGCGGAATTCATAGAGTCCCTTTCAAAATACTGCCACAAGCGCGCTCGCTCATGGGTGCGCAAGTTTAAACATGATGGTCTGTAGCGCGCTGACCGGCACCGCTACGTTATTGACCAGCATCGGTTCGCAACGACTGCGACTAATCGCGTCAATCGCTGCGTTATCGAGTTCAGCCACGCCGCTGCTTTCAACTAGGTCATAGCGCTCAAGATGGCCCGTGGCATCGATATGTAGCCTGAGCGTGACCTTGCCTTGTTGCTTGAGCCATTTGGCGTGTGCCGGATAGCTCGGCCTAGGTACGTGACAGCGGATACCGTTGCTAGAGGCGCCTTTGGGATCAACCAACGCCTGCCCTACTGGCGCGGTGCTGGACGGCGCACTGGGCGATGCTACAGGGGTGGTGTCAGAGACCGCCGTGCGCCGCTCAACCGAGTGCGTTCTAGTCAGCGAAGGTGCAGGCAAGGCCTCTGGCTTACGCCTTGCCACAGTGGGATGCACGGTTCGTTTGGGCGGCGCCTGATGCACCGGTGCACTGGGTGCGTCAATCATCACCACCCGCACCTGGATCGGCTGAGGCGCGGGCACAGGGGCGGGTTGAGGATGGCGCAGCAACAAGAGCGACAGGTGCAGCGACAACACACAGAGAAAGATGCCGCAAGGCAGCGCTGCCGGTCGAAAGCCGTTAGCGCTTGACCCCATGGTCCAGCCAGACGACCAGGTTTCGGTTCGCGGCAAAGTCATTGTGGAGGCAATCCGGCTAAAATGCGTGAGGCTTCGCTATCGGTTAACGGATAGTCGAAAAACCGACGATAAAAGGCACGGGTTTTTTGGCGCATATCAAGGTTGGCAAAAAGCTTTGGATGCAGTTTCTGCGCCACCCACTGCAGTTGCAGCGCGGTTTCGGAGCCGTAGCGATCCCAGGGGAACACCCCGGCCGGGTTGCGCCAGACTTGCCCCTGGCGCACCGCACGCAAAGACGCCAACATCGCAGCATCAGGAGCCTTTTGTAACGGTCCGGCATCCGCGGCCAGAATAATCACGTCCGGCTGCCAGAGCATCAGTTGCTCCACTGAGACCACTTGCATGTTGCCACGTACGCCACTGGCGGCATTGCGCCCTCCCGCCGCCTGAATCCAGCCATCAATCACCGTGTTTGAGCCGTCCACTTTGATCGGAGCCAGTGATGCAATATGTAGCACCCTTGGACGTTTCGCTGGCGGGATGGCAGCGGTGCTCGCACGAATTGTTTGCATTGTCTGCTGTAGATAGTGGTTGTAATCTTGGGCGCGCTTCATCGCCTGTGGCGTGCCAAGTATCCGTGCCGTCAACAGTATCGCTTGCTGGATCGAGGCCTGATCGCTGGCCCCGACTTCGACGACCGCCAGGCCCTGTTGCTGAAGGGCATCGGCATTGCGATCTCCCTTGGGAATAAACACCACATCCACTTTACGCGCCAACAGACTCTCGGCATTAAAACTGTTGCCAGAGACCGAAAGCGCCCGATTTAACGAAGGTTGCACCTTGAACATCCAAGGCCGCGTCTGTGCATTCAGCACCGTAGCAACAATGTGCGACCCAGCGCCCAGCGTCATCAACAACGAATGATGCGCATACCAGGCATCCGCAATACGCTCAGCCTTGGCAGGCACCTCCACGGTTCTGCCCGCCTGGTCTACGATCTGCTGTGCAGATGCCACACCACCGCTTAGACTCAGACAGATCCCTAGCGTGCCGACCAGCACGCGCCATACAACCCGCGTCAACCGCGGCTGACTACACTTAGAAATCGACACTGACCGTGCCCTCCAAGGTTCTTGGCGCGCCCAATTGCGCCAGTGCGTTACCCGTCCCCATATACCCAATCACCGATACGCCGGGGGTGATATTGGTCCAATAATGTTCATTGGCCACATTCGTCATTCCCAGGCGGAATACCGTCGCATGCTGACCCAATTTGGTGGTATAGCTGCCGCCCAGATCAAAGGTGGTATAAGCCTTGACCCAACTGAGGTTCGCATTGTCCGTCGGGCGCTTACCGACGTAATGCACATTAGCATTGAGATCTACGCCAGGAAGCGCAGCCACATGGTAGATGGTCAACAAATTGGCGGTAATCTTGGCTAAACCAACGATCTGCTGGTTTTCAGTCGTGCTGTCGCCCGTGTTGTGCAACTTGGGGTCCAGCCAGGTCACGCCGCCAAAAATAGTCAACTGCTTGCCAATATTGCCGTCAGCCATGAATTCAATGCCATGGTTCACCTGGGTACCGCCGAGTGCGTAGGTTCCGTTTTGAACATAGGCATAAGGACGTTCAATCCGGAATCCAGCCAGGGTCAGGTTTATCTGATCGAGACTCCACTTGGCACCGACTTCTTTTTGCTTACTGCGGTAAGGGGCGAGAATCGTACCGACATTGCTGGCACCGGTTGGTGCCGCATCGCCCTGTTGCAGGCTGTCCGCATAGGTGGCATACAGCATCAGCGGTTGCCACGGCTTGTAGGTCAAGCTGGCGGCGCCACTGAAACCTTGATCATTAGATTGGCTGGTGAGTGCACCGGTCTTGCTGTAGTTGGTTGAAGCCAAGTAGCTCTGGCTACCAGACAACAGCACGCCCCATTGCGGATTAATCGTGAGCGTATCCCCCACGATCAAGGCTTTTTGCGTGGCGCTGGACAAGTGATAGCGATTGGTAAAATCGGTATAGTTCGGCTCGGCAAATGCCTGCGGATTATTTAGATTGGCTTTTCCCAGCGTCAGGGTACTGTTGTTAACCGGGTTGTAGGTATCCAGAATTGAGCCACGGAAACCCAGACTGAGATCATGGCGTAGATTACCGGTGTATTCGGTGCCATTCAGGGTGGCCAAATAACTGTCTAGAACGTAGCGACTATTGGTGGTAGACGAAGTAGTCGTGTAGTTGCCTTTATTATCGGTCAAGGTATTGGTGACGGCGGTGGCTTCGCGATCAGCAATTTGGCGCAGCAAGCCAAGATCCAGATGCCAGTTGTCGTTAATCTGGTGCTTGAGATGGGCGCTGATCGTATCGGTGGTGTTATCTGCACCGGCGTAGTTCTGCCCAAGCTTACTGTTCGTCGGGTCAAGCGCCTCAGGTAGTGACAGCTTGTTGGACCCTAGTGCAAAGCTGCCGGGCAGCCCTTTGACCAGATAGTGATAATGGCTGACGTTGGTTTCCAACACCGTGTCAGAGCTCAACTTAAAATCGGTCGCCAGGCCGACAAATTGACGGCGGCGCGTACTGTTGGAGGTATAACCGTTCCCCTCATCGTTCATCAGCGTCAGACGATATCTAAAGCGTCCCTGTTCGTCGAATTTGCCACTCAGGTCTGCGCCAGCTTCAGTCGAGTAGCCCGTGGAAAACCCCAATGACACGGTCTTCTTCTCATCCTCTCGCGGGCGCTTAGAGACGTAATTAAACATCCCGGCCGGGCTGGCGGGGCCATAAAGCGAACCCGCCAGACTATTCAATACCTCGACCCGGTCAAATTGCTCTGCCGGATAGTCGGTGGTCCCCACAATATTCAGGCCATCGAGCAAGGTATTGTTGGACACACTCCCCTGAAAACCGCGCGACTGAGGACGAATACTGTCACCTTGTACCGAAGGCATATAACCCAGGATGTCCTTGATGCTTTTAAGCTGCAGCGTGTCGATGATGTCTTTCGACATGGTGGTGACTGAGTACGGCGTATCCATCAACTTATGTTCACCGAGCGCCCCCAGGCTCACGGTTTTGTTGCTACTGTCATGGCTGGCCGCGGTGGTATCGTCCCCCTGAACGGTGATCGCAGACAGCGTAGTATCGGTACCCGCTGCATAGACCGAGCCACTCAGGCTTAGGACTAGCGTTGGTAGTAATAACTGATGTTTTTTATTTTTTGACATACCCCCCCCTGATTATTCTTAACTGGCACCCAAAACCATCATCCGGCGTGACACCCAGCCTCCCCCCCCAAGCGACAGAGGCAAGAAGCACCAGGCATCAGTGGGTCTACACGCCGGAAACCAGGTTTAAAAATCGATACTGACCGAGCCCTCCAAGGTTCTGGGCGCACCCAGTTGTGCGGTGGCGTAACCCGTCCCGGTGTAGCCGGTCAAGGCACCTGGCACGATATTGGTCCAGTAATGTTCATTACCGACATTGGTCATTTCTAGACGGAATACCGTCGAGTGCAGGCCCAGTTTGGTGGTGTAGCTGGTGCCCAGATCGAAGGTGGTATAAGCCTTGACCCAGTAGGTATTAGCATTGTCAGTCGGGCGCTTGCCCATGTAATGCACATTGGCATTGAGGTCTACGCCAGGAACCGCATCAAGATGGTAGATGGTCAGCAGGTTGGCGGTAATCTTCGACAAGCCGACGATCTGCCGGTTTTCAGTACTGCTGTTGCCGGTGCTTTGCAGCTTAGGGTCCAGCCAGGTCACGCCGCCAAAGATATACAACTGCTTACCAATATTGCCGTCCGCCATAAATTCAAGGCCATGGTTCACCTGGTTACCCGCAACGGCGTAGGTTCCGTTCTGGGTGTAGGCATAAGGACGTTCAATGCGGAAGCCAGCCAGCGTTAGATTGATCTGATCGAGACTCCATTTGGCGCCGACTTCTTTTTGCTTACTGCGGTAGGGTGCGAGAATCGTACCGGCATTACTGGCACCGGAGGGTGCAGTATCACCTTGCTGCAGGCTGTCAGCATAGGTTGCATACAGCATCAACGGCTGCCACGGCTTGTAGGTCAGGCTAGCGGCGCCACTTAAGCCTTGATTGTTAGATTGGCTGGTGACCGCACTGGTCTTACTGTAGTTCGTAGAAGTCAGATAGTTCTGGCTTCCGGACAACAGCAAACCCCATTGCTGATTAAAGGTCAGGGTGTCGCCGAGAATAAAGGCTTTTTGCGTGGCGCCCGCCGATTGATAGCGGTTGGTAAAATCAGGATAGTTGGGCTCAGCAAACGACTGTGGATTACTCAGACTAGCCTTCCCCAGCGTCAGGGCGCCACCGTTGACCGGGTTATAGTTATTCCAGATAAAACCACGGAAACCCAGGCTGAGATCATGACGCAGACTACCGGTATATTCGGTGCCATTCAGGGTAGCCAGATAGCTGTCAATGGTGAAGCGGCTGGCGGTAGAGGTCGAAACAGAAGTAGTGTAGTTGCCTTTATTATTGGTAAAGGTATTGGTCACCGCAGTGGATTCGCGATCGGCAATCTGACGCAGCATGCCGATATCTAAATGCCAGTTATCGTTGATCTGGTGCTTAAGATGGGCGCTGATGGTATCGGTGGTGTTATCGTCACCGGCATAACTCTGCCCGTACTTACTGCTCGTCGGGTCGAGCGCATTGGGAAACGCTAGTCCGGCCCCTAGTGCAAAACTACCGGGTAGCCCCTTCGCCAGATAGTGATAATGGCTGACGTTGGTTTCCAGTACCGTGTCTGGGCTCAACTTGAAATCGGTTGCCAGGCCAATAAATTGACGGCGGCGTGTACTGTCAGAGGTATAGCCAGAGCCCTCATCGTTCATCAGCGTCAGACGATATTTAAAACGTCCCTGTTCGTCGAATTTGCCACTCAGGTCTGCGCCAACTTCAGTCGAGAAGCCAGTGGAAAAACCCAATGACACGGTCTTCTTCTCATCCTCTCGCGGACGCTTTGAGACGTAATTAAAAATCCCAGCTGGGTTGGCGGGGCCATACAGCGAACCGGCCAGGCCATTTAATACCTCGATGCGTTCAAATTGCTCTGCAGGATAGTCGGTGGTCGCCACAATATTCAGGCCATCCATCATACTGTTTTGCACCACACTGCCCTGAATACCGCGCGTCTGGGGTCGCGTGCCATCGCCTTGCACCGAAGGCATATAGCTCAGCACGTCTTTGACTTTTTTCAGTTGCAGCGTATCGATGATGTCTTTCGACATAGTGGTGACTGAGTACGGCGTGTCCATCAACTTATGCTCACCGAGTGCACCCAGGGTCACGGTTTTGTTGCTGCTGTCGTGGCTGGTAGTAGTCGTATCGTCACCCTGAACGGTGATTGCAGACAATGTGGCATCGGTGCCCGCAGCATAGACCTGACCACTCAGGCCCAGGACTAGCGTTGGTAGTAACAGCTTATGTTTTTTATTTTTTGACATATAACCCCCCTTATTGACTCTTGGCTGGAAAGAAAAAACGAAATCCGTTATGACTGACCTGTTCAACCTCGACTTGATAGAGCCGATGGATCAGCGGAGCGTCGATCACCACAGAAGGATGCCCGTCTGCGATCAATTGCCCCTGATGCAGGATCAGCGCCCGGTTGGCGACGATGAGCGCCAAATCGGGACGGTGTGTAGTCAGTACAATGGCAATGCCCCGTTCTGCTAGCTGTTTCAGACGCGTCAACAACCTCAGTTGATGGCCATAGTCCAGACCGGTTTCTGGCTCATCCAGCAAGATGATGCGTGCCTGCTGCGCCAGGGCGCGCGCAATCAGCACCAGTTGACGCTCGCCGCCAGATAACTCGGTGTAACAACGCTCGGCAAAATCTTCGATTCCGGTGTCAATCAACGCCTGCCAGACCGCGTCCCGGTCTGCGGCGCGCGGCGCATGCCCCAAGCCATGCAGCGGCAGGCGTCCTTGCAATACGATCTGATAGACAGAGAAGGGAAAACTGGGGCTGTGTTGCTGGGGTAGATAGGCGATCCAGCGTGCAATCGCGCGTCGCGTCATCCGCGCTTGTGGTTTGCCATCCAGCAAAACCTCGCCACTGGCCGGGGGCAGTAAACCCAGCAACAGTCGCAGCAAGGTGCTTTTGCCTGCACCATTGCCACCCATCAAGGCAATGCAGTCACCGGATTGAATAGAGAAATTGAGGTTCTTCAGCACAGACCGACCATTAATCTGGTAGCACAGGTGCTCGGTCTCCAGCAAAGGCTCAAACTTCGGCAGCGTCATGGTCATAGCCAACCTCGACGTGCACGCTTGAGTAGCATGACAAAGGCTAGCGCACCCAGTAATTCAGTCAGCGTTCCCAACGGAATTTCACCCGCTGACAACGTGCGCGCCAGGGCATCGGCTACGATCAAAAACACCGCGCCAAAACAAGCACTGACTGGCAGCAAGCGGCTATTATTGGGACCCACTACTAAGCGAGCCAGATGGGGAATAATCAGACCAACCCAGCCAATCATGCCCGCCAGACTGACCGTCAACGCAGAAATCAGGGTTGCCAGAATAATCACCGCATAACGGATTCGGCGTACCGGCACACCCAGGCTATAAGCTTCGTCATCGCTCAGCGAAAGCGCATCAATCGCCCTACCCGCCAGGCACATGCACACGATCGACAGCAATAACACCGGCCCCACCAACGTCAAGGCATGACGATCCACGGCACTTAAACTACCCAGCATCCAGTAAACAATCGCCGGCAATTGGTCCTGAGGATCAGCCATGTATTTGGTAATCGACAACAGACTACTAAACAAGGCGTTACTGACAATCCCACCCAGCACCAAAGTCAGCATCGAGGCGCTGGAAAATAAGTTGGACAGACCAACCCCCACGGCAACCGCCAATAAACCGGCGATGGAGGCCAACAAGGGAATCCACAAACCACCCAAATTCAACGTAATACCAATGGCAGCACCAAAGGCACAGCCGCTCAACACACCGAGTAGCCCTGGAGAAGCCAGCGGGTTACGAAACACACCCTGATAAGCCGCGCCAGAAACCGACAAACCAGCACCGACCAATACGGCCGCGATGATGCGAGGCAAACGTGCATTCGTAATAATCTGCGACAGCAATTGGCTATCTTGAGGCGACAAGGCGGCGAGACCATGGCCCTGGCAGATGAACTGCGCTAGTTGCCATAGCGAAATCGGATAGCGGCCAATCGTCAGCGACACAGCAATACAAAATAGCAACAGGCTCAAGCTGCTGACCAAAGCCCAGTCGAATGGCGGACTGCTACGCCGTGCGACCAGCATCACGGGGCTTGCTTTTGAGTTCATGCGCTATCTCATCCTGGTTACAATTTATCGTTATGTACAAAAGTACATAGCGCTTGGACTAAAAAAACCCCCGTCATGTGGTTTTGCACAGAACGGCAGGCAGAATAAAAACGCTTACGCGCCAGGGGGTCCCCGCTAGCCGCCCCCGATAGCTGGAAACACCGCAAGTTCATCGCCATCATTGAGTTGCCGTGTGGCAATCTCAGGACGCAGCACTTGCCGGTTGTTAATCAACACGATATGGGCAAGATTAAGAGGAACGGAATACACCGCCAGCGCATCGGGAATCACGGCGCCTTCTGGTAAGTCCAGCGCCGCCTCACGCCCACCGGTTTCCTCTGGCAGGTAGTCCCTAAGCGTGGCATACAGTCTGAGTATGATCTTCATGGCAAGCATCCTGGTTAGCCAACTCCACCTGAGGGAGATACCGCTCAGGTGGAGAGAATGACCGCTTTGGCCACATAAAAGGGAAAGGCTAAAAGTCCCAGTAGGCATCCAGTTCTTGGTCGGTAAAGTCCCATATCGCGTTATGCGGCGGCAGCCGCTCAAGGCTAAAGAACTCAGGCAGACGGTCATGTTCCTTGGATAACCCGGCATCCAGGTTAAATTGATGCTCAGTCTTGAGAACCGACTTACCCAGCGCTGTGACGTCATCGGCAGTCAAGTTGATGGCGAAGCGCGCATTGATCATCTCGACCAGTGCAGTCAGGCATTCGGGGATGTCAATCGCCGAAAAAGCGACAAAGATACACATGCCGGTCGAATCGATGGCCGCGGTAGCGATACTCAGATTGCGCGACAGTTCGACCTGACCAACCTTGCTAAGCGGATCGGTCACACCGCCAACCCCCAGAATATTTGAGGTAATCGTATAACCGGAGGTATGGTCAGCCCCCATGGTACTCATCGCATAGGTGACGCCGATCCCCTTGACTGAGCGCGGATCGTAGGCAGGGATACCCTGGTTCTTGACCACCGGCACGCGGGTAACACCATAGGTTCGACCAACCATGGCCGTGCCACCGCCGAGGATGCGACCTAGTGGTGTGCCCTTGCCAATATCCTCGCGCAACATGCGCACGATTCCTTTGCTGTCGCCAAAAGGCAGGATCCCCGCTTCCATGGCAACACCGAACATCACCACGGTTTCAACGCTATCGACGCCGATATCGTCCATCACATGATCGGCCTCAGCGATATCATCCAGATCGTCGGTACAGCAATTAGCCCCCATGCCCCAAATGGTTTCGTACTCGAAACCAGAGGTCAGATACTTGCCATCCTTATCGTTGTAAATCTGAGAACATTGGATCAAACAACCAGGGTGGCAGCCATGGCTAGGCATGCCGCCACGGGCGACAATGGTGTCGTGCATGGTTTCACCGGAAATCTTGTCATGCCCGGCATACTGGCCAGCAGTGAAATTACGGGTGGGCAAACCACCGGCTTCATGCAGCAGGTTGACCAAGATATTGGTGCCATACTTGGTCAAGCCCTGGCCGCTGACGGGGTGGTCAAGCAGGGTCTTGGCAAAAATCCGCCCGGCGGCCTTGAATTTGGCAACATCCTTGGGCATCACCGGCGGCGTACCCGCATCGTCGATAGAAATAAACTTGATGCGCTTCGCGCCCATCACCGCACCCAGGCCCCCGCGACCAAGGCTACGAATATGGCCCTCAGGGTCAGCCACCGAAATGTTCGCGCTGAGCATTTTCATTTCACCAGCCGGACCGAGCGACATCACACCAACTGGCTTGCCAAAGCGCGCCTGTACCTGCTGCACCAGACAGTAGTTGCCGATGCCGAGCAGTTCGGTTTCTTCCTGAATCGTGATGCCGTCTTTGGCGATATGGATGCTGTACCACTTGTCGCTAGCAGGCAGCCCTTCGACAATCAGTGCCTTGATCCCCAGCTTGGCCAACATCCGGCCAGCGGTGCCACCCGCATTGCATTCCTTGATGCCGCCAGTCAGCGGGCTCTTGGCCCCAAGCGACAGGCGTCCTGAGTTTGCGGCGGCCGTACCGGTCAACAGGCCGGGAGCGAACACCAGTTTGTTATTTGGTCCGAGGGGATGACAGGTTGGAGGCACTTCTGCGGCCACAATAGTAGAGGTCAACGCCCGGCCACCCAGCGGCACCCAGGCAGGTAAAACCGGCTCACTGTGCGCGCTCAGGTCGGCCATATTGACACGTACGATTTGGTCCATAACGCACCTCAGATAATAGTGTGCATAGGGATGCATTCAGTCCAAAAACGTTCTCCCAAGCTCGCAAGAAACAACCGCCAGTGGTTTGGAAAAACGCTTTTATATTGCCCCACGCTTTAGAGACACACTATTAAGTCTGAGACCTGATTGAAACAAGACTATCTCGGCGCTCAGCCAAACACTGTCACCTTTTGTGACACCGTGTTTAGCTGGCTTTTTTGATACTGTCACATTCTGCAACAGTTTTTAGCTCAGATAACCTAGTTACTAGGCATTGTTTTTGCTTAAAAACAGACCATCATCCCTACATAAACGCCGAAACCGGGCGAGTCAGAGGGTAGAACCAGACCTATTGATTTACAGACAGACAGCTAACGGCTGAAGCCCAAGCGGGCATTGCGAAAGTTACCGGGGGCATGCGCGAAAATAACCGACCAGACCACAATGGTCCAAAATAACGGCAGGCGTAGACTGGGCGAAACAATCATTCCGGCAATCAAGGCCAGTTTCAACAGCATACTGAAACCCGCCATCTGGCGCAGATGATCAGGATGTTGCAACAGGTCAACCGCCCATAGGGCCGAACCACTGAGAAACACCGCTATCCCACTGGAGGCACTGGCGGGTAACGCGCCCAAAATGCTGGCACTGAAATGAATCACCGCAACCAGATGGATACTGCGTAGGGCAACATTCAGCCAGCGTAACGGTCGAAACCCAGGCGCCGGCTGAACTGGAATAATCGGAATCATCAGATGAGCCCCATAAATGGTTGAACCTCGACACAGTCGCCAGCGCGGATACTGTCACCGGTTTCAGGCAAGACAATAAAACAGTTGGCATTGGACATCGAACTCAGGATACCAGAGCCTTGACTGCCGGCCAGCCGAACTTTCCAGCTACCACGCTCAAGAAACAACTGGCCACGCGGAAACTCGCGTCGGCCGTGCGACTTAGCAATGCCAGAAACACAGGTCACCGAAAACGAAGGCCGCTCTGGCAGTGGAGCTACCCCCATCAGGGTCTCCAATGCAGGAAGAACCACTTGGTAGAAAGTCACCATCACCGCGACCGGATTGCCGGGTAAACCGAATAGCCACGCCTTGCCAATATGTCCAAAAGCCATCGGCCGACCGGGTTTGATATGCAGTTTCCAGAACTTAACGTCGCCCAGGCGGGCCGTCAGTTTTCGCACATAGTCGGCGTCACCGACCGACACGCCACCACTGGTCAGTATCACATCCGCCTGCGCCGCCGCTGCACTCAATACCTGTTCAAGCGCAACGGGATCATCTCGTACCACGCCTAAATCAATCGGCTCAACCCCCAGACGCGTCAAAACACTGTGCAACACATAGCGATTGCTGTCGTAAATCTGTCCCACCGCCCGTTGCTGACCAATATCAGCGAGTTCGTCACCAGTAGAAAAAAACGCAACCCGCAGCCGACGACGCACCGCTACTTCGGCGATACCAAGCGAGGCGAGCAGACCGATTTCCGCTGGTCCGAGACGCTTACCGGCCAACAGCGCCGGCTTACCATATGCCAGGTCTTCACCCGCATGACGCACATGTCGATCAGAGAGTTGCCCGGCGGGAATCACAACCGTTGCTCCCTCAATGCGTACATTTTCTTGGGCAACAATAATATCGGTCCCGCTAGGCAATACCGCCCCGGTCATAATGCGCACTGCCTGCCCTGCCACCACTAGACTAGGGAAAGCGTGACCGGCAAACGCACTGCCAACCAGGCTAAGCGTGGTTGCACAATCTGCTGACAGATCAGAACTACGCACCGCGTAACCGTCCATCGCCGAATTATCGTGAGCCGGAACGTCAAAAGGCGCATTGACGTCCTCCAACAAAATACGCTCAAGCGCATCGCGGATCGCCACCACCTCCCTACCCTCAACCGGCGACAGACAGGCAAGCATGGTCTGGCGTGCTTCCGCCAGCAATAAGCTATTTTTTTCAGACATAGAATCCGCCGCAAGAAATCAGGATGCCCAATTATGCAACGATTCACCTACAGCGTGCATTGCGCGTAATGTGTAGACGCAGCTAGTTAATTAGGCTGCCCCCTTGATCACTGGGGCAATACCGAGCGCAGCGGTCTGCCGCTCACACCAGATCAACCGTCTGATCTGCGCTGGTTGCACGATGCACCGCCGCGCCGCCAAGGTAAGCATGCTTGACCCGCTCATCGTCGGCCATCTGCGCAGCGGTTCCAGACAACACAATGCGCCCGCCCTCAAGCACATAGGCATAATCAGCCACAGTCAGCGCGGCGCGCACATTTTGTTCCACCAGCAATACCGAGACCCCCTGCGAACGAATTTGCTTGATCAGATCAAAAATCTGTTTCACCAAAATCGGCGCAAGCCCCAGCGATGGTTCATCCAGCAGTAACAACTTAGGCCGCGACATCAGGGCGCGCGCGACGCACAGCATCTGCTGCTCACCACCTGACAGGGTTCCAGCACGCTCGGACTGTTTAGTTTCTAGCACCGGAAACAAAGCATACATGGCGTCAAAATCCACCGCTTTGGGTTGATACCGGAGCGCGCCAAGCATCAGGTTTTCTTTTACCGTCATGCTACTGAAAATTTGGCGCCCTTCCGGGGCATGGGCTAACCGTAGTGCAGCGATCCGATGCGAGGGCAAACCGCTGATATTCTGTCCGGCAAAATGAATCTGTCCACTCTGGGGTCGATAAATACCAGACAGCGCGCGCAATAGCGTGGTTTTCCCCGCACCATTGGCCCCCAACACCGTGACGATACTATCGCTAGCCAGACGCATTGAAACATCAGAGAGAATCGACTGACCCTGGATCGCAACTTGCAGATGCTCGATTTGCAACAGGCTCATTGATATTCTCCGGTACCTAGATAGGACTCGATGACCTGGTCATCGTTGGCCACCTCGACAGGAGAGCCATCGGCAATCAAAGTACCGGAGGCCAACACCAATACCCGCTGGCAAATCCCCATCACCAGATTAAGATCATGCTCTACCAGCAAAATAGTGAGCCCTGAGCGATGCAAGCGCGCCAAAAAGGCCCCCAATTCAGCAGTTTCAACATCGTTCAGGCCCGCTGCTGGCTCATCAAGAATCAACAAAGAAGGCCCCAGTGCCAAGGCGCGCGCAATTTCCATATATTTGCGTTTACCATAAGACAGATTGGCGGCGATCTCATGGGCTAAGCCTTGCAAACCGACCTGCTCTAGTGCCGCCCAAGTTGCAGCCGTCACCTGATCGCGCACGCGATAGCGGCCGGGAAAGATTTGCCGCAGGCCATGGCGAAAACGACCAATCGCGCCGATGCTGACATTATCGAACACCGACATATTCGGAAACACCCGTAGATTTTGAAACGTGCGTGCGATGCCTAATCTGGCGATTTGCTCAACGGATAGCCCCGAAAGCAGTTGGCCTTGAAACCGCACCGTTCCCGAACTTGGCGGCGTAAAACCGGTAATCAGATTAAACAACGTGGTTTTACCCGCGCCATTGGGGCCAATCAACCCAACCAATTCCCCCTGGCTCACGCTGGTGCTGATATCGCGCAACGCACTAATGCCGCCGAAGTGACGCGCCAGATGATCCAGTTGCAACAGTGGTGTACTCATCGCGTCCCCTGCCAGTTCAAGTAGCGTCGCACCATGGTCAGGGCAGAAACCTCACCCAACAAACCTCTGGGTAAAAACAAGATCGAAAAGAACATCACGCCGCCGACCACCAGCATTCGGTAGTCACCGATTGGGCGCAGTAACTCGGGCAATACACTCAAAAGTATCGCCCCCAACACCGCACCGGGAAGACTGCCAAGACCGCCGACGACCACCATCGATAAAATCGCGATCGACTCGCTAAATCGAAAGTCGCTGGGTGAAATATAACGCGTGGTATGCGCCCAAAGTGCACCGGCAACCCCCGCGCAAAAGCAGCTCAGCCCCATCGCCTGCATCTTCAGCTTGCCCGGAGACAAACCCATCGCGGCCACACAACGCTCATCCTCGCGTAGCGCACGCAGCGCATTGCCAAAATAAGAATGAATCACCAAAAACAAACCCCAGAGCAGCAAGGCAGCAACCGCCAGTACGACAGCCAGATTGGCGGCATCGCTAGAAAAGCCAAGAGAAGGGATATCGGTAATCCCCATCGGCCCACGGGTAAAATCGACCCAGTTGAGCAGGGTGACATAAATTGCCTGACCAATCCCCAAGGTCGCCACCGCAAAATGGATGCTAACTAGACGACGCGTGACCCAGGCAACCAGCAAACCCATCAGGGCGGAAACCAGCCCGGCCAAAGGCAAGGTCAAGAAAGGAGAAAGCCCCCAATAACCGGCACCGAGCGCTGCGGCATACGCTCCCAGTCCATAAAATGCCGCATGCCCCAACGTCATCAGACCGCCAACCCCTGTGATCAGATTGGCGCTAGCGGCCAAAATGCAAAAAATAGCCGTCGTCGTTGCCACCCGGAAAGCGTAGCCGGAGCCCACAGCAACCAGCGCCAACCACAGGGCCAACAGCGCCAGAAGAGGCAAGGCATGCCGCACAGTTCTAGACACGTTCATCTTGTCCTCCAAACAGCCCGCGCGGGAAAACCAGCAACGTGAGCAGTAAAAAACCATAACTGATCAGATCCGACCAGCCTTGGGAGACAAACTGGGTCGCGATAGACTCACTCACACCCAGTAATAAGGCACAAATCACCGCGCCAGGAATCGAGCTCAAGCCGCCCATAACCATGGCGACAAAGGCTTTGATCCCCGGAGAGAATCCCATCTGGGGAAAGATGTTGCCGGTATACAGGCCCACCAAAATCCCCGAGACGGCGCCTAGCAGAGACCCAATCACGAAAGTCGCCACCACCGTCCGCCCCACATCAATACCAATGTGCTGCGCACCACTGACATTGCTTGCGACTGCCCGTATCGACAAGCCAATACGGGTATGAAACAACAGCCACTGCAGTAGGAAAAACATGACCAGCGCCACGGCGAAAATAATGATCTGGCCTGATGCCAAGCTCAGTGGACCGATCTGGACAGGCGTGACCAACAGCTCACTTTGCGGAATCGTCTGCATATCAGAGCCGAAAAATCTTTGCATGATTTCACGCAGCAGGATGGATACCGCTAGCGAAGACAACAGCGTAGCCTCGCGTAGCGCCTTCGATTTAAGTGAAGCCTCATCGGTAAATCGGCGAAACGGACGAAAGGCAATCCGTTCAAGACCGATGCCAAGTAACACGCCCACGACAGCCACCATCAAAACCACCACCACCAGTGGTGGCGCCCAGGTCACCAGGATCAGCAAGCCAGCAAACGCGCCCAACATAAACACTTCACCGTGCGCAAAATTCACCACGTTCAAAACGCCGAAAATCAGGGTAAACCCAATGGCAATCAACGCGTAAACCAAGCCTAGTGCCAAGCCGTTGATCAGTTGTTGGACGAAAAAAATATCCAGAAAATCGAACATCTTTACCTCTCTGCGACCGATCAAATGATCGGTCGCATTTCAGAATGTCGATCAATTACGCACAGCGATAAACTCGCCATTGCGAATCTGCAGGCGGGCAAGCGTCTTGGCTGGCTCACGGGTAACCGGATCAAACGAGGTGGTTCCGGTCACGCCGGGGAAATTCCGCGTCGCAGCCAGCGCCTTACGCACGCCTTCACGCGTCGCCTTGACCCCGCCAGCCTTTACGATGGCGTTCAATAATATATTGGTCGCGTCATAAGCTTGCCCGGCGAACATGGTCGGCTCTTGCTTGAAACGACTCTGGTAAGCGCGGACAAACGCTTGCACATTTTTCTGCGGGCTCGTGACCGAGAAGGTGGTGGCCAATTTAAGACCGTTGGCAGCCGGGCCGGCCAACTGAATCAATTTCTTTTCATAGATGGCAGAAGACGCATACACCGGAATCTTGAGACCTAGCTGGGCTTTCTGCTGTAAGAACGCCGCGCCATCTTCATAGAATATGCAGAGATAGATTGCATCAGGATGGGTACGTGCAATCTTGGTGATAATCGAGCGGAAATCGCGGGTGCCCGGATTGTAGGCCTCAGCCTCGGTTACTTTGCCGCCATTTTTTGAGAATTCATCGATAAAATTCTTGCTGGCACTCTGTCCCCAGTCATTCTGAATGCTGACCACGGCGACTTTTTTCACCCCATTTTGCTTGACCCATTTAGCGATATACGGACCTTCGTAAGCCTCAGTAATAATATTGCGAAATTGCCAAGGGCTGATTTTAACGAAATCCGGGTGCGATGCCGTTTGGGATAATTGAGCAACGTGTGTCTCGGCATAAACCTTACCGGAGGCAATTGACACCGTTGAGTTAAAGTCGCCAATCACGCCCACGATAGAAGGGTCATCAGAGAATTTATGTGCAATGGTCACGCCTTCCTTGGCATCCCCCTTGCTATCTTCGAATTTGATGCCAACCGAACCACCAGGCAGGCGATGGGCTTGATTAAAATTGTCCAATGCCAGGGTTGCCGCATTGCGGAACATCACACCATATTGCGCATATTCACCGGTAAATGGCGCTTGATAACCGATGTTAATCGTGGGTTCAGCATTGGCTACGGTCGCAAACAAGGCGATAGAAGCGGAAAAAAGCCAGCGCGCCAAAGGTCTGCTACTTTTTTTACCTGGGAGGTGATTGGTCATTTCTCGGTACCTATTAATGAATTGGGTCGCGCTAAATAGTTGGGTTTGGCACACAGACGGGCTCAGGCCGCCTCGGTTTTTGCCGGGCGCAGAAACAGAGAGCAACATCCATCGGCTCCAGCGCGCCAGGTTTCGTTATCAAAAGAGAAGCCTGCTTGCTCAAACATCCCCTTATCCACTTCTCCGGCAATCAGGCAAAGTTTCTCAGTCAGATCATCACTCAGCCCCTCTTCCTGCCATGCTTCCTTCAGTGGACAACGATGGAATTTGATATCCAGACCTTCGGCATCACAACGGATCACCTCGGGTTCAAACAACTGACCTTGATCGGGAATACTGCCTAGAAATGCTTTTTGCAGACCATGGAAATCAACGGGAGCAAACGGCTTGAGCGCTTGGGCGGAGGCGCAGCCACGGCGATTAATTGCGCGGCGTAAAATGGTTTCAGCCTGTTCTGGGCCGAGTTCCTCTGAAGCTGCACGGTAGACCTCGTAATACACCAGGGCACGTGCCTTAAATGCCGAGACCAGTTCTTGGCGTAACGTTTCTTCGCTCATGCGGTATTCCTCTTTAAATCAGCTGGGAGTCCACAATTTAAAGGGCCGACAGGGAAACACATAGGAATATGAATTTATTTTTTTATAACAATTAGCGATATAAGACTCAAAAAACCATAATTACAGGAATATCATATGAGTTATGAATAACGAGTAAATTCTGAATTACATCTGCGACTAAGACGCTCAAAAAAAATCAGCACAATGCTTAGCCGTGTGGTCATGAATGCAACACACGACGCGACCATTGCGGCCCCCACAACAGATCCATCAAGCGCTTTGCCACATTGTTTCTGCCATTGCCCAAACAACAACAAGGCAAAAAGGAATAACAAAATTAGTTTTTATTCCTTTTTGTTTGTATTTCTGACTGATAGATTGGATATTGCATACTATTAACAAGGAATCAACATGCCTAGCTACCAGCGAAAACCCGCCGCCTCATTCACACGAAAAGTCCTATTCGCGACGTTAACCGGCTTGCTTCTAGCCTCTTCTATTGGGGCTCAGGCCGCTGACAAAAAGATCCGCGTTGGCATTGTTGGCGACACAGATGTTGAAATCTGGAAAATTGTGACTGCCGAAGCCCAAAAGCATCATCTGCAGATCGAGACCGTCGCGTTCTCTGACTATCTGGTGCCTAACGAAGCACTGGAACGACGAGAAATCGATGCCAATGCATTCCAGCACAAGCCCTATCTAGACAATCAAATCAAAACGCGTGGCTACCACATTGTGGCCGTAGGTAACACTGCCATCTGGCCAATCGGGCTGTATTCGCGCAATCACAAATCCGTGGCAGATCTACCGAAAGGCGCAAAAATTGGCGTTCCTAACGACCCATCCAATGAAGGCCGCGCCTTATTTCTGCTGCAAGACCAGGGCTTGATCAAGCTAAAACCGGGTACCGGCATTCTGGCCACCGTGGCAGATATCGCGTCCAACCCTAAGCAGGTCAAGATTAAGGAGTTTGATGCAGGTCTTGTAGGCCGCTCAATTGATCAACTAGATGCCGGTGTGGTTAACACCGACTGGGCGGTTAAATCCAGGCTGGATCTGAAGAAAGAACGCATTGCACAAGAACCGATCAAGGGCAATCCATACGCGAATTTTATTGCCGTTCGTCAAGCTGACGTCAAGGCCCCCTGGGTAAAAACCCTGGTCGCCGCCTTTCAGACAGAGGCCACTAAGCAGGCGCTGGCCAAATACTACAAAGGCACCGCCATCCCAGCTTGGTAAGCCAACACGAAACGACAATACGCAACCCTCTTCGTGTTAACCCGTGAATAGCGAGCCAAGCTCGCTATTCACGACTCATCTTGCCGAGGTTCTATGTCTCACCCATTACAACCCGTGGTCAGCGATGACCCACTACCAAAAACTGCTGACGTAGTCGTCATAGGAGCCGGGATCGTCGGGACCACTGCAGCCCTAGAGCTGGCGCGCAGGGGACTCAAGGTTTCTTTGCTGGAAAAAGGAAACATTGCTGCAGAACAGTCCAGTCGCAACTGGGGCTGGATTAGACAACAAGGTCGCGACCGGCGCGAACTCCCTCTGATTATCAAAAGTTTGGCCATCTGGGAAAAGCTACAAGCCGAGCTGGATACCGATATTGGTTTCCGCCGAAGTGGCCTGATCAGTCTGACGCGCAGCCGTGCCGAACTGGAGCGCTGGAAACGCTGGGCAGCCCGCGCCCGCGAAGCGGGCATCGAAGTTAAAGAGCTATCGGCTAAAGAGGCTGAAATCGCGCTGGCCAGTAGCAAAGGCCCATGGATCGGAGGTCTAGAGACGACAAATGATGCGCAGGCAGAACCAGAAATTGCGGTACCCGCAATTGCCGAAGCCGCACGACGCGCCGGGGTTTCTCTGCATCAACAAACCGCGGTGCGCGGCCTGGATATCCAAGCTGGAGCGATTGTTGGGGTTTTCACCGAACACGGCTACATCGCGACGTCCACGGTGTTGCTCGCAGCGGGCAGCTGGACTTCGGTGTTTTTGCGCCCCTATGGCATTTCGCTGCCACAGCTCAATGTTCGCTCGACCGTTACGCGCACAACCGAGGCGCCAGCAATCATCAGCGGCACCTTCTGCTCCAGCGACTTTTGCCTGCGCCGCCGCCAAGACAAGGGCTTCAGTCTGACCTTGCGTGGGGGGGAAAGCTTTGATCTGGTACCCGACGGCTTGCGCTACTTCACTAAGTTTTTCCCACTGCTGCGGCGCAACTATCGCGATGTGCATCTGCATTTTGGCCGGGTGTTTTTCCAGACACTATTTGGCAACCGCCCACGCAAACCAGATCAGGTCTCTCGCTTTGAGGAAGTAAGAATCAATGATCCGGCCCCAGATCTTTCACAAGTGCACCTGGCGCTCAAACGGCTCAAGCATCAGCGTACCGCTCTCGCATCTGTCGAAGTGAAACAAGCCTGGGCGGGCCGAATTGACATGACACCAGACTTGATTCCCGTGATCTCAAAAGTACCCTCGATCAAGGGGCTGACCATTGCCACCGGGTTTAGTGGACATGGTTTTGGATTGGGGCCAGGAGCAGGACGCCTGGCCGCGGATCTGGTAAGTGATGCGCCGCCGATCGTCGATCCGACCCCCTTCCGACTAGATCGTTTTAGCGATGGAACGCCGATTTTTATTGATCCCGACGTAATCTGACCGCGACGAACCGCCAGCCAGGCCTAGGCCCTGTCCACGCGCACATTTACTTGGACGGCCCTAGGTTTGCCCGGTTGAACTGCGTGGCCTCACGCTCCAACCATTCGCACAAACGCAGCGAGTCTGGGGACAAAAAACTGTCCAAGCGGCTGCACAAATAATAGTGACGCCCATCGTCATAAGACTGATCAAATAACTTGACCAGCGCACCAGACTGCAGGTCATTCCAGACCACCGATTCACGTAACAGAGCGCAGCCCAGCCCGGCTCGCACCGCAGCCATTGTTAACAGGCCATCTTCAAACAATAAGCCACCCAAACGCTCGGTTTGCAATATTCCAGCCTGACCGAACCATAGTCCCCAGGTTCCTCTGTCTTCATCATGCAGTAGTGGAACCGACAGCAAATCAGCCGGCTGATTAAATGGCCCATGCTCTTCAAGAAAGGCAGCACTACAGATTGGAACCACCGCACCAGGCAACAAATATGAACTGCGATAATCCCGCCATTGGTTACTTCCGAAGCGAACCGACAGATCAGCTGCATCGCTTAAATAATTACGGTGATGCGCATAGAGGATATTCAGGTCGACCAGCGGATTGGCCGCCAGAAAAGAGGACAGACGGGGAATCAGCCAACCTAGACCAAACAGGGGGATCACGCTCAAGGTGATCTGCCGGGTTGTGGTGTTTTCCAGTACTTGCTCAGTGGCACCACGAAGCAAAGTAAAGGCCGAACGAATAGCCCGGTAGTATTCGCCCCCTGCCGCAGTCAACACCAGTTTTCGCCCCTGTCTTTCGGTTAAGGGGGTCTGCAAGAAAACCTCCAGCAAGTGTAACTGATGGCTGACAGCCGAAACCGTAATGCCTAATTCTGTCGCGGCGGAGGCCACCGCACCAAGGCGAGCAAAGGTTTCAAAAGTGCGCAGCGCACGTAATGGCGGGTCATTTGGAATCGCGGGTAAATTCTTCATGATAATTGTTGAATTAAATTCATATATTGAATATTACATCACAAAATTATTTTCTGTATATTTTTTTATCTATTGAAAATAAAGGATTTTAAAATTTAATCATAATGAAATTAGGTTATTTCTTTTCATTCTTTGCTAGTTATCCATCTATAAGATTAATATTTTTCACAAATAGATCGGCGGTTATTTTAACCAATGGCGTAAGAGCGAACGCCATGACCGCTAGTAAAACAACTCAAGAAAAGGAATTCCATGTCCCCGTTATTTAGCAAACTGACCGTCGTTTCAATCGCCGTGTTCAGTCTGGCATCATCCATTCATGCCGCCCCGGTTCAAGAGGTTAAGATTGGTTTTGCCGGTCCATTGTCAGGCCCCTCTGATCGTATTGGCAAAGATCTTGAAAATGGTGCCAATCTGGCCATCTCTGATGTCAACCGCAGCCATCCCAAAATAGGGGGCCGCGCAGTCACCTTCACGCTGGTTTCAGAAGACGATCAGTCCGATCCTCGTACCGCAGTAACGGTGGCTCAACGCCTGGTTGACGCGGGTGTGGTGGGGGTTGTCGGTCACTGGAATACCGGTACCAGTATTCCAGCTTCCCGTATCTACAATACGGCGGGCATCCCAGAAATTGCGCCAGCATCAACGGGGCATCAGTACACCCAGCAAGGCTATGCAACAGCTTTTCGCGCCATGGGGCACGATGATATTGGCGGGAGCTATACCGGCCGCTATGCGGTACAGACACTGAAAGCCAAGCGTATTGCCGTTCTTGACGATCGCACCGCTTTTGGCTCCGGTCTGGCTGACCAGTTTGTCAAAGGGGTCAAGGCGGCAGGGGGATCGGTACTGGTTCGAGAATATGTCACAGACAAAACTACGGACTTCAATGCCGTACTGACCTCGTTGAAAGGCAAGAAGGTAGATCTGATCTTCTTTGGCGGGCTTGACGTCCAGGCGGCGCCGATTGCCCGCACCATCCACCAGTTGGGGCTCAACGCGCGACTACTGGGTGCAGGCGGGTTTGTCAGCCAGACCTTTCTGAAGTTAGCGCATGCGAATGGCGAAGGCGTAACCGCACTAGAACCCGGCCTACCGATTGCCCGCATGCCAAGGGGTAAGGCTTTTGAAGCAGCCTACAAGGCTCGCTTCCATGCACCAATCGAGCTGCATGCACCATTTGCCTATGATGCAACCCGCGCCCTGATTGCCGCGATGCAAGTAGCCAATTCCACCGAACCGGCCAAGTACCTGCCTGCGCTGAAAAAACTCAATTATGCCGGTGTAACTGGACGCATTGCATTTGATAAAGAAGGCAATTTACTCAATCCGGCATTTACGATTTTTCAGGTACAAAAAGGCGCGTGGGTTCCAGTTACCACCCTTGGCGGCAGCAAGACCAGTAAATAATCACCAGACAAGAAGCTGACACATGAACGATAACCAAGAACTCGGTATTTTGGCCCGCCGCAAAATTGAGGCCGAAGTAATCAAACCGATTTATGCCATTCTTAAACGAGAATTTGGTATTGAACGTGCTCAGGCAATCATAGGTGAGGCAATTAGCCAGGCAGCAGTCGATGCTGCCCGGCATTTTGCCTCTCTAACGCCAGAAGGCACGAGTATGCAGAGCTTTATTGCCTTGCAGCCATTATGGGAAAAAGATGACGCACTAGAGGTCGAAGTCCTGGCCAGCGATTCAACGCGCTACCACTATGATGTCAAGCGCTGTCAGTACGCCGAGATGTACCAGGAAATGGGGCTGGCAGAAATTGGTCATTTGCTATCCTGCCACCGCGACAGCGAATTCATCGCCGCGTACGCGCCACAAATTGATCTCTCGCGCACCACTACCATTATGAGCGGGCATGCCCGCTGCAATTTCCGTTACCAACTACGCGAAGCGCCCTGTCCTGAAACGCCCCACCCCGGAGACCCGCATGCATGAACCAAGCGCGCAAGGCGGTTTACGGGTCAATGGAGCGCGACTATGGGAAACGCTGCAGCAAATGGCCCAAATTGGCGCAACCCCACATGGTGGGGTGCGTCGACTGGCGCTTTCTGAGCTTGACCGCCAAAGTCGGGACCTATTTATCAAGTGGGCCACTCAGGCCGGATGTTCTATTCATATAGACAAGATCGGCAATATTTTTGCCCGCCGCGCGGGCCTTGATCCACAGCTCCCCCCGGTTCTTACCGGATCGCATGCGGATACACAGCCAACTGGAGGAAAATTCGACGGCATCTATGGCGTGCTGGCTGGACTAGAAATCTTGCGGACCTTGCATGAACAGCAGATTGAAACACTGCATCCGCTAGAAGTGGTGTTATGGACCAACGAAGAAGGTGCCCACTTTGCTCCTGCCATGATCGGCTCAGCGGTATTTACCGGCATATCCACCCTGGACTATGCCCTCTCGCGACAAGACGAAACCGGCTATCAACAAGGTGACGCACTGCAAAGCATTGGTTATGCAGGTTCAGAGACCCCAGGACATGCCATACAGGCTGCTTTTGAACTGCATATCGAACAAGGTCCGATTCTAGAAGCCGCTGGCAGCAGCATTGGAGTCGTAACGGGAGCGCAAGGACAACGCTGGTATGAAATCAGTTTGACCGGTGAGGCCTCCCATGCGGGCACCACCCCAATGAACCTGAGGAGAGACGCACTGCTAGGTCTAGCCAAACTGGTATCGTTCGTAAACAACCTGGGTTTAGCCGGGGCACCCGATGCCCGCGCCACGGTAGGCATGGTGAAAATTTCGCCTAATTCTCGCAATGTCATTCCAGGCCACGCCTGGTTAACTGTTGAGTTTCGCCACCCCAATAGTGAGGCTTTAGCCGAAATGGACCGGGCGCTACGCGCCGAACTGGATAGCATCAAGCTGACAACCCATCTTGATACCAGCATTGAACAGGTTTTCAGGTATGAGCCAGTTTCATTTGACCTGGATTGCATTGCCCAAGTACGAACTGCAGCGATAAGCCTGGGATATGCCCATCAGGATATTATCTCGGGAGCCGGGCATGATGCGTGCCATCTTGCGAGATACATTCCTACCGCGATGGTGTTTATCCCATGTGTAGGCGGCTTAAGTCATAACGAAGCAGAAGACATCTTGCCAGAATGGGCGGAAGCAGGAGCCAATGTTTTGCTTCACTGCGTTCTTGCCGCCGCTTCCCTGCAGTAAACTTAGGAGAGGCCACAGCTCGCTGGTAGCCTCTCCTCTTGCCCTCTTGCCCCCCTGCTCGACCTCGCTGGCGCCCAGACAACGGATTCAAAAACCTGCTTAAGTAGTGCTGCCCCAGCAATAGGAAGGCAGCAGACTGCTGTTCATTCAGCAACTCACTTTCGGTTAGCCCCCTCCAACACCTTAATAACAAACAAAAAACTTCTGGCACGATTCATGCTATTCCCTGTATTAGCCACTAAGGGAACCATCATGAGCAAGAAATTTAACCACGCCGCTACACCTAGGGCGCCCTCACTTAGCCAACCCAGGTGTTGTCGCGCCTGTCATTCCTGTTAGCAGCCATCGCCTGCGCATCGATCCTCAGCACTGAGCCCTTTGGGCCTGAGTCTGAATCAACCATCAATATTCTGGAGTCTATAGATGAGTAAAACCAAAGAAGCCATCAAATTTGCCTACTGGGTACCTAATGTGAGCGGTGGACTGGTGGTCAGCAAAATAGAACAGCGCACCCGTTGGGACATTGATTACAACCGCAAGCTGGCGCAAATCGCAGAGAACGCTGGCTTTGAATATGCGCTGTCACAAATTCGATTTACCGCCAGCTACGGTGCCGAATACCAACATGAATCGGTTTCATTTACCCACGCACTCTTGGCCTCGACCAGCAAATTACGCGTGATCGCTGCGATTCTTCCTGGCCCATGGCACCCCGCCGTGCTAGCAAAACAGATTTCTACCATTGATCACCTGACGGGCGGTCGGATTGCAGTGAATATCGTTTCCGGTTGGTTCAAAGGCGAATTTACCGCTATCGGCGAACCATGGCTTGAACATGATGAGCGTTATCGTCGCTCCGAAGAATTTATCCAAGTGCTCAAAGGAATCTGGACACAAGAGAATTTCAGCTTTCATGGGGACTTCTACCGTTTCCACGACTACAACCTGAAACCCAAGCCACTGCAACAACCTCATCCGCCGATTTTCCAGGGGGGAAGCTCGCGCGCTGCACGCGATATGGCATCCCGCGTCTCGGACTGGTACTTCACTAACGGTAATACCGTGGAAGGAATCAAGGCCCAGATCGATGACATTCGTGCCAAAGCCGCCGTGAATAATCATACGGTCAAGATCGGTATCAACGCTTTTATCATTGCGCGTGATACCGAGGAAGAAGCTCAGGCAGTACGGGCTGAAATCATTAGTAAGGCCGATCCTGAAGCGGTCAAGGCCTTTGGTGATGCAGCCAAACAAGCCGGTCTGGCCAGTCCAGAAGGCGAAGGTAACTGGGCCAAGTCGACCTTCGATGATCTGGTGCAATACAACGATGGCTTCAAAACTAACCTCATCGGTACACCGCAACAGATTGCTGAGCGCATTCTGGCACTGAAAGAGGTTGGCGTTGATCTGGTGCTCAGTGGCTTTCTGCACTTCCACGAAGAAGTGGCCTACTTTGGCGAAAAAGTCTTGCCACTGGTGCGTGAACTGGAAGCCCAACTGAGTACACGAGCGGTCCAAGAAACCGTAGCAGCCTAAGATGGGGACGAGGTAATGAAAAGACATCAGCCATCAAGGCATCACACACCAGTCAGTCTGCCCGACTGGCTGGTCTGGCAGGCAAAAAACCGCCCACAGACCATTGGCCTGCGCCATAAGCACTTAGGCATCTGGCAAGCACTAAGCTGGGGGCAGCTACGTGACACGGTCACTGGTCTGGCGGCCGGCCTGGCGGCAAGGGGGTTTCAAGCGGGAGATACCTTGGTGCTTCTCAGTGACCCTCGTCCTGAAGTCTTGCTACTAAGCCTGGCGGCCCAATGGCAAGGGGGAGAAGCCACACCGTTGGACCGCCAGCAACCGCTTGTTACTCTGCATCGGATACTGGCACATCTCAAACCGCGTTGGCTGATGATCGAGGATGCCGACGCACTGGCATTGCTACCGGATGGAGCCCAGGTTGAACGGTTACTGGTTGCCGACGAGAGAGCGTTGGAACAACAGACTCAACTGCGCTGGACTTCTTATGAGGCGCTGTTGGCAGAGGGGTTAGCCCTGCCCCACCCCTTGCATGCGTGCCGGGCGGAAACCATTGCCTTTCGCTTTTGGCGCCAGGGACAATCCGGCTTGCTCGAACAGCAAGAACTGCAACACCAGCACTTGCTGCTTGCGGGCAAACATCTGCTGGCATCTGAATCATTAGGTGCTAAGGAAGAAGCGCTGGCCTCGCGCACTTTTTCCAGCGCAGCGCAGGCACTCTATCTGCTAGCACCTTGGCTACAAGCGGGCTTTCGTCTTAATTTTCCGGAAAACCTGGCGACCCGCGATAACGACCGCCGTGAGTTAGGCCCTACGTTGGTCGCTGGTACACGCGAATCCTATGGCCGACTAGAACAACTAACTAAAGACCGCCTGCCGCCAAGCTATAGCTGGCTAGGGCGCTTTGTACACCGGGTACTCCAACCTGACGCCAGATGGTATTGGCGCGGGCTTGGCTATTTCACTGTGGTGCGCCCATTGCGTGATGTGCTGGGTTTGAGCCGCACTCGGGTACCGCTGTCGCTGGGCCTACCGCTGGAGGAACACACCCAACAGTTTTTCTCCAGGCTTGGGGTCAACGTGCGCAGTTGGCCGGATGTCACCGACTGGCGGCATGCACAACAGGAGAGCCCAAAACCGGCTGGGCAACAATGGATTCAATATGGCGCGCCGTCGACCGACGGTGCGACCTGAAGAACGGACTCACACATGCACGCTGCAACTACTCCACTACTCAGTCTTGAGCATATTTCCCTGTCATTCAAAGGGGTTCAAGCCGTGACAGATATCGGTTTCTCGGTGAATGAAGGCGAGATCTGCGCCTTGATCGGTCCCAACGGCGCAGGAAAGAGTTCATTGCTAAATGTCATCAATGGTGTCTACCAACCTCAACAGGGCGAAATCCGTTTCGCCGGCCAATCCCGCCGGCGGATGCAACCACATGAAGCCGCCGTGAACGGCATTGCTCGCACCTTTCAGAATATCGCCTTGTTCAAAGGCATGAGCGTATTAGACAACGTACTGACGGGGCGCAATCTGCACAGCCACAGCACATGGCTCGAACAAGCTTTCTGTTTCGGCCGCGCCCGTGCAGACGAACGGCACAACCGCCGTCGCGCAGAAGAAATCATTGCCTTTCTGCGGATTCAGCGCTGGCGACACAGCCTGGTTGGCCAGTTGCCCTATGGGCTGCAAAAGCGTGTAGAGCTGGCACGCGCACTGGCGTCAGAACCCCGTCTATTGCTTCTGGACGAGCCGATGGCTGGCATGAACCAAGAAGAGAAGCAGGAAATGAGTCAATTTATTCGTGATGTCAATCAGGCGTTCGGCACCACTATCGTGCTGATCGAACATGATATCGGCGTGGTGATGACGCTCTCGCATCACGTTGTCGTGCTGGATTACGGCCGCAAAATCGGTGATGGCACACCGGATGAGGTACGCGTCAATCCCGAAGTGATTGCGGCCTATCTAGGCACGCGCCACTAGTCAATTATCGCTCCCCTGGTCAGCTCTCTTGCTTAACCGCAGGTCAGGGGGGAATTTTGTGCCGAAAAATACCGGCGCGAAGGGGAACTGGATGTCGTTTTTCTTTGAAGTGTTACTGGGAGGCTTGCTGGCCGGCGTCATGTATTCGTTGGTAGCCATTGGCTTCGTGCTGATTTACAAGGCTTCCGGCGTGTTCAATTTTGCTCAGGGCTCCATGGTGCTGTTTGCTGCACTGACTTTTGTCAGCCTGCTGGAATTCCACCTGCCATTTTGGCTAGCCTTTGTCGTCACGCTCCTGGCCATGCTGCTGCTGGCGCTGCTGATTGAGCGTCTGGTCCTTCAGCATCTGGTAAACCGCCCACCGATTACCTTATTCATGGCCACGCTCGGTCTGAGCTATGTAATCGAGGGGCTAGCGCAAGCGCTATGGGGTGCGCAAGTACACGGGCTGGATCTGGGAATCGAAGACACTCCGCTGCAGTTTGGCGGGCTGATGCTGTCACGTTTTGACCTGTTTGCCGCAACCACCGCTGGATTGCTGGTGCTGGCACTTTCGCTGCTGTTCAACAACACCCGGGTGGGTTTGTCGTTGCGTGCCGTAGCGGATGATCAACTGGCGGCCCTGGCGGTGGGCATCCGCCTGCAACGCATGTGGGGGCTGGTGTGGGCGGTGGCAGGTCTGGTCGGACTGGTGGCGGGTCTATTGTGGGGCGCGCGCCTCGGGGTGCAGTTCTCACTGTCACTGATCGTGCTCAAAGCGCTGCCAGTGCTGATTATTGGCGGCTTTACCTCGATTGCCGGTGCCATTGTTGGCGGGCTGATCGTCGGTGCCAGTGAAAAACTGGCAGAGGTCTATCTGGGACCGCTGCTCAGCGGCGGCATCGAAAACTGGTTTCCTTATGTGCTGGCGCTGTTGTTTCTGTTGGTACGCCCAGCGGGACTGTTTGGCGAACGCACAATTGAACGCGTGTAAGGGGGAAACATGTTTTTTCAGGAATCAGGACAGTTTAGCCTCAACTATCTTCAAGACAACCGCAGCCTGCGACTGTGGCAACAACGACTAGGCCTGTGGCTATTGCTGATTGCGGCTTACACCCTGGTGCCATGGCTAGGCAATGACTATTGGTTCAGTGCCATTCTGACCCCATTTCTAGTGCTGTCTCTGGCCGGTCTTGGGCTGAACCTGCTTACCGGCTATGCCGGCCAGCTATCGCTGGGCTCGGCAGCCTTCATGGCAGTCGGTGCCTTTGCCACCTATAACCTGCAGTTGCGGGTGCCTGGCATGCCACTTTTAGTGAGCATGGTGTTTGGCGGGCTGGTGGCAGCGGCCGTTGGCATACTGTTCGGTCTGCCCAGCCTGCGCATCAAGGGTTTTTACCTGCTGGTGTCGACGCTGGCGGCACAATTTTTTATCGAATGGGTGCTAACCAAGTTTACCTGGTTCTCCAATGGCAATGATTCCGGCGTCATTAGCGCACCGCCACTACAGATCGCCGGCCATGATTTCAATTCGCCAGCTGGGCACTATCTACTGACGCTTAGCATAGTCATACCGCTAAGCGTGCTCGCGGCTAATCTGGCACGCAGCAAATTGGGCCGCAACTGGATGGCCGTGCGCGATATGGATACCGCCGCCGCAGTCATCGGCATCCCGATCCTGCGCACCAAACTACTGGCCTTTGCTATCAGTTCTTTCATCCTCGGTGTAGCGGGTGCGCTGTGGGCCTTTACCTATCTGGGTACAGTAGAGGCCCATGGCTTCGATCTCAGCCGCTCGTTCCAAGTGCTGTTCATCATCATTCTTGGCGGCATGGGCAGCATTCTGGGTAATTTTCTCGGTGCTGCCTTCATTGTGCTACTACCAATTTTGCTATCGATCTTGTCCGGCACGCTGCTTGATGGACTGCTGCCAGCCGGCCAACTGGAAAACCTGCAAAAAATAATTTTTGGCGTGCTGATCATCCTGTTTCTGATCAAAGAACCGGATGGCCTAGCCCGACTGTGGCAAACACTACGGGCACGCGCCCAACGTTGGCCATTACGTTACTGATTTTCTGCGTTAATGCGTTTATTTGTTTGATAAAAAAAAAGGGAGTGGATTGACCATGAAGCAGCGTTTACACAGCATAACCGGGGCCATCGTCCTGGCACTGGGGATCACCGTTTTGTCTGCGGGGGCCGATGCGGCCAATGAACAGTATTTCCCACTACAAAGCTACCGTGTTGGCCCATATGCAGCAGGCGGTACCGGGTTCTTCGGCGGCTTTATTGATTACATGCAGTACGTCAACCTCAAAGAAGGCGGCGTCAATGGCGTCAAGCTGACCTGGAGCGAGTGCGAAACTGAATACGTAGTAGAAAAAGGCGTCGAGTGCTATGAACGCTTAAAGAAGGGTAAAAATGGGGCTCCGGCGGCGGCAACCAATCCGTTATCAGTGGGGATTGCCTATGCCACACTGGAACGCTCCACAGCGGATAAGCTACCGCTGATTACCATTAATCATGGTCGCACCGACTCAACAGACGGCAGCGTATTCCCCTATGTGTTTCCGCTGCAACTGAATCCTTACTCGGAAGTGTCCGCGATTATCAATTACATCGGACAGAAAAGCGGTGGTCTGGACAAGCTAAAAGGCAAGAAGATTGCCGTGCTCTACCACGGCTCGCCCTATGGCAAGGAAACCAATCCGATTCTGCAACTGCTGGCCAAAAAATATGGTTTTCAACTGACGCTGCTGGAAGTCCCCCATCCAGGCAATGAGCAACAATCACAATGGCTGACGATTCGCCAGCAAAAACCAGACTGGGTCATCCTGCGAGGCTGGGGCGTAATGAATCCGGTAGCGTTAAAAACCGCACAAAAAACCGGCTATCCGGCGGACCATATCATTGGCAACATCTGGAGCAACTCTGAAGAAGACGCCGCACCGGCTGGCACTGCCGCCAAAGGCTTTATCTCGATCACGACCCACCCCTCAGGCACCCAATTTCCGGTACTGCAGGGCATCAAAAAATATGTGATTGATACTGGCAAGGGTAACTTGGCCGATCCCAAGCGCTTTGGCACAGTGTATTACAACCTGGGCGTCGTTAACGGCATCTTGAATGTTGAAGCCGTACGCCTGGCTCAGGCGAAGTTCGGCAAGAAGCCACTAACTGGCGAGCAAGTCCGCTGGGGCTTTGAGCACCTGCAATTTAACGACAAGCGTTTGAAGCAAGTAGGCGCACTGGGACTACTGCAACCGCTACAACTGTCGTGCTCAGACCATGAAGGCGGCGGCGCAGTACGCTTCCAGCAATGGGATGGACAAAAGTGGAAGGTCATCTCGCCATGGGTGCAGGCCGACCGAAAGTTGCTGCGCCCTATTATTGAACGCTCCTCGCATAAGTACGCAAAGGAAAAGGGAATTACGCCGCGTGATTGCCGCAAGGAATCTTAAATTAGCTAAACGCGTGTAGCGATCTTAATGGCAGCGGGGCAGAAGACGCTCCCGCTGCCATCAATCAAGGAAAACCGATCATGTCTCAACCCTTGTTGCAGGCTGAAAACATACAGGTCGTGTATCACCAGGCGATTCTGGCGCTGGCAGATGTATCGCTGCAGGTAGAACAGGGACAAATTGTTGCCTTGCTAGGCGCCAACGGTGCAGGCAAAAGCACCACCCTGAAAACTATTTCTGGCCTGGTTAGTGCCGAGCGCGGACACTTGCAGCGTGGCCAATTGCACTATCAGGGCCAGGACATCAGCCATGCGGCGGCAGATCATCTGGTGCGCCAGGGGCTGGTACAGGTGTTGGAGGGACGGCATTGCTTTGCCCACCTGACGGTAGAAGAAAACTTACTGATTGGTGCTTTTGCGCGCAAAACCTCACGCAAGGGACTAAAAACCAGACTAGATAGGATTTACCAGTATTTCCCGCGACTCAAACAACGCCGTCGCGCTCAGGCTGGTTATACCTCAGGAGGAGAACAGCAAATGGTGGCTATCGGTCGAGCACTGATGGCAGACCCGACGCTGATACTGTTAGATGAACCATCGATGGGTCTGGCACCGATGATTGTCGAGGAAATCTTCGACATTCTAGAGTCACTGAACCAACAGGAAGGAGTCAGTTTTCTACTCGCTGAGCAAAATGCCAATCTGGCCTTACGCTATAGCCATTACGGCTACGTGCTAGAAAATGGTCGTGTGGCACTGTCTGGCCCGGCGTCAGAGCTGGCGCAGCGCGAAGATGTTCATCATTTCTATTTGGGCGGCTCAATTACCTCGGCAACAGGATGAGGTTCGGTTCATTTTGAAATTGCCAGAAAACGTCAAAACTGAGGGGGTAATGCCCTTGCCTTCCTCACCCCCCTCCCCATTCAGCTTCAAACCGAGCACAGCTACACCGCTTGCCAAGTCGGCAGTTTTCTAGCCGGTGATGTGCACGGAAGATCGCTCTAATCCATTTTCATCAAGTACCCATCAGGCAAACCAGAAACAATTAAATACGATTTTTATTTCGCTAATAGCTGTAACAAGGTAATTTTATAAGCGGGCACCGGGAACGATAGCTTAGAAATGGCAAACGCCTCGGCATCAGAATGGACTTAGCAGGATAATGGCTATGTTTCTCGCCAAGAAGAATCGCGTAATTAGTCGAAGTATCTGGGTCGCCACTCTGTTGGTGCTCACAATAATCTGGACCTTTGTGATTGTCTTTTTTGATATCTACAAAGCAGATCTCATCGAAGGCAAGCGCCAGGAACTGGTTCAGTTAAACAGTGTGGTGGCGCAGCATACGGCTGCGCTGTTTAAGGCGATAGAGACCGATCAGAAAGTCATGGAATTGTGGCTCCAAACCGAGCGCGACAAGGACCCACTGACCGACCCGGTCTTCCTAGAACTCGTTGCTCGCCTGGAAAAAAATGCCGATGGTCTGATTGATATCCGCTTGGTGACCGCTAACGGAAATGCGTATGCGGTGCCGCCATTAACCATGATCCCCTTCACTAATGTCAGTGATCGCGCTTACTACAAACAAGCCCTGGCTGGAGATATGGCGCTACTCAACCTGGGGGACCCGCTGATTGCGCGCCTGACAGGCAGATGGATCATTCCGGTGTCACTTAAGTTGTCGCCAACGATACCCAAATTTCGCCTGATCATCGCTGCGATTGATCTCAATCGGCTGTTAGCAATTCAAGAAAATTGGCGTATCAGCCGTCATGGCAGCATCGTATTGATGCGTGATGATGGTACCGTGCTGTCCAGAGCACCTTTTGACCGGCGCCTGCTTGGACTAAAGCTAACCCATAGTCGGGCCTATCTGGAACGGGGGAAAACCCCAAAAGGCAGTTACCTTAGTAACAGTCCCTCCTCTGATGGCGTCAAACGCTTCGTTAGTTATGAGTATCTGGATGAGTTTCGTCTATTCGTTACGGTCACCCGAGGCTATGACGAAGCATTAGAGCCATTCTATAAAGTCCGCACCTATGTCTTCATCGGCACCGCCATCCTCACGCTGATTCTCCTCGCGGCAGCGTTGGTCCTGCACCGGGCACAGAAGGCACTATTGCGAATTCAGCAGAACTATCAACGCCAGGCACTGGTAGACGATCTGACCAAGGTGATGAACCGGCGCGCTTTTATGTCCCACGCAGAAAAAGAACTTTCGCTCATGCGCGAGCGAGGCGAAAACCTGGCGGTTCTCATGATTGATATTGATCACTTCAAACTGATCAACGACCGCTTTGGGCATGCAACCGGCGACGAGGTATTAAAGTCGGCTGCCACGCTCTGGCGTAAAGCGCTACGCCGCCAAGATAGTCTCGGTCGCCTGGGCGGAGAAGAGTTCAGTGTTCTGCTGCCATCGGCAGATCTGGCGCTAGCTCGCGACGTTGCCGAACGGTTAAGAAGTCTGACAGAAAAACAGACTTCAATCGGTCCAGAAAACTGTCTCTTCAGCATTAGTATTGGGGTTGCGGTCTTGGACCAGAGCCAAGATCAGATCAAAGATTTGCTAAAGAAAGCGGATCAAGCGCTCTACCAAGCAAAACAAAACGGAAGAAACCGGGTTGAGGTCTACAGCGAATAGGCGCCTCTGACTCTATACTGCATCCAATCACGGCGCACCTGCCGTCAAAACATTCAATCACAGAGGGACATCGTTCAGGCATCAAGCCGTGACCATCACCATGTCCTCTTTTCACCTAACAGTTGTTTCAAAATGGCACAGGCTTTCCTCAGATAGGCTCATTGCGTTGTACTGATCCACAAACCCGCAAATACTGTATTAGAAGCTCATAGATCAACCTAGGTTGACATGATAATCCGTTGATTCACGGCATTTTTCCCTAGTCTCAGGTATCGCGAATAGCCGTGCTTGGTGGGGGAGTAGAAGCGAAAAATTGGCCATTGGGTGGATTCGACTTGCCACAGAAAGCCAATATTTTGTGTCGTTAGCTGCAACGTGTATAGATCTATCAAAATATTATATATCAACAGCTTAGGTGAGAAAAATGCTTGAAACAGCCTATTTCCCAGGTGAGAGTGTTTGGCGCCAATTGACAAACCGACTGGCCAACGGCGAGGTTCTGGTCTTGGTTACGGTTGCCCGCGTCGCAGGCTCCACCCCACGCGAGGTCGGGGCGTCCATGTTGGTGGGCGCGAGCGATATCGCAGGAACCATAGGCGGTGGGCATCTCGAATGGAAAGCCATTGAGCACGCCCGCACACTACTGGATAGCGGGAAAGATGGCAGCCCGGCACGCCAGTTAGAAAAGCTGAGTCTGGCGGCCAATCTGGGCCAGTGTTGTGGCGGCGTGGCCTGGCTATTGTACGAGCGCATTGGCGCGTCTGACTTGGCTGGCTGGATACCACTCGTGACCGCGCTGGATAACGGGCAAGGCGCAATACGTCACATCAGCCACGATAGCGCATCAGACTGGACGATCGGCAATACATTAGATCCATTGGATGTCGGCCTCAACTTACAAGACAACGACTGGCATTTCAGCCAATTTCTGGAACCCGCCAGCGTACCGCTGTTGTTGTTCGGTGCCGGACACGTCGGTGAAGCCTTGGTGCGTGTGCTCGCACCAACGGGTTGGCCGGTGCGCTGGATAGACACACGCGAACAGATACCGTCATTTGAGCGCCCCTGGCCCGCCTGTGTCACAACAGAAGCCACCGACGTGCCAGAAGACAGCATCGCCGCCGCACCAGCCGGTGCCTATTATCTCGTGATGACCCACCGCCACGACCTTGATCTGTTTCTGGCAGAGAAAATCTTAGAACGCGGCGACTTTGCCTATTTTGGCATGATCGGTTCAGCCAATAAGCGCGCCTCTTTCACGAGCAAGCTGAAACAGCGCGGCTTAGATCCCTCACGCATGACCTGTCCGATAGGCGTGCCCGGCATCAGTTCAAAACTACCTGCAGCGATCGCGATAGCCATCGCGACACAACTTTTGCAATGGCAAGAGTCCCTCGCGGCACACGCAACCGCATAAAAATGTGCAACAGGGTCGGCGACAGCCAGCTGCGCCGACTCATTAATCAGATCTTCTCGCGCGACTTCTGACGAATAGTCGCCAGCTCCGCAGGATCAATGCCCAGGGACACCAGAAAGTCCTGGTGTGCATCAGGAGCAGAACGCTCAAACTCTGCATGCCATTTCCACATCCCCTCCTCATCCAAACCCGCCGCTGCCAACATTGAAACCCAACGCTGTTTAGTCATAAAGGCAAACTCAGACAGCGTTTGATTAGATCCCAGCAGTTTGCTGATGACTTGTTGCTGCGCTCTCAGTTGCAGCATCTGTTGATGGATACTTTGCAAACGTCTGGCGAGAATGGCAGAAGGGGATGACTGATCGGTTTGAAGCAGTTCTTTAATGGATTCTAGCGGCAACCCAGTGTGGCGAAATATCTGGATCTGCTCCATGCGCTGCACTTCGGCATCGGTATACAGCCGGTAATTGGCCTCACTACGAGCGGATGGTGACAGTAATCCAATTGAGTCGTAGTACAACAAGCTACTGCGTGAGAGCCCAAATCGTTTACTGATTTGTCCAATCGTATACAAGAGATCCCCCCTCCGATTCTATGAGCCAGGCATCATGCCTGGCTCATTCACCGCTACCGCTAGCCGCCTAAGCTATGCAGCTTGAACCTTAGATTGGCTGCGAACATTTCGAATATCTTCTGCAGGCAATTGAATCCACTCCAGAAATGCCTGATGCTGAGTGGGATAGCGCTGCTCAAACGCACTATGCCAACCTTGCATCAGTTTTTCATCAAGACCCGCTGCACGAAATACCTCTACCCATTGTTCACGATCCATTTTGACATTAGCCATGAGGCTTTTTCCTTGAAAGATAACGGCAAATTGCCGCTGAAATCAAAGTTAAAGTATCAAGCTATAGACAGGTCAAACCTATTTTTTGAAAGCTTTAAACCTGAAAACCATATACGGGTATGGGCGCGCTTTGATTGATTTAGCGCGAGCCGAATTGATCTTCTACCCAAGCTGGATTTAGAATAGCCAGGCTCGATCTCGGGCACTTCTTCTTTTTCGTTGCATAAGGCTTATATGTTGGAGATTGCAGTAATCCGATAACCAGACCCCTGCTCTAGCAAGGTGTTTCGGTTATCAAATGGGCTCAAATACTTGGCGAGCACCCGATGGGGCTTGCCGGTTCTGCACATTCTGATTACTGCATTCGGATTTACAACATGAATATTTCCAAGCCGGAACAACGGACACTTCACGTCCTGGCTAAAGGTGGTTGCATTGCGTATCGACGCGATAACACCGGCCACATTACCACTGTCGATTGCTATACCCGCGAAGGCTATGTGCTGGCTGATTGCACCCTCGCCGTGTTTAGAAAACTCAAGAACAAGCGACTGATTCAATCCAAAGATGGCCAGCCATACCAGATTAATCGGGCTGGGCTCAGGTCTGTGCGCGCGCAACTCGACAACCAGTAAAGAAGACTCGCTATGAACCTTATTATTCGCAATGAACAAACTGCAGATATCGACACCATCACGCGGTTAACCGAAACTGCATTTCAACACGAACCGCACTCGCACCACACAGAGCAGTTCATCATCCAGGCCTTGCGCCGTAGCCAGCAATTAACCATCTCTCTGGTTGCACTTGAACAGGATCAGATCGTTGGCCATATTGCCATTTCACCGGTCAATATTTCGTCGGGGGCAACCGGGTGGTATGGACTGGGGCCAATCTCGGTCTGGCCAGAAAAGCAGTTACAGGGCATCGGTTCAACCCTGGTCAAGACCGCGCTGGCCAAACTGCAGCACCTGGGAGGTCTGGGCTGTGTACTGGTAGGCGACCCAGTGTTCTATCATCACTTTGGGTTCAAAAACCATCCGCACCTGATTTACCCTGGCATCCCGCAGGAGTATGTGATGGCACTTTCATTTGGCAGCGACGTGCCGGAGGGAAAGATAAGCTTCCACCCGGCTTTTGCCGCAACTGAGTAACCCGCAATTAAACTAAGCCGGCATGCCAACTTTTGGCTGCCGGCATTGAATACCCCTTCTGGTCAAGCTCAATCCTCAAGCTGACAGGATTACCCTAGCCTCTCCCTAAGTGTTGCCTTACACCAACAGAAACCAGTAAACCAATAACAAAATAATAATCAAGCACTTAAAACACACTTTTCTTTTTTTGGCACGCTTCAAGACCAGCATCTGCCCGCACGCATAGGTCGTGCAAGGCGGCAGAATTTTCAGCCTGCCACGCTCCATTGTCAGTTTGCTTACAGCTAGGTAAGGTGGGAAATGCGACTGAACAGTCGCAAACGGCGCGGGCCAGGAGTGGTGAGACACCCCTAACCCGCTAACCACAACCAACTGAGTAGGAGTTCGTCATGGCTGAGAAGCATAGTAATGCAATCCATCGCATCTCTTCAAACCAGCATTTCCAGCAGCAACAGTTGTTCTCGTTGATTTCCATGTTATGCGCTCCGCGTCGGACTCGTAGAGATTCTGATGTTTGCCGTTTAATTGTCGACAGTCGCCTGCAGTGGGCAGTCGAACCAATTGATGGTGAATCATCATGGCTGTACTTGCCTGACGCGGCGCATGCACGGACTGTCGCTGGCTGCACGGTGTTGACCGCCAATTAAGGCATAACAGGGGGCGGGGGACGTATGGGCCCCCGGGCCTTGGTTTTGGCTGGTGGCTCAGCCGCAATAAAGCTGAAGCTGCAGCCCTTGGTACGTGTAGCCCGCAGTTAATCTCTCGCTCAGACCGCTCACCCAATACCTCTCCCCTGGCAACAGATCCGTGATATTTGGCAATCAAGCAAACACTAACAAAACCGCCTTAAACGCAATACATAAAAAAGCCCCACGAAGTAAGTCGAGGAGCTGAAATTACAAAACCACTAGTGATGTACTATTTTATCTGGACGGCTTTAATATCAAGCATCGGTGACAATATGCACTTATAATTTTTACTCTTTAAATCAAGACCGGTTCCCTTATAGAAAATACTGCCACTAGATATAAAATCATCCCTAGCAGCCTTTACTCCATTTACGACTATTCTTGAATTTAGAGTGGCTTTAATCGGATTATCATAAGCAGGATGATCAATATCGTTGATATTAATTTTATTTATTACCGCAGCATAACAAGCATCGGTTATTATTTTTTTCCCTTCAAAAGCATCAAACCCAGGAGAAAATTCTCGCGACTTTACTACTCGCCAGAATTTCTGCTCTGGACTGATTGAAGCAGGCTCGAATCTACCGCTATCTTCTCTCTGGTAGCACTCAATCAGCTGAGGTGAATCACCATCTATCGCAACAAAGACAGAGTCTGGATGATACTTCTTAGAAGTTTCCAAATAGTTTCTACTGATTTCGAAAGGAATTTGTTTCCCTTTGATGGAAGACCTTTTTACACATGCATTAACCTTTTCTTTTGTATTGCCAATTTGGCTACTGGGTACCATCTCTGCATAAGCCACACCTGATATAAAGGTTAGCGCAAGAAAAATCTTTAGCATATCGATCACACCAAATTTAACAAAAATAACATGCTATCACAATATATTGCCTTGCTGCTGCCTTATAAATTCCGTACTATAGGGTCTGAGATAACCGGTATTCCATAGACACACCGGATTGACTGCGTGCATCCCAGTCAGCGCAAAACAACTTATAAGTCAATCTGCAGATTGCAACGGGTCTGAGCATTACAATATAAATAGATTCGAAATTTCTAGCTTTTATTTTAATAAAAACCAAGACAATCATTGCAAATTTTCTGTTTGCATTCTAAAGAAAATGACTAATGAGCCTTAAAATACTAGACGTTATAATTGTATATGTATTTTCCCCGATACCCGCCTATATTGCACAGAAAAGAGGGCGAAACTTCAGCACTTGGCTGGCACTTGGACTTGTAACTGGGATTATTGCCTTTATAGCCGCTTTATTTCTTAAAAAACCCACGAGAATATGCAAAAATTGTGGAGCAATAACGAATCCGAATGCAACAATATGTAGCTCCTGCCACTCCACTATTGGAGCAATAACAGTAGATGAAAAGCGAAGACAAAAATCAGCATTAAGAAATGATAGCTTCCTGGCTTTCGCCAAAGGAAGTGCAGTCGTTCTAGCCATAGTAGGTGTTTCCCTTGGTTTAATCATGCTGGCCCCCCCAAAGCCCGACTACTCGACCACACCAAATAGCTCTGCTTCAGACAACGCCCTTGACGCCTCTGCACCAATCACGCAGAAAACCAACAGCACTGTCACAGCTATCGGCCCATTTGACTCGAATGCTTACTGCAGGAAAATAACAAACAAAGCAGGAAGCAGCTATCAACTGGAAAAGACGTGCCGAGACCATGAAAAAATTTCAAAGCAGCACCTCGCTAACATGGAAATAGACCCGCGCACAGCCAAGTACTGTTCAGGCATCGGCTCAACCAACGGGGGAAGCTACCAAATTGCCGAGGATTGTATTGAGATGGAAAGACGATCAAAAGCTGAGATCAACTAATAAGCCAAAGCTTAGTTTTCTGCAGAAAACATGATGTGCCGCATGCATCACCTTGCGGACCTACTTCACCTGTCGCCTGACTACACGTACTATAGGTCAGCCGCGTGATCGCACCAATCCCATCCAAGCCAGCAGCCTGGGCATTGAAGGAAATGCGGTAGCCCGAGGCCACGAGAGCAAGCAGAAGCGTGGACTCAAAGAGTCACAAACTTAAACATGATATTTTGGCAATCCATTAGTCTACTTGGTGAATAACATGAGTGCTTTCGACAAGCTGGCAGAACAGCTTAAAGAACAAGAGCTGGCAAAGCAGTCCGATGCCAAATCTTTAGATAACACAATCGAAGATTGGAAAATAGCCGTCAGCAGGTTATTTGATGAAATTGAAGGTTGGATGACACCAATCATCAAGTCTGGCCAAGTGACTGTTTCAAGAAACAAGATCGAGCTAGATGAAACCTTTCTTGACAACCAGTTTAACTACGCAATTGAAGAACTGGTGATTCAAGGGCAAATTAGTGCAAAGCTCACCCCAAAGGGACGGTTTTTTATTGGTTGCCAAGGTGGGGTTGATCTAGTAAAGGAATGGGAAACCAGCACAATTTTCCATTTCCTAGATAAAGAGCAGAATAGCACTTGGAAGTTAAGGGGAGAGACTACCAACCCAAGACAGCGTCCGATCTTAACCGATCTAAGCGAAGAGGTTTTCGCTGATCTACTTGCAAAATAAAGCACTCCGCTTATCGACCCAGAAGCCGCCCACTGAGGCGGTTTTTTTTTGAAAGCAGTCAGCCCCACCGACACCTAATCTCGGCACAGGCGAGTGCGGAGCCTAATATGGAGGGAAAAAGCAGTGGTTTGCAGATTACTCATATCAATATTAAATATATTTGTACATAATTATTTGTTATTAAATAACAAATAATTATATAATGAATTTTGCTGTTAAACAAGAAAATAAACAGACATTTACAAACAAAATATATGTAAATATCTGCAATGTATACATGCATATAAAAACTTGCTCCCGTCACTCTCGAAAACTCGCCTATGCACAATCTATCTAATGACTGAATAAATATTATTCCATGGAGTATTTCCAGGTATTACTAACAACCGTCATTTTGTCATCAAAGCCATATTCACTTATTTAAACTTAATCCAATATAAAGCTGTTTTATATGGCGTATTATCAGTGTTTATACACTCACCAATAGCAATATAAATATTGCTATCATTAGATGGATAAGCCGCAGATATTTTATATGTACCTAAGGAATTAATTCCTATTAATTTTGCGTTTCCTTTTTTATCAATAATGGCCACAAAACCAATATTTCCGCCAAAAAGTTGTTCCTGTGATCCAAAGAATTTAACTGTATCACCATCCCCATAAGCGATGTTTCCATGCCACCTTTTCATCGACATATTGGTTGATATTTCATTAATAACGTTTAAGTTTTTATCAATATTTTTTATAGAATAATACCCACTACCATACAAATTACCGCCGATCAACTGGTCAGTTTTATTTCCGTTTGTTGGTTTAACTAAATACCATGCCCCTTGGAAAATGTTTCTATTTAACACAGCCCCATCTTTATCTAATTTTATTAATTCTGTATTAAAAATATGATAATTGTTATTAACATAAATATGTTTAGCCACCAATAAACTATTATCAGTTGATGAAATAATTGCTGAACTTTCCATATGAAAATCACTAATTGGAGATGGTATCAATTGTTCCCAAATCTTATTTCCACTTGCATCTATGAAATTAATCCATAGATATATCATTTTATTTTTTTCTTGAGCGGATCCAATCGCTATTAATCCATCATTCCATTTAATACATTTATTCAGCTCTGAACTAAATTGTGTGTTTGAATTTTTGGGTGCAATATTTTTTTCAAAATATATATCACCAGATAAATTAAACTTTTCAATCCTAGAAGGTTTAGCTTGTGTTGCAGTTATCTTATAATCAGGCATACCACATGTGTAATAGCTATCATTATTAATCGCTGCGATATCATTATAAAAAGAAAAATCACTATATTTACGTGACCAAACTATATTACCATCTTGGTTAATTTTCGAAATATATCGCGATAAAGTAATTGGCCCTTGCACACCTGCCAATTCCGTTCCTGCCAATATAATATTATTATTCTTATCAATTATCATTGAATGCACATGAATATCATCAGAATTTTTTATCATTTTCGTTTTTAATATACGAAAATCACTTGCTGACTCACAACCTGATGTTGCGCATAGAATTATTGCTATTAGCAATACATATAGTTTATTAACAATATTATTCGTATCTCCAAATATTTTGCATGGAAATTTCATTTTAAAACCTTTTATTATTAATCTATCTCAACACGGATGTGATTAGTTTTCAGGTGAATGCGCGTGGGAAGCGCCAGCCCCAGTTTTTTGTCATGCACCACGTCGTAGGAGAAGGTCGACACCGTGCCGCTGAGGGTGCCGCAGCGGGTATACAGAAAGGTGACCACTTTGATGGTGACGGTTTGCCCAGGGTAGACGAAGCCAATGTTCTTGTTCTGCACTCTGATGACAAATCGCACCAGAATCGGTGGCGATGCCATGATAGTGGGTGATGAAGTGCAGAGCGCCCAGTCCGGGGGCTAGCGGGAAAGGTGGGAGTAAAACGGAAGTCACAGAAGCCTCGGCAAACACATAGCAATCAGGCATGGTAAAACAACGCCAATCAATCGTTAGCCAATGGTCATAAAACGTTAAGAATGGTTGATATGCATTAAATTATTTAGACCAAATAAGTAACAAATGTCATATAGATTAGGAATACGTAGCTAATAATTCCAACGCCTGTGCGCCCTGCCGCCACCGCTAAGTCCTCGGAGTCAACTGGAAGCCACCAAACACGCGCTGCCCTGGACTCGGTGTAACAGCGCTATCAGGCGGGGGTGGCAGATATTCAAGAAATGCTGGAGGTGCAGAACTCGCTGGCCAGCGCCGAGCAACAACATATTCAGAGAATTGCCGGCTGGTATACAGCACGGATTCAGTTGACGAACGCCATTGGGACTTTGGGAATGTGGGCAGTGCGGTGATAACGCGCTCAAGTATTCAGTCCATACGAGCAAGGTATCGTACAGACCAATGGCCGATAGTAGCCTACTACTGACAGTTGTTAATATTTCTATAACGCAATTTACGCAGATTGAATCTATTCAAGGGAGTTTAATGCAGAAATACGCCAAATCATGTCTAGTGATTTTTTAGGAGTGTGTCACAAGGCAACTTTCAGACTTCAAAACTAAGGCAGCCGAAAAAAGCATAAGCGTAACAGATTGATTTTAGTGGTGCCCGGGACCGGAATTGAACCGGTACAGGAGTTTCCCCCCGGCGGATTTTAAGTCCGCTGTGTCTACCAATTTCACCACCCGGGCATTGGGTGCTTTGCTCGCTAGGCAGTTTGCCTGCCACGCGATCGAGAAGAGTTAGCGATTGTATGTGTAAGCTTGCCATTTCGCAAGTCGCAGCCTGCAAAAATTGTCCCCGATCGGGTGATTGACCGGGGACTTTTATGTCGACTTAGCCCAATAGCAAGGCGTCGTCACTCAGGACTTCGCCACGGGTATGTTCAAACAATTTCAGCAAGTCAGGGACATCCATGCGCGCGCGCTCTTCACCCGCCACATCCAGTACCACCCGCCCCTGGTGCAGCATGATCGTGCGATCACCATGGTCGAGTGCCTGGCGCATCGAGTGGGTCACCATCAGCGTAGTGAGCTTTTGTTCGTGCACGATCGCTTCGGTCAGCTCCATGACAGAACCGGCGGTCTTGGGGTCCAGTGCGGCAGTATGCTCGTCGAGCAATAAGAGTCGTGATGGTTGCAGCGAGGCCATTAGCAGGCTGACTGCCTGTCGCTGCCCACCGGACAACAGGCCCATGCGGTCGCTGAGCCGGTTTTCCAACCCCAGTTTCAGGGTAGCCAGTTTTTCGCGAAACACCGCGCGTAAATTTGCGCTGACGGCGCGTCCCAGGCCGCGACGAGCGCCTCGGGTCCAGGCCAGGGCCAGGTTCTCTTCTATCGACAGCCCTTCGCACGTACCGGCCATCGGGTCCTGAAACACACGCGCCACCAGTCCGGCGCGCTGCCAGGCTTGCCGTGCCGTCACATCTTGGTCGTCAATGCGGATTGAACCGCTATCCACCAGCAAGTCTCCGCTTAACGCGTTAAGCAGGGTGGACTTGCCAGCGCCGTTGCTGCCGATCACCGTCAGGAACTGGCCGGTTTCAATCGACAGGTCTAAACCGCGTAAGGCACGATTTTCAATCGGAGTGCCGGGGTTAAAGGTTTTATATAGTGCCTGAGCATGCATCATTTGCCGCGCCCTCCTTTGTTTTTGCGCAGCCGCGCTTTAAATTTGGGCAGTACCAGGGCAAAACCGACCAGTACAGCGGTCACCAGGTTGAGGTCTTGTGCCTGCAGACCGATAAAGTCGGCGGATAACGCCAGGGCAATAAATAAACGATACAGCACCGCGCCTGCGACTGAAGCCAGGGTCACGATCCAGAAAGTCCGGCTAGGCAGCAAGGTTTCACCAATAATCACGGCGGCCAGACCGGCAACAATGGTACCGATCCCCATCGAGATGTCTGCCCCGCCCTGTGTCTGTACATAAAGCGCCCCGGCCAGTGCAATCAGCGCATTCGATAGCGCCATACCAATCAAGATGGATCGGTCGGTTGAGATCCCTTGGGCGCGTGCCATGCGCAGGTTAGCGCCGGTGGCACGCATGGCCAGGCCGGACTGTGAGTTGAAATAGTAGTCAAGCACCAGCTTGGCCAGCAAGACCACCACCGCCAGCACGGCGGGTTGCACCCAATAGGCGCCAGGGAAGCCTGCGGTAAACGGCGTGAATACGGTACTAACCCCTAGCAGGGGCATATTTGGTGCCCCCATGATGCGCAGATTGATTGAGTACAAGGCAATCATCACCAGAATACTGGCGAGCAATTGCAAGATATTCAGCCGCACATGTAACCAGCCGGTGACGAAACCTGCAGCAGCGCCTGCCAGTGCGCCGGCAGCGGACGCCAGCCAGGGGTCGACCCCGGCGGTAATCATGGTGGCTGCCACGGCTCCGCCTAGTGGAAAGCTGCCATCGGCGGTCAGGTCAGGAAAATCAAGAATACGAAATGAGATCAGCACACCAAGCGCAACCAGCGAGAAGATCAGGCCGATCTCCAGCGCGCCCAGCATTGAAATATAAGACATGCAAGCCTCTTGTTATCACTCCACCGCTCTAGGCGGTGGAGACACGGGTTTTACCATCCAGCAGCAACCGGGCTGGCCCCAGCCCGACCCGGCATCAATCCTGCTACCAGATTATTTAACCACTTCGTGGGCTTGCTTGAGCAACGAAGCCGACAAGGGTGCACCTTGCTTAATTGCAGCACCCGGGTTGACCGTCAGCGTGGTTTTGTTACCGTGTTGCGGGGCGATATTTCCGGCTTTTTCACCACGCAGCAAACGCGCCACGATCTTGCCGGTCTGGCGGCCAATGTCGTAGTAGTTCATTCCCAACGCAGCGACAGCACCACGCTTAACCGAGTCGGTGTCTGCCGCCACTAGCGGGATTTTAGCTTCAATAGCAACTTGCACCATCGATTCATAAGTGGACACAACGTTGTTGTCGGTCGAGGTATAAATTACATCGACCTTACCCACCAGGCTCTTGGCAGCAGGTGCCACGTCTACGGTACGGGCAGCGGCGGCTTCGACCAGGGTCATGCCGCGCTTAGCCAACAGCGCTTTCATTTCGCGTGCCACCACGACCGAATTTACTTCGCCAGGGCTATACACCATCCCGACACGCTTAGCACCGGGCTTGACCTTAAGAATCAGGTCAATCTGCGGTGCCAGCGGCAACATATCGGACACCCCGGTTACGTTGCCGCCTGAGGCAGCCCAGCTTTTAACCAGTTTGGCGGCAACCGGATCGGTCACGGCGGTAAACACGACCGGAATCGTTTGGGTGGCCGCTGCGGCTGCCTGAGCACTAGGCGTTGCAACTGCAACAATCACATCAACCGGGTCGCCAACAAATTTGCGTGCAATCTGCCCGGCGGTGGCGGCATTGCCTTGTGCGCTTTGATACTGAATTTTAACTTGCTTGCCAGCGACAAAGCCTTCTGCCTTCAACTCGTCTACCACCCCTTTGCGCGCGGCATCCAGCGCCGGATGATCAACAATCGCCGTGATTCCAACTGATTTCATCGGGGCGGCCATCCCCAGGGATGAACAGGTTAATAGTGCACTGGCCAGCAGCAGGCTGAGCGTCTTGCGGCGAGAAATAGAAGTCATAGCGCTGAGATCCGTAGAATATTAGTTATAGGCAGGCGTCCACCTGTCTCATGAACATAATATTGCAAACCACCTACTGATTCAGCCCAAATTGAGATGTTTAATTCTAAATGAAGATGTATATTATAAAATATATTGCTTACAATATACAATCAAACAAAAAAGCAGCCCTTGTGGCTGCCTTTATGGAGTGGATAGTGCCCAATTTTTTACCAAACTGCAATTTTCAAACCAATGTCCGTGGCATCACACAACATCGGTCAAATAACGCATGGTATCTAGATTCCACTTGCGCGGATCCTCATAGCCAACAATCCGATCGCCGCCACCCACGCCAAATGGCCGCGATAGATCAATGAGTTGCGTCGGGATGTGCACACCAGCCTTGGTAGAGAAAAATGCCCGCACCTTGGGTTTAAGCACTTCGCTTTCGTGTGGTTCGACCACCACGGCAATCCGGCCACTTTCCAACTTGACCAACGTCCCAACCGGATAGATGCCCACGGTAGTCATAAAGATACGCATCAAGGTCGGGTCAAAGTGGAATTTGCTCCATTCCCACATTTTTTTCAGCGCGGCAGTTGGCGGTAAAGCGGTGTGATAGCTACGGTCGGTGGTAATGGCATCGTACACATCGCAAATGGCGGCCATACGCGCCAGATGACTAATTTCCTCGCCCTCAATCGCATTTGGATAGCCACTGCCATCCATTCGCTCATGGTGATGCATCACCACATCCAGCACCTCTGGACTAATACCCGGCACATTGTTCAACAAGGACTTGCCATGCAGGGTGTGCGCACGCATCACTTCAAATTCGTCTTCGGTATAACGGCCTGGTTTATTTACAATTGAGCTGGGGACGTTAATCATGCCAATATCATGAAGCAATCCCCCTACCCCGGCCTGATGCAAGGTCGCGCGATCGCAGTTTTGCGAATGGCAAAACGTCACCATCAGGGCACATACGCCAACTGCATGCACCAGGTTGTAGTCGGTTTGCGCTCGCAAGCGCAGCAGCAGCAACAGTGCGCTGTCGTTGCGCATAATGCTTTCGATAATTTCGCTCACCAACTGATCAACAACGTCGATATCCATCGGCTTGCCCATCTTAGCGTCGCGCAGTACCAGGCGAATCACACTGGTGGCCCGAGCGCGCAGCCGGCGGGCATTGGCTAATTCTTCAGCCACGGTGGTGCAGCGATAGGGGGCGTCGTTTTGAACCGCAGCCTGCATTTCTTCCATCAACTGAACATTGACTTCGGCTTCGGTGGGGGCCTCTGCGTCATCCAGGCCACGAGAGGTATCGATATACAGATCATGAATTCCAGCGTCAACGATGCGCTGAATGATCTCCTCATCCGCAACCAAAAAGCGGTTACGGATGAAAGGATGAGACATCCAGCCAGCGTTCAAGCTATGCAGAAACATTCCCGGGCGCAGGCGCTCAACGGGGATTTTCTTAATCATGATGACAGACGCCGTAAAAGGGTATCAAGGCAGGCAAGCTGGATCTGCGCCCTTGGCGGCAGGCCTGAAACTTGATAGAGCAATCAATAAAAATAAACCGTCTATAGCAGGCGAGCCTGGTGCGCAAACCGTGGCCCAGCGATACGACTAAGCTTTCAATGCTACTCGATTTACTATACAAAGTTAAATAACATTATTGGCCGCAAGCTGCCCCTGATCAAACAATTTCAAATAAAACCCTGCGATTTATTAGTCACTGCGGCACCATTAATAAGGCGTTGTTTATAAATAAATTGTTTAATATAAAAAACCCGGCAGCCTAGTTTTCTGCGTCAACATCTCTCTTTGTAGACCGTTGTTACTCAGCAGTGAATCGCTCTATGCTAAAATTTCCCTCTATAAAAATCGCATACCTATTATAAGCAAGGAACACCAATGGATTGGAGTAGGGAACTGCTAAGCAGCAGCTTGTGGCTGGCCAAGGCCTATGGCATCACTACTGTATTGTTTTTGTTGACCGGTTGGCTGCTCATCAGGACCACTCAGTGGGGCAGACAGTTCTGGAGTCTGACTGGGGCCTTTTTCTCGCCACGCCGCAGTCTAAAGTCGCTCGGAGTGATTGCTGTTGTGCTGTTTTTTACCTTAGCCGCCGTGCGGGTCGATGTGCTGTTTTCGACCTGGTACAACGGCATGTATACCGCATTGCAACAGTTAAATGAGAAGGTGTTCTGGCGCGAAATGTGGGTATTCGCCGCGCTTGCTTCAGTGCATGTAGTGCGGATCTTGCTTGAATTCTACATTCGACAAAGCTTCACGATTCACTGGCGGGAATGGCTCAACGAACGTCTACTGGCCCACTGGATTGAGAAACGGGCCTACTACCGCACCCAGTATCTGGCACACCCGGCGGACAACCCTGACCAACGATTGCAACAAGACATTACCAGCCTGGTCAGCATCACGCTGGAGCTGTCGATGGGTGCGGTTAACGCGCTGGTATCCATCTTTGCCTATACCCTGATTTTGTGGGGATTGTCAGGGATGTTTTCGCTACTGGGGGTGCAGATTCCGCATGGCATGGTGTTTGTCATCTTTGCCTACGTGATTGTGGCGACGGTGTTTGCCTTCAAGATTGGCCGACCGCTGGTCAAGCTGAACTTTCTTAATGAGCAACTCAACGCTGACTATCGTTATGCGCTAGTACGGGTGCGGGAGTATGCAGAAAACATTGCGTTTTATTGCGGCGAAAAAGTAGAGGGTGCGCTACTACGCAGCCGATTTGGTCACATCATTCAGAATGCCTGGGCGATTATTTTCCGGTCACTGAAATTTCAGGGCTTCAATCTGGCGATCAGTCAGACGGCCATGGTGTTTCCCTTTATTATTCAAGCCAAACGCTTCTTCTCTAAACAGATCACCTTGGGTGACATGGTGCAGACTGCGCAGGCTTTCGCCACCTTGCACGACAACTTGTCGTTCTTCCGAAATGCTTACGATAATTTTGCCGCCTATCGCGCAGTGCTAAACCGGCTATCTGGTTTTAACGAGGCCATTGATAACGCTAACGCACTGCCCTCGCCTGCAGTCAGCCAACAAGGCTCGCGCGTAGCGCTTGAAGCGCTCAGTGTGCACCGCCCAGATGGCCGCCTGCTGCTGTCGGAGGCCACGCTTGAGATTGAGTCTGGTGCACCATTATTGATTCGCGGTCGTTCTGGGGTTGGCAAAACCACCTTGTTACGCGCATTGGCCGGGCTATGGCCCTACTGCGAAGGCAAGGTGATACGTCCGTCTGAACGGGTGATGTTCTTATCGCAAAAACCTTATCTGCCATTGGGTAGTTTGCGCGATGCCTTGTATTACCCGGATGCTCCGCCGGCCGATGATGACCAGCAAGCCCGCCAGGTATTGCAAGACATTCAACTCAGTCAATTGGTGGATCGACTGGATGAGCCTGCAGACTGGGGCCACATTCTGTCGCTAGGAGAGCAGCAGCGTCTAGCCTTTGGTCGACTATTGCTGGGTCGCCCGCAAGCCGCATTTCTGGATGAGGCCACCTCGGCCATGGATGAAGAAATGGAAGATGCGCTGTACAGTTTGTTGCGCGCACGCCTGCCGCAAATGGTACTGGTCAGCGTTGGCCACCGCAGCTCTCTGCTCGTGCACCACCCAAGACAACTCGAACTGTATGGCGAGGGGCGCTGGGCAATCGTCTAGCCGCCGGTCGGGCGTTGAAATACGTCAGGTTTACTCGCTGTGAAGAGAGGCTGGGCTCAGGCTCGCCTCCTCCAGCACCCAATCACAGAAGGCTTTCAGTGCCGGACGGGTTTCTGCACCTGGCAGGCGTAATAGGCTATAGCGATACGGGCCATCCATCGACAAGTCGGCACACACAATCTTAAGTAGTCCACGCTGAACCCGGTCGCCCAACATGGGCTCGCTGGCAAGCGCGACCCCCTGCCCTGCCAATGCAGCTTCAAGCGTCAAGTAGGTGTGCGAAAACCACAAGCCTGGCATGCGCGCGGGCAGGCTCACACCACTAGAGGCCAGCCAGCGTCGCCAATCAATCTGGTAAGGAATTTGCGCGACGACTTCATCGTGCAATAGTGGCATGCGCAATAAATCACGCGCGGACAATGGAACACAATAGCGTCGTAACAAGGCGGGGCTTGCCACTGCATAGAAGCGCTCACCAAACAACGGCGTAACCTGTAACCCTGGATAGCTACCCTGCCCCAGTCGAATCGCCACATCCACGGCATCGCGTCCCAGATCACTCGGCGTTACAGACGCTAACACCCTGACCTCAACCTGAGGCCACGCAGCGAGAAACCGTGGCAGCCGCGGCATGAGCCAGCAGGTGACCAGTGAAGGCATCGCGCTCACGGTGACCACCTGCTCAGCACGGACTTCACGACATAATGCCCGCGTGGCTTCTGCCAAGGCATCCAAACTGGCAGCCACCGCCACCGCATAGCGCCGCCCAGCCGGGGTCAGCGTCACACCACGCGCCTGACGCACAAACAGGGTCAACTCCAGCCAGGCTTCTAACTGTTTAACCTGATGCGCGATCGCCCCGGGGCTAAGGTGCAGCTCAACGCCTGCGGCAGAAAAACTTTCATGGCGTGCAGCCGCATCAAAGGCACGCAATGCCGCTAATGGGGGCAAATCTGGCCGTTCTGAAATAAGGGTCAATTATTTTATGCCTCAGACCGAAAAAGATGCGTTTGATTCAATGCATAGCGCTGTTTAGACTCAATGGCATTAAACCATAATTAAAATATAATATATGACAAAGAACCACCACATCAATCTCGCTGGTTGCACATGGGTCAGTTTGTCGGCACTCGGTTTTGGCAGCATGGCGCTGTTCGGCAGAATTGCTTACGCCGATGGCGTCAGCACGACCTCATTATTGGCCTGGCGTTTTATGCTGGCATCCCTGGTTTTAGGTGCGCTCGTGGCGCTACGCGGTATTGCCTTGCCACGCGGACGCGATCTCGCCGGTTTTATTGGACTGGGTGCGCTGTTTGCCGCCATGGCCTGGGGCTATTTTGCCGCCTTGCGTTATACCAGTAGTGGAATGGTGGCGCTGATGGTCTACACCTACCCGATTATCGTGGCGGTACTGGGTGCGCTGTTTGGTCTGGATCGGTTTGGTCGTGCAGAAGCCCGCGCACTCGCCGCCTGTTCGCTGGGATTGATTCTATTGTTGGGCCATGCATTATCGACTGGGCGGCCATTAGGCATTGCGTTGGCGCTATTGGCCGGATTGCTTTACGCGATTTATATGCTGCTAAGTAGCCGTATTGGTCGCCACACTGATCCATTAGCTGCAACCTGGGTTGTGTTGACCACGGCAGGGCTGTTGCACTGTTGTGCTGCCAGTATCAATGGCTTGAATTGGCCTGCCAGCGCACATGGCTGGATTGCGCTTCTGGCGCTGGCCAGCTTCAGCACCGCCCTGGCTGTGGCCGCGCTCTTAACTGGATTGAGGACCGTCGGTCCCACCATGGCATCGGTTTTATCAACGCTGGAGCCTGTGGTAACGGTGAGTCTGGGAATCGGTTTTCTGGGGGAGACGATCAGTCTGCCGAATCTGGCTGGCAGCGTTTTGGTATTGGGTGCCGCCGCCAGTCTGGCGCTGGCGCGCGGCAAGATGCAGCAGCTTAAGCCAACAATAGTATCAACACTCGATAATATTGACAGCAAGGCCGCCGCGTGAGGTCTCTTTGTATTTAACCTTCATGTCAGCCCCAGTTTCGCGCATGGTGCGAATCACTTTGTCGAGTGAGACAAAATGGTGTCCATCACCGTAGAGCGCCATGCGCGCAGCGTTGACCGCCTTAACTGAAGCCATGGCATTGCGTTCGATACATGGAACTTGCACCAATCCGCCAATCGGATCGCAGGTCAGCCCCAGGTTGTGCTCCATGCCAATCTCAGCCGCATTTTCTACCTGCTCAATCGTGCCGCCCATCACCTCGGCCAAACCTCCGGCCGCCATGGAGCACGCTACGCCGACTTCGCCCTGGCAGCCGACTTCGGCACCAGAAATCGATGCATTTTCTTTGTACAAGATACCGATCGCCCCCGCCGTCAATAAGAAGCGGACCACGCCTTCTTCGTTCGCGCCAGGGTAAAAGCGGGTGTAGTAATGCAGCACTGCGGGCACAATGCCTGCAGCACCATTGGTCGGCGCGGTCACCACCCGGCCTCCGGTGGCATTTTCTTCGTTCACCGCCAAAGCATAAAAACTCACCCAGTCGAGCACGGTCAATGGATCTTTCAAGCCGGCTTCTGGGTGACTGATTAATTTACGATATAACTCGGCAGCACGGCGTTTAACATGCAAGCCGCCAGGCATCACCCCTTCGCGTTGTGATCCACGGCGCACGCAGGCCTGCATCACTTCCCAGATCGACAATAGCCCTGCGCGAATTTCGGCCTCACTACGCCAAGCCTTTTCGTTTTCCATCATTAACTGGCTGATGGACAAACCGCTTTGCTTACACATCGCCAGAATGTCTTTGGCGCTATGAAAACGAAACGGCAATTCGGTGGTATCGTTCGCGATCCGATCCGCACCGGCAGCTTCTTCGTTAACCACAAAGCCACCGCCGACCGAATAATAGATACGCGCAAACAGCTCTTCACCATTTTTATCCAGTGCGGTAAAGCGCATGCCGTTAGGGTGATAGGGTAAGGTTTCCCGACGATAGAGAATCAGATGTTCTTTTTCGATAAACGGGATGGGGTGCACCCCTAATAAGGTCAGCACCTGCTGTTCACGAATCGACGCCACGCGGGCCGACACACTATCGGTATCAACCTTATCGGGTTCTTCGCCTTCCAGGCCCAACATAATCGCCAGATCAGAACCATGGCCGCGCCCGGTAGCCCCGAGCGAACCAAACAGCTCGGTACGTACGACAACGGTCGAATTGAGAAAATCTCGATTGCGCAAACAGTTGGCAAAGCGATTGGCGGCACGCATCGGCCCCACGGTATGCGAACTGGAAGGGCCAATCCCAACCTTAAATAGATCGAAAACGCTGATTGCCATGCTACTAACCTTTAAGTCACAACGCTAACTATAGAGAACACAAGGGTCCCTTGGGAGCCTCTGAATAAGCTGACAGGGAATCTAGTCAGTTGCCCGCTGCTTGTCAATCGATAGCAGGGATGTCTCTGCGACGCCAATTTCAATGTTTTATGTTATGCTGATTAACAGTATTTAAACAGCATTCCAAGAGAATCTGCGACACGCTAAAATAGCAAGGAATAACCGGATTCAGCATCAACCCCGTCCCTGCGGCATCATAAATCCGGTTTGCTAATCTGCTCACCAGCCTTGCATATTGGGAACCAATGATGAACAAACTTTCCGTTGTTACTCTGCTTCTTCTATTGTGTTTACCAACATTCCAAAGCCAGGCGGCAAATTGTGGCAATAACAATAACTGTACGGTCGCAGCCAGTCAGGCCGCGCCTAAATCTGCCACCAGTCAGTCAGCCGCAACACAACTGACTCGCCTTCATGACATTGGTCAACTCAGTAAAACCAGGATTGATGCCGCCGCAGCCAGTACCACGGCTTTACTGGTACGCCAGAACCTGCAGGCTCTCGATCCTGAAAACCAGCTCAGTGACGCGGATTCACGCAAGCTGAGCCTGAGGCTCAATACCGATATTCGACCTGAGGTCAACCGGGCTTTTCGTGCGCTCGATTCAGCCAAATTGGCGGCGGCGATGGTCAATAGTTATCAGCAATTGTTGTCTGACAGCGAACTTACCAGTCTACTTGATTATTACCGCTCTAAACCCGGGCAACATTACCTGGCATTTAATAAACAGCTGGATCGTATTCTAGGTGATAGTCTGGCACGCATCGCAGGCCAGCCATTTAGCTTCACCCGCGCGCAACAAGCCACAGGCAAAATCAAGCAGCAGCGTCTGGCGCTGATTTCCATGTCGTCGCTGGCGCGTCAATTAGAGGCCGGTCGCACGAATGGGGCAAATCGCTCGTCCAGTGCCGCGCTGAGCCTGGCACTTGATTTGATTGCCACCCAGTCGGGTAGCCAGTTGGATAACCTGGCGCTACGTTACAAAACCGAACTCGCCGGATTTAACCAATTTCAGCACAGCCCGGCTGCGGTGCAAGAAGCGCACGCCCAATGGCAGTGGGGAGAACAGAGCGCTCTACTGCTTGCGCCTGCGCTAGAGCAGGCCAAACAGCAGTTGGCTACGCAGAAGCCTCAATGGCAGCAACAAGCAGAGCAGATGCTCGCCACAAAAACCCCAAGCACCAAGTAAACGTTGACTCTGACGTTGGTACAGGAGACATGCAAGATGCAAGAAGTTGAAGTTACTTTTGGCCGTGCGGCAGCCATATGGTGGGCCTGGATCTGGCGCGCGATGTTAATTACCATTTTAACCAGCGTCGTACTTGGCTTGGTACTTGGTTTTATTGAACGGACTTTGCTACCGCCAGAATGGCATTTTGGCGACCCAGACAGCTTGCGTTTGATTGGCCGATTGACCGGAGCGCTATTGGGTAGCTTGATCAGCATTCGTGTATTACAAAAAATCTTGCAGCGCCGCTTCAAAGATTTTCGTATTGTTCTGGTCCACCATCAGGATTATTACACTGAGCCGTTCTAAGTCAGATCAAGTCATGCGCCCAATGGCGCATGACTGACTCTCGATTCTAATTGGTGGCCATCGCGCGCAGACAGTCTTGCCGCTCGGCTTCTATCCGCTCGATTAGCAAAGCGGCTGGCAATGCCCGGCTCATCCCCACCCCTTGTCCGGCCCATAACGATAAATATTCACTTCGCCCGGCCAAGGCAGCTGCCTTGCGGATCGGTCCGGTCAGGGCATTCTGTAATGGATAGGCGGGCACACTGGCTTCAAACGCTGCCATGCGACGCATAAAGGTATTTTCTAGCCCACGCGCTGCACGCCCAGAAAAAGTCCGAGTCACACGCGTGCCATCATCGTGTGCGTTGAGCAGCAATTGCCGATAAGCGCTATCGATCCCAGCTTCAGGGCAAGAAAGAAAGGCAGTGCCTAGTTGCACTGCCGACGCCCCCAGCAGCAAACACGCGGCCACCCCACGTCCATCCATTACCCCTCCAGCGGCAATTACCGGAATCGACACCGCATCCACCACCTGAGGAATCAGCGCCAGCGACCCGACCATAGAGGTTTGCGGGTCCGCCAGGAAGCTGCCGCGATGCCCGCCCGCCTCTGCCCCCTGCACGCACACTGCATCGGCACCAACCTCTTGCCAGGCCATGGCTTCGGCCACGGTAGTCGCGGTACCAATGACTTGGCTGCCGGCTGCATGGCAGCGCGCTACCGTCTCGCGGTTAACAATGCCAAAGGTAAAACTAATTAGTTGCGGGCTGAGGGCTAATACGGTTTCCAACTGTTGGGAAAAATTCTCACACCATTTTTGCGGCAGGCTCGGGGTAATTCCCAACTCGGCATAGAACGGGGCCAAGCACTGTTGCGCCTGTTCAATTTGCTGCGGGTCCGGGTGCGGAGTTTCTAGCACAAACAAGTTAATCACAAAGGGACGCACGGTAAGCGCACGAATCGCTGCCACCGCACTTTGAATCGCTGCGGGCGCCAGCATTCCTGCGGCCAAGCTTCCCAGTCCCCCAGCATTACACACACTGGATACCAATTCAGGGGTGGTTGCCCCCCCGGCCATTGGGGCCTGCACAATCGGTGAATCTAATTGCAATGTCTGACAAAAGTGGCTCAGCGTCATGCCAACCTCCTGTAATGCTGAATATCAATCGGTAAGCCTGCATCCACCCCAGTACAACTCTGAACAAACTCGACAAACAGACGCACAGGGAAAATATGGGCACTACTGGCGCGCCACACCATTGATGTCACTGAGCTCGCGCACCAGGCAGGTAATGCATGCGTAGCAATATTCAGATCGTTAGAAAACAGTTCCAGGGTTGATATCGGTAGCAAGCCAACCCCCATTCCCGCCTGGACACAACCAATAATGGCTTGAAACGAACCAAACTCCATCACCCGTCGTGGCGTCACACCCTCGGCGGCAAACCAGGACTCAAGACTCTGGCGATACTGGCAGCCCTGTCGAAACACCAGCAGAGACTGCGCGACGACGTCGGCCGCGCGCTTGACCGGCGGGTGATGTTTCTCAGTTATCAAGACTAATTTTTCTTGCCATACCACATGCTCTTCGAGATCAGGCGCCCCTACCGGGCCGGCAACAAAACCAACGTCCAAATCAAACTCACGCACCCGTTCAATGGTCTCGCGCGTGGGGCCGGTCAGCAGTTGCATTTCAATCGTGGGTTGCTGTTGATAGAACTCCGTTAATAGCGTCGGCAATCTGGCCGCCGCAGTGGTCTCCATGGAGCCAATGCGCAGCATTCCTGGCTGTTCCTCACTGCCCTGCATGGCCTGAGTCGCCTCTTCGGCCAGCCCCAGCAAACGCTCGGCATAATCCAGAAGAATTTTGCCACGCGGCGTGATCTCCATGCGCCGACTCTTGCGCGCAAATAGTTGCACGCCCAAACGGGTCTCGAGCTGTTTGAGGCGCGCGGTGACATTGGACTGCACACAATGCAGACGCACCGCAGCCTGAGAGACTCCACCGCACTCATACACCGCCTTAAATACTTTCAATTCAGACAGATTCACCCATCACCCCTTGCGAACGATTAATCACTATTTTTCATTATTAATGATATTCGACTGGCATATATTATGTATCAATTGAAAAGAAAGACCAACGCGAATTGTTCACTGTTGCGTAATAGTTGATTGCGCTGGTCTCTTAAGTGGAAACCATGAAACCAAGGCAGCCAAACCATTGGAGTGTAGCGATAGCAGGCGCATTAGCCATGGCGGTTGCCATGGGTTTTGGCCGCTTTGCCTTCACGCCGATGTACCCATTAATGCTTAAACAGCAAGTGATCACGCTAGCCCAGGGGTCTGGGCTAGCGGCGCTCAACTATGCGGGTTATCTGGCTGGCAGCTTAGCGGTTACGCTGGTGCCACAAGAGAAGTCGGGAAAAACAGCGGGGATCTGTCTGTTGGCGAGTGTGCTTTGCCTATGGCTCATGGGTCAGGTAGACCATTACCTCAGCTACCTGCTGTTGCGTCTGGCTGCGGGCGCACTCAGTGCCAGCGCAATGGTGTCGGTATCAACCCGCTGTCTACAGACCGGCCATGCACCTTCTGCCGCGCCAACCCTGTATGCAGGCGTCGGCAGCGGGATTTTGCTTTCGTCCTGGCTGATTGAGCTGGGAACGCGACAGCAGTTGTCTCTTCACCAGATATGGAACGTGCTCAGCCTGGCGGCGTTGATGTTATCTCTTCTGCCTCTATTCTGCCTTTGGCCTGCCACTGGCCTTGCCTCCGGGGAGGACCCGTTGCACAGCCCACTGAGGTTAAATGGCATCAGTCGCACGCATTTGATCTCGGTCTACGCCATTGCTGGATTTGGCTATATCGTCAGCGCCACCTATCTGCCGGTGATGCTCAGTCAATCTTCTCATCTGGTTCACAGTGCCATTCTGGTCTGGAGCCTGGTCGGCGTGGCGGCGATTCCCTCTTGCCACTTTTGGCACCAACTCTTGGTGCGCAGCAATCTCCGACTGGCTCTCTGCGTCAATTTATTGCTCCAGGCGGTCGGGGTTGCGCTCCCTGTCCTATCGGCATCGAGCTTCAGCGCCGTACTGGCTGCGCTCTGCCTGGGCGGCGGATTCATGGGCACTGTTGCCATTGCCATGCCCGCAGCGCGCCAGATGCAGACCTGGCAGCGCACTAATCTGCTCGGCATCATGACTTTTGCCTATGCAGCAGGACAGATTGCCGGCCCGATATTTGCGCAGGCCACGGTCGAGCGTACTGGCAGCCTCTATGTCGCGCTGGCTGGGTCCGCGTTAGCACTCTGCCTGGCCGCTTTGTCGCTGGTTCAGCGTAGCCCGCGCTACCCACTTAGCGTGCAGTCCGATACTTCGTTTTAATCAAGAGAGGAGCCCCCGTGCACCCGCACTACACAATTGCCATTACCGGTGGCGGCCCAAGAGCACTAGGCGTACTTGAGAGGCTGATTGCCATTTATAGAGATCAAAAGCCATCGTGGGAAATTGATGTGCATCTGATTGACCCGGCGGAGCCAGGCAGGGGGGCTCATCCGGTACTGCAAGCTGAGCATTTACTCACCAACACCGTGGCAGGACAAATCACCCTATTCAGCGACCCCAGTGTTACCGGTGCTGGGGTGGTGGTCCCCGGCCCTTCTTTTTTGCATTGGGCGCGCGCCAGCGGTTACCGCCGGGTGGCTAACCGTTTCATCAAAACAGATCGTGACGGTGAGGAAATCCACGAGAATGATTATTTACCACGTAGCTTACTAGGCGAATATCTAACCGATATTTATGACCTGCTGTGCGCCAAGCTACCTGACGGCTTAAGGGTGCATCATCCACGCAGAAGAGTCGATGATATAAGCAAGCGGGCGGACGGGGGGTTTTGCTTGCGCATGGATAGTGGAACGACGCTTAATGCAGACTTTGTGGTTCTGGCGACGGGCCACAGTGAAAACCATCCAGATACCGAACAACTGCGGTTCTACAACGATACCGCGCTCGCACAACATACCAATCATAAATTGCAGTACTTCTCTCATCCGTATCCACTCGAGAAACTAGCCTCAATCGCTGCTGACGCGCACGTGGGAATTCAGGGCATGGGGCTCACCGCATACGATGTCATCTCCGCATTGACAGAAGGACGCGGCGGACACTTCATCCAGTCAGCCGATGGACAACTCAGCTATCAAGCAAGTGGCCGTGAGCCACACATGGTGTTGTTCTCGCGCCAGGGCCTGCCACATTGTGCCAGGGGGGCCAATCAGAAGGGGGTGGGCGGCCAAGTCAAAGCCCGCTTCTTCACTCGCGAATGGATCGCGGCACTACGGCAGAAAAAACTAGCCCATACCGGTAGCCCTCAGCTCAATTTTGCGAAAGACCTATGGCCGATGATGAAGCAGGAAATGGCCTATGTACATGCCAGTGTTCGCCTCCGGCTCACAGAACATGGCACGTCAGACGAACTGCCTCAGGCCGAAGACCTGATGGCGATTGACCGCCTGATGGCCCCGTTGGGTGAAGGGTATTTTGACAAGTCAGAAGACTATCTGAATGCCGTACTCAATTATGTCGCACAAGACCTAGAACAGGCAGAAGGCGGCAATGTGATGAACCCGGTTAAAGCGGCGACCGATGTCTTGCGAGACATACGCGACAATCTGCGTTATGCCGTGGAATTTTCTGGCTTGACACCAGCCAGTCATCAAGAGTTTTTGCAACACTTTTGCCCGCTGATGAATCGCATTGCAGTGGGACCGCCCCTGTCGCGCAATCGCGAGCTACAAGCGCTGTATCGTGCAGGTCTGTTGTCGTTTGGTCCCGGCCCGGCGCCACAACTGGACTTTGATACGGAACAGGCGCGCTTTACGCTCAGCTCGACTCGGTTACAACAACCGTCCACGGTTTGTTTTGACGTACTGGTGCGCGCTAAGCTGGATTCGTTTTACCCCGAGCGTGACCGTTCTCCCTTAGTAGCGAATCTACTCAAGCAGCAGATCATCCGGCCATATCGCAATGGCGATTTTCACCCAGGGGGAATCGACGTTAATCGAGCACAGAACGTGATTGCTGCCAATGGGCAAGTTCAGCCCAATTTCTGGGCACTGGGTAATCCGACTGAAGGGGCCAATTTTTATACTTTTATTTTGCCTCGACCGCTGGTTAATTCTCGTTCGATTCAAGATGCAGGCCGTTGTGTGCTTCAGCTATTTTCGTGCATTGAACAGCAACAACAGCCAGAGCAACAGCATTCGGTTACGGCGTAATGTCGTGTGGCACCTTCTTGACTCCCGCGAGGAGGTGCCGCCGCTGCACTGAAGACGGGAGTCTTAATGATTAAAATTCTGCGCTCTGGATTGCGCACGCTGTCGCATTCGTCCTTGGCGCTCGGCATGGCACTCGGCATTACGCTGGCTTTTCATCTTCCCGCCGGGTCTCTTCTAGCCAATGACTTGCTTTTGATGAGTTGTTTTGGCTTTTTATGCTGTACGTGGCGCTATTGGCAGGCGAAGTTATCAGGCCGCTTGGCTCTATTGATTTTGTTGTCGGTGTTGGGCTTTGCCGCTTTCACCCACCAGCGCCTGGATCTGATCGCCGGACTGGTGCGTTACCGCTCGGTGGTAGAACTGATGTTTGGCATTGCCCTACTGCAACGTCTAGTGGGGCGCATGGGTCTGCAACACTGGATTATGCATTATGGCAGCGTGCTGTCGCTGCGCTGGCGCGCCTTGGCTTTTGGCGGGTTTGCGGCGCTCCTGGCGCTGCCCTTGAGTATGGCGACCGTGGCACTGTTCAGTACGGTATTGTCTTCCATCGCCAGACCACGCTTGGCAGGCGCTAAAATCTCGATGCGTGCGGTGAGCCTGACCATGTTGATCTTGCCGACCACGGTGGCTTCTGCTGCGGTGAGCGCATCCCTGCCTGGGCTCCATTACGCGCGTGTGGCAATCCTCGGGGCCCCGCTGTTTGTCGCGGGTCTATTGTCGCTGTTGCGTACCCGGCTGCAACTCTGCGCACCGCAAACCGCCCCGGTTCACCCCTCGCGGTTAATGGCCTACACACTGGGATTCTGGGGGATTTTTGCGGCAGGGCTATGGGCTCAGCTTTTAATTCCAGAATGCATCGCCCTAGCAGGGGTATTACTCTATCTGATTGACTGTGTCAGTAGTCAACGTAGCGCCACGGATGCCATGCATGAAGTTGGCAGCGCGCTTCAGATGGGCAGCGCAGAAATTTTTCTGCTATTGGCCTGTGGAATCATGGCCAGCCTGATTGCCAGTCAGGGATCGATGTCCGGTATTGGGCTGTTGGTTCACTCCAGTTGGAACCACCCTTCGCTGGCCAGTGCGCTGTTAATTTTTGCGCTACCTTGCATTGCTGCGCTCGGGGTCCATCCGCTGATTTTGTTTAACCTGATTTTTCCGGCTGTCGATAGTTCGATTCTCGGCAGCCTGCCACTGCAGTATCTGTCATGGACGACCATGTTTTTGGCTGCGCAACTGGTGTCCCCGGTGTCGATCAGTGCCTTGCTGGCGGCATCGAGTCTGGCGACGTCGCCAACCCGAACCAGCTATGCTTTACATCTAAAATTTGTGATTTTTTTATGTATATTGACTTATGGGTATTTAAACCTGTTACGTCATCTCGGAATCGGCTAATTCGCGCTAGAAAAATACCGCATTTCCCCTGCGAAAATTGAGGTAAAAATGCCACGGTCTGCCACTGTAGACGAGGCCTTATCCCGCTCCAGTATTAGGATTCGTAAAGTATGCTAAAAATTCATCTATTTTGAGGTGGATTGGCTCTTGCATAACCAGGGGTACTGGTCTAGGATCGCGCCCCATGGTGACCAATGACTTCAACGCTTACCCCTACAACTATCCCGCTTGCGGGGTGGTGGTTGCGCGCGTGGTAACCATATTATTAAGTACGCAGATGCTCATCTGATTCGGAGCCCTGTGGTTTCATCAGATGAGCGATGGATCCATTGCCGGGCATTCTCTTAAGTTTCCCGATTCAATCTTTTCCATTCACTTTCTGATGAAACCAACCGGTGATCATTCGGAGGAACCATTGCGTGTTTAAAGCAGTTTTTTTGCTTTGGCTCAACACTGGCTAACACTTTAATTTTAGTTTTTATCCACTTATCCGGTAATGATCGGATTAATGAGCTAGATCAAAATATAGACCAGGGTAAAAGGGATAAAAAACAGCCATTCCGTAACCGGAAAGAGGCCGGGTTGGTTTCCTGGTTAAATTCCGTGCAGTCCCCCGCTCGGCTGTTTGAGCGGTCTGTTTTTGGTGTTGTTAGGAAGTTGTTTTATTACGACCCTCGGGCCTCGCTGGCACCCGAGTTTTTGAAGGTTTGTCTGTAGGCAAACCCAACTATAACAACTAGGAATAGAAAAATTATGGAAACAAACCTAGAAAATCCTGGCCTGCGGCGTGAACTCCAGTCACGCCATTTGTCCATGATTGCAATTGGGGGCTCAATAGGTACAGGTTTATTCTTGGCCTCTGGGGCGACGATAGCCTCCGCAGGTCCCGGTGGGGCGCTTCTGGCCTATAGTATTGTTGGTCTGATGGTGTATTTCTTGATGACCAGTCTGGGCGAAATGGCCGCCTTTATGCCGGTTTCCGGTTCTTTTCAAGTATACGGTTCTGAATTCGTTGATCCAGCCTTTGGCTTTGCTCTGGGCTGGAATTATTGGTATAGCTGGGCAGTGACGATCGCGGTTGAGTTGGCCGCCGCCTCCATCATTATGCATTACTGGTTTCCGGCAACACCGGGCTGGATCTGGAGTGCGCTGTTTCTCGGCATTATTGTCGCGTTGAATTATTTCTCGGTGAAGGGCTTTGGCGAAGCAGAATACTGGTGCTCACTGCTCAAGGTCATCACCATCATCATCTTTATCATCTTGGGCGTATTGATGATTGCCGGAATTATGACGGCTCCGATCGTTAAAGGTATGCACCCAGGGCTTGCGGTCTTTACCTCAAGTGGCTCGTCGTTTGTCGGTGGATTCCCGGCATTTATCAGTGTGTCGATGATCGTCGGGTTTGCCTTTCAGGGCACCGAACTGATCGGTGTAGCAGCAGGTGAAGCCGACAACCCAAGCGCAACCATTCCACGCGCAGTCCGTCAGATCTTCTGGCGAATCTTGATGTTCTACATGTTGTCGATTTTGGTCATTGGCCTGATCTTGCCCTACAACGACCCATCGCTATTGAAAAATGGCATGGAAGACGTCGGCGCCAGCCCCTTCACTCTGGTGTTTCAACGAGCGGGCTTGGCCTTTGCCGCCAGCCTGATCAATGCCGCGATTCTGTCGGCAGTGCTGTCGACCGGCAACTCTGGCATGTATGCATCAACCCGCATGTTGTACACCATGGCGCATAACGACATGGCACCGCGTTTCTTTGGCAAGCTGTCCAAGAGCGGCGTACCGCGCAATGCGCTCTATGTCACCACGGCAATTGCCGGGCTGTGTTTTCTATCGTCACTGTTTAACAACAACGATGTTTATCTGTGGCTATTGAATTCGGCTGGTATGACTGGCTTTATCGCCTGGCTTGGCATTGCAGTGTGTCACTATCGCTTCCGCCGTGCGCTGGTACAGCAAGATATTAGTCTGCAGAACCTGCCCTACCGCGCAAAATGGTTTCCATTGGGGCCGCTGTTTGCGTTCTCACTGTGCTTGGTGATTATGCTGGGTCAGGACTATGCCGCCTTTACCAGTGTGAAAACTGACTGGAATGGCATTATTGCGACCTATATTGGCATTCCGCTGTTTTTGGTGTTCTGGCTAGGTTATAAGTTTAAGCACAAGACACGCATGGTGCCGCTGCAGGATATTAATTTTAAAGATGCACTGATCGACAATCAGAAATAATTCTGACTAGCTTAATGAAAGCACGCATCCGCGTGCTTTTTTTACATCCTATTTCGCTCATATCGTCCGCAAAACCTTAGCACTGATTCAGCGCAATAGCCTGCGGAGGTTCTATAACGAAGCAAGGCAACTGGCAATCAGATGCAGCTCAAATAACCTAGAACCAAATCGGGGACACGCATGAATGTAATCATCGAAGGGGTGGAACGCGATAAGCTACTCAAGAATCTGGTCATCCCTCCTCGCCCTGCAGTTTTAGACAGCTTGATGGCGTTGCGCAATAAGGCTGATCTCAATCTACAAAAAATTGGTATGGTGATTGCGACTGATGTGGCTTTGTCTGCCGCAATCCTTAAAGCCGCCAATAGCCCGGCAATTCAATGCGGTCACCGTATCAGTTCAGTCTCTCAGGCCATCAATCTGCTTGGCGTCAAAAATGTGACCAACCTGGTGAGCGGCCTGGTGCTGCGCTCACGCCTGACCGGCGATGCCCCCCCGAGTATTGAACAATTCTGGGAGCGTGCCATGTTGATCGCCATGATCAGCAGTGCACTATGCGATCATATTGGCAACGCGCCAGAAGAATGCCAGAGTTTTGCCTTGTTTCATGGCTGTGGCATTGCCTTAATGTTGATGCGCTACCCAACTTACGAACGCACCTTGCAACTAATCGACATGGCCAGCGATGATCGTATTTCCAAGGTGGAAAATGAGTTGCATGGCACCAGCCATGATGTCGTCGGCTATCTGGTTGGCCGCGCCTGGAGCATGCCAGAGTCCTTTTGCCAGGCCATCTTATTGCAGCATGATCTGGGGGTGTTTGATCACTCGGTCGAACTGCCAATATCACATGACGAGCGTGTCACGATTGCCATCACCCGTGCGGCCAGCCATGTGTGGCGTACCTTAGTCCCAGGCAATATCGACGCGGGCTGGGCTGACAGGCGCGACCTGGTTCTTGGCATGATTGACATCAATCCAGATGAGTTTGAAGACTGGCGTGACAACATGCATCAGCGTCTGGCAAGCTGAATCGGAACCGCCCGCGCCTGGGTTGGTTTATTCTTTCAGCAGCGCTCCCGGGTCGAACCCAAATCGTAAACCGCCCCAATGGCGCCCATTGAGGAATACCGGCAGGGCGATTTCCGACAAGACTTCACCCGTATCCCGACTATAGGTATGTAGCAAGAATGGCTGGATGTTGCGCGCGGAGCGCAAGCCAGCCGGATCGTTGAAAATCCGCTTATCCCGGCTATTAGCCAAATCTTTGACGGGGTCTCCACAGAGGGGTTGTGAGGCTGAACTCATATGCGTTGGCGCATAACCATTATTATCGGTCATCACGCAAAAACGGCATCCCTCCACGTCTGCAGCACAACGGTCATACACCTGTTGCAGGGTCGGTTCGACGGCCCGGTCATAGCTGGTGTGATACTTCGGTGGGTTCGATCCAGGGATCTGCACGTAATGCTGATCGGTAATACTGATTCCCTTGGACTGGCAATCAATCAGATATAACTGCAGTTCATCACGCGCAGCACGCACACGATTCACCATCAGATCAAATGGCCCTTCACCAATGATAAAACGCGACACCAGTTCTTGTACTTGCTCGGTTGCAGAGGACAGTTCTCCGGCTGCCGTTTCAGTATGATCCAAACGCACTCTGACATCTTGCCCCAAAGAGTGAATCTTGCTGACATTCAAATTGATCTGCCGGTTAGTCGCGGCCAGATTGTCAAGCGTTGAGACCATGGTGTTCAGGCTGGTAGACGTGTGCTCAAAGTCGTTAATCATATCGCTGAAATGTTGCGAGGCGCGTTCCACCACTTCACGGGCCTCTTCGGTTCCATGACTGATATCAGCGGTCTCGACTTCAGTATTGGAGACCAGTGACAACATCCCTTCAATATTGCCGGAGATCTCATTGGTTGCAGACTTGACCCGCTCGGCCAACCTTTTCACCTCATCGGCCACCACGGCAAATCCACGGCCCTGTTCGCCTGCGCGTGCGGCCTCAATGGCCGCATTTAATGCGAGCAAATTGGTCTGGTCTGAGATGGCCTGAATCAGGTCGACAATTGATTTGATACTGGCTGAACGCTGGCTTAGATCGTCTACCGTCTGATTAAAATGCCCAACCTGCTGGCTTATATTGTGAATCCGCTCGGTTACCTGATTCAGTTCCGTATAAGACTCGCGCGCCACTGCCAAGTTGGTTTGCGTGGTTTCTGATATTTCGTGGGCCTGCCCGGTGACCGCCTCAATACCGGCAGTCGACTGATCACTGGCATCATGCACTTGCGTGGCGCATTCGTCTTGCTCGCGGGCAATAACCAGCGACTCTGACACATTTTTTCGGGTGCGCGCAGAGTCAATCGCAATCCTGACGGACATCAACCTCACCTGGCTGATGATCTCGCGCATCTTGGTGACAAACAGGTTATATGACAGCGATAGATCTCGAATCTCGTCATAGGTAATGGTCGGAATATTACGCGACAGATCCCCCTCGCCCGCACCAATCTCATTAAAGATGGTGATGATCATGTTGATCGGTCGGACAATCAGAAATCGCAAATACCAGATCAGAAACAGAACCAGGCAGAGCGTAACCATCAAGAAACCGATGGTCCAACCCAACGCCAGATCAATCGTCCCCGCCATTGACTGTCGCATGGCATCGGTGAGCACGCCAGCACGCAACTGGCTGCGCACGCCATCGAGTTCCATGTAGAGATAAACCACCAGACTCAATTGCAATACGCTGACAGTCAAAAAGCTACATAGCTTTCTGCCCAAGCTATGCCAAAAAGTCTTCTCGATAAATTCATATGTTCGCAAAAACCAAGACATGCTGCCTCTCCCGTACCTTCCGTCTGCTGATGCAGCGATAAGGTTATTAGTCTGTTGGCATTGTCTACTGAACCAAAGAAAATGACTAGTGCATTAATCAGCCGTTTAATCAAACATAAATAAGATTTTAAAGGCATTATTTCAGACCCCGAATCAGCCTGGCTTTACTCTCAAGTTTATGCTAAGGATCTTGATCAAGATCAGCGCCGGTACTCATCCACATTGAGTCTTACTATGACATAATCAAATTGTCATCCGAGTGAGGCAAAGCTGATGAAGCAAAAGACTTTTGTTCTAAGCCAAGACTGCACCCTTCTGCGCGTTACGGTTCGCTGTCCTCATGGCGAAAGCGCTGACTTTGAGTTTTCCACCCCGATTAAAACTGAATCCAGTTCAGACAACGAGCGGCGCTGGACCTTAGCTCAAGTCATTAGAAACTACAGAAAAGCCTGGAAGCTCATTGAACAGGGCAAGAGTATTTTCGGTCGCTGTAACCGCTGCATGCATTTAAACAGTCATAAAGGGTAAACCAAAATATTAACTTATGACAAAGTCGACCAGAGCCGGACTACCCAAAGTCACGACTTGTTCTGGCCCACTTTTTTTACCGCCGAATGCGAAGGTTGATCCGCTTCCAGGCCAAATAGTGAAAATGGTTAGATCGTCGGCCCTCAACGCTATTTATCAAGCCCCGCTCCATCCCACCTCCCCATTGATCTCATTTATTGATTGCACCGTACAAAACGACCGTGATGTGGTGATAAGTGGTTGACACTGCACTGCTTTCACTCCTAGAATCCACGCATTATATATATCTGGACTATTACCTTGGACTGTCAGAGTTGTTACTCAGTCAGATTTCTCGCATAGTCAGGCAAGACCTCCGCTCGTTTCCCGTAGCCGCCGTCTTGCTTGTAGCAAGCGGTGCGCATGTTTCAGTATTCTGCGTCGTACCCCTGAAATCAGTCTGTAGCAGGCTGGTGTCGATTGAGCCTCGTTTCGCTGGTTATTAACGAAGGATGGTCGCCACTGTCGGCTTTGAATGCGTTTGCCGTTTGGCAGTCCTCAATGTAATGAGATCCGGTTCTACGCTTTACTCGGCCATGACCAATCAACCGTCACTGTCGGGAAATTTAATCACCAGGCTGTTACAGCTAGGATTGCCCATACGCTTAGCGCGCTTTCAGCCATTGATTTAGAAAGGCACATCATGGACCCATGGCCCAGTAGCTTGGTCACGCAAATCGGAGTGGCTCCACCAGGCAGATAACACCACGCTTGACCCTGCCTAAACTGCTTCGTTTTCCCGCTATTCCCTTCTGTGTGACCTCCCTTGCAATTCTGCCAATAGTTTGGCCAGAACCCAGCACTTCCGTTTCGATCTGACCTGCATAAATAGACAGGCCACTTGCATGCTTTTTTGGGCGCTAGTCATTTTTAGTATGCCTAAAAAACCAGCTTCAAGCGCCATCTACGTTGGAGTGAAACGGGACCTGAATACCGTTTGAGTTAGGGGAAGCCCCATGTCAGAAAACAAAAACACCGCCGCCGTGCTCGACAGTGCGCATATTGGTGATATCCGTGGAGCCTTTGGCACCATCCGCCACAATGATGTTGATTCGCGCAATGGCTGGTGGGCACGTTTTAAAACCTTGATGGCGATTCTTGGCCCTGGGCTGATTGTCATGGTCGGGGATAATGATGCCGGTGCTTTTAGTACCTACGGTCAAGCCGGCCAAAATTACGGTACTTCGCTATTGTGGATCTTGGCGCTGTTAATCCCGGTGATCTACGTAAACCAAGAAATGGTCCTGCGCCTGGGAGCAGTAACTGGCGTCGGTCATGCGCGCCTGATTCTGGAGCGCTTTGGTAAGTTCTGGGGGGCCTTCAGTGCCATTGACCTGTTTATTTTGAATGCACTGACGATTGTGACCGAGTTTGTCGGTATTAGTTTGGGCATGGAATATCTGGGGGTACCACGGCTCTGGGGCGTATGTCTGGCTGCGGTGTTCATTATGTTTTCAGCCAGCACCGGCGATTTTCGACGCTTTGAGCGCTTCTCGCTCGGCCTAGTCGCGGGCAGCCTGGTTCTGGTTCCGATTCTGATTATGGTGCATCCGCCGATGTCGCAGGTTGCCCACGATTTTCTGGTGCCGCAAATGCCCGCGGTCGGCAAAATGTCGGATGTAATGCTACTGATGATTGCCATTGTGGGGACGACCGTTGCGCCATGGCAGCTGTTTTTTCAGCAGAGCTACATTATCGATAAGCGGATTACCCCGCGCTTTATCAAATACGAACGCGCCGACCTGTGGCTAGGTATCGCTTTGGTGATTATTGGTGCCGTCGCGATGATTGCTTTTACTGCCCAAGTATTTGCCGGGCACCCTGAGTTTGGCCATTTTCAAGATGCCGGTGCCATCGCCCGCGGCCTGGGTCAATACTATGGACGCTTGCCTGGGACGTTGTTTGCCATTGCCCTGATTGATGCTTCAATCATTGGGGCCATGGCCGTGTCGCTCTCTACCGCGTATGCGCTGGGCGATGTGCTTAGTCTGAAACACTCGCTGCATCGCAAGCCCGGTGATGCCCCCGGCTTTTATGCCATGTACTGCGGGTTGATCGTGCTCGCGGCAGCACTGGTGTTGATTCCTGGCGTGCCGTTGGGGTTGTTGACCAATGCGGTCCAAACTTTGGCCGGGGTTTTGCTACCCAGTGCGACGGTGTTTCTGCTGCTGCTATGTAATGACAAAGCGGTACTAGGGCCTTGGGTTAATAGCCGGCTAACCAATGCCATGACCGTTGTCATCGTGGCGATTTTGGTACTGCTGTCGATTATCTTGACTGCGGCGGTGGCCTTTCCTGATATGTCCGGTGAAACCATTATCAATATCCTGATTGGTGGTGGTGTGCTGGCCATCATTGCGGTAGTGGCGGCCCATGTGCTGCAGGCGCGGGAAGAAATGGAGCATCCAAAGCCCCTGCTGCCCAAGCCCAAGCTTGACCTACAGAAGATGTACCAGTGGCGCATGCCACCATTGGCGACGCTCAAGCCAATGACCTTGTCCCTGAGTAATAAAGTCTGGATGGGGGTGCTGCGCGCTTATCTGGTGGTAGCGATGGGAATGGTCATTTACAAGGTGGTGCTGACTGCGTTGGCGTGAGGTTCACCGGGTGGGCTGGCCCCAGATGGGCCTGCCCGCCTGGCGCTGTCGCTTGCCAACCTGATCTTTTGTAACCGAGGGCGCTTATGGTGGCGGGTGCAGTCGACATTTAATCAGGGATGCACAGCATGTTTCAGTTTGATGCTTTTAATTTTATTCATTCATTTCTGGTATTGCTTACAGCTTTTATTCTTGGTTCAAGTATCGGGATTGAACGCCAAGTACGCCAACGTACGGCCGGATTGCGCACCAATGCGCTGGTGGCCGTAGGGGCAGCCGCTTTTGTAGATATGGCGATGCGGCTGGATGGTCATGCAGGAGCGGTACATGTAGCCGCTTATGTGGTCTCGGGTGTAGGTTTTCTTGGCGCGGGCACGATCATGAAAGAGGGGCTGAATGTCCGCGGGTTAAATACTGCAGCCACCCTGTGGGGGTCTGCGGCAGCAGGGGCCTGCGCGGGTGCAGGACAGCTGGATGCAGCCCTACTTTCAGCCTTATTTGTATTGGCAGCCAATACCTTATTGCGCCCAGTGGTTGACTCAATCAATCGGCAACCGCTGCATGATCGCTACAGCGAAGTCACCTATCAACTCTGCGTGATTACCTCCAGTGAAGAGCAAAAACTGGCACGCGCCATGGTTGACGAGTTACTGGAACAGGCGGAGTACCCGGTGGGGGATATGGATGTAGATCCTTTTGGCGATGATGACGTTGAGCTGACTGCAACCCTACTATCGACCTCGGTTGACTCGGTCGTGCTGGACCGGATTGCCGAGCGGCTGTCGAGCAAGCCATACATCAAACAGGCTTTTTGGAACCCCAGTACGACCGAATAGGGCCGAGCCAGATGCTCTGAGGTTAAAAGTGGGGATTAAACTACATCTGGCGTCATCGGATCCCCTGTCTGTTGAGGCGCAACATAGCGGCACATCAAACAGTTATAATCCCGCTCTCTGAGCCTGAACAATTCTGGCGCAATGCAAAACCTTTAAGACAAACCATTCCAAATGGATAACGATACGATCACTGAAGAGACCCCTCTTCACGCGGTGCTGATGCTACACGGGCTATGTGGGACGCCATTAGAGATGGGACCGATTCCCAAGGTTCTCGAACGGCAGGGCTACACGGTATCAGCGCTTGAAATACCGAACTATTCAGCCAGCCAGATAAGCCCTGGGATCGCTCCGCATTGGGAGGACTGGTGCGATTGTGTCGAGAAAGAGATCTCGCGCCTCTCGGACGAACATGACACGGTATCAATCTGTGGCTTGAGCATGGGTGCTACGCTGGCGTTGGCCACCGCCATACGTCGGGACGATATCCTTACGATTATTGCCCTGTCACCAATATTGAGATATGACGGCTGGGCGGTTCCTTGGTATACACCATTACTAGATATTCCTTATGCGCTAGGCATTCGCAACTGGTCTTACAAGGAAAGTGAGCCATATGGTCTGCGTAATATGGAGATGCGTCGCCGCGTAGCCCGCTCACTTGAGAGCGAAGGAGTTGCTGAAGTAGGTGCAGCAGCCATCCCCGCACGCCAGTTGGCCGCCGCAAAACAGATGATGGCCTACGTGCGTACTCATCTGCATCAGATCCACAGCCGCCTTGAGGTCATCCACGCCATTGATGATGAAACGGCAGCGCCTCGCAATGCAGAAACGATTCTTGAAAAAGTGAGCAGTGAAGTTCGCAAAGCGATTTGGTTGGGGGATAGCTATCACATCATCACGTTCGACAATGAACGCGAAGTCGTACTGAATGAGGCCGTTCGCTTTATCAATAGATCCGTCATGGCCCATGACAACGATGCGCTTTTCCGCCGCGAGGCCAAGCGAGCCCCTCTGCGTAACAGGGTAAGTAACGAGGACAAAAGATAGCGTTAATATGAACATCAAAAATGCAAAACGCTGGGCCGAGCGAGGAGCACATCCCTACCTGATGGCCCTAGTAGGTTACCTGCTGGCCTTCATTGCCCGCTATCTGATGCAGCCGGTGTTTGCCAATCATGCCCCGATGCTGTTCTTCGCAATCAACTGCACCGTGATCGCATTTTATTACGGTTTTTGGCCGGCATTCTCGATTCTAGTCATCAGTGTCCCAACAGCGGCATTTTCATTTGTCGCACCCTATTTTTCTCTAGATGGATTGACTCTAAACGATCTCTTCCTCATCACGGGCTATCTGTTAGGGCAAACACTGGTAGCCTTGTTATTCGAGTCATTGCACCGCGCGCGTTACCAGGCGGAACTACTGGCTCGCGTGTCTGCGACGCGCTATCAATTGCTGATTGAAACCGATGAAGACCGACGCTCTGCAGTAAAACAACTCACTCTGTAAACTTGGCTGTACGCCTAATCCACAGCCGACTACGACTTAGGGGTATCCCAGTGCCAAGTCAGTCCCAGCAGGGTTTGCCAGCCGGCGGTGTGTGTTTTATTCGTGTCGGCAACCCAGCGACTACCGACCCCGGCAATCAGATCCCAGTGTGGTTGAAGTGGATGGGTAAGCACCAACAGTAGATTGCTTTGCTCCACCTGCCAACGGCTGCCATTGTTTTCATGTTCCAGTGACTGGCGCCTCTGGCGGTTTGCTAGACTGGCCCATCCCCATAAACTGAGTTTATCGTTGCCAAGGGTGGCGAGAGGGGCGTCCAGATTGGCGATCAAAAGATCACCTGGGTTGCTTTGCCCGAGCCGCGCGGCATAACCAATGGACAGCACACCCTGGTGTGGCAGATCAAAGCCATAGCGCGCCACCCCAAGGTTCTGCGAGACATTTCCCCCCAAGCTCCAGATCGGCTCGTTAGCCGCTCCTAGAGAAATCCAGCCAGCAGGCGCGGGCAACACCCACCCACCCTCTCCATCGCTCCAGTAAGCCACACCGTAGGGCGTCGGATATTGTGCTTCAATACCAAACTGTAACTGCGAAGAGCTGCCACCATCAATTTTGTGAGTCATGACATAGCTGCTAACGGACAAACTAGGCGCCATATCATCCGCCAGGCAGGGAAGGCCCACAAAAATCGTCACTAAGAACAGTACCGTTTTCATTGAGTGTCCAGATTAATTGACCAATACGCCTTAGCCGTAGCAACTATGACTGATTTTAACGCTGGAGCGTTGGATTCTTTCGCCGATTGACGGGTTCCGTACTATTGATCAGGCGGGTGCCATGCAGAATGAGAGAGAGACATAACAAATTATCTTGTTATGTCATATAAATAGTGTACTTTTATCCATTATGGTCAAGAAAGCATCACCCTATGATCAACCACTATACCTATGAACAAATTGCCAGTGATTATGCCTTGTGGCGCAAGCATGGCGTGTCCCTCGCAGAACTGACTGAAGACGAATTTCACGCCCTAACACTGGTGGACAAAGTCAATCTGATCATCAAAGTGCATGGGACTGACCAAAATGCACTTTTAGAAGCGCAAGGAGAAGAAGACCACCAAATTGAGTAATCTATTCTGGAAAGATAAGATCCAGTGTCGCTCAGGTGTTTTTAGATAATCAAAAGCCCCAAGAGAATGGGGCTTGAATGGGTGTCCTAATGGTTAGGATGAAGGGATTTGCCCTTACACAATCTTACACGGCACCAAAGCATCTTCGTCATTCAGATACACAGCACAGCTACGGTGGTAGCCATCGGCAATAATCAGCCGCATATTGGCGCCACGCATGAGCAACACCGGGGACAAAGGTTTCCCAGCCTCGATCTTCGACAAATTTCTAGCCACATGTTTGTTCTCAGCTGTCAGCATTGGCAGTTGGGCTGCGCGCACAATGTCCTTGGCTTTGAACTGACTGACCGGTGCATCGCGCAGCTTGGCTACCTGCATTGCCGCAACCGTAGGGTCCAAAATCAGATTAAGGTAGCTTTCAGCTGCCGGATAGTCATGATCCTCAGGCAAATCAAGCCATATCGCTTTTTTCATCTTGTTCCCTCAGATAGATGATATCTATTTTGAGATTATGCTCGTTTCAAATAACATCTGCCGCCTTTCAATCGTATTAAACCAAACCAGATAAGCGGTAAAACCCCGACAAAGGACGCTGAGGCGTTGTTGAAGAGCATGAAGGGCAAAAAAATGCGCCCAAACCAGCTAAATAGAGTAAGGGAACGTCACACGAATTTCCCCCCACTTTTTATAGGCGCAAAAAAAGCCGGCGGGAACCGGCTTTAACTGCTTGATTTTGCTATCTCATTATTGGTCGGGGTGAAAGGATTCGAACCTTCGACCCCTTGCACCCCATGCAAGTGCGCTACCAGGCTGCGCCACACCCCGACTTGAGAGGAGAGCATTATAAGGTCAGGATCAACTTTTGCCAATCCCTGTATTCAAGAAATCCAAGATAGACTGAAGCTCAAGACGCACGTCCTGAGCCGTAATCGGTTCTTGCACTTCTCCATCCAAACCAAGGCGCTGTCGCGCCCCTTGAATAGTAAATCCATCATCGTACAACAACGCGCGGATGCGCCGCACCAGTAACACTTCGTGATGCTGGTAATAGCGACGGTTTCCACGGCGTTTCACCTGACGCAATTGAGAAAATTCTTGCTCCCAATAACGCAGCACATGGGTCTTGACTCCGGTTAGCTCACTCACCTCACCGATGGTGAAGTAACGCTTGGCCGGAATTGACGGCAGTTGTTCAGCCTTGAGTGTCGGCATGGTGTAGTTCTACCATTCCCTTAAGTTTCTGGCTCGCATGGAACGTTACCACGCGCCGGGCCGTAATAGGAATTTCCTCCCCGGTTTTAGGATTACGCCCAGGGCGTTGCGGCTTATCGCGCAACTGGAAATTACCAAAACCGGACAGCTTTACACTATCACCGGTCTCAAGCGCCGTTCGAATTTCTTCGAAAAACGCCTCAACCATGTCCTTCGCCTCGCGCTTGTTCAAGCCCACTTTATCAAACAGCAGGTCGGCCAATTCGGCTTTGGTCAAAGTCATGACACCCTTTCAACGACATCGTAAAAATATTACACAGCAACCACTAGGCTGCAACTATTAGATTACAGACGCAGGCTAGCAGCATGGCGTTCTGTTACGGCCTTTAACAAAGCACTGACCGTCTGTTCAACCTCTTCATCGGTCAAGGTCTTGGTCGCATCTTGCAACATGACACTAAACGCCAGACTCTTCTTACCGTCTTCTACTCCTGCACCACGATAGACGTCAAACAGGCCTACGCTGGACACCAAGGCCGTTGAAGCCTCGGCAAACGTAGCCAACATCGCGGCCACTTCCACCGACTCGTCAACCACTAAGGCCAGATCGCGACGCACCGGCTGAAACTTGCTAACCGGTTTTGCATGAATGTGCGCAATGTTGGTCAGGGCCGACAGCATGATTTCACACAGCACTGGAGCACTTGGCAAATCATAAGCCTGAACCCATTGTGGATGCAGTTCGCCAATCACGCCGACTACCTGGCCATTTAATACCACCTCGGCGCAACGGCCTGGATGCATGGCGGGGTGTGATGCCTTGCGATATTCAGCACTGAGGGGATAGAACAGAGCTTCGACATCGGCTTTCAGGTCAAAGAAATCGACTTTTTCGCCTTTGACTCCCCATTGTTCTGGCAAGCGAGAACCCCAGGCCAATAGCGCCAACTTCTCTGGCTGATCAACACGCTCAGCGCGCTTCTGAAACACGCGCGCAATCTCAAACACACGTACCCGCGACTGCTTGCGGTTAATATTACCTGACAATACGTCCAGCAGGCCACCAATCAACGTCGAACGCATCACACTCATTTGCGAGGCGATTGGATTAATCAGGCGTACAGGGTCTGTATTCGCGGCAAAGTCTTTTTCCCATCGTTCATCAACAAACGCGTAGGAAATAATTTCTTGATAGTCACGTGCGGCGATCTTGCGCCGCAACAGATTACGCGGCAGGCGATCTTGCGGCAAAGGCAACATCTGCATACCGGCGCGCGGCACGTCAGAGCCAATCGCATCGTAGCCATGCACGCGGGCAATTTCTTCGATCAGGTCTTCTTCAATCGCGATGTCAAATCGGAATGACGGCGCAGTGACAGCAAAGCCACCGGGCAATGCTGCACAATCAAACCCCAGGCGGCGCATGATGCCACCAATGGTGTCTGACGTCAGTTTGGAGCCCAGCACCCGATTCACACGATCAGTACGCACGCGTACCACCGCTTCACGCGGCAGGTCTCCCAACACTTCTTTGACTGGACCTGCGCTACCACCACAAATTTCCAGCACCAGTTGGGTTGCCCGTTCAATTGCAGCATGTTGCAATTTGCTATCGACACCACGTTCGTAGCGATATGAGGCATCTGAACCAAACCCAAGAATTCTTGATTTACCGGCAATCACGTCAGGAGCAAAGAACGCACTTTCCAAGAAGATATCTTGGCTTTGTGGGGTCACACTACTTTCAACGCCGCCCATGATGCCCGCAATTGCCAGTGCTTTTTCAGCATCTGCGATCACCAGGAAACTCGGGTCAAGCTTGACGGTTTTCTCATTCAGACAAACCAGCTCTTCTGCCGCACGTGCCATGCGTACATGGATACCACCATGCACCTGTGCCGCGTCGAAAGCATGCATCGGCTGTCCCTGCTCAAGCAGGATGTAGTTGGTAATATCGACCACGGCTGAAATCGAACGCAGACCAGAACGCTCCAGGCGACGTTTCATCCAGTCAGGCGTATTCGCCGCAGCGTTAACACCACTGATCACGCGGCCAACATAACGGCCACATGCAGCGGGGGCCTCTATGGTCACCGGCAGGAAACTGTCATGTTCGGGCATGATCGGGTGAATCGCCACCGGATTCAACTCTGCACCAGTCAGTGCCGATACTTCACGCGCAACACCACGCAAGGACAGGCAGTCTGCGCGGTTAGGCGTGATCTTCAGCGTAAACAGCGCATCATCCAGCGACAGGTACTCGCGAATCGGTTGACCAACCGTTGCATCAGCAGGCAGGACCATCAGGCCGTCCACGTCGTCCGGCACGCCAAGTTCTTTACCAGAGCACAGCATGCCATTAGACGCAACGCCGCGCATCTTGGCAGGTTTAATCTTGAAGTCACCCGGCAGCACGGCGCCAGGCAAGGCGCAAGGCACTTTCAGACCAACCGCCACGTTTGGCGCGCCGCACACAATCTGCACCAGCTCACCACTGCCTACATCCACTTGAGTCACCCGCAGGCGATCAGCGTTTTCATGGGCAGTCACTTCTTTGACTTCAGCAACCACCACGCCGCTAAACGCAGGAGCAGCGGCCGTGACCTCTTCAACTTCAAGGCCTGCCATCGTTAACAAATAAGAGAGTTCGTCGCTTGTCAGGGACGGATTCACCCAACTACGCAACCACTGTTCGGAAAATTGCATGTTTTATTCTCCGCCCGCTTTCAATTGAACTGTTTGAGGAAATTGAGATCGTTTTCAAAGAACAAACGCAAATCGTTAACGCCATAACGCAGCATGGCGAATCGGTCTAGTCCGATCCCGAAAGCAAAGCCGGTATATTTTTCCGAATCAATGTGGACATTCCTCAATACATTAGGGTGCACCATGCCGCACCCTCCTACTTCTAGCCAGCCACGCTCGCCCAGCACATCAATCTCAGCTGATGGCTCGGTAAACGGGAAAAAAGAAGGGCGAAAACGCACTTGCAGATCATCGCTTTCAAAGAAGCGGCGCAAGAAATCCACCATCACTGCCTTGAGGTCGGCAAAACTCACGCCCTCGTCCACCCACAAACCTTCCATCTGGTGGAACATCGGAGAATGGGTGGCATCAGAGTCAACCCGATAGACCCGACCCGGCGCAACGATTTTGATCGGTGGCTGGTTCTCCAACATATAGCGCACTTGAATCGGCGAGGTATGGGTACGCAACACATCGCCACCTTCCACATAAAAGGTATCCTGCATGGCGCGCGCGGGGTGATTCTTAGGAAGATTCAACGCCTGGAAGTTATGGAAATCATCTTCGATTTCCGGGCCATCCGCCACGGCAAACCCCATGCTGGCAAATAGCTGGCTGATACGCTCTTGCGTCAGCGTGACCGGATGCAGCCCCCCGGTACTGGCTCCGCGCCCAGGCAGGGTCACGTCCAACGCATCAGACTCAAGCTGGCGGGCCAGCTTGGCGGCATTAAACGTATCACGCCGTGCATTGTGCCGGGTTTCGAACGCCTGCTTTGCGGCATTGATTGCTGCACCGGTTTCCTTGCGTTCTTCGGCGGGAAGCTTGCCTAGTTGTTTTAACAGGCCAGTCAATTCGCCACTCTTACCGAGGAAGCGAGCCTTGACCTGTTCTAGTTCCACCATGTCATTGGCCCCATCCAGCGCGGCCAGACCTGATTCCAAGATTGCGTTGACATTCTTCATGTGTCTCACACCATATGCGTAAGAAAGCTGGCCTCACCACTTGAGGAAGCGGTCGGGTCAGACATCTTGTTTGAGTCCACGAATGAAAAAAAGGGAGGCGGTTTCGCCTCCCTTTTGATCGTCGTGAGCTTAAGCGAGGCTAGCTTTAGCTTTTTCAACGATCTGGGCAAAAGCCGGCTTGTCGAACACGGCCAAATCAGCCAGGACCTTGCGGTCGATTTCGATAGCAGCTTTTTTCAGACCATTCATGAACCGGCTGTAGGTCAGACCAGATTGACGCGCAGCGGCGTTAATCCGGGTAATCCACAATTGACGGAACTGACGCTTTTTTTGACGACGGTCACGATATGCATATTGACCCGCCTTCATAACCGCCTGTTTGGCGATACGATAGACGTTCTTACGACGGCCACGATACCCCTTGGCCAGGTCGAGAATCTTTTTATGACGAGCGCGAGCGGTTACACCGCGTTTAACACGAGGCATCTTTCAACTCCTTAAGCGTAGGGCAGCATTGCGCGAACAGAAGGCATATTGGTGGCATCTACCATGGTAGTGCCGCGCAATTGGCGCTTATTCTTGGTGGTTTTCTTGGTCAGAATGTGACGTTTGAAAGCCATCGAACGCTTTACACCGCCGCCGCCCAAAACGTTGAGCCGCTTTTTGGCGCCCGACTTGGTCTTCATTTTCGGCATGGAAAAAACTCCTGCGAATATTATATAAATCTGGCGCAGGGTGGCCCTTTCAGGCACTTAAAACCGCTACGCCGCGCTTTTTTTATGCAGCATGTTGCCATGCCACAAATTAGCACGGCGGTTTTCACCGCCGCGCCTAACCAATGATTATACCCGAATTATTTCTTTTTCGGGGAAATCATCATGACCATCTGACGACCTTCAAGACGGGGGAACTGCTCGATCACCCCAACTTCAGCCAGATCAGCTTCAACACGCTTGAGCAGAGCCAGACCGATTTCTTGGTGAGCCATTTCGCGACCACGGAAGCGCAAAGTGATCTTGGCCTTGTCACCTTCGTTCAGGAAACGAATCAGATTACGCAGCTTGACTGCATAATCGCCATCATCAGTACCTGGACGAAATTTGATTTCCTTGACCTGGATCTGTTTTTGCTTTTGCTTGGCTTCATGACGCTTTTTCGACTGTTCATACTTGAACTTGCCGTAGTCCATCAGCTTACAAACCGGAGGCTGGGCAGTTGGCGATATCTCAACCAGATCGATATCGTTTTCCTCGGCCATTGTCATTGCCTCACGCAATCCCACGATGCCGAGCGCTTCGCCTTCGACACCCACCAGACGAACCTCACGGGCAATAATCTCACCGTTGATTCGTGCTTCTCGTTCCTGAGCTATGTCCAATCTCCTTAATTAATTCATCGAGCCTGCAGCGCCATTCACTCTACCGGCAACTCCGAGCGCAAGCGCGCCAGAAAATCGTCGAGTGACATCTGCCCCAGGTCTTCACCCCGAGCGCGCACTGCAACCAGACCACCTGCTTTTTCCTTGTCGCCAACAATAATCTGATATGGCAACTTTTGCAGACTGTGTTCGCGGATTTTATAGCTGATCTTTTCGTTTCTCAAGTCAAGATCAACCCGGAAGCCTTGTTTGCGCAAGGATTCGGCAACCAAAGTCGCATAATCCGCCTGCGATTCGGTAATTGCCATTACTACCATTTGCACCGGAGCCAGCCACAATGGGAATGCACCACCATGGTTTTCTATCAGAATCCCGATAAAGCGTTCAAGTGACCCGAGGATAGCACGATGCAGCATCACCGGGCGCTTGCGCGTATTGTCTTCTGCCACATATTCGGCATCCAGACGCTCAGGTAACACCAAATCGAGCTGCAGCGTACCACACTGCCAGGATCGACCAAGCGCATCCTTGATATGATATTCGATCTTTGGCCCATAAAAGGCCCCTTCACCCGGCAACTCTTCCCAGGTCGCACCACAGGCAGCCAGCGCTTTACGCAAACCATCTTCGGCCGCATCCCAGGTTGCATCCGTACCCGCCCGCTTGTCTGGGCGCAGGGACAATTTAATTTCCACGTCCTCAAAGCCGAAATGCTGATACACCCGCATCGTCAGTTCGTTAAACGCCTGGGCTTCCGAGTTAATCTGTTCTTCCGTGCAAAAGATGTGCGCATCGTCTTGCACAAAGCCACGCACCCGCATAATGCCATGCAATGCACCGGTTGGTTCATTGCGATGACATGCGCCAAATTCGGCATAACGCAGCGGCAAGTCGCGATACGAGCGTAGGCCTTGGTTAAAGATCTGTACGTGTCCAGGGCAGTTCATCGGTTTCACTGCATAATCGCGTTTTTCCGACTCGGTGGTGAACATATTCTCGCGATAGTTCTCCCAGTGCCCCGATTTTTCCCACAATACGCGGTCCATCATCATCGGCGTACGCACTTCGCGGTAACCGGCCCGGTCCAGGGTACGACGCATGTATTGCTCAATGTTCTGCCACAAGGTCCAGCCCTTGGGGTGCCAGAACACCATGCCCGGTGCCTCATCTTGCAGGTGAAACAGATCCAACTGCTTACCCAGCTTGCGATGGTCACGCTTCTCTGCTTCTTCCAATAGATGCAGATGCTGCTCCAGGTCTTCTTTCTTGGCCCAGGCCGTGCCATAGATCCGCTGCAACATCTCGTTCTTGGAGTCGCCGCGCCAGTAGGCGCCAGCCAGCTTCATCAGCTTGAACACCTTCAGTTTGCCGGTAGACGGCACGTGAGGGCCACGGCACAAATCGGTAAATTCACCCTCGCGGTATAGCGACACCACTTCACCCTGCGGAATCGACTCGATAATTTCAGCCTTATAGGCTTCACCGATCGATTTGAAGTAAGCCACGGCTTCATCACGCGGCAAGGTATAGCGCTCAACCGGGATATCCCGCTTTGCCAACTCAACCATCTTCTTTTCAATGGTGATCAAGTCTTCTGGGGTAAACGGCCGCTTGTAGCTGAAATCATAGTAGAAACCGTTTTCAATCGCTGGCCCAATCGTGACCTGCGCATCAGGAAACAATGACTTGACCGCATACGCCAGCAAGTGGGCGGTCGAGTGCCGGATAATATCCAGTCCGTCGGCATCGCGATCGGTCACAATCGCTAGGTCCACATTGTGATCTAGCAGCGTCGAGGTATCCACCAGTTGACCATCCACGCGACCGGCAAGCGCAGCACGCGCGAGTCCAGCACCAATGGAGGCCGCAACGTCATGCACCGTTACCGGCTTATCGAAAGAACGGATCGAACCGTCAGGCAAGCGAATGTCAGGCATATCAACTCCAAGTCTAGTTTTTAACCTATACAGCCCGTTACATGCCGCAGGTAAAAAAAAAGTGCGGCTCTCGAGCCGCACTTCTGATTTTCATGGAACGCCGAGTGGCTCGACTAGATCGAGAAACCGGTCGTGGTAGTTCGTGCTGCCAACATAATCAGGCGCTCCATGTGAATTCTTTTACTGGTAGGCACGATTGGATTCGAACCAACGACCCCCACCATGTCAAGGTGGTGCTCTAACCAACTGAGCTACGTGCCTAACGCGAGGGGGACATACTATCGAACCCTCTAGCGAAAAGCAAGCCAGGGGGCGTATTTCAGAGCCAAGATACTGAGGCTACTCTTAGGCTTTATAACTATTATACCCAAGATCAGAAAACCAGGCTTCTTTCAGTGCTCTGGGCCTCAATTTAAATTCGAAGCAGCCGCCAGACTGGGGGTACGATCCGCCCCCTCCCCCGGCCAGTTGTCGCAGATAACACGCAATCCACGGTCATCGGTTATACTGACGCCCTCTATTAGCCCTGCTGTTTGATCCGATAGCGAGACCATGCTCAAGTTTACCGTTCACAAAACTTCTGGCGGCGCGCGCCGCGGCACGCTGGAACTGAATCACGGCACCGTTGAGACCCCGGTGTTCCAACCAGTGGGAACCTATGGTTCCGTCAAGGCGATGAGCCCACTGGAGCTTAACGAAATTGGCGCCCAGATCATTCTGGGCAACACCTTTCACCTGTGGCTGCGCCCAGGTTTGGAGGTGATTGAACAATTTGGCGGCCTGCATAAGTTTATTGGCTGGGACAAGCCAATCCTCACCGACTCTGGTGGTTTTCAGGTGTTTAGCCTAGGCGAATTGCGCAAGCTCACCGAAGAAGGCTGTGCATTTCAGAGCCCGGTGAATGGCGACCGTTGCTTTCTGTCTCCCGAAGTGTCGATGCAGATCCAGCGTGTACTGAACTCAGACATCGCGATGATTTTTGACGAGTGCACCCCGTTTCCGGCAGATTACAACACCGCCGCCGCCTCTATGCGCATGAGCCTGCGCTGGGCTGAGCGTTCACGCCGCGCTTTTGACGATTTAAACAACCCAAATGCCTTGTTTGGTATTGTGCAAGGCTCGATGTATAACGACCTGCGCGCTGAGTCTTTGTCTGAACTGATGAACATTGGTTTTGACGGCATTGCGATTGGTGGGCTGTCGGTTGGCGAACCTAAAGAAGAAATGCAGCGCATGTTGCAAGTCATGCAACCCATGCTGCCCGTTGACAAGCCTCATTATCTGATGGGTGTCGGCACCCCAGAAGATTTAGTTTATGGCGTTGCCCATGGGATCGACATGTTCGATTGTGTCATGCCAACGCGCAATGCGCGCAATGGCTGGCTATTTACCCAATGGGGCGACATCAAGATTAAAAATGCGCGTCACAAAACCGATATGCGTCCGCTGGATGAAACTTGCTCGTGCTATACCTGCCAAAACTTCAGCCGCGCCTACCTGAACCATTTGCACCGTGTAGGCGAAATTTTGGGGGCGCGGCTCAACACCATTCACAACTTGCATTATTATCAGCAGTTGATGCGTGAAATCCGCGCCGCAATTGAAGCGGATCGGTTTGAAGATTTTCGTACTGAATTTGCCGTGCGCCGTGCACGCGGCACCACCTGACAAACCGCACCATTGAGGCCATCCGTTCTGTCGCGGTTGGAAAAGCCGCGCGCCGTGGCTACAATGACCGGCTTGAGAAGCACTCGTTTACTTTAAATTAGGAGTCACACGATGTCCCTGTTCTCCCCTGCTAATGCTGCCACCGGTGCCGCTGGCGGATTCGATATCGCCAGCTTCCTGCCGATGATCGTGATTTTCGCGCTGTTCTGGTTCCTGTTGGTTCGACCGCAGCAAAAGCGTGCCAAGCAAGTTAAACTGATGCTGGCTGCGCTATCCAAGGGAGATGAAGTCATCACCCAGGGCGGGTTGATGGGCCGCGTTACCAAGCTGAACGAACAAGTTGTCAGTCTGGAAATCGCCGACGGCGTGGAAATCCAGATGCAACGCGCGGCCATCACCGGCAAGCTGGACAAAGGTACGATCAAGTCCCTGTAATCGGGCCCACGGCCCCGCCTGTGGCTCAAAGCCCGGGCAGGGTCTTGTTTTCATCTTCCGCTGAACCACTCTAATGAATCGCTATCCACTCTGGAAGTACATCGTTATCGCGGTAGCACTCGTCCTGGCGACGATTTACACGCTGCCCAATTTTTACGGTGAAACGCCGGCTGTTCAGGTTTCCAGCACGCGTGAATCCATCCCGGTCGATACCGCAGTGATGGGCCGTGTTGAAGGTGCGCTGAAAGCACAGGGAATCACGCCAGACGGCATGTTTCTTGATAACAACAGCCTGAAAGTCCGTTTCCACGACCCCGATACCCAGGTCAAGGGACGTGACGCCATTGAACGCACACTGGGTGAAACCTATACCATCGCGCTGAACTTGCTACCCGCTTCGCCGGACTGGATGAGCAAGCTCAAAGCCTACCCAATGTTTCTCGGCCTGGATCTGCGCGGCGGGGTGCATTTTCTGTTGCAAGTTGACATGAAAGCCGCCATCGACAAAACCATGGACCGCTACTCGGGCGATATCCGGCGCGAACTGAAGAAAAAAGACGTGCGCTACGGTAGTGTCAAGCGCATGGGCAATACGCTCGAAGTTCAATTGCGTGACGCAGACACCTTGAAACTGGCGTCGGATGCAATTGCACGCGCCTTGCCGACCATGAGCCAGAACAGCGATAGCGCTAACTTCTTGCTGAAACTGACTCTGGCACCGGAAGAAATCACCCGAATTCAAAGCGATGCGGTCAAGCAGAACATCACCACCCTGCATAACCGGGTTAACGAACTTGGGGTCGCTGAACCAATCATCCAGCAATCGGGAATTGACCGGATTGTCGTTGAGCTTCCTGGTGTACAAGACACCGCCAAGGCAAAGGATATTCTGGGTCGTACCGACACCCTGCAAGTACGCATGGTAGAAGACGATGCAGCCAAGCTTAGCGCAGCAATAGCCGGCAATGTTCCGTTTGGCTATGACCTGATGAGCGAAACGGGTGCCAATGGCGAACAGCAGCCATTGCTGGTCAAGAAAGACGTAGAACTGACCGGTGACAACATTAACGACGCGCAACCGGGTTTTGATGAAAACAATGCGCCAGCGGTCAATATCAATCTTGATTCGGTGGGTGCTGAAATCTTCCGTCAGGTAACCGCAGAAAACATCGGCAAGCGCATGGCGATGATTCTGGTTGAAAAAGGCCGTTCAGAAGTGGTCACCGCTCCGGTGATTCGTACCGAAATCGGCGCAGGCCGGGTACAGATCTCTGGCAGCATGGATCAGGCTCAAGCACGCGATGTATCGTTGTTGCTGCGCGCGGGTTCGCTGGCTGCACCAATGACCATCGTTGAAGAACGTACCATTGGGCCAAGCCTGGGTAAGGAAAACATTGCCAAGGGCTTCCACTCAACCCTGTGGGGCTTTGCGCTGATCACGGTGTTCATGATGGTTTACTACCGGGCGTTCGGGGTGATCTCAGCGATTTCGCTCGCGGTCAACCTGTTCATGTTGGTAGCGCTATTGTCGATGATTCAGGCCACGCTCACCCTACCAGGGATTGCGGCGATTGCCTTGTCACTGGGGATGGCGATTGACTCTAATGTGCTGATCAACGAGCGGGTGCGTGAAGAATTGCACAACGGCATGCCACCGCATTCGGCGATTCAGGCAGGGTATGATCATGCCTGGGCAACGATTCTTGACTCCAACATCACCACCTTGATTGCCGGTCTGGCCCTGCTGATTTTTGGCTCAGGTCCGGTACGTGGCTTTGCCGTGGTGCACTGCTTGGGGATTATGACATCGATGTTCTCCGCCGTTTTTGTGTCACGCGGCGTGGTCAATCTGTGGTACGGGCGTCGTCGCCGTCTCACTTCGGTTTCGGTTTAAGGGCCAGTCATGGAATTCTTCAGAATTAAACGGAACATCCCGTTCATGAGCTACGGCCGGCTCACCACCGCAATCTCGCTGGTGACCTTCATTGTGGCCATATTCTTCCTTGCCCACCGCGGGCTGAACTTCAGCGTGGAGTTCACCGGCGGCACGGTCATGGAAGTGCAATACAAAAACGCAGTCGACCTGAATGATGTGCGTACCCGCGTGGACAAGCTCAAGCTGGGCGACTTCACTATTCAGAACCTGGGTACCTCGCACGACGTGATGATTCGTCTGCCGAACTTGCACAACAAGTCGTCGGCACAACTGTCCAACGAAGTACTGGGGGCACTTAAGGCTGGAGGTCAGCAGGTCGACGTGCGCAAGGTCGACTTTGTCGGGCCACAGGTGGGGGATGAGCTGGTACAGCATGGTTTGACCGCGGTCTCCATCGTCTGCCTGGGCATCATGATCTACCTGGCAATCCGCTTTGAGTGGCGTTTTGCAATATCGGCGATTATTGCCAACATGCACGACGTGGTGATCATCCTGGGGTGCTTTGCCTTCTTCCGCTGGGAGTTTTCGCTCACGGTACTGGCCGGGGTGCTGGCCGTGTTGGGCTATTCAGTCAACGAATCAGTAGTGGTATTTGACCGGATTCGAGAAAACTTCCGTAAAGCCGCGATGCGCAACCATCCGGTAGCCGAAATCATTGACAATGCGATTACTTCGACCATGAGCCGTACCATTATTACCCACTGCTCAACCGAAGCCATGGTGCTGTCCATGTTGATATTTGGTGGCCCGGCCTTGCACGGTTTTGCCACTGCACTGACCATCGGCATTCTGTTCGGGATTTATTCATCCGTGCTGGTTGCCAGCCCAATCGTGCTATGGCTTGGCGTCTCGCGTGAAAATATGATTAAACCGCCGAAGCAAAAACAGGAAGCAGTGGTCTGATCCTGCGTCATCTCTACACTGGCCGGTACCTACCGGCCAGTGTCTTCTAGACTGTTACCTCCTCTTCATTTAAAACCAAGGCCGCCATGCATACCCTGACTTTTCTGATCGACTTCGTGCTACATATCGATCAGTACCTACCGCCTTTGATCGCAGCCTATGGCCCATGGATTTATCTGATCCTGTTTGCGATTGTGTTTAGTGAAACCGGCCTGGTCGTCACCCCATTCTTACCTGGAGACTCGCTATTATTTGTCGCGGGTACGCTGGCGGCCACCGGACAGATGAGTATCATCAGCCTAATGGGTATCTTGATGGCAGCCGCCATCTTGGGCAACTTGACCAACTACCTGATCGGCTACTTCTTCGGGTTACGCTTATTTGCCAACCCCGACTCAAAAATTTTCCGCCGTGCCTATCTGGATCGCACCCATGCCTTCTATGAAAAACATGGTGGCAAGACCCTGATCTTCGCGCGCTTCATGCCGATTGTGCGCACCTTTGCGCCATTTGTTGCCGGCATTGGCAAGATGACCTTGTTACGCTTCATGATTTTCAATGTAATCGGCAGCGCCTTATGGGTATTATTGTTCTGCCTTGCAGGCTATTTGTTTGGCAACATCCCAGTCATTCGCCGTAACTTAGAAGTGTTGATCCTCGGGATCATCGTGCTGTCGTTTCTACCCGGCATAATTGGCTACTGGCGCCACCGCGCAGGACGTACAAAATGAATCCAATTCAGCGACTGCCCGACCATCTGGTCAATCAAATCGCCGCGGGTGAGGTGGTTGAACGTCCGGCATCCGCGCTGAAAGAAATGTTAGAAAACAGTCTGGATGCCGGAGCCGACAACATTACCGTCGATCTGGCACAGGGTGGCATCAAATTAATTCGGGTCACCGACAACGGGTCAGGCATTGCAGCCGAACAGCTGTCGCTGGCCTTAGACCGGCATGCAACCAGCAAAATCACCTCACTGGAAGACCTGGAACAGGTCTCCACCCTGGGTTTTCGCGGAGAAGGGTTAGCGAGTATTGCCTCCGTGTCACGTCTGACACTGGTCAGCAGAGAGCACGGTGCGGCACACGCCCACCAGGTGGTCGCGATTGACGGTCGACTACATCCAGTAGAGCCGGCCGCGCACGCACCCGGAACCAGCGTAGAAGTCGTCGATCTCTACTTCAATACCCCGGCACGGCGCAAATTCCTCAAATCAGAGAACACCGAATACGCCCACTGCTGCGCAGTCTTTGAACGCATTGCGCTCGCCGCTCCACAGGTTGAATTCTTACTGCGCCACAACGGAAAAGTGGTATGGCGCCTGCCACAACAGACTGCAACAGAGCGGGTTGGCGCGTTATTGGGTCAAGATTTTCTGGATGCAGCCTTGCCGCTGGACCACAGTGCCGGCCCCCTGACCTTGCGCGGCTATGTCACCAACCCGACTTATTCCAAATCGAGTCGCGATGCGCAGTATTTTTATGTCAATGGCCGCTTCGTGCGCGAAAAAACCGCACAGCACGCGTTGCGCCAAGCCTACCGAGATGTATTGCATCACGAGCGCCATCCGGCCTATGTGCTGTTTCTAACCTTGGATGCCAGCGGGGTGGACGTCAACGTACATCCGACCAAGATTGAAGTGCGCTTCAGAGAATCACAGGCGATTCACCAGTTTCTGTTTCACAGTATCAATAAAGCGCTATCGGGTAGTGCAGGAAACAGCGTGCCCGCGCAAGACACGGCCCAGACCGGCGTCGCGCCAGAACTATTACCGCCGTCATCCGGCCCAGTCGTGCATGTCTCCCCTACCCGGCCACAGCACTACACCCAACAGCCGATAGCGCTGCATGTCACAGCAGACGCCAGTAGCCTGTATCAAAAAATGTTTACCGGGGTACGTGAACAAGAACGCGCCTACGTCGCGCCAACGACCGATACAGCGGCAACCCAGAGCACCGCACTGCCACCTGCCAGCGAGGGCATCCCGCCACTGGGCTTTGCACTGGCGCAACTGCACGGGGTTTACATCCTGGCGCAAGCTGAAGACGGCTTGATCGTAGTTGACATGCACGCGGCACATGAACGGATTGTTTACGAACACTTGAAGAACGCGCTTGATCACGACGGCATCCCGATGCAACCGCTGCTGCTGCCGGTATCGTTTGCCGCGGGCCCACAAGAAGTCGCGGCGATTGAAGATCATGGAGAACAACTTGAGCGCCTGGGATTAGCCCTTGCCACTCTGTCGCCAACCCAGATCGCAGTGCGCGGCGTACCGCAGTGGCTCAAAGATGGCAATCCGGTGGACCTGGCACGCGCAGTACTCGACGATATCCGCCAGTTTGGCATGACGCGGGTGCTCACCGAGCGCCGCAACCAATTATTAGCCACCATGGCCTGCCATGGCGCGGTGCGCGCCAACCGCCAACTCACGCTATCCGAAATGAACGCACTGCTGCGCGACATGGAAGCCACCGAACGCTCAGGCCAGTGTAATCATGGCCGCCCGACCTGGTCGCACATGACGATGAAACAGCTGGATGAGTTATTCATGCGAGGGCAATAAGCGCATGCAAAACCCAGATTCGGTGATTTTTCTGATGGGCCCCACCGCCAGCGGTAAAACCGCCTTGGCGTTAGCGCTGGCGCAGCAGTTTCCGCTAGAAATCATCAGCGTTGACTCAGCCCTGGTCTACCGTGAGATGGACATAGGCAGCGCCAAGCCCAGTCAAGCAGAGCTTGCCAGTTGCCCACACCATTTGATCGATATTATCAGTCCGTTGGAAAGCTACTCGGCGGCGCAATTCTGCCAAGACGCAGAACGGCTGATTCAGCAGATTCATCAGCGTGGCCGGATCCCGCTACTGGTCGGCGGTACCATGCTGTACGTCAAAGCCCTGTTGGAAGGATTATCTGATTTACCACAGGCGGATACGGCGCTACGCGCCGCACTAGACTTACAAGCTGCGGAACAGGGCTGGCCCGCCATGCACGCTCAACTGGCAAAGCTGGATCCGACCACCGCCGCCCGACTAAAACCTGGAGACGCACAACGGATTCAACGCGCACTTGAAGTCTGCCTGCTCTCGGGCCAGCCCATGTCGCAACTCATGACGGCAGAACGTGGCCGCAAAAGTAGCTGGCGTTCATTGAATCTAGCTTTGGTACCCGCCGAACGGCAATGGTTACACCAGCGAATTGCCCAACGCTTTAACAGCATGCTGGACAGCGGTTTTCTGGATGAAGTCACCCGCTTGCGTCAGCGCTACCCGGCCCTGACACCAGAACTGCCATCAATGCGCTGTGTTGGCTACCGCCAAGCCTGGGCCTATCTGGATGGCGAATACGATCTGCAGAGTCTAGTCGACAAAGGGGTTGCCGCCACACGGCAACTGGCAAAACGGCAACTTACGTGGATTCGTTCTCTCGATCTGATTGCACTGAATGCACAGGCCCCCGAGATTCAAAACCAAGTCTCAGTCGCCTGTGCCGCCTTCATCGCGGGTCAGCCACTCCCTGACAATTTGGCCTATTGCAGCACTTTCTGACGCCTGCCAATAAGATCAATAGCGATGGCCTGGTGCATCAACTAGGGTGGAATACGTCCATGCATTCTTTATGGATCAAGCCCGGCACCAGAACAGGAGTCAACGCCAATGTCCTATACCCCACTGCTAGTCATCAGCCTACTGCCTGGCATGCTGTTTTCTGCCAATCAGCCCCCGTTCTGCCCGCCAGTCAATATCTCCACACAGCTGCAGCGCCCAAGCCCAACCATCCCAGAACAGCAACGGAAGATGGCGATGGGCAGCTACCCACACTGCTCCATCTACCCATCAGCCAGCTTACATTGCTTCAAAGATGATTCCCCGACCTTGCCAGTAGCCCATAGCCGCAAAACATTAACCACTAACGGGATGCGATCAGTTTAATTTCAACTTTCCACTCTGGCTTGGCCAGCTTAGCCTCAACCGTGGCACGCGACGGGGCTTGACCTGCGGGAATCCAAGCATCCCAGGCCAGATTCATTGCATCATAATCGGCCAAATCGGCCAGAAAAATGGTTGCATCCACAATCTTGCTCTTGTCGCTGCCCAAGTCGGCTAACAGTTTGTCGATCTGCGCCAGCACGTCCGCAGTCTGCTCGGTCGCACCGGCAGAGGCGTTCTGCGCTACCTGCCCCGCCAGAAAGATCAAACCTTGCGCCACAACCGCTTCAGACAGACGATCCCCCGGCAAATGTCGATAAATGGTCACACCACACTCCTAAGAGAATTGAATATTGAGCTTGATTTTAGCGGCAAAAAACCATTCAAGCACATCAAAGCGCGCCATCCAGATCGTTAATCAAGTCCTGAGTCCCCTCAATCCCCACAGACAAGCGCAACAAATTATCCGTCAAGCCAAGCGCCTGACGGCGTTCCACCGGCACAGCGGCATGGGTCATAGAACTCGGTTGGCAGACCAGACTTTCTACCCCCCCCAGGCTTTCAGCCAGGGTAAACAACTTCAACGGCGTCAGGAAACGGCGCACCTCGGCGTCACCGCCCTTGAGATAAAACGACACCACCCCGCCAAAACCGTTCATCTGCCGTTGCGCCAGAGCGTGCTGAGGATGACTTTCCAACCCAGGATACAGCACCCGCTCAACCGCTGGATGCGTCTCCAGCCAGCGCGCAATCGCCAACGCATTGCTATTGTGGCGCTCCATTCGCAACGCTAAGGTGCGCAGGCCTCGTGTAACTAAAAAGCTGGGAAACGGATCCAACACCGCACCAATCGCGTTATGCAAAAACGCCAGTTTCTCAGCTAACTCTGCACGTTCCTGGCCAACCACCACCACCCCAGCCACCACATCCGAGTGACCATTCAGATATTTGGTTGCCGAATGCAAGGAAATATCAAAACCAAAGGCCAACGGCCGTTGCACCACAGGCGACGCAAACGTGTTATCCGCCACAGCTAACAGCCCATGACGCTTAGAAACCGCCGCCACCGCAGCTAGATCCACCAACTGATTGAGCGGGTTCGACGGCGTCTCAACCCAGATCATCTTGGTTTCTGGCCGAATCGCGGCTTCTAGCGCCGCCACATCGTCCGCCGCGACATAGCTGACCGACAGATTCGCGCTAACGCTGCGTACCCGCTCAAACAAGCGATAGGTGCCACCATACAGATCGTTCACCGCAACAATATGGCTACCGGCCGGTAGCAAATCCAACACCGTAGCAATCGCCGCCAAGCCAGAAGGAAAAGCGTAGCCCTGCGCTCCCCCCTCAAGTTCAGCCACCGCACGTTCAAGCGCCTGACGCGTTGGATTCTGCGAACGGGAATATTCGTAACCGGTATGCTCCCCCGGACCATATTGACGATAAGTCGAGGTCGCATAAATCGGCGCAACCACCGCGCCATACGGATCACTAAATGGATCACTCAAGTTGCCAGCGATAATCGATAGGGTGTGAAAATCAGTCATGTTCATCCTTTATATTGCAGTAGCGCCCAGTCCGGCACCACCGCTTATAGCCATGCTGCTATTAAGCCAGAGCGCAGGCATTTTTATAAATACTATTGCCAGCAACAAATATAACAAAAAGGAATAAAGAAACAAATCATAAAAAAATAATTCCTATCAACAAATTCACCAGCATTTGTGATCAATTCAGTCGCTCAGACCCCCTACCGCCCTGAGCTGAACCAAAGACTGCGACGATATCCAGCCGCTTCCTTTGGATACTCGCCACGGCACGAGGATGACGAACAGCAAGATAGGGAGATGCCAGAGAAGGGTCGGCTTATCCCCGCGCTCGCGGGGAACACGTGGAATCTGAAAAGCCGGTTGCCGTACGTTTCGGTTCATCCCCGCGTCCGCGGGGAACACTCATTTTCGCCGCGAAAGTTTTCTAAAGCAGTCGGTTCATCCCCGCGTCTGCGGGGAACACAACCGGTACTGGCGCACCTACATGCCCAAGGGCGGTTCATCCCCGCGTTCGCGGGGAACACTGATGTGTTGCAGATAGTTCATTTGTCACCGCCGGTTCATCCCCGCGTTCGCGGGGAACACGATGCAGCGTGACCCCCACGGGCAGGCGTGCACGGTTCATCCCCGCGTTCGCGGGGAACACGACTATCTTAGAGCCTCCCACACCGGCTGTTACGGTTCATCCCCGCGTTCGCGGGGAACACAAACCACCACCTTGAAAATCCGCAGTTAGCGGCGGTTCATCCCCGCGTTCGCGGGGAACACAAGATTCTTATCCTATTGATGTTACCTTACAACGGTTCATCCCCGCGTTCGCGGGGAACACCTGGCTGGTATCAATCAAAACTGTGTCCCAGTCGGTTCATCCCCGCGTTCGCGGGGAACACATCGTAATGGCTGCTCAGCGCTTGCTAGCGGCCGGTTCATCCCCGCGTTCGCGGGGAACACTATTACACCGAAGGTAATGTTCCAAACACGATCGGTTCATCCCCGCGTTCGCGGGGAACACGCCATGGATCAGGCCAACATCGATCTATATGGCGGTTCATCCCCGCGTTCGCGGGGAACACATAGACGTAAACGTGGTACCGAGGGAAGAAGCCGGTTCATCCCCGCGTTCGCGGGGAACACCCTGACCAGCCTCGCGCACCCTTGCTTGAATCCGGTTCATCCCCGCGTTCGCGGGGAACACTTTATTAGTCATAGCGGGGCTTATTGCGCTCCAGGTTCATCCCCGCGTTCGCGGGGAACACATCACCGTAATAACCTCTAGCAATCGCCCGTACGGTTCATCCCCGCGTTCGCGGGGAACACGAAACCGGGTTACCACTGCATCACCTAATTCTCGGTTCATCCCCGCGTTCGCGGGGAACACTTTGACACCATGGTCTGCGCGATGGCGCATAGCGGTTCATCCCCGCGTTCGCGGGGAACACAAATAATTGATTTAACTTTCCTTGCTTGGATTCGGTTCATCCCCGCGTTCGCGGGGAACACTCGATACGCCCCTGACTGCGCTTTTTGTCAGGCGGTTCATCCCCGCGTTCGCGGGGAACACACGCACCGAATATGTCGGATGTTGCGGATCGGCGGTTCATCCCCGCGTTCGCGGGGAACACAGTCATTCAGGTCTTACACACCCGAAGGCCGTCGGTTCATCCCCGCGTTCGCGGGGAACACGGAACTCAGAGCGGGCAGGACAAACAGCAAGCCGGTTCATCCCCGCGTTCGCGGGGAACACAACATGGTGACGTTGGCGCCATCCTCTCTCTCAGGTTCATCCCCGCGTTCGCGGGGAACACTGTAGATAACAAGTAAATTCCCCTGCGTGTACCGGTTCATCCCCGCGTTCGCGGGGAACACCCGGTGGCATCGAAGACAAGCGCATCCAAGTTCGGTTCATCCCCGCGTTCGCGGGGAACACGTCTCCAAAAATCTCAGCAGCAAGAAGCTGTACGGTTCATCCCCGCGTTCGCGGGGAACACGTACTGGACTAGCACCACTTGGCTCCGACTTGCGGTTCATCCCCGCGTTCGCGGGGAACACGCAGCGTCAAAGGACGATAACTGCGCTAGATCCGGTTCATCCCCGCGTTCGCGGGGAACACACTTAGCGCTCGATATTGCTAGCCGGTATGGCCGGTTCATCCCCGCGTTCGCGGGGAACACCGTAGCAGCATCGATCTGATTAGCCGATAACCCGGTTCATCCCCGCGTTCGCGGGGAACACTTTTGAGGCCGGGGATGACAAATACCCCCATACGGTTCATCCCCGCGTTCGCGGGGAACACGCAAGTTTTACGTACCCGCTAAGTTGTTCCATCGGTTCATCCCCGCGTTCGCGGGGAACACGCGCGCTATGCAAAGAAAAAGATTCAAGATGACGGTTCATCCCCGCGTTCGCGGGGAACACTGTCTAGGCTACTCCGGCGAAAAGACACGCGACGGTTCATCCCCGCGTTCGCGGGGAACACGTTCTGATACTCTGCTTCGGCATCAGTGCCGCCGGTTCATCCCCGCGTTCGCGGGGAACACGCCTCATTACCCTGGTTGCGGTCTAAGCTATCCGGTTCATCCCCGCGTTCGCGGGGAACACGCATCCTCGCTATCGCTGGGGCCATTGAGTTCCGGTTCATCCCCGCGTTCGCGGGGAACACCCTGTTGGCCATCATCAAACGGCTATGACCCCCGGTTCATCCCCGCGTTCGCGGGGAACACGCAAAGCGGAAGCAGAAGCATGGCAAACCAAACGGTTCATCCCCGCGTTCGCGGGGAACACACTAAAAATAAGCCTTTGAACCTAAAGGATTATTTAACATCACAAAAAACCACCAACCTAACAGGCTGTTGATAAGTGAGCGATTCAGTTTGTTAAAGAAGCAACTTCACGCGTCATCTGACGCGTCCAAGGGTAAAAAAGAAACTAGTTGTGTGCCATCAAACGCGGCTGGAATACGCCGATTTTTTCCTAAGGTCTGGAACTCAAAACCAGACTCGGTGGCGGCATCCCAGGCAATCACTGCATTTCCCTCTTCTAGACCTTGCTCCACCTGCTGCCATAGATAATCTCGCACACGCCGGTTATAGGTTCCAACATACACACCAGCACGGATTTCTAGCAGCCAAATAGCTAGGCGTCCGCGCAAGCGAGGGGGGGCGTTCTCAAGCACGATGACCAGCATCACCCAAGCTTTCTTCGTTGGGAATCGCAATCTCTACGACTGCGTCCACTTCTGGTTTTTTTAGGCCCCCGGCATCAAGCAGAGCTTCAATATCGGGAATAATGTGCTCCAGTAGTCTGGTCTTACGGAACATATCACGGCATTTGATGCGCACATCGCGTTCAACTGTGCCCCCGCCCTTGGCTGCAATCGAAAAAGCTACGGGAACCACCGTTTCGAATTTGTAAATATCGGCAATGTCGTAAACAAAAGAAAGTGGTTTCCCACTATGGATAAAACCGATCGCCGGAGCATAGCCCGCAGCAAGAATGGCAGCTTCAGCCACGCCATACAGGCAAGAAGTGGCAGCAGATAAACAGCGGTTAGGAATATCCGCCGCATCCCAATCATGATGATCATAATTGCGTGCCTGCCAGTTGACGCCATATTGCTTTGCCAACTGCTGGTAAAGCGCTCTCACCCGCGCCCCTTCAATGCCACGCAATTGCTCTACACTGCGCCGCTGTGGTGGCTCGTCGCCAAAACGGCGGCGATACATTTCGCGCACCACCTTAAGTCGGGCATCTTCATCCAAAGCCAGCCGCGCCTGGTACAGCAGCCGGTCAGCACGCGCGCCACCAGGCTGTCCGGCTGAATAGAGACGAACCCCTGCCTCGCCCACCCATACCAGCAGCGTGCCAACTTGGGCGGCTAAGCGACAGGCGGCATGAGAGACCCGCACCCCCGGCTCCAGCATCAGACAGGCAACACCACCCACAGGGATATGCGTGCGTACGCCGGTTACATCAACCGAGACAAAGGCACCATCCAACACATCCAGTTGACAGCGCTCAACATAAAGCACCGACAGCCGCTCTTTGAGTGGTAAGGGTTTAAGTGCAGGTAGCATCAGATTAGCTTTCGCACCATCAGTAAACCACAGCCAAATCCGCGTGCACGACCGACACCGGTCTGAAGCGCCTGCAACAATTTCTCGGGCTGAGTGACGGTTGCTACCCCCTGATAATCCACTTCAGAAAAACGAATCTCTCGCCCATGGTGTTGCAGCAATTGCTGGCGATCTGCCATCACTTCCAGCCCAGTGATTTCCAGGCCAAATCCTGGTGAACGCGTAGTCAACCAATCGATGGCAGCTTGCTGCATTTTGCCGGCAAGTTGAGCAGGCGCAAGCGTGTCACGCAATCGGTATTTAACGCTCATCATCACGTCATCACGCGCCGAATGTTTGTCTCGCCCCTGGGCACGCGCCACGGTCGGGTTAGCGCGTAGGGTGAAGGCGAGGTGTTCGCCCAAGGACAATTGAGGGGCAAAGGACTTGCTTTCAATCAGTAAACCCGCAACAGGCTGAGGCGCGCGCTGTGAGACCACAAAATACTGCGGCAAGCCCTGCTCGCCCGGATCAACCCGAAACACAAAATCACGCGCGGCACCGTCAGCGGCAAAGGCCCGCCATAATAAGGCATGGTGCAAGTAGGTATCACCATTAACCAGCCGATTGACTTCGTCATGCGCCAGGCCTGAAAGATTGACCCGGATACGAGAAAACCAGCTCATGCTTCACCTCCAGCCAAGAACACATATTCATCACGCGGCGCAAACTGCCAGCGATCACGTGAGATAGGCTGATCAAGACGTGATAGCCGATAGCTGGCAGGCATACCCGCCGCGCTGTTTAGCGCAGCATCCCAGTAATAACGTGGAGCAGAACGATCCAGCGGTATACGGTAGCGCTGTCGCCGGTCCTCTATCAGGACCGATTCTTGGCTCCAATGATCTAATGCAGCTTTCAAGCTATCCGCCGCCAGCAGCTCTGGCATCAGAGGCATGGCCAACGGGCAAGATTTTCTGCCAAGGCATAGCACAAAATGCGGATATTCGATGGCATGCGCCAGTTGTTGCAAGTCATAAGGGGCATTGGGCTGTTGTGTCACGGCCACCACGCTCAGACTATCGCAGCGATATTCGCGACTACTGAGCAAGGTGGTGAGATCTGCCCGTTGTATCTCTTCTCGGCGCGTGCGATAGCTTACTTTGGCACTGGGTTGTGGTTTATGCACCTGTTGCACGGTGTGGTAGTCACGCAGCAGACTGCCGCCACTGACTTGCTTCACCCCAAAATGATAGCCCGCGGCTAAGGCGTTTTGACCCGACCTGTCGTCGCGTCGAATACCAAGCGCAGCCCCCAACAAGCCCAAGAGCGCCGAGCGGGAGGGATAGCTGCTGCTTGGCCGCAACTCACCCACCGCCACCTCGCCCCAGCTGGCCATCGCGCCATACAGACGAAACACCAGATAGTTTTGCATACTCACCCCTCAAACCCACCGCCGTCAGCGGCAAAGTCAAGCAGTTGCGACAGCGTCCCCTGGCCTTTCAGTACATCAAACTGTGCTTGGCTTGCAGCGCAAGCGCCATACACGGCATTCATGTTATCGCGCAAGGTTTCAAGTTTGCTGACTGCCTCTTGCGCCATGTCTTGCCCCTTAACAGGTTGAACAAAGGCCAGCGATAAACTACGCGGTTGACGCATTCCTTTTTCAGCTAGCGCATAGTAGGCATAGGCCCGGCTGGCAAAACTGTTCTGCTTGCCACTGGGAGCCACCGTCAAGGCTGACTCGATCAAGGCTTTAATGGCACGCTCAGCCAGCGCCTCATCACCGCCAAGATTGCGCAGTAATAAATCACGGTCGATACACAGGTATTGGTAAAACACCGCCGCGGCAAAACCGGCATCGCCAACGTGAGCCGCTCCACTATCACCTTGATTCAGATCGTCAACTGCAGTAAAGAAATCATCTTCAATCGCACTGGCATGCACGCCAATTGCGTGTGCCACCTGCACGGCAGCCTCTTCGTTGAACTGAATTTTAGAGGCCAGCATGCGTCCAAACATGGCAATATCCACTGCATGCACATGCTCCAGCAAACCGTCTAATTCATCCTGTTCCGGTGCGCGTTGCTCGGCAATCAGAAGGTCAATCAACGTATTCAATTTTTGACATTCGCTTGGCGCCACATGTACTAACTGCGCAATATCCAAAGAATCTTTTTCACGCTTGCCATAGACTTCGGCAATTTTTTCGGCCCAGCTGCGCGCGGTTTTTTCTGCAATCCCACCGGCAAGCAGCCGGTCAAAGGCATCGCGACACAAGCGTTTTGTGCGCGTACCAATATGCCCTGCCAACGCTTGCTGAAACACGGCCGAAGTACGCCAAGCACGCTTCAGGCTCTGCGAGGACACCCGTAACCGATCGACACCACCCAATTTGGCAGTTTTTGGCCGCCCCAAGTCATCACGATTAAGATTCGACGGAGGGAAAGACACCAGCAGATGCAACTGAATAAAACGGGTCATGCGGTTTCTCCTTGGCAATCTTGATTTAAATTATCAGGGGACGGGGCCAACTTATTCAGCCGGCGATAATAGTCATTCGCCCAGCGTGCCCGGATGACAAAACGGGCTGGGACGGTATGGTGCAGGCGATGTTCGGCCACCCAGGCCAGCAGCTCTTCAGCCAGCACCACAATATCGAGTGGCCGATTGAGTTGCTGTAACACACGCCGCATGGACAGGAACAATTCATCTTCGCTTTGACAGCGTTGAATCTGTTCAAAACGGAGCATCGATACCATCGGGCGGTCATTGTGGCTTTGTCCTGCATGAAAAGCCCAGCTCTGTCCATCCTGAGTGACGTCTCGCACCATCGGTAACAAACCCGCCAACAACACAAACACGCTCGAATCGGTTTGCTGCCATGAATATCGAGTCTGCTGTGCCAGTTTTGCCGCCAACTGCACAAAAGCAGAATGAAGCGGCACGCTGGCAAACGACTGAGCCCGACACAGTTCAGCACGATCTTTGCGTCCCACATTGAATCCTGAATAAGGGGTATCGGTGGTCGGATTTAAGGCGTGCCACCAATGAAGCAGGGTTTCAGCCTGCAGCTCGCTCAGGTAATACAGTTTCATGCCTCAGCTCCTTTTACTGCATCCAGTTCAGCACTCAGCCACGGCCACATTGTTTTAAAGGGCTGACTGTGACGCAATTTCTTCTCCAGTCCAGCACGCTGAATAATCACCTGCTGCATGCCTTTGGCTCCGGTCGTTTCTAACATGGCGCTCGCGGTGTACTCATCAAATAGAGCCAAAGTCAGATTGGTACACAGCATCAGCCATGGCCGTAATACTGGCGCTCTAGAGGCAGGCAGAAAGTCCTTCAACACCACGGCCTGCGCCAAGGCCTGATAAAAGCCAGTCTCACTTTGCTGCCAAAATCGCTGGGCTACCGCCGGTTCACTGGCTGAACTCCCCCAAGCCTCGCGTACGGCAATGTTAAGTAGAGTGCTGCAGCTTTCTGCTATGTGTAAAAAGTCTTCCACCATCAGGCGAAAATCTGCCTGTTGTTCCAGCGGCAGGTCATACAATGGCAGTTGATTGTTGTTCCACGCCATCGCTTTAGCATTGTCCATCTTGTAACCGCAAGCCCACAGGACACACTGGCAGTGCAGGTGTTCAGCAATCGGCCTTTCTCGCTGCGCCAGAAAATATTTGACCACTTGCGCCCGCTTTTGTAGCGCGTCACTTTGGCCCAATACCAAACCCAGCCAATAGCGGTAGCCCACCCCACCCGAGACCCCCTTAAGCGGCAACGGTGGTTTCTCGTTTTTGGCATCATAGTTATAAGGAGAAAGCGGATGGATCCAGGCGCCCTGATAATTGACGCCGCCGTGCCGGGTACGATAATGCGTATAGAGTCGAGAATGTGGCTGGCCACATAGCGCACAGTTGCCTGCCTGTGTACTGCTGGTATCCAGTCGAATCCTCCGAGGCAAGCCCCAGTACACCTGTAAGGGGTGAGCCTCTACGCCACAGTTAGTCGCCCTACCCTCTTCGCTACTCCGGGTTGCCGCCAGCCAAGGCATCACCGTCGCAGGCTCGTCCGGCGGGGCAAAATCCAAAATATTGGTAGGCAATACGTTAATCCATAGTTTTTGCCACAGAGTCATCTGATCCGCACTCACCAAGGTGGTGAGCGGGCCACCGCCACGGACCGAGGTACGAATGCCACGCCCGCCAGCTGGGGCATTGGTCTGCAGCACAAACAAAGCTTGAGCGGTGCAAGCGGGACAGAAGCCCTCTGCGCTGGATGGCTTGTTAAAGAAGCTATTGCTATCAGAACCAGCATCAATCAGCAGATTACGCATCGGCAACAGGTTGGCATTGAGTTCAATCGCTGTCAGCGGGTCCAAATCTTGGGCAAAAGCCGCACCCCCATCATTTTCCAGTGCAAAAGCCGACTCCCAGGGAGCAAAGGCCGCCGTCAACGCTTCAGACGAAGGGGGGATAGCAAACCAGCGACGCCAGGCGTTTTCGTCCGCTGGGGCACAGGCGGTTTGCAACAGTCCAATCAGTAACTGATACAGCCCGGCCCGAAAATCGGGACGGATCGCAATCAGATCTTGTGGAGGAAGCGCACCATGCCCGCCAAGGTCACACGGACGGATCAGCTCGGTGCTACCATCGCTGCGCTGGATAGGTAACCAACGATCCAATAGAAGGTGGAGCACAGCAGTATCCTTTCAGTTTTTAGAATCTAAAGCGATCGTGATGTGCAGGTGTTGTTCACGGAAAACAAATAGCAACAACAACATAAACTGCAGCCATGATGGAAGTGGTAGCCCAACCAACATTATCAATAAATCACTAATTTTAGATTCCATGACATACCTCCAACTGATTACAGACAATCAGAAGTTTAGTCACACGAAAAATAAAAGTAAAGCACTTACGGTGTTTTTTTATAAGCACAAAAAACATCTATTCCAAGTCTATGCTAGAATGCATTCGCTTTACTGTTCCCCTTATAAATGGGGATGAACCACACTTACGGTCATTTTTGATCAGTTCCCCGCGTCAGCGGGGCTTTGCTCTGCGTTGGCAATAATGTCCACACCCCGCTGAGGATGGTACTCCAGCAATCTCAGCTGTTTTTTTCCATCTAGTATCTGTCCGCGCCAACTTGAACCAACCCGCTCCAATGGCAGAATAATTGCCGGTTCATCCAGTAGCGGGGTTTGTTGACGCAGCGTGTTTAGCGCTACGCCAAAACGTTGTTGCCATGCCGGTGCCAAGCCCGATATTTGCCCAGGACGCAAGCGCACGCATGACAGCGGCCAGGCATGGTGGTCTTGCGACCACCACGGAAGCAGGGATTCTCCCTCAACCCGCACGAGGTACAGGTCTACGCTTTCATCCGCCAGGCGTGTCGCCACGCGAACCTCTTCATCCCAATGGCTGTGGCTTTCACGGCTATAACCCAACTCAAACTTCAGTGCATTAAATGCAGCCATGCTAGAACCCATACCATCCTTACCATCGGCCTGATTCTCGCGCTGCTGTAAGCCTTCTGGCAGCTGAGCCTCGGCACCATACACCGCCTCAACCAATTGCCGTACCGACCCAACTTCACCAACGTCTCCCGGCGTCACAATCGCCCCGGCGCGTGATAGCGCCTGCCAACCAAGCCACAGCTGGCCATGATGGGGATAAACATACTGTGCCTTGGGAAAAGTATCGGCATACCAGTTGTGGCCGGGCGCATCATTGGGTGCAGGGGCAAACAGATGCAGCACGGGTGCTCTACGTTGGTCGGTACCAACCGCTTGCTGATAACAACGCCCTGTTGCATCGCGGCGATGACGATGCAGCCGACCCGCACGCTGAATGATCAGATCAATGGGAGCCCAATCGCTCACCATGCAATCAAAATCTAAATCCAGACTTTGCTCAACCACCTGGGTAGCGACCAAGACACGACCTCTTCGTTGTGAGGCATCGCTCTGTGTTCCAAACCGATCCAAGGCCTGTGTCTCAATCTGCAATCGATCTCCCATGGCAAAGCGGCTGTGAAACAACATGGGTGCATCCGGCAGACGTTCAGACAATCGCTGGTATGCTGTCAGTGCGTCACCCACGGTATTGCGCACCCAGCAAACACACTGCCCGGCCTGGGCCGCCTGGACAATGCATTCGATCACAGCTTCTTCGCTATACAGCCATTCGACAGCAATCCGCCGCTGCAACTGTGCGCGAGTCGGTAATGCATAGGTTTCGGTCTGTTGATTAACGTGCGTAGCGAGTGGGTAGTGTTGATTAGGTTCGATAACTTGAGGCGCTAAACCACAACCCTTGCGAAATGCCCGGCAGAGGTCTGCCCGCATCCCAGCGGGTAAGGTTGCAGATAGCAGCAGTACCGAGCCGCCGAGTGAGGCATGAACCGTCAGCAGCGTGCATAGCAAGCGGTGCATATAGGCGTCGTAAGCATGAACCTCGTCCACCACCAACACCTTGGATGCCAAACCGAACAGACGCAGCGATTGATGACGAGCGGGCAACACTGCCAGCAAGGCCTGATCCAGGGTGCCGACCCCCACTTGGGCCAGTAATGTTTTTTTTCGACTATCCGCCAGCCAGGCACTGCATGCCACACTGGCAGCTTCTTCTTGCGGTTGATAGTTGAGTTCTAACTCGGGAGAGGGTAGGACACTGTCGGTAAACGCATCCACCAACTTACGGGCGGAGTGAGCCAACACGAGCGAAGGCTGGGCTGAGGCAACGAACAATTTACGGTAGACCTGACCAACGCGTCGATACATCTGATTGGCGGTCGCCATGCTCGGCAGGGCAAAATAAACACCATCGGCACGGCCGGCACTCATCAGGCGTGCAACCAAAATCAAGGCCGCTTCGGTTTTCCCGGCACCAGTCACATCCTCTAGAATAAACAGCTGTGGCCCAGTAGCAAGAGGCACATCATGGGCAAACTGCTGTAGCGGCGTCGGAGGCTGAAGATAGTCAAACAAGGCGTCAATACCACAATATGAAGCACAGGCCTGTGGCAAGACTCCACTGGCAAGCAATGCCGAGGCCGCTTGTTTTTTCGTCTGGTCCCAATATTTTTCCAGCGGTATCGGCTGTTGCAGATAAGGAAAATTGAAGGCATTCGAGCCAACCCAGTCAGCCAAGACCACCAAGCCCGCTAGGTACCAGCCATGCCGCTGAATAAAATATTCCAGTTGCAGTCGTGGCAACGCCGGAATCGGCGGCAATAACAGATGCGCCATATCATTGGCAAAACTGGCGGCTGCCTCAATATCCTCGGGACAAAACCAGGTTAGTAACCGATTACTAGTGACCTCAGCTAAATCACGCGGCGGTTGTCCATGGTGGCCACAGACCACGGCAAGCCAACCAAACCACCCCGACTCCCCGCTTGGCGGCCAGACTTCATCTGGGGCAGCTAGACCAGAAGGCAGCGCCGAGCATCGCGAAGCCAGGCTCTTGCACCATAACCAATAGCCAAGAGTGTCGTGCCGTTGACTGTATGCTTTGCGTGCGTCGTACGGCACGAGGTCAGGAAAATCACCGTGCACCAATCCTTGAAACGCGCGCGAAAACTTGCCGAGATCGTGTAGAGCAGTCAGGAAGGTTAGCAACTGCAGCAGGTGTTCTGAAGACAAGCCCAGATCGTCGGCCATGGCTTTCAGCCGAGCGGGTTGTTTTTCCAATAACCCAGAAAAAACCGCAGCAACATCTAAGGAGTGAAAAGGCAATAAATGATATGCCTCGCCTGTTCGCAAGGTCTTACCCCAATATCGCCAATATAACGCGGCAGATGCAGGCATCAGAAGACATTCCTAACCGACTTAGGCAGCTAATCACTGCCATTTATTCGGCATTATTATATTAATAATTGTTACAATTATTTAATAATATTGCATATCCAATTTGTTTTCAATTCTTCACCGACGCACTGTTTTAATCCTCTACTTCTGCATCCAAGGCCCATCTCCATAGCAAAATGCCCCGAGCCATAACGGATCGGGGCATTCAGGCATTACAGCCAAACGTCACGCCATGGAGACATGGCGCAAATCACGGGCAAAGCGCTCAAGTGCGGCAATCCCGCTGGCCTCGGCGCGCGCGCACCAGTCATGCAGTTCATGCAAGAGCTGTTCGCGCGTCAGGTTAGAACGCGCCCACAAGCGACTCAGCTCCTGGCGCATGTTGTACACCGTATGCAACATCGGGCTGGTTGCCAGCAGGCGGGCCAGTTGATCACGCTCATTCACCGGCGTGTCTTTGGCTTCTTGCTTCAACCACACTTTCATCTTGGCTGGTAAGTTGTAATCCAGTTGCGGCAGCGATGCACGCACCCGCGACAACTCATCCTGGCAGGCCAGCACTAGTTCGCGTGCAAAACGCGCGGTCAGTGCATAACGGTTGGCGATAATCACCTGCAAGCGTTCAACGTCCAACTGGCTCTCCTGCCGATTCAATAGTAAGCGCGGTGCCACACGGCGCACTTTGGCCAAACCCAGCATTTCAAGCACGCGGATATACATCCAGCCGATATCAAACTCATACCACTTGTACGACAGCTTGGCCGAAGCACCAAAGGTATGGTGATTATTGTGCAGTTCTTCGCCACCGATCAAAATACCCAAGGGAAAAATATTGGTCGACGCGTCTTCGGTCTCAAAATTGCGATAACCCCAATAGTGGCCAACACCGTTGATAATCCCAGCGGCAAATAACGGAATCCAAATCATCTGCACCGCCCAGACCGCAATACCCGCCCAGCCAAACAACACTAGATCGAGCGCCAACATCAAAAAAATGCCGTGATTGCGGTGGCCGGTATACACCCGATGCTCCAGCCAATCATCCGGAGTGCCATGGCCATACTTGATGATGTCTTCAGGCCTGCGGCAGGCCTTGCGATACAAACCAGTCCCATTGCTCAACAGCGCCCAGATTCCATAGATCTGAGGGCTATGCGGGTCATCAATCGTTTCGCAATGCGCATGGTGTTTACGGTGCACCGCCGCCCATTCGCGGGTTACCATGGCGGTAGTCAACCAGAGCCAGAAACGGAAAAAATGGCTGACCAGCGGATGCAGATCCAACGCACGGTGAGCCTGATGGCGATGCAAATAGATTGTCACCGCAGCAATCGTAATATGCGTCATCCCCAAAGCAGCCAGCACGGTGCCCCACCAGGGTAAATCCATCAAACCATTCAACTCGATCATGCGCGTTAATCACCTCAAAGCAAAAAAAGCCAATAAATACAGCAAAAATCCGAAAATAATACTGTATCAAATCAGTCAAGTATATTCTAATTGCATCACAATGTCAGAACTGAATTGCAAGCCAAGTTCGTGACCAGGCCAGACATGGTGTAAGATTAGCTACTGCTTCCTCATTTACTTTCAAGAAAAGACGCTGTGCTGCAAAAACAACGCCTAATCATCGCCGCTGCGGCCCTGGGCGGCCTATTCGCACTCTACGGCGGTGCGGCTTTCTGGGCAGGCCTTAAGGCCGAAGACACACTTGAAGAACAACATCGCATGCTCGCCAGCTTGCCGATCTTCAAGGTCAAATCCCATACCTACAACCGGGGTTGGTTCTCGTCACGCGAGACAACCGAGCTGGTGTTTAACCGTCGGCTGACCGGGCCCTATGAGGCCATGTTGCCCGATAATCTGCGCCCGCTTCTAGGGTCGACGATTCGTTTCACCAATACGGTTAAACATGGTCCGTTTCCTGGCTTGGGCGACTTCGATCTGCGACCGGCCAGCGCGCTGGTGAGCACGCGGTTCGATATGAGCGACAGCACCCGTAAAACCCTGGCGCTGTTCTTTGGTGACAAAGAACCGATCACCGTGATCAACCGTCTTGGCTTTGGCGGCGGGGGCGAACTCAAGGTTGCAGTACCGGCCTTCGACTACGAAGAAGCACTGTCCGGCGTCAAGATCAAATGGCAAGGTTTCAGCCTGTTGGTTAACTATCGCCACGGGTTTAAAGAATACCAGTCAGAAGCAAATTCCCCGGGCTTTTCACTTGAAGCAGCCAGCAAAGGCATGGTGCATTTTGATGGCGTGCACTACCAGTCTGACATTCGCCCAGGCAGCACCGGCGTGCGGCTAGGCACCAGCGAATTGAGTGTCAACAATGCCGAGCTCAACTGGAAAGACACCATTCCCTATAGCATTAAGCTCAACGACTTGGTTTACCTGCTAACCCGGGTACATGTTGGAGAATTCATCAATCCAACCGGCGAATTCAAGCCGTCCAATGTTCGCTTGAAGGGGCTGCGTTACCAGATTGTCACCTCGGAACAAGACGAGTTTGTTAACTCTCGCGGCCGTCTGGGTTTTGACGCGTTCAGTTATAACGACGAGGCCTATGGCCCGCTACGACTGGATGTCTCGGCCAACCACTTGCACGGCCCTAGCCTGATCAAGCTTGACCAGGCGCTGTCGAACATTCCGGTGGAGGGCGTTGATCCGGTTGTATTGCGTAAGAGCTATATCAGTACCATCAAAAAGTACGGTGTCCCACTATTGGAAAACAACCCAAAGCTGGTGATTAACGACTTTTACCTGCGCATGCCAAGCGGCGAAGCCACCGTCAAGGGACAGTTGGGGCTCAATGGTCTAAAAGAAAGCGATATGAAAGACCCGCTCTTGTTCCTCAAACGCTTTCAGGCCAATGCACGGGTCAGCCTGCCACGCCAAACCCTGGAAAACCTGGTGGTGGCACAAGCACGCAATCTGTTCACCGTAGACCAGACGGCAGAAGACCAGCCCAACCTGAAAGAAATTGACGATCTGGCTAAAAACCTGCTCGACAGTCAATTGGCGCAATGGACCGAACAGGGCTATCTGCAAGACGACAAGGGGCAGATCAGTACCACCATCGACTACCGTGACGGCATTTTGCGCATCAGCAACAAACGCGTGGGCTTGCCGTGGGAAGAAAAAGACGACCCGACCGGGCCAGACGCCTCATCTGGCGTCGGGCAACAGCCCGCACGCTAGATACACCAGCAGGGGCTCTCACTAGAGCCCCTTTTCAATGCTTAACCCAAAGAGAAAACCAGCCATGCAACGTTGGAAACCACATGTCACGGTGGCTGCCGTAGTAGAAGACCACGGCCGCTTTTTAATGGTGCGCGAACACACCACAGAGGGAATCCGCTTCAACCAGCCAGCAGGTCATCTAGAACATGGCGAAACCCTGCTTGCGGCGGTGGTGCGCGAAACGCTGGAAGAAACCGCTTGGCTGGTTGAGCCAACCGGCTTACTCGGGATTTATCAAGCCGAATCCAGCCATGAGGACATCACCTACCTGCGCTTCACGTTTATCTGCCGCGCCATCCACCATGATACCGAACAGGCGCTTGACGAAGGGATCATTGAGGCGCTGTGGCTGACACCCACAGAGATTGATGCGCTCAGCGCGCAGCACCGCGGGCCATCCGTGGCGCGCGCACTACATGATGCACTCACGCGGGCACCCTCAGATTTAAGTCTATTGAGTGCGCTTTAGCACGCGAGTCAGCTACGCTTTCCAAGCGTCGTATTCACACAAACTGTCATATGAACGCGGCGCATCGGGATGATTCAGCAAATCCGCCGGCACTTTGCTAAGCAGAGAATTAAACTTCTTTTGTACCCGATCCTTGTGCTGGTTTATTTTTTCCTCTTTGATCTTAATTTCTGCTTTTTTCTCTTCGATCCTACGCTCGCGTTCAGGTGTTTTTTCAGCGCGAGAAAAAGCATTCAGCGTCCTCCCAAGCTGGTCTAACTGTTGCATTTGATCTCCGCCATCGAAGAACGTACCAGCACCCTGCCAATTGGTCTCCAGATCGATCATCAGACACCACCAATCCCCGGCGGGGAATGGCGGTAAATGCTCGAACAACCAGATCAGTTTTTGCTCATCCCCGATCCTTAACTGAGCGCCAATCTCGTCTGCCCACGCTCTTGAGTCAGCGCCTAATCTTTGCAACAGATCGGCTTCATTCGCGTAGAGAGGGGTCCCGATTGATAGCGGTTTCCCCTGGCAATTTGATGCACTGATCAAGTTAAGATTAACGCTGGGAGAGACCGCTTGCGGTGGTTCCCCCGCACTTAAACAGCGAGAGGAAGTTAGCTTGGCTAAATTAGAAATACTAAACATGGTGGCAATCCATTGTGAGCAAAGTGTGTAAGGCAACCAACTCTGACGGACATTAGATGACAAAACTTTCAGATTTTGACCACGCTTAGCGTCCATGCTCCACAATGTTATAATGTTGGGTTTTTATCAGCATTTTGGTAGGAAGGACTTCCCGTGACGGGCAAAAAACGCATTGTGGTCGGCATGTCCGGCGGCGTGGACTCATCGGTGACAGCCTTATTGTTAAAGCAACAAGGTCACGAAGTCATCGGCGTGTTCATGCAGAACTGGGAAGACGATAACGACAGCGAATACTGCTCGATCAAGCAAGACTCGCTGGACGCATTGAGCGTGGCTGACGTGGTGGGGATTGACATGGAAATTGTCAATTTTGCCAAAGAATACAAAGACCGAGTGTTTTCCTATTTTCTGGCAGAGTATGCCGCAGGGCGCACTCCTAACCCCGACGTGCTATGCAATGCCGAAATCAAGTTCAAGGCGTTTCTCGATTACGCCATGGAGCTGGGAGCCGACTGCATCGCCACCGGGCACTATGCGCGCAAAGCCGAGCGCGATGGCCTTCACTACCTACTTAAGGCAGTGGATGAGACAAAAGATCAAAGCTATTTTCTTTACCGGCTCAAACAGTCACAGCTGTCAAAATCGATCTTCCCGCTAGGCGAGATCCGTAAGAGCGAAGTGCGCCGCCTGGCCACTGAGGCCCGACTGCCGACCGCCGGCAAAAAAGACAGCACCGGCATCTGCTTTATTGGCGAGCGTCCGTTTCGTGCGTTTTTGCAACGCTACTTGCCGACCCAGCCAGGCGAAATGATCACGCCAGAAGGACGTGTAGTCGGCGAGCATCTTGGTCTGATGTATTACACCCTGGGACAACGCAAGGGGTTAGGGATTGGCGGCCAGGGCGAACCATGGTTTGTTGCGGCAAAAGACATCGCTGCCAACCGGCTGATCGTGGTGCAAGGTCACGAACACCCGCTGTTGCTTAAACCGACGCTAGCTATGGCAGACCTCAGCTGGACCCTGGACCGAGCCCCAGAAATGGGGGCCTATAGCGCCAAAAACCGCTACCGCATGCCAGACGCCGCCTGCGAATTGACAGCGCTCAGTGACACCCAGGCCACACTCAACTTTAGCAACGCACAATGGGCGGTCACACCGGGACAATCGGCAGTGCTGTACCAAGGTGATGTTTGTCTGGGTGGCGGGGTGATTGTCTGATTTAGTACACGATAGAAAACAAGAAACGGGCCTTGCGCTGAATAGCACAAGGCCCGTATTCGTTAGACCGGCTGATGCGGCAATTTTAAGGTACCGGCCAGCCAAGTGTGGTCATAGCTCACAATTTCAAACGGGTTGCCGAACGGGTCGACAAAAGAAATGGAGCAAAAAAAGTGATGGTCACAAACCGAATCACGGGCAATGCTCTGCCCCTCACGGCCACACACCCGCTCGCCCGCCAGTTGGTCGATCCAGTCCAGAAAATCTTGCCCACTGACCACAAACGCCACCGAACCAGGCAAACACGCAGGCGAGGCCGACTGATTCACCGCCAGGCGCACCGTACCACTGGCATTAGCCAGCATCGTGATGCTATGCGGTTCATCTTGTAAACGGTGATAGCGTGGATCAGGGTGCAGCCCCAGCACCCGCTGATACCAGGTAATCGCCGCAGGCGCATCTGAAACACAGATATGGATATGATCAATCTTGCCAAGTGACAGCATGCATTCCCCATCAAACATTCAACAACCGCGTTCATACGAACGCGGTTGAATAACACAATAAATTACGCGCCAGCCTTAAGCATAGAACGCAAATAATGGCCGGTATGGCTCTTCGGGTCTTCAGCCACCTGCTCGGGTGTACCGGTGGTTAAAATACGTCCACCACCACCACCGCCTTCCGGCCCCAGATCAATCAGCCAATCTGCCGTTTTGATCACATCCAGATTGTGCTCAATCACCACCACGGTATTACCGTTTTCACGCAAGCGACGCAACACCTTCAACAGCAAGTCTATATCATGGAAATGCAAGCCAGTGGTTGGTTCATCCAAGATATACAGCGTACGTCCCGTATCACGCTTAGACAGCTCCAAGCCCAGTTTGACCCGTTGCGCCTCACCGCCCGACAGCGTAGTCGCCGACTGCCCAAGACGAATATAACCCAAACCCACGTCCAGCAAAGTCTGCAACTTGCGCGCCACGCTTGGCACCGCGTCAAAGAACTCACGCGCCTGCTCAACCGTCAGTTGCAGCACTTGATCAATACTCTTGCCCTTGTAGAGAACTTCCAGCGTCTCACGGTTATAGCGCTTGCTACGGCACACGTCGCAAGGCACGTAAATATCAGGCAAGAAGTGCATCTCAACCTTGATCACGCCATCGCCCTGACACGCCTCACAGCGTCCGCCCTTAACGTTAAACGAGAAGCGTCCTGGGCCATAGCCACGCTCACGCGACAGCGGCACCCCAGAAAACAGCTCGCGAATCGGGGTAAACAACCCGGTGTAGGTAGCCGGATTAGAGCGCGGGGTGCGTCCAATCGGGCTTTGATCCACACTAATCACCTTATCCAGCTGATTAAGTCCCACGATATCTTGATACGGCGCAGGCTCCTCACTCGCACCGTTTAGCTCGCGCGCAGCAATCTTATACAAGGTATCGTTGATCAAGGTCGACTTACCCGAACCCGACACCCCAGTAATGCACACCAGCATGCCAAGCGGCAGTTCTAGCGTCACATCCTGCAGATTATTGCCACTGGCACCAATCAGACGCAACACGCGCTCTGGATTGACTGGCATGCGCTCAGACGGGATTTCAATTTTACGGCGTCCCGACAAAAACTCACCGGTCACCGATGTCGGGCAGGCAGCGACTTCAGCCGGCGTCCCAGCCACCAGCACCTCGCCACCATGCACCCCCGCACCGGGGCCCATATCCACCACATAATCGGCAGAACGGATCGCGTCTTCATCATGCTCAACCACGATCACACTATTACCCAAGTCGCGCAGACGCACCAAGGTTGCCAATAGACGGTCATTATCGCGCTGATGCAGGCCGATAGACGGCTCATCCAGCACATACATCACCCCGGTCAACCCAGAGCCAATCTGGCTCGCCAGACGAATCCGTTGCGCCTCGCCACCAGACAAGGTATCTGCCGAACGTGCCAGACACAGATAGTCCAGGCCGACATTATTCAAGAAAGTCACCCGATCATGCACTTCCTTGACGATTTTCTCGGCCACCGGCTGTTTCTGCCCAGTAAAGGTCAGGGTTTCAAAAAACGCAGCGGCTTCTTTAAGCGACATCTGATTGATATCGTGCAAAGTGCGCCCAGCCACCAGCACATTACGCGCCTCAATGCGCAGGCGCGTGCCTTTGCAATGCGGGCAAGTCTGGTTGTTCTGGTATTTAGACAACTCTTCGCGCACTGCACTCGAATCAGTTTCGCGATAGCGCCGTTCAAGATTAGGGATAATCCCCTCAAACGGATGACTCCGGGTAAAGCGCGCGCCGCGCTCAGACATATAGTTAAATTCTATATTTTCATGACCGGAACCATACAACACCGAATGGCGCACATTCTCAGGCAGATCTTCAAACGGCGAATCCAGATCAAACTCATAATGCGCAGCCAGACTTTGCAGCATCTGAAAATAAAACTGATTGCGTCGGTCCCAGCCCTTGATAGAGCCAGAAGCCAGGCTGAGTTCAGGATGCGCCACCACCCTTTTTGGATCAAAGAAAGTCAACTCGCCCAGGCCATCACACTTGGGGCAAGCCCCCATCGGGTTATTAAACGAAAACAGCCGCGGTTCAAGCTCAGGCAGGCTATACGAACAAATTGGACAGGCAAACTTGGCAGAGAACCAATGCTCTTCACCACTATCCATTTCAACCGCAATCGCCCGCCCCTCAGCATGACGCAACGCTGTTTCAAAACTCTCGGCCAAACGCTGCTGCATATCGGGCCGCACTTTAATCCGGTCAATCACCACCTCAACCGTATGCTTTTTGTTTTTGTCGAGTTTGGGAATCGCGTCTAGTTCACACACTTCACCATCGACCCGCACCCGCAAAAACCCCTGCGCGCGCAGTTCATCAAACAAATCAACATTCTCGCCTTTGCGCCCCATGATCACCGGCGCCAGAATCATCACACGAGACTCTTCTGGCATCGCCAGCACATGGTCAACCATTTGCGACACCGTCTGCGAAGACAGCGCCACACCATGCTCAGGACAGTGAGGATCCCCTACCCGCGCAAATAACAGCCGCAGATAGTCATGAATCTCGGTCACCGTACCCACGGTCGAGCGCGGGTTATGGCTGGTGGCCTTTTGTTCGATAGAAATTGCCGGCGACAGACCCTCGATCAAATCGACATCAGGCTTTTCCATCAATTGCAAAAACTGGCGCGCATAAGCGGACAACGACTCGACATAGCGGCGCTGACCCTCTGCGTATAGCGTGTCAAACGCCAGTGACGACTTGCCCGAGCCAGACAGCCCGGTAATCACGATCAGCCGGTGTCGCGGCAGATCGAGACTGATATTCTTAAGATTGTGGGTTCTTGCGCCACGGATGCGGATGAATTCCATGCCTCGCTCACAGTGTCGGAGAACCTGATAATATACCCGAGTTGCCGATACTAACTCCACCTGCATGTTTGAGAGCATCGGTTTTGTCCGCCGTATAATGCAATAAATTGACTACCCCAGACACTCATGAATCCGCTAGAACTACGTGCAAGTCTTGGCCTGGCAGGGGTTTATGCCCTACGCATGCTAGGTATGTTTCTGATCCTTCCGGTATTTGCGATCTATGCAAAAACATTGCCCGGCGTCACCAGTCCCACCTGGATTGGCATCGCATTGGGCAGTTATGGCCTGACGCAAGCCCTGCTGCAACTGCCATTTGGCATGCTATCCGACCGCATAGGCCGTAAAAAAGTCATTTATTTTGGCTTGGTACTGTTTGCCGGTGGCAGCTTCGTCGCCGCTAGTGCCCACACCATCGGCTGGTTAATCGCCGGGCGCGTGATCCAGGGCTCGGGAGCGATCTCAGCCGCAGTCACCGCCTTGCTGGCCGATCTAACCCGAGAAGAAAACCGCACCAAGGCCATGGCCATGATCGGCATGAGCATTGGCACCACCTTTGCCGTCAGCCTGGTGCTCGGCCCGGTGCTCGGTCACTGGATTGGCGTCAATGGGATTTTTGCCCTCACCGGTGTTCTGACTTTAATGGCACTGATTGGCGTCAAATTCATCATTCCCAACCCAGTCGTGTCACGCTTCCACTCCGACACCGAAACCAATACCAGCCGACTGATGGATGTGCTAAAAAACCCACAGCTATTGCGGCTCAACTATGGCATCTTTGCCCTGCATGGCTCGCAAATGGCCATGTTCGTGGTGATTCCGTTTGCCTTGATCACGACCGGGCATCTGGATAAGGCACATCACTGGGAAGTTTATTTACCTGTCACCCTGGGCGGCTTTCTGCTGATGGTGCCCGCGATTATCTACGGGGAGAAGCGGCAAAAACTTAAACAAGTGTTTGTCGGAGCGGTAGCCTTGATGGCGCTCGCCCAACTGGGGATGGCCTTTGCCCTGACGTCATTCTGGTGGATCGTGGCATGGCTCGGATGTTACTTCATTGCCTTCAACATTCTTGAAGCCACCCTGCCCTCCATCATTTCAAAGATCGCGCCAGCAGATGCCAAAGGAACCGCAATTGGCGTGTATAATACGGCCCAGTCTTTCGGTCTGTTTCTGGGGGCCGCCGCAGGGGGTCTGATCTACACCCATTTTGGCAGCACCGGGGTATTCAGCTTCACCGCCGTGATGATGCTCTCTTGGCTGGCAATGGCACTGACCATGGTGCCACCAGAGCCTATCAAGTCGATGATGTTCCACATCGGTGAAAACTGGCACGGCAACCCGGTAGAACTTTCACGCATGCTCACCCTGCAGCGTGGAGTTAAAGAAGCAGTAGTCATACTCGAAGAACGCGTAGCTTATCTGAAGGTGTCCCAGAAAGACTGGGACGAAGCCTCAGTACAACAATTGATTCAGGAGACCAACTAAATGGCGTCCGTCAACAAAGTGATTATCGTCGGCAACCTAGGCCGCGACCCGGAAGTGCGCTACATGCCCTCCGGTGACGCTATCGCCACCCTGTCGATTGCCACCACCGACAGCTGGATGGACAAATCGTCTGGACAGCGTCAAGAAGCCACCGAATGGCACCGCGTTGTGTTTTTCGGAAAAACCGCTGAAATCGCCTCGCAATACCTGAAAAAGGGATCGCAAGTCTACGTCGAAGGTTCAATCCGCACCCGCAAGTGGCAGGACAAAGATACCGGCCAAGACCGTTACAGCACCGAAATTCGCGGCGACCGCATGCAAATGCTGGGCGGCAAGAATAGTAGCGGCGGTTCCAGCGCACCAATGGACAGCGGCGACGACTACCAAGGCCAGGGAGGCTATCAAGGCGGCGGTCACCAGAATGCCGCACCAGCACCCGCAGCCCCTCCGGCAGCACCGCGCCGCCAAGAGGCACGCCCGGCACCGAAGCTGGACGATATTGACGACGATATTCCGTTCTAAAACACACCAGAGACTTGATGTGTAAAGTTTCACCGAAGAGCCCTGCAATAGCAGGGCTCTTTAGCTTACTGATCTAAAATGATGTGACCACCGAATGGGGGCAATGCCGACCGAGTGGCGGCCCCCCTTCCGAACAAAGCCCCTCAAATCGCACACTCACCCCACTAGGCCTATTTCAGCGGGCTGCCAAATATAAAATTCATTTGACATATTCATTACGCGTATACACACTGAATAATACAGTTTTTGCATAGTTAAGCACTATTCATACTCGACTATCTCTGCGGTCCCGTTTGCCGGGGACGCGGCTCTGTCCCTGGACCCGATGAGCGGGGTCGGGTGCGGTTTCGCGTTGTCCTCGGCCGATTTGTTCGCCAGTTCCTTCGTCGGCCGCTCTCTGGACAAGGCAGAGATCTAGGAATACGTGAGCTGATGAGCCGGGCGATCGCCAGCCGCAGTGCTAGCGCTAAAGCACCGTGACTCAGATTAGAACGAACCAGACCAACTCAACCCAGTCCATTCGGACTGAAAAGTAGAGAGCCCCTAAAATGCGTATGCGATTTTCGCCGATGTTCATCGGTATCCTGTGCGGGTTGAGTGCCAACTTGATTTGGGGATTGGCGTTTCTGATCCCCGTACTACTGCCAGACTCAGACTCGGTGGCCCTCGCCTTGAGCCGGTACATGGTCTTTGGCGCGCTGTCCGCCGGCATTCTGGTCGCCCGGCGCGGTGCAGGGATACGCGGCCTGAATTGGCGGGTGTGGGGTACCGCCCTGTTGTTCGCGTTTACCGGGCACATCGGCTACTACTTCTTCCTAGTCCAGGCGATAACGCATGCAGGTGCGCCCATCGCCACGGCGATCGTTGGTACCCTGCCGGTGACCGTCGCGCTGACTGGCAACTGGATACGCAAAGAGTTTCCGTTCTCCCGCCTGCTCGTCCCACTCGGCTTCATAGTAGTCGGTTTGATCTTGGTTAACGTCATGGAGGGGAGCGGGGGCAGCGCGATGAGCGGCCGCTTGGGCTTGAACTTGGTGGTCGGCATCGCCTCGGCGCTTATGGCGCTGGCCCTGTGGACTTCATACGCGGTGGCCAACGCGGGCTTCATGCGCAGGCACCCGGACATCTCCTCGTCCACGTGGTCCACGCTCATGGGGGTGGGCGCGCTGGCGCTGGCCCTGTGGACTTCATACGCGGTGGCCAACGCGGGCTTCATGCGCAGGCACCCGGACATCTCCTCGTCCACGTGGTCCACGCTCATGGGGGTGGGCGCGCTGGCGCTGGCCCTGCTCGCCCTGCCGATCGCCGTCGGCTCCGGTGCGGTGCACCACAGCGAGGCTGGCACATTACTCCCCTTGCTCCTGGGCGCGTTGGTGATGGGAGTACTGGTCTCCTGGGTCGGCACCTTGCTCTGGAATCGTGCCTCCGGATTGGTGCCGATCTCCATCGCAGGGCAAATCGCAGTGGTCCAGACGATCGCTGGGTTGGTCTATGGCTTCACCTGGTTCCACCGAATGCCGCCGCCCCTGGAATTACTGGGGATCGTGCTGCTGATCGGCGGCGTGCTGTTGGCCATTAAGCGTACGCGCAAAGTTCCTAGCACCTACACAAACAAAATTCGAGATTTGGCGTCGCTAACAAACCCTTCTTGATGCCGCAGATGTGAGGCCCCATCTGGCAGGCATGAAGCGAAGTTACGAGCCAAGTTACTGACGTAACTTGGCTTTTTTCTTGTTTACACTTTTAGAGAACAAGGGCAGGAATATAAGCAGAAATCCTCGGGTCAATACACCCCAGGAGTGCTTAGTCAACTCGATCCAGGCACTGCTGCAACTGCTGTGCTTGTGCCAAGAATCGAGCAGCGTTGGTATCCCTTAACTTCTCCAAATTTTGTAATTTCCAGCGTATCGCTGGCAAATTCTGCAGATGAGGGAAGCGCATCAGCGCCCAATTTGGCTGAGTTTTAACCAACGAAGTCAAAAATGCCTTGTGATCGTCAGTCAACGCTCGGGGTAATTCCGCCATCAGCCGGTCACGGGTCGTTTCCAGCTCTTCAAGACTAATCGGGGCGGAAGTCATACCAACAAAGTCAGTCTCATAGGCGCCAGCCAACGATTTTCTCGCAGGGGAAATCACCTCGTGAGGTGGTCGATTATGTCCCGCTAGATAGCCCACAAAACAGTCAACAAATTCTGGACGTAACCCATAGGTTGCATACATACGCAGCACATCGAAAATATCACGCGGATGCTGCCGGTCCATTGCTGCGACAAGCTTGCTACCATATAACTCGGCGACATCCAAAGTAGGAAGAGATAGCCCCACATCAAACAGGTCTTGCGCGGATCCGGCCAACTCAGCGTACTGCACAGGCAGGAGGGTACCTCGAAACACATAGTTGACCTCGACCTTAACATTGGCGCTCTCGGAAGTGACAACAAGTTTGATGTCTTCCCCCTTATTCTTCGCAGAAGGAGTGAGATTACGCATGTCGACGTTGTAGCCCAAAGCCTCAATAGCCAACCGTGCCCGGTGTAGTGCCTGATTGATTTGTAGCAATGCAGCATCTCGTAGGGGCACATAATCCACAAAGGCAACATCAATATCGACCGACAACCTAGGCATATCCTGATGGAACAGATTCAGCGCAGTCCCTCCCTTCATGGCCAGGACTTGGGTATCGAACACATAAGGAGCAATTGCCAGCAGTAGACGCACCGTATTGACATAGTTTTCCTGCATCATGGTTTGAGTGAGAGCCTTTCTCCATATTTGTTCGTACTATCCCAACGTTTGCCGGCACCGAGTCGGTCAACATGTTTCTGTAGGTCTTTGCCCCAGGAAAACCCGCTGTACTCGCCCAGATCCCGAACTAACTTGACCACCTTGACCCGGGTGCAGTGAAGCAAACACTCTTCCAGCACGCTCGAGCGCAAATTGCGCAGGCTTTCGACCAAGTTCTCCGCTTCCTCTATTGACTGCCCCTTCCCAATGTCACTGGCAAGTTCAAGCAAGGCAAGCTCAGGCACCGACACTAGCACGTCCGATTGTCCACTCGGCAACGGCTTGAGATAGCGGGTCTTCGACCAGGCGTCATCGAAAATTGAAGTAGTTTGATATGAAAAAAGCAGATGCTGCGCGACCCAATCGGGAAATTTATAGGGGCGAGGCCCCCATAGCACCACACGCTCCCGGAAAGCGACATTATGACGAGTCCCCCTCCACGCAAGTGCGGTCTTGCCGCCGACATGGATACCAGGTAGCCGCGAACTCAGAAAGGCAAGGATGCCATCCCTGGTCAGCGTATCACCCTTCAATAGGTAAACGCTTTTCGATAGACGCTGCAGCCACCCGGCGCTGGTCAGATAGGTTGCATTTGCCGGCGTAATGCCACACTCACGTAGCGTGCCAGCATCGATTGGCAGACCTCGTTGCGTGCGCTCCATCAAAAGCTGGATAGTATTTCGGCTCATCTTTACGTATCCGTAGTTTTTTATATTTTAATGGCTATTATACTTTAGTTTATAAAAATAAATTACGTGACACAACCCCAATCTATTTCATCCAAATCTACTTCATCCAAATCCAGATACACGTAGAATATTTTTACATACATAGCAAACTACTTTAGTTTACACAAAAATTCCACACAAAAATAGACACGTAGCCTGTTCTAATGTTTTTTGAGGGAAAACCTTAAAGAGGACGCAGTATGTGCAAATTTTGCACATACTGCGGGAGATGGAAAAACCGATACAACGCGGCAATGCACTAGCGTAATGCCAATGCCGCTTAGCGCTTACCAGAGGCCTCTTCGCGTCGGCGCTTGGCCTCTTCCAGCAGGTAGACTTGATAATCGTCCAGATCGCCGACAAAGTCGTTGACGCCACCGCGCGACACCATCCAGAACTCATCGCACACGGCGCGCAGCAGCGCTCGGTCGTGGCTGACCAGCATCACCGAACCTTCAAACTCGTTCAGCGCCACACTCAGCGCCTCGCGCGTAGCCAGATCCAAGTGATTGGTTGGCTCATCCAGTAGTAGCAGATTAGGACGCAGCCAAACAATCATGCACAGCACCAGGCGCGCCTTTTCGCCGCCGCTCATGCTGCCCACCGCTTGTTTGACCATATCGCCGCTGAAATTGAAGGTGCCCAAGAAGTTACGCAGGCCCTGCTCGCGGCAGTCGTTGTACGACGGGCGCAACTGCTGCGGTGTTTCACGCACCAGCCGCATCATGTGCTGCAGCGGGTCATCTTCTGGCCGCAATACGTCCAGCTCTTGCTGCGAGAAGTAGCCAATATTCAAGCCCTTACCGCGGATAATCTCGCCGCCAGTAGCCACCAGTGCTTCGGCCACGGTTTTCACCAGCGTAGACTTGCCTTGGCCGTTGGCACCCAGAATACCGATCCGCTGGCCGGCCAGCACCGAACGGTTTACCCCTCTGACAATCACCGTCGGCGGGGTACCTTCTGGCGCATCATCCGCCGCCGGATAGCCAAACGAGGCCTGCGACATAGTCAGCATCGGGTTAGGGAGACTGCCAGGTTCCTTAAACTCAAACTCGAAGTCAGCATCGGCCAGCATCGGCGCGATCTTCTCCATCCGTTCCAACGCCTTAACACGGCTTTGCGCCTGCTTGGCCTTGCTGGCCTTGGCCTTAAAGCGATCAATAAACTTTTGCAGGTGGGCAATCTTATCCTGCTGCTTGGCCTGTGCAGACTGTTGCAGAACCAACTGCTCAGCGCGCATGTCCTCGAACTTGCTGTAGTTGCCGCCGTAACGCACCAGTTTGCCGTGATCAATATGCAAGGTAACGTTGGTGACCGCATCTAGAAATTCGCGGTCATGGCTGATGACCACCATGGTACCGGTGTACTGCTTGAGCCAGGCTTCGAGCCAGACCAGCGCGTCCAAGTCCAAGTGGTTGGTCGGTTCGTCCAGCAACAAAAGATCAGACGGGCACATCAGCGCGCGCGCCAACTGCAAACGCATACGCCAGCCGCCGGAAAAGCTGTTCACCGGCTGCTGCAGTTCGGCCACGCTAAAGCCCAGCCCCAGAATCAGCGACTGCGCCCGCGACGGGGCGTCATGTTCACCGGCATCATTCAACGCGGTATAGGCATGCGCCATGCGCATGTAATCTTCGCCGGCTTCGGCTTCGGCAACTTCGTGCCGCGCGGCCAACAAGGTGGTATCGCCCTCCACCACAAACTCGGTAGCGCTCTGCGAGGTCTCCGGCATGTCCTGCGCCACCTGCGCCATGCGCCATTGGGTGGGGATGGAAAAATCGCCGCCATCTTCGTGCAGGCTGCCATTCAATACTGCAAACAGCGAGGACTTGCCCGCACCGTTTCGCCCTACTAGGCCGACCATTTCGCCGGGGTTTATGCTGACTGAAGCGCCGTCCAGCAAAACTTTGGCGCCACGGCGCAAGACCAGGTTTTTCAAGATAATCATTGGGAATAAGCCGTACTGCTAAATTTTATAGAGCAAGGAAACGGCAACCCGGCGACCACTTGCGTCCCGACGGAATGCCATGAAATAACAGAGCCCCCGAATAAAAGCCGAGGGCACAGCGGAGATTATACGCAAATCTACCCCACCGCAGGGCAAGCAGTTCTGGCACAGTAAGGAGCAAGGGAAAGATATGGCAGCAAACGACGCACTCAAACAGTCCCCAGAACGCGCTAGCGCAGGCATAGCGCACAGCGGATTTGCCACGCAAAGAGGCGGCCCGCGTTGCTTGCTGTAAGCGCGCGCTTTGACTACAACTTAAAGCGCTGCGGCCAACCGGCATGCTTCCTATCCAACTATCCTCCGGCCAAAAGCGCTGGAAACAACTGATTGCGGAGACCACCATGACAGAATCCAACAGCTATACGCCGCCTAAGGTGTGGACCTGGGACCAACCCAGCGGAGGCGCTTTTGCCAACATCAATCGACCGATCGCCGGCCCGACCCACGACAAGCAACTCCCGGTTGGCAAGCATCCGCTGCAACTCTATTCGCTAGCCACGCCGAACGGGGTGAAGGTTACGATCATGCTCGAAGAGTTGCTGGCACTGGGTCATACCGGTGCCGAATATGATGCCTGGATCATCAAGATCAACGAGGGAGATCAGTTCGGTTCGGGCTTCGTTGAGATCAACCCCAATTCCAAGATCCCGGCACTGGTAGACCACAGCATGCCCGAACCGATCCGTGTATTTGAGTCTGGCTCGATTCTGCTCTATCTGGCAGAAAAGTTTGGCGCATTCTTGCCCAAGGATCTCCCTGGCCGCACCGAGACCTTGAACTGGCTGTTCTGGCAAATGGGCAGTGCGCCCTATTTGGGCGGTGGCTTCGGTCACTTCTACGCCTACGCGCCGACCAAAATCGAATACGCCATTAACCGCTTCGCCATGGAAGTGAAGCGACAGTTCGACGTGCTCGACCGGCGTCTGGCAGACAACGAATACCTGGCGGGGGATACCTATACCATTGCCGACATCGCGGTGTTTCCCTGGTACGGCGGACTGGCCAAGGGCTGGAACTACAATGCGGCAGAGTTTTTGAGCGTAGCGGATTATCACCATGTGCAACGTTGGGCAGACCAGATTTTGAAGCGACCAGCCGTAGCACGCGGGCGGAAGGTGAACTGCTCTTCGGGCGAGCCATCCCAACAGCTGCATGAGCGGCACGACGCCAGTGATTTCGACTTAAGGACGCAAGACAAGATTACAGGAGCAGGCGCTTAAGTAGACCAATGAATCCAGGGCACGCATTCTTGAAACCTTGCACGCAAAAAAAGCCAAGCTTTTTAGCTTGGCTTTTTTTCGGCCACATCAGTGCCGCACCTAGTTGGCACCCGCGTCAGCCAGAGCCACTTTGCCGGCGGTTTCTTCTGCTCTATCGATGTAATTAATCAGCTTACGCAACATCGGGATCAGCAACAGCAACACCACCCCCGTCGCCACCGAGCCCCAGCCGAGTTGGCTAAACACATGGCTAAAACCAGGATTGGTCAGTACCGGAGTTGAGCCAGCATTCTGCGGCATCATGCCTGAGATATAGCTAGCCAAAACCGAAGCCACGCCGGTTACCATCATCCAGCTGCCCATCATCACACCCTGATAGCGACTCGGGGCCAGCTTGCCAATCATCGCGTAACCAATCGGCGAAATCAGCAATTCACCAATACTTTGCAGCAGATAGCTCAGGGCAATCCACTTGAAGCCAACCAAGCCATCTGCTCCGGCCAGCGCAATACCGATTGGTAGCACTAGCATGCCAAGCCCCATAGAGAACAGCGAGGCAGAGAACTGCAGAGGAATATCAATCCGGAGGCCATTCTTGCGCAGACGGTTAAACCACAAGGCCATCAGCGGGCCACCAAACACAATCACCAGCGTATTGATATTCTGAATCCATTGCGGCGCAACCCGAAACCCCATCACGTTCAGATTGATATTGTGTTCGGAAAAAAGCATCAGCCCCATGGGTGCCAACTGGTAAAGCGACCAAAACACCAGCGAACCTACCGCCAGCACCAGATAGGCCGCCATGCGCTTTTTCTCGCCGCGCTGAGGGTGACGTATAGTCAGCACCACCAGCCAGGCCAGGACCGCCAGTCCAAACACGATAACCGACGAACTGGTCAACTCGGTGTGGGTCAGCAACAGGCGAATGATCGGCACCAGGCAAACCAGAATCGCCAGGCCGCCCGCCATGCGCAGATAGAATCCACGCCCGGTGACACTTTTCAGCGGAGTATTAATGTCTGCCAAAATACGCCAGCAGAACAGAGTAATGACAATTGCCAGCACATTGCCCAGGGTGGCAAACAGGAATAGCGTACGATAGTCGCCGCCGAGCTGAAAATAACCGGCAACGGTATAGCCGAGGAAAAAGCCGAGGTTCATGCCAGCATAGTTCCAGAGGAAGGCGCTTTCACGACGCTCGTCATCCGGGGCAAACCGCTGCGTCAGCATCATGTTCAGGCAGGTGACATTCAAGCCACTACCGGTCAGGAACATTGCGAGCCCCCAGTAAAGACCCAGCACTCCCATTTCAGCAATCAGATAACAACCAAACACCTGCAGCACCATCCCGAGGATAAACAGATTGCGGTTACTCAGGAAACGCCCGCCTAGATAGCCGCCGAACATGTGCAGCCCGTAGTTAAAGGCGCCGAACACCCCCATGATGGCATTGGCAGCAGACTCGCTAAAGCCCAGGCGCTTGGTCGCATACAGCACCAGGGTCGAGTACAGCACGGCAAAACCGAGGGTTGAAAAAATCTGAATAAAGAATAAGGCGCCAGAACCGACAGGAATGGCAGACGCCTGCCGAGTATTGGCAGCAGCAGTGGTACTCACTCTATTTTCCTTTGTTTACTGAATGAATCAAGACCGTTAGCGAATAGACAGCTACGCTTTATCGTATATGTGACTAGATATTACATTGAACCACTACATGACAAACAGTGTCAAAATTCCGGCAAAAGTCGGCATTCTTTTCAAAATATAATCAAATCACAACATTCAAATCAGTAAAATAGAGTTTTTTATAGCATCTAATTTTCATTAGATCAAAAAAATAGGCGGCTATCGCCGCCTAGATCAACCCCAACCTTAGGTCCGACCGTACTGTTCTTTGCCTACAGTTAGATCTCATCGCCCTCTAATTCAGGATCACCCAGAAACCCACCACTCTGATGCACCCATAAGCGCGCATAGAGCCCACCTTGCGCCAGCAAGGTCTTGTGGTCACCCTGTTCAACCACGCGGCCTTCGTCTAGTACAATCAGCCGGTCCATCGCCGCAATCGTGGACAGCCGGTGCGCAATCGCGATCACCGTCTTGCCTTCCATCAGCCGATAGAGACTTTGCTGAATCACGGATTCCACTTCAGAGTCGAGCGCACTGGTCGCCTCATCGAGCAATAGAATCGGCGCGTCCTTCAGCATCACCCGTGCAATCGCGATACGCTGACGCTGACCACCCGAGAGCTTGACCCCGCGCTCGCCCACGTGGGCCTCATAGCCACGGCGGCCGCTGCCATCGCTCAGATTCAGAATAAAGTCGTGTGCCTCGGCGCGGATGGCTGCGGCCTCGATCTGCGCCGGGGTCGCATCGGGACGGCCATAGGCCACGTTATCGGCCACCGAGCGGTGCATCAGCGAGATGTCCTGCGTGACCATGCCAATCTGGCTACGCAGAGAGTCCTGCGTAACCAGCGCGATGTCCTGGCCGTCAATCAAAATCCGCCCCTTTTCAAGATCATGAAAGCGCAGCAACAAGTTCACCAGCGTCGACTTGCCCGCTCCCGAGTGACCGACCAGGCCAATCTTTTCACCAGGCTTGATTATCAGGTCCAAGTCATCGATCACGCGGCGACCCGCGTCGGCATAGCAAAAGCTCGCATGTTCGAAACGCACCTCGCCACGCGGCACCTTGAGCACACTGGCATCGGGGGCATCCAGCACAATGCGCGGGCTCGACAGCGTCTTCATCCCGTCCTGCACCGTGCCAATGTTCTCGAGCAGGCCGGCCATCTCCCACATAATCCAGTGCGAAATCCCCTGCAGCCGCAGAGCCATTGCCGTGCCAGCAGCCACTGCCCCCACCCCCACTGCGCCCTGCGACCACAGCCATAACGCCGTACCTGTCATGCCGATGGTCAGGCCCATGCTCAGCAGGTAATCGACGATCTCGAACGCACTCACCAACCGCATCTCGCTGTAGCCGGTATGCAGGAACTCGCGCATCGCCTCACGCGCAAAGCCGGCCTCGCGCTGAGTGTGCGAGAACAGTTTGACGGTGGCAATGTTGGCATAGGCGTCGGTCACGCGTCCGGTCATCAGCGCACGCGCATCAGCCTGCATCTTGCCAAGCTTGCCCAGGCGCGGCACGAAATAGTACAGAGAGGTGATATACAGGCCAAGCCAGATGACAAAGGGCCACATCAATTGCACGTCGAGCACGCCCACCAGAATGATCATGGTGGCCATGTACACCCCCATGGCAACCAGCACGTCGGCCAGCACGAAAATCGTGTCGCGCACCGCCAGCGCGGTTTGCATCACTTTGGCCGAGATGCGGCCAGCGAACTCGTCCTGATAGAAAGCGATGCTCTGCCCCAGCATCAAGCGATGGAAGTTCCAGCGCAGCCGCATAGGCAGATTCACCGTCAGCGTCTGGTGCTTAACAATCGTCTGCAACGCCACCACGGCGATACTGATAATAAGCAAGGCGGCCATCCACAACAGCGTGTCCCCGCGCTCGGCCCACAGACGCGACGGCACTTGGCCACCGAGCCAGTCGACGATGCGCCCGAGCATGGCAAACAGTAAGGCTTCAAAGGCCGACATCAGCGCCGTGAGTAGCGCCATGGTGGCAATCTTGCCGCGCACGCCCTGCGTGTAGGCCCACAGGAAAGCAGAAAGTCCCCGAGGCGGCGGCAGTGGCTCGGCACTAGGAAACGGGTAAAGTAATTTTTCGAAAAAACCGAACAAGATATTAACCTCTCAGAGAACCCGCAACGTTGTCTTGGCTAGTCATCAACTCGCCTCTCCATCGGACATCGCCCCACACACCGTGGCGGATGAAATCAAGATACAGAATAGGCCGAGACTCTTGCAAAACCTAATCGTTCACCCTGGCCGGGGTTTGAGAAAGAGGCGAGCGCGCAGTACCGGTTCTCGTGGCGGCGAGAATGCGGGTGATAACACAACAGACCCACGAGATCTTTAGCTTTTCCCTTGTTACCTTTTCTAATGCACACATGACTTTATCCTGAGGTATTTCAGGCACAGACTTGACACCCTGCCAAGGGATACTTCAAATTTAATATTTTAATGTCATGAAAAATCAGTTTTCCATCGATATTCCAACCATTACTTTCGAATCACCCGATCAGCCTGATGTGATCGCTCTCATCGCCGAGCTGGATGCTTACCAGGACACCCTGTACCCGCCAGAGAGTAGGTACGCCCTGGACCTGGCGTCATTGAAGCAACCCAATGTCTTGTTTACTGTTGCAAGGGATAGTACGGGCCAGGCAATCGGCTGTGGGGCGATCGTCCTCAACCCAAAATTTGGCGAACTCAAACGTATGTATGTCAGTCCACGGGCCAGAGGACAAGGTGTCGCCAAGAAACTCCTGGCTTTGCTCGAGTCACGGGCAATAAGCGCTAGCTGTAAATTGCTCACGCTAGAAACTGGACCGTACCAACCAGAGGCACTGGCGCTATACAGCTCAGTTGGCTATGAGCAACGGGGACCATTTGGCGATTACAAGGACGACCCATTGAGTGTGTTCATGCAGAAACACATTACAGCCTGAGGCTTGGTGTCACACGTCGATTGGCCGCATCCACTTCATCTTGGTCGGATGCGCGATGCAATGCGGGTCTGCGACGGGCGGTCAACTTATGTGAAGCTAGGTGTCAGAATTTCCTACAATCATTTTCAGAATTTTCTAGGGCCGCGCTCTGTTGTCAGATGTGGGTCTGCTTAGGTAGGCTTTGTTTTGCGGCAGATTTGTCGCAAGCAGCGCGAGCCCAGGGTGCGGTAACACCCCAAGCTCGCTAACCTTACCAACTCACTCGAGGAGTTCGCATGGCTGAGAAGCATAGTAATGCAATCCATCGCATCCCTTCAAACCTGCCCATCCACCAGCAAAAGCTGTTTTCGCTGATTTCCGTGTTGTGCCCCCCGCGTTGGACCGGTAGAGATTCTGATGTTTGCCAATTAATTGTCGACAGTCGGCTACACTGGGCAGTCGAACCAATTGACGGTGAATCATCGTGGCTCTATTTGCCTGATGCTGCGTATGTACGGAAGATTGCTGGCTGCACGGTGCTGACGCCCGATTAGGGCACAACCAGGAGCGGGGGCCGCAAGGTCCCCGAGCTGGAGTGATTAGAAGGAAGCGACTGGGGGCAAGCGCAGCAATCGCCCCAGAAAATAATTAGGATAAGGAGTCATGGCAGCTTATTTAGAACGCGCCTGGTGTAAGCGCTGGGGAATCTTGCTGGTCTTGCTGCTACTGGACGTTTACGGGCTAAACGCTACGCAGCTATCAATCACAACACAAAGCTGGGTCTTGGTGGGTAAGGAGCTACTGCTGATCGCGGGGCTGGTAATGCTGCTGCGAGTGCTGCCCACAATGGGGTTGTTAACCAGTGAACCCGCGCGCGTGGCCGCACGCAAAGTGAGCCAAATATTGTTTGTAGTGCTTTATCTGCAGTTATTTTTCTGCTTAGTGGTGATACTCACCTATTGGACCATCGCGCTGCGCTTACCCTTAATTGATCGCCATCTGGATTTCATCGACCGCCAACTGGGTTTCAATTGGCTGGCCTGCTATCGTTGGGTGCAGAGCCATCGCTGGCTTCATCTAACCTTCCTCGTGTCCTACCAAAGCTTTCAGCTACAGATTGCAGCCGTGCTGTTCTTTACCGCTTTATTCTCCCCACAAGGGCGCCTGAACGAGTTTATCGGCTTTATGTTGACCTCTTGCCTGATTGCGGTGGCCTGTGCAGGTTTCTTGCCCGCGCAAGGCACCTACTTTTATTACGGCTTGCCGCACGCGGCAGGCGCAGAGATTGTTTCCAACTTTCCCCTGCTCTACCAGCACAAACTGCTGACAATCGATCTGTCGCAGGCGCAAGGGCTGGTCTCGATGCCGTCGTATCATTGCAGCATGGCCATATTCTTTGTTTATGCCATGCGCGGCAGCCGCTGGCAGCTCCCGGTATTGTTGCTCAACACAGTGATGATCTTGTCTACGCCGTTTTGCGGCGGGCATTACCTGATCGATGTGTTAACCGGCGTACTGTTATCCGCTGCGCTGATTGCCTGGTCACGGCGCAAAACCTCTGATGTGTTAGAACGCAATGCGCTGTCGATAAACTGACTCCAAACCTGGTTTGGCTCCCATACCGCATGCAGAGCCAAGGACGCCACCTCCTCCGACTCATTCAAACAGAGCCGCCGATACAGGTAGATAAACACCGACACCCGCATGTTTTTCGCGCAATGAACCCAGATTCGCTCGCCATGCAACGAGCCAACTAGAGCGCAGAACAACCTCAGGTGGTAAAGCTCTGGCTGCGCCCATGGAACCGGGATCTGGAAATAGTTCATCCCTGCACCCGTAACAAGCTCGGCCTCGCCGTGCAACGCATTGCTTGACGTGGGAGGCGCCAGATTTATAACAGACTGGATCCCCAGGCTTGGCAGCTCGCGGATATCGCGCTCAGAGAGTTGCCCCGAAGTCCACAGCCAGTCGAATAATTGCTGCTGATTTTCTGCATCCATAAAAGCCCTACCTGTCATTAAATATGACTCACCAGTCTATATATTGATAATCGAAAAACACACCAAAGCAACGTTACTGTTTAATGCATTTAGCACCCTGAACGTAATCGTGAATTAGGCTGCATTAAAGCCGCTTGTGAGCGGGGCAATCCAATCCTGCCGACGATTTTTTTTAGCTAACGCAGCTGCAGCATCCCAGTCATAGGCTACCGCGATAAATTCGACCGACCACCCAATAAGATTTTTTTCGACAATCGCGTACCGCGCATGTGGCGCACCGGTTTCTATCACATGGGGAAAGGGGTCAGAGTCTTCGTACGCCTGTAGACCGACACTCCCTGGATTAACAATCAGGCGGCCATCATCAAGTTGCATCATTCTAGGTAGATGCGTATGGCCACACAGAATTAATGAGGCTTTAGCGTTTCCGGCACGCTCAGTCACTTCTGGCTTGGTAGCCGGTCGGCAACCAGATTCAGTGACCGTCTCTAGAAAATAGACTAAATCGCTGTCTGGGGTCCCATGTACCAACAGAACATCATCGCTGAGCTGTAATTGTTCGGGTAACTGTTCTAGCCAGCTTCGCTGAATTGGGCTGATTGAGGCATAAGCCCATTGATCAGATGGCCCCATCTGTAACGGGTTGCCAGCCAGCACTTGCCTTTCGTGATTACCCTTGATGGTTGGTAAATTAAGCGCCATCAATCGATCAACCGTTTCTCCAGGCTGTAGCGAACCCGAGAGAATATCGCCAAGATTAACAATGACATCGACGTTGCGCTGCGCAATGTCGGCGAGCACCGCGTCCAGCGCGCCAAGATTCCCATGAATATCAGAAATAGCTGCAATTTTCATTTAAAAATCCTGAGTTACGCAAGGAGGTTGGTCAGTAATGCGGCTCGGTACGGTTGAAGGCGCAAAGGGTGGCAAAGCCGCCGTCAGCGAGCGGCTTAACCAACGCCGCCGTCGGGCGCACCTTGTTATTGGTGGGATAGGCCAAAACATAAAGCCCCCCATCAATCCGCTGCGGCACCAGTTTTACATAGCGCGGAGAAACATCGGGATAGAGCTGCTTCTGCCCGCCAGAAATCAGCGTCACACCAGGAGGAACGGCGCGCTGAGACCAGTTTTCAATGTCTTCGAATGGATAGGCAGCGCTGAGGTTCTGCATCGACCTACTGGATGGCGCCAAGGCAATCACCGTTCCGTCAAAATAGTGATTGATACCTGCCCATATCAGCAGACGCCGGGAGACACCCGGAGACTGCTCGATCAAACCAGAACGGGCCATAGGTTCATCATGGCTGGTCTGGGTAGTGAGTGGCGCAAGGTCGATATCGAGCGAGGACGGGTTGCCGAGCAACACGCTTTCGATTCCCGGCTTGATCCGGTTGAGATAAGCCTGGCAGAAGCGCTGATTGGCCGCGCCCTTGGCGATGACCGAGATCTGCCCAACTGGTGCCTGGTGGGCACGGGCACCATATTCAACGTGGTCAATCGGTGCTTTGGCCAAATCGAGCGGCTGGCTGGAACAGCGTTGTGGCGAGCCTTCAACCGTTGCACAAATCGTGATGCGGTTTGCCGCAATCAGCACGCCGTCGTAGATGGGTAGATTGTCAAACGAATCAGCATAGCCAGGCATCCATACCTGGCGCGAAAACACCTTGCGCTGGTTAATCCACAGACTGAAGAACGCGGGCGGATTGCCACCGCCCATGCCATAGGCGAAAGCCTGTTCTGTACCACCACGGACTCGGAGCGTGGTGCCGTTAGCTAAAGTGCAATCGGTGCGGTCCGATCCGCTACTGGCCGAGAGACCATGGTCAAGCGCTTGTGGCAGGCGCGGATAGACAGGAACGCTATCGTCGTTGATAGCAAAGCGAATCAGCGCCAGATTCGCCGCCGCATTGCAGACCAGATCCACTTGCTTGGTTAGCGACTCCGCCCGTGCTACGGCAGAAATAGCCAGCAGTGCCATCAGGGCAAGGTAGCGCAAAGCGCGAAGCGACATGACCATCACTCTCATAAATTGGGAAACTCAATAAATAGTAGCACCGGCAAAATTGATCCTGCTCAGACTCGTTGCGGCCAGTGGCATCACTTTTTGCCAACACTAGCGCCCAGCTCCTCTATATCTGACAAATCAACCAGATTTCTCGGCATCCCCGGATTGCGGAACATCCGTTTGTTCTGACGAGGGTAGTCACAAACGTCGTGAGGACACCTTTCACCGGCGACGATACAGCGCAAGATCTCCGAACCGGTATTCTTGATTGAATGAGGCAAACCGCCCTTTCGATAGCCAATAAAATCTCCTTGCTCAATCAAAAACGCTTCCTCCCCGATCACGGCCGTTGCCGTACCGCTCAAGACAAAGACGCACTCATCCTCGTGATGGTGCAGATGGTGCTCGGTCGTCTCATGGCCCGGCTCAACTTCGATGATATGAAAACCAAACCCGGTCAGCCCTGCCGCATCGCCAAGCGACTTATTAATACGCTTTGCATTGGGGTTTCTGAAATGGGTCTTGCTGGTGCCTTCCATCTCGGCGATTTCTTGGCACTTTATTAGATACGTGCTCATGGTTGACCTCCTTCTTGACGCGGATACCCCATTCTAGCCGGTAGGGCGTAATGCCTGTTCTGGCGTCTCGGAGCAGGCGCTCTGCTCCCCCCCACCTATACAAAGAACATAGGCTCTATTGCTTGCCGGATAAGGCAGGGGTCATGCTAGATTTTTCTACAACGTCTGTGATTCTATTGTTGTCATAGAAAAAACTATTCGGACTGTCCCCTTGATTGAAGAAAAATCCATAGTCTCGTAAAAAGAAACTTGTACTTACACGCTTATATTTGTCTTTTGGATCTTGGCACGTGATCATTTTGGCAATGCCCGATAGCGACGGGTGAAGTGTAGCGGCGGGGATTTCCTTCTTAACTGTACAAAGTGTTAATTGTGACTCTCTGCCGTATTGTCCAACCAAACTTGAAACTGATTTATCTGTAAACTGATAGCTAAGTTGGCTACCGATTGCCATTTCCTTCCAGTTACCTGTCAAGGCAAGACTTAATGTCATACTAGCGTCAGAACTATCGGATCTTTTAAACTGAGTCGCTGAAGTCAAACTAATAAGGCCTAAGAAACTAAATTCCTCCGAGGTGTAATTCTCACTTTTTTCCTTTACTTTCCAGATGCCATTAGTCTCGGTTGACGACAACTCTATAGTTTTAGAAAATGACTCGGACTTGCCTTCGTAATTTGATATACCTTTAGTCTTATATAGCGACACTTGTTTAGGTGGGTTTGTCATCCCTTGTAATGTTATTTCTTTCAAGACTGCCGGTGAGACGGGTGCAAGCGTATTTGTGTCAGGAAAGCTCTTTTTGGTTGGTACAAATGGCAGTGCTGTTTTTAGAGATTCTCTTTTTTGACAAACAGCACGCGCAAGTACATTCATGTCGTCATTGGAGTCTGATGGCAAAGCCTCGGGGCCTGCATCTAGTGTCGCAAGGCCATCCGTAACACGAAACTTATCATCGACGTCATACCCCATCAAATGAGCGCTGGTTCCCTTTGCGCAATTTATTCTGTATTTCTCATATTTCAAGCTATAGGGAGCCTGGTATGGAGGGTCATAAGCCATTACTGGATAGTCGTATGCGGCCCATAAAATCAGTTCGCCACTACTAGATTCATTAATTCCATTGATATCAATCGAGAGACCAGTGGTACTATTTTTTTCATCAAGAGGGCGAATGACACGCCAGTCGGGTTTAACCTCGCATGCTCTCGAAATTTCAGGTAAAGACCTTAACAGTTCTGCAACTGCTGAGCTATGTGCTTTGGGCGGAGCGTATTGCTTTTGTCCAGTTGGATAGAGATGTTCTGGTAAAACTCTGTAATGTAAATCTGAGTGAACTTCAGAGCAAGAAACTGATATTTGGTCAGCAGCGAGACTGACTGGGAAAAAAACCAGTGCGTTAACCTCGTCCCCTGTACGCATAACACTGTAAGGGACTGCAAATATTAATTTTAATGTATTTATTTGCGGAATCGGTGCGTGGATTTCTTCGCTTCGTTGCGTCATCGCCCTCGTTGCGCATGAAACCAACAGGAAAGACAAAATAACCACCGCGTTGAAAAGGCAGGCAGTCTTTCTCATATGCGATTCTCTTCCTTCAAATTTATGAAAAGCCAAGCCACGGGGTATCGCCCATCAGTTCTGTGGAGATTAGCAGCACATCACTAACTGCTTCTGGCCGAGAATAGACGCTCGATCAGCGTGTGGTCAACGTTCGCACACTTATCCAGCGAGTTACCGCCATACAGATGTACTCACAGACACGGCAAACCATATAGTTTGGGGAAGGCTTTGACCGAAACCGCTAAATAGATCTGGCGCGGTGGGTGATCAGAGCAAAGACAGGGAAACAATCAGATGGGTGGCGAATCAAGCGGATGCCCTGGACTCAGGCCTACGGCCTTCATCCAGGCTATTGCGGAAAAGTTATTGGTTCTCAACAATAAAGTCTGAACCTGCAGGCACTATTTTTGCGCTCCAGCTGCGGCAAGAAAGGCCTGCACCGGTACGCGGAGGAGAATAATCAAATGTTTTATTATTTAAATCTCCCGTCACTCCAGTAAATTTGACTGGAGACTTGGCACAGCATCCTCCTACCCCCACACTTATATTCTGACCAGCCTTCACTAACCAGGTATCTGGACTACAGACGCCAGCACCGCCATAACTGATTGCTACTTTCATATCAGCTTCGGTCGTGTTGTTTAATTTTATCGTATAGGCCAATACCGAATTAGAGCAGATAGCCAGCGATCCAAGTACTAATAATGCTGTGATTTTATTCATAGTTTTCACCTTGTGGTTAAACATAAATCTTCAATATCAAAGCCATAGCATCTTAAGTCGACTCGACAGCGGTCAGGCTGAGACCTTGTACCATATGCAATTAAAATTAAAACAAAAGCGCCTCACGTAGACTTAAAGAGTTGCTTTAGCAGGAGCTATGTGGAGAGTTTATAGGTCACGTCAGTTTTGCCGTTTCAAGCAAAACCGACAGTGGCTGGCCGATTTAGGCCTCCCACCACACCTGAAAATCATATTCCATATGCATGCATAATGACAAACGTTTTCTCACATATCACAAAAAATCACAAACCATAAGCGCAAGAACGCCACACTCCTCCCCTCGATTCTCCCTAGCGTCCTGGCAGCCAGGGTCTGGCCTTGCAATGCGCTATTCCCGCGCCTCCTGAGGCACTGATTCAAAGGCTCTCGATTCAACCGAAGGAAGTACTGAATGGAAGGGACGATTCAGGTGCCGGATGCGTAGGCCCACAAATTTCCATTCGCTGTTGGATGGCCGCTTGCGGGTGAACTGAGTAACGCGTGTGGGTCGATACCTGAGGCTAGAACTAGCCACCGGCCACAAAGCTAAAACCAAAATTACCCCGGTAGCCTTCACTACTCGGAAACCGGTCATGAAGCCAATGCGTGCAACTCGGCCAGAACGGAACTTCATTCCCCTCTCTAGAAATGGCGGCTTTTGGATCAGTAAGCCGCTATCAAGCGACCAATCAACGCTCTCCCCTTAGTACCCCCTGGTGATAAATAGAATTGCCGAGCCAGTCTGATCTCCCTACAATGGCTGACTTGAAATTTGTCATTTTTTTTGTTTTAACCAATGCCAATTGACTCACCAGACAAATCTGACTCCAATTCTGAATCAGGGCGCACCGTGCATTTCCCGACTAATTTTCCGTTTACCCAAGCGCTTGATGATTACTGCGCACAACCCAATACAGACTGGCTATATGCCCTGGTGGATAGCCAATTGGATGTCGAACAGGTTCAAGCACTAAAAGCTGCAGTGGGTGCTGAAGCACTGTTTTGCCGTTATCCCATGGTCGATGAGGAGACTGAGCAGCTAACTGCCCAGTGGGTCATTCTCGGCCAGGAGGGGCAACTGTATGAATCGCGCTTATTGGCGCTGCATGACTATCTACTACAGCGTGACCAATTGAATGCACCGTATTGCGTGGTGTCTATCGTTCAGTCATCGCTAAAACCCGTTTTTCTGCAAACGCACACCCATAGCTGTTCACGCTATTCGGTTAAAGGTGAAGAGGCCGGGATGCCGATTCCACTTGAGTGGCCGAGTCACCTGTGCGCTTTCTTTGCAGTTCTGACACCCGGCCAGCAAGCTGGGTTTTTGCTGGATATTGCGCGCTGGCATGTGCAGGATGAACACAAACGCTTATTGGTGCTGTCGGCCCCTGATCTCAGTCCGGAACGTGGACCCTATCCACTTGATGATCCTCAATCCTTGGCGCTGGAACGCAGACTCCTGCCGCAGCTACTGGTGTGTCAGTTGCTGGCGCGCTTGCCCCAGCAAGTCCCGCCTGAACTCAAACGGGCCGATCTGCTAAGGGTCGCCAATGCTGTAATCGATGAGCTGGGACAGCGCACTTTACCTGCACTGCTGGTGCAAACCTTTGCCGCTCGCTTGAATTCAAGGATGCCCGCATGAAATCACGCCTAGTTAAAGCTGTTTGTCTGATGCTGATTGCCGGATTAAGTGGCTGTAGTTATCGCGGTTCAAGTGATAGTTTCAGACCCGTCTGGCAAGCGAAAGATCTTCGAATTAATATTGAATGTTACGCAAAAGACCATTCATGCCCCTCTCAAATGGATGTTCTGGTGAATGGTTATGACCAGATGATCCCGGATCCCGGGCGTGGACCGGTGAAAGTGGAGTGGCTAATAACGACGCCAAGAACGGCCGCAGAAAAAGCGCTGCCGTGGGAAGAGTATAAAAAATTACCTCTCCCTGAGAGTCAAAAGAAAACGGCAATTGTAACGGTTCGCCGTGTTCGTTACTGGAATCAACAGCAGATTGCTCTGCAGGAAAAAAAAGATGGCTATGCGCTGAATGATCCCAAATATAGGGCATGGGCAAGTGGTCAGTTCAATCGGGGGCTGTCCTATCTAACGATTATGTATTTGCCAGGGGGCAAGGTTGTCGCTGAGATTTCAGATACTCCTGGTCCGTTATGTATGAAGCTCGGGGCGGAGTATTGCCCACAAGATGGAACGACGGAATAACCATGCCCAAACACCATGAGAGTTGTGATCTTGCACAAGGTCAGTTGTGTAGCCCAGACAATATGGCACGGCACTATGCATTGGAGCGGTTTCGTACCTGTGCTGGTGTGGGGGGATGTCACTGGGTGATTCACCAGATTATTTTCTTCGACGGGACGGGCAATAACCGCACACTGGACGAGCACTACAAGCAGCTGGACCAACATAAGCCATCCAATGTCGCCAAGCTGTCACGGCTGGCGGAGACCTTCCAGAAGGCATGGAAGAGCGCCAGTCCCCAGTTGAGCGATCCAGCGGTGCATGACCCTGCCTCTTACGAACTGGTCGGCAAAGAGAATATGCAGGGGGATCATGGTCTGCTGCGGATTGCCGCACCATTGTATGTCTCCGGTGTCGGGACGCCCTACAAGGAAGACCAGAGCGTATGGGAGAACTTGCGCGATAGCGCAATGATGGGAGGGGCATTCGGTCGAGGCTTTAATGTGAGGAAAGAGGGGTCCATCCAGGATTTTACTGAGCGTTTGGGGCGCTTAATTCGGGATATTGCCCCAACCTCCAAACCCGGCAAAGTGGTGCTGCATATCGTCGGGTTTAGTCGTGGAGCCACCCTGGCGCGGACTTTTGTGAATGCCCTGCTGGACAAGTATCCAAAGCGTAATGCTTTTGGCACTCCCCTACTACACGATATGGCGGCAACGCTGGATATGGCTCCTGAGCTGCACATCCAGAGCCTGGGGTTATTCGATACCGTCAGCTCTGTGGGCCTGCCGGGTAAAACCTGGGGAGGGGTCCAGCTTGATATTCCCCCTCAGGTAAATAACTGCCTGCAGTTTGTTGCTGCCCATGAGTACCGTGATTATTTTCCGCTCTCTAGTATTGCGGGTAACAAGGCGCAAAACAGTGCAGAGTGGATCTACCCGGGCGTGCATTCGGACATTGGCGGCGGCTACCGGGCAAAAGAGCAAGGCCGTTCCAATGACATGACCAAGGTGCCGCTGGTTGAAATGCTGCATTTTCTTTGGGATAACGGCGCACCGATTTTTAGCTTTGATGAGCTGACCCGATACAATCAAGCGACGCGTGATGCGGACGTCGATAAAATTTATCGAGATTTTGACTACCCAGATACCGTCTGGGATGGGGTGCAGGCCTATCTGAATGGTGCTGGCGAGTGTAGCTCCGTCAGTGATATTGGCGATTTAAAGACCCGGATTCTCAAGCATCAAGATCTGTATCTGCAGTGGCGCGGACAACGCGAAGGCAGTTTTAAACAAGAAAAAGCCAACTATGCCGGGCAAGCTGAAGTGCAAGCCGATATCAGTGCGATTGATAACTACGATTGGTGGTTGAGCCAGATGATGCGCTACGACTTTATCGGCGGTATCCGAACCGTGTGGCGTCCCGCGCATGGTAATCCGGTGACACGTCCTATGTTGCCAGAGGAGCGCCGCTGGCTAGAGGCCTGGAGACAGGGGCAAGCGATTGGCAACCAACAGCCTGCCACGCCACTGGGGGTCATCAGCAAAGCCCTGTTTGACCATTATGTGCATGATTCGGTCGCCGGCTTTGGCATGGTGGGGGCCGAGCAATACATGAAGTTGCGCGGTATCGTTCCAGATGATGGCTCTCACGCCAATCCCGATGCGCCGCTGCAGGATTATCGCTGCAAATACGGTCCGAAAAAGAGCAAGGAAGAGCGGATTCCAGAAGTGGCATACGCGGGACAGATCGATAGCCGAACGATGCCAGCATAGAAGCAGGATGTTTTGATGGCTGCTTTCGGATCAGGAAGCAGCCGTTTCCCGTGAGGGGAATGAAGTTCCGCTTTGGCCGAACTCCTGCCAGTGGGCTGGCGCCATGAAGGGCCGCAACATACTAATAGCTGCCGTTAGCCCTCCGACAGTTTGACCGGCAGCATCGGGCCGAGAATAGACCTTCAATCAACACGTGGTCAACGTCCGCTTCAGGCAGCTAATCTATCGCATTAAAACCATGCCAAATCTGTTAAAACAGATACAAAACAAAAAGCCCGTTAACTCTTTGAGTTAACGGGCTTTATTTGGAGGCGGGGGTCGGAATCGGACCGGCGTACACGGCTTTGCAGGCCGCTGCATAACCACTCTGCCACCCCGCCATGAGGTGTTGATCGCAAGCGATCCAAACTGGAGCGGGAAACGAGGCTCGAACTCGCGACCTCAACCTTGGCAAGGTTGCGCTCTACCAACTGAGCTATTCCCGCATAATCTGTTACTAACTACTTATGCGTCGTATGGAGCGGGAGACGAGGCTCGAACTCGCGACCTCAACCTTGGCAAGGTTGCGCTCTACCAACTGAGCTACTCCCGCTACGCCGCATGCTAACTGGAGCGGGAAACGAGGCTCGAACTCGCGACCTCAACCTTGGCAAGGTTGCGCTCTACCAACTGAGCTATTCCCGCAATCATACATGCGTTTCAGATTTGGAGCGGGAAACGAGGCTCGAACTCGCGACCTCAACCTTGGCAAGGTTGCGCTCTACCAACTGAGCTATTCCCGCATCTGAATGTGTCCCGACTGCACGCGTCGGGAGAGTGCGAATTATATAGCTTAATCCGTTTCTGTCAACCGTTCAGCGGTCGATTTTTTTACCAGAAAACTCGTGTGCGGCCATCCGCAGATAATAAACCATTGACCACAAAGTTAAAATAACTGCTATGACCATGCACAGATTTCCCAGGGTCCAGGTGTCAATTCCGGGGATCACGGGGCCTGCGTACAGCAACAACAGAATGGCCACCATCTGTGCACAAGTCTTCAGTTTGCCGATATAGGCCACGGCCACGCTCTTGCGCGCGCCCATTTCTGCCATCCACTCGCGCAAGGCAGAAATAGTGATTTCTCGGCCGATGATGATCATCGCCATCCAACCTGGGGTACGGCCAAGTTCCACCAGCAAAATCAGCGCCGCCGCCACGATCAGTTTATCGGCCACTGGATCGAGAAACGCACCAAACGCCGAGGTTTGTTTCCAGCGCCGCGCCAGGTAGCCATCTAGCCAGTCGGTTGCGGCGGCAATGGCAAATATCATAGCGCCGGTGGTGTTACGCATTTCAGACAGCAGCACTGAATCTGGCAAGAAAAACACCGCCACACAGATCGGGATCAAGGCGACCCGAATCCAGGTCAGTAATATCGGAAAATTAAACGGCATCACAAGCTTCTTGTTTTAGGCACTGCCGCAGCTAGTGCAAAGCGTTATAGATCTGTTCGGCCAGCGTTCGGCTGATCCCTTCAACCTGCGCCAGATCGTCTTGGCTAGCAGCCGCCACGCCTCGCAGGCCACCAAAGCGAATTAACAGCCGCTGGCGGCGTTTGGCTCCAACACCGGGAATCTCTTCTAGTGTGGAGCTGGTTCGCGCCTTGGCGCGGCGTGCGCGGTGCCCGGTGATTGCAAAACGGTGTGATTCATCGCGAATGGTCTGAATCAAATGCAAGGCCGGGTGGTCATGGGGCAATTGTACCGTCTTTTGCAGATAAGGAAGGATCAGAGTTTCCAGACCGGGTTTGCGTCCCTCTCCTTTGGCTACACCAACGATGGTCAAATCCAGCCCAAGTTCAGCAAAAACTTCTTCTGCAACCCGAACCTGCCCCTTGCCGCCATCGACCAGCACGATGTCGGGACGCTTGCCCTCGCCTTCAGCCAGTTTGCCATAGCGCCGGGTCAGCACTTCGCGCATCGCGCCATAGTCGTCTCCAGGCTTTGCAGTTTCAATATTGAAGCGGCGGTATTCGCCGTGTTGCATCGCGGTTTGGTCAAATACTACACAAGACGCCACTGTGGCTTCTCCCTGTGTGTGGCTGATGTCAAACCCTTCTATACGTTCGACGCCTTCTAGTTCTAATACCTGGTTGAGTTGTGCCAGTCGGTGGGCCTGGTTGGCATGGCTGGCAAGTTTTTGCATGATGGCCAAGGCGGCATTTTTTTCTGCCATTTCTAGCCAGATGCGGCGCTCGCCAATCGGATGCATCACTAAGGCCAGCCGGTGTTCGGCTTGCAGTTCTAGGTGTTCACGCAAGGTGGCCGAGATTTCGCCATTCACGATCATTAATGGCGGCAGGGGTGCGCCCAGATAGTGCTGTGCCAAAAAAGCTTCCAGCACAGTGAGCATGTCTTCGCCCTGGTCGTTCTTGGGGAAAAAACTTTTGTCGCCTAGATGGCGTCCGCCACGAATCATCACCAGGTTGACACAGAACATTCCGTCTTGTACCACCACCGCCACAACGTCGGCATCGTGCTGGCTGGCATTGCTCGATACGAACTGGGTTTGTTGCATGTTTGATAGTGCCTGAATCTGATCGCGCAATTCTGCCGCCAGTTCAAATTCGAGCGCCAACGATGCGGCCTGCATGCGTTCGCTCAAGCGATCGGTCAGATCAGATTGCTTGCCTTGTAGAAAGGCCACCGCGCTACCTACGTCTGCCGCATAGTCAGCGGCGGGAATCATCTCGACGCACGGTGCGGAGCAGCGCTTGATCTGATATAGCAGGCAGGGACGCGAGCGGTTGGCGAACACCGCGTCTTCGCAGGTGCGCAGGCGAAAGACTTTCTGCAGCATCTGAATGCTTTCGCGTACGGCGGTGCTATTGGGAAATGGCCCGAAGTATTGGTGCGGGCGGCGCGGTTCGCCACGGTAGTAGCGCATTTGCGGGTAGTCATGCGCCGAAATCATTAGATAGGGATAGGACTTGTCATCGCGAAACAGAATGTTGTATTTGGGGGCCAGCGCCTTGATCAGGTTGTTTTCTAATATCAGTGCTTCGGCTTCTGAGCGCGTGACGGTGGTCTCTATGGCGGCGATCTGGCGCACCATTAGCTGAATGCGTGGCGACAGACCGTGTTTTTGAAAGTACGAGCTGACGCGGCGTTGCAAGTCCACTGCCTTGCCAACATACAAGACTTTGTTCTGGGCATCGAGCATGCGATACACCCCAGGCAGCGTCGGCAGGTTAGCCAGCACAATCTTGGGGTCAAAAACGGGGGATGGAGTCATAAGCGTAAGATCAAAGCGGTTAGCAAGGCGACGCCATCGGTTAGCAGGGCGACCCGGATGGTTGTTTAAGGCCCCATAAGGGAGATGCAGCAAATTAGTCCAGTGTAAGGCGTGCGCGCTACTGCTTGCAAAAAAGCTTGCCACATTCGGGTTTTGCATCCGAATTTTTTCCCGGTATAATGCGTCTTTGCCGTAAAGGAAACGCCAGATGCGAATCATCGAAAAAGCCTACACTTTCGACGACGTTCTCCTCGTCCCGGCCCATTCTGTTGTATTGCCGCGCGACGTACTACTCTCCACCGTTCTCACCCGTAATATTCGACTGAATCTGCCGCTGCTGTCCGCTGCGATGGATACGGTGACCGAATCCCGTCTGGCCATTGGTATGGCGCAAGAAGGGGGTATCGGCATCATTCACAAGAATATGACCGCAGAGAAGCAAGCTCTGGAAGTTTCAAAGGTTAAACGCTACGAAAGCGGCGTGGTTAAAGATCCAATCACTATTGCACCCGATATGCTGGTGCGTGATCTGGTTCTGGTGACCCGCCAACACAAAATTTCAGGTCTACCGGTGATCGAAGCAGGCAAGGTGGTGGGTATTGTAACCAACCGCGACTTGCGTTTTGAAACCCGTCTCGACCAACCGGTCGGTTCTATCATGACACCGCGTGATCGCCTGATCACGGTTAAAGAAGGTGCCAGCATCGATGAAGCGCGCGAGTTGATGCACAAGAACCGTCTGGAACGGGTGCTGGTGATTAACGATGATTGGGAGCTCAAAGGCCTGATCACGGTTAAAGATATTATCAAAACCAGCGAACATCCGTTGTCGAGTAAGGACAGCCAAGGCCGTCTACGCACCGGCGCTGCGGTCGGCGTGGGTGCCGGCACGGAAGAACGTGTGGCACTGCTGGTAGCGGCAGGCGTTGACGTGCTGGTGGTGGATACCGCCCACGGTCATAGCCAAGGCGTGCTGGATCGGGTGCGCTGGGTCAAGACCAATTTCCCGCAAGTAGAAGTGATTGGCGGCAACATTGCCACTGCCTCTGCGGCGTTGGCGCTGGCCGAGGCAGGTGCTGACGCAGTCAAGGTCGGCATTGGTCCTGGCTCTATCTGCACCACGCGGATTGTTGCCGGGGTTGGGGTTCCACAACTAACAGCAATCCACAATGTATCGGAAGCGCTCAAGGGTTCGGGCGTTCCGATGGTTGCCGACGGTGGTATCCGCTTCTCAGGTGACATTGCCAAGGCGCTGGCGGCAGGTGCTGATAGCGTCATGCTGGGCGGTATGTTTGCCGGTACAGAAGAAGCACCAGGCGAAGTTGAACTGTTCCAGGGACGTTCTTATAAGTCTTACCGTGGCATGGGCTCGCTCAGCGCCATGACCCAGGGTTCGGCTGATCGTTATTTCCAAGAAACTACCGACAACTCTGATAAGTATGTGCCTGAAGGCATTGAAGGTCGGGTTCCGTACAAGGGGCCGATCGGCCAGGTGATTCATCAGTTGATGGGTGGTCTGCGCTCTTCAATGGGTTATCTGGGCTGCAACAGTGTTGAAGAGATGCATGAAAAGGCCGGCTTTGTTGAGATCACCTCGGCGGGGATGCGCGAGTCGCATGTTCACGATGTGCAAATCACCAAGGAAGCACCCAACTATCACGTTGAGCGTTAATCGACGGTCTTTGTCTGAAAAAACCGCTGCCGCGCAAGCTGCAGCGGTTTTTTTATGCCGCGCCTTTAATCAAGGACGGCTCACTTCTACTGACCAGTCTGCACCAGATTCAACCTTATGACGCGCCGCATAGCTGTCCATATTAATCGCTAGCGATACATTCATCAGGCTGTTGATATACACCAGCGGCTGCCCTTCTGGCACGCCACCAAAGGTGTTCTGATACGGGGCAATGGTCTGGTCCACTAACTTGCCAAACTTGAAGATGCGCACGTGCACCGGTTCGCCTATCTTGAAGCCCAACTGGTCGAACATGGCTTTCGGAATATTGGTCCAGACATTACCGTATTGCACGTCTAGCACCGGCACGGCACCCTTCAATATCTCACCCGTTTTTTCGGCTTTCTGATATTGAATCTTGACGACCGCGCTGACCGGCAGCAAGGGGCCTACCTGATCAAAGCTGATCTTGCCAGAGGCCAGGCGCGCACCGGTATAGGCATATACATCGCGACCATGGAAAGTATAAGAAGCCGACGACCCAGGCAGGCGATTGCGCGTTTCATCAATCTGGCGCAAGGCGGCCACTCCGTCGCGCTCTGCAATCAGGGTTAGCAAGCCATTGTTGGGGTTGACGAAATAGCGGCCATCGCGGGTTTTCATCACCACCGATAAACGTTCGGTGCCCACCCCTGGATCAACGACTGATACGAACACCGTGCCCTTGGGCCAATAATTGGCCGTCTGAAACAGACGATATGCGCCGACCCAGATGTCGTAATCGGGAATTTCGTGTGTCAGGTCTGACACTGTCAGCTTGGGATCCACTGAATAGGCTACGCCGCGCATGGCGGATACCGCGCCATCCTTCAGACCAAAGTCGGTCATTAACACCAGTGGGGCTTGTGCCTGAGCCAACGCTGACAACAACGCCGTCACTACCAACAAGCCTTTAATCAATCGCCGCATACCTGCCCCTTTTGTGATGAACAAACCCGTATTCTAACCATTTGAACTGAATAGGGGTTTGTCGCATCAGATGCACGGGCTATTTTCAACGCGGTGCATGTTATTCTCCTGTTCTTGAAGGTGGAGCTTGAGAAGGTATGCCGAACGATAACGGTGTGGTGATACGTTTCTCATGCCCTCACCTTATCTCAGACCAATTGATCGATTTTGCGAATCTACTGCTAAGTACACCAGAAAGACTGTATGCACTTGCCTCTCTCCGAATTCTTGACTCTGCGCCAGCGACGAGTGCATCTGCGTCACTGGGGACCAGCCGACGCACCGGTATTATTTCTGTTGCACGGCTGGATGGATAGCTCGGCTACGTTTCAATTTATGGTCGACGCGCTGCAGCAGGACTGGCATGTGATTGCCCCTGACTGGCGCGGATTTGGTGATAGCCAATGGAACCAGGATAGTTATTACTCTCCCGATTATCTGGCGGATCTGGATGCATGCCTGGAACACTTTAGTCCGAAGCATCCGGTCTTTCTCGCCGGCCACAGCATGGGCGCCATGGTCGCAGGGCTGTATGCCGGAATTCGCCCGGATCGGATTGCCGCGCTCGCATTGATTGAAGGGTTTGGCCTGGCTGATGCGCGAGCACAAGAGGCACCTGGCCGTAGCGCGCGCTGGCTGAGAGAACTTCGCCAGCCTCCGGCATTTAGTGCTTTGCAGGGGTTGGACTCGGTAGCCGCCAAGCTGCAGGAGCGTAACCCGCGGTTGACTTCTGCCCGTGCACACTGGCTGGCCGAGCAACTTACCACGACAGAACCAGATGGCCATTTGCGTTACCGCGCGGACCCAAAGCACAAAATGGTTAACCCTGCCTTGTACCATTTAGCCGAAGCACAGGCCTGCTGGCGCCGCATCAGTTGTCCGGTTTTGTGGGTAATGGGTGGCGATATGTGGGACCACCCAATGGCGAAGGGGGTGTTTGATACACTAGACACGCGACGCACATGTTTTGCCCGGCTACAGCAGATCACGGTGCCAGACGCAGGTCATATGGTGCAATGGGAACAGCCAGAAGCCTTGGCAATGGCACTGGAAAACTTTTTTCTGGCTAAACACGATTAAGGTGTGGGGCTCACGCGCATTTCTACTCGCGGCCACTGACCAGGCTAAGCTGTAAACGCAAATCAACCCCGACCATGCGCGTGTCCAATATCTTCACGCCCTGTTTGTCGGCCAGATCGTCTAGCGCGGGCCAGGCAAACAGGCCTTGTGCCGTGTGGCCAACCAAGGCGGGCGCCAGGTAGAGCACAATTTCATCCACCAGCCCCGCGCGGATCAATGCGCCGTTCAACCCGGCGCCACCTTCTACCATCAAATGGTTGACTCCGCGCGCAGCCAGCGCTTGCATCAAGGCCAGCAAGTCGGCATGGCCATCGTGTTCTGGCAAGGTCACCACATCACAGCCCCCCGCACGATAAAGGGCATGGCGTGCCTCATCGGCAACGCAGGTGGCTAGCAAGGTACTGCCTCCTTGGTAAATGCGTCGTCCCTGAGGGGGGGTTTGCAAACGGCTGTCGAGCACCACGCGCAACGGTTGTCGCAGCACCGGCAGTTCGCGCACGGTCAATTGGGGGTCGTCTGCACATACCGTGCCACTGCCAGTCAAAATCGCATCGCTTGCCGCACGCATGCGCTGCACATCTAGCCGCGCATCGGGTCCGGTAATCCACTGGCTTTTCCCATTGGAGAGCGCGGTCTTGCCATCCAGCGTAGCCGCCGCCTTGAGTGTCACCCATGGCCGGTTGCGCGTAACACGCGATAAAAAGCCGCGATGCACCCGACGCGCCTCCTGCTCTAAGAGCCCACTTTGGGTTTCGATTCCAGCGGCTGCCAGGCGCGCCAATCCACGCCCGGCCACCTGCTCGAAGGGGTCAACCATGGCGGCAACCACCCGCGCCACGCGATGTGCAATCAGGGCATCAGCGCAAGGGGGGGTGCGCCCGTGATGGCTACACGGTTCCAGCGTGACATAGGCAGTCGCACCGCTCGGATCTTCTCCTCGTGCGGCACAATCTTTTAGCGCCTGGATTTCAGCATGATCGCTGCCGGTCGCCAGGGTTGCGCCACTGCCAATCACGCGCCCGTGTTTGACCAGCACGCAACCTACGCCGGGATTAGGCGCGGCGCGCTGTGTGGCGGCTTCGGCCAGGCGCAAGGCTTGTTGCATGAATTGATGGTCAACAGCGGTAAACATAGGGAGAGATCTCGTGAAGCGCAGCGGTTCAGGATTGCTGTGCTTGCCAGTCTGGCAGCAGCAGCCCATAGATTGCATGATCGCACACGCGCGGGCCAATCCATTCACGGCCGCGCAACACCCCTTCTAGACAAAAGCCCAGGTGCTCGGGCAGCGCCCGGCTGGCATGATTTTCTGTCGCGCATGCAATTTGAATCCGATATAGGTTTAGCGCGTTAAACCCATAGTCGATGAGTGCCTTGCAGGCCTGACGCATGATTCCCTGCCCTTGCCAGTCCTGACCAAGCCAATAACCAATTTCTCCACGGCGCTGAGCAGGTTCAAGCGCAAAGAAACACACCACTCCAATCGGCTCTCCATGCTGCCACACCAGCAAGTTCAAAAATTGCCCGGCCTGGTTGCCTTTGGATGAAAACCGGATATACGCCAGGCTGTCTTCGGGCGATTGCATCTGTTGAAGCCAGGGCATCCACTGGCTGAGCATGGCTCGGTTCTGATTGATCAGGGCAAACAGCACTTCGGCATCGTCCTCTTCGGGTGTCTCAAGGGTGATGCCGTCGCCCGCCTGAATCAAAATCATTTGGAATGCGAGGTGCTGTGATGGCTCTTCTGGATTTCTTCGATCGCTTCGTTGAATTCGGCCACATCTTCAAAACTGCGGTAGACCGAGGCAAAGCGCACATAGGCCACTTTATCCAGCCGCGCGAGCTCGACCATCACCATTTCGCCGATCTGCAGCGAGCTAACTTCACGCTCACCCAGTTGCAACAGACGATGACAGATGCGGTCAATGGCTTCATCAACTAGCGTGGTGGATACGGGGCGCTTATGTAGCGCGCGCAAGAAACTGGTGCGTACCTTTTCGGGGTCAAACTCTGCACGATGTCCTCCGGTTTTAACCACTTGGGGCATGCGTACATCGGCATTTTCAAAGGTGGTAAAACGCTTCTCGCACTTCAAACAACGACGGCGTCGGCGAATGCTGGAACCATCTTCATTGACGCGTGAATCGATTACCTGGGTATCGGCGTGGCCGCAGAACGGGCATTTCATGGTTCAACTCCGCGAAAAGGCTGTCAAATCATCTTATCAGTTAAGTTAGCTGGCGTAATCGGTTGCCAGCTAAAAATCACAAAATATCCAGACTTTTACCCAATTGTTCCCCTATTTGCGCATGCCTGCGCGTTTTACGCGCATGGGTTAACCGTCTCAACACCTAGTTTTTCTCAACGCGGAGTACAGCCGTGCTACCTGTCTTCAAGGCGAGTAGCCGCAGCGTGCGAGCCTGATTATTATCAAATCTTTTTAAATATTATTTTATTTAAATTAAATAAACAGACACAAACGCAATTGATATCTTCATTACGGAGAAATCTTCGATGCTAGCGTTCTCCCCTCCTGTTCCCCGCACCGTGTGGCTGTTATTCGCCACGCTGGGCACCCTGCGGTATTCCTTGGCAGCCGTGCCGCTCCCTGCCGTCCCACAACAACAAGCCACCGGAATTGAACAAGGCACGGGGCGCCATATTCCCTACCATATTAATAGTGCCGGGCACGCAGTCGCATTTGGCGACATTATCATTGGACGCCATGTCACCATCCAACAGCAAGGAATCCGGCCGATCAAGGTGGTCAGTGCGCGCAAAATGCCGAAGCCGCCCCTTCCTTGGGGAACGGCTGCGAGCTACTGGCCCAATAACACGGTGTTTTATACTCTGACGTCCGCCCAGCCAGCAACCCGCACGATTGCCCGGCAAGCCATGCAGCAGATTGAGAGTAAAAGCGCGCTGCGATTTGTTAAACGCACGACAGAGGAGCATTACATTGCGCTTTACACTACACCACCAGGTGAATGTAGCGCTTCTGCTCGGGGCATGCAGGGCCAGCAACAATCATTGGGCATCGGCAGCGAACCGCGCTGCGCACGGGTGCGCACAGCATTACATGCGTTGATGCATGCGCTGGGTGCGGGACATGTCTACCTCAGGCCCGACCGTGACCGGTTTATCACTGTCACTCAGCCGAGCTATGCCACACAAATCAACCCTAGTCTGGACATCGCTCAGCCATTTGACTACGCATCGGTCACCAACGACCCACTGAGGATCCGCGCCATTTTGCCGGAAAGACAGCGACTGATAACCGACTATGATCAGTTATCTAAGGGAGACATCCGATTTCTGCAGCAGGCCTATCCGGCTAAAGACGCATCCAACATAAGCGAATTACGCTCCGAAGGGGGCAGTCGGCCACTCACCGCCCTATTGCTGCAATGGCTCAGTTTGCACCGCATGGCGCGCTAAGCCGCTAAAAAAAGAAAAAGCCACGAGAACGCATCTCGTGGCTTTTTTATACTCTTAGCAAGGGGCAAATTACTTGCGACCGTATACCGGCAGACGCTTACAGATTGCCTTGACCGATTCGGCTACACGGGCAATCACGGCGTCGTCTTGCGGTGCTTCCAGCACATCGGCAATCAGATTGGCCAATTCGCGCGTTTCGGCTTCGCCAAACCCGCGGGTGGTCATGGCTGGGGTACCGATACGAATACCCGAAGTAACAAACGGTTTTTCCGGGTCATTCGGAATTGCGTTTTTGTTGACGGTGATGTGGGCACGGCCAAGCGCAGCTTCGGCCTCTTTACCGGTGATCTTCTTAGCACGCAAGTCAAGCAGGAATACATGGCTTTCAGTACGGCCAGAAACAATCCGCAGGCCACGCTCGATCAGGGTTTGCGCCATAATCTGCGCGTTGACCTTAACCTGATGCTGATAGGTCTTGAATTCAGGTGTAGCGGCTTCTTTAAACGCCACGGCCTTAGCGGCGATGACATGCATCAACGGCCCACCTTGCAGACAAGGGAAAATCGCTGAATTCAAGATTTTTTCGTGCACGGCACGTGCCATGATCACCCCGCCACGCGGACCACGCAGGGTCTTGTGGGTAGTGGTAGTTACAAAATCTGCATACGGCACTGGATTCGGATATTCACCAGCGGCAACCAGACCGGCATAGTGCGCCATATCGACAAACAGGTAGGCACCCACTTCGTCGGCGATTTTACGCATGCGCGCCCAGTCAATCCTCAGCGAGTAAGCCGAAGCACCGGCCACAATCATCTTGGGCTTGTGTTCACGTGCCAGACTGGCGACTTGCTCGTAGTCCAGTTCTTCGTCGGCGTTCAAACCATAGGTGATGGCGTTGTACAACTTACCGGAAATATTCACCGACGCACCGTGGGTCAGGTGACCACCATGCGCCAGGCTCATCCCCAGAATCGTGTCGCCCGGTTTCAATACTGAAACATAGACCGCCTGATTGGCCTGTGAGCCTGAATGCGGTTGCACGTTGGCATATTCAGCACCAAACAGCGCTTTAAGGCGTTCAATTGCCAAAGCTTCAACCTTGTCTACATACTCACAGCCACCGTAGTAACGCTTCCCCGGATAACCCTCGGCATATTTATTGGTCAGGACCGAGCCCTGGGCCTCCATCACTGCCGGGCTCACATAGTTTTCAGAAGCAATCAGCTCCACATGGTCTTCCTGACGGCGATACTCGTCTTCCATGGCGGCGGAAAGTTCAGGGTCAAATTTGGCAATTGTCAGATCGGCTGCAAACATCTTGGGCTCTTCCCATCAAAGGGTTAACAATAGTTACTGATTTTACACGAAATGCGCCCCCTCGCGGAATGCGCATTGTGCGACATTTATATGATACAGATTCATACCGCCATCAGCGAGGCGGTTGGCGCCTCTGCGCCAGAACAGCCGCGCTGGGGCGGATTTCAGGCCGCTAGCACTTCGCTGACCACCAAGACATCGTCAACCTGACATTCTTGCATTAACAGGCGGAAATCCTGCTCGATACGGGTAACCGAATCCAGCGGTGACAAAGGCCAGACAAAGCGCTCCCCCTGATCCAGCGACTTGCCTCGCGCAGTCAGGGTAAAGTGAATTTCATTATTTTCATGCGCAGCCATTTGGGCGATGGGCTGTTTACCCTCGCTGCGCAATTTGCGCAAAATCGAACTGGAGAACACTTGCAGCGCAACGCCAAGCCGCGACTGGTTGGCGATTTCAATCGCCTGCATCAGTGGCGCGGGGGCACGCGCAATCGGAAACAAGGTCACACCGTCGACTTTTAGCTGTTCACCAAGAAACTTCATCAACAGAGTGCCCCAGGCACCAATCTTACTGTCAAAGTTGACCGGCGCTGGCCCTCCTTCTTCTTGTATCGCCACGCCAAGCAGATAACGCAGAAACACACCTTCTTCTTTGACCGTCACTGCGGTAGCGGGCAGATCAAGCGGCAAGCCGCGCGCGGCATCTGCCAGTTGGCGGGTATAGCGATAAAGCTGTGCCGGTGAGATGCAAAGCACGTTATCGGGATGCAGCAGTTTGCCCGACAAAAATACTTCAGCGTCCGCAGCAAATACTCCTTGAGCGCGCAGTAGTGCATTCAGGCCATCCACATCTTCTATCCGTTCGGGCAAGGTAGCGCGCTGGCGTGAACCAGCAACCAGTACCAGTGGCAGAGCGAACACCACTGCATGCCGACCTGGGGCTTGTTCAACCGCGGTACGCAAGGCCTGCCAGAGAACTTGATACGCAGCACGGGACGGCGCCATGTTCAGAGCCACCGACAACAAAAGCACCTCATCACGCATCAATAGATCAGCCAATGCGTCTTGTAATGCTGCTTGTTGTAATAGCCGATCATCTTCATTAGGCGCAGCCAGTACTGACTGAGTCAGAAAAATCAAGCGGTTACTCGGACTGGAATCGGGATAAAGACGTGGGTCGGGCAAGTGCGTGGAGGTCATTTGTAATCCTGCTGCAATCCAAAAGCATTATTCTCGCACAAGCTAGAGATGCATGCTGCATGATGACTAAGCTAGCGTATTTTCGTTTTCAAATATTAGCATTACGTAATAAGCGACAAATATTTACATATTTCGCTCAATGTGAAACTACAGACGTTGACACCAGCATGTACGCTCGCGATAATCCAGCCACGTTGAGATGCAGCAATTGCTTCTTGATAGTTTCTCCTCTATTTCTCCTTTGTAGACTTAGCGCGGAACCACTGGTTCCGCGCATTTTTTTGTCTTTTCGCCGCAGAAATCATATGCATCGTTTACCGTTAATTGTGATCAACCCATCACGCATTTCTGCATAATTCAGCCCAGCACGCTAAGATGGACAGCGCTAAAAGGCAGTGTTTTTACCTACCACGTCGTGCTAAACAATGTTGCAAATCGTTCGTTTAGCGACAAAACCGCACAAAAATCGGTTCAAACGCAGAAAAACGAATCAGACAAATGAACCAACATGCGAAGCGCATTAAGCAAATTTCGCACAATGGTCACTAGTCTAAAACGCCAAACAAACAAAAACCCCCTGTGCAACAGGGGGTTTGGATACGGCTTTAAGCGTCTAATCTAAAGCCCTGGATAGCGTAATTTCAGGTGTGCCAACACGCCAGAGGTTTCTAGCGCACTCAATCCACGATTGGCGCGCTCCAGTAATCGCTGGTTGCCTTTGCGTACCGCAAAAGCATAGGCATCTTGACCAAAAGCCGGTTTATGCACCAAGCGCAGCGAAGTATCGGAGGCCGATGCACGGCGCATGGCATGCCAATCGCCAAAGGCCGCCTGTATGTTGCCGGACTGCAGATCACTGATCATCGGTGGCAAGCCGTCATAGCGACGCATCGCCTGTTTACTAACGTTTAACCGTTGCAGCCAACCGATGCCACTACTCCCGGTCAGAACCCCCACCGAAGGAATCCGACGAGGGTCATCCACCCGGCTGTTGGCAGGCAATAGCAACACCTGTGGTTCGTAGTAGTAAGGACGCGAGAAGGCAAAAATCTTGCTGCGTTCCGCAGTCACGGCCAGGGCTGACACCACCATGTCAACCCGCCCCTGCGATAACGACTCAAGTAAACGTGGCCAGGGCAAGTTAACAAACTTAACCTGCACGCCTTGATTTTGAGCCCAGGCATTCACCAGATCGATATCAAAACCGGACAAATGTCCTTGATCATCCACCGTCTCAAACGGTGGGTAACTGGAGTTGATTCCGACCCGGATCACTTCGCTGGCATTGACACTCACACTCAACAGCAGCAACAGGCCAAGGCCAAGCACTGACCACATCCTCTGCACTCGCATCCAACACCTTTCTTGGCTAATCCAGTCGACTTAGCGCTCGACTTGCGTCACATCGCGCACCGCGCCAGTTGCGGCCGAGGTGGTCATGGCGGCATACGCACGCAACGCAGGGCTGACACTACGCTCGCGCGCCACGGGTTTCCATGCGCCCGCGCCTAATGCCTGCATGCGTGCGCGTCGCGCTTCCAACGTGGCAGCATCCACACATAAGGCAATGGTGCGCGCAGGAATATCAATCGCAATGCGGTCGCCCTCTTCGATCAGGCCAATCGCCCCGCCCTCGGCTGCCTCAGGCGACACATGGCCAATGCTCAGGCCAGAGGTTCCGCCCGAGAAACGGCCATCGGTCAACAGCGCGCAAGCCTTACCCATGCCCTTGGATTTCAGGTACGAAGTTGGATAGAGCATTTCTTGCATCCCTGGCCCACCCTTTGGCCCTTCATAACGGATCACCACCACGTCACCGGCTTCAATTTGATCGGCCAAGATTGCCTCAACCGAGGCTTCCTGGCTTTCAAATACCCGAGCGCGACCATTAAATTTCAAAATACTGTCGTCTACCCCAGCGGTTTTAACGATGCAACCATCTAGTGCGATATTGCCGAACAACACCGCCAAGCCACCATCTTGGCTATAGGCATGCGCCCGATCACGAATGCAGCCGGCTGCCCGATCCAGATCCAGATCCGGATAATGCATACTTTGTGAGAACGCAATCGTAGTCGCCACGCCGCCGGGCGCAGCGCGATACAAACTGGAAGCAACCGCATCAGCAGAGGGTCGCGCCACATCCCATTGATCCAGCGCAGCCCCGAGGCTAGGGCTGTGCACGGTGGGCAAGTCGCGAGTGATCAAACCAGCACGGTCAAGCTCCCCCAAAATGCCCATCACCCCACCAGCGCGATGCACATCTTCCATATGATATTTTTGCGTAGCCGGTGCCACCTTGCATAGGCAGGGTACCTTGCGCGAAATCGCATCAATATCCGACATGGCAAAATCGATTTCAGCCTCGTGCGCCGCCGCCAACAGGTGGAGCACGGTATTAGTCGAGCCCCCCATCGCTACGTCCAGTGACATAGCGTTAGCAAATGCGGCTCGGGAGGCAATCGAACGCGGCAACACGCTCTCATCATTTTGCTCGTAGTAGCGCCGTGCCAGATCAACAATCACCCGCCCGGCACGCAAGAACAATTCTTTACGCGCCGCATGGGTTGCCACCAGAGAGCCATTCCCCGGTAAGGACAAGCCCAAGGCTTCTGTCAGACAGTTCATCGAATTAGCCGTAAACATGCCGGAGCACGAACCACAGGTCGGACAAGCCGAACGCTCCATTTCGGCGACTTCTGCATCGCTAACTGCACTATTGGCGGCTTCGACCATGGCATCCACCAGATCCAACGCGCGCGCTTCACCCTTCCAGTTGATCTTTCCGGCTTCCATCGGGCCACCAGAAACAAACACCACCGGAATATTCAGCCGCAGCGCGGCCATCAGCATTCCCGGGGTGATTTTGTCGCAATTGGAGATGCAGACCAGTGCATCTGCACAATGTGCATTCACCATGTATTCGACCGAGTCGGCAATCAAGTCGCGCGATGGCAGGCTATACAGCATGCCGCCATGCCCCATGGCAATGCCGTCATCAATCGCAATGGTGTTGAATTCTTTGGCTACGCCACCGGCCTTCTCGATTTCGCGTGCCACCATCTGCCCCATGTTCTGCAGATGAACGTGGCCTGGCACAAACTGGGTAAACGAATTGGCAATGGCGATGATCGGCTTCTGAAAGTCGTCGTCCTTCATGCCGGTAGCGCGCCAGAGCGCGCGGGCGCCGGCCATATTGCGACCAGCGGTTGAAGTGCGAGAGCGGTATTCGGGCATTACAATTCCTTGCGTCTAAAATCTTCAGAGGATGTCAGCGCAGCTTGCCCTCAGTAGTTGGCCGGTTTGGCCTGCTGTCTGCGGGAAACCCAGGGCAGGGATAAAGCCCCAGCGTCGCATGCGATGATAATCGGTCGCGACGTAGGTCAACGCTTTCCGTATAATTCATGAACTATCACTTTTACCGCAAACACACGCGACTGACAAATGATCATTCATCCGCAATTCGACCCCGTAGCAATTCATCTCGGGCCGCTCGCCGTACACTGGTACGGTTTGATGTACATGGTCGGTTTTTTACTGTTTATCGGGCTGGGTAACCTGCGCATTCGTGCTGGACGCAGCTTCATGACCAGCAAAATGCTCGACGATCTGTTGCTCTATGGGGTTCTGGGCGTCGTACTGGGTGGGCGTCTGGGCTATGTGCTGTTTTACAAACCTGGTGAATACTTGTCACATCCAGGTGAAATTCTGCGGGTGTGGGAAGGCGGCATGTCGTTTCACGGCGGCTTTCTCGGCGTATTGCTGGCGATGTGGCTATTTGGCCGCAGACATGGCAAAAGCTTTTGGGAGATTGCCGACTTTGTCGCGCCGCTGGTGCCCTTGGGTCTGGCAGCCGGGCGACTGGGTAACTTTATTAATGGCGAACTCTGGGGGCGCGTCACCAGCCCCGACGCACCGTGGGCAATGCTGTTTCCACAGGCGTTTCTGGATGATCGCGCTTGGGCAGCCACTCACCCAGAAACCGTTGCGACCTTCTTGAAGTATGGCGGTCTGCCGCGCCATCCCTCACAACTATACGAGTTTCTGTTGGAAGGTCTGGCTCTGTTCGCCCTGCTGTGGATCTTCAGTGCAAAACCGCGCCATCGTGCAGAAACCTCGGCATTGTTTTTATTCGGTTATGGACTGTTCCGCTTTATCTCGGAATTCACTCGGCAACCTGACGACTTTCTCGGCCTGTTGACTGCGGGTCTGAGCATGGGCCAATGGCTCAGCTTGCCAATGGTAGTGGCAGGTCTGGCGCTGTGGGCCTGGGCTAAAAAGCAACCGATGACTAACTAGTCACACCGCCCCGGTCGATGTCGACCGGGGGCATGCCTCTCCTCAGTTCCCCCTCCAGTAGCTAATCTCAGTCACCCAGCACCAAGATCTGTAGCGACAAGCTGCCGAATGGCACGCATTTCACATAATTCAAAAGTTCACCACGCCGTCTTGCCGTTAAAAATTGCCAAAATACTCAATTTCACGCCACTTTCGATCAGCGCTACTGGTTTGCAGTTTAGATTCTGTTGACTATCATCAAATACAGATTATTTAGAACAAGCTGATATACCGTCACTAGCGCTAATCTGTGCTCCGTCGAACACGACTTGGCATGGTGAATCCATGCTTTGGCGTTCGCATGGTCCGGGTGCTTCGCGCTCATGGATCAATACAATAAATCTCAGGGAGTTTGGCATGAAACGATTACCCCTTTGTACGCGGCTAACGATAGTGGCCTCGCTGCTGGCTAGTTTGCCGGCGTTGGCTGTACCGACCGCACCTGACTATGTAGACGACAGTCAGTATCTGGCGGCGGCACGTCAGCATATTTTGCCTGCGGACATTCCGTGGAGCGGTAAGAGCGAACAGTTTATCGTGGCGAAGGACGACCCGTTTATCACGCCGATTGAAGCCTCTGACTTTCAACACACCCCTACCTATTTTGACACTCTGGCCTATCTGCAAAAATTGCAGGACGCTGCGCCCAAATTGATCAAGATGGTGACCTTGCCGGAAAAAACCGATGCAGGAACACCGTTTAATATGGTGATTGTGTCTAAGTCATCAGATAAATCCCCGGCCGGCCTGAAGGCCAGTGGCAAACCAACGATTTTCGTTGAAGCCGAAATTCATCCTGGTGAAGCGAACGGGAAAGATGCCGGTTTGATGATGGTGCGTGATATGACGGTGCGCGGCACCGAAAGCGCGCTGCTAGACAAGATCAACCTAATCTTTGTGCCGGTGGTCAATATTGATGGTGATCTGCGCAATGGTAAATATGGCCGGATTAACCAAAATGGCCCGGCGAATACTGGTTGGCGGGTCAATTCGCGCAACCTAAATCTGAACCGCGACTTTACCAAGCTCGATAGCCCAGAAATTCGTAACGTTGCCCGGATTCTAGATCAATACCAGCCTGACTTTTTTATTGATACCCACTCGACCGATGGCGTGGTGTACCAGTACGACGTGACCTATTGCAATAACGGCATGGGCTGGGCGCAAAATAGTACGGTGTGGATGAACAAGGTGATGACACCGCGGGTGTTTGATGAATTAAAAGCCTATGGTCACAAGCCGAACGATTGCATCAGCATGAACGACAATGAGGATCTGACCAAGGGCTACTACCCGTACTACAGCGACTATGCGCGCTTCTCGAATCAGTACGGAGACATCCGTGGTATTCCGAGTATCTTGGTCGAATTGCATGCGCTCAAACCGTATCGTCAGCAGGTATTGGCCAACTACACGCTGTACAAGTCAATTTTTGCCACAGTGGGTGACAATAAAGACAGTCTGTTTGCCGCCATCGCCAAGGACCGCGCAGTACGTGACGATAAGGTAACGCTCACCTGGACCACACCGGATGGCACGCCGCCAATGGTAGATTTCCAGGGCGTAAAGTACGACAAGGTACTGTCGCCAATTACCGGTGACAAAATCGTTCGCTGGAGCAACCAACCCAAGGATTACAAGATCCCTTACACGGCGCAGACCAAGCCTGATCTGGTTGTAGCACGCCCCAAGGCCTACGTGGTGCCTGCGCAATGGCATGAAGTGATTGACCGGCTCAAGGTACACGGGATTCAAATGACGACCCTGGACAGTCCGAAGACTATGGATGTCACAGTATACCGTCTAGATAATGTTCAGCTTGGCACGCCGTACGAACCAGACCGCGAATCGGCTGACAAGATTCCGGGCTATGAAGGTCATCTACTGATCAAAGATACCCCAGTGGCAGAGCATCGCAAGGTAACTTACCCAGCCGGTTCGGTAGTGATTGATCCCAACCAACAGCTAGGTGTGCTAGCCATGGTGTTGTTGGAACCAGCAAGCCCGGACTCATTCTTGAGCTGGGGCTTCTTTAACGCCAACCTGACTTCGGCTGAAGCACCTGAGGCCTATGTCATGGAACCGATGGCACGCGCCATGCTGGCTGAAAGTCCAGCACTGCGCAAAGCGTTTGCAGCCAAACTGAAGAGCGATAAGAAGTTTGCCAAGGATCGCAATGCGCGCCTGAACTGGTTCTATAACCAAACACCATTTGACGATAGCAACCGCTACATGTATCCGGTTGGTAAAGTCGAATAATCACACGCAGGTTATTAGCGAAACCAGAACGGTGGGGAAACCCACCGTTTTTTATTCAGTTTAATCAGTCGTTAAAGCATTCGTCATGCGAAAAACAGGTAGCTCAGCTACAATAAGGCAGAAAAGTCCCCCTCGAATAGGATGTCTTCATGATTGTTACGGTATTAGGCACGGCTTGCGCCATTAACAAAATCGCGCCAACCTCCAGTTTCGTGGTGGACAATTGCACCTTGCTGGATTGCGGCAGCGGTGTTGAAACCCTCACGATTGAGCAGATGCTAAAGATTGAGCGCGTGTTGCTCACCCATGCGCATCTGGATCACTGCAGCGCTCTGCCTTTTTTGCTTGACTGCCATGCCAAGCATGGTGGACGCGGTATCACCATTTACTCTCAGCAAGAGACGATTGATTCGCTGAGAAACAATCTGTTTAACGATGACATCTGCCCGGATTTTTCTCAGTTAAAAAATCACGATGGCGAACCACTGCTTCGTTTCAATCCAATTGAGGTCGGTGATGCGTTGCCGCTGCCCGATGGCATGGCCACGGCTTTACCGGCCCAGCATAAAATTCCCGCAGTGGGTTGGTTAATTGAAGGCCCATGGCGCGCATTAGCCTATACCGGCGATAGCGGTCTATGCCCGGCTTTCTGGCATTGGGCGGCTAATGTGCCTTCGCTGTGTGACGTGATCTGCGAAATCACGTATAGCAGTGGGCATGGAGAACAGGCCACCGCTGAAGGACATATGACCCCGGAAATGCTGCGCCCAATGCTGGAACTGGTTCCACCAAACGTACATGTCTGGATCAGCCATCTGGATGGTGCACACAAGGACCGGATTCTGGCTGAACTACGCCACGATGCGCCATCCTCAATCAATATTGCTGAGCTGCAACTCAGTACCGTGATTGATCTTTGATATTCTCGGCGGCGGCTACCTATTTCCAGCGCTTTAATAGCAGCGCGTTGCCGACTACAGACAATGAGCTGGCGGCCATGGCGGCACCGGCCAGCGCCGGGCTGAGCCAGCCAAAGGCAGCCAACGGAATCCCCAGGCAGTTATAGGCAAAGGCGAAAAACAGATTTTGGCGGATTTTTGCCAACGTGGCTTGCGATAATCTAATTGCATCCGCCACATGCATCAGGTCGTTATGCATCAGGGTCATGCCTGCGGCCTCGATGGCTGCTTCAGCACCGCCCCCCATGGCAATTCCCACATCAGCAGCGGCCAGCGCAGGGGCATCGTTGATGCCGTCGCCAACCATTGCAACCCGCTCGCCATGTTGACGTAGGAGGGCAATCGCTGCCGCTTTGTCTTCTGGGCGCAACGCTGCGTGAAATTCATCAATGCCGACCTCCCGAGCAATGCTCGCAGCGACCCCCTGATTATCCCCGGTCAGCATCACCACCCGCACCCCGAGTTTGGCCAGCGCGGCCACGGCGGCGACAGAACTGGGCCGTAGGCGGTCTGCCAGTGCCAAGGCACCAAGTACACGTCCTTGCTGTGCGACCGCGATTACAGTCTTGCCATCGCGGATCAAGGCTTGCAACGGCTCGTCAGGCGCGAGCCCAATCCAGGCGGGCGTACCAACACGCACACTCCCCGCCCCTTCCAGCTGGGCTTCAACGCCGCAGCCCGTCTCGCCCTTAAAGGCCGTAGTACGGAGTAAAGACAAGCCAGACGCCGCCGCATGGGCGACGATGGCACGGGCCAGTGGATGGGTCGATCCAGCTTCGGCACTGGCAGCCAATTGCAGCAATGTAGACTCGTCGCCACTGAGGACCCGTAGATCGGTCACCACTGGACGGCCTTGCGTCAAAGTACCGGTTTTATCTAGCGCAAGTACTTTGATGCGCCCAGCCTGCTCTAGCGCACTCGCCTCTGCAAATAGAATACCGCGCCGTGCGCCATTGCCAATGCCGACCATCACCGCCGTCGGTGTTGCCAGCCCCAGCGCGCAGGGGCAGGCGATCACCAGCACCGCCACCGCATGCATCAATGCACGCACCCAATCACCACTCAGCGCGCCAGTCAACAACAGAGTCAGCAGACTGATGCCGAGTACCACCGGCACAAATATCCCAGAAACGCTATCGGCCAAGCGTTGAATCGGTGCTTTGGAACCCTGCGCATCGCGCACCAGGCGCACAATGCGTGCCAACTGTGTCGCGCCACCGACCCCGCTGGCTTTGATTTTCAACATACCAGACTGATTACGCGTAGCGGCAAACACCCGGTCCCCTGGCTGTTTGTCTACCGGCAGGCTTTCACCGGTGAGCATGCTCTCATCCAGCGCTGCCTGACCTTCTTGCACCTCGCCATCCACTGGCACACTCTCGCCTTCGCGTACCCAGACGAGATCGCCCAGCACCAGCTGATTGATCGGCAACTCTTGCACTTGGCCATCACGCTCAACCCGCGCGGTACTGGGGGCCAGACGCATTAGCGCGGCAATCGCGCTACCGGCTTTACCTTTGGCGCGACTTTCTAGCAACTTTCCTAGCATCACCAGCACAATCACCAGGCTGCTCGCCTCGAAGTAGACCGGCTCACTGCCTGAGGCCTGCAGCATGGCCCAGCAGGAGTAGAAATAGGCAGCGCTGGTACCCAAGGCAATCAGCACGTCCATATTGGCGGCACCGCCTCTGAGCGCGAGCCAAGCTCCGCGATAAAAACGCCAGCCAAATACAAATTGCAACACACTCGCAAAACCCCATTGCCAGGCCAGCGGCAATTCAAGTGCGTGCGCTCCCAGCGCCATGGCCAGCATTTGTACCAAAAATGGCAGAGCCAATAACGCTGCCAGCACAAACCCGCGCCAAGCTTTGGCATAGACTGCTGCACGTAGTTGTTCGTCGTGAGCGCTATCCCCCTCGGCGTTTTGTCGCTGGGCTTTAAATCCGGCCTGCTCGACTGCTGCAATCACAGCCTGTTCACTGCAAGTACCCGCCGGAAAATGCACTTGTGCGGTTTCCGTTGCAAAGTTGACCACCGCATCGACTTCAGGCAAGCGTGACAGCACTTTTTCGATGCGTTGTGCACAAGCGGCGCAGTGCATGCCGGACAAGCTGAAGCTGAGATGCTGCTCTGGCACTGAAAACCCGGTCTGGTGAATGGTGTTCAACACTGAAGCCAGACTGGCATCCCCCAAACTAATGCGCGCAGTTTCAGAAGCAAAGTTGACCTGAGCCTCGACACCAGGCAAACGCTGCAGGCTTTTTTCCAGTCGTGTGGCGCAGGCAGCGCAGTGCATGCCCTCTATCGGCAGCATCAGATCGGGTGATGGCATAGTATTCTCCTTGGTTTGATTTTATACCCCAGTGGGGTATTGTCAACCACCAAGAAAAACCCCCTCTGCATTTGTGGTGGCAGAGGGGGTTTTTATCCGCGTGTAGCCGCTAACACGGCAAGTGCATTACACCTGATGCAATTCCAGGGTATAGCCGATACTTTTCCACTGGATGACTTCCTGGCGAATCGCACTGACAGTCAGCGGGCTGGATTGTAGCCACTCACCATCCACGGTCAATGAAAACCCATGCGTACTTGATTTGAGATCCAGGGTATCTGGCAGAGCCATATCGTGGCGGCTGCGGTAGAACAAGACCGCGAGGCGCAGGCAGACAATGGCCACCCAGAGTAATTTGTCATGCACGCACGGCAGTAGTTTGCCGACATCACCGCGGTGCCCCAGCACAATATTTGACAGTGCACTTTGCTCGCGCTTAGAAAAGCCCGGCATATCAGCATTTTGCAAAATATACGACGAGTGCTTGTGGTAGGCGGTATGTGAAATCGATAAGCCGATCTCGTGCAGGCGAGCCCCCCACAACAGCAGCTTGAGCCAGTCCTGATCCAGATCCTCACCCGACACCATACGAAATAAGCGCTCGGCCAAGGTCATCACCCGCAGCACTTGTGCCTGGTCGGTGTGGTAGCGTCGGCCAAACTGCGCTACGGTGGTTTCACGCATATCGTGTTCGCGCTGACGCCCGAGCAGGTCATACAGCACACCATCGCGCAACGCACCTTCGGCCACGGTCATTTTACTGACCTCTAGCTCTTCGAAGACCGCAATCATGATCGCAAGCCCACCCGGCAGCACCGGCGCACGGTCGGACTTCAAACCATTTAAATTAACGTTTTTAATATGCCCGCGCCGCAGCAACTCTTGACGCAGGCTTTCCATCCCTTCCAGCGTAATATCGGCGCTGGAATAGTCATTGATTTCTAGAATATCGCGCAGCGAACGCGCAGTACCTGAGGTTCCCACCGCCAATTGCCATTCCTCCGGGCGAAAGGTGGTACGAATCCGTTGAATTTCGTTGCGCGCCGCCAGGATGGCGTCACGGAATTGATTTTTGCCCAGCTTACCGTCAGGAAAATAACGCAGGCTATAGCTGACACAACCCAAGGGCAGGCTCTCGGTCTCTAACGCACGATACTGGCTACCAATAATGAACTCGGTCGAACCACCACCAATATCGACCACCATGCGCCGTTCGCGTGTCGCTGGCAGCGAATGCGCGGCGCCCAGATAAATCAGCCGGGCTTCTTCACGACCAGCAATAATTTCAATCGGGAAACCCAATAAGTGCTCGGCGTGTTCAATAAAATCTGCCGAATTTTTAGCCACGCGCAGGGTATTGGTACCCACCACGCGTACTTGCGCCGGAGAAAACCCGTGTAGCCGTTCGCCAAAACGAGCCAGACACGCCAAAGCGCGTTGCTGGGTGTCATCATCCAGCACCTTGTCCACACCCAGTCCGGCCCCTAAACGCACGGTCTCTTTCATGGAATCAAGGGTATACAGCTGGTCCTCGACCAGACGCGAAATCTGCAGCCGAAAGCTGTTCGATCCCAGGTCCACAGTAGCCAAAACATCAAAATGGAGCGGTTCGGTGGTCAAGATGACCCCTTCTTCTGGAGGGTTTGAAGATAAAAAAAGCAAAAAAACAGCGGCAACCGCATGTTACCGCTGTTTTACAGAAGAAGTCACCCAAGGCCCCTTAGTCTTCCTGTGATTTACGCTCAATCTGATCGCGTGAAGCATGACGGATATCCGTACCTTTCACCAGATAGACCACATATTCAGAAATATTGGTGGCATGGTCGCCAATGCGTTCAATTGCTTTGGCCATAAACAGGGTATCGATAGACATGCTGATGGTACGCGGATCTTCCATCATGAAAGTAATCAACTGACGCAATTCGGCGTTGAAATCATCATCTAGTCGACGATCTTCATCGGCCAATTCAAGCGCTGCACTTGCGTCAAGACGGGCAAACGCATCCAGCGCACGGCGCAACATACCCAGTGCAACTTCTGCCATCTTGCGAATTTCGCGGAAACGCGGCACCTGATAGCGCTCGGCTTGATAAATCGTCCTACCCATACGCGCAATTTTTTGCGCCTCATCACCGATGCGCTCCAAATCGGTAATGGTCTTAATCACAGTCATCACCATGCGCAAGTCACTGGCAGCAGGCTGGCGCCGCGCAATGATATGGGTACAATCATCATCAATGGCTACTTCCATTTCATTGACCGCAACATCTTGCTCTACAATCTGCTGTAATTTGTCGATATCTCCGGCCATCAGGGCATCAATCGCAGATAAAATCTGCTGTTCAACCAGCCCCCCCATTTGCAGCACACGGGTGCGCACAGCCTCTAATTCAAGGTCAAACTGTTTGGAAGTATGTTCAGCCATCTACGCCTCGTGCAATCATTCAAACGGACAGAAAAATAGTTTACACCGGCTCAATGACAGCCAGATGACAGGATTAAAACCCGACAGAACCTGACCGCCAAGCGAACGGTTGGGCGGTGCATCGCAGAGACCCAACCGCATGCCCCCCCTCTAACGCAACACCTCAACCCCCGTTTGGCGCCCCAGCACCAACACGTCGGCGCGACGTTTGGCAAACAGACCATTCGTGACCACACCAGCAATCTGGTTGATCTGTTGTTCCAGTTCAACCGGCTTGGAAATTTTCAAGCCATGCACGTCAAGGATAATATTGCCATTATCCGTAATGAAATCTTTGCGTAGCTCTGGGTGTCCACCCAAACGAACCAGCTCACGCGCAACATAACTGCGCGCCATTGGCACCACTTCAATCGGCAAAGGGAAGCCTCCCAACATGTCGACATATTTGGACTCATCAGCGATACAGATAAACTGATCCGCCGCAGCCGCTACAATCTTTTCCCGCGTCAGCGCACCGCCACCACCTTTAATCATATGCAGGTAATGGCTGATTTCGTCGGCACCATCCACATACACAGATAGTTGATCCACGGTATTGAGGTCATACACTGGAATATGGTGTGCTTTAAGGCGCTCGGTAGTGGCATCCGAGCTGGAAACCGTACCCTTGATCCGCCCCTTAATTGTGGCCAGTTCTTCAATAAACAAGTTAATAGTGCTGCCAGTGCCAACGCCAATAATTGCGTTTTCGGGTACAAATTCCAAGGCCTTTTTGGCGACTTCTAGCTTGAGCTGATTTTGTGTGAGCATGCAACGATCTCCCAGTTTCTATAGGGTTGAGGCACAGGCGCCGTCTTAATTTTTCTCTATTATCCCATATCAATGAAAAACCAGCATCGGCTATATGGAAGTCAATAAACACACGGCTTGTGCTTCAATGGCTTCGCTACGACCAAGATAACCAAGTTTTTCGTTAGTCTTACCCTTGATGTTGACCACCGAAGGGTCTAAATCCAGATCTGCCGCGATAGAGCGACACATCGCATCAATGTGTTCAGCCAGCCTTGGCGCCTGGGCGATTACCGTACAATCTAGATTCACGATCTGCCACCCGCTAGCACGCACCCGCCGATAAGCTTCACGCAATAAGACGCGACTATCTGCACCTTTAAACTGTGCGGCAGTATCAGGAAAATGGCGGCCAATATCGCCTAAGCCTGCCGCGCCGAGCATAGCATCGGTTATCGCATGCAACAGAGCATCCGCATCCGAGTGTCCCAGTAAACCGCGCTCATAGGCAATCGGCACCCCCCCCAAAATCAATGGCCGTCCCTCGACCAAGCGATGCACATCATAGCCTTGCCCAATGCGGAACTGATTCATCCTTTGCGTGCCTCCAAAATGGCGCGTGCCAGCATCAAGTCACGAGGCCAGGTCACCTTGAAATTACAGGCTTCCCCCTCTACCAAACGCGGCTTCAACCCAAGGCGTTCAATTGCGGACGCCTCATCGGTAATGCCTTCATCCAACACCCCCCCCATTGCCTGGCGCAAGCAACCCGCGCGAAACATCTGCGGCGTCTGTGCCAACCACAGGCCATGGCGCGACAAGGTACTCGCCACCCGGCAATCCGCATCGGCACGCTTAATGGTGTCCGGCACGGGCAAGGCCAACAACCCACCGACCGGATCGTCCCCCAGCTCAGCCAGTAGTTTTTCAACCAGCGCCACCGACAAACAGCAGCGCGCGGCATCATGCACCAACACCCAATCATCCTCAGCCAGATCCAGGGTCTGCAAGCCATGCGCCACACTCTCTGCACGCGTGACTCCGCCGACACGATGCACGCTCAACTTGGGCAAGGACCAGTCATAGTCGTCAAACCACTCATCGGTGGACGAAATCACCAGCGCCACCTCATCAAGCGCTTCGACTGCACTTAAGGTTGCCAAGGTATGCCACATCAGGGGGTGTCCAGCTAACTGCAAATACTGTTTTGGACTGGCAGCACCAAAACGCGAACCACACCCCGCGGCAGGCACCAGTGCCACGCGCCGGCTCATGCCTGTGTCTCCCCGGCCTCTAGCTGGCGCCACAATGAACTGCCATCCACAATCTTATCCAGTGTGTCGAGATACGCCTGATGTGCTTGTAACTCTTCTGGATCAGCGCGTTGCACGAACAAGGGTTTGCGTTCTAGTTTCAGCGACGTGGTTTCATTATCTGAATGGTCATCCAGGTCAATGTCCATCGCCAGGCTTTCCTGGCCACGCGTCATTGACAGATACACTTCAGACAACAGTTCACAGTCGATTAGCGCACCGTGTACCGTACGGCCAGTACGATTAATCCCGTATCGGTCGCACAAGGCATCCAGATTGTTTCGCTTTCCCGGAAACAGGTCACGCGCCATCGGCAGGGTATCAATCACCGAAGCCACCAAACTGGCAACCGGCTCAACACCAATGCGCTCGAACTCGGCATTCAAAAAACCGATATCAAACGGGGCATTGTGAATAATCAATTCGGCATCGCGCAGAAAAGTCACAATCTCGGGGCCGGTACTGGCAAAGCGCGGTTTATCCGACAAAAAGTCGAGCGAAATACCATGCACCCGCTCGGCGTCAGGGTCAATCTCGCGCTCAGGATGAAAATACAGATGCAAATGTCGACCGGTTAGCTTGCGATTCACCATTTCCAAACCGGCGAATTCAATAATGCGATGGCCTTGCGAAGGTTCGAGACCCGTGGTCTCAGTATCCAGAATAATTTGTCTCATAGCATGCACCTACGATCGCCAGACACCGGCCTGGCAATCAATTACAAGATAGATTCCACACCGCGATTAGCCAGTGCATCGGCGCGCTCGTTAAATTCATGCCCGGCATGCCCCTTGACCCAACGCCATTCAACCTGATGGCGCTCACGACTGGCATCCAACTGCTGCCACAGATCGGCATTTTTCACCGGCTCTTTACTGGCGGTTTTCCAACCACGCTTTTTCCAGTTATGAATCCATTCGCTAATGCCTTTTTGTACATACTGAGAATCGGTATACACCACTACAGCACAAGGACGCGTCAGCGCATTCAAAGCGGCAATCACTGCCATGAGTTCCATGCGATTATTAGTGGTTACCAGCTCGCCACCATACAATTCTTTCTCTTGCCCATTGCTACGCAGCAAAGCACCCCAGCCACCGCGACCGGGATTACCTTTGCACGCTCCATCGGTATAAATCTCTACTTGGATGTCCATCTTGCTGTCTCGTCTGAATTCTTTGATACCGGTTGATGATGGTCTTTACCTCCCGCCACCAATAGCCCAGCCTTGGACGGTCGCCACTTAGGGGTGATCAGACGCATGCCGCGTTGCCGCTTTACCGCCTCAATGCCATACACACCGGCAGCCAATGGCCACCAGCGATCTCCCGCTGACTCGAGAAAGCGCCAGCTGTAAAGCCAGTCACTACGCTCGAATGGCGGGGCATATCCCATAAAAGCCCCACCATCAGGCTCCAATTCCAGCAGTGCGAGCCAATCTTTAACCCGAACCAGTGGCAGAAAATTACCGTTCCACGGCGAATAAAAACGCCCCTGCAGTAACCGTCGTACGCCCCACAGCGAAACCGGATTAAACCCAGTCATCACTAACCGCCCTTCAGGCACCAGCACCCGCTCGGCTTCGCGCAGCACCAAATGCGGGTGAGCAGTAAAGTCCAGCACATGCGGCAGCACCAACAGATCCAGACTGCGCGAAGCAAACGGCAACTGCGCTGGATCTGCCTCAACCTGGGCACCTGCGTCGCGACTCACCCGGCATTGCCAAGGAATACGGTTTTCGCGTAAAAAGTCTATTTGAGGCACACCGACCTGCACGGCATGATAGCCGAACACGTCGGCCACGGCACGATCGAAATAGGCCATTTCGCGCTCAAGCAGATAATGCCCAAGTTCGGTTGTAGTCAACCATTGAGAAAACGATTTGATCATCGCGGACGACATCTACTCACCATGCTAACCATCTCTTCCGTAGAAGCCTTTTCAGACAATTATATCTGGGTTTTGCATAACCAGACGGATGCCATTGCGGTGGACCCTGGTGACGCAGCTCCGCTGATGGAATTTCTTGATGCAAAAAAGCTGACCCTACAGGCTATTTTAGTCACCCATCGACACCGTGATCATATTGGCGGAATCGAGGTGCTGGCACATCGTTATCCGGGCGTGCGCATCATCGGCCCGACAACCTTAGCCCTGGCAACCGAGTCGGTAAAAGATGGGGATCAAATCACGCTCCTAGCACAGCGCTTTGAGGTGATTGCGGTACCCGGACATACGCTAGACCACCTGGCTTACTATGCGGCACCATGGTTACTCTGTGGTGACACCCTGTTTGGAGCCGGTTGCGGGCGGATATTCGAAGGCACCCCAGACCAAATGTATGCATCCCTCAACCGGCTCGCCGCCCTCCCCGCCGACACGCTGATTTATCCGGCTCACGAATACACCTTGGCCAATCTGGCTTTTGCATTGCAGATCGAACCATCCAACAGTGATATAATACAGCGTCTTATTAGCGACAAAGCAAAGCGGGATCAAGGTCTGCCAACGCTACCCTCTACAATGGCGCTTGAAAACGCAACCAATCCATTTCTACGCACGGCTTGCAATAATGTTCAAAGCGCTGCGGCGCTCCATTCAGGACAAAAAAACCGGGCGCCGAATGAAATTTTCGCAGTACTGCGTGAATGGAAAGACGGCTTTAGCAACGTTATTGGCTGAAATCAAATCAATCAATTTGATTTCCAAGACCCCCGCCAGGCTTGCTATTGCGTCCACAGATGCTAAACCATATGAAATTGTTTGTGTTTTTGGGTTGACACACCCTTTTCTGCTGGTTAGCATCGGCCAAACTCAGAATATCGGGCCCGACCAATGAATAGATTCAAACCATTGGCACTTTCGTTGTCATTGCTTTTTGCTGCCGTGCCGGGTGTAAAGGCCGGAACGGATGTGTCCGCGCTGAGAAACGGCGTGAACGAAGGACTGGCTGCAGGTCTGGACATGATGTTGCAAAACTCGAGTCCACTGCGCAATGGCGATAATGTCTGGGAACGCGTTCGTCAAGGTTTTCAGATGGGGGAAGTCAACCCCGAACTGGTACGCCGCCAGGAACGTTATTACAGCGCACGGCCTGATCTGGTCAAACGCACGCTGAACCGCAGTCGTCCCTACATGTTTTACATCGCGAGCGAAGTTGAGCGTCGCGGCATGCCAACTGAAATTGCCATGCTGCCCATGGTTGAAAGCTCCTTCGTCTCATCAGCAACTTCTCGCGTAGGCGCCGCTGGCTTGTGGCAATTCATGCCGCTCACCGGTCGTCAATACGGACTGGAACAAACCTGGTGGTACGATGGTCGCCGCGACGTTGTCGCCGCCACCAATGCCGCCCTGGACTATCTACAGAATTTATACACCCAGTTTGGCGACTGGAGCCTAGCGCTCGCCGCCTATAACTGGGGCGAAGGCAACTTGGCGCGCGCCATCAGTAAAACCCAGGCAGCAGGCCTGGAGCCGACCTACGAAAATATCAAAATGCCGACCGAGACCCGCAACTACGTACCTAAGTTGCTGGCTGTGCGCAATCTGTTGGCAGACCCGGCTAATTTTGGTTTGCGTCTGGAAAAGCTGCCGAACAAACCCTATTTTGTCTCCGTCAATGTTGCCCGGCACATGGATATTTCCCTGGCCGCCAAGTTTGCCGGTATTTCGGTCAGAGAGTTCATGGAACTCAATCCGGCATTTAACCTGCCGGTATACGCCTACAAGAATGGCCGACAGATGTTGCTGCCAGCCAACCGTGCCGAACGCTTCGAAGCCAATCTAGCCAAATGGGAAAAACCGCTGTTAACCTGGCAGGTTTATACCCCGACCGGCAATGAATCCGCCTCGGACGTTGCTGAGCGCGCAGGCATGACCCGTAGTCAGTTAATGGCGGTTAACCATATCAACAGCAGTGTACTGAGCGCGGGTCGCCCAATCCTGATTGCCATGAAAAATGGCGACTCGGATACCCGTAGCCTCATAGCAACCGACACCCCGACAATGCTCGCGGATGCCAGCAGCAACACGGTCACGTCTGACATTGCAGTCAGTGAGTCCAAGCCAATCATCAACGTTGCACCGAGCCGCCCAGTAGTGGTTGCCACCGAGAGAGCGCCAAAACCGATTGCAGTTCCGGCCACACCGATTGTCATGGCCCAGACCAGTACCAGCGTAGCCCCGGCCACACCGGTTATCCTGGCTCAAACCAATACCAGCGTAGCCCCTGCCACCAAGCTTGAATCGAACAGCCGTGCGAGCAGTACGCCAAGTGACCTGGCAGCAAGTAGCGTGAGTGCTACGCCAGCAAATATCAGCCCAATCCTGCTGGCACATGCAGAAGCACAACAGAACGCACCGATTCTGGTTGAGCGCGAACCGAGAGAAGAAACGCCAGCCCCGATGCGCGTAGCCATGGCAGAACAGGCCATTCCACAGATGGCACAGGCTGCGGCGTCTGCGCAGCAACACACCGTAGCGTCGGGAGATACGCTGTACAACATCTCGCGCCGCTACAATCTAAGCGTGGCAGAACTGAAATCCATGAACGGTCTCAATGGCAATAAATTGCGCCTGGGCCAGGTTCTGCAACTCAAAAATCGCCAAGTAGCACAATACACCACGGCGGCTAACGTAACCTCCGTGTCGAGCACGAGTCGCAAAGCGGCGGCAACCCCAACTGAGTATGTGGTACAACGGGGCGACACCTTGTTTAGCATCGCACGCCGTTTTGGCCTGGATCACAATGACATTCAACGACTGAACGATGTCAAAAAACTGAACCGGCTACAGCCAGGCCAGGTAGTCAAAATTCAGGGTTTGTAATCATTCTGCTGTTTTCACAAAAGCCACACCGGGTGCATGCGCCCAGTGTGGCTTTTGTATTACCTTAGTGCAAAGGCAGAGTTGATAGATAGTCGCGGCTAAACGCAGGAATATTCATCTGCAGAATGCCGCGGTCAAATCCATCGGCTAATTTCTGTCCATGCAAGGTACGCTTAAAGCACAGATACAAACCCTGATGCGCGATTGGTGGTTCCTGTGCCACCAGAGATGCCGCATAAGGCTGCAGTTTGGGGCTGCGCGGCAACAGCCATTGCATCACATTGCGATCGATAATAATCAGGTCGACCCGCCCGCTCGCCAGTTTGAGCAGATTTGCGCTATCCGAATCAGCACGATCAACCGGCTGAGCCCCCTGCCTGACACGCAGATCAAAAGCCTCGGTATTGTCATAGCCATTCACCACCCCAACCACATAATGCGACAGCTCATCCAGCGTGCGCGGTGCTGGCAACAGATTTTTTCGTTTAGCCAATACCACCGGACTATCCCCTGCGCTCATTGACAGATAACACTGCTGCCTGACCTGGGGAGATAAATACACCGGAAAATAACCATCAAACTTGGGATCCAGCCGTCCTGATGCCATAGCACGCGTCCAAGGCATCGTCACCACCTCCAGTCGATAACCGGCATTTGCCAGCGCCTGACGAACCAAGGCGGTGTTCAATCCGCCGCCAGGCAAAGCGGCGCTATTGTAGGGAGGCCAATCAAGGGTTGCCAAACGGACCAGTTCATCATGCCGCGCCCGAGCTACAGCTGGCCACACCTGAAACAGGCACAGCAGCACCACCAACCGGCGGGCAGATGTCATCATTTCAGCAGATCCCTAGAACAATAAATAGATTAAAGATGATGCCATAGCCCCTTGCCAACTGACATCAACACGTGATTATTCGGGAGCTTTACTATCGAGCCAAATCGTAATCGGCCCATCATTGGTTAGACTGACTTGCATGTCAGCGCCAAACACCCCTGTCGGAACCGGCTGTCCTAAACACTTCGACAGACTCGCAACAAAGTGATCAAACATTGGCAATGATTTCTCCGCTGCCGCCGCACGCGTATAGGAAGGGCGATTGCCCTTTTTCACACTGGCAAACAAGGTAAACTGACTCACCGCCAACACCTCGCCCCCCACCTCCATCACCGAGCAGTTCATTACACCAGCATCATCATCAAACACCCGCAGTTGGCTGATCTTGCGACATAGCCAATCAATATCCTTCTCGTCATCGGCATCTTCGATCCCCACTAGCACCAATAGCCCTTGCTTGATCTCACCGGAAACCACCCTAGCAACCTCTACCTTCGCCCCACGCACCCGCTGGACCAACGCTCGCATGATTATTCCTTTGTTTGCACCGCAACAGATTATAGAATGCCGCATAATGTGTACACCCACACCCAAAGGACCACCTCATGCTCATGGTGATTTCTCCGGCCAAAACGCTCGACTTTACCTCCCCGGCCAACTGTCCGCTCACCACCGAACCGTCACTCTTAACGCACAGTGCACAGTTGATCGGTATTCTGCGTGAGAAGTCACCTGCGCAACTCGCAGAACTTATGTCAATCAGCGATGTGCTGGCTCAGTTAAATGTCGGGCGCTTTAACGATTGGCAATTGCCGTTTACCTCAGCCAATGCAAAACCAGCGGTCATGGCTTTCATGGGGGACGTCTACGAGGGACTGGATGCGACCTCACTCACGCCAGATGAACTCCTCTGGCTGCAGGACCATTTGCGCATTTTATCGGGTCTATATGGCACATTGCGCCCACTGGACCTGATGCAGGCTTACCGTCTGGAAATGGGCACACGCCTCGCGAACCAGCGCGGCAAGGACTTATATGCATTCTGGGGAGAAATCATCACCAACAGCCTGCAACAGGTCCTCAACGCTGAAAAAACCGCGGTCTTGGTTAACCTGGCATCATCAGAGTATTTTAAATCGGTAAAAAGCAAGCAACTGGCAGCGCGCGTGATCACCCCGGTGTTTCAAGACCAGAAAAACGGGCAATACAAGATTGTCAGCTTCCATGCCAAGCGCGCGCGCGGGCTCATGGTTCGCTGGGCGGTCAAACATGTGGTTGACGATCCAGAACAGTTGAAGCATTTTGATAGCGCAGGTTATGCATTCAATCCTGGCGCATCGGACATGGATCGCTGGGTTTTTCGCCGCAGCCTAGAACATTAGAAAATTCGTCTCTGCTGCAACCAGAAATTCATTTGCAGTCTGCAAACAGCAAGCTTAATTTATCCGCCACCAGCGGTTGTACAGTAAAGGTTCACCGTGAGTACCGAGCTTAACGATTTGTCCGCCCCGGCACTGCGCCCTCACCCACAGCGCCAGATGCTCAATGATGAGGCGCATGCGCGCCCATCATTAGCGATGGTGACGCCATCACGTATCAGTTCACTGACCTTTTGGTTTGAACATGGCGACAGCGGACAACGCGAAGCGCTGGTCCGCCTAACTGAGAGACTTGGATTAGCAACGCCAGAAGAACATTGCGTGCAATATCAGGCTGACAGCCCAAATTTGCACATTTCCTGGTCATTACATACCGAGTTTTCACGCTATGGATTCTCCACCAGCGGCAAGGTAGACGAACCCTTTGACGACACAGCACTGAGTCTGGTGCCAGCAGACTGGCTCGCCAGCGTGCCAGGCCGATTGCTGGCGGGAATGCATGCGGCACTGATTCCGGCCGATCAGACCCAGGGCTTTAAAGATTTTGCAGCACACTGGTTTAAACAAAACGAATTGATTGGCGCTTTCATTGCGGATGGTGATGCGCTGGCACTCACCGACTTGCGACTCCACCCCGATAGCCAGTGGAATCTTGGATTTACCCGCCTATTGATGATTGACCATGGCATGCGCAGCCGCACCGGCGGGCGCATGCTGACACGACTATTTGAAATTGAGTCCTATCGCATGCTGGCATTATTGGCGCTGCCGTTGGCCAAACAGCAAATGCGTAAGCTAGACACGCTAGATAGCGCCATGAAGCACCTGACTAGCCAGATTAATGAGGCCGATAATCAAGACAGTGTGCTGCTCAACCAACTCAATACCCTGGCGGCAGAACTGGAAGACCAGCGCTCACACAGTCAATACCGTTTTTCTGCCGCGCATGCCTACTACCGACTGATTGAGCAGCGCATCATCGAATTGCGTGAATTGCGCCAAACCGGTTTGCAACCGTTTAACGAATTTGTCCACCGCCGTCTGGCCCCTGCAATTGAAACCTGCGCCACCGTAGAGCGCCGCCATGCCGATCTGGCGGACCGAATTCAGCGCAGCTCATCCTTGCTACGCACCCGGGTCGAAATTGAGCAACAACAACAGACCCAGTTGCTACTCGCCAGCATGAATCGGCGTGCAGCCTTACAACTGCGCTTACAAAAGACCGTAGAAGGTCTATCGGTTGGCGTGCTGACCTATTACGTAGTGTCACTGATCAGTTATGGCGCCAAAGCATTAAAGGAATTGGGGCTGGCGCTCAATCCAGATTTGTGTGCAGGATTATCGATTCCACTCGTCGGAATTCTGGTGTGGAGCACGGTACACCATGTCAAAAAACGCTTCTAGCCTTCCCCTTACGTACAAACTGTTGTGCCAATGTTAACCAAGGTAAAACCTGTGTGCCAATGGCCTGGCGCTTGATTTAGAAGTACACAAAATAGAAGTCTGTGCGCTAGGCTCTCTCATGGTTAGAGCGAACTTTTCACCCGCATCAGAACATCAAATTCGTGTTTCTAGAAAGGCTGGTTGTGCTCAATAAAAATTCACTCCTGTTCACCATTCTGCTCAGCACTCTGGTTGCCATCCCGCCCCTATCCACCGACCTTGGCCTCCCAGCCTATGCCAGCACCGCACTCGCGCTAGGCACTACCCAGCCCACAGTTGCCCTGACGCTAAGTTTTTTTATGCTCGGGTTTGCCGTCGGCCCGCTGTTTTACGGGCCGATGTCTGAGCGCTTTGGTCGCAGACCGGTGCTATTGGCAGGCTTAGGACTCTATTTTATTGCCAGCCTGCTGTGCACCATCACGCCATCCATCACGCTACTGCTGGGTGCCAGATTGTTTCAGGGATTTGCGGCGGCTTCAGGCACGGTACTAAGCATCGCCTGTATTCGCGATTTATTTGATGGGATTGTCGGGCGTAAAAAAATCTCCTATGTAATGATGATCAATGGGCTGATGCCAATGACCGCCCCATCCATCGGGGTAGGAATTCTCATTCTCGGTGGCTGGCGCTCGATTTACGCAGTCATGACCGGCTGTGGCCTGTTAATGCTCTTTGGCGTCTGGTTTGGACTCAAAGAATCCATCGCCCAAAAGAATCCCCAAGCCTTGTCACTGCCACAACTGATACACAGCTATAAACAAGTGCTCACCCATCCCATCGCCATGCGGGCGGCATTACTCAATGCCATGTGTTTTGGCGTGATGTTTGCCTTTATATCCGGTTCCCCAATCTTGTTTATCAAGCTGATGCACATCCCAGCACAGATGTTTGGCTATATTTTTGCCATCCCGGTGCTCGGCACCATTGGTGGCACCCTGTTAAATAGTATGTTAAGTGGCCGGGTCAAACGTACGACCTGGATTCTGCGTAGCGGACTCGCCCTGATCCTAGTGTGCGCCAGCGGCCTACTCTTTATCTCGGTCATAGCACCATTCTGGCTAGTGCCAATACTGGTGTTACAGGTCGGCTGCAACTTTGGCGTTGGCCTGATCGGCCCCAATGCATCCTATAGTGCCGTTCAATACCTGCCGCAGATGGCGGGTGTGGCCTCGGCCGTACTAGCCAGCTGCCAGATGGTCATCGCCGCCCTCTCCGCCGCCCTGGTGGCCTCATTGTTTAGCCTACTGGGCGTAAGCACGGTGGCCGTGGTCATGCTCGGGTTTGCATTATTATCGGTCTGGCTCTACCTGAGTATGCCAACGAGCATAAAAACCGTCAGCGAGTAAGGAATCCGCTGACAACAGAAAGTCACCCACTGAAGTCTCAGAGAAGTAGTCCATCCCTGTGGCAGTCGCAAAAGTAGCCGAATTGCCAGAGCCCAGCGCACAAGGCGCAAGCCCCAGTGCAGTGGCAACCAAATACATTTGCTGATAAAGAGCGCCAACGTGTTTCTGCGTCAGGGCATAGGCTAAACCCTGGTACTTCCAGGCCACCCGCCCAAAGCGGGCGGCTATCGTTATCAGAACATCGGGAGCTTGTTGCAAACCAGAGGCAAGCATTGCATCCTGCAGCATAGATTGCTGAAGCGGGCCTAAATCAGACAAGTGCTCCAGTTCATGTGCAAGCGGGTCATAATGATAAAATCCCGGCTCCAATCCCAAGCAGCCAGTCACCGTCAGGTAAAGCTCAAGTTCGTGTGAGGCCCCGCCGCTGGGAGTCGGGCGCAAGGTGGCCTCATAAAGGTGTAGCGAGTCGGCAGGGACAGACGCCTGCACCCGCGCCGTACGCCATAGAAATTCACCTAACTGGGTGAGCGTCATTGGCGTTTCACCAGGCATGCGCCGCGAGCGGCGCGCTTCCAGTACCGCAAAGAAATCAGGGCCCGGGCTATCCGCAGAGGGTCGATAAAGCACGGTACGCTGTTGCGACATCGGCGCTTTTAGTGAGGCCACACTGGGCAATTCGCCTTTAAAACGGTAAGTGCCACCACACACAGACTCGTGGCGCCCCGGGCGACTGCGACAATGAAACAACAGATCATGGAATTCCCATACCTGTAAAACGGGACTGATCTGTTCCGCAATTTCGCCATGTTCATCGCAAGCAAACACCAAACCCGCGTTGAGCAACAGCGCAACGACACTTTGCACGACTTCAAGATCGACAACCGGTAGCGCCGCCGACAATTGATCGATGCTGTGAGGCATCCCCAGTAAACCGACAAGCGCGCATAGTTTGGCATCAAGCAACACCAGGCGTGCGTGACCCAGCGGGCATTCGGCCACCATCGTATCGCCATCGCGCCGCATACAGGCAAAACGCGATAAGCGAACCGCACCCAATGGTGCCTCAGCAGCAAACCTAAACGCTGGCGAGATCGGTTCCAGAGCCGCGAGACAAAGGCCATTCACCGCTATGCCATAGCTGACAAAGCCTTTTTTCTCGATAGAGGCAAGCACATAGTACAAGTGTGCAAAGTCTGGGTTCACCTCTTCTTGAGCCGCGCGGGTCACCAACTGGTCAGCGGTCATGCTACCAACCACGAGATGGCTAAGCAGTGCTTTGGTCGCCGGCCCAGGGTTAGTTAAGTGGATCGCATGGTTACGATAGCCCGTCAGAAGCAGGTCATCTCCTTCGCTATGCACGACCACGATGGGTTTCAGTTTTAGGTGATAGGGCATGTTATTTGCGATTACGTCCGGTTGTTTCTGAAGGTAACGCATTAAATGAAAATTGGAATCGGATTAAGCTCAGCTTCAGAGAGCGGTTTTTTCAACCAGCCCATTTTTACAGGCACGTCATACAAGCGCCCAGGGGCAAAACGCGCCCAAAAATGCCGCAAACCTGGCACGACCACTTTGACCACCGGCATCCCGACATCTGCTCGGGTCTGGTTCAGGACCAGCATTTCCATCCCTTGCGCCTCGACCAGGCTGCGGCAATGGTTAATATCGCGCAAAAAATCGCCGCTATGCTGTAGTGGAAAATCGCTGAATTGACTGCGCGGCTGCCCCGGGTCAGCCGCCATATAAGGCTGATTGGCCAGCGTAGCATGACGTAACCACGCCAACACTTCGTCATCTTCTACCGACAATTCACCATCGACGCCTCGATGCGCCATGCCCAGCATCTGGTTCATTTCGGCAAAGGCACGTTGCAAGGCGATACGGGCATCCAGATGGCAGCCAAGCCCCATCAACAAATGTTGCTCCGGGCCCTCTGCTATCATCGATACAGCAACAAATACCGGAATCCCCAAGTCACTGGTCAAATCCAGCGCCCACACTTCGCGCTGATAATGTTGACGATAGTGATCGGCCAATTCCAGCAGATAGGGTTCGCCAAATGTGGCAATGTCTACGCCAGGTTTGGCCAGCCGGTTGTACCACCACAAGGCGACCGCATCGCGTTCTACCAATTCAAAAAACCCCTGCAAAATTGCTTCTTCCACGGTATTGCCCGAGGCATTGCCGTTCGAACACCCCATAGCGTAGAAAGTCGGGTCGTTCTCGCTGGCTAAGGCACGGTAATACACTAACTGTGTCGGTAAATATTTAAAGCACTGTGAAGTCAGAGACCACAAGGGGGTCCAGTCAATCGGCTGGCTGGCATCCAGCGGCTCCGGTATGCGGTTAAACCGTGATTGTTTTTGGTTCCAAACCTCGCGCTCGGCATACTGCTGCGCGCTGTAACGCATAATGTCATTGGGATGCCACGCTTCACCCGCTTTCCAATCCTGTAGCGCGCAGGTAACCCGTATCTCCCCGCCAGTCAATTCGCCGCTATAACGCTCAACTGCCTCGCACAAGGCGCTGACCTTGGCCTGGGTCTCTGATACACCTTTGCCACTACTGGCATTGCGCAAGCCCTGCTTAAGATGCGTCAGCTTTTCGATTTTCAGCGCTTGATTGTGACCCGCCATATACACATGAGCGATGCCATCCGCCGAACTGACGGGTTTCAACATGCGCACCACGCCCGTAATCGGACTCACCAGATGCTGATATTTTTTCAAGGTTTGTTCTGGTGCCACACTGCGATGTCCTCCATCGCGTATAAAAGCCGCTTTGCCGGGCTGTAGCAGCATGGCCTGCAACACCGGCTTCTCTGCCGAGCCACAAACAGGACAGTGCGGATGTTGTACCAGTTCATGGTACTGCACGGCATACGTCCGCCAATCCAGGCTCATCACTTTGCCTTCTAAACCGCTATCGATACCAGTCAGAACCTTTGCCGCAGCCACGGCCGCCATCTGACACGCTGTAGCCTGGGTCGCTGGCAATACCCCCTGAGCAGTGAATGGTGGAGTATCCAGATTTTTTATCTCAGCAACAAAACGATGTACCGCTCGGTTACGCTCTAAGCGCAGACGCAGACACTGCCAGCAGCCGGTGTCACCGGGTCGAAACAGCGGTCCAAGCCATAACTCGCACCCCGTGGTGCGCACTAACAACCACGGGCGCTTGGCCAGCAACGCGGCCTGATTAATCGCAGCCAGTTCGGGCCGCAGATAATCATCGGTCAGCACCAACTGCAAATCGGCCTGCTCCAGTGTGCCAACCTGCACGCCCATTGCCGCCAAAGCAGACAACATCGGCGCGCTATCCACTGAGCCAACTACCTCAACCGCTACCCGCTGGTCGCGTAACGCGGCTAAAGCACCGGCAGGATCGACCCCAATACCATGCCAAAATGCAGCTACACAGACAGAAATATCCGGGGTTGCTTCAGTCAAATAGCCCTTGGCTTCCATGCTATGCATCGCGAAATACACCTTGGCTGCATCCACTTCCCCTGCCAGTGCATCCACAATCTGATCGGTGCTGCGTACCCCATCAATCAGTGGAATCATTTTTTCGTACGCACTACCGTGCAAGGCATTGGCCGACTCTTCTGCCAGAATCAATACCCCCTCACCGGAAATCAGCGCCACATGCAGATGCGCTTTAAAAACTGGCGTGTTTAACATAGCAACCTTTTAATCAATTTGAAGCGTCATCTTGTCTAGGGAGATGGAAGGAAAAAGACTGGGGGTGCTCGACATGAACAAATGACGGGCTCTCACCCCTCAATATGAATACGAAAAACACACCCCACATGCCACTAGTCTGTCCAGGTCATCATCAGACAGGTCGGTCGATTGGGTGGGAATCACCAAATGAAACAACTTGAATGCGCATCGAATAGGTCCATCTTCCCTATCTGAATCACCCGTCCTAAAAACACCCGCAACAAGTCCCCCAACAATCGACTCCGCCCGCAACCTTGTCCAAGTCATCATCAGACAGATCGGTCGGTTTAACGGGTATCACCAGATGCAACACCTTGTCGGTATTTTCAACGGCTTTAAATGACATCCCCTCTGGCAAGCTGACGCCTTCGGCTTTGAGTGTCGCAGCAGGGTCAGCCAATACCTTTTGCTTGAAGCTGTCATCTGACCAACACTTAGCGATGATCTGCTGCATCTGCTTGCTCTGCGCTTCTTGGTTCATGGTCGTTCCTTCTCTGGTTGCAGCAATAGCGGCTCTCTGGTACTGCCATTTCTCCCGCGGGCCTTATGGCAGTGAAAAACGTTTCTTTGTGAGTCGCCGCAAAACGATTAACTTCAAGTTGAGCTGTTTACGGCCCGGGGTCAGAAGACACCGGTGACGCAGGAAAAGAGGAGCAAGATAGGGGCAGATCTGTAGCGCCACCCTGGCGTCCCTACGGCTCAAAAACGATGGATCAGAACCATCCGCTGCAGCTATCCACATCCCCACCCGCAACCTTGTCCAAGTCCTCATCAGACAGCTCGGTCGGTTTGGCAGGGATCACCAAATACAACACCTTGTCGGTATTTTCTAAAGTGGCGACTGACACCCCCTCAGGCAAGCTAACGCCTTCAGCTTTGAGTATCGCGGTAGGGTCTGCCAATACCTTTTGCTTGAAGCTTTCATCCGACCAACACTTAGCGATGATCTGCTGGATTTGCTTGCTTTTTTCTACTTGGTTCATGCGCGTTCTTTCACTGATTGCAGCGATAGAGGCTCTCTTGGTACTGCCGTTTTTCACTCGAGCCTGGATGAAAGTGAAACCCGTTTGATCATCCCCCCTCATGCCCTGTGTCAATAGAATCGCCCCCCACCACCTGGTCCAAGACATCATCCGACAGCGCTGTCGGTTTGAAGGGGATCACCAGATGAAACAGCTTGTCGGTATTTTCCAAAACGCGCACAGATACACCCGCGAGCAAGCTGATGCCTTCGGCTTTGAAGGTAGCAGCCGGGTCAGCCAGCAACGTTTGCTTAAAGCACTCATCCGTCCAGCACTTAGCGATAATCTGCTTAATTTTCTTGCTGTTTTCTTCTTGTTTCATGCTCGTTCCTTCACTGGGTGGCGCAATGGCAGTGAAAAAGGTTATTGATTCAAGCGACGGCATCTTCGGCCATAGACCATTCGAATTCGTCCAGCAACGCACGCATGGCATCGTCGCCGGGATAGTCAGGGGTGACACCCGATTGCAATTGAGCGGTGGCGTATACCGCACGGAGGATCGTGGCACGCTCTTGTGATGCCAAGCTGGCAATGCATTCAAGCGACTCAGTCACATGGCCCGTATCACTACCAACTGCGCTATGCACCCGTAAACAGCGGGTTGCATTGATGTTTGCCGGAAGATGCCGCTCGATAGCGACAATGCTGGCTTCCGTGTTGAACAACGCCATGCGCTCAAGTGCGTAGGCATAACCCAGTACCGCAATGGGTTGATCGGAATCGGCAAAGCGGCTGAACTGATCAACCAGTGCCAGCGCATTTTTAGGGCGCAAACGGTTCACGAAGGCTTGTGCCGGCAGGCCTAGTGCAGTCAGGTCCATCAGCGCCAGCGTATCGTGGCCAGATTCTTCTTCAGCCACCTGTAGGCAATGTTCAGCAACAACCGGCTGACCGCGCACAGCCAGCCGTTGTGCAACACGACGCATGATCGGCGGGGTGGCATGCGTCGTCTGATAGGAACTGGCAAGTGAATGGATATAGTGAAGCAGTGCAGATACACTGGCCGGTTTGGCCGGTGCCAGATTTTTTCGTTGCGTTAGGCCGGCATAAAATGCGCCCGCCATCAACTGGCGCAGGACATCGAAATTGCCCGAAACGAGCAGTCTCTCTGGACTAGGGGCAACCTCCCACGGCAGCAAGTGATGCAAGCGGAATTTTTCTGCCGATGCCTGTAGATAAACACCGGAGGTCAGTTGAATTGACTCTTTAAAACTATCCATTAGTTCGTTCCTGAGCTTAAAACCTAGAGGCCAAAGACAAGGCGATGAAGAAAAAGCGAAGCGGTAAATCGTGCATCGCTATTGACTCAGTAACCAAGCTGCTAAATTTGTTTCAATTATTTAGTCCATTGGCTTAAATAATTGATTCAGCTCATCAATAAAAACGAGCAAGGTCGCGTCATGGGCTCCCACGCCGCCAACCACCCCATCCAGCTGCGCGTCACTCAGTTCATCGTTGGCTGCATGCTTGGTATTCAACAGACGAACCACCTCGCTGCCGCCAAACTGATAGCCCTGCTGCTGCCCGGCGCTGACAAACTGCGCGACCAACGATTCAAGATTGCCAGCCTGACGAAACTGCTCATGCAAGCTCGGGTCTTGCAGCACGTGCAGCACGAATTCGCGAATTCCACCTGGTGAGGTCGCGTCCAGACGTACTCGCGACATCACCCGACTGACAAAATCCAGCTCAAGCACCAACGGTACCGCTGGCAGGTGATTCATGGCCCGAAACAAGCGATCGGCAGCCCCGAGTTCAACCGCCTGTGAGCGGCACGCAGCGCACGCCGCTAAATGCTCGGCCAAGACTGTCTGCTCATGCGCACGCAGTCGGCCATCCAGCGCGCAGCTCATGGACAGCAACATCTGCTGGCACACACTGCCCGCTTCGGTTTCATCAAACGCCATACACTTCCTTGTCTGCCGGGCGTAGCACAACCAATACGCCCACAACAATGCCGATCCAGTCCATCATCAATCTCCCCTGAATGCGCAGAGGGCATGGGCCAGTTGCACACGCGCCCGGCACAACCGGCTTTTGAGCGTGCCGATCGGCAACTGCAACAGCGTCGATGCCTCCTCGTAGCTCATCCCCTCGCTAACCACCAACTCCAGGGCATCACGCAGCGGGGGCGCCAAAGCGGCGATAGCACGCTCCATGGCCCACAACAACTGATTGCGCTCATAAGTCCGGGCCGGGTTATCACTCGCGACACAGACCTCGCTTTCGGTCTGCTCGTCAATATCGAGGTGCACATAGCACTTGGTCGGACTGCGGCCAATATGGTTTTTCAGCAGATTGAAGGCAATGCCGGTGAGCCAGGTCGAAAACCGCGCCTGGGACTGAAAGCTCGACAGTGCGCGAAACGCTTGCAGAAAGGTTTCCTGTGCGAGGTCCTGAGCATCGTGGGTGTTGTATTCGTACTTAAGGATGAAGCGCGTCACCCGTTCCTGATGGCGGACGACCAACAGCGCAAAGCGCTCGGTGTCGCCGCCCAACACCGCAGCAATCACCCCCTCGTCCGAGAGCGCGTCGTAATGAATGGCCTGAGGGTAGTTCATATCTGCTGCCGTTGCGCCAGCGCGGCAAACTGCCCGCCCAGCGCAATTAAATCGCGGTAATGGCCGCTCTCCACCACTTTGCCGCCATCAATGACGAAAATACGATCAGCATCGATGATGGTTGACAGGCGGTGGGCAATGACAATCCGCGTGGTAGCCAGTTGGCGCACGCTTTGCGCTACGATGGCCTGCGTCGCGTTATCCAGTGCACTGGTGGCCTCGTCAAACAACAGCACCGCCGGACGGTTGACTAAAGCACGGGCAATCATCAGTCGCTGGCGCTGCCCACCGGAAATGGTATTGGCGCCTTCGGCCACCACGGTATACATACCCATCGGCATCGCCTCGATGTCGGCGGCCAGACCCGCCATCCGCGCCGCGTCCCAGGCTTCATCCAGAGTACGCATCGACGAACCGACGATATTGGTAAAAATATCGCCCGGCATCAGCTTGCCGTTTTGCAGAACCACACCCAGTTGACGACGCACCGAGCCCGCGTCTAGTCCCGCCAGATCTTGGTTGTCGTAATACACGGCACCCGATTGCAGGGTTTCAAACCCCAGCAACACGCGCAACATGGTGGACTTGCCTGACCCAGAAGGCCCGACCAGAGCGACAAACTCACCCGCTTTAACATGAATCGAAACATCATCGAGAATCAGCGGACCCTCAGCGGCATACCTAAAACTGGCGCGACTAATCACCACTTCGCCTTGCAAGGGCAGCGCCTGGATCTGTGCCGGGTGCTGTTCGGGCAGAGTGGTCAGAATCGGTTTGGCACGTTCATACAGGGGAATGATGCTCAGCGACTCGGTCATCGCCCCCGTCAGAGCCAGCGTGGCAATCAAAAACTGGATAAACGCGGTATTGAACACCACAAACACGCCGGTACTGATGTCCGGCTGAAACACCGAGATCGCCGCGAATAAAATGGCCGAGGCCAGCAGAATAAACGAGGCGTTGAATACTTCCAGTAGATTGCCCCAGCCGCGGATCCGTAATCCAAGCTGCTTTTGCTGGCTGAAGGTGCGCGCCCACAAAACAAATGCCCGGTCCTCGGCGGCAGCGCTGCGCAAGGTATGGATTCCGTTGAACAGTTGCAACACCCGACTGGAGATAGCGCCTTGCAGCGCATACATCTGGCGCTCCATGCGCAGGCGCAATAGATTGACGCCGATTGTCACCGCCAGAATCAGCATCACCAGGCCGGTGGCCACTAGCCCCAGCCGCCAGCTCAGCAGGTACATATAAACGAAGCTGAACAGACCAAACAGCCAATTGAGCACCACGGCCTGAGTGGTGGCGCTCAACTGCGACAGGATGCTGTTAATGCAGAAGGCGCGCTGCGCCAGATCACCGGCTGAATATTTTCTAAAAAACGGCGCAGGCAGATGCAGCAGACGATCTATCACGGCGGCCTCGGTCATATTGGCCAGACGCCCTTCAAGACGCAACAGGGCCAGCGAGCGGGCGAACAGGAAGGCAGCGCCCCCCAAGGCGGCGGCGCCCAGCAGCACCGTCAGTTGCAGCAGCTCACTGCCTTGCGCATGCGGAATCACCTCATCCACCAGCACGCCACTGGCGAAGGGGGTAAACAAGGCCAGCAAGCCGGCCAGTAAGCCGCAGATCACCATAGTGACGGTATCGCGCCGGGTACCCACCAAGCCAAAGCGCAGCAAATCCCAGACACCGATGGCATGCGCTGGAAACTTACGGAAAAACATATAACCGTCGTCAGCCAACTGTGCCGCCACCGCCTTATCAACCATCACGCGTTGTGCCAGATCAGGCGCCCCCGAATCTTTGATCTGGTAGCTGCCGCCCCCTGCCAGGGGTAGCAGCGCCACCGGGCGCCCACTGTCTTTGAGGGTCGCCAGCAATGGCCCGGCGTCTTCGCGCCACCAGTGGCGGGCATCAAGCTTCACCCTGCGCATGCTAACGCCAGCCTGCTGCGCCAGTTGCCGCAAGGTGTCATAGGCATCAAGTTCAGGATCGGTGCGCTCAAACACCGGCTCCACTCCGCCCGCCCGCAACACCAGTCCCAACGCGTCGGACAGCAAGCTGCACGCCGTGCCATCGACTGCGCCATAGTGCGGCTCATCATCCAGCACCCCGGCCAGGGAATTCAACGACTGGCTGAAGTTGCGCTGATCGGTTTCGCGACGCCGTTGCAGCGCAGCACGATCCTGTTCGGAGGTGGTGGGCACGAGGGGAGGAATCAGAGGCAGAGTCATATCAGACCGCCTTTATCAGTTGGCGATAGGCGCCATTCAGGGCTAGCAGTTGGTCGTGGCTGCCTCGCTCGACAATTCGACCGGCTGCCATGACGATAATCTCGTCGGCATCACGCACTGTCGACAGCCGGTGCGCCACAATCAGGCAGGCGCAACCGCGCGCGCGGATGTTGCTATCAATCTGCATCTCGGTAATCGGATCCAGCGCCGAAGTGGCTTCGTCCAGCACCAGAATCCGAGGGTTACCGGCCAGCGCACGGGCAATCTCCAGCCGTTGCATTTGCCCTCCGCTGAAACCTGCGCCCTCCTCACCCACTTTGCTGTCATAGCCGTCAGGCCTAGCCGCAATCGCATCATGGATCTGTGCATCCTGAGTGGCCTGCAACATTGCAGCCTGGGACAGGGTGCTGTCCCATAACGTCAGGTTGTCGCGCACGGTGCCCTCAAACAAATAAGGGTCCTGTGCCACCCCGGCGAGCGATCCGGCCAGCAACATGCGGTCAATCTGTGCGCGTGGCTGACCATCCAGCAAAATCTCGCCGGACCAGGGCTGATGCAAACCCATCACCAGGCGTGCCACCGTAGATTTGCCGCTGCCAGAGCCGCCGACCAATGCCACCCGCTTGCCGGGCTCCAGTGTCAGGTTGAAGTTTTCAATCAGGGCGGGTTCCAGGCTGCTGTAGCCAAAACACAGATTACGCAGTTGCAAATGACCGTTTAGCTTGCCTGACGCCGGCGCCGTGCGCGCCGCCGAGTCGGTGGTGGGTACCTCAGGCGCCGGGGTAAAGCACGTGTCCAGCGGATAACGCATCACGTCATCCAACCGCGCCACGTCGCCCTTCGCTTCCTGGTATTTCCCGGCCAGTCCCATCAGGTTGCCCACTGGCGTGGTGAAACTGGTCATCAGACTTTGAAACGCCACCAGCATTCCCACCGTCATCACCCCGTCGATCACCTGCACCCCACCCAAGCCGAGAATCGCAACGGTAATCAGCGCATTGAGTAAGCCAGGCAACGCCGCCAGCAAGCGGGTATAGAATTCCAGACGCTGCTCGGTGTTATTGACCTTGGCTTTGAAGCCTGACCAACGGCTAAAAAAGTCATGCTCGGCGCCTGTAGCCTTGATGGTTTCAATGGTTTGAATCCCGCCGATCACCGTCGCCATCAACTTGCCGCGGTCTTGCAGCAGCAACAGATTGCCGTCAGTGCGCAGCCGCATCAGGCGTTTCAGGGCGACTAGGTTAAGCGCAGTCAGCACCACACCCACCAGGGTCAACTGCCAGCTGTAGGTCAACATCACCACCAGATAGAACACCAGCGAGATCAGATTGACCGCATTGGTGGCCAACTCGCCGGACAACAGTTGGGCAATACGGTTATTGGATTCAACTCGTTGGCTGAGATCGCCAGCGTAGCGTTGAGAAAAGAAGGTGACCGGCAGGCGCAGCACATGCCAGAAGAAGGTCGCTGAACTGACCATCGACAGACGCATCTCCAGACGCAGCAGGTATTTTTGCTGTAGCCAGGTCAGCATGCCGCGCATGAGCGCGGTGCAGGCCATGCCAAGCAGCAGCGGCTTGAGCCAGCCATCCAGATGTCCAATCAGATAGTCGTCAACAAACACCTGCAAAAACACAGGAATCAACAAGCCCGGGATCACCAGCATCAGACTGGCCAGAAATACAAAACCAAAGGCACTCTTAACCTTGGCCAACCGGCCGACAAGGACCTTGAGCAGTGACGGTGCGTAGCGATTGCGGACAAAATCGGCGTTGGGTTCAAACAACAGCGTGACACCGGTATAGGCGGTTTCAAACTCACTGCTGCTTACCTTGCGTGGGCCAGCGGCAGGGTCATTCAGATAAACACAATCCTTGCCAAAGCCTTCCACCACCAGAAAATGATTGAAGTTCCAGAAGATGATCACCGGAAACACTTGTTGTTTCAGGCTATCAATTTCCAGCCGCTTGCCATAGGCCGTCAGCCCGAAGGTACGCGCCGCCTTAACCACATTGCTGGCTTTGCTGCCATCGCGCGATACACCACAGGCGACGCGCAACACTTCCAGTGAAGTACGCCGACTATGAAACGCCAGCACAATCCCCAAGGCAGCGGCGCCACATTCCACCGCCTCCATTTGCAGCACGGTCGGCGTGCGTACGCGTTGACCGGCGCGCTTCACAGGCCCACCGTTTGCCGCAACAAGGGGATCATCAAACTGATCGGCCTACGCACTTCAATCGTAAAAGACGCCCCGGCCAGCGTGCCGCTAGAGAGTGCCAAGCTGCGGGCGGCGCTGGAAGACCAGCGATAGCCACTCTGGGTGCTCTTGTCCGCAAGCAACGCCACCACCACGGCAATCGGCGCGCCCTGGCGGCTCAGCTCGTGTACCAGCCCCAAATTGTTAAACACATTCATCATGCCCAGCTCGGTCGATGGATACTTGGACACTGAGATGACTTTGCCCAGCAGATAGCCATAGCGCTCTTTGGGAGCGGTGGAGGGCGACAACTGAACCGTCATGCCTGGCCGGATACGCTCGGCCTGACTCTGCGGCGGGAGATAAATCAAGGCCATGAGCGAACGCACTTGCGGTTCCACTGACAACACTGGCTGATTGATTGCCACAACATCACCCTCGCTGGCCAATAACTCGACCACCATGCCGTCATGCGTACTCACCACGGAACCGGTGATGGCCAACTGAGCGGACAATTCAGCCACACGTGCGCGCGCACTCAGCAAAGCGTCACCGCTCTGGCGTGTGTCCGACGCCATCTCGAGGCGGTGCACCTCGGCGCGCGCGCTATTGCGCTGCAGTTCCAACAGTGGTTGGCTGATATGGGCCAGAACCTGCGCCTTACGCACAGCCTGACCGGGGTTGATGCGACCGAAATCGGTCAGCACGCCATTGCCAGAGGCAACAATATTGTAGGTTCCACCCTCGCGAATAATGATGCCCTGGCCGGAGAGCGTGCTGGGCAATGAACCAAAAACACTCCACAGCACAACCGCGCACAGTACAAAGCCCAGCGTAGCCAACACCAGCCAGGCGCGTGGCGACGTAATCTTGATCAGTTGGTCGAGTTGTTCGGGTGAGGATAGATTTTGCAGCGCAGACTCTCGGAACAAAGGATTCGCCATCTGTATGCTGCCCACATAATTGATAAATACGTCATACTTCTTAGGCTGCAGAACGGTATGATTAACCCGTTTAGCATTACCTAGCGCATGGTGTATTTCCATGGTAAGCATCGACAGTCAGGCTGTATGTCCCCACAATTAGGGACAGAGCAAACAGAAAAAATGCTTTGATGTAGCGCAATGAGCGACCATTCAACTCCAGGCACCCCATGCACAAAGAAACAAATAGCGGCCCGATTCGCGTAGCCCTGGTCGAAGACGATGCAGGTTTTCAGCTCGCGCTACGCGAAACCATAGAAGCCGCGCCCGACATGCTACTGGTCTCAGTGGCAAGCACACGCGCAGAGGGCCTGCTGGCACTTAGTCACACGGCAGCGGATGTATTACTGGTGGATCTGGGGCTACCAGATGGCTCGGGCATCGATATCATCCGCGCGGCACAAATTCACTGGCCGACATGCAACGTAATGGTCAGCACCGCCCTTGGGGATGAAAACCATGTCATGCAGTCACTGGAAGCCGGTGCCGCTGGCTATTTACTCAAAGACAGCGCAGCGCCCAATATCGTGGCGGAAATCCGTAGCCTGCATCTGGGGGGTAGCCCGATCAGTCCACTGATTGCGCGTCAGATCCTGATTCGCTTTCGCGCACATGACACACCGCGTGTTGTGCCCGCGCCCGTGGCTACTGAAAAATCCTCCACCGTATTGTCTCCGCGCGAACAACAGGTGCTGGAATACATCACCAAGGGTTTTACTTCCGATGAAATTGCCAAATTGATGGCAGTGTCACGCCACACCATTCTGACCTTCGTGCGCCGGGTCTACAAAAAGCTCGAAGTCCGCTCCAAAACCGAAGCGATTTACGAAGCGCGCAAGCTGGGTTTACTTGATGTGTGAGCGTGCGCTGCTGCGCCGCCTGCTGATCACCCTGTTGTGCTGCGCCTTTTGGCACGCCAGCGCTTGGGCGACGGCACCACTACGCCTGACAAGCGCTCAGATACTGAGCATTCCCGGTCAGGGCTACACGCCACCACCCTATACCATTGATCAAGCCACGCTGCGCGGAAACTGGCAGAGCGTCACGCTACCGCATGCAATCACTCGCGAGCTGATCCCCTTTGCGCTGGGCCGCAATAGCGCTGGCCCACCGACGGTGGTGACCTGGTACCGGCTGCAAGTGCCGCCACTGCCCGCAGCCAGCACGCCGCGCTACCTGTATATTCCGCGCTGGAAAACCGATGGCCAACTGGCGGTGTATGGCGATAACCGCTTGCTGTATCAATCGCATGCCAGCGTAAAGTGGAATGGCTGGAATCTTCCGCTGTGGATCGCACTAGACCAAACCGCCCATGCCATCGCGCCGCGCACCCTCCTGCTGCGCATCGAGCGGCCACGCGACTCCGGTGGGGGCATTTCGTCGGTTTGGCTTGGCGAAAATGATAGTTTGAGCTGGCGCTATCACCTGCGCGACCTGCTACAGGTTCAGCTTCCCTATACCAGCAGCGCCGCGTTTTTGGCACTGGGACTATTCTCGTTTTTTGTCTGGTGTCGGCTCTACAGCGAGATGGAGTATCTGCTGTTCTTCTATATATCGGTCGCGTCGTTTGTCCGCACCCTGCACTACCATGTAGGGGACAACACCCTGCCGATCTCTGATGCATGGTTCAGTTGGCTAACGATCAATTCGCTGTGCTGGATGATGCTAATCATGCATCTATTTCTGAATGACCTGCACCACCATCCACTGCGCTGGTTGAATCGTGTGATTAGCACCATCACATTTACCATCGGTATCGCCACCCTGCCGTGGTTTGCGTCCCAGCTCAATGCCTATGGGCTCGCACCGCTGATCTATATATTGTTGATTGGCATGGGTTCAGTGATCGGCGGCGTAGGCTTATACCAATCGCGCCGGGTACACTCCAGCGATGGCTTATTACTCAGCGTTTGGGCCATCGTCGGTATGCTGCTCGGTGGCTACGACTGGCTGCTACAGAATAATTACCTGGATATTGAAAGTATTTATCTTGGCCCTTACAGCAACATCGGTGCATTTCTGATCTTTATCTACATCATTTTTCATCGCTACATCGCCGCCAATGAAAACGTGCGCCAAGTCAACGCTAACCTTCAGACCCGGCTTCAGCAACGTGAAGACGAACTACAGCACAGCTATCAGCAGTTGCGCGCAATCGAGCAGCAGCAAACGCTCAACATGGAGCGCCAGCGCCTGATACAGGATATGCACGATGGCATGGGCTCATCACTGGTAATGGCGCTGTTGGCGGTAGAAAAAGGACGGATAGACAGCAATGCCTTGGCCGAAGTGCTGCGTAGCTGCATCGACGATCTAAAATTGACCATTGACTCGATGGACCCAGTGCAGGCCGATTTACTGCTATTGCTGGCGACGCTACGCTTCCGACTGGCGCCACGACTGGAAAACGCAGGAATCCACCTGCGCTGGGAAATCGGTAATGTGCCGCCACTGGACTGGATCAAGCCAAGCAACGCCCTGCACATTTTGCGCATTCTACAAGAAGCCTTCACCAACATCATCAAACATACCCAGGCGACCGAAATCTGTGTCGCCACCTCGGTCGAAACCGCGCATGTGCGGGTCATGGTCAGCGACAACGGCCAGGGCTTCGCCGTCAAACCGGGGATCGACAACCCCGGTAAAGGCCTAGGCAACCAGATCCGCCGTGCCAGCGCCATCAATGCCGAAATCAGTTGGGACTCCAGCCCGACCGGAACCCGCCTGACCTTGCGCCTGCCGATCAAACAAGCGAATTGAATTACACTTCATATAATAAGTTAAACTTAACAGGTAAACTTATTATATGTTATTGTGGTCAATATGAACGCTGAAAGGATCGAAATGAAAGATGAGATAGATAGTCGGCAGCCTGAATCTGTCTCAGCGCTAGCACAGGATCTCCGCTCCCTGATCGGCAAGTTGAAACGCAGACTGCGCGAACAGGCACAGGACGGAGACCTGACTGCGTCTCAAATTTCGGTACTACTTCGTTTGGAGCGAGACGGTCCTGCCACCGCCTCAAGCTTGGCACGGGCGGAGGGGATGCGCCCTCAATCAATGGGTCCGGTCATTGCCACACTAGAAAATGCTGGCTTGGTACAAGGAACGCCAGACCCGATAGACGGGCGGCAGACAATCCTCTCGCTCACGGATGCCTGTCTCAAATGGGCAGAGGAAGGGCGTGCAGCACGTCAGGACTGGCTGGTACGCACCCTTCAAGCACGACTTTCCTCACAAGACCAGGACCAGCTTGCCAAGGCTCTGGATCTGATCAAGCGGCTGGTTGACGATTGATCGCGCCCAATTTTCAAACCGGAGAGAACATGACACTCACCACACTCGACCCCAAGACAAGGAGCGCCTGAGATGCCCTGGCTCCAGTTCCTATCCTATTTCTTTGGCGGCGCCTTTCTTGTGAACGCGCTCCCCCACCTCGTCAGCGGCCTGATGGGCCGACCATTTCAGAGCCCGTTTGCCAAGCCGCCGGGAGAAGGATTCTCCTCGTCGACAATCAATGTGCTCTGGGGGTTTTTCAACCTCGTCATCGGCTACTTACTGGTCTGCCGTATCGGTAATTTTGACTTGCGCAACACGGGTGATGTTGTCGCATTGGGTACGGGTGCACTTCTGATCGCGCTGTTTTCCGCCCGGCACTTTGGCCGTTTTAATGGTGGCAATCGGCCACTTAACCGATGAAGACATCCTTTTCTGGCATTTTCCGGTCTCTGCGCGGCTTCAACTATCGGGTCTGGGCCGCTGGCGCCTTCGTCTCCAATGTGGGTACCTGGGTACAACGAACCGCTCAGGACTGGCTGGTATTCACACAACTCACCCATCATGACGCTTCCGCCGTTGGCTTGGTCATGGCGTTACAGTTCGGACCGCAGCTCTTGCTGCTGCCCTGGACTGGCTACGCAGCCGATCATTTCAATCAGCGTAAGTTGCTGATCGCCACCCAAGCTACGATGGGCGGCCTCGCTTTGGTGCTGGGTATTCTCACCGTCACCGGCGTGGTCCAGCTCTGGCACGTTTACCTGTTCGCGTTCCTGTTTGGCAGTGCTGCGGCATTCGATGCCCCGGTGCGCCAGACCTTTGTTGCGGAACTGGTTGGGGATGACGATCTGCATAACGCGGTGGCGCTCAACTCTACCTCATTCAATGCGGCGCGAATGGTTGGTCCCGCCGTCGCAGGCATGGCCATCGCTGCGATTGGTACCGGCTGGGCCTTCTTGATCAATGGCGCCTCGTTTGCCGCCGTGCTGATCTCTCTCGCATGGCTGCGCATTGCCGAGCTGCGTCCAAATGCCAGGGCAGATCACGCCAAAGGAAACTTCGCCGAAGGGGTCCGCTATGTATGGGGACGCTCAGACCTCAAAGCGATTCTGATCATGCTGTTTTTGCTTGGAACCTTCGGTTTAAACTTTCCGATCTTCATCTCGACCATGGCGGTCGGTGTCTTCCACGCCGATGCCCGTGGATTTGGCCTACTATCCTCTATCATGGCGATCGGCACGGTGGCAGGAGCACTGCTGAGCGCCAGCCGCGACAAGCCGCGCTTCAGCCAATTGCTAGTCGGCGCTGGCGTATTCGGGGTCGGCTGTACGCTGGCCGCCATCGCGCCGGGCTACTGGCTTTTCGCTGGCGCCCTCATCGTCATCGGCGCAGCAGCACTCACCTTTACCAACGCGACCAACACCCTGATGCAGCTCTCAACTGAGCCCGCGATGCGCGGGCGCGTAATGGCGCTGCGCGTCGGGGTCGCACTGGGAGGAACCCCACTCGGTGCACCGATCGTCGGCTGGGTAGCCAATCATTGCGGACCACGCTGGGCGCTAGGCGTCGGCGCGGCCTCAGGCTTCGTTGCAGCGGGCGTGGCAATTATTGCCTTGCACCACAAACCGAGGCCATCCAGATTGAATCCTCAACGCTGATCACCAACATCAAGTAAACGCATTTCGATTTCGCAGAACTGCAATCACCAGGAGTGCCGTCCCGACGGCAGAAACCACCCAAAGCACTGGGTAGCCGTAACGGGCCAGAATGATGCCGCCCACCGCGGAACTCACACCACCACCGCCGAACAGGCCAAGGCCGACCAAACCAGAAGACAAGCCACTGGAGCCAACGTCGAACGCCAGTGTTGCCAATGTCGATTGGACAAAAACATACCCCAGCCCGAGCGCCATGATTGCCAGCGCACCAACCCACCAAGCGGAAGACGACGCCAAGAGGATCGCCGCAAACAAGCCAAGCACCGTACCAATCACTGCGGCGCCCTTCTGCCCGGTCCTTCTGGTAATTGCCCCGATGAAGGAACCGGCCGCCAAGCTGGCGACACCAAACAACATCAGGATTGCACCCGCCTGCAACGGATCGAGGCCTCCTTGCTGTTGCAGGAATGCACCAACAAAACCGTAGATGCCCAGCAACAGGTATCCCGTGGCGAAAGCCAACAGGTAGACCGCGCGGCCTTTTGGCACGGCAACCGCCTGAATCAGCTCTTTGGCAAAGTGCGACACCGGTTTTCGGGACGCTTGGTCGTGCAAAGGCAAAAACAGGGCATAGACCAGCACGGCGATCACCGCGAAGACGGCAAAAATAATCCGCCAAGAGGCGTATTTTGCGAGCCATCCGCCGAATCCGACACTCATTGCCTGCCCGAGAAATACAATCCCCATGAAACGCCCGACATAAATTTGGCGCTCGGATGTCGGGACCCGATCGCTGATCAGGGCCAGGGAAACGGCAATCAATCCCGCCGCGAAGAAACCGGTTACACACCGGCAAATGCACAGCCATAGAAATGACGGCGACAGTGCACAGCCAAAGGTACCAAACGCCAGCCCAAGCATCAGCCAACGTAACAACCGAACACGACCGTATTTCTCACTAAGATGGCCATGGACCGGCTGCATCAGCCCATACGGAATCATGTAGGCAGCCAGCACCATCGCCGCCTGTGCAACCGACACACCAAGGCTATCGGCAATCGATGGCAAGATCGGTGCCACAATCCAATTGTCTGCGGCAGAGACCAACCCGCCGCATCCAAGCACCAAGACGAGACGCTGCAGAGAACGAGCCTTTTCGACACTTGATGCCAGCATGCTTTGTACCCCCTCTCAATCAGAGCACTCCATCATAGGCATGAGGCATTTTAGATAACAGACACAAATAAGCCATTTTGCTACCATAACAGTTGCCATGAATCGACAACCACCGCTCTTCCGCTACCGCGTCCTGGTCGATAAGCTCGCTCACTTGATCGATAGCGGCGTATTGCGTCCCGGAGACCGCCTCCCATCGCTGCGCCAAATCGGCCGACAGGAAAACATCAGCGTGACAACGGCGCTGCAAGCTTACGGGCGACTGGAAAGCCAGGGCTATATTCAAGCGCAGCCGCAATCCGGCTACTTCGTCCGAGCACGAGACTTTGCACGACCGGACGAACCCTCGGTGTCCACTCCAGATAAGAAGGCCACCCGGGTCGATGTCGGTGATCTGATCGCCACAGTTTTACGCAACGACCAGACCCCAGGCATCATCTCGTTGGGGACGGCCTCTCCCGGGCGGGAATTACTCCCCTCCCGCACCCTGAACCGCCTGCTAATAGCGCAAATCAGGCAGTCAAACCAATCCCAAGCCCAGGACTACAGCTACCCCCCGGGTGAATATGCATTACGCCGCCAAATCGCCCAGCGCTCCATGGACTGGGGAGGTCAGATCGCGCCCGAGGATATTGTCATCACCGGCGGTGGAACACAGGCTATCGACCTATGCCTGAGGGCGGTCACCAAGCCCGGCGATCTGGTTGCTATCGAATCCCCCTGCTATTTCGGCACCTTGCTTCTACTGGAAACACTAGGCCTGTCTGCTCTGGAGATTCCGACCCATCCCCGCGAGGGCATCCGCCTTGACTGTCTCGCCAGCGCCTTGGCTACACATCCGGTTCGTGCCTGTGTTGTATCACCCTGTTTCAGCAATCCATTGGGAAGCCGCATGCATGACGCAGCCAAGCAAGAACTGCTAGAACTATTGGCACAACAGGAGATTCCACTGATAGAGGACGACACCTACGGTGATCTAGGTTATGAGGAAATACGGCCCAAACCGGCCAAGGCGTTCGATGACCGGGGGCTGGTGATGCTGTGCTCCTCATTTTCGAAAATCCTGGCGCCGGGTTACCGCATCGGCTGGACGGTGCCGGGACGGTTTCGCGAGCAGGTAGAACGGCTGCAACTGGCCTCGACACTGGCTGTACCCAAGATATTCCAGGGAACGATCGCCACCTTTCTTGAAACTGGCGCCTATGACCGCCACCTGCGTAGAATCCGCGCCGCAGTATCGGGTCAGTCACGGCAAATGGCCGAAGCGATCGGCCGTTACTTTCCACCAGAAACCAGAGTCACCAAGCCCAGTGGCGGACTGGTGCTGTGGGTAGAGTTGCCGGAAAGAACCAATGCGCTCACCTTAAGCGAGCGGGCCATTGTCGAAGGGATTGGCATTTGCCCCGGCTCAATCTTTTCGGCAACCGGGCACTATCAAAACTACATCCGCCTCAATGCCGGCGCCCCCTGGTCTTCAGGTCTGGAACAAGCTATTCGGCTGCTGGGGGCGCTTATCAAGGAATTGAACTAGAGAAGAAAGGATTGCGGGGACCATAGCAAGGAGCCGAAGGCCAAAACAAAAAAGGCCTATCGATTAACGATAAGCCTTAAATGATATGGTTGCGGGGGCAGGATTTGAACCTACGACCTTCGGGTTATGAGCCCGACGAGCTACCAGACTGCTCCACCCCGCGCCAGTGTCTTGCTTGATTTGCCGTTGCGGTGAAACACAACACCAAGCGAGAGACGGACTATAGCAACTATCTGCCCGCCTGTAAAGCGTTTTGTGGCAGATTCATTTACTACAGCTTTACACTGTGTACACACTTTAATAATACTTGGAGCATATAGTGGATTTGTTGACTGAAAGGCCTTTGTCCAGGCAGCAATTGGATGCAGGAGCGATCATGTCATCTCTTTCACAGACGAAGTAACCCCCTTCGGGCCGCGCATGCGGCCCTTTTTTCTGGGTAGAACCAAACAAAATCCGGGCAAGTTAGCGCAAGAAAAAACCAGAGACCCTGCTAGAAATAACGCGGAATTGAAATCGGAAGGTGTTCAGGAAGTAAAGCAGCCCTCTTGCTCACACTCGGAGAGGGCTCAATTATTAGGACTCACTGCACATATAGACTGAATGCAAAAGGGGTGTGTGTGTACACCCCAAAACTGCTAGATAGCTGCGAGGATGGCCTGGGTATCAGGCTGCTGCAGAGATAAACGCGTTAGCTGAATATCGGGCGCTGGCAAGGCCCATGACGGAACGGAAGGTGACTTCAAACATGCGCCCTACTTGGGCAATGCTAACAACTTCATAGTGAATTTCATCACCATCGGTTTGACGTTCAGAGATTTTGTACCCTGGTTGTAATTGACTGATTTTCATTGTGGAACCCTTTTTTATTATCATCGATAAGAAATAGCATTCTTTATTCGTCTGACTTTAGTTAAATAGTTAAAATTTATTCGACATCGAACTACTCATCAAGTTCCTTAGGTGGGTGGTTCAAGAATCACTCTACCAGGGGAATATGACGCGAAGATGAAAGATTTTCGAAATATGTAGCGCAATGTCCAGTCCCTTTATGACAGAACATTGCGCCGAATGCAACAATTATTTTTAGCTGAAGTAAAAATCTCAGCTTAACCGCCAACCAGGCGCTGCACCCTGATCAACGTCTAGCAGATAGAAATCGTGCTCTTCGTCCAAGCCCGCACACACCAGCATGCCTTCTGACACTCCAAAGCGCATTTTGCGGGGCGCCAGGTTAGCCACCACAATCACATTGCGCCCAATCAACGTAGCCGGGTCATAGCACTTACGAATCCCTGAGAAGATATTGCGCTGTTCAAACCCCAGATCCACGGTAAAGCGCAGCAGCTTGCTTGACCCTTCAACCAACTGGCAGTCCAGCACCTTGCCGACCCGCAGGTCGAGCTTGGCAAACTCATCAATCGAAATCTGCGGCGCCAGCGGCTCAAAACTGTCAGCAGCGGGCTTGATGGCCTCCATGCTTTGCTTATTTGCCGCAATCAATGCATCCACCTGCTTCGGGTCAACCCGGGTCATCAGATGCTGATAAACGCAAATCTCTTGTCCCAACAGCAAACCACTCGCGTCTTGCCAAGCCAGCGGTGCAACCTGCAAGAACGCTTCAACCCCTTGTGCCAACTTTGGCAACACTGGCTTGAGATAAATAGTCAGCAGCCGGAAAGCATTGATCAGTACACTGCAAACTTCATGCAGGCGCGCATCCTGGCCTTCTTGCCGAGCTAATTCCCATGGTTTGTTGGCGTCTACATAGGCATTCACCTGATCGGCCAAGCCCATTACATCACGCAGGGCTCGGGCATATTCACGCGCTTCAAACGCAGCAGCAATCTCATCGGACGAGGACTGCAGCGATTGCAGCAACGCCGTATCGGGCAATGAAGCCGCCAGCTTGCCGCCAAAGCGCTTACTGATAAAACCCGCCGCACGCGATGCAATATTGATGTATTTGCCGACCAGATCAGAATTCACCCGCGCGATAAAGTCGTCCAACGACAGATCAATATCTTCAATGCGGGCATTCAACTTCGCCGCAATGTAATAACGCATCCACTCTGGATTCAAGCCGCAATCCAGATAGCTTCTGGCGGTGATAAACGTACCACGCGACTTGGACATCTTCTGTCCATCCACGGTCAAGAATCCATGCGCGAACACACCTGTGGGCGTACGCAAACCGGCATACTTCAGTACCGCAGGCCAGAACAGGGCATGAAAATACAAAATGTCTTTGCCAATAAAGTGGTACAGCTCGGCCTTTGAATCTGCCTTGAAATACTCGTCAAAATCCAGCCCCGTGCGTGCGCACAGATTCTTAAACGACGCCATATACCCAATCGGGGCATCCAGCCAGACATAAAAATACTTGCCAGGCGCATCCGGAATTTCAAAACCAAAATAAGGTGAGTCGCGCGAAATATCCCAGTCTTGCAAGCCCCCTTCAATCCACTCGTTCATTTTATTGAGCGATTCGGATTGCAGATGGACGTGCTCATGGCCATCGCTGCCACGACTCATCCCTGCAGTCCAGTTTTTCAGAAAATCAGCGCAGTCTCCCAGACGGAAGAAGTAATGCTCAGAACTCTTCAGTACCGGCGCGGCACCAGACACCACCGAGAACGGATTTTTCAGCTCGGTTGGGTTGTAGGTGGCCCCACAGACTTCACAATTGTCGCCATACTGGTCTTTGGCGCCACACTTAGGGCACTCACCCTTGACGAAACGGTCCGGCAAAAACATGTTCTTTTCCGGGTCGTACAATTGCTCAATGGTGCGGCTGACAATCTTGCCGTTATCACGTAGAGCAAGATAGATCTGCTCTGCCAGCGCCTTATTCTCGGGCGAATTGGTGCTGTAATAATTGTCGTAGCCAATATGAAAGCCACTAAAGTCAGCGGTATGCTCGCCGCGAACGCGTTCGATCAGCGCTTCAGGCGTCACCCCCTGCTTTTCGGCAGCCAGCATCACCGGGGTACCGTGGGTATCATCAGCGCAAACATAATGGCACTCATGACCACGCATCTTCTGGAAACGCACCCAGATATCAGTCTGGATATGCTCAACCATATGGCCAAGGTGAATCGCCCCATTGGCGTACGGCAACGCACTGGTCACCAAAATTTTGCGTTTTGTGGTCATGCTGGGTCCCTTTTTTTATATCCCGAGCGTGCCAGTATAACAGCACCGGCAGCGCCGATCATGCGCACTCTTCCGCTAAACGTCCGCCCTGTGCACGCTCCGCCATTGCCTCGCCCACCATGCGTCGCGACAACTGACGAAAGACCAGGGCAAACACCAGCGCCAACAGGGCAAACCCGGCATAACCGGCGAACATAAATGCCTTTTTCAGCAATTCCACGCCCAGGGTATACACCACCAGCGACAGCATGGTCATGCTCGCAGCCACCGCCCCCTTGGCAACATCAGACGCAGTCAAAGCAAAGCGATACAACACGGCAAATGACAAACCTTCACCCAGCGAAATAAAACACATGCCAGCAATCAAAAAATAATGCGGCACACTCGAGAGCAAGCTACCCGCAAAAATCAACGTCACACCGGCCAGCAATGGCACCCGACCAACACTGACCGAATGCCCCAACGGCCAACGGTCGGTAAACTTCACCAGCAGCAGATTGCCCGCGATTAATGACGCAAACACCGGAATCTGCCACAGCCCATACGCCATGACACTCATGCCGGCCTGTTGAATCAACATCACCGGCGATAGCGCAATCCAGCCCATTAATGGTAGCGCCAAGAGCGGAATGCACAGTGCCGAAGCCAAAAAACGGCGATTACAGAACACCTTGCCGTAGTCACGGCTGATCTGCCCCAGATTCACCGCGCGCTGATGCGGTGCAACCGTTTCGGGCATCGACAGCAACAAACCAATAAACGATAGCGTGGCACACACCGCAATCAGCACAAAGCTGGCGCGCCATGGGAACACCTGAATAAAGGCGGCACCCGCCACTGGGCCAATCAGAGGTGCGACCAAGGCCACATTCGCCATTAGCGCGGTCACCTTGACTGCGGTCTTCTCGGCATATGCCTCTTGTATCGTGGCGTAGCCCACTGCCGAGATAAAACACAGACCCATGCCCTGCAATACGCGCAGCAGCATAAAGCTCCAGATATCATGTGAAAACAAGGTCGCCATGCACGACAGAATAAAAAACGCCACGCCACCGAGCATCACTGGGCGCCGTCCAATATGGTCAGACAATGGCCCCACCAGCCAAGGCAGCAAAGCGCCGCCCAGCAAAAACCCCGTCATTGAGGTCGGAACCCAAGAAATATCAACACCAAATTCGCGTACCACGGTCAACATGCCAGGCTGGATCATGTCATTTGCGATATAAACCGAGAACTCAAACAGCACCAGAGCCAGCGGAAACAACAGGGTTGCAGGGGTCAGTACAGCAAGCTTCTGCATCATTACCTTTCAGCATAAAGAACAAAAGAGGCCGGAATCGAGATTCCAGGCCTCTTTTGCGCGCCATATAAAAACCGTTATAGCGCCAAAATTCAATGGGTTAGATAGTATCACATACAGTCCTCCCCAGATAGGGTAGCCACCAGGTTTCAGATAAGTCTTAGGTAACGCCAACATGCAGGTTCTGCGCACAACCGACAAAAAACCCGCATAATACTCAGTATTGCTGCACGGGAAGCCTAGCGCAGCAGAATAATTTGAGTAAAATACTCAGGAATGTCCTCAACGCCGTCTGACATGTTCTCAACCCTGAAACACTGGTTCTCGACTGACGCCACCATGACCAATCAAACGCAAATCGATGCCGTACTCGCCGCCCAAATCGACCCGATAACGGCCAAGCCATACTCTTGCAAAAACCTACGCCAAGATGCACAAACACTGTCTCTGGACGTGGTGCTGCCCTACCCGGCGCTGAGCCGCTTTGCCGAGATCCGTGCACAGTTTGAAACTGAGCTGGCCCCGGTGGCAGAGGGGCGCAAGCTTGCCATCAACGTATCAAGCCAGATTATTCGTCATGCAGTACAACGCGGTGTTGCGCTGTTGCCTGGCGTCAAGAACATCATTGCCGTGGCATCAGGCAAGGGTGGTGTTGGCAAATCAACCACAGCAGTCAATCTGGCGCTGGCGCTCTCTGCCGAAGGCGCCCGCGTGGGCTTGTTGGATGCGGACATCTATGGCCCGTCACAACCCCTGATGATGGGCGTACAAGACAAACACCCCGAATCTCCAGATGGCAAAAGCATGCTACCGGTCATCAGTTATGGGATTCAGACCATGTCCATCGGCTTTCTGGTCGACGCCGACCAGGCGATGGTATGGCGTGGACCGATGGTTTCCCAAGCATTGCAACAACTGTTAAATGACACCACCTGGGACAACCTAGACTATCTGGTGATTGACCTGCCACCAGGAACCGGTGACATCCAACTGACTCTGTCGCAAAAAATTCCGGTCACCGGGGCGCTGATTGTCACCACCCCGCAGGATATCGCCTTGCTTGATGCACGCAAGGGCCTGAAAATGTTTGAAAAAGTCGGCGTTCCAATTATCGGCCTGGTCGAAAACATGGCACTGCACATCTGTTCAAACTGCGGCCACGCCGAACACATTTTTGGCGCAGGCGGCGGCGAACGCATGGCCAAGGAATACGGCGTCGAGCTATTAGGTTCGCTACCACTGGATATCAGCATCCGTGAAGCAACTGACCAGGGCAAACCTAGCGTAGTGGCTGACCCACAAGGCACCGTTGCCAAGCTATATCGTGAAATCGCCCAACGTGTGGCGATCAAAATTAGCGAGCAGGCGCAAGATTTTAGTAGTAAATTCCCCAAGATCGTTATACAGAACAACTAAAAATGATTGCCATGTTTGATTCGGGGCTAGGTGGGCTCTCCATCTGGCGCGCTCTGGTGAGCGCTTTACCCGACTGGCCGGTCACCTATCTGGCCGACCAGGCCTATTGTCCCTATGGCCCACGTAGTCAGGCCGAAATTACCCAACGCAGCCTGCGCATCGGACGCTGGTTAACCGCCCAAGGTGCCAGCCTGCTGGTGGTGGCCTGCAATACCGCAACCAGTGCGGCGGTTGAGGCCCTGCGCCGTGAATTATCGATTCCGGTAGTGGGTGTCGAGCCAGCAGTCAAACCAGCCGCCGCCGCCAGCAAAACCGGACGCATTGCCGTATTAGCCACCAAGGCCATGCTAGATAGCGCTCGTTTTCGCTCATTACTTCAACGCCATGCAGGTAAAGTCGAAGTCATCTCACGTCCTGGGCGCGGTTGGGTAGAACGCGTAGAACTAGGCGATCTGGATAGTACTTACGCCCGCAAAGTAGTCAGTGATGTGATTACCCCACTACTCAGCCAACAGATTGACCATATTGTTCTCGGCTGTACCCACTACCCCTTCCTCGCGCCATTAATCCGCGAACTGACCGGCACCGGTATTGCCTTGGACGACCCAGCCAGCGCCATTGCCCGGCGTGTGGTCGAACTATTAGACGGGCAAACCGCGCCAACACCAGCACAATATCGCTTTATCACGACCTCGCATGATGCCGCCGACATGTCGACCAGACTGCCAGCGCTCATCAACCAGCGTTTCCCGGTAGAAGCCCACCCACTCGACTAAGTGCCGTCACCGGCCTGCCAGTTTGGGATTGCGCTGATCTTGGCCAGCAAGTCGTCGCCGTAGACTACAATTGTTTACGTCCTACGATATGGAATAATAAAAATGAATAAACAACCAACTGGTACCCATTACCTGCTGCTGCTCGGCATTGCATTGATCTGGGGTTCTCAATACATCTTCAATCAGATCGCCGTGCAACAACTTCCACCGCTGACCCTGGCCGCCGGGCGCGCCGGGCTGGGGGCAATGACGCTGGCGCTGATCGGCCTGTTTATGCCAGAAGAACGCCGTCGCTGTGCGACTCAGGCACGCAAGCAGTGGGGCACCTATTTGCAACTGGCTTTTTTTGAAGCACTGTTGCCGATGTATCTCATCAGTTGGGGACAATCGCGCATAGAAAGTAGCATTGCTGCGATTCTGATGGGGACCATTCCAATCTTTACCTTACTGCTAGCACCGATGATTGTCGGTGGCAAGCACTGGCGCCCGACTACTATTGCCAGCGTCATCAGTGGCTTTATCGGCATCGTGGTTCTGGTCGGTCCCAGTTTGCATGGCGGGGCCTCCAATAGCCTGATCGGTGAATGCGCGATTCTGGGCGCCGCTGCCAGCGTATCAATTAGCTTGCTACTATTCAGTCGCCTGGGAGAAACCTCTCCAGTGATTTCTGTGCGCAATATTCTGGGAATAGCGACGGTGCCATTGATAATCTTGTCATGTGTATTCGAGCAACCTTGGAATTTATATGTAGACCTGTCAACGCTTGAAGCGCTAGCGATTCTCGGGGTGTTCTGCGCTGGGCTGGTCTATCTGATGTTTGCCCGCTTGATTCAACTGGCTGGCTCGGTGTTTACCTCACTCACCAACTACCTCTGCCCATTAGTCGGGGTATTACTTGGCGCGCTGGTAGCCGGCGAAGCCGTAGGTTTAAACGCCTGGCTAGCACTGGTATTGATTGCTGCAGCATTGGTGATCAACCAACCCAAACTACTGCTACGCCTGTTTAAATCCAAGCCCAACTAAACCTCTTTAACCCGGTGTGGCGCACGACAGCGCCACACCGTCATGGCCATTATGCGCATTAAATATTCCCAAAATCGCTCACGAAACGTTAATTCATTTCCAAAATAGATAAATCATCGCAAAAAACACCAAAACAAGCACTTAGCACTAAAGTTGCATTCGAACCTCAAGACAGCACGCCCCAGGTTGACTATAATCCCCTCCTTATTTTGCCCCTACAGGCAAGCAATCAAAGCCTCATGTACGAACATCGCCCATAAAAACCATACCGGCCTTGTTTGTCGCTCCCGATATCATCACCCAGCGTCACGCACGCATTCGTAATGATAAGCGTCCGATCCAAAAGCGGACCTCGTCGAGCGTTGAGTCTATTAAAAATAAAATTATTATTCAGGGACACAACCAATGAAGTCCAAAAAACTAACCTTATTTATTTTGCTAGGCATGCTGCTTGGCATTGTGACCGGTCTTTTGGTGCACCAGAACCTATCCGCCCCCGCTGCAATCAAATCCTTTGTCGACAACATCGGCATGCTGACCGATATCTTTCTGCGCCTGATCAAGATGATCATCGCCCCGCTGGTGTTTACCACCCTGGTAGCCGGGATTGCGCGTATGGGCGATGGCAAGAGCGTTGGCCGCATTGGCGCCAAGACCTTGCTGTGGTTTATCAGTGCGTCCCTCATGTCCCTGACCCTGGGACTGATCATGGTCAACCTGTTGCAACCGGGCGTAGCAGTCAACCTGCCGTTACCCGACATGCACGCCAGCTCAGGGATTAAAGCCGGGGCCATGAATGTCAAAGACTTCATCACCCACGCCGTGCCCAAAAGCGTGTTTGAAGCCATGTCGAATAACGAAATTCTGCAAATTGTAGTGTTCTCACTATTCTTCGGCACCGCCGCCGCCGCACTGGGCGCACGTGCAAAACTGCTGGTCGATCTGATGGACGTGGCCGCCCACGTCATGCTAAAGCTCACAGGCTATGTAATGGCCTTCGCTCCAGTTGCCGTATTTGCAGCACTGGCTGCAACCGTCGCCAAAGACGGCTTGTCGATCCTTGGCACCTATGGCAAGTTCCTCGGCGAGTTCTATCTGTCAATCTTGATGCTTTGGGGACTCTTAACCTTAGTTGGCGGACTTTTTATCGGGCCACGCATCATCACTCTGGTGCGCTCAATCCGCGAACCACTGCTGCTGGCCTTCTCAACCGCCAGTTCAGAAGCTGCCTACCCCAAAACCATGGAGCAGCTAGAGCGCTTTGGCGTCTCCAACAAAATCGCCAGTTTTGTCCTGCCGATGGGCTACTCGTTTAACCTCGACGGCTCAATGATGTACTGCACCTTCGCCACCATCTTTCTGGCGCAAGCGTTCAACATCCCGCTGACCCTGACCCAGGAAATCACCATGCTACTGATGTTTATGGTGACCTCCAAAGGCATGGCTGGCGTGCCGCGGGCTTCTCTGGTGGTGATTGCCGCCATGCTGCCGCAGTTCAATATTCCTGAAGCCGGGCTACTGTTGATTCTTGGCATCGACCACTTCCTGGATATGGGCCGCTCGGCCACCAACGTCATGGGCAATTCCATCGCCACGGCCGTAGTCGCCAAGAGGGAAAACGAACTCAAAGCCTAAGCACGCTTCTACTGCAAAAGCGCCACGCCTCGCAAGGAACGTGGCGCTTTTTATGCCCAGACAATAAGCAACCCGCATAACCAGAAGGTATACTGATCGTTCATTTCAGCAAGAAGAGAACGATTGTGTCAGCCATCACCTGCATTGAAGATTTGCGCGTGCTTGCCAAGCGACGAGTGCCGCGCATGTTCTACGACTACGCCGACAGCGGTTCGTGGACCGAAACAACCTACCGGGCAAACCAGAGCGACTTTCAGCGCATTAAATTTCGCCAGCGGGTGGCCGTTGACATGCAAGGGCGCAGTACCCGCACCCAACTCCTCGGCCAAGACGTCACCATGCCCGTCGCAATTGCGCCCACAGGGTTGACCGGCATGCAACACGCCGATGGAGAAATACTGGCGGCGCGTGCCGCCGAAAAATTTGGCATTCCGTTTACACTTTCAACCATGAGCATCTGCTCGATCGAAGACGTAGCGGCCCACACCAGCCAGCCATTCTGGTTTCAACTATACGTCATGCGTGACCGCGACTTCATCGCACGCCTGATCGAACGCGCCCGCGCCGCGAACTGCAGCGCCCTGATGCTGACACTGGACCTGCAGATACTGGGGCAGCGCCACAAAGACATCAAAAACGGACTCTCCACTCCGCCCAAACCAACCCTGGCCAACCTGATTAATCTAGCCACCAAGCCACGCTGGTGTATGGGCATGCTCGGCACCAAGCGCCGCAGTTTTGGCAATATTGTCGGTCACGCCAAAGGCGTGGGTGACCTGTCGTCGCTCAGCGCCTGGACCGCCGAACAATTTGACCCCAGCCTCAGTTGGGCCGATGTTGAATGGGTCAAAAAGCAATGGGGCGGCAAACTGATTCTGAAGGGCATCATGGATAAAGAAGATGCGCGCCTGGCAGTCAACAGTGGCGCTGACGCATTAATTGTCTCCAACCATGGGGGACGTCAACTGGATGGCGCTCCGTCTTCAATCTCAGTGCTGCCAGAGATCGCCAGCACCGTGGGCGCGCGCATCGAAGTCATGATGGATGGCGGCATACGCAGCGGACAAGACGTACTCAAAGCCGTGGCGCTTGGCGCCCAAGGCACCCTGATCGGACGCAGCTTTCTCTATGGTCTGGGTGCCCTTGGCGAAGCCGGGGTGACACAGTGCCTAGAAATCATCCGCAAAGAACTCGATACCAGCATGGCGTTCTGCGGACACAAAGATATCAACGCCATCGACCGGCACATCCTGCTGCCGGGCAGCTACTAAACCCAGTAGGGCGTTTGACAAGCCAGGGGCGGGTCTTTATAATCCGCCTCTCACTGATCAGCGGAGAGGTGCCGGAGAGGCCGAACGGCCCTGACTCGAAATCAGTGGAGGACGCGAGTCCTACGTGGGTTCGAATCCCACCCTCTCCGCCAGTGACCAGCATTAAAGCCCTGATTATTCAGGGCTTTTTTGTTTTGTGCTTATCTCGGTATGCCATTCAGTATGCCATCAGGTCTTGGCTTTCCATGCACCCGCGTGGATGTCCATAGACGATACACGTGTGTACTAGCCTTGTTTGTAGAAAGAAACTCATGCGCATGAGGCGGCGTGCTTGGCTCTGCGCGCAGTCATTGAGGTAAGTGAATCACTTAATGATTGGCTGTCAATATCTTCAGCCGACTGTCGAAGTTACATCCTAGACTTATCTCTTTACGTCTCGAGCCACGAACGTATCTGCGCCAACAGGGCCATGCATATGGAAAAGGCTATCCATCTTTGTCATGTAGAAAGCCATCTTTCGGAGCAGATCTCTACTCTGTACACTATCCCCTGGAACAAACCCAAGGCCACATTGTGGAAGTTCATTTTTGTACCGATTACAGTTGAAGTAGGCTACTAGATTTTCCGACATTGACGCTGTCATCATAATATCACTCAGGTGCTGTCCCATTTTTTCGGCTACCTCAACATCATCGGTTTGTTTCCCACCAGCCACCAACGCAAGAACCCTAAACATAAACTTGCAGCCATCTGTATACTCTAGATTTATTGCATAACCAAGTAGGTTATTAAACAGTGGGAATTGTGATTGCAGTTCTTGTTCAACCCTGTCTCTTAATTCAATTATTGGTTTAATATCTGAAGAATAAGCAACGCAAGTTGCGTTACTTATAAAATCAAGACGAAGCACACAAAGCTCGTTCTGATCTTTTAGCCATCCATCAACAAATCCCGTCAGATATATATAGTTTTTGTGTGATTTAAGTAAAAAAGACTTTATTTTTCTCTTAAATTTTTCGCTTTTAAGCTCTTGCCTAATAGAACCAACTACTCCATTCAATGCATCAGTTTTTGCAATAATAGAAAATCCGTCTTGTTCATCATCCTTTGGCACGAGGAATTCTCTATTTTTTACGCTATTAAAGAACAACTCAATAATTGGATTTCTGGACAAAAAGATGAATGGCATTATATTTAACTTACCTGTTATTTCTTGAAATATTTCTTTTCCAAGTGGCAAGGCTTCTAAGTGATAAATCGTACCATTCGCTAATTTTGAGTAAGCCAAAGAAAGTTTTGATTTTTCTGACTTATAGTTCCTCACTTTGAATATTTGACTTTTTGTCCTGGATATTTTGTGCACAAGCCTAGCAACCAAAAGACAATCTTCAGAAAAACTCATCGGAAACCATGATTCATAAACATTCGGAATAAAATATTTCCTAGCTGATACATCCCACCTTAGCAGCTCCCTCATCTCTTTAAGATTTTTTTCGTCCATTTATATTTCTCTTTACAATAAATGACATATGGATTTTTAGTGGCACTAACTTAACCACAAGTAACCGAGTGCGGCGAAAAGCATCAACCACCTATTTTTCTCTATACTTCTAGCTAATTTTCAGATAAATTTCAATATACAAACTTTTGTAATGTCTAATTTTAGTGCCTTTCAGTTGAAAAATTGATATTTTTTACAATGATGATCAAAAGAACGATCATCATCAAAAAAACAAGGTCCGTTCCTTTTCCATCATCTTTGAAAACAGCATTGAAGGAACGTCTCTAGCAATGTGTAGTATTGTTGTGCAAATAGTTTAACTACAAATTATAGAATAATCAGGCATATCAAAATAAGAATAGTTTTACTATCTTAAATGTAATTCAAAAAACTAAGCTAGCACTGCTGTTTAAAAAATTATAATTATTTTTTTTATATTTGTTTTTATATTAACCATCCTTACCTACACTAGTTACATAAATAAATGTAACTACCGCAAAAAACACCAGACAAAAACATATGGTGAAGCCAATCATAGCTGAAATAAAATAATAGCAGTGAGATGATTAATTAAAATGGCACAGGATATAAATAAAACCAGAATAATAGAACCAAACTTTGACATAGCAAAAGCCATGGCTGATGCCATAGCACCTAGAAATGATAAACTATCGTACAGTGACAATGATGCTAATATTAACCGATATTACGAAATTGATTATGCACTAAGAATTGTGAAGCAGATAAAAATACTTGCATACTCCAATGATCTATTATTTAACATTGAATCACACCGAAACGATGCCACCGGTAAAGTTCATCGTCGTGCTATAGGGTTGAAGCTAGTTGGCTGTTTTTATGAAATACTAAAAACCAGAGATATCGAAAATTTAGATAAGTTCTTTCATGACAGAGAAATAAATCCTATTGTTGCATGTTTTACAGAGGAGCTAATAAATTCAGGGCTGAATTGGCAACCTCCTGGATCGATTATGCAGGATAAAAGAATGTTCGCAGAGCATTGCAATGATTTCATATGTGCTTTTAGAATAAAAGTGAACAGCACAAAAATAAAGAAAATATTGCAAGACTGGGAGGCAGTGACAAATGATCGCTACTATGGCTCTGTCGATTATCTAAACTCTATTTTCGACTTTGGCCACTCCCGCTTGCTCTGCATTCGCCTGGATCTAGGAGTCCACCAGAAGTACCAAAAAAGCATGCATATATTTTTCATGCGAGACCTATTCCAGCGTTTTCTAAACAACCAGCGTTGTAAACCCAGCCTATTCAAGCATGTAGTCGGAACCATCTGGCGTCTAGAACATACCGACGACAAATCGTATTACTACCACTGCCTGATCATCATGAATGGTTCCAGAGTAAGAGAAGACAATGTCCTTTGTGATTTGATTGGACAATATTGGGTCAAGGAGATTAGCAATGGTCAGGGAACATACTGGAACTGCAACCGTGATCCATCACACTACAAACAACTCGGGATTGGCATGGTAGATCATGCTGATCTGGAAAAACGCAAAGCCCTGGTGGAGGTGGTCATTCCATACCTAACCTGCATAGATGAAGATATCCGACTGCGAATTACGGAAGATGCAGTCGCTCTCTGCTACACAGGGCGTCACTTGCATGTACGCACTTTTGGTAGAGGGCAAATCAGAAAAAGTACACGCCCACGGATTTCGCAATAAGTGGAGAACTGAACATCTCTGGTGATTTTTTCTGGGAGTACGGAGAGCTACTCAACAGGCATCTACGCCGCTGTTTTGACTCTGAGTAACGCTGTTTGCCGCGAATTTACTCTTAGGTATTGGTTATATTAATTGCAATTATTATGTTATTTGTTTCTGTATTTACTACTAAAACCTACCTGATCAAAGCGAACTGACATACAACATTGAATCCCCACACTATTGTGCATGGGCTCGCCAAAGCGATGGCTCATGCGCTAGCAAGAATGTAAGAAAATACTTGTCTGTCTCCTTGTATGTAACTAACCACTCATGGAGTACATACAGACATGAAACGCCATCCTCACAATTCCAATCTTCACCTTCATAGCGAAAACAGCTTTCACCACACCCCCGTTTACACTAATCGAGGCCCTAATATTGAACAGTACCTAGAGAGACTTGAGCTGGTTATCAACACCACACTGCAGGACTACTCGCGTGTATTTGCTTTTCGCGTTGATCTGCACTGCCCTCCTTGGTACATCCACCAGAACGAAAATCATGCGAATGCAGCCCTAGAACGCTTTTTTGCGTCACTGAAGGCCCAGATTGAACACAATCGCTTTCAGGCATTGCAGAACAACCCCCAGGCCCATTGCACGAAAGTACGGTTTGTTTGGGCAAGAGAATTTGGACTTGATGGCAGCCACCACTTCCACGTACTGATTCTCCTGAACTATGACGCCTTCAATTGCCTAGGAGACTTCACCCTTGGACGGAGCAACCTGTACAACCGAGTCGTCAAAGCCTGGAGTTCTGCTTTGAGAGGGTCTGCCAGCGAAGTAGTCACATTGGTACACTTTCCCGAGAACCCAATGTACTGGTTATATCGTGGGAATACGACTAGCTATCAGGCACTGTTTTACCGTGCTAGTTACCTTTGTAAAGCTGATACCAAGCAGTACCCAGATCAAGGGCATGCCTTTGGCTATAGCCGTTACTAAATAAGAGCAAATGAAGGAAGCCTCGGGTTCGTGGTCTTCCCGTTAAAAAATACTGCAGTGACCCATGGTTTGAGATAAACCATTGGAGTTGCAGCATGAAGATCCTACGTTTGAAACAAGTCATGGAAACCACTGGCCTTGCCCGATCTACGATTTACAAATTCATCGCTGACGGTGGTTTCCCACAATCGATTTCACTAGGGGGGCGTAGCGTGGGCTGGGTTGAAGAAGAGGTTCACGGCTGGATCAAGGATAAAATTGTTGAGCGTGGGCTGGTGTCATAGCTAATTTCAACTGATGACTTCAGTCCAACCGCTGCTAGAGGCGTTGGCAGTTAGACAGTTAATCGGCCGAAGCGGTCCGTCGCCCCCGTCTATGACAGAGGCCGCTTTCTGGGGCATTCCTGCCTCTTGTTGAAACCAGTAACTCAGAGAGGTAGAGGGCGATCTTGAATGACGTCTTTCATGACCAGCGTCGAGGTCAGGCGCTGCACGCTGGGTAGCGTGGAAAGCTGTTCATCGTAAAGCTGCTGAAATGTTGCCAGATCGCAGGTGAGTACATGAAGCAGGTAGTCCGGGTCGCCAAATAACCGCTGCGCCTGGATAACCTGCGGAATGGTAGTTAGGGCCTCTTCAAATGCCTTGACTGCTCGGTGATCGCCATCACGCAATGTCACAAAAACTAGTGCCGGGAAATTTAACCCAAGGCGTAGGGGATCAATGTGGGCACGGTACCCCTGAATCGCACCGGTTCGCTCCAAAGAGCGCACTCTGCGGTGACACGGGGAGACGCTAAGTCCTATGCGCTCAGCCAAGTCGGTAACTGTCAGGCGCCCATCACGCTGCAGTTCTGCAAGAATTTTACGATCTAGCTTGTCCATGTAGAAAACCTTCCCAATAGTCGCGCCATTCGTACCGGTATTCGGAAGCAAATTCTAGTCGAAAATGGGTAATATTTCCAATACTTAGCCACTACTTATAAATATCTACCTTTTGCATGCATTGATATGCAAAAGAATAGTGAATGGAGGGCAAAATAATGGAAAAATCTGTATATCAACAACTTTGGTTAGGCTGCATGATAGGCGTCACGACTGGGCTTAGTGAGCAGCCCCCCCTCGAGGAGTACCTGCCATGCCTGTAAGCATTGTCGCGGCGTTCTGGGCCGTCTCCATCCTGTTCGTTATTACCCCAGGCGTCGATTGGGCCTATGTCATCGCTGCCGGAATGCAGGGAAGAGTCGTGGTGCCTGCTGTTGCTGGCCTGCTGTTTGGCCATCTGACCGCCACGCTGGTGGTGGCAGCAGGGGTTGGAGCGCTGGTCGCGAGCATGCCGGCAATGCTCACTACCCTGACGGTTATCGGCGCCGCGTACTTGCTCTGGGTTGGCATCAACATGCTGCGACACCCGGCCACCCCGAGTGCGGCAAGCATGACCACCACACCATCCCGACGCCGTTGGGCAATCAAGGGGGCATGTGTGAGTGGCCTGAACCCCAAAGTGTTTTTGTTGTTTCTGGCACTGCTGCCACAGTTCACTGACAAGACGGCCGCGTGGTCAATTCCAGTGCAGATTTTGGCGCTTGGGCTGATACACATTTTCAGCTGCACCGTTGTGTATTTGTGCGTCGGTTTCAGCGCCCAGGCCATCTTACAAACACGTCCTCGCGCTGCGCGATTAGTCAGCCGCTTCTCCGGTGCCGCAATGATCCTGATCGCCGTCTTGTTGATCGCGGAACAAGTTGTACGTTGAATCAAGTACAGACGCATGGTCGCTGTGCGGGCATCAACTAACGCCACAGCTTTGTACCGCATGCAGTGGCCAACATCATCAATGTCCGCCCCCTGATTGAATGGGCCAGATTGCAAGCGTATGGCGTCTTTTGTTCAGCCCTGTCCACTTGACAGGCAGGCCGATTTGATCGCCTCAGTGCAACCAGGTGCGCACACCTCATCCACTACAACACAATCGGAGGTTATATGAACCAACAGCCTACTCTCGACCAAGCAGTTCCCGTTACTGAGGCAAATCAGCCCTATGGACAGATACAGAGCCACGCGGGCGAGCGCCGCAAGCAAGTGACTACTCGATACCTTTCAGACATGCGCGTACGAGGGGAAAAGATTGCGGTATTGACCGCATATGATGCTACCTTCGCGGCTACTGCCGATCAGGCGGGTGTTGATTGCATCATGGTGGGGGATTCTCTGGGCATGGTGTGCCAGGGTAGAAGCTCTACGGTTGGGGTATCGCTGGAGAGCATGCTGTATCACACACAGTGCGTAGCCCAGGGACTGCTGCGTGCAGACGGGCGCGCGCTGATTATTGCAGATCTTCCCTTTGGCACTTATCAGCAGTCACGTGATCGGGCGATTGAATCTGCCATTCAGCTCATGCAGACAGGGGCACAGATGGTCAAGCTTGAAGGGGGTGGCTGGACTACCGAGATAGTGCGTTTTCTGGTTGAACGAGGAATTCCGGTATGTGGTCACCTAGGGTTGACTCCACAAACTGTATCGGCACTTGGTGGCTACCGGGTACAAGGGCGTGAGGTGGAGACGGCGGCAGCCATTCGGGCGGACGCTGCCACACTGGAGGAGGCTGGCGCGGCCATGATGGTGCTGGAAATGATTCCAGCCACGCTTGCGGCTAGCGTTACTTCAAGCATGTCGCAATGCGCAACGATAGGCATTGGAGCCGGTAATGGTACGGCCGGTCAGGTGCTGGTGATGCACGATATGCTAGGACTCAATCTTGGGCGCATGGCAAGATTTGTGCGGAATTTCATGCAAGACAACGGGGATATCCATTCGGCCTTTAGGGCCTATGTGGCGGCGGTCAAAAACAGCACATTTCCAGATAACCAGCTGCATGCGTGGTGAGCATGGCCGCTGAGTACATCTAGCCAGCTTGGTATTTTCAGAAAATACTCAAGACTGCGTACAGTCTCCAGTAATGGAGACCTTTTTGTCAGCACTTCCAGAGCTTGGATTGCAGTTGATACGGCTCTGCCGAAGTACTGGGTTCTATGTAAAACGGTCATTACTCGTTACATCTCTGACCGGCCGCTTCGACCGAAATGCAACCCTGAAACTCAGGATCACCATCGGGTGTGTGGGAAAGTCGGGGGCATCAATCACAACTGAGGCCGAGCCTTGCGTGCTGATTACTTTTCGCCCTACAGTTAAATAGTTAAATTACGTTACTTGTAAATTTAAAATACGAAAAACCTATCAAAGCACATGATCAACTTTCGACTGATTCGCCATTTGTGGTTGTTCCTGGCCATTGCCGAGGAGCGCCACTTCGGTCGCGCAGCCAAGCGCCTTGGCATGTCGCAACCCCCTCTTACCGAGCAGATCCAAGTGCTGGAGCAGGCGTTGAAGGTAAAACTATTTGACCGCTCCCGGCGTGGTGCACAGCTCACCCCGGTAGGGCAAGCAATCCTGCCCGCAGTCAGGAAGTTTGCTGAACAACTGGAGCGCCTGGAAATGGCGGTGCGGGAAGCAGCAGCCGGACAAATAGGCACGGTCACCATTGGGGCGATAACATCCGCCATTCTGGAAGTGCTGCCCGAGTTGATCGCGTACATCCGCGAACAACATCCTGGGCTGACGATAGCGGTGAAAGAAATCGACAGCTATGAAGCCATCCCGGCGCTGGAAGCAGGTGATATCGATCTGGCATTTGCCCGGCTGGAGGGGCATCTGGGCGAACAAATAGGCACCATACCAATTCTGGAAGACCAACTGGCCGTGGCTTTGCCGCTGGCGCATGCTCTCTCTGAACCGCCAGAGCTGTATCTGGAACAGTTGGCTGGCGAAGACTTCATCATGTTTGCCCGCAAGGTCAGCCCAATTTCCTTCGATGCATTGATTACCGCCTGCGGCAACAGTGGCTTCTCTCCGCGCATCCTGCATGAGGTCCGCTCAGTCGCCTCGCAAATTGCCTTTGTCGGGTGCAAGCAGGGCGTAGCCCTGGTTCCGGCATCACTGCAAATGATGGCGCTACCCAATGTTGTCATCCGCCCTCTGGCGGACAGGCTGCATGTGGTAACGACAGCCATGGCCTGGAGCAACAAACAGAAGAATCATCTGGCAGAGATTGTCATCAACAGCGTGTGCACCATCAGACAACTCGACCATGGCTGTATTGCGCCAGATGTTCAATCGGAATAAGTGGAAATTTCAATCAGGTTCTCGTCCGGGTCACGTACATAAACCGACTGGATCTTGCCCCTGGCGCCAGTGCGAGAGACCGGCCCTTCGACAAGAGGAATGTCCATGGTCTTTAGCCGAGCCATCACCGAGTCCAGTGGAATGCTGGCAATAAAGCACAGGTCCAGTGCGCCTGGTGTCGGGTGATGCGCTTTGGGGGTAAATTCCTTGCCCTTGATATGGATATTGATTTTTTGCTGGCCAAACTTCAGCGCCATGCGTTCTACTGGTGGTGTACCACCAATGAATTTTTCCAGTGTCATACCTAATGCCCCGCAATAAAAGGCAATACACCGTTCCGGGGTGGCGGTGGTCAGGACAATATGGTCAATAGATTGAATCATGTTTGGGTGCTCCTTCCCTTTCGGGTTGATCGCTCTGCCTACTGGCCAGCATGACGCCTGCCATCACCAGGGCAGTGCCTGCCAGTTGATACAACGTGATGGGCTCGCGCAGTAGCCACCAGCCAAACAGCAGAGTCAGGGCGGGGCCCAGAGTACCGATCAGCACCGAGCGAGCCGCGCCGATGTGGCGGATGGAGATGGATTGCCAGAAGATGGGCAGGACGGTAGAAAACAAGGCCATACCCACACTGTAGGCATATACCGGCAATGGTAGCTGCAATACCGATAGCGAGCGAGTCAGAACAAAGTGCAGCATGATGGCAGCTGTGGCAATCAGAATGGCCAGCAAGGAAAAGTGGTTGGCCCCCATGCGGCTGATGGCGACTTCGGATCCGGCATTGTATAAGGCATACAGTACTGCACAGGCAAACACGAAGCCGGAACCCAGCAGTATGCTGCTGATGTCGCTGGACTGCCCTGCGTCGTGCAGAAAGGCGATGGCGGTTCCCCCGTAGGACAAGGCGGCAGCCAGCAGGATGCGACCACCTACCTTTTTACCCATGAACAGAATACCGATAACAATGGTAATGGTTGGATAGGTAAAAAGAATGAGCCGCTCAAGTCCGGCGCTAATGTATTGCAAGCCGTAGAAGTCCAGCATGCTGGAGCCGTAATAGCCAAGTATGCCCAGTAGCAGCAGCAGCCCCACATCCCTACTGTTCAGTTCAGGTAATTTTCTGATGGCAGGTATGGAAAAAAACAACACAAAAGGAATGCAAAAAACCATGCGTAGCGTCAGCAAGGTAACGGCATCCACCATGGCCGAGGCATAGGCCAACTTGACAAAAATAGCCTTGAAGGAAAAGCCAAAGGCCGCCAGAAACGCAAACAGTACGCCACGCTGTTCAGTGCAGGGAAGGATTTTCAATTTAAACTCTCAATATTTGACGCACCTATGTTCCACTGACATCCAGAGCGCGTTAAATACTTTCAGCCAAATGCTGTGATATGTTTTTTGTATGAGACTCTCAGGCATGGAGTGGGCAGCTCTCAATACCAATCATTCCGAACAGATCTGAGCGCGTAATCCCAGGGTACTGAATTTCCACAGGATTTATAGTTACATCAAATAACTGCTTGGACTAATCCAGCTCTGTGATTGGCGCCTACACACGAACTCAATATGGCTGTTACGTGGACCTGAGCAGACACTCGGGCAGATAGGACGACAGACTGCTACGGCCGAATAACCGTCTAACTGTACCGCTACCCAGGCAGAAATCTGTCTTCACCACACAGCAGATCCGTGTTCTGACAGACAAACCATTGCACCCCCTGCGTTTAAAACATAGAATGACGCGATTAATTTAACGTCATACATACAGATACGACATAGTCGTATTGAATGTGCTCATCTATGGACCTCAGCAGCCTATTGGCATCCTTTGCCTCCGCCTTTGATCAGAACAACCGTCTGCTGAGCCTGGATATCGGCACCGACCAGCATTGGGACGGAGTGTTGTTGCCGCAGCAAGTCGAGGGCAGCGAGGCGGTGTCTGATAGCTATCGCTATTTGGTCGACTGCCTGTCACCTGACGCAACGCTCGAACTCAAGCAGTTATTAGGTTTGCCTGCACGCTTGGCGATTCGTGATCAAAACGGTGTCGAAGTGGTACGTACCGGGGTGATCACCTCAGCCGAGGCCAAGGGCAGTGACGGTGGCTTTGCTCGTTACACACTAACCATCGAACCGCCGTTTGCGTTGTTGAAGTTACGCAGCACATCACGGGTGTTCCAAGACCTATCAGTCATCGATATCGTCAAACAGATCCTGGCCGAACATCAGGCAAATAACCCGGTATTTGCCAAGCAACAAACCTTGGAATTTCACCTGTCGGGTCGCTACGAGCCGCGTAGTTACACCCTGCAATACCGCGAATCTGACTATGACTTTATCGTGCGCTTGCTGCATGAAGAGGGTTTAGCTTGGAGGTTTGAGCATGTAGATAGTGATACGCCACTGGTCAAGTTAGTGGTATTTGACGATCCCTACAGCCTGCCACAATCCAGCCAAGAACGGGTGCGCTATCACCGTAGTGATGCGACTGAAACCGAAGACGGTCTGTCTGACTGGCAATCCGCCCGTCAGGTGGTCCCCGGTAAAGTCAGTATTGCCAGCTATGACTATAAAGCTAGTTCAAGTAATACCAGCTTTGACCAAACTGCAGTCGAACAGGGTAACAGCGGCAACGCCGCACAAAGCACCTTAGAACAATACGATGCGCCGGGCCTGTACTACGCCAGTGATGCCGACAGCCTGTCGCACTACGCACGACTACGGCAACAAGCCAACGATGCCCAAGCCAAAAGCTTTCAAGGGACCGGCACGGCACGTGGTCTGATCGCTGGGCAATGGTTTCGTTTGGAAGACCATCCCGCACATGAAAACGACAGTGCGGAACAGCGTGAATTCGTGGTAACCAAACAAAGCTTCAGCGCCAGCAATAACTTACCGTCAGGGTTGAAGAGCGGTTTGCCGCAAAGCCTGCTGGCTAGCAACGATAGCAGCGCCCCGTATACCAGCAGTTTCTCGGCTCAACGCCGTGGGATTGCACTGACCCCAAGCTACGCCAACACCGCTCTAGCCAAACCCAGTTCAAACGGAGTGCAAACCGCCACCGTCGTCGGCCCTTCGGGTGAAGAAGTCCACACCGATGAACAAGGCCGGATCAAGGTACAGTTTCATTGGCAGCGTACCGACGAACACCCGACCATTGGCGCGAATCTCGATGATAAGTCTTCATGCTGGTTACGGGTAGCCATGCCGAGCGCAGGTCATGCCTGGGGTCATCAATTCATCCCGCGCATCGGCCAAGAAGTGCTGGTCGACTTTATTGAAGGCGATATCGACCGCCCACTGGTGACTGGGGTGCTGTACAACGGCAGCCATGCCACGCCTGACTTTAGTGGCGCAGGATCACTCCCAGCGAATAAAACCCTATCTGGCATCAAAAGCAAAGAACACCAAGGCAGCAGCTACAACGAACTGCTGTTTGACGACACCCAAGGGCAAGTCAGAGCCAAACTCTCCAGTGAACATGCTAAGACTCAACTTAACCTGGGCTTTCTGACTCAACCACGCAAGGATGGCAAGGCTGCCGCGCGTGGGGAAGGGGCGGAATTGCGCTCGGATGCCAGTATTGCGATTCGCGCGGCACAGGGCATCTTGCTGACCACCTATGGCAAGTTGCAGGCACAAGGCAATCAGCTTGATCGTAGCGAAACTCTGGAATTACTGAACCAATGTGCTGAATTATTCAAAAGCATGGGGGACTACGCCAGTAGTAATCAGGGGCTGGCGCAAGACCCGGCAGCACAAACTGAACTGACCAGCCAGATCAAGAACTGGGAGAACGGTAGCAATACGGCGAGCAAGGCCAGTGGGGGCGGACAACCGGTAATGAGCCTCAGTTCAGTGGCGGGTATCAGCCTCAGTAGCCCCAAGGCACTGGTTGGCTACGCTGGCATCAACGTGGATCTAGGGGCCAAGCAACATCTGCAATTCAACGCTGGGCAGAATTATGTGTTGAATGCGGGCAAGGGAATCAGCCAGTTCTCCCAAAGTGGCGACTTTCACCAGATCGCACATCAGGGGCAATTCCTGATTCAGGCACAAGCCAACGATATCGTGCAGCAGGCAGAAAAGAGCGTGCGCATTATGGCAATTGGCGGCGAAGTACTGGTCTACGCGCCGACCATCCGTCTGGTCTCTAAAGCCGGATCGTTTATCAAGATCGACAGCAATATCACCCTGGGCTCTTCTGGGGAGGTTTTGATCAAGGCGGCGAGTAAGGCGATGAGCGGCCCTGCCACGATGAAAGAATCTGTTCCTCTGTTTTCAAGTTCATCTCTAGAACCGGGTAATCGGCACTTCATTCTTCAGTCATTCAATGGCAAGCCCATTCCAAATGCAAAATACCGGATTCAAACAACTAATGGTGTTGTTGAGGGAATATCAGATGCAAACGGAAAAACAAGCGTTGTTGAAGGCAAGCTTGGAGATGAAGCAAGAATAGAGTTGCTTTAAATCGCAAACATTTACTGAATCTTAAAAAACCATGGCTGACACCGTCATTCCAAAAAACAGCACAACCCGCTTAACTGCACATAGTGATCCGTCCGGACATGTCGTGCAAATTTGCAACCCAGAATGGTTTGATGCTGGGACTCTATATTCAGTTGCAAATGCACCGCCTAGAGCTGCAGCCTTAAAATTCACAGGAAAAGATCTAAACTATGCAGCAAGAGTCTTATATGCCGAGGCATCTGGATCTTGTGCGTTACCTGATGCTGCAGAACGAGCCAAGGAAAAAAGCGCGATTATCAATGTTTTATATTTTAGAATAAATAGAAAAGGTTATGTCAGCCTAAAGCATAAGACATTTACAGAAGTATGCACCGCGAAACAACAATTTGAGTCTGTTAGTGGTCGGAAGCCTAAGTTTGTGAATTCTACGCAATCAGGGGTAAAGAAATTTACAAGTTCGGATTGCTCAGATCTAGAGGAATCTCTTAATGCATTTAAAAATTTCTTAAATAGTGGACCTGACAAACAATATTGCTATGATAATTTTAGAGCTTACAAAAAAGGTCATCCAAGTTTGCCAGGAAATAGAATTGGAAATTCAAGATTCTGGCTGTCCGATGTTGGAGAAACAATGAATGAGACTGAAAAGTGATTGCTGATAAAATATTTCTGATTGCAGTTTTGCTCATTGGAACAACCTTTGCCAATGCAGAAGGCGAACAAGAGTCATGGAAAAGTGAATTTGTCATTTCAGATGTTAAATTTGTTGTAAACAACAAAAATGTTTTTTATTATTCAGATGGCAAAAAAATAGCCACAAGCACTATTTTAGATGGAGGATGGTGGTTTCCACATCCATATATTTCCATGGATGGAAAAATAGCATTAGGACAAAGAATATTCAACAATAAAACAAAGAAATTTGAGAAAACAAGTTATAGCCATGAACATTTCACAATGTTGTCTCCAGATATTAAAATTGCCAGCAATAAAAAACATTCAGTTGTTAGTTATTATTTAACTGAAAAAAAACCGTTACGCTGCATCGTTAATTTTGATAAGGTTGAATATGCAGAAGACACCGCATATTCTAGAATCAAAAATGGAGCAATGCAAGCTGTAAGTGGTAGTGGCAACGAAATTGGGTTTTTATATGAATTGAAAAAAAATAAGAACGATAACGTTTCACGTTACGTATTTAACTTAGTCAATATTAAAAACTGCTCCTTTCATGAATTTAATATTCCAGGTGATGATTTTTATTCTTCGTTAGGATGGAATAATAATGGGGGGTGGTGGATAGTGGGATCGATTGAGCAGAGCTTGCTTAATTCACTTGACGGCAAAAAATGGAATTCAATTAGTTTACCTAAAGGTATTTACGCGCTCACAGATGCATACTTTGAATCCCCAAGTAAGATCTGGCTTTCTGGCGGTATAGCTGGAATAACAAAAGATAATGATCCAATGTTGCTCTATAGCGATAATTCAGGACGTAACTGGATTAATATTTCAAAACAATCCCCATTGCTAATTAAAATGCCAAAACATTGGATTCAAGGTCTCAATCAGGTCAATTACGATGCGAAATAATAATCATTGTAATTGTTATGTGTAAACCAATGACTACTTCATTAACTTTAAGTGAATAACCTATGCCCAATATCATCGTCTTAGGCGACCAGACCTCACATGGCGGCGTTGTCTGTGGCGCCAGCGGGAGGTTTACAGTCAATGGCAAACATGTTGCGTGCTTAGGTGATGCCTGCTCTTGCCCAATCAATGGACACGAAAATTGCATCATCGCTGAAGGCGCTCCAAACGATACGATGGATGGCGTTCCGATTGCATATGAGGGCCATAAGACCAGCTGTGGCGCCATCCTGATCGCATCTACTCCCAATTGCAGCAAGTCGTAGCCACACCTTTTACGATAAGCCGTTAACCTTATAGAAGGATGGTATTCCTACAACGAATTAGCCGGAATGTCATGGCTCACCATAAGCGCGGCAACAGCATTAACTGGCACTATCGCTTCTGGCAAGCCCAGACTCCTGAAGGGGTCAAACCGTTCAAAAGCAAAAGCTTCTCGATTCTGAAGTATGGCGATGCGCACGCTTATGCTCAGGCGGTGGCGGCACGTCAGGAATTTGAGGCCGCGTTGCCGCAAGACTTGATGCCACGATGATGGGGGCAAGTATCCAAATGGGGCTCTCCCTGCGATCCTAATTTTTTTCAGACACATATCATTTCAATGAGAACGGGAGAGCTGTTCCCTGCAACTAGCGATAAAGCCGGTGCAGATCTTCTTCCTGATGCCCTGCCAATGCGGGGCATTTTTTATTGGAGTGATCATCATGTCCCATCTGGTAGAAACCATGGCCTATGCTGGTGCCACACCGTGGCATGGCCTTGGTAATCATCTGTCTGAACAACAACCGTTGGATGTCTGGCTAACTGAGGCCGGGATGGACTGGACCATTGAGCAAAGTGACGTGCTGTTCAACGTCTCTGCCGACGGCATGCATATCCGTACCCATGCGGATGCTAAGGTGTTGTACCGATCCGATACGCTGGCTCCACTGTCGGTGGTGTCGCCACGTTATAAAGTGGTGCAGCCGCATGAAGTGCTGCATTTCTATAACGATCTAGTTAGCGCGGGTGGTTTTGAATTGGAAACTGCCGGGGTGTTGAAAGGCGGGCGCAAGTTGTGGGCGTTGGCTAGGACTGGGCAGGAAGCTTTGCTCAAGGGGAATGATCAGGTCAAAGCCTATCTGCTGCTGGCCACCAGTTGCGATGGCACTTTATGCACGACTGCACAGTTCACCTCGGTACGGGTGGTGTGCAACAACACGTTGCAGATGGCGGTGAGCGATTCAACCGGTGCGGTCAAGGTGCCGCACTCGACCACGTTTGATCCCAAGCTGGTGCAACAGGCGCTCGGGATGGGGTTGTCAGGATGGGATCGTTTTATTGGCAATCTGAAACAGTTGGCACGCCGTCCGGTTTCACCCGAGGAAGCACAACAGTACTTCCGTGATGTATTAGATGAGCCGCAGGTGTCTGCCATTGAGCCCAGCGCTTCAAGGGCGATGCAGCAGGTCACTGCGCTGTATAGCGGGGCCGGTTTGGGTTCTCTGCTTTCGAGCAGCCGTGGCACTGCCTGGGGTTTATTGAATGCTGTCACCGAGTACGTTGATCATCAACGTCGTGCCCGTAGTCAAGATCATCGGCTGGATTCCGCCTGGTTTGGCCAAGGGGCTCAACTCAAGCACAAAGCCCTGGAGCAAGCGACCGCCTTGCTGCTCTAATTTTGTTTTGTTGGTTATCTGGTTTTGATTCTTTCCCGATTTCTTCTGACTTTCTGACTTCCCGTTTCTTAGGACCTTCATCATGACTACTTGGCATTACGAACGACAAGGGCAACGTGTTGGCCCGATTCCTGAATCTGAAATCCAAACATTGATTGAAACCAGCGTATTGCACACCGATACCTTGGTTTGGGCTCCAGGCTTACCCGACTGGGTACCACTGGTAGATTCACCGCTGGCGGTTTACCTATGGCAGATGAACACGCCCCCAACCTTGCCCAGCCACACCATCAGCAATGTGGTGGTGTGGTTCCTCGCCTTTGCCCCAATTCTGGGTCTGATGCTGCAAAGCTTTGTTGCCGGGATGCTCGCTAGCAATGCCTATAGCGCAGAGGCGGAAGCTACGCAGGCGCTTCAATCAGGTCGCTTCTGGTACCTGACGCTAGTGTTGAATATTGGTTTGAGCCTGCTGGATCTGAAGCGGTTAAAAGCAGCGGGGGTCAATACCCGTGCTTATGGCCGGGTGGTGTTTCTGGTGCCAGTGTATCTGTGGAAGCGAGCCCGATCACTGCATCAGCAACCGATCCCCTTCTGGGTTTGGAGTGCAGCTTTTGTGCTGTCACTGCTGGCTACGCTGTAGTTCCTCTGCCGTACCTGACACCACCACATTGCCCGTCACATTCGATGGGTTTTAATTTGCCCTGATAAAGCCCACTGGCGTTTGCCGGTGGGCTTTATGCCTTTATGGAGCACAACCATGAAACAACACTATGGCCAAGCACTGCGCTTGGCATCGACCAAGGATCTCCCCCGGGAACAGTGGCTAACCATTCGTCAGCAAGGGATTGGTTCGTCTGATGCAGCTGTGGCCGTGGGCCTGTCACCGTATAAAAGCCCGTTAACCCTGTGGTTAGAGAAGACCCAGCGCAAGGAAGCGGAAGACCTGTCTGAGAAAGATGCGGTGATCTGGGGAACCGTACTGGAGCCAGTTCTCGCCCGAGTGTATGCCGAGCGCACTAGAGCCAAGGTTCGGCGGGTGAATGCGGTTCTACAGCACGCAGAACATCCCTTCATGCTGGCTAACCTGGACCGTGAAGTCGTCGGCCATATTGATGGTCCGGGGGTACTGGAAATCAAGACCGCTGGTTACCACTCTGCGCCGCAATGGGAAGAAGGCATTCCAGTGGCTTACCAGTGCCAGGTACTGCACCAGCTAGCCGTCACCGGACATGACTGGGCCGATGTAGCCGTACTGATTGGTGGTCAGGACTTTCGTATTTATCGTGTCGAGCGTGATGACGACAAGATTGCCGATCTGATCCAGCGTGAAACCCACTTCTGGCAACAGGTGCTGGATGACAGCCAACCCGATCCAGATGGCTCTGACGACGCGGCTACAGCTTTGCAATGGTTATTTCCGCAAGACAACGGCCAAACCGTTGATCTGTCTGAATCGGTGGAATTCAACCAACTGTTCGCCACGCTATTGACCGAGCGCCAACGCAAGGAAGAAGCCGAAGCCCGTGAAGCTTTGATTCGGCAACAGCTGCAGAACGCCTTGGGTGACGCAACCGCTGCAGTGTTTCAGTCTGGACGGATTAGCTGGAAGAAGACTAAAGACCGCCAGGCTCCAGACCTGGAACGGCTCAGTGCCGACCATCCCACCTTATTGCAACACTACAGCAAACCGATTAGCGGTTCGCGCCGTTTTACGGTGCAGACCGACAGGAGACCCTCATGATCAAAGGACTCGTCATCACCCCACCAGTGATTGGTCGCATTAGCATTGGCAAACTGGTCAACCGCAACGACAAGTGGCTACCAGAGAAAGACGACAGCTTTACTCTAACCACCCAAGTACAGACCCGTGACGGTTGGTTGCTGCACCCGCTGCATCAACCCTTGGTCGACGCCAGTACCAATGGCAAGATCCGTGCGATCCCAATCCGGTTGCTGTTCAACGACGCAGACCTGAATCTGCGTTCTGAATACAGTGCTTTCGACCGCAAGACTGGTCGCCCACTGTGTGTTGGCAATGGTGAACAAGCCAAACGTGTTAGCGATGAAGGGCTACAAACCGTTGCCTGCGACGGGCCAGAGCATTGCCCGTTCGCTAAAGCCAATGCTTGCAAGCTCTACGGTCGTTTCAACCTACAGGTCGAAGGACAGAATGATGAATTAGGCAGCTTTATCTTCCGTACTACTGGCTACAACTCGGTGCGGACCCTGGCTGCACGCCTCAAGTATTTTGAAGCCATCTGTGGCGGACATACCCGGCATCTTCCTTTACTACTCAGACTACGTGCCAAAAGCACTACGCAATCGCGCCGTAGCCCGGTGTACTACGTCGACCTAACCTTGCGTGAAGAACATAGCCTAGCTGAAGCGGTAGCGATGGCACGAGAAGAAGCCCGACATTGGCGTGATATCGGGATCGACAGCGAGCAGATGGAAAACGCTGCTAGGCAATTGTTGGCCAATGGTCAGTTCGAAGATAGTGAAGAAGTACCACAACTGTTGGAAGAGTTTTATCCCGTACCGGAATCCGACACGCCAAGTGATCATCCTACCCAACCACAAACGTTTACCCGAACCTCCCGCCTCAGCAACAAGCTGGGGACCCATCGCGAATCCTCTGCAGCCGCTTGAACCTAGTCAACGGCTCATCAAGTAGAGCCATTCTGGAGTGACATCATGAACCAACCAACCTTAAACGGTTCGGCTGTAGCCGACCGTGTACTCGGTATGTTTAATCGCCAGCCCCATCTGTTAAATGAAGCACAACGCCAGCGCTTACGTGAACGCATCGAAGGCGTAGTCAATTATCAAGCAGTGGTCGGGGTGATGGGTAAAACCGGAGCCGGTAAATCCAGCCTGTGCAATGCGCTGTTTGGCCAGGAAATCTCGGAAGTCGACGATATTGGAGCCTGCACGCGCTACCCGCAGGAAATCACCCTGACCTACAAACAGGGTAAGGGCTTGGCCTTGATTGACATGCCCGGTGTCGGAGAGAGCGAAGCCCGTGATCAGGAATACACGGACTTGTATCACTCGATGCTGCCTGAACTGGACTTGGTGCTGTGGGTGATCAAGGCCGATGACAGGGCCTTGAGTATCGATGAGCGCTTCTATCACCAGATCGTATTGCCCTACCTCAAGAAACACAACGTACCACTGATCATCGTGGTCAGCCAAAGCGACAAGATTGAACCCTGCCGCGAGTGGGATGCGGCCGCACAACGACCGAGCCAATTGCAGCAGCAGAATCTACAGAGCAAACGTGCCCAGCTTAGTTGCCTGTTTGACCTGCCTCTATCTCGGATCTGCGCCGTCTCGGGAGAGTACGGCTATGGATTGATGGCATTAGTGGAGAAGATCGTGATGACCCTGCCCGCAGAAAAGAAGTGGAGCATTGCCCGAGAAGCCAACCCAGATTATGTCTCGGCTACCAGCCGGGGCCTGTCGGAGTCCGGAATCTGGGAAACCATCAAGCGCATCGTGATCGACACTGCAGCTGACGCTTGGGAGGTGATTTCAGAGCGGCTTTCAGGCCTGGGTGCATGGCTGTTTAGGCGCTAAGGTAAGAGGGACAAAAACTAGGGATCCAGCAGATAAGTCTCAAGACATAAGGGATCGTGTTCGTTGTAATGAAGGTCTTTGCGCCATCTGGCGCAAAGACCTTCATTGACCCCTATTGTTTTTTGCTTTTTCAACCTGCTCTTGCAACCGCTTGGTGATTTCAGGCGTCGCCTTGGCCAGATCATCTATCGCGTTAGCAGTAAAGATCGCGGTATTGGCTACCCCCACCCCCACGATCTTGGCAATCACCTTAGCCTTGCTCGCGGCATCATAGGTAAACCTATAGTCATCCAGCGCATCACGGAAATTCAGATATTTCACTGATTCCTCTCCTTACGGTTGTTCAAGCCGGGCTTGAAGCTCAATCGTCGACCTTGCCAGTGCCTTCGCAGGCCGTGCAAGGCATACGTACTTTCGGGTTACCACCACAGATGGGGCAGTTATCTGGGTGATCCATATCGTCATATTCCATATTGCACGGCACTTCGCCTGTACCTTGGCACTCCGGGCATTTCCGTTGGTCAGCCATGTTTGATCCTTCCTTAGTTTGAACATTCATCGACACAAAAAAACGTTAATCAACTCTATTAGATGAATTTCAACCTTTTAAGCACTTCATGTCAATAGGTGGAAAACCGACTATCTGAGTTGACGGAGGTGTAATGACCGAGGATGACATCAAACAACTGGCGCAGATGATCGGTAAAGCGATTGCTCGGCACCGAGAAGCGAGCAAGCTGACACAGGATCAAGTGGCGGAAAAGCTGGGGATCGGTAATGAGGCGGTGTCGCGCATGGAACGCGGTGTGGTGATGCCGACGGTAGCCCGCCTGGCGCAACTGGCTGAGATCTTTGGCTGCCCAACGGCGGATCTGCTTGCAGAGGTGTCGACGACGTCGCGTGACAGGACTGGTGTGTTGGACGAAAAGTTGGAAAGCTTGAGCGAAGCGGATCGGTTGTTGGTGCTGGATATCGTAGAAAATCTGACGATTCGGCTACAAGGGCAAAGGTATGGAGATAGGCGAGACCGGGTGAAAACGTGAATTCTTACTTCATTATGAGTGCCAATTCAATTTGTGTTTCGATGGCGGCAACATGAAGAGATCCGTTGAACACATAAGCAGAAGACATAGATGGCTAAATTCGTGAAGAAAAGCCAGTTCACTAGGTAGTAGATGCCTTCGTTGAAAACTCAAATGCCGGATCCAGAAGCCTGCCGGCGTAAAGTCCTCCGCGTAATTGCCAAGTATCCATTATGCGACAGGGCTTGCCGTTGACGAGCAAGGTTGACGTTTGCATTTTTTGTATAACGTCCGAAAGAAAAGTCTGGTATGGTTATCTAAATTTAATTAGATAATCGTAAAGTTAAGTGCATGGCACAGCTGTTTCCTGACCGGTCGGCGTCCCAGATGCAAACCCGCGGCTACTGGCGTGAAATAGAGGTTCTAACCACACTCCAGCAATCCATGCCGGAGGGATATGGGGTGGCAGCCTCGATTCCGCACGAACGAATTTTCAACTCTGACGACATCCCTAACCTCGCCAGTGCACTACAGCAACTGTTACCTTCTTCCCCCGAACACCTAAACGCGCAAAGCGTGCATGCATTCCAGAGCAATCACCTGAACGTGGTCCTGTTGCAAGATCAATTACAGAGCCCGACACACCGACTACCTGATAGGCTGTCGACCGGGGTATCACGCATGCATGCTCCAAGCAGTTATTACCGAATTCAGTCCGCCGACGGTTCAGGTAAAGCCCAGATAGCATTCTATGACGCAGCCAACGCAGGACAACGCGCATGCTATGTCTACTTCAACCACCAGCAGGCAGATCACATTGTCCGGCTCCCCTCTTCCAGGATTTCCGTCCCTACCTTTCATTTTCGATGCATAGAGCACTGTAAACATAGCCAGCCCTCGCTCAACTTCAATGTCCCCACGATTTTTGAAGCTGCCACACAGGACGGCCAGCGAGCAATGGAAGACTACACGGCAGATCTGGATCTACCGATGATTGATGAAGAACAGGATTTTGACTCCAACAGGGCACAGAGGCTAATCAACCAGAAGGAAGAGGATGACCGACTTTACCTGCTTGAAGAAAACGATCAGAACCTGTATTGGCACAAATTCTTCGATCCACAGGACGAGGGATCAATCACTTGCCATGACAAGTTAAGAGGGACTATTTGAGAGGGAAACGCGTTCAATCCTGGAAGCTCAATTCATACGATTTTCTGAGCACAGGCGCACTGAAATATAATTTTAGCCAGCGTTTCAAGTAGCGGGGCTTTAAGTAAAAAATAACTCACCAGATGTGGGAAGAATTAATATCCAATGAATATCGCCGATTTAGACAGAAAATTGCTGACCAGCCGGACTGAACTGCTTGACATTGGTATGCGCAACAGCTTACTAAGTTTTCGCCAGGGAGCAAAGAGTCTGTCGGTCGTGCAAGAGGGGTCAGAAGACGTACTACAGCAAATGTATCGTCAGGGAAAGGCAGCAAAACTGGTTTCTGTTCAGGGGCTGAATTCTGACCAAGAAAAGGAAGAAAACGACGGGACGTTACTTGCCGAGTTGGATACCCAGTCTTGGGCAAAATTGATGTCGGGTGAAACAGAGGATGGCAAGCAAAAAAATCACTCCAGCAACAAACTTCATATCGCCCTGAGCCCAGAGATTCTGCTGTCCAAGCTGCTAAAAATTGAGACAGAAGCACGTGGATTCATCGAAGAACAAGGGGTCAATGTCCTCTATCTGGCATTAGGCTTTCTGCATTGGCACGAAACAGCCACCAGTGAAGAGGTACGCAAGGCACCACTGATCTTGCTACCGGTGAATCTGGTACGCGGGCACAGCAGGGAAGCTTTTTCGCTACGCTATACCGGGGATGACCTGAACGATAATCTGTCATTAGACGCCAAGCTCCATACAGATTTCGGAATTCGACTGCCAATATTTTTAAGTGATTTCGATGGGGATCCGGCTGAATTACCTAATGTCACCACCTATTACCGGCAGGTTGAAACCGTCATCCAATCACAGCCACGCTGGAAAGTGCAGGACAATGAGATTGCGCTAGGATTCTTCTCGTTCGGCAAGTTTTTAATGTTCAACGACCTGGACCCTAAAAACTGGCCAGACGACAAACAACCAGCACAACATCCGGTAATGCAGAGACTACTGGGCGACGGTTTCTATGAAGAAAAACCGGCATTACCTGAGTCAGTTCGCCTCGACGATGTCATTCAGCCCGGCGACGTGTGTTTTGTCAAAGATGCTGACAGTAGCCAGACTGAGGCCATCCTTGAGGCCCGGGCAGGCAATAATCTAGTGATTCAAGGTCCACCCGGGACCGGAAAATCACAAACGATTACCAACATCATCGCCGACCAATTGTCCCAGGGTAAAACGGTCTTGTTTGTGGCAGAAAAAATGGCGGCGCTGGATGTTGTAAAGCGCCGGTTGGATGAAAGCCTTCTGGGAGATGCGGTACTAGAGCTACATAGTCACAAGGCTACAAAAAAATCAGTATTGGCAGAATTGGAACGCACCCTGGCCCAAGGCCGACCTTGTACAGAACGGGCCCAAGAAGACTTTCAGGCCCTGAATGAGCTCACAATCAATCTGAATGGCTACTGTGACGCCGTCAATATTCCGGACCCAATCAGTGGCCTACAATTTATCCAGGTTGTTGGCCAATACCTGTCATTGCGGCGAACGCACGCCGAGCTGGCGCCATTGCCTTTTGCCCCGATGGCACGCTGGTCCTCATCCGACTTTGTGCAGCAGCGTACGCTGGTAGATGAGCTCGCCCACCATATCGAGGCAATGGGAACGCCAAAACAAAACCTGTTCTGGGGTTCCAAACACACCCACTTTTCACCGGTGGAACAAGATAAAGCTGCCACAGCACTGCGGGAGGCCAGACGACTGCTCGCGTATATTGCCCAAGAAGCCGAAGGGTTATCGGAACGGCTCTGCCTGACACACCCAACCACGATCGCCGATATTGACGTGGTATGCCGTGCAGCTCGTCGAGCAGCAGAGGCACCACGTTTGCAAGGCCTCTGCCTGTCGACACAGGATTGGCAATTACGCCGCGACACCATTCAGCAATTACTGGATGCTGGCAGCAAAATGACCAAGGCGAAAGATGACTATGGTGATCAAGTCATTGACAGTGCCTGGGAACAGAACCTGCAGGAAGTACGTCAGCATTTCGCCAATTATGGACACAAATGGTGGCGCGGACTCTCCGGCAAATTTCGCCAAGCGCGAGCCAAGCTGCAGGGCTTATGCAAAGACACATTAACCGCAGACAATGTCCATAATTTGTCCCTGATCGACGGCATCATGAGTTTCCAGCAACACAAAAGGGTCTATGACCAACTGGAATCCCTTGGAGCAGCGCTGTTCGGAGCTCAGTGGAATAGCCAGAGGTCAGACTGGCCGGTCTTGCAACACCTCGCGGGCTGGGTCATCAAACTGCATGACGATTGTGGTAAGGGCAACATACCACAGGGTTTGCTGGATTTCTTGTCAGGCCATGCAGATGCCAGTGGACTTGGCGACACCATAAGTACCATTGAAGAACAATTGGCCGGTTTACAAAGCCAACTGGCAGACATTGCGCAAATCTTGAACTACCAGGACGACACAGTTGCCTCCATCTATGCGCTCCCTCTGACACAAGGTCAGGAAAAGCTGGCCGCGTGGATTGAAGGGTTGCCACAGATCTATAACATGGCACGCTTTAACGTGTTGTCCGACCAATTGCAAAAGGCTGGCCTGTTCGACATTCTGGCCTTTGCAGCATCACAACCTCTCCCGCAGCGGCTGTTGCCCTGCTTTGATCTAACCTGGTACGCCGGTCTGGTCGAGCGTGCCTATGCACAATATCCGATGCTGCGCCAATTTGATCGTATTCAGCATGAGCATCAAATTCAGCGTTTCAAAACACTAGATAACATATCGTTCGACCATGCCAAGCAGCATCTGGCCAAGCAACTTTGGGAGCGTATGCCCAATATTAATCAGCCCGGAGAGATGGCGGTTATTCGTACCGAGCTCAACAAGAAACGCAAACATATTCCCATTCGACAACTGATCCGCAACGCTGGCCATGCCATCCAGCAAATCAAACCCGTGATGATGATGAGCCCGATGTCGATCGCCAACTTTTTACCCCCAGGCCAACTGGAATTTGACGTCGTAATCTTCGATGAAGCCTCACAGGTAAAGACAGTCGATGCATTCGGCGCTATCTTGCGCGGCAGACAGGTCATTGTGGTGGGTGATACACGCCAGATGCCACCTTCAGATTTTTTTGGCAGGGATATTGCTCTTGAAGATGAAGACAGTGTGACTGCCGACATTGAAAGTGTTCTGTCGATGTTCAAAATGGCGGGGGCTCAAGAGCGCTATCTGCGCTGGCACTATCGCAGTCGACATGAGTCATTAATCGCTGTCTCCAATGCCGAATTCTACGACAACAAGCTCGTGGTTTTTCCTTCCCCTGGTCGCAACTCCAACGCAACAGGCCTGAAACTACATCATTTGCCGCAGGCCATCTATGACCGTGGGCGAACTCGAACTAACAGAATTGAAGCTCAAGCAGTAGCCTCTGCTGTTATGGAACATGCACGCACACGAAGTACGCTCAGCCTGGGGGTAGTTGCATTCAGTGTTGCTCAACGTGATCTGATTCAAATGGAGCTGGAATTAAGACGGAGAGAACAACCAGAACTCGATGCCTTCTTTAGTACTCAGGCCGCAGAACCGTTCTTTATCAAAAATCTGGAAAACGTTCAGGGTGATGAACGTGATGTGATTATTATTAGCATTGGTTACGGCCGTAACGAATCTGGGCGTATCGCAAAGGAGTTCGGGCCGGTTAATCGAGATGGAGGGCATCGCCGGCTGAATGTATTGATTACCCGTGCAAAACTGGGGATGGAGGTCTTTTGCAACTTCCTTGCGGAAGACCTGGAACTTGATGCAAATGCACCACACGGCGTCCGAGCGCTCAAACACTTCCTACGCTATGCCGAAACCGGCGAGTTAGCCATAGCAAGAGAAACAGGAAAAGCACCAGACTCAATATTTGAAGAAGAAGTGATCTTTGCATTACAGCAAAAAGGTTATTCAGTTGAACCGCAAGTGGGGGCATCCGGATACTTTATTGATATCGGAGTAAAAGATCCACTGGCTCCAGGTCAGTATTTGCTGGCGATTGAGTGTGATGGTGCCACCTACCACAGTTCACGCTCGGCCAGAGATAGAGACAGGCTACGTCAGGGGGTGCTGGAAGGATTAGGCTGGCGTTTTCATCGTATTTGGAGCACCGACTGGTTTCGCAATCCAGAGCAGGAAACGGCACGCGCGGTTGCAGCGATCGAAGCCGCTCGTCTCTCCCCTCCGCTAGCCTCGGATAATCGAGCGCCTCAGTCTGTATTGGCACGAGAAACCACCGAGGTCAAACTGGCCACAGCCATCACCACGGCCCGTCCCTACTTCAAGGCAACGTTACCGAGCAGAGGTGGATCACTACCAGATGAGGATACCCCCACCTTGATTGCAATGATCCGCGCGGTACTGAAGGTTGAAACGCCAATTCACCAAACAGACATGATCCGCCGACTGATGGATGCGTATGGCGTAAAACGCATGGGAAGTCAGATAGAAACTGCAGTGATCGCAGCCATTTATGAAGGCTCCGAAACTCAGCAATTTGATTCCAGAGGTGAGTTTATTTATCTGGATGCAAATAGCCCAATAACCCTGAGAGACCGCACAGGACTTTCTGCCAGTGAGAAAAAGATCGAACACGTTTCACCAGAAGAGCTTGATCTAGCGGTGTCAGAGGTAGTACGCAAGGGCTTCACCATCTCGGTCGATGAGGTGATCGCCGAAGTGCTGGATTTACTTGGTTTTGGTCGCGCAACCAACAAGATCAAGCAAGCCGTCAACAGCCGAATTGACGAGCAGATTAGAGAAGGCCGACTGGAAGGCAAAGACGGCAAGTTAATGATAGCAACTGAATTCGTGGAGTAAGTGCCCCTTTAACCTAGAAGATCTGATTCATTATGTAATTAATATTTTGTCGCAAACAAAATCTGACCAAGCCTGCATCATCGGCCTTCTCAGCTCCAGAAGATCCGTTCGGTGGTAAGCCGCTTCAACCTTGTTCTGTACCGCATGTGCAAGAGCCCGCTCTGCCAGATCACGGGCATAGTTGTGCTCACTGCACCAATCGCGAAAACTTGAGCGGAATCCATGCGCTGTTGCTACACGGTTAGCAGTACTGCAGGGAGCTTTGACACGCCGAAGGAATGAAGTCAGCACCATATCTGACGGTATGGACTGACTTCGAGGAGAAGGGAATACCAAACCTGCATGAGGCTCCGGCCTTGTGGCAAGTATCTTGATTGCCTGGCAAGACAAGGGGATACGTTGCGACTGTTTAGCTTTCATCCGTTCAGCAGGAATAGTCCAGATGCCCTCCTCCATATCCACCTCAGACCAATCCATTCCTCGCGCCTCGCCAGAACGTGTTGCGGTCAAGATCAAAAACATGAGAAGAGCACGGGTCACATCATGGCTACCGCTGAGTTTGAGGTATTCCTCAACAAAACTGGGGATATCGCGCCATGGCATTGCTGGGTGGTGCTCGGTTCTAACTGTTTTCCCTGGTTGCTGTGCCAGCAAGTGATTGACTACATCAACCGGATTTGCCGAACAATGGCCATGCGCCCAGCCCCAGGCCATCACGGCATGCAGGCGCTGCCGCACTCGACTGGCCGTTTCAGGGATGGTCAACCAAATGGGGCGCAGTACTTCCGCCATGTCACCAGGTGTTAGCTTATCGATCAACTTTGAGCCAATGGTTGGAAAGGCATACTGCTCCAGGGTCGCAATCCACTGTTTGCCATGCTTGGGGTTTTTCCATCCTGGGAGCAAGTCTTCATGGACTTGCCGGGCAGCCTGCTCAAAAGAGGGGATGCTCGGCTTATCTTCGCCCTGCATTTTTCTCTCAAGGGGATCCGAACCCGCCACAAGCAAATCACGCATGTTTTGGCCTACTTTGGCTGCACTGGCAATGCTGACTTCTGGATAGCTGCCAAGGCCTGCATTACGCCGCCTACCAGTAACAGGACTAACATACCTGAGCACCCATTTACCGTGGCCTTTCATGCCGGAAGGATGAAGAGTCAGCCCAGTAACACCCCCATGAGGAATAGGTTTGTCATCCGGTTTCAGGTTGCGAGCTTTGGTATCGGTCAACAATGCCATGGAGAAAATCCTGCTACGTCTGGTATGCCATCCAGTATGCCATTAGTAGTTGGCTATTGTTAGATAGCCATAGACACCCATGGACGGAGTTAGTTATAACACATTGATTATTTTGAAATTTAAAAACGCGCATAGACTCTTGTGGAAATAAAAATAGCGGTCACCCTCTCCGCCAGTGACACAACTAGCAACACCTAGCGTTAGCAACCAAACCCCGATAGAACATAGGTTCTCCGGGGTTTTTTGTTGTCTGTAGCTAACCTTGCCAACGTGGTGAACAAGAAAATTTGTGCATAATAATGCGTATAACTATCAAGGCAGGGGCCAAGGTGATCAAGTTCAAGAGCGCATAATTTACGATGCCATGAGCAAAGATTCCACTTCTTTGACAGGGTCAGTCAAGAAGTTACAAATAGCCATTTACAGATAATTTTACGGCAGGTTGCTGGCAACCCCTTGTATCACAAGGTATCCATAGGCATCATTACAGATCATAACCGATGGCACTCAAGATACTTCACCATGCCAATTTTTGTTCATCATGATCTGCACCTTCTCAATCCTTCATTCGACTCCCCTTTGGTTGACGTGTTGAATGAGCTTGAGTATTTGCGACGGCTCCGGTTGGGAGGAAACACCCCGCCGCAGATTTTCTTCCAGCTTAAATCTATCTTTCACATGCTAGAGAGCCTGGGGTCAGCTCGCATCGAGGGCAACCATACAACACTGGCCGATTATGTAGAAAACCGCATCAGCGGTACAGAGGGTGACTCGGACCAGTTGAGAGAGATAGCAAATATTGAGCGGGCCATGAGCTTCATTGAGGAAGCAATAAAGCCAGAAGACCCAATTACAGAGCATTTTATTCGAGAACTGCATGCCATCGCCGTTGCAACACTGGACAGGGAGGGCGACCGGACGCCAGGAGCCTACAGAACAGGTTCTGTTCGTATAGCTCAGTCTGAACATCTTCCTCCCGACGCCATACAAGTTCCGGAATACATGCAGGCGCTAGTTGTGTTCATTAATCGACAAGATGCACCAAAGTACGATTTGATGAAAATTGCGCTAGCACATCATCGGTTTGGCTGGATACACCCCTTTGGTAACGGTAATGGCCGTGTAGTCCGATTGCTGACCTATGCGTTGCTAATCAAGTACGGATTCAACGTCTCTACAGGAGAACGGGTATTGAACCCAACAGCAGTTTTCTGCAATGACAGAGAACGCTATTACGCGAAGCTCGCAGAGGCCGACACAGGCACACTGGATGGATTAGAGAGCTGGTGCATCTACGTCTTGGATGGTGTGCTAGGTGAGTTGAATAAGATCGATAAACTGACAGATTATTCATACCTAAAAAGTAGCGTACTAATTCCTGCAGTTCAATTTGCGCGCGAACGAGAACTGATAACAGATGACGAGTATTCCATACTATCTTTTGCCATTCGAGAAGGGGTATTCAAGGCAGGTGATCTAGCCCGTATTCTGCCTAAATTTAATGCCAATCAGCGCACATACCAAATCAGAAAACTTGTTGAGCAGGGCATGTTACAGCCGCTTCAAGAAGGCGCGAGGCAGTACACAATCGGTTTTGCCAATAGCTACCTTATGCGCGGCGTAATACGAGCGCTGACGACAGAGCATTTCATTCCAGACCGCGTTGCCATGCCGTAAGGGGGCGTATTCCTCTGGAGCATCTTCTTGCTTGATCCAGCAGCCCTAGTACCAGGCATAAGAGTCGTCAGGCTTGGGCATGATATTCTCGGTTAGCGTCTTGGGGATGTTTCGATTGTTAGCCGCGAAGGGATCGCAGTCATCTTCAAACGCATGCCATGGCTGCCACTCGCTCGTTTTCAGTCAAGCTCTCGCGAGACCCGGGGGATGCACAGGCTTCTCATCCGGATAATTTGCCATACAAGCTGCAAGGGTCCGGCGGTATGCAGCAAGTCAGACATCATGCGCAGGTCAGCTCCAATTCCTTGAAGAACGCCATATTTACGGCTCTTCAACGGGCTGTCGACCTGGCCCCATTTCACTACCGCCAAGCGAGCGGCGGCATCGATACAGACTCGATTGAGCCAGACCTCAAAGCCAAAGCGCGGCAGCGCGTTAAGTTCGGCTAGTCGGTCAGCGATCAGGCCTCGGCGCAGCATCCGTTCACCGGAAATGTAGTCAATGCCGATAAGGTGCCAGAGGCTGGGCGCATTTCGTCGCAGGCTGATGGCCATGTCGGCCCGATCATCGAGCACCGGTAGAATCAGTGCATTCAACTCGGCAACCCCGAGGCCAATCAAATCGGAATCAATGAGCAAGAGATAGCTACCACGCGCCCGTGCCAGGCCAGCAGCCAGGGCGCGGGTCTTGCCGCCATTTTTTGCGAGGCGAATCAGTACCACCTTCTCTCGGCCCGAGGCGAAGGTCGCGGTGTCATCGGACGATCCATCATCGACCACGATTATCTCGTCGATCAGTGGATGTGCCACCACTACATCCAATACCGCCTTGATCCGTGGCCCCTCGTTATAAGCGGGAATAACACAGGATATGCGCAGAATAGGCGCGACATTGAGATCAGTAACCATCATTTTCGCTCCCGTTTGTTTTTCCAGTACCAAATACTAAAGATGGCAGCGCCAAGGATCGCTACCCCCAGAGAAACCCGCCAGATCCAATTGCCAATCACCACGTTCGCTTCACCAACGGCATAGCCGATAAGCAGGAAAAATAGGGTTTTGGGGATGGTTGCGACGAGATTGAAGGACAAGAACGCCGGAAACGACATGCGACTGCCCCCTGCGGCGACAAGAACAGCAAACCCGAAGGTATGCGTCAGCTTCGCGGCGATCAGCGTACGCCCTCCATGTTTGCTGAAATGCGCAGCCCCCAGCGCAATGTGCGCGTCGGTCAGGCCAAATGATTGCCGCAACTTTTGCGGCAGGACATCCGTTCCAGTGCGACCGAGCACGTAGAGCAGGCTATCGCCGACCAGATCAGCCAAGACAAGCACCAACATTGCCCAGCCAAGCGGTAAATAGCCCATCCGCCCAACCCATCCCGCTACAATCGTAACGATCGGGCCTTCGATCACCGCTAACGGAAACAGCAACAACAGCCCGTCCACCCGGATCAACTGCACCACAATGTCAGTCGCAACCATCATTGCCCGTTCACTCGGCATTCTGCATTGATGGCGGCTGCATTGTATTGCCGCGCCAGACGAATCCCTTGGCCGCAAATGCGGCTAGCCAAATCAGCACAATCAGAAAATCGCGCATGCTCCATGCCAAAACGTCAACAACCGTAGCAGGCCAGTTGGCTAGGCGAGCGACAAGCAGCTCAGTGCCATACCATAAACATAAGAAAAGTGGCACTGCCAATGGGCCAACGACCCCAACGAGTACCAAGGTGATCACGGCAGCCAGAGGAAGCGCCATACTCGTGAGGGGTTCGAGTGCGAAAAGCCAAGGGAACCCGTCACGCCGGACTCTCGCCCAACGGAGTTGTCGCGACCAGACCTCGTCAAAACAACGCGCTCCCAAAGGTTGAGGGAACGGTCGGCGGACAACCCGGACTTTCAACCCAGCAGCACGCACCACCTTGGTCGAGGCCACATCTTCGGCGAGATCGCGTCCAAGTGCGGCCAGCCCCCCCGCTGCATCTAGGATGTCACGCCGCCAGAAAAGTACTTTACCCTGCGCAAAGCCTTTGCCAAGCTGATCCACCGCCATTTGCCAACGATTCTGATAGGTATTGAGAAAGGCGCTTTCTACTCGGGCCCAGATTCCCTTGGCTCGAATTCCCACAGGGGGCGAAGTCACGAGCCCCGTGTCATCTTGCCAAGTGGCGAACAAAGTTCGCACATAATCCTTGGGCAAGAGGACGTTACTGTCGATTATCGCAATTAAATTGTGTCGCGCGGCAGCCCATCCTTTGGCCAGATTGTTGAGTTTGGGGTTGCCAGAGATGACATTGTCTCCAATTAACAATTGTGCAGAAGCCTCAGGGTGATTCGCGATCAGATCACGAATCACCGCAATGGCCGGATCCTCGAACCCGGCGACACAAAAGATCACCTCATCGGCCGCGGACAGATCGCTAAAAGTAGTTGCCAGCGTCTCGTAAAGGTAGGTGTCCAGCCCGCAGACCGGGCGGATTATACTCAGCGGTGGATGGATTCCCGGTTTATGGCGCGGGTCTGACCCGCATAATCGCCACACAACCAGTGTGCAGCTCAAGATTTGCAGACCAACAACACAGAATAACCAGGCAAGCAAAACCGTGAGAATCATTGTCATATCAGACTGCGAGCGCTAGCTCGCCCTCCTTATGGTTGCCTGGAACGTAGACAACTCTCGTGGCGGTTCGCGACTGATCAGTACGTAACAGCGGAGAACCAAGGGGCAGGTCTGGCCGGAAGATGCGCCGCTGGGTCTGCGCTCGCAGGGACAAAAGCATCGCGGCAGCTAATGGCATGAGATTCTCTCGAATTGATTGAGCCATAAATAGAGTTCCTTGCGGGTCATGGGAAGCGGTGCTTCGGCACCAGATCGGGAAAACAGTAATGGGTAAACGCTTGAGCCTTGCGCATCAAAATACTAGTGCATAGGTCGTCCAATCCGGGCCGGGTGACATTGAACGTTGGGTAGGCGGGTGGTCAGAATTAACCACCCAGCCACTGATACAGACCCTGTCGCGTAGGAGGCCTAAGCAGAAGCTCAGGGCAACAGAGGTTATAGAACGGCCTGGCCGATGAGTCGTCAAAGATAGCCAGAAGCCAGCGGATTGGCAGAACCTTTAGTTGGCGGCGTCTGCAAGGTAGCCGTTTGGGGCCAAGCATCACAGCCGCAGTGGAAAAACCTTGTTCAACCAAGTGCATTATCTGCCGCCGCCACTCGGTTTCTACCGGACCTTTTAGCGTGATACAGCGCTGTATCCGCTAATCGATAGGCCGTATCAAAGCTGGTCCCCACCGCACTCTCACTGATGCCAAAGCTCGCCGTAATACTTCGATTCACCGGGGGGGAAAATACATGAGAAGCGATGGCATCGCGCATGGCCTCAGCAAGCATCAGCCCCTCATCAAGCTTTCCTTCAGGGATTAATACCGTAAACTCTTCGCCGCCAACCCGCCCTATTAGTCCAGAATCGCCCACAATCTGGCGCAGGCAGCCAACGATTCCCAGAATCACGGTATCGCCCGCAGGATGGCCAAACTCGTCGTTTACTTGTTTAAAGTGGTCAATATCCAATACCACCATTACAGCACCGGTTTTTTGCAGGGTCTGAACGGTCATATCAATCACCGCCCCACGATTCAGTACGCCGGTCAGCGCATCGTGAGTTGCACGATATTCCAGCTGGCGGGCAACCATTTGCAGTTGGATATTCAGCTTATTCATTTTGCTCTCGGCCCGGTCACTGTGACCGATCAAGCGACGCGTCTCACGCATGAGGCGCTCAAAATGCAGGGTTAGATCCGACAGCGATTGCCTGTAAACCGATACATCGGCGTCAGTCATGGCCAGGATTGAACGGGCGTGTTCTAGCGCTCTAGTTTCACTTCCGAACAGATCAGGGGCTGAGTCACCAGAAGTAATGGACGCGACTGAGTCAGACATATTCATCCTTATCCAGTAGAAAGGGGGTGATCCTTGAAGACGATCGAGGTAAAGTCGGCCTTTAATTCTTCACCAAACTCAAAAATCGTCTCATCCTCCTCATCGTGATACCAGTTCACCTGTATCTGGTTACCCGCTTGTGCCGCTTGATCAAGTACGTCAAAAATACTGAACAACATTTTGGTGCTTGAGCTGTTGAAATAGGTCAGTGAAATGTTTGCGGTAATGATTGATCTCTGATTGATGGACAGGTAATTCCGCAGTTGCTGGACTATTGGGGCGTAGAAGGCAGCGGCATTTTCAGGGTAAGACTCCCCCTTGATCGTCAAAACATGCTGATCGAAACGAAAATCGACTTCGGGAGATATTGCAGTTGCTTTAATGTAAAAATTATCCATAGTCTGCCAGTAACTCAAATCAGATGATGGCTTTATGTTGCGCAGTGATTCCAGCATCTTATGTAAACCACCCACATCGGAGGTGGTAATAGGATTGGCGCAAAGTACTAGATAACGATCATCTTCTGCTCTGATGCAAACTGTGCCATGGCGCAAAACTGACTCACGAGAAATCGGTTTACGTCGCGAATCAACTGAATAGTGGAGAAAGCTCTGCGACAGCTCAATGAATGGCGAGAACAACTTACGAGGCTAGTCGGCAGGATCGAGACAGTACTCCCCCTATTTTTTCAGCCCACGAAAGGCAGGTTTACTGCATTCAGCCTGAATGCTATTACTCTAATGTAGAGGCCTGAAGTTTGCTCTAGTCATATTAAAATTGTATTACAAGAATATCTTCCACCTCAGACCCATCCATTGCTCGCCAGCCCGGTTTCCAGCGGATTTTCGCAACAAATCTATCCAGGTGGTAAAATGTCTCTTCTATTTAGCTTACTAAAGAGACCTGCATGTCCAACTTCAATCTCTCCAGCCGTCTAAGACGCCTGCGCCGCACAGAGTCGTTACGCTCAATGTTTCAGGAAACCGAATTCCGCTTAGACGATTTGGTACTACCCATTTTTGTTGAAGAAGGCGTGAACGATTTTGTACCGGTTCAAAGCATGCCTGGCGTCGTTCGGATCCCTGAGTCGAAGCTGGCGAGTGAAATTGAGCGGTTTGCGCGTGCAGGTATCAAGTCGGTAATGACTTTTGGTGTCTCGCACCATCTGGACAATGTGGGTAGCGATACCTGGAATGAGCAGGGCTTAGTCGCACGCATGACGCGTATCAGTAAAGACGCAGTTCCAGAAATGGTCGTCATGTCAGATACCTGCTTCTGCGAATACACCACGCATGGCCACTGCGGTGTGATTCATGGCAATGGAGAAGTAGATAATGATGCCACCCTACAGAATCTCGGCCTGCAGGCAGTTGTAGCCGCACAAGCTGGAGCAGACTTCATTGCCCCCTCCGCTGCAATGGACGGGCAGGTTCAGGTTATACGCGCCGCACTTGACCAGTCGGGATTCACTCAGACCGGAATCATGGCGTACTCGACCAAGTTCGCCTCCGCACTTTACGGCCCATTTCGTGATGCAGGTGGCAGCGCGCTGAAAGGCAATCGTAAAGGTTACCAAATGAATCCGATGAACCGCCGGGAAGCCATACGTGAGTCATTGCTGGACGAAGCCGAAGGTGCTGATGCGCTGATGATTAAGCCCGCAGGCGCCTACCTGGATATCATTCGAGATGTCCGTGAGGCTTCTAACCTCCCTCTTAGCGCATACCAAGTCAGTGGTGAATACGCCATGATCAAATTTGCTGCTGCTGCCGGCGCAATTGACGAGCACCGTGTTGTACGAGAAACCCTGGGGTCGATAAAACGCGCTGGTGCCGATCTGATCTTCACCTACTTCGCGATGGATATCGCCGAGCAAGGTATCTAACAAAAAGCTGATCAGCAGAATCTCCACGTGCAGCCTCTCCAGGCTGCACGCCATCCCTTTGCATCAATGACTAAGATTGCCCTTCCTTCAAGGATCAGCAGTGTCGAAGCCAGAAATCGAAACGATTGGAACCGCCGTCGTTTACAAGAATCGCTGGATGACCTTGCGCGAAGACACGATTGTCCGCGCAGATGGAAGTACCGGTCTCTATAGTGTGGTCGAAAAACCTGACTTTGCAGTCATTGCGGCGGTTTCTAACGGGGAGCTATATCTCGTAGAACAGTACCGATACCCGGTTCAAGCGCGATTTTGGGAATTACCACAGGGCTCGTGGGAACAACAAACGGTAGACCCACAGGTACTTGCTAAAGCCGAGTTACGAGAGGAAACCGGTTTAATCGCAGGTTCGATGCTGCATGCGGGTCGCTTGTTTCTTGCTTATGGTTACTCCTCGCAGGCATACGATTTATTCCTCGCAACCGAATTAAGCCAAGGAGAAACGCAGCTGGATGCAGAAGAACTAGGTTTGGTTGCCAAACCGTTCAAGCTACAACTGGTTGAGGATATGATCAGAGACGGAACCATCAAGGATGCAACTACCGTTGCCGCATTTGGTCTGCTGAAACTCAAGGGACTACTGTGAAATGGCCAAAGGTTAACCAGGCGCAAATTTAGAATATCTCAATGCAATATGGTTACCTGCAGCGCTCTCAAAGGGGCGCACAAGTAGCCCCCATCAGAACCACTCATCGACTCACTTCATTCATCTGTTGGCCAACTACCTGGCGTGTGTAGCGCTAGTGGTGTAGCCCACAGAGGGCAGCAAACCGGTCCTTCAAAAAACAAAATGAGGTACCTATGCAACATCAATTTCACAGAACAGCAACATAAGGCTGGATAAGCTATTTCTGGTGTATCATTTGGCAACAAAACCATGCCAATGGAGTTTAATTATCATGAACGCAGCAAAGAAGATCCGGGCATTCATCGAACAAGGGAATGATTCAGATCAGGTGCAGGTTCTTAAAAACCTGGCTGTCGCTCTAGAACTGGATAAACCTTTCGATCTGAGAACGCTGTACGAAATTGATATGCGTTACTTCGAAACGGCCCTTGAACTGTTAAGTGATTGGCGCTTTGACCATCACATAGCATCCAGAAGCAAGCTAGTTGAACGCCTTATCCCAGAGTTTCCAATTGCCCCGCAACAAATAGCGAAGTAACACCATCTGCATATACAGTGGAGCGACGAAACGTTCTCTGCAGGGGCTGCCGTGGGCTATGGGAAATGCAGCACTGCGTTGCCTGGATAAGCCCACTGGCTTGCAACCACAGTCATGGCTTAGATAGCAGCCTCACGAGGGTGCGGCTGCCAAGTGCGCTATATAGATTCTTCCAGTTCTTGTCTCAGTCATCGTCTCTTGTGATGTAGCAATAGCAGAAGGTAACCACGATGACCATAATAAATATCCCTACGGGTGTAATGTTCATTTTCTTTGCTTCTTGTGAGGTCTCTCTTTATTTAGTGTAGTCAATGCTGGGGAGTGAACAGAATTTTCCCTGTGCATAAGTCAACTTCGTTGCATGCAGGCCATCATCTGGCTATCCAGTGATTGCCCCGTGCGCAATAGTCTTGTCGCCTCTTCGGCCGGTAGCGGCCGGCTGAAATAATAGCCTTGTATCTCGTCGCAATGGTTGGCGATCAACAGGCCCAACTGCCCTGCCGTCTCGACGCCTTCCGCCACAACCTTGAGCTTCAGGTTGTGCGCCAGGGAGATAATGGCGCGAGTGATTGACACATCATTAGGGTCTGCGATGATGTCGCGCACGAAGGTCTGGTCAACCTTCAGGCAGTCGATCGGGAAGCGCTTCAGATAGGCCAGACTAGAATAACCCGTGCCAAAATCATCAACCGAAATCTTAAGACCGATCGCTTTCAGTCGTCTGAGTAGTCCGATGATATTTTCGGCATCCTTCATCATCTGGCTCTCCGTTAGCTCCAGCTCAAGGCTGGCCGGTGCCAATCCACTGGTCGCCAGCGCCTGCAGTACCGTCTCGCACAGATTGGTTACCTGAATTTGCCGGCCAGAAACATTGACTGCCATGCTTGGCACCCCCAAGCCTTCGTCGTGCCAGCGTTTTGCTTGGACGCAAGCACTATTCAGCACCCATTCACCGACCAGTACAATCAGCCCAGTTTCTTCCAGAATCGGAATAAACTCAATCGGTCCGACTAGACCACGCAACGGATGTTGCCAACGCAATAGCGCCTCGAAGCCGGTGATCTTTCCGCTAGAACAACTCACCTTGGGCTGGTAGTAAAGCAAAAACTCACCTTTCTCCATTGCGTGTCGGAGGTCCTGTTCCAGCCTCTGCTTGTCCTGTGCGTTCCGGTTCATCTCCGCCGTGTAGAACTGGTAAGTATTGCGCCCCAGACACTTCGCCCGGTACATCGCCGTATCGGCATTGCTGATCAGGATCTCGTGACTGAGGGCATCGTCAGGGAACAGCGTGATGCCGACGCTGGCCGAGACGAACAGTTCATGGTCTTCAATCTGGTAAGGTAGAGCACAACACTCAATCAGTTGACTGGCCACCGCAGCGGCATCTTCGCTGCTGCCAATCTCTGGCAGGATAATGCCGAATTCATCTCCGCCCAATCTCCCCAACGTATCGGTATCGCGCAAGCAAGCAGTGAGACGCCGGGTGACTTCCTGCAACAACTTATCGCCAATGGTGTGGCCTAGGTTGTCGTTGACCGTCTTAAAATGGTCAAGATCAAGGAACATCACGGCCAACGGCCGCTCAGTGCGAAGCGCTGCCTTTGTTCCTTGCTCCAAGCGGTCATAGAAAAGAGTACGGCTCGGAAGTCCGGTAAGAACATCGTAGTAGGCGAGATAGTTAAGTCGCTTCGCTTTTTCGATATGGTCCAGCGCAAATGACAGGTCGCCGGCTAATTCAACAAGAAGTCGCATTTCCTCGTCATCAAATACATTGGGTTCATCGGCGAACAGCGCGATCACCCCCTCTGGCCGTCCAGATACAGACAGGGGAAAAAAACCGACAGACTTGTATCCTTTGGTTAGCAATTCGTCCCGAAACTGGATAGAACTGTAATCCGTTGCAATATCGTTACTGATGAAGGGTTGTAACTGTCGCAACGCACGGCAGGCCAGGTATTCGCTCTCAGGCATTCCGTCGCGGGCCGTGAGCTTGATCTGGTCGACGTAGTCGTTCTCGTCACCATGCCAGGCGACGACCCGGCCATCGAGTGTTTGCGGGTCGATCACGCCGATCCACGCAATCTTGAATGCACCTATCTCCACCGCTATTCGGCACGCAGCAGTGAAAAGCTCATCTCGGTCAAGTGCGCGCACGATCAGGGTATTGATGCCACTGAGTAGTGCGTACACACGATTCAGGTGCCTAATTCTATTTTCCGCTTCTTTGCGCTCGGTGATATCGGTAGCAATGCCGGCGATACCAATAGGCGTATTGGTGTGGTCACGTACGGAAAAGCCTCTCGCCTCCATCCAGCGAATCGAGTCGTCCGAACGCACAATCCGGTATTCGTGTTTAAACGCTCCTGCCGACATACCTCGCTTGAATATCTCGTAGGTTGCTGCGCGGTCGTCTGGATGGACGACCTCGGCCCACGATTCCGGATGAGCGTATAAGCTCTCGCAACTGAGGCCCCAAATCTCTTCATAGGCAGGGCTAACGTACGAAAAATGATTGCTATCCGTGTCAAACAGAAAGAACACATCATGAATATTCTCCGCCATCTGTCGAAATCGCAACTCGCTAGCACGCAGATCAGCGGTACGCACCTGCACCTGTTGTTCCAGGATCAAATTATGGTTTTGGAGAAAGTCGGCCAGAGCTTTCAAGCGCAACAGATTTCGTACTCTGACCCACAGTTCGGCCCGATCGACAGGCTTGGTCAAGAACTCTTCCGCGCCGGCATTGAGTCCAGCCAGACGGGCACTACGGTCGGTTTGTGCCGTAAGCATGATGATCGGAATACTTGCAGTAGCCGGGTTGGATTTAAGTTGGCTGGCCAACTGGTACCCATCCATGCCAGGCATCATGATGTCGAGCAAAATCAAGTCCGGGGTACGCACAGCAATCGAAGCCAGCGCCTCTTCACCACTAGCGACACTCTGGGTGAGATAGCCCTCGGGCTGCAGTAGTACTTCGAGCAGCATGCGATTGTAAATTTCGTCATCGACGATGAGGATAGTCGCCGGAGAACTGGCTCCAGGTAGAAGGGTGTCCATAGGACCGGTCATGGCGCGACCGCCTTTCCTCTGGTCAACAGAAAGTCGATCTCGGCATAAAGCTCTTTGTAACGCAACGGTTTGGCAATATACGCATCGCAACCGGCTGCCAGAGTCTTTTCCCGGTCGTCTTTCATCGCCATCGCAGTCAGTGCAATAACGGGAATTGAGGCGGTAGCCAAATCATGTTTCAGCAGAGCCGTCGCCGCCAGGCCGTCCATACCGGGCAGTTGGATATCCATCAGAATTAAATCGGGCCGCTCTGCGCGCGCCTGTGCGATGCCGTCCTCCGCAGTGGTAGCGCACAACACCACATGGTCAGCCTGAAGCAGCAGAACCGACGCCAGCTTCATATTCGCCGGGTTGTCTTCAATGATCAATATTCGGGCCATCGGACTCCTTCGCTAAGGTAGCAAAATCTCCGGCGACAGCGCGCGCCTGACTTCGGTGATAAAACGCAATCTATCGAATCCGGCTTTTTCAACAATACGGACCACGTTATCCCTATTGTGGCTGAGCGCAGCGGTGTCCTCGGCCGTAACCTGTTTCGCGGTCACCACCAAGATCGGGATGCGCGCCGTATTAGCATCGCGCTGAAGTGCTTCGACGACATCGAAGCCGCTGACTTCAGGCATCATGAGGTCAAGCACCAGTAAATCTGGACACAGACGCCGCGCCAGGCTGATTGCTTCACTGCCGCCATAGGCACGCACGACCGCATAGGCAGGGGCTGGCAGGAAGGTGGCAATCACTTCGACCGCGTTGGGGTCATCGTCCACGACCAGTACCGAATGTGTGCGTTCCTCGCTTGCATGCAGCCCCAGATGGTCTAACGAGGCTTTCAGTTGAGTACGGCTGACAGGTTTTTGCAGTACTGCTGCAGCGCCACGGGCCAGGGCCAAATTGCTGTCGACCTCCCCCGCAATGACCACCACCGGCACCTGAGCCAACGTATTGTTTTCGCGTATTTTTAGGAGAAACTCCCAGCCGTCTATGCCCGGCAACTGAATATCCAGTGTAATTAGACTCAGGGCTTGTTGCGGTGCCATCTGCAAGGCGGCCTCGCCGCTTGATGCGCGCAAGACGCTGAAGCCTTCGGCCTGCAGTTGCAGCCGAATCAGGTCAGCGGTCATATCGTCGTCCTCTACGACCAGGGCAAGGGGGCTAATCGGCGCGATTCTAGTCGGCGTGGTGGGTAAACTGCTTTGAGGAGGGGGGGTAACGGCAGCGTTGCCTGGCGCGCGCAGCGGCAACCAGACGGCGAAACATGAGCCCTCGCCTTCGGCGCTGGTCACGGCCACACTGCCGCCATGCAATTCAGCGATTTGCTTAACCATCGCCAGGCCAAGGCCAGTGCCTTCAAATTTGCGCGCCAGGCTACTGTCTATTTGGCTAAAGGGCTGGAACAATTTCGCCATGTTCTGCTCTGAAATGCCGATGCCGTCGTCACTGACACAGAGTTCAAGAAACGCATCATAGGTGCTATCGGCTAGGGGAAAGTTGTGCACCGGCCACGCACCAGGCAGTCTGCCGACGCTACTGCGCGGGACGCGGCGTGCGTGCAAGGTGACGTGCCCGCCACTGACTGTGAATTTGACGGCATTCGCTAGCAAGTTGTAGATAATCTGCTTGGTCTTGCGCAAATCCAGGTAGGGAAGGCCCAGGTCATCTCCGGTTTCGAGCGTGACAAGGATATGCTGCGCTGCTGCCTTTTCGCGGATGATCGTCAGGCTGTTCGAGAGTAAGTTTTGCAGATCGATCTCTTCCAATTCGAGGGTCATCATGCCCGCTTCGACCTTGGATAGATCCAGTATGTCGTTGATCAGTGACAGCAGGTGTTGCCCGCTGCTGAAAATACTGCCAATGCATTCCTTCTGAGTGTCGCTCAATGCACCGATCAAACCATCCTTGAGCGCCTCCGAGAAACCGATGATAGCGTTCAGCGGAGTGCGCAATTCGTGCGACATCGTAGCCAGGAACTCAGACTTCATCCGTGTTGCATGTTCCAGCTCGACGTTTTTCGCCTGCAGTGTGCGCTCGAAGCGCTTAAGCTCAGTCACTTCGCGTGCCGCTGCGAATACACCTTGCAGCCTCCTGTCCCGGTCGTAAAATGTCGTCGCGTTGTAGGACACCACAGTTTCTTTGCCGTCGCGCGCACGCGCGGTGAGTTCATAGTTGATGATCTTTTTTTCACTCAGCACCCGCTTAATGCTCGCTTCAGCTCGATCAGGATCGGTAAAAAAATGTTTGACTGGCGACCCAATTAACTCGTCACGACTGCAGGCGGTAAGCGTTTCCATCTGCTTATTAACGTCGGTGATAATGCCTTTGGGATCGGTGATCATTAGCGCGTCGATACTGGCTTCAATGAGAGAGCGGGTATAGAACTGCTGATCACGCAACCGCTGGTCAAGCAATTGCTGCTCTTCCTCAATCTGCTTGCGCGCAGTGTTGTCGGTGCCGATGAGCAGGTAGCCAATGATCGCTTGATGTTCGTCGCGCAACGCGGTGACTGACACCACAGCCGGAAAGCGGCTACCGTCTTTGCGCAGGTAGGTCAGCTCGTAGATATCTTCGATACCACGCGAGGCTTTAAACACCAGGGCCTCAAAGCCTGGCGCAATCGGCGTACCAAGTTCGATGCTCAAGGCCTTGGCGCGCGCGACGACTTCCTGCGGATCGGAAATGTCGGCCGGCGTGATCTGGTTCACCACCTCGCTGGCCGTGTAGCCCAACATACGCTCGGCGCCAACGTTAAAAATCTGAATGACGCCCTTGGCATCAGTCGCGATGCTCGAAAAATTGGCGCTATTGAAGATCGCGCTCTGCAGCGCGCCAGCTTTGAGTAACGCCTCTTCTGCCTGCTTATGCGCCGTGTTGTCGGTACCGATCAGCAAGTAGCCGATGATGAGGTCTTGAGCATCACGTAGCGCGGTGACCGAGACGACCGCAGGGAAGCGGCTGCCGTCCTTGCGGATATAGGTTAGCTCGTAGATATCCTCGATGCCGCGCGAGGCCTTGAAAACCAGTGCCTCAAAGCCCGGCGCGATCGGCGTTTCGAGTTCGATGCTCAAGGCCTTGGCGCGTGCAATCACTTCCTGTGGGTCCGAAATGTCGGCCGGCGTAACCTGGTTCACCACCTCGCTGGCCGTGTAGCCCAACATGTGCTCTGCGCCGACGTTGAAAATCTGAATGACGCCCTTGGCATCGGTCGCGATGCTCGAAAAATTGGCGCTGTTGAAAATTGCGCGCTGCAGAACACTCGCTTTGAGTATGGCCTCCTGACGTTCAATCTCGGCGCCTTTTGCCGCAGCGTCCGCTACGTGGCATAACATGTCAGGAATTTGTGTCATAAATGACCTCTGCTAAAGTCCTGCGCAGTCGCTTACCGCTAGCCGCAGCTATATACCAGTAAGCAAAAAGCCGACCCCCACGTTGGAAAACATCGAGAGCATACCCAGCGAAAAGATTTTTAACGCGTTACCTGCCCAGGAGTGCCAGGCCTCCGGCAAGGATAAGGGCACCGTTTTTCATGTACGGTTAATGTAGATTGTAGATCTTTTCGGTCAAGCCGATATGACATTTGAGATTCTGAAGAATAAACATAGGGAGGGATTCACTGGATAAGGATTTCAACCAAGCAGTTAGTAACGGGTCATGAAGATAGACTGCCGAGCGGCAACACGTGATCGTCCTGGCACCGTTGGTCACGCACCTTCAGCATAATCGTGGCAGACAGGCTAAATCAGCGCTAAAGGACCGGAAGCATTCTCGCTAAGAATTGAGCAATCGAGTAAAACTGGCTAGTTTTTGGAGTCAAAAAAAACCGACCCACTATATGGATCGGCTTTTTTGTTCATGGATCAAACTTTCAGATCAATGTTATTCCCTAGGTGAGGGGGGTTATTTGATCCACCAAACAGTTCATAAGCACCCAAAGTCACCGCTGCCGCCAAAACTGGATGGGCAGCAGCCACTCCGCTCACGGCGGTACCGGCCGCAACAAACATCGATGCGAGCGATCCCCCTGCTGTCACTAATGCGCCTAACGACATGATCCGCCTCCTTCTGCTCCATCTTTGCTTACCGTTCTTTACTTGATCATAACGGATGTTAACGATAGAGATAAAATCTTTACACTTCAGAAGGGTGTTCAAGGCGAAAAAGTGGGGACTCTGGCTAATTCTGAGGAATTAACAACATCAACTACTGCAGCTTAGGCGAAGGAATCGGAGAAAAAAGGAACCCGAGCGCGCCATTTTAGCATGAACCTACACCACCAAGCGACAGAGACAAGCGCGCTCAATACCTGATCATCTTACTGTACTCTGCGCTTCAAACCACACATTTCTTTACGCAACCCCGATTGGGTCGGCCACAATTCTGACTCGACCTTCCGCACTCGGCTGCCAGCCTGCTGCTGCCGGCCCCAGCAACCAACGACTATGCGGCGCATATAAGAACAGCCAGGGAGCGTCCTGCTGTACCAGAGCATAAGCCTGTTGCAGCAGAGCAAAGCGCGGGCCATCGTCGGCTTCGGCACGCGCCAGATCTAGCAGGCGGTTCAGTTCATCACTCGCATAACCCTGCCACCAAGGTCCCTGACGTCGTGCATCCAGCTTCTCGCAAAACACACGCCAGTCACTGGCCGGACTCGAATCAAAGCAGCACAAATCGCCAAACTGCTTAGCCCGCACCTGCTCAGCATAGCCTGGCCGGTCATGGTGTACCGTCAGACTCACCTCAACTCCGACATCAGCAAAATATTGTACGAGACGCTGGCTCAGGGCAATTGATTCATCCGGAAAGCGCGCGGGCAGGTCTAGCGCCAACTTCAGCCCGTCGCCGTAGCCAGCTTCCTGCAACAAGGCACGTGCCTTGTCCGGATCGTAAACATATGGCGCTAGACCGTGTGGGGCCGAGCGGTGGCGCGGTGTCAGTGGCCCTGAAAGCGGCTGAGCCTGCCCGGCCGCGATATCAGGGGCAGCAATCAGAGCGGCACGGTCAATCGCGTAATTCAGTGCCTGGCGTACGCGTACATCTTGGCAAGGGCCTTTAAGCAGATTGAACAAAAAAATCACACATAAAAAACCCTCGGTCTGGCACAGCGTACCCAGAGGATGATCAACCAGGGTACGCTCTGGGTCCACCACCAGATCGGCCTGCCCGGCCTCGAACAAACGCAGGCGCCGAGCCGGATCAGGCTCGGCGCGCCATTGTAGCCGTTCAGCTGGTGCGCGCCCGGCCCAGTGCTGATCAAACGCGCGCAACAACACCCATCCGGGCTCAGCCTGTTCCAGGCGATACGGACCACTGCCCACGACCGTCGTCGGCAAACCGGCCAGCGCATGTGCCGGCACTACCGGGATATCCACTAACAGATCCAGTAGATCAGCCAGCGGTATTGGACTGCTGATTTCCAGGGTATGAGCATCCGGTGCTGACAAGCGCGCATCCTGCAAATACGAGCGCAGCACGCCCTGGGTTCCCAGTTCTCCGGGGAGTTCTGGCGAAAGGGCACGCTGGATCGAAGCCAGTACATCGCTGGCACTCAATAGGCTGCCATCATGAAAGTGCACCGCAGAACGCAGGGTAAAGCGCCACTCGCGGCAGCTATCGCTGGATTGCCAGCTTTGCGCCAGCCAAGGCGCAAAGCTGCCATCGTCCCGACGGCGCACCAGCGCATCGTAAAGCGCATCAATAATGCTGCGTCGGTCACGAATATCTGACAGCACATGCGGGTCGGCCAGCGGCGTGGTCGCCTGAACTACGGTAAAACGGGCAGTAGGAGCAATCGCCATGACAATCAACCTTCAGAACACATCAGATAACCCAGTCCGGCAACACATCACTCAGACTGGAGACAAAACTGGCGGTGCGAGGCAGTTCTGGGTGGGTAAACACCTGGCGTGGCGGACCCTGCTCGACAATCACGCCACCATCAAGAAACACCACGTTGTGGGCAATATTGGCTGCCAAGCGTAAATCGTGGGTGGCAATCAGCATGGTGGTCCCTTCGCGCGCCAGTTCAGACAGCACCTCGACAACTTCGGCGGCCAATTCTGGGTCAAGCGCCGAAGTCGGCTCGTCACACAACAGTAAGCGCGGTGACGGTGCCATGGCACGGGCAATAGCCACGCGCTGCTGTTGCCCCCCCGACAGGGTGGCCGGCCAAGCATCGGCCTTATGCACCAGGCCAACTTTGTCCAGCAGGGCCAACGCCCGTTGGCGTGCCCGCTCCGGCGTCCAGCGGTGCACAGTCAGCAGGCTTTCCATAACATTAGCCAACACCGTGCGGTGGGCGAACAGCTGAAAGTCCTGAAATACCATGCCGGTCACCCGACGCACGGCATACAGTGCCTCGCGCGCCGGACGGCCACGCGCGTGGAAATGCACCTGCAAGTCGCCAATAGTCAGGGAGCCTGCCTGTGGAATTTCCAGCAAGTTCACACTGCGTAGCAGGGTACTTTTTCCGCTGCCGGACGGCCCGATCAGCGCGCAGACCTTGCCCTCTTCCAGCGTCAGATCGACCGCCTTGAGTACCGGCTGGCCACCAAAGTGCTTTTCAATACCTTCAAGGCGAATCATCGCGCGCCCTCCAGACCGGGAATATGCCGCGCCACCCGCACTTCGAGTCGTGCCTGCAACACATTCAAGACAGAGCTGAACAGCAAATAGATCAAGGCGGTTTCGCAATACAGAATCAAGGGCTCATAGGTAACGGAAGCAATCCGCTGCGCCACCTGAAACATCTCGGGCACCGTCAGCGCAGCCGCCAGCGACGTGTCCTTGATCAGGGAAATAAACGAGTTCGACAAGGGCGGCACCGCCACCCGGGTGGCCAGCGGCAAAACCGTGCGCCGCATGGTTTGCGCCCAGGTCATGCCTGCCGAATAGGACGCTTCCCACTGCCCCTTGGGCACCGAAAGAATCGCCGCACGCAACACTTCCGAGGTGAAAGCGCCAACATTCAGCACAAAGCCGATCAGTGCGGCGGTAAAGGCATCCAGCACGATACCCAGATTGGGCAGGCCATAAAAAATGATAAAGAGCTGAACCAGCAGAGGTGTGCCACGAATCAGCCAGACATAAAACCGGGCAATCAGCACCAGCCAGCGAGGGGCAAACAGGCTGGTCAACGCAGTCAAACCACCCAGCATCAGTCCGCCGGCAAACGACAACAGGGTCAGAGGAATCGTAAAGGTCACTCCGGCTACAAACAATGGCCAGAATGAGGACAAACTTAGGGACAACCAGGACGGCATGGGAAAGTAATCTCCACCGCTGCAGACAAGTGCTCGGACTTAGCCGCAGCGGCTACAAACAGCAGAATCAGTGAGAAACGTCTTCGCCGAAATATTTGTGCGATATGCGCAGGTAGGTACCATCAGACTTAATCTGGGTCAGCGCGCGATTAATTGCATTCAACAGATCAGGATTGCCCTTACGGATCAGGACACCTTCAGCCTCGGCATCTGGCAGGCTGGCGGCAATCCGCACCGGGGCATTGGCCTTATGCTTCTTAAAGTCCAGGTAGGACAGGCTGTCATTGATCGTGGCATCGGCACGACCGGCCACCACCAGATCCAATGACTGATTGAAGCCATCGGTGCCAACCAGTTCGGCACCATACTTGCGCGCCAGTTGAGCATAGTTACTGCTTAGGGTATGAGCCGATTTCTTGCCCTTCAGGTCAGCAAACGACTTGATGGCATGATTGTCACTACGCACCAGCAATACCGCCTTGGAAACGATGTATGGCGAGGAAAAATCATACTTGGCTTTGCGCGCATCGGTGATCGTAACTTCGTTGATAACCGCGTCATAGCGGCGGGCATCCAGACCCGCGATCAGACCATCCCACTTGCCTTCGACAAACTCGACCTTCACGCCAAGACGCTTGCCGATTTCACGCGCAATTTCAACATCAAAGCCGGTTAATTTGCCCGAAGTCTCATGAAAGGTAAACGGTGCGTAGGTACCCTCGGTACCAACCTTGAATACGCCGGCGGAGCGGATCGATTCCAGATCGGTCTGGGCAAAAACGCTGCTAGCAGCGGCAAGCTGCAAAGCGCCAAGAAAAACCAGAGAACGTACTTTTATCATCGGATAGCCCTTCATATTGAGTTTCATAAGGCTATCCTAACAACAGATTCATAATTCTAACAAATTATTAATAATGTTATTTATATCGTTTTTTATTATATAGAAACCATAAAAAGCGCCCTCCATCCGCCCCTACTGCATTGCTAGCGCAGCGAATCAGGAGACACGCGAACGCATTAAGCGCGGAGGATAGATTTGATCTGACGACCGAGGGTGGCCAGCGCCTGTTGGAAATCAGGCGTCCACGGGGAGCCAAAGTTCAGACGAATACAATTGCGATATTGCCGACTGGCCGAAAAAATTGGACCAGGGGCAATGCTGATACCCTGTTCTGCAGCAAGGCGGTGTAACAGCAAAGTATCAAAACCTTCAGGAAACTCCACCCATAGAAAATACCCCCCTTTGGGGCGAGAGACGCGGACATCAGCAGGAAAATACTGACGGATCGCTTCGTTCATACTGGCAAGTTGAGATTCCAATGCGTGCCTGAGCTTGCGCAAATGCTTGTCGTAGCCACCAGTTTGCAAGTAATCCGCAATCGCCGCCTGCGCTGGCAAACTAGCGGACAGCGTCGTCATTAATTTCAGTTGTTCGATTTCCTTAGCAAAACGTCCAGGCACGACCCAACCGATGCGATAGCCTGGAGCTAGGCACTTGGAAAAAGAACTGCAATGCATCACGAGTCCTTCCTGATCGTAGGCCTTGGCCGGTAGTGGCTGTCGGCTACCGTAATACAGCTCGCTGTAAACATCGTCCTCAATCAGCGGAATGCCGTGCTGGGCAAGCAAAGCGACCAGGGCCTGTTTAGCGCTGGAGCTCATCGTGGTGCCCATTGGATTCTGGAAGCTGGTCATAAACCAGCAAGCCTTAACCGGATGATCGCGTAACGCACGCTCCAGAACCGCCAGATCAACCCCTTCCTGCGAATTCACTGGAATTTCAATGGCCTTCATCTTAAGGCGTTCAAGCGTCTGAGCCGCTGCGTAGAAGCCGGGAGACTCAATCGCAATCAGGTCTCCTGGCTCTGCTACGGCGCTGAGGCAAAGATTGAGCGCTTCCAGCGCGCCGCTGGTAACGATGATCTGCTCTGCCGCCTGCGGCATGCCCATTCCAAGATAACGCAAGGCGATTTGCTGTCTGAGTACCTGGTGGCCAGGGGGCAAGCTCGCCACGGTATCCCATGGATCGATGAAGCGCGCCGACGAGGACAAAGACTTAGCCAGTCGCGGCAGAGGGAATAACTCTGGAGATGGAAACGCAGACCCTAGCGGCAGAATGCTGCGATCCTGCGTGGCCCGCAGGACAGAAAATACCAGTTGATTAATATCCACCTCGGTGGATAACCGTGGCAGCGCAGCCGATTCAGGTTCACGCAGTGCAGACTTTCCGGTGCCGGCAACAAAATAACCAGAACGCTCCCGTGCGCGCACTAATCCCAAATCCTCTAATCGGTAATAGGCCTGAAAGACGGTCGACGGGCTGACCCCATGCTGCTCCCTGAGTTTACGGATCGACGGCAACCGGGTTCCAAGAGCCAACTTGCCATTGCGAATGTCTGTTGCCAGTAACTCGGCCAGAACCTCATAGCGCTTCATTCAACCCTCCATACACGGCCATCTGATCCGTTATTTTTTCAGCAAACTGATTCTGTCATGCTTTTTTACATTCTCCCATACTATTTCAAGTCATACCGAGAACGTCCGCGCACCGAGAGAAGCCCTGCCCTGAACCCTGTCACCCACGGTCATGCCTGTTCGGTCGCCATCGTACTCGTTGAATGGCAAATAACGATAAAAGGAAGCCATGAATGAACCAAATCACTGCCATTGAACTGGCGCGTATCCAGTTCGCTTTTACTGTTTCATTCCACATTATTTTCCCTGCCACAACGATAGGTCTATCAACCTTCATCGCGGTGCTTGAGGGCTTGTGGCTTAAAACCGGAAAACAGGTGTACTACGCGCTCTGCCGTTTCTGGTCTAAGGCCTTCGCGCTGTGCTTTGCCATGGGAGTAGTCTCTGGCATCGTCATGAGTTACCAATTCGGCACAAACTGGAGTGTATTTTCCAACTATGCGGGTAGCATTACCGGCCCGCTATTGACCTATGAAGTTCTCACGGCCTTTTTTCTCGAGGCTGGTTTTCTTGGAATCATGCTGTTCGGATGGAATCGAGTCGGGCCGCGCGCGCATTTCGCTGCCACGGTCGCCGTGGCGCTGGGCACATTGATTTCTATGTTCTGGATTCTGGCGTCAAACAGCTGGATGCAGACCCCGGCGGGTTATCGCATAGTGGCGGGCCGGATTGTTCCGCAGGACTGGTTTGCCATTATCTTCAATCCTTCTTTCCCATACCGCTTTATGCACATGGCACTGGCGGTATTTGCGGTATCGATGTTACTTGTCAGCGCAACCTCGGCATGGCATGTACTAAAAAACCGCGACAATGCTGCAATGCGCTTATCTCTCGCCATGGCGCTGGGTTGCCTGCTGGTGGTAGCCCCCTTGCAAGCTTTAGTTGGCGATGCACACGGCTTGAACACCTTGAAATATCAACCTGCAAAATTGGCAGCGATTGAAGGTCTGTGGGAACCCGCCGTAAATGGCACGCCGCTGAACCTGTTTGGCATGCCAGACATGCAGGCAGAGACTACGCATTATGCTTTGGCGATACCGCATCTCGGTAGCTTAATTTTGACCCACAGTTGGAACGGAGCGGTGCCAAATTTAAAAAGTTTTCCGCGGCAAGATAGACCGGATGCACGCATTTTGTTCTGGAGTTTCCGGGTCATGGTGGGATTGGGGGGGCTGATGATTGTTCTTGCCCTGCGGGGAGTGCATCTCTACTGGCGGGGTAAACTCCATGATGCAACCGCTTTTCTGCGCTTTGCTGTCGCAATGGGACCTGCCGGATACCTGGCGCTGCTGGCCGGGTGGATTACCACTGAAGTTGGACGCCAGCCCTGGGTAGTCTATGGTCTGTTGCGCACTGCCAAGGCGGTTTCGCCAGTCACCAGCCAGCAAGTTGGGCTCTCATTACTTATTTTTGTAGCACTCTATAGCCTGGTTTTTGGCACGGGCATTTTCTATCTGCTGAAGATTCTACGCACAGGACCGCAACCGGTCCCAGCGCTTTTGACACAGGATGGACTTCATTCAGCGCAAGGAGACCACCATGCTTGATCTCGCTTTGGTCTGGGCGGCTATCATTGCCCTTGGTGTTTTGATCTACGTGATTCTTGACGGTTTTGATCTAGGCATTGGCATCTTGTTCGCGTTCTTCCCTGATGAGGAACACCGACAGGTCATGATGAATTCGGTGGCGCCAGTCTGGGATGGTAACGAGACCTGGATGGTGCTTGGTGGCGCAGGTCTGTTTGCGGCATTTCCCGTGGTGTACTCCGCAGTCCTGTCAGCGCTGTACTTCCCGTTGGTTCTGATGTTGGTTGGATTGGTGTTGCGCGGTGTTGCTTTTGAAATCAGAGCCAAAGCGCGCAAAACACGCCCAGTCTGGGATCTGGCCTTTATGCTGGGTTCTGCGACGGCAACTTTCTTTCAAGGCGTGGGGCTGGGGGCTTTCATCCAGGGAATCCCGGTGGCCAATCGCGAATTCACAGGCAATGGCTTTGACTGTTTCACGGCCTTCAGCCTGTTTACTGGCCTAGGCTTACTGGTGACCTATACCGTATTGGGATGTGGCTGGCTGATCATCAAAACGGAAGGTGAATTGCAGCGTCGAATGTTCCGGCTAATGCCAATGCTGACAATAGCGCTATTTGCCGTCATTGCCTTGGTCAGTATCTGGACGCCGTTATCACAGCCTGCAATCGCCAGCCGTTGGTTCGGACCGGCGCTGAGTGCGCTCTGGCCAGTACCGGTCGCTGTACTGGTCTGTGTCTATGGCATCCTGCGCGCGGTGCGAGCACGCAACGAAATCCTGCCCTACTTACTCACACTGGGACTGATCGTATTGGGTTACACCGGCTTTCTCATCAGCATATGGCCCAATCTGATTCCGCCGGGAGTGAGTCTGTGGCAGGCCGCTGCGCCAGAAAGCAGCCTGAAATTTACCTTGATCGGCGTGGTGTTTATCCTGCCTTGCATTCTGCTCTACACCGGCTATTCCTACTGGGTATTCCGCGGCAAGGTACAGGCTGGCGATGTGGGGTACCACTAATGCCCCAGCCCACAGACCGCAAATCGAGTCGCCGCACACAGATCATGTGGTTCATCGGCTGCTGGTTAGCGGGCGTCATTGGGATGGCGCTCGTGACGGGCATCCTGAAGCTTGGAATCAAACTTCTGAGTTAGGCTTTAAGTAGCGATTTGGCCGGTTTCTCCTAATAAGGAGAGGCTGGCTGGATCGCTATTTTCATGCCGATTTGTTCGTAGAACGCAATCTACTTGCGATCTGCCGGCCTAGACTGATACGTATAAATTCTCCTTTTCTGATTCTGTTACCAATCCAAGATGGCAGGCAAACTGTATCGGCTTACCGGCAAGCAAGGGATACCCTGAACTGCGCTTCCGTTAACAACCAGGGCGCGCGCAATAGAACAGGAGCGCGTGTTATGCACTTACAGACTGTCGGGCCACGCGTCCTTCGTCGCTGGACGATTAATGATGAATATTCAGCAGATTACCTCTCGCTGTCCGGTTATACCGGTGCTCACTCTAGACAAATTGGAACATGCGGTGCCGTTAGCGCAAGCGCTTTGCGCCGGAGGACTACGGGTATTGGAAATCACCTTACGTACCGATGTTGGCTTAGATGCCATTCGTGCCATCGTGCGCGCGGTACCCGAAGCGATTGTTGGCGTGGGGACCGTGGTGTCGTCCAAGCAACTGATGCAAGCCCAGGCGCTTGGCGCAGGGTTTGCGGTATCCCCAGGGTTTACGCCTGAGTTAGGGAAAACGGCAGCCAGTCTTGGTCTAGCGTTTCTCCCTGGCGTATTCAGTCCATCAGAGGTGATCGCGGCCCAATACTACGGCTACGACGTGTTGAAACTTTATCCCGCTGCCTTGGCGGGGGGAACGGCGATGCTTAAGACCTTAGCCGCCCCCTTCCCGCACGTGAAACTCTGCCCTAGTGGTGGCGTCACCCCAGAGTTGGCAGCCGAATGGTTGTCGATGCCAAATGTCGCCTGTGTCTGTGGCTCATGGCTGACCCCATCTGCATTGCTTGAAACCGGCGATTGGGATGGCATCCGGCAATTAGCGCTCGACACCTGCACCCGAATCAATCAAACCAGCGATTTTGTGCAATGACAACCAAGCTGTCTCATAGCAAAACCTTGCCAGAACTACTCTGTCCGGCAGGTAACCTGCCCGCACTTAAGGCGGCCGTGGATCATGGCGCAGATGCCGTTTATCTCGGGCTCAAAGACCAGACCAATGCACGTAATTTTGCTGGATTGAACTTTGACCAGGCCAGCGTTCGCACAGGCATCCGCTATGCGCATGATCGCGGACGGCATGTCCATCTGGCACTCAATACTTATCCGCAAGGCGCGGATACCAGCCGCTGGCGCACAGCGGTGGACCAAGCCGCTGATCTGGGTGTTGATGCGGTCTTAATTGCTGATCTGGGTTTGTTGGATTACGCCGCTAAGCACCATCCATCACTGGTACTGCATCTATCGGTACAGGCATCGGCAACCAATTATGAAGCGATTAAATTAGCCCATGAGTTGTTTGGTATCCGCCGTGCGGTCCTACCGCGGGTCTTGACCCTGGATCAGGTACGCCAGGTCATCGACCATACCGGAGTCGAAATCGAGGTATTTGGCTTTGGCAGTTTGTGTGTCATGGTGGAAGGACGTTGCGCATTGTCTTCCTACGCTACCGGTGAGTCGCCAAACAGCCATGGGGTGTGCTCTCCCGCGCACTTTGTCCGCTGGCAGCCAACAGGCAAGGCGCTAGACGCGCGCTTGAACGGTATTCTCATTGATCGATATGCCACAGATGAACCCGCAGGTTACCCCACCTTGTGCAAAGGTCGCTTCCAAGTCGCAGACGAAACCTATTACGCACTGGAAGAGCCAACCAGCTTGAATGTGTTGGATGTACTACCTCAGTTAATCGATATCGGTGTTGCGTCGATCAAGATAGAAGGTCGTCAGCGCAGTCCCGCCTATGCGGCACAAGTGACACAGGCATTGCGCGCAGCACTTGATGCAGCTGGGCGCGAGGGAGATCAGTTCACGGTGCGACCTGCTTGGCGGCAAGCCCTGGATAAACTTTCAGAAGGACAGCAACAAACCCTGGGGGCATACAGCCGCCCGTGGAAATAGTCGTAGTTTGTGCCGGCTGTGGCAGTCGGCCATCACCACAGATAATCTGATACCCAAAAATTTACCTCAACTGCTTCTGTTACCCCCTCGCTGGCACTGGCACACTGATTCTATTTAGCGCAGTCACAACCCGATATATAAGAATCAAGCAATAAACTGAATTAACTAAGTACGAATAACGGCTCCAACCTAATGCCAGCCGCGAATGTTGGCAAAGATCAATCCCCAGTAAGCTTTTGGCACGGAAGACGTCCTTGGGAATTTCGTCTTCTGCGCTGAAAGCGGGGACCCAAAAAACTGTCGCTACACGAGTATCTATAAGGAAGCTATTTCTACACAGTTTTCCTCAGGCAGTTAAATCAGAAGCAATCTAGTTTTTATGCGTTTCCTGACGAGGCACAGCCGATGGAAATGTAATTTTTCCGAAATGTTTTCTGCAGATTAAATAGCTAATAACCGTTCGGCAAAAATAATGACAGTTAAACAATAGATAACAATTATATTTTCTCATCCGAGGTAAAACATGAGTTATTTAAAAGTAGCGCTAGGTTCTGCTCCTTCGACTTGCTTTGACAGTGCGCGTGCGCGGGTCTCGCTAGCTGAAACCGACTTTACCGACGTAGGTGCTGTGGTTCTGGGCATGGAAGACGTCGCTGCCGGCACTATCAAGGATTTGGCTGCCAAGGGCCTGGAAATTCCGGTTTTTGTAGTGACGAGTGAAAAGGATCTGCTGTCGTCTGAAGTGCTGAAGGCTACGACCGGCGTGATCGAACTGGGCAAGCAATCCGCTGTTTACTATGGTCGTGAAGTTGAAACCGCTTTGACCAAGTACGAAGCTAGCCTGTATCCCCCGTTCTTCGGCATGCTGAAAAAGTATGTTGAAATGGGTAATTCGGCATTTGATTGCCCGGGACACCAAGGTGGTCAGTTCTTCCGCAAGCACCCTGCCGGTCGTCAATTCTTTGAATTCTTCGGCGAAAACCTGTTCCGTTCGGACCTGTGTAATGCTGACGTGAAGCTGGGCGACCTGCTGATACACGAAGGTGCACCGCATGAAGCACAAGCCCATGCGGCCAAGGTATTCAACGCTGACAAGACCTACTTTGTACTCAACGGTACTTCATCTTCCAATAAGGTCGTGACCAACGCCTTGCTGGCCAAGGGTGACTTGGTATTGTTTGACCGTAACAACCACAAGTCGATCCACGCGGGGGCCTTGATACAAGCTGGTGCAACCCCGGTCTACCTGGAAACCGCACGTAACCCGTTCGGCTTCATCGGTGGGATCGATGCGCATTGCTTTGAAGAAAAATATCTGCGTCAGCAAATCGCCGAAGTGGCCCCAGAACGCGCCAAGGAACAACGTCCGTTCCGTCTGGCGATCATCCAACTGGGTACCTATGACGGTACCATCTACAATGCGCGTCAGGTGGTCGACAAGATTGGTCACCTGTGCGATTACATTCTGTTTGACTCGGCTTGGGTTGGTTACGAACAATTCATTCCGATGATGAAGGACTGCTCGCCGCTGCTGTTGGAACTGACCGAAAAAGATCCTGGCATCATCGTGACCCAGTCGGTTCACAAACATCAAGCTGGTTTCTCGCAAGCATCACAGATCCACAAGAAGGACAAGCACATCAAGGGTCAGAAGCGCTATTGCAATCACAAGCGTTTCAACAATGCCTTTATGATGCACGCTTGCACCAGCCCGTTTTATCCAATCTTCGCCGCACTGGATGTGAACGCCAAGATGCATGAAGGTGAATTTGGCCGCAAGATGTGGGCGCAATGTGTGAAGGACGGTATCGAAACCCGTAAGCTAATCCTGAACACCTGCAAGCACATCCGTCCATTCCTACCCGTGAACGTAGATGGCAAGAAGTGGCAAGACCACGACACCGAGAAGATGGCGAATGATCTACGCTTCTTTGAATTCGTGCCGGGTGAAAAATGGCATGCATTTGAAGGTTACGGCGCTGGCCAATACTTTGTTGACCCTTGCAAGCTGCTGTTGACCACGCCAGGGATTGATGCGGCAACCGGTAAGTACACCTCGTTTGGGGTGCCGGCAACCATCCTGGCTAACTTTCTGCGTGAAAACAATATCGTTCCGGAAAAGTGCGACCTGAACTCCATTCTGTTCCTGCTGACGCCAGCTGAAGATATGGGCAAGATGCAGCACCTGGTGGCTCAGATTGCTCGCTTCGAACGCTATCTGGACGAAGATGCTCCGCTGTCTGAAGTATTGCCAAACGTATACGCTGCAAATGAAGAACGCTACAGAGGCTACACCATCCGTCAGCTGTGCCAGGAAATGCATAACCTGTATGTAAGCCGCGATGTTAAGCAGCTGCAAAAGGAAATGTTCCGCAAAGCCAAGCTGCCTAAGGTTCAAATGGGCCCGCAAGACGCCAATATTGAATTTGTTCGCGGCAATGCTGAGCTGGTGGCACTGGACAAGGCCGAAGGTTGCGTGGCAGCCGAAGGTGCGTTGCCGTACCCACCGGGCGTGTTGTGCATGGTTCCGGGCGAAATCTGGGGTGGTGCTGCTCTGAAGTACTTCCTGGCCTTGGAAGAAGGCATCAACTTGCTGCCAGGCTTCTCGCCTGAACTGCAAGGCGTGTATCTGCAACATGACGCCGATGGCCGCACCCGTGCCTACGGTTACATGCTACAGGTATAAGCGTTAACCTAAGGTTTAAGCTTAGCAACCAGCCGGAAAGGGCAACCTTTCCGGCTGGTTTGCATATCTCAGGCATTCTGATCTGGCGGCAATCTATCCTATCCAACTTAGAGGGTTTCCAGCCACGCTAGTCGGCCGCAAGTCTGAATGGCTAATGTGCGATAACAAACAGACTTGCCCTCTGCAGTACCCTATCTTTAATGTCCAGCTTAGGTTTGTCTGGCATGGCCCATTGGTATGAGCTGTGTAATCACAGGATGAGGCAATATGATGAAATCAGCTCAAAAGATCGTCGTCACAACCGTTTTTGGCGTCTTGTTACTCAGCCTCGGCGCATGCGCCGGGATGTCGAGGCAAGATAAAGGTACGGCCATTGGCGCCGGTGCCGGGGCAATCGGCGGCGCGGTTCTGACCGGTGGGAGTGGCTTGGGTACCGTGGGTGGCGCGGCGGTAGGTGGAATAGTGGGACATGAAGTTACAAAACCAAAATAATATGTGTCCAGAGAAACCGGCGGTGTTGCCTGCGGGTATCTGACTGAAGTTTGCTTAGGTGCTGTACTTGATCTTTCCCCCGTAGCTTGAACAAAGAACATCAGAATGACGTTACGTCAAAGGTGTCTCCGCTTTACCCGTCCAACCCAATGGTTGGCGATAATCATGATTGGGCTAAATTTTAGTCAGATCCCCTACGCTAGCGCTGTGGAGATGGACGATGCATCCGCTTCGTTAGCGAGCACGGCGGGGAAGGATGACGCATCCGCTTCGGTAGCGAGTCCTTCTTGGTGGCAAAAGCTTCAAACCACCGTGGGTCTCACGATGGAGTCCAATCAATATGAACTGTATGTGCCGCTGCATACCTGGCATAACCGCCACATGTATACCTCAGAAAAAATTGCCAGTTTCAACGAAAACCCATGGGGATTAGGGGTCGGCAAATATCGGTTCGATAATCAAGGTGACTGGCATGCCTGGTATGCCATGGCTTTTTTGGACTCTCACAACAACGTTGAGCCGATGGTGGGATATGCCTATGAGAAAATTTGGCGGCCCTACACTGACTGGCGCCTTGGCCTAGGGTTCACCGCAGGAATGACTTCGCGCCAAGACTACCTGTTTATCCCCTTGCCGCTAGTGTTACCTTTGGTATCGATTGGCTATCAGCGCTTCACTTTACAGTCAACCTATATTCCTGGGTCTAAAGGTGCTGGCAATATCTTGTTTACTTGGATGCGCTGGCAGTTTTAATCCAAATCGCACCACTACCAACCTCGTTGTGCATGAGCCCAATGATTCCTAAAAGGAAGCATTGGGCTTTTAGTTATTGCCTACGGTTTTTCTTAGCTATGCCGCATGGCAGATGGACTACCGGTAGGATAGACAAAACGGTCTAGAACGCCTTACGACATGCTTTCCTTAGCCAGATTATTGCACTGCTTTGCGCCTATCACTTCGCTTCGGTAGGAGCAAAGCCCGTGGCAGCCACTGGCTTCACCCCAGTTGCTTCGACAGAGGAATCGCCCATGGCCGCATCAGCGGCCACCCCTGTATTCTTGGGCTGGGTTGGCATTTCGGCAGCTGTAGCGGAGGCAAGAGCGGTGGCTGCGGCAATCGCCGAAGCATTTAGCACGGTGATCTCGGTTTGTGGCAGCGGCACCTTGATCTGATTTTCGCTAAATAAGCGCCAGATAGCCAAGTAGATATCAGACTGCAACACCAGGAAACCATTTTCTGGATCAGGCACCCAGAAACCAACCTGCAGGGAAATCCCGTTGCTACCAAACAGCATAATATAGGAAGTTGGCCCCGGCTCAGTCGGAATGCGCGGTTGGGAAGCGGCCTGAACCATGAGTTTAAGCGCCAGTTCCAGATCGGTGCCGTAGGCGACATCGATATTAACGCTACTCCACATTTTTCGGTCGGAATACGACTGGTTCACCACCGTATTAGCGATCATCAAATCATTCGGCACCAGGGCATCGGTTCCATCCAGTCCCTTGAGCACCACAAAACGCGTGGTGATCCGCGTGACATAGCCTACCCGGTTATCCACCATCAGCCGGTCGCCAATACGAATTGAGCGCTCCAGCAAAATAATAAAACCCGACACATAACTACTGGCGATCTTTTGCATGCCAAAGCCCAGCCCCACGCCTAAGGCGCCGCCAAAGAACGACAACACCGTCAGATCGATGCCAACAATCGGTAACGCCATCAGCACCGCAGCAACCACCAGCACCGTACGCGACAATTTGATGATCACCAGACGCAAATTGAGATCAATCTGGTCGAGGCGCATCACGCGCTTTTCAATCAGACGGCTAAACCATAATGCAGCGATCATGATTACCGCCGCCCACATCAGCGCGCTCATAATCATCGACAGATTCAACTGTGTTTTGCCCACCGTAAACGAGACTGACTGCATCCAACTGATCACCCAACCATCCAGATTGATGGTCCAGGCAATAAAAACTAACCAAAGAATGGCGGAGACTAAACTTTCAGTCGCGCGGCCGATATGCCCACGTGGCAAGGCTTCGCGGATGATCGCGGTCAACATACGAATCACCACCATCCAGAACAGCATCGCGGCGAAAGCCAACAAAACATGTGGCTTATGACCCAAGGCCAGCACCCACACCATAGAGCTAAGCACTAGCAAGCCTTGGGCCGCCATCGGCAGAACCATACGCAGGCAGACATAAGGCCAGAACTGTTCTAGCAGCTCAGGATGCATGACAAACCAGCGGCGCATTGCACTGCGCGACAACCACCAGCCAATAGCGAAACAGACCACGCCAATCACGAACTCAGTCTGGCCGGCTCCAGTGTCCATTGCGGCAGAGAGTGCATCGAAACTCATTTGATTGTGCGCGAAAAGCATCATGCGGTTCTCAAGATTTCATCACACAAAAGGCAGAGGGAGCCGGGCAACAAAAGGAGACGTCATCGCCCGGTAGTGAGACTTTAGAAATCGACACGAATATTGGCATTGACCCTGAGCACGCCAGGGGCGCTCCAGGCCGACTCAATCGCCAGATCACGTTCCACCCAACTGCCAACGGTCCCATTTAGTGTCACATCGCCCCCAGTGACCAAGACCTCAATCTGTTTCGCCTCATGCCTAGCCCGGCGCTTGAGCGCCGCCTCGATATCCACCTTGATCTCGCCGCGGTTGACTCTGTGCTTCAGAACAATCTGGTCGCTAACGCCAAGCACCCCCATCAAATTGCCCACGGCACTGGCTGCCGCTCGCCGCTGGTATTCCCAGTCCACCTCGCCGCTCAACGTAACCCAGCCACCTTCGACCAGTACTTTGATAGCGTCTCGCGGCAAATTGGTCATCCAGTGCAAAACACTGTCTGAGGAATGCGCGATATCAACATCATTACGCTGACTTTGTCCTGGCAGATCTACATTGATCTCGACAGCCAGAGCTGCAACGCCATGCACACGTTGTGCCGCGCGCTCAGCACTCCACTTTTCGGCATAGCTGTCCACCTCACCCGCTAGGGTGACTACCCCATTGGTCACTTCCACCCCAATTTTGGTGGCATTGACTGCTGGGTCCCACTTCAACTCGTCGATTACATCCTGCTGTACTTGTGAGTCGGTTTTCATAATCGTAACTTTCTCCTGAAAGGTCTCGATATGGTCTTTGCACTAGTCTTCTGAATTCCGCTGAGCGAGGCTGACAACAGAGGGAAATCTTCCGAAGTGCAGTCTTGCAATCTTCACAGTCAAAATGAGCCCAGCGCACCGGTAAGTCTGTTCGCTGACACACTAAGCGGACAGTACACGAGGAATAACGCATCAACGAACCAGGAGATACTTCACGACACAAAGGAAGAGACAGATCAATTCAGCGTCAGAAGAAAGGGCAACCTTTCCGGTGCATTGCTAGGGCACTGAAGCATGATGACAAAAGCACGTAATGTACGTCTTGAAGCCTATTTTGTGAATGACCGGGTTCATGCGGTCGTTAATGTCACAACCGCAGCGGCAACAATCCCTATACCAGCCCAACCGATGGGCTTCAGTTTCTGCTTGTAGAGCAGTCGTGCACCTAATGCAGAACCCAGAATACCGATGGATCCCCACATAGCATAGGCGACAGCCAAGTCCATGCCTTTTACCGCCTGCCCCAGCAGGCCAAAGGCCAGCCATACCAGAGCAATGGCACCTAGTCCCCAACTGCGGTGCCTGAAACCGTCAGATTTTTCCAGCATGAGGTTTGCCACGATTTCAATAAGAGCCGAGGCCAGAACAAATAATAGATAAATTAGTTTCATGCTATGGCCTCCTCTTCGTGTTTTTCACCCAGAGTGACGCATAGCAAACCTAGCATCGCCAGAGCCAGGCCAATCAGCTCCTGTGTAACCAGTACTTCTTCAAAGACATAGACGCTTACCAGCGTCAGTCCCACCAAGCCCAGCCCTTCCCATACGGCATAGGCTATGCCTACCGAGATACAGCGCAGTGAACGTGATAACAGGTAATAGGACAGAGCCAGTGCTGCAGCCATCAGGACATAACCCAGATAACCATCTTGTCGAGCTGCCTCGGCCATGAAAGTGGTACTGACGACTTCGCTGATGATGGCCGCCATCAGCGTCAGCCACGCCGTAGTATTAGGGTGTAATTTTTTGATAATCATGACATTTAATAAATTTAACTGTAATGATTATCAGACTGACTATAAAAGAGCTTGTTCCTTAAATTTTCAAAAAATCATTTTATTAGAAATAATTATCTAAATTGGAAATAATGCTTACCTTTCTTTTTGAGACCTTTTATAACTGGGCCATAGGTGGCACTTCCATAAAATTTTCTTTGAGGAAGAACCTGGTACAAGAACGAAAAAGACACCATAAGCCGGTGGAAATAATGGGTTCTGCTGACCACCCTATTCGCTGACACACTAAGCGGATATCTCACGAGAAATGACTCATCAGAGAAAACGGTTCTGTTAGCTAGCGTACAGACTGTCAAATTGAGGAACGCCAAGTTGAGTCCAATCAAACTTGCAACCTTAGGGATTCACCAAAGGTCTACACATACGTAAGCACAACAGAACACCGTCTTGCCAAAAATCAAAATAGGTCGGCCACGAACATAAGACAGGCACCAAGTATCCCCATGGAGAATGCGCCCGCCAAGATGCGATTACTTCGTCATGCCCCTCCACTGCACAGGGAAACGACAAGGAGATACGTCACTACTCAATGGCAGCGGCAGATTGTTTCGGCATCAGATTAAGGGAACCACTATTTGGATGAAACAGAATGCGCTCGGCTCTATTCATTCTCGGAGGGAAGCCTGCATGCATAACTTTAATATCGTCGAACAACGCAATATACAGGGCGCATTAATCGGATGGTCAATCCATCCAATAGAGCAACATCTTCAAGCCCATATCTATCTCCTGAATGAAACGGCTGAAGTAGTCGCCATCCTGCAAAGGGATGCAGAGGGGGCTTTGCTTGAGACATCCAGCCCACCAGAACCCACTATTACAAAATAGTACTGACTCCGACCAGGCAGCCGAAGTAAGGGGGGCGTTCAATCCAAATCATCTCCCAAGTTTTCTCAGTCAATTACTGTGCGCTCCCGCACAGATTGGCCCGAATACCTTAGCTAAGCTCTGGGTTGAATCCCCCCTGAACCGTTGAAAGAATCTCTGATGAAAACAAGCAAAACTATGTTGGGCAATGCTGAACAGCTGATCACAACGCTAGCAGATGCCAGTACCAATGAACTTGCCGTCGTGCGTGCAGAACTGAATGCCGGCTTATGCGAGGTAGGAGACAGTCTAAATGATGCACGTCTGGCGCTGATAAAACAGGCCGTCAGCGCCCGCAAGGTGACTCAAGACTGCATTTCTGACAACCCATGGCGTTTTCTCGGGGCAGTGGCGCTGGCCGGGGTCGTGATTGGAGTTTTACTATCGCGTCGTTGAGTGTGTCTGAGCAAGTATTCAGGTGTTCCACCGCCTGAAAGCAGGAGTAGCCAGTATGAAAATCAACACCTCAGTTCAAAGCAAACGGGGTCAGGTCATGATTGTTGCCGGGCTCTGCTTCGGCCTGTCGGGTTTGGTGCAGGCAAATGAATCGGAGGCGCCACAGGTCCTGTTATCTGCCAGTGAAGTGGTTGCTACTAATCGTGACACAGCCATCAATACAAAAGTTATGGTCAACCTGAAGAGTAAGGCAAGCCTTGATCTGTCTGATATTCAGGCAACGACACGCCAGGGAGTGGTCACACTGACCGGCTCAGCCCAGAATGATTATGCCCGGCAGATTGCACAAGACAGTGCCAAAGCCATCAAGGGTGTCAAACGTGTTCAGAATAATCTGTCGGTGATGGCCGCTGATCCATCTCAACAGGATAAAAACCCTGACTACACTGCCGGTGAAGTGATTTCAGATAGCTGGATTACCTCCAAAATAAAGTCTGAAATGCTGCTCGACCACAGCACCAGAAGTTTTGGCGTCAGGGTTAGTACCCGGCAAGGGGCCGTAGTCGTGCAAGGTACGGTAGAAAACCAGGAGCAGATCCAGCATGTGAACAATCTGATTCAAGGAGTGCAGGGAGTAAGAAGTGTTGATACCTCAGCGCTGAAGGTCAGTGGGCAGTAGTACCATTTCTGATTTGGGTGAACCAACCCGTCGACAGAAAAAAGCCTGGCGGGTTTTGTTAGATTCGAGAAGCACGTTGGTCATTGACGTCTTCGTTCTGAGGACGTTAGCAAAACCATACATCCAGACTCAATAGCGAATTCATTTGTGCGGTAGCGCACATACTTTTGTATGCAAAAAGTATAAAATTTCATTTTATATGATGCATCAGCATCCATAAATCCATTTGTCATTCACGCGAGAGGGCCAACAGCCATTACGCCAGATCCAAAACAAAACCAGTTGCTAGCATCTTTACCCGAGACCGAATGGCAGCGCTGGAAAGACAATCTTGAAGCCGTAACGATGCCGCTTGGCCAGGTATTGTATGAGTCAGGTCGGACCATGAGCCATGTCTACTTCCCCTGCACCTCAATCGTGTCACTACTGTTTGTGACTGAGGACGGAGCCTCGGCAGAAATTGCCGTAGTCGGTAGTGAAGGGATCGTCGGTATTTCCTTGTTCATGGGGGGAGAATCCACGCCAAGCCGGGCAGTGGTGCAAAGTGCAGGAGCAGGCTTCCGGCTCAAAGCCCAAACCATGAAAGCAGAATTCGACCGGGGCGGACCGGTGCAGCACTTGCTATTACGCTATACCCAGGCACTGATGACGCAGATGACACAAACTGCAGTCTGCAATCGCCACCACTCGCTGGATCAGCAACTGTGCCGCTGGTTATTGCTTAGTCTGGATCGCTTGCAAGGCGACACACTGGTGATGACCCAGGAACTGATCGCCAATATGCTCGGGGTTCGACGCGAAGGGGTCACTGGAGCCGCACTCAAGCTACAGGAAGCCGGATTGATCCGCTATGCCCGCGGACATACCACCGTGCTCGACCGACCGGGCCTTGAAGCCCGCTCCTGCGAATGTTATGCCGTGGTCAAGCAAGAGTACGATCGTCTACTACCAAACAGCCTGGCTTCCTGAATACACCATCATTCAAAGAAGAAGCGGTCAAGCAGCTCAAGACTTGGAATGGTCTAGGGTTTACAGGATAGCCTGCCAGGTCACCACTCATCAGGCCAATACATTAATTGGCCCGCTGGGGAGGCCTTCTTCATAACACGCACGCCGCGCGCGACCAGCAGAAACGGCTTACTGATCGCCAAGATACAAGGTCCGGAACTTGAGTAGACCGATGCGATTGATCTTCGGCTCATTAAGATCTTCGATAAAACCAGCCATTGAGTCATGCACGTATTTCTCCATGAAATGCTCAAGTGCCGGGGTCAAATGGTGCGGATTAATCACCGCGGCGACCTTGTGTGGATCGGTTTCCGGCAAGATATCATTCTGAATCGATATCCCCCGTTCCGGTAAAACCGGCATCTTTTTTTGTAAGGCCTGATCCTCGCGAGCAGATTGTGCTGCCGCGTGCGCAGGCTCGAAACCAGGGGTCATCGGGTCGCCAGCATGGAGTTTACGCAAGCCCTCAATCAACGAGGCCTGGGTAATTTTCAGATAGCCCTGGTGTTTGGCATTCGCCGTGCGATATGGTGCGCGTTGGGTAAATTCGTGCCGGTATTTGAAACGAAGGCTAAGATACAAGCCCATATGCTGCCGGTGCATCTTTTCCGCCGGGCCAGCGGCAACCTTGGCATCACGCAGATAAGCGTTGAAATCGCTAATCACCAGCGAGGATGGGGTCAACAACTTTTGTACTGGCTCGGGCATCTGTGCAAAGGCTAATAGTGGTACTCCCGCTTGCAGCGCTGCATCATACATACGCCGCCCCGGAATCACACACATCTGACTGTCCTGGGTCGGCAAAATACCCAGCTCACCGCTTGCGTAACCACCGCCAACATCCGAGTGCGAGCCAGGATACATCACCTCCAACGCATTACCCGGATAGCGGTTGCCACGCCGCACCGAATCCAGCGGAAAACAAGCACGTACCTCGTGCCCAGCCACATAATGCACGCATTGTTCAACTGCTGGATGGATCGCCAGATTGTGATCGGCCCAAGCCATGTGGCCGGTAGCCGGCAGTGTATTGGGAAATAAAGAAGAGAGACCAACCGACGCTACGGTATCGAAAATTCCCAAGAACTGAGTGCGTAACGCAATACCCGCAAACTGCCAGCCACCGTTTTCCTGCTGGCACAGCGGATACAACCAGTTGATAAAGGCACGAGCTTCAGTTGCGCCGCGCGAAAATCCAAACACCGACAAATTGATCTGCGTAACTTGCGGTTTACGGCCCTTCAGCGCTTGCTGCAACTTCTGCAACCAGGTATGAAAAATCACTTTGCGCATCACGCCACCGGTTAAGCCGCCAGCATTGCTAGTGATGTCTTTAGCTAATCCGTCGTTAATCAAAAAACCTTTGGTAACATAACGATAGGGAGCATTCACCAATCGTGTCAGCGCCCACAGGATTCGTGCTTCCCCGCCGACGCCAGCCGCCTTTCCCAGCAGACCACCCTTATCACCGATTTCTGGAAACGAGGTACCAACCCCTGGCATATAAAACGCAAAATAACCATCGTTTGGTTTGTCTCGTGCAGCCATAAACAAACGGGCGATATTGCTGGGTTTCTGTTTGCCCGCCGGAGCCTGAAAGTAATCGGTTTTGATATTATTCCCGGTGCCATCGAAGAACATCGCCACATGGATCTGCCCCTGACAGTTGGCCTGTTGCTTGCCGTTAACGCAGGACAACGCCCGCGCGCGCTGCAATTGTTCGCGCGGACTCAGGACACGTTGACCGCTAGGGTAAGGAACGGGGTTTTGTGTGCTCATTGCGCGGCATCCTTGGCTTCAGGAGGATAAGCGGGCCGGTAATCCGGGTGTTCAGGGAAAATGTCACTCAACTTCACCAGCACCTGGTCATTTGGCAAAAAGTGAATGTCGACATGCTGCACATCCTTGTCCTGGTATTCAGGGATCGTTACGGTGCGGGTCTTCCAGGTTCCATCGATAAACACCTTGTCGCCATCGCGCATTACGAAATTGCCGCTCGCATCACGCTGGAAATGCCCACCCTGCTGCCAACTAATCTTGACCGTCAATCCGGTTCGCCACTTGGTCGGCACCACCACACAACACACTTCTTTGCCGCCCCCCCCCATTGCCGGAACATTCAGAACACCACCTTCGCCATTGATGGTGAGTGAATCAATCGGCTGCTGCGTATGGTTAACCGCCAAATAGCTCAACGCAGTGGTGTCTTCCTGGCAACCAGCTAGTAGCAACAAACCAAGTAGGCCGATCAGCACGCGCGCGAAGCTAAAACCTTGATGGAAACGCATTAGGACAGTCCTTGTTGCAGGGGCAATTGTTCGAGATTCGTTGGCGGCGTCTCCAACAGGGGAGCCAGCGCCTCATCTAGCGGTGTACGCTGAGCATCGTATCCGGCCAGTACGGCGTGCAGCCGGGCGTCACTCAACACTCCACCCTGGCTGCAGCACAGCGCCACCGCAAGGGCTAGTTGATCAGGAACACTCTCGATCTGATATTCGCCTAACAGTACACAAGCGCGCTGCAGCCAGTCATGTAGCAAGGCACCCGACTCGGGCAAGAGCTCAGCAAAGTGCTCATGCAGCCTATCCGCCAAGATATCCGGCTGCGCAGCTTGCAACAGAGCTGCCAGTTCCTGGCCGCTCAGGGTCCAGTCATCCTGATCCTCTTCGACTACGGCTGGCGGGGGCATCGTCAGTGCCTGCAAACGGCCGTAACGATCAACAATCAACCATTGTTCAATCGGAGCACACAGCCGTTGCCAAGAAGCCAGCGATAACGCCTGAGGCAGATTTGCACTAATCCGGGTATCAGCAAAGCGCAGGAGATAGCCTTGATCATCGTCGGTATTCAACTGCAAACAGCCCTGCCAAGCGGCACACAGCGCTTGCGCATCAAGGCTGCTGGCAACAAAGCTGAGCATGGGGCGGCCTTGAGCATGACGTAATAGTCTCAACAAGCTTGCAGGGTCTGCTAGTGAGCCTTCAATTAGCCGCGGGGAAACCTCACGCAACTCGCCCCACTCTGGCTGAGAATACAGAGGCCATGCAGTACCGGGGAGCCGCACAGATCGACGGCCATAGTCAAAACCAGCATCGAGTAGCGCATACCAGTTCCACTGTGCAGGACTGGCGTTCAGTTGCGCTAACAATGTCTGAGACAGCGGTGATACATCCCCTTTGTCCATCGCAAAAAACATGAATAACCTCTTATTGCCCGGCCAGTGGAGAGCCGGACTTGATCGCATTCAACATACACTGCAAGCAGAACTGCTTGCCGGGGAAAATCGGCATCGGCACAGTCATACTCGCTGGCCCCGCCACATCATGCTCGGCCCCTTTCACACTCAGCGTGCCAGGACAATGCACTTCGATATTGCCTCCCGCCATCCGTATGTACGAACCACCGCCGACGTTGAGTAAGATTTCTGTCTTAGCCGCAATCGTGATGCTGTCCTTGCACGAGGTGACGGTTACATCCTTATCTGCCGTTAGCTCCATACTGTCGCTCTGCGCCTGTAGTTGAATCTTGCCTTTGGCAGCGAACAGCTTGAGGCTGGTTTTGTCTTTCACCCCTTGCACAAACAGGCTGAGGTGCTGGCCAACGTTATGAATCCAGCGTCGGCCCGAGGTCTGGTTGGTGTCGCGCTGTGCCACTAGATCAAGGTTGGTTCCGGCTGCGACGGTTTGGCTTTGGGGTGTGACGCTGGTGATACAGGAGGGGGAAGACAGGATCAGGATGGGTTGTTGGCCGGGTTGATCCCCTTTGGCATCCTTTGCAGTGTTGGAACCGTTTTCCCAGGCTTTGAGTGCAGCGCTGTGGTGCTGCAGATGTCCGGTTGTGGCTTTGGCTTGTTTGGTGTTGTCTGGGCTAATCTGTTCGGGGCCGGTTTCTATCAAGTCGGCGTTTTGCCCGCTGGCGGTTTGGCCCAGGCTTTGGCTCAGGTTCAATGCTGCATCGAGTTGGCTTTGCGCTTGATCTCGGGCCAGTTGTTTTCCGGAGGCACCGCTTTGCGCTTCGGTGGTCAGTAACAGGCCATGTGCGGCGCGAATCGCGCCGTGCTGGTCGGTTCTGAGTTCAAAGCCTTCGCCACGGGCGTTTCCCTTACCGTCGCTTCGGGGTTGAATCAAATACCCTTGATTAAGTTGAGTCTTGCCGTGTTCACTAGATAGTTTGGCTCTGACTTGCCCTTGGGTGTCGTCAAACAGCAGTTCGTTGTAGCTGCTGCCTTGGTGTTCTTTGCTTTTGATGCCAGATAGGGTTTTATTCGCTGGGAGTGATCCTGCGCCACTAAAGTCAGGCGTGGCATGGCTGCCGTTGTACAGCACCCCAGTCACCAGTGGGCGGTCGATATCGCCTTCAATAAAGTCGACCAGCACTTCTTGGCCAATGCGTGGGATGAATTGATGACCCCATGCATGACCGGCACTCGGCATGGCTACGCGCAACCAGCAAGAAGACTTGTCGTCCAAGTTGGCGCCAATGGTCGGGTGTTCGTCAGCGCGTTGCCAATGAAACTGCACCTTGATTCGACCTTGCTCATCGGTGTGGACTTCTTCACCGGATGGACCGACTACGGTGGCGGTTTGGACTCCGTTTGAGCTGGGTTTGGATAATGAGGTATTGGCATAGCTTGGGGTGAGTGCAATCCCTCGCCGTTGCGCCGAGAAACTGCTGGTATACGGGGCGCTGCTATCGTTGCTAGCCAGCAGGCTTTGCGGCAAACCGCTCTTCAACCCTGACGGTAAGTTATTGCTGGCGCTGAAGCTCTGTTTGGTCACCACGAATTCGCGCTGTTCCGCACTATCGTCTTCATGTGCGGGGTGATCATCTAAACGAAACCATTGCCCAGCGATCAGACCACGTGCTGTGCCGGTCCCTTGAAAGCTTTTAGCTTGGGCATCGTTGGCTTGTTGCCGTAGTCGTGCGTAGTGCGACAGGCTGTCGGCATCACTGGCGTAGTACAGGCCGGGGGCATCGTATTGCTCTAAGGTGCTTTGTGCGGCGTTGCCGCTGTTACCCTGTTCTACTGCAGTTTGGTCAAAGCTGGTATTACTTGAACTAGCTTTATAGTCATAGCTGGCAATACTGACCTTACCGGGGACCACCTGACGGGTGGATTGCCAATCAGACAGACCGTCTTCGGTTTCAGTCGCATCACTCCGGTGATAGCGCACGCGTTCTTGGCTGGATTGCGGCAGGCTGTAGGGATCGTCAAACACCACTAACGCTACTTGTGGCAAGTCGCCATCCTTATGCTCAAACCTCCAAGCTAAACCTTCTTCATGCAGTAAGCGCACGATAAAGTCATAATCAGATTCGCGGTATTGCAGGGTGTAACTACGGGGTTCGTAGCGACCCGACAGGTGAAATTCCAAGGCCTGTTGCTTGGCAAATACCGGGTTATTTGCCTGATGTTCGGCCAGGATCTGTTTGACGATATCGATGACTGATAGGTCTTGGAACACCCGTGATGTGCTGCGTAACTTCAACAACGCAAACGGCGGTTCGATGGTTAGTGTGTAACGAGCAAAGCCACCGTCACTGCCCTTGGCCTCGGCTGAGGTGATCACCCCGGTACGTACCACTTCGACACCGTTTTGATCACGAATCGCCAAGCGTGCAGGCAAACCTAATAACTGCTTGAGTTCGAGCGTTGCGTCAGGTGACAGGCAGTCGACCAAATAGCGATAGCTATCAGACACCGCCTCGCTGCCCTCGACTTGCTGCGGCAACAACACTCCGTCCCAATGCTGGTCGGTGCCGATATCCAGGCTCAGCAGACGGTTGTTCTGATCAAAGGCGGAGGCAAAGGATGCCAATAGGCTGCTGAGGTCCATAGATGAGCACATTCAATACGACTATGTCGTATCTGTATGTATGACGTTAAATTAATCGCGTCATTCTATGTTTTAAACGCAGCAGGTGCAATGATTTGTCTGCCAAAGCACAGAACAGTGGTGTAGCTAAGACAGAATTCCGCCTTAGCAAGGTTAGCGTTAACCTGCAGTAGGAAGCCTTAGTTCTTGTCGGAAGCAGACGCGGATAGAGCCCCAGAGAAGCGCGTCAAGCCACTGCTACAATCACGCAGTTCTTGCCCGCTGCTTTTGCCTTGTAAAGGGCTGCGTCCGAAACCGCCATCACCTCTTTCCAATGCTGATGGAGCGGTGTGCGCTCTGCCACGCCAATGCTGATTGATACATTTAGCAAACCATCCGGCGAGGTGATATGAGCCTGCGCCACCGCACAACGTAGACGCTCAGCGATGGAATAGGCTTGTTCAACAGTTGTTTCGGGAAGCAAGGCGACAAACTCTTCACCACCATGCCGACACCAAGTGTCGCCAGGTCGCAAAGCCGCTTGCGCAACCTGCGACACCAAGACCAGAGCCGCGTCACCAGTCTGATGACCATGCTGGTCGTTAAACATCTTAAAGTTGTCAATATCCACCGAAATCACCGATAAGGCACGGCCATGGCGTACGGCCAACGCCCATTCCCGGTCGATGAATTCGCTAAAAGCGCGACGGTTGAAGGCACCTGTGAGCATGTCATGCCGGGCTTGGACGTTGAGTTCTTCCTGCAATTTCTGCGATGTTTGCAAAGCAAGCAACATGCAGATCATTGGAAATGTCACCATCGATACGCCCACCAGCAGAGTCCTTGATGATTTCTGAGGAAATGCCCCCATCAGACCAAAAACTTCATCCGCCACCTTCAATAGAAAGGACGCCACGGAAAGCATGAGAAGCAGTGCAATTACACGGAAGGTCTTGCTTCGGCTTCTACAGGGATGACTTAAACAAGCATAGACGGCATAGAGGTCAAAAATAATCAGGGTCGTGTGATGTATCAGAATTCGCGTCGGCGCGTATGGATAGATAAAACCATACCAGACTAACCCCAGTAAGGTAATCACAAAAAGCAAGAACCCCAGCTTGAAAGGAGGTTGCTTGCCTGCCGCCCGGATAATACCAAAATCGAAAATCATCCAGCCCGGCAGCAATAAGATATTCGCCACCATTTCTGAAACCACATGGGGAACCAGGTCACGCAGAGCAAGAAAGAACATGCCGGCGGCCGACAACAAAGCCCCGATGGCCCAGTCCTTGGCAGGAGAATAGTTGCGCTGAACGCTCCACAGGTAGGCCAACGAGATCGCCAGGCTCACGCGGATGCCAACATAAACCAGAACCATGGTTCGTATATCGAGTAGATGGGGCATTCAACATCCGGATACCTATACAGATGGCGAAAGTATACACCGGCCCTTTACGCATACCGAGGATTGCACGGGCTTCTATTGCCACCCTTCAGGCCAAAGATCAGGCTAGTGCTGCCCGCGCCAAAGCACTGCAGATCCGCATCACATCAGCGTCTGTGGTGCGCCAGTTGCTAAACGCCGCCCGGATCCCCTTTTGGCCTTGCCACTCCCCTGGAGTCATAAATACATCGCCCTCTGAGTTAAGATATTTCAGGCAATCATCTGGTTCGCTACGGAGGGGTCGGAACACCACCACATTTAATTTAACCGCTTTGAGCAACGCATAATCCGGGGATGCCGCAAGCCATTGCGCTAGCATGTTCGCCTGACGACAGTTGGCGTCAATCATCTGTGCATAACCCTGTTTGCCACTCGCCAACAGGCTGAACCACAGCGGGAGCGCACGAAAGCGACGCGACTGCTCGATACCACGATCCATCATTGTTGGCACATCTTGCTGATGATCCAGATACGGAGCGCTAACTGAGCAGCATTGCTGCAGTAAGTCGGGATGACGCGTCAGAAAAATACCGCAGTCGTATGGGACATTGAGCCACTTGTGCCCATCGCAAGTGATTGAGTCTGCCAGCTCGATACCATCGGTCCAGGCTTTGCGCTCTGGTGTCAGGCGTGAAAACAGACCAAATGCCCCATCTACATGTAGCCAGGCATGGTGTTCGCGGCACAGCGCAGCAATGGCGCGTAGGTCGTCGAAGTCGGTTCCGGTCACCGTGCCAGCGCTGGCAATGACAATCTTTCCCGGCTCGGGGCTTGCCGCCAGCAAGCGGCCCAGCGCCGCCACATCCATCGCCTCTGAATCGGGCAGGCAGGGCACCGCCACGATCTGCTTGCGTCCCAGCCCAACCAGCCCGACCACCTTAAGACTACTGGCATGCGGGGTGGCACTGAACACACGGATACGTGCATCACCTATGCCGTCTGCGGCGATATCCCTTCCCTGCTGCTGGCCTGCATATTGCCGGCCACATACCAGCCCCAACAGATTGGACGCCGTGGCTCCGGTCGTCAGGCTGCCACGCAATTCGGCAGGAAGATCCAATAACTGACACAGCCAGTCGAGCACCTGCAATTCAACCCCGGTGGCGATCGAATTTCCGCTGGATGCCACATTCTGGTCAATGACCGGCGTCAGCCAGTCGCCGAGTAACGCCGCAGGCGTGACGCCCCCAGTTACAAATCCCAGATAACGCGGCCCCGGCGAGGCATTGAAACCCGGCGCCAGATCTTGCTCAAACAGCTTCCAGACGGCTTCAAGACCCAATCCGCTTTCGGGCAAAGCGCTGGTCGATGGCATCAGATGCGTGTGATTGTCTGCAGGACAATGCGCCAAATCCGCGAGCCATGAGGCACTCCAGCGTGAGAACGCAGATTGCAATGCGATTAACGTGTCTTGATCTTGAGTCAGTCGGTGCATGGTGATGGTCCTGTTGTTTTACCTATTTGTAGCGTATGCTCAACTCATAAAAGAATACAGACACAAAATACAAGACAAAAAAGAATACAGATGACAGCAAAATATCAGCAAATGGCGCAGACCGTTCGGGGAGATATCGAGCAAGGCAAGTTAGCCGCAGGTCAGCGGCTACCTTCAATCCGGCGATTTGCGCACATGCACGGGATCAGCATCACGACCGCACTAAAAGCCTATGAGCAACTGGAGGCAATGGGGCTTGTACAGGCCAGCCCAAAATCTGGATTCTTCGTGCGCGCTCGGGCTGGGGGAATGCATGAGCCTGCCCTGCAACAATTTGATCCCGCCGGAGGTGAAATCAACAACGCTGGGTTGATTGCCGAGGTGCGCAATGGCGCACAGCAACCGGGACATATTCCCTTCGGCACGGTCATGCTGTCGTCAGCGCTGTTGCCACTGGAAAGCCTGCGGCAAAGTCTACTGCGCACCGCACGGCAGGTACCGCTTGCGGCAGCAGGCTATGGCCTCCCCCTCGGAGAACCGGTACTACGCGAAGCGTTGTGCCGACACTTTGCCGAAGACGGTCTCGTGCTAGGTCCCGAAGCCATAATGATCACCAATGGCGGAATGCCCGCTTTGAATCTGGCGCTCTTGGTCACGACGTGTCCGGGCGAAACTGTGGCAGTTCCCTCTCCCTGTTACAGCGGTCATTTGCAATTGTTAGCCAGCCTGGGGCGCAAAGTGCTGGAGATTCCCTGCCATGCACACGGTCTAGATCTGGACCGCATGGAAGCCAGCATGAACCGGGGAGACTTCCGTATAGCGTTGATCTCCGTCACGCATCAAAATCCGCTCGGCTTTACGCTCTCTCCTGCAGACAAGCAACGACTGCTCACCATGGCCGAGCGCTGCAATTGCACCTTGATCGAAGACGATGTATTTGGCGAATGCGGACATGGCGGGCCGAGAGCTTTGCCGGTCAAGGCATGGGATCAGACCGACAGGGTGATCTGGTGTGGCTCATTCTCGAAAACGCTGGCACCAGGCTATCGCATCGGCTGGTGTGCACCCGGGCGACATCTGGAAGCCATGAAGAGTCTGCACCTTGCCGGAATGTTGTCAGTCAATACCCCGCTACAACTGGCGTTGGCCGATTTTGTTAACCGCGGTGAATACCGACGCCATCTACGACGACTTCAGCCTTTACTGGCGGCACAGGTTGACAGTTTGCGTCAGAGCGTCGAGCGACACTTTCCGTTGGGAACCATGGCCAGCCGACCGCAAGGAGGCTACGCGCTCTGGCTGCAATTGCCGGAAGAGAGTGACGGAATGAAGTTATATCGAGCAGCGCAGGATGCCGGCATCAGCATCGTGCCAGGAGCGGTGTTCAGTGCGCGCGGGTTATTTTGCCATTGCTTGCGATTGAATGCGGGCAACCCTTGGAATGCCAAGTTGGATGATGCGGTTAAATGGTTAGGGCAGCGTGTTGTTGCTTAAATGTTTTAAATGCAAAACTTGGTCAAACAGATATCAAGACACAAATGCGAGTTTGCTCGCTAGCCCCAGCAACGCTAGCGCAAAGATTCGACGAATCCAGGTCAATACGCTGGGTCGAGTGGTGATCTGCTGGCGCCAAGCCGCAGCGAATATCCCATAGGTAACGAAAACGACAAACGTCATCACCATAAAAACAAGAGACAACACCAGCATCTGAAATAAAGGCAAGGGCGCTTTTTTGCTGATGAACTGAGGCAAATAAGCCAGGAAAAAAATTGAGAGTTTCGGGTTCAGGACATTCACAAGAATCGCAGAACGAATCACCTCAAGCGAAGAGTGTGCATTGCAGTTTTCTTCAAGAGCCAAGGTACCATGTTCCTTCAATGTCACCCAAGCCATAAAGAGAAGATATGAAGCGCCCGCATATTTAACAATGCTGAAGATAAACGGATTGGCATGCAAGAGCACGGCAAGACCAGTAATTGCCAAGAGCATATGCGGAATAATTCCCAGCGTACATCCTAGCGCAGCGATACAGGCAGCACGTGAACCGTGAGACAGACCCGCCGCTAGCGTGACAAGAACCCCAGTTCCAGGAGAAGCAATGATGATGAGCGAGGTCAGAATAAAAGAGACTGTCATCGTACAGTCCTCTCGCGTACGGACACTGAAGGCCAACATTCAATGAACGTCATCGCTTCTTCGCCGATCTGACAAGCAACATTACTCAGTCCGTGCATTCCTTTCACATAGAGGGTGCGACTAACAAGGAAGGGGAATTCTGTGCGGATTGAATCGGCGTAGATGAAGATCAAGATTGCCTCCTATTACAAAGGGTTCAGGCTCGATCTTCTCAACGTCACTTTCTTTTGTCTTGAACAAAATTGCAGAAAATAATCAGAACAATCAGGCGACTGCTTTAGCATAGGCTCCAGGCGTAACACCAAAAACCCGCAGGAAAAGTCGATTCATATGGCTTTGATCTGCAAAACCGCAGACGGCTGATATCTCAACCAATGGCATACCATGAATGATCATATTTCTGGCCTGATGCAACCGTCGCTGAATCAGATAGGCATGGGGCGTTAGCCCGGTTTCCTTGGCAAATCCTCGAATAACCTGAAATCGACTCAAACCCGATTCTCGTGCCAGATCATCAAGGGTGATGAGCGTTGATGACTGGGTATCAATCAACTCGCGGGCTTGCCGGATTGGCGGTGACACCCGTCGTCTGGTAGGAGCGGGTTTTATCATCAAATTTGAGAACAGGATGAATAGAGATTCTTCACGGAGAAGAATGGGGGCTTCGACGTTTTGTGCTGTAACAGCATGGAATAGCCGACGAAAACGGCGTGAAGTCTCAGGATGGTGAATGACGGGCAAGATAAACTCGTAGTCCCCCTTCCCCCCTTCAGAAAAGTCAGCAGAAATTTTGGCAACTAATAATGAATCCAGATAAAGCATGGTCCATGCGCGCCCCCCTTCTCCTATCGGAGCCCCATCATGCACCTCTCCCGGATTGACGGTAATGGTGTCACCCGCAATAGCTTCCACGATGCCGCGACCACTTAACGATTTCTGTGCACCACGTTCAACGGTACCAATTCCGAATTGATCATGGAAGTGTCGCGGAAATATGTGATGAGAGTCAGCCTGAACAGCAGTCACACCGGCTAAGCCACACGGCGTTATTGTGGATCGTCCTGTACTCATCACTGTCCGTTTCAATTCTTGTATCAGGCAGGGAAACCTCATGCAATGTTAGTGTCGTAATCTTGCGGGGACAAGATACCTGTCATGAATTGTCTAATGTGAAACCACCACCTCATCCATCGGGCGACGCCACCGCTCTTCAATCCGCGCATCATCGGCACGATAGCCCAGTGCGATAACGACCGGGATCACGGTGCCGCGCGGCAATCCCAGAAGCTTAGCGACCCTAGAAGCAGAAAAACCTTCCATCGGGCATGAATCGATTCCCTTGGCGGCTGCGCTAAGTAACAGGGTTTGAGCGGCATAGATTGCATTGCGCGCGGCCCAATGCCGACTGCCAGCCGGGCCGATGGGTAGCAAGGACAAACAGGGGCGAATCAGGGTCGCACAGAATAGCAATGGCGACCACAATGCTAGCGCACCGATTCCGAGGATCTTGCGAAACTTTCTAATCTGTTTGCGGTAATAGGCTTTTGAGTTCGGCCCCAGCTCAGCCATGGTTTCAATCCGTGCGAGTTGTGCTGCAGCAGTTCGCATTCCCAATGCGGGACTGGCTACCACAACAATCAGATCCGCTGCCGAAGCAGCGGCTTTCTGTCCGTTGCAAGCCAGAGCAATCTCGGTTTTTAAGGAGGGGTCGCGCACCCAGTGCAGCTGGTATGGCTGCAGATTACCGCTGGAAGGCGCAAACGCCGCCTCAGTCAGCAGCGCATAGACGTCCTCCTCAGGGATGGGGGTGGCATCAAATTTTCGAATGGCTCTGCGAAAGCGATTCGCCGCTTGAAATGCGGTCCATTGCTGAGAATGATCTTGTGTGTTCATGTGGTAAATAGTAAGTTACTACTTATATTTTTAATACTCGCTTTATGGAGCCCGGCTTGCGCAAGCATCAAATCGCCCCCAGCCCTAGAAAAATACCGGTTCAAGCGCGTTCACGCGCAACATTTGATGCGATTATTCAAGCGGCAACTTACATTTTAACTAAGCGTGGATGGGATTCGCTGACGACTAACGCCATTGCCGAGCGTGCTGGCGTCAATATCGGTTCGCTTTATCAATACTTCCCGAACAAAGAGGCGGTGATTGCCGAGTTGCAGCGCAGGCATGCCGAGGCGATCCATGCACAATTGCACAAAGCGCTGGCACGATTGCCGCAACAGCCATCTCTTCGAACTGCGGTTGCGCAGATTATAGAGATGGTCGTCAAAGAACATCGAATCGCCCCTGCCGTACACAAGGCGATTACAGAAGAGCTGCCGCGCACCGCCCGATATAGACAGAATGAAAATGACAGCCTGCAGCAACAGTTTTTGACTGCACTGAAGCCGTTTATGCAGAATGTACCCGATCCTGAGCTGGCGATTTACATGATGGATGTTGCCATTCATGCAATCATCCACCATGCAGCGGCAGAACGGCCAGATTTGCTGGCTCAGCCACGCCTGATCGCCGAGCTAGTCACACTGTTTGAAACCTATCTTTGCCGCTCGCCAACGAAGAATGGCTAACCGATTGCATCGTCCCTCCGGACTTTCTGGCTATTGTGGGTAAGAAATTTCGTAACCGCCCTTTGATCTCTCGATACGGGCAAAACCCGCTTCTCCCAAATGCATTCCGGCAATCAGAATTTTCTCCGAACAGACCTGGTCAAGAAGTTTTGAACGTACCGAGGCCGCAAGGAGGGGATCCAGATCGAAGGCAATCGATACCTCTGGGCGTGCGATCTGGATGTGAGGAAAATGCACAATGTCCCCCCAGACCAGCAGACTCTCCTGACCAGAGGCAAAGAGATAGCCGGTATGTCCGTTGGTGTGACCGCGCAGCGGCATCGCAGTGATGCCGGGTAGTACTTCACCATCAACGAAGGTACAAAGCGTAGCGCGATAAGCGTCAAACACCTTGCGTGCCATCAGGAAATTTCCTTGTGCTCGCGCACTAGCGCGACTCAGGCATCCATCATCTTGCCAAAACTCCATCTCGTGCCGATTGACCACCAGCTCCGCATTAGGAAAGGCGATCTCGCCGGAGGCATCCAGCAGACCTCCGACATGATCAGGGTGCGCATGCGTCAACAGAATCGTATCGATTGCAGAAGGTGCGATTCCCAACTTTGGCAAACACGTCAGCAAATAACCACCCCATTGTTTAAATCCCCCTGCTCCACCGTCAATCAATACCGTGCGACCTCGACCGCGAACCAGATAGCAGTTGATATGCACGGAAGAATGCGGGTGCACGCCCGCTTCATCTTGCATTCGAGCGGCCTCAACTGGATCTATCTGCGTAAGCAGATCCAGGCCAGCTGTGAGATAGCCATCGCTGATGGCGGTAATCGTATAATCGCCGATCGTTCGGCAGGGAAATATCAAAGCAGACATGATGTTCTCCTTAGTTGCGGGCATGAATGCTCGAAGCGACATAGCCAAAACAGCGGATGCGTGCGGTGAGACCGGTGAAGTGTTTAATTGCTTCGTCCAGCGCAACCATGAACTGCTCCATTACGGGAGGCGTGCGAAATGGCTCGATGCGGTACTTAACCTCTGCAAAAGCAGGGTGTCCATGGCCATGCCTGACGCCTACATAAATAATGTGAACGTTTTTAAGGGACGCCAACAGCACGTCGGTGCAAAGGGCAAGGCATCGGTCGGTCAGTCCAGCGAGTTGTTGCTCTGATGGCATGGCTTCCATCGGGAGGAAAATCGTGATGTTTGGCATGGCGCTCGGCTCTTTACTGTCCAGCAGATTGGCTAGGATCACTGATCAGCTGTGCAGTGATTGGCGCATAGCACCAGATATCGCCCGCAAGGTGCTCGGCGGGATGCCTGCCTTGCAGACTCAACCTGGCAAACCAAAGGTGTTCCGGGTGCTTTTCCAGGCCGACGGCCTGCATCTCGTTAGGAATAAGGCCCATTAAAAGCAGCGAATCTGGGCCACAATGGCTCAACACCAGGCATTCTGACTGACCCACGGCAGGTGCCCGATCAACCCCGCAATAGAGGTTACGATGCCAATCAGAAATGTGCGTTTGCCATCTGGCAAAGTTGCCGCCACCCTTAAGGCGATATTCCTCACTGCTCAACACCTCCGCCTCTTTGATTGTGTGGATCGCCAGATAGGCCGGGCCATTATGACCAACGGCCTTGAAACGTTGAGAGGTCAGAAACCCGCGCACCGAAATCAGTGCGGGCAGCTTGTCTTCGCTGTAAAAACGGTTCCATTCAGCTTCGCTGCTGGGGTCTGTGTAACTGCATTCGACGGTATAAATCATGGGATATCCCTCAGGTCGCAGGAGCGCACCAAGTTGCGCTTCATGTTTACATTGGGTAATGTTGAATGGATCTATAAGCCCATGTATAGCGATATTAAATCAGCCTGTAGTGACTTAATATCAAGCTTGCACAGGCTAACGACTTAACGAGACGCATATGCGACGGAAAATTCCCAGCAATTCGGCGCTAATGGCGTTTGAAGCTGCAGCACGGCACGGCAGCTTTGCTCGCGCTGCCGACGAATTGGCATTAACCGAAGGGGCAATCAGTCGCCAGATTGCACGTCTGGAAGCCTTTTTGGGAGTCCCGCTATTCGAGCGTATCGCGAACCGTGTCAGGCTTGTGCCCAATGGCGTCCGCTATGCAACCCAGGTGCGAGAAGTGCTTGACCGACTTGAGCGAGACAGCCAGTACCTGATGGGGCAACCAGTAGATGGAGGGAGCCTAGAGATTGCCACCATCCCGACTTTCGCCACCCGATGGCTGATTCCTCGCTTAAAACAGTTCAATGAGCAGCATCCGGATATCACGGTGCATCTTGCCGAACGCATGGAGCCTTTCATTCTCGCCGGCAGTGGTTTCGACGCCGCAATCCATTTCGAACACCCCGCATGGGCTGGCTTGCACACATATCGCTTACTGCAGGAAGTACTGATCCCGGTTTGTCACCCTGATCTGCTCGCGAACGTTGCTACAGAAATAGCGCTGGATAAGCTGCCGCGTCTCCACCGGCGCCAGAATCCCGATGCCTGGGAGCGCTATGCGCAAGAGACAGGACTGATACTGACGCATCCAGCTTCAGGAGCGCGATATGACCTCCACTCCATGCTCATTGAGGCCGCTCTGGCTGGCCTTGGCATCGCACTGGTGCCGCGCCTTTATGTCGAGGCAGAACTCGCGCAAGGACGCCTGGTTGCCCCTTGGCCAGAAGGCCAGACAATCGCCAAGAATTTCTGTCTGGTGCTCGCCCAACCCATCGCCCTTAGCGAGGGTCCGTTACTGGCTTTTTCGGATTGGATTCTGAATGAGGCCAAGAGGGCCTGATCAGGTGGATGGCCAAATCCGCTTACAAGCTCGGTTTCATGCAGTATTCTCTTCTCCATAATCACAACTAGACTGAACTAACCCCCTCCCCTCCCATGAATAATCAACAAATTGAAACCCTGAAACAACGCGTAGTGCACGGTAGCTGCATTACCCCAGAAGAAGCCCTGTGCTTGTCGCAAACCGCTGACAAGGAAGCACTGTACGCTGCTGCCGACCAGATTCGGTCTCACTTTATGGGGTCAGACATCGACACCTGTTCCATCATGAATGCGCGCTCTGGGCGTTGTTCGGAAGACTGCAAATGGTGTTCTCAGTCGATACGCTTCAAGACCGGCGTGCCGGAATATAGCCTGGTGAGTGAACAAGAAGGTGTCAGGGTGGCGCTGGAGAATAGCCAGCAGGGTGTGGCACGGTTTTCTTTGGTAACCAGTGGTCGGGCATTGAAAGCCAAGCAGGTGCAAGAAGCGAGCAAGATTTACCGAGCCATTGGCAAACAGAGCCCGATCAAACTGTGTGCTTCAATGGGCCTGCTGCGGACACCCGAACTGCAAACACTCAAAGACGCAGGGGTGGAGCGATACCACTGCAATATAGAGACTTCGGCCTCTCACTTTCCAAGCCTGTGCAGCACGCACTCTTTCGCGGATAAAGTGCGCACCATCCAAGAAGCCAAAGCCATCGGCATGAAGGTGTGCAGTGGCGGCATTTTCGGCATGGGTGAAACCATGGCCCAGCGTATCGAGATGGCGTGCTCACTACGTGAGATGGAAATCGACTCAATCCCAATCAACATCCTGACCCCAATCGACGGAACGCCGCTGCAGGGTAGCAGCCCGCTTTCTGACGAAGAAATTCTGGTTAGCATCGCGCTGTTCCGCTTCATCAACCCGACTGCACATCTTCGCCTCGCGGGTGGTCGCAGTCTGATTTCCCATATTCAGGAAAAAGCATTGGCAGCCGGGATCAACGCCTTAATGGTAGGTAATTACCTCACCACCCTGGGGGCAAATATCGAACAAGACCAAGCAATGTGTCGGCGTTTGGGCCGACACATGCCAGAGCAATGCTAGAGACCATCAAACCATTTTTTCCAGTTGGGCACGGCGGTCGCATAGGTCCCTCGATGATCGGTAAGCCCGGTGGAAATCGCCTCTACTTGCAGATTTCCACTGCCAATAGCGCGCTGATAGGTCATTGCGAGACGACCTAGTCCGGGGGTAATGACCTCGTCGGCTTCGCCATAGTGGTTCTGCACCGGGGTTTTGATGATCCAGTGATAGGCATTCGTCTGTTCCGACAACAGCCGTCCGTAGGCTGAATTTGCAAAGAATTGCGGGTTGAAGTATTCCGTACGCACCAGCTTTTTCAGGTCGGTAGGCACCTGAGCAAGGTCCACAGGCTGTCGCTGGTACAGCTTGCGTGCGACGTCATAATAAGCATCGTTGATCACGGAATGCGCCAAACCCGGCATGCCGTAATAGTTCTCGAAAGAGAACGCCGTAAGAATAAACAAGGAGCTGACCCAGCTTGCATCGTTCTTTCTGGGAAAGTCGAGGAACCCACTCATGGTTGCGAAACCATCAAACGGTGCACTCGCCGTCGCCGCCCCGGCAACCGGGATACCTGATCTTTCCAGCTTTTCGAGGAAAGCCATCGTCACGAAGCCACCCTGCGACCAGCCACCTAGGAACAGCTTCGAACTCGACACCTTCATGCGTGCGAGCACCGTGCGGCTCGCCATCAGCATGTCGTAAGTCGCCTGCTGATGGCTGCCTTTGACCAGATAGCCCTCCGGTTCTTTCGACAAGCCCATGCCAAAATAATCAGCGCCGAGCACCACATAGCCCTGGCCAGCAAACTGTGCCAACACGAGCTGCGTTTCAGGCGACTGGTCGGGAAAAGAAGGCACTTGCTGCTTGGCGTAAACCGTACCGTGCTGGTACGAGAGCACCGGAAAATTGCGTGCAGAAGACTCGGGAATCGCCAGAAGACCCGAAGCAACGGTCGGAGCGTTACCCCGCTCAGGAATAACCGATGCATAGGTAATTCGATACAAGCGCACGGCGTTGCGTGCCGGGCTGTAAGACACGGTAACACCGAAGAACTTAGGCGTTTCGACCTTGAGGATATGGTTTAGCTTGTCCACATCCCAGCGTCCGATGAATTGATAGCTGACACCAGGAGCCACTTCTTCCTGCCCACTCACTAGATCTTGAGCGCTGGCCGGCTGTCCAATGCCGGCGATAGTAAATATGAGTACTGCGACTAGTCGAATCATTACCATCAGCGTCACCTTGCAAAGTTTATCGGCTAAACCACTCAAAACCACATTAAGCAACCTAAAGTCATATCGCATACTCATAACTTTAGGATAACCTCGCAATCCTGCCATCCTAGATGGATGACTAGGAAATGAATGAGGCGTGGCAGAAAAGTCGCAAGCGGCGAGCACGCAAAGAAGAAAATTCTGCTCAGCTCTTGGCTAAAGCGGACGAAGGTGCTGCTAAACTCATTTGAATTCACGACCACTTGATGAGCGACTATCGATGAGAGTTATTCGGAGCAAGGATTTCACTGCCACTCGGGCTTGGGGAGCGGACGAGATCGCTAACATGGGCGGAACCACAACCCGCCTGCACTGGACCGACCAGCCATACAAATGGCACGTAAACGATGGTGACGAAGTATTTGCGGTGCTCGACGGCACGGTTGATATGCATTACCGCGAGTCAGGCATTGAGCAAGTTGTGACCCTGGAAGTGGGCGATGTGTTTTTCGCGGGAGAAGGATGTGAACATGTTGCACATCCTCGCGGAGAAGCGCGGATTCTGGTGGTTGAACGTGAGGGCAGCGTTTGATAGTGCTCAATGGAATTGCCGCTTTTAAAAAATAAGCGGCAGCAACACCTTAATTTAACAGCAGCGGTTTAACAACTTCGGCCATGGCGTTACCAAGCACCAGATGCTGTTCAAGATCAAGATGGACTCCATCTACGTTGCTTGAGGTGATGACGCCGCCAGCATCGAAAAAATGGCAACCCAATTCTTCGCACACCCCCCGATAAGCCGCGGACAAACCCACACACTGGGCATCGCCGCCCTCGAATTTTGGTGCAATCGGCCCTTTGGGCGTTCTGATGGAGGGTGGCGCAACCACAAGTATTTGAGGCACAGGCATGCCGGGCTCGATCGGTGCCGTGCGAATGGCGGAGATGAGCGCACGCATGCCTTGAGATGAATGCCATGCGTTGTACGCGTGCATAGACTGGAAGTCATTTGTTCCAAGCATAAGAACCACCAGTTCAAGCGGCGAATGAATTTCAATTCGTTGAGCCAGCCCGACAAGACCATTCCGTCCAGGTTTGAAGGGATCTTCCCAAACGGTACGCCGACCGTTTAAACAATCTTCGACAACACGAACTTGCTGACCAGAAGAACAGAGGGATATTTCCATGACACCCGGCCAGCGTTGCTCAAAATGCAGGCGCTTGCGTGTCGTTGGGATAATGCCCCAAGACAATGAATCAGAGTAGACAAGTATGTGCTGCATGGCGGCTCCGGGGTCGGTGCTCTAACGAGGCAGTAGAAAAATGCAGTGCATGCCAGGATCTTCCGATTGAACGCAACCGCTGGCGTCGGAGCCGAAGGCACGCACTTAGATAAAGCGTAGAACAACTGAAAGGGTGAACCAAGAATGATTCAGCCTAACAGCTGGCCACGATGGGTTTTGCCCGATCTGGGTTTTCGGAGGAAGATTACCGCTGGCACGATCCAAACACCGGCGCGCCAATCCTGTCACAGGGACGCGTTTGATTCACGAAGCGATTTAAGAAAAATATTTAACGATCAACCCTATGCCTGAAACCAACATCCACTGGGACTTACCCAATCCGTTCACGCTATCACTGGCTCCGCAGTCGGAGGATATCGACGGGCTGGGTCACACAAATAATGCCGTATATGTACGCTGGTGCGAACAGGCTGGCTGGGCGCACTCCATGGCTTTGGGCCTGAGCATTGACGACTATCGGCGGCTTGACCGCGGCATGGCTATCCGGCGCGGCGAATATAGCTACTTGCTCGCCACCACCGACGCCGAGCCGCTGCTACTGGGAACATGGCTATTGCCTGGCGACAGCCCCCTTACCGCGTACCGTTGCTTTCAACTGGTTCGCCTCAGCGACCAGAGCACGGTGCTGCGCGGAAGATGGGAGCTGGTCTGCATCGAACTCTCCAGTGGTCGGCCCAAGCGTTTTCCTACCGAATTTAAGGATGCCTACCAGCCGGCGATGGTCGTGGTTGACTGTCTGCCCGATCTTTAGGGAACCGCCCACAAGGCAGCTCCGCGCTCACTCAGCTAAACGCGATCTGTCATTCATCTTTGCTCCATATTTCACAAGTAGCATGATGCGAGAGACTTGACACTGGATCCTGTCTAAAATCGCTGTGTTCTTGGAAGCAGGCAAAGAGTCGCTGCACTGTCAGCGGATGCTCATGAAACCACCATTTCACCGCAGGGCGTATTTTATGATGATCAAGAGTCGTCTGATGGCAATCGCTTTAACTGTGGGGCTCTTAGCGCAGGCCTGTGTTGCCGGCGAAACCCTGATAACCGATGCCCACGAAAAAAACGGGGAGACGGTCCCGTACATCCTTAACTACAACAACCTGCAACCGAGCTACGCCCTCATTCTCTTCCCTGGAGGAAGTGGAATAGTTGATCCGCACATCGAGGACGGGAAGCTGGTCTATCAAGCCCGAGATAACTTTTTGCTCAGAGCTAGAAGTTTTTTCGTTGATGACGAATTCGTCACGGTAACGACCAACGCGACACACGATCCAGAACGCATCCAAGCAATCATTGATGATTTAACGAAACGCTTTCCCAAAGCACAGATTTATCTTATAGGAACCAGCCGAGGCACATCCGACACCATGGCGCTAGCTGAATATCTATCAGGAAAGATCGCCGGAGAAATACACACGTCTTCCTTGCAAGCAATCGGGTCCTTTGATGCAAAAAAATACGCCAATAGACATCTGGTCGTACATCACCGCCTTGATTCATGCAGAACCACGCCGTTCGCTTCGGCAGAGGCATCCCACGAACGCTATGGTAATGACTTCATCGCCATGGAAGGCGGAATCTCCTCTGGAAATCCATGCCAGCCATTTGCCTATCATGGCTACAACGGCATCGAGAAGGAGACTGTCGATGCCATCAAGAAGTGGATTAAACAGGTCAACTAGGGCAGGCCTCATACTATCAAAACCTCAGATCACACGGACCCCCACTAGAAGCCACCTCTAAATGTTAGCTGTCATCAGGAGCAGGTATGGAGAAGATTGATCTCAAAAAAGTCATGAAGCATTTGTATCATCCTTCAGCCAAAGAGGTCGTTCAGGTTGAGATTCCAACGATGAATTTTCTAATGGTGGACGGTGAAGGGGATCCCAATACTTCGCAGGCGTACTCAGATGCTATTGAAGTCTTATTCATGGTTTCCTATACGGTGAAGTTCATGATTAAGAAGGGCGCATCGGCAATTGACTATGGCGTCATGCCGCTCGAAACGCTGTGGTGGGCTGACGATATGTCGAGTTTTCCTGGCGCCGACAAGTCAAACTGGAAGTGGACATCGATGATCATGCAGCCTTCGTTTGTTACTCCAGAAATGGTCGAGATTGCTATAGCAGAGGTGAAAGCCAAGAAAAAACCGACTGCCATTTCAAAGATTCGCTTTGAGTCCTTTTCAGAAGGCAAGTGTGCTCAGATCATGCATATTGGCCCGTTTTCTGAAGAAGGTCCTACCATCGAAAGAGTGCACCAGTTCATTGACGCTACAAGTCGGCAGTTGGGAAAGCATCATGAAATCTACTTGAGCGATATTCGTAAAGCTGAACCATCAAAGTGGAAGACCATCGTCAGGCAGCCAATGCAATGACGCGCCCCCATATAGCAACCGTTTTGTAATTCCGAATAGATACAGGATACCCAACATGACGCAAGTAAACGCAGAATCCCACGCTGTGTACCAACTTCGAATCTATGAGGTGTCATCCGAGCTGAAAGAAGTATTCCACAATAGATTTAAGAATCATGCGCTGCGGATTATGAAGCGCTACGACTTTGATGTAGTCGCGCTTTGGGAAAGCTTATCCGTTGTGAACTTCGAGTTCATCTACATCCTGAAGTGGCCCGATGTAACCACGATGGAACGGCAATGGAAGCTGTTTCTGGCTGACGAGGAATGGATTGCGATCAAGAAGAAAACGGTAAGTGAGACTGGAGAACCCGTACTCAAAGCAACCGGACGGCTACTGAGCGAAGTTGAATACTCGCCCCGATTTAATCCTGCATAAACATCATGGCGCATGGCGGCAAACACCAAATTACTGCCGGTCAGCCTCCAATCTGTGCCACATCAGGTTTACCTTGCTTTTGATGGATCGAAAAACACCAAAAGACACTGATCATGAGCAGCACACTCGCCGTGGTCTCCATGCCAGTGGGCCAGCGCCATGCTCCGACAAAGGAATAGAGCAAAGCGAAGAAGGTTTCGAACAGGATCATCTGCCCGGTCATGCTTAAGGGCAAAAGGCGGCTCATGCGATTCCAGAACGCATTGCCAATAACAGAGGCAAAAATAGCGATGGCGGCAGACACACCCGAAAAACGCATCCACGCTTCGGGCGTATGCGTGTCGGCACCGCTTAGGGCCGGAATAATCAGCAGCAGCGATTCAACCCCCGTGACCAGCCCCAGCAACATGCTCCAGTCACTGGAGCTATAGCGCTCTAGTCGGGATAGCCACGTGCTGTTGGACACCGCGAATACGGTCCAGGAGGCTAAAGCGCCAAAGGCACACAGCAGGCCGTCGAATTTTGTTGCTCCAGCAACGGTCGCATCGGACTGCAAGGCAGGCCAGGCGATGCACATCACCCCAGTTAGCCCCAGAATTAAAGAGGGGGTCAGGCGCAAAAGTGACACGTTTTTTTGTCTGAAGCAGCCGATGAGAGTGACCAGGACCGGCATGAAACCGATCACTAACGAGGTCATTGCAACCCCGCCCTTCTGCACCGCAGAGGCAAGCAGAACATAGTAAAGAATGTTGCCCAAGAGACTCAACCAAGCCAGGACGATCCACTCTTTAAGCCTGACTTTCGGGATCACCTCTTTCCAGCGCGGCAAGAGAAACAGTACGGCGAACACACCGTACGCCAGATAGCGACCAGCAGACAATTGCAGAGGAGAAAAGTCAGGCACCCACACCGGGGCCATGAACACCGCCCCCCAAAGCGCCCCAGCTGCCATGCCGCAAGCCACTCCGCGACTGGTTTGATTCATTACGCTCTCACCTCTTCAATTCCAGACGAAGAAGTGTCGGTTATTTTGTCGCCCTTGTCTTTGCCGGAGCTACTGCATTTTGTGCACAGGCTCTTGCGTGAGCTTGCGGTAGGCGGAGGGAGTCTGATCGTAGAAGCGGGCGAAAGCACGCGTGAAGGCGCTCTGGTCGGTATAGCCGCAGCGATACGCGATTTCAATGATAGGCAGCGTGCTGGTTTGAAGCAGGCTAGATGCCTGCGTTAGTCGCAACCTGGACAACCATTGTTGCGGGGTGCTGTTCATTTCCTTGCGAAACCGGGCATGCAGGTGGCTAACGCTAATAGAGGCCTGTTCGGCCATTTTCGCGCTCGACCACGGATACCCCAGATTTTGCTCAACCGCATGCAGAACCGAGACCAAGCGCGTGGCTGGCGCATGCTGTGGCTGCGTCATGGCGTCCAGTAGTAATGAAGTCCAAAGCTGCTGGTTGTCCGCCGATAAGCTGCGCTGATTCAACGTGAGAACCATGTAATCTACCAACTTCATCGCCGCAATAGAAAGCGAATGAAACGGTGTATCGAACAAGCTTCCGGCCCCACTGCCGTTTAGCCGGCTCGGTGCAATATCGAGTATCAAGGAATGGTTTGTGGTACTGGCTTCCTGGGTATGAGGAGCCCCTTGTGCGACAACCGCAGTCTGCCCCACCACCAAGCGACTCTCATGACCATCAACTTCAATCAACAGCGCGCCCTCAATCGGGATCACTAATTGATTAAAACCGTGGTGGTGAATGGCGTGATATGTGCTGTATGAGCGGACAGTCAGATCAAGAAGGGGCTTGTGCATATGGCCAACTATAGCATAGCCAAAATTGGCTAAAACGGATGTTGATCAGAGGTTTGCCAAAGGCCTACTCTCGGTTAAGAAGAGACCTTCGCGCCTAAGCCCATCCGGCAGATTCAAACCCGGAGCCACCCTTCATGCAGCAATGAAAATCTCGACTCTCTCATTACCCCGTCCCCTGTTATTGCGCTTCAACTTAATCTGACCGATTTCGCCGGTTTTACGCACATGGGTTCCGCCACAAGGGATATGAGAAAAACCGTCAATTTCCCAGTAGCGCCGCTCATTTGGTTCGTCATCAAAACCGGTTTTTATTTCCAAATTTGCGGAAATAATTGAATTAGCGGCAGCCTCGATCTCTGGCAGCAGTGGCGATATGCTCTCGGGCCAAGCGAAATCAATCCGTGCTTTGTCCTGTGCAATGTGCGCGCCAACCTTATTCACTCCGACTAATTTCTTGTAGAAAAGCTCAAGCACTAATTCAGCCGCGAAATGCAAGCGCATTAGCCGGTAGCGCCGAACCCAATCGATCTCGACCAACACGGGCTGACCGACAATCAGACCATGGTTATCTGGAAGGGTATAGACGATTTCCAATCCATTTTTTTGCGCTGATATCACGGCCTGACCGGCGATGGTGCCCATATCACTCTCCTGACCACCGGAGAATGCGAAGAAGATAGTTTCCGACAAAGTAATGCAGGGGCCAGCTACGCTTGTCACGGTCGTTTCTAGAGTGGTCTGGTATGGGTCAGACCAAAATTTTTTCTTAGTCATATTTTACGCTTTGAGTTGAAACCTCATGATCAATAGCCTCAATTGAATAGTCATTTATAACCCTCGCACTCAATCGACTGCTTTCGCATTGCGTTGCAAACTACCTTCAGGCAGAACCAGCTGCGCAACTTCATGCCCGTTGTAGTCCGCGATACCCAGCGCGAGGCCATAAGCTGTACCTTGCCGGATCTCTAGCACGCCACGAGCCTGCATGGCGTTCAGGGCAGGCCCCGGTGAAACCGTGGAGGGAAGCGTGAGCTGTACAGAGGTGACCGCGCCTAAGTCGGCGGCATGCTGCAAGCCATTCTGGCGTGCCACCGGCCAGGAGGATGGCGCCGTGGCCCCTTCAAAGGTAAACATCATGGGCTGGCGCACATCGTCACCCTCTTCTGCCACCTGGATCGCCATGCCTGCAGGCAGATAGGGTGGCCGATAGTCCCAGCAGCGGATTTCGGCGTTCTGGGCGCTTTCACCTCGCCAAGCCAAGCCAAACGGGCAGCTGCCGTTTGTGCGCCAGGCACTGCGTTCAAGCAGACCGGTACGGCGTATGGCCGGGCTAGCCGCTTCCTGAGCATCCACCAGATAAATGCACTCAAGGTACAGATTATCAAAGCAGAAACAGAAATTGGCGGTGCCTTGTCCGGGATGTGCCCGGCGATAGGTTTCTTTCAGGCCAGCTTGCAATAAATTTTGAACGACATCGCTGGTCGGCTCAACAAAAACGAAAAGATGATCCAGTTCCACGTACAAATCCTTTATCTGATCGGGGCCTTCTATGGCTAAGGCACTCAACTCTGACCGCTTGATAGCAGACCGTCAGATGGCAATGGCTGGGGCATCATCCCAGCCATTGCCAATTAAAACATACAGTGATTCTGCCTCAGCCTACTGCGCTCAAATCCAAACATCATTGGTAGCAGTTCGCTCTCCGCCCTCATGCCCAGTATTCAACACGCCCCGTGGTTCAATCAAAAGAAGTTTAACCTCGTTCTCGGCAAACGTCTTATGCTCGACCCCCTTAGGCACCACGAACATCTCGCCTTGAGACACTAACACTTGGCCATCACGAAAATCGATACGCAACTGCCCTTCCATGACGATAAAGGTCTCATCGGTATCGACATGGTCATGCCAAATAAAATCGCCTTGTAACTTTACCAGTTTGAACTGGTAGTCATTCATTTCGGCGATAGTCTTGGGGGCCCACTGCTCATGAATTAAACCGAATTTCTCGGTAAAGTTGAGACTCTGATAGTTTATTTCGGAGGGTGTTGCTGGCGTTAGATGTGAGTTCATTGGGTCGCCCTATTGGTTGATCAGGAACGCCCAGCATAGCCAAAGGAAAGCATCGATTCTTGTACGATTGTGCGAACCTCAAGGATGCAAAAGCCTTTGCATTTTCAACCAGCGAGAAGGCGATAAGCCGTAGGTTTTACTAAAGTGCCGGGTCATGTGACTTTGATCGACAAACCCGGCGATCAGCGCCGCACCGACTAGCGATTCGCCCTGAATCAGCATTGAGCGCACCAGATCAAGACGGCGCATGGTCAGATACCGGTAAGGGCTGGTTCCAAAAAGAAGCCTGAAGTCGCGAGACAGGCTCCAACGATCCCGCCCGCTCTGCTCTGCCAGTTGATCAAGGGTGATGCTACGGTCAAGGGCATCATGGATGAATTCCCTCGCCTTCTCTGCCGCTCGATAATCGAAGCGGTGCTTGCTTGCCAAAATGCCGGATACCGCGCTCAAAGCATGAGCAAGTTCAAACATCGCATCATCCTCTTCCAGAGGATCAATCGGGCTGCCCATGCTTTGGAGTAATACATTTGTAGCCGCGTAGAGCCTTGGATCGGAAGATATGCCACTCTTGATAAAGGGTAATGGCTTGCCACCCAGAATTTGCTGTATCAGTGCAGGTTCAACGTAAATCATTCGGTACTGAAAACCATCTGCGGTTCCGGCCTGTCCGTCGTGGGCTTCATCGGGATGCAAAACAATGGTTCCGCCTGGAAGGCTGTGGCGTTCCTGGCCTCGATATTGAAAACTTTGAACGCCTGAGAGCGTTCTTCCTATCGCATAGGTATCGTGACGATGAAGATCGTAGCCATAACCAGAGAAGAATGCCTCGATGCGCTCCAGCTTGCTTGAGCACGGTGCACGATGAATCCAGTCAGCCACTTTTTTACGATTATCCATTATCAATATATTGGCACAAATGAATTGGCATAACATTAGCAGAAGAGTCGTTTACCCGACTAACCGTTCATAGCGGCGGGCCAAAAACATAGCAATTTTGGACAGGATTCAGCGACCAGTAGCTCGCATAATGCGGCAGGTGAAATATGGAGCAAAGATGAACGACAGCAAGCAAAAAGCCTACGCCATGCGCTTCAACAAGGTGCTCGATTATATCGAGCGGCACCTCGACGATCCGTTAAGCGTAGCGCAGCTTTGCCAAATCGCCCATTTCTCCAAATTCCATTTTCACCGGCAATTCGCCGACTATATCGGCATGAACGTAGCCCGATACGTCTTACTGCTCCGATTAAAACATGCGTCCTATTGTCTTGTGTTTAATCCGCAGATCAAGATTATCGAGATTGCGTTGCATGCTGGCTTTGAAACGCCAGAATCGTTTGCTCGTGCATTCCGCCAATTTTTTGGCCAGTCGCCTTCTGCATTTAGAAAATTTCCCGACTGGAATCGTTGGCACGAGATTTACCGATTCAGCTTGCCTGAAAGGAATCAACTTGTGAAAGTCGATATCGTTAATTTTGGCACCACGCGCATTGCGGTGAAACAACATCGCGGCCCTGTGGAACAACTCAATTTCTCGGTTGGTAAATTTATTGAATGGAGAAAAGAGACCGGGTTGTCACCCAAGGATAGTAGCCGGACGTTCGGTATTATGTATGACAACCCTGATACAACAGAGCCGTCGCAATTTCGTTTCGACATTGCAGGAGAAATCCAAGCGCCCCTCCCTGCTAATTTGCTTGGAATCATCGAACAAACCATTCCAGGTGGGCGTTGTGCCAAAGTGCGCCACTTCGGTTCTCACTCGCGCATTGGGGAGAGTATTCTTCCACTTTATCGCGATTGGCTACCCAGCAGCAGCGAAGAGTTGCGCGACTATCCGCTATTCTTTCACTACATCAATCTGCTGCCGGAAACCCCAGAAGCAGAACTGATTACAGATATCTACTTGCCTTTGTTGTAACCCGCTGCATGCAGGATTGGTAGCCATGCTCTTGGTCTTAACATAGACAGCTGGACGGATCTCTCTGAATACCCTGGTGCGGGTCTGACAAAAGCCACGCAAGCCGCACCGGGGAATTTTCTTGGCTGGTGTCTTGCTGCTCCAGGCAACCGACGGTAACATCGGACGCTGCACCGCCATTCTATTGAAGACAGGACCATGCCCACCACGCAGCCCCATCCAAGCCCGCTCTACGCCAAACTGCTGGGTGAAACCGCCAGAATCGACTGGACTGAGCTAGAACGCTTCTTTGCGCAGGGCAAATTGCTGCTGGTGTCGCCAGACACCGACCTTGTCTGCGTCGCCGAATCCATCGCCAACGATGACAAGCCCAGCATCACCGAATGGCTCTCGAGCGGCGTGGTCCAGAAAATGCCGACCAGCATCGCCGCCGACTTCGCCGCGCGCAAGCCAGCGCTCTGGGCCGTTGTCGTCTCTCCCTGGGTTTGCGTGCAGGAATGTCCCTGAGCCCGGGACCGGCGCTCCCCTCGCGTAGCGACTGGCATAAGCGCGTGCTGATGCTCGCGTTTCCGGTGGTACTCGCCAACCTCACGCAACCGATTCTCGGCGCGGTCGATACCGCCGTCGCCGGCCACCTTGGCAGTGCTGCCGATCTCGGCGGTGTCGCACTCGGTGGCCTGTTTTTCAACTTTGTATTCTGGGGCTTCGGCTTTCTGCGCATGGGCACCACCGGGCTCGTGGCGCAGGCCTATGGCGCCGATGACCGGCAGGCGCTGCGGGCCAACATCGTGCGGGCGCTATTTCTCGCCTTCGCCATCGGTACCCTGATCCTCAGCCTGCAAACGCCATTGATTCACCATGCGCTCGAACTCATCGGCGGCAGCGATGCCGTGCGGCGCAATGCGCGGCTCTACTGCCACGCCCGTATCGGATCAGCACCGTTCGCGCTGGCAAACTATGTTGTGCTCGGCTACCTGCTCGGCATGCAGCGCGTGCGCATTGCATTGCTGATTCAAGTACTGATCAACGCGGTCAATGTCGTGGCGGTGTTCGCCTATGTCTATGGTTTCGGCTGGGGGATTGCAGGCATCGGTGCGGCCACCGCGACCGCAGACACCGTGGGCTTTCTCTTTGGCGCGCTGGTGCTGTGGCAACTTCGGCCACGCGGGCTGGCGCCGCTTACCTGGCAAACGGTAGCCGAACCGGTCGCGCTGCGCCGACTGGTCTCGATCAACCGCGATATCTTCTTGCGCACGATGTGCCTGTTAGGCGCATTTGGCTGGTTTGCCCACGTTGGCGCACACCTGAGTGATACCATCCTCGCGGCTAACGCACTATTGCTCAATTTTCAGACCTTCACATCCTACGGCCTCGATGGCTTCGCCCACGCGACTGAAGCGCTGGTTGGCGCCGCCATCGGCAGCCGTGATCGCGATGCATTTCGCCAAGCCGTCAGGGTGAATCTGCTCTGGGCAGCGCTGGGTGCGCTCGGCTTTAGCCTGGCGTATTGGAGCGCTGGCAACTGGATCATCAACCAACTCACCGACCAAACAACCGTGCGCGCTGCCGCGCAGACATTCCTGCCCTGGGTGGCAATGCTGCCGCTGGTTTCGGTGTGGGGATTTCTGCTCGACGGCATCTTCATTGGTGCCACACGGACACGTGAGCTAATGCAGGCGATGGCAGTGTCTTTGACCCTGTTCCTTGTCGCATCCTGGGCACTGGTCGGCCCGTTCGGCAACCATGGGCTCTGGCTGGCGCTGCTGATATTCATGGCCGTGCGCGGCCTGGCGCTCTGGCCTTATTTGCCACGGATCACAGCGGGGATTCGGGTGAGTTAGTGGCTAAAGAGCAAAATCGCACAATTGCCATTGACGGTTTTGTCGGCAAAGTGTTTTATCTACGGGTCACGCCAACATAGGATTTATTGCGCCATGGCTACCTTTAAGTCATTTTTTAAGATGCTATTCAGTTTTGCCCCGTGGATAGCTTTTTTACTGATTGCGCGCAACTCCATGTTTCAGCTTAAGGTGGGGATCGTTGTGGCGGCGATTCTTACCATAGTGATGGCGGTGGCACGCCTGCACCGTGGGGTCATCATGTGGGTTGGGATGGCTTTCTTTGGCTATGCGATTGTTTTTGTGGTGTTTTTAAATAATGTCTGGTCGATGCGCCACATGGGTGTATTGGCCAATGGATCCTTGGCATTAGGGACATGGTTGGGGCTCATCTGCAAACACCCTTTCACCTTGGCGTATGCACGCGAGAACACCGCCCCGTCGCTGTGGAATAACCCACAGTTTTTACGGACTAACTACCTGCTGACCGGAATGTGGGCCGTGGTGTTCAGCGTCAATGCTTTTCTGGCATGGCAACGGAGTGTTCATCCGATCATGGCGTCCTGGATATACGAAACCGTAAACTACTTCCTGCTGGTTGGGGCCATGTTCCTCAGTACTTGGTACCCAGAACACAAAAAGCATCAGCGTAAAGTCATGGATGCATCGATGGCTGGATAGGATGTGGGGGATCAGGGACGGTGGGGGCTATCCGCTTCGTAGGAGTGTTGCTGGTGAGGCGGCAGGAGTTCGGCCGGAGCGGCCATTTGAGGATGGATGACCTTCTGTCCGCTTCTTATCGAAGATCGGTCACCCACAACGACTCATAGGGTGTCTGGTAAACTAGGGCGATTCATTACAGTACCCAATGAACACTTTGAGGCCAATACAGATTCTGAGCATTGGTGAAGCTGACCCATAGGTAAATTCACAAAACGATGGACTTCCTCGACCAGCAAATTCCGGCACCTAAAAACTGGGACAAGTTTGAAGAGCTGACGCGGGCCCTCTTCGCGGCGGTATGGGAGAACCCGCTCATCCAGCGGCACGGCCGGGCGGGTCAAGTGCAGCACGGTGTCGATGTTTTCGGCCCACCGAAGGACAAACCGAGTCACACCTATGGCGTGCAGTGTAAGGGGAAGGATCAGCTCTACAGCGCCGCCGCGACGGCTGACGAGTTCGATGCCGAACTCGCGAAAGCGGAACGCTTTTTGCCCCAACTCAGTTTGTGGGTGTTTGCCACCACAGCTCCAAATGACGGGGCACTTCAACGACACGTCGCGGCTGTATCGGAGCAACGAGTGAGGGCTGGCCAGTTCCCCGTGACAGTGCTCGGGTGGGAGTCGATTGTTGGCCTGCTTTCGTCCCATCCCAAGGTCGTCGAGGAATTCTACCCAGAGCACTCTAGCGCGTTCCAACAGCTCTTAGCCGCACTGGCTGAAAAGACTGCAGCGGCTCCTGACTGGGCGGAGGTCTCCTTCACGTCGCTGCGCGATCTCGGCCCTGCCCTTATGGGACGCCCACTTGGGCCTGCGGACGTTGGCGCCTGCCCGACATTGCCAGAAGCCGAAACCTTGCTTCAGGAGCTTCGCCAAGCAGGGACGGCGCGGCTGGCCGGTGTTCCCGGCGCAGGCAAATCGATATGCGCCTTGCAGGCTGCACGAGCCATTGGCGCGAGCGGTTGGCGCACCTTCCGTCTTACCGACCCGACGGCGGGTGTTCCGACCGCAGCGTCGACTCCGGAACCGACACTCTACATCGTTGACGATGCCCATCTGGCACCACCCGCGCAGCTACGGGCGCTGGAGGAATCAGCCTCAGCTACCCAATGGGTGCTGAGTGCTCATACGCTGTTGGATGGAAAGGTGACTGCCGCTGGCACCATTCACCTTGACGCCAAGAGAGCAGTCGCAGTCATCGCCCACTGCCTTCGTGCAGATGCCGGGCGCACACTTGCCGCCGTCCGGAAAGCTGACGACCGCGTTGGGCCTGGATTGTCCGATGAGTCTCTCGACCAGCGCCTCAATCAAGCCGAAACCGCGGAATTTCCATGGCAATTCTGTTTCATCCTCGGTGGAGGTTGGCGTCGGTCTAAATCGATGGCCGATTCTGCGCGTGCAGCCGGCGCTGACGTCGTACTGGCTGCTGCGGCCATCCGACAACTGGCCTCTCGTGATGCATCCTGTCCGTTTGACCGCCTGAAAGCACTAGTAGAAGGCCTCGTCGCAGATGCCGAACTTCAGCCCGCCGTTGACTGGTTGCTTACCCAACGGCTGCTGCTCACACGTTCCGACTTGCGCTGTCCTCACCAGCGCCTAGCCAGTGTTCTGCTCGGGCAAATACTCGGTGGACAGAACCCGGAAGGCATCAATCGAATCGCTCGCCTACTGCAGTCAACACTTGCCAACCCGATGCTCCCATTGGGAGGCTTTGCGGTACTTCTTGGTGAGTTGCGACGCACAGGCAACTATGGGCGTTGGTCGCGCCTAATAGAACCGGAATGGCTGCGTCCGCTGCTCGATCGAGCCTGGGCTGCCATTACCCCTAGTGAAATCCTTCATGCAAGCTGGGCCCTGAACGAAGTTAGGAACTACCTCGAAGCAGATGGAATCGGTGCCGCAGACCATCAGAATGTTGTCGTCGACTGGATCGAGGGCACGCCCAAAGGTGCCTGCTATGCCTTGGGCACGCTTGTGAACCAAATCATGTCTCATGAAAAAGAGCTGGGCACTGCCATCAAGGCCCGAGTCTCTCCAAACGTCGTGGCAGATGCGATCAACACCGCGGACTCGGTTCATGCCTGCGAGATCGCCGAGTTGATCTCCATGAGTCACTTGACGCACGATGAGCAGTGGAAGGGCGCCTACTTGGCTGCGCTTGATCGCAACCACCTCTTTCGCCTAGTCTCCACTTGGCCCTTCGATGCCCCGCTATCCCTTGTCGCCAACCTTTGCAAGCACATCTGCTATGTCGATGAGGCTTTGGGCTGCGAGCTGATCGAAGCGCTCGCGCCCTCGATCGCAGAACGGCTTCAAAACGATCCTCAAGGCGCGTTCCACGAGCTCAACGATGTCTTTTGGCATGCGCTGCGAGTCTACGATCCGCTTGGAGTTTACGTTGGAAAGCGGCGCCCCACGACCAAGATGAAGCGCGCCGCACGCCGGCTGTGCGCCTGCTGGAAGCCGAGAAACCTAGCGGACAAGCTGTCGGGAAGCGACCAGCGATCATTTCAAGCAGCCGCCGGTCTCTTGGATGTCCTGAGAAAAGTCTGCCCCACCGTATTCGCAGAAGCGGTTCAAGCGCTCGATTGGCAAAGGATCGGAACCGCCATCGGCCCAGGCTGGGAGGAGGAGATAGGCGACGCGCGCATGTTGTTGTCTGTGGCTTGGCAGCTTCCCTCGGCCCGGCCGACCATCAGGGAATTTATTGCACACAATGAAGCCCAGATCGTTAATCTCTCGCCTCTACTCGCTTGGATGGCTCCCGAAGTGGCTTTTCGTCACTTGGCTGCGGGCAAGCCCGTTTCCATTACCAAGCACGGTCATGGTGATTGGGTGCTCGGCGTAACTATGCTGGCACGCATCGCGCGTACTAGACCTAGCCTATTGGCCGCCCTTCTGGAGCCGCACTATGCTCCCATCGCAGCGATCTTGTCGCAGCAAAGTCCGTCCTTCTGGGACGAGGCCGCCCTATTTATCCGCGTTCTCGCCGAAGTCGATGAGGCCGGCTTGACCCGCATCCTCGACCAGCTCGATCCGGCCGGGGCCACGGAGGGATGGCGCAAGGCCCTGCTCGGTGGGGAAGTCCATCGCAAGCATGATAAAGATGCCAACCCGCACGAAGCGGCGGCGCTCCTTATCCACTATGCCATTGGCCGCGCGGATGCCCTCGGTGATGTGGCGCGGCGTCTGCGCCGCGAGTACCCCAAACGCTCGACCCCTTCCGCGAAAATGCTGGAGCCGATCATGTGGCCGGAATCGTTCGATGACACTCCCGTTACCGAAAAGCCATCAAATGCTGCGCCGCAGGAGGCCTGACAAGGTGTCTCCGCTCTACCCACTGACCCATTTCCGTCGTGCTCCGGTAACGATCGCCTGTGTTCGCTTGCCGCTGCTCGCGCGCGATTTTGAGCCGCTGATCGTGGAAGGTCCGGGGACATTCACGGTCGTTCCGGAAATGGATTCGTCGTTGTCGATTAGCAGCTAGAAAGATCTGCCGGAAAGGATGGCATGGGAATGGAGCCGCAAACCTACGTTCGCGCCCTGCACGCACAATTCACCTACTTGTTCGCCTATGCGCAGACAATCAACGAGATCGACACCGCCGCAGCTTTATCAGGCGAGTTTCGCGGTGCGCAGGATGCCGGCTGGTCAACAGTCCAGACAGCTTATGAGGTGTTTGGAGAGTTGAAGGCGCTCGGCAACAAGGGCGCCCCCCTGACCAAACCGGAACTGCGCCAGGTGCTCTGTCTGTACGCTCAGCTTGCAGAAGCCGGCGGAGTGTACGAAGGCCTGCTCAACACCATGTGCGTTGCGCAGTTGAAGGCCTATAACCTCTGGCCCTTTCAAAACCTTGTCCGGGTGCGCCAAGAGCCCCGTGCAGTGATCGGCCCCAACGCCAATGCGATGTTTCGGCGCCTTGCGAAGGTCGCAACGGAAATCGGCATGACAGGCCTCGCCCACCTGCTCGAAATCGCCTTTCGCGACGATATCCGCAACGGTATGGCCCACGCCGACTACATCCTGGGTCCGGATGGCCTGCGACTGCGGCGGCGCAACGGCGGCCAGCCGGTCGCCGTCTCATTCCAGCAGATACAGAACGGTTTGCAGATCGCTCTGATCTTCTTCGAACTGTTGCAAGGCTTTCAGCAGGCGGCCATGGAGACTTATCGCTCCCCCAGGACCATCATCGGTCGGTTTAGCGAGAGCCCGCCTATGCCCTGGACGATTGAGCAGACCGAGGACGGAAGGTTCAGTATTTCCAGCAGCGCGCCCGGCCCCCAGGTTGACGCCGCGTATGAACGCCAGAAGCGGATAAACGATAGATTGGGCGGCCGGATGGTGGCCACCTATATCGGTCCAGGGACCGATATCCAGCCTGCTCTTCTGAACGAAATTGCAGAGGTAGGCTTCGAGATCCTCGTGATCACCATGGAGACATCCGCCCAATACCAGGCTTTGGTGACCGAGGTCGAGGCCCACGGCCTTTGGGATCCTGCACCGAGTCCCGAGGGAGTAACCGTGCTCATGGTCACGCCTCTTGGTTTCCGCTGGATTGCGACTGGCGCCGACTTCCGGGCATGGCTCCCCGTCGTCGATGAGATCCAGGTGATCTGAACGCCATGCGGCAGCTAACGCTACTCTACTTCTGACAGATTAGAATTTGAACCGGCAGGGGAACAGCCACGTACAAACTACCAGGGTCAATCACCTTGTTGAGCTTGGGGGGTGGAGATTTTGAAGCTTGGTATCGGTGAGCATGGCCTTCACGATTTCCATGAAAAAACACCATGCCCATAACGCGCGGAAAAATGGGGATTTTCCCTGTTGCGTGGAGTGTTGCGGTTGCATCTGCTGAGCAGAGTAGCCGACAAGCGACCTGATACTCGGTGCTCCTTGTGTTTTGCCTGCAACCAGTACTTCTCTTGACGTAGTGTTCTGTTGGGCACCTCTCTCACCTTCCCGATTGTTTGTTGATGGCCCGACATCCGCCGCGTTGTGAGTAATACCCAGCTTCAGCGTCGAACCTATCGTGAGTGACCGGCTATCGGCCAGAAGCAGCCGGTCAGCTCATTTTCTTGGGAGTCCGCTTCAGACTGAAGCGGACCTGCCCTGTGGCCCGAGAGTCGCACTCGATGGAGCCAGCGAAGCGCTGTCCTCCTCCGATTCTTCTGACGTTAGGACGGAGCTGCCCCACGCTCCGCTCCTAGGTGCCGGCGAGCGTCCCTGTCTCCCTCTATGCGTGTCATTCCAAGCACCGGATAAGGTTCTCTATGCCGCGCCCTGCCCCGGAGCAGAAAGTAGTCGCTCGTCTTCGCCCATTGGGACGCTGACAAACAAGCCGCCATCCGACATCGACCAAGGACATACCTGCATCGACCACAGGAGACGCTCAACATGACGATCGAGAGCGAAGAAGCTTGCATGAGTGAATTGACCATGCTCGCTGTAGAGCAGGGCCAGGTCCCGCCCCAGGAGCTCAAGCCAGTTGCTCAGTCCCGAAGGTCCAAGGTCTGCGGAAAGTGTGTACCCTGGGAAGTCGTCTTCGGCAGGGAGGCCGTCCCGATGGCCGAGCCACTCTGCAGCGTGATCGAGCACAAAGGTCACTTGTCGTAGCGCTGTCAGGAGAAGCGCGTCGACGTTTCCATCCACTCTGTACTTCAACCGAGCGGACAGCACAGTTGCTTTTGCCGACGCCAGGCTTGTTAGCACGAGCTGGGCAAATCGCTCCCCGGCTCCTCGATCAGTGAATGCGCTCGCACGGGCAGCAAAATAGCGCGAAGGGGCCACCGCGATGCATCCATGGAGATGTTGATTAAGAGGCGTAACGACTCCCGGGTCGCTTTGCGCCAAGCCAGCCTCGGCGACGACGACATGCGCAGCTTGCGCAAGCATGTTCGTCACCATATGAATTGATAGCGCGCGTACATCAGGCTCCTCCGACACCAGGCCTATGGCAAGGCCGGCCTGAAGCACGAGGTGCTGCTTTGATGCCCTCTCTCGGACGACTCGCACGCACTTTGCGACTGCTTGGCCGTAATCTCGCTGTTCGCTCGCGTCCACTCCGAGACGAGGGTCGCCTCTGTCCAGCCTCAAGAGGGCCGACGGATAGTCGGCAGCAAACGTGACGCCATCCAGGTGTCCCAGCGGCATTAGACGTGACATCTCGCTGACAATGGTATTGAGGACCTGTGCGATCCCCTCTGCCAAGTCTTTGTCGCCGAAATCCAAGCAGGTCACCGTATAGCTGAACGGCGATGAGAGCTTAGCCGACAGGCGATATGCGTCGGGGGCTGAAACGACGCTTCTATTCTCCGCCCGAATGCCTTGGATCGCATCGTTCACTGCAGCATCGATCACAGCCTCGCATCGCCTACCGATGACTTCAGATAAGCCTGGAATACTTTGAGGACTGCGGGCAATGAAGAAGCTATTGCTGCACAAGGCGCTGGCGCGATTCGTCTCGTTGATTGAGATAGTAGGCTTGGTTCCCTTACACCCTACCAGCAGGCGGTCATGAGCAAGCGGTAAGACCACGACTTCGATCGTGCCGCGTTCCATGAGGGGAAGAGGGGCGACGGACCCTGAGCCGTCAAAGGCAAGAGCGACACAATCGGCCAGGATTGCCCCCTCGACCGTCTGAACTTGCCACGAGAATCCCGCAAGCTCTTCCTCCCAGAGCGATTGGTCAACCGTTGCCAATGCGTTGTTATGCGCGTCCTGCACTACAGCGGCCAAGCTGCCGTTCAGTATCCCCATGGCCTCGGTGATCGCAGGGGAAGTGGCCTTGAAGAAGTCCTCGAAAGTCTCACGAGTCTGGTATGCCAACATCCGCTGGAGCAGCGGCTCTGGCACATCAGCAACTGCAGGGGTAATGCGCCGCAGCTCTGCGGTAACTTGGCGGCTGAAATCCGTCGGACCATCCTCATCAATCTGGAGCTGCTCGCGCATTGCTTCCGGGTCACCTGCAAGGATGCCCATGTGGTCAGCGACTTGGCTTGAAGCTCGCTCGAAGACGCTACGGATATGGGCGGTTCTTAAGGTCAGGTGCACGATTAACCGGGCCGGACCCCAGGGATCGTCGACGGGGCCCTCTGGAATCTGTCGTAGCCTCTTGTGCTCCTGATCGAATTCGTGCTCGAGCGTGGTGAGGAGATCATCGAGAGTCAAGGCGCCATCTCGTGAGAGCTTGGAATAGAAGTGCTCCCCTACACCGACATCCCGGATGCCGACCAAACGAGCGTTTGTGCTCCGTCGGTGAAGCCAGGTACGCTCTGCTCCCTCTTCCCCTTCGCCGAGGAACCCTCTTTGCAGGAATCGTGGAATGTAGTGTTGGCGCTTTCCGGCCATGAAGCTTCCCCCTCTTTTAGCGGCATGCCAACCTCAATTTTCGCCTAAGACAGGTCATCAACTGAAGCATGGCGCACGGTTGGCCGTGGAAATACCGATGACGCCTCTTCCCGCAACAACATTGCTAAATTTGCTGGATCACCTGCCCATCACTTAGTGATTGGCCATCGCCTTGGCGTTCGTGCCATTACACCTCATGTCCACTTTCGCTGCTGCAAAGCAGGCATTGACCATCGAAACTCGAACGGCCGCAATGGGTCCAGACTGTGTGAAAACGTGAACTCTTACTCCTTTGGGTGGCCTATGAAATAGGCACCAAGAGGAGCACGCATGACATGAAGCGATTCATCGAAGGCATGAGCAGAACCCAAGGAGCGCTACTACCGGAATGCCTGGATGACTACATCAGTGAGGAGAATCCGGTTCGGGTGGTCGAGGCCTTCGTTGAACTCCTCGATCTTGGCGCACTCGGATTCGAAGGTATCAAACCGGCCACTACCGGGCGGCCAAGCTACCATCCTACGGTACTCCTTAAACTTTACATCTACGGCTACCTCAGTCGAATCCAGTCCAGCCGACGCTTGGAACGTGAAGCAGAACGTAACCTTGAGCTGATGTGGCTGACCGAGCGGTTAACACCGGACTTCAAGACCATCGCAGATTTCAGACGCAACAATGGCAAAGCCATTCGTAACGTCTGCCGCCAATTCATTGTGCTTTGCCGGAAGCTCGACCTTTCGCTCACGCCATCATGGCCATCGATGGCAGCAAGTTCAAGGCGGTGAACAACCGCGATCGCAACTTCACTCCGGCCAAGCTCAAAGCTAGGATGCGCCAAATTGAAGAAAGCATCGAGCGCTACCTCGAAGCCATGAATACGGCGGATCGGACCCAAGAGAAAAATTCGGAGGCCAAATCCGCGCGCCTCTCGGACAAGATCGCCAAGCTCAAGGAACAGATGAAGGCTCTGCAAACCATGGAAGAGCGTATGCAATATGCGGAGGACGGCCAAGTTTCGCTGACCGATCCAGATGCCCGCTCCATGGCCACCAGTGGACGAGGAACAGGCATTGTCGGTTATAACGTGCAGGCTGCAGTCGACAGCAAACATCACCTGATCGTAGCGCATGAAGTGACCAATGTTGGACATGATCGCACCGCCTTGGCCAGCATGGCCGAGAAGGCGCGAAAGGCCTCTGGTATAAAGGATTTGAAGGTCGTTGCCGACCGGGGCTATTTCAGCGGCGAGGAGATTCGTGCCTGCGAATTGACTGGAATAGAAACCTACGTTCCCAAGCCGCTCACTTCTGGAGCCAAAGCTGAAGGGCGTTTCGGTAAGCAAGATTTTGTCTATCTAGCAGAAGAGGATGCCTATCGCTGCCCATCTGGGCAACACGCAATCTACCGATTTAGCCGAGAGGAAAAGGGCTTGAACATCCGGGTTTATTGGAGTTCAGTGTGTCCCAAGTGCCCGATACGATCAGATTGCACGACGAGCAACTACCGTAGAGTTCGACGCTGGGAACATGAGGCGATACTGGAGACCATGCGGGCTCGGCTTGAGCAACATCCCGACATGATGAAAATCCGAAGACAAACAGTGGAACACGTCTTTGGTACCCTCAAACATTGGATGGGAACCACGCACTTTCTGACCCGGACACTGAAGCATGTCAGTACAGAGATGAGCCTTCAGGTGCTGGCTTATAACCTGAAGCGCGTGATAAAAATCCTTGGGCCGATCGGTACAATGCAGGAGATGAGGGCCTAGGGCCTTTTTGGTTTTGCCTTTCGCACCGCTATGAGCCCTCTCTGTCGCGATTTGGCATAGATAAATGAGATACCAGCAGAAATCCACTCCGCGCCGGTTTTGTGTTGCATGGCTCCTATCCGTCTTAAAAACGGTACGGGTAAACCGGCATTTCGGTTCTAGTGCGTTTTTACACAGCCTCGGTCGATAGCGGAAGTGTTGGCGCGAGCCTGTGACCGTCCGCTTCGGCCGATGACCAGCCGCCACTTACTTGCATTACCAACTTTATTCGGCCTTTGCAGAAGTTGCCTAGTAAGTACCCGTTAGTCCGCTCTCGGTCCTTTGCCATCATAGTCAATGAATGGAAGCAGCTATCACCCATTTATTGTGATAATCAAAAGTTGCCATTCATATTCCTACGAGTATCCGCGGGGACATTGTGATTTTTTAAGTGTTAATGGCGACTAGCCATGGCTAAACGGCATGCAAGACCGACAAATACCGTTGTGAGCAAATATTGGGGAAACTTGGATGGGTGTTCTTTTCTCAACCAGCGGTTAGCCAGTTTGTTGGCCATAACGATAACCATCCCATTTACTACTAAGCCAATCAAATTGAGTATCGTTGCCAGTAGTAGGATTTGGACGGCAACTGATCCCGCATCAGGGCGTACAAACTGGGGGAATAATGCCAGAACAAATAAGACCATTTTGGGGTTAAGCAAATTGGTCAATAAGCCTTGCCTAAAAATTTGGCCATGCGAATGGCGGCTCAATTCTTTGGTCGGCAGCAATAATGTCCCCTCGGTCCGAAATGTCTTCCAGGCAAGATAAAGCAGATATGCAGCGCCAGCAAAGCGCACCGCGTTATAGGCCATCGGCACAGCCAGGAATAATTCCGATAGCCCCAAGGCAGCGGCCAGCGCATGACTATAGGTTCCGACTTGAGCACCAGCCAATGAAGCAAAACCTGCCGTTCTGCCCTGACTTACACTACGGGAGGCGATCAGCAACATATCGGGACCGGGCGTGGAAGCAAGAGCAAAACAAGCCGCAGAGAACAATGCAACTGTTTCTAGGCTGAGCATAAAAGTCCTTTTCCCTCAAGGCGGAATAAATACCACTGTAATGACATGCACCATCAACCGTCAATAACAGTAACGGTCGTGCATATTTCCCTGAGCGGCCGCTTTCCGCTGCCATGCAGTATGCTTTCAATCGGCCAAGAGCTGACGTTTGAAACGTGCTCTTCAAGGTGTGGCATAGCCACTATTACCGCAGGATGCAATCATCTGCAGCGCCATGAATTTTGGATTTTTATAATGGCAAGCCAACCTCGATAATATTGATTTCGATGACATAATGACGAGTATGGGACATCAAGTCATTTGCGAAGCTAGCTCATCGGTCCAGTAACTATCAAGGAAGGCCGGATCAAACCTAAATTTTCCTGAGCAGACCGTTCTGGCCGACTGCCCAGTTTGGAATCAAACCCGATTTCAGTATTTTAAGGGGTGAAAATCTATGTTTCGAACGACAAAAGTAATACTCAGCCCTTTCCCTTCAGGCAAGTAGCGTTTTTTTAAAAGGTGCTTATCCATGCATGATACTAAGTTGCTCTTTCAAACCGATGAAACCAGCCATCTATCCGTATTGGCAGATATGTTTGTGGAGGCAAAGCGGTTCGATTGCTTGATCGCCTTTGCAAAGACAACAGGCTTTAATTTATTGCAGGTAAAAATTGAAGAATGCCTAAAAAATGGTGGCGAAGGACGCCTTGTTATTGGTCTCAGTCTCCACCAGACGGAACCAAAGTTGCTGAGCCAGCTTTACAAGTTCACTAATAAATATAATCTGGAGCTTTTCCTAAGCAATTCGGAAAAAACTTTCCATCCGAAGGTATATGCTTTTGAAAAGGGAAAAGGCGGTTGTACAGTGGTTATGGGCTCAGCCAATCTGACTGCCGGTGGGCTTGTGAATAACATTGAAGCATCTTCTATTACGAGTGACAGGTCCGGCAAACTTTTTGCCAAAGTATCCAATTACATTGGTTGGTTGATCGATCAAAAAGTTGTGAAAAAAGCCAGCCCAGAACTGATACAGAAGTATGCGGAAGAATATGATAAGTTAAAATGGAAATTTTATGATTACCAGCATGCATTGAAAGTAATCCGGCTTGAGGAGTGGCTGCTGAAGATGAGGGAAGACAAATCCGAAGATGGTTTCGCGAACCAGATAAGCAAGCGAAAGGGGTGTATTTCAGCTTCAAGACATATTCTCACAGAGTTGGCAGGTAAACAGAGCATGACAAAAAAATCCTTTGTTGAGGCATACGAAGGGCTCATTTCATACTTCCACTCTGATGGGTTGCACCGCGGGAAAAACATCATTGCTGAGGAACCAAAGCTCTTTATAGCAGCCTTGGCTGACTTGCTAAAACAGCGTCCAAGCGATCCGGCTAAAGCGTATCAATTATTGCATCGCCATTTTGTTCATATCAAAAAGGCTGGCGTCAACGTCATTACAGAGATCCTGCATACCATAGATCCTGAGAGGTTCGCTGTAATGAATCAAAATGCAGTGTCGGGTATGGGGTTGGCAGATATTGATAAGTTCCCACTACATCCACTTAAATCCAATGTAGATGGAGAATGCTACGCAAGTTTCTGCCGACATGCAGATGAAGTAAGGAAAGCGCTTCGGTTGAATAACTTTTCAGAAATGGATGCCTTGTTCAACTACGTATACTGGCGAGTATGATGGTATAGAAAGCGACGAAGAGTCTTCTGAGGTTTGATGTCACTATGGCTCTAGAGGATTCCTTTCAGTATAACTCAACCTTAATGACTGCTATGGGTTGTGAATTCAACGGGTCAATGCAACACCCTATAACTGCATAAGCAGAGGGAGTGTTGCCAATGAAGCAAAGACCTCGGATCTACTATACAGAAAGCCAGAAGGCACTGATGTGGGAGCACTGGCGGAAGGGTGAATCGCTCCAATAGATTGCCCAACTGTTTGATCGAAACCACTCATCCATTCAACAAATTTTGGCTGAGACAGGGGGCATACGTCCGGCACAACGATGTCGTTCTCAATTGGTACTAACCTTGGCTGAACGAGAAGAGATTTCTCGCGAAGTGGCAATAGGGCATTCAATCCGTACGATTGCAAAGCAACTCGGGCGAGCACCATCAACCATCAGTCGCGAAATCAAACGTAACGGTGGCCATGAAGGCTATCGCGCCACTCAAGCAGACCGCGCGGCTTGGGATCGAGGATGCCGCCCAAAGACCTGTAAACTGGTTGCAAATCAACCGCTGGCACAGATCGTGGCAGATAAGCTTCAATGGCAGTGGTCACCAGAGCAGATTGCGGGCTGGCTCAAGCGTACCTATCCAGATAATGAGTGCTTCCAAGTGTCACACGAAACCATCTATCGCAGTCTCTTCATCCAGGCTCGAGGAGCGCTGAAGAAGGAGCTATTGGCACATTTACGACGCACTCGTGCGATGTGTCGTTCACGCCACCACACGCAGAAGACAGACAAGCACGGCAGAATTACTGACACGGTATCGATTAGCGAGCGTCCCGCCTCAGTTGAGGATCGGGCGATCCCTGGCCACAGGGAAGAAGCAGTCAGATTGCCACGCTGGTTGAGCGTCAGACGCGGTACGTGATGCTGGTAAAGCTATCAAGCAAGGACTCAGAAACCGCCGTTAATGCGTTGATCGAACACACCCGCAATTTGCCTCAAGAACTTTATAAATCGCTGGCTTGGGATCGGGGGAAAGAGATGGCTGGCCACAAAAGGTTCACGCTAGCAACGGACATACAGGTTTATTTCTGTGATCCACACAACCCCTGGCAGCGCGGTTCCAATGAAAATATGAACGGGCTATTGAGGCAGTACTTCCCGAAAGGAATGGACCTCTCGGTTTATTCGCAAGTGGAATTAAATGCAGTGGCAAGCCGATTGAATGAACGACCAAGAAAAACCCTAGACTACGAGACACCGGCTGAACGTTTTTACCAATATGTTGCGTTGACAGGTTGAATCCGCAGTCGAAACCGGACATCCGCTGATCACGAAAGCAGACATACAGTAAGAACAGGTGGTCACCGACAAGTTACTGCTACATACCAGACAGTTCTGCTGAAAAGTACCCCCCCCCCCCCAAAAAAATCGCCCTACTACACTTTTAGAGTTTTCTGGTTACCACGCTATCTTGTCATCTTTGGATTGGCTGGGTAAGGTAGATGTTGCGGCTGATCAGTCGCAAACGGCGCGGGCCAGGAGTGCTACGAACACCCCCGACCCGCTAACCAAACTTACTCATAGAAGGAGTTAGCATGGCTAGGACCGATAGTAATGCAATTCATCGCATCTCTTCAAACCAGCATTTCCAGCAGCAACAGTTGTTCTCGTTGATTTCCATGTTATGTGCTCCGCGTCGAACTCGTAGGGATTCTGACGTTTGCCGTTTGATTGTCGACAGTCGCCTACAGTGGGCGGTCGAGCCAATTGATGGTGAATCGTCATGGCTATACTTGCCTGATGCTGCGCATGCACGGACTGTCGCTGGCTGCACGGTGTTGACTGCCGATTAAGGCATAACCTGGAGGCGGGGGACGTATGGGCCCCCGGGCCTGGGTGGTTGCGGCTTTGGGTGCGGCGATTCAAGGCTTGCAGGCCACGATCAAGCAGAGCCAGCTAGATCGTTTTACCCAGCGGATAATCACTCTCGACAAACGCCCGTCTGGCTAAACTCACGAATTGACGAGCGGTTTTAGATCCGTAGTTAATCACGCAGATCTGTCTGGAAACAGATGGTTGTGTCGAATCCCTACCCTTCCTGCTACTTCTAGTATTTTCTGTTATCACACAGCAAAAGCATGCAAAAGTCGATTCAAAAAGGAGCGTTTGTCTGAATATTTTAGCGGTACGCAAACGCTACTCAAACCAAACCGGGCGTCTATCTGTTCGATAGCGAACATACACTAATTTATATAATGTTATAAGCTTAAAATAGTCCTAGTGCTGGTCATCCCAGCACATTCAAACGTCATTCATTGGAGTCAGCCATGGCCATTGCGCCAGATCCAAAACAAAACCAGTTGCTAGCATCTATACCCGAGGCTGAATGGCAGCACTGGAAAAACGATCTGGAGGCTGTATCGATGCCGCTTGGCCAGGTGCTGTATGAATCTGGTCGGACCATGAGCCATGTCTACTTTCCCTGCACCTCAATCGTGTCACTACTGTTTGTGACTGAGGATGGGGCCTCGGCGGAAATTGCCGTAGTCGGCAATGAAGGGATCGTCGGTATTTCCTTGTTCATGGGGGGAGAATCCACGCCAAGCCGAGCAGTGGTACAAAGTGCGGGGGAAGGGTTCCGGCTTAAAGCCTTGACGATGAAGAGAGAATTCGATCGGGCCGGGCCGGTACAGCACCTGCTATTACGCTATACCCAGGCACTGATTACCCAGATGACCCAAACCGCAGTCTGCAACCGCCACCACTCGCTGGATCAACAACTGTGCCGCTGGTTATTGCTGAGTCTGGATCGCTTGCAAGGTGACACACTGGAGATGACCCAGGAACTGATCGCCAATATGCTCGGGGTTCGACGCGAAGGGGTCACTGGAGCCGCACTCAAGCTGCAGGAGGCCGGATTGATCCGCTATGCCCGAGGACATATCACCGTGCTCGACCGGGCAGGTCTTGAAGCCCGCTCCTGCGAATGTTATGCCGTGGTCAAGCAAGAATACGATCGTCTACTGCCAAACAACCTGGCTACCTAACACAACACCGCCGGTGATAATGCGCAGACAGTTTGCGCGTTATCACCGGCGGTAAATCTAGTACCCAAACCCTCCCCAAGTTCAGTGACCTCTTCTACCGAGATAGCCAAACAGCAAGAAAGAGATGAAGAGGACAACAACGATCAACCCGCTAGGGCCAAGTCCTCAACCAACGCCCATGCCCCAATACATCCCACCACCACCGCCAAACAGCAGCAAAAGCACAATCGCCAGAATGATTTAGTCAATGTTTTTTCTCCTAAAATTCAGAAGCTTTGACTGTCGCCATTGGTGCATTCTTAGATGCACCCAACGAGCGCTAATGGCTTCTGATTAGTTGCTAGCAGGAGGCGAGATTGTCAGGTTATTGTGAACCGCCTTGACCGATTTAACCTTGGTCGCAAGCTTGGTTGCATGGTTGGATTCGTACTTGCTGTCGACCGTGCCGGTTAAATCGACGACACCATTATCAGTACGGACACTGATGTCACGGCCTTTGATCCTCTTGTCTGCGGCGAACGCTGTCTTAACCTTGGTCGTGATGGCCGCATCGCCAACATACTGCTCGGTAGTGTCTGTCGTCGTGTCTGCGGCGTAAGCGACCACTGGACCGAGTAATGCACCCAATAAAAGCAATGACCCTACGTATTTGATATTCATAATTTCTCCATCTGGTTTGCGTAAGCCAAACAGGCGGAGAACTAACTGCACGCCTGTTCCGCGTTCGGGTTAATGCTTCTTTACTGACTTCGCGATATTCTCTTTAGCGTCGCCTACCGCTGCCTGAACAGCGCCGACGTTTTTCTGGATGTTGCCTTTTACTTCTAGGTTCTTGTTACCCACAAGCTTGCCAGCAACTTCCTTCACCTTGCCTTGCGCTTCTTCGGTACGTCCTTTGACCTGATCTTTGTTGATACTCATGATTCGCTCCTAAGAAAGTCCGCCGACTCAATGTCGACGCGCAACGACTGCTGCGAACAACTACCGTAGGCCATCATCTCTGCCAGATCTGTTCGCTGGCACACGCAGCAGAGCAGGTGCAAGGAGCGAAGATCCAGCATGGGGAGCAAGCAGGGATTCACGGACCAAGACAGCAGAGGTTCGGTAAACGCGAGGGGCGATGAGTAGGTTGAAGCCATCAATCAATAACAGACATTCAACTTGATTCAACCCTAGGCTAGGGTGTCGTAGACGTTGTTATGATTGGAAGGCGGCTGAACCGTCGCAAACGACGCGGGCCAGGATACGGGCATGGACCTTAGCAAACTGGCGCAATAAGTCTGGATAGTCTGACGACCATCTGAATGCAGTATTTTCTGCCAACTCAGGCAGATTGGACAGTTTCACGGGGGACCGCGCGCGGAGATTCAAATTGCTCTGTCTATCGCTTCTGTCTACGATAGTCAGCATCTTTATCTCGATTAGCCCCGATCATGATCAGCAGCCTCAGCGGTTTTTCTCCACAAAGTTTGTCTTTCTTATCTCAAGTGCGGCAAGAGAATAGCAAAGAATGGTATGACGCGCATCGCGACGTTTATGAAACCACCCTGCTCTCGCCGTTTAAGGAGCTGGTGCAGGCGTTGGCGACACCAATGCTGTTGATCGACGATCTGTTTGAGATTCGCCCGGCGATTGGCAAAACCCTGTCGCGGATGTATCGGGATACCCGGTTTTCAAACGATAAATCACGCTACCGTAGCAATATGTGGTTGACGTTTAAACGTTATAAGAAAGACTGGACCGATGCACCGGTCTACTTTTTTGAACTCTATCCGGATGGCTGGCGTTTCGGTCTTGGCTATTACAGCGCCAGCCGCAACACCATGGAGTTATTCAGGCAAACCCTGCGCGAAAACCCAGAGCGTTTTCTGGCGGTCGCTGCATGCCTGGGTACGCGGTTTGAGCTGGCGGGAGAAAGTTACAAGCGGCCGCTGATTAAGGATCAGCCTGAGGCACTGGCACACTGGTACAACCGCAAGTCGTTTGCGGCGATTGCCAACCGAACCGATATGGGCACGGTATTCAGTGCGGAGCTGGCCTCGACACTGGCTGAGGGGTTTACCCAGTTGGCGCCGCTGTACCACTATTTGATGAAGATTGAGATGATGAAACGGGAAGAAAATCGCTCCGTGTAATTGATTCTTGACCATGCTTTATAGACACATTTGTGTCTATAATTGCAATTTTCTTCATAAGGTCTATAATAGTGTCTGTAATAGCAAAAAATCATGAATAGGAACAACACTATGTTTTCGGGTCTTGTGGTTAAAGCACTAGACGATGCCCAACAGGATAAAGAGTCGTGGATCACTGAGGAGTGGGAAGCTTTTCTTGGCTTACAGATACGCACATTACGTATTCGTGCTGATCTTGAACAGGCCGAACTGGCCGCCAAAGCGCACATTAGCACTGGGGCGATCAAGAATATTGAGGGTGGCAAAGGGTCGTCGTTAAAGACGCTGATTAAAGTACTACGGATACTGGGGCGTGAAGATTGGCTTGAAGCGCTCGCACCTCAAGCCAGTGAGAGTTCAATCGCCATGCAAAAGTCAGCAAGCCGCTCAAACGAGCGTAAACGGGTGTTTCGTCCGCGCGCTGCGAAAAATCAAGAGAAGAAAACGCTTCCCTCCTTTGATGGCATTGAAGTCATCGTCCCGTCGGATTCACTCTGACACCGCTGCCCCCATCGCATTAAACAAGGCCGCACTGTCGGTCAGTCGTTTTGCCAATGCTTGGCTATATTGCTGCTCCAGGGCCAGTGAGGATTGTTCGGCGCTACTGGCGGTATCGCGCGAGATGGCACCAAGCTGGTAGCGCGCCTGACTGTTCTGCCACATCTGATGCGCCTGGCGGTTCTGCTGTTCTAGCGATTGCAAGATGTGTGCATCATCTTCCAGCGCGGCCAGGGTATCTGCCACATTACCAAAAGCAGACAACACGGTTTGCCGATATTGTGCCAGGGCGACTTGGTATTCTTCGCGGGCCTGATCGCGCTGCGCGGCAAGAGCGCCACCATTGAATATCGGTTGGGTCAAGCTAGCGCCCACGCCCCAGATCAGGTTGGCAGGCGAGCCGAGATCGGACCAGTTATAGCCGCTGCGGCCATAGGAGGCCGATAGGGTCAGCGAGGGATACATGGCTGCCTGTGCGGCACCGGCCTGATCGGCGGCGGCACGCGCGGCGGCGCTGGCGGCCAGGATATCGGGCCGCTGTTGTAGCAACTGACTGGGTACGCTAACCGGGATAAGCGCAGGCAGATGCAAATCTTTTAATGCAATCACTGCGGGGGTTCGATCTGGGGTACGCCCTAACAGGATGGCCAGAGCATGACGCGTTGCGGCAAGTTGATTATCGAGCGAGGCGACACGGGCTACATCGGACTCAGATTGCTGCTGAATCTGCAAGAGCTGATCTTGTGATGCACTGCCTAAGCGCTTGCGCGCCGCCATCCATTCGGCTTGTTGACGGCTGAGCGCAGCCTGGCGTTGCATTGCGTCACGTTGCGCCTGCAGCGCGGCGGCATTAATCACCCCAAACACTATATTGCTCGCCACGTTCTGGCGTATGGCCTGGCGCTGCCAGGCTTGCTGGTTGGCTTGTTCGGCCAGCGCACGGTTGGTCTGAAAAGCTTGGCCAAAAAAGTCGAAGGTATAGCTTGCGCTAAGCTGCGCGCTATAGATATTGACCAGCGAGGTTGGCTCAGGGAACACCGGCAGATTTAATGCGCGTTGACGCACCGGTGTCAGTGAGGCATTCACCGACGGAAAATTACTGGTCCCCTGGCTGGCACGCAAGGTGTGTTGCGCGGCCAATAATTGATGGCTGGCCTGCTGCACGGTCTGGTTGTGCGCCACCCCTTCGGTCACCAGGGCATCTAATGCAGGTGACTGGTAGGCATGCCACCAGTCGCCTGACACCGAGGTGGTGGATACCAGCCGTTGCGGCCCCGCCGCCGTGCCGGGCAACTGGGTCGGCTCGGCCAGGGGTCGGTATTGCAGAGGCAGCGGATCGGCGGGCAGTTTGGGTGGCGGAAAGACTTGGGCACAGCCTGACAAAGCCAGCATCAGCGATGGCAACATCCAGCGCAAAGCGTTATTTCTGTGCGTCATGCCAGATCCTTTGTAGCGGGGTTACGCTTTACCCGGTACCAAATCGCGTAGAGCGCCGGCAAGTAGAACAAGGTCAGAATGGTGGCGATGGTAATCCCCCCCATCAGGGCCGTGGCCATTGGGCTGAAAAAGTTGCTGGTCAACAGTGGAATCAAGGCCAGCACTGCAGCTGAGGCCGTCAGTACAATGGGGCGAAAACGGCGCACTGCGGCGCCGATCACGGCTTCATAGCTGTCGCGCCCGCTCGCGATATCCTGCTCGATCTGGTCGACCAGAATCACCGAGTTACGCATGATAATCCCGGCCATGGCGATGATACCCAGCAGGGCAACAAAGCCAAGCGGCACATTAAACAATAGCAAGGCCGGAATCACACCAATCAACCCCAATGGGGCGGTCAGCACCACAATCATCACCAGACTAAAGCGCTGTAACTGGATCATCAGCAGTATCAAGACCGCAGTCACCAGCAATGGCAGTTGCGCCATGATTGAGGCATTGGCCTTGGCACTGGCTTCTACTGCACCGCCAATTTCAATATGGTAGCCAGAAGGCAGCTGACTACGCATGCTGCTCAGGCGCTTGTCCAGTACACCGGTGACATCAATACTCTGTGCCCCCTGGCGCAAATCCGAACGCACAGTAATCGTCGGCTGGCGATTACGCTCGCGCACTACCCCATATTCCAAGCCATAGCGCATGGTGCCAAGCGCCGCTAACGGTATGGTCCGCCCACTGCCGGTGGGCAGAGACAAGCGCACAATCTGCGCGGGATCGACGCGTTGCCCTGCGGGGGCGCGCACATCAATCGAGATCAGTTTGTCGCCCTCTCGCAGTTGCCCCACGGTATAACCACTCAAGGTCATCTGCAAAAAGTTGGCAATGTCCTGCGATGAAACATTCAGCGCACGCGCCTTGTTCTGATCAATCTCAAAACGCATCGAGCGCTCTGCCGGCTCATCCCAGTCGAGTTGAACATTATCGGTATCCGGATTGCTACGCATCACCTCGGCGACCTTGAGGGCTAATTGGCGCACAACGGTAATATCCGGGCCAATCACCCGAAACTGCACCGGGAACCCGACCGGTGGCCCGGTTTCCAGTCGACTGATACGCGTACGCACCGTGGAGAACTGGCTAGGTAACAAGGTATCGAGGTAGGTCGCCAGTTTTTCACGATCTTCAACCGATTTGCAGGTCACGATAAACTGGGCAAAGTTGTCTGAGGCCAGTTGCTGATCGAGCGGTAAATAGAAGCGTGGCGCCCCTTCGCCGACAAAATTGACGCTGTGATCGACTTCTGACCGCTTAGCCAAATACCCTTCCAGTTTACGCACCTGAGCCAAGGTCGCCTGATGCGAAGCACTCTCTGGCAAGGTCAGGTCAATCAGCAGTTCGGTACGGTCTGAACTGGGAAAGAACTGTTGCTGTACCAATGGCGTGCAGGCCAAGGTCAGCACAAACCCCAGCAGGGTCGCCAGCAGTACATTGCCCTTGTGGTCTACACACCAGCCAATCCAACCACGCAGCCGCAAATAGAACGGGGTGTTATAGATTGCATGCTCGTCGTCATCCGGCTGGCGGATTGGCGTAGGCAACATGCGATAGCCGAGAACCGGAATCACGGTTACTGCGGCCAGCCAGGAGATCAGCAGTGAGATCGCCGACACCTCAAAGATTGCGCGGGTATATTCGCCGGTGTCTGATTGAGCCAGAGCGATCGGCAAGAAACCGGCAACCGTTACCAGGGTGCCGGTCAGCATCGGAAATGCGGTGCTGGTATAGGCAAAAGCTGCAGCCTCCAGGCGGTCGAATCCCTGTTTCAACTTCACCGACATCATTTCAATCGCAATAATGGCGTCGTCCACTAACAAGCCCAGCGCCAGAATCAGCGTGCCAAGTGAAACCTTGTTTAAGCCAATGCTAAACAGGTTCATGCACAGCACGGTCGCTGCCAGTACTAGCGGAATCGTGATCACCACCACGGTGCCGGTGCGCAAACCCAGGCTAAACAGGCTGACCGCCAGCACGATCACCACCGCCTCGCCCACCGCCTCGGCGAAATCGTCTACCGACTTGGCGACCACCTTTGGCATGCTGGAAACTTCAACCAGTTTGAGCCCGGCCGGCAGTTGTGCCTGTAATGCCGCCACCTTGAGGTTCAGGCCCTTGCCAAGATCAATTACATTGCCGCCAGGGGCCAGCGAGACGCCAATCCCCAATACCGGTTGCTGCTGGTAGCGCATTTCCGCCCCCGCTGGATCGGCATAGCCACGGCGAACCTTGGCAATATCCCCCAAGCGGATCACTTTGCCATTTACGCGCAGCAGCAGAGCTGACAACTGGGCTTCGCTTTTAAATTGCCCATTGGGTCGGATAAATACCCGGTCGTCGGCTGTAGTCACCACCCCGGCAGCGGCCATGGCATTCTGGCCATTGATGGCCTGGGTAATTTGCTGCAGTGACACTCCCAGCCGCGCCAGGCGGTTATTGTCGATTTCCAGATGAATCTGCTGTTCTGGGTCGCCGAAGAAGGTCACCTTGCCAACGTTTGGCACGCGCAATAACTCGGTACGCAACTGTTCGCCATAGTCGTGTAATTGTGCGGGGGTAAATCCATCTCCTTGCAGGGTATATAGGTTGGCATACACATCGCCAAACTCATCGTCGAAAAATGGCCCTTGCACTCCATCGGGTAGCGTATAGGCAATATCACTGACTTTTTTGCGCACCTGATACCAAGCGTCGGGCACCTTGGAGGGATCGGTGCTTTCTTTCAGATTGACGAACAGTAACGATTCACCTGGTCGCGTAATGCTGTTGAGAAAATCCAAACCGGGGATTTCCTGCAGTTTTCTGCCAATGCGATCGGTTACTTGCTGTTGCACTTGGCGGGTGGTTGCTCCCGGCCAGAGGGTGCGCACCACCATGACTTTGAAGGTAAACGGCGGGTCTTCTGACTGGGACAGTTTCCCATAGGAACCAAGACCAAACAGGGTCACCAGTAATAGAACGAAAATCACCAACCCTTGATGGTGTACCGCCCAGGCGGATAGGTTAAATCCAGATTGAGATGCTTTTTGGGGCGGGGTGTTTTCTGGCAACGGCATTTCTGGACCGCTCATGATTGCCCCTGCCCGTCGCTACCGTTGATCGCAACCGACGGTGGGTCAACCGGCAGCACTTGCTGTCCCTGATGCACATTGTGTACCCCTGCCTGAACAATCCGCTCTCCGACGCGCACTCCACCACTGAGTAGTACCTGATTGCTGCGATATTCACTCACCGTCACTGCGCGAAGTTCCAAGCGCTGGTTGTCGGGCCGAATCACCCAGACGGCAGGTCGATCACCCTGGTGAAACAGGGCGCTAGCCGGTACCACAACCTGGCTGCTCCCCCCCTTGGCGCTAATCGGGGTGAGGCTGGCCGTCATGCCGGGACGTAGGCGTGCATCGGGGTGCAACAGGGTCAGCTTGATACGGTAACTGCCGCTCAGGCTGTCTTCATGCCCGGCGATTTCTCGCACCTGAGCTTCTGGGCTGATTCCAGGGAGTTCTGGCAGCTGTAACCGTGCCAGTTGGCCTCGGGGCCAGCGTGACAGCTCGCTGGTGGACACATCCAGCAACACATCAATATCCGGGCTCCAGGCCAAGCTATACACCGGTTGACCGGCAGCCACGACCGCCCCGCTTTCAGCATTCTCGGCGGTGATCAATCCATCATGGTCAGCCACCAGTTGGTTGTATTGCAGGTTGTTGCTCTGCAGCTCCAGTTGTGCCGCAGCCTGCCGACGTGCAGCCTCGGCAGCGGCATTATTGTCTTCGGTCTGTTCGAGCTGGACCTTGGAAATCAGATCCTGTTGCATCTGTGCCAGGTCGCGTTGCAACTGTTGGCGGGTAAACACTAGCCGGTGCTCGGCTGCCTGCAAGCTTGCTTTGGCGGTCAGCAGTTGTTGCTGTGCATCCCCGGCATCCAGTCGGGCCAGTACCTGGCCCTGATGTACCCGGTCTCCCACATGCACCCGGCGTTCAATGATCTTGCCCGGCACTCTGAAACTCAGATCGCTGTTGTAGCGCGCCTGCAACTGAGCGGGGAATTCTCCGGCATTGTCACTATCCAGCGGTGCCACCCGAACCGCCGCGACACGAGAAAGCGCTGGCTGTGGCGGCGGTGTTTTGCTGCAGGCAACCAGGCCACCGAGTAGCAGTAGCACCAGAGTGGCACGGATCATACGAGCCCGATCATTAGGTTTAGAACAGGAGCGATTCACAATGCGGTTTCCTGGTGGAAATTTAAATACACACTAGTATTCAAATACAAGTGTGAATGATAATACATATATGAACTTAATATGGCTACGCATTTTATTCAGATGCAAGCTGTGTGCTACCATCCGCCCATGACTGCTAAACGCCTGACTCGGCAACAAAGCCGAGACCTGACACGCCAACAGTTGTTGGACGCCGCACAAAAACTGGTTGCCAAAAAAGGTCTTGGCGCAACCAGTGTGGAAGATATTGCCAGTGAAGCAGGCTTCTCCCGCGGCGCCTTCTATTCTAATTTCGCCAGTAAGAACGATCTGTTCATCGAGATGTTGCGCCGTGATCACGAGAAATCGGTTCAGGATTTTGCGCTGCTGTTTGCCAGCGAGACGCCATTCAATGAGTTACGCGCACAGATTCGCGAGTTGTATAGCTGCATCCATGGGGATTGCAGCGCATTCGTCAACTGGACAGAGGCGCGACTGCTGGCGATACGCGATGCGGCATTCCGCGAAAAATTTGCTAAGTTAACCCGCGAAACTCAGTTGCAGATTGCCGGTTTTGTCGAGGTGTTTTATCGCGCAGCCGGTAGCCCGCCACCGGCTAGCGTAGAGACGCTGTCGCTGGGCATCATCAGTCTGATGGAGGGGGTACAGCTGTACCATTTATCGAGCCCGGACACCGATGAAGCCGAGGTGCAGCAGGTGCTGGGGGCGTTCATTGATTCGCTGATGGCTCAGGCGATCCCCACCGTTAGCGCAAAACCGACATCAACCCTGGCCGGGGTCTAGCTGCGATTAAGAGGCGCTGGGTTCTTGGCGTAGCGCCTGCAATCGCCGATACAGGGTGCGCTCGCTTAAGCCCAGCTTTCTAGCCAGAGCTCGACGCGAGCCGTGGTGGGTATTCAGGGCCTCGATCAAGGCTTGGTCATCTAGCTCGCTCGGTGCGTCAGGTTCTATCTGCGGCAAGGTAAGATTTTTGCTGCTGAGCATGGGCGGCAAATGCGCCAATTCAATCACGGAGCCGTCGCACATGATGCTGGCGCGCTCCAGTATATTGCGCAGTTCGCGCACATTGCCCTGATAGGGGTAGGTCATCAGCGCTTTAAGCGCGCGGCTTGAAACCGTCAGTTCTCGCCCTGTGGCTACCCGTGCTAATAAGGCATCAATCAGTAGTGGAATATCGCTAGCGCGGTCGCGCAAGGCGGGCACCGTAATCGGAAACACATTCAGTCGGTAATACAGATCTGCACGAAATTCGCCGCGCTCGACCATTGAAAGCAAACAGCGGTGGGTTGCAGAAATCACGCGGATATCGGCCTGACGAATCTCGGAAGCGCCAACCCGGCGATAGGTGCCGGTTTCCAGCAGACGTAATAGTTTGACCTGCATCGCCAGAGGGATCTCGCCGACTTCATCGAGAAACAAGGTGCCACCGCTTGCCGCTTCGATCAAGCCTAAGGTGCGTGCACTGGCGCCGGTAAAAGCACCACGTTCATGGCCAAACAGCTCACTTTCGAATAACGCTTCCGGAATTCCCGAGCAATCTACCGCAATAAATGGCGCATGGGCGCGACGGCTGGTGTGATGCAAGGCATGGGCGACCAGTTCTTTGCCCGTACCCGATTCGCCCTCCAGCAGGACCACAGCCTCGGTTTTTGCCACCCGCGCCACCAGACTCAACATAGTCTGAAACGCAGGAGCGCGTCCCACCAAGTCATATTCTCCGGTATGCAGTCGCTCTTCGTGAATTGGCGACATTCTTTCGACAAAATATACAATTTTGCCCGATGCATCCCGAATCGGCGTGAGCTCTATATCGACGTACTTTTCTCCGCGTGGGGTATGGTGCAGATGCAAGATCCGCTCACGCTGGCCTGACTCGCGGCTGCGGGCCAGTGGGCAGGATTCCCCAGCCTGATCGCAAGGAACCGTGTAATGGTGCGAGATTTCGTAGCAACACCGTCCAAGTACACTCTGCCCGGAGGAAACCTGCTCGCGGTAGGCGGTATTGGCCGCGAGGATGCGATAGTGCAGATCGAACACCACGCATGGCTCGCTGGATGCATCCAATAGCGAGACCAATTCGGCCATCGGGTGGGCCTGTGTCTTCATCCGTGCAAATCTCCCTGAAAAATCACCGATCCATAGTTTACATCAAAGCATAACGGCATAACTGCCACAGGCTGCCATTTTACTGCCATGGCACTGCCAAACGCGCTTTCTCTGCCATATTTTCTGTGCGACAAAACAGCGCACCACTCAATAACAAATTGTTTATAAACAAATAAATTTATTTATCTCTCCTGGCATGATTCTTGTATTAGTTAGATGAAATTCATTCACTGCCAGATCACGCACAATGCACTCCCACACACTGACACACAGGCTGATTCTGATTGTTGTGTTCAAACTCATCGTACTGTTTGCGCTATGGTGGGTTTTTGTCCGTGACCAGGGGGTAACAGTGAATGCAACCGGGATGGCGCAGGCTATTCAGAGCATAAAACTGGGAGAACCCGAGCATGGGCATTGAACACTTGGTTGACCTATCACGGCTGCAATTTGCAGTCACCGCGCTATATCACTTTTTGTTTGTCCCTCTCACGCTGGGGATGACCTGGATTTTGGTGATTATGGAAAGCGTGTTTGTCATGACCCGAAAAACCATCTATCAGGACATGACCCGTTTCTGGGGCAAATTATTCGGCATTAACTTCGCCCTTGGCGTGACCACCGGCATCACGATGGAGTTTCAGTTCGGCACCAACTGGGCCTATTACTCGCACTATGTTGGCGATATTTTTGGTGCGCCGCTGGCGCTTGAAGGTTTGATGGCGTTTTTTCTCGAATCGACCTTTATTGGCTTGTTTTTCTTTGGCTGGGACCGCCTGTCGCGCAAGCAGCATTTGCTGGTCACCCTGCTGATGGCGATTGGCACCAATCTGTCTGCATTGTGGATTTTGATTGCCAATGGCTGGATGCAGAACCCGGTTGGGGCTGAATTCAACTTTGTCACCATGCGCATGGAAATGACCGATTTTTGGGCGGTGTTATTTAACCCAGATGCGCAGGCCAAGTTTGTACACACGGTTTCGGCCGGGTATGTCACAGGTGCGATGTTTGTGCTGGCGATTTCGTCCTGGTACTTATTGCGCGGGCGGGACGTTGAGTTTGCCAAGCGCAGCTTCCGGATTGCCGCTGCCTTTGGTTTAGCTTCAGTGGCCTCGGTGATCGTCCTGGGCGACGAATCCGGCTACACCGTGGGAGAAGCACAACAGACTAAGCTGGCAGCCATGGAGGCAATGTGGCACACCGAGCCCGCCCCGGCCGGGCTGAACCTGATTGCGTTTCCCAATGAGGCCAAGCAAAGGAATGATTATGAAGTCAAGATTCCTTGGGTCATGGGTCTGATTGGGACGCGCTCGGTCAGCAAGCAGATCCCGGGCATTCTGGATATTAAGCAAAAGAACCGGGGGCGGATTGAATCGGGAATCATCGCTGTCAGCACGCTGGAGGCGCTACGCCAGAATATGTCAGACCCGGTGCTGAAAGCCCGGTTTGAACAGCACAAGGCCGATCTTGGTTTTGGTCTGCTGCTTAAGAAATACACCCCGGACGTCAGTAAAGCGACGCCTGCGATGATCACCCAGGCAGTCAACGACACGGTGCCACACGTGGCTCCGCTATTCTGGGGCTTCCGCCTGATGGTGGCATTTGGCTTTGCCATGCTGCTGCTGTTTGGACTGGCCGCATGGTATTCGGTCAAGGGCTGCTTTGCACAACGGCGCTGGCTATTGCGCTGGTCGCTCTGGTTCTTGCCGGTTCCCTGGCTCTCATGCGAACTGGGCTGGTTTGTGGCTGAATATGGCCGTCAGCCTTGGACCATCTATGGCGTGCTCCCAACCCATCTTTCGGTATCCGCTCTGAGCGTGGCTTCTCTGTATGGGTCGTTAGCCGGGTTTGTCGGTTTCTACACGGTGCTGCTAATCGTCGAAATGTTTTTGATGGTGAAGTTTGCCAGACAGGGTCCCGGCAGCCTGGGCACCGGCCGCTATGCCAATGAAGTGACTCATTCCTGATACCGGAGCATAACTATGTTTGAATACGCGACATTAAAAATAATCTGGTGGATTCTGGTTGGCGTGCTGCTAGTCGGATTTGCCATCATGGACGGACACGACATGGGGGTGGGTACCCTGCTGCCATTTGTCGGCAAGACTGACATCGAGCGCCGGGTGATCATTAATACGGTCGGCCCACACTGGGATGGCAATCAGGTGTGGTTTATTACCGGCGGCGGCGCGATTTTCGCAGCTTGGCCGCTGGTCTACGCCACGGCATTTTCTGGCTTTTACTGGGCGATGCTGGCGGTGCTGTGGGCGCTGTTTTTCCGGCCGGTGGGCTTTGACTATCGCAGCAAGATCGATAATGCACGCTGGCGCACTACCTGGGACTGGGGTTTGTTTATTGGTGGCGCCGTACCGCCGTTGATTTTCGGCGTGGCGTTTGGCAACTTGCTGCAAGGCGTGCCATTTCATTTTGACCAGAATCTGATGTCGTATTACACCGGTTCATTCTGGGGGCTGCTCAATCCATTTGCCTTGTTGTGCGGGGTGGTATCCACGGCAATGATCAGCTTTCACGGGGCGATCTACCTGGCGCACCGCACGGAAGCCGAGATTCAACGCCGTGCCATTTTGGCGGCCACCCTGTTTGGTCTGCTGTTGATGGCGGGTTTCGCGCTGGCAGGTATCTGGCTCAATCTGGGCATCAAGGGCTATGTGATCAGTTCGACCATTGACCCGAATGCGATGGCTAATCCATTGGCAAAAACCGTGATCCGTCAGTCCGGTGCATGGCTGGGCAACTATGTGCGTGCTCCACTCACCATTGTGTTGCCGGTGCTTGCTTATCTGGGTACGACCTGCGCAGTGTTACTGGTGCGCCGCGGTCGTACGCTGATCGCTTTTGTCTGCTCGGGGCTGGCGATTACCGGGGTGATTGCGACGGCGGGCGCATCCATGTTTCCTTTCGTGATGCCGTCGTCCACCGACCCACGCTCAAGCCTTACGGTTTGGGATAGTGTTTCCAGTCCGCTGACGCTGTCGATCATGTTCTGGGCCACACTCATTTTTATGCCGATTATTATTCTGTATACCAGTTGGGCCTATCGGGTGATGTCAGGCAAAGTCACCGCTGCCTATATTCAGGAAAATGAACACTCGGCGTACTAGTCGCTCTCACTCACTTCAGCGGGGGCTGGCCGTGCGGCCGGCCCCTATGGCGACCGGCCCCAGAGCCGGCATTAACATAAGGACAAGCGCTATGTGGTATTTCACCTGGATACTTGGCGTAGGTTTTGCCATACAACTATCAATTCTCAATGCAATGTGGGGCGAAAATGAAACTGAGCGCCAAAACGGAGAACCGCATGCCCGAGACAAGCAACCCTGAGCACAGTCAGGCGGCAGCGTCACGTATCGCGCTGCTGCCGCTGTTGATTGCCGTCTGCATCACCATCGGCTTGACGATCTATCCATTTATTCTGGCGCGTGCAGGCAAACCCGATCACACGGTCGCAATGCTGGCGTTCTGGTCGATGAGTGCGGGTTATGTTCGTGGTGTGGGCTTTGTGCCGCGCCACCCGCTGTTCAAGTTATTGTTCTCGACCTTTGCCTGTTTGGCGGCCCTGGCCGCGGCCATTCTTCTTGCCAGGCCATGGGGTTAACATGATTTTTCGGCAATTACTTGACCCGGAAAGCTGCACGCTGACCTATTTGATTGCAGATCCGGACAGTCGCGAGGCAATGGTCATCGACCCGCTGGGCTCGCAAGTCATGCTGTTGCAAGCCATCATCGCCGAGCAAGGCTGCCGGTTAAAATTTGTGCTGCGCACGCATGTGCATCGGCCACGGCGGATTGACGATGCTGGCTTATGCGCAGGAACCGATGCGCGCTATGTTATTGGCCGTCACAATGCAGCGGAGATTGCTGCGGATCGGGTTAACGAGGGGGAATACCTGTCACTGGGCAATGAGCGGATCAAGGTGATTGAAACCCCGGGGCATACGCCGGGGTGTGTCAGTTATTTGTGGCGTGATCGGATTTTTTGCGGTGATGTGATGGAGATCGGCGGCTGCGGCCAGGCGGAGGATGAAACCGAGCCGGGTGTCATGTACGACAGTGTAATCAATAAGTTATTTTCCCTGGCAGACGAGACCCTGATCTTTCCCTGTCACGACTACAGCGGACGCACGGTGTCCACCGTCGCAGAAGAACGCAAACGCAATACCGCATTTTCTGGCGTTTCGCGCGACTTGTTTATTGCACGCATGCGTGAAGTTGCCAAACGTCCTCTGGCACCTGACGCGATCGAATAATCAGCTTGCCACAAGACCGGGCGCACACCGACCAGCGCCCGGGGCGATTTACGGTTACTATCTGCCCTTACCCTCCCAAGAGAAACCATCTGTACATGCAAACAGAAGTGAAACCGAGTCCCAGGTACGCCATCGTGGCGGCGGTCCAATTGCCACAGGTCAGCGATGTTGAATTCAACGCGTCTATCACCGAGTTGCGCGAGTTGGCTAAAACCTTGGGGTTCGCGGTGGTGCAGACCTTCATTCAGAAGCGCTCTAGCTTTGACACCACGGCCTATCTGGGAGTTGGCAAGCGAGAAGAGATCAGCTGCTTCATCAATAGCCAGGTCGGGGTTGATGATGCCGAAGCATCGATGAGCGAGGACAACCATTTCATTGATCTGCTGCTGGTCGATCACGAGATCTCGCCATCGCAGGCGCGCAACCTTGAAGTACAGGTGGGCTGCGAAGTGATGGATCGCACCATGGTGATTCTCGAGATTTTCCATCGCAATGCCCGCTCACGCGCCGCGCGTGCACAGGTAGAGATTGCACGTCTGGGTTATATGGCGCCGCGCTTACGCGAGGCAGCCAAGCTCGCAGGTCCACAAGGACGGCAGCGTAGCGGTACTGGCGGCCGGGGCGCGGGTGAGTCTCACACCGAACTTGACCGGCGCAAGGTGCGCGACCGGATTGCAGAATTGCAAAAAGAAATTATCGCGTTGGAGGCCGAACGCAAAACCCAGCGCGCACGTCGACAAGAGCGCCAAGGCTTGGCCGGGGTCACGCTAGTGGGTTACACCAATGCGGGCAAGTCCACGTTGATGCGAGCCCTCACTGGCAGCGAAGTTTTGGTCGCCAACAAACTGTTTGCCACGCTCGACACTACCGTCCGCGCCCTCTATCCCGAAAGCGTGCCGCGCATTCTGGTCAGCGATACGGTCGGCTTTATCAAGAACCTGCCTCACGGGCTGGTGGCTTCGTTCAAATCCACGCTAGAAGAGGCGCTGGATGCCTCGCTGCTACTGCATGTGGTGGATGCTAGCGATGCCGGTTTCGAACGTCAGCTCGCGGTGACCGACACCGTGCTGCGAGAAATTGGGGCGGAACAGGTGGCACGACTGCTGGTGTTCAATAAGATTGACCACGTTGGCGATGACAGCGCCCAGGCAGAATGCGCCGCCCGGCTCAAAGAGAACTACCCAGGTTGTATTGTGATGAGTGCACGTCGACCAGACGAAGTTGCTGCGCTTCACGCAGCGATTGTGGCGTTTTTCCAGCAAGACCTGGTCGAAGCCGAGCTGTTTCTGCCTTGGTCGGCGCAGCAACTACGCGGGGCTATTTATGCGAACTGCGATGTATTGGAAGAGCGTGCAGATGAAACCGGCGCATTCTTCCGTGTGCGTGCCGAGTCGGCGATATTGAAAGAGCTGGGCGAACAGTTGCAGCCCACAGCTTAATGCGTAAGGGACCCTAGCCTGGTTAGGGTCCCTGCAGGCTTGGCAATAAAGGCATTGAGCACCCAAGGAAAATAGATTTCGCTATTGCTGCATGCGTGCTTGCAACTGCTCGGTGCGGCGTTGCATCTGCTCGACCATGCAACTGCCAAACGGATCGGTATTCATCGAGTACTGTTGCTGCACATCCAGACCATTAACGGCCTTGCAATCCAGCTGTGCCCAGGCAATCCATTGACTTTGCGCCACCTCCATCGCAGGGCGGGCGGCTTCTGGCTTACTCTGTATCAGAGCCGCATTGGCCTGATTCAAGGCGAGCATGGCCGCCTGAAACACTTCAGGGCTGGCCGCCAGAGTGGGCAGACTGGTAAACGCCAGCACGGCAGTGATCCAAATCTTTTTCATTACTTCGCTCCCTCTGTGGTAAGTGATAGCACGGGCTAAGCTCAGACTTTATTGCTGGCATCAAGGATGGATTTGGGTCGGCGCGGTTTGACCGATGGTTCACCTTTTTGCAGGTGAGCCAGGCGACGGCGGATATCATCCGAATCCATCCAGATATCTTCGCCGCGCAATATCCGTGCAACTTCTTCGTCGGTCAAAAATGGCTTGCACACATGGCGGATTACTTTCTCAAACCATTTACTGATCGCTACCACCTGTGCCTGTTGTTCGTTGCCCTTGCCAATCAAAGCTGAAGAATAGTTGTGGAACATCAATTGGCAGGTGTCGTGCACAATCAGTTCGTCCCCCGCCAAGAAGATCAAGGCGCCCATTGAATAGGCACGGGCTTCCAGTATGGTCACTACGCGCGCATCGCTCGCGGCAATATTATTGATAATCTGCAGACCGGTATCAAAGTTACCACCGGGGGTATTCAGGTGCAGCAGGATCAGATCGGTTGGGCTGGCGGTACGCAGGGCATATAACAGTTCGGTATAGAGAATCGGCGCACCAATTTCACCAGAAAGATAAAACGATACCTGGTGAGCCACGCCATGGCTTTCATAACGCCGATACGGTGGCAACGGGGCCTCGGCATCGGGCTCTTCTTCTTCGGCCAATCTAAACGCATGCTGCGGTGAAGTCGGTAGCATGGCATCCCCTCCTGAGAATAGTGAGTTCTGGACCTATTGACTCAAGCCTAGCATAAGTCGTTCCCCAGGGTCCCGAGCGGCTTTGCACTTCTTGACCGGGTTGCTACTCTGTGCGCGCTCAGACGCGTACGATAGAAGCTAATCAACACCTGAGGGAGCATCGCAATGCTGTTACTCAATATGCAAGAATGGATTGGCCCATCCCCCACCCGTGACAGCAAACTGGCGCATATCGATAAAAAGGTTCGCACCCGCGCATTTGTCACCAACCTCCCCTTGGCTAAAGCGCTTGAACGCATCCGGGTCTACGAAGATGCATTTAAAGCGTTCTATGCCGCATCTGTATCGATTGAGTTTGAATTAACGGCGGTTTCCACTATCGAAAATCTGAGCGAAAGCCACATTGAGCTGGCCCGTATCACCATGGTCGAAAAACTGCCACAACGTAAGCAAGATTTCGAATAAACATACCGGATTTAATCTCGGTCATAGCTAGCCATCTATCAGCGTATAGTTTATACCAGGCTTGCTATTATTAATCATCAACAGGACTTCTGAATTCGCATTCTAACCCTTAATTCTGTTTTATATTTCCAAGGAGAAAGCTCATGGTCAATCGCATTATCCTTAATGAAACATCTTATTTTGGGGCGGGGAGTATTAGCGTCATTGCCGACGAAGTCGCTCAACGTGGCTATCACCATGCGCTACTGGTCACCGACAAAGGTTTATTAGGTGTCGGACCAGTAGAGAAAGTCGAAGCGGTGCTCAAACAGGCGCTGGTCCCTTATACGCTGTATTCAGATGTCAAACCCAACCCCACAATTGCCAATATTCAACATGGAATTGCCGCATGCAAAGCCAGTGGCGCTGATTTTATTCTCGCTGTAGGCGGCGGTTCGGCCATGGATACCGCTAAAGCTATCGGCATTGTGATGACCAACCCTCAATTTGCGGATATCCGCTCGCTGGAGGGCGTCGCTCCGACTAAAAATCCGAGCATGCCATTGATTGCGGTCCCGACCACCGCTGGCACCGCATCTGAAGTCACGATTAATTATGTAGTGACCGATCCAGAAAATCGTCGCAAGTTTGTCTGTGTCGATCCGCATGATATTCCTATGTTGGCGATTATCGACGCTGACATGATGGCTTCAATGCCCAAGAGTTTGGCGGCGGCAACCGGCATGGATGCACTCACGCATGCCATAGAAGGCTATATCACCCGTGGGGCGTGGGAAATGAGTGATATGTTTGCGCTCAAGGCGATTGAGTTAATTGCCAAGAATCTGCGCCAATCTGTACTCGAAAAAACGGCACAGGCGCGCCATAACATGGGCCTGGCGCAATATATTGCGGGCATGGGATTTTCTAATGTCGGCCTAGGGCTGGTACATGGCATGGCACACCCGTTGGGTGCGTTCTACGATACCCCACATGGCGTGGCCAATGCCTTGTTGCTGCCAGGGATTATGGAGTTTAACGCTAGCGCCAGCGGTGAGAAATATCGGCAGATTGCCCGTGCCATGGGCGTGGCTGGCACTGAAGCCATGTCACAGGCAGAGTATCAACAGGCGGCCTGTGGCGCAGTGCGCCAGTTGGGCCTGGACGTAGGGATTCCGCAGCATTTGTCTGAAGTGGGTGCTAAGGAAGAGGATCTGCCAGCGCTGGCGCATGCTGCGTTTAACGATGTCTGTACCCCAGGAAACCCGCGTGAAGTGAGTGAGACCGAGATTCTTGCCTTATACCGCAAGTTTCTATAGTTTCAGATTATTCAGAAATACCAAGCGTCCTTCTGAATCAGAGGGACGCAAGCAACACGGCCCCGATTTATAGTTGGGAGCCGTAGCTTTTTAGTGCCAGAGGTGAACCATGTTTTGTCGTTATAATCAGACATGAGCAAGCCCTGTAATCTTGGTTAGATTAACCAATTACCTATCAAACTTGAGATCTCTATTGAAAGACATAATGCGCCACCTGTTTTTAACCCTCTGCGCTACGTTACTGCTGGGCGCCTGTGCCACAAAAACAAACAATTTTGGGCATTCAGCTGATGATGTCGCTTTTAAGGTGGATGGCCAAAAAACGGTTTATCTGCCGATAACCGACTCGGGCCCGGTTTTTAGCAAGCAAGATGGCTATGTTGTGATGGCGGCGGGCATGACCCCTTCGTTACAAAAAGGCATGACCGACCAATCGACATTTAATTGGGGCTTTACGCTGGCTGCTGAAAAAAATGCTGCACTAGATTATATAATTGTTGAACAAGTTTCCGAACAAGGCGATTTACTGCCACTGATCACAGACACCAAGCCAATCGGGTCCGAAAGCCAATGGACCGGAAAATCAGCTGAAATCGCGATGACACAAGAAATTTCCCCCTGGTTATATGCCAAGGGAAAATCGACTTTCTTGTTTAAGCTGACCATCAAACCCAGCGCGGCCAATCCAGTTGTGCTGTATCAACCGGTGGTCATTTCAGGTGGGGTGAAAGTCTTATATCGGCACATTATGAGTACCAAAGACTAAGGACGGCGCGCCACAATCCAAACCAGCAACCCAGCCAGACAAACCAGCGCCCCTACCAGACTCACGCCGTTCCAGCCAGCCAGGCCATACGCTGTCGCTGAAGCCAGCGAACCACTGGCACCACCAATAAAATAGCTGGTCATATAGGCGGATGTCAGCCGGTTGCGTGCCTCAGGCTGCAGACGATAAATCGCTCCCTGATTACTGACATGCACCGACTGAACCGCCAGATCTAATATCAGCACCCCAGCGAGCAAAGCCCAAAGTGATTGTGGAGCAAACGCCAGGGGTATCCATGAGGCCAACAGCAGGATCAGACCAACCAAGGTGGCACTGTCTCCATGCCCCCGGTCTGCCAGTCGACCTACGGTTGAAGCCGCCAGTGCCCCAGCGGCACCAGCCAGGCCAAACAGACCAATCACGGTGCTCGAAAACCCATAGGGTGGCGCAGCCAACAAAAAGGCCATTGAGGTCCATAGCACACTAAATGCAGCAAATGAGGTCGCCCCTAAGAACGACCGTAAGCGCAAGGTTGGCTCTTGCTTGAACAGGCGGAGCACTGACAGCAATAAGCGCGGATAAGATAGACCGACTGACTGTTGGTAACGCGGTAGCCGACGTGCCATACACCAGGCCACAACAAACAAGGCTAATGCACCCACCCAATAAATGGTACGCCACCCTCCCAGCCCAGCCAGCGTCCCAGCCGCCGTCCGCGCCAACAAAATGCCCAACAACAGTCCACTCATCACGGTACCTAATACCTTACCGCGACTCTCGGGGGCAGCCAGGGTGGCGGCCAATGGCACCAGCAGTTGCGCCACCACAGAAAACAAACCGGCAAGGGCAGTCCCCAATAGCAACACACTCATATTGGGTGCCATGGCGGTCAGCAACAAACCCATGGCTGACAAGACCGTCATACTGACAATCAGACGTCGCCGTTCAAACAAATCGCCCAGAGGCACCAACAGTAATAGCCCCAAGGCATAGCCGAGTTGCGCGGTGGTGACAATCCCTCCGGCTGCTGCGGCCGAGATTCCCATCTCGTGGGCAATAGCGGGCAACAGTGGCTGCGCATAGTAGTTGCCTGCCACAGCCAGACCGGTGGCAATGGACATCAGCCACACCAGCGAGGGCGTGAGGGTTGCAGAGGGAGAAGACGGATATTTGGACATGGGTCGGCAGCCTCGCAGCAAATGTTCTGGTAGTACCAAGTGCCGCGATCGGGCTCATGGTGTTATTAGTTATACATAATACCAGCCTATTGTTTATTGAATTAGTCTGATGTAATCGCTTTTCAGTTAGCTCCGCACCAGATGTTTTGTGGCTTCGCGCACGCTCAGCGGTGAAAGCCGCAGGCCTTCTCTCGCAAGGTAGGCGCGCACAGCATCCGGTGCATGCTTAGCATAATCACGCAGGGCCCAGCCAATGGCTTTTCGAATAAAAAAATCGGGCTCACGAGCCAGCTGGCTCGCGTAGCCGAACAAGCGGGCTTCATCGGTGTCAGCACGCCAGCCCAACTGGTGCAACATGGCGATGCGGCGAACCCAAACGTTGGGATGGGTTACTGCGGCATCCATCGGCTGTTGAGCCTCGGGTTCCAACAAGCTTTGCCGGTGGACGATATCGCCCACCACCCCGGCCAGGCTATCAACGGTATCCCACCAAGCACGTTGTTGTGCTAATCCGAGCACCGCATCCAGATCGGCCAAGGCCAGAACCTGGTGCTGTCGTGCCAGCAGATCAACGGCCACATACTGAAACTCTCGTTCTGGCAGTTGCCAGAGCGCACAGCTTGCGGCCAGCAGAAACCTGGCCGAACGTGGCGGCTTCAGTAGCGGTAGCACACTGGTTCGACGCAATGGGGTTGGAATCCCTAAAAATTCAAACTGCCCGCGCATATAAGCCGCCATCGGCAGTGCACGCTCTGCATCGGCTAAAGGTTGAAGACAGTGTGAAACCGCCAAGACAAAATCATCTAGCTGGCTGTCGGTTGTATCCAAATCTATTCCCCCTAAAATATTCCGCTACACACTTTGACATCCCTCTGCTCGCCAGCTAAACTCGCCGCCTGTCATTGGGGAGTAGCCTCCTTTCATCAGGGTGACCTGGAAAAGGGAACGCATCAACAGACTTGGCTTGTGCCATGGTGCGTTCGACCGTGCGGTTTGGCGAGACCTTTGACGCATTGCCTATTCCGGGTCGGGCTGGGCGCTGCGTCATTGGTATACTTCGCCCGCCCCCATTGAGCCCAGATGCAAACTTTTCTCATCTCTACCGCTGTGGTTGCCATTGGTGAAATCGGCGACAAAACCCAACTACTTGCACTGATTCTGGCGGCCCGCTTCCGCCGCCCCTTACCCATTGTATTGGGCATTCTGGCCGCGACCCTGGCAAACCACTCTCTGGCCGGGCTTTTGGGTGAATGGATTCGTCAAGTCGTGAGCCCTGAAGCTTTGCGCTGGGGGTTGGGGCTGTCATTTATTGCTGTGGCATTGTGGACGTTGAAACCGGACGAAATCGAGAAAAACCCCACGCCGGTCGGACGCTATGGGGTATTTTTCATCACACTGACCACCTTCTTTTTGGCAGAGATGGGCGATAAGACTCAGCTCGCCACTATCATGCTCGCAGCCAAGTTTCCCTCTCTCATTGCCGTGATTGCAGGAACCACCACCGGAATGTTGTTGGCTGATGTGCCAGCGGTTTTTTTGGGAAATATTGCCTCAGAAAAAATCCCGTTCAAGGCGATTCGCATCAGTGCCTGTATTTTATTTACCCTGCTGGGAATCTCGACTTTAGCCGGGATCGAGTTTTTTTAAACGGGGATCAGCCAGCCCTCAAGCAGCTAATGACAAACAAATTTAAAATTCATCATCAATAAGCAAATGATTTATAAATGGGGCATTTATCTGCCTTTTATGCAACAAAACCAAACAAATACCCGATAAAATGATGTTTTCATGGTCTGACAATCTTACAGTTGATGCCAATCAACAAGCTATGTTTTGTATCACTTACCATGAGATCCCATAGAAAAGATACAAGACCCAAACCTATCAAGATACAAGACCCATACCTATCAAGAAGAGAATAAATCATGACAATCTCCAGGCGCATCATGCTGATGCTTTCTATCGCGCTATGCTCATTAATATTGGTGGGCATGGGTGGTGTTTGGCAGTTAGGGCAATCGCAGAGTCGCTACGCCTATGTGCAAAGTAGCACCTTCCCTAGCATCAAAACCTTGATCGCAACGCGCGATGCGCTAGCACAGATGCGTCTACTCCTATTGCATCATGGCATAGCCAGTGTCGCGCAAAAGCCAGCAATTGAGCAGTCAATTGCAGAACAAGACCAACTGATCGAAAAATTGCTGCACAACTATGAAACCGTCAATGCAGTGTATGGCGATGACGATATCAAGGTAATGGGTGCCGAGAAAGAAGCTCAGTTATCGGCAGCCGACCATCAGGACATATTGGCAGACCGAGCGGCCCTGAATAACTATCGCGCGCAAAGCAAACTATTTCTTGAGCGCTCGCGGGCAGAGGACAAAGCCGGCATGGAAACTGCGTTGATTGCGCTGGGACAAGCTGGCGACAAGTTATCGCTGGCGCTGAATCAGCACCAAGAACTCAACATGCAGCTCTCCGAGGATCTGGGAGTGATTGGCGATACGGCTTATAACGAGGCTAGAATTTTATTAATCTCGGTGACCCTGATTGCGTCATTGATTTCATTAGTGCTGGGTATTCGCCTGTATCGCAGTATTCACAGTAGCCTAGATAATATTCAGGGCACGCTGGAAAGCATTGACCAATCACTGGATATGACCCAGCGCGCCGACATTCAACACATGGATGAGGTTGGCCACACCGCCACCGCCTTTAACCATCTGCTGGATCGATTGCAAGACAATCTGAAAACGCTATTGCAAGGGGCAACGGAAGTTACCGACGCTTCTCAGCAATTAGCCCAGACGTCCTCTCAGGTTTCCGTCGCCGCAGCCACGCAGAGTGAATCATCCGCCAGCATGGCCGCGACCGTGGAACAGATGACGGTCAGTATTAACCATATGGCGGTACGCGCACGCGACACGCTAACCCAGGCTACTGAAGCGGGTGACCATGCACGTGAAGGTTCTGGCACGATTACGCAAACGATTCATGATATTCGCGAAATTTCTAAAACCGTCAGTGCCGCTGCAAGCAGCATTCGCGAAATGGACAGCTATAGCGCCGAAGTCAGCAGCGTAGTGCAAGTCATCAGCGACATTGCGGACCAAACCAATCTACTGGCACTGAATGCAGCGATTGAGGCGGCTCGCGCAGGTGAAACCGGTCGTGGCTTCGCCGTGGTTGCCGATGAAGTACGTAAGCTGGCAGAGCGCACCACTAAGTCAACCCGTGAAATCTCTGGCACGATTGATGCAATGCGCCAGCAGTCACAACATGCGACCGAGCAGATGCAGGCGGCCGAAGAATTGGTCGATCAAGGGGTTATCCGGGCGGATGGTGCAGATCAGGCGATTCGCAGCATTAGTGAATCAACTACCAAAGCCACTGAGCACGTGGGTGAAATCAGCACCGCAATTCAGCAGCAAGGTGAGGCTAGTAACAATATTGCCGTGCAAGTCGAACAAATTGCACAAATGTCGGAAGAAGCCAGCGCAGCGGCACAGATGACAGCGGATAATGCGACGCGGCTAGACAAGCTTGCTCGCCAACAAATCAGCATGCTCCATCAGTACACCTTGTAGGCTTCGGCCGAACGGTTCTCCCGATAAAAGCCCCGCCAGATAAGCGGGGCTTTTATATATTTTTTTATAGATAAAAAATAAATAAATCATTAAACTCAGCCGATCAGCGCGGAACTCAGCCCTGGGTTCTGGTAGCCGAATCGTATTCGGCCACGGCTCTCACGGTCATAAAACTTCTGCTGTTGTCCGCCTGACGCTCATCATTGAATCAAGTCTAATCGGAGTAATAATGCATAAAAATCTCAAATCGCTGCTGGCGATGGGTTCACTTGCCGTGGGCCTGTGTTTTAGTTCAACCGCAGTTTTTGCTGCAAACTTGCCGCATGTGGTGATTCTGGCAACCGGCGGTACCATTGCCGGTACTGGCGCCACCAGCACCACCACCGTTGGCTACACTGCAGCCAAACTGGGCGTCGACAAGATGATTGAATCGGTTCCCGAACTTAAACAAGTCGCTGATGTGCGCGGCGAACAAGTTGCACAGATCGCCAGCGAGAGCATGAATAATGAGGTTTGGCTCAAACTGGCCAAGCGCGTCAATCAACTGCTGGCTCAGCGTGATGTCGACGGGATTGTCATCACTCACGGCACCGATACCATTGAAGAAACCGCTTACTTCCTCGACTTAGTAGTCAAGAGCAAAAAGCCGGTAGTTGTGGTCGGCGCCATGCGTCCTGCCACCGCGATTAGTGCTGATGGCCCGATTAATCTGTACAACGCAGTTTTGTTGGCCGGTAGTAAAGAAGCCGTCGGCAAAGGGGTTCTGGTTGCGCTGAACGATCAGATCAATGCAGCACGCGAAGTGACCAAGACCAACACCTCAACGGCCGATACTTTCCGCACACCTGAGCTGGGATTCCTCGGTTACATGCAAGATAACAAGCCGCATTTCTATCGCATGTCGACCCGTAAAAACACAGCTGACACCGAGTTTGACGTCAGCAAGCTTGATCGCCTGCCACGGGTTGATATTGTTTATGGTTACGCCAATATGGACCGTGTCGCCATGGACGCTGACATTGGTGCCGGCGCACAGGGCATCGTGCAGGCAGGGGTGGGGGACGGCAGTATTGCAGCTCAAATGATGCCTGCGTTCCGTGATGCGCGTCAGAAAGGCGTAATCGTGGTTCGTAGCTCGCGCGTCGGCAACGGTATTGTTGCCCGCAATGGTGAAGCCAATGACGATAAAGAAGACCTGATCGTCAGCGATACCTTGAATGCACAGAAGGCGCGAATCTTGTTGATGCTGGCACTGACTCGCTCGCATGATACCAAGGCCATTCAGCAGATGTTCTACACCTATTGATTAGTGGTTTGCGCGGTAGTAACCGTGTAACACACAACGCCCCGGTTGCATGCAAGCACCGGGGCGTTGTGGTTTTTGCATCAGTACGATACAAAACCACCAATCAAGCCACACAGACTTGTGTGGCGGCTGCTGGCTACCTAGTTCATATGTGGACTAGGAGTCGCCGCTGAAAGTTTAAACGAACGATAGCACGTCTCAATTTCGGTGCTGTGTTCGCGATCCTTGGATGCTTTTTCTCCTGGGGCAAGTCTCGAGTAATTGTATTTCGCCTGCACAATTCCTGCGCAATGCCGATTAATCAGTCCATTACGACGACCAACATCGTCAACCGTCACCACCGCTTGGGCCGAGACAATTCCAGTCAACATCAACAGAGAGACGGCCAGTAGGGTTTGCTTTTTCATCACGATTTCCTTTACATGATGTACAGCACTGTTTAAACGAAATGTTTAAACAGTCAATTTATAACGTAACAAATAGTGGCCGGTCAATCTAGAAAGGCAGGGGTCAAGCACCTGCATTATCAGGATCAAGATCAGAGAGAGTTGAGGAGAACACGGGGCAGGAGTTGACCTCCCCAAGGGTGGCTTATAGCCCCCTTGGGCAAGGCAGTTAGATCAGGAGTAGACGCCAGACTGGCGCCCTAAATGCGTGGTGTATTCACCACAACATCGGCGCATTGGGCACGATGACGCAGAGCATGGTCGATCAACACCAACGCCAGCATGGCCTCAGCAATGGGGGTCGCGCGGATACCGACGCACGGATCGTGGCGTCCATGGGTTTCCAGTAAGACCGGTTGACCATCTTTATCGATAGAATGGCGCGGGGTTGCAATACTTGAGGTCGGCTTGACCGCGATCGACACTTCTATCGTCTGCCCGGTTGAAATGCCACCTAAAATGCCGCCGGCGTAATTGCTAGCAAAACCTTGCGGCGTTAATTCGTCGCCATGTTGGCTGCCGCGCTGGGTGACTGAAGCAAAACCGGCACCGATTTCAACGCCCTTGACCGCATTAATGCCCATCATTGCGTACGCAATTTCAGCATCCAGGCGATCATAAACCGGCTCACCCCAACCTACAGGTACATTCTCGGCGACAATCCGCAAGCGAGCACCAACCGAATCCAGACTTTTGCGTACGCTATCCATATAGGCTTCTAGCTTTGGCACGATGGCACTATCGGCAGCAAAAAACGGGTTCTGCTCCACCTGCTGCCAATCGCTAAACGGAACCAGCATCTCGCCTATCTGGGTCATATGACCGCGAATCTGAATGCCATACTTTTGTTTAAGCCATTTTTTGGCAATCGCCCCGGCCGCCACGCGCACTGCAGTTTCACGCGCAGAGGAACGTCCACCGCCGCGCGGATCCCGGATCCCGTATTTATGCCAATAGGTATAGTCGGCATGTCCAGGCCGAAATGTCTCGGCGATATTGCCATAGTCATGCGAACGCTGGTCGGTATTGCGGATCAATAAGCCAATCGGCGTACCGGTGGTCTTGCCTTGATAGACACCAGAAAGAATTTCTACCTGATCCGCTTCGCGCCGTTGGGTCACATGGCGGCTAGTGCCTGGCTTGCGGCGGTCGAGTTCCGGCTGGATATCGGCCTCGCACAGATCAAGCCCCGGAGGACATCCGTCCACCACGCAGCCGATCGCCGGCCCATGGCTCTCACCAAATGAGGTCACACTGAACAGCAAGCCGAAACAATTGCCAGACATGCATACTTCTCCAGTAAATTGGGTGTTCACTCGATTCTAGCATGAGCGGACGGCCTATCGACGTTGTTGCCAGGGCTTAGTAATTTTCACGCACCAACTCACGCCGCCCCTGTAGCCAGTCAAGCACCAGTGGAAAATGGTCGCTAACCGCATCAGGGTGGGTCAATACACTGGCATGATTGTAGTCATGCAGATAACCAGTGGCGCAGCCCAGTAAATGCAACCGCGAGCGGTGCGGACCTGACTCATCACGAAAACGCCGCACATCGTCACGATGCCCCAGACAGGGATCGTCTGCGGCGGCGAAATACAGAATCGGAGGCAAATGGGCTGACATAGCCGCTTGCGCATAATCAAAGCCATCATCCTGATCGATCCAGGGACGAATTTGTGCCCAGTAATTACACTGGGCATGACTCTTGGCACTTTCGTTGTCTTGCCCCAAACCAAATTGGCGCGCAGGCAGATAGCCAAACACCCGCACCAGCGCGCGAGCGGTGTGATTCCACACCAGGTCAACCTTGAGCCGCTTATGCCAGTTTTTGACATGCACACTGCGCTTGGCTGCAAAATAGACGCAGCTTTTGACTTGGGGAATCAGCTCAGGGAAACGCAGCAGGCAGCTTGACATCAGCACCCCACCCCATGAATGTGCCACCCAGTGAATCGGGGTCTCACCCTTGAGTTTCCGCACCGCGGCCTGTAGCGCCGGAATATCTTCACAGATAGTTTCTGTTTGGCCAGACAAAGAACGACGACTGATGGCCGGGGTACTTGCGCCATGCCCGCGCAAATCGGCAACAAACACGTCATAGCCTGCACGCGCCAAATAATGGGCCAAGCCTTTTCCTGAACTGGAATAGAAAACTTTGCCATTCGCCATAATGCCATGCAGCATTAACACGGCGTCACCTGCACCCTCACGATAGATGCGTTTTACCCGCAGCTCTTCGGTGGCCGACACTTTTACGGTCAAGTCGGTTTCTAGATTTTTCACAGCTATCCCATTCAAGCGATCGTCGTCTTCTGCGACAATTCAAACAAACGATTGAATGATCATCAAATCAACGCCTAGCGTCAAGCTGTATTACGCTCAGGCTCAGATCGCCCCCCAATCCAGGCTAACAAAGCAAGGGCGATACCTATCAGTACCATGCCACCGGCTTCACTTAGATCTGGGGTTTCTCCCAACTGCAGCCAGGCCAGTAATACCGCCACGGCCGGAATGGCCAGCACATTCAGCCCCGCCATACCGGCAGAAAGTCGCGACAACAGCAACAACCAAACCAGCCAACCCAAACCTGAAGCCAACACACCGACGTACAACAAGACGATGATGAGTTGCCAACACCACTGGGTTGATGTCGAGGGGAAAATCAGCGCCAGCACCCCCAATGGAATCAAGCCCCATAGCATTTGCCAAAAGGCCAGCGACAGGGTAACCACCCGGTGGCGCTGCTGAAGGCGCTTGGCAATCACGGCGGACACCGCCCACGCGGCCCCCCCGGCGACCGCCAAAGCATTGGAAACCATACTTGAGTGCAGGCTCCAGGGTTCGAGCACTAACACGAGTCCAGCAAAAGCCACCAGTACCGCCCAGCATTGCAGCCAATGTAGACGTTCGTTCAGATAAACCCGCGCCAATAACAAAGTCCAAAATGGCATGGTATACGCCAACACCGAAACTTTGCCTGCCCCACCAGCCAGCAAGGCCATGGTAGTCAGCGTGCCAAAGCCTGCCGTTTGCGTCATTCCCAGCCAGAAGGTTGGCCAGAAGGGAGGGAGCTTAAATGGTGTTGAGCGCCATAACATCACAAGTGCCAAGGTGAGCACGCCTAGAAAAGTGCGCCAGAAGATCAATTGCAGCGCGCCAATATAGGGCAATCCTAGTTTTGAGGCGGTCCAACTATAACCCCAGATAATCCACAGCCCCACCAACAGGCTGATACTCATCCAACGTGACTTTGCGATCAAACTAACTCTCCAGCTTGCAGCCTGTCAGGCTTAGGGATCTGCTGTTTTGCCATTTCAATAGCAAGGCGGACGTGATCACTCACGCCCGCCATTTGCTTCAATTTATCGAGGCTGTAAACCGCGCAACCGCGCGTACCTACTCATCTTGATTCAGGTTCTTAGACACAATTTCATAGACATCCTTGGACAGTTTGGCGGCAGCCAACCGAGCAAGCTCGGCCTTCATCAGAGCACGACGCTTAGGTTCAAGTTTTTTCCAACGATTGAATGACTGCACCAATCGGCTGGCAATTTGAGGATTAAAGCTGTCAAGCGCCAATACCTGATCGGCGATAAACCGGTAGCCACTGCCATCCAGCGCATGAAAATGCAGCATATTGCGGCCAAAAGTCCCGATCAGGGCGCGCACCTTGTTCGGGTTTTTTAACGAGAACGCCGGATGGGTCAAAGCATGCTGCACATGCTCCAGCGCGCAAGGAATCTGACTGCTGGCCAGCAAGCTGAAATACTTGTCCATGACCAGCGGGTCGCCATCCCAACGGTCGGCAAACTCATTCAGGCAATCATTACGCTCGCTGGAGTCACGATCACGCAGTGCCAGCAACGCCCCCATCTGGTCGGTCATGTTGTCGGCTTCAAGGCACTGCTTACGTGCAGCCTCCAAAGGCCAGACATCATCTAAACGGCACAACATAGACAAGGCATGGTTTTTAAGCGTGCGGCACCCTGCCCCCAACGCCGTATAGTCACGGGTTTGATTCATTTCAAAAGCGTTGCGCCATTCGCTGCGCAAAGACTGCGCCAAGCTCTTGAGTACAAACTCACGCACCCGATGAATACAATCCGTGTCAGCATTTTCTACATGCTCAAGCAACTCGGTTTCGCTCGGCAGCGTCAGCATCAGGGCCTTGAATGCCGGGTCGGCCTGATGATCTTTCAATACCGCAGCAAAAGCTGCCGACAAACTCTCAGGAACCGAGAGCGCATTGCCGGCAAGATCATCGGCGATTAACTGAGACAACAAGCGCATCGACAACATCTGTCCGGCTTCCCAGCGCGAGAAGGCATCTGAATCGTGTGCCATCAAGAAAGCCAACTGGGTATCGCTCAAATCAATGTTCATGCGCACTGGAGCAGAAAACCCACGCAGCAGCGATGGCACGGGTTCACAAGGGACATCAACAAAGATGAAACTGTTCTCGGCCTGTTTGATGTCAAGCACGCGGGTGGTGCCATTGGCGGCGGGTTCTCCAGCCAGCCGAAGCGGTAGATCATGGCCATCCCCACCGATCAAGCCGAACGCCAGTGGAATATGGAACGGCAATTTTTCGGCCTGTCCCTGGGTTGCCGGGCAAGACTGGCGCACATCCAGCCGATAACTTTGCGCCACTCGGTCGTAGTGACCACTCACGTCCAGTACCGGCGTCCCCGACTGGCTATACCACAAAGCAAACTGTTCCAAGTCTGCATCATTGGCGTCGGCCATCGCCGCTCGAAAATCGTCACACGTCACCGCATGACCATCATGACGCTTGAAGTACAGATTCAACCCTTTTTTAAAGCCATCTTGGCCCACTAAGGTCTGGATCATGCGCACCACTTCTGCACCTTTTTCATACACGGTCATGGTGTAGAAATTATTCATCTCGATATAGCTGTCAGGCCGAATCGAGTGCGCAGTCGGACCCGCGTCTTCAGGAAACTGCATGGCGCGCAGCCCCTTGACGTCTTCAATCCGTTTCACCGCACGGCTGGTCATGTCGGCTGAGAATTCTTGATCGCGGAACACGGTCAATCCTTCTTTCAGCGACAATTGGAACCAGTCGCGGCAGGTCACGCGGTTACCGGTCCAGTTGTGGAAATATTCGTGGCCGATCACCCGTTCTACACCCTCAAAATCAGCGTCTGTCGCAGTTTCCTGCCGTGCCAGAACATATTTGGTATTGAAGATGTTTAGACCCTTGTTTTCCATGGCCCCCATATTGAAGTCACCGACGGCGACAATCATATAAATATCTAGATCATATTCCAGGCCAAACCGCTGCTCATCCCAGCGCATCGCATGCTTAACCGACTCCATCGCGTGGCGCAATTTATCTTGATCGGAGGGTTCAGCCCAGATTTCCAGTGCAACTTCTCGTCCATGCAAGGTCACAAACTGGTCTTTTAGTGCACTCAACTTACCCGCTACCATGGCAAACAGATAGGAGGGCTTGCGATAGGGGTCAACCCATTTCACCCAGCGGCGCTTCTTGTCGACCATGCCTTCACCCACCTTATTGCCGTTAGACAAAAGAGCTGGGTATTTTTGTTTGTCTGCAATAATTGTGGTGGTGAATTTAGCCATGACATCCGGACGATCCGGATAATAGGTAATCTTACGAAACCCTTCGGGTTCACACTGGGTAAACAGATTGCCATTCGAGGCGTACAACCCCATCAGACTGGTATTAGATGTGGGGGTCAGTTCGGTTTCAATTTCAAGAATAAAACTCTCAGGCACATCGAAAATCGTCAATGTTTCATCTGCCAGAGAATAACGATCTTTATCCAGGCGTTGACCATCCAGCACCACACCAGCAAGGTGTGCTGAGCCATCCAGTACCAGACTAGTACTGGGTTGGGCTTGATCGTTGCAATTAATCACCAGGCGGGAATGCACCCGCGTGACATCGTCTTCAATATCAAACTTCAAATCCACCCGATCCACCAAAAAAGCCGGGGCGCGGTAATCGTGGCGGTATTTGATTTGAGGCTGCAAAGACATTTTTTACTCACCTTTTCAAGGTCAATCTAACTACGGTAAAAACTTCTGCACCAAAGTAGTAGCGCGCATTGAGCGCTTCACACATCAAACTTAAATTCTAGGCCATTCACCCGCTTGTTGAGACAAAGACAGCCGGCAAATGTCGACAGCCGGTTTGGCTGGGATAACCTGGAACACCAGTAACTCGTCACGGCGGAAAGCATGGACTTGGACCGGGTCACCGGGCGAGAGCCGCGCCAGCATTTTGTCCAGATCCACCACGCGCACACCATTGAGCGCCACCAGTACGTCCCCAGCAGATAAGCCAGCCCTCTGTGCGGCACCGTCATCATAAACATGCTGCAGCTTGATTCCGCTTGCGTCGCTGCTGGTCTTAACCCCCAACACCAGTCGCAGCGCGTCACCAGAGGTTGAACCCGCCAGGCCCCCCCGATCATCAGCATGGGTGGCGCGCGTCCATTCAAGTTTGATGCCTTGGCTAGATAACAATTCGACCAGAGGCAATGGCGTGGTTGATCGCAGCGCGAGATCAAAAAATTCGGACAGGTCAACCCCACTCACCGCCGAGGCGTGTCGCTCCCACTCGTCCTCGTCCAGACCCTTGCCATCCTGGAGCCACTTCTGCCATAGCGCACGCATCACATCGTCTAAGGATTCAGCCCCATGGCTCTTCTGCCGGATCAACAAATCTAAAGTCAGCGCCACCAAGGCTCCTTTGGTGTAGTAGCTGACAATACTATTAGGGCTATTTTCATCCTGACGGTAATACTTGATCCAGGCATCAAAACTAGACTCTTCAAGAGTTTGCTTTTTCCGACCTGGCCCGCGCTCTACCGTACTCACGGTTTGTGCCAGCAAGCCAAGATAGCGCTCTTGATCGATCAGGCCACAACGCAATAGCGCCAGATCATCGTAATACGAAGTCACACCTTCAAAAGCCCATAACAACCGGGTGTAATTTTCCCGACTTAGATCATAAGGGGCAAATGCTGCAGGTTTAATACGTTTGACGTTCCACGCATGAAAGTATTCATGGCTGATCAACCCCAGTAGACGTAAATAACCATCGCTGATGCTCTTAACGCCAGGGATTGGCAAATCATCACGATCTGCCATTAATGCAGTGGAATTGCGATGTTCTAATCCACCATAGACCTCATGACCAACAAACAGCATAAACACATAACGCTCAAACGGTGCAGGTTGACCAAATAGGCGAATCTGCCATTCACAGATTTTTTTCGCATCCCGCGCCAGTCGCTTCAAATCCGCGCTAAAACGGCCGGAAACCACTAATTCATGCACAACGCCACAGGCTTTAAACTCAATTCGCTCAAAGGAACCCATTTCAAAAGGATGATCAATCAAGACGTCATAGTTCTCGGCGCGGTAGCGGCCAAACCCATCATGCGAATGCCGGTCCCCGTGCGCTTCAAGCGCAGTCGCTAATTGCCAATCGTGATATTCCTTGCCGCGCGGCGGCTCGACTTCTACATCACATGGGCTTTGCTCATACCCTTCCACCGACAAAAACACACTGCTGGCATTAAAAAAACCGCGCTGACCATCTAGATAGGCGCCGCGGACAGACAGATCAAAAGCATAGACCTGATAGCGCAGCAACAACGGTTTATTAACCGCTTGGGCCTGCCAAGTATGTTTATCAATTTTATTGATTGCGACCGGTTTGCCCTCGGACTCAGCCCGCAATGACACAATATTGCGCGCGAATTCGCGAATCATGTAACTACCGGGGATCCAGGCTGGCAAGCCAAATACCTGCCCCTTTTTGGCTGGATGGCTAACCGTCAATGTCACTTCAAATAAATGTGCTTCTGGAGAAACCGGACGAATACGGTAGAGAACGGGCACGGACATGAGCGACTATCCTGCGAAAGGAAAACAAGATTTTACCACCTCACTGCGAAGCTATGCATATGGGAAGAACAAATTGATACAGGTCAACTAAGGTCTGGCGCATGACATTATACTTCACATGTTGTTGGCATCAATTGTTCTACAACACTCATCCACTGATGACACAACAGCTCAGGAATCTGTTTAGACAGACAAACGTGGCAATCAGTGGCCGTACTAGGGTAAATGATATTAGAATAACGGCAATGGAATAACGGGGATAAAACGCTTCGGCCAGAGTTTGGTAAAAACCTCACGTTAAAAGGGGTGCCAGCTCAACTACAGCCAGGGGCCTTTATCTCGAAATGTCAAACGTAGCACAGATGATTTTCTTTTTATAAATCATCCATTTTTAGCAATCTTGCAGCGTTTTTCACGTTCTGAGTTAGTAACCTTGGAGAAACCATAAATGGAAACGCAATCCACTTATAATTATAAGGTGGTGCGCCAATTTGCCATCATGACCGTGGTTTGGGGCATTGTTGGCATGTTGGTGGGCGTGGTAATCGCAGCCCAGATGGTGTGGCCTGAGCTCAATTTTGGGCCATGGTTCCACTTTGGGCGATTACGCCCGCTGCACACAAACGCAGTGATTTTTGCATTCGGGGGCTGTGGCCTGTTTTCCACGTCGTACTATGTGGTTCAGCGCACCTGCAATGTGAGACTGATCTCTGACAAACTAGCCGCCTTCACCTTCTGGGCGTGGCAGTTAGTGATTGTCGGTGCAGCCATCACCTTCCCGCTTGGCTATACCTTTGGTAAGGAATATGCCGAACTTGAATGGCCGATCAAAGTATTGATCACCATTGTCTGGGTGGTTTATGCCATTGTCTTCTTTGGCACCATCGCCATCCGCAAGGTCAAACATATCTATGTAGCCAACTGGTTCTATGGTGCGTTCATCCTGGCGGTTGCCTTGCTGCACATTGTCAATAGCGCATTTATTCCAGTTACCCTGTGGAAATCCTATCCGGTCTACTCCGGCGCGGTGGATGCCATGGTGCAATGGTGGTATGGCCACAATGCGGTAGGATTTTTCCTGACAGCAGCCTTCCTCGGCATGATGTATTACTTTGTGCCAAAACAGGCGGGTCGTCCGATTTACTCCTATCGTCTGTCGGTGGTGCACTTCTGGGCTCTGATCTTCACTTATATGTGGGCAGGTCCTCACCACCTGCATTACACCGCATTGCCAGACTGGACTCAATCGGTCGGCATGGTGTTCTCGCTGGTACTGTTAGCACCAAGCTGGGGCGGTATGATCAACGGCATCATGACCCTGTCAGGCGCTTGGCATAAGTTGCGTACCGACCCGATTCTGAAGTTCCTCATCGTTTCACTGTCGTTCTATGGCATGTCGACCTTTGAAGGTCCGATGATGTCAATCAAGACCGTCAATGCGTTGTCCCACTACTCCGACTGGGGTATTGGCCACGTTCACTCAGGTGCATTGGGCTGGGTTGGGTTTATTACCATCGGCTCGATCTACTACCTGATTCCACGTCTGTGGAACCGTGAAGAAATGTTCAGCATGAAGCTGGTCGAAGCGCACTTCTGGATCGCAACCGTCGGCGTCGTACTCTACATCGCTTCGATGTGGATTGCCGGTGTGACCGAGGGCCTGATGTGGCGCGCGATCAATCCGGACGGCACCTTGACTTACGCCTTTGTTGAAGTCGTGAAAGCCGTACACCCCTACCTGATTGTTCGGACACTGGGCGGTTTGTTATATCTGTTTGGCATGCTGCTGATGGGATACAACGTGTTCCGCACGATCAATGCAGGCCAGGCCGTCGATGCCAAGATTCCGGCGCTCGCAGCCAATAGCCACGCTTGAAGCGGAAAGGTAGAAAAAAATGGATAAGCTTCAGAAACTCGCCGAAGAGCATGTCGGTTTCCTGATCGTTTTCATCCTGATCGTGATCAGTATTGCGGGATTGGTGGAAATTGTTCCGCTGGCGTTCCAGAAATCCACAACCCAACCGATCGCTGGTATGAAACCGTATACCGCGCTAGAACTCACTGGCCGCGATATCTATGTCCGCGAGGGTTGCTACACTTGCCACTCGCAAATGATCCGTCCTTTCCGGGCAGAGACCGAGCGTTACGGTCACTACTCGGTAGCAGGCGAATCCGTATATGACCATCCGTTCCAATGGGGTTCCAAGCGTAATGGCCCTGATCTGGCGCGTGTTGGTGGTCGTTACTCTGACGAATGGCAGCGCGTGCACTTGAATAACCCGCGCGATGTGGTGCCAGAGTCAAACATGCCGGCATTCCCATGGTTAGCTAAGAATCTGGCTGACTCTGACGATATCGCCGCCAAGATGACCGCGCTACGCCACGTTGGCGTGCCTTATACCGATCAGGACATCGCCGGTGCCAAGGCTGCCGTGGATGGCAAATCAGAGCAAGACGCTCTGGTGGCCTACCTGCAAAGCCTGGGCCTAGCACTGAAGAATGTGCGCTAGCCATGGACTGGACCAATTTGGCACGTGAGCTGTTTACCGTCTTCTGCTTTGTGTCTTTTATCGTGTTTGCCTGGATTGCATATAGCAAATCCTCGAAACAGCGCTACAAGGACGTAGCCAGCATGATCATCGATGATGATGACACGCCCAAACCAGCAGACCCGCAACAGCCTTGCAACGGAGCGAGATGATGAGTGATTTTGTCAGTAGTTTTTGGGGAATCTACATCACGGTCATTGTGATCGGCGGTTTCGTCGGCTTGACCTTGTTACTATTCACCCAATCAAAAACGTCGATCAAGCCAGGCGAAAAAGCCGAGGCCACCGGCCATATCTGGGACGAAGATCTGCAGGAGTTCAATAATCCTCTGCCGCGCTGGTGGATGATGTTGTTCTACCTGACCCTGATTTTCGGTGCGGTTTACCTGGTGCTCTACCCAGGGCTAGGTACCTGGAAAGGGCTACGTAATTGGACCTCGATAGGTCAATACAACGAAGAGCGCGCACAAGCTGAAGCGCTGACTCAACCGCTGTATGACCACTACCTGAAAATGGATCTGAAAGCGGTCGCAGCTGACCCTAAAGCACGGGAAATGGGTCAGCGTCTGTTCCAGACCTATTGCGTGCAATGCCACGGGTCTGATGCCCGCGGTGCCAAGGGTTTCCCGAATCTAGTGCATCACGATTGGCAGTACGGTGGAGAACCTGCCACCATCGAGACCACGATTCAGGGTGGTCGCCATGGCCAGATGCCGGCTTTTGGCGCGGCATTCGGTGAAGAAAAAGTCAAAGATGTTGCTAACTATGTGCTATCGCTGTCAGGCAAGAAACATGATGCCGAGCGTGCAACACGTGGCGCGGTGACCTTCGCGACGATCTGCGCGACCTGCCACGGACCAGCAGGAACTGGCAACAAGGCCATTGGTTCACCAAACCTGCACCACCCAAGTGGCGTATGGCTGTATGGTGGCACTGAAAAGACCATCATTGAAACCATTACCAATGGTCGCAATGGTCAGATGCCAACCTGGAAAGCTTTCTTGGGAGACGGCAAGGTACACCTGCTAGCAGCTTATGTATGGGGCCTGTCCAATCTGCCACAAAAGCCTGATCAACAGTAATCCTGGTTAGACCACTGCCCGCTGATGCGGGCAGTGGTTCATCTTAATAACTGATAATTATTTATATATAACCAAAATTTAAAACGAGAATTGCGTAAAATTCATCAGGGTGAACTTTACACAATTCTCGAACGGGGAAGACCATGTCAGATTCACTCAAAGACATTAAAGTCAAAGTAGAAAACAAACCACCAGAAACCGTTTCATTGTATGAAGCCACCAAAAAAATCTATCCACGCAGTGTGCACGGCTTTTTTGCCAACTGGCGCATCTTGTTTGTGCTTGGCACCCAACTGGTTTATCTGGGTATGCCTTGGCTGACTTGGCATGGTCGCCAGGCAATATTTTTTGATATGGTTAACCGCAAGTTTTACTTGTTTGGTCTAACTATCTGGCCTCAAGACTTTGTCTATCTATCTGCGTTTCTGATGTGCTGTGCTTTTGGACTATTTCTCTGGACCACCATCGCCGGTCGACTGTGGTGTGGTTATTCTTGTCCACAAACGGTTTACACCGAAATTATGTTGTGGATTGAGCATCTGGTAGAGGGAGACCACAACAAGCGCATGAAGCTTGATCGTCAGCCGATGAGCGCGCGCAAATTTAGCCTGAAGACCATCAAGCACACACTGATGATTCTGTTCTCTCTCTGGACCGGTTTTACCCTGGTTGGCTACTACACCCCGATCCGCGACCTCGTGGCGGCGATCCCGACGTTTAACTATGGCCCGTGGGAAACCTTCTGGATTTTCTTCTATGCAGGCTTTACGTATTTGTTTTCGGTACATATGCGCGAACAAGTATGTAAATACATGTGTCCCTACGCCCGTTTCCAAAGCGTAATGTTTGATGCCGACACCTTGATCATCTCGTATGACGAAGCGCGTGGTGAAGCACGCGGCGCACGCAAAAAAGGGGTGGTGCCAAAAGAAGTTGGACTGGGCGACTGTATCAACTGCGGTATCTGTGTGCAGGTTTGCCCGGTAGGGATTGATATTCGCAATGGCCTGCAATATGAATGTATCGGCTGCGCTGCCTGCATTGACGCCTGCGACGGCGTAATGGACAAGATGGGCTACCCGCGCGGACTGATTAGCTATACCACCGAGAATGTGCAAGAGGGCAAATTCCGCCCAGATCAAATCAAGCAGCGGATTTTACGTCCTCGCGTGGTGATGTACTCGGTGGTTCTGTTGGCGGTGCTCTCCACTGCAGCGATTTCATTTGCCATGCGCTTGCCATTCAAGGTGGATATCATCCGTGACCGTGCCTCATTAGTACGCGAAACCGATGATGGCTGGCTAGAAAACAGCTATAACATCAAAATCATGAACGTATCCAACCAGACCCAGCACTTCAAAGTGACCGTCGATGGCATGCATGAAATGCGGGTACAAAGTGACGAGGCAATCGTGACGGTACACTCAGGGGAAACCAAGGGCGTTGGCGTGCGGGTACAGGCTGAACCGGAAGAAGCCACCAAGGGTAGCCACAAGATTCATTTCATCATTACCCAAGTGGAAGACCCATCATTGCAGGTAAAAGAGAAATCCAGCTTTATCGGCGAATAAACCGGTAAAACAACGCCGGGGAGGAGCGTGCTAACATGCAGCTCCTCCCCGGTTTTTTTTTGGAGTCATCCATGTTGCCGCGTTTGACCAAACTGTTATCAATTATCACCATCCCGCTGCTGTTAGCCGCTTGCGCCAGCACCCCCTATCAGCAAAAACAGCTCACAGGCAACGTATCCTACCGCGAAAAAATCGCCCTCCCCCCAGCCTCCACCATGCTGCATCTGCGCCTCTTGGATGTCAGCGGATCGGGGGGTGCTGCGGGACTCTTAGCCGAACAGTTCATCAATCATCCGGCCCATTTTCCGGTGACCTTCGCCCTGCAATATGACCAAAGCAGCATCACCGCTGGCGCCCACTACGAAATCACCACCGAGGTGTATGCCGACCGAGAGCTGCGCATGCAAGCCAGCACTCCATTGCCACTCACCGGCAAGCTTCTGCCTGATAGTATGGATGTAGTGGTAAAAGGCGTTGGGCAATAGCGAGGAAGGCCTGAAGCTAGACCAGACACAGAACCCTTACTGAGCACAGCACACCCATTGTACTCATTCACTTTTTCCCAGTTGGTGCAGATCCCACCTGGCAGGAAGGCTGGAAGAATGAACCCACCATGCGTTTTCATATGGTAGCGACAGCTGGTGTAAACCTTCACCGGTCATTGTCTGAATATACTGGATCGCTTCCTTGGGACACGGCACCCTTGCCGAAAAAGCGAAAACCAGACGCTGTGCCGGTTCCATTTCCCACAGATAGGAACGACGATAGATCAGTGCACTTTGCGGAAAACAGAACGTCAACACGGAAGCGGTCGTCACCAACCCCTGGATTGGATCAGTAACAATATAAAAAGTCTCGCCACCGCTACGATACGTCGGTACGATCTCGCGATCCACAGCGTAATAATCTATGCTAAAACGCTTGGCAAGGTACTCAGCGCCCTTGCCTAGCTGGAGCGCCTTCAGGTAGGCGAGATCCATCATCAGACCCTCCGTTTGCACCACCCGGACCTGGCCAGCCCCCCAATAGGCAAGTCCGCCAGAGCGATCCCCCATTGCAATAACGAATTGTTTATGCGGCACCGAAGGGATGTGCCCAATCATCTCCAGACTTACTTTATTGAAAGAATTCCAATTTTCCGCCAACGCAACACTCCAGACCAACCGAATGCCGAGTATCAACAGGATCAGCGCGAACAGCAGCGTCACAATGCGCTGCAGCGACAGGTTATACGCCGCGATCCCTGATGCCGCACACACGACGAATCGAGCGATGACAACGGCAGCCAGCAAGTACTCAAGATAAAGATACCAAGGCCATACTGGCCACGCGCTCTCTGTCGCGTAATACAAGCACTGAACCAATACTGCGACGGCAAGTACCTGCGCCGACGCAGAAAATATTCGCACGCCAACTGGCTTCGCGTGTGGCACCAGATCGGGTAGCCAGGCAAAGAGCATCACGAACAAGGCAGGTACCACATAACTGGACATGCCCCCCCAGTTAGCAAAGCGCGCACCACCTATTGCTTTCGCCAAACCGCTGACGGGCACAGGTGTGCCGAAATACACGTAATTCAGCGCACAATACGCAGCCAGCGTCACACAGGGTAGGCTTAAAAGCCGCATAGTCGTAACGACCCGCGTACGCGCCCTAGCTCCTCTGAATCCGAGCCAGTAAGACACGGCCCCCGCAACGGCCAGCGCATCGAGCCGGGCTAGCAGCATCACAGCCAAAAGCAGCGATAGGGGCCATGCGTCGGCTTCACCCCGCCAGCGCTCGATCAACACGACAAGCCAGACTACGCATGGAAAGAATAGCGCTGTCTCAAGGCCTTCGATCAAGACTGTGCCGTCGCTCAAGGCCAAGATACAGCACAGACCAAAACACAATGCCATCAGCGCAACGTCGCGGGTTCGCTTCGCTCTGCGATATAGCCAGGCAAGCGTTCCGCCCACAAGGGCATACACCATTGAGCACGTCAGCGTGAACTGCATCCACAGACTGCCGTGGCTCACTTTAGCAAGACCAGCCATCAGCAGAAACCACAGAGGCTGATAACCGTTGGTTCGCGTGACACCGTCGAAGGTGGACGTGCCGGTCATTGCGAAGTTGCGCGCGACAACTGCATAAAGATAGCTGTCGTCGAACAGAAAATCGATGACGCCAGACGGTTCACCACGATGCCACGCGAGCACTACCCGCAGCAAACGCATCGCGAAGAAGCTGCAAATCAGCCACACCAGCACCTGCGTATAGCGACGCAAACGGTACTCGGCCCAAGACGTGGGAACAGGGACAGCCGGTGATCGCATCTTCTACTTGCTACGCATAATCGAACCTACGTTAGAGCCAGCACTACCCACAGCTGGGGTGCGCAGTTGATCCGTGGTCTCATGCTGTAAATGCAAAGCCCTACGCACTGCAACCCACAACAAGGCCCCCAACACAATCGGCCCCAGTTGCAGATGCACCGCCGTCGCGACCGGAGCCATTAATAATGGCAGTAGCCAGGCCGCCGTCAGTACCTCGCGCTCGCCCCTTAGCCAGCCATGCCGCAATCCAGAAAAGCCGAGCCAAGCGATGGGAAACGCCAGCCAAACGAGGTCGTAATCGAACACATAGGGGCTGACAAAAAACGTCGCAGTCATGAGGGCCGCGCCACGCACCGGCCAATCCGCACAGCGCCGCCATACCAGCCAGACGCCGACAACGGCGAACAGCGCGCCCAGCGCGTGAACGCCATAGGCCACGCTGACCGGTGCGCCGAGCAAGCGCAACAGCGCGAAAATCGTTGGCATTTTGACCCAAGGAAGGAAACCGCTTTCAAGGAAACCGCGCGCATAAGAAAGACTATGTAGGCATGCAGTCAATGTCTGCAGGCCGAACACAGCGGTACTGCCAGCAAGAAAAATCACGGTCGTCACCGCCGCCGCAAAGAACGTGCGCCACGCGCCAATCGCGATAAGCACGAGGGGAAACAGCAGAGCCAGATGCGGCTTGATCGCGAGCAGCCCAATTAATACACCAGCGAGCACCGGACGCCGAGGCATGCACAGTAGCGCGCCACCAGCCAGTGCCGCTGTCAGAAAACCATTCTGGCCATGAAATAGGTTCATCCACAAACCAGAAAACCCGGCGAGGCACCAGAGCGCACGCGGGTCACGTGTAATGCGCGTAAACGCGGCGAAATAAGCAGCGAAAGTCGTCACGATGAACGCCCAATACGCGGCAAGATAGGGCAGTAGCGCCAACGGCAATGCCAGCAAATAAAACGTTGGCGGGTAGTACCAAACGAAGATAATGTCATGCATCGCGGGTACGGTATTTTTCTCAACCTTAAATATCGAAGCGATGTCGTAGGCCTGGGGTGCGTGGCCGGCAAGCGCCATCTTTGAAGCCGCCCAGAAGGTCATAAAGTCGTAGCCGAGCGGTTTACCCGCTATATCGACCATATTTTTTGCCATCAGCACCCAGCCGATGGCTAGCACAACTTCTATGATGGCTAACATGCGCGGATACACTGTGAAACGCTCTGGACTAAGCCAGTGTGTTGCTTGCCTATTTTCCCGACTGTTGTTGTCATGTGGCCGCATTCTAAGCTTCCTTTTAGTTAAAAAAGTTGGCACAACAGTAAAATGTCAAACAAAGTCAGTGGCTTGTCATTGCTCACACGATTCGTGCTACGCGAAAGCGAGCGCGCCGAAGATGCTTAAATGTTGATTTTATTAAAAATCATGTTGGGAATATGCATAATAACCAACATGATTAGTTTCCATTTTGCTGGCGTATAAATAACCGCTTTCCCTGCCTCTACGCCATCAACAATCTGTCTTGCCACGCCTTCCACTGATGCGAGTTTCTGGCCTTGCTCTTTGAGATGAGCCGTCATCAGGGTATCGGTCGGACCTGGCTTGATTACCACTACGGCTACCCCCGTGCCGGCGAAACGGTGCTGCAGCCCCTGGGCATAGCGCGAAAGCAGGCCTTTTGCTGCACCGTAGACATAGTTCGACTTTCGCCCCCGGTCGCCAGCAACCGAACCAATCAAGGCAATGGTACCGTGATTGGTTTTGGCCATATGTTGCGCAAAGGCCTCGGCATACAGCACCGGTGAAACGCCATTGATTTCCAGCTCGTCACGACAAGCAACAAGGCTGTTCTGGCAGTTGGTTTGATCAGGCAACGAGCCGTGTGCGATAAGCACAATGTCCACCTCGCCCTGCGCGACAATGCTGTCGACTATCGCCTGGATGGCTTCAGGAGCTAGAAACTCCGCCTGCACTATCTGGATGTCGGATTGCGGACTACGAACCCTAAGATCGGTGGCCACACGCTCAATGCGCTGCACATCTCGACCAAGCAAAATCAGATCGCTTGCGTGCTTTTGCAGCCACAATCTGGCGCAGTGCTCGGCAATGGTCGAGGTGGCACCGACGATAACGATTCTTTTTCGAGTGTCCAATTTAATCTCCCATCAAACGGCGCGACAGCCCAGAACTGATGCCCGGATCACGAAAAGGTAGAAATTCTGTTAGGCGTGGGTAACCCGCTTCAAACAGATCACGGGGCATACGCGCATCTTTGGCCAAATAGATTCGCCCGCCAGCTTCACGCACGATGGCATCCAATCGTTCAAACAGCCGATGGGTGCGCTCCCCGTGATTGGGAAAGTCCAGTGCTAAAGTCACGCCGGGCTGAGGAAAGCTCAGCATCCCAACGGGCTGACGGTTACCAAAGGTTTTGAGCACGGCGAGGAAGGAACCATCCCCAGAGCGAGCAATTTCTTGCAACATGGCCTGAACCGCATCCTGGCCGACCTCCCGAGGGACCACACTCTGATACTGGAAGAACCCCTGAGGGCCATACATTCGGTTCCACTCGAGTAGATTGTCCAAAGGATAGAAAAACGACTCATAATGAGCGATCACCCGGCCAGACTGCCACTTCTTGAGATTGTAATAAGCCATGTTGAAGAGCGGCAGCGACAGTCGATTGACCAACGAAATAGGCGGCACGAAGGGCATGGTGAGCTTGCGCCCCTTAGGTTGCAGACGTTGTCCGGCATCGATTGGATTGCCCCGCATAAACAAACCCCGCCCGCCCCCTCCAGAGATGCAGTCAATCCAAGACACGGTATGTTCCCATCCGAGCTCAGACGCGTCGGCCAAGCAAAAGAACGTCCCCAGATCGGCATAAGGCACGGTCTCAGTATCCAGCCACGGGCCAGCAACTTTTCTCAATTGAATGTCTACTTGCACGATGACACCGGTCAGTCCAAGGCCTCCCACGGTGGCAGCAAACCAATCCGGGTGCTCGGTCGGCCCGCAATGAATGACTTCGCCATCGGTGCGAACCAAGACCATGCTTTGGACATGATCACCAAAAGAACCCAGTACGTGATGGTTTTTACCGTGCACATCATTGGCAATCGCGCCTCCCACAGTTACCAGCTGGGTACCGGGGGTGACCGGCAGAATCCAACCACGCGGAATCACTAGCCGTTGGATGTCTCGAAGCAACACACCAGCTTCACAGACTAGACGGCCAAGCGTGTCATCAAACGAAATAAAATGATCCAAACCGCTCGTCAACCAGAGCGTACCTTGCCGATTCAAGCAGACATCGCCGTAACTGCGTCCCATACCATGGGCTAGGCCGGGAAGCGGCCCACGACCGACGATTTCCTTGACCTTAGTCGGGTCGTTCAGATTAACGACGTGATGTGAGTCGGCACTGAGCCGCCCCCAGGAGGAAACCGGTCTCATGCTGCCTCTTGAGGAAAGACATAGCGTTTGTCGAGCTGATACTTAGCCAGGTAGCCGATGGCCAGACCAATTACGCCCCCCAGATAGCGCATTTCCTTGGTCTCGAAGATCTGCTGGGAACTGAACTCAAAGCCCCAGAAGAGCACGGTAGTGGCCAGCCCCATAACCACGTACATGGCGAAGGTCTGGGTATCGTGAATAACGCTGCGGGCGCGAAAGTGGAAGATGTAGCGCTTGTCTAGAATGTACTTGACCACCAGACCAAACCCCGTACCCACCATAACCGAGAGCAAAATACTGAAGGTACCACTATAGCTACGGATGACAAGCTCTTGGGACAGGATATTTGCCGCGGTTGCGATGATTGCAAAGATCGCGTAAGTGACTGATAGTTTGGTGGAAGTAAACATTGAAATGTTATTCCTATAAATTAAACTAAATATACAAAAAACTATAGGATAAAACATTATGCTTTTAAATCCATTTGCAGCGCAGTTATTGGGTTTGATTAAGCTAATGCGCCCTAAACAATGGGTGAAAAATGGCTTTGTACTGGCACCTGTTCTTTTTCGGGGCTACTTCCTCAATATCAATGCGACCAGTCAGGCCCTATTGGCCCTGTTACTGTTTTGTGTTGCCTCTTCGGCGACCTATGTTGTTAACGACATACACGACATTGAGCATGACCGTCTCCACCCAAAGAAATCAAAAACTCGCCCATTGGCCGCCGGAATCATCTCCATACCAACCGCACTGGTTCTACTCGCTGGCCTCTATGCTGTACTGATTTTGGGTTGGTTCCTCGCACCTAAAGTGGTGATGGTGATTGCCCTCTATCTATTGCTCAACCTGAGTTACACCTTTGTGCTCAAGAATCAGCCCGTGATAGAGATTTTTGCCATTGCGTTTGGCTTCGTGCTGCGGGTTTATGCGGGGGCAGTTGCAATTGGTGTTCTGCCATCTTCCTGGATGCTCATCACCACGCTGTGCTTGGCGCTATACCTTGCCGCTATCAAACGGCGACAGGAGTTATTCCAAAACGGCACAGAAGGACGCAAGGTGCTTGAGAAATATACCGTCGAACTAGTGGATCGCTACGCCGAAATGTCCGCAACCGGTACGTTGCTGTTTTACAGCATGTTTGTGATACATGTTAGGCCACAGTTAAGCCTCACCGTCCCCTTGGTTATCTTTGGCCTGTTCCGCTATTGGTTCGTAGTAGAAGCACTAGAGGGTGGCGAATCTCCCACTGATGCGCTGCTGGCAGACTGGCAGTTGTTGCTCACGGTGCTACTGTGGTCCGCTGTTTGCGTTTGGAAACTATGGCCGATATAGGAATAATCATGGACTTCTCTTACGCACTCACTCCTATTTTGGCTTGGCTCGTTGCTGGGATCATGAAGTTCGTAATCAACAGCATCAAAGGTAAACAACTGGCGTTTGGCCTGATTGGATACGGCGGGCTACCCAGCAACCACAGCGCGATTGTCAGCAGCATGGCAGCACTCATTGCCTTGAAAAACGGAATCGGCCACCCGGCCTTCGGCGTGGCCATCACATTGGCGTTTATCGTCATGCTGGATGCAAATAGTCTGCGCCGCGAGGTCGGCAAGCATGCAATCGCAATCAACCGGTTGGCGACTACGCTCAATGCGCATCACACGCTGAGAGAGCGCATGGGACACACCCGCATTGAAATCGCCGCCGGGATCGTGGTGGGGATCGCGGTGGCAACAGCGGTCAACGCCTTCTTTGTTTGATCGATGGACACTTATTCTCTTTACGAAATAACCACAGAGGGGGATGCCGACCGAGATCCACGGAATCGGCTTGCGGTGTAATCAACGGCAAGCGCCCACCACCCTGCCGGAAAGAAAAAACTGATTAGGTGTAAGACATAGAACCATAACAGCACAGAACGCATCAATACATTTACCCAGCCCATTCGCAAAGAGCACCAAAGCAAGAGGCGGCTCTCTCAGTAGGAGTATTCATGCGTTGCACCCAATCATTTAAACCATTCACTGCAGTATTCATGCTGGCAGCCATATCGTTCAATGTACAAGCCAACGCCACGCCAGCTACGATCAAGGCAACAGTTGATCAAACCATTCAGGCATTAATGCAGCAGTATCAAATTCCGGGAATGTCCGTGGCAATCACGGTGAACGGGCGCGGTATGGTGCTGAATTATGGCGTGGCCTCCAAGGAAACCAGACAGCCCGTCAGCGATCAAACCTTGTTCGAGATTGGATCCATCAGCAAGACTTTTGCCGCCACGCTGGCATCCCTTGCTCAGCAACAAGGCAAGCTGGCCTGGACAGATTCTGTTAGCCAGCATCTGCCCACACTCAAAGGCAGTCACTTCGATCAAGTCAGCTTACTCAACCTGGCGACCCATACCTCCGGCTTGCCAATGCAGACCCCCGACAGCATCACCTCACCAACCCAGCTCATCGACTACCTCAAAGCCTGGACGCCACCACACGCCATTGGTACCCACCGGATCTACTCGAACAATGGTATCGGACTGCTCGGTCAGATTGCAGCAAAAAGCCTGCAGGACCCATATGAATTGGCATTGCAGAAACAGGTATTGCATCCGCTGAACATGACACATACCTTCATCACCATGCCAAGTAGTCAGAAGCCGCAATACGCGCAAGGGTATACCACCGAGGGGCTACCGATCCGCATCCACAGCGGCATGCTGTCAGCCGAAGCCTATGGCTTGAAAACCAGTTCCGCAGATATGCTCAAGTATCTCAATGCCAGCATCAATGCTCGCCAGAACGGTTCAAGCCTGGCACGCGCCATGGCCAACACCCAGGTACCGTATATCAAGGCAGGGGAATTCACCCAAGATCTGATCTGGGAACAGTATGACTACCCAGAGGATGCTGCCCGCCTCCAACGCAGCAGCATGAGTGCAATCAGACAGGACCTAGCCATCACTCAAATTCCCCAGGAACCGGCTAGTCATGCACCCGTACTGGTGCACAAGACCGGCTCAACCAACGGTTTTTCTGCCTACATTGCGTATGTGCCACAACTGCACATCGGTGTAGTCCTACTGGCCAACAAATCCTATCCGGTCACAGAACGGGTCAAGGCGGGTTATCAGATACTGAATCGCCTGGAGGCGCAGCATCACTGATTATTGGCTGATTGGCTAGTAGACCGTAGATGAATCAGCGAAGGTAGCAATGCTTGCAATTCGGTATTCAGCCACTCCAGTTGCAGCAGCAGAGTGTGCGCCAGCCAGTGCTCAGTCCGGGTTTCATCACTAGGACCTTTGACCCACTGTTCATCCAGGTCTAAGTCAAACTGGGTCAGTAGCGTTTGAAAGCCCTTCTGAATCTGAATTGACGCCGTATAGTTTTCTTGCGACTGTTCTGGATAGATGGCGGTAGAGGCATCAGACATGACATCTAATAAAGCCAGAACCGAGCGCTGAGCTTGTAGTACAGCGTCAAGGCGACCATTGGGCAAATGCGCTTCTTGACAAGCGGCGGCGCTCAAAGCCCGCAACTTGAGACCGCGTTGCAGCACCGCATCTTGTAATGAACGGTCAATCCCCTGCCCGTTTGCGATACTACGATACAGGCGGTACTGATCACGAAGGTTGCCCCCCAACAGGAAAAACCAGTGCTCTCTGGCTCGGGATGGAATCAGATAGGCAAACACTTCTGCAACACCGACCCCGAGACAAACATTGAGTATCCGCCATAGTGCAATCTGCATGTCCCCACTATTGGCCACCATCACCATGGTGATACCACTCACGAGCGCGGTGTAGCCCAAACGCCCAATCGACAGATAGGACGCAGTGACAGCAATCACCAATTCTAGAGCGGCACAACCCCAAGGCGAGATGAAGTGGCCAACCAGAACCGCCGCAATCCCCCCTAACCCGCCCACCAGCGTACCTAATGCACGCTGGTGTATCTTTTCCACAATGCTGCCGGTGTACTGGATAGATCCCATCACCGCCAGCACACTAATCAGCATCCAAATAGCATGCGGATTGGGGAAAAAAGTCGCCAGCAACAAACAGACTAAAAAAGCGCCAGCTACCCGAAAAACATGAAATAACCCTGCCTGCTCATAGCGAAAGCGCGGATGCCACCAACGATTTAAATGTTCACGCAGCACACCCGTCTCCCCTCATCTATTCATTCTATGAATTGGCCTATTGTATAGGTCTGAAGCAATATCATTCCGTCAAGTTTGACTCTGGCTTAGCTCGGCTTCCCGCGCGCGATAAAGTAAGACTGGCGTCTATTTTTATTATGATCTAGAAACTAATTAAATATTCTTTAATGGATAAAGACATGCCACGCACACTCTCGCTCACCGAGCGGCTCATTGGCACCCTAGCATTGGGCACGTTCGCTTTGCTCTTGGTGGGCATTATTGGCATGTTTAAGTTGCAGCAATCTCAAGAACGTTTCGACTACAACAACACCATCACCTACCCTGCGATTCACCAGATGGCAGATCTAGCCAACCATGTTGCCTTGTTGCGTATCAATGCACTTTACCTAGCTACGGTGGGAGAGCGTCATCGTTCGGAGCTTTTGCAAAAAATAGCGGCTGAAGACACCTTGATTGATAAAACACTAGCCAACTATCAGTCAAACTATGATGAACAGGATGTACGAATGCTGGGGCAAGCTAAGGTTGACTTCTACAAGGTGCAAGACCCCGCCCTAGTGCAGAAGGATAAAGACGCACTGGCCGAGTGGCGCGCTCAACGTAGCATGTTTTTCAAGGCGGTTAACGCTAACGATCGCACAGCAATAGAGGCGTCCTACACGCCATTTGCCAATGCCAGCGACGCACTGACCAAAGCCTTGCAATCACATATGCAGATGAATTTCGATCTGGCGCAGGATGTCTCGGATGCTAATCAGGCCAACTATCTACTGGCACGTAATCTCATGCTGGGACTCATCCTTGCGGCGGTGCTGCTGACTTTGATCTTGGGTGTCCGCATGCTTAGCAGCATGCGCCAGGGCCTCATCTCACTGAGAGACACCATGATACGTGCCAAGGAGCATCTAAACCTGACCGTACGGGTTCCTGTTGCCCGCCGCGATGAAATCGGTGAAACCTCGGAAAATTTCAACGAACTACTGGCCCATCTGCAAGACAACTTACGCACCATCTTGCACGGAGCCGATGGTGTGGCCCATCTCGTCAGCTCGGTCACCAATGCATCCAACCAGGTATCCAACAGTGCAAATGTGCAAAGTGATGCTTCTTCAGCGATGGCCGCCTCGATAGAACAAATGACGGTTAGCATCAACCACGTAGCTGAACGCGCTTGTGACACCCGTGACGGCGCACGCGGAGCTGGAGATAAAGTAAAGATCGGCACAACTTCAATTAGCGAAACAATTAACGACATTCATAATATTGCAGTCGTGGTTGAAAACGCGGCCATCAGCATTCGCCAGTTGGATCAAGAAAGTGAGCAGGTTGCCAACGTGGTACAGATCATTCGAGAAATTGCGGATCAGACTAACCTTTTGGCTCTGAATGCCGCGATTGAAGCCGCACGCGCAGGCGAACAAGGCCGTGGATTTGCCGTGGTAGCGGACGAGGTACGTAAGCTGGCTGAACGTACGGCACAATCAACGCTGACTATTGAAGCCACCATCAGCAAGATGCGTGGACATGCTCATAGCGCTACAAGTCAGATGCAAAATGTAGAAACCTTGGTCACAACAGGAAAAGAGCGTGCAGATCAGGCAGATCAGGCCATAAGAGAAATCGGGCAAGCAACCCAGGATGCGGCAGAACGGGTGGACGAGATCAGCCAAGCGATTAGCGAGCAAGGCAGCGCCAGTCAATCGGTTGCAATGCATGTTGAACAAGTAGCAGGAATGGCGATTACCGCCAGCAGTGCGGCAGCCGAAACCGCTCAACTTTCACTACAGCTGAATGCTTTGGCACAAGAACAGATTACCATTCTACAAAAATACAAGTTATAACCGGTCGCAGAAGAGGATGCGCTCGCTTCTGCGACCGGCGTCAAGGTTAAATCGGCTTCAAGCGTGCCGTAAAGTGGCGCAGAATCGGCGGCTCATAGTCAAAGGTCAAACCGCGAATACTCGCAGCACGTGCGTAGAGATCAATCAGACAATCCGCGATATAGTCCATATGATCATTGGTATAGACCCGGCGCGGAATCGTCAAACGCAGCAATTCAAAATCAGAGGGTTCTTGCTCGCCGGTTGCCGGATTGCGCCCTAATAGCAACGACCCGATTTCTACACCACGAATCCCGCCTTCCAGATACAGTTCACACGCCAGTGCATGCGCAGGAAACTGGGAAGAAGGTAGATGTGGCAACATGCGCTTAGCATCAACAAACACCGCATGCCCCCCGGTCGGCGTCTGAATCGGCACGCCCCCCGCTGCCAAACGCTCACCCAGATAGGCCACCTGGGCAATGCGATAGCTCAGGTAGTCGTGGTCTAGCCCCTCTTTCAGGCCAATCGCCAGCGCCTCCATATCCCGTCCGGCTAGCCCGCCGTAGGTGACAAAACCTTCCATCGCCACACACCGCACCTGCACCGCCCGAAATAAATCTTCGTCGTTCTTAAAACAGCACAAGCCACCAATATTCACTAGTCCGTCTTTTTTAGCTGACATGGTAAACATATCGGCATAGCCAAACATTTCACGCACGATCTCTGCGATCTCTGTATTGGCATAATCGCGATCACGATGTTTGATAAACCAGGCATTCTCAGCGAAGCGTGCCGCATCCAAAATAACCGGAATCCCCGCTTGATGTGCCAGGCGGCTGACTTCGCGGATATTAGCCATTGATACCGGCTGACCACCGGCACTGTTGCAGGTCACGGTGATAATCACACCCGCCACATTCTTAGGCCCGGCCTGATTAATCGCCTGATGTAGCGCGTCTAGATCAAAATCACCCTTCCAGTCATAAGCGGCTTGCGTATCAAGGGCCTTGGGGGTCAACAGATTAACTGCGCGCGCCCCCGCCATCTCAACATGAGCTTTAGTGGTGTCAAAATGATAGTTAGAGAAAAATACCGGAGCGTCACCCGTCACGCGCTTGACCAGCTCAGGGAACAGAATTTGTTCAGCCCCCCGACCTTGGTGGGTCGGCATCACCTGCTGATAACCAAACAATTCCTGCACAGTTTGTTCTAGGTGATAGAAGTTGCGGCTACCTGCGTAAGATTCGTCCCCCATCATCAGACCGGCCCATTGCCGGTCACTCATAGCACCGGTGCCACTATCAGTTAACAAATCAATATAAACATCGTCGCCACGTAACAAGAAGGGATTCCAGCCAGCTTGAGCCAGGGCTTCTCTGCGCTCATCCAGCGTGGTTTGGTGAATCGGTTCTACCATTTTGATACGGAATGGTTCTGGGATACGACGGGCCATCTTGCTCTCCCGCCTGCGGACGCACCTTGGCCTATAGCCAATGCATCACTGTCAGGCATGTGTGATTGTGTTGTGGGTAAAGAGGGAAACTAAAACAATCAGGAACGGGGAAAGTCGTCAGTTAAGACAATGTCGAGCGTATACCAATTCGGGATCAGGTCCCGGAAAAAGTGAGCAGCGATCATCATGAGTAAGAGAGTGAAACGCCAATATTGGCGTGGGAATCAGCCTAGCTTAGTCTGAGCAAAACGCACAAGTAAATAATATGATATCAATTTACATAGCAATAAAATTTGCAACATAAGCAAATTCAAGCAATAGCGCGCTACAGCTGAGGCGCATTTCTGTCAATTATTTACTGCCCCACAACAGACTTGCATCAAAAATCAGTCAAGTCATGACATACGTGTACGGTTATCACATAAAACACCTCCATATCAAGCTAATTCACCGTTAAGATCCCCAGCCCGGTATTGCATCTTGCGATACCAGATAAAAATAAAAACCAAACCAACGTGGTCCTTCAAGTTCGTTGCACTAGGAAAAAGTGATTATGATCAAACAAACACACCCCAAAGGGCTTTACCTACTCTTTGTTACTGAGATGTGGGAACGCTTTAGCTACTATGGCATGCGCGCCATTTTTGTCTTATTCATGGTCAAAGCCCTGATGATGGACAAGGCACAAGCCTCTGGAATCTATGGTAGTTACACCGGTCTGGTGTACTTAACACCCCTGATCGGTGGCTATATTGCCGACCGCTACTGGGGTAACCGCCGCTCAATTATGCTGGGCGGTATTTTGATGGCAATCGGCCAGTTCATCCTTTTCTTTTCAGGCACACTGCACGGTCACTCACTGGCCAGTGCCACCTTGCTGATGTACGTTGGACTGGGCGCACTGATTGCAGGCAATGGTTTGTTCAAGCCGAATATCTCTTCAATGGTCGGGCAGCTTTATCCTGCAGGCGACAAACGGGTTGATTCGGCCTTCACCCTGTTCTACATGGGAATTAATGCAGGGGCACTGATCGCGCCGCTGGTCTGTGGCACGCTAGGTGACACCGGCAATCCACAAGACTTCAAATGGGGCTTTCTGTCCGCAGGCTGTGGCATGTTGATCAGTCTGGTGGTGTTCACGCTATTCAAAAACAAACATCTAGTCACCCCTGAAGGGCAGCCAATCGGTTTACCACCACAGAAGAAATGTGATGCCTCCGGCAACGAAATCAAGCATGCAGCGCTAACCCGCATTGAGATTGAACGCTTGGCTGTGATTTTGATCGTTTCAGCATTTGTGATCTTCTTCTGGTCAGCCTTTGAACAAGCCGGCGCCTCACTCACCTTCTTTGCCGAAGAACAAACCAACCGCAACTTGCTTGGTTTCGTGGTTCCTGCCTCTTACTTCCAGTCGATTAATCCGGTGTCAATTGTCATCTTCGCACCGATTTTTGCCTGGATCTGGACCAAGCTGGGGAGCAAGGGCCTAGAGCCGTCGTCTCCTGCCAAGATGGCCTGTGGTCTGCTATTTCTGGCGATTGGTTACTTGGTGATTGCCTTTGGCGTACAAGGACTGCAACCCGGCGTGAAAGTCAGCATGATGTGGCTGGCTAGCCTGTATCTGCTGCATACCTTTGGTGAATTATCGTTGTCACCGATAGGACTATCACTGGTGGTCAAGCTGTCTCCTGCACGCTTCACCAGCCTAATGATGGGGATCTGGTTCTTGTCCAATGCCGCAGCTAACAAGTTTGCCGGCAGCCTGTCGGCGCTCTACCCAGAACCAGGCAAGCCCGCCCCCGTCTTTCTGGGCTACATCATCAACAATCTACATGACTTCTTTATGCTGTTTGTCATGATGGCCGGTGCAGCATCGCTGATTCTGTTTGTTCTATCGATCAAGTTGAAGAAAATGATGCATCAGTAAGCTATCATTCAGTCTGTGTAATTAAAGCCACTCAAATTGAGTGGCTTTTTTTATTAAAAATCATATTTTATTTTAATATTGAAATGACTATTTAATCAGCATTATCTATTGGCTTTCTGCTGTTTTTTATCTACGCCAAATTCACCTTGGCTGAACTATTATTTCCAGAAATTGGCACGATTAAAGTCTATCCAGCGCGCTCTGGCAGTGATTGAGGGGAAAAAAGTTAACAAGGGGCAATCGGCAAACCGGGTCAGACTGCAGTCCTTTCTGAATAAACATTTACATTCTGTCGCAGCGTAAGTTACTGGGGTGGGTTAAAATCCCCACCTTGCACAACTTTTTGTCCTGGTCATCAAGCACCGGGCCTAGCTGGTGGACTTTGCATGAATCGAAACAAACAGCGCGTGCTGATGGTATTGCTGGCACTGTTGGTCATTCGCCTGGTGGCGATGTTTTATATCCCCCTCAACGACACCACTGAAGCGCGCTATGCGGAGATTGCCCGCAAAATGCTAGAAACCGGAAACTGGGTCACGCCATTGCATGACTATGGTGTTCCGTTCTGGGCCAAGCCACCGCTGTCAACCTGGGCATCGGCCCTGTCAATGGGGCTATTTGGCGTGAATGCGTTTGCGGTTCGCCTACCAGCATTCATTCTGGCGCTTGGCACCTTATGGCTAACATTTGGCGTTTCGCGCCAACGTCAGGGCGAAGACACCGCCTGGGTCAGTACCCTGGCACTGGCTGGTAGCCTGTTGTTCTTCTTGTGCGCTGGCACGGTGATGACTGACCCGGCGCTGATGTTCAGCGTTGCACTGGCACAAATTGCATTCTGGCGCGCCATGAACGAGTCGCGCCGACGCTGGGGTTATCTGTTTTTTGCCGGATTGGGTATCGGCCTGTTAGCCAAGGGACCACTGGCGATAGTGTTAGTTGGCATGCCGATTTTTGTTTGGGTGCTGTGGCGCCGTGAATGGAAAAACCTCTGGCAACGCCTACCTTGGGCGAGTGGCGTGCTACTCATGCTGGTAATTAGCATTCCCTGGTATTGGCTAGCAGAAATCCGAACCCCTGGCTTCTTGAACTATTTTATTATGGGCGAGCATGTGCATCGCTTTCTCGACCCCGGCTGGAAGGGGGACCTCTATGGCTTTGCCCATGCCACCCCACGCGGCATGATCTGGCCGTTTGCCTTTGCCGGTTTATTGCCTTGGTCTCCACTGCTGATTTACTGGCTGCTGCGCAAACCAAAGACTCTCGCGGCTACCCGCGACCAGGATGGCTGGCTACTGTACATCTCGTTATGGAGTGTACTGACACTGATGTTTTTTACCCTGTCTGGGAATATTATTTTCCCCTATCCTCTACCGATGGTGCCAGGCTTTGCACTGCTATTTGCTGAATTGTGGCAACGCCGCGGGGCGGGCAGTCAAGCACTGCCTTGGCTCGGACTCAGTGCCGGAGTACTCACCTTGGTGGCAACCGCACTGTTTGTGGTTCAACCAGGCAAGATCGGCCGTACCCAAGAAGCATTGATTGCTGCCTGGCACGCTGAGCGACCGGCGGACAATAGTCATTTACTGTATTGGGATACACGTCGCGAATTTTCTGCCGAGTTCTACTCTGGTGGCCGCGCCAAGAGCAGCACAGATCCACAGCGCGCGTTAGCTTTGCTTGATGATGCCAATGTTGACTATATCGCCGTGCCACAAAATAATTTGAAAACCCTACCGCTGTCGGTACAAACAGCCTTTGAAGAGATCGGACGTTTTCCGAATCCCGGCGAAGTCATGCTGTTGCTACGTAAGCGCCACGGAAATGGCTAGCATGGACCAAACCATGAATGATGATTATGTCCCAGAATATCTACTCAAGCTGCGCGCTCGAGAGCGTCCGGCTGCGCCGCTAGTCAGCTGTATCATTCCGGCGTTTAACGAGTCAGAAAATATTGTTTTATTGCTGGAAACCTTGCACCAGCTACTTAGCCAGCAGGGATTCGCGCACGAGCTGATTGTGGTAGACGATGGCAGTCTAGATTCGACGGTCGAGTGTGTGCTCAGCGCACAAGCTCAACTCCCAGTCACGCTGGTGCAACTGTCGCGCAACTTTGGCAAAGAACTTGCGCTGACCGCAGGCATTGACCTGGCTCATGGTGATGTAGCGGTGTTAATTGACGGCGACTTTCAACATCCGCCAGAGATGATTCCTGAGTTTTTGGCGCAATGGCGTAACGGCTATGACATGGTGTACAGCGTGCGCGCCGACCGCGAAGGTGAAACCCTGGCCAAGCGCTGGTTCACCCGCACCTTTTATATGCTGCTCAATCTGGGCACGCAGTTGAAAATACCGGAAAACACCCAGGATTTTCGCGTGCTCGACCGTTCGATCCTCGACGCGCTGCGTCAGATGCCAGAACGCAACCGGTTTATGAAGGGGCTATACAATTGGGTTGGATTTACCCGACTGGGTATGGTTACCCACACCAACAACCGGATGGCAGGCAAAAGCAGCTTTAATCTTTGGCGCTTATTGGGCCTGGGCCTCACCGGCCTGACCTCGTTTTCTAACGTGCCCTTGCGGGTCTGGACCCTGGTTGGCAGCTCGGTGTCTCTGGCCTCGATTGCCTATGCAATTTATGTCTTGATTGAAACACTGATGTTTGGCAACGATCAACACGGCTGGCCTACCCTGACTGTCGGCATTATGTTTCTGGGTGGGGTGCAATTGTTGTCAATTGGCGTACTGGGCGAATATATCGGGCGGATCTTTACTGAAGTCAAACAGCGCCCCGCCTATTTTGTCAGTCGCATCACGCACAGCGCCAAGCTGACTGAGGACAAGCAGTGAAGCGTGAACTGTTTTGGTTTGGCATAGTCGGCATCAGTGCGTTGCTGGTGCACTACGCTCTGGTCACACTGCTATTAGTACCACTGGGCTTGGCACCATTGCTGGCAAATATTGTTGGGTTTTTGTTTGCGTTTCAAGTCAGCTACTGGGGGCATCGTCGACTGACTTTTCGCGCCGCAGAGGTGGCACATCGTCAAGCCTTGCCACGGTTTTTTGCGGTCGCCTGCCTGAGTTTCTGCGTCAACGAAGCCATGTACTATGTTCTGCTCAACTACACTCTGCTGGATTATCGTAGTGCACTATTGATCGTATTGTTTACCGTTGCCGCTCTGACGTTTGTGCTGGGCAAAATGTGGGCCTTTTCTGGAGCCGCGCACTCATGAGCCGACGCCTGACACTGTGCGCAGACGATTACGCGCAATCCCCGGGTATTTCTCACGGCATTCTGTCTCTGATTCAGGCCGGCAGGCTGTCGGCCACCAGCGTATTTTCACAAGCACCATATTGGCCAATGGCGGCGCGTGAGCTAACCCACGTGAATATCGACGTGGGTCTGCACCTCAACCTGACCGAATCCTTTGTTCCAGGTAGTCATCCGTTATCTTACTGGTTGGTGAAAAGTCAGTTGCGCGCACTGCCACGCAATGAACTGCGTAGCCGCTTCCTGGCGCAGATTGATGCATTTAGTAATGAACTGGGACGCCTGCCAGATTATTTGGATGGACATCAGCATGTGCATGCCCTGCCCGTGGTCCGTCAAGCGTTGACGGACGCCATCGCTCTGCGGTGGAGCACGAGCACCCGCCCCTATATCCGCCTGCCAGATCAGTTGGCAGATTATGGCGACAGCAGTTTTAAAGCCAGCATACTGAAAGCTTGTTGCCACGGGTTTACGCGCCACATGAAACAGCATCGGCTGAAGGGCCCCGCCTGGTTTGCCGGGTTGTATTCACTGCGCCCCGAAGCAGACTACCCACGCTTGATGCAGCGCTGGCTGACGCGTTGCCCTGATGGAGGGTTGATCATGTGCCATCCGGGGCAGCCTGACCGTAGCTTTGATCCGATTAGTGCCACTCGGCCACAGGAATACCGTTATTTGGCCAGTGAGGCCTTTGCCTGGGCTTGTGCCGAACACAATATCCAACTGGCACGCTTTCGCGGCTAAATACCCTGGTATGGCGGGGTGGGCCAGACCAAGGCCGGTGGCTGAAACTTATCCTCTGCAATCAATTGTAAAAAGTCTTGCCGCTGGAACAGTGCCCCATGCCGGGGAGCGACTAAAAAGCGAAATCCTTCTCCATCCAGTTCAAAAGCCAGAGACCATGCGTGTAGATACCCACGATCTTGCAGCGTGCCTCCATGGTAAAGCGGATCACCAATAATCGGTGCCCCCAGGCTCTTAAGCGCCACGCGCAACTGATGGGTTTTGCCAGTCAAGGGCTTTAGAAAAAACAGACGCAGGCCGGGTGCCAGCGAAACCGTTTGAAACTGCGTGCAGGCCGGGAGTTCACGACTTGGACATAGGCGCCAAGCACCAGATCGTCCTTTTATCATATCCCCGCTGATCAAGCCTTGCTTTCTGCTTGGTTTGTGGTCAGACAAGGCCAAATACAGTTTGTCAATTTGCCGTGCCGCCAAGCGTTCTGATAATTGACGCGCTGCGTCAACTGAGCGCGCCAGCAGTAACAGTCCCGACGTCATGCGATCCAGCCGATGGACCGGCCAAACCGGTCCCAATTGCTGACGCGCGGTCTCGACCAACCCGGTTTCATCGCCTTGTCGGTGAAAACTGCAGCCGGGATGCTTATCGATAACAAAAAACCGTGGGTCGGTGGCAATCAGATCAAACATGATGCTCACATTGTTAGCTGTAAAATCAGAATTTTATCATATTCAGAACCCCACAAAACGCTTAACGCGGCGCAGTCTAACGCACTCAGACGCAAATTCCTTACGCTTTAGCCTCTCTCTACACTTGATATAAATCAAGCATTCCATCAACAGCCCTCTAGTGAATTTCACTCTTGCGACACTGCTATTCGTTTTTTGTCAGACAAAACCCTGCTTTCTAGCGGTCTCTTATTTTCAAGACAGTTGGCAATCCTATAAGGCTGGGACTAGCGCTAAGCCAAAATTCCGGCGATCTAGAGCGTGAAGCCGCGGCCCAAAAACAATGCTATTGGCATTTTATTGTAAAAAAGCCCAAAACATACGGCTCGCATAATTTCGTGACTTAAGTCAAATCATGCATTTTATCGAAATTATAGTATTTGTCGAAATTATTAAAAATAATCGATAAACAATTTCATAAGAGGTTTGATATGGCAAAAACAGAAGTCATACCGAAAATTGGTGTGTTTACCTTTGTCATGATCACGTCTGCGGTTGTCATCAGCGTTCGTACGCTACCGATGACGGCCCAGCCGGGGTTAATGACAATCTTTCTAACCATGGCCGCCGCGTTGCTGTTTTTGGTGCCTACCGCTTTGGTGGCAGCCGAACTCACCACCGCGTGGCCGCAAGATGGCGGGATCTTCATTTGGGTTCGTGAAGCATTTGGAGAGCGACTTGGCTTTGTCGCGGTATGGATGCAGTGGATTCAGATGGTGTTCGGCATGACATCAATCATCATGATCATTGCGGCAACCATTGCCTATGTTGTCGACCCAGCTTTGGCCAACAACAAGCTTTACATGCTAGCCATGATTCTGGTGATCTGGTGGGGATGCACACTAATCAATATGCGTGGACTAAAAACGCTAGGTTGGGTCTCCACAGTCTGCGTCAGCTTAGGCGTCTTCCTTCCGGGGATTGTACTGATCTTATGTGGGATCTCTTACGTACTTGGCGGTAACCCGATCATGACCGATGTGTCACTCTCTTGGCACAACATGGTTCCAAGTCTCAGTGATCAAGGCACCTTAGGACTGTTTATTGGCTTTGTATTTGTCACCATGGGGATGGAAGTCTCTGCATCCAATGTGTCGTCGATTAAGGATGCACGCCGCAACTACCCTATCGCCGTCATTCTGGTATCGATCATCATGGTGGTCTTGTCGGTCATTGGCTCCGCCGCCATCTTTGTCGCGATTCCGAAAGGTCAGATATCAATGACCGCAGGTTTGATGCAAGCCTTTGAATTGTATTTCAACAAATGGGGCTTTGGCTGGCTGGCCCCAGTGATGGGTCTGGCAATTGCACTTGGACTCATGGGCCAAGTTAATTCCTGGGTTCTAGGTCCCGTACGTGGTCTGCAAGCAACCGCTGAATCTGGCGCACTCCCTGAGTTTCTGCAGAAAACCAACAAGCATGGCGTACCAACCACGCTTGTCATGGTACAGGCGATTGCAATCAGTCTCGTTGGGGTACTGATCACCGTGATGCCTAACGTCGATAACTTTTACTTCATGTTGATGGGGTTAACCGGCCTGGTGTATCTGGTGGCCTATCTGTTCATGTTCACCGCCGCCATCTACCTACGCTACAAGCGGCCTAATGCTGATCGCGCCTTTAAGGTTCCAGGCGGCAATCTTGGGATGTGGATTTGCTCAGGAATGGGTTTGATGATTTCGCTGATCGCCGGTTATTTAGGCTTTATCCCTCCGGCCAGTTTCAAAGGAACGCCAGATGAATATCGGACCTTCCAACTGATCGGACTACTAGTGATGTGTGTCATTCCCTTCCTGGTTTACAGCTATGGCCAGAAAGCGCGCGCACGCAAAACGGCTCTCATGAACGCCGAGGCACCAGTTCACAACTAAGCCCCAGTAAAACTTACCTATTTTCGCAAGGAAGATGTGTCGTGAAAAACCAAGAACAATCCCTGAATGTTGATGCTCTGTTCCTCGGCCCTAAATCTGAAAACCGAGGTTTCTTTCAAGAAATGATGGAGTATGCGCTCACTGAGCACATGCATTGGCGCGCAGATTTTCACCCGGAGGACGCCCCTCTAGTTACGCCAATCGATCAACATATGCCTGATTTTCGCAATACCCTGTACCGTACAGAGAGCATCCTACGCGAGCTATCGTCGAAGTTAAAAACCACTTCGGTGCCTTGGTTCTCTCCTCGTTATCTAGGCCACATGAACGCAGATACCTTGATGGTCTCAAACATCGCGTATGTGATGACGATGCTCTACAACCCAAACAACTGCGCGCATGAAGCCTCGCCAACCACCACCGAACTCGAAATTGAAGTGGGTCACGATCTGTGCGCTATGTTTGGATATTCCCCTCTACGCTCATGGGGGCATATCACATCTGGAGGCACGGTAGCCAACTATGAAGGCGCTTGGCTGGCACGCAATTTGAAGACCGTACCACTAGCGATTGCTCAGCATGACAAAGCACGGGATCTGGTTGCCGGCATGAGCGAGAAGCAACTGCTGAACCTGTCCCCCAGCACTATTCTGGATCTGACTGACAAGCTAAAACAGCGTGGTATTTTCGAGGAAGTACGCAGTATGACGGCGCGCGGCATTGGCATGAAGCGCGGTCAGTTGGGTAAATTCCTGGTGCCGATGTCCAAGCACTACTCTTGGATGAAAGCCATGGATGTACTGGGCATCGGACAGGAAAACATTGTGCAGCTACCAGTCGATGATCACTATCGCACCGACGTAGCCAAGATGCGTGAAATCACCTTCAAACTGATTGAGGACGGTACCCCCATCCTGGGCATGGTATCCGTCGTCGGCTCGACGGAAGAAGGAGCGATTGACCATGTCGACGAAGTCATTCGTCTGAGGAAAGAGTGTGAAACACGCTATGGCGCATCGTTCTACATTCATGTAGATGCCGCCTATGGTGGTTATGTCCGCTCAATGTTCCTTGATGAGCAGAACCAATTCATGGAATACGACGCCTTAGTTGCACGTTACCGTGAAGAAAACATTATTCCTCAGGGGGTCACTTGGCCAAAGCGTGAAGTCTATGACAGCTTTAAGGCCATCTCCGAGGTAGATTCAATCACTGTGGATCCACATAAAGTCGGTTACGTTCAGTACTCGGCTGGCGCGGTATGCGTTAAAGACAAGCGCATTGTCGATCTGATTTCCTATCATGCCGCCTATGTATTTGAAGAATGTGACGCCGCTGATAGTTCAGAAGAGACCAAGGTGGTTCTTGGTGCGTCCATCATGGAAGGATCAAAAGCCGGGGCAACCGCCGCCTCTGTCTGGGCGGCTCATCGCCTGGTGCCACTGAATATTACCGGCTATGGCAAAGTCATTGGTCGCGGCATTGTGACTGCAGACTGGCTGGCGACAAAGCTTGCATTGGTGAAACCGTTTACGGTTGGTGACCGTCACTTCGAAGTGCGTCCAGTTCTGCACCCTGACTTCCACATGGTGGACTTCACTTTCAAGGAAATTGGTAACAACGACCTGGAAGACCACAACCGACTCAATAAAAAAATGTATGAGATTTGCTCTTATGCATCTGGCCGAACCTATACCAATGACTTCCTGACCTCATCCACCTCGCTATCGGTTCACGAGTATGGAGAGACCCCCTACACCTACGTTGCAAGTCGTGGGTTCCCCCGTAGTGAATGGGATCGCGTGCAAAGCGTTTATATCCTGCGCTCTGCAGTCATGACCCATTTCTTACATGAGCCAAAACGTTTCGAACAGTACTGGGTTGAACTCTGCAAGATATTCGCAGAAAAGCTGACTCAGATTATTGAGCAAGAAGAGACAGAAGCAGAGCAATTAGCTGCGGCTTGATTTTCGACTCATCAGCATGGAAAACATCCGCCCATCGCTCATTGAAGTAATGAGTGGATGTTTCCCCATCATGGCAAATGGATCAATGCTAACTCCACCTCAAACCACCAGGCGTATCCGGCTTTTTGTACGGGACGACTAAGAGGCTTACAACATGTCTTTTAATCTTAAAGCGGCAGGCGCTACCCTGCTCGTTGCTGGGGCCATGCTAGGCGCTGGCATGCTAGCCCTTCCATTGGTATCTGCAGGCATGGGATACAACACTGCGCTGGTCGCATTGGGCGCTACTTGGCTGCTCATGACCTACACAGGGCTCATGCTACTTGAAGTTTTTCTGGCTTTTCCCGAGGGCAGCGGCTTTGATGTCGTTGCCCTTTCGCTGCTAGGTAAAAAAGGGCTGTGGATCACCAATGCGTCGTTGATGCTTTTGCTGTATGCACTGACGTCGGCCTATATCGCAGGAGCGTCATCTACCTATGGTGCTGACTTGAAACAATACTTTGGCATCTACGTGCCGCCGGTCATCGTTTCCGGTTTATTCACACTCATCATCGGTGGCATTGTTTTTCTCAGCACCCAGGCTGTCGATCAGGTTAATAGAGTGTTATTCACCTTGAAAATTATTGTTTTTCTACTGATTGCTTTCTGCATCCACCCATACGTTAATCCACACTACCTAAATACTGAACAGGACTCGACGCGCTATCTGTATGCAGCCATTCCAGTGTTCATTACCGCTTTTGGTTTTCACGGTAGCGTGCCAAGCATGGTCAAATATATTGGGCGAGATCACCCAGGGACATTACGCAGTGTTTTCATTGTCGGCGGGCTCATTCCGCTGCTGGTCTACGCGATTTGGGAATACTGCAGTCTGGGCCTATTACCGCGCACAGGGCCAGACAGTTTCCTGTCTTTATCCCAGCGCCATGGGTCCGTTGGTATGTTTCTGGACTATGTCCATAGCAACACGCCAAGCAACTTGGTGCCATCTCTATTTAGTTCGTTTACCTCAATTACCCTGTGCACCTCATTTCTCTGTGTGTCCCTTGGTTTATTCGATGCAATGGCAAGCACCTTACATCACAGTGACTCTCAAAAAGGACGACTAAAAACCGCACTGACCACCTACACCCCCCCATTTGTATTTGCTTGGCTCTACCCGCAGGGATTTGTGATTGCCTTGGGTGCTGCCGCGATTTTCTTGGCCGTGCTCGCAATTCTGTTTCCGGCCATTGCGCTGCACAAGCTACGCACACAACCGGAATATCAACCTGAATGGCGCGTTCCTGGTAGCACAGGAGCCATCTTGCTGGTTTCACTCATTGGCGTACTCATGATCTTTTTTCAGATTCTAAAAATGCAGAATCTTCTACCTATGTTCTGACCTAAACGCAGGACAGCAACAAACCCGTTGGAGGTTGTACTATGAAGTCCGAAAGTCTGATCCACCAATTGCAAGCACGCGGCCTAATCGCTCAAGTCACGGAAGCCGAGGCACTGGACAAGCTGCTTGCGCTGTCTCCAGTTACTTTATATTGCGGTTTTGATCCCACTGCAGATAGCTTGCACTTGGGACACCTCGTCCCATTATTGACCCTCAAACGATTTCAGATGGCAGGCCACTGCCCGCTGGCGCTGGTCGGGGGGGCAACCGGGATGATCGGGGACCCAAGCTTTAAAGCCAATGAACGCTCGCTCAACGCACCCGAGATCGTCAAGGATTGGGTAGACAAAATTCGCAGGCAAGTCGCGCAATTTCTCGATTTTGATTGTGGTTCAAATAGCGCAGTGATGGTTAACAACTATGACTGGTTCAGTTCCATGGATGTGATCACCTTTTTACGCGAAATTGGCAAGCACTTCTCGGTCAATGCAATGATTAACAAGGAATCAGTCAAGCAGCGGATTAATCGAGATGAGATTGGCATCTCTTTCACCGAATTTGCCTATAGCCTGCTGCAGGCTTATGACTTTGTGCAATTAAATAGCCAACATAACTGTCTGCTTCAGTTAGGGGGTTCCGATCAATGGGGAAACATTACAGCAGGCATTGACCTAACACGCCGAATGAACCACAAACAGGCCTTTGGCATCACCATGCCTCTAGTCACAAAAGCTGACGGCACTAAATTTGGCAAAACAGAAGGTGGTGCCATCTGGTTGGATCCTCAAAAAACCTCTCCATATAAATTCTATCAATTCTGGCTCAATACCGCCGACGCCGATGTCTATCGCTTCATGCGCTTCTTTACCTTTATGTCACTGTCTGAAATCAAAGCCATTGAGGAAGCGGACCAAGCAAGTGCATCAGTGCCTAGAGCCCAAACCATTCTGGCAGAAAAGGCCACGGAGCTCGTGCATGGGAAAGAGGCCACCCTGGCCGCTAGGCGCATTAGTCAAAGTCTATTCTCTGAAGATGTTCAGTCGCTAACGGAAGATGATTTTGGACAACTCGCGCTGGATGGACTACCTCATGTTAAACAATCCAGAGCAGTTGCAGATCTGATTGGCACCCTGGTCAAGACGGAACTGGCTACTTCAAAGAGCCAGGCTCGCAGCTTCATTGAAAGTGGTGCGATCAGCATTAATGGCAACAAAGTGACCGATCTCTACTATGAATTCAGGGAAAAAGATATTCGCTTTGGTCGCTATACCATGCTGGGGCGCGGCAAAAAAAACCACAACCTGGTGATATGGACTGCCTGAACACAACAAAAGCGAAGTCCAACCTACACAGGGTTGAGGTGCAACAGCGGATAATGCTGGTCATTCGCAAAAGACTGCCATAGAGCACGACGCCAGCCAGCCCTATGGCAGTCTTCTGTGTGCAATTGCCACGCAATAACACACAAACAAACTTACTGTATCGATTCCGAACCTAGCGAGGGCCATTGACGCGAAGTGCAAAATTTTCTTGGGTCAGCGTCTGAGCCAATTCGATAACATGACAATCATGCTTCTCGAACAAGCTAGCAGCTAAAGGGAGATCGCGTTCCATGACCGCATTCATGATATCCCGGTGCTCACCATCATCGTGGTAGCCTTGTTGCGCTTCCAAATCATGGTTAAGCCAGATATGGCGATAACGCTCCAGCTGATTGTAAAGGGTTTCGATAATCTGCAACATTAAGGTTGAGCCACAGGCGGAGGTCAGTGCCAAATGAAAATTCATATGTAACTTACCCCAAACGGTATAATCCACGTCCGGAGCATCCAGGTTAACCCGGGACAAGCGGTGAAAAGCAGCAAGAACTGAGAGTTCCCAAGTTTCATCGCCGCGCTGCAATGACTTTTTTAAAGCAATACTTTCAATTGCGCGCCGCGTATCCAGAATATCTCTTAGCTCTTCCAAAGAAACTGGGGCAACTCGAAACCCCTTCTGCGGTTCCATGACAACGAAGTTCTGCCACACTAACTGCATCAACGCTTCACGGATTGGGGTGCCACCAACTTCGTAACGTAACTTCAGATCGTTCGTCCGTAGTTTATCTCCTGGCATATAAATGCCTAAAAGGATATCTCTACGGATATTAGCGACCATCTGATCAGAAAGAACGAGACATTCGGACATAATATATTTTTATGTTAGCTCCAAATAGAGCAATTGTTTACGTTACTCAAAAAAGCATCCAGAGACAAGCAGAGCAGAATACTGTTGAGGTACGAGTGAAAAATATATATTAATATAAGTTAATCCCACTCAGCGCTTATCTTGCATGTTGGAATCAACTCATACAAGCAGATTAATGAGTCATCATCATCAAGGCTACACACGCTACCATTTTAGCATCTTGAGTCATCCTTCCTGTTTAGCAATGACAATCGCCCTACCCTCTCGACGGCTAACTCGCTAACTCATCTCCCGCATCCGTTCAGCCGCCTCGATGCGCATTTTTTTGCGAATACTCGCCTCACGATAGCGCTTTTTCTGCAATTCGTTTTCTAGCTGTAACGGCGGCACCACGACTGGCTTGCCATTTTCAAAAGCCACCATGGTGAAATAGCAGCTATTAGTATGTCGAACCGTGCGCTGTTGGATGTCTTCCGCCACCACTTTGATTCCGACTTCTAGTGAGGTATGCCCGACATAATTAACCGCAGCCATAAAGGTGACCAGTTCTCCGACATGAATCGGCTGTTTGAACAGCACCTGGTCTACCGATAGGGTCACCACATATTGCCCCGCATAGCGGCTGGCACAAGCATAGGCCACCTGATCAAGCAGTTTAAGCAACACCCCGCCGTGTACATTTCCCGAGAAGTTCGCCATATCAGGGGTCATCAGCACCGACATCTGCAGCTCACGCTCGGCCACCCAGTCTTGATCCATTTTTAATTCCTTAACATATCAGCAAGAGCAAGACTATAACTTAAGAAACAGTGCACCGATATTCCATGTCAATTTCATCAATATCATCCACCCCCAACCTTTCCATGCCCAGCAACGCTCTGGGCAATGCTCAAGCATTGACTCCAGCGCAGCAACAACAAGTCCAAGAGCTCAAAGCGCGCGATCAAAAAGTGCATCAACATGAACAAGCACATCTGGCGGCCGCTGGTGGCATAGCCACCAGCGGTGCGAACTACAGTTATCAGCTTGGCCCTGATGGCAAGCGTTATGCGGTTGGCGGCGAAGTAGTCATCGATACATCGCCGGGGAGTACCCCGCAGCAAACTGTGGCACGCGCACGTCAGATTCAACAAGCGGCGCTCGCACCGGCGGATCCCTCACCAGCGGACAGAAGCGTTGCAGCAACGGCTGCACGCATGGCAGCCGCAGCCCAGCAGGCAGAGCAGAGTCAGATTCGTACGCAAAAAACTTCGGAGGCTACTTCAGAGCCCAATGCAACTATAGGTAGTCAGGTTGATACCTATGCCTAAGCGCTACGCATTTACCCAAGATTAAGTCACTACCTCCTCCCGCTAGCCAATTTCTTACCCTAAAGCTACTATAAGGTTATGACGTAGGTTACGGAGGCATCATGTTAATCGGTGAATTAGCCAAATTAGCTGGTTGTGAGGTTGAAACCATCCGCTATTACGAGCGTGAGAAACTGCTGTCAAAACCAGAACGTAGCAGCGCTGGCTACCGGCATTATCAAGGTGAGCATCTGGGTGAGCTAAATTTTATTTTGCACTGCCGCTCTCTGGGAATTTCATTGGCAGAGATTCGACAACTGGCGAGCTTCAAGGCGGATCAATCTCTGGCCTGCGAAGAAATCAATCAGCTGATTGATCGTCACATTGGCAAAGTACAGCAGCAAGTTGAATCACTACGCCTGTTGGAACAACAACTACAAATGCTACGTCAGCGTTGCCAGCAAGGCAGCGACGCGGCACACTGCGGAATCTTGCAAACCCTGGTTCAGGCAGCACAAGGCGAGCCTTGCGTCTGCCATGCACCTATTTTATCTGCGAAGCATTCGCAAAAAACGTAAGGAGTGTTTTCATGTCACGCCTGTTCAGACCGCTGACAATCGTCATCGTTGCCACCGCGTTGGCTAGCACGGCTTGTACCACCAACCCTCAGACAGGGCAGAGCCAGATGAGCAAAACGGCGCTATATGGCATTGGCGGTGCATTGACCTGCGGCGCAATCGGTGCACTCACCGGTAGTGGGCACGCTGCGCGCAATGCTGCGCTGGCTTGTGGCGCGGTTGGCGCTGCAGCCGGTGGTTATATGGATTACCAGGAAAAATCATTGCGTGAAAAACTGGCTAATACCCAGATCGGCGTACAGCGTCTGGGCGACCAGTTAAAACTGACACTACCAGAGAATGTGACCTTTGCAGTTGACCGTGCTGAAATCAAGGGGAATGCGCAAGGTTCACTCGCCAGCATTGGCGATATCATGGTGCAGTACCCCAACACTAAGATTACGGTTCAAGGCTTTACCGATAGTACCGGTTCGGCGAGTCACAACCAGTCGTTATCTGAACGCCGTGCCGAGTCTGTCACGACCCAATTGGCCTCACGTGGGGTCGACAGCACCCGGATTCGCACTATGGGGTTTGGTGCCAGCCGTCCAATTGCCAGCAATGCTACCGCTGCAGGGCGCGCCAAGAACCGTCGGGTTGAGATTCTGATTGATCCCGTGCAGTAGTAAGTCCTCATCTGCCTCTCGCTGCCACAAAATTGTAGCGAGAGGTGGCTCAGTTAGCCCTTCCTGTTCGTTCTACACTTCTTGCCGCACAAGCAAATACCCCTAGCATCATAAAATAAAAGTACTGATTGTAATAAGCTGAGAAAAAGTTGTTGGATAACATAAAAATCAAGATAGAAAATGTTCCTACGAAGATAAAGCTTGCACTGATGTTAACGCTATCATCGTCAGATTTTAATCCCGGCAATGATTGCCAAACCATGCTGGCCATAAAGACCATCAAGAATAGAACACCAATCATGCCATATCGCCTTAGTAGCAGGAAGTATTCCACATCCACAACACTGGGATGAATTGATTTAGCCACCCCCCACCCCAAAAGCTTACTTTCTTGCCACAAGCTTAGTGCCGTTGATGCATTTTCAAATCGGATTGCAAATACATTAGCAGAGAACAAACCTTCGTCTTGCACCGCCGTTAAAAAGTTGTGCACATAAACAATCTCATTTGAATACAAAAGATAGGCTAGTACTGCCAACGCCCCACCTCCAAGCATAATCCTGTTTTTTCCATTGATGATTGAACTAACAATCAATGAAAAAACCAATGCAGCATACGCTGTTTTTGACTGCGTTAAGATAAGGCTCAAGACCGAACCAAACCATGAAAATGCAACAACACCTGATTTATTTTTCAGATAAGAAAACAAAAAAAATAATTGCAAGAAGAAAAATAACATTCCAGCATCGTTCGGATTGCCAGAAACACCAACAATTCTCATATAATCGGTATCCACTCCTAGAGCAGCAGGCAATTGAGAATCTGCCGCATACACTCTAGAAAACAAGCCATTATAAATTTTTGAAAATTGCAGACATACGATGGATACAAATATTATTGCAAGATAGGCTAGTTTTTCCACATACTTCTTATTATATTTATCAAACAATAGATAGCCAAACAGAAATGCCAGCCAGGGCAACATCAATTTAAACAATTCAATTACGTCAGATAATACAACCTCAACGCGAAGAAACGCCCATCCATAAACAATAGAAAACAGGACTGAAATCATGAACAGCAGATAATATGCCAGGAAATTGACGGCCTGTTGTTTAGCATAGAAAAAAGGCAAACACAGATAAAAGCCATAAATAGGCCGCAAGGCGAAGTCAGCGCCCCCCAGCGGTGGAATCAAATATAGAGAAGCAAGGGATAGCCAGATCAGCAGCTTGTCAGGCATGGGATACAAAACCCTTTTGTATGCAAATGTCGAGCCAAAGCTAGAAGCAAATAATCGATAGCGTCTTTAGGCAAGCGATCTATTCACCCGACTGGCCAGGAAGATTGATCCCACGCCATGCGGCCTTGATCCTTTGCCAGTTAGCCGTTCCTTGCCCAGTTTTAAAGCGCCGTAGTTGATCAAGTAACCAGGCGATGCCTATTCCCAGCACACCTCCCAGCATTCCGCCAAACAACACCATGCGAAAACGGCGTGGGGCGGTTTTCTTTTCAGCGGGTACCGCAGAATCAAGTACTTGCACGATGGCATAGTTGCTAGCTTCTGCTATTTTCGCCAGCTCGTATTGTTTTGAAATTAATTCAAACAGGGTTTCGTAATATTTAACCTGTCTGAACCTGCGCATATACTCCAGACGCCCTTGTGGAATTTTTCTCGTGGCAATCGAGAGACGACTCTCTTCGGATTCACCATGTTCGAGTTTCGCAAGTTGCTGCCTTAGTCCTTGAATTTCATAATTAATGCGCTTGATTTCTGCACTATCAGCGCTTAAATGACTACGCAGTGCTGCGCGTTGCAGTTCTTTAGCCGCCAGCGTGGCTTTTAACTGTGCTAAATGGGCAAGAATAACAGTCATCTTGTTTTCGGGAGAAAGTAAGCCTGAGTCTTCCTGCATTTCCTTGAACTGCATTTCGGCACTATTCAGTTGATCTTGTGCATTTTTAAGCTGCTGTTCGAAGAAAACACGTCGCTCAGTCGCATCGGTGATAGCAATATTGCGTGTTAGATTAATCAGTTCATGTACATACTGATTAGCGATATTGGCGGAAAGTTTAGCATCTGTAGTTTCAACACTGATATTAATCAGCCCATCTTTACCAAAAGAAATATTTGTCATAGAAGACAAAAATACCCTGGCATCTTCATCTAATCTAATATTGTATATTTTTTTTAATTTTAATAAATTAATAATTTGATCAGCAATCGTTCTGCTGCGCAATATTCCAATATACATATCGTTAGGATTTTTGACTACAGATAGTTGTCCACCATTCGCCAAACTCAATTGACTCACTAATGAAATCAATCCGGGAGGTGTTTGTGTTGGAGGCATTACTTTAGCCTCAGAAGAATAAGATGGCGCAATAAACGACGAAACTATGCCTATAGCTAGAGCAGAAAACAACACCGAGACTGTAATCAGAATCTTGTAACGCAGTAAAAATAATAAGACACTAAATAGATTAATGGTCGCCATAATATTACATACCAATTATTATTGGATTAATTAGTCTCTCAATATTTTTAGTCCTGCAGCCCCCAGACCAAACTGGTACAAGATCGTGGTCCAGTCCTTGATACTTTGCATCCAACTGGAGCGCTCTATTTTTTCTGGAACCACTATTGCATCTCCTGGATTCACCGAAGCACGTGTAAAACGCCCCAAGGTACTATTGCGCCGGCTTTGTACGGTGCCATCTGCGCGAATCACATACAGGTCTGACGGACTGGCGGTTTGGCTGGCGCCCCCTGCCAGCGCCAGATAATCGGAAACATCGCGGTCTTGTTGATAGATAAAGGTATTAGGCTGAAACACGGCCCCCAGTACCGACACCGTACCAGGCCGTCTGGGGACAAAAATACTGTCGCCATCTTGAAGCACCAGCTGAGGCAAGTGCTGGAGGTCAACCTGTGCGGACTCTAGCTCCAGCACAATTCGGCCATCGGCTTTGGCTAATTTGAGTTTTTCTGCCAGCTGACGCATGCGCGCCAGTTCAGCCGCTTGCGCCACCACAGTATTTTGATCGCTGGCGCCAGCACTTTTTTGTGCAGCAACCGTTTCTATCTCTTTGGCGTAGCGCTCTGCCAAAGTGTCTAGCATGTTTTGCTGCTCGCGCCGCGCAGCTTCACGGTTAAGCCGCATGGCAAACAAATACCCCCGCTCAGTCACCCCTCCCAGGCGCGTAATCAGTTCACGCAGGGTTTCTCCGCTGGCAATCTGATAGATACCGGGTTGTTTAATCTCTCCGGCGACCTGAACAAACTCACGTTGCTTGACCGCCTCTAGTCCGATACTGCCTGGGGCAAATACCCGGATAACATCAGCGGAAGCCAGCATGAGCGAGGCTAGTGCTGTTTGATTCTCATGCTCCAGCCCAGGCAATACCGCAATCGTTTGGTAGCGGTGTTCTATGGCTTTCTCAACCAGAATCGAGCGCCCGCTGGCGCCTTGCGCGAAGCCGCCAGCCCAATGCAGAACCTGAGCCAAACTTGTTTCACCTTTCAGCTCATAAATTCCTGGGCGTTTGACCCCGCCAGTCAGTGCAATTTGTGGCCCAACCTCAGGGATATAGATCACGTCACCCGTTTGCAAACTCACCGCTGCGCTTTTATCGCCACGCGTCAGCATGTCGTACAGGTCGAAGTGCGTGATCACCTCGCGCCCTCGCCTGACCTGGATATTACGCATAGAGCCACTGCCAGACGGACCACCTGAATTAAATAAAGCATTCAGCAGCGAGCTCATTGCACTCAGGGTATAGGTGCCGGGGAGCACGGCATGCCCCACAACGTAAATCTGCAGTGCATGGGTCTGCGCAATACTGACACTCAGGTCAAAGTCGGTATAAACACGGTGCAAGGCCTGTTTTAAGTAGCCGGGCAATTCTCGGTATTTCACCCCGGACACCTTGATGCTACCGACACGAGGAACATAGATGCTGCCATTGCGCTCTACGGTCACATTCCAATCAATATCCACCATGCCCCAGCCACGGATCTGCAAACTGTCTCCCGCTGCTAGCACGTAATCTCCATCCACCTGTCCGTCTAGGGGAGCGAAGGTACTAGGGACAGTTTGGAATAATGATGAGCCAAATACTTCCAGTGTCTCGCCGGTAACCTGCTGGGCAAACTCGGCGAACTTTGACTGCTGCCTGGCTTTGATTTCACTGCGGCTCAGGGAAGGGAGAGTGGAGATAGGCTCGGTGCGGGATTGCACAGGCGCATTGACGATTGCCGGGATTGCATTTTGTGCATCCAAACCCAATGGGGCCAGAGGTTGACTTGCAAAATTATAGGCCATGGTTGACGAGGCACTGATCATCAGGCCCACAAGGAGAAACCCACTGCTACGTTTTATCTGCATGTATTTACACTGGATTGAGTTTTTTGACCGCACTTGCTTACCATGGCTGGCTTTGCTGAGTTTAATGTAGGCAGACAAACATTAATTAAATTGTTTTTTATTTATAATAATAAATATTATTTTTATTATTATATAAATAATATAATTATCTTATAAAAATAATAAATAATTGCAAATAAATAAATCATTTTAATTATCAAGTGTTTTAAATTATTTATCCACATAAATATGATTATTGATCCATTCTCAACGTATGGCTGCGTAATTAATTAAATGGCTTGCCAACGATAATCAGGGAGTGGGTATGAAAATGATCAATTTAAAGCTGTCTCGGCTTAACAAAATGTGTTTGTTAATGCTACTTGACACGCTATTACTGCCGTTTGCCTTGTGGTGCGCGGTTTATCTAAGGCTTGGTGCCGTCTGGCCTGCTGCACTTCAGCCCTTTCTGTGGATATTTGCCATGCCCGCGTTATGGGTGCTTCCAATTTTTGTCCACCTGGGGCTGTATCGTGCGGTATTGCGTTTTCTGAACGACAAGGTACTCGTCACCGTGTTCTATGGCGTCAGCAGCGCCATGCTGCTACAGGCAGCGTTACTTGAAATGCTTGGGGTCACTGCGTTCCCACGCAGTGCACTGCTGATTTTCTGGGTGTTTGCCATGACCTATGTCGGCGGGAGCCGATTTTTGTTGCGCGCACTACTTCGTCAGGTCTCACTCGTACATTGCCAGCGGATACCAGTGGCCATCTATGGAGTCGGTAGCGCGGGTCTGGAACTGATGATGACCTTGCACAGTAGTCATCAACTTCGAGTCGTGGCCTTGTTCGATGATAATGCCAACCTGTGGGGAAGTCGGTATGGCGGCATGATTGTGTATAACCCTGCACAGCTTGCCGCAGTGATGCAATTACATAAGTCCCGTGAACTCTTGTTGGCCATGCCATCGGTCAGCCGTAGTCGTCATCGTGACATCTTGCAGTTGCTTGAACCGCTATGCTTGACGATCCGGCGGGTGCCACACCTCAGCACGCTGGTGTCTGGTGAATTACGGGTAGATGAACTTAAACCAGTGGATATTGATGATTTGCTGGGTCGCGACCAGATTCCCCCCAAACCCGAGCTGCTACGACGCAATATTCAGGGTCGCGTAGTCATGGTTACTGGGGCGGGAGGCTCAATTGGCTGTGAATTATGCCGCTGGATTGTCAAAAACTCACCAAAGAAGCTGGTGTTGTTTGATTTGAGTGAGTACGCCCTGTATGCAATTGATCTGGAGTTAGGACAGACCGCTCCTGAGGTGGCGCGTGTGGCACTGCTAGGGTCGGTGCAGGACTATGCCTGTTTGCAAAGGGCCATGCGGGTATTTGGTGTAAACACCATCTACCATGCCGCCGCTTATAAACACGTACCGATGGTGGAGCACAATCCGGTGGCCGGCATTTTAAACAATGCATTTGGTACCGATGTCTGCGCCCAGGCAGCAGAAGACTGTGGTATCGAAACGTTTGTCCTGATCTCAACTGACAAAGCAGTACGCCCCACTAGTGTCATGGGAGCGAGCAAACGCCTAGCAGAGTTAGCCTTGCAGGCGCGCCACGCTAACCGTAGCCATCTGGGTCACCACACGCGTTTTGTCATGGTGCGCTTTGGCAATGTACTGGGCAGCTCCGGTTCGGTGGTGCCATTGTTTCAGCAACAGATAAAACAAGGAGGCCCAATCACCATCACCCACTGCGATATCACGCGCTACTTCATGACGATCCCTGAGGCCGCGCAACTGGTGATACAGGCAGGGGCAATGGGAGAAGGGGGTGATGTATTTTTACTGGATATGGGTGAACCGGTGAAGATTGTTGACCTGGCGCGGCGGATTGTGCACTTGTCTGGTTGTGAGGTTAAAGATGCAAACCACCCACAAGGTGATATCGAAATCCGTTATGACGGATTACGCCCAGGGGAAAAGTTGTATGAAGAGTTGCTGATTGGTGGCGATGTTGAGCCCACTGAACACGCACGCATACTGCGCGCACATGAACAGCACCTGAGCCGTAGCGAACTTGATGGCTATCTGGTTCAACTGCGCGAGGCCTGTCAATCTCAGGACGCAGTGCATGCGTTTACCTTATTGCAGCAGGCAGTGCACGAGTTTAAGGCCGCAGCCAATACGGCAGACTATGTGTCAGTAGTGGATCGCCAGCCTTTGCCTGCACGCTAACGCATCCTCGGCGCAAGCAAAGCGTACCGACAAAAAAAATGGGCCGGCAAAAGCCGGCCCTAATCAACGCTCGTTATGGGAGAAACGGAGATTACGCTTCCGTCAGGCTCCACACACAGCACACAGGGAAATCTTCTTTATCTGGCAACAAAGGCCAGATCCATTACACGTACAGAGCAATCAGAGGCGCAGCAAACACCGTGAGCACGCCCCCCATCATCATAGTCAAACTGGCAACTACGCCTTCTTCAGAGCCAATCTCCAGCGCTTTGGCAGTGCCAGCGGCATGGGCCGAGGCCCCAAACAATGCGCCACGCGCCAATTTACTGCGCAATGGCAGCCAGGCCAGCATCACTTCTCCGAGCAGCATGCCGCACACGCCGGTGATCACCACAAACACCGCAGTCAATTGCATAGAACCACCAATATCGCTGGTGGTAATCAGCGCAAACGGGGTACTGATCGAACGCGGGGCCAAGCTTCTTTGCAATAGTTCGGACAAATTCAATAACCGCGCCAGCATCACCGAACTGACTACGGCAACCGGCATACCAATCAACACGCCACCGGCCAATGAAAACCAGTGTTTACGGATCAGCAGACGATGCTCAAAAATTGGGATGGCAAACGCTACCGTTGCCGGTCCAAGCAACCAACTCAGCCAATGTGTGGCTTTAAAATACTGCTGGTACGGCTCATGCCACAGCAATACCAGGGCAATCATCAACAACGGTACGGCTAATAACGGTGAGCACCACCACGCGTGAAAACGTTGATAGAGCTTCTTTACCGCCCAGTACAGCCCGACGGTCAGGGCAAACCACACGATTGCGAGCATTTGATTTATCATACTGTTTTGGAACGCCAACGACGTTTGAGCATGATTTCAATTCGGTAGCAACGGTCCACTGCCAGCGAAGTTGCCACCATGACGATCAGGGTCGAAGCCACGATCACCATTAGAATTTTGATCCCGGCGGATTTAATTACATCCGGATATTGCACAATGGCGACCACCGCTGGAATAAAAAACAGCAGCATTTCCGCCAATAGCCAGCGCGCACCATCCTGGCACCAGGCCAGAGGAAGCCAACCCAGCCAGAGTACCGCCAGAACCAGGAACATCCCCAGAACTCCGGCAGGCACTACTGGCAGGTACTGACTACTCAAACTGCTAGCTGCCAACCAAACCGCACTCAGCATGACCACTTGGACCAAGGTCCGCATAATCTTTCTGAATCCGGTAAAACTGGTATTTAGCATGATTGAGCCACAACACAACACAGGGAGAGATTTGAGTATATCCACAACCCACTCATTCAAAAAATGAATTAAAATTATATATTAGATTCCAAAATAGAATGTGTGTATGGATATCAGGGCACTGAGATACTTTACTGAAGTGGTACGCCAGCAAAGTTTTACCCGTGCAGCGGAACAGTTATTTGTTACCCAGCCGACCATCAGCAAAATGATGAAGCACTTGGAAGATGAGCTGGGCATGCCGCTGTTTATTCGAGAAGGACGCAGTTTTCGTCTAACCGATGCCGGGCGCGTTGCCTATGAGCGCGGCCAGGATGTGTTATCGGCGATGGCGCGCATGCGTACAGAGCTGTCTGACTTGGTATCGCTTGAGCGTGGTGAATTGGTCGTCGGGATGCCCCCCATGTCGGGTGGGGCATTTTTTGCCCCGGTCGTCAGCGCTTTTCGCAAGCGCTACCCAAATATTGAATTGAAAGTAGTAGAAGACGGCGCACTGGCGATTGAAACCAGCGTGCGCTCGGGGCAACTGGAAATCGGTGCGGCAGTATTGCCGGTTGATACCCAAACATTTGACCAGTTTGGCTTTGCCCATGACTATTTGTGTTTGGTGGCGCCATCTGGCTCTCCATGGCATGGTGCTACAACAGTGACTCTGGCTGATGTGGCTGATTGGCCGATCGTGTTTTATCCGGAAGACTTCACCCTGACCAAGCGCATTTTGCAAGGTTTTGCCCGCTTGGGCAAAACGATCCGCATCGCTGGGCGTAGCGCGCACTGGGACTTTATTGTCGCCATGGTTGATGCTCGCCTAGGCATTGCGTTATTGCCGCAAGCAGTAGCCAACCGCCTGGCAGGGCTACCGTTTGATGTGATACGCCTAGATGAAGAACAAATTGTGTGGAATCTGGGGCTGATCTGGAAAAAAGATGTTTATCTATCGCACGCCGCGCGCGCTTGGATTAAGGTAACGCAAGACGTACTGGGAAAATTACCGTGAAAATCAAACTACCATTGCTACTCAAAAGCCTGGGTGCGCTGTTGTTAATGACGCAGCTAGCAGGCTGTGCTGATCTATCGCTCAAAAAACCCGAGATTCAAGTCGCCAGTATTGAAGCCGGCCGCACCACCTTGCTGGAGCAAGATTTTAACGTTGTATTGCGGGTACAAAACCCCAATAAGCGTGAACTCAAAGCCCAGGGGCTGTTTTTTGAACTTAGCTCCAATGGCAAAAAAATGGCCACCGGGGTCAGCAATCAGCCAATTTCGATCCCGGCAATGGGTGAAGGAACCATCCCTATCACGCTGCATACTTCAATGATTGAGCTCTTGGGCCAAGCCAAAGATGCGGTGGATAACCATCAAGGTAAGTTGCGCTACCACATTACCGGCTATCTGGATGGGCTGAACGGTTGGGGAAGAATTCCGTTTAACCGCGAAGGCGACTGGAAATTGCCAATCTAGCACGGCCTCGTTGAGTCATAAAAAACGCCACACATAAGCATGCGTGGCGTTTTTTTTAAACCCGGTTCAGGCTAGTCTGAACCGGAGCGGATACACATCTGGAGAAGCGTTATGCCATGCCTTTGGACTTGAGCAGTTCGAGCATGGTGCTACCCAGTTCCGCAGGGCTACGCGTATAAGCCATGCCAGCTTTTTCAAAAGCACGGAATTTTTCTTCTGCCGTACCCTTGCCGCCAGAAATAATGGCTCCTGCATGGCCCATGCGTTTTCCCTTGGGAGCGGTCACACCAGCGATGTAACCTACCACCGGCTTTTTGACCTCGGACTGGATAAATTCAGCGGCTTCTTCTTCTGCGGTGCCACCGATTTCGCCGATCATTACAATCGCCTCGGTTTCTGGATCGGCTTCGAATAGTCGCAATGCATCCACATGGTTGAGGCCAGGGATCGGGTCACCGCCAATACCGATGCAGGTGGTTTGGCCTAATCCAAGCTTGGTGGTTTGCGCCACGGCTTCATAGGTCAGCGTTCCCGAGCGCGAGATAATACCGATACGACCACGACGGTGAATGTGCCCTGGCATGATGCCGATCTTGCATTCTCCCGGGGTGATGATACCAGGGCAGTTTGGCCCGATCAGGCGCACGCCGCCGACGGTTTCGATGTAGCGTTTAGCTTTGAGCATGTCGAGGGTTGGCACGCCTTCAGTAATACACACAATCAGCGAAATACCAGCATCTACAGCCTCAACAATCGAGTCAAGTACAAACGCAGCTGGCACAAAAATCACCGAAGCGTCAGCCGCCGTTTCTTGTACTGCCTGCTTCATGGAGTTGAATACCGGACGACCAAGATGGGTTGTTCCCCCCTTGCCCGGGGTCACACCGCCGACGATCTGAGTACCATAGGCCATGCACTGCTCAGCATGAAAGGTGCCATTCTTACCGGTAAACCCTTGCACCAGAACCTTGGTATCTTTATTAACAAGTACGCTCATTCTTTAGTCCTTTATGTGCGGGGTTAGGCTTTGACAGCGGCAACGATCTTGCTGGCCGCATCAGCCAGGCCTTCGGCTGGAGTCAGTTTCAGACCAGAGTCGGCCAGAATCTTGGAACCCAGTTCGGCGTTATTACCTTCGAGTCGAACCACCACTGGAACCTTGACCTGCACCTCTTTGACTGCGGCGATAATCGCTTCGGCAATCATGTCACAGCGCACAATGCCACCAAAGATATTGATCAGCACGCCCTTGACCGATGGGTCGGCCAAGATCAACTTAAAGGCTTCGATCACGCGTTCTTTCGTTGCGCCGCCCCCCACATCCAGGAAGTTTGCCGGTTGACCACCGTAGAGCTTGATGATGTCCATGGTGGCCATCGCCAGCCCCGCGCCATTCACCATGCAACCAATATTGCCTTCGAGCGCCACATAGTTCAGGTCAAACTCTGACGCCTGCAACTCACGTTCGTTTTCTTGGCTCTTGTCGCGTTCGGCCAATAGCGCCGGATGCCGGTACATAGCATTGCCATCCAGACCAATTTTGGCGTCGACACAAGCCAGCGATCCGTTGACACGCACTGCCAGCGGGTTAATTTCAAACAGCGCGAAGTCATTCTCAACAAAAGCCTGATAGGCCCCAAGCATCAGTTTGGTGAACGCTGTAATCTGTTCGCCTTTGAGCCCCAGGGCAAATGCCACTTCGCGCGCTTGAAACGGCTGCATGCCTACCAACGGATCGACCGTCACCTTGAGTATTTTTTCCGGCGTAGCTTCGGCTACTTGTTCAATCTCCACCCCGCCTTCGGTAGAAGCCATAAAGGTCACGCGGCGGCTAGAGCGATCCACCACGGCACCCAAATAGAGTTCGCGTTCAACCGGATACATGTCTTCGCACACCAACACTGAATTGACCGGCTGGCCACTGGCGTCAGTTTGATAGGTCACCAGACGTGTGCCGAGCAAGGACTTGGTCAAGTCCGCCGCTTCTTGCCGGGTCTTGACCACTTTAACGCCGCCCGCCTTGCCCCGGCCACCTGCATGCACCTGAGCCTTGACTACGGCAAATTTACCACCGAGCTGGTCAAACGCGGCAGCAGCTTCTTCTGGCGTACTTGCCAATAGACCCTGCTGTACCGGCAGACCGTATTTAGCCAGCAGCGTCTTGGCTTGATATTCGTGCAAGTTCATCTATGGTTTCCTTGTTGTTGAGTTGCACATGCTTCTACGTAATGTGCAACACAGTGTGCGGCGCAGGGTGCTACAACGGGTTTAAGTAAGGCGCAATCACAAAGGATTGCGCCTACCTATGGCACGAAGTATTGCGCCAACATCAGCGGCGCGGTGCATTGCGCCGACAGCTTGCTATCCGTGCAATGCACGTTTATCGCAGGCCAGAGCTGCTTCGTGCACAGCTTCCGACAGACTCGGATGGGCATGCACGATACGCGCGATATCTTCACTCGCGGCCTTGAATTCCAGTGCTAGTACGCCTTCTGTTACCAGTTCGGAGGCCATGGGTCCGATTACATGCATTCCCAGAATCCGGTCGGTTTCGGCATCCGCCAAAAGCTTGACGGTACCTTGCGCCTGTCCCAGACCTAACGCACGGCCATTAGCGGCAAAGGTCGAAGTGCCTTTTTTATATTGCACGCCCGCCGCTTTAAGCTGTTCTTCGGTTTTTCCTACCCAGGCGATTTCCGGCGAGGTATAGATCACCCAAGGAATCGAACCAAAATCGATATGTGGTTTTTGCCCGGCAATGCGCTCCGCCACGGCAACGCCCTCTTCCATGGCTTTATGCGCCAGCATAGGTCCGCGCACTACGTCACCCACCGCCCAGACATTCGGCAGGTTGGTATGGCACTGGTCATCAACCACTACAAAGCCACGATCATCGACTTGCAGACCTACCGCATCGGCCCCCAGACCATCGGTGTTTGGCACCCGACCAATCGCCACAATTAATTTATCGACGGTAAGGGTTTGCGCCTTGCCGTCCTTTTCGTACTCAACAGTGACGGTTTTACCGGTTTTGATGCTACCGATTTTTACCCCCATCTGAATATCCAGCCCGATACCACGCGTCATCGCCCGAAAAGCTTCTTTGGCAATCTGCTGGTCCGCTGCAGCCAAGAAGGTTGGCAAGGCTTCAAGAATCGTGACTTCAGCCCCTAAACGGCGCCATACCGACCCCATTTCCAAACCGATCACCCCTGCACCGATCACCCCCAGGCGTTTCGGCGTTTGTGTGAGCGACAGCGCACCAACATTGTCCAACACTTGCTTGTTATCGATGGTGACGCCTGGCAGTGGGCGTGGGCGCGAGCCACTGGCCACAATTACATGCATGGCTTCAATGGTGGAAGTGGTTTCACCGTCACGCACTTCAATTTGCCATTTCTCTTTTTCACGCCCCAGCATGCGCCCCATACCATGCAGATTTGCCACTTTGTTCTTTTTGAACAGGAACGCTACGCCGGCGGTCAGTTTGCTGACAATGCCATCTTTACGCGCGATCATTTGCGCGGTGTCGAATTTGGCACCTTCAACCTGAATACCATGTTCGGCAAAATCATGCGTCAAAGCATGAAAATTTTCACTAGACTGCAGCAGTGCCTTGGATGGAATACACCCCACGTTAAGGCAGGTCCCACCCAGCGCCGGTTTCCCATCCAATCCCTTGAACGCATCGATACAAGCGGTATTAAACCCCAGTTGTGCAGCGCGGATCGCGGCGATATAGCCACCAGGCCCCCCACCAATCACAACTACATCAAATTGCTGACTCATTAATGTCCTCCAGCTTTAAGCAGCAGTACGCCAAAACCAATTGCAAACAATGCAAATGCCAATTTGCCGTAGCGGATATACCGCCCTTCAGGCTGATTGCGCCGGATACGAACCACCGTTAGGGCGATCAGTACGCCGCCGCCCAGAATAAACAGAGGTCCCATCATATAATCCGGAATCATGCATTCTCCATATGTTTGCTAGTTCTGCGTACGGCTGGCATACACAGAACGTGGTTTACAAATCCAAAATCAGGCGGGCGGGATCTTCCAGCAGATCACGAATCGTCACCAGGGTCAGAACCGCTTCGCGGCCATCAATAATCCGGTGATCGTACGACATTGCCAGATACATCATCGGACGGGCCACAACCTGACCGTTTTCCACCACTGCGCGTTCTTTGGTGGCATGCATACCAAGAATCGCTGACTGTGGAGGGTTAATAATCGGCGTCGACATCAACGAACCAAAGGTACCGCCATTGGTGATGGAGAAAGTACCCCCGGTCAGATCTTCCAGTGACAGTTTGCCATCGCGCGCCTTAACTGCAAAATCGGCAATCTGGCGCTCGATTTCGGCAATCGACAATTGGTCGGCATTGCGTAGAATCGGCACCACCAGGCCACGAGGACTACCAACCGCAATACCAATATCAAAGTAGCCGTGATAGATGATTTCGTTGCCATCCACCGACGCATTGACTGCCGGGAATTTCTTTAGCGCAGCCACGGCGGCCTTAACAAAGAACGACATGAAACCCAGCTTCACACCGTGTTCTTTCTCAAACTTTTCTTTGTACTTGGCACGCAGATCCATCACTGGCTTCATATTGACCTCATTGAAGGTCGTCAGGATGGCATTGGTCTGTTGCGACATCAGCAAGCGTTCGGCGACGCGTTGACGTAGACGCGACATCGGAACGCGCTGCTCTGGGCGGTCAGCCAGCAGGTTGGCAACATTCACTACGTTCGGGGTACTAGCCAGTGCAGTGCCACTGGCGGGCGCGGACTTGGACAAAACCGGACCGGCTTGCGGAGGGGTCAGCGGCTTGGCTGCCGGTTTGGCCGCCTGCACATCTTCTTTCAGAATGCGGCCATCACGGCCGGTACCCGTTACTTTACTGAGATCAACACCGGTTTCAGCCGCTAATTTGGCGGCTGATGGCATTGCGATCCCGGCGGCTGCACTGCCTGCCGGTGCGGCAGCAGCAGGTGTTGCAGCTGCGGCTTCTGGTGCAACGCTACCAGCAACGCCATCGGTATCGATCTGAGCCAATAGTTGCCCCGACACTACCGTAGCGCCATCGGCTTCAACAATTTTGAGTAAAACCCCCGCTTGAGGCGCTGGCAATTCCAGCACCACCTTGTCGGTTTCCAAATCAATCAGGCTTTCATCGCGGTTAACGAATTCGCCCACTTTCTTGTGCCACGTCATCAAGGTGGCTTCAGAAACCGATTCTGGCAATTGCGGGACTTTGACTTCGATCAGCATATTCTTCTCCGTTTTCGGAGAGGCTACGGCCCCTCCGGACTATTCGTATCCAGCGCCTTACTTGGCGAGGTTCATGGCGTCTTCGATAAAGGCTTTGAGCTGTGCAACATGCTTGCTCATATAACCGACCGCAGGCGATGCAGACGATGGGCGGCCGGCAAACGTCAGTTTCTGCTTACCAATCAACAGTCCTTCAAGACGGTGGCGAATTTGATACCAGGCACCTTGATTACGCGGTTCTTCTTGCACCCAGAGCACCTCTTTCATGGTGCTGTAGCGTGCCAGCTCCGCTGCGACCTGCTCGGTCGGGAACGGATAGAGTTGCTCGATACGCACAATCGCAATGTCTTTTTCCAGTGCGCGGTCACGGCGAGCATTAAACAAGTCGTAGTACACCTGACCAGCACACAACAGAACCCGTTTGACCTTTTTGGCGTCTGGCACGGTACTGTCGCCAATCACCGGACGGAATCCCCCTTGCGTCAAGGCGGCGATGGGGCTCATTGAGTCTTTGTAACGCAGCAGACGCTTGGACAAGAACACAATCAACGGCTTGCGATATGGGCGCATCACCTGACGGCGCAGCACATGGAACATCTGCGACGCTTCTGACGGCATCACCACCTGAATATTGTGTTCAGCACTCAATTGCAACCAACGCTCTACCCGTGCTGAAGAATGTTCTGGGCCTTGGCCATCATAACCATGCGGCAAGATCAGCGTCAGTCCACACAAGCGACCCCATTTGGTTTCTCCTGAAGAAATAAATTGGTCAATCGCCACCTGGGCACCGTTGGCAAAATCACCAAATTGCGCTTCCCAGATCACCAATTCATTCGGTGCGGTACAGGCATAGCCATATTCATACGCCAACACGGCTTCTTCGTTGAGAATCGAGTCGATCACCAGGAAATTGGCCTGATTTTCCGAAACATTACGCAGCGGCACATACACACCCTGATCCCAACGCTCGCGATTTTGATCGTGCAAAACCGCATGGCGGTGCACGAAGGTACCGCGCCCGGAATCTTCACCGGAAATACGCACTGGATATCCATTGGTCACCAATGAAGCATAGGCCAAGGTTTCCGCCATACCCCAATCGACGTTAACCGTACCCTCTGCCATGGCGCGGCGCGCATGCAGCACTTTGTCAACGGCTGGATGCAGCTTGAACCCTTCAGGAACCGTGGTGCATTTTTCAGCTAATCGCTGCAAGTCCGCCTGCGGCATCGACGTATCAGTCGGGTGCGCCCAGTGGGTGCCAACATAGCCAGACCAGTCATTGGCGTGTTCGCGACGATAGTTGGACAGCGCGGTTTGTTCAACATGCTCGCCCTTATCCAAGGCATCACGATAGGCTCGAATCATGCCCTCAGCTTCTTCTGCTGGCAGCACACCATCCGCCACCAACCGCGCGGCATACATCGCGCGCACGCCGTCGTGCTTGGCAATGCGTTTGTACATCATCGGCTGGGTCAAGAACGGATCATCACCTTCGTTGTGCCCCAGCTTGCGGTAGCACACCATGTCGATCACTACGTCCTTCTTGAAGGTCATCCGGTAATCGAGCGCGGCCTGGGTGACGTAGCACACGGCTTCTGGATCGTCGCCATTCACATGGAAAATTGGCGCTTCCACCATCTTAGCCACATCGGTACAGTACAAGGTTGAACGCACGTCACGGGTGTCAGAGGTGGTAAACCCAACTTGATTGTTGATGACGATATGCACCGTGCCGCCCGTGCCGTAACCACGGGTTTGCGACAGGTTGAAGGTCCCTTGGTTAACCCCCAGGCCAGAGAAGGCCGAGTCACCATGAATCAAAATCGGCACCACCTGACGGCGTTCGGTATCGTTGCGGTGCTCCTGGCGTGCGCGCACCGACCCTTCAACCACTGGGTTAACAATTTCAAGATGCGAGGGGTTAAATGCCAGCGATACGTGCATCGGGCCGTAGGTGGTCGGGATATCGCTGGAGAAACCCATGTGATATTTAACGTCGCCCGAGGCCAGGTCGGTAGTACTCTTACCTTCGAATTCGGCAAACAGATCGCGCGGCAGCTTGCCCAGTGTATTCACCAGGACATTTAAGCGCCCACGGTGGGCCATGCCAATAATCAGTTCTTGCGTACCATGCTGCCCAGCAACCTGAATCAGGTGGTCAAGTGCAGCAATGGTGCTTTCGCCCCCTTCCAGCGAGAAACGCTTTTGGCCGACATACTTGGTATGCAGGTAGCGTTCCAGCGTTTCGGCGGCGGTTATTTGTTTCAGTAGCCGTTTTTTCTTGTCGTGATCGAAGCGTGGCGTCGACAAATCACCTTCAAAACGCGTTTGAACCCAGTGTTTTTCAGCTGAATCGGTCAAATGCATGTATTCCAGGCCGATATTGCCACAGTAGGTCTGCTTCAAACGCGCCAGAATTTCTGATAATGGCAAGCGTTGTGGGCCAACCAGTGACCCCACATTAAACTGCACCGCCATATCTGCATCAGACAGACCATGTTGGTTTAGATCCAATTCTGGCACTTGAGCCTGATCCATACGCTTGAGCGGATCCAGATTTGCCTGCCGTGCCCCCAGCACGCGATAGGCAGTGATCAGCTTGAGCACCCCAACCTGCTTCTGCATCGACTCCCATTCGGCCACCGCACTTTTTCCTTGCGTGCTGTGTGGCCGTTTAGCCAGTTGAATAAACGATTCCTGAATCGGCAAGTGAGGTACATCACGTTCGCTAGCGCCTGGCGTCAGCGAAAGTTTGTCGAAATAGGCGCGCCATTCGCTATCGATGGCGTTCGGATCAGCCAGATACTTTTCGTACAGATCCTCGATGAACGGTGCATTCCCACCGAACAGGTAGGAATGACTGTACATGCTTTGCATCATGATTCGGCCCTTTATTGTCTTGTATAACCGCGTGTAAAAAGCACTATGGCAATGGCAAGTTGCCGGCACCGCCATTGCCATAAGGCCTCTAGATAGAGAGAAGAGGGAGTAGTGAGAGGGGAAAGTAGAAAACCATCTACCACCCGCTCCCTTGACCGTCACACTCTGGTCATTACTCCCTACTCACTATTTCCTACTTACGTTGATCCACCATGATGTAGTCACGGCGCTGTGAACCGGTGTACAGCTGACGCGGACGTCCAATCTTTTGCAGAGGATCGGACAACATTTCGTCCCAATGACTGATCCAGCCTACGGTACGCGCCAAAGCAAAGATCACAGTGAACATTGATACCGGAATATTCAGCGCAGCCAGCACGATACCCGAGTAGAAGTCTACGTTCGGGTACAGCTTGCGTTCGGTGAAGTACGGATCATGGATTGCGATTTGTTCCAGCTTCATGGCGAGCTTGAACTTCGGATCATCTTGCAGACCGAGTTCTTGCAGCACTTCGTAGCAGGTCTGGCGCATGATGCTGGCGCGCGGGTCCATGTTTTTGTAAACGCGGTGACCAAAGCCCATCAGACGATAACGCTTGTCTTTCACGCCCTGGATAAATTCCTCGATGTTTTCTTCAGAACCAATTTCGTCGAGCATTTTCAGCACGGCTTCATTCGCACCACCATGCGCAGGCCCCCACAGGCAAGCAATACCGGCAGCAATACAAGCAAACGGATTAGCGCCACTTGAGCCGGCCAGACGTACGGTCGAGGTCGAAGCATTCTGTTCGTGATCAGCATGCAAAATCAGGATGCGATCCAGTGCGCGCACCAGTACCGGGTTCGGCACATAGGGTTCACACGGGGTGGAGAACATCATTTGCAAGAAATTAGCGCTATACGACAAATTGTTTTGCGGATAGATGAATGGTGCGCCAATCGAATAGCGGAAACACATAGCAGCAATCGTCGGAATCTTTGAGATCAGACGAAACTTTGCGACGTTTCGGTGTTCAGGATTGGCAATATCCAGACTGTCTTGATAAAACGCCGACAGTGCACCTACCACGCCGACCATCATCGCCATCGGATGCGAGTCGCGGCGGAAGCCCTTGAAAAAGCTGGCCAGCTGCTCGTGCACCATGGTGTGATGCATGATGGTGTAGTTAAATTCTTTACGCTCTTCTGCTGTCGGCAATTCGCCGTTCATCAACAAATAGCAGCACTCTAGATAGTCAGAATGTTCTGCCAACTGCTCGATCGGGTAACCGCGGTAGTACAGATGGCCCTGTTCGCCATCGATAAAGGTAATCTTGGATTCGCAACTAGCGGTCGCAAGAAAGCCCGGATCAAAGGTAAACATGCCAGTCTTAGATAGGGTTCGGATATCGACAACATCCGGTCCCAAGGTTCCGCCGAGTACCGGCAGATCAAGGCTATCTTTACCCTCATGGTAAGTGAGGGTCACTTTGCGATTGGTTTCCACAGCTATTACTCCCTAAGTCAAGGGTTATGGTGTTGTATTTGGTTTAGAACCCAGCAAGAGTCGTGCAACCCGAAGTCCCGGGGACCACGACTCTGTCCTCATTTACTTCTAGATCGCTCGCAGCATCTCAACAATGGTCATCAGTTCCGGATCATCAAGATCAGATTTGCCATTCACTACATCGAGAAAATCAGTGTCTTCCATCTCGAGCAGACGACGATACGTCGCCAGACCGGCCTGGTCGAGTTCATTAAAGCGCTGGGCAAGAAACCGTTCCAGCACGATGTCCAGTTCGAGCAGGCCGCGACGTGAACGCCAGCGAATCCGCTTGATTTCATTCGGATCAATATGGCTCATACGGCGCGCTTCACCATCAGGTCCTTGATCTTACCAATGGCCCGCGTCGGATTCAGGTGCTTAGGGCACACATCAACGCAGTTCATGATGGTATGACAACGGAACAGACGATAGGGATCTTCTAGGTTGTCCAAACGTTCGCTGGTAATTTCATCACGGGTATCCGCGATAAAACGATAGGCCGCCAACAGGCCGGCCGGGCCAACAAATTTATCAGGATTCCACCAGAACGAAGGGCATGAGGTTGAGCAACAGGCACACAAAATACACTCGTACAGACCATCGAGTTCTTTGCGGTCTTCAGGTGATTGCAACCGTTCGCGCTCTGGCGCGGGGGTGTTATTCACCACATAAGGCCGGATCGAATGGTATTGCGTGAAGAACTGGGTCATGTCGACAATTAAGTCGCGAATCACCGGCAATCCAGGCAAGGGACGCAAGGTCACAGGCTGCTTCAGGTCAGCCACGTCGGTGATGCATGACAAACCATTTTTGCCATTGATGTTCATCCCATCCGAGCCACAAATTCCTTCGCGGCACGAGCGACGAAACGACAAGGTGTCGTCCATCGCCTTAAGCTTGGTCAACACGTCCAGCAACTTAATATCTTTGGGACCAAGTTCTATCTCATAATCCTGCATACTCGGCTTAGCGTCGGTTTCAGGATTGTAGCGATAGATCGAAAAACGCATTTTTTCCATGACGGTGCTCCGATCAGAAGGTCCGCTCTTTCGGTGGGATATAGTCCACAGAAAGAGGCTTGGTGTGCACCGGCTTGTACTGCAAGCTACGGTCGCCACCGAAGAATAGCGAGTGCTTCAGCCAGTTTACGTCGTCGCGTAGCGGGTGATCATCGTGGGCATGCGCACCGCGTGATTCCTTACGTGCTTCTGCGGCAACCAGCGTAGCCACTGCAATTTCGATCAGATTTTCGACTTCCAGCGCTTCTACGCGCGCGGTGTTAAACACCTTGGACTTGTCTTTAATCTGCAAGACACGGGCACGCTCGGCAACTTGCGAAATTTCATCCACACCCTGCTTGAGGTTGGCTCCATTACGGAACACCCCTGCGCGGGCTTGCACCGTGCGTTGCATGGCGTTACGCACCTCGGCCACTTCTTCACCGTTGGTCTGTCCATCGAGCCGGGCCACGCGCGAGAGCGACAAGTCAGCGGCATCTGCGGGCAGATCTTTCCAGGTTGGCATTTCATCGCGGATATAGCGGATCATGCTATCGCCGGCCGCCTTACCAAACACGACCAAATCAAGCAGCGAGTTGGTTCCCAGACGATTGGCACCATGCACGGATGCGCAAGCACACTCGCCTGCAGCATAGAAACCATTGACACGGGCTTCTGGATTATCGCCTCGCGGAGCAACCACTTCACCGTGATAGTTGGTTGGAATACCCCCCATCATATAGTGGCAAGTCGGAATCACAGGGATCGGTTCTTTGATCGGATCAACACCAGCAAACTTGATGGCAATTTCACGAATCCCTGGCAGACGTTGATTGATAATGTCCGGGCCCAGATGATCCAGCTTCAACAGCACATAGTCCTTGTGCGGACCACAACCACGGCCTTCCAGAACTTCAAGCTCCATCGACCGCGAAACAAAGTCTCGTGGTGCCAGGTCTTTCAGGTTTGGTGCATAGCGTTCCATGAAACGCTCACCGTCAGAATTGAGCAGAATACCGCCTTCACCGCGCACCCCTTCGGTAATCAGCACGCCCGCGCCTGCGACGCCGGTCGGGTGGAACTGCCAAAATTCCATATCTTCCAGCGGTAAACCAGCACGCACGCTCATGCCCAGTCCATCGCCCGTATTAATATAGGCATTGGTTGACGCGGCATAGATACGACCAGCACCGCCCGTGGCAAACAACACCACCTTGGCGTGGAAAATGAAAATCTCTCCAGTTTCCATTTCCAGTGCAGTCACACCCACCACATCACCTTCGGCATCGCGAATCAGATCCAACGCCATCCACTCGACGAAAAACTGGGTGTGGGCGCGCACATTACGCTGATACAAGGTGTGCAACATGGCGTGACCGGTACGGTCAGCCGCAGCACAGGCACGCTGTACTGGTGTCTTGCCATTGTGTTGCGTGTGTCCACCAAACGGACGTTGATAGATCTTGCCATTTTCCAGACGGTCAAACGGCATGCCAAAGTGTTCCAGCTCGACTACCGCGTCGGGCGCAGTTCGGCACATAAACTCAATGGCATCCTGATCACCCAGCCAGTCCGACCCCTTAACGGTGTCGTACATATGCCATTGCCAATGGTCTTCCTGCACATTACCCAGAGAAGCGGAGATCCCACCTTGCGCCGCTACTGTGTGCGAACGGGTCGGAAACACCTTGGACAAAACGGCGGTTTTCAATCCCGCCTCGGAAAGTTGAAGTGCGGCACGCAATCCAGCGCCACCGCCGCCAACAATAACTGCATCAAATCGACGAACGGGTACGCCCATTACAGCCCCCAGACAACTTTGATGGAATAAATAAGACAGGACAACAACCAAACCAGCGTCAAAACGTGCATGGTCAAGCGCACGCCCACCCGTTGAATGTAGTCCATCCAGATATCACGAATCCCGACCCAGGCATGCATCAGCACCGCCAGAAGCGTAATCTGCGTCAATATCTGTACCCAAGTCTGACTGAACAGCGTCCGCCAGTTTTCATAACTGGACGGGACTGCCAGCAGAAATAGCACCAGCGCTACGGTATAGATCAGCATAATCGCTGCGGTCACGCGTTGTAGCAGCCAATCGCGCAGGCCGTAATGCGCGCCAACCACGATGCGGTTTACCATAGCGTCACTCCCAGAATCACCGTCAACGTCAGGCTGACAGCCAGTACCGTCTTGGCCGTGCTACGAGCGCGCACCAACTCCAGACCTTTATGCATATCCAAAAACAAAAACCGGATACCAGCACAGAAGTGGTGCAAATACGCCCACAGCAGTCCCAACAGCACAAGTTTGGCCAGCGGTTGAGCAATCAAGCTGCGATAGTGGTCGAAGGACTCGCTAGAACTCAACGAGCCTTGAAGTAAATAAATCAAAATTGGCAGTGACAAGAACAGCGCAGCACCACTGACCCGGTGCAGGATCGAGACAATACCCGGCACGGGCAGTCTGATCTTGACCACGTCCAGATACTTTGGTCGTTTCGTCTGCATATGGCTTTCCATTGTTAAGTTGCAGGTGGCCTTGTAGAACAAGGCCGTTTAAGCGGTTACACCTCTTGAATACGGGTGTTTTACCTTCTAACTCATGTCAATGACCAGTATAGCCACTGGATAATATGACTTTTAAATTCTACCAAAGCCTGGCGCACCATGCTGGCGCAATAAGAGAATTCTTTGCGCCAAGACCGGGCCTAAGGTGTTAAGGACGAGGCAGCTAGCCCTCGCTAACACTTGAAAAGCAAAGTACCTTCCAAAAAACCGGTCAGCTTGCCTGATGCACGGTATAGGCCAAAGCCCCCGTCAGGCAGAGCCGCTGCCGCCACTCCAGTGGTTCACCCTCCATAGTGGAGGACAAGCGAAGCAAGGATAATGCAGCCCCTTCAGGAGCCACCCCCAGCATCCCAGCTTCTTCACGCGGCAGGATCACTGCGCGCATCTGCTCACCGACTACGCGTGGGCGGACGCCAAACTTGCGTTGCAACGAAACATACACTTCGCCACCACACTGACGCAGCCAGCGCGCATCCAAACCCTCGTAGGGTTCTGACGGCAGTAGCGCATCGTCAAGCGCGACTGCCAGACCGCGCACGCGCCACAACTGGCGCACACGAATCAACGGCGCACCGCGCCGAACCGACAATGCGTGCGCCACATCTTCTGAGGCATTCACGCGCGAGCAACCCAGTAATTCCAACGCTAAACGATCAGGAGTTTCATGAAACAAACCGGGCGTAACCAAACAACCGACCCCCCAGTCACCCACGACCTCTGCAACAAAGGTCCCCCGCCCCTGATACCGGGTCAGAACGCCTTGCGCAACTAGTTCACCTAAGGCTTTACGTACCGTGCCCTGACTGACATCAAGTTGCGCCGCCAGATCCCACTCACTCGGCAAAGCCTGGGTTTGTGGCCACTCGCCATCACCTATCCGCCGGATTAATTCCAACTTGATCTGTGCATAAAGCGGCAGGCGTTGCGGAGTATTTCTGATCATCGCGTTCTTTTTATCACCAAATAAATCAAGCGTAAATAGGAGTCTTATATAAGATATAAGTTTACCATATCACTTTATTCGTGTAAGCCTGCATTTCAGAACACATTGCTCATTTCGCGTGGTACACTCATTTGCCATATGTTTTTGGGCTCATCGACAACCCCTCGCCAGTGAACAATGGGCGTAAGGCTCTGAACACTGCAGTGTGTTGCGAGAGACCTAGAGCGACAGCCACACAGAACTATTCAGATATCTATTTAGGAGAAACAACCAAATGAAAGCCCCTGTACGCGTAGCCGTAACCGGCGCAGCCGGCCAAATCGGTTATAGCCTGTTGTTCCGCATCGCCAGCGGTGAAATGCTGGGCAAGGATCAACCGGTCATCCTGCAATTACTCGACCTTCCACAAGCGCAGACTGCGGTTAAGGGCGTAATGATGGAGTTGGAAGACTGTGCCTTCCCGCTGTTGGCTGACATGTTCACCACCGACAATCCGAATGTCGCATTTAAAGATGCACAGGTAGCCATCTTGGTTGGCTCACGCCCACGTTCTAAGGGCATGGAACGTAAAGATTTGTTGGAAGCCAATGGCGCGATCTTTACGGTTCAAGGCAAGGCAATCAACGACAATGCTGACCGCAACGTCAAAGTATTGGTCGTCGGCAATCCAGCCAACACCAATGCCTATATCGCAATGAAGAGTGCCCCGGATTTAAATCCGCGCCAATTTACTTCTATGTTGCGTCTTGACCACAACCGCGCGCTATCACAACTAGCAGCCAAGACTGGCAAACCAGTGTCTTCGATTGAACACATGGCCGTTTGGGGTAACCACTCGCCGACCATGTATGCTGACTACCGTTTTGCCACCATTGATGGCAACAGCGTTAAATCGATGATTAACGATGAAGCATGGAACCGCGACGTATTCTTGCCGACGGTTGGCAAACGCGGCGGCGCCATCATCGAAGCGCGTGGACTGTCATCCGCTGCATCTGCAGCGAATGCCGCCATTGACCATATTCACGATTGGTGGTTAGGCAGCAATGGCCGTTGGGTCACCATGGGCATTGTGTCCGATGGATCCTACGGAATAGCCAAAGGTCTGATGTACGGCGTTCCAGTGGTATGCGAAAATGGCGACTATAAGATCGTAGAAGGTCTGGCGATTGATGAATTCAGCCGTGAGCGCATGAATCTGACTCAAGCCGAACTAGAAGAAGAGCGTGCAGGTATTGCTCACTTGCTCGGTTAATTTTTGTCGGTTTTAGTGACCCAAGAGCCGTAAAGCGCACTGATCAAGGTGCGGTTTACGGCGGGTGGCAGACTGATTTAGCGTAGAATCAGCGCATAAAACGCACCCATTGGGTGCGTTTTAAATTTGACGGCACCATCGCAGCATATTTATTGTGTAGTTATATTCACTGGAGTTGTTGAGCATGATCGAAGCTGAGGTTCTAAACCAGATTGCCGCCAAGATGGATGATTTGAGTCTGCGCACCGAAGATATCCGGGGGTATCTTTGACTACGCTGGCAAGCAAGAGCGTCTAGAAGAAGTTGTCCGTCTGATGGAAGACCCGGAAGTCTGGAGCGATCAGAAGCGCGCCCAGAGTCTGGGCCGCGAACGCAAGCAGTTGGAAGACGTCGTCCTGGTGATTGAACAGATTGAAGCGAGCGTAGCCGACAGCCGCGAACTGTTTAACATGGCACGTGAAGAAGGTGATGAAGATACGATTCATTCGGTTGAAGCCGATCTGGCCGAGGTAGAAATACGCCTGGCTCAAATGGAGTTTCGCCGTATGTTCAACCACCCAATGGACCCCCGCCCCTGCTTTCTCGACATTCAGGCAGGCGCAGGGGGAACCGAGGCACAAGATTGGGCGGGCATGCTTCTGCGGATGTATACCCGCTATGCAGAACGTAAGGGATTTAAGGTCGAAATCCTTGAAGAGTCTGAAGGTGAAGTCGCAGGCATCAGTAGCGCCACATTGAAAATTGAAGGCGATTACGCTTTTGGTCTGTTACGCACGGAAACCGGCGTACACCGACTGGTTCGCGTGTCACCGTTTGATTCAAATGCCCGCCGACATACTTCATTCTCATCGGTATTCGTTTACCCAGAAGTGGATGATTCAATTGAAATCGAGATTAATCCTGCCGATTTAAGAGTAGATACCTATCGGGCTTCTGGTGCGGGTGGGCAGCACATCAACAAAACCGACTCAGCAATTCGCATTACCCACAACCCCACTGGCATTGTGGTACAGTGTCAGAACGATAGATCGCAGCATCGCAACCGCGATGAAGCCATGCAAATGCTGCGTGCTAAGCTCTATGAACTAGAGTTGAAAAGACGTAATGTAGCTAAGCAGGCACTCGAAGACACCAAAACAGATGTTGGTTGGGGACACCAGATTCGTTCATACGTTTTTGACCAGTCCCGAATCAAGGATCTGCGCACCAACCACGAAGTTGGCAATATTAAGTCCGTCATGGATGGCGATCTCGATGACTTCATCGAGGCCAGCCTTAAACAAGGAGTCTAGAGAACACTATGCATGGCGTTTCAAAGATGGGGATGGTCCCCATCTGGTAGAAGAGGCAAGGAGTAGATGCATGATTATGCGTTTTGCTAACCACCTCACAAAAAAGTAGCTAATGGAGCTTTTATGTCTGAACACGAACAAACATCTGCGATTCAGGACGAAAACCAAATCATGGCGGAACGCCGCCTGAAGCTGAAAGCAATCCGCGCTAAAGGCGTTGCCTTCCCGAACGATTTCAAACGCACTGCGTTTGCTAAAGACCTTCAGGATAAATACGCCAGTAAACAAGGTGAAGCGCTCGAAGCTGAAAAGATTGAGGTCGCCGTTGCTGGTCGGATGATGCTTAAACGTGTAATGGGCAAAGCCTCATTCGCCTCGCTGCAAGACTTCACCGGCACAATCCAGGTGTATATCGCCAATGATGGTGTTGGAGAAGCAACGCACGAAGAATTCAAGCGTTGGGATATCGGCGATATTCTGGGTATCACCGGCACATTGTTTATTACCAAAACCGGAGAATTGACGGTCAAGGCCAGCCAAATTCGTCTGCTGTCCAAGTCGATTCGCCCGCTGCCGGATAAGTTTCATGGTTTGACCGACCAAGAACAAAAGTATCGTCAGCGTTACCTCGACTTGATCATCAATCCTGAATCACGTGAGGTGTTCTTCAAGCGTTCGAAGATCATTCAAGGGATTCGCGAGATCATGATGGGCGAGAAGTATCTTGAAGTGGAAACCCCGATGATGCACCCGATTCCAGGTGGCGCATCGGCCCGTCCCTTCAAGACTCACCATAACGCGCTCGACATGCCACTGTTTTTGCGTATTGCGCCGGAACTGTATCTGAAGCGTCTAGTCGTCGGCGGTTTCGAACGGGTATTCGAAATCAACCGTAACTTCCGTAACGAAGGGATGAGCACGCGTCACAACCCTGAGTTCACCATGATGGAATTTTACGAAGCCTATTCGGACTACCATCGAATGATGGAAATGACCGAAAAGGTGATTCAGGATGCCGCGATGCGTGTTTGCGGTTCGCTGAAGATTCCTTATCAAGGGAAAATTGTAGACTTGACCAAGTTTGAACGTCTGACCACGGTGCAAGCGATCAAGAAGTACAACCCACAATATACTGATGCACAACTAGCAGATGCCAAGTGGGTAGCTTCCGAAATCGAACGTCTGGGCGGCAAACTTCCACCGGCACCCGGTTTGGGCAGTCTGCAACTGACATTGTTTGAAGAATGTGCTGAAGGTCAACTGTGGGACCCGACGTTCATCATCGATTACCCAGTTGAAGTTTCGCCGCTAGCACGCGAATCAGACAAGAACAAGGGGATTACTGAACGCTTTGAAATGTTCTGCACCGGTCGAGAAATTGCGAATGGTTATTCGGAATTGAACGACCCGGAAGATCAGGCAGATCGTTTCAAACAACAAGTGGCCCAAATGGAAGGGGGCGATGACGAAGCCATGCATTATGATGCTGACTATGTTCGCGCCCTTGAGTATGGTTTGTCACCAACCGGCGGTTGCGGTATCGGTATCGACCGCTTGGTGATGCTATTGACCGACTCAGCTTCGATTCGTGACGTGATCTTGTTCCCGCATCTGCGCCCAGAGTAAACCGACGTCAGCTTAATAAGCTTAAACCCGGTGCTGATGAATAATCAGCACCGGGTTTTTTGTGCCTATCAAATCAGCTCATCACGCGTACACATGCAGTGCATGTCATACTTTAGCTCAAGCGTCTATAACTTACATACAACCCAAGTTATTTAAAATACTATTTATAAATATAATAACATCTACCCACTATAAAATTACCTCCACGATTTGATTTAAAAGAATGCACTCTGTAATAATTAACCAAAGGGAGACTAAAACAGAATCACACTCGAGATAAAGATTAATCGAGACCATCACCCTAGGAGATAGCTATGGAAATTATTCTTCCATCTGATTTCGTATTGATTAATGGCGGCAGGAAAAATTCCGACTGTTTTTTCGGACAAGGCCTAGGAGGCCCTGACAGTGGGCGTAGCAGCAGCGACAGTGGTGGGGGGCTGGGAGGCCCAGATAGCGGTCGAGGAGGAGATGAAAGCGGAGGAGGAATCAGCGGGCCAAGTCGTTAACCCGCAGCGTTTGAAAGATCGAGTGCGGCAGAGACCGCACTTTCAGCAAAGAATTTTATCATCACAAAACCCCTCTGTTTGGATGATCACAATGAGTAAACGCCATATTAAAGGAAAATGGTTTTATTATAATGAAGTTGATCCCACGCCAAATCCAATCAAGACATACCATATAATTAATTCAATCGATACGCCCTGCGATAAATATAAAAAATGGGGTTATTACTGCAAAGCGCATAAGACCCAATCCGATAAATATACTGCATGCATTTTATGGCGTGCACTTCTATTAAAAGCCCTCCAGATCGTCTTACATTGCGTGAGGGGCATCTTGCTTCGCCTATGCAATAAAGTGTGTCGCGTCGGCAAAACAGCATTCTGCCTATCTCACCGATGCTGGCGCGATAAGAGAAACCGCCCCATGCCCCCCACTAAGAACCCACCCACAGTTTGACCCTCCCAGGCCCAGAAGTGACTACATATGATTTGGTCAGACCTTAAAATAATTGACCGCGTCGCGTAGCGCTTCAGACAGCAGCTTCAATTGCCCCGCAGCCTCAGCATTACTGCGCGATGCGGCATTCGTTTGTTCTGTCATCGAGGCAATATTAGCCACATGTCCGGCAATATCGTTGGCGGTATCCGCTTGAGCCTGATTGGCGCTGGCCACATCACGCGCCTTGGTCAGTGAGTCTTCGGCCTGAAGCTGAATCTCTTGAAGCACCTGTGTCGCCTGCAGGGCTAGTTCCTGTCCCTTGGCGACACGCGGAGCCGTGCTATGCATGGCATCGACAGCGGTGCGGGTATCATTCTGAATCGCTTCAATCATGCTAGAAATCTCAGCAGTCGCCACGGCAGTGCGCTCGGCCAAGCGCCGCACTTCATCTGCCACAACGGCAAATCCACGCCCCTGCTCTCCTGCGCGCGCGGCTTCGATCGCGGCGTTCAGCGCCAGCAAATTAGTTTGATCGGCGATTTCCTTAATCACCAAAGTAATTTTTCCAACTTCTTCAGCACGCACCACCAGAGAGTTGATACGTTCGGTTGAACCAGAAACCGAACTGGCAATATTTTCGATTTCTTGCGTAACCGTGCGCACCACCTGATCGCCTTTATTGGCCAAATCCACAGTCTTCTGCGAGTTAATTTCAGTCGCGCTTGCAATCGCCGAAACCTCATTGATACTGACGGTCAACTCTTCAATTGAGGCAGCGGTCGCAGCGCTAGACTCTGCCTGATTCCGAGCTGCCATGCTAATTTCGCCAGAAGAAATCGATAATTCTCCAGACTGCTGGGTCAACTGTTCAGTGCTATTGCGGATATTACGTACAATCTCACTCAGCTTTTGCTGCATAGAACTCAGTGTTGCAAGCAAATTACCAGGCTGTCGACTAGTTGACTGAATGCTGTGATTCAGGTTGCCATTGGCAAAATCTCTCACCACTTCTGCTGCTGCAGAGGGATCGCCGCCCAATAAGCGTTGCACGCTACGATTGATGTTCCAGCCAATCGTGGTGACAACCGCCGCAATAGCTAGCAACATGGCCAGCGACTGGACGGCTGCAACATGAAAATCACTGTCAACATCTTCGAGATAGACTCCAGTTCCCAACCACCATCCCCAAGGTTCAAACACCTTGGCATATGAAAGTTTATCAATTGCGACCGTTGAACCTTTTTTGGGAAATTGATAGCTAATAAAGGCTTGGCGATCACGCACTAACAGATCGATCCACTCCTTGATATAAGGCTTACCATTAGGATCCGTGCTATTGAGGAAATTCTTGCCTTCTCGCTCTGGTTTAGAGCCATGCATGAGTGTCACGCCATTTAAATCGTAGATAAAGAAATAATCGTTGCCATTGTTATATCGGCTCTTACGCAGATTATCCTTTGCCAAACGTTGTGCTTGCGCTTCGGTCAGTTTGCCGGCTTTGAATAAGTCATATTGCTGCTGAATTACGCCAACAGAGGACTCCACCAAGGCCTGAATCTCTTTTTGTCTTTGCTCAAGAATATGCTGCCGCAGATCATATACTGAATAGCTACCATAGACGGCCAACCCCAGCAACATGCACGCCAACATGGCATACAGACGGCGCTCTAACGTCAAGCCTTGGCGCTCTGCCATTTTATTCCCCTTGTATAATTACATTATACTTTATAGGACAAATGACAGGCATCAGCCTGCTTTGCTTGCTCACCTCAAGGATAAACACAGATAACACACCACAACGCCCGAGTAGGGTTCTCTAGATATGAACCATGGACCCGTGCACATCTGGTGTTTGACACGGCACGGCACTCCGTTGCGGAGATTGTTAAACAGATCTGCAGCCAACTCGAAAGCATGGGAAAACCAGCGACTCAGGCGTAGAATCGGCACCTCACTTTCAGGTACTGTTGCGCTCCCCCATGACTCCAATCACCTTGGTTGAAGAAGAAATCGAGTTCCACGCCATCCGTGCACAAGGCGCTGGGGGGCAGAATGTCAACAAGGTTTCCAGCGCAGTACATCTGCGTTTTGATATTCGCGCATCGTCCTTGCCTGAGGAAATCAAACAACGCTTACTAGCGTTAAAAGATCAGCGCATCACCAAAGACGGTGTGGTGATCATTAAAGCGCAGCAATCTCGCAGCCAAGAACAAAATCGCCTGGCTGCAATAGAGCGTCTGCGCGAACTGATTGATAGTGTGGCGGTCGTGGCAAAAACCCGCCGACCAACCAAACCAAGCTACGGGGCGCGAATGCGCCGTCTAGAAGGCAAAACGCAACGCGCCAGCATTAAGCAGTTGCGAGGCAAAATTAAAGACTGAGTCGGAGAGGTTGAGTCAAGATAATCGGTCACGCTCTGCCGGTTTTGCGTCACGATAAAGCACTATATTGCTATGGCATTAGCCCATCTTACTTGCCTGCGTTATAATTCTAACTAGTCGTATTTAGTTACACACGCTGTGATTTTCACCCCAGGCCTTTGTTCTAAAGGCCTGTTCTTGTTGGTTCCTAACGCGTGAATCTGCAGGCAAACGCCAGCATGCGCTTCTCCGTGACACCGGCTTCGGTGCCACCCGGAACCTGCGTTTTTTATAAGGGGAAAACTATGTTGGGACCGTTAGTCAACGGTGCCGCGCTATTGGGTGGTTCACTGCTCGGCGCGGGTTTGGGCCGCTGGTGCCCTGAACGGGTACGCCTGGCGCTGCCACTTACTTGTGGCGTGATTAGCATCAGTATTGGTACCGCGCTCATCAGTAAAGTCCATGCGCTGCCCGTGCTGGCCTTATCCATGCTATTGGGGGCGATTATCGGTGAATTGGCCCAATTAGAAAAAGGCTTGGAATGGTCCATTTTCTGGGCACAGAAACAAATTGAGAAACGCTTGCCCCCACAGTATGGCAAAGTGCGCACCGATGGTTTTATCAGTAAATTTGTTTCACTCTTGGTGCTGTTCTGCGCCAGTGGCATGGGGATCTTTGGTTCCATCAACGAAGGCATGACCGGGCAGCCCACTATCCTGCTGGCCAAATCTATTTTGGACCTGTTCACCGCACTGATTTTTGCCGCCAATATGGGTTATGTGGTCGCGCTGATCGCGATCCCACAAGTCTTGATCCAAGGCGCACTGTTCATGAGTGCCCATCTGTTGGCTCCGCTCACCACACCCACCATGCTGAATGACTTCTCAGCCTGCGGCGGGGTGATCATGCTGGCCACCGGGCTACGTATCTGTGGCATCAAAATTTTTCCGATCGTCAACATGCTACCCGCGCTGCTGTTGGCCTTGCCCTGTTCCTGGTTGTGGGGCTGTTGGTTTGGTTGAAGCTCAGCGCAGCACCGAGTCCTAGACTGAGTCGCCCCCGGTTATCGGGATAATCGGAGTAAGTCCGAGGCATAGCCATCAAAGCACCGTTGCAAACTAACCGGATCATCAGCAGCACAATATAGGCCAGACTTTAAAGCGGGATTAGCCGCGGCGGCGCTGTCTTTACTCACCAGATTCAGCGCAGAGACCAGCACTTGTTCACCGGTTTTGCCGCCCATATGCACGGCGTTCTTCGGGTCGGTAAGTTCAGCACCGAAACCGATGACAAACACTCTGATCCCCTGTTTCAAAGCTAATTGAATCTGGCTCGCCATTTGCCCTTGGGCAATCGAATAAGGCAAGTCAGACACCGAACATCCTAAACTCACCGCATCTATTCCCCCCAAACAGCCTCGATTGGCGATCCCATCAGTAAACAACAGCAGAACCCGGGTAGAGGCAGGGGATGTAATCTTGCTAAATTCGTGAAGTGCAAAGGCCAGAGCTGGCGCGGTAGACGTATTGCCGCCAGCAAACCCAGCCAACGCAGGAAAGGGTGTATTCATTTGATTATAAGCATTCTGAATGTCAGCCATGCTAAACCCCGGCGTCTGACGAAACTTGACTAGAAGCAGTGGATTCTCAGCATAGATCACCTGCGCAGCACGATCCACGGGTGGTGACAACAGTTGGAAAAACCGCAAGGAATCCTTTACCACGTACTGCCAATTTGGCGTACTCAGAATCGAAGAGGACATATCCGTCACCATCACTAAATCCACCGAACTGCGGCGCGTCTCAGCGCTGGCGGCAATCGGTAACGCAGAAAACCCCAAAACGCGCAAAAACGATACCGCCCCTTCTGCCTGAGCCGAAACCGTGATGCGCGTCCCGCCGATTGGATCAAAAAACACATGGGTTACTGGCGCTGAAACCCGCATGCCCAGGGTACCCGCGGGGAAAGTGCTGCTAAAAAAAGCCTGTGCAGTCCGCTCTGCATTTCTGATCTGTTCTGCACGATCGCTCCCCTGTAGCACCGCCTGACTGGCGGCCAGCACGGCACCATCCACGGCGGTAGACAACTTGGCGCGTGCCAGATAGCCGATACCAACATCCAGCGCCAGCCCGACAAAAGCAATCAGGGCCACCATGCCGCCCACCATCAAAATGGTGGCCGACCCTTGCTGCGGCTGACGCACCGCCTCGCTCATGATTTTCATTTTGCTTATCCATAATTAAAATACCGCCCGAGCAGACACTTCGGTCGGTGGCGCTCCAATCCCCATGATCCCGCGAGGAAACAACGGCTGAAACTGGTAGAACACCTCCACAACGAAGGCATTCTGGTCTTTCATCATTGCCCCATTCAGGCTTAGCCCAGTGACGGCCATTGCGCTGCCAGTGGGGTTACAGAATCCATCGCGGTCATAGGACGAAGCGCACGACCAGATGGCTCGACCTCCGTGATAGCCGCCACCCGTCCATTGATACTGGCCCACCACCAGCGCTTGGCATTGCTGTGTTCCGAGCGCACAGCGATCCCCTTGCAATTGCGTCACCACAATCCGGCCTGCACGCGACATATCCAGACTTGGCACATTGTCGGCCACGCCCTGCAGCAGGGTTTGTATCGGTTGGTTGCCCTGATTGCGCGAAACTAGATTGCCAACTTCGCGCGCCAAACCAGTGAGGGACAACTGGTCGATCAAATTACGGCCATAGTCAATCACCGGCAGTGCCAGGATCAGTAATAAAGGCAGTAGCACGGCCATCTCTAGCATGGCGCTACCGTGCTCGCGGGTTCTATCACGCAGCTTATAAGCAGTAAACATCATGGTTTAACCTGCTCATTCACAAAGAAGGTTGCTACTCTGAAGTGATATTCGCCCTTGCTAAAAAACGGGCGAATTAATGGCGTCATTAATGGCCAGTGCGCATCCATCACCCACTGCACCCGGTCCTGACTGGCACCAAACATCCCTGAGTGATAAGAACCTGAAGTGGCGTAGCGCTGCGTAACCCCATTCACGGTAATCTCAAAACTTGGCTGCAGTTGGTCGAGCAAGCCGAAGGACTGCAGCCTGGCCACCTGAATCACCTGCTCGTGGCGCGGGCCTACCAAGCTTGGCTCGAGGCGTTGGGTGAGGGCAAAACGTCCGGCTTCGCGCACGGCATGCTCCATGGTGAGATGCACCCACAGCAGACAACTAAAATCGGCTATTGCCAGCATCAACAGCAGTAATAACCAGGCCACCAGGGCAAACTCCAGCAGTGCACCGCCGCGTTGCCGCAGACCACCGGGTCGGCGTAACCGCGGTTTGCGGCTAAACAGCTTCATCGCGCTCTCCTTTTTCCCGTGCGACGCATCACTGCTGCCCCGCCATGACCGGCAACAGCGTTCGCATCACGCTCAGGGCACCGGGTCCTAACAACACACAAAACACCGAGGGAAAAATACATAAGGCCATCGGCAGCATTAGCGTGACAGCCAGCTTGCCCGCCTTTTCTTCTGCCCGATGTTGGCGCCGGATACGCAACTCATCGGTATAGTTTCTGAGCGCATCCCCCATCGAGATGCCAAACTGGTCGGTCTGGATCAGCATAGAGGTCAGGTTCGCAATCTCCTCCACCCCGGTGCGCGACGCCAAGCGGCGCAATGCATGGCTGCGTGCTGCGCCCGCCTCAATTTCCAACAGGACTAGCGCAAATTCTTCTTTCAGTTCCCGGTTGTTGTCATCGAGTTCCTGAGTCACCCGCATCAGCGCGGCATCAAACCCCATACCCGCTTCCACGCACACGCGAATCATTTCCAACGCATCAGCCAAGCTATTGAGTAGCCGACGTTGACGGCATTTGATCCGGTTATTCAGCATCAGGGTTGGCAAGTACAGCCCCAGTGTGGCCGCAGAAAGCATCAGGAGAAGGCTTACCTGGAAGCGCATGCTGCTTGGCAGACACAGCCAAGCCAACAATGGTAAGGCCAGCATCAGCAAGGTTTTTGCACCATAAAACAGCGTGGGTGCCAACCTAGAACGAATCCCGGCATTCTGCAGACGCAAGCCAAGCCCCTGGTCCTCGTCAGGCGTGGCTACCTTGGCCAACTGCCGGGCAACCGGGGTCAGTTGTGTCATCCAATGAGGGCCAGAGGAAGGGGCTGATTGGGTCAATACATCGATGCGCTGTTGCAGCGTCGGATCTGGCCAGCACTTCTGTATGCCACGCCAACTGGCGAACACCACCAGAACCAGGACCAATAGCAGTTTTAAAATTAATAGCGCTTCGTTAATCATGTTTGATAAACCCTCCCCCTACGCAAGGGTGATCAGTATTGGATTTGAACCATCCGGCGCATCACCAGATTGCCAATCAGCATCATGCTGAGCATCACATACAACATGATTTTTCCGGTTGGATCGGTCCACAGCACGCTGATATACGCATGGCTCACCACCGAGAGCAGCGCCATCATGATCAATGGCAGCAGCGTCAACAGCCAGGCAGAGATCCGTCCTTCTGCAGTCAGCACTTGAATTTTTCCGCGCAGTTGTAAGCGTTGACGAATCAGTCTGGCGATATTTGCCACAAGCTCTGCCAGATTTCCGCCAACTTCTCGCTGCACTAAGGTGGCGGTGACAAAATAGCGTAACTCTTCGCTTGGAATCCGCTGTGACAGGTGTTTGAACGCAACGTCATAGGAAGCGCCATGAATCAGTTCATCGTTCAGTTGGCTAAATAGTGGCCCCAGTGGTGCAGGGAATTCATCCGCTACCATGGATAGCGCGGCGGTCAAACTCATCCCGATTTGCAAGGACCGGCTAATCAAATCCAGCGCATTCGGTAGCTGTCGGTCAAATTCGGCCATTTTTTTGCAGCGTTGTCGGCAAAGCACCCAGTAGGGCAGCCCTCCCAGCCCAACAATCAGCGCCAACGCCACCGGCCACGGCCAGCCAAACCAGCGACTCAGCGCCAATCCAGATCCAGCCCCGGCGAGCGAATAGCAGCAAAACCGTGCCAGAGACCTGTGCTCACCCGCTTGCCGCAGCATCAGATTCAGTTGCCTCAACCCAGGAAACTGCGTCAACAACCAGTGCGACAATGCACCATTCCCCTGCAGCTCTTGGCGCAGCACTGAGGCTGATTCTGCTGGGGTGATACGGGTGCGCTGAAGCAGCCGCACCAGCCGACGCTCTAGCAGCGACGACGCTTTGCCACGCCAAAGGGTGTACGCCAGAACCAGACCCGCAACACTAGTCACCAGCAACAACACAATGCCTATCGGCATGCTTCTCCTCCCTCTGGCCGCACTCGACAACAGCAAGATTATTTATGCTCAGATTCATCACACCGCTAGACTCCAGCTGGCATCAAAGGTATTTTCTGGCAGCGCTCCCCCCCAGGTCAGAACCTGCTCATAGAAGCGCGGGCGCACGCCGGTTGCGCAGAAATAGCCGTGAACATTGCCCTCTGCGTCAGTGCTGGTGCGCACAAACTTGAACAGTTCCTGCATACAAATCACGTCACCCTCCATGCCGGTGACTTCTTGGATGCTGGTCACGCGGCGTGAACCATCGGACAAGCGGATCACTTGCACCACCAGATTGATCGCCGAGGCAATCTGATAACGTAAGGCTTTGATTGGCAGATTGTGGCTGGCCATGCTGACCATGTGTTCGAGGCGCACCAGTGCGTCGCGCGGCGTATTGGCATGCAGCGTGGTCAACGAGCCGTTATGCCCGGTATTCATCGCATTGAGCATGTCCAGCGCCTCGGCACCGCGCACTTCGCCCAACACTATGCGATCCGGGCGCATGCGCAGCGCATTTTTCACTAAATCACGCTGAGAAACTTCTCCCCGGCCCTCAATATTGGGCGGTCTGGTTTCTAGCCGCAGTACATGCGGTTGCTGTAGAGCCAATTCAGCGGCATCTTCAATGGTCAGTACCCGTTCGGTTGCACCGATAGATCCCGATAGCAGATTAAGAAGCGTGGTCTTGCCGGAGCCGGTGCCGCCTGAAATCACCAGATTCACCTTGGCATATACGGCCATCTGCAATGTATTGGCCATTTCGAGCGATAAACTTTTACGTTCTATCAGATCGTTAATCGTCAGCCGATGCAGGGGAAAGCGGCGAATGGAAAGGCAGGGACCATCGATGGAGGATGGCGGGATCACCGCGTTGACCCGAGAACCATCGGGCAGGCGGGCATCACACATGGGAGAGGCTTCGTCGATGCGACGGCCAACCCGTGACACCATGCGCTCAATGATCTTGAGCAGGTGGGCATCGTCGTAGAATACGATATCGGTTGGTTCTAGCTTGCCGCTACGCTCGACAAACGTCGTCTTGGCATTATTCACCAGAATGTCCGAAACCGTAGGGTCCTGCAGCAAGCTTTCTAGCGGACCATAACCGTACATTTCATCGTAGACATCCTGCACCAGACATTTGCGTTCTAATTCATTCATCAATAGCCGTTGCTCATCCATCACCGCGCCAACCAAGCTTGCCAGCTCGGCCTTGATCTGTTCGGTTGGCAAGCGATTGAGCTTGTCAAGATCGACCCGATCCAGAATCATTTGATGCACCTTCATCTTGGTGCTCTGATAGGCCTTGCGCTCACCGGCACTGCTGGCAGACGGATTGGCAACAAGATCAATCGAAGCCCCAATGGGTGGGCTCATCAGAACAACCGGAGCGCCAGGCTCGATGGCAGGTCGAGCATGCCGCATTATTTTTTCACGTAGTGACATACGAATTGGAAGTCAGTTTCAGTTAGTGGATTAATCTGAGCGCCCCATGCGTGCGGCGGCTTATGCATGCCGAAAGCTAAACTGGAACAGCCGGTTTTTCTTCGGTGGCAGATTCGATGGCAAATCGGGTTGCGGCCACAGCGTCAGAGCTAAGGCACTGAGTTCCAGAACCAAGGGACTCTTGTGTGCAATCTGGATCAAGGGCTTGCCCTGAATCACCGACTGCTCAACATGCAAACGGTCAGGCGGAAGGACGCAAGTGGGCATAATCCCGAGCTTGTCCTTGAAAACCTCAAGCCCGAGGGTCGCAGTCTTGCGATCATACTGATTGATCAGTAGCAGATTGCGCTCGCGCGGGTAGCCTAGACCCGACAACATTTCGCCCAGGCGCTGTGCGGCAGACAACTGCTGCACACTAGCTTGCAACACCGTACATAGGTGTTCGCTCTGGTCCAGTGCGCAAATGCTGAGCGCATTCATGCTCTGGCCGATATCGATGATCACCGTATCGTAGAGCTGGCAGGCCAACGCCAGAATGTGTTCCATCGATTCGGGCGCCATCTCGGCGGCGCGCACCGGGTCGCCAGCACCGGCCAGCAGGTCAAGGTTGGGATAAATCGGCAGGACGCTCGCCTCGAACAAAGCCGGATCCAGACGGTCAACTTGGGTACACAGATCGGCAACGCTGGTGGCTGGCAATGCCTCGCTTAGATACAGATGGGCCGCAGCAAACTGCTGACACAAGTCAATCACCAACACCCGCTGATTGCCTTGCTTTGCGTGGATCGCCGCCAGATTGGCCGCGATCAGGCTGGTACCACTGCCACCATTGCAGGCCAACAATGAGACGATGCGTCCTTGACGCGCGCCTTCGGCATTGAGCTGGTCAGCAATGAACGCCAGTTCGACGCGCACGGCAGCGTCATCCAAAGGGGTTTCCAGCACATGGCGCACGCCCGCACGCATGGCCAGCTTGTACTGGCGCGTGGTTAACGGCGCAGCCAACAACACACATCCTGCTGGCGGGACTATCGAGCGAATCGTTCCAATCGCATCCAGATCCGCGTCGCTCAGGTTTTGCAGATTAACCATCAACAAATCCGACTGCTGGATTTGATCACGATATTGCGCAATCTGGTGGATCGAAGCGTGCACCACGCAGAGGCGATAGCCGGATTGTCGGTGAGCGCAGAGCGCCTCCATTTGCCTCACCAAGGCCTCGTCGGAGGAAATCAACACGATTTTCATTATTTTCCTCCCACACTACTCAAGACCGACCCGCCTTGACTCGTGTCGGGGCCATTGAAAGACTTCAGATAATTCTCTTGCGCCTTCAGCGCAGCGGCGGCATCGATTCCCGGCAGTTGATCCGCCAGATCCGCCCCTTGCGGATTCAGCGTCTGCAGCTGCCGGATCTGCTGCACCGACTTGCCAAAGTCCAGATCGCGCTGGGGGGTGCTCGATAATGTGCAGCCGGTCAGGTAGCTACAAACAACCAGCCCACATAGGATAGGACGCATGCTCCAGTGGCCATTCATCTTGATTCACTCCTCTGTGTCAGCGCTGCCGGTGCGGGGTGATCGGTGCTGGACGCCGCGGGCTTCTGCCCCTCCATATTTCCATCGAATAGCACGCGGTTTGGATCAACCTTGCCAAAACTATCGGTTGGTAACGCGTAGTCTTTGGGCAAGGCTTTGGCAAGACGCGGCGTGACTACAAACACTAGTTCGGTTTGATCGTTCTGATAGGCGGTGCTGCGAAACAAGGCCCCCAGTAGCGGCAAATCAGAGAGACCCGGCAGACCTTTTACTGAGCCGGTAATGTTATTTTTTAATAAGCCACCAATCGCAAAGCTCTGACCGTCGTAGACCTGAACCGTGGTTTCTGCGCGCCGGGTAGTGATCACCGGCAAATTCCACTGCACGGCCCCTACTCCAATGCTTTGTCCGGTCTGCGACAACTCCGACACTTCGGGGGCCACTTGTAGATTGATCAGTCCATTGGCGAGCACGGTTGGGGTAAAAGTAAGGCCTACGCCGTAAGGCTCTGCCTGCAATGTGATCTTGCCATCGCCCTGAGGAACCGGCAGATAGATCTTGCCCCCGGCAAGGAAGTAGGCCTTTTGCCCGCTGACCGCTACCAGGTTAGGTTCGGCCAGAATCTTCATCAGATCGTCACGTTTTTCCGCATCCACCACCCCCTTGCCGCCATTAACCAGCAAATGACCAGCCGCTAACGGTCCCGATAGCAAATTGGTGGCTAACTGCAGACTAACGTTACCAATACCGCCGGAAAAGCTAGAAACGATCCCCAGTTTTGACATCAAGGTTTTGGAGACCTCGACCACCTTCACCTCCAGCATCACCTGCTGCGGTGCCGCGACCTGAAGCAGGTTGATGATCTTCACTCCGCTGTCTTGGGTGGCTGCGGCCCCATCCTTAGTTGGCACCGGTTTATTGGCGCTGGGCAAAAACTGCTTCGCTAAATCTATCACGCGTTGTGCAGTGGGGGCATCGGACACGGTGCCGCTGAGCACCAGCGCACCCGCTGCCGCGCTGACGGTCACCCCCGTTTCTTTGGGCATCAATTTCGCCAGGGCCTGACGCAGCGCACTCGGATCAACCTGGACAACCAGATTAACCACACGGCACACTCCATTGCGCTCTTGTAACACCAGATCGGTGCTACCGATGCCAACCCCCAAGAGATAAAGCAAAGAGGGCGAGGTCTGTACGCTACGCACCACCGCGGCATTGCCGATCGCCCGCAGGCGCATCGGCCCGCCCAGCACCATGTTCTTCGATTTTCCCAGTGTCAGAATCATGGTTAGCGGCTCAGCATCGCTGTATCTGCCGCACGGCCCTAGAGGAACCGCGCTACGAGGCGCTGGCAAACTCGCCACCGCTGTGGGTTGGGGCAGCGCAAATGCTGGCACGCACTGCAGCGCCAAATAGAACGTAACTAACACAGCGAGCGTATCGCGCGGCAGGCGCGGGTAGCGCCGCCAATCCAGCGAACCGGGTCGGTCAAGCGCAACCTGACCAAGATTCAAAGCAAACACTTTCATAAAACGACCTTTTCAATTGACCAGAGCGACCATCGGCTGAAACTAACCATGGCATTGCTGTTGCACCTGCCCACCCTCAATCACCTGCACGCAACGCCTTTTGGGAACGGTAGCAACTGGAGCAGAAGCCGAGTGCAACAAGCCAGGTTCCAATTGCACCGCGCCTGGCACCGAATCGGCATCGTTCAGATTGCGCAACGCCAGTGCTAACTGTCCCAGGCTGCGAGCCAGATCAAGCTTGACTGCCTGTTCTGCACTCAGCGCCAGGGTCACGGTATCCGCCACTTTGGGCTCCCCCGCGCCATGATCGGTTTGCTGCGCCACCGCCAACACCCGCACTTTTTCAAGCACCACCTTGGAGAAGGCCATTTTTTGTGTCATCGCACTATTGGTTTGCGGAGGACTTTTTCTGCCATAGAGCTTGTAGGCTTCCGCATTACCGGTCAGTAGCACATCAACCAGATCGCCAGGCATCACAAAACCGGCCACCCCGACTACCTGATCAACCCGCAAGGTCATTGCACGCATACCGGGTGCCAGATCAGCAGCCAAGCCCATCGCTGCGCCGACAGGCAGCAACATCGGCTCAAGAATCGGCGCGTCGGCAACCGCTTGGCTTTTGAGTACCCGCCCCTGAAGCTGCGCCGGGTCACGCAGCGCCCCCGCCGGTAGACTGGTCCCATTCCAGGCTATGGTTTTCACACTATCCGCAGCTAGTTTGCTGCCCGCTGACAGCGCGCGCGCAGCCACTACAATCTGCTGGTTGCTGGTCGGCACCGCAGGCGCGGGCATCATCCAGTTCCAGGCCAACAGCATGGCGCTACAACCAAGCGCCAGCGATATCATTAGTACCCATCCAGCGCGCATACCATCCCTTCTGAAGCATTCGTCGACATTCGTCGCCTGTGTTTTCAATCCACGCCCGCAGCCCCGCGGCTCGCTGCGTCGGGTATCAGATTCAAGCTAAAAGCTTAGATACATCACCCAGGCCGCCCCTAAGCCAATCGCCACGCCATAAGGCAGGCGCCCAGCCAACTCAGGACGGTGGTGATTCATACCAGAGGCCAGGGCGCCCGGCTGAGCGCAGCACCACAACAGCCACTTACAATTGACTAAGCCAACTCGGGTCTGGCGGCGCAATAGCAAGAACAACAAAGCCAGCCCGCCCCCCAATACACTGGATGCCAGCCCAATCTGCAGGGCACCGCCAGCACCAAAAAACGAGCCCACGGCTCCCATTAACTTCACGTCGCCAGCGCCCGCCATTCGCAGTACATAACCGGGCAGCAACCAGAGCATGCCGACCGCAGTGCCAGCCAACCAGGCACGCCCCCCCAGCCACAGACCATTTAGCAGCCACTGTTCCAGCAAGCCCAGTAATAGTCCAAACAACACCAGGCGATTTGGAATCCGGCGCGTAGAGAGATCCGACAGCGTCGCCAGCAGCAGCAACAGCATCACACTGGCAGCCACATGCAATGGCACTGACTGTTGCAAAACCAAGATATTCAGCATGTGTAATTTCTCTGAATGGGGCTCATGCAAATAAAACTGATAAGGCGTGGCTCTAGGTAAAATAAATCTGCTCCAGGCCACGCCCGAGTGACGCCTAGTAATTTCACGATAAAACTACTAGGAAAAATAACTTATGGTGTAGGTGCCGCATTCCGTAGCGTCGTTCCGATTCGTCCAAATATGCTATTCAATTCGGTGCTAAGGGTATTCAGAGCCACAATGCACCCCACTGCCACTAAAGCTGCTACTAAACCATATTCAATCATGACCGCACCATCTTCTTCATTCAGGAAACGTTTAATTGCTTGCATCTTGATAAAACTCCAAAAAATTAATCAATAAAATAGCGATAGCTATTTAAATTTTTATTTAGCACATGGCAGTACAGATTAATACCATTGCCAATCGACAGAGTATCAAACCCAAAGCGGTATAAGCCTTGATTCATGTATTTCAACTACACAAGAATCAGTAACAGTGCCTTCTCGCTTGGTGTTCACATACTAATGGCTTATTAAAACTATTCAATCGTTTTTAAACAAAAACTATAAATTCAGAAATAACTGCAGTTGAGAATAATATTTTTCTGATGACAAGATTAATATTTGAAAGAAAATAAAGTCAGATGCGGTGGGATAGAGTAATAATCTAAAGCAAACTAATTACACTCGCAGATAGAAAAAATGCTAGCGTTAGTTGCAGATAATTGAGGTCAAGCAGATTTGATTAACGCAATAGTATTTAGATAAAATCGATAAATTCAGAAATAGCTGGGGCTTGAATGAAATGTTTTCTGATTAAAACAAGATGGCTTGAAAGAAACTACAGTCAGAGAGGAAAGAGACAATTGATTCAGCAGGTCACGCATCGCGAGGACCGGTGCTCGCAGGTTTAGCCTGTTGCAATTTTTCTGCCGGCACCCAACCCGCAAGGCCCTCTGGGTTGATACACCAGCACCAGCCCAATTCGCTAGTGACACACTCGAGCCAGTCTCCTGCGCTCACACTGAGCTCTTGAGCAGAGTAGTCGCGCACAGCACGGCGCGTGGCTCCTTGCTCAGAAACACTTTGGGGCGGAATCCAGCCCTCGCGGCCATCTGGGCCAATCGCCCACAGCCACAGATGGCCTTGCCAAACATCCGTGCGCTCGGTGACCTTGACTTGCTCACCGGTTTTAAAGGCAATCGGGTTGTCATAACTTGGCTGATGCGACAGCAATACGAGCCGTTTCATTGCCTGGCCCGCTCAGTCGTTTTCTTCAGGAGGCAAGAGCGGCCCCTGATTCAATAACACGGCAAACTCATGTGCGGGCATTGGATTGGCTAACAGATAACCTTGCACCTGATCGCAACCTTCGCTTAACAAGAATTGCCATTGTTCAATGGTTTCCACCCCTTCGGCGACCACTTTCATATTGAGGGTTTGCGCCAAGTTAATAATCGCCTTGGCAATCGCGCTGTCGTCACTATCCCCTGGGATATCTTCTACAAACGAACGATCAATTTTGAGTTTATCGGCCTTGAAGCGTTTCAAATAGGACAGACTGGAATAACCGGTACCAAAGTCATCAATCGAGAGTTGTGACCCCATGCGCTTGATGGCATAAATCGTCTGCATCGTGGCATCCACGTCATCCATCACTACGCTCTCGGTCACTTCTACATCCAGCGCACTACCCGGCAGATTATTGGTTGATAAAGCCCGCTCCAAGGTCATCACTAAGTCATGCTGACGGAACTGCAAAGCCGACAGATTCACCGCCAGGGTGATCTCAGGTAAGCCGGCCGCACGCCAAGCAGCTGACTGACGGCAGGCTTCACGAATCACCCAGTTGCCCAGCTGCACAATAAAACCGCGTTCTTCAGCCACGGTGATAAAGCGATTCGGCCCTAATAAGCCCAGCGCTGGATGATGCCAGCGAATCAAGGCCTCAGCACCGACAATCCGCCCCGTCTGCATTTCTACCAAGGGCTGGTAATGGAGCACAAACTCGTTGCGGTCCAGGGCAAAGCGTAACTGGCTTTCAATCGCCAGAATTTCATGGGCGCGCGCGTTCAAGTCTGCGGTATAGAACTTGTAACTATTACGGCCAAAAGACTTGGCGTGATACATCGCTGCATCTGCATTGCGCACCAGCATGTCAAAGTCGCGACCATCTTCTGGATAGATGCTAATGCCAATGGATGGCGTAATGCTGATGGTGTGGTTATGTAACTCAACAGAAGGGGCAAACGCCTGGATAATCTGCTCGGCAACCAGCGCGGCTTCACCTGGCTCAACAATCGCCGGCAACAATACAATAAACTCGTCGCCACCTTGACGGGCAACCATCTGGCCCGCACCCAGCACCGACTTGATGCGTTCGGCAGCCACTTGCAACAGCGCATCCCCCGCCGAATGCCCAAGCGATTCATTAATCGTTTTGAAGCGATCAAGGTCAAGCAATAACAAGCCCAAACGCAGGTTATCGCGCGCAGCATTCTGAATCGCCAGTTCGGCGCGGTCTTGCATGTGAGAACGATTAGGCAAACTGGTCAGCACATCAAAATGTGCCAAAAACTGAATCCGCTCGTCAGCAGCACGCCGCTCGGACTGGTCACTAAAGATCGCCACGTAATGCGAGACTTCACCCAAAGCATTTTTGACCATATTGATCGCCAGCCACTCAGGGAAAATTTCGCCATTTTTGCGCCGGTTCCATAACTCGCCTTGCCAGTGGCCAACGTTGTGGAGTTGCTGCCATAGCTGGCTATAGAACGCGCTATCGTGGCGCCCTGAAGCCAAAATGCTTGGTTTTTGTCCCAACACTTCTTGTTGGCTATAGCCGGTAATATCACTAAAGGCCCGATTCACACTGCGAATGCGTTGATCCGCATCGGTGATCATAATGCCCTCGGCGGTATTTTCGAACACCTTAGCCGCCAATTGCATGCGCTCTTCAGCGCTACGCCGTTCTGAGATATCGCGCACCATGCGCCAGACTGCAGTGATGTGCCCCACAGAATCACGCATCGCCACGGTCTTAACACTCACCGGCAAAGGATTGCCAAAACGATTCAGATAGTTGGCTTCAAACTCATCGCAGTAGCCAAATCGTAATACCTTGTTATCCAAATTAAAACGCTCTAGCGCTTCACTCTCGGCGGCAACCAGTGACCAGAAATTCTGTAGTTTGAGTTGATCTAGATTGTAACTGGTCAGATTCAGAAACGCCGGGTTGGCATCAATCACCTGTCCATCTAGCGAACTGATGACAATCCCATCGAGGTTGGACCAAAACAGTTCGCGATATTTGTTTTCTGAACGGCGTAAGGCATCTTCCACCTCGCGGCGGCGCGCGATATCGCCCTCAAGCGCATTGGTCTTGGAGCGTAATTCATCAAATAGCCGTTTGAGTTCCGAACGCGTCCATTCTAAATGGCGCCCCAGGCGACCAATTTCATCACCACGCTCCCACTGAAAATGCCCATCCAGCTTAAGCTCCGCCAACTGTGTTGCCTGGTCGGTCAACTGGCGGATCGGACGCAAGAATCGTGAGTGCAGAATCGCCATGATCAGCAAAATCGACAGGCCCAACTGCGCCAGTAGAATCAGCACCATGCGTTGTAAGTCATTTTTGAGTTGATTGGCCAAATGTTCGGTATCAAATTCGATGGTGACTTGGCCAATTTCTTCCCCGCGATAAATCACAGGCTTTTTTACAATAGAGATACTGCCGATACGCCGCTCACTTCGCAGCGCAGAAAGGAATACTGTGTTTGACTGGGTATCGGTTACACGGATGGATACCACACGAGGATCATCCATCACCGATTCAACCAGCGGCCCCCCCGCTTGGCGGCTAAGATTCCATAGTGGTTCTTGCATGCCAAGTGCCACAATGTCTAGCAATCGCTTTTGATCGGTCACTAATTCATTGGAAATGGTTTCCCGCTGCAAACCGAAATTCAGGGTGCCAATCAGGGACGCGGGAATCAATACCCCAAGTAGAACCGCGATCAGGAAAACTGTGCGCAACGACAGCATAGAGGCGATTTCGCCTTTTACTCGCGACAACTTCATGCGATCTCATTTCGTCAACTTATATAGATGGTACGTTGCCCCATCTATACGGTTTAAAATATCGATCTTCTTATTTAGAAAGTATACACGTATAGCATGTTTTTCTGCTCAAATTCAGCTTAATTTAAACAAATAACACTATAATTACAGTTATCTGTTCTGATTCCATCACGGAAAGCCTTCTGATTGCGTTGTAACTGACGCTTGCATACAATCTAGCCTTTGCTTTCAGGACTCCCGCATGCCCCAAAATCAGTATGACATCATTATTACATCGCGTTGGATGATCACGGTCGAAAACGATGGCGAGGTTTTGGAAAATCATGCAATAGCCATTAAAGATGGAAAAATACAAGCCATCTTGCCTGCGCCCCAAGCTGCGAGCCTTAACGCTAAACAACATGTAAAACTGGATAGCCATGTGCTGATGCCGGGGCTCATCAACCTGCACGGTCACTCTGCCATGACGCTATTGCGCGGCATGGCCGACGATATGGCGCTGATGGACTGGCTTAACAACCATATCTGGCCCGCCGAAGCCAAGCATGTGCGTGAAGATTTTGTGTTTGATGGCGCGCTGCTGGCCATGGCCGAAATGATTCGTTGTGGCACCACCACCATCAATGACATGTACTTCTACCATGGAGCCATGGCACGCGCAGGCCTGGCCTCGGGCATGCGCACCTTTGTCGGCTGCTCAATCCTAGAGTTTCCTACCAATTATGCGCTGAACGCAGATGACTACATCAGCAAGGCGCTGGCAGAAAGACGCGAGTTTCTCGGGGAAGATCTGGTGACCTTCACCCTGGCACCGCATGCGCCGTACACCGTCTCGGATGACACCTTCCGCAAGGTGGTCACCTTGGCAGAGCAAGAAGACATGCTGATCCATTGCCACATCCACGAAACCACAGACGAAATTAGCGAGAGCGTGAAACAACATCACCAGCGCCCGCTAGCACGCCTGAAGGCGCTGGGTTTATTGTCTCCCCGATTGATCGCGGCACATATGGTTCACCTCAGCGCAGAAGAAATCGAATTGGCGGCAAAACACGATCTGTCGATTGCCCACAACCCATCATCAAACATGAAACTGGCCTCTGGAATCGCCCCCGTAACCCAACTCCTGGCCGCTGGCGTCAATGTGGGTATCGGCACGGATGGGGCCGCCTCCAACAACAAACTGGACATGCTGGCAGAAACCCGTCTGTGTGCATTACTTGCCAAGGTAGGCAGTCTGGACCCAACATCGGTGCCTGCGGCAACCGCAATCCGCATGGCCACGCTAAATGGCGCGCGCGCACTGGGAATCGACGACAAGGTCGGCAGTCTTCGGGTTGGCAAGCAAGCTGACCTTATCGCCATTGACCTATCAGCACTGGAAACTGCACCGACCTTTGACCCGGTGTCGCATGTGGTGTACGCGGCAGGGCGCGAACAGGTAAGCCACGTTTGGGTCAATGGACAGCCGCTACTAAGCGAGCGACACTTGAAAAGCCTGAATGAGAGCGCGCTCAAAGCCAAGGCAGACGACTGGCGTCGTCGCATTCTGACAGCGAAAGCATAAAAATGAGTATCAATGTTGATGAATCCGAGCTGGAAAAGTTCAGCCAGCTGGCACATAAGTGGTGGGATCGCAATAGCGAATTTAAACCACTGCATGAGATCAATCCGTTGCGCCTGGGCTTTATCGACCGCCTCGCACAGTTGAAGGGCAAACGCGTACTGGACGTCGGCTGCGGAGGCGGCATTCTGGCTGAGAGCATGGTAGAAATAGGCGCGGAGGTGACCGGGATTGATCTGGCGAAAAAATCACTGAAGGTGGCACAACTGCACAGCATGGAGTCAGGCGTAACCGTAGATTACCGCTGCATTGCAGTTGAAACCCTGGCAGCTGAAGAGCCTGCAAGCTTTGACGTGGTGACCTGCCTAGAAATGCTGGAGCATGTGCCAGACCCGGATAGCATCGTTGCCAGTTGTGCCAGCTTGGTCAAACCCGGTGGCTGGGTATTCTTTTCGACCCTGAATCGTAATGCACAATCCTACTTGCAGGCGATCATCGGAGCGGAATATGTGCTAGGCCTTTTGCCGCGAGGAACCCACGAGTACGCGCGCTTTCTCAAACCCTCTGAATTATCGCGCATGCTGCACCATGCCGGGCTCGATCTGAGCCAAATCACGGGCATGCACTACAACCCCTTGACGCGCGTCTACTCACTGGGCGGCAATACCGAGGTTAACTATTTAATCGCGGCCCGGCGCGCCGCTTTGTAGGCCTCTACTCCACTACATTGGCCCTCTGAATTCCACGGTAACATCGATTCAGAGGGCCAAAACATGCGCATTATCCGCATTTTTCCTGCGAATCATCGATACAACCTTGAAAACACCTTAGTTTTGCCCCAAGCCATGACGAAGCAGGTAAACTATTGTTAAATTGTTTAACTGCCAAACAATATAATTATTATTTATCCCTATCCCACTAAGCATTACAGGACCCAGCCGCATATGCAGGAGCCGATCATGGCATTTAAGGCGAATGATTCGCTAACTGAGCAGATCGCCCAGTATCTGGAACAACGTATTATCTTGGGTGAAATGAAACCCAGCGAGCGCATTCAAGAACTGCGCGTCGCCGCTGAGCTTGAGGTGAGCCGCGGGTCGGTACGTGAAGCGCTATTAATTTTGCAAAGACGCCATTTAGTTGAAATCTATCCGCGGCGCGGTGCAGTTGTCGCCAGTATCTCGCCACAAGATATTCAGGATTTTTTCGATCTCTGGCTGATGCTACTCGATCCAGTGGTCAGCAATCTGGCGCGAAGCTGGAAAAACGACGATCTAGCGCGATTTTTTGAATTGATGACCATCATGGGTCAGTGTCAGCGCAATGGTGATTTACCAGGATTCTATCAACACGGAATGGAATTTCTGCACAGTTTGTACAGCTACGCAAACAATCGCTATCTGACCGATGCGCTTAATGATCTGTTCCCGCTGACTCAACGCTGTCTTTACGCCATCATGCGTGCAGGGCAAGCCCAGATTTCGCACACCCATCACTTTCTCGAAAGTCTGCTTAAAACCATTATCGAACGGGATCAAGAGCAACTGCACACTATGGTGACGGAATTTGGACACAGTTATAGCAAACTGGCACAGACCTCGGCGGAAGCCTTGAGTGGGCGCACCAGTCGCTAATGCGTTTAGAGGGCTGCACCGGCTGCAGGACGGTATTCGACGAAGGCATAAACCAGGCCATCAGCGCTTTGATGTGCTTCGCGACTAACCTCGCGCCACCCTGCCTGCAGAAAATCTGGGAACACCGCATCACCGGCTACATTCAATGCGATCTCAGTCAGCTTAAGGCAATCGGCAAAAGGTAGCGCTTGCGCATACAATTCTGCCCCACCAATCAGACAAACCTCGTCCACAGCGCCAGCCAGCTCAAGCGCCTGTTCGATACCATGCGCGCACTCAACCCCGTCTGCCTGCCAGTCTGGCTGCCGGGTTACCACAATATTGCGCCGTCCCGGTAGTGGGCGACCAATGGATTCGAAGGTTTTGCGCCCCATCACCACCGGTTTACCCAACGTCACCGCCTTGAAGTGGCGCAGATCTTCAGGCAGGTGCCAGGGCAAGCGATTTTCCACACCAATCACCCGCCCTTCTGCCATGGCAACCACCAGGGTCAGTTGTGCGCGCTTCATACGGCCACCTTAGCTTTGATATGCGGATGTGGATCGTAACCTTCCAGTGTGAAGTCTTCAAAATGGAAGCTAAATATATCGTGTACGTCAGGATTGATCTTCAACCTCGGCAAGCTGCGCGGTGTTCTGGCTAATTGTTCACGCGCCTGGTCCAGATGATTGCTGTACAAGTGCGCGTCTCCCAGTGTGTGCACAAAGTCACCCGGTTCCAACCCGCATACTTGCGCCACCATTAAGGTTAACAAGGCATATGAGGCGATATTGAATGGCACACCAAGAAAAATATCCGCTGAACGTTGGTACAACTGACACGATAGTTTTCCGTTCGCCACATAAAACTGAAACAGCGAATGGCACGGTGGCAGAGCCATCTGGTCGACTTGGGCAGGATTCCAGGCGGACACCATCAGGCGACGTGAATCAGGATTGCTTTTGATCATCTCGATCAACTTTGCAATCTGGTCGATCTTGCCACCGTTTTCGGTCGGCCAACTACGCCACTGATAGCCATAGACCGGGCCTAAGTCACCGTTTTCATCAGCCCATTCGTTCCAAATCGACACGCCATTATCTTTGAGATACTTGATATTGGTGTCTCCTGACAAAAACCACAGCAATTCGTGCACGATTGATTTCAGGTGCAATTTCTTGGTGGTAATCATAGGAAAGCCATCGGCCAGCGCAAAGCGCATCTGGTAGCCGAATACCGAACGCGTGCCGGTGCCGGTGCGATCGGATTTTTCGTTGCCGTGCTCCAGCACATGCTGCATCAGATCAAGGTACTGTTTCATGCCATCTCTCAAAAACAATTGGGTGGGCGAAAAATGGAAAATACCACGCATAAACTGAACTAAAATACCGCTTCGATCATGCATGGTCTGCCGTTTTTCGGCAAATCTCAGATCAATTTGGCAATTGTACCTGAACCTGAGCTGAAGTGAGCTGCACTAAATAGGCTGTTTATGTAGCTCCCCCCCACTAAATACGCTAACATTCGATTTAAAATCAACACACATGCCTTAAGTGGCGACGATGGCAGAAGATTCTGATCTAGAACGCACTGAACCCGCGACTGGTAAGCGCCTTGACCAGGCGCGCTCTTCGGGTAATGTACCGCGATCACGCGAGCTGACGACTTTTGCCGTCACCATGACCGGGGTTGCCATGATCATGAATCAGGGCGGGAAAATTGTGACCTTCGTTATGGACTCAGCGCGCAAGCTTTTGACGTTCGATCATGCGATTGTCAGCGTACCCGATACCATGCTGCTACGCTTCAAGGAAACCATGTTTGGCACCTTGTGGCATCTGGCCCCTTTTTTGGCCACCATTTTTTTGGTTGCCTTGTTTTCCCCTATCTTGATTGGCGGCTGGAATCTGACATTTGAAGCGCTAGAGCCCAAGTTCGCCAAAATGAATCCGATTCCAGGCATCGCACGGATGTTTTCGCTCTCGGCGCTCACTGAAGCATTGAAAGCGATTCTGAAATCGGTACTGATTGGTGGCGTGGCCACCTGGGTCATCTGGAATCAACGTCAGGAGATCCTGGGGCTGGAGCAGATGGACCTGCGCTCTGGTCTGTTAAAAATGGTGGACATGCTGCTCCATACATTTTTTATCGTCACCGGCGCCATGTTTCTACTCGTGGCAATTGATGTGCCGTTTCAATTGTGGAGCTACCACAAGAAATTGCGCATGACCAAAGAAGAAATCAAGCAAGAATTTAAGGAGCAAGATGGCTCCCCTGAAGTCAAAGGTAAAATTCGACGCTTGCAACGTGAAGCGGCACGTAGGCGCATGATGCAGGAAGTTCCCAACGCCAATGTGATTGTTACCAACCCTACGCACTACGCTGTCGCAATCAAGTACACCGAAGGAATGCGCGCCCCACTGGTCGTGGCTAAAGGGGCACTGATTCTGGCAGAAAAAATTATCGGCACCGGCCAAGAGCACCAGATTGCCGTGATGCGCGTTCCCAGCTTTGCGCGCGCTCTGTATTTTCATGCTGAACTGGGACAAGAAATCCCCTCTCGTCTTTATGCTGCAGCAGCGCAAGTATTGGCGTATGTCTATCAGTTAAAACTATACGAGGCTAATGGAGGCCTGGCCCCGGTTTATCCAGATACGATTGAGGTCCCTGCCGACCTTGACCCGCAAAACAAACAACCGCTTGATGCGGCGCCGAAAGCGAGTTCATAAGCGGGTATGAATAATTTTCTCAGTCTGTTAAAAAAGTTTAACTACACCGGACTCGCCGGCCCAATCCTCATCATCCTGATTTTAACGATGATGATCTTGCCGCTGCCACCGATTCTGCTGGATATTTTCTTTACTTTTAATATTGCCGTTTCAGTGATTGTGCTGCTGGTGGGGATTAATGTCCGCAAACCCCTGGAATTCTCAGCCTTTCCATCAGTGCTATTGATTACCACCTTGCTACGACTGTCACTCAACGTGGCCTCTAGCCGGATTATTTTGCTAAACGGTCACGCCGGAGCGGGTGCTGCTGGTGCGGTGATCGAATCTTTTTCGCATTTTCTGGTTGGCGGAAATGTTGCGATTGGCGTGGTGGTGTTTGTGATTCTGACCATCATTAACTTTGTGGTGATTACCAAGGGTGCGGGGCGTATTGCGGAAGTCAGCGCACGCTTCACCTTGGACGCGATGCCCGGTAAACAGATGGCGATTGATGCCGACCTGAATGCAGGGCTGATCGGAGAGGATGACGCGCGCAAACGACGCGCCACCATCTCGGAAGAAGCAAACTTCTTCGGCGCGATGGACGGTGCGTCAAAGTTTGTCCGTGGTGATGCCATGGCCGGCATCATGATCATCATCATTAACATTGTCGGCGGCTTGATCGTCGGCGTGGTGCAGCATGATCTACCCATAGGCGAAGCAGCCACTACCTATACGCTGTTGACCATTGGTGACGGTCTGGTCGCCCAGATCCCGGCGCTGATTATTTCAACCGCTGCGGGTATCGTAGTATCGCGTGTCGGCACGGACAAAGACTTGTCTGAAATGCTGCTGGGGCAGCTATTTACCAGTCCCAGGGTATTGAATATTACAGCAGGGGTCATCGGGTTAATCGGCATTATCCCAAATATGCCTCACTTGGCATTTCTGTTTATTGCCGGGCTGTTGGCGGGCTTGGGACGACTGATGAGTCAACGCGCACATCAAGAGCAGCTTGAGGCGCAAAAAGCCGAAACCGCCACCAGGATTGCGCGCGAACAACCGGTGGCAGAAGTCAGTTGGAACGATGTCCAGCATGTTGACCAACTGGGGCTTGAAGTAGGCTATCGCCTGATCCCACTCGTCGACCGGAATCAAGATGGCGAACTACTGCGGCGTATCCGTGGCATCCGTAAGAAAATTGCCCAGGAATTGGGGTTTCTGGTTCCGGCAGTACATATCCGCGATAACCTGGAAATCAAACCCAATTCCTATCGTATTTTGCTTAAGGGAGTCGAGCTTGGCGCCGGTGAGGCGTATATCAACCAAATGCTGGCCATCAACCCAGGTAAAGTCCTTGGAGAGATGCAGGGACAAAACACAACTGACCCGGCATTTGGTTTGCCTGCCGTCTGGATTGACACCGCGAAACGTGAAGAGGCACAAACACTCGGGTACACTGTGGTGGATACCAGTACAGTAGTAGCAACACATATATCAAATTTGTTGCATACTCACGCTGCCGAGCTACTTGGCCGAGAAGAAGTCCAGGCGCTGGTTAACCATTTGGCAAAAGATTCTCCCAAACTGGTTGAGGATCTGGTGCCTAAGGTGGTACCACTTGGCATACTGCAAAAAGTCTTGCAGCAATTACTAACCGAAGGGATTCATATCCGCGACTTACGCACCATCGTGGAAACCCTGTCGGATAATATAACGACCACACAGGATATTGATGAATTAACGGCGGCAGTGCGTACTGCGCTAGGCCGGGTGATTGTGCAACAACTGTTCCCGGGAGAAACCGAACTCCCTCTATTAACCTTGGATCCGGCGCTAGAAAGTGTGTTAATGCAAGCCGTTCAATCCAAGGCAGGCGGAGGATTAGAACCAGGTCTGGCCGAAAATCTGCTTTCAAGTGCGGCACAAGAGTCTGAGCAAGTGGAAGTTCAGGGGTACAATCCAGTTTTACTGTCTCCCCCCGCACTTCGGCCGCTGTTGGCGCGTTTTTTGCGACGCCCACTGCCGCAGTTGCGAGTAATTTCGCATAATGAGATACCAGACAATAAATCAATTCGTATAATCGCCGTAATCGGGGGCAGCAAGGGCTAACAGCAGATGGTGGTGAAAAAGTATTTTGGCAAAACCACACGAGACGCGCTAAGACAAGTTCGTGAAGAACTCGGCGCGGATGCCCTCATTTTGTCCAATCGCCCAACACAAGGGGGCGGAGTGGAGATCATGGCGGTCGCAGACGCTGATGTTGCAAATCTGGCGTCTACACTGTCGACCTCATCCAGCAGGCATCCGCCGCGCAATACCCCGTCGCCAGCCAATGGAACGGCGGTGAACCGTGCCTTAGCGCGTACCTATGCCATGCCGGTTGAGCCGTTGGAAATTCCGGCGCACCAGCGGATTGAATCCCGGCCACCGGAGCCGCTGGCCCCCCCACGATTTGAACCTACGCTTGAGCCACCCCGGCTAGTACAAACAGTGGCCCACAATCGTACCAGTGCGCATGCCAATACCGCGGAAAAGCCAGCGCCACGCGCCAGTGCCCGCCCGGCAGCTTCACTAAAAGCTTCCGCACCGGAGCCCGCGGCTGAATCAGAAGCCATGGCCAGTGAGCTGAAGCAGATTGGCGACGAAATAAAGTTGCTGCGCAGCCTGCTACAAAGCCAACTAGCCAGCTTTGCCTGGGCCGATCTTGAAAATCACGCCCCTAATCGGATTGAGCTATTCAAGCAATTGCTTGCCAGTGGGCTGAGTTCAACCTTGATTCGGCAACTGATTGATAAGCTACCGGGCCAATACTCTGGGGACACCGCATTAAAATGGGCGCGCTCGGCGCTGTTGCACAATTTGCATTGTGTGGATGCAGATCAGGAAATTCTGGATCGGGGCGGAATTTTTGCGCTAGTCGGTCCCACAGGCGTCGGCAAAACCACCACCGTAGCCAAGCTGGCAGCACGCGCCACCATGAAATTCGGCCCTCAACATGTTGCGCTGATTACCACCGATAGCTACCGAATCGGCGCCCAGGACCAATTACGGATTTACGGCAAGATTCTTGGTGTGCCGGTTTTCTCGATTCAGAACGAGGGGGACCTGCAACTTACACTCGCGGATCTGTCGACGCGGCACATTGTATTCATCGATACCGTCGGCATGGGACAACGCGATGCCAGGGTTGCGGCACAGATTGAAATGTTTGCCGCCATTGATCGTCCAGTAGAACGCCTGTTAGTACTGGCGGCCAACGCCGACGGACATACCCTTGAAGACGTGGTACGTAAGTACCGTGGACATGCTCTGGCTGGCTGTATCCTATCTAAAATTGACGAGAGTGTGTCACTGGGTGCAAGCCTGGATATTTTGATTCGTAACCGGCTCAGGGTTTGCTTTGTTACCAATGGTCAGCGGGTTCCTGAGGATTTACATACTGCACATGGTCCATTCTTGGTTGACCGCGCTTTGAAAGCGCCACATAACAGCAGCTCTCCGTTTGCATTGCAAAACGATGAACTTCAAATCATGAATTCTGCACAGGCGGGCTGGCTATGAGTCAATATCAAGATCAGGCTGCCAGCCTTCGCCGCCTTAATGCCCAGCCTTACAGGGCGCCTAGCTATGCGATTATTGGACCAGAAAATTCTGGAGCGTCGACGATCGTGACCGAACTCGCGGTAGGCTTGGCGTTTGCCGGCGCAATTCCCATCGTGGTGGATTGCTGCCAAGGGCAGCACATTGCAAAAAGACTCGGCGTGCCGACTACGGCTACATTGGAAAGCCAGTTGATCAGCATGTCCGGTTTGGATGACATGGTGGCGCACTCACGCCAAGGGGTTACCCTGGTTAATCTCTATGCCCGGCCAGAAGAGCGCGCACTATTTTCATCGCAACTGTGGTTGCGACTGGGCAGTGAATTTGCTGCACTAGAACGCGATGCGACGGTACTCTTGGTGGATGTTCCCAATCCGGTACATGACCCAGTTCCGGCTTGTGTTGCCGACAATCTGATTTTGATTTTGACGCCGCAACCTGAGTCGTTGACCATGGCCTATGCAACCATCAAGCGCTTAGCCAATCAGTACGGTCGGCAATGCTTTAATGTATTGATCAACCGGGTTCGACATCTTGAGCAGGCACGCGAGTTATTTGCCCGTCTCTCGTCAGTCGCCAGCGAATTTCTTACGGTGTCGCTGCGTTGGGTTGGCTTCATCCCTGAGGACCCGGTAATTCGTCGCACCAAGACACTGCACCGTCCGTCAATCGAGGCTTTCCCACAAAGCGAATCCAGCACTGCGTTCGCTCAGCTGGCGGCGGTTCTGCCTCAGTGGCACACTGCCGAAACCGGTCATGCAGGAACAGGATTCATGGATATGCTGATTGCCGCATCACGCGACTGGGCGGAAAGCGAAGGAACTATCTGATGTCTAGCAAGGTTCCTTCCAAACTGGTCGATTACCAAAAAGCAAGCCAAACCGGTTTGGAGATTGATATTACCCAATACGCACCGATGGTGCGTAAGATCGCTGGCATTTTGATTTCGCGCCTGCCAGCATCGATCGAACTTGATGATTTGATACAGGTCGGTATCATCGGTTTGATTGATGCTGCACGCCAATTTGACCCAAGCCAGGGGGTCCTATTTGAGACCTTTGCCAGTCAGCGCGTGCGTGGAGCGATGCTTGACGAACTGCGGCGCGAAGACTGGATGCCGCGTCAAACTCGACGCCACACCAAGAAAATTGAACAAGCCATCTCAGCGTTAGAACAGCTCCATGGCCGTAGCCCACTCGAATCGGAAATCGCTGAACAACTTCATCTGACGCTACCTGAATACCAAGAACTATTGGGCGAATGCAAGGGACTTTCTCTGCTGCATTTTGAAGATTTCACCGACGACGAAGGTGATGCCATCAACGGCATGGCCAGCGTGGTGGATCATAATGCGCCGGACCCCCTGACCAAGTTGTCAGACGGTGCATTCAGACAATCGCTGATTGAGGCGATCAGCGCATTACCTGAACGCGATCAATTAGTGATGGCGCTGTATTACGAACAAGAACTGAACCTAAAAGAAATCGGCGCTGTATTAGGCGTTTCCGAATCAAGGGTCAGTCAGCTACACAGTCAGGCAGTCGCAAGATTGCGGGTAAAATTGAAGGATTGGCTCTGATGCCGCTAAACGGGCATCTGGAGAACACGTAATTCAAGTCGACCATAACGGAAGCTGCACGTGGACAAGATCAGTATTGTAGCCATTATCGGGGGGCTTACCGCCATCATTGCCGGTCAGGCAATGGAAGGCGGTAATGTCGGGTCACTGGTACAACTCACCGCCTTCATGATTGTGATGGGCGGAACGATGAGTGCGGTCATGCTGCAGAGTACCCCAAAACAATTTATGACCGGGGTCAGAATGCTGCGCTGGGTATTTGTTCCCCCTCCCTTTAATCACGAAAGTATGATTCGTGAAATCATTAGCTGGAGTCAGAGCGCGCGCCGTGGAGGTCTTCTGTCACTAGAAGGCTTTGTCAATGCACAACGCGATCCGTTCACCCGCAAAGCACTGCAAATGTTGGTGGATGGAGCGGAGCCTGACACCTTGCGATCAGTGATGGAAGTCGAAATCAGCATGTTTGAGCACGCGCGTCGGCAAGCGGCCCGGGTTTGGGAAGCCGCAGGCGGCTATGCACCAACCTTGGGGATTTTAGGTGCGGTGCTCGGGTTGATTCACGTGATGGAAAACCTTTCCGATCCATCCAAGTTGGGGGCCGGGATTGCGGTAGCATTTGTCGCTACCGTGTATGGCGTCGGTTCAGCCAACTTATGGTTTATTCCGATCTCCAACAAACTTAAAAATATCGTGGCATCTGAAATAGCGATGAAAGAGTTGGTAGTAGAAGGAATTGTCGCGATCGCTAATGGTGAAAACCCACGCATTATTGAAACCCGTTTACGCGGCTTTCTGGCCATGCATGAATAAACTACTGGGCGCAATCCGACCGGATGGAGACCCCCCATCCGTAAGCGAAACATTGCGCCACGCGTGCTAGGCGAGTTCGTTCAGACAGGTTCCTTCAACCGGTTTTCTGAAGTAGGCATTCAACAGTTTAACTATATCCAGGTCCAGTAACGGTTTGCCTTCCAGCGTCCCAGCCGCGCCAGCAGCGCGACTTCCTAGATAGCACCACCGATCAAACACATGCTCGCGGGCAGCCCCCGTTATCTGGTCGGCTTCGGTAATCGCAATGGCTGAGTCGTAGGGCCAATCATGCATCGCCAAACGCACCAACGCTTTTTCAACGCGTGCATTGTGGGCGCTTGCTGTCTCTAGGCCAATACACGCCCCTTTGCATTGGCCCTGCATACGGCCGTCGCAAGGGCGTCCTTTGCGGCTAGTGACCCGCTCGACACCAAGTATTGACTGACATAAGCCAGCAGCCTGTGCGATCTCCTGCAGGGCTTTACGCGCATCTCTTGCATTACGGAATAACCCATAATGCTGGGCATGGGCAGAGGGCACGAGTAATTCGGTCGCAATCACCCGGGGGCGCAAAAAACCATCCTCGTGCATTTCAAGCAGTAAGGTACAGGCCTCACAGGCCATCCGTCCCTTAGGATTCAGCCGGGGCCTTAAGCGTTTGAGCTGGATAATTTCGAACAATGCCGCACTAAACTCGCCAATGGTTTCTCGCCACTCAATGCGGCCAGCCTGCCCTGCTAACTGTGCCTCACGACGCTTACCACCACTAAAATGTGCCAATACCTGGCGGCGTAAATTACTGCCACGGCCAACAAATAGCGGCAGCCCCCCCTGGTCATAGATCCAGTACACACCAGCCACATCGGGCAGCGCATCAAATGTCTCGGCATCAATCCCTTCAGGTGGAGCCGTTTCAGCCATCAGAGCTTGCGCTGCCTGCCAAACCGTATCCAAGCCAAGTTCATCACTCGCAGACAAGATAAACTGATACACACCCTCTGCATCAGCTAGAGCACGATGGCGTGCAGGCAATTCAATCTGATGGCGTGCGATAATCGCATCCAGATTATGTTTGTAATACTGGGGGTACAGGCGCCGGGACAATTTGACGGTACACAGGGTCTCACTCTGGAAATGCAGCCCAACCCGCTTGAACTCGTTTTTGAGTACACCGTAATCAAAGCGCACATTGTGAGCGAGCAATAAACGCCCCTGCAGTTTTGGCAGCAAATCCGCAGCCAGTGCGGCAAATGGCGGGGCGTCAGCCACCATACTATTGGAGATACCGGTCATATTTTCGATAAAGGCAGGAATGGGCTGACCAGGATTAACCAGATGGCTAAAGCGCTCTACTTGGTCACCATCAATCAGCAAAACGCCAATCTCCGTGATACGGTCGCGCGTAATATGGCCACCGGTTGTCTCTAAATCGACAATCGCACAGGGCTGGGAAAATAGCATTGAAAAGTCCAGAAAAACACCCGACACAAAGGGTCAAGTAGAAGGCTGAAGAGTTTACTCGCTTGTCGGGAAAAATCCCACGTTCCTTGACAGGATAGCCTCCTCTGTATAGAATTCTCGTCTCTTACAGCGCACCAGTAGCTCAGTTGGATAGAGTATCTGGCTACGAACCAGAGGGTCGGGCGTTCGAATCGCTCCTGGTGCGCCATTGTTGTCCCTATCGTCTAGTGGCCTAGGACATCGCCCTTTCATGGCGGTAACCGGGGTTCGACTCCCCGTGGGGACGCCAAAGAAATGCACCCGTAGCTCAGTTGGATAGAGTATCTGGCTACGAACCAGAGGGTCGGGCGTTCGAATCGCTCCGGGTGCGCCACAATTCAGTCTCCATAGTTTAGCGGTTAGAACACTGCCCTTTCACGGCGGCGGCCGGGGTTCGATTCCCCGTGGAGACGCCAGTATCTTGGCAATACCATTCAAGCACATCCCAAAGCAGCTGATTGAAACCGCAATCGGCTGCGCGCTGCGGCGCATATCTCATTTAGCCTGATTTACATCAATTAGCTTACACATATAGAATTTAATATACGTACTTATACAATCTTGTATTTATTTATTCATATAGCTCAAGTAAATTAGTTATTACTAATTTAATGTATCAGCGGCTTAAAGCACCCCCCCTCTACTCTAAGGCGCCGAAAGTGTCGATTTCATCTTACTAATTGTTGAGGAAATCCATGTCTACGTCTCCTGTTCTCCCGTGTCTGTTCGTTGATCTTGCCAAAATTCAACACAATGCTGAAGTCATGAGTGGGCATTGCCGCAAAGCAGGAATCCAAACGGTCGGCGTTACTAAACTGATGCGCGCAGCGCCACAAGTTGCTCAGGCAATGCTAGATGGTGGAGTAGAAATACTCGCAGACTCACGCATCCCAAACCTTAAACAACTGGCAGCCTTCAAGGTGCCACGCATGTTGCTGCGCATTCCACAACTTAGCCAGGCGCAAGAAGTGGTGGCAAACTGCGAGATTTCGCTCAACTCAGAGGAAGCAACTCTGCGCGCCTTGTCTAAAGCGGCAGAGGCTCAGCACCGCTCTCACCGCGTGATCATCATGCAGGACCTGGGTGATTTGCGCGAAGGCTGCTTTGACGAAGAAGAAACGGTACGTCTGGCGCATTTGGTGCAACAACTTCCAGGCTTAACGCTAGATGGCATTGGTGCAAATCTGGCCTGCTATGGTGGTGTTTCCCCTACACCTAAAAATCAAAACCGCCTGATTGCCATTGCCAATCGAATTCGCAAAGAGTTGGATTTAGATTTCAAGACCGTGTCAGGCTGTAACTCGGCGGCTGCGTTTATGCTGCTCGATGGTACATTGCCAGCAGGAATCACCCAACTGCGTTTTGGCGCTTCATTACTCATGGGGATTGGCCTGAATGACGACCCGATTCCAGGCTTGAATCTGGACACGATGAAGTTGTCAGTGGACATTATTGAGGTCAAGCAAAAACCGTCAGTACCAATCGGTTCTGATGCCCTTGACGCTTTTGGTAACAAACCGGTATTTGAAGACTTTGGTATTCGCAAGCGCGCACTCTGTGCACTTGGCAAGCAAGACGTTGACTTTAGCCAGCTGACGCCATTGGATAGTGGCATCCGTATCATCGGTGGCAGTAGTGATCACCTGATTCTAGATGTCACTGAAGGAGCCATTGATTATCAACTGGGTGATACTGTCTCGTTCGCGTTGAGCTATGGTGGAGCGTTGCAGTGCATGACTTCAGACTATGTAGCCAAGCAATACCACCGTTGATTAGCACAGTGACACACCGGCCCCTGGCGCGTAGTACCTGGGGCCGGATCATAGGGCAACGCGCTTGGGTCAGCGTGGTAAATGCTCTATAATCTGCCGAACTATTTTGACCCACTTCAACTTCCGAGCTCGCATCCCATTGATCGCCGTGGTAAGTAACGTGTTCAGAGGGCCCCTACCCGAGCAGAATCATGCATCTTGATAACTTCGATATTCGTCTGTTACGGCTATTTGTCACCATAGTGGAAAGTGGCGGGTTTTCCGCTGCGCAACGCAAACTGGGGATTTACCAATCGGCCATCAGCAGCAAGATGCATGACCTGGAAACGCGTCTGGGAATGAAATTGTGTCAGCGAGGCCGCAAGGGGTTTCAGCTCACACCAGAAGGCAAGCAAGTCTACGATGCCACACTTAACCTGTTGAAGCTGGTTGATCAGTACGAAGATGAGCTAGGCAATATCAAGCATGTAATTTTTGGTCATATCCGCATTGGGCTGAGCGACAATATCGTTAGTCATCCTGATTGCAAGTTCTATCAGAGCCTGCACGCGTTTTGCCAAAAATGTCCAAATGTCAGCCTACAGGTAGAGATCTTTGATACCGCTCAGATTGAAACCATGTTGCTGCAAGGTCAGCTAGAAATCGGCATTACTTCATCCGAAAAAGAAGTGCCTGGATTGAGCTATCAGTTCCTGTTCTCCGAGCTACAGCGGTTGTATGGTGCCAGTCATCACCCGATTTTTCTTAACACGCCAGACTTGCTCAACAGTAAAAAAATAATCGAATATCCGATCGCCGGGCGCGGAAAGCCTCATCTGGTTACCCCGCTGTGCCAATCACAAGGGCTGAAATCACGCGCGGTCTCCTCGCATATGGAAGGCACTCTGCATCTGATTTTGTCTGGGCAATTTCTGGGCTACCTGCCAGACCACTACGCACAAATCTGGATCGACCGCGGGCAGTTGCGCCAGGTGCCAGCGCCAGACGAATTGGAATATACCTCACCATTTTGCCTAACGCTGCCGCGCTATGGCACGCGCACGCATGCAACCGAAATAATGATTAACGAGATTCTGACTCAACATGGAGTGCCCACCGAGCCGCTGACAGACGGCACGGAAGGCTACTCTACAGTCGATAACTGAGGGTGGTCATCACGCGAGCACTCAACTTCATCGCCTCTCTGACAGGCCAGGGCAGCGGTGCCGCTCCCTGGTCATGCGCCATATCGGCATGATGGCATTCATCGACACGCATCTGCTCGACAATAGCGCGGCTTTTTTGATCCTTGCCTGGTAGCGTATCCAGGTGACGGCTCAGATGTTGCGCAACCTGATGCTCGGTTTCTTCCAGAAAGCCAAGATTCCACTTATCTCCCAGCACTCCGGCAGTCACCCCCAGCGCTAATGAGCCGCCATACCACAAAGGATTAAGCAGGCTGACATGGCCGCCAAGCTGCTGAACACGTTGTTCTGTCCAAGCTAGATGCTCAACCTCTTCAAATGCAGCCTGTTTCAACGCCTCACGCGCCGTCGCGCTACGTGCAGTCAGTGCCTGCCCCTGATACAAAGCCTGGGCACACACCTCGCCACAATGATTCACCCGCATCAAACCACAGGCATGGCGCTTCTCGGCGTCAGTCAGATCAACCTCTGATAGATCGGCATCTGGATGAGGCCGTGCACTATGGGCACGTGCACAAAGTGTACGCAGCCCCTTATCAAATTCAATAATCAGCTTATCGAACATCATTTTTCCATCCGCGCTAACCACAATGACAAGAGTATACCTGAGCCGATTCAGAGTTTTTCCTCTGTCCGCGCCCTTTTTTGAGACAACCTTGGTTATAATCGAGTGATCAACTGATTGTGTAACGCTCAAGCAAAGGATTGAATCCGATGAATCTCAAGAACATCCCCGCTGGCAAGGACATGCCAAACGACTTCAATGTTGTGATCGAAATTTCCGCCAATGGCGCGCCGATCAAATATGAATTCGACAAAGAGTCCGGCGGAATTTTTGTAGACCGCTTCATGGGCACATCCATGTTTTACCCAGCCAACTATGGCTTTGTACCGAACACCCTCTCCGGCGACGGCGACCCGGTTGACGTACTGGTCGTGACTCCGTTCCCGTTGCCTCCCGGCGTGGTAGTTCGCTGTCGTGCACTGGGCATGATCAAGATGGAAGATGAATCCGGTATTGATGCCAAAGTGGTTGCAGTTCCGGTTGAAAAGCTCTGTCCTATGTATAAAGCCGTGAAAAAGCTGGAAGACCTGCCTGAGTTGCTTCGCGACCAGATGGTGCACTTCTTTGAACACTATAAAGACCTGGAAAAGGGCAAATGGGTCAAGATTCAAGGCTGGGGTACGCTGGACGATGCCACCGCCGAATTGAAAAACGGTGTGGCCAGCTACAAGGGCTAACTGAGCACTGCCAGTTACAATCCCTAAAGCCGACCGCTAAGTCGGCTTTTCTTTTTCCTTCAGCACAGACTAACCGACTCAATATCTGATTGCCCCCCTATTACTCATTGGCAAGCAACAAACCATCTCCACGGCTATGCTTAGCGAATAACTTGATCCAAATCCATAAATAATAACGATTTACACATATATGTTATTAATTAACATAGGATTTAGTAAATTATTGTTAAGACCTACTAAATGGCATAGTCACGGGGAGAGAGAGAATGTTTAAACACTGGGCAGTACGAACAAAAATGCTTGCCGGGTTCGGTATCATGCTCCTGCTGATGATCACCATGACATCAGCTGCACTCTACTGGCTGGCAGCCGTTCGCCATGATCTGGACGATATTGCACTCAACCGCTATCCAAAAATCGTGATGATCGACGATGTGATCAAGGCCTCACTGGATAATGGCAGCCAAATTCGTAGCGCCATTCTAACCAGTGACAATGCAGCCATTGAAAACGCACTCGGGCAAATGGATAAAAACCAAAGCACGATTAATGACCGGGTGAACCAATTAGACCAGACGGTGATATCGGTCAAAGGTAAAAAACTACTCGCGGAAATCCATACAGGTCTAGATCGACTCAACGCCAACTATCCGCAGATGAAGCAATATGCACTTAGCCACAATAGTGCGGAGTTTGTGGCATTACTGCAGCAGTCGTTTGTACCGGCAAACAATCAAACCTGGCAAGCACTTGAAGCACTGAACCAATTTCAGCGCCAGCAGATGGATAAAGCACGTAACAATGCGTCCCAATCGGCTAGCACCGCAGTCAATACGGTCGTCGTTCTCCTGTTACTGGCCTGCGTGCTCGCCATTTTGATTGCACTGGGAATTGCCACCAGGGTGGCGCGACCTCTACACCAGGCGGTAGCGCTGGTAGAGCGTATTCAGCAAGGGGATTTACGTGGGACCGAAGAAGCACCTGAACCATCCAAGGATGAAACCCTCACATTAATGCGTCATCTGCTATTGATGCGGCAGAGCCTGCGTGAACTCATCGAGAGTATTCAGCAAAGTGCGCATGATGTTTCAGGCTCCGCCGACAGCCTGTCCAGTATGGCAAAAGAAGTTTCGAATACCGCGAGCAAGCAATCTCAAGCAACCAACTCTGCGGCGGCCACCATCGAACAACTTACCGTCAGCATTAACCATGTTGCGGACAACTCCACCGAAGCAGCACGCCTGGCGCATGCAGCTGGCAACACCGCACATCAAGGCAGCGTAGATGTTGGCCTGGCAGCTCAGCGAATTCACTCGGTATCGGACAGTGTGGGCCAAACCTCTGACAAAATTCTTGAGCTGAGCCAGCATGTTACGGCTATTGGCGATATTGTCACCGATATCAGCGAGGTTGCCGATCAAACCAACCTATTGGCGCTTAACGCCGCGATTGAGGCAGCGCGCGCCGGAGAGATGGGGCGTGGATTTGCCGTCGTTGCGGATGAAGTGCGCAAACTTGCCGAGCGCACTACGGTGTCGGCACGAGAAATCGCTGAGAAAATTACCACCATTCAGCATGGTGCTGACCTCGCGGTCGATAGCATGGCGCAAAGTCACCAAAGCGTTAACGAGGTGCGTGACAATGCAGCGCAGTCAATACAATCCATGCAACAGATTGAACAGAGCAGCAGCGGCGTAGTAGGTAGCATTGAATCAATTAATGCGGCGCTAAATCAGCAGCGGATTGCCAGTACAGATCTGGCTCAACGCATGGAGCAAGTGGCGCAGATGTCAGAAGAAACGAGTAGCACAGTGAACACGCTGGCGGATACCTCGCGCCAGATGACGACCCTGTCACAGCAATTGCAAACTGTCGCACAAAAATTCACATTGGCATAAGTTACACACCGGCGCGCTTTGAGTCTTAAGCTGCGCCGGTTTCCCCCCTCTCTCACGTCATAATCTGCTACTCTGTTTCGATGGTTTTATCCTGAGTCTATCCAGCCAAACACCCGAAAAGGGAAAGACACGATTGTGAAGATCACAGCTCTGGGTCTCAATGCACACAATGCTTGGTTTGCGCGTCGGCTGGCGCAGCAGGGCTTTGTCGTAGACTCAGAAATCAGCCTCCCGGCGGCGCTTTGCAAACAACTGGCACTAGAGGAATGGTCAGGCTTGCTGGTAGACAATATTTTGGTCGACACGGGCTCGACCGGGCTACTACAGCGCCATCAACTCGCCGCACAATGCCCACACCACGGATGGGCTTATGCAGAACTTGCCGGACACTGGTTGAACCTAGGTGTTGAACATGGTTTTCCACTGTTCGCCGGTACCAATGCCGACACCCGAGATCAGTTGCAACCGGTGCTGAATGCACTAGCACCGCAGGCAGGCGCCTGGCTGTACTGCGGACCGGCAGGCAGTGGCTGCTATGCCTCACGGATTTTCGACGCCATCTCGGTTATCTACGTATTGGCGCTAAAGGCCGGCTGGCCTGCGCCGGGGGAAGCCCCGCGGCCACTAGACTGGAACGCCTTCTTCTCTCAACAGCAAGACTTGGCGAACCGACTGTTAGAGCTATCAGAACTCTACTTGTCGTTGCACTCAGAGACGACCGCACTTAATGCTGAGCAGCAATTGGCTGCTTTCAGTCTGCCCCCGGCACTGCAAACGCATTTTGCCGCCAATCTGGCGCGCTTAATCGTACTATCTCTTGGGCAACATCAAGCACTGCAACAGATATTTGATCAACTGATGCAAGGGCAACCCCCTGCCACTCAAAGTGTCTGAGCTTCCAATATGTAAAAAACCCGCCAAGGCGGGTTTTTTACAATAAGGTTCGTGTTCTTGCTAACCGGCTAGATCATCAGGCAGCAGAAGACGATGAGCTACTGGTAGTTTTCTTGCGTGCTACGGCAGCTGAAGCCGCCTTGGCAGAGTTGGTTGCAGCCTGTACCCCAGCTTCAGCGATTTCTGCTCCGACCTTCTTTGCCGTTTTGGAAACACTATCAAACGCAGCGCTTGACTGGTTTACCAGGGTCTTGAATGCGCTAACCGCAATTTCAGAACCGGCGGGCGCATTCTTGGCATAACGATCAAGATTGCTAATCAGCGCCTTGTTGTTTTCGGCAACTTGCTCTTCCAAAAAAGCAGTTAATTCGGTTTGGGTTTCAACCGCGGCATCATAGACATTGCGCGCCACAGAAAACGCCTGATCAATGCTAGGTTGTGCCAGACTGGATTGAAATTCAGCAAAAGCTTTTGGATCCTTGATATCAGCCAGAGACTTGAAAGTCTGCGCCTGATCCGCCAACAGCTTGCGAGTCAGATCCAGTTGCAAGGTAGCCAAGCGCTCAGCGCTGGATAAAAAAATCGAAGACAAGCGCACTGCTTTATCAAACTGAGCTTGTCCAAGAGCAGAAAATTCTTGTGCGTTAAACGACATGGTGACTCCTACAATAGTTAGACGACTCGGCCATTTTGAGACGGTACGCTTGCGATGTTGCATCGCACAATTTAACTCTACTTAATTTGGGTAACAGCGTCAATATTTTATTGCAGCGCACAAATATATAAGCATTTCATTTCGCTGCATTTTTACCACACATCAATTCTAACAGCATTAAAAAACTAGACGTAATACTCATTTATTTAGTACTACAACGTTTTTGCATTGCAGCAGAATTGGAATGACGGCTCATCACCTGACAAAACAAAGATCTCGCACGGATTGAAAGCCTGCGCACAACACAGTACACTGCCCCCATAGAAGAAATCTATCCAAAACCACTATGAGCCAAGCGGCTAACAATACATTCGATATAAAGTCGGCCAGCCTTGATTTGCTGGCCCTGATTCTCAGAACCAATGACCTGAAAGCTTTGGCGAGTGCGCTCGAGCAAAGGTTCGGTCCTGTCGGTACGTCGACTCAGACAGAGGCCTTTGTACTGGACCTTGAAGCAGTCAAATCTCCTGAGACGCTGGACCTGGATGTGCTGCTACCTCTTTTGCAAAAACATGGGATCCGCGTGCTGGCATTGCGCCACCCAGCCATGGCAAAGCAGGCGGCTCACTACGATTTGATTCATCTGACCGATATGGCGCGTGGCATGCCGATGGAAAAAAACCAACCCGCCGCCGCCAAACTCGTGGCAGAAGCGCCAAAGCCACAAACCATGCCCGAAACAGCGATGGCACAAACCATGGTGATCGATCGCCCGGTGCGTGCTGGGCAACAGATTTATGCCAAGGGAACCAGTCTGGTCGTGCTATCGATGGTCAGCGCTGGTGCAGAAATCATTGCCGATGGCGACATTCATGTTTATGCCCCATTGCGCGGTCGGGCATTAGCAGGCGCGCGCGGCAATACTGCAGCACGGATTTTTACCCACAGTATGGAGGCAGAACTGGTATCGATTGCCGGGGTCTACCGTACATTGGAGCAAGACTTGCCGGTGAGCATTAAAGGCAAGCCAACACAGATATTTCTGGAAAACGAGCGTCTCTGCATGACCGCGCTTGGTGAATAAACAGCAGTCAACCCTTTCAATAGGAACGAACCCGTGGCAAAAATTATCGTCGTGACCTCCGGAAAAGGCGGCGTGGGCAAGACCACGACAAGCGCCAGCTTTGCTTCTGGCTTGGCTCTGAATGGTCACAAAACAGCCGTCATTGATTTTGACGTCGGCTTGCGCAATCTTGATTTGATCATGGGTTGCGAACGGCGCGTGGTTTATGACCTGATCAATGTGGTGAATAAAGAAGCCACCTTGAATCAAGCGCTGATCAAAGACAAAAACTGTGACAATCTATATGTTCTACCCGCCTCGCAGACCCGCGACAAAGACGCGCTGACCGAAGAAGGTATCGAACAAGTTCTTAAAGAACTTGCCGAAATGAACTTTGAATACATCGTGTGTGACTCACCAGCCGGTATCGAAAAAGGTGCCCTCTTGGCGTTGTATTTCGCCGATGAAGCTATCATCGTCACCAATCCTGAAGTCTCATCGGTACGGGACTCAGACCGGATTCTAGGCATCCTGGCAGCCAAATCAAAACGTGCGCTGGAAAGTCGCGAGCCGGTTAAAGAGCATCTGCTGCTGACACGCTATTCACCAACACGCGTAGAAAAGGGCGAAATGCTCTCGGTTGACGACGTTAAAGAAATTTTGCGCGTTGCACTGATCGGCGTGATTCCTGAATCACAAGTCGTACTACAGGCATCCAATTCAGGGACCCCGGCCATCCACATGAAAGGGACGGATGTCGCTGATGCCTACAGCGATGTCGTGGCTCGCTTTCTGGGTAGAGACTGCCCGATGCGCTTTATTGAGGCCCCCAAGACGGGTCTTTTCAAGCGGCTATTCGGGGGTTAAGACATGACGCTGATTGAAAAACTTTTTGGTAAAAGACAGAAGTCGGCATCCATTGCCCGCGAGCGACTGCAGATCATCCTGGCACACGAACGCGATGGCCGTCACTCAAGCACAACCCCTGACTATCTACCTGCATTGCAGAGAGAACTGGTTGAAGTCATCTCGAAGTATGTCTCCATCAATCAGGACGACATCAAGGTTCAGCTTGAAAGACAAGATAACTACGAAGTGCTAGAAGTGAATATCGTGTTGCCAGAAAAGAATCGCTAGAGCCTGACATGACGCTAACTGAACTGCGCTACATCGTTGCGGTAGCACGAGAGAAACATTTCGGCCGGGCCGCACAGGGCTGCTTTGTCAGCCAACCCACATTGTCTATAGCCATCAAAAAGTTGGAAGACGAACTGGGAATCACATTATTTGAGCGTGGCGGACAAGAGGTTTCAGTCACGGAAATCGGCGAGCGCGTTATTGAGCAAGCCCAGCGTGTACTGGAAGAAGCCGATACCATCAAACGGCTGGCGGGAGAGCACCAGAATGAACTGGTCGGCCAGTTGAAACTGGGGATTATTTTCACGATTGGCCCCTATTTGCTGCCAAAGTTAATTCCGGCTCTGCGCTCGCTCGCGCCGGAAATGCCGCTCATCATCGAAGAAAACTACACCGCCCGGCTAGCGGAAATGCTCAAGCGCGGCGAAGTGGATGCCGTGATTGTGGCCGATCCATTTGACGAGCCTGGCACGATTTCCTGGCCGCTCTACGATGAGCCCTTCGTAGTGGCCACCCCCAAGGGACACGCTTGGGAAAATCTGAAGGAAATTAATCCCAGTCAGTTGGCGCAACAAAGCGTGCTGTTGCTAACGCAGGGTAACTGTTTCCGCGATCAGGTATTACAAGCCTGCAGTGACCTGTCTAGTCGCCAGAATCATGGGCATGGCTGGACTGGCATGTTGCAGGGCAGTTCGTTAAACACTATTCGTCACATGGTTGCCAGCGGTATTGGCGTTACCGTGATGCCGGCCACTTCAGTCAGCCCTGCCGATGAGCCATTGTTAACCATTCGGCCCTTCACCACGCCGGTGCCACATCGCCGCGTGATGTTGGTGACCCGTAAACAGTTCTTCCGGCGCAAAGCGATCACGATCATCCAACAGGCTGTATTCGAATCTGGTTTGCAAGGCGTCACCATGCTTGAGGAGCTAGGCGAACTCGCGGCAGAATAAGCCGCATAGCGTCAAAAGCGGCCCTGCGTTTGGCAAAGCCAATCGCAGGGCCGCTTTTTTGACCAAGAAGGCTTTCTTACCCCTTAGTGCGCACTAAACACCGAGGCTAAACGTAACACCCCCTCTTCCATGCGCTCAATCGGCGTATGACTAAAGTTCAAGCGCATATGCCCTAAACCCTGTTGTGCATCGGGGTAAAAAGCCTCTCCAGGCATAAACAATACCAAGCGCTCTAATGCTTGCTGCAATTTTTCTCGTGTATCACAGCGCTGCTTTAATTTAAGCCAGAAAAACAATCCACCTGGCGGTAACTGCCACTCAGCCTGTGCTGAAAAATGCTTCTGCAGCGCTAACTGCATCGCATCGCGCCGCGCACGATACTCGCTGCGAAGCTGATTCAGCCGGTCGGAAAATCCGGCATCTTCCAACCACTGGCACACCTGCCACTGACCAGGACGATTACTGTGCAAGTCAACCGCCTGTTTAAGCCGCAGTAGCGGTGTAAATAATTCTGGCGAAGCAATCAAATACCCTAAACGCAGACCAGGGGCAAACGTCTTGGAAAACGAGCCACAATAAATCCAGCGCGCGCTCTTCAAGTGGGACACTAATGGAGCAGGAGCCGCACCGTCATAGGCTAATTCACGGTATGGATCATCCTCAACCACCACCACATCAGCGGCATCCAGCACTTCGGCCAAGCGCTGTCGACGTGGCTGGTCATAGCAGGCACCCGATGGATTCTGAAAACTCGGGATCAGATAGGTCATCGGTGCATGACTCTCAGCCAGTGCACGGGCAAGCTGATCAGGGTCCAGGCTGCCATTATTCTGCTTTACACCATGGATACGGGCACCAAATAAATTAAACACCTGAAGCGCCGCCAGATAGGTCGGTGCTTCGGTCACAATCGGCGTGCCGGGGTCAATAAACAACTTGGCCACCAAGTCCAGCGCCTGCTGTGAACCAGATAAAATCAATACTTGCTCAGGTGTGCATGCCAGCCCCTGCCCTTGCGCATACTTCGCAACCAGGGAACGCAGACGCGGCTCACCCTCGCTACAACCGTATTGGGCCAGATCATCCGGCACCCCCTTAAAATCCATCGAGGGCAGCACACTGGCCGCAGGAAGACCGCCGGCAAAAGAAATCACATCGGGCCGCTGCGCCACAGCCAAGATTTCTCTGATCAAAGAGCCGGACAGACGTTCGATACGTTCGGAAAACATGGTAATCTCTCAGTCGGGTTTATATATAGTCAATGTTATTGACCTAAACTAGCGCGACCAACCTTTCCTGTCAATATGCACACAGAACCTAGCCTTGACCTCAGACCCGCCATGGAGGCTTTTTTTCGCGCCTATATGGCCTTTACCGCCAAGCCAGATGAAATTCTCGCCAAGCGCGGACTCGCGCGGGTTCATCACCGAATTATGTTTTTTGTGGCACGACGCCCTGGACTCAGCGTTAAAGAACTGCTCGCAGCACTAGGCGTCACCAAGCAAGCGATTAATTTTCCGCTACGCCAACTGATAGAAATGGATTTGATCAGTACCCACTCAGATCACCAGGACCGGCGAATCAAGCGTCTAACGCTTACGCAAGAGGGAAACATTCTGGAAAATGACCTGCACAAGCAACAGGTCAAGCTACTGGAGCGCGCCTTTGGCGTCGGCGGCGAACCCGCGGTAGACGGTTGGCTTAAGATCAATCAGGAGTTGTCACAGGGGGATTAGAACAAACGCCAGGGCGGGGAGATTTCCCCGCCAGCAACTTCATGGATGGCTAGTCGATGCGCTCATAGCGCACTTCAAGAATCTCAATATCTTCACTACCATCCGGCCCGCGAAATACCACACTGTCACCTTCACGCGCCTTCAGCAAACAACGGGCGATAGGAGACACCCAGCTAATACAGCCACGAGACAAATCGGTTTCATCCACCCCGACTATCCGCAATAGCTGAGTATTACCATCCCCGCGCTCAATCAGCACGGTTGCAGCAAAAAATATCTGATCCGTAGCTTCACGAATCTCGGGATCCACCACTTCGGCAATCTCCAGGCGCTTAGTCAAAAACCGAATCCGCCGGTCAATCTCGCGCAGCCGTCGCTTACCATAGATGTAATCCCCATTTTCAGATCGATCACCATTGCCTGCGGCCCAATTGACCACCTGCACCACTTCGGGGCGTTCACGGTGCACCAGATGATAAAGTTCATCCTTCAGTCGCTGCCATCCGCCAGGCGTAAGGTAATTTTTACCGCTAGCAGGAAGCTTCAGCTCAGGAGGAAGCTCTTCATCCGCATCGTCATCGACTTCTTTGGTAAAGGCTTTATTCATACTCAGCACCTGAAAAAGAAAACCCCCAAGATCTATACGCTACGAGCTTGGAGGTTTTTATTCAAGAGTGTCAGATCAGTGACGCGCGCCACCAGTCAGATTCAGATCAGACCACTTCAATACAGCGGCCACCTCAACCTCATTCAACTCGTAACACTGACCACGCTTAAGACGCGGTGGCATGCCAATATTGCCAAACCGCACCCGCATCAAGCGACTAACCTGCAGCTCAAAATGATCAAACAAACGGCGTACTTCGCGGTTACGCCCTTCCTTGATCACCACGCGATACCAGTGGTTAGCACCTTCGCCACCTTGATCGATAATCCGCTCAAAGCGTGCCGGGCCGTCTTCCAGTTCGATATCCTGGCACATTTCGCGCCGTTGCTCGTCAGTCAATTCACCCAAAACGCGAACTGCATACTCGCGCTCAACCTCGAAACTAGGATGCATCAGACGGTTAGCCAATTCACCACTGGTCGTCAAAATCAACAATCCACTGGTATTCACATCCAAGCGACCGACGGTTACCCAGCGGCTGCTTTTAACCTGGGGCAGACGATCAAAAATTGTAATCCGGCCTTGTGGATCATCGCGGGTCACAATCTCACCTTCTTGCTTGTGATAGAGAATCACCCGCGGCAAGCGGTCAGCCCATTTCAGCTTAATCACGTCACCCTTGACCATTACACGGTCATGCGGATCAACCTTATCGCCCAAGGTAGCTTTTTGGCCATTGATCGTCACCAGACCAGCGGCAATCCATTCTTCCATTGCGCGACGAGAACCGATACCTGATTGTGCCAAGGCCTTTTGCAAGCGTATCGGCTCAATCCGGGTGTAATCAACACGCGCTTCGCGCAAGCGATGTGCCTTATCCATAATGTCCTGGCTAGAATCACGCAACGACATTGTCTTGGCACGCTTCACCTTTAATTCAGGACGAGCCTGGCCTGGCCGATCCGTTCTCCCACGAACATCCTGACGCGGGTGACGAACATGCGGGCTGTTACCAGGCAGGTTTTGGCCTTCACGTGGCTCCTGACGATGGTCGCGGATACGCGGGGAACTGCCGGGCTGACTACGCCCTTCACGGCTGTATGGAGCTCGTGGATCTTGACGTTGATCACGGCCACGCGGGCGGTTATCCGGATGGGCCTGCGCTTCGCGACTATACGGAGCACGTTGGTCCTGACGCTGATCACGGCCACGCGGGCTGTTGCCCGGCTGAGCCTGCGCTTCGCGACTGTACGGAGCACGTTGGTCCTGACGCTGATCACGGCCGCGCGGGCTGTTGCCCGGCTGAGCCTGAGCTTCGCGGCTATATGGAGCACGTTGATCTTGACGTTGATCACGGCCACGTGGGCGGTTATCAGGCTGGGCCTGGCCTTCGCGACTATACGGAGCACGTTGATCCGGACGTTGATCACGGCCACGCGGGCGGTTATCAGGCTGGGCCTGGCCTTCGCGACTATACGGAGCACGTTGATCTTGACGTTGATCACGGCCACGCGGGCGGTTATCAGGCTGGGCCTGGTCTTCGCGACTATACGGAGCGCGTTGATCCTGACGCTGATCGCGGCCGCGCGGGCTGTTACCCGGCTGAGCCTGGTCTTCGCGACTATACGGAGCGCGTTGATCCTGACGCTGATCGCGGCCGCGCGGGCTGTTACCCGGCTGAGCCTGAGCAGGTCGGCCAAACGGCTTTTTATGATCGAATGGTTTTTTCCCATATCCTGCTGGCGCTCGTGCCGGCTTGGATTTGATAAACGCTGCGCCTCCCGGCTGGCCGCTCCCTGCCGGACTACGCGGCGGGGTCGTTTCTCGACCTTTTTCACGCGAAGCCGGTTGGCGCGCGCGATCGTACTGTCCTTTAGACATTCTGTTTCCTGTTCAATGGAGTCCCCACCCCTTGCCCCTCGGGCTGTTGTTCGACAACGTCCTCGCTATCGATTCCAGGCACCACCAGCGTGCCTAGTTCCGCCAGAGGCGGCAAATCGCGCAAACTACTTAATCCCAGATCATCCAGGAATTTGCGCGTCGTGGCATACAGTCCCGGACGCCCTGGTACATCTTTGTGTCCAATAACCTCTATCCAGATGCGCTCAAGCAGTGTTTGCATCACACTAGTTGAGACTGATACGCCACGTATCGCTTCAATATCGCCGCGGGTTACAGGTTGCTTATAGGCGATAATCGCTAAGGTTTCCATCACTGCACGCGAATAGCGCGGCGGCTTTTCTGGGCTCAGGCGCGCCAGGTGGGGGGTAAATTCAGAGCGCGCCCTAAAACGCCAGCCAGAAGCCAGCTTAACCAGTTCAACACCCCGGCCAAGCCAATCCCGCTGGATTTCGTCCAGCAAATCGTAGATCGTAGCAGCCTGAATTGGTTCGGCAAACAGCTGTTTCAGTTGACCGAGCGCTAGCGGTTCACTTGTAGTGAGTAACGCTGTTTCCAGGACTGTCTTGAAATATTTCAGATCGCCCATCATGGACATTGATGTGTGCCTGACTAGCAGGAAGTTGCGGATTTTACACGAATTTTCCGCTTTGTGTTCAACATAATCCAGTCCACTCAAACCCGACGTACATAGATCGGTAAATAGGCCGACTCTTGACTAACAATCAGCAGACCTTCTTTCACCAATTCAAGAATCGCAATAAAGTTCACCACCAAGTAAGTCACACCTTGCAAACTGTCAAACAGATCTTCAAACGGCACGTAATCACGCCCCTCAAGAATCCGCAGCAACCAAGTCATCTGCTCGCGTACGGATAATTCGTCAGTACTTACTTGATGGCTTTTACTGCGATTCGCGCGTGACAGTATCGCCAACCATGCCTGGCGCAAATCAATCACATTCACTTGAGGCAGACGCACTTCGGCTGTCTGCTCTACCAAAACCGCCAACCAGGCAAAATCACGCTCAGCCTGTGGCATCTTGTCCAACGCCAGCCCCGCCAGCTTCATCTGCTCATATTCAAGCAAGCGACGCGCCAGCTCCGCGCGTGGATCTTCGGTTGAATCTTCTTCCGCGCGCGGCGGGCGCGGTAACAACAAGCGCGACTTAATCTCAATCAACAATGCAGCCATCAGCAGATATTCAGCCGCCAACTCCAACCGCCCCTGCTGCATGGCATCGATATACACCATGTACTGGGTCGTAATCGGTGCCATCGGGATATCCAGCACATTAAGATTCTGCTTGCGAATCAAGTAAAGCAGCAGATCCAGTGGTCCTTCAAAACTTTCCAGAATCACCTGCAGCGCATCAGGAGGAATAAACAGGTCTTGCGGCAATTCTAACAACGGCTGACCAAATACATGCGCCAATGCCACCCCGGCGGGAAGCACCGGGGGGGATAATTCAAATTCAGCGCTCTCTATCATGCGCGTCAACCAAACAACATCACAGCAACAGGCTCAACAGGCCATAGGCCAGTTGCACCAGTGGATTCAGTAGCGGTGAGAGTAAATTCAGCGCAAGCAGGGCAATCAGCACCCACATACCATAAGGTTCGATACGGCTGTACTGCCACGCCAAACGGCGTGGTAACAAGCTCTCAACAATTCGGCCACCATCCAGCGGCAAAATTGGCAAAAGATTAAGGGCCATCAGCATCACATTAATCATCATGCCGGCCTGGCTCATTAACGCCAATGGCTCGCTATAGCTGTTCTGCATCAACATCGCCAACTTCAATAGCAAAGTCCATAGAATCGCCATACCAAGATTAGCCAAAGGCCCTGCCGCCGCCACCCAGAAGGTTCCCGAACGCTGATGCTTCAATGCGCCAAAATTCACCGGCACCGGCTTAGCCCAACCAAAAATGAAGCCTCCGAGTAACAGACATACCAATGGCAGCAACACCGTACCCAATGGATCAATATGCTTAAGGGGATTCAAGGTCATGCGTCCCAGCATAAAAGCCGTTGCATCACCACAGCGCTTAGCCGCGTAGGCATGCGCAGCTTCATGCACGGTAATCGCCAGCAAGATAGGCAAGGCATAGACCGATATCTTCTGTATCAAACTCAATGTTTCCATGGATTCCCAGTTTTCCGACTATTTGGATACAAACCAACTTAGTGCCCAGTTGATCAAAAATGCATACCACCCGCCACTCTAAAGGCCAAACAAACTTGCGTCTCCCTTGCCGCGGCGTACCAGCTCAATGCCATTACTCAAGTCCACCACCGTAGTCGGCACGATGTCACACAAGCCGCCATCAATGATTAGATCTACCTGGCGCTCTAGTCGATCACGAATATCACAGGGGTCCGACAGCGGCACAGGATTGTCCGGCAAGATCAGGGTAGAAGACAGAATGGGCTCCCCCAGTTCCTGCAACAGCGCCAGCGTCACATTATGGTCCGGCACACGCAAGCCAATGGTCGAACGCTTTGGATGCAGCGTTCTTCGCGGCACTTCCCGGCTCGCCTGCAGAATAAAGGTAAAACTGCCCGGCGTCGCGGCTTTCAGCAGACGAAACTGCGCATTATCGACTTTGGCATAGTTAGCCAGCTCAGACAGGTTGTTGCACACCAGCGTCAGGTGGTGTTTCTGGTCGATCTTTCGAATCGACAAAATTCGTTCCATTGCATCTTTATCGCCAAGCTGACAACCCAGGGCATAACAGGAGTCGGTGGGATAGACAATCACACCACCGTTCCTAATGATCTTCACTGCCTCGCGTATCAAACGCGGCTGCGGGTTGTCTGGATGAATTACAAAAAACTGAGCCATGTTCTTTCCATCAAACGAATAAGTTCACACAATCCGGTCGGACAAAAGCTCCCAGACCGGACGACAAATTGGAGGTAAATCGTCAGTGCGCCCCACATCACGGCACCCCTCACCTAGCGCATGAAAGTCGCTGCCGGCGCTGCTCCACAATCCAAAACGCTGAGCAATCAGCGCATATTTATGCATATCGTCTAGGCTGTGGCTACCACTCGCCACTTCGATGCCCGCGCCACCGGCATCTTTAAATTCCTCAATCAGGCGTTCTGTTAAGGTACGTCCCAAATCATAGCGACCAGGGTGCGCAATCACCGCTACCCCACCTGAATTGACAATCCAACCAACCGCATCTGCAAGCGTAGCCCACTGATGAGCAACATAGCCGGGTTTACCTGGCGTCAGATATTTGCGAAACACGGTACGCACATCTTTGACCTCGCCACTGCTTACCAAGAAGCGCGCAAAATGGGTACGGCTAATCATTTCCGGATTGCTACAGTGCGCCATCGCCCCCTCAAAAGCCCCTGGAATGCCGATGCGTGCCAGATCCCGCGCCATCAACTCGGCGCGCGCTACCCGCCCTCTGCGCACAGAGGCCAAGCCCTCGGACAAAGGCGCATAGCCTGGATCAATACCTAAACCGACAATATGGATGGTCTGCAGCTTGCTTCCCCAGGAAATCGAGGCTTCAACACCATTTAAAAACGGTAAGCCCAATTCATGGGCAGTGCTACGCGCCAGTTCCAATCCACGCGTGCAATCATGATCAGTCAACGCAACCAGCGTCGCCTGCCGCTCGGCAGCACGGCGTATCACCTCATCCGGCGCCAAAGCGCCATCAGAGGCCGTAGAATGAAAATGAAGATCGATACTAGCCATGGGGGCTCTTTCCACCTGACGGGCCACTCTCTGGGTTCTGGCTTTGCCAAACTGCCAGCGCACCGCGATATTCTTCGAGTTCCGCCTGGTACAGCGTCCATACACATTGTTCACAACCGTTGCCGCAGCAAGCGCCATCATCCGGCGGCAATGGCGCCTCGGGCATTGACACGGTCACAGGCCGATCAGGCATGAGCGGAAACCACGTCAATACTAAATCCTTCTCCTGTCACCTTCTGCCCACTACGGATCTTGCAGGTCTTGCGCAACTCCTGATGGCCATCAACCGCAATGACACCTTCTGCAACCAAATGCTTGGCTGCACCACCACTATTGGCGACGCCACAAATCTTAAGCAAGTCGCACAAAGCAATATATTCACTGTTCAATTCAAAGGTTCTATTCATTTTACACACCTAGCTCTGTACAGAGCTGTGCATGAGCTGTGGAAAACACATGCAAACTACTCTGGTTGCAGGACATTTTTGTAAAGCCTATTTTTTAGGCAAATTTTAATTCTATCCACGCAGACACGGGACAGTCTTGTGAGCCGATTGTGGACAACTACGGCAAGCCATTGACTGTAAAGCAATTTACATCAGCGCCTAAATTTTAGGCAAATGTGGCCACTTGTTCCGCAACGCTTGCCACGCCAACTGATCGCGCTGCCCCCCTTCTCCACTAATCTCAACCCAGTCGACACCGGCTTGCCTGAGTGCCGCCCGATAACGCGCAAGCAAACCATCACGCCCGGTTTCATGACTGCGCAGCCGGTCATGAGTCCAAGGAATATCCGGACAGGCCAACAAAGTCACATCGTAGGTTTGTGGCTGGTTCAGTGCAGACAATTGATCCTCTGCAACCCCAAACGACACCTCAGCCCAAATCTGACAAGTCAGCACAGTGCTGTCACATAACAGAATCTCAGGCGCTAACTGTAAAGCGGCCTGTTCTGCGGCTAACTGCCCCTTGGCAATGGCCAGCACATCATGCGGCTCAGGATGGTATTCACGCTCGGCATAATAGATGCGTGCATATTCGGCCACTGCAATCGCAAATACCCCACAGTGTGCTAAACGCGATTGCAGAGAGAGGGTCAAGGTGGACTTGCCACTAGACTCAGGACCGATAATCGCCACTCGCAACAATGGACACGCCATGGTTTTATCGCAAGCAAAGACAAGCATTATAAGACGCAAGCAGTCCCACGCGTAAATTCTCACAATCTTCGGGGACAGTACTGTGCACCACCTGTGGATAGATGCTGCAAGTGGATGACGTCGCAGGTGTTTTTTGCTTTTGCCTATTTTTTAGTCACGCGAGTGGTTTTGTCCACGGACCAGGTGTAGAGCCTTGTGTACCAGTTGTGAACAACTCAGGCAAACTACTGAATCAATAGGATAAAAATGGGCTGCCTATTTTATAGGCAGAATTAATCATGAGAATGCAACTCGAGCTCGGTTAATTCCCCTACCAAGCTAGTTTCTAACAAGCCCTGCCTAACTTCCGCTGGCAGCGGTAATGAAGCGATCCAGGTGAGTTTTGCCAAGGCAGCTTCAGGGGTCATATCGCCACCAGACAACGCACCGGCTTGAATCAAAGGCTGGCAGGCTGCATAGGTGCCGGGTTCTACGCTACCTCGCAATGCCTGAGTGATATTCAACACTACGGTTCCCGAGCGTATTGCACTACGCACGCCATCAAGAAGCCCCGCATCTGCGGGAGTATTTCCATTGCCATAGCTCATCAATAGCGCCGCATCCAAGCCAGCAGAACCCAGCGTCTGTCCGATCAGCGCAGCACCGCATCCTGGCGTTAAAAAGAAGGCCGCTACGCGCGCTGACGGATTCAAGCGCAGAACTTTAAAACTGCCATGATGTGCCAACCACATAGGCCGATTCCAATGTGGGGTCATGCCAAACTCAGCCAAAGCGGGGCAATTCGGACTATCAAAGCCATGAAAATGCGCAGCATCAACCTTGCGCGCCCGGCTGCCACGTAGCATGACACGATCAAAGACGATCACGACTTCAGCTAAATCTGGCTGGCAGGCCGCCGCAAAAGCATCCGCAAGATTGACCCAGCCATCGCTATTTGGATGAACCAAAGGCAACTGTGACCCAGTCAGAACCACCGGCTTATTCAGCCCCTGCAATGCAAACGCCAGCACTGACGCGGTATAGGCCATGGTATCGGTGCCATGTACCACGACGAAACCATCGTAATCAGCATAGTGGAGGGCAATGTCGTCAATGATTCGATTCCAGTGGGGGATGGTCACCGCAGATGAATCGATTAACTCGGGATACTCAACAACATCGAACTTCTGTTCGTCTGAGGCAAAACGCGCTAATAGACGCGGTAGCAAACCGGGACAAGGAGCTAGTCCCTGATCTGTTTCGTCCATACCAATAGTGCCCCCGGTGTACAGCAGCAGAAGCCGTTGCGTCATCAATCACTCCAAGAAAATAATCAGGCCATTATGTTACCGCAATAGCGACTCAACGCGCTGAATTGCACCCTATACACGGCTAAGCGCGCGCAATTACAAACAGCACATAGGTTGCCCATAGCAACAAACAACGTTGCCACACACAACCAACTAACAATATTTTGATAAAAACGTACACGGAGGACAACAAAATAGCGCTAACTCATGCATTCAGGGGCTATCCGTATCAGGAAGGGCTTTTCTCTTCAAGCAAGGCTGGCATAATAGGAACGCGCATTTCAACCAGCTCTGGCTGTTGATTCAATCTAACGCAACACGGGCGTCCCATAGACAGTATGCCCGGAAGGAGAATTTATGCAGTCGGAACCGAAAAGTACCGCAACCGATTTAGCGCAAGCCCGCGAGGCACTGGCACGCGGCAACTTAGAAGAGGCAGATGCACTCTGCTTGCAACTACTGACTCAAGACCCTAACCATGCAGCCGCACTCCATCTGGGCAGCATGCTACTTTATCGCCAAGGCGAAATGGTGGGAGCCATTGAGCGCATGATGCGCGCGATCGAAATCGACCCATCCAACGCGGAATGGCTAAATGATCTGGGCAATCTGCTTGCTGCCCATAATCAAGCGGACCAGGCAGTCAAATTCTTTCAGCACGCATTAATGCTGTCTCCTGAGAATGCTGTCATCTGGAACAACCTGGGAGCCATGCGCGTCAAACTGGGTCAACAAGATTTAGCAGGTGAAGCCTTTGAACATGCCGTCGCCCTCGATGAAACCCTGGTGGATGCCTGGGCCAATTACGCCAACTGGCTAACCGGGCAAGGCCGTGAACAAGATGCTGCCGAGTGTGTTTTGCGCGCTTTTGTAGCCGCTCCCGGAGAAGGTCAGCCATTGGTAATGCGCGGCATGGCTCTCGCCCGACTAGGACGCCGTGCTGAAGCTGCCGAATGCTTTCAGCAGCACCTTACCCTGCACCCCGACGACCCTACTGCCCAGCACTTATTTCACGCATGCGCAGGCGACGCGGTTCCTGAACGCGCATCAGACGCTTACATTCGTGCGAAATACGATGATTACGCCGATAGCTATGAAGCACATCAGGCTGAAATGGCCTATCGCGGTCCTCAATTGATTGCCATGGCAGCCGACGCTTGTTGTGCTACCGGCCTCAATGCGCTGGACGCGGGTTGTGGAACCGGTCTGGTCGCGCACGAAATTGCGCGTCATTGCAGCAACATAACGGGTGTAGACCTATCAGACAAAATGCTGGTGCAAGCGCGGGGCCTGTACCAAACGCTAGAGCGTGGCGAAGTCACCGCCTACATGGCAGCCCATCCAACTGAATTTGATCTCATCACCGCCGCCGATCTTTTGATCTATTTTGGCGCACTCGAGCGGTTTTGCCAGTTAGCGTTTAACGCTTTGCGAGCGGATGGACACCTGATTGCCACGATCGAAGCACCACTCAACCTTCCTGATGGCTTTCAGTTGCAAGCTAACGGGCGTTATCGCCATGGGGAACACTATGTTGCCCAGTCACTGCAGAACGCAGGGTTCGATCGCGTGGATATTCGCCCGGATTATTTGCGGATTGAAGGTGGAGAAAAAGTAGCTTGCTGGCTAGTAGCGGCACATAAAGCAGCTTAAGTGCAGCGCGCGATCCTAAATAAAGTATTCGAATTTTCTCTCTTGAATACTTATACCATTGGTATAGGTGTTGCGCCTTGTCAAGCCTCGTCATGCGTGGTTCGGAGTAGACTAAACAAAATCCTTATTTTTTAAGCAAGGAGCCACAGAATGATATATCAACGGATTTTTGTTCCCGTCGACAGTAGTGCCCCTTCGACCTTGGCACTGAACGAAGCCATCAGACTAGCCAAAGGACTGGGATCGAAACTGATCATTGCGCACGGCGTCGACTTGCCGCTCTATGGACTGGGAAACCCTGAAGTGCTCGACACTAACGTGATGGAACAAGCCCAACGCGACGCTGCGAGTGAAATTCTGCAGGCAGCCTGTCAGCACGCACGTGATGCAGGGATTGAAATTGAAAATGTCTTGCTTGAAAATCGCGGCGACCCAATTGCCACCGTGGTATTAAATGCTGCACATACGGCTAAGGCCGAACTGATCATCATGGGCACCCATGGCCGTAGCGGCATCATGCATCTATTGCTAGGCAGTGTGGCCGAAGGCGTATTGCGCGCGGCCGACCTACCGGTATTGCTGGTGCGCGGCGAATAATAGCGACTCGACAAACGCAGAACGAACCCTAGGAACCCTCAGAGCAAAGGGTTCCTAGGGTTTACCGCAACTAGCGTCACCTCATGCCAGCGTAAAACGTGCAGTCATTCCCTGTAAATCTTTGGACAGACCAGACAACTGGGTTGAAGTCGTCGCAAGTTCTTCTACAGTGGCACTATTACTGTCAGACATTTGCGCCATTTGCTCCATGCGTTGAGCCAAATCAGAACTGGCGCTGCGTTGTTGCTCAAGGGCCGCATTGATTTCGACAATTGCATCGCTCATCTCACTGGAGTTCACTTCAATGCCGCGCATGGTCTCGGCAGCAACTTCAGCCCGATCACTCACTGTGCGTACATTCTCCAAATTCTGATTCATATTCTCTACCGCACTGCCCACCCCTTGTTGAATCGCCTTAATCATCTTGGTGATCTCCTGCGCCGAACTACCGGTGCGCTCGGCTAGCAAGCGGACTTCATCGGCTACAACGGCAAACCCTCGCCCGGCTTCACCGGCACGCGCAGCTTCAATTGCGGCATTCAAAGCGAGCAAATTAGTCTGGTCAGCAACTTCTTTAATTACCGTCACAATCGAGTCGATCTGCATGACCTGATTTGATAAGGCATCCATATGTTGCGCGGTCTCAGACACCCGTAGCGACACATCGTGAATCTGTTCTGCAGACTGCCCAGCTTCAAGCCCCCCCTGATGGGCATGTTCACCAGCACGATTCGCACGTTGCCCTACTGACTCAGAACTATCAGCCAGATGATTAATACTCACAGTGAGTTGCTCAATCGTCGCGGCTGCAGCACTGGTGGCAGCAGCCTGCTGCTGTGTACTGGTCGATACATATTGCGCCATACCCGATAATTCGTGAGCACTGTCCGATACGTTTTGCGCGTTCTGCTGAATATGTTCCATCAAGGAACGCAAACGGTTACGCATCATTAGCAGATGACGGTGCAATTCAAGGACCTCATCACGCGTTTCAGCGGGCAAGGTCGAGCCACCCGCAAGATTGCCACCTTCTATCTGCTTGATCAGATCAACCGTCTTCAGCAAGGGGCCGACAATCCGCCCAGATAACAGAGACGCCATCACAATCGCCAACACCACAGACAAAGCCAAAACGATAGAGAGAATCAGATAGGCGCTCTCGGTTGCACGCTGTGCACTGGACTTTGCCTGATCCATACCCTCAGTCTCATGCTGGGCCAAAACCTGCATTGAATGCAGCAAACCAGTATTGGCCGGCACAAAGCTTTGCTCCAGATAGTGCTTGGCAAGAACATCCGATTCAGGGTTAATCGCGGCGCGCGCTAAAGCCTGCATTTGCGTATAGCTGGCTTCTACCGCGTCCTGAGCCGACTCTACTTGAGCCAACTGATCCCGACCCTCTTGGCTGGACACCTGCTGTGACAAATTGGCGAGCAACTGCTTAATCTGCGCACGGTTCGCGTCAGTGCGCGCAATCCAGCCAGATTTCTCTTGGGCATCATGGGTCAACAGCGCACTACGGATGGCCAAACCATTATCCAAGGTCAACTTGACAATCGATTCGGTCAACATCACCTTGGGATAATGGTCTGAAGTGACTTCAGTCAAATGACCCTGGATGTTGGATATCTTGCTTAAAGCCAGGCCGACAACCAATACCATCAACAAAATAATGACGCCGAATCCGGACAGCAGCTTGTGCCGAACAGATAAATTGGATTGCATATTACCTCTTGCATTTCAAAATGGAAAACTAGCGACAGAGCGCCGCCGCGGAAGGAAATTGGTCAACTGACCATGGGAGTAGTTTACGCTTGAGCAGGGTCAAAACCAAAGCATTCAACCCAAGCTATCTATTCTTTTTTGTTAATGGAAATTTCTCGATATTGAGTAAAAATCCAGTTTTTTACCCTAATATTTGATCAGCAAGGGAAAAGAAAGAATGGCAATTCGGCTCAATGCCAGGCAAAGCCAAACCGCGCAGGGCTCTCTGTGCGCAACAACCGAAAGAAGCCCCTATTGCTCAGGCCACAAAATACTCACCGGGTTTGGCAGTGGTCAAAAATTCCAGCATCTTTGCCACTGAGGCTTCCCCCTCTGCCGGAGACCACCCAGCCAGATCTGGCGCACTCAAAGGTAGATAGGGGCCCTGTTTGACTTCAAACACCACACTGCCCAACTCGAGGGAAACCACTGCGTGCCATGTCGCCGGCGGCAGTTCAAATACCGCCGCACCCTCGCGCCCCAGCCGATGACGTGACAGCACACATCCTTTTTCATCGAAAACAACCAGATCAAAAGCACCGGCAAGAGGACACAGCACCTCCCAGGTAGAGCTATGGCGATGCGGGCGCACATAGGTACCCGGTTCCATCGCAATCGCTAACCGCTGCACGGGTGCAGACAACTCGGCATGAAAATTATGGTGGGCGCGCAAACGCGGACTCGCAGCCGCTTTAACAGATAAGGCCTCGAGATCTAGCCTATTCAGGCTCTTCATACTATTCCTCACGTAAAAATAGGGGGTTTGTTTGTGCTTTCAAGGCAGCATGGTTATTATGTCAGACTTTGACGATACCCCTGTCGTTTTGTCCAACAGCGCACTACGCCCTGCCATCCATACATGACTACCAATACCTTCTATTCGACTCCCTCGCCAACCAGACATGCATGGCTGTTTTGGCTCGGGTTTGCACTACTTTGGTTCGGTAGTCTGGGACATAACACCCTGATTCACCCGGACGAAGGTCGCTACGCCACGATTGCACTTGGCATGCTACAAAGCGGCGACTGGATTACCCCTCGCCTCAATGGCCTGTTGTACTTCGAAAAACCGGCGCTACCTTACTGGATTGGCGCGCTGTGTTTCAAGTATTTTGGCATTAACGAATTTGCCGCACGCCTGTGGCCGGCACTCTCTGGATTTTTATCGGTCGTCGCAATTGGCTTCACCGGGCGTCGCCTGTGGGGCGTAGAGGCTGGACATCTATCGGCGCTGGTCATGGCCAGCTGCTGCTGGGTGGTAGGCAACAGTCACTTTCTCAATCTCGACACCGGACTCACCTTCTTCTTAACCTTGACCCTGTGCAGCTTCTTGCTGGCGCAGCGCGAGGACGCAGGCAACGGCGCACGCAGAAGCTTGATGTGGCTATCTTGGGCCGCTATGGCAGGGGCCACCTTGAGCAAAGGCCTGATCGGGCTGATGATTCCCGGTGCCGTTCTAGTCATTTACAGCTTGATTTACCGCCAGTTCAGTTTCTGGCGGCGACTACATTTGCTCACCGGTTCTCTGTTATTTTTACTACTGGCCGCACCATGGTTTGTGCTGGTCTCAGAAAGAAATCCAGGCTTTGCCGACTTTTTCTTTATTCATGAACACTTCCAGCGCTTCTTGAGCACTGAGCACCGGCGTGTCGGGCCAATATGGTATTTCGTCCCCTTTCTATTGGCAGGCTTTCTGCCATGGACCTCGCTACTGCCAAGCCTGCTCTGCTTTGGCAACCAGCACAGCGGCCGCTCGACTATTCAGAACAACCGCCTGTTACTGGTCTGGGTCGTATTTATCTTTGCGTTTTTTAGTAAATCGGGGTCAAAACTCCCCTCCTATATTCTGCCAATGTTTCCCGCGCTGGCGCTGTTAGCCGGACATTATTTATCCCGCGTGCGCCCTCAGGCATTAAGCAAGCATCTACTGCTGCCTGCCTTGGTCTGGCTGGTATTACTCGGCCTTTATCCTTTTTCCAACCGCTTTTCAGGGCCAGACGTACCGCTGATAGTGATCCATCACTTTGCCGGTTATATCGCCCTGGCATCGATGATTTTTCTGTTGGGCGCCGCCTGCGCCTGGCGTTTTCTGGTTTTGGAACAAAAACTGGGGGCCGTCCTGCTGCTGTCAATGGCCAGCGTTGCATCAATGATGCTGGTTGCGGCGGGATACGATAGCTATGGCGAACTGAAAAGCAGTCGCGCCCTGGTGGCAAACCTGAAACCGACACCCGATACTCAGGTGTTTTCGGTACGCATGTATGATCAAACCCTGCCGTTCTACCTGCAGCGCAATGTTACCCTGGTCGAGTATGTTGATGAATTCGATTTAGGTGAACGCGCCGAACCGCAGCGCTGGATTCATACCGTGGATGCATTTATCCCACGCTGGCAAGCCGCACCGCGCGCCCTTGCAATGATGGAACCAGGCACCTTTAACGAACTCAGCCAGCGTGGCGTTCCGATGAAAGTGGTTTATCGCGACGTACGCCATCTGGTGGTAAGCAAACCATGAAATTACTTGAATTTGCCCTGATACTATTTGGCGTGCTACTCAATGCCGCTGCACAGTTATGTCTGAAAGCCGGGGTGAGGCAAATAGGTCATTTCGAATTTTCCCCTGCCAACATTTGGCCGATTGGCTGGAAGCTCGCCACCAATCTCCCCATCTTTGGTGGACTATCCTGTTACGTTGTCAGTGTAGTGGTATGGATTCTGGCGCTGTCACGCGTTGAGGTCAGCATTGCCTACCCCATGTTATCCATCGGCTATGTAGTCAATGCATTGCTGGCCTGGTGGCTGTTCGGTGAACTAGTAACCGCACAACGCATGGCAGGTATTGCAGTCATCATCATTGGTGTGGTGATCGTTGCGCGTAGCTGACTCACAAGGAACATCATGGACTTTCTCCCCTTTACCCGACCGGATATTGATACAGCCACCATTGAATCGGTGGCTGCGGTATTACGCTCAGGCTGGCTTACTACCGGGCCTAAGGCCCGAGAATTTGAAGCAGCACTGTCTGACTATGCTGGCGGGCGCCCAGTACGTGTCGTGACCTCGGCCACCGCAGCACTTGAAATGGCACTACAGATTGCCGCCATCGGTCCTGGTGATGAAGTCATCACCAGCCCGTTAAGCTGGGTCGCCACGGCGAACGTGATTCTCGCAGTTGGCGCCACACCCGTATTTGTCGATGTTGACCCACGCACCCGTAATATCGACCTAGCGCAGGTACAACAAGCCGTCACCCCGCGTACCCGGGCAATTATTCCGGTTGATCTGGCCGGGCTGCCAGTCGATCGTGATCGCCTCTACCAACTCGCCGCAATGCACAAGCTGCGTGTGATTGAAGACGCAGCGCAGTCCATGGGAGCCCACTGGGGAGGCCAGCGTATTGGCACGCAGGGTGATCTGATCTCGTTTAGTTTTCATGCCAATAAAAACATCACCAGCGGCGAAGGTGGGTGTCTGGTCATGAACGATGAAGCAGAAGCCCATCTGTTTGAGAAACTTCGTCTGCAAGGTGTTACCCGTCTGCCGGATGGCAGCATGGATGTGGATGTGTTGGGAGGCAAAGCCAACCTGACTGACATCGCCGCCACAATCGGTCTGGGACAGCTCAAACGTCTGGATGAATTTAATGCACGTCGGCGCCAACTTGCACAACGTTACTTTGCCCAGTTTGACCCTAGCCTAGGCTGCGAACTACCGCCTGCTGACTTTGAAAACAGCAATTGGCATATGTTTCAGCCCTTGTTACCACTCAACAAAATGCGAATCAACCGCGGTGAATTTATTCAAGCGATGAAACAGCAAGGCATCGGCATTGGCGTACACTATCCTGCCATGCATCTGTTTACACTGTTTCGCGCCAGAGGTTTCAAGCCAGGTGATTTTCCGCAAGCCGAAGACATTGGCAACCGGACCATCACTCTGCCACTGTTTCCGGCCATGCAAGACCATGATGTTGATCGTGTGTGCGCAGCCATCAGCCGCGTTCTGAAACCCGTACTGAATTGAAATAATAATGCCAGAAACCATCAACCTCTCAGTGGTGATCCCGGTATACAACGAAGAGGCCGTGCTCAACGCTTTGTTTGCGCGCCTCTATCCTGCACTGGATGCACTGGGAGTCAGCTATGAAATCGTGTTTATCAACGATGGTAGTCGAGACAAATCTCCAGCCATTCTGGCTGAGCAATTCAATACGCGCCCAGACGTCACCCGCGTCATCATGTTCAATGGCAACTTTGGCCAACACCGCGCCATTCTGGCCGGCTTTGAATACTGCCGCGGCGAACGCATCGTTACCCTAGACGCCGACTTGCAGAATCCGCCAGAAGATATTGGCTTGTTGCTAGAACAAATGGATCTGGGCTTCGACTATGTCGGCTCCATTCGCCGCAAGCGTAACGACAGCATCTGGCGTCATGTGGCATCGCGCATGATGAACCGCCTGCGCGAACGGATTACCCGCATCAAAATGACCGATCAAGGGTGCATGATGCGGGCCTATAGTCGCCGCATCATCGATACGATTAATCAATGCAACGAATTGCATACCTTTATTCCCGCACTGGCCTATCAGTTTGCTCAGCGGCCAACCGAAGTGGTGGTCGGCCATGAAGAGCGTTTTGCCGGGACATCCAAGTACTCACTGTACGGTCTGATCCGGCTCAACTTTGATTTAATGACCGGTTTTTCGCTGGTTCCGCTGCAACTGTTTTCATTCCTTGGAATTTCAATTTCGCTACTGTCGTCCCTGCTAGTGGTTTACATGGGACTTCGGCGTCTGATTATCGGACCAGAAGAAGGTGGACTATTCACGCTATTCGCCATCGCGTTTCTGCTAATCGGTATTGCCTTGTTTGGTATTGGCCTGTTGGGTGAATACATTGGCCGCATCTATCAAGAAGTGCGCAAACGTCCTCGCTACTTGATCAGCGCCGTGTTGGAGCAAAAATCATGACCACTGCAGTGGTGTTTGCCTACCATAATGTTGGCGTACGTTGCCTCAAGGCGCTGATTGGCCGTGGCGTCAAAGTCGCGCTGGTGGTGACCCACCAGGACAACCCCAATGAAACCATCTGGTTTGACAGCGTAGCGGCAGTGGCACGCGAATATGGGCTGCCAACCATTACGCCGGAAGACCCAAACAGCGCAGCGGTCTTAGCGCAAATTGCAGCAGCAAAACCTGATTTCCTATTCTCGTTTTACTATCGCAAAATGCTCAAGGCGCCGTTGTTAGCCATTCCAAGCCGTGGGGCCTTCAATATGCACGGCTCGCTTCTGCCTAAATATCGCGGCAGAGTTCCCATCAACTGGGCGGTATTGCATGGTGAAACCGAGACTGGCGCCACCTTGCACAAGATGAATGTTAAGCCTGACAATGGCCCAATTATTGACCAGATGGCGGTGCCAATCCTACCCGACGACAATGCGGCAGAAGTCTTTGGCAAAGTACTCGTCGCGGCCGAGATGGTGTTGTGGCGCAGCCTGCCGGCCCTAATGGACGGCAGCGCACAAGCCCGCGAACAAGATTTAAGCCTGGGAGGCTATTTTGGCGGTCGTGGACCGGAAGATGGGCGCATTGATCGTATGCAGTCTGCCGCGCAACTACACAACTTTGTCCGTGCCTTGTCACACCCCTACCCAGGGGCCTTTTCCGACACAAAAGCCGGGCGACTGATACTGTGGAAAACCCTAAGATCCCCCACAGAAACAACGAAAAACCTTCCGGCACAGGCATGCCTGCTGCTCGACAATGGGACCCTGTACTTGGAAGCCAGCGACGGTCATCGCTTACAGATTATTGACGCAACGCTAGACGAAGAGCCACTGGATGTAGCAACATTTGCCGCGCGCTTTGGCGAGCGTGCGTCGCTCCTTATTTGAATTTTACAATCAACCCGAAAAACGGGAAACGGTAGCTGACATCATGAAAAAAGTACTGATCCTTGGTGTAAATGGCTTTATCGGCCATCACCTGACCAAGCGCATTATCGACACCACCGACTGGGAAGTATACGGCATGGACATGAATGCCGATCGCGTCCAAGAATGGAAAGACCACCCGCGTTTCCATTTCTTTGAAGGTGATATCACCATCAACAAAGAATGGATCGAATACCACGTCAGAAAATGTGATGTAGTCTTGCCGCTGGTAGCCATCGCCACTCCGGCCACTTACGTTCAAGCGCCGCTGCGCGTGTTTGAACTGGACTTCGAAGCAAATCTGCCGATTATTAAATGGTGTGTGAAGTACCATAAACGCGTGGTATTCCCGTCGACCTCAGAAGTGTACGGCATGAGCAAAGACGCAGAATTTGACCCGGAAAACTCCGAGTTAACCTACGGTCCGATCAATAAGCCACGCTGGATTTACGCCTGCTCCAAGCAATTGATGGACCGTGTGATTGCGGCCTATGGCCAACAAGAAGGACTGGATTACACCCTGTTCCGCCCATTTAACTGGATTGGAGCGGGCCTGGACAACATCAACACCCCCAAAGAAGGCTCCAGCCGGGTAATTACCCAGTTCTTGGGCCATATCGTACGCGGCGAACCGATCAAACTGGTGGATGGTGGCCAGCAAAAACGCGCCTTCACCTATATTGATGATGGCATTAACGCACTGATTAAAATCATCGACAACAGTGACGGCAAGGCTTCAGGACAAATTTACAATATCGGCAACCCTACGAATAACTTCTCGATTCGCGAACTGGCCGACATGATGCTCAAATTGGCCGCAGGCTATCCCGAATACCGCGATAACGCTGCCCGCGTAGAACTGCAAGAAACCACTGCAGGTGACTACTATGGCAAGGGCTACCAAGACGTACAAAACCGCGTACCCAAGATCACTAACACCAAAGCCGATCTCAACTGGTCGCCAGAAGTCAGCATGGCGGATGCGCTCAGGGGCATCTTTGATTTCTATCGTGACCAAGCAGCTTCAATGCGCGACCTGGCGGATCACTGATCCATGCGCCAGCTCGCTCTCAAAGTCGACGTTGACACCTGGCGTGGGACCCGTGAAGGGGTTCCACGCCTGGTGGAGCTACTAAAGCGCTATCAGGCGAACGCCACCTTTCTGTTCAGTCTTGGTCCAGACCACACCGGTCGCGCCATCAAACGGGTGTTGCGCAAGGGATTTCTGCAGAAAGTCGCACGCACCTCAGTCGTTGAGCACTACGGCATCCGTACCCTGCTATATGGCACGGTATTGCCCGGCCCAGATATTGGCAGGCGCGAAGCAGCACTGATGCAAAGCGTGCGCGACGCCGGCTTTGAAGTTGGGATTCACACCTGGGATCACATCAAGTGGCAAGACTATGTCGTGGGCAAAGATGCCGCCTGGACCCGGAGCGAGATGGAAAAATCGGCTAAACGGTTTTACGAAATTTTCGGACAGGCCGCTCGCACCCATGGTGCGGCTGGTTGGCAAATGAATCCGGCGGCTTATGCACTTGAGGCTGAACTGGGCTTTGCCTACGCCTCAGATTGCCGCGGCCGTGGACCATTTCAACCAGTGGATGCACAGGGGAAGCCGATGGGCGTGCCACAGCTCCCCAGTACCCTGCCCACCCTGGACGAACTGATCGGCCTGAATGGCCTGACTGCGGAAAATGTACACCAGCATCTGCTAGAGCAAACCGCGCAAGCTAGCAATGGCCAGGTGTATACCCTGCACGCAGAACTCGAAGGCCTGCGTTTTCTCGCTACCTTTGAACGGCTATTGCAAGGCTGGCAACAACAAGGCTATCAACTGGTGTCCTGCGCCGAACTGTTTGCGACACTGGACCCGGCTACCCTGCCGCGCTGTAGCGTACCAATGGGTGAGATTCCTGGGCGCAGTGGCACCCTAGCGCTGCAAGGTTAAAGGGGGCCAATAGCTTACGCACAGGTGAGTTACAAGCGCTCAAGCACCGTCAAGTTAAAATCACAACTCGCCTGCAGCGCTACCAACTGATCTTCACTCACCCGCTTGACCCAGGATTTCTCAAACACACGCCCACCATCGCTCTGCCAGCGAAACCCCTTTTCCTTGGCTTTTTCGCGTTCTTCATAACTCACATTGGCCTGCACCACCAGCCATTTACGCTGACTGTTGGCAATCACCTGGGCTAAATCATAACGACTCAATATCGTCAGCATGGTCAGCACATCGGTCACCGCCCGATGTTGAAATGGATTCACCATGCCATGGAAACCCGCCAGATAAACCAGATTGCGACTCACGCAGGGGCGGGGGTAATCAATATCAAATTGGGTATCCAACCAGGGAGTCGTTGGCATTTTGAGGCCAAAATGGCTAAACGCAGCCTCGATCAATGGCCGATCAAATTCACGGCCATTGTGCGCCACAATATAATCGGCCTTGTGCATCAGATTCGCGATGGGCTGCAGGGTGCGAATATCGCTCGGGCGGCCGTGGCGGGCCAATAGCGTGTCACTGATACCGGTATATTCAACCGACTCTGGCGTCACCGGATGCTCAGGCTTTAACAGCAGCGACATTAAGTCTACCGGCTGGGCAAACTCGGTGTCCCACAACACCAGACCAACTTCGGTAATGAAATTAGCCTCTGGCGGGGCATTAAAAGCGCCACCGGTTTCAAGGTCAAGTCCAAGTAACAGCATGTTGGCTCCGCGCTTTAGTGGTAGTTGGATAGTTGAAAATCATAACGCAAGCCAGCGAAAAAGGAATCAGGCAATGGCGAGCAGCACCATTTACTCTGAGGATAGCCTTGTATAAAAGGCACAGATACCCTAGTCTGCACGCCAGATAGAGGAGATCCAGTTAATGATGCAGCTCTTAGCCGCACGGGTAGACCGCCAACAACGCATTCTGGTGAATGCCAGACTCGATCAGTACCCTGCTTTTTTCTATATTATCCCTGGCGCGGTCAATATTGGCTTGGGGCAGATTGCGTCCACTCCATTAGATTCGTTGTCACTATTAGAAAATCACTGGGCACAGCTGGCCCCCCAGCTCGAACGCCTGGTGCGCCGCTACGGGAATGATTTTGTTGTCGACGAAACCATGCTCAGCGCTTGAACCACCAGTAGGGAAACCTAGGCGCGCACAAAAAAGTACCCAAAAGTCTGGACTTTTGGGTACTTTTGTTTCGAGCAGATTAGCTGCTTAAAGCTAGGCTACTGATGTCCTCACTCAGGCTTTTTCCGCGTCAGGCTGTGCAGCTGCCAACTGGCGATCTGGATGACGGCTACCCAAACCAAACACCTTGTAGCAGACAGAAACTATCACCAGCAACAAACTGCCAACAATCAGTGAAACCCGCGTATCTGGATTAATCATCATTCCGACCAGTACGCACACCAAAAAGCCGATCGTCAGGTAATTGGTAAACGGGAATAGAATCGATTTAAACGGATGCTGAGCCATTGTCGCTTTGTGAGCCAAGCGGAAACGAGACTGGCAGAACAACACCACAAACCAAGGCACCATCCCGGGTAACACGCTGGCGCTATAGACATACACAAACACGCGCTGTGGATTCGGGATAATGTAGTTCAGTGCTGCGCCGATAAACAAACAGGCGATGGTGGCCCAGATTGCATTCACCGGTACGCCACTCTTCGACACTCTAGACAAGAACCCAGGCAATTGACGGTTCTTTGACAAGGTATAGAGCATACGACCACAACTGTAGATCCCACTGTTACAACCAGATAGCGCAGCGGTCAGTACCACAAAGTTAATCACCCCGGCGGCAGCGGTAATCCCGATTTTGGCAAAGGTAAGAACAAAAGGACTACCACTGGTACCAATTTGATTCCATGGGTAGATGGTCACAATCACAAAGATCGCACCAATGTAGAAAATCAGGATACGCCATACAATATTATTGATAGCGCGCTTCAGGGTCACTTGCGGATTTTTGGCTTCACCTGCGGTAATCCCTACTAGCTCAACCCCTTGATACGCGGCAACGACCAGACACAAAGCGAATAAAAAGCCTTTCCAGCCACCGGCAAAGAATCCGCCATGCTGCGTCAGGTTACCGAAACCAATTGGGCTGAGGCCACTCCCACCCCAGAAGATCAGCTTCATGCCGACCAAAATCATCACCACGATTGTCGAGATCTTGATCAAGCCAAACCAGAACTCAAATTCGCCATATAAACGCACGGCCAACAAATTAGACGCGGCAAGAATACCGACAAAGGCAATCGCTGGTAACCATTCGGGAACCCCGGGAAACCAATACTGCACATAGACCCCGGCGGCCGTGATTTCAGATATCCCAACCGCAATCCACATCAGCCAATAGCTCCAGGCCGTTAGATAACCAAAGTAGGGATTAATATATTTGTGCGCATATACAGCAAACGACCCGGCTACCGGCTCCGAGTACAACATCTCGCCCATGATGCGCATAATAAAGAATATAAACAGCCCGGCAATTGCATACGCCAGCAGCACTGAAGGCCCCGCCCATTTCAGCGTACTGGCTGAGCCCATGAATAATCCAACGCCAATCGTGCCACCAAGCGCAATCAGCTCGATATGCCTGGCCTCAAGACCGCGTTGAAGTTTTTTGTCCTCTTGATTTTCTTCCATTACTCTTTTCCCTGTACTGAGTCAAAATGGTCCAGAGGTCTTTTAATGCGAGGGCTCTCATCTGTCAAGTTGCACTGCAGCGTGCTGCTTTTGGCTATTCGTTTTGGATAAATCGAATAACAGATGAAGACTTCTAATATTCACTGGATAAATTACACTTGGGGGGCTAGAAGCACTACAAATCGGTGGAAACATGCGTAGGGACACATCACTATGAAGAATAGAGCAGAGAAATAGCCTGACATTTTTGACACTTTACTCAATATACAGCTCAGAATTCTCAGACCACAGCAGAGTAAATACGGCATGCTTGTCCAATATAGCCGGGCAAGATAACAGGGAATTTACCTTAATAAATTTAAATTGCTACAACTTATCACTATGCAATGCAGCATGAATAACGTGTAGCCTCCCAGTAAAGGCCACACAGTGGAAACCTTGCTAACAACGATAGTTAGCCTGATTGGTCCAATTAATTTTATTTTACATGCCGGTACAAATTAACGCCAAAAGCATTTATTTTTTAATAAAAAATCTATTTATTTTCATGAAGATATCTATTAATTTCACGTGCAACTCTATTTATGCATATTTAATTAACTCATTCATCATTACCATGACAGGCAGGAAAAACCGGGATTTTCAGAGAAGAGGGGCTATTATTTTTTTTCAAAAATCCAAAATAACAACACCTTGGCAGCAAAACAAACAATAGCACTTGAAAGTGACCATATTGTGATGATTGTCAGGCGCTTGTGTAACACGCAAACGGATCAAGCACCACTATGAGATTAAATAGTATTTAGTCGTTTTTACACCATCTATTATCGGATCGGATGAACCTTCCAATGGATGCTACCACCTTGCAAGTCATTAATTATTGCCAAAGTATTTCTTGGAAAGTGCATCGTAAGTGCCATCACTCTTCACGGCAGCCAATCCAGCATTGATCTGATCCAGTAATTTTTGATTTCCTTTCTTTACTGCAAACCCATAGTACTCAGGGGCAAAACGCGTAGTGTCCTGCATGGCAAAGACGCCAGACTGGTGGTGCAACTTCACATAATGAATAATCAGCCCACTATCCCCTACCACAGCGTCGGCCCCTCCAGTTTCCAACACTTTGAACGCATCAGCCATGCTGCCAAAGCGCTTGATATTTGGATTATCCTTGCCCAGTAAGGACTGAACCATACCGTCCCCAGTAGTATCCATCTGTACCGCCACCCGCTTATCCTGCAGGTCATGAAATGATCGAATATCTTCTTGCCCTTTGGCAACAGCAATCATCTGCCGCGAAAGAAAGTACGGATCAGAGAAATCCATCAGCTTCTGACGTTCCTTGGTTATCGAAATCGATGATGCCAAGATACTGCGCTCGCCGGTTGCTAGCTTGTTGAATAATCCATTCCATGGCGTATGCACAAACTTCACCCTAAATCCACCTCTCGCCGCCACAGCATTGAGCAAATCAATATCGAAACCTTCAATCTGCTGTTGATCATTAATTTCTTCAAATGGCGCATAGTGAGCATCGCAACCAACCAGATACTCCTGTACATGAGCTGCAGTCGCAGGGGGAACCGATGCTTTGCGCTCGCACGCAGTTAATCCACCGATGGCAATCAGTAAAACAGCTGCCAGCGCAAGACGACGCCGGTACAGGGACGGATTCAGCATATTTCTCGTTCCCGGTGTGTTGCCACACCTGTATACAAATGAAAAACAGCATCTCATTAATCAAAAATACTGATTACAACATTGATAACAAAGTCAGCCCGCCACTGCTCTGATCAAACGCAAAGCAAGCAGAAGCTTAGGCCCATGCCCGTTAATCAGAGATTCCCTCAGCCGCTATCCGTTTCACCGCAGGGGGCTGAAACAAGGGTTCACCCGCACTACGGTAGACTTTAACCTTGCCCTGCCTAACTAAGCCAACCTCCAACTTGCGCTGTTGCGTATCAATTAATAGCCAGCTACGCTCATGACCCACACCAGAACCAATGGCATATAGCACCCGATCTTTTTTTAACGGCTGGGACATGGCCATCGCATCAAGTAACAGCGGCAAGTCGGCCCCAAGTAAGCGCTTCAAATCAGGCATAATCAGACTGGCAGGAGCCAGCAAACCCGATTTTGCCACGGTCAAACCACTCAAATCATCCAACGCTTGCCAATCAGCCTGCGGCGAGAGGACCTGTTTCACATGCTGAGACACCGTATCCTTGGCTTTAGCGACCACTTGACTCGCATCTACCCCCACAGGGGCGAGTGTACTTTTAAGTTGGTCGGCCAATTGGCCTGCTTTTTGTTGCCAACCCTCGTCAACCGTGGCCGTAGCCGCCGAAGCGGCTTGCTGCGCCATTTGCTTACCTTGCTCACAAGCGGTTAATAGCAGCGCGCACCCACAAATGACAGGCAGGTAGCGTAGAGATAATTTTTGCATGAATACTCCAGTGTTTCATGCGTAGCCATCAGACATGGCTATCAGCAAAATAGACGAGTTATCAATCAATAAGGGATCGCACCATCTACTTAGATAACCTTTAGGGCAGGGGTTCAACATGAATATCAATATGACAAGGAGAAAAATCTTTTCTGATAGTGGCTTCAAGTAGATCGCATAAAGCATGCGAATCTCCCACTGTCATCTCGGCCCGTACTAATAGGTTAAATCGAATAAATCGCACCTGTCCGGCAGCGCGGGTGGCTAAATGACTGATCCGCGATTCAGGCTGAGTCGCTTTTTCAAGCAGACCATTAAGTTTCAGTAACTCATCTTTAGCCAAGGCACGGTCAAGCAGTCCTTGAACAGCATGGTTAATCAGTACAATAGCCTCATAACCAATATAGCAACCGACCACGAGGCCGATAATAGAGTCCAGTAATGGTAAATTAAATACCAAGGCACAAGACACGCCAATCACCACTCCTACCGTAGTCCAGACATCGGTCAGCAAATGCTTGCCATCGGCGGCCAATGCGATTGATCCCTGATGTTTACCTGCCTTCACCAGCAACCAACCGACAGCCAGATTGATGGCAGTGGCAACGGCTGACACCAGCAAACCCATCCCCCCAGCAGGCAAGGACTTGTTTTGTATAATGCTTTCGATCGAGGCATACCAGATTGAGGCGGCTGCCAAAAAAATACACACCCCCTCAAAAGCGCCAGCAAAATACTCTGCTTTACTATGTCCATAGGGATGCTCGGTATCTGCAGGCGTCTGTGCCAAACAGATCATCCACAGGCCAAAAAGCGCAGTCAGAATATTGGCAATCGACTCGATGGCATCAGAATATAAACCAACCGACTGAGTAAGCTGCCAGGCCGTTAGCTTTAAGCCCAGTACTAGGAAGGACGCAATAATAGAGATGTAAAAATAAAACTTAATGGATTTGTTTATCATTAACAATTTCAGTCAATAGCTATTAAATTTCAAAAATAACCCGCAAAACCACACGCATTCTACACACTCAGCGATTATTTATTCTTAAGCTAATATTAAATTAATTATCATTATAACAGACACATAAAACACAATAGGAATGACAATCAATCAATTAAATATTTGGCGCACCAACAACCATGTTAATGGTTTTATTAAAGCTTAAATAAATAGTTATACCAGTACCCTCTGCCATCCAGATAGAAAACAGCTCAACGTTCCAGATCCGCAGGTAGCAAGTTCACAACCAAGGCCGCTTCAACAGTATCACCGCGGCACTTTAATCTGAAAACCGGGTAAACCAGCCTAGAGAAGACCGGCATTACAGGGAACTATGGAGCCGCGCAGCAGACCGCACTCACCGGACGGATCGCTATCATTGGCGCAGGCTTCACCTTGGTGCCCCTAAATAACCAGATGGTTGTTTTTGCAAAACAGTCACAAAGAATGCGTCATGAAACACGCAAAACAGGGTCATCATGATTAATCGTTTATGTAAAAATGAGAGAATTACAGATACAATCTTGCATAATGCATTAAAATCAGTAACACGTTTTATCGTCATTATTTTTAATGTATTAATACTAATTACTAATACATTTTTGCAATTTTGCATTTTATTTGTAAATTCTAAGCACAGAAATCAGATCCAATATGAGGGTTTATCATGGGCAATGTTGCTTCAAAAGTTGTGAACGCTGCCTCATTAGTGAATGACAAAAGCAATATTAAGCTAGGGCTGGGTGCATTAACCATGTTGGTAGTGGGTTCCATGATCGGATCTGCTATTTTTTCTTTGCCACAGACCATGTCCAGTGGGTCAGGTCCAGTGGGAATTTTGCTAGGATGGGCTGTTTCCATCGTTGGCATGTTGATGCTGGTGATGGTATTTCATAACTTATCGCGACGACGCAAAGACATTGACGACGGAATTTATGGTTATGCCCGGGTCGGCTTCGGCCACTACATGGGGTTTAATGCGGCATGGGGACACGGGGTAGCTGATGCAGTAGGCAATGGGGCCTATTTGGTGATTATTTTCTCGGCACTCGGCGCATTTCCAAGTCTAAGATTCTTTGGTGAAGGTAACTCCTTACCCGCACTATTAGGTGCATCTGCATTGCTATGGACCATCACCTTCTTAGTACTAAAAGGGGTTAAAACCTCAACCTATTTGAATAACATCACCACCGTGGCCAAAATGCTGCCATTGGTGATTTTTGGTGTCGTCGCCTTGTTGGCCTTCAATGGCGCCACATTCAAACTCGATTTTTTGGGTGAGGCGCGCCATCTAAGTTTATTTGATCAAGTTCGTAGCGTCATGATGGTTACGGTTTGGGCCTTTATTGGTTGCGAAAGCGCCACCATCTTCGCCTCACGCGCCAAAAATCTGGACGACGTTGCCAAGGCGTCTGTGCTGGGCTTTCTGGTGGCAGCAGCGCTACTGGTGACCGTCTCAGTTTTGTCATTAGGCATTCTGCCTGCGGATGAATCCGCCCACCTGCACAACCCATCTCTGGCCGGAGTACTGGAGCACATTGTCGGACCATGGGGAGGTGCGTTGGTCAACATATGCCTGATTCTGACTGTTCTAGGGGCGCTGTTGGCCTGGATCATGCTGAGTTCTGAAGAGATTTACTTGGCTGGCCGCGGCAAAACAGCCGACCCGGCAATGGCCGTACTGAATAAGCACGGAGCACCAAAAAACGCCCTGTTCCTGACCTCCTGCATCACGCAGATGATGGTCTTCATGGCCTACAAATATCACGCAGGGTATTTAACACTTTTTTCGTTTGCCACCTCACTGGTTCTGATTCCCTATCTGTTGACCGCGCTGTTTCAGATACGGATCACACTAGGGACCGCGTGTGGGGACACCTATAGTGGCGAACATAGCCACCACCGCAATAAAGATCTGGTGTTCGGTCTATTAGCGGCAGGCTACTGTCTGTGGCTCATTTATGCAGCAGGCCTCAAATTTATCCTGTTAGGAATGGTGCTGTATTTGCCTGGGATGTTCATCTTCCTGCGTGGGCAAAAATTTTATCGACGCCAACCGTTTAGCGCGGGAGAAAAAATCGTGGCCGCCGTGGTTATTGGCGGTAGTGTGCTGGCAATTTGTGGCGTTGCTATGGGATGGCTAACCACAACCCGCTAATGAGAAAGTCCCACTGAACCGGTTTGTGCCATGCTCCATAGCACAAACCGGTTCAGTGGGACCTGAAAACCTAAGACACTCACCGCGCACCAGGACGTCTGATACTCTTTATATTTCTCGACTGAGCCGTAGACAATGCCATCCGCGCTCGATCAAGGATTTGAGGCGGTTGATCTTGAGAAATAAGTTGTGTCAATCCAACACTTAGCGCGACTTGGCCGATGTTTGGAAATTCCAGATTGGTCATATGCTCAAGAAAGGCCGCAAAATCTGGTTCAACCAAGCGGGAGGCTGATGCGGGAATCAGCACCACAAATTCATCCGTCCCTAGACAAAAAACCTGAGCCTGCGGCTCAAATTTCAGTTTAAGCTCGGCGGCGATACGCCGCAGAATTTCATCACCAAACAAATGCCCATATAAACGGTTAATCTCGGTGAAATGGTCGATTGCGACCATCGCCAGGCAATAGCCACAGCCTACACCATCCAACTGCAGCGACGTCCCTTGCTCCTCATCAACGGTTTCACTCTCAAGAATGCGGCGCATCGCTGGCTCTAACCATTCGGCTTTAAGCACCCCCGTCAGCGGGTCCAGATTACTGGTATCTAAGTAATGTGAATAGTTGATATACAGCGCAATAAAGCTGCTGATCAGCGCATCTTCGTCTTGATAGGGGCGATGATTTTCTTTGAGTTCAACAATACCTCTGACTTCACCATGCAAGGTAATTGGATAGTAGCAATGGTGCAGACCAGTGGATACTTCTTGCTTGCGCACAGGGGCCTGGTTATTCACCACCCGGTTCATCAAAGGATGGTCCGACAGCAACTCGGCCGAAGCAGTCCAGTCCTCACTTTGGCTGTCTGCCGTGCTATACACGCCCTTTGCGTCAACCTGAGATGAAACAATCGCCAGTCGCTCACCCGCCACACTCAGCAAAGTATGGATACGCACGAATTGTGCGCGCGTCATGGCAAAAATCGCACTGGCAATGCTAATCTCCAGTTCGTAGCGATTCCAACTATGGCTTGCTTGATTAATGAGTGTATTCAAGTTGCGACTCCACAAATATACGCAAATTGCCTTTTACTGAAGTCTAGGCAATACAAATTATTTTATTACATAACGCCGTACTATTTAATGGCAACACCCAGTTACATCAAGGGTGGCTTTAGTTTTACCACTGCGCATCAATCTGCATATGAAAGAGCTGCCCATAACTGCTGCAACACCGGATTTGTATTTTCGCGCGCCCGATAGGCACGCACTTCAATATCAGTCGACCAATTATCATCCCCTGCTCGCACCAAACCTTGTGCGGCAAGATCCTCTTTAATCAGGCTCTCAGGCAACCACGCAAGGCCATGACCTTGCTGTGCCATTTTACGCAATAGAAGCGAAACCGCAGTTTCATAACAAGGCGCTAAAAAGCAAGGGGCATCATTGCGAGACAAGATGATGCTGACCACCTTGTGCATAAAGGTTTCTTCAGAATAGCTCAGAAAACGCACCGGCCGGTCCACGCTACCAGGCAATACATGCAAAGGCGCCCCCGATGCGCCGGGTGCGCTAACTGGCAGCAAAGCCTCACGGCCCAGTATCAAAAAATCGTACTGCAATGCATCCAGCAAAATCGGTGCCTGCGGATGGTAATAGCATAGAACCAAATCTGTATCGCGTGCGGCCAGGGAAGCAATCGCATCGCGCACATCGGTCGAACTGACGCGCGAATTAAAGCTGCCTATTTTCTGGTACATATTATGCAGCCACACCGGCAAAAATGAAGAGGCCAGAGAGTGGCTGGAGGTTATTTTTAAAAATCGCTCTGCAGACGGATTTTCATCGTGCAACATGTTTTTGAGCTGCAGCAACGACTGTAAAATATCTGGAGATTTTTCGTAAAACAACTGTCCTGCGCGCGTCAGTGAAAATGGATGGGTAGTACGGTCAACCAGCTCTACTTCTAACCATTCTTCCAGTGACTGAATTCTGCGAGACAGTGCAGATTGGGTGATGTGGCGCAACTCTGATGCGCGGGAAAAACTCAACGTATCGGCAAGGGCAAGAAAATCTTCAATCAACTTGATATGCATGTTAATCCGTACCGATAAGACGCAAAACCAGAAAAAATAATTGCGGACCCTGGCCCACAAAGCCTTGCAGCCATGGGCAATAGCGTATTCAAAGGGTCCTTGCGCCTTGCTGTTGAAACTGAAGCTAACTGACCTCTAAAATCAAATCCTTTTGCTATACGTCTGCGCTCGCAGAGGATGCTGATTTTTAACAATAAACTGTACCACATAAGCCATTATTTATCTATTTGGAGAATGATAAACAATATACAAAGTTCAAATTTTCCAGGAATGGCTTAAGCACAGAATGCACTTGATACTTGGGATGCCATTGCGCTCCCCCTGGCGCTTGGATCTATCCCTGCGCCAGCGGTCGTTCGATCTACAGATATGCATGACCTAGCCCCCTCCAGGCTGGCACAATAAGGCGATCTACTCAGACAGTGACGCACATAGAAGAATCATGACTATTCCTCCCCGGCAAGACATCCAAACTGATCTGGCTCAGCTGCGCAACACCAACCCCTTAGTTCATTGCCTAACCAATATTGTGGCATCCAGTTTTACGGCCAATGTACTACTCGCTCTTGGCGCATCCCCGGCAATGATCAATGAAGAACAAGAAGCGGCTGAATTTGCCAGCATAGCCAGCGGGCTTTTGATCAATCTTGGCACCGTGACCGCGGCGAGCGCACGCGCCATGCACTTAGCGGCGGCCTCGGCACAGGCATCAGGCACACCATGGGTATTGGATCCGGTCGCAATGGGAGCGGTCAGTTTTCGTAGCAACCTGGCCCGCGAATTGCTCAACTATCAACCCACGTTGATCCGCGGCAATGCCTCGGAAATCATGGCTTTAGCTGGCGTATCGACCGGAGGTAAAGGGGTAGACTCAATCGCCAGCTCAAGTGCGGCGGTAGATGCGGCGCGCACGCTGGCCCATAACCTTAAAACCGTGGTAGCGGTCAGCGGAGCCACTGACTACATCACCGACGGTATCCAGCTGATAGAAGTCAGTGGGGGGCATGTCATGATGACACGCGTCACAGGCACGGGCTGCGCACTGGGCGCGGTGATGGCGGCATTTCTGGGCACGGGCCGGACCCCTATAGCAGCGGCCAGCACAGCCTCAACACTGTTTGCCCATGCAGGAGAACAGGCGCATGCCCACGCACGCGGACCGGGCAGTTTTGCCGTAGCCTTTATAGATGAACTGGCACGCTAGGGACCCCAGCAGCGAAAAACCGCTAAGGTCACTTCGGGATCAGGCTTGCAACGCTTGAGCCAAGTTAGCCACCTCGGCCAGCGCGGCTTTGGCGCCCAAATCGGCATTCACATCCACCAGGCGCGACCCGACTACAATCAAGTCCACCACCCCAGATAAGGCGCGCACCTGCTCAGCCGTGCGAATGCCAAATCCAGCGGCAATCGGCAAGTCGGTATGTCTGCGTACGCGTGCAACCGCCTGAGCCACATCAGTAGCCGATTTGGCCGATGCCCCCGTGGTGCCGTTAAGGGTAACGTGATAGACAAAACCACTAGCGTCCGCTAATAGCTGTGCAAGTCTGGCATCGTCTGAATTGGGCGCGGTCATGCGGATCAGGTGAATCCCTGCCTGACGGGCGGCCTGACGATAGCTGGCATCATGTTCAAGGGGCAAATCCACCAGAATCAGGCCATCAACCCCGGCGAGGGCAGCCTGCTGCATAAAGTGCTCGGCCCCAAATTGCATGACCGGATTAAGATAGCCCATTAACACCAGCGGGGTTGTCGCATCACGAGAGCGCAAGGCTTGCACCAATTCCAGCGTACGCGCCACCGTTTGCCCACTGCCCAATGCACGCAGATGCGCCGCCTGAATGCTGGGACCATCGGCCACTGGATCACTAAACGGCATACCCAGTTCAATCACATCAGCCCCGGCCTCGGCCAGGGCACCCAGTAGATTCAAGCTGGCGTCAAAGTCTGGATCTCCCGCGGTAAAATAACACACCAGACCACTGCGGTTTTGGCTCTTCAACGCTGCTAGCGTGGTATCGAGGCGATTCATGCGCGCACTCCTTGATAATTCAACACCGTATTCATATCTTTGTCGCCGCGACCGCTGAGACAAACAATCATATTTTCTTCTGGCGTCATGTTAGGCGCCAGCTTGCGCGCAAAGGCCAGGGCATGTGCGCTTTCAAGCGCGGGTAAAATCCCTTCCTGTCGGCTAAGCCAGTGAAACGCAGCCATGGCTTCATCGTCGGTTACCGACAGATAGCGAACCCGGCCCGTTTCCAACAACCAGGCATGTTCAGGACCAACCCCAGGATAATCAAGACCAGCAGACACTGAATAAGCATCCAGAATCTGCCCATCCGCATCTTGGCGTAAATAACTCAGACTGCCATGTAGCACCCCTGGGCGCCCCGCGCTCAGACAGGCGGCGTGCTGCTCACTGGAGATACCCAACCCTCCCGCCTCTACGCCATAGCAGCGCACCGAAGCATCTGGCAAAAATGCATGAAAGAACCCGATTGCATTCGAGCCGCCCCCAACACACGCCAGGATGGCATCTGGCAAACGTCCGGTCTTAGCCAAAATCTGCTCCCGCGTCTCTTGACCAATGATGCGTTGAAAGTCGCGTACCATCTGTGGATAAGGGTGAGGCCCCGCGCAAGTCCCCAGCAGGTAGTAGGTATCGTCGACATTAGTAATCCAGTCACGCAGCGCTTCATTCAGGGCGTCCTTCAGCGTGGCCCGGCCAGAATGCACTGCACGGACTTCAGCGCCCAGTAAACGCATGCGCTCGACATTCGGTGCCTGACGCGCCATGTCTTCGGCACCCATATAAATCACGCACTGCATGCGAAACAAGGCACAAACTGTCGCGGTGGCCACGCCATGCTGCCCGGCACCGGTCTCGGCAATAATCCGCCGCTTACCCATGCGTTCTGCCAATAAGATTTGGCCCACACAATTATTGATCTTGTGTGCCCCGGTATGGTTCAGGTCTTCTCGCTTAAGATAAATCTTGGCCCCGCCCAACTCTGCACTAAGGTTTTCAGCTAAAAACAACGGACTGGGGCGTCCAACATAATCAGTCAAAATCTGGCGATAACGCGCCCAAAATGCTGGATCGGCACTAGCGGCTTCAAAAGCACTGCGCAGTTGATACAACGCCGGCATCAGGGTTTCCGGCATGTAGCTACCACCGAAACGGCCAAATTGACCATCTGCGTCCGGGCCATCGCCGATATAGCTTGCTTGCGAACAGGTCATGCTGCACTCCTTGTTGAACTTAATTGGCAGCTTATCGCGCTATAGTCCTTTAAAAAAGCGAAGATTAGTCACACAATGATGTTATAAAAACTAACATCTAAAGCGAGCGATGCGCCACTTACCCCCGCTTAATGCATTACGAGTGTTCGACGCGGCGGCACGCCGTCTGAATTTTTCGGCCGCCGCAGAAGAACTGTGTGTCACGCACAGCGCGATCAGCCACCAAATACGCCAACTAGAAGACTGGCTTGGTCAGCCACTGTTTGTGCGCCATAGCAGTGGAGTGCATCTCACATCGGCAGGACTGAGCCTACAACAGGCCAACGGTCGTGCGCTGTCTCTGCTGGAAGAAGCCTGTGCCAAGCTGGCGCAAACTACACAAACCAGCGAAATTATTCTCGGCGCCCCGGGCAGTTTTCTGGCTAACTGGCTGATTCCTCGTCTAGAGCGTTTTGAAAATACTCACCCTCAAATTCGTTTACGGTTACAGACCAGTGCAGAACTCACCGAGTTAGCCACCCGCCGGGTAGACGTACTGATTATTAGTGCCAAAAGTTGGCCCCGTCAGGTTCATGCCCACATCTTGTTCAACGACGCTATCGGCCCGGTGTGCGCCCCCGACTGGCCAGAGCCACTAGACTCTGCACAACATTTGTCAGGTCAAGCTCTGCTGCACACCCGTTCCCAACCCCACGCCTGGTCAGATTGGGCAGAAGCACAAGGACAGAACCCCGCCGACTTTGAGCTTGGGCGTCACTTTGACCATTTACCCTTAATGCTGGAAGCTGCCGCAGCTGGACTAGGCATCGCGATTGCCCCTGCCATGCTGGTCGAACGTGAAATAGCCACCCGACGGCTGATTGCCCCACTAGGCTTTGCACACTGCGGAGCCGCCTTTGCCTGCTGTTGTTTACCCAATCGCCAACACGAACCCGCACTAGCCGCGCTTTGCGACTGGCTGCAGAGCGAAGCCCATCGCTAACAATCTCTAGCGCCGCCACGCAAAAAAGCAAAAAGCCGGAGGTCTCTACAGACTTCCGGCTGATACTTGGTAACTTTTCAACACGCCGCGGTAAACGCAGCGTGGTTTTCAACTTTAGGCTTTGACACCCACGATAACATGCGAAGCTTTGATGAAGGCTAGTACTGGTTTGCCAACCGCCAGTCCCAACGCTTCAACGCTACCTTCGGTAATAATCGCTACCAGAGGTTCCCCACCCTTGAGTGTAATTTCCACCTCAGTATTCACCGCTCCAACCTTAATAGCCTTAACACTGCCTTCAAGGCGATTACGGGTGGACAGTTTAATTCCTGCGTTAGGTGCAGCCAGAATCACCCAAGGTGCCTTAACCAGCGCCAGCGCTTCGCTTCCCACCTTAAGCCCTAGAGACTGGGTACTGGCACGGGTAATGACTGCAACAATGTGCTCTCCGCCCTTAAGTGCAATTTCAATTTCATCATTCACGGCACCTGCATGGATGGCCGTCACATTACCAGTAAATTGATTACGTGCGCTTGTCAGCATCATAGGTCTCACAGTTGTCAGTGGTTACACGAGCTTTGATATTAGGTCAAAAATCCGTGTGCCACCGATTTCACCGCTTATTTTTACACGGGTGTCCTGTTCTGACACACCGCACACAAGCAGGGTCCCCAGCGCTGAGCTTAGAGGCATAATGCAGCAGGATCTGCGCGCATCAAGCGCTTATTCATCTTGCCAACGCTGGTTTTCACCAGGGTTTTAACAAATTTGACTTGTAGTAGCACACCATAGCGTGAGACGCCATCGGCCTCAATCGCGCGCATGGCAAAATTGCGCAGCGCATGTTCAGTAATGTGGCCGACAAATTCTGCTTTGAGTAGGACTAAGGCTAGCGGGCGTTCACCCCACTTAACATCCGGCACGCCAATGACCGCAACTTCGTTCACGGATTCGTGCTTGGCAATAATGTTTTCCAACTGCAATGACGAGGTCCATTCACCACCAGTCTTGATCACATCCTTAATGCGGTCAGTCACCTTTAAGTAACCGGCAGGATTGAGATTACCAATGTCGCCAGTATGCAAATAACCGCTGCCCCACAATTCTTCAGACGCATCAGGCGCATCCAGATAACCTTGTGTCAGCCATGGTGCACGCACCACCACTTCGCCGGTCTGCTTGCCATCATGCACAACATCCTGCATCTCTGAGTCAACAATCCGAACATCTACTAGGGGAATCGCCCGCCCAGTCTTGGCCCGAATCACCGCTTGTTGTTCCAGCGACAACGAAAGATCGGCCGTATCGAGATGCGCCATCGTCAATACCGGACAAGTTTCAGACATACCATAACCGGTAAATAAATCGATGCCACGTTTCTGCGCCGCCACCGCCATGGATTCCGGCATGGCCGAACCACCAATCAACATCTTCCAACCGGTGAAATCGACACTTTTTGCTAAAGGATGACTCAGCACCATATGCAACACCGTTGGCACACAATGTGAAAATGTCACGCCTTCGTCGGCAATCAGTTGGCAAATCACCTCTGGACGGTAGCGCCCTGGATAGACCTGTTTGATGCCAAGCATGGTGGCAAGATAGGGAAACCCCCAGGCATGGACATGAAACATCGGCGTGAGCGGCATGTAGACATCGTCTCGATGAATATGCCCTTGACGATGCCCGGCCCCCATCGCTACAGCACACGACAGGGTATGCAGCACCAGTTGGCGATGACTGAAATAAACCCCCTTAGGCTGGCCAGTGGTTCCGGTGGTATAGAACGTGGTGGCCTGGGCATTTTCATCAAAATCAGGAAAATCATAGATCGGCGAAGCCTCTGCCAGCATAGCTTCGTACTCTGCATCACAACGCACTGGAGCCTTCGGCATCGCGGCTTCATCAGAAAACAACACAAAGGTCTTAACGGTTTCCAGTTCAGGCGCAATTTGCGCAAGAATCGGGAAAAATTCGCTATTCACCAACAACACATCCGCCTTGGCATGGTTCAGCGTATAGAGAATCTGTTCTGGGCTGAAGCGGACGTTCACGGTCTGCAGAATGCACCCCATCATCGGAATGGCAAAAAAGCACTCGAGATAACGATGACTATCCCAATCCATCATCGCAACCGTCATCCCCGCTTCAACATGCAACTTGGCCAGGCCGTTGGCGAACCGGGCGATACGTTGATTCAACGTTCTGTAGTTGTAGCGTAACCCGCCCTGATAAGTAATTTCCTGGTCTGGCGCATTAGCCAAAGGCGTCAGCAATAGTTGCTTAATTAGTAGAGGGTAAGGGTATGCAGAGGGTGTGGTCTGAATCAGTTTAATCGGCATGTGTAAGTGTCTCCCCAACCGAATGGGCGATGAAATTTTTCGGTGATTTTACGCGCCATCAGACCAATCAGGCAGAATTATGTATCTGATAGATTAAACCAGCGTCTACAGCCTCACCCCAGCAGCAACGCCACATATAAGCGTAGTCGGTCTTCGCTACGCTCCAGATTAAGCCCAGAGAGTTCAGACATCCGGCGCAGGCGATAATCGAGTGTATTACGGTGAATATGCAAAGCCCGCGCCGTCGCTCCTGGGTGACAATCGTTGGCAAACCACGCTTCCAGCGTGCGGCAGATCGTACCTTTATCCATCTGGCGCACGCGGACCAGCGGTTGACGCAACTCTTGGGCCTGCCACCCTTGATCCAGACCAGACAACAACACCGGCAGAGCCAGATCGTAATAGCTATATACGCTCTGCTTTGCTTGCCGTGCTCGGCCGATGCGTGCGGTCGTTTGAGCACAGCGCCAGGACTGTGCCACCCCGCTACAACCAACTAGAGCAATCCCCAGAGACAAGGTACAAGCAAACGGTGACTCAGCCTTTACCCAGTCGGCGATGACCTGCAGGCGACGGTGCAATGGACTCTCGGCATTGACCTTGCTGACTACGTCATCGCAGGCCTCGACCAATACCATTTCATACGGATCAATCACTGCGCTCAGCATCTTGGGCCAACGCGCAGCTAAGGCTAGTTGCAAGCGCTGAATCGCAATATGCGCTTCATCCGCGCCAGATCCACTGCAATTTAATTGCAACAAGATCACCACGTGAGGCTGTTCTGACTTGAAACCCAGGCGACGGGCCCAGGCATCCAAGGCCAGCTCTGCACCAGGCTGACAACGAATCAGTTCCAATACAAAGGCCTCTCGATGACGGATATCGCGCTGCAAAGCCCCCGCCAGCAGGGCTTGTTCAAGAATCATCTCAGCCGCCAGCCGAACCAGTTCACCAAACTGCCGTACCTGATCAGGCTCACCGGTCAGCCCGACAACCCCGACAATGCGGCCATTCAGACTTAAAGGCAGGTTAATCCCCGGTTTAACCCCTTGCAGTTTTTCGGCGGTCAGCTGATCAATCTCGACCGTGCGCTGCTGGGCTAATGCCAATAGCGCGCCGTCATGTAACTGACCGAGCCGACTAACATCCCCACTCCCCAGGATGGCACCTTGCGCATCCATCACATTGACGTTGAATGGAATGATCTGCATCGTGCGGCGCACAATATCGCGGGCCAGGTTGGCTGTCAGAATAGTCATAGCGTTGTTTTTAGCTGGGTTTGTGCAAATGCACATTATATAGTCATAAATAATCTGCTTTATATCTACATTTGCACGAAGGAAGCCAGGGCCGGCTCAACGAAAATGTCACACACTGCATACTTTGTGTGTGCACATCACAACCCAGGAGAGACGTCCGCTCACCAGAGCGAACGCTGAGGAGATCGTAATGCCACCATCGCAACCCCTAGAGGCCGCGAACCCAGATATTCTAAACTCCGCTTACAGCAAAGCCTGCAGGCGCCTGATCCCGTTTATTTTTATCTGTTATCTGTTTAATTATTTAGATCGCGTTAACGTTGGCTTTGCCAAATTAGAAATGCTGGATGCACTCGGCTTGAGTGAGACCGTCTATGGTCTGGGTGCCGGGATTTTCTTTATCGGCTACGTCCTGTTTGGCGTACCAAGCAACTTGTTGTTGCACCGGTTTGGCGCGCGCCGCTGGATTGCATTATTAATGATCATCTGGGGCGTATTGTCTTCGTGCCTAATGCTGGTATCAACGCCACAGTCCTTCTATGTGCTACGTTTTTTTACCGGGGTTGCCGAGGCCGGTTTTTTCCCCGGTATCGTGTTGTACTTCACCCATTGGTTTCCATCGGCCAAACGCGGTCAGGTGATGGCGCTATTTATGTCGGCGATTCCGGTCTCTGGCGTACTCGGCGGCCCGCTCTCCGGCTGGATGTTGCAGCATTTCGCCGCCAACCAGGGCGGCCTGGCCGGCTGGCAATGGCTGTTCTTGCTGCAAGGTGTGCCTACGGCCTTGCTGGGCATCGCCGTCTACTTTTTTCTGCACGACAATATCGCCCAGGCAAACTGGCTGACCAGCACGGAAAAAGCCTGCATGCAGCAAGCCTTGCTTTTGGATGAGCAACAGCGCCAATCGGCGCATCAGGTTGAACAATCTTTTTCTCGGGTACTCAAAAATCCAAGTGTCTGGATGTTGGGTTTAATCTATTTCACGATTCAGATGGGGGTCTATGCCATCAACTTCTGGCTCCCTTCAATCATTAAGTCTCTGGGGTTCCAAAACACCAGTGTGATTGGCTGGTTGAGTGCAGTCCCCTACTTCGCCGCGTGCTTCTTTATGGTCTGGGTAGGACGCTCGGCTGATCGCCGCCAAGAACGACGTTGGCACCTGAGCATTCCATTGTTAATGGGAGTGGGCGGTCTGCTGTTAGCCGCCAACTTCGCGCACAACCCTCTTATTGTGATCATCGGTCTGACCTTTGCCACCATGGGCGCACTGACCGGTCTACCAATGTTCTGGCCACTCCCTGCGGCCTTTCTTGGCAGTGCTGCAGCAGCTGGGGGACTGGCACTGATCAACTCACTAGGGCAGATTGCCGGGTTTGTCAGCCCATTTCTGGTTGGCTGGATCAAGGACACAACGCACAGCACTGACCTGGCATTGTATATTCTGTCCGGCGTTATGCTCGCCGGCGCGTTGTTGGTGCTGAGTATCCCGGCAAAGCTGGTCAATCGTTGATTTTTTCGGGTGGCCTCTGGCCACCCGGAATTTTTCGCAGGTAACCGTTAGATGAAAATTGTCATTGCTCCAGACTCTTACAAGGAAAGCCTGAGCGCGCTTGAAGTGGCAGAGGCGATCGAAACCGGATTTCGCGAGATTTTTCCTGATGCCAACTACTGGAAATATCCAATGGCCGATGGCGGCGAAGGCACGGTGCAGGCGATGCTGGATGCGCTTGGCGGTCAGTGGCACAGCGCCCGTGTGCATGGACCTCTCGGTAAACAGATAGACGCCAGCTATGGGCTAACCGCAAACCTGGCAGTGATCGAAATGGCTGCGGCCAGCGGCTTGGCACTGCTTACTCCCCAAGAACGCAATCCATTATTCACCTCTAGCCAAGGCACCGGTGAACTGATCCGCGCGGCATTAGACCATGGCGCACGCAACTTCTTGCTCGGTATCGGCGGCAGTGCAACCAACGATGCAGGTGCAGGCATGCTGCAAGCACTCGGTGCACGCCTGCTGGATGCGGATGGAAACCAACTGCCACCAGGCGGAGCCGCGTTGGCCCAGTTGCAATCGATTGACGTGTCAGACTTGGATGCACGCCTTAATGCGTGCACATTTGAGATCGCCTGCGACGTCGTCAACCCACTTACAGGACCAGAAGGCGCTTCAGCGATTTTTGGGCCACAAAAAGGGGCAACCCCACCGATGGTGCTACAGCTTGACCAAAGCCTAAAACACTTTGCAGCCATCATTGAACGTGACTTTGGCGTCATGGTAGACCAGGTAGCAGGAGCCGGTGCAGCAGGCGGAATGGGGGCTACGCTACTGGCGTTTTTAGATGGGAAACTGCGCTCTGGCAGCGAAATCGTCGCCGAAGCCATTGGACTGGAAGACGCAATTCGCGATGCCGACTTAGTGATTACCGGTGAAGGCCGGATCGATAGCCAGACCATTCAGGGAAAAACCCCGATGGGTGTAGCGCTTGTTGCCCAGCGTCACGGCTGTCCAGTGATTGCTATTGGTGGCTGCCTGTCAGCTGACAGCGGCATCGTATACCAACATGGATTCCATGCAGCACTGGCGGCCGTCAGTCGGGCCTGTAGCGTACAAGAAGCGCTGGACGAAGCCGCTCCCAATCTGCGTCGCGCTGCGCGCAACGCAGCAGCACTATTGCAATTGGGAATGAAACTACGTCCAGCAGATTAAAATAGGTTCAGGTACGCGGAAAATGGCTGATGGGATCCAGTCGGATTTGCACACTATCGCAGGTTGGGTTGAAGCCAAAAAACCGCTTAAATTCACGGCTAAATTGCGAAAGGCTGGCATAGCCCACCTGCATGGCGGCTGTACTGGCATTCACCCCACTCTGCATCATCAACATGCGCGCTTTATGCAGCCGGATACTCTTTAGATATTGTAGCGGCGAGGTCGCAGTCACCGCCTTGAAGTTATGGTGAAAATTAGACACGCTCATATTCGCTTCACGGGCCAACGATTCAACATCCAACGCCTGATCGTATTCTTGATGCACCCGGCGTAACACCCTGGCGATTTGACCAAAACGACTATGCCTGGCCGCCAAGGCACGCAATGCGCCACCTTGCTCACCACATAGAACGCGGTAGGTCATTTCGCGCACGATATGCGCTCCCAAAATCCGGCTATCCATCGAAGAGTGCAGACACTCCAACAATCGCTCGGTTGCACAGGCCAGATCTTCGGTCAAAGGTGTCGAATACACCGCACCCACCATACTGGGCACCATGCAGGCATCTTCCATTTCAACCAAAAGTTCACCCAACACAGCTGGATCTACTTTAATTGAGACCGCCAGCAATGGCTCATCCTCTGTCGCCTCGGTTTCACACTCAAGCGGTAGCGGAACGGAAAGCACCATGTAGTTATTAGGATCATAGGTATAAACCTGATCCCCAAGAAAAGCCCGTTTTCGTCCCTGGGCAACGATGATAATACTGGGCTCATAGACGATGGGTTCGCGCGGGATAGCATGGTCGACCCGAATAAATTGCACATCCGGCAACAGAGAAGGCGTCAGTCCTTGTTTAATCGCCAGTGTCCTGAGTAATCCGGCTAAGCGACAGGTTGATGCGTGCTGTGCTGCTTGTGCCTTTTCCACCTGCATTTTATCTACCTAAATTCTATTGAGAAGATGATCTATCAAACAAATTGGCTGTTGTTTGATAGAAAAACCATAATTTAGCAGTAATAGGCAAACAGTGGGCAGAAATGTGTATTGGCTCTACCGTCCAGCAAATCTACTATAGCCCTGTCGAAGTACACGTTCGCCAGCCAAGGGGCCAAGACGGCACCAGGCCGGTCGCGTGCAATACAATATAAAGGGATATACCACATGCAATTCAGCTACTACATGCCATCACGCCTGTTTTTTGGCGCCGGATCGCTGGAACAACTCGCTAAGGTCAAACTGCCGGGCACGAAAGCACTGATTGTCATTTCGGCCGGCACTTCGATGAAGAAACTGGGCTATTTGAACCGAGTGATTGAGCTGCTACATCAGAACGGAGCCGAGAGCGTGGTGTTTGACAAGATTCAGGCTAATCCGATCAAACGCCATGTAATGGAAGGTGCCGAAATTGCGCGCCAACAAGGCTGTGACTTTATCATTGGTTTGGGAGGCGGTAGCAGTATTGATTCCGCCAAAAGTATCGCCGTCATGGTCAAGAATCCTGGTGATTATTGGGACTATATCGGCGGCGGCTCAGGAAAAGCCCAGCCACTTACTCAGGGTGTACTGCCCATTATTGCCATCACCACCACCGCAGGCACCGGAACCGAAGCGGATCCCTGGACGGTGATCTCCAAAGAAGATAGCAATGAAAAAATCGGTTTTGGTAATGACCAGACCTTTCCGGTCATGTCGATCATTGACCCTGATCTAATGCAATCGGTCCCGTCCAAGCTCACCGCCTATCAGGGCATGGACGCATTCTTTCACGCCAGTGAAGGCTATATTGCCACCATCGCTTCACCGATCAGCAATCTGTACGCGCTTAAGAGCATTGAGTTAATTACCCGCTGGCTACCGTTGGCAGTCAAGGATGGCTCAAATAAAGAAGCGCGCGCACAGGTGGCTTTTGCCAACACCTTATCGGGCTTGGTAGAGTCAACCTCAACCTGCACCTCTGAGCATTCATTAGAGCACGCGATGAGCGCGTTCCACCCAGAACTCGTCCACGGGGCGGGGCTGACCATGCTGTCTGAAGCCTATTTTGGCTTCTTTATCGATAAGATTCCGGCACATCTTTTCGAGGATATGGCACGCGCGATGGGAGAAGATCTGTCACAACTGCCGCAAGCAGAACGCCCGGCTCAATTCGTCAAAGCACTAAAAAAACTGATCCAGGCTTGCGGGCTCGACGATCTAAAAATGTCCGACTATGGCATCAAAAAAGCCGACCTCCCTGCTCTCGCACAAAATGCGCGCGAAACAATGGGGTTTCTGTTCCAATTTGATCGCTATCCGGTTACGCAAGCCGATGCGGTGGCGATCCTGGAAAAAGCCTTCCGCTAACCACCAGGCCATTGAGCGCGGCATGCCAATGACATTGGCCATGCTACATAAAACGCCGTTGAAGCGTTATTGAAAAAATCAGCCACTCATCCCATGAGTGGCTGATTTTTTCCAGTTAAAAGGCGCCACAGAATCATATTGGCATCTCGTTCTGGGATGTCATTTCTCTAGTTAATCCAAATCTCATCAGATCCACAGAGCAAATCACACGCCATACATCTAATAACATTAATATAAGAATATAACATTATATAAATTTAAATACATGCGCTAAATATTGGATTAATGCGTTTGCAACATAAATGCCATGCAAAAATAGCGTTTGTTTACAAAAACAGTTCGAAATAAGCTTTAAAAGTTATGTGCCTAGCACTTCTAACACTGTAGGATTAAATACAACTACACAATATTAAGGAATGATAATGCAAGGCACAGAGAGTGTAGATACTAGTCAATTGAAAATTATTCACTCTAAAAATTACAGCCAAAAAATATTGGCATTATTTGTGCTTTTCGCCATTGCATTTGTTGCCAAAGCTTTTTGGCAAGGGCAAATCGAATGGAACTATGTTGGTGAAAATTTATTTTCAACACCGGTTATAAAAGGCGTTGAAAACACCATCATCATGACTTTATGTGCAATGTTACTTGGTGTGGTGCTTGGCAATATAACCGCCATCATGCGCATGTCCGATAATCTGGTATTTAGATGCATTGCTATCAGCTATATCTGGATATTTAGAGGAACACCCGCTCTGTTGCAATTACTACTGTGGTTTAACCTGGCGCTGATCTTCCCCGTACTTAGCTTTTTTGGATTCTTCCCAGTACGCACGGTTGAAGTCATGACTCCATTTGCTGCGGCATTGCTGGGTCTGGGCATTCAGCAAGGGGCATACACGGCAGAAGTAGTACGGGCGGGAATCTTAGCAATAGACCATGGGCAAATGGAGGCGGCACAATCCATCGGCATGACAAAACTAAAAGCCATGTTCAAAATTGTGCTCCCACAGGCTATGCGGGTGATTGTTCCTCCCATCGGCAACGAAACCATTGGCATGATTAAACTAACTTCTCTCGCCAGTATCATCCAATATTCTGAAGTACTTAAAAACGTCGAAGATATTTACTATGTTAATTCTCGCGTGATTGAGCTACTGATCGTTGCTGCGATCTGGTACATGGTAATAGTAACCCTATTTAGTATTTTCCAAATTTATGTCGAGCGCCATTTCTCAAAAGGATGGGGCAATAGAACGAATAGTGAAACGGAAATAGCTCAGCAGGAGGTGGTGCAATGACAACCATTATTTCCGCTCAAAATGTACAAAAGTATTTTGGCACTAATCATGTACTAAAAAACATTAACCTGGAAGTAAACCAGGGAGAAGTTGTTTGTATTATTGGTCCATCTGGATCAGGAAAAAGTACTTTTCTACGATGTATTAACCAACTAGAAAAAATAGAAGGGGGGTATATCGCCATTAATGGTGAAATTGCAGGATACAAACAACGAGAAAATTTCCTTTACCCATTAAGTGATAGAGAAATTGCCAAACAGCGTCGATCAGTTGGAATGGTGTTTCAGCGATTTAATTTATTTCCACATCGGACCGTTTTGGCAAATATAACTGAAGGTCCAATCTGCGTACAAAACAGAGCGCCAAAGTCATGTAAAGAAGAAGCCTTGGCCTTGTTAGAACGTGTGGGACTAGCGGGTAAAGCTTCCGCCTACCCTAACGAGCTTTCTGGCGGGCAGCAACAACGCGTAGCCATTGCACGTGCGCTTGCCATGCACCCTGAGGCAATTTTATTTGACGAGCCTACATCAGCGCTTGATCCAGAGCTGGTTGGCGAAGTGTTAGCAGTCATGAAAGAACTCGCCTTGTCAGGCATGACCATGATTGTGGTTACGCATGAAATCGGGTTTTGCCGCGAGGTCGCTGACCGAGTGGTATTCATGGATGCAGGCTCAATGATTGCAGTTGGGTCTGCAGATGAGATGCTTTTGAACCCACAAAATACAAGAGTCAAAAATTTTATTTCCGCTGTACTTTAATTGGTAAAAATCTACTTTGGAGAAAAGGAAATGTTCAAGAAAATCGCACTAGCAATAGCCTCACTGGCACTCGCTATTCCATCAGTGAGCTTAGCTGAAGGCAAACTTAAATTAATTAAAAATGGTGAAATTCGTTTTCTGACAAATCCGATTTATCCACCAATGGAATTTGTTAATACAACCAGTGGTGTATATGAGGGATTTGATATTGATCTTGGCAACGCGATTGCTAAAGATCTAAAGCTGAATGCAGTCTGGACAAACTCTTCTTTTGAGCAACTGCAAAGCAGCCTGCAAACCGGTCGCGGTGATGTCATCCTGTCTGGCATTAGCGATAACGTAAAACGGCAGCAAAGTATGGACTTTGTCGACTACATCACCAGTGGCCCGATTTTCTTTACCCTAGTGAGTAATGCCGGAAAATATAAAAACAATACCGATCTATGTGGCAAAACCGTGGCAGGCAGCCGTTCTGCGTCGTTCCCTGGAGATGTAGCCAAGTGGAGTGCCACCAACTGTGTAGGCAAGGGGCTGCCTGCGATTATCTTCTCAGGTACGGCTGATTCTAATGCGGCAAGAATGGGAATGAAGCAGGGACGTTACGATGCAGTGGTGCAAGGGATTGAAACCATTGCCTATCAGATGCGCCTTGAACCCAACACCTTTAGCTTGGTAGGTAAACCCATTCTAAGCAACGATGTATTTGGTATTGGAATTAAAAAGTCCAACCCACAACTTCGCGCTGCGATTGCAAAATCGCTCAATAATCTCATTAAAAATGGCAGCTATGAGCAGTTATTAAAGAAATGGGGACTGGTACATAACGCAGTGCCGCACGCTGTCATTAATGGCGTTAAATAATTAATAAAGGTACGTCGAACTCGCTTGATGAAAAATCGAGTTCGGCTACTTTATCTGTCCTTAAAGAAGAAAACCCATGCTGGCAACAACCCATAATTTTGAAACAGCCGCTACTCCAATCTGGCCCTTCTCAATGCAAAGCGCGCTGGCTTTGGCTTTCGATTTAGATGGGCCAACCGGAGACGCTATGCTGGATGGCTCGCTGGCACATAATCTACGGTATTTCACAGAGGGTTCTTATGGCCCATGGAAGGCATTGCCACGGCTACTCGATTTACTAAAAGAATATGACCTCAAAGCCACTTTTTTTGTACCAACCTGGGTGGTTTTGCAATGGACAGATCTTTGTGCACAAATTTTAAAACAAGGGCATGAAGTCGCTTATCACGGCCACCGCCATGAAGTTTTTATTGATTGCTCGTATGAACAGCAGCTCGCGATCATGCATCAATCCCGCTCAATCTTTCAACAACGCCTGGGGATCACTCCAGTCGGATTTCGTACCCCATCGGGCGACTGGAGTACAGAGACCGCCAGGTTATTACATGAATTTGGTGTGCGCTATTCCAGTTCAATGCGCGGTGATGACCGCCCCTATTTTCATCCGGGGTCAGGCGAAGGCCCTGGCCTGGTAGAAATTCCGGGACGTTGGGATCTGGATGACTATACGGCACTAGCGTACTTCGAAGACCCTGATTTCCCAATTGGATTAGACAGAATATCCAGCTACCAGGCAGTAGAACGCAATTGGAGTCATGAATTTGAAGGCTTCCACCGTGATGGGCTCTGCTGGACCACTATCTTGCACCCTAAAGTCTGCGCAAAACCCGGACGGTTAAGCATATTAGAAGGGGTATTTAAAACCATTCGAAAGCACGATGATGTTTGGATTGCCACAGGTTCGGAAATTGCCGACTGGTGGATTAAACAATATGCAGATTCTCAGGCATAAGGCAGGCACGCTATGAATACCAATTTCAGTTGGCCCAAGGGTAAACGCTGCGCCGTTATCATTTCAGTCATCTTTGATGATGGCATGGATGCCGTAGCCAAAGCACCTGATCTGCAAAACCGCAGTAAGAGTTTTTCAGTCTGGCAGTATGGTGCCAACCGTGGAGTAGAGCGGTTGGGGGTGACATTTTCTAAGTATAAAATTCCGACTTCGTGGTTTGTTCCTGGTGCAGTAGCACAAAAACACCCAGGATTAATTGCAAAGCTAGCGCAAGCCGGCCATGACATTGAATGCCACGGTTTAAGTTTCGAAGCTTACGACAAGTTGACGCCGGCCCTATCCCGAGAATATTTGATTAAAGCGCGTACGCTGCTGGCAAATATCTCAGGACAAGAACCCACCGGGTTCAAGTTGCCGTGCGGAAACTGGCCGAATCAATTTGATAGAATCTTGCAAGAGACTGGATTTTCTTGGTCATCATCACTGAATGGCGATGATCTACCCTACTTCCATCACTCATCACTGGTCGAAATTCCGGTGCATATTGAACTGGAAGACCGCCCTTACTTTCAGTTTAATTTCACTCCGGCTTTTCCCAAGGGGCAAAGCCGTATCCCTTCCTATAATGCCGTTCTTGAAAATTGGATAGCAGAATTTAACGCTTACCGAAAATATGGCCTGTGTTTTGTATTGCAACTACGACCGGAGATGACCGGTACACCAGGGCGTATTTTTATCGTTGAAGCCTTTCTGGAGTATATCAAGCAATTTGACGACGTCTGGATCGCCAAAGGATCAGAGGTTGGGGCCTGGTGGCGAAAACATGGGCTCCCACTCGAACCCCAGCACCCATTGAATATTTTTTCCTCTTATCAACAGGAATGCCATGGCCGAACCTAAGCATTCAGTCGACCTGTTGAGCGAAAAAGTGCTGCAAACTTCTTTTGCTGATTTTCCATCGAGTACGGTATCTAAAACAAAACTACATGTATTAGATACCCTCGGCGTGGCACTGGCAGGGGCATCTTCGATTGAAACGCGTACGGTCATTGACAGCCTGAATCTGGCTGCCGATACCGGCCACTCTACAGCCTGGGGTTTGCCCCATCGGGTTAACCCCAGAACCGCCAGTTTTATCAATGGAATTTCTGCACACGCATTTGAGTTGGATGATTCTGGCGGCTGCGATCACTCAGGGGCGGTGGTTTTGCCGGCCGCTTTGGCCATTTTGCCCAATATTACACACCCCGTGTCGGGAACCGATTTGATTCGCAGCGTGGTCATGGGATATGAAGTCGGGCGCCGGGTGTTGGAAGCCACAGGGGGCTATGAAAAGCACAATGCGATAGGTTGGCACTCCACCGGAACCTGCGGGGTGTTTGGCGCGGCAACGAGTGTGGGTCTGTTATTGGGCCTGGATAGCAGTCAGCTGGCTTCAGCGCTTGGGATTGCTTGTTCTTACGCAGGGGGGACCTGGGGCTTTATTCACGATGGCAGTCAAACCAAGAAATTACATCCGGGACGCGCAGCAGAGGGGGGCGTATGCGCCGCACTCTTGGCAGCAGGCAATTTCAAAGGGCCAAGTGCCGTCTTTGATGTGGGTGCCTGGGGTGGATTCTTTAGTAGCTTTACACCTGAATATGCCGATGAAAATTGCTTGCATGCGGATTTTGGTGACAACTGGCGTCTGAATCGTTGTTCAATCAAACCTTACGCTACTTGCCGTGGAACCCATTCAGCGATTGATGCAGTCAACATTTTGCTCTCCATGCACAACCTGGGCCCAGAGAGTATTGAGCATCTGGAAGTCGCAATGAGCCCATTTCAATTTGGGATGTGTGGCAGTAAGGCGGTGAGCACCCGAGCCGAAGCGCAAATGAGTTTGCCCTATGCGATTGCTGCCAAATTGCACTTTGGCAAAGTCGGGCTAACCGAGCTGGAACCGGCATCTTACTTAGCACCAGAAATTCAACGCTGGCTTGGTCTGATCTCGGTACATAGCGACAGCACCATGCAAGATGAAGATGAGCCTTCAGTCAGCGTCATTTCCAAGCGCCAGCGACACTATACCATCGTGGTGCCCTGTCCTCTTGGTAGCCCAGATAATCCCCTGACAGAACAGCAATTGATCAGCAAATTTGTTGATTTGTCCTCAGGGACCTTGCCGCAATCGGCATTACAGAGACTGCAACAATCCATACTTTCACTGGAAACCATTGGCGATGTACGCACCCTGCCGGATTTGCTGAGCGCCTTCTAATGGCCCGCAAGAAACCGCAACCATGATGATCTTTTAATTGTGATAGGAATAAATTATGTCTGAATCTTCAGGAGCATCAACCTGGTCACCGCTGTTTAAACAAGCCACAGCGGCAGATTTTAGAGATTTTCATGAGTGCCTTGACCAAGACAAACGCATTGCGCTCTACGATATTGCTGCCTCACAAGTGCATGCAAACATGCTGGCCAAGTGCGCGATTATTTCGAGCCAAGACAATCAGGCAATTCAGGATGGGCTTAAGCAAATCGCAGAAGAAATGCGAGCGGGTTCCTTTGAGTGGAAAAAAGAATACGAAGACGTCCACATGAATGTGGAGCAAAGACTGACTGCGCTAGTCGGCGATGCGGGTAAAAAGCTGCATACCGCACGGTCACGCAATGATCAGGTGGCCACCGACATTCGCCTCTATGCCCGTGCTGAACTGGATGCCTTAGAACAAGAACTCCTCGCGCTCATTAAGGCTTTTATCGATTTAGCAGAACAACACGCAGAAACCATCATGCCTGGTTTTACGCACCTGCAAGTGGCCCAGCCGATTACCTTTGGTCACCATTTGATGGCCTATGTGGAGATGTTCCTGCGTGATATTGAGCGCGTAGTACAAGCACGTGAGCGTTTAAATGTCTCACCACTGGGAGCGGCGGCCCTAGCTGGAACCGGGTTTCCGATTGATCCCGAATATAGTGCCAGCATGCTAGGATTTGCGCGTGTCTCGCGTAATTCGCTCGATTCGGTTTCAGACCGAGACTATGTTGCCGATATTTGTTGCGCGGGTGCCGTGATCATGGGGCATTTGTCGCGCTTTTCCGAAGAGGTGGTGTTCTGGTGTACACCCATGGTGGATTTCATTGAGGTCGGTGATGCCTTTTGCACCGGGTCATCCATCATGCCGCAAAAGCGCAACCCTGATTTAGCCGAATTACTGCGAGGGAAAGCCGCCAGGGTTCACGGGAACTTGACCGTTTCGGTCGCGCTGATGAAGAGCCAGGCACTCGCTTTCAACAAAGACCAGCAAGAAAGCAAGCCGCCACTCACCGATACGCTGGAGACCATCAGGGCCGCCATTGTAGTAAGCACTCAAATGATTCCATCTATTCAGGTTCGCCACGCCAAGATGCTAGCCGCAGCGGATCTGGGCTATTCAACTGCGACCGATCTTGCCGACTACCTCGTGCGCGCCGGTTTACCGTTCCGTGACGCGCATCATGCCGTTGCAGCCATTGTGGGCTACGCACGCGAGCATGCATTTGCCACCTTGTCGGATATTCCACTGTCAGACTTGCAGAAGTTTGCGCCCAGCATCCAGTCCGATGTGTTCTCGGTATTAACCTTGTCAGGTTCAGTCGCCAGCCGCAACCATACGGGTGCCACCGCACCGGTCCAAGTAAAACGCGCCATCGCCGAGGTTCGCAAACTCCTCAGCGTTTAGTCTCTGTACGCTCCCCTCCCCCTCAAGACATGTAGTGTTCCCGCGCTTCATGTCTTGTCAATATTTTGCAACGATTGTGACCCGCTAACAGGCATAGTAAGGTGGGGGTTTGTGGCCGCTATCAATGGCGACGCTAAGGACCATCATGAGGCGGGAAAATGGAGAAGTTAGCGCACCGGTTTGATCATCGATTGCCCCCGTTGCAAACCTTGCAAACATTTTATGTAGTGGCCTCTAGCGGAAGTTTTACGGCCGCTGCAGCAGAATTGTGCCTAAGCCAAAGTGCAGTAAGCCGCCAGATCCAGCAATTAGAGCATTATTTTGACTGTAGTCTGTTTGAGCGGCACACCAGAAAAGTAGTGATCACCGAACAGGGAATGCGCCTGCTGCCCATTATTGAAAATTTGATTTCCTCTTTGCGTAATTCGTTTGAAGCCACCCGGAACAAGGTGCGCTCACTAACCGTAAGAATGGCTCCAACGCTGGCAAGAAAATGGTTTCTGCCACGCTTTCCTGACTTGCTCAAACAGCACCCGGATCTAAGCATTAATATTGATACTGCTTGGTTTATCCAACCTAATTTTTCACTGGGCGACGTGGATGTCCTGATCACTTATGGCAATGGAAAGTGGCCGGGAATGGAAGTGGTTCCTCTGTTGTTTGAAAGACTGACGCCCATGTGCTCACCCACGCTGTTGGAGCATATCGAGGGACCAATGACAGTAACCGACCTGTCTGAACTGGTGTTATTACACTCGAACCCTCGACATACCGACTGGGTTTTGTGGCTGCAGGCTGAAGGGGCCTATTCATTTCAAGCAAAAAAGAACCAGGTTTTCGACACGCTAGATTTTGCGCTAACCGCTGCAGCTAGTGGCTATGGCGTGGTAATGGGTGACCTGAACTTTACCGAGTGTGATCTGCAAAGTGGCTTATTAATTACGCCATTTGAACGGGTCATTGAAAGCGGTTATGGTTATTATGCGATCTATCCATCCAAGAGTGAGCATCAAGCCAGAGTGCATGATTTTATTGCCTGGTTACAACAACAGTCCCCTCAGATAAGCACATAGACCGCACAGAGTTACAGCGAATGGCTCATCGATTCGGGAAACAGACGATGGCTACGATAAACCGAGCGGACCCAGTCAAAGCATGGGCGCTCTAGATGGGAGGCTCGCTCACGCCATACGGCATCGGGCAAACAGCGCTGCAGTTGTTGCTCCGATTGTCCAATACCAACAAATGGTGCTAACAAGGCACATGCAGTCAGGTCAGCACGACTGAATTGTGATCCAACTAAAAATAGCCGTGTTTGTATTTGTTGATCTAAAACGTCCAGAGCCTGCAGAAACCGGTCAAGCGCAGAGCGGGAAGAAAGGTCGTCGATTCCCATAAACCGGAATATCGCCGGGCGCAGCAAGGGAAACATAGCGCGGAAAACCAGGCCTTGATGCCAAGGGGTATCCAACAGCAAAAAGTGCATGGCCCGTGGCCAATCTCGCAGAACATGCCAGTAAAACCATAGCCGCAGCGGCACCCCGATTTCTTCATCAAGATAGCCTTCCCACTCACAAGCCTGCTTAGCCTCTAGCGCGTCCATGGGTGTCAGCATGCGCGTCCCCCAATACAGATCCAAGTAATCCAAGATCACCGGGGAATCCTGTACCACCACCGAGCCATGCACCAAGATAGGCACACTGCTTTTTTCGGCCAGCTGTCGCGTTGTCAGCATATGCAGTCCTGGCAACAGATTATGCACCTGATACGGCAGGCCCTTGTAATCCAGAGCCCAGCGGGTTTTCTCACAAAAAGGGGAAAACGGAAATTGATAAAGCTTGATCATTGCCAATGATTTCTCTCCTTTTAGCATTGCATAAATCCCACGATAATGATAAATGCATACACTACACATTGTGAATTGTTTTATGGCATTAGCGATGGGTTGCCCCACTATAATGTCCCTATTCGAAAATGCGATTCTTAATGCTTTTGACCACGGATTCATTGATAAGCTGAATTATTAATAAAGGGCATGAAATATGAATAGAGCTTCTTGCACGCAATGGCGTACTGCATTTTTGGTATTAGGGGCGCTTACCACATTGTCAGGCTGCGCGACCAGTCAGAACGTAGCAAAGCAGGTGGATGTTCCCGGCTTTACTCCAGGGTTTGTTAAAGGTTATCTAGCTGAAGAGGCCATACCAAACAGTTTGGCCCAAGTCCCCCCTCCTCCAAGCGCCGGTTCCGCAGCCATGGCACTTGACGAAGAGATTGCCCAACGCAGTTTTTCCTTGCGTGGCACCGCACGCTGGACCCAGGCAATTTCTGATGCAGATCTGACTTTTCCGCATGCAGCAGGCTTCTTCGCCTGCGCACTGAACGCCCCGGTAACCGAAGCCGATACGCCACGGCTGTATCAGCTACTGCAACGCAGTGAAACCGACCTGGGACGCTCTACCCATACGGCTAAAAAATATTACCACCGCACCCGCCCTTTTGTGATCAACCAACAACCAATGTGCACGCCAGATACTAAAGCCGCGCTGATGCATGATGGCTCCTACCCGTCAGGGCATAATGCAATCGGCTGGGGATGGGCCCTGATTCTTGCTGAGGTTTCTCCAGAACAAACCGATGCGATTCTGGTTCGAGGCAGAAACTATGGCGAAAGTCGCAACGTCTGTAATGTGCATTGGCACAGCGATGTGATGCAAGGACGTTTGGTAGGCGCGGGTACCGTGGCTCGCCTGCATGCAGATGCAACGTTTCGCGCAGACTTGATCGCAGCCAGGGAAGAAATTGCCACTGCACGCGCAAAAGGACTGAAGCCCACGCAAGATTGCGCGGCAGAAGCGGCTGCCTTGGCAATTCAACCTTCGCTGGCTCAATAGTACGGCAATCAATCAACCGGGAGCGGCTCAATCAGGTCGCTCTGGTCTTTCAGACCAACACCGCTGAGTTTGATTGCGCGCGACCGTAATGCTAGCCAAGTGAGTTTTTGCGCAGCCAGCGGATAAGACAAGCCGGCGGCACGAATATTGGAAATACAATTGCGCTCTGCGTCACTACGTCCGACCCGTGGCTGCCAGGTCAGATACAGACCCAGGCTATCGGGCGAAGACAACCCAGGGCGTTCGCCAATCAACACCACAACCAGCTGTGCCGCCAAACACTCACCCACTTCGTCGCCAAGCGCCACGCGCGCCTGGTGCGCCAGCACCACGGGCCCCAGACTGAGTCCTTCCGCTTCAAGTCGGCTACGGGCTTCAATCAGAAAGGGTTCTGCATGCTCATGCACCGCACGCGACGACAAGCCGTCGCCAACTACGAATAACACCTCGCTTGGCGCAACCGCCGCCTGTAACAAGCGTTGCCGTGATTCGCATGCCAGGCGTCGTCCCCAATCAGGACGCCGCAGATAGCTTGATCGGTCAGGTGCCTGACTATGTACCTCCAGGGTAGTAAAGCCTTGCGCAGCAAGGGAGCACGCCAGTGTTTCAGCCTCAAATGGCAAATGCACCGCATCACGCGCCTGTGCATGCGCCACACCGAAGCGCAGAACTTCCTGTGTCGGCAGGCTCACCCCACTGCGCCCCAAGGCAATACGTGCAGCGGTAAAGCTTCTTAATTTTTGCCAACTATCTTGCTGGGTAATCTCGCTCATGCGGCCTCCGGTTGCATCATCACACCTAATAGCGGATGTCCACCAGAAGCAGGCAATAGCCGCCCATTCGCATCCACCACCCCCATGGCAAGCAGCCAGGCTTCGAATTCTGGTGCGCGTTTTAATCCCAATAATTGACGCAGATACAAGGCATCATGAAATGACGTGCTTTGGTAATTGAGCATGATATCGTCCGCACCCGGCACCCCCATGATAAAACTGACCCCTGCCGTACCCAACAAGGTCAACAGATTGTCCATATCGTCCTGATCGGCTTCGGCATGATTGGTATAACAGACGTCGCAACCCAGAGGCAGCCCCAGCAATTTTCCGCAAAAATGATCTTCAAGTCCGGCACGGGTAATCTGTTTGCCATCGTACAGGTACTCAGGACCAATAAAGCCGACCACCGTGTTCACCAGCAGAGGGCGGAAACGGCGTGCCACAGCATAGGCGCGCGCCTCGCAGGTCTGCTGGTCAACACCGTGATGCGCATTGGCTGACAAAGCACTGCCTTGACCGGTTTCAAAATACATCACATTATCGCCCAAGGTGCCGCGCCCGAGCGCCAACGCCCCCTGATGTGCCTCTTCGAGGATTGCGAGGTTAATCCCGAAACCCGCGTTGGCCTGTTCGGTACCGGCGATAGACTGAAACACCAGGTCAAGCGGTACCCCACGCTCCATCATCTGAATCGCATTGGTAACATGGGTCAGCACACAGGACTGAGTGGGAATCTGATAACGCTCGATCACGTCGCTGAGCAAGTGTTCCAGCGTCGATAACGCCGTAAGACTGTCGCTGGCCGGATTAATACCGATAACCGCATCACCGCTGCCATACAAGAGCCCATCCAGCATTGAGGCGGCAATGCCACGCGGATCGTCAGTAGGATGATTAGGTTGCAGGCGCACCGAAAGACGACCAGGCAGGCCGATGGTATTGCGAAAGCGCGTCACCACATGGCATTTGGCGGCAACTAGAATCAAATCCTGATTGCGCATCAGTTTACTGACAGCGGCCGCCATCTCTGGCGTCACCCCCAGCGCAATGCGCGCTAATGCCTTACTGTCTGCCATCAGCAACCAATCGCGAAACGCACCAACCGTTAAACTGGACAGTTCGGCAAATGCGCGGGCGTTGTGGCTGTCAATGATCAGCCGAGTTACTTCGTCATCCTCGTAGGGAATCAGCGCCTCTTTAAGAAAAGTGTTTAGCGGAAGATCTGACAGAGCCAGTCGTGCAGCCATGCGTTCTTGAGCATCGACTGCGGCGATGCCAGCCAGGCAGTCGCCTGAGCGCTCGGGTGTGGCTTTCGCCATCAGGGTTTTAAGATCGTCAAAATGGTAACGTCTGGCACCGATTGTACTGAAATAAGCCATCGTTGGTCCTTGGTTGTTCTGGCTTAGATAGATGCACAAACCATGCCAGGAAAACGCGTGCGGCTAATGGTGATTCACGGTTGCATCTGGTGCAACGCACAACAAAAGCGCGCTTTTCGACCGAATTTAGTGCAAAAACAGGCTTAATGCAGCGAAAACCCGGTTGCTCACCATGGCACAACAATTGCTGACATAGAACCGTAGCAAACCCGAATGTAATTGCTCGGATCTCCAGATTCATCACTGAATGAGGTCACTCTATGCCAGACAATATTCCAAGAGAAAAATCGGTCATCGACACCGATACACACGAACTACACAAGATGGGTTATACACAGGAACTGGCGCGACGGATGCACGGTTTCTCTAATTTCGCCATTTCATTTTCCACCATCTGCATTTTGGCAGGCGGCATCACGTCGTTTCAGGCCGCTTACTCCAGCGTGGGAGGCTTTGGGATTGGCGTGGGCTGGCTGATCGGCGGTCTGTTTGCCATGATCGTAGCCTCATCTATGGCTCAAATTGCTTCTTCCTACCCCACAGCCGGAGGACTCTACCACTGGTCATCGATTCTGGGCGGTCGCGGCTGGGGCTGGGCCACAGCCTGGGTCAATCTGCTCGGCCTGATTTTCGTAGTCGCCTCGGTCAACGTCGGGGTCTACAGCCTGTTCACGCAATTGGTGCTCACCAATATTTTTGCGGTAGATGTCTCGCACTGGGGTGCTTGGCAGCAGGCAGGAGCGGTGGCCGTGATTACCGCCAGTCAGGCAATGTTCAATCATGTCGGCATCCGCATTACTAGCAAGCTGACTGATTTCTCGGGCTATCTGATTCTGGCAGTCGCCGCTGTATTAACCGTAGCGATGCTCTACAGTATCCAGACGCTTGATCTGTCGCGACTGTTTACCTTTGTCAATAACACCGGTGCCGCAGGCGGTAATGTACTGCCACCGACCAGCAGCCTGATGGCTTTTGCGATGTGCCTGCTGCTACCGCTGTACACCATTACTGGTTTCGACGCATCAGCCCATACTTCAGAAGAAACAGTCAATGCCAAGGTAGCTGTACCGCGCAGCATGATGCATGCGGTATTGTGGTCAGGCCTATTCGGCTATGTGATGGTTTGCTCGTTTGTCTTGGCCATGCATAATCCGGCAGCCGCGGCCAAAGATGGCTCAAACGTGATTTTCAATCTATTGGCAGGTTTGCCGATACCCGTTGTGCTCAAGGATGGCTTCTATCTCTCGATTGTAGTTGCCAACTACCTGTGCGCGCTGGCCTGTGTCACCTCGACTTCGCGCATGCTGTTTGCCTTTGCCCGCGATGGCGGCTTACCCGCTTCAACCTGGCTACGCAGCGTCAGCTCACGCTTCAAGTCGCCGGTAAACGCCGTGTGGACGGTCGCCGCACTCTCGGTGGCGGCTACCTTGTACACTCCTGCATTTAACGCCCTAGCAGCAGGATGTGCGGTGTTTCTGTATGTATCTTATGCAATGCCTATCGCCGCTGGTTTCTTTGCCGAAGGCAAAACCTGGAACGATTTCGGGCCTTTCCGCCTGGGTAAGCTCTCCAAGCCTTTTGCGGTGATTACCGTGCTTGGTGTGTTCGGCCTGGTCTACATCGGCATTCAGCCGCCTAACGATATTTTGATTACTTATTCGGTCGGAGGTCTGGTCTTGCTGTTTGCTGGCTGGTTTCTGCTGGAGCGCCGCCGCTTTGCCGGCCCACCACAGATTGCTACCAGCGTTGAGGAAACCTCAGCAGCGCAAGTCTTAGCGCGCGAGAACGCCTGATCAAGCCAGAGGGGCGGGCCGAGTCTGGCCCGCCCCTCTGTATTCTTGGGCGAGAAAGAAACCGATACAGACTTAAGTTAAATCACCGTCAATCCTAAATCTGCCAACAACATAGCCGCCTGTTGGTTCGAGATAATCGCACCTTTGAATTGCTGAGCGTTTCCCAATCTAAACCCCTGCAGGCTGGCACCGCGGATATCGGCATGATCGAAGCGGGCACCTTCAATATGTGCATTGTTCAGGCTACCACCGAGGAAGGTCGCATTGCGGAAATCGGCATCGGTCAGGTCTGCATCTGAAAAATCGAGGTTATTCAATTCACATTTTCGAAACGAAAAACCGCTCAGAATTGCGCTCACCAACAGTGTATCGCTGAAGTTTAACCCCAGGGTTGAGGCACCAGAAAAGTTGGCACCGGTCAGCTTGCAGTCAGAAAATGCAGCAGCCGTCAGGCGGCTATGCTGCCAATTGCTGTTATTTAAGTCAGAGCCGATAAATTGCGCTTCATTAAGCATTGCCGATTTGAAATTGGCCTGTGCACCATGACACCCTTTCCAGGTGGTGAATTCCAGTGTGGCAAACGAAAAGTCTGTATCAATAAAAATACAGCGATCAAAGCAGCAATGCGATAAGTCCAAGTGCGAGAGATCGGTTCCGGACATATCCACTTCGGAAAACCAGTGAGGTTCTGAGTTACTTTTAAGAATACTTTCGATTACGTGTCGATCAAGAATATTGGTATCAACTACATCGAAGTAGGTTTTATCAGGCATCATGTTCTGACTCATCAAGGTGTAAGGACGATTCAAGCGGCAACCCCGAGCATAAATTTAAAAGATTCTGCAACGTGGACTGCTTTTTCTGTTCATCAATGTCGTAGATATCAAACATCTGAGCCAACCAGAATCCATCTGCGGCCAATCGACAGATGAATAAGCGAGCGGCTGACATGGGATCTGATTCTTCAAAAACCAATGCGGCCTTCATCTTGGCATTCCAACGCTCACGACAGTGAGGCAGAGCCAAGGCAAGCTGCGCAATTGCTCGCTGCATCTTGACCGAATTCCCACGGTTCGCAGAATCAAAACTAGTTCGAATATATGCCCGGGCATATCGCTCAGGAGCCGCAGGCTCAATACTTAGTGCATATTCATATTGTTGGTCAAACTCAGTAAAAAGTTGGTCACTCAAAGCATCCAGCAACACACTCTTACTGCGGAAATGGTATTGCAGCCCCCCTTTACTGACCCCTGCTTGCCGGGAAACGGCATCGAGAGTCACAGCGTGCGCGCCTTTCTCAATCAATAGGTCTTGAGCAACCGTCAACAGTCGTTCTCTCACCTGCTCTGGCTGCTTCTGTCGGTGGTGCGCTGTCGTCATCAATAAACAATCCGTCCGTATGGATTGTTTATGATAATGAATAGAGACCTAATGTGCAAACGCATGACACTCAAAGGACAGGGAACCAGCACATAGTTCTAGCGCCATCAAGCCATTGCAATGGAGTAAAACATAAGTCGTTTAAAGCCATACCCACGTTCTGCTCACAACAACCAGGATTGGTAGACCGATCTACTTTTAGGTAATATTGAATAAATAGCAAACAAGATAGACAACGTGATAATTGCAACGAATCAAGCCATAGCTCCACTGGCATCTGATTAAATATTTTTGTCAAGGAGTTATTTATGACAACCAAAAAAAATATCAATGACTTTAAAACCAGTACTAAATTAACCATATTGGGCAGAAATCCTGATGAACAACATGGATTTGTAAATCCTCCGCTCTATAGAGGGTCGACGGTTATATTTAATACGGTCGAGGATTTAGAACAAGAGCGCCGACGGTTTGATTATGGTACCGCAGGCACTCCGACGATAGAGAATTTGGAAAAAGCCTGGACCTCTTTGACCGGTGGGGCGGGTACCGTTCTTTCATCATCAGGGCTTGGAGCCGTGACGCTTGCATTATTAAGCACAACAAAATCTGGTGACCATATATTAATACCAGATAGTGTTTATCAACCTACTCGCAGATTATGCGATGGCCTATTGGCAAGATTTGGTGTAAGTACCACGTATTACGATCCATTGATAGGTAGTCGTATTATTGATTTAATTCAGCATAATACTAGCACTATATTTGTTGAATCACCTGGATCAAAAACCATGGAGATTCAAGATATACCGGCCATAGTCAAGATTGCAAAATCAAAAAATATAAAAACAATCCTTGATAATAGCTGGGCCACCCCATTATTCTTTGATGCCCATGCACATGGAGTTGACCTATCGGTCGAGGCTGGCACTAAGTATCTAAGTGGTCACTCTGACATATTACTGGGTCTGGTTTCGGCAAATGCGGCTTCATGGCCAGCGCTGCGTGAAACCTATGATGCCATGTCGATGTTACCTGGCGCAGAGGATTGCCTCTTGGCGCTCAGAGGTTTGCGCACCATGCACCTAAGACTGAAAGAGGTAGAGAAAAAGGCAATTAATCTCGCCTCTTGGTTAAAGGACAGGCCAGAAGTTGCACAAATTCTTCATCCTGCATTTAAAGACTGTCCTGGTCATGAATTTTGGACACGCGATTTTAGTGGTTCATCTGGGTTATTTTCAATTATTTTAAAAGGAAATTTCTCTAAAAAAGATGTAAGCCGCATGCTTGATGGCATGTCAATATTTAGCATGGGATATTCTTGGGGTGGCTATGAAAGTCTGATCATTCCCTTCGATTGTAGAAAATATAGAACCGCGACAAACTGGTCACCTGTTGGCCCTGCACTAAGGCTCCAGATTGGCCTAGAAGATTTGGATGATTTAAAGGAAGACTTAGCTCAAGGATTTTTTAGGTTAACAAATAACGTCTAAATACTCATTAATCATAACCAAATTAGTTTTATTGAATCACAGGCTCCTAGGAATCATCTAAGTAATAAGTGTACAGATTTCAAAAGGAGTCCCTGTGATGCCCATCTGGTGAAGGAATTCACTGCTTGGTGATTTAAGCCCCCTCCTCTGCAATTCTCCGTTTCTTGACTCGAATCAATTACATCGCGTCTGCAAATACACATTATAAATACATCTTAAAATAGCCAAGAAGATATCGCTTGATTCGATCTCTGGTTTTAACCGACAAGCTGTAATAACGCACAGACAGGCGGTATGCCGGAAAAAGGCCATTGTGGCACGAACCCACTAAGTCGATTTGTGTCTCCATGCTGCGCTATGCCTCTCAAATCATTGGGCATTCACAGCATGTATTTAAGTGCGTAGGTATAAACTTTTAGGAGCTACACCATGTTTTGTGTCCAATGTGAACAGACGATGTCTACCCCCCAAGGAAACGGCTGCAGTTTTGCCCAAGGCATGTGTGGAAAAACTGCCGAAGTTTCCGATTTGCAGGACATGCTAGTTCATCTTCTGCAGGCCGTTTCTCTCTATGCCCAAGCCGCACGCAAGGTGGGTATCACCGATGAGGAAGTTGATGAATATGTTCCACAAGCGTTGTTTTCAACGCTGACCAATGTCAATTTTGATCCTGAGCGCATCATCGCCTTTTCTGTGCGCGCAGAAGCTTTGCGCAACCAGCTCAAAACCAAATATGAAGCAGCCTGTAAAGCACAAGGCATGCTCAGCGCCACCTTGCCGGCGGCAGCTGAATACCAGTTGCCAAATGCTAAAGAAGTCATGCTGAGCGACGCATTGCAATTTGCGCTCAATCGCCAAAAGAAAGAAGTTGGCGAGGATGTGATTGGCCTGCGCCTGTTGTGCCTATATGGTCTGAAGGGCGCAGCGGCCTACATGGAACATGCTCGTGTATTAGGCCAGACAGATGCAGAAGCGGCTGGTAAATTCCACGATATGATGGCATTTCTTGCGACTAATCCGACCGATATGAGCGCGCTATTCAAGTGTGCAATGGACATTGGGCATCTAAACTATCGCATCATGCAGATGCTAGACACAGGGGGGACTGATACCTTCGGTCACCCGCAACCCACCCGTGTGAATATGCGCCCGATTGCAGGCAAGGCCATCTTGGTATCCGGCCATGACTACCACGATCTGCAACTCATCCTAGAACAAACGGCAGGTCGCGGCATTAACGTGTTTACCCACGGTGAAATGCTTCCCGCGCATGCTTACCCGGCCTTTAAGAAGTATCCACATCTAGTCGGCAACTACGGTACAGCGTGGCAGAACCAACAAGAGGAATTTTCTGCTTTTCCTGGTTCGATTGTGATGACCTCGAACTGCATCATTGATCCAACGGTTGGACAATATGCAGCCCGGATTTTCACCCGCAGTATTGTCGGCTGGCCTGGTGTTATCCATATAACAGGTGATGATTTTTCGCCAGCAATAGACACCGCGCTATCTATGACAGGGTTTACACAGGACCAAGCGCCCCATTACACCACCACTGGCTTTGCGCATAATGCACTGATGCAAGCGGCGCCCGCAGTAATCGAACAGGTCAAGGCTGGCAACATCAAGCATTTTTTCCTCATTGGCGGCTGTGATGGAGATAAGAGCCAGCGGACGTATTACACCGATCTGGCAAAAGCCGTCCCTGACGACAGCATCATCCTGACGCTCGCATGCGGAAAGTTTCGTTTCAACGACCTTGAATTTGGCGACATCAACGGCGTGCCACGTTTCCTCGACATTGGTCAGTGCAACGACACCTATTCAGCCATCCAACTGGCATTAGCCTTGGCTGACGCGTTCAAGTGTGGCGTCAATGAATTGCCGCTGTCATTGGTCTTATCCTGGTTTGAGCAAAAAGCGATTGTCGTGTTACTGACTCTGCTAGCATTGGGCATCCGCGATATCCGCGTCGGGCCAAGTGCACCAGGATTTTTGAGTGACAAGCTGATCGGCATCTTGAATCAAGAATTTGGCCTGAAGCTGATCTCGACCGTGAGCCAAGATATGAACGACATGTTGACCGCTGCATAGAGGTAAGGAGGGGACCCAGTGCCCCCTCTTTTCACATTCATCAGCGAGCATGTCGGCCAGTATTTCGCTGTGCCAGTTCCCTGTCCATGACCACCTGCGTCTCTGGACGATTGCACAGCGCATCAAACAGCGCGCCAAGAATCATCTCAAGTAGCTCAACTGGAGGGTACATACAAAATGTTATACCGTAACACTAATGTGTTATGGTATAACATCACACAAACAACGGAGCAGACCAATGAAACCTCTACTTTCCATGACGGCTATGACGCTGCTTGCGTCACTATCGGCCAGTGCTTACGCGGGCAACAGCCCCATCAACATCGTCGCGGGGGAAAACTTTTATGGGGACCTGGCCCAGCAGCTTGGCGGTCCTCATGTCAAAGTCACCAGTATTTTGAATAATCCAGAGCAAGATCCTCACCTGTTCGAAGCAAGTACCTCAACAGCCAAGGCACTCAGCAGCGCGGCACTAGTGGTTTATAACGGCATTGACTATGACCCTTGGATGGTCAAGTTGCTGAAGGCCGCTAAAGCCAAACAACGTACGACGATTATTGCGGGCGAACTGTTACATAAAAAGAGCGGAGACAATCCACATTTGTGGTACGACCCAGCGACCATGCCCGTGCTCGCCAATGCAATCAGTAGCGCTTTGCAAAGCGCGGACCCTGCTAACAAATTGGATTATCAAAAACGACTACAGCAAGTGCAGGCAACTTTACTGCCGATCAAACACAAAATTGAGCAAATGCGCAGCAAATATGCAGGCATTCCCGTCACGGCAACGGAGCCGGTGTTTGGTTACATGGCCGCTGCGCTGGGACTGAAGATGCACAATGAGAAATTCCAATTGGCGGTGATGAACGATACCGAGCCCAGTGCGAGTGACATCGTGACTTTTGAAAATGATCTAAAACAGCATCGGGTCAACGTTCTGTTTTATAACAGCCAGGCGTCTAATCAATCAGCGAAGCGGGTACAGAAGCTGGCACACCAAGCCAAGGTGCCGATTGTGGGCGTAACTGAGACGGAACCAGCAGGTCAGCCTTATCAAGGCTGGATGCTGTCTGAGCTTGATTCCCTGGAACATGCCTTGTCGCACAAATAACCATGCATGCACTTTCACTAAACAACCTGACCGTCTCTTTCGCGCAAAGGGTGGTGTTGTCTGATGTCAGCTTAGCATTACCCCAAGGCCAGTTTATTGGTCTACTGGGGCCAAATGGTGCAGGCAAAACCACCTTAATGCGCACAATTCTTGGGCTGATCCAACCGATGGCGGGTCAAATCACCGTATTAGGAAAACCATGCACAAGGGGTAATCCAGATATTGGCTATATGCCCCAATTGCGCACTGCCACGGCAAATATGCGTTTGTGCGGTCGTGACTTTGTTGCAAGTGCCCACCATGGACATCATTGGGGATTGCCTATTTTGAATCGGGCAGCCCGATTGGAGATTGATTGGGCGCTAGAAATGGTGGCAGCTCAAAGCCTGGCGCTACGGCCATTGGTAGAACTTTCTGGCGGAGAAAGGCAAAGACTACTGCTGGCCCAAGCGCTACTAGGACGGCCGCGGCTACTGCTACTGGATGAGCCACTGACCGGGCTTGATCCTCATCACCAACACAGTGTGATTCGCCTAGTACGTGAAGTACAGCAGGAACTAGGCATTACGGTGCTGTTTAGTGCGCATGGATTGGACCCGTTGCTGCATGCCATTGATCAGGTGATGTATCTGGGGCAAGGCATGGCAGCACTTGGCAGGATCGATCAGGTTATCACTAGCGCTGTATTGTCTCGCCTATATGGCGCGCCCATCGAGGTACAGAAAATCAAGCAACGCTATTTTGTAATGTCCGGTGAATTTGACCAGGAGAAAGAAGAGCACAGACAGGATGCTTGAATACGATTTTATGCAAAATGCCTTGATTGCAGGCGGCATTGTTGCCCTGTTGTCAGGTGTCAGTGGTTTCTTTCTGGTGCTGCGCGGCCAGACCTTTGCCGGACATGCCTTATCTCATGTTGGATTTGCCGGGGCAACCGGTGCAGCACTCATTGGAGTCTCACCACTGGGAGGAATGATCACTATTACCTTATTAGGAGGCATTGCCATTGGGCTGTTAGGCAAGCACTTACATAGTAGTGATATCGCCATCAGCTCGGTACTGTCGTTAGCACTGGGGCTAGGTATGTTGTTTTTACATTTCTACACCGCGTATGCCACGCAAGCGACCTCCTTACTGTTTGGCAATGTTCTTGGTGTGGATACCCATACTTTATGGATGCTCGGCGCACTGGCAAGCGCATGTTTCCTGACGCTCGCCCTCTTGGCCCGGCCATTGATTTTTTCTAGCTTACAACCGGAGCTGGCAGAAGCTAAAGGGGTCTCTCTACGCAAGATTGCAGTGCTATTCATGGTGGTTGTGGCTCTTGCTACTGCAGAGTGTGCCCAGATTGTTGGGGTACTACTGGTGTTTACCCTGATGGTAGGGCCGGGAGCAACGGCACAACAGATCACCTCACGCCTAGGCTTGGGTATTGCACTCTCGGCGCTGTTGGCCTTGATGGAAACCTGGCTAGGCATCACTCTGGCCTTCCTAACGGACTGGCCAAGCAGCTTCTGGATTACCGCGCTGAGTACTACTGGCTATTGTCTATCCGTGTTATACCGCAATGCCCCACACCACAGGCTTGGAATGCAATAAAGCCTGCAACTTAGATGACATTATCGGCATATCTCGACTTCGAGTCTGCGTGCATTGTCGTGCCGGTCAATTTCACCTTCTCTAGCTTCCCTCTGTTGTGTAGTCGATGCCCTGTAAATCAGACAGACAACAGAGGGTCTGCTTCAGCATGTCTGGTTTGCTCTGCATCAAGTCAGACATGAATTAACAATGCCTTACGCATACCCAAAAAGAGTTTTACATGGCTTTAGTTATCCCATGTATCTACAGTTCAAAGGGAAAACCTGGTCTTGGACTTCTCCCGCGTGGAGTCGTGCTATTGCTTGGTGATCACTCTCATAACAATTCACAATCAAATTGTCCGACCACAAGGGAGAATTGCAGCATGACCATTTCAAAAAAACTCCTATTGACTCTGTTTGTGGCGTTGCTGTCCGTCCTGGCTGTTGGCAGCTATGGCACATGGCAACTTAGCCAAGCACAGGATCGCTTTCAGTACGTAATGCTCAACACCCTTCCTAGCCTAGATGCGATGAGTTCGGCAAGAAAAGGCCTGAACGGGATGAGGGTGGGACTACGTGATTATTTAATAGCCGAAACCGCAGAACAAAAAGACAGCGCAAAAAATGCTATCAAGGTAGCAAGAGGCAATTTTGATGCGGCCATCGCCGATTATGCTGCAAATGATATTTCCAATGATGCTGATCGCCAGCTTCTCGATGCAGACAAAGCCGCCATGACCGACTACCAAACGGTAGTGGATCAAATCGTTGCAGAGGCAGAAACAGGGAATCATGCTCAGGCCGTTAACAAACTGAAACAGGCAGCACAGCAAGCCGGGCTGATCAATAAGGCGATGGATGACCATTACAAATTCAACACAGACTTAGCGGCTCAACTCGCCAGTCAAAATCTAGCTGCATTCAGCCTTGCGCGCTTTCTGTCGATCGCCTCTATCGTGATCGCTTTTGTATTAACCGGGATACTTGCGGCCCAGTTATATCTGACCATTCGCACCGGGCTGAACCAGATCAGTCAGAGCCTGATTCGGGTCAGTGATACGCTCAATTTCCGTGATCGGGTCGAGGTCAAGCGCCAAGATGAGATCGGACAGGCCACCACGGCGCTGAATCGCTTACTGGATAAATTACAAAATAGTTTCCATGATTTGCGCTCGATTGCCGATGATGTAGGCAGTGCCTCTCAAGGATTAATGGAAACCGCCAAGCAGGTTTCGATCGCTGCAACGGCACAGAGTGAATCTTCTGCCAATATGGCAGCAACCATCGAGGAAATGACCGTCAGCATCAACCACGTGGCAGAACAGACCAAGGCCACGCATGCAGGGGCAATCGAATCGACTCAGTTGGTGTCGTCTGGTTCGGCCATCATCCACCAGACCATTGAAGATATTCACGAGATTTCTGGAGCGGTTAAACAATCGGTTTCTAGTATCCAGCAACTAGAGATTGACAGTGGCAAGGTTGGCACGGTCATTGGTGTTATTCGCGACATTGCAGATCAGACTAACTTACTGGCCCTTAACGCTGCTATTGAGGCTGCTCGAGCCGGTGAACAGGGCCGAGGTTTTGCGGTGGTGGCAGACGAAGTACGCAAGCTGGCAGAGCGAACCGCCAAGTCGACACAGGAAATCTCCGCCACAATACAAACCATGATGTCGCGTGCGCAAGAAGCGACGACACAGATGGGATCGGCAGAACAATTGGTAGCAACGGGGGTCAGCCGCGCAGATGAGGCCAACAAGGCTATTCAGCAGATTGGGGCACACGTGACGACGGCCACTGAAAATGTCAGCGAAATCTCGAGTGCAATCCAGCAACAAGGCGAGGCCAGCAATAATATCGCTGTTCAAGTCGAACACACCGCCCAGATGTCTGAGGAGTCGAGCGCTGCGGCTAAACAGACGGCAGAAAGCGCTGCGCATCTTGATGGCCTGGTTAAGCGGCAAAAGGAAACGCTTGCCCAGTTTCTGGTCTAGCTAGAATACAAATCTATCGCAGAATAAGATAATTGGTTTCATTAGCGGTAAAAGAACAAGCAAAGAACTGTTTGTGCATAAAAAAAAGGAAGCCGAAAATAATTTTCAGCTTCCTTTTTTATGCTTGGGATATGCAAATCTGCATTCACCATCTGTATTAACCAGTAACTATAATAGTTCCTGTATCTACAAACACAGACCTATTATGCTTTTGGCGGTGTGCCTTCAGCGTGTGCCACAACGGCCTCGATTTGAACTAAAGCATCTTTAGGCAAAGCGGAGACGCCAACCGTGCGTCGCGCAGGAACACCACTTGGGAAGAACGTTGTGTAAGCTTCGTCTACAGCAGCAATATCTTCAATACGTTTAAGGAAGATATTCACTTTAACCACATCAGCCATAGCATGGTCGATGCTTTCTACAATTGCCTTGATATTTTTTAGGCACTGTCCAGCTTGCTCTTTAACACCACCAGCTACCATTTCACCGGTTTTAGGATCTAAAGGTAATTGAGCTGAAATATGATTGTAATGAGAAAAAGCAACCGTTTGTGTAGATAGAGCGCATTTCGGTGCATTGACCGTATTGTGTGCATCAATGACGAGTCCATGCCGGTCTTCAACCGCTTGTGGAGGGGTACCATCTCCGTGTGACACAACGGCTTCAATTTGCACCAAAGCATTCATTGGTAAAGCTGCGGCGGCGACGGTTGTCCGTGCAGGCACATAGGCTACGGCTCTAGCAATAGCAGAGTCAGGGAAAAATGTTGAATAAACTTCGTTTACTGATTCAATATCAGAGAAGTTTTTCAGAAAGATGTTTATCTTAACAATATCGTCAAAAGGAACGTCGATACTTTCTAAAATTGCCTTGATATTTTTAAAGCACTGTCCAGCTTGTTCTTTAACACCACCAGCTACTAACTTACCCGTTTTTGGGTCGGTAGGTAATTGAGCTGAGATATTATTGTAATGGGAAAAAGCGACCGTTTGTGTAGATAGAGGACTGATCGGTGCGTTTACAGTGTTTCTTGCAATTTTTATGAGGTCACCTGCCTGTGGTGCGTTTGGAATGGTACCTTCACCATTCGAAACCAGCGCTTCAACTTGTACCAAAGCATCCATTGGTAAAGCTGCAACGGCAACTGTCGTCAGAGCAGGGAAATAGCTAGAGTAGAATGTCTTATAAACTTCGTTTACTACATCTAGGTCAGAGATATTCTTAACGAACACCGTGATTCTAACAATATCGTCCATAACATGGTCGATACTTTCTACAACTGCTTTGATGTTTTTAAAGCATTGTCCAGCCTGCTCTTTTACACCACCAGCGACCAATTTACCAGATTTTGGATCGATAGGTAATTGAGCGGAAAGATTATTGTAATGAGAGAAAGCTACAGTTTGTGAATATGGACCGATACTTTTTGGAGCATTTTCAGTATTTCTTGCTAATACGACGTTATAGCCACTCATAATATTACTCATCTTTTAGTTGGAATTTAGTGGATTGCGCAGCAAGCACGTGTTCCACTTCGCTATCGACAGTTGCCACGGTTTTATCCGGGCGACAGACATTGAGTCCGCGCGGGTGCAGGCCAGTAAATGTCCAAGGCGAGATTACTTCATGGATTAGGGGCAAGTCAATATAGAGAATCGTCATGAATTTTTGATTTTTGCAACAATATGACGGCCATGTATTTCATAGAAAATTCCCCTGCATGGTCAACACGGTTGACAGAAAACCCCATATACCAGAAAGTCTAATAGAGTAATGCACCGCCGTTGCTACCTGTACTCATTTATCATTTTTCATAGTTACATAAAACAGCGCTTTAAGATTCGATAGTATTTATCTTTAATATTATTAGGTCGTTTTAACCGTAAAACGGGAGAGGCAACGGGGTAAAAACTTGGAATGTAATGGAAGCAAAGTAGAAAGCACAGCGTTCAGGCGGTTTTTTGCTATTTTAAGGCGTCCACAGATGAATATCAGGCTATCTGGGTAGTACGAAATGCGCTTTTTTGGGCTCGCTGCATCTATTTCACAATAAGGTGGGCAATGAAAACTGCGTTGTATGGGACAAATCGTCTGCGTAAAGTGTCGGTGCGGCTTGGCCACAAGGAATGCGGATTTGCCCCAAGACTTTTAGCATGGTCAGTGCAAGCGGCGTAAGACCAACCGCACTATCTTCGTTCTTGGCTTCAATGTTGGGAACGAAACCAAGAGCGCAACCTGGCAGTCGGTGTAAATCACGCCCGGATTGGGTTGCACAATGATGTCAGAGGTGCGGTCCAGCACCGGATTACCAAATTTTGATGCCAGATCAGAGTCAGATAAAATGTAGGCTTGCGCACCAGCGGCGCAAATCCCTGATGCCGTATAGCCCTTATTGGTGTTCAGGGTGGCAAGAACCGCCGGCAGCTGGGACTGATCGCGTAGAAGCTAGCTTTTGATATACGTCCTCAAAGGAGGCATGGGCAAGCCAATGGCAATAGCCCCCTATTGTGGAAATATCAATCCCCTGCTGCTCAATCTGGTGGTAAGCCCCATCTCTATATTTGTGCTTTGACCAATATCCCTCGGTATGCCACGCATGAATGTGTAAAACATCACTACCAATAGTGCGGGAAGAATCACAAAAATGGTCAAATAAACCAAGACTGCAACGCTGCGGAGCGATTGAATTTAGTGCTAACTCCCCGGCATACATTGACACCAAGCCTTTATTCCAACCTGGCCACTGCCCTATATAGTCTTTAAATTCTTCTGAGATCAGTCTTTCTGCAAATTCATGTTGGCATTGTAGATATTTAATAACAGATTGGCAGTCTCCCATCACGGTGGCACCGACATTATGGATGCCAAGATGTATTCCATTAGTCCAACGTGAGAAACATTCAACTAGCCGTGCCCGTACATCAGTATCATACGCATAAGCACCAAATCCAAAACAGAGTCCTGATGGCTTAAAGTCTGCAAGTTTATCTGTAACAAAGGTATCACAATCTGTCTTTAAGACGAATTCGTACTCCAAGCATGCTGATGCCACAACCTCCTCACAGAGGTTAATTACAGAATTGATGAATGGGTAGTTATTCCATTGTGAAAGTTTTGCACATGCAGGAAGGCTTGAAATGATTTTTATTCCATCAATTATTGGAATTTTATCGATAGCATCTGGATGGCAAACAGCAATAATATCACTATCTTTTTCTAACCTTGAATAGATCCAGCTCTTGCATAGCCAGGTAAATTCTTCAAGGCAGTTTCTGCTATTATCGACATAGACAATAATGCAGAATGTTTTCTTACACATTATAAATTCTCACACTTTAAGTTTATAATTATTATTAGTGGCACACAAATTTTATCAAAACAATTTAATATCTCTAAGCATCTTATAGAACGCGCACACTGCAGACTGGCAACCCAGGTAGTTGTGGCGATGTTAAAACTTGCATTTAATCGTTCTAATAGAATAATAACAGTAACACAACCCACACAGATCAGAACTGCTAGCTCCACCGCTTAGTAATGATCATGGAACATGACGGTAATGCAGATGCCGCAACACCGGCGATATCATAGTGTCACTCAACCTGATCACAGCCGAGAAGGAAATGTCATGCCGCAACTACTACCACTACGTATTGAATTGGAAGGCATTACACCGTTGATCTGGCGACGTCTGATTGTCTCGGATTCACTAACCCTGCAGCAACTGCACAAAGCCATTCAAGCCGTGATGGGTTGGAAGAATTATCACCTGCATGAATTCAACATTGGCGAAGATGCTTATGGAGAACCCGGCGAAGATGGCCCTGAGGGTGTGCTGGCGGAGAAAGGGGTAAAGCTAAAGGATGTACTAACAGGGGTAACGCAGTTTATCTATCAGTATGACTTCGGGGATGACTGGCAACACCGCATCACGCTAGAACAAGCCCTGCCCACTCAGACCCGCACCAAAGTCGCTCTTTGTACGGCGGGCGAGAATGCCACACCGCCGGAAGACTGTGGTGGCCCCTTGTCCTACCCTGATCTTCTACAGGCACTTGCTAACCCCAGCCATCCTGACCACACAGACCTAAGGGAGTGGATCGGAGCCCCTTTTGATCCCAGTACGTTCGACCTTGCCGCCGCACACCTTAGATTAATGCGTATAAAGCTGTAGAGTTTTGTAAGAACTTATTACGAGAAGCTGGCTACGGATCACTCATGATGCCAAAGGGCATTTTACCGCTGTAAAGAATAAATCAGACCAGATCACCGGATACTCACTGATCAGGCTACCCTAGGTCTGTATAATTTCAGCGATGCGCAACTGCAAAACCGGTACCACCTCATCTAAAAACCATGGATTTGCTTTTAGCCAGATATTGTTGCGCGGGCTAGGGTGAGGCAGTGGCAATACTGTGGGCCAATGGCGACGCCAGTCACGAACGGTCTCGGTTAGGGTCTCAGTGGCACACTGCGGTAAATGCCAAGCAATTGCGTATTGTCCAATCGCCAGGATCAGCTCAATCCGAGGCATCGCAGCCAACAAAGGGGCACGCCACTGTGGCGCGCATTCTTTGCGTGGAGGCAAGTCTCCCGACTTGCCTGTACCTGGATAGCAAAAGCCCATCGGTAAAATGGCCACCTGAGTGGCATCATAAAACACCTCCGCACTAACGCCCATCCAAGTCCTTAGCCGTTCACCGCTTGCGTCATCAAAAGGGATTCCACTGGCGTGAACCTTCCGCCCAGGGGCCTGACCCGCCACTAAAATTCGAGCCTGCGTGTCAACTTGTAACACCGGGCGTACACCATCTACTAAATGCGGAGCACAGAGGGTACATCGGCTCACATGGGTTAATAACATGGAGAATTCAACAGATGCCGGCTTGATTGTGTTCTGGCTCAATGGGATGGTGTTTGCCCTTAAATAGATAAGGTGATCTGTCTTATCATTTATGCGAAAAAAGCACATCTTGCCATGTTAATTTCACAGTACAACAGCATGAGTTTGGATGAATCATTTCAGTGTAGCCAAAGGTTGGACTTGTACAGAATTTTGTATGCACAATTGCTAATACAAAACTAGTAATTGCCCTATGTCATCCTAAACAGCCCCATGACCCGATAAAACCAGTTTAGTCAGACTCTTGCAGCAATAAATCATGTCCCTACTCGGAAAGCGGCCAAAGGTGGCCGACAGCTGCGTGGCTGACGGCCTGAGTCAGCGCTGACAACACCTTGGAATTAATACGCCAATGCTGCCAGTACAGAGGTACGTTCAACTGCATTCCGGGGATAATTTCGCACAATTCTCCACTTTCAATTTTGTCTCTAACCAGTATTTCCGGTGACATCCCCCAGCCAAGCCCGCGCTTAGCCATTTCAATAAAGCAAATTGACGAGGGAATGGAGTGTTGGCGGAGGGGCTGCGTCTGAGGTGCTATTTGTTGCATAAAGCGTTGTTGCAATGCGTCTTTGTCGTTAAACACCAGCAAAGGAGCATTGGCCAGACTGCTGGCATTAACCCCGTCGCTAAAATAACGGTCGATAAATGCGGCAGAGGCAACCGCCAAGTAGCGCATTACCCCCAGCGTCTCGACACGGCATCCTTGTACGGGCTTAGGCTCAGTAGTAATTGCGGCGATGACGGAACCATCGCGCAGCAGCACGGCAGATTGGTCTTGGTCTTCAACACGGATATCAAATATGATTTTCTCGGCTGCAGGCATTGCATCCAAGGTGTAATAGAACCAGCTAGACAGAGAATCTGAGTTAACCGCAATGGTCATCCGTAGCGACGGCTCATCATCCGTCGCCCCGGCACCTAACTCACGCAGAGCTTCAGTTTCAAGTAAATCCATCTGTATCGCCAAACGGGCAAGTGTTTCTCCTGATTTGGTTGGCTGTGCCGGATTCTTGCGATTCACCAGCACTTGCCCAAGTCGTTCTTCTAACAAACGAATTCGCTGGCTGATCGCCGATGGAGTGACGTTGAGCTGACGTGCTGCGGCCTCAAAACTTCCCCGCCGTAGAACCTCAGCAAAGGCTGTCAGTTGTGCATTGTCGATTCTCATGATTAAGAATTTCTAATCCATACGTAAAATATTTAGTTTTATGATAGCACTAGACCTACCTACAATCGATAAGCAAATAAAACTATCCATGCTTACGGGAGGGTCTAAAAATGGGCAACACATCGGTTAATCCGCAGCAATTAAGTGAAAAACTAAATCTAGCCGCCTTAATCGCCCTGGTGATTGGATCGATGATTGGTGGTGGGATTTTTTCACTACCGCAAAACATGGCCGCCCACGCGGGTGCAGGCGCAATCATCATTGCCTGGACTATTACGTGTTTCGGCATGCTGACACTGGCCTTTGTTTTTCAAAACCTGGCCAATCGCAAGCCTGAGGTCACGGGTGGCGTTTATGGCTATGCTCGCGCTGGGTTTGGTGATTTCGTCGGGTTTTGCTCCGCATGGGGCTACTGGATCTCTTCGGTCATTGCCAACGTCTCGTTTTTTGTTGTGTTCTTTTCTGCGCTGAGTGCATTCCCTGCTCTGTCATTTTTTGGCAATGGCAATAGCTGGCAATCAGTTGCCGCGAGTTCGGTCTTGCTTTGGGCGGTACACTTTCTTGTTCTTCGTGGCACAAAATCGGCCGCTCTGACCAACACAATCACCACGATCGCCAAGATTGTTCCTATCGTGATTTTTATTGTTCTGCTGGTGTCAGCATTTAATCTAAAAATGTTTACCCACCATTTCTGGGGGGCTTCACCGTTGGGGTCCACGCTGGATCAAGTAAGAAGTTCGATGCTGGTGACCGTATGGGTATTCATCGGAATCGAAGGCGCGTCCATGTTCTCTAGCCGGGCGCACAAACCAAAACAAGTAGGGCAAGCAACCGTGCTGGGCTTCCTGTTTACGACCGTGTTATTGGTCTGCGTATCGTTACTGGCCCTGGGGGTGATGTCGCAGCCTGCGCTGGCTCAGTTAAAGAACCCATCAATGGCGGGGGTGTTGGCTCAAGTAGTCGGCCCGTGGGGTGCGGTCATGATTAACCTGGGGTTGCTCGTCTCGGTGGGCGGGGCGCTATTGGCCTGGACCATGATTGCGGCCGAGGTTCCCTTCCTGGCAGCACTGGATGGCATTTTCCCTGCATGTTTTGCTCAGCGTAACAAAGCAGAGACACCGGTTGTTTCACTGTGGGTTACCAACGGCACAGTGCAACTGTTTCTGCTACTCACTATGGTCTATTCAGCTGGCTATTTATCAATTTTACTATTGGCAACGTCCATGGTACTGGTCCCCTATTTGCTTTGTGGACTCTACGGCTGGAAGATTGCGTATCTGGGTGATGGCTATGCGCTCAACGATGTGCACCGCGTAAAAGAATGGCTGATCGGAGCCTTGGCCTCGGTCTATGGCGCTTGGTTGCTGTATGCGGCTGGTCCAAAATATTTGCTGCTTTCTGCCATTCTCTATTCACCCGGGGTGTTGATTTTTTATTGGGCAAAGCGTGAAGGACGTCAGCCGCTGTTCAAAGGCCTGGAACGCTGGTGTGCACTGGTTATTTTATTGCTTGCAGGGGTATCTGGTGTTTGCCTGGCCCAAGGCATAATTCAACTTAACTAAATAGCAGACCAGTCATCTGTTGCGCGACTTAGATGGATCACATGCGCAGCAGAAACGATTACGGCAGGCTGTGATGATTCATCGAAAGAGGCCCGGCACAGCCTGACGATTGCTAGGCTCAGCCGGCGCGGGTGCCGTTGGGAACGGGGTACTCTGGCTGTGCCAAGGCAGACGGCACTATTCCATCAGGATACCCTAGGTCATATAACGAGCCTTCAGAAATGACGCCCGATATTTTTTTGGGGGCTAGGTTAACAACAAACAAGGCTTGCTTACCGAGAATGCTCTCAAGCTGTGGGCGTTCTTGCTTAATACCACACAGAACTGAGCGTTTAAAGTCACCAAAGTCAGCAATCAGTTGCACCAGCGTATTGGAACGTGCGACTGGATTGGCTTCTAAGATGGTTCCGACTCTAACATCGATTTTGTTTAAATCGTCGATAGTGATCAGTGGCTTAACGGGTGCACTCATGCTGGTTCTCCGAATATTTATGTTTTGGCAGACTGACGTCGCGCCGAAAGGATAGCGGTCAATAGCAGGGAGGAGATGAAGTGTCGGTAAATCCGACTTTTCAAGAGGATCACTTCGGGGAAGGATATCCTGCATGATGGAGATCATGCATATACGGGCGGCTCTTCTCTGGTCGAGGATTAGCTGGCATTTTGCAGGAGCAAATTGCAGCCAAACATCAAGATAGTGTATTTCTGATCGAACGACAAGGAAGTCTCCTGCAATACTTTAGAGCTGTGCTGGAATAGTAGCGGCCAGCGCCGCAGCTGGCATGATTGCCGTACAACTCGCCACTCTGGACTAGTCCACGCATAGCGCGCCCGCACATGGGTGGCAAAGGATCCATTTCGGTAAAAACACAGGGATACCCCACTATCACCGTGTTTATATTCATAAAATCTCAATAAAATTGCCATTTTTACCTCATCGTAACGTCACACACTCCACATAAGATCACGTCATTACTACGATGACCTAGTCCAAAGGATGAAAACGATGAAGCAGACGCTGATTGTGGGTAGCGTTTTGGCCGCGTTGGGCATGAGCGCCGCACAGGCACAGGATATGAATCACCTAATCCAGGCAGCCAAGCAAGAAGGCGCCTTGACCACCATTGCCTTGCCCCACGATTGGTGTGGTTATGGAGAGCAGTTGGCCGGATTCAAGGCCAAATATGGTATCAAGGTAAACGAGCTGAATCCGGATGCTGGTTCTGGTGATGAAGTAGAAGCGCTCAAGGCTAACAAGGACAACCGCGGCCCGCAGGCTCCGGATGTGATCGACGTTGGCCTGTCTTTTGGCCCACAGGCCAAAAAATTGGGATTGCTGCAGCCGTATCGAGTCGCTGGCTGGAACAGTATTCCTGCTAGTGTCAAAGACAAGGATGGCTATTGGTATGGTGACTATTACGGGGTGCTGTCGTTTGAAGTCAACACCGACATCATCAAGAAGCTACCGACCAACTGGAGTGATCTGCTGAAACCGGAATACCGAAATTCAGTAGCTCTGGCTGGCGACCCGCGCAGTGCCAACCAGGCCATCATGGCAGTCTATGCCGCTGGCATGGCACAATCGGGAGGCAATCCGGCCAAGGCCGCTGAAGCCGGTCTGAAATTCTTCGCCAAACTCAACAAGGTAGGCAACTTTGTCCCTGTCATCGGCAAAGCGGCCTCTTTGGCACAAGGGACGACCCCGATCATCGTACGCTGGGACTACAATGCCCTGGCTGACCGTGACACCTTGAAGGGCAACCCCAAGGTAGCGGTGATTGTTCCCAAGTCTGGCGTGATCGCGGGTATTTACGTGCAAGCGATCAGCGCTAACGCCCCACATCCGAATGCGGCAAAATTGTGGATGGAGTATCTGTATTCTGATAGTGGGCAACTTGGTTGGCTGAAGGGCTATTGCCACCCGACGCGTTTCAACGACCTAATTGCCCGTCACAAGGTCCCAGTAGACATCTTGTCCCGCCTACCGGCAGCTGCCAACTACAAAAAAGCCGTATTCCCGACACTTGAGCAGCAAGAAGCCTACAAGGCAATCATCACCAAGCAATGGGATAGCGTCGTCGGCAGTAACGTCAAGTAATCACTACATAGCACGCAGTTTGCGCCGGTCTTGGGAGTCATTGCAGCCATGACCGGCGCCCACCGTGCATCACGCTTTATTCTAAACAAGGCTGTAGTACGGATGAACACTTCCATCGAGTCGGTCGCACCGCAGCTTACGCCTGAGATGCAGCAAAACCGAAGGCTGCTAGGCCATGGCTATGGCCGCTGGCTGGGTATGTTGCCGTTTTTTTTGTTTGCACTGTTATTTCTGATTTTGCCGACAGTCACACTGATGGTCGGCGCATTTCAAGATGCCAATGGGCATTTCACGCTGAGTAACTTGGTCAAACTTGGTGACCCCAGCATTCTGAGTGCCTACTGGATCAGCGTTGAAGTCAGCGCCGCATCGGCTTTGGCCGGCACGCTGATCGGCCTGCTGCTGGCGCTGGCAGCCATTAGAGGAGGCTTGCCACAATGGATGCGGCCGACTCTGATGACATTCTCTGGCGTGGCCTCCAACTTTGCCGGAATTCCGCTGGCTTTTGCTTTTTTGTCAACCTTGGGGCGCATGGGACTGGTCACCGTGCTATTGCGGCGTTATGCCAATATTGATCTGTACAGCACCGGCTTCAGCATTCTCAGTTTTACCGGGTTGACCCTTACCTATCTGTATTTCCAGATTCCACTGATGGTACTGATTATCGCCCCGGCGATCGATGGTCTGCGCCAGGAATGGCGCGAAGCCTGTGAAAGCCTGGGCGGCAGCCGCATGGCTTACTGGTGGCATATTGCCCTGCCCATCCTCTGGCCGGCGATTCTGGGTTCAGCGCTATTGCTGTTTGCCAATGCCTTTGGTGCCGTTGCCACCGCCTATGCATTAACCGGCAGCTCGCTCAATATCGTGCCCATTTTGCTCTACGCCCAAATTCGTGGCGACGTGCTGCATGACCAAAACCTGGGCTACGCGCTGGCACTGGGAATGATCGTGGTAACCGGTCTGTCGAACGCCGGCTATATCTGGCTGCGCAGCCGCGCCGAAAGGGGACGCGAATGAAGTCAACATCTCGTGTGGGGGCCTGGGTCGCCATGTTGACCGGCAGCTTGTATTTTCTGCTGCCATTAGTTGCCACTTTTGAATTCAGCCTAAAAATGCAGCGCGACAGCTACAGTTTTGCGGCCTACAAGGTGGTACTGTCAGATACGGGGTTTCAGTCCAGTTTTGGCTACTCAATACTGATGGCACTGCTCACGATTGTGGCCGGAATCCTGCTAGTGGTGCCCACTGCCTACTGGGTACAGCTCAAACTCCCCAAAGCGCGCCCTCTGGTTGAATTCATCACCCTGCTACCACTGGTCATTCCGGCCATCGTAATCGTGTTTGGCTATCTGAAGCTTTATAACAGCAGTTCCTGGCTACCGTTAACCGCTAACGCTCACGCCACCGACTTTTTGCTGATGTGCAGCTATGTCACCCTGGCACTGCCTTATCTATACCGCTCGGTAGATACCGGCTTGCGTGCCATTGACGTGCGCACCCTGACCGAGGCAGCAGAAAGCCTGGGCGCCAACTGGAGCAGCATTCTATGGCAGGTGATTTTACCTAATATCCAATCGGCAATTCTGTCCGGTGCCTTTCTGACATTTGCCGTAGTCATTGGTGAGTTCACTATGGCCAGCCTGCTGGGCCGACCGGCTTTTGGCCCATACCTGCAGTTGATTGGTGCCAACCGAGCATATGAACCCTCGGCCCTGGCGATTATCGCCTTTATGGTGACCTGGGCGGCAATGGGGTTGATTCATGTGGTCTCAATCAATGCCCGCGCCACGCGCAAAACCGCTGCCTCGTTGTAATCAAGGAATACTGAGCATGGCATCTCTCTCGATCAGCAAGCTACACAAACGCTTTGAGCAACAAGAAGTCGTTCATGACTTCAACATGGCGATTGAACCCGGTGAATTCGTTACATTTCTCGGGCCTTCAGGCTGCGGCAAAACCACTGTACTGCGCATGATTGCCGGTTTTGAGACCCCGAGTAGTGGCCAGATTTTCATGGCGGGTGAAGACATTACCCGACTATCACCGCAAAAGCGTGGTATCGGCATTGTGTTTCAGAACTATGCGCTGTTCCCCAATATGACGGCACAGCAGAACATCGGTTTTGGCCTGAAAATGCGCAGCTGTCCGGCAGCGGAACTCGAGCGCAAGGTCAAGCAGGTGATTGATCTGGTAGAACTTGGTGGCAAGGAGCATCAGTACCCACACCAGCTCTCTGGCGGGCAGCGCCAACGCGTGGCCTTGGCTCGCGCGCTGGTGATCGAGCCTCGGGTTTTACTTCTGGACGAACCGTTGTCGGCGCTGGATGCGCGGATCCGTAAAATTCTGCGCGAACAAATCCGCGACATTCAGCGCCGCCTGGGCGTCACCACCGTTTTTGTAACGCATGATCAGGAAGAAGCATTGACGGTTTCGGACCGGATTTTTGTCATGAATCAGGGGCGGGTCGAGCAAGAAGGACGGGCAGAAACGGTCTATACCCAGCCCGCCACCGAGTTTGTTGCTCGCTTCATGGGCAACTATAACTTGCTCAACACCGCAGACAGCCACCGACTGCTTGGGATGAACATCCAAGGCCATCTGGCCATTCGTCCAGAATCAATTCATGTTATGGGAGCAACCGAGGGGGATGCCAATGCATTGACAGGGACCATTCGGCAACATCAACTGCTGGGTAACATCATTCGTTATCAGGTTGAAAGTCAGGGAATTGTGCTGCAGGTTGACCGCCTTAACCGTACCACCAGCGACCTGATGCCCCCGGGAACTGCAGTACGGCTGCAGATTGATCGCGATAACCTGCGCGAGGTTTTCTGATGCTAGCGATTTTTGATCTGGACGAAACTCGGATTGATGGTGACAGTTCCAGCATCTGGTTGCGCTTAAGACCTTCCCCCCTACGTATTTCGCAGCTTTCCACGCCGTCATTCACACCGTTTTTCATTAAACCACTTGGTTCAACGCGTTAGTCGCCACTACAGATTTTTAATCTACGACCTGTTTACGTTCGCGTTGCCTTGTTGCGTATGGATTCGGGAAAGTATCTGCATTGCAATCACGCAGCGTTAGCCATGGATATCTACCAGCACAATTTTAAGAAATTAATTCAATTACTACCCAACCTCAAAACCTTGCCTGACGCGATAAAACTTAAGGCTCCTAGCTATATGGACTTGGGGGTAGAGGTACAGGAAAGACATGAACTGAAGCGGGTCATTGCACTGAGCCATTACTATAAGCATCCGTCTGGAGACATGATGCCAGCCCCAGATATGACCATGGCGGTGTACTTTTCGAATGAGATGGCCGATGCAATGCATCAATAACCTACTTCTTATCAGCCGGATGGTTTACGCCATCATATGTGGGAACACCGGATATTTTGAGTGGGTTAATTCCATCAAGGCAGGCGACGTTAAACCCATATTGAGATGGGTTTGATCTCCTTTGGTGATGGGTGTATACGCCGCAGACTTTGCAAAAAAAATGTTTTGCCGTTTTTGTATTGAATTGATAGAGGCTAAGAAGCTCGGCCCCCTTGATGATTTTGATTCCCGAGAGGGAAATAGAGGCTGCAATGGCTCCTCTTCGGCGACAAAGCGAGCAATCGCAGCGCCGCACGTCGATGAGCCCATCAGGCAGATCCAGTTCGAACTCAACGCCACCGCAGTGACATTTGGCTCTGTGCTTTGGCTGAATAACTACGCCATCAACTTCTTTGATATTCAGTGGCATCTTGCTGCATCCTTTGAGGCATCTAACAGTCATTCAGGCGCAAAAACGACCGGTTTCATGCCAATAATTAATACAAACACGGAACAACTAAATATAAATCGTTTAATTACCTAGCAATCAGCAGACCCGGCCTCCATATCAGTATCTAATCAAAAGACCAGAGCAAGCGATGAGCTGTACCGTACAATTATTGATTTTCAAGCGTTGTATCACACCATATTCATCATACGAATGCTTGAGATATGGCCACAAATCGTTACTGTGATGGCAAGTTTTTTCAAAGAATGGGTGCCAGCGCACCGAGTCGCGAAAGCGTTAGGTCCAATCTATCCAACGCAGGTGCCAGATTGTGTTTCGGCACGGCCGCCCGCAATCAAATTAATGCTCAGGCGCACACCATGAATAAGGATCAAGCCAAAGGCAAAGTCCAGGCCACCTAGGGTGATCTGATTGATATCAGAACGGAGGGAGAGCCGCATGAATCTTAGGCAGATCAGAGGGCTGATCGGCAAATCGGTAACCGCCTGGATAGACGATTTCGCACCGAGCATGGGAGCCGCCCTGGCCTACTACACACTGTTCTCGATTGCCCCGCTCCTGATCATCGTCATCGCCATTGCCGGCCTTGTTTTTGGTCAGGATGCCGTGCGCGGCGAAATTGTTGCTCAGATACAAGGTCTGATCGGACGTGACGGTGCAATCGCCGTGCAAGGACTACTAAAAAGCACCAGTGAGCCCGCGCAGGGCATTGTTGCCATCGTAGTCAGCACGATCATGCTGATCATCGGAGCGACGACGGTGTTCGCGGAATTGCAGAGCGACCTCGACCGCATCTGGCGCGTCCCCGCCCCGGCAAAACAGATGGGCATCTTCCTCATGCTGCGCACGCGCCTGCTTTCTTTCGGTCTGGTGCTCGGCCTCGGATTCCTGCTTTTGGTTTCGCTACTGATCAGTGCGGCAATCTCCGCGGTCGGCAAATGGTGGGACGGTTTCTTTGCTGGCTGGGAAGCAATTTTCCAGGCGATTGATTTCTGCATTTCCTTCATTATTTCGACCGTACTCTTTGCGATGATCTTCAAGCTCATGCCGCGCGCTCGAATCGACTGGAGGGACATCTGGATCGGCGCGGCAGTAACGGCACTTTTGTTCGAAATCGGCAAACTCCTGATCGGCCTGTATCTCGGACAAACCAGCGTCGCATCGGGTTTCGGCGCCGCAGGTTCACTCGTCGTGCTGTTGGTGTGGGTCTATTTAGCAGCACAGATCTTTCTACTGGGAGCAGAATTCACCTGGGCCTACGCCCACGAACGCGGGAGACACTAAGCATTACTTGGCGAATGTCTCGTTTATCTATAGAGGGCGCCATCGCCAGCACAGACTCCGCGACCTACCGAGCTAAACCAGATAAAGCACGCTTAACAGCTTTCCCCCCAATAACCCGCACACCAGACCAGAAGCAAATGGAATGGGAATATAAATTTCCAGCACGTATGGTATGCGCAATAGCCGTTGTAGCCATGCCAGCGGATTGACCTCCGGCTCAATTTCCGTACGGAATACACTCGACACACGCACCAGCAATATCACCAACAAGGCGGCAGCAATCACCATGCCGGGGCTGAAGGGGGGAATAAAATAACGGCTCATGGCTGGATTCAAATGCAGCAACAACTTATAGAGCGGCACCGGGAACACGGCAAGAAAACCACACCATCGCCCCCACTTCAGAAAACGGCGCGCAACACCATTATTTAAAGCCCAATACGCCAGCATAGGCTCAAGCACCAGAAGCGCCCCGACAGCAAGCAGCGCCATGCCCGCCACGCGCCAAAAGAACACGGCATTCGCTGCAGTACACCCAGCCAGCCAGAACCAAAAGCCAGCCCGCTGCCACTGTTTTTTCCCCATATGCAGACGAGCAACACGCGTACGCCAGAACGACACCACCTCGGGGGCCAGGCGCGAAAACAATATAGGCTGCTCGTTTTCCAGGTAATCCAGATGCCGGGCAACCTGTCCAACCCGTTCAGGACTCCAAGCTTTGAAAAACCGGTTTTTAGCATGGGATGGCAAGATGGCGCGCAATATTTCGCCATTGTGCCCAGAATCCGTCTCGGCTGCCTTCAACATGGCACTCCATGTTTTATCAGCCTCGACTAACGCAACTTGTCGCAAAACACCATCCCACTGCGAGGCATCGACCCCCCATGGGCAACGGCGTTCGGTGGGCCACTCCAGTTGCTGACAAAGGCGATTGAGCATCTCCTGATCTAGCCAAGCGGCGTGGGCCAGCTCCAAGGATAAAAACCGATAGAACGCCATCCGCGCATCCAGATCAAGCAGCACATCGCCAGACAACAAGACCTGCAAACGATCCAGCCCAGCCTCAGGTGACTGTGCACAGACTTCCGCCAGTTGCCTGGCCTGAAGAGCCAAAGCATTTTCCAAACTGGCAAAGTCAAAATCGATGGCATCCCCAGGAGAAACACTGGAAACCATGAGTCCGGACTCAGAAGGAGCAGATTCAGCAAGAATGTTTTCTGCGGCATCGTTATCCGCTCCCTGATTCGCCAGCAGGTCAGCCCCCGCCGCCATGGCCCAGTCAAAGGCCTGACGCAGCGCTTGAAACCCTTCTGGATCTCGGTCAGGACGATGCAGTTTCAGTTGTCGGGCATAGGCACGACGAATTTCTCGTTCATCGGCAGTAGGCTCCAGCGCCAGTATCGACCAGTAGTTATCACTCATAGCCAGCGGTCACCTTCGATATCATCCAGCAACTTGTGCAAATCTTTGCGACCCTCCTTGATCCGCACTGCATCCTGGAGATCCAGTTCACCTTCAAACAACCCGATTTGCTGCCCAATAAACTGGCGCAATTCACCTGTAGTCTGTTCGTAAAGCCGGTTGGCCCGCGCCAATAGTGCCGTGTTTTCCATCCGCTCACGCGGGTGCATTTTCAGACTATTCAGAGCCTTGAGCCGTTCCGCCACTTCAGTATCACTTAAGGAGCCGGGGCTCTTCTCAATCACCAGCCGCCGTATTTCACCGGTATTGATGACCGTACACTCGGCCTCCAGGAGACCATCGACGGTATAGGTAAAACGCACATCCAGAGTAACCTCGCCGGCGGGCAGCGGTGGCACCTCAATATTGAGTTCACCGAGAAAGACATTGTCTTTCACCTTGCGCGCTTCCCCCTGGAAAATGCGAACCGAGACGACCTTCTGTTGATCTGACAGCGTATGCACCTGCTCGCAACGACTCACTGGCACCAGCGTATTACGTTCGATAATTGGCAAAAACACCCCGTCTTCATGGCGATTGGGCGCCACCTGAGTCGTAATTTCCACCCCCAGCGAATAGGGCGACACATCGGTCAATACGATTTCGTCCAGGGCGGTATCGCAGGCTTTAAGCCCGGCCTGCACTGCGGCCCCCATCGCCACCACTTCATCCGGATTAAGCTGACTGACCGGGAAGCGGCCAAACATGCGCGTAACCAGTTTGCGTACTAACGGCATCCGCGTTGAGCCACCGACCAGAACAATCTCGTCAAGCTCGCTGGCACGCAAGCGCGCATCCCGCAGCGCACGCTCAACCGGGCTACGTAAACGCGCCAGCAAGCTGGCACTTTTTTCTTCCAGCCAGGTTTCAGTCAATGGCCATTGCCAGTGCTGATCCTTCCACGAAAAATCCACCATAATGGATTCTTGATCGCTCAAACGACGTTTGGCACTTTCCGCCAGTTTGCGCAATTGCGCCAGTTGCATCGGATTTTGCTCAGCCCCCGCTAATTCAGGTGCCTGCGCAATAAAATGCTGTAACAGAAGATAGTTAAAATCTTCACCACCCAGTTGGTTATCACCCGCACTGGCGCGGACCTCCATTACCCCTTCGAACATATCCAGAATGGACACATCGAACGTTCCGCCTCCCAAATCAAACACCAGAAACTTTTGTTCCTGATTTTGGTGCAAACCATAAGCCATGGCGGCAGCAGTCGGCTCATTCAGCAAGCGCTCAACCTTGAGCCCTGCCAGCTCACCGGCCAGTTTGGTCGCCTTGCGCTGAGTATCATTAAAATAAGCAGGTACAGTAACGACCGCTTCAGTAACCGTTTCCTCAAGATATGCTTCGGCATCTGCTTTCAGCGCCTTTAAAACAAAAGCCGACAACTCTTCGGCGCGAAACTCCTGCATGCCGAGCCGCTGCAAACGATTGCTGCCCATGTAGCGTTTAAAGTTTGCTGCTGTTTGTTGGGGATGGGTAATCAGGCGATCCCGGGCGGCATGCCCAACCAGCACATGCCCATCATCATCCAGCCCGACAACTGAAGGCGTTAATGTTTGGCCCAATGCATTTGGAATCAACTCAACTTGGCCGTTACGCCAAACCGAAACCAGGCTATTGGTCGTACCTAGATCGATACCAATAATCATTTTTAAATTTCATTCATCGCAAATTTTTTATTATTTTATCCGATTATGCCAATCAAAAACAGGACTGAGGTATATCTCAGAATTCGTCGTAAAAACTAGCTCGCCATCTCGCACAAAACACCCAATTGTCATTACATGATATTAAGTAAAAAATAACTTAAAAAACCATAAATATTCAATAAAATAGAGCACATCCAACATCACAAATGATTGTCATTATTTTTATAAGTTCAGCAATTTAATTGACAAAAATAGCCAGATAATACTCACCCATAGATACCAGCCACAGGGTTGAAATGCAAAAAACCACCTTGTACTGTGAGGGTTTTAATTTCTTGACTGGAACGCTAAGGAAGAGTTCTTAGTGCGAGGACCAGCTTCTCATCAAAAACAAGAATTATTTTGATTCGCTTCCTGGCGCACCCACCGAATCATTTCATTCTGTAGCCGCTGCACATACCTCTGATTAGCCCGATAAATAACAGCATCATTGGCAACTATAACTTGTGTTTGATCAACGTGCCCTGCTTATCAAACAATAGAAATACTCCATCTCCATATAACAAAAGTTCTGTTCCTGCTTTTTCGTCAACTACAATCGTCGGATCTATTTTGTTAAGTGCTTGAAGTACATTGAATTTTTTTGTTACACCATTTTTTATCTTCAAATAGCCATTATCGACATCATTTGCGCTCACCCTTGGGCAGTATCTATCATTACAATGACTTTCATAACCATTCTGATAGATTGAATCGCTGTCTTGTTAAGACACTCCCGAGTCGATTGAAATACTGCATTTAAATTCTACTGCAGACAGAGCTTCATTGAAACTGCGGCACGGTTTCTAGTTGTGAAGCTTTTGATGTATTCAAATTCATCCTAACGGGCTTCTTTCATGCTGATATTGACTTTCGCTGATTTCACCAACACTTTGGTAGCTCAACGCGAGAACGATGTCTCAAAATACAAACCATCGCTCGCAAGCCAACAGGAATCAGGCATAGCGTCAAAACGCTGGGGACTTGGTACTTAATTTAAATGGGCATGCACTTTTTCTAGTAGTTAAGGACCATTACGGCTTAACAGATCAAACTTGGTAAAGCACACCTAATAACAGCGCAATCACAATCGACTTGGTCGGGTCTTTAAACTTGTGGAAGTGGGTAGTAATCATCAGCAACGGACCTTCACGCTGATACTCAACCTTACAGGGAAGGTCAATGCCAGAATCCAACGCGTTGAGCATGGATTACATTGCTGGATGAGTCCAAGAGTTGACTGCACCACAGTGTGGGCATTGCACGGCAGTGGTTGCTCAAGTGCCGGAACAAGCAGTGAGGGTGCAGTCAGGAGGATTGTCAATGACAGGCATCAACTATCATTGCACATGAGAATGGCCGTGTTTATGGGAACGCTTGATCACACAAAAGGTTACCGATTCACCACCGTTCTCATGTTTGGATCAATCTAAATAGCTCCCCTCTAATCGGGGAATGATGATTATTTGGTATTGAACTGCCCAATGGGATGCTAAAAACTATTTTTTAGCCACCCATGCTCTAGTCATGTAATGAACTTCAACATGATCGAGTTTTGATGTAATCTCTGTTACTTGGTCTATAAACTTATTGAAATTTTCTTCACCAAGTTGTGATCGAATATCATTTACAGATCGCCATGCTCCTATATAACGCTCTGGAGAAATGTAGACTTTATCCACAGCCTCAAGATAAACAACATCAGAAAAATACCCTGATTTCTTTAATATTTCAGTAAGAGTGCAAGTTATACCACTTCGACCAGAACTTACTCTTGATTTAATAGAGAATTTATCTTTTAAGATATTATCTATCAATGTCTCAGTTTCAGATAGCTCTGTAACCCTTGGGTTCCACAATGCAACAAAAACCCCCTTATCATTAAGGATACGGTCAAATTCTTTTAATGCTGCATTAGTATCTGGCCAATGGAATGAAGATGCCATTGACACAAGATTAAAAGTATTTGATGGCAGTTTCGTATCTTCCGCACCAGCACCAATCCACTTTACCCCAGAAGGTAAAAATTTTTCACCTTCTGATTTCATATTATTGTTAGGTTCAACTGCATACAAAGTTTTTGGATTTTTATCTAAAATAAGTTTCGTAAATATTCCAGTACCAGCCCCAACATCGGCAGCGACAACCTCATTTACAGGTACATCAATTGCACCAAAAATCAAATCTACAATTAGCTTGTTATAACTTGGTCTATATTTAGTATAATCATCTGCAAGAGCAGAAAAATCACCTTTTTTTATAGCTATTCCTGTCATCTTAACCTCGGTAATTTATGTCAATTCGGTGTAAAAAATCCTGAAATCACTCATCTACATCAAGTTGGCGAAACCATGATAGAAATAAAACAGAGTGACTCGCTTTTCTCTTGAACTGCAGTTCAAAATTATTGCAAAAGATAGCCATTTCCATCAGAACATTTTATCACTCGCGGTGTGACATAGGGTCTCAAGCCTTGCGAATTCGGCACTGGAATTACTTTGCCCCGCGGTAGAGCGCAAGATCCTCTGCGCTATCCACTTCACCCCACTCGCTAGAATACGGAATAGCAGCAATCGGTACACTTCCCGCCGCCAATAGACCCGATAATGTACCCGTCATGTGCATCGTGTCCTGATCTTCAACCGACATCGTGGCTCGCAAGTCCACTACACAGGCCCACGCGGCAGGGGTAAAACGCAACAGCCCCATGTACTGGCCTTCGACTTCGTCCAGAGACTGTGGCTTCTGCCCGATTTCTGCCAATGTTCCATCTGGGTTTAGCCGAAAAGTCTCAGCGTCCAGTAACGGATTGCCAAAGCGTTGCTGCCACAATGCTTGCCAGCCGGGGTCGTAGGTAATGGCAAGGGCATCAGTAGACTGCATCAGAGATTCCACAGCTGACGCTTGATAGAAAATATCCGAATAACTGACGATGCAGGTATCAGAAGCCAACCAATCTGAGGCGATGGCCAGCGAACTGACCATATTAGTCTTTGCCCAGCGAGGGTTATGGAAAATGGTTAAATCAGACCGTTGCAGCATCTCTGCGCGATATCCCGTTACGATGCCAATCTCATTAATACCAGCTGCGCGCAATGCAGATAATTGCCAATCCAGCAAGGTGCGTCCTCGCAATTCGACAAGACATTTTGGGCGATCATCAGTTAATGAACGCATGCGACTGCCACGACCGGCAGCAAGAAGGATAGCTTTCATGTTTGGTCTTTAATCAAAGGAGAACCGATCACGCAATCAGAAGAGAAAAGTTCATGCAGGCGCTGCAAATCACGCGGAGCAAACGGATGCTCTCGTTCAGGATGCCACATCCAACCTTCCCAGCGCAGTTGATCATGCGCCAAGGCCTCAATCTGTCCGTCTTCGCTTTGCGCTAGTACGCGGCACCCAGGGGGGCAGAATGCCAGTGACTGACGATGATAACTGTTGCTCTGACCCGTTATGTCTCCCACCAGCAGGTGACGGGTGCGCACATGCCCCTCAACAGGCTGAAGCTGACCTCCCAGCCAGACCCCCAGCATCTGCATGCCACGGCAAATGCCAAGCACTGGCAAGCCATGATCTTGCGCATACTGCAACAAAGACGCTTCGGTATTGTCTCGATCAAGGCACTGGCCAATATCATTACCGCCGGATAGTACTATTGCTTCAGGGGTTAGGGCGGCAAGCCAATCGGCTACAGCTTGCTCAGACCCCAGGTTGGGCACCGGCATGGGCAAATACCCTGCGGACAATAACCAGGCATTCAGGGCCTGATCCAGCGCATCTCGCCGCTCTCTGCGTTCTGGGATCCAGTCAACTCGCTGACTGACAGCCACGCGCTTCATGCTTGCACCTCAATACGACGACCAGCGCAGTCCAGAAACAATCGCTTGGCGGCACGGCAACGCTGATAAAGCAAATCCCCTGTACCAATGGCGGCAGGCAGTCCCAGCTCGCCGGCTCGAATCGCCATATGCGAATTCACTCCACCCCAGGCCGTGACAAGACCCGAGATGGGATAGGCAAACAGCCAATCGAACCCAGGATCTGCATTCGGAATACAGACAATGGCCCCTGTCAGCCGGTTCTTGTTCTCACACCCGACTACCGGTGCAATGGCCTGTTTTTGCGTGATGAAATTTGGCAGGGTCTCGGGCCACTCGAAGGACCAGACATCATCAGGTTTGGTAATCATGGGCGGCAGCGAAAGAGATGAGGTTTCCTTATAGTGTTCTTTGCCTTGCTCAATACTGTGCGACAATATCTCTTCTGGATCCACAGCCGCAATATGCAACTCTCGGAAAATCTCGATATTGCAATACGCCATATCCTCCAAAGAGAAACCGAAGCGGCTACCATATTCCCCGATCAACGCCAGAGCATCGGACAGATTGCGTGTAAAGTGGAATTTTGACAGCTCGCGCAACTCAATGCCTGCCTGCAGAAAATCCAGCAGGCCAACCGGATCTGGATGCAAACCATGGCTTTCCAGCAGTTTTACGATCTCGCGCATCTGCGGCAAGGTCAGTGAGAATGGTCGAGCGGGCACCGACACAGGCACATCCAATTTCTGTTTCCAGTCAAAATAGCGCTCCGGAGCCTCGTCATATCGCGGAGACAGAATGTCATAAGTTCCTGGCCGCAGATGCCCGTAGCGCGCCAGAAAAGTAGCCTTGTCCAAAGTCGCACGATCACGAGCCAATTGCCCACTGACGGTAGAAACGCCCGCCATAAAAGCGTCATAATCGCTCTGGGAAAACACACCGACTGCCACCATCGATTTAAGCATTTGCACCGCTACAAACCCGGCACGCGCCAGCCCGGCAAACGGCAAGGTGCCATAACGCTTGCCATCTTCCAACAGCCAGTAGATACGTTCCAGTGGGTCAACACTATCTCGCAGCAAGGCTTCACGTCGGGCCTGCAGAATATCCAGCTTGGCAGCATCACTACGCCACAAACCTTCCTTGGGATGAACGATGCGATTCGTCAAATGTCGCAAGCTTTCGGCTATGCGCTTACGCTCATCTCGGGAGAAACCTGCTTCTTCCAGCCGTTCCAGTCGCTGCGGCAGATCCAGAGTGTAACAAGAGTAGACAATTTCAAACTCCACCTTGTCGTGCAAGGTGGGTTCAGCTACCAGACGATCAATGTAATAGTCCACCAAGCGACCGGCAAGGCCATCTTCCAGATCAGCAGGAATGAACGAATTAAACGAGATGCGAACATCAATATACGGCTGGCCAAAAAAATGCGGCATCAGAGGAAAACTGCGCAGGTTGCGATACCCATAGTTGTGGCGTTGATACGCCCAGATGGAATCGGTCACCAGTTCACGATAAAGCGACAGGGCCAGTGGTTTGGGCCGGGTACCAATAATTTCTGCCGGGTTCCAGTCCGGCATAACGCCATAAACCGTCCGCCGCCCCATCAGAAATGGATAAGGCAACATGCCATGCGCCACTTTCTCATAAATGCGCTGCAGGCGGGCGGCCTGAACAGCCTCGTCCTCGGGCGGCTGATGCATGATGAGCGCTCGTGCTTGCAACAGCCACAAGCAAGGACCTGAAGGCGTGCGCGTCACAGCAAATTCGCAGTCTACAGGGAGGCCACCAAATAGGCTCAGCAGTTCTTCCAGGAGGGCGACAACCCCTACGAGTTCAGGAGGCGGAGGCACAGGCGAACACGCGGCCTGCTGCCAGACACGGCCACCGCGTCCCCCTGTGATGGCCGCAGTATCCTCCCCTTCCACCCAATTGATCATACGGTAGGGGGCACAGGTATTTGGATCATGCGAGAACGCTACACCGGAGCGCAACACCTGCTGCAGCATGGGCTGGATCAGCACCTCGTCGCGGGCATCCAGTGGGTCGTAAGCCGCGATGACCGCCGTTATAGCTTCAACAAGATTTTCCTGCACCACATCCGCCACAGAAAGAAAAGCCCCCGCATTCGAGGTCTGACTGTTGTCTTCTGCGCGGCAACTGGAACGCACGATCCAAGGTCCCGACCCAAGCATATCAACAAGACGGGCAAGACAGGCAGCTTGATTCTGCTGCCACTCTGCGACGGTAAAACAAACAAGCGGTGCGATACAGCCATGCTGCAACCTTCCTTGCAACATCGCCAGCGTTCCAGCTTTGGTGGAAAACGACAGCACAATCATTCCTTAACACAAAGGCACTCAACAGTCCCAGGCAAAAAGCAGGCGGAACGCTGGCTAACCGACGAGTACCCAGGTCTTACCTGGCTTTTCTGGTCTGCAAACGCGCCAGCAGCTCCTCGGCCAACGCAGTAACAGAATGCGACGGGTCAAAATCAATCACCCAATCGGCCGCCTGTGGCTCATCCACCGTCAGATCAAGTCCAGCAACATCACGGATCTCTCCAGCGTCAAAACGGCGATAGATCCCTTTGGGATCTCGGCGGCGCAACTCGGCTTGAGGCACATTGAGAAACACTTCGAAATAACCGGGCAGATGGGTCCGGTTCCAGGCATGCACTTCATGAAAAAGCGAGATAGTGGCAATCACCACTGTGATCCCTTGGCGGGAGATGAGCTGACATAAGCGGGCATATTGCAATGCAAGCGACAAACGGCCTTCCCTGCCATGATTAGCCGCAGAAATCGCGGCTGCGCCCAGCACCGCACGCAACTCGTCACCATCCAGCATTATTACCGGCTGACAGCGGGCTCTTAGTAAGCCCGTGACAGAATATGCCAATGTTGTTTTTCCAGCGCCAGACAGTCCGGTAATCCAAATCACATCGGCTTGTTTCTCTAAACCGGCCACTGATAAATCATCAGTTTCCATCAAGCCCACTCTTTCTAAGTTTTTAGGTAGCATACCTAAAATGCCTTATTTCTACAATAAAACATATAATGTGATTTTTCAGTCATAAACTAGACGCTATGATGAAATTCGCTGTACCGTACCCGATGGAAATAACCACTGGCGCGAATTAAGGAGACCGCATGCAAACCGAACAAGAACAGAATATTCCTGCAGATGAGCGACCTACTAATATTGATTTTGTCTTTGTAAATCCCAGACCAGAGTTTGCCGATTTCTTCATACCAGTATTGGAGTCGCTGCGCGCCGCAGGTTATGTCACCATCATATTGGATGTTGCAGAAACGGAAGCCCTGCTGGAAGGAAATAAGCGAGGCAATCTACCCGTTCCAAAAGTCGTGATCAGCACGAATGAACTGCCGTGTATTGCGCAATTTACAGCTTCAGCCAAAGTATTGCTCGGCCATTCGCTTTACATCCGCGACACCATTCCAGGGCCAATCGCCCTAGGGGCTGATCATTTTTTCAGCTTTGATTACTTCTTCACACCTTCAACGTTTTACACCGAATGGACCATTCGTTCGATTTTTGACGGTAATTATGTCGGCCTCGATAAAGAACACAGGGGAGATCTTGTCAAGTATGTAATCCCTGGTGGTTATGCAAAGTCATTACCCCGGAAACGCAGCCCCTCGCCCAGACCCGCAAATGCACCGTTTATTTTGTATGCTCCATCGGTATACTCCCCAGAACATACTGGACACCGTTTCCATCTGGATGGCTGTGAAATATTATTCACTCTTGCCAGCTATTTTCCGCAAGCTAGAATCGTCTGTCGCCCCCACCCAACGGACAGAGAACACAGCTACATAAAAGAAATGATTGATATGCTGAATGCTCAGCATGTTAATAACATCGAATTTGATTTATCAGATACACCAGATCCACGATTATATTCTGATCCAGATATTGTATTAACCGATATGTCTGGTTTTGCTTTTGTGCATGAACTTAAAACCCATTCACGCCCCATTTTCTTCATTCCAGAAGATGAAGTTGCGCGTCACCCTCGCTTCGTCGCCTTGGTTTGCCAGTTTGCCCGCTTGGTTCGTAACACACAGCAATTGGTCTCTGTGGTGCAAGCACAAGTTGAGCAGGGAGACCAACTCACAGAGAAAGAAGCTCAATTCTTTGAAAGCCTGTTTGCAACGCCATTCAACAATGTCGAGTCGCTACATGCTGACCTGCTACGCATTCATGCCGGTCAACAAGCGGAACATTGGATCAGGCTACCATTGCGATTTGCAACGAAAGATTGAGTACTTTCACTAATGCCTAACTTAGAAGTAATGAGAGCTAATGCCTAAAATTCAGTCAGGACTGCCATCACCGTCATATTGTCATTGATATTATTTTCCTGACATGTGCCGGTGATAGTTCAAAAATAGGAATACGGTGACAAGTGAGGAATCCTGGTGTGTTAAATGGATTATATTTATGCACCGAAAAGATGTCGATTGCACTGAACGTTGAGGTTAAGGATTTCTTTGATTTTGATGGCAGCCCATCTGTTAAATAGATGCGCAGCAAGGTGATTCATGCAGCACGGGAAGCGAATTATTCGGTGCTGGAGAAGATAGTTGCAGTGATTACTGCCGAAGCACTTGTCGGTAGACAGGTCAACGTTTAAACCTACTTCTTAATTCTATTAAATATACAAAAACCAAATAACCAAGCAACAAAAAGCAAACAAAAGATGGAATTGCTTGAATGTAGCGTTTTTCTAATATCCACAAAATCGCGTTATAGATAAAGGCAATGCTAAATATCAATGATAAAAGCAAGCCACAACATAGAAATTGAATAGATTTATTTTTCATTATTAATTCCATACAATAATTAAATATGGGCAGTGTGGCTTATGGCACACCGCCCATAATATTGCTCAGAAACCAAAGCTGGTTAATGGCACTACTACTGATTTTGACCTAGTGAATAAATTAAGCCAACGCCCGCGCCATACACAGCGCCAGCAACCGCGCCCATAGCTGCTCCTTGTGGACCAGCGAGCCAACCGACGGTTCCTCCTACCAATGCACCTCGACCCGCATTGTCGAGTGTCTTATTAACACCTTTAAACACCTTCTATGAAGGTACCGCCGCTTACTTGCATCACTTCCACATTTGTCATAGTTCTCATGGTTTATCCCCGAGAAAAAATTCATTTTGACTGAATATAGACGTTGAGGCTTACTGCACAATAAATTTATTACTAGTGACGAATTGATGTAAACGTAGCGCGGCCATAAGTTTAAAGTTAAGCGTATGCACTAAACAGCACACAGCGAAAGTCAGAATGAGAAATCCAATCATGACCATGATCGCAAAAACCAGCAAATCCCCCATTCTGTTTTGGGTGATTATATTAATAATATTTCACTTAATTATTTATATATTAATAAATACAAAAACATAATGTTTAGCCTATCTACGATCCATTTTAAATAACACCACGAATCCAGCACGCTCTCATCACCTACAGACCAGCTTGCGCCCCCACCAATGCCCCCCTCTCCCTGCCCTCTCACACCCACCAGCAAGAACACCACTCCTTTGCACATCAATCACTTACCCCTAGCAATCGAGCAGCCATGTCAAAAACTGCTGCAGCGGATCAAAAAGCTTGCCTAGCAAAACTTGCCAATTGCAGCAAAACCCGCTACATTCTTGACCTCTTAACGAAGCTTTCGCGGGTGTAGCTCAATGGTAGAGCAGAAGCTTCCCAAGCCTTTCCGCTAAGACCTTCCCCCACGTATTTCGCAGCTTTCCACGCCGTCTTTCACACCGTTATTCATTAAACCACTTGGTTCAACGAGTTAGTCGCCACTTCAGTTTCTAATCTGCGACCTGCTTACGTTCGCGTTGTCTTGTTGCGCATGGTTTCGGGAAAGTATCGGCATTGCAATCATGCAGAGTTAGCCATGGATATCTACCAGCGCAATTTCAAGAAGTTGAGTCAGTTACTACCCAACCTGAAAACCTTACCTGACGCGATGAAGCTAAAGGCTCCGGGCTATATGGACTTGGGGGTAGATGTACTGGAAAGACATGAACTGAAGCTGGTCATCGCGCTGAGCCATTACTATAAGCATCCGTCAGGAGACATGATGCCCGACCCGGACATGACCATGGCGGTGTACTTTTCGAATGAGACGGTCGATGCACTAACTTTTCAGGATTGTTTTGGCTTCCGACAGGTCTACCGCCGTGACCTGTCCGTTGAAAGTCCTGCCATTCGGCAGGACCTTAACGAATTCCTAGAATTCTGGCTGACTAATTTGCGTGAGCAGGGTCACACGGCTACGTAGTCACTACGGTCCTTGCTGGTGAAATCTTCTACATTGGAATTCAGCTGGAATCAGCTATAGATATCTATCAGCAGCACTTACTATATGATGCCAACCCCAGAGTTGGCCATAGACGTGTACCGTGCCACAATATAAGGCCGTTGTGTTGTCATACCGGACAATGGATCTGTTCAACGTGCAGACATTAAAATATGTTCTTTAGTTAATACAAATAAAACTTCTTACACATGAATTAAATATCAGCCGAAAGCTTTAATCTATGCCAAAGTGGCTTAAGTTGTTTTCTAATAGATTCTGAATTCATAATTTCGGCAGATCTATAACCATAGCTAATGAAATTCCGCCTACCTAAATATGAATATCTCTTATACAATTTTCTTTTAAACAAGGGTTTTTCTAACTCACCCCGCTCCATCCTCCGTTTATTTGATTTGTCCATTGTTGCCTTGGCGAGCTTAACTCCACGCCTCATCCTATCTGAGTAGCGGGCTAGAGAGGCAGAGCGCAAGAAAATATTTTGACCATCAAATAAAAAACCTAAATATTGCAATGGCTTTACAGTAGTACAAACACCATCTTTCAATTTAAATATACGCTCTTCCGTTTTTTCATCTTGAATTATTAATTTAAGTTCATTAATTTTATCATGCACAAACAACTTCACGGCAGCGGCATCCGAGCTGTTGACAATAAGCAGCATATCATCACAATATCTCAGATATTTTCCACCTAAATTTTCAACAAACTCATTCACAGCCAAATCAAAATCAAACATATATAAATTTGACAACAGAGCACTTATTGGCGAGCCTTGTGGTATTCCATTATTTTTATTTGATTTTATTATACCACTTGACCTTACAATATTTCTAAAGTCATCTGGCTCACACACTCTATTTCTATATCTTTTAGGGTTATTGTTTGAAATGCCAAGTAATTCATACAGCTGAATTTTATCTACACTGCTATATCTTGCGATAGATTTAAAAACCGCATAATGATCATTGGGTAATCGTTCCATTCCTAGCATATCTGACCATGATTTTTTTAATATATTATGATCCAAATTATCAAAAAATCCTTTCACATCTAATGCAATAGCATGGCAATCACCTCTTTTTATTATTTCATCAAAAGCATCTTTAGCAAAATGGATATTACTTTTATTCAAAGCACGAAAAGCAAGCACACACTTACCCAGTCCTGCCGCTGCCAACTTACTCTCGTAAACAGCAGACAACATACTAGAATAGTATGCATAAATATGGCTATCTAAATGTGCGGCATAAGAAATAGGACGTTTTTTGGGTGGTTTTCTAACCACCCGATTAATTTTATGATCAAATTTAATTTTTTGCGAAGTTACTGTAAATGATATAAATGGATAGAAGGAATGTTGAGCAATTTTCAGAGGATCAGAAACAAACTGCAAAGCAGCCTGCAGACAGACAGGTCTGTCAAAATGTAGATAGTGTCTGGGACGAAACCAAGGGTGCTGAGAATATTTCATCTCAATCCTAAAGGCTAGCAAACCGGGAGAGCATAGGTTGGCGGCAATCCATTTCATACCCTCCCGGATTAACCAAAATGTTCTTCACATCGTCTTACCCGAAGCCGGGCTTTGGCCGCAAGATGTTAGGAATGACGTATAATATGCACATCAAGTTACAATTAACGATGACAAGTTACGCCACGGTGATGCTGCAAGTTTGCCTGGCCGCCCTGGTTGAGGGTGCATTGGCTATGCTTGACAGCATGTCGCTTTCCTTATCGCCGGTGCGATAAGCAAGGATAGCTTATCAACTTCCAATCTCTAGCGCAACCATTTGTCATTTCAATCGATGTCTTTAAAAAATATAGACTGACTTTGCATTGACATTTTTCCGTACAAAAACAAAAAAGGCAGCCTCGATATAAAAAAAGCATGCCTCTTTAAGAGTACTGCATTAATAAAATATTTATTATTTAACAATGCTAAGTTTTACTCTCATAATGGATGAGTCAATCCTAGAGCTAACATCTCCAGTTGACGAAACAGATGACATTGCCAAACAGAATGTAAGATTGTCTATATCCTCAGGCAAAATACACAGGTCATGTGCAACATCAGAACGAGTAATGCCATCGTCGCGCAAAGACTCAAACACCTTAGCAAGTATTTTAGAACCTTCTGGCCGCATCGGGTTTGGCTCTTTTGTTCGGTAACCATGCTTCGCTATTTCAATACACAAATTTCTATACATCCATTCTGTCAGCAGAGACAGTTGATTCATTCTATATGCTAGAGCGGCCAAAGACACACCCCAAACACGTTTCAATTCTATTAGTTTTGATAATGTAGGAACATTTGGTTTGTGTGCAATAACACTATTCATCGGCATTAATAGTGCGGAGGCAAAAGCATTCGCCTCTCGCTCCATTTCTGGGCTATGTATTTCACCATGCATCATACTATGGCTGTCACGCACTAAGTGTCCAAGCTCATGAGCGGCATCGAATCTGCTATGTTCTGCTGACTTTATTGTATTCAAAAATACAAAAGGTTTATTTTTATGCCAAACACTAAATGCATCGACTTCTCTCGCTTCAATTGCCAGCGAGTAGACTCTCACGCCACGTGACTCCAACAAGTGAATCATATTACTTATAGGTGCCTCCCCAAGGCCCCACATTCTTCTCAATGACGCAGCAGCATCTTCTGGTGATAAATCACTAAGATTTGGCAAATCAGCCTTAGGCAAATTAAAACGATCTTCTATCCAGTCATTTAATAAAAAAGCAATGACACCAGTCCCTAAAGCACTATTTTTTAGTGCTGACGACATTTTTGACATTGAGCGAAAACTTGCCGTATGCTCCGCAATTTTTGGCAAGTCATCATTAGAAAAAAACTCAACAGGAAAACTAAGCAGCTTAGCAATTAGCTCTAGCCGCTCTGGTTCTGGTGCATACTCTCCGGACTCGTAACCTTGAATTGACCTCGGTTGCACACCTAGCTCTTTAGCAAGATGTGCTTTAGTCCATCCTCGTCGAGTACGGGCAAATTTGAGTCTTACCGCGATCGACATTTCCTTTACCTATTTTTTACTTAGCACGTTTACGTTCAACTTGCACATCAATTGTATCCGTAGACTCTGCATGCTCAACTACTGGCTCGTCATCCAATTGAATTGTTCGTAGTACTATTCGTTCGGACCAATCAACTATTTTTTTCTTTTCAAACCTAGTCGGCAATGACAACTCCGTTCGAATCTCCTTCCACCCCTTAGGACCGCGCTCAACATGATACAGAAGAACCCATAGTTGCGATCCCGATTGCCCTCGTTCTAAATTAGAAATCGCCGCATTTTCGAAAAGCTCATATTGCCGATTTAGTGTCACCGCTTCATCGAGAACAGCACCTTTCTCCGCCTGGTTCGATGGGCAAGTGCCAAAATCCAGCTTTCCAGTATCTGAGTCGCCAGTCATGACCAAAATCATGATGCTTTTATCTGGCGAGATGATAAATGGGCAATTTTTGTGGTCTTTGATAGTCCAGCCACGCCGCACCAGCGCAATCCGTAGGGCAGGTACAAAAGCATGCCAATGATATGTTCCACCCGCAGTAGGTGCGTGAGCAGGAGTGGCTTCCAGTCTAGCCTCAAGCCCGCGCATGTTTGCTTCAAGCATCACTTCAGGATCGAGAGTTGGGTCTATTGCTAGCAAACGAGCAATCACATCGGATTGCTCCGAGACAACACGGGTAGTCGGTTCATATGATGGTGCAAGCAGCAAAATAGCCTCCAGGGCGGCAGTTGACTTCCGGTTATACTACCACAAGTTGAGGATCAAAAACCGGAAGTCGTGATCAAAATTCGCACCAAACTTCGCGGATAGGAATCACATAAATCAAAAGGCGCTTGGGATAGATAGCCCAAGCGCCTTTTGTCTGCAAACAGCATCAAATTTAGACCGTCAACTTCTGCTTGATCATCTGATAGTAGGTTGCTGCCCCTGACTTAGTCAGTCCAGCTTGTTCGATGAACCGCTGGATTACATCTTGTCGCGTAACGCCTTTGACTTTGACCATCTGCTTGTAGATTTCAGTCGCCAGTTCCATCTTGTTGATCCTGACTTCGGCTACCTTTGGCTTACCGTCTGGTTTGATCTCGGTGGCAAGGTTGCCCTTTGAAGTTGGATTGCTTCCTGAAGCAACAACCGGAACCTGCCCAGTCGTCGGTTTTTCTAGCGTAAGGCTCAATGGACTGCTTACTGTTGTCTGGGGTGCTTTGTTTGCTTGAGGGTGTTGAATAGCATTCGTCTTTGAATCGGTCATCGTATCGGCTCCTGTTTTGTTCAGTGCGGATACCTTCCCTCCCCCTTTCCTACCGGGCAACAGCCCAACCACTTTTTGCTCGATTTCAGCACTCAATTCATGGAGCAGCCATGTCGTTTATCACTGCATTCCTTGGCTGCAACATCTAACCCCATCATTCCATAGGATATTTCACAGTACGTCATGAGCTTACAGGGAATCAACATAGTAAAGCCCCGTTAAAATTGGGGATTGTCTATGACCTGATAGCCTGCATGCTGCCCCAGGTTGGGTTACGGTGTTGTGCGCTGTGAAATTCAATCTTTAAGGCGGAAGTCGGGAAAATCGATCTTACTTTCGTTTAAAACACGCACAGACCGACTGATGATGTAGTGCCTAACTCACCAGCGGCCAAAGTCTCTATTTGTAAGGCAATAGTGGTAGCTGGCTTTCTCGGCTGCTGTGTTGATTACGGTTCGGGCTAGGGGCGTTACTGCCGCGCACGCCATAAGGGCAAGGTTGACGCAATGTGGGAACTTGCTTTTAATCGATCTAATCGATTAATCATGAAATATAAAACATTTTGTATATTACTTAATATTGATTTTACTTTTTTATTTTGATAAAAATCGATTAGATCGATTAAGAACAGCAACACAACCCACACATCACAAACCGTCAGCCCCCACATCGCCCCTCTTTGCGTAATGGCTCACATATCCCCGACCTACAAGCCGACGCCCTTATTTAATACTTCACCCTGCTCGACCTACAAACTCACGCTCGACACCGCCTACCTTGACGCTCTTGCATATCACGGATTCCGATAAATCAAGTTGAGTCATCGATTATTGCATGCCAATGTACTTTTGTTGCAAAAATACATCAACTAGAATTTTATCTTTTAAATTCAATGAATTAAGCAGTCAAACATATTAAGATTTTCGAAAAAAAAACAAGAACAACTAAGGCAAACATATTAAAAGCAGTTGGCAAACTATTTAAACATTATGGCAGACTAAGTCCAAGCCGAGCAAAACACCGCAAGGCGAATATGTTTTGTGAGACAGAAATTGGCAAGCAAGCAACGATTCCTGCCGGAGATATTATCTCGCGACAGGACCATTCAAGCAGACCGTAGCGAAGCGAAGCTATCTCCGGCCTCTAGTTGAGGCGGTCGTGTGGGCCATAATCCATTTCTCGTCGAACAAGACCACACCATTTTTTTTAAAGGTGCTGGTTATGTTCGTGCGCGGAAAATGGTTATCCATTCTACCTGTTCGAACGTGGTCAGCACAGTATTTCATCACGTACGAAAGGTAGTTATATGGCACAAAACAAACTGCAGCACGCTCTGGCATTGAGCAAAGCCGGTTTTAAGATCTTCCCGCTTAAAGAAGGGGGGAAAGTCCCGATCTTCAAGGGGGGCTTCAAAAACGCCACCAGCGATACCACTGAAGTAACCCGTCTCTGGGGCCAGAATCCAAACGCAAACATCGGCATCGCAACCGGGCAAGTATCAGGGCTGGTTGTCATCGATGTGGATGTCAAAAACGGCGTTGATGGCCTTAGCAACTTTCAGCAGTTCTGCGAACAAAAACAATTCAATTGCCCACTTGATATCGGGTTAGTCGCGAGAACCCAGTCGGGGGGGCATCACATTTATCTGCCCATGCCAGAGACTCTTCAGATTAAGAGCCGTACAGCAGCTATTGATGGCGTAGATATTCGGGCAGACGGTGGATATGTGGTTGGCCCCGGATCAGAAATTAATGGCCAGCCCTATACCTGGGTCAGTTACAAAGAGCCTATCGAAGGCTCGGATGAGCTGTATCAGTGGCTGCAAAATCCACATGTAAATAAGGGTGTACAGCGCACTGAATCCGCCCTGGTGGAGCCAGGATCTCGCAACGAGAAGTTGCATCTCCAAGCATCCGAGCTTGCTCACAAAGGCATGGATGAACCAACCATTCTGGAACTGGTACTCAACATGAACGAAGAGTTCTGCACTCCTCCACTGGATGATGCAGAAGTCAGGCAAATTGTTAAGAACGTGATGAACCGTGATAAGGACTATTGCCTTTCAGAGGCGGGCAATGGCGAACGGCTTGCTGACCGGCACCGTCATGAATTGCGCTATGTACTCGGTCAGGGTGCCTGGCTGCGCTATAACGGCCACTACTGGGACTCTCTCGATGAGGTACTGGTCGAAGGCATGGCTAAAGCCACCTTGAGAGACGGCATCGCAGATGCGATGCGTAATTGCAAAGAAGAGGAAGCATTTAACAGTGTAGAACGCTTCTTCCTGCGCTCTGAATCAGCGCTGGGGATCAAGGGGATGATGAAACTGGCCCGCTCAGAACCCGGTATTGCGGTCAGCGCTAACCAGTTGAACCAAGCCAAGCACCTGCTGCAAGTACAAAACGGTGTCATCAACCTGCGTACAGCAGAGTTTTTGCCATCAGCCCCACATTATCTGCACACCCAGGTTGCAGGCACGGCCTATGATCCGGCTGCTGATTGCCCGCTGTGGAAAAAAACCATTTCGCAGATGTTCTTGGGTGATGAAGAACTGCTGACCTATTTTCAGATGCTGTGCGGCTATAGCCTGACAGGCGAAACCAGTGAGCAAGCGGTATTTCTGTACCACGGCACGGGAGCGAATGGGAAGAGCGTAGCACTGAACGTTATTCTTGGCATCATGGGGAGTTACGCCATGCCATCGCCCCCAGAACTCATTCTTGAGCGTAAGCGCACTGGAAACGAACCCTCCTCTGATCTTGCACGGTTACTGGGGATTCGTTGCACCCTGATCAGCGAATTGCCGGATAACCGCTGCATCGATGAAGCGCAGTTGAAAAACATGACAGGCGGCGACCAATTGACGGCTCGTCACTTGTACCAAAACACGTTCACCTTTACGCCGCAGTTTACGATCTTGGTTGCCTGCAACCACATGCCGACGGTCAAGAATAACGATACGGCTATCTGGCGTCGCCTGCACAAGGTTCCATTCGACTACACCGTGCCTAAGGGTCAACGAGACCCTGAGCTGTCTGACAAGTTGAAGCTTGAATACCCTGGCATTTTGAACTGGATGATTGAAGGAGCGGCAAAGTGGTATGCCTTGCGCAAGTTGCCCACTCCAAGCAAGGTCATGCAGGCCATTGAAGACTATCGCGAAGAGATGGACATCATGGGGCAGTTCCTGGCTGAACGTTGTGTTGTCGGCGCCACCTACTCTATTAGCTTCTCTGCGTTTAAGGTGGATTTTGATCTGTGGAGTCAGGAAAACCTTAACATCGTTTATCCAGGTAAGCGGCTCGCAAAAATGCTCACTGAGCACGGCATGCTTCGTGAAAAACACCCTGAAGTCTACTACCGGGGATTTACCTCCCGTCGGCTGATGACGGAGATCGAACGCAAAGAGATGCACTGGCGCAACAAGCTGCTCGAAGAGTTGGATGCCGTCACCGTTCAGCAAGTGCAAGAACTGTATGGCATCGAACTCAACCTGGATGTGATCAACAACACTCCCGTCAAGACTTTGCAAAAAATGATCGATGATTGCAACCAGCACTCAATTAGTGGTGAGCCAATCGAGTTGAATCAGTAATCCGCTCTGCACAAGCAGCCCTCAGTGAGGGCTGCTTGATGCACGGCCAAAGGCCGATCACCGACTCAACAGTGGTTCTTGGCCATCTTCGAATTCAGTTAAGGAATAATCATGCAAAAAACAGTAACGTATCTGATCAAACAAAGTGGGAAAGATAAACGGGCTCACCTCTGGCTGGGCCATGACACTGCTTGCAGGCTGTGGTCAACAGGCTGGAAGGATCGACATAGTGGCGTAGATCACAGCGAAGACAATCGGGGTTATCCAGTATGCAAGATGTGCATGGATAACTACTTGGCAACAGGGGGCGACATCACCGACCTGAATCTTATTGAACCCACGCCGTTGCCACAGCCGGGCAAGAATGAAGTTCTGCTGACAAAAGAAATGTTGAAGGCTGGTCTCAGTCAAAATAAGGGCTACTCGAGAGAGCAACTCAAGCTGCTGGGAATTTCCGAGCCATATAACTACGCCGATGCATCAATGGCAATTGGCACGGTGATCACTAAACGTGCCTACGTTGAATTTGTGCGTCTGAAAGACAAGCATATTGAAAGGAATAATGCCATCCGGCGTGCCATCGCTAAAAAACACAAAAGGCTATACCAGATGCACCAAAGTGTTAGGCCAGCCGACATCGTGCGGTCTGCTTGTCACTAGCCAGTAAAAAGTTATGCCAGATTCAGTCAAGCCCTCTACGGAGGGCTTTTTACTGTTCTCTAGCTTACGAACAGGCAAATTGCATATGCCAACTGCCCCGCCATTCGTAGTCTACGTGCTCAATACGTGCCACGTGACATTGCCTCCCTGGATGATTCAAATCTGGTCAAAAAATAGATACGCAGAGAGGCGAAATTTATCTAACAGGCAGGACTCTATTTTTGTTTGATCACAGTGGGAATATCGGGTTGTTACGCAAAAATTCACATAAATATTAGACAAAGCGCAATGTTGTGCCATTGTTTATTTTGAACACATTTTACCGAAGTACGGCTTACGGTAGAGTTCAAGAAGCTTGGAGAATTTAAAGAACCTTAGGTAATTCAGCATTATTCAGCTACTGATGGGGGGCACTATGACCGCTTTAAAAGAAAAAGTAAGAAAAATCGGCCTACAGTCTGTGCAAGGGAGAATTGCCCTCGCCGCTGGCGGGGCATTGGTGATCAGCTCACTAATCTTGCTCACGATCAATGTTAGTTCGGCCATGCTGACGCAAAACATGGTCAGCAATCGCATGAACGAACTGATTAACAAAGAAACAGAAGCCAAATTGCTCAACCTGGCCTCGTCTCAAGCTGGAGCTATCCAAGCACGCTTTGACTTGGCACTGGATGCTGCACGCACCATGGCGCACACCTTTGCTTTGGCCAAGAGCAACGTTCCGATGGGGCGTGGGCAACTGAACGCAATTTTGCACAATGTGTTGGTCAACAATCCTGAATTCAACGGCACCTACTCTTGCTGGGAACCCAATGCAGTCGATGGCAGCGATGCCCAACACACTGGGCCCGGCAATGGCAACAATGCTCAGACGGGACGATTCACCCCGTACTGGACCCGCAGTGGCAGCGGCTCGATTGCTGTGCAACCACTGGTAGAGTACGACTCCGACGCTGTCCACTCGAACGGAGTCCCCAAGGGCGGCTGGTATATCGGGCCAAAGACGACCGGCAAGGAGAGTGTACTGGGGCCTTTGCCATACATCGTCCAGGGGAAAAACGTGTTTCTGGCCACCATGTCCGTGCCAATCGTGATAAACGGGAAGTTTATTGGGGTCGCCGGTGCCGACTACAATCTGGATTTCGTACAGAAAATCAGCCAGGACACCAATAAATCTCTCTATGACGGCAAAGGCAAGCTACTGATTGTCAGTGATCGAGGGCTAGTGGTCGCCGACAGTGCAAACCCAGATCTGATCGGCAAACCTTTTACCCCTGAGGTGGGAGAGCAGAACGCAGCAGTGTTGCTCAATGACATCAAAGAGGGCACGACGAAAACCTGGGTCGATGATGCGTCACAGACAATGAATGCGATGGCCCCAATTCCGCTAGGAAAAACAGGCAAGCCATGGGCGGTCCTGATTCAGGTGCCAAAAGAGGTTGTACTGGCCGACGTTAACATTCTCAATCACGATGTGAATGCGCGTTCCATTACAACCACGCTATTGCAAGTTGGCATTGGCATCGGCATCGTCTTATTTGCAAGCCTGTTCCTATGGCGGATGTCAGCCAAAATAGCTCGTCCAATCAGCAAAGCCGCTGATATTGCGCAAAACATCGAATACGGTATCTTTGACTCCCGCCTGTCCGTCGACTCGAAAGACGAAGTCGGTAAGCTGGCCACGGCATTAAACAGCATGGCCGACAGCCTTCAGGAAAAGGTTGATCTTTCCGAGCAGATCAGCAAGGGCAACCTAGATTGCAATGTAAGTCTAACCTCGCCATCTGACCAGCTTGGGAAATCACTGCAAAATATGGTCGACAACCTCAATCGCATGATCAGAAATCTCCAGACTGAGGCCAAGGCCATCGACAAAAATGCGAAAGATATGTCGGGATTAAGCCAAGAACTATCGGAGGGCGCAGGAAGCTCAGCGGCTTCCATCGAAGAGATTAGCACGGCCATGGCAGAAATCAGCTCCCAGACCAAGAGTAACGCCGACAATGCAATGCGGGCAAAAAACATTTCCCAGACCTCACGAACGGCAGCCGTCACCGGGGCGCATGACATGACAGAGATGCTCAGCGCAATGCAGGAGATCAAATCGTCCGGAGATAACATTACTACGATCATCCAGACCATTAACGACATTACCGAGCAAACCAATCTGCTGGCTCTCAATGCAGCGATTGAGGCCGCTCGGGCGGGTGAATCCGGTCGCGGGTTTGCTGTGGTGGCCGACGAAGTACGCTCTCTGGCCATTCGAAGTGCCAATGCGGCGAAACAAGTCGCCGAACTAGTACAGACCTCGAATCAGAGAACAACCGTCGGAGTAGAGGTTGCCCAAAAAACATCTGAATCACTCAAGCAGATCGTAACCAGCACGGAAGAACTATCTTCTCTGATAGAGGGTATCTCTCTCGCCTCACAGGAACAGGTCATCGGTATAGATGAAATCACGCAAGGCATGACCCAGATTGACCAGGCCACACAAGCCGTCAGTAAACACGCAGAACAATGCGCAGCAACAGCAGTCCAGCTGACTTCGCAAGCGAAGCTCGTGCATGATTTGATCAAAGATTATCGCGTAAAAGGGTAATAGTTCTAGCCACCGGGCTAAACCCTTCCCGCAATAAACTGAAAGCCCACCTTCCGACAGGCAAGGTGGGCTTTGTTTTAGCGCTCCCATAGTCTTCACAGGGTATTCCCTAACCAATCACACAAAGAGTGTTGCCCCTTATTACACACAAACACATACCCTTATCTTGAGACATCAAAGGAGAATCTGCTGCACGATTTTGGCTTATGGAGCAAGGACTACCTTGGTTGCTGGATCAGTAGTAACGCCATACAGTGTGTGCTGGCGGAGTTGGGATTTCATCCGACGAGTAACTTTATTGCCCGTTACAAAGGCGTGTGCCCCCGTAAACTCAGTGATGACCATACACTTCGGGAGATCATTGCCCGCGAAAAAATAATCGCCATCCTTGATGAGCCAGCTCTTGCAATGCTACGGAAAAAGTTTCATTTGGGCACCAGCCTTGAAGCGCTCAAGGCCCTCCCTTTGAAGGAACTCAAAGTACATTATGACCGCTGTAGGCATTTGCCACAGACGCGATGATCCAGCAAAGGCCCTTCTACTTAGAAGGGTTTTTTGCTTTCACACAATAGGTTGTATCAGCAAACGAGTGCCCTGCATTTAAATGCAATAGGTCTGATGCTGTTGGATGGTGAACATTTCGACTGCTGCTCGGCCTTAGCAGTCAATCAGCAAGGGACGACAAATGGCCGTTTTACACAGGACTTTGGACATCCTTGGCTACCTACGATCGATAAGTCTAGTATCAGCAGGAAGAAGCCATAGCCCATGTCATGGCCCCTGATGATGTTATCGTGGCTCTCGCCCTGCGCCAACAGCAAACGTTAGAACGGAAAGAGCGGTAGGTAGCGAAGGGGTGTAAATCTACGTGGTGATGCTAACGCAGGTTACTCGCCTCACCTTGGCCTTGGAAAACGGACAGCTTGCTTAGCCTTGGATGCTGGATGATACATAAACTAATTAACATGGTTAACCAGTTTATGTATCATGGGCTTAATCTTTCAAGATGAACCAAGTTTATGAATAAAAGTGGTGTACGTCATTTTCGCGCGGCTCTGCGCGACATGGTCAGAGAGCTTGGCATGCTTAGCCGCAAAAGCATTGGAACTGAGTTATCCCCCCTTCAGAGCCACATACTTATTGAACTGAACATTCAACCTTCTGGTGGAACAGAACTGGCTGCGAAGCTTTGCGTAGATAAAGCTAGCATGAGCCGTACTCTCCGTAGGCTTAGCGAGGCGGAATATATTTGTAGCAGACAAAATGATCATGACGGCAGAGCATCAACGTTTCACTTAAGTAAAAAGGGAAAGCAGCAACTTATAGCCCTTGAAGAAAGTGCCGATAGATTTACTGAAGAAGCTCTTGCCTCATCTTCTGATGGAGAGGTGGCCGCGGTTCTTGAGACAATCACACGTTTCGCCGCAAGCCTGCGTAATGCACGTCGGCAGCGTGAATCTGGGTTAATCTTCCGCCCCATTGAAGCTAGAGATAATGCAGCCATAGCAGAAATAATACAGGCTAGCTTTCGTGAGCATCAAATCGATCACCTAGAAGGTGTCAGCCTCCATGATCCAGAGCTAAGACGTTTAAGTGAGGTTTATAACAAGCAAGGAACCGGCTACTGGGTTGCAGAGGCTAACGGCACTATTGTCGGGGGGGCAGGGCTCGCTCCTCTTTCCGGGGAAGAAGCTACATGTGAAATGCAGAAGCTATATTTCAGCAGCACCGTAAAAGGCATGGGGATGGGCAGACGAATGATCGCTTTCATCATTACCCAGGCCATTTCCATGGGATATCAGTACTGCTATCTCGAAACACTCGACGAACTAAAGGATGCTGTTCGTCTTTATGAAGCTTTCGGTTTCAAACACCTCGCAGAAAGAATGGGCAATACTGGCCATAACGGCTGTGGCATCTGCATGCTCAAGAAGCTATAGCTCAGGGTCGGCCTGCAACAAATTAAGAGGGAAGAGTGCCCGAAACTTTGTGTAAACAGGTCGTTGCTCTTCATGTGGCTGACTGACCACTTAGGCCGATTTGCCGACGGAACCAACTTGGACTGCAAATCGGCTGAAGCAGACTGACGAAGTCGATTCAATAAGCGGCAGGTTATATATAGAAACCGGACATCCGCCATCTTTCTTAGCGAAAGTCAGGTATCCATTTTCCCGGTGAATTGCCGCCGGCCGTAACAGTGTAGAAGCGCTAGCGAGTGGCCCCGAGCTCGGGGAATTCTGCGCCCAGCAGCTCGTATAGCCGATCCAATTCAGCACGGCTTTTCTTGTCCTTGGGTTCGCGATCTGCCCCAAAGAGAACAGGGTAAAGACTTGGAGCGTCGACGGACACCGTAAATTTTTGAGCTGCCCCGTCTGACATCTCAGTTGTGTTCACAGATCGCACGGTGAAATAGCGCAACATATTGTGAAGCGGAGAGTCTGCGGTCTTGAATTTGCCGTTCTTGAACGGTCCGCCGCTCGCACCGGCACGTTGAATGAAGTTGGTCATCGTTCCCGCGACACGAGAGATCGACTGAATATCACCTAGGGCATTGCCGGGATTAAAGTTCTCTGGCTTCCCCGCGAATTTCATCACCAATCGAGCGTCCTCGCACCCATACACGACTGCGATCGGCACCAGTACCACCGGGTGACTCGTACTGATCCCGAGCTCTTGCGCCTTGGCACAAAGCACTTGAGCCATCTTGAAGCGTTTCCCTTCGGCAATCTTGTTGTGCAGACCTTGGTTGTTCGCGAACTGAAGGAACTCTAGATACTCTGGCGTCGACTGCTCAAGATGGGCTCCAAACAGTTCGGTCGCATAGGCCTCGACGAAGTCCCACGGCTCCAAGACGCGCGCGTCCTTGAAGAAGTCGACCATGGCATCCCAGTCGCGCCGTGCCTCGAGAACGAACTCCTCAGCAGAAAATTTGCTGCGCTGGTCACTGGCCTTCTCCATCAGGGCAGGGAGGTAGGACACGCTGTTTTGGGGGAGGTCGAGATCGTGAAGTGCACTGATCGACTCCTTGTGATGCTCGTCCTGGACGCTCTTGGACAGAAGGAAAGTCTTGATGTGTGCAATCGCACAAATGTCCAGAAAGTAGACGGTGGGCACCCTCAGCATCCATTGATGCATAATGGCAGAGAATGTTGCAGCTTGGGCCTGAGGAACTCTGACACGCATTGTGATCTGATTGAACTGCGGCGTGAGCGAATCCATTGAATTTTCTCCTATCAATTGAGTAACCCTCATAGAGGTGCTTAGCCTAATAGTTGTGTGGTCAGCGGTCACTCATGTCCGACCGCTCTTGGCCGAAAGAACCTATTTGGCATGGTACTCCTTATAAGGCAATACCGAAAACATATAATAATCAGACTTCGGACAACAACCGGGGAGTCTGTTATGGAAACGATTCAGAAGCGTGAAGCATGAAACAAGGGCAAGCTCGTTGGGCAGAAACCGCCGCTGAAGCTAAAAGACATTTGGGCAATCCGTATTCATCTCCAGAATGCCCATGCTGTGCGTGATCTGGCCATGTTCAATTTGGCAATCGACAGCAAGTTGCGAGGCTGTGATCTGGTCAGCTTGCGAGTACGAGACATCAGCCATGGCACACAGATCCTTTCTCGCGCCATGGTCATTCAAAGGAAAACGCAGCGACCGGTGCAATTTAAACTAACAGAGCCGACAAGATCGGCGGTTGCCGCCTGGATGGAAAAAGCACATCTGCGGGGCGGGGATCAGTACCTCTTCCCGAGCAGAGTCAAATGTTCACCTCATGTTTCCACACGCCAATATGCACGGATTGTGCATCATTGGGCCGAGGCTGCAGGGCTGGACTCATCGATCTACGGAACCCACTCGATGCGGCGGACCAAAGCCACGCTGATCTATAAACGGACCAAAAACCTGCGAGCGGTTCAGCTGCTGTTGGGCCACACCAAACTAGAAAGTACGGTGCGGTACCTCGGCATTGAGGTAGATGATGCGTTGGAGATTTCCGAGCAAACTGAAATCTGACCAACGTCAGCGGTCGCGCATATTTTTGCGAACGGCCACTTTCCGCTGTCATGCCGTACGCGTACAATCGGCCAGAAGCGGACGTTTTTGGAATCAATCGAGCGGCCCTTCGCATGACCGCTCTACTCGGAGAGCGGTCGGGCGGCCTACGCAAACAACACGACCAAAACAACATTGCCCGGAGCCTTTGGAGTTACGACGAGAGTGCGATGAAGGAATACCAAGACACCGAAACGGGGATGATCCATGCGTTTGATGATGACTACGATCCCTTCACAGCGAATAACAGGAACATCCCTAAGACGCTCACGGCTGTTGTCAAACCGAAGCCTGACGATTCTCATGTCTGGTATCAAAGTGCCTGGATCAAGAAAGAGGATGCTCCTGCTGGCTATACGCCGCCAATCTCGAGTGTTCCCTCGTACAACCCCGCGTGGATGGCTCATTTGCGACCTTACAGTGCCATCCATCGGGATGCTTCCTCAAGCTTGAACATTACGCTAGACCAGATTAACGCGAACTCCTATGACGGAAGCAGGCTTGCTGAGGTGGTCACACTACTACCTCTCGGGAATTCAAGCGGAATTCCAGCCCTTGTTAGTTACGATGGAGCCATAGCGATTCCCCAATGTGGCGATTTTCCCAGTCGGATTGATGGGGTACGCAAGCTCAATGAGATACTTTGCAGCCTTCTCCTAGGCGGCGTCCATGTTGATGTTCTTCACTCCGAGGAACTCGTTATCGGAGCGTTGCATGATAAGACAACTCTCTTTGCATATACCCCATCACTCCACACAGCCCTTCGTCTGAACTGGGCGGCTCCAACAGATCGTTTCGAGCCTTTGGTGTGCCCAAGAGTCCTCATGGTGGATGAAGTGCTCAAGGCATTTCACCAGGGACAACAGGTCATTCAATCGATGGGCTCTTTCTCTCCGCTCTTCCTGTTGAGTGGCTACACGGCAATGGTGTATCGAAATAACAGCGATGCACTCAACAACCTCTGGATAACTGTGGAGCAAATTACGGAGCATCTATGGCGTGAGCAGTACCTGAAGAACAGGAGCAGCTTTCCTCCCTATGTCGCGAAAGCCCACTCGAAGCCAAAGATCAAGAGGACACTTGGCCGCATTTCCACAAAGCACAAACTTCTGTGCCTATCTAATATTTTCAGTAAAGATTGCTACCGAGTCCTTAGCCGTGTTCGGCGAAAACGCAATGACCTTGCACATGAAGGTGTCGTACCCGGCTCCGACCTCATTGAGCAGTTGTGGAGTGTGATACCTGAACTAATCGAAGTGGCCTCTGGTACTGGACCTCTGGGATTGAGGCGGCTCTGTGGTGGTACAGTGGAAAATTGGGATATTCCGGCAAGAACTGACTTCGATGAGTGGGTAAACCTTGCGAAGGCTCTTTAGCTGACCGACTGCTAGTCCAGCATGGACGGTAGCTTCGCTCAGAAACCTGCCTTTGGAAACTTTGTGGTGCAAAGGACCGCTCTGGGTCGATTCCGGCCTTTGGAAAAAGATAAAACCGGACATTCGCCCAACAAATGGGCGGATGTCCGGTTTCTATTACTGAGCGGACTCTTCGAGTCGGCAGCGCGAACGACCGGAAAGGCCGATGATCAGCCACGACACCCAACTCCTGGATGCCACAACTCTGAGGCAGCATGCCGCGAACAAGGATAACTGATCATATATCTCGTCTTATATAACAAGAGAAGTCAGTTATCCGGCAGGGAAAGGAAAACACAGTAAACTATAAAGGAACAATGATCCACCATGCGAACTGCAGGGATAACACATACTTTATATACAAATAAAACTAAGAGTTATTTAGCACCAACTGTGTTTGCACAGAAGTACAGTAAACAACATGCTTAAATTTGAAGTGGGTATGTCTACGGTTTCTAGAACAGGTCAGAAACCTTCAACCCGTTTTGTCTAGTCACGCAAATGCTCCATTATCTGAAAAACCCGAAAAACAGGATTGCGTGCATCGTGGGTGGTTTCAGCTGCAAGCTTTCGAAGTTCTTCGATTCTGCGTTTGTACTCGCCATTGATCACAAGCTGAAGGTCTGGCAACTGTGATAGCCCCTGCGTGATAAACCCAATTGGTACTACTGGCGACCAAAGCATGTATTCACACTGAAAGTTTTCTAAGTACTTTGCACCGTAACGTTTCTGCCTCTCATGTTTTTTTGTAATCCGCTGCACCGTTGTTTTGTTGTCTACATACAGGAGGCCACGGATATGAGTGGTTACCTCGCACAGATAGGCCCTGCCAGACTTTAGATTCAGGCCAATGACATCAAGTTCTTCCAGTCCTGCCAAGCCACCACCTGGTGGTCTAACGTTGTAATCCACAACATCACATTCGAGTTTCATTTGTAGATATGCACCAACAATGTATTCACCGATATCCGTCAGCATTTTGTTCCCTTAGGTGATACCTGCTAAACCAGTCTGATCGTGTAATACGCACCGACAATGGATCAGGTCTTGCCTTTTGCCTCAGTTACAACTTCCTGTATACATCAGAACACATTTCATCAACTGCCACAAAACCAACCTACCCACATCTTTCACAATAAGCTGTTGAGCTTATGCCGTAGCAGAGGGATGGTATTCCTACAACGAATCAGCAGGAATGTCATGGCTCTTCATAAGCGCGGCAACAGTGTTAACTGGCACTATCTTTTCCAGTACAAAGGCAAGCGTCATCAAGGCAGTACCGGTACACCCAACAAGACAAAAGCCATGCAGGTCGAACGTGAGCTACGCTCCAAGCTGCACAATCAATACTATCTAGGCGAAGCAGAATCCATCGGTTTGGTTGAAGCCATGCAGCAGTACGTTGGCGCACGGCAAAATCTGGCGTCTTACAAAGGTCGGTTGTCAATCATCAACAAGGTGCAAGGTTTCAAGATTGATCCAAAGACCCGTGGTAAGCATCGCTGCTTTGGCTTGCCCCAAGGCATTCAACTCCACGAAATCAAAACCAAGGATATTGAACGTCTGGTATCACGGCGCAAGGCTGAAGGTGACAAACCAGCAACCATCAAGCACGAGCTGGGTTTGATCCGAGCGACCATGCATGAGATGAAGCGTTTAGGCTTTCGCATCAATCCTGACGTGGTGTTTCCGGCGATTAAAACGACGTATCGACTGCGCTATCTAGATGAAACCGAAGAAGCTGCGTTATTGCGCGAGTTAGATCCCGAATCGATTTTAAACGGCTTAACGTCGCAGGAATCGCGAACCAGCGAAATGCAGCGCAATATTCAAGACAACTACGATCTGGTGATCTTCTTGCTAGATACCGGATGTCGTTACTCTGAAGCAGCAGGCTTGCCATGGTCAGCAGTGCATTTGGAAACCGGCTCGTTGCATCTATTCCGCAATAAGGTCCGTAATGAAGATGTGCTGTATATGACAGATCGTCTGCGTGACGTACTGACACGCCGTGCGGCTGAACGTCACGCGAAGCAACGCTATGTGTTTGAGAACAAGCAAGGGCAAGAACGTGGCTATGCTCCCCAAGCAATCCGCAAGGCGATTGACCGTGCAGGACTGAACACACCTGAAACCATTAAGGATAAAGGGGGCAAAGTCACCATCCACACGCTACGGCATAGCTTTGCCAGCAAGTTGGTGAAACACGGTATCAGTCTGTATGAAGTGTCGGTTCTGCTAGGCCACAGTGATACCAGCATGACGCGGCGCTATGCCCATTTGGCACCGAATGAAGCCAGTCGCAAAGCGGTAGATTTGATGAATAGCTTACGGTGAAGGATGAGATAAAACAAAAGCCGGGTTGCCCCGGCTTCTCATCACAAACACGGCTTATTTTGATTCGCGGCCTGTCGCACCCGCCGAATCATTTCAGTCTGTAGACGCAGCACAATTCTCTGGTTAGCCCGATAAATCACCCCATCGTCGGCATAGGCCATCGCGGTTCGTGTCATACGATGTGCAAACGGAACATAGCGATGGCAGTAGGCATCGGGGTTATTTCTTAGGCTAAATTCCATCTCGATAAATGGCTGCACAAAGGGGTCTTCGTCAGCGTCACTCACCTGCCCTGCCTGGACGGTTTGCACTACGAAGCAACCCAGCAGCATGCTGAGTATCCAGACCCAGCATCGTCCGGTTCCATGATTCAACATTGTGGCACTCCTGGCTAACGTTACTGCGAATTCACTTCTTTTAATAACAGGCACTTTTTGCTTTCAACACAGAGAAAGGCTTTGCCCTTTTTGGTTTTGATCAGTTGCACGCTCGGCAGTTTGCCAAAAGCCTGCTCACCAGTGCGTAATGGAGCTAGCACCCAGTAGGTTTTACCGTCCTTATCGATCAGGCTGATTTCTTGGTGATCCATTCTGACTTTGGTCGGGTCGATGCTTGGGTCATTAGCTGACCCACCTTTGGGCACATCATCGTAATTAGTCGCATACACATCAGTCATGGTGGTAATGCCGAGTTTTTTGTCCAATTCCATGACATTCATCGCATGTACACACACCGGAATCAGGCATAGCGTCAAAATGCTAGTGACTTGGTACTTCATTAGTTGGGACATGCTCTTTCTCTAGTAGTTAAGAGCCATTACGGCTCAACAGATCAAACTTGGTCAGGACACGCAGGAAGTATTTTTCGTTGTTGCTACGCCAGGTCGGCTCGTCTTGCGAATAGTCCAATGCCAGCCAATGGTCAGCTTTGCTCCCAAACATCACCATCCAGATCAGGCGTACAAAAGCAAAGCCCATCAAGACAACCCCAATCACGTCTAGATAATCGAAGAAGCAGAAAAGCATGCCTAATAACAGCGCAATCACAATCGACTTGGTCGGGTCTTTAAACTTATGAAAGTTGGTGGTGATCATCAGCAGCGGACCTTCACGCTGATACTCATACTTGTCAGGAATTTCGATGCCAGAATCCAGCGCATTAAGCATGGATTGCATAGCCGGATGGGTCCACGAGTTGGCTGCGCCACAGTGTGGACATTGCACGGCAGTGGTTGCTAAAGTGCCTGCACATGCAGAGCAGGATATGAGTTTGTCCAAGATTAACGCCCCCTGTTTCGACATTGTGCGTTACCTTACGATAAAAGGTAACTCTGTACGTTTAGTTATAAGCGTATCGTAACGTATAGCGCCGTAGAGGTCTACGCAGCATGTTGGTTAAAGTCATAAGGTAAACATCAGGAGTTGAACTTTGGACACCAAGACCAAGATTGCCAAACAGGTGCAGAGCCTACGCAAGCGTAAGGGCTTATCACAAGAAACCCTGGCTGAACTAATCGGGATCGACTCCAAGTCGCTGAGCAGGCTTGAACGTGGCGCGCACTACCCTTCCATCGAAACTCTGGAAAAGATGTCGATTGCGCTGAACGTTGAGCTTAAGGATTTCTTTGATTTTGATGGCAGACCATCAGTCGAAGAGATGCGCAGCAAGGTGATCCATGCGGCACAGGAAGCGGATTATTCGATGCTAGAGAAGATGGCGGCTGCGGTTGCTGAAAGCTAATTGACCTATGTCCATCTGCATCGACCAAGACAAACTCCCGAAACTCCTAAGCAATTACACGGGACTTGCAGAATTCGGCGAGCCAGAAGCCAAAGTATGGGTATGCGGTATCGAGCCCGGCGGTGAAGCCATTGACCTTAAAAAACAGCCTTCTAGCAACGGTCCACGTTATTGGCAGGATTCACCAGAACAAGACGGCAATTATCCAAATACGAAATGGCCCTATGATCAAAGAGTTGCAAAGCTACTCTCTGCAATAGAAATGTTAGAACGTGTAGACACTCCCCCGCCAAACGACCTTCTCGAAAACTGGCAACACTACATCCGTCATCAGATATACAGAAAAGACGGCAGTAGCTTTAAGCTCAACCTGTTTCCACTCCCCAAACCATCAGATGCATCCTGGCCGTACAGTGCTATCACAAAAGCTGATTACTATGCGCTATGCATGCAGTACCGGTTTGCCTTTCTCAAAGAACTCAAAGAAAAATACCGCCCAAAAGTCATTATCGGCACAGGACTCATGCACCAGCAGTCGTTTTTTGAAGCGTTCGGGTTTAAAACCGGTGCGAAACCATCTTTAGTTGGCTGTTTGATGACATTCTCAGCATATGACGGCGAGACGACGCTGTTGGTCTGCCCATTCTTTGGTAGGCCAATGAGTAATTTGAAAATGATCGAACTTGCCAAGAAAGTTCACGCGATCATCCATCAGACAGCAACGAGACAAACCTGATGATCGAGCCCTGGAAAAGGCACAGAAAGCTAGATGTGCCGATTACAGCAAGAACACCACTCCTTTGCACATCAATCACTTACCCCGACCAAATCAGCAGCCATGTCAAAAACTGCTGCAGCGGATCAAAAAGCTTGCCCGGCAAAACTTGCCAATTGCAGCAAAACCCGCTACATTCTTGACCTCTTAACGAAGCTTTCGCGGGTGTAGCTCAATGGTAGAGCAGAAGCTTCCCAAGCTTACGACGAGGGTTCGATTCCCTTCACCCGCTCCAATATCGTTTAGCTAGCCAGCTCCGTTAGTTAATTCAGACCGACGCTCACCGAGATATGAACTGGAATTCTGGCAGGCTCTGGCTGCGCATTATTGTCTATGGTTCAATCGTGCTTGTGGCGATGGCCGTATTGACCGAAAGCCTGATTTTTTGGCAATTTGACGAAGCGGCTGTGCGCCGCTCGTTGAGTGAATCCCTGCGCGATACGGGTCGCCAAGTGCAAATCATCGGCACAATCTCTCCTCGCGTATTTCCTACCCCGGGTCTCGACGTTAACCGCATCATTATTAGCCAACCCCACAGTACGGTGCCTTTTGCCAAAATAGAGCGCATGGAAGCCCGTCTTGCTTGGTGGCCACTGCTGTTTGGAACGCATGAGGTGCGCTCTTTGGCTCTCTATGGCGCAGATGCCCAAATTGTTCGGCAACTAGATGGCACGCTATCGATCAGCGATCTGTTTATGCGACGCGAGCAAGAGGGTTTCAATATCAATCTAAACACGCTGGTGGTGCGTGATGGGATCATTCGTTATCTGGATAAAATCACCGGAAGTAGTCAACGGCTTGAGTCGATTGCGCTAGACGCGGACGGGCTGAAGAGTAGTGCGCAACTATCAGCCGGTGCGATTTTGGCTGACGAGCAACGCCCGATACGTATGGCAATCAATACGCCACTGACCATTCATGACAATCTGATCAACCTCAGTCAGGTGGATGCCGAGCTATTAAGCGATACACCACAATTCGGGCAAACCAAGTTGCATGTGGCTGGTGGCTACTATCTTGATCTCAATACATTGCGCGCAGGCGGAGACGGCCTGGCCTTTAGCTTTAGCAGCGACCGTCCTCAGAGCACGGCCAAACTAATTGTGCCGCATATGGAAGCCAGTCTTGACCGCATTAGTATTCCACAGAGCCATGTTGAGGCCGAAATGCAATATGGCCGCAACAAGTATCAGTTGAGCACTAATCTGTCTAACTTGTTTATTGGCAAGAACACCATGAATGCCAGCAACTTGAAAGGCGAGTTTAACTGGCAGGTAGGCGAAAACCGGGTCAAATTAACCCTGGCTGCACCGTTCTCTCTGACCAATCTTAAGAATTTGCGCTTGGCACCCTTGACGCTAACCGCCCAGGCGATTACCCCGCTGCTGCCGCGCGGTCAGTTGATTGCCACGATGCGCGGGGATTTGACTGGCGATCTGAAAGATGAGCGTCTGGAGCTGCATGGTAAAGGCAAGCTTGATGGCTCTGAAATTGCATTGGACGTCACACAATATGGCTTAATGCACCCTCGCCATGAAGCCGCGCTTTCGATCGGCGCACTCGACTTGAACCGTTATCTACCTGAGAACAAGGGTGAAACGGTGGCTATTTTCCAAAATACGGCTCCGATCCCACTCGACTGGATGGACTTTTTTGACTTGAATGGCACGATCATGGCGGGAGAACTGTCGGTCGGTCGTTTCCGCATGAAAGATGTTTCGGCTAATGTACGGATTAACCAACATGATCTTGAGGTCAACAAGATTTCAGCCAATATCTATGCCGGACGTTTGCAGGGGGATGCGCGACTCAGGCGCGGGCCGATTCCTCGGCTTGAAGTCAGACAAACCTTGTCTGGTATGAGCATTCGCCCACTGTTAGTGGATCTGTTTAGCTTTGGCCAGTTGGATGGCAAGGGAAGCGGGCGTGTAACGGTTGCCGCACAAGGCCAGTCTTTTGTCGACTTACGCAATAGTCTGGGTGGGGATGTACAAATGAGCCTGAACCATGGGGCTTTGAGTGGGATTGACTTGGTTTCGGCATTAAAAAACCTACCTGCCGAGTTAAAAGAAATGAATGCCCCGGCGCGAGCGAACCAGAAGACCACCTTCTCGACCTTGTCGGCAGGCATCCACCTGGAACAGGGGGTGGGTCGCAATCAAGACCTTAAGCTGGCCTCGCAACTGGTTAATGTTAACGGAGGGGGCAAGATCGACCTGAAGCACAGCATTATTGATTACACCATGGATGTACAGGCCAACCCGCGTGAGTTTGCCCGGTTAAAAGGGGTGAACATTCCATTAAAAATTACGGGTCCGCTGAATGCGCCGGTCTATGCGCTAGACTTTAACGCCATGGTTAAGGGTAAGAAGACGGAGACTGAAAAGCAGCAAGCACTTAAGCAAGAACTCAAGAAGCAGATCACGACCATTCTGCCTTAAGCAGAATGGTTATCGAAGCCACCGCTTAGCCTGTCAGGAGGCGTGCCTCGGCCTGCGCCAACTTGCCCGCATTCCCCAGCAATACCAGCACATCACCCTGTTCCAGAGCAAACTCGCTATCGGGATCAAAATGGCGGCGGTTATCACGACGAATCGATTTGACTTCAACGTCTAGTCCATCGAGTTGCAGGGCGCTTAACGATTGCCCGATAGCAGCAGCACCTTCACATAGATTGACACTAAGCAGGCGTTGTACCTGGGTTTCGTCCAGTGTTTCGGTGTCGTCGCCAAACCCGCGAAAAAAGCCACGAAACAGGCCGTAGCGCTCTTCCCGCACCCGCCGAATACGACGTAGGACTTTGTGTAGTGGGACCCCAACTTCCATCAGCGCCTGCGAAGCCAACATCAGGCTACCTTCCAGCAACTCTGGGACTACTTCGTCAGCACCCGCTTCACGCAATTTTTCGATATCGCTATCATCCAAGGTACGCACCACTACGGGCAGATCGGCGCGAATGGTTTGCACCCGATGCAGTATTCGGCAGGCAGCTTCGGTATCGGAAAAGGAAATAACCATCACTTTGGCTCGCAGTATGCCTGCGGCCAGCAGGACTTCAGTCTTGCCTGCATCGCCAAATACCACTGGGTCGCCCGCTTCTGCTGCCTCTTGCACCCGTGCCGGGTCTAGATCAAGCGCGAAGAAGGGAACCTCTTCCGATTCAAGCAGGCGTGCCAATGCCTGACCACTGCGGCCATACCCGCAAATTAGTACGTGCTCGTTTTTAGACATGCTCTCAACCAGCAAATGGTGCAGATCAAAAGCTTTTGCAGTCCAGTCTTGGCGAATCAAACGCTTGGCAATCGCCTGACCATGCAAGATCAGAAACGGCGCCACCAACATTGACAGCAGCACAGCCGCTATCGCTGACTGCATCACTGGCGTACTCAACAGCTTAAGGTTGTCGGACAAGGCGAGTAGCACAAAACCGAATTCACCCCCTTGCGCCAACGCTAGTGCTCCACGCATCGCGTCACCCGCTTTATGGCGAAACCCGCGCGCGATCACAAATACAATCAACGCCTTGAGTGGCAATAGCATGAGAGTCAGCAGCAGCACCAGAGAGAACTGATCCACTAGCACCGGTAGCGACAGGCGCATGCCAACCGTTATGAAAAAGAAGCCTAGTAGCAGATCACGGAATGGCCGTATATCTTCTTCTACTTGGAAGCGATACTCGGTTTCAGAGATCAGCATGCCAGCGACAAAAGCGCCAAGAGCCAGGGACAATCCGGATAACTCTGTAAGATAGGCGATACCCAGGGTCACCAGCAGCACATTGATCATGAACAGTTCACTGGAACGTTGTTTGGCCACCAAGTGAAACCATGGGCGTACCAGACGCTGTCCGACAACCAAGAGCAGCGTCATCACGACGACTACTTTGAGGCCTGCGATGCCTAGATCCATCCAGAGGGTGCTGCGATCTCCGGCAAAGGCGGGAAGCAGGATTAGCAACGGCACCACGGCAATATCTTGAAACAACAGCACCCCAATTGCTAATTGTCCGTGTGGCTCCCCCAACTCTCCACGCTCAGCCAACAGGCGGCTTACAATCGCGGTGGACGACATCGTCAGCGCTGCACCCAGGGAAAATCCAGAAAGAAGATTCCCCGTCAGGTAGGAACACGCCAAGGTAATCAGTGTCAGAGTAATCACGACTTGCAAAAGACCGACACCGAACACTAGTTGCTGCATTGCCTTGAGCTTACCAAGAGAAAATTCCAACCCAATGGTAAACATCATGAACACAATACCGATTTCACCCAAAAATTGGGTGGCTTCTCCTTGCGGCATCAGACCGGCCACGGCAGGGCCCGCCAGAAAACCGACCACCAGATAACCCAGCAAAGGCGGCAAGCTCAAGCGACGGCACAGCGTAATAGTCAGGACGACCGCCAGTAAAACCACAACAATAATAGCAAGTGAATGCATCGGATAATCAGTCCTCGTCAGCGTTGTCAATAGAGAACAGATACACGCAAGCAAGCAAAAGTTGCACCAGCTTGCGACTTTCGGATTATAACCTTGATATACTTTAGCCTTATGGAAAACCAAACTTATATCAGTCGCCTAGATCGTGCGCGCGAAGTATTGCAGATTGAAGCCTCCGCGCTTGAGGCTTTAGCCACACGCTTAAATGGTACTTTCTCACAAGCAATAGACATGATTCTGGCCTGTAAAGGCCGCTTGGTGGTTACTGGCATGGGCAAGTCAGGCCATATTGCGCGTAAGATTGCCGCCACCATGGCGAGCACAGGCACCCCTGCGTTCTTTGTTCACCCAGCAGAAGCCGTGCATGGCGATCTGGGCATGATCACCCGAGACGACGTCGTGTTGGCTTTGTCTAACTCAGGGGAGAGTGATGAGGTCCTGGCTATGTGGCCCGCCTTGAAGCGTATGGGGATCCGCACCATTGTCATGACCGGCCGGCAACAATCGTCTATGGCCCAACTAGCTGATATCCATCTGGATTCGCATGTGGACAAAGAGGCCTGTCCTCTGGGCCTGGCGCCGACTTCAAGCACGACTGCCCAATTGGCACTGGGTGATGCCTTGGCCATTACATTGATGGGCGAACGAGAATTTCGTGAAGAAGATTTTGCCATGTCGCACCCAGCTGGAAGCCTGGGGCGACGCCTTTTGGTGCGCGTGAGCGACGTAATGCACAAGGGTGACGCACTCCCTACGGTGGTGGTTGGTGCCTCCTTAAAAGAAGCGCTGCTTGAAATGTCTAAAAAAGGCCTGGGCATGACGGCGGTACTTGATCAGGAAGGCAATCTGGTTGGGGTATATACCGATGGTGATCTGCGCCGCACGCTGGATCGCAGCCAAGATCTTTCTGGCGTTTGTATAGAAGACGTGATGACCCGCTCTCCGCGTTCGATTAAAGCCAGTTGTCTGGCCACCGAAGCCGTACAGCAAATGGAATCGCTCAAGATATTGTCTCTGCTGGTGCTCAACGATGAGCAGCAACTGGTAGGAGCGCTTAATATGCACGATCTGTTCACAGCAGGCGTGGTGTAAGGATAGACATGCAAGTAATTACTGAATTGGCGCGCGAGATCAAGCTATTGATCATGGATGTGGATGGCGTACTCACCGATGGCAATATTTTTATCACCGCCAATGGTGAGGAATTGAAGGCGTTTAACACCCTAGATGGCCACGGACTGAAGATGTTGCAGTCAACTGGAGTCAAGCTGGCTATCATAACCGGCCGTGCCGCCAGTTGTGTTGAACACCGCGCACGTGGCCTCGGTATTGACTTCTACTATGCGGGCATTCAGAACAAGCTGGGAGCATTCAGACAGTTATTGGATGAAACCGGTTTTCAGGAGCATGAGTGCGCCTATATGGGTGATGATGTAGTCGACCTGCCGGTGATGCGTCGTGTGGCCTTATCGATTTCAGTGCCAGATGCCCCGAGCGTGGTACGTCAGCATGCGCACTATGTAACGGGAAATGGAGGGGGGCACGGAGCAGTACGTGAAGCAGCTGAACTTCTCATGCAATCCCAAGGTACGCTGGACAAGCTGATTGCAGAGTATCTGTCATGATGATACAGAGGGCAAACCGGCTGTTCCCTGTGGCCTTGGTTATTTTAATGGCCTTGATGACGCTATGGTTGGATCAGGTATCACGCTTGGGTAGTTTTGGCCGCGAACTGGATCCAGATAAACCTGAATATGTCTCTGAGAAGGTCACCGCCACACGCTTTGATCTGCAAGGCAGGATTCAACAGCGCTTAATTGCAGATCGCCTCTGGCAGTATCCACAACAGCACGACCTGTATTTTGATAATGGATTTGTACGCGTATTTAAAAACGGCGTATTGGACTACGCGGTTACTGCAGAGACCGGGCATTACAATACCCAAACTAAGCAGGCCTTTTTTGACCGGCGTGTTCATTTGCTGAAACCAGCCGTCGCCACTGAGCCGGAAACCACGCTAGATACTTCGGCCATGTCGCTTGACGCTGTGAAGCACTATGCCAGTTCACAAATGCCAGTACAGATTCACTACGGCAACAGCACCGCCAATTCGACCGGATTTAATTACGACTACAATGCGGGGACGCTGAATCTGCTGTCCTTTGCGAGGGTAACCTATGTGCAATAACCGTTGTCTGACGCTTGCGCTACTGATGGGGCTAATGGCCCCGCTGGTGCATGCGGAAAAAGCTGACCGGGACAAACCAATACAGATTAGCGCTGACCGAGGCTCGTTGGATCAACTCAAGGGCATTACTGAGTGGGACGGTGCGGTAGTGGTATCACAAGGAACGCTACTGGTGCATGCAGACCATGTCAGAGTGACAAAAGATGCTCAAGGGAATCAAGTGATGGTCGCCACTGGACGTATCGTGACCTTTAAGCAGAAAGCCGACGATACGGGCGACCATAAAGTGGTATGGATCACGGGACAAGCCAGCCGCATTGACTACACCACGGTCACCCACACGGCAGTGCTCACCACCAATGCGCGCGTAAAGAAGGGGGAGGATATGGTGATCGGTGATGTAATCATCTACAACACCGAGACTCAGGTTTACCAAAGCAAGGGCGGCGCGGCCAACACGGCCAACAAGGGTCGCGTCACTGCGATTTTGCAACCTCAAAAACAGAAAGCCAGCGACGGCAGCGGGAAAAAACCATGACGAACAGCGTGCTCACTGTCGAGCGCCTCAAAAAGCGCTACAAGAAGCGCACGGTGGTCAAAGATGTCTCGCTGGACATTAAAAGCGGCGAAGTCGTCGGCTTGCTTGGCCCAAATGGTGCAGGCAAAACCACCAGTTTTTACATGATCGTCGGTTTGATCGGTGCGGATGACGGTGAAATTACGTTAAACGGGCAATCCATCACCCATATGCCGATTCATAAACGCGCGCGTCTTGGCCTCGGGTATCTGCCACAGGAAGCTTCGATTTTTCGCAAGATGACCGTGGATGAAAATATCCGTGCCATTCTGGAAATTTCGGGGCTGAAGAAAGATGCACTGGAAACCCAACTGAATTTGCTATTGGATGATCTGAACATCGCGCATTTGCGCAATAGCAATGCACTGTCGCTGTCTGGTGGCGAAAGACGCCGGGTTGAAATCGCCCGGGTACTGGCAACCCGGCCACGTTTCATCTTGCTTGACGAGCCCTTTGCTGGGGTCGACCCAATTGCGGTAATTGATATTCAGAAAATCATTTCATTCTTGAAAGAGCGTGATATTGGTGTGTTGATCACGGACCATAATGTACGAGAAACACTACGCATCTGCGACCGGGCATACATCATTAGTGATGGCGCGGTATTGGCCTCAGGGAAGCCTGAGGCGCTGGTAAATGACGAACGGGTACGAAAAGTCTACCTGGGCGAACATTTCCAACTGTAAAGCCCTATGAAGCAGACCCTACAGCTCAAGGTTTCTCAGCAGCTTACGCTGACCCCTCAATTGCAGCAGTCAATCAAACTGCTGCAATTGTCTACGCTTGACCTTCAAATTGAAGTCGAGCGTTTCCTTCTGGAAAACCCAATGTTGGAAAGAGACGACGAAGCACCTTTGTCGTCTCCCTCTGACGTTCCAACTGAGCACCATAGCAACGAGCAAGAAAATTCACCGAGCGAGAGTAGCGAAAGTAGTGAAAGTAGTTCCAGCCATGAGCAGGAGTCTGAAGCCCAGCAAGACTGGGGTAGTCCTTCGAGCCATGGAGGGTCAGGCGATAGCGATTTTGACCCGCTCTATAATGTGCCAGCTCATCTCACCCTACGCGAACACCTGTTGGCGCAGTTAGGGGAGATATCACTCCCATTGCGCGACCAAGCGGTGGTGCAATTGCTGATCGAAGAATTAGACGATGATGGCTATCTGCAGACGCCACTGGAAGAATTAGCGGCCGGATTACCAGAAGAGCTAGAAATTGAGACAGAAGAGCTGGCTATCGGTCTAGCTTTGCTACAACAATTCGACCCGCCTGGCGTTGGGTCACGCTCGCTGGCAGAGTCCCTCACCTTGCAACTTCTCCAGCTACCAGACTCAACACCGGGCCATGTTCTGGCTCTGCAGATTGTAGTCGAGCACTTAGCGCTACTGGGCGCACGCGATTACACCCGACTCAAAAAATATCTTAACGCCGACGACAAAGAGCTGCGCACGGCACAGATGCTGATCGCCACCCTAAACCCTCGCCCGGCGTGTGGTTTTGGTGCGCAAGACACCCACTACGTTACGCCGGATGTCACAGTCAGAAAGCGCAAGGGCCAATGGGTGGCGGAGCTCAATTCAGGTGCCGTACCACACCTCAGAGTAAATCAGATGTATGCCCGCATGCTTTCGGAAAATCGCCAGGCACCTGGAGATCTTTCGGCCAGACTGCAAGAGGCACGCTGGCTAGTCAAGAACATCCAGCAACGATTTGACACCATACTAAAAGTGTCGGAAGCTATAGTTGTAAGGCAACAAGCGTTCTTTGAACAAGGTGAAGTGGCTATGCGCCCAATGATTCTGCGCGATATTGCAGACGAACTTGGACTGCATGAATCCACAGTTTCACGTGTGACAACCCAGAAGTATTTACTCTGCCCGCGCGGTTTGTTCGAGCTAAAATACTTTTTTGGCAGTGCATTGGAAACCGACAGTGGTCAAGAATGCTCCGCAACAGCCATTAAGGCTCTTATCCGTCAGTTACTGGAAACGGAGAACCCAGCCAAGCCCCTATCAGACAGTGCACTGGCCGACGAGCTAGCGCGGCAAGGAATTCAGGTTGCAAGGCGCACAGTTGCAAAGTATCGTGAAGCCATGCAGATACCGCCGGTAAATCAACGCAAGGTACTGTAAGTCAGATTCGTCTGTTCGGTCGACCCGACCGGACATTCACCATGGCAACAAAGAAGGAGTTAGGGTATGAACATCAAAGTGACCGGTTTACACCTAGAGATCACCTCGTCCCTGCGCGAATATATTGAAAGCAAGCTAGAACGAATCAGCCGCCACGTGGACGATCTAATCGATGTCTCTGTCACCCTGTCCGTGGACAAGTTGATCCAGAAAGCCGAGGTTAACGTTCATTTATCAGGCAAAGATATTCACGTTGAAGTCACCGAGTCTGACATGTACGCGGCTATTGACCTAGTGATGGACAAATTAGACCGTCAGGTTTTAAAGGTCAAAGAAAAACAAAGCGAACACCGTGGAGCCCAACCGGAAGCTTCGCTGTAAAACTGTAATCCGAACCGCCGGGAACCTTCGGGTTCCCGTTTTTGTTTAGGCTCTTTCGGAAACAGGTGAGTCCCCTCCCCTTCCGAGCCACTTACTGAACGATATGAAACAGATCGGCAAAATTCTCTCCCGCGAGCACATTCTGATCGACCTGGACGTGAGTAGTAAGAAACGCGTCTTTGAACAGGTGGGGCTCCTGATTGAAAATACCTGCGGTATCGCCCGCAGCGAAGTCTTCGACTGTCTATTCGCCCGGGAAAAGTTAGGTTCAACCGGGCTGGGACAAGGCGTTGCCATTCCACATGGACGAGCAGAGGGCCTCAAAGAGGCCGCTGCCGTATTTATCCGACTGAAAGCCCCGATTCCATTCGATGCTCCAGACGGTAAACCAGTGCAAAATCTGTTTGTCTTGCTGGTTCCAGAACAAGCCACAGACTTGCATCTGCAAGTATTGTCTGAACTGGCGCAATTATTCTCCAGCCGTCTGCTGCGGGAACAACTACTAGCGGCCAAAAGCGCAGACGAACTTTACCAACTGTTGTCGGAATGGTCTGTCGATGCCTAGCATAACCGTACGCAAGCTGTATCAGGAGAATCAACAGAAACTCAATCTGAGTTGGGTGGTTGGTACTGGCGGCGCAGACAACATCATCGGAATTGATGAGCAGCGCCCTACACTGGCACTGGTTGGCCACCTTAACTTTATTCACCCGAATCGCGTACAGGTACTGGGCCTAGCCGAGGTAGACTATCTGAACCGGCTGGAACAATCTGCTGCCAAAACGGCACTCGACCAGTTGTTTCACAAAAGCATGTCAGTCGTCATGGTGGCCAATGCCCAGGTGGTTCCCAAGCTATTGCGCGATTATTGCCATACCCACAGCGTACCGTTGATGTCCACCCCGCTGGAAAGCCCTTACCTGATGGATGTTTTACGCATCTATCTGGCTCGTGCGCTTGCGGTCTCAACGGTGTTGCATGGGGTATTTCTAGATGTGCTGGAAATTGGCATGTTAATCATGGGTGACTCCGCGATGGGCAAGAGTGAGTTGGCTCTTGATCTAATCTCTCGCGGTCACGGATTGGTCGCTGACGACGCGGTGGAGTTATACCGTATCGGGCCAGAAACCCTTGAAGGACGCTGTCCTCCTCTATTGCGAGACTTTCTTGAGGTACGCGGCCTGGGTATTTTGAATATTCGCACCATTTTTGGCGAAACTGCGGTACGCCCCAAAAAGGTGCTCAAGCTTATCATTCACTTAGTCAAAGCCAATGATCAGGCCATGCAAGCGCTAGACCGACTGAACATTCAGTCAGAAACTCAGGATATTCTTGGCGTCACCGTACGCAAAGTTGTTCTGCCGGTGGCGGCAGGGCGTAATCTGGCCGTGCTGGTTGAAGCTGCGGTGCGTAATTACATTCTGCAACTGCGAGGCATCGACAGTACACGTGAATTCATTGAAAGACACACCAATTTCCTTAGGGACCAGGAGCATGCAGCTGATATTGATTAGCGGACTATCCGGATCGGGAAAATCTGTAGCGCTACGTGCGCTCGAGGACTCGGGATTTTACTGCGTCGACAATCTGCCTGCCACCATGTTATCCGAAGCTGTATCGCAATATAACGACTATGGTTTTGATCACATTGCCATCAGCGTTGACGTCCGTTCCAGCCCATCGCTCGGGGCTTTGCCAAATGAAATGCAAAAGCTGCGTGATCTTGGCGTAGATGTTCGTTTACTGTTTCTTGAAGCGCAAGATGAAACCCTGGTCAAACGCTTTTCTGAGACCCGCCGACGTCATCCTCTGTCAGGCAATGGCGTGCTGACGGTCAAAGAATGCATCGCGGCAGAACAAGAAATGCTTGGCTCAATTCAAGAGTTAGGCGCGCGGATTGATACGACAGATCTTTCTGCCAACAGTTTGCGTAGTTGGGTGCGCGAGCTGGTGCAAGCTGACGTTAGCCGCTTGACTCTGGTATTTCAATCCTTTGGTTTTAAGCATGGTGTTCCACTGGATGCTGATTTTACCTTTGATGTCCGCTGTCTGCCTAACCCGCATTATGACGAGCAACTGCGCCCTTTGACTGGGCTAGATCAACCGGTAATTGACTATTTTTTAAAACAGCCGCTGGTTGCCGATATGACAGAAGATATCCGGCACATGGTGCAACGCTGGCTGCCACATTTCAGTCTAGAAAACCGCAGTTACCTAACCGTAGCCATTGGCTGTACCGGTGGACAGCACCGCTCGGTGTACATCGCAGAAAAGCTGGCTCACGCGTTTCCTCAGCAGCAGGTGATGCTCAGACACAGGCAGTTGAATCAACCGTAAGCATGCTAGCGCTTCACGCCATCAACTTGTCGAATTACGTCGAATCATGGAAATCATCAGATGCGCCAAATGAACACCATCACAGTGGCTTTGACCGGTGCCTCTGGTCTGCCTTACGGCCTGCGACTCATTGATTGCCTAGTGGCGGCAGGTCGCCAAGTCTGGGTACTTTACTCGCAAGCGGCCCAGGTCGTGGCGCAACAAGAGATGCAACTAACGCTGCCAAGTCGCCCCGCTGACGCAGAGACCTGGTTTTGCCAGCGAAGCGCGGCTAAACCAGGCCAACTTCGTGTATTTGGTCGTGAAGAATGGTTTGCTCCCGTGGCCTCAGGTACAAATCCGGCAGATGCGATGGTGGTCTGCCCCTGTTCGATGGGATCCCTGGCGGCGATTGCACAAGGTTTATCGGACAATTTGATCGAACGCGCTGCCGACGTCACGATTAAAGAGGGACGCAAGCTGATTCTGGTTCCGCGCGAAACCCCTCTATCGGTGATTCACTTAGAAAACATGTTGCGGCTAGCGCGCTTGGGCGCGGTGATTCTGCCTCCGGCTCCAGGTTTTTATACTCAACCGCAGACAGTAGAAGACATGGTCGATTTTGTGGTGGCACGCATTCTCGACCAACTGGGTATTGAACACCAGCTCATCAAACGTTGGGGAGAATAAACAGCATGCCGGTAGCCATCTATGGACTCAACGCTTTGCGTGCGCTGGAAGGCCGTGCCGATAAAGCCGGAATCCAACTGATGCTGCGTGCGGGCCAAGCCATCGCTGACTGGGTGGCCGCGCGCTATCCAACCGAGGCCCGTATATTGCTGGCGGCGGGACCAGGCAACAACGGTGGGGATGCCTTGATTGCCGCACGCTGCCTCTACCAGGAGGGGTTTCACACGGATGTTTTACTGCCAGAGCCGCCTAAAAGCATGGCGGCAATACAAGCGTTGGAGACCTTGCTCTCCACTGGTATTCACCCCTTGGCGGCTCTGCCCCCCTCTTATGCCCGACCAGATCTAGTGGTAGACGGCTTGTTTGGCATTGGCATTCAACGTGACTTCACTCCAGAGTGGTGTGCACGGATAGAACGATTGAACCAGCTCGGCGCGCCAATTTTGGCTCTTGATACTCCATCGGGCCTGGATCCCTATCGCGGCCATGCGCAAAACGCCGCGATTCATGCCAGCGCCACCCTGACGTTCCTATGCCACAAGCCAGGTCTATATACCGGTGACGGGGCAGATCTTGCTGGCAAAATCAGTCTGGCCACGCTGGAACACCCGGGCTGGGCAGGCAGTGAGCCTGAGGGGGCTCTCAACACCCCATCGGTACAGGGATTAGCGCGGAAAAACAATAGTCATAAGGGCAGCTTTGGCAGTGTAGTCATTGCAGGGGGAGCTGCAGGTATGCTGGGGGCGGCCTTATTGGCTGGACGCGCAGCATTGTACGCGGGCGCAGGGAAAGTTTTTGTTTGTGCCTTGGATGAAAGAGTGGCACTCGACCTGATCGCACCCGAATTGATGATCAGGAGCACAGACGTTCTACCTGCTTGCTCGGTGCTGGCGATCGGCCCTGGGCTGGGCCAGGAACCGGCAGCTAAACATCTGCTGGCCTCGGCATTAGCGCGTACTGAACCCATGGTGATCGACGCAGATGCCCTTAACTTGCTGGCACAGGACGCAACGTTAGCGGGCCAGTTGGCGCAACGCTCGGCTCCCGCCATTTTAACCCCTCACCCCAGAGAGGCGGCACGCTTATTAGCCGCAACCACAGCTGAAGTCCAGGCCGACCGCCTGCATGCTGCTCGCGCGCTGGCAGAACGACTCAACTGTGTCGTCGTACTCAAAGGCGCAGGTAGCCTGATTGTTTGTCCTGATGGTTACTATCATGTCAACACCAGCGGTGGGCCCGCACTGGCCGCGGCAGGCCAAGGCGATGTGCTCACAGGGCTGTGTGCCGCAATGCTGGCACAGGGTCTAGACGCATTCAGTGCTGCCTCGCTGGCTGTGCATATTCATGGTCTGGTTGCAGATGGTTATGTCGGCGAGCAAGGAGGGCCAATTGGGCTGACTGCATCACAGACCGCTGAGCGTTGTGCGCAGGTGATCAATCAACTGTTAGCCGGCACTCACCCCCCCATGCAGCGAAAGCCAGCTTGACTCAGCAAAGCAAAGCCTACTGCGCGGGGCTATTAGCCGTATTAGCATGGTCCACGGTAGCCACCGCCTTCAAGATCAGTCTTGCGTATTTGAGCCCAGCACAACTGGTACTGTACGCCAGTCTGTTTTCGCTACTTGCCCTGTTCAGCATTCTGCTGGTGCAGCAGCGACTTGGCGATCTGAGCAGCGCGTTTAGCGCCCATTGGCGGCGTTCTCTGATTCTCGGCGCAATTAATCCTTTTATTTATTATTTGATATTGTTTCACGCTTATGCCTTGCTTCCGGCACAAGAAGCGCAGGCGATCAACTATACTTGGGCGCTAACCATGGCCTTATTAGCGATTCCGGTTCTCAAACAGAAGCTAAAACCCCAAGATGCGGTAGCGGCTATAGTCTGTTACTTCGGGGTCCTGGTGATCGCCACCCATGGCGCATTATTGTCATTGCACTTTAGTAATCCGCTAGGCGTCGGGTTTGCCTTGGCGTCTACTTTGCTTTGGGCAGGTTACTGGCTTGGCAATACGCGAGATACGCGCGATCCGGTAGTCGGTTTAACGCTTAATTTTGCACTGTCTTTACCGCTGACTTTTGTTTGGTGCGCAGCTACAGGCGAACTCCATTCTGTAGCCTGGCAAGGACTGGTTAGTGCTGCCTATGTTGGCGGATTCGAAATGGGCTTTACCTTTGTACTCTGGCTCTATGCCATGAAACTGACGGATAGCACAGTAAAAATCGCCAACTTGATCTTTCTTTCTCCTCTGATTTCTTTGATGCTGATTCACTTAGTGTTAGGAGAACCCATATTGCCCTCCACCGGCGTTGGGCTCGGCTTGATAATCAGTGGTTTGTTGCTACAAAAAGTGCCGCTCAAGCGACTCGCCACCAATTAACCCAAGTACATTGGTTAAACATTGTTTTTAAGCAATTGGAATCGTTTTTTGCATTTTACTGCCAGCTTATTTACGATGAAGGGAGTGAGGTAGCGCACATCATGATGAAAAGCATCAAGGCACAGCTAACGGTCTGGCTGATTGTCGGCATTACCGTGATCGTCGCGATCATGGGTTATGTCTCATTCAACAACAGTAAACAACAAGGCGAAGCGGACTACCGTGCCTTGCGTACTGCGCTTAATGAACGTCTAGCCCTATCACTGCCACATGGTGTCTGGCAACTGGACGACCAATATATCCAACTGACCCTGGACGCTGAACTAGGCTGGACTTCGTTGATTGCGATCCGCATCAAGGGCGATGCTGGACTGAATATCGGCCGGATACGCGATAGCCATGGTTTGCGTGATATGACGCCGACTGAAGAACCCGTGGCGGATGATATCCTCAATGTGCCCATCACCTATCAAGGCAAGGAAAAGCTTGGTACCGCAGTTGTCTATTTATCGCGCAAAGATCTCAACACAAAACTACGTGATCGCCTGACTGAAATCGTGGTGCAGATTGTGGCACTCGACTTGTTAATCCTGATCATGATGACCTATGCCTTACGCCAATTTGTGTTCCACCCTCTCAAAGAACTTCAGGATGCGTTAGACCTGGCGGCCAGCAGTAGCGAGGTTGAAACAGCAGCCATCACGGTCAATCAAGAGAATGAATTTGGCGCAGTCATGCAGAGCTTCAACCGTATCGTTGAACGGATCATGGGCGACTTAAAGATGCGGACCCAGGCCGAAGCGGTTGCGCGTGAAGAACAGGAGAAAGCACAGGATGCCTATCGGCGTCTGGTGCAGACTCAGCAGACATTGGTTGAATCAGAAAAACTTGCATCGCTGGGTGGATTGGTTGCCGGGGTTGCGCATGAAATCAATACACCAGTTGGCATTTCACTGACCACAGCCTCTCATCTGGCGTTCATTACGGAACAAATTCAGCGCGAGCTGGAAAATGGCGCGATCAAAAAAAGCGACTTTCAGCATTATTTACAAGCAGCACAAGAAAGCTGTGCGTTGATTCTGTCAAATGCAGAACGCGCGGCAAACCTGATTCACAGCTTCAAACAGGTAGCAGTTGACCAGACCAGCGAAGCTAGGCGCGATTTTCAATTGCAAGATTACCTGCAAGAAATCATTACCAGTCTGAAACCAAAATTTAAACGCACCCAAATTGCAATCGAGATCGACTGCGATCCAGATTTGCTGATGGATAGCTATCCAGGGGCCTTATCACAAGTGATCACCAACCTCCTGGTCAACGCGTTAATCCACGCTTTTGACGAAGGTCAAGCAGGCATCATCAAAATCAGTGCCCACCACCATGAAAAAGGCTTCGTTGCCTTGTCAATCAAGGATAATGGCAAAGGTATTCCAACCGAACATATGGGTAAGATTTTTCAACCCTTCTTCACCACCCGCCGGGGTAGTGGTGGCAGCGGCCTTGGATTACACATTGTTTATAATATTGTTCGTCAACGACTGGGTGGCAGCATTGATGTCGCCAGTGAAGTCGGACAGGGCACGACCTTCTCGATCACCATGCCCAGCATCGCACCGGAAATCATTCCGAAGGAGGGTTCTTGATGGAAGAACAAGAATTACAACAAGATGACGATAACTGGCTACTGGATGATGATGCAGAACAGGCGCAACCCAAGTCTGACACGCTAATCAAACAGCCTTGGAAAGTTTTGATCGTCGATGACGAAAAAGACGTCCACACTGCCACTCGCCTGGCCATTCAAGACATTCACTTCAAAGACAAGGGACTATTGCTGCTGTACGCAACGTCCGCTCAAGAAGGATTTGAAGTAATGTCAGAAAACCCTGACACAGCACTCATCCTGCTCGACGTGGTGATGGAGACGGATGATGCAGGCCTCAAGCTAGTGCAACGGATTCGTAATGAGCTCGGAAACCAGTCGGTGCGTATTGTGCTGCGCACCGGTCAGCCAGGACAAGCCCCCGAACAAGAGGTCATTCTTGATTACGACATCAATGACTACAAAACCAAAACCGAACTGACGGTACAAAAGCTGTTTACCACCGTGATTTCATCGCTACGCGCCCATGAGAACCTGCTAACGATTGAGAAGAACCGCCAGGGTCTTGCCAAGATTCTGGAAGGCGCAGGGGACCTCTATCAGTTGCACTCTCTGAAAGAGTTTGCCTCTGGTGTACTAAAGCAAGTCAGTACCCTGCTAGACGTCGGCATGGATGGCATATTGTGTGTAGAAAATGGTTCGCAAACAGGTCGTCTACAGGTCGAAGTGATAGCAGCCACCGGCTCATACGAGGAACTGACCCATACCAGCGACTTCAGCAGCATGCCAGAATTGTCAGCCGCCATTCAGGAAGCATTTCGCGAAAAGAAAAGCATTTACCGTCATCCCTACGATGTGCTGTACATCACATCACAAAATGATCGCGAATTCGTGGTGCATTTCAGCCCGCCTTGGCCGCTGGAAGATGTAGAACGCAACTTGCTTGAAGTTTTCTGCCAGCGTATTTCTGCCAGCTACGATAATCTTTATCTGTATCGCCAATTACGTAAATCGCAAGAAGCCACCGTGGTGGCATTGGCAGATCTAGCCGAATTCCGCGACTCAGATACCGGTCAGCATGTACTACGGGTCCAGAAGTTGACCGATGCATTGGCGCAAGAACTCAAGAAGATGAAGGTCTATAGCCACAATCTGACCCCAGAAGTCATGGAAATGATTGGTATGGCAAGTATTTTGCATGACGTAGGGAAAGTCGCTACACCAGACAGTATTCTGTTCAAACCGGGCAAACTTGACCCTGACGAACGCACAATTATGGAACAACATGCCATGATTGGCGCCCAGATTTTGCAGAAAGCGTGTGCCATGGTTGAAGGCAACAGCTATCTATCGCTCGGTACACAGATTGCCGCTGGACACCACGAGCATTACGATGGGCATGGCTATCCTAACCGGCTAGAAGGGGAAGCCATTCCTCTGGCAGCACGTATTGTTGCGGTGGTAGATGTATTCGATGCGCTACTAAATAAACGCCCATACAAAGAGCCATGGCCCTTTATTGACTCCGTCAACTACATCAAAGAACGCGCCGGAAGCCAGTTTGACCCGCATGTCGTTACAGCGCTATTGCGACTGGTAGAAGAAAACCGGTTACCGTTCGAGGTTCATGGTCCACTCTAAACCCAGGTTTGGATTGAAGACAAAAAAGCCCAACGCATGGTTATCGTTGGGCTTTTTTGTATGCTTACGGCTCACCGCCGCCAAATAATTAGGCGACGTAGAACAAAATACTGACAAACTGACATGCGCTCCCGCCCAGCACGAACAGGTGCCAGATCCCGTGCCCATGGGGAATTTTTTCGTCATTGAGAAACCAGTAAATCCCAATGCTGTACAGCAAGCCACCTACAGCCAGCCAGACTAGGCCACCGATTGCCAAAGTTGTGACCAAGGGCTTGATGGCGACCAGAACCAACCAGCCCATCACCACATACAACACCATCGATAACACCCGGGTGCGCCGCCCCAAGGTCAACTCCTGCACAATACCAAACAAGGCCAAGCCCCAGCTCAAACCAAACAAAACCCAACCCCAGGTACCGCGCAGGGTCACCAAGGCAAACGGGGTATAACTACCCGCAATCAATAGATAAATAGCAGAGTGATCACACTTCTGCAAAATGGCTTTGGCCCGACCTTTGACGCTGTGATACAGCGTCGACACCAGGTACAAAATAACCAAGGTCGCACCGTATAGACTAAAACTAACCACCTTCCAGGGGTCACCTTCGATACCAGCACGGGTCACCAATACTGCCAAACCGGTGATCGCCAGCAAGGTTCCAACCAGATGGGAGATGCCGTTAAATCGTTCTCCGTAATACATTCGTATCCTCCATACCGCACCAGTACTCCGTGGTACTGATCTGTCATTGTACAGCGATTCATTCAACATGATAGACATCACGGATCAGAAACACCGACTTTGACACAAGTCTTTTGTTTACGAACATTGCGCCAGATCATAGTTCGGGGGCTGGCAGCTCAGTGGACGTGGTATTTTTACTAGCGTAAGTGCTGATGCTAGTCGCTGGGACACTGATTGTATGGACATCGTTCAAAGTAATCAGGAGTGACCTCTACCGGGCACAGCCACAAAAAAACCGCTGAACCTAGGTATCGGCGGTTTTTATATCTCAGGCTAAAAACTCAAGCCCCCAAACCCTTTAATACCTCATCACGCACCTCTTCAACCGCACGCGTACCATCTACCTTGAGGTATTTCGGTGCCTTTGCGTCGCCGGCCAGAGCCAGTTGCGAATAATAGGACACCAGCACCTCTGTCTGTTCGTGGTAAACCGACAGGCGTTTTTTGACCGTTTCTTCTTTGTCATCATCCCGCTGAACAAGCGACTCACCGGTAACGTCATCGATACCGGCCGTTTTCGGCGGATTAAACTTGACGTGGTAGGTTCGCCCTGAAGCCACATGGACACGGCGGCCAGACATACGATCCACGATCAGGCTATCTGGCACTTCAATTTCGACCACATAATCGATATCCACCCCGGCTTGTTTCATCGCCTCTGCCTGAGGGATCGTACGCGGGAAACCATCAAACAAAAAACCCTTGGCACAATCTGCCTCTGTAATGCGTTGTTTGACCAGCCCAATGATAATATCGTCGCGCACCAAACCACCGGCATCCATAATCTTTTTGGCCGCCAGGCCCAATTCAGTCCCGGCCTTTACCGCTGCACGCAGCATGTCACCGGTGGAGATTTGCGGAATGCCAAATTTTTCTCTGATGTAATTTGCCTGGGTACCTTTGCCAGCGCCAGGTGCGCCCAACAGAATCAGTCTCATGTATTACTCCCTGTATGATTTTTGCTAGTAGTTTTATTGGACTCAGACAAACAGACTGCGTACCCGAGCCAGATCCTCTGGCGTATCAACCCCGGCTTGTGGCGCAGCATCGACTGTCGCAACGGCAATCGTATAGCCATACCACAAGGCACGTAATTGCTCGAGAGCCTCGAAGGTTTCCAATGGCGACGGCGCCAATTGCGTATAGGTTTTAAGAAAACCGGCACGGTAGGCGTACATGCCAATATGTCGAAATACCGGCAGGCCAGCAGGTAGAACACTGCTATCAACGGCAAAGGCATCTCGAGCATAGGGAATCGGCGCACGACTGAAGTACAGCGCATTACCACGCTGATCTAGCACCACCTTGACTATATTGGGATTGAACATTTCAGCAGCACTGGACAGCGGATGCGCGAGGGTTGCCATTGGAATGTCGGCATTATCCAGAAGCAGAGCCAGACGGTTGATTAAACCGGGATCAATCAGCGGCTCGTCCCCCTGAACATTGACCAGGACTTCGTGCTCAGGCAGTGCAAGGCTGGCGGCAACTTCGGCTAAGCGATCGGTACCACAAGTATGGTCTGCCCGTGTCATCAGGGCCTCGATGCCGTGCTGTGCGCAAGCTTCACGCACAGCAGGATGATCTGTCGCAACCAACACACGTGTGGCTGCGCTTTTCTGCGCCTGACGCGCCACCCGCACCACCATTGGCACCCCAGCAATATCCGCCAGAGGCTTACCTGGCAGTCGACTGGATGCCATGCGCGCAGGAATGACCACCGAAAAAGCAGTGGTCATTCGACCTCTTCCTCCGGGTCAAGCTCGCGAGCTTCTTCTTCCAGCATCATAGGAATGTCATCGCGAATCGGATAGGCCAGACGATCACCTTTGCAAATCAGTTCCTGCTGAGCCTTGTCGTAGAACAGTGGCCCTTTGCACACCGGGCACACCAAGATATCGAGAAATTTAGCGTCCATGAATAACCTTCAATCGAGCGAGAATCCAATCGGCCAGATCCGGGGTTAACCGCGCCTGAACCGGCAGCACCCATAGTTTAGCATGATTGATCTGCCGCATCTTGACCGCATCTTTGCTGGTAACCAGCACCGCATCGGCGTCAAGCGGCAGGTCTTGTTGACAATAGGCATGATGATCGGGAAACGCTAGTTCGCGCGTGGCCGTAATACCTTGTGCACGCACCGTGGCGAAAAAACGCTCGGGATGGCCGATGCCCGCCAGCGCAACCACCTTCAGCCCGATAAATTCAGACGGCTGCCGCAGAAGCGCTGGTTGCGCCAGAGCATAGGGCACACCCGCCTCTAGCCGCATAGAAAAACAGGGTAATTGCTCGGGCAGCGGTAACTGCGCAAGGACGTCTCCATTTACGACCAGGGCATCAACACGGCTCAGCCGACTAAGCGGTTCGCGCAACGGACCATTAGGCAACAAATGACCATTGCCCAAACCGCGCGCACCATCCAACACCACAATCTCGATATCTCGTGCCAGCCGGTAATGCTGCAAACCATCATCCGCCAGAATCAAATCGAGTTCAGGGTGGGCGGCCAATAAAGCCAATCCAGCGGCGACACGATCTCGTCCAACAAACACCGGCGCTCCGGCCTCTGCCAGCAATAAGGGTTCGTCACCCACCAGCGATGCATCCGACTCTGGCGTCACGGCAACCGGGTGTTGATGTGAGCCGCCATAACCGCGGCTAATCACCCCGACCCTTACCCCTCTGCGAGACAGGGCCGAGATCAATTCGACCGTCAGCGGCGTTTTTCCGACCCCGCCTACATTAATATTACCGATCACCACCACGGGAACAGGCAGGCGCTTCGACGCCAGCCAACCAAGCCGATAGCCTAAGCGACGCAAAGCGGCCAAAACAGCGAACAGCCCTTCTAGCGGAGCCAGAAGGGCTGTCATCCAGACAACTGGATGGTACCAGTGGTTTTCAATACGGCTCACTGGCGCTTAGCCTCGGTAGCAAACGTCAGTTGGGTCAGGCCGGCTGCACGCGCGGCCTCCATCACGCTCACTACGGATTGATGGCTTGCCTTGCCATCAGCACCAATCACAACCATGGTATCGGGTTTGATCGCTGCCGCTTTTTGCAGCAGGGCAAGTAAGCTTTTATCGTCACCAGCCGCCAATTCTTGCTGGTTGACTTTCATTTTTCCATCCGCAGCCACCGTCACCAGAATCGACTGGGGTTTTTCTTTTACCGCATCGCCTTGTCCGACTGGCAAGTTGATGCGCATTTCAGAAAACTGCTGATAAGTGGTGGTGACCATCAAAAAAATCAGAATCACCAAAAGAACATCAATCAACGGAATGAGATTGATTTCTGGGTCTTCCCGCTGACGTCTACGACGAAAATTCATAGCGTATCAACCTTGGCGGCGTTCGCCGTGGATCACTTCAACCAATTTAACTGCCTGCGACTCCATTTCGACCAGCAGTCCATCTACCCGAGCACGAAAATAGCGATAGAAAATCATACTGGGAATCGCCACAATCAAGCCAAAAGCAGTGTTATACAATGCCACCGAAATACCATGCGCTAGCACATGCGGATTGGTTCCCGCCGAGGTCTGTGAGCCAAACAGCTCAATCATGCCAACTACGGTACCCAGCAAACCAAGCAAAGGAGCCATGGCCGCGATAGACCCTAATGTTGTCAAAAAGCGTTCAAGTTGAAAAACCACCACACGCCCTTCGTCTTCAATGGCATCTTTCATAATATCTCGACTGCCATCTGCATTGCCCAGACCCGCTGAGAACAAACGTCCAAGCAAAGAACGATTCTCCAAGGCCAGCGCTTGCGCACGATCCGTGCCACTTTGCCGGTAAGCCGCTACGATCTGCTCCAGAAGCCCACTTGGCGCCACTAGACTCGTCCTGAGACTAAACAGGCGTTCGAGAATAATTGCCAGCGACACGACCGAAGCGGCGACGATTGTCCAGATCGGCCATCCGGCCGCTTCAATGATTGACCACACGAGACATACTCCCCTAACACTCATAAACCCATGACTTTATCCGCATCGCAGGCGGTTCGGCAACATTCATTCACGAATGGTCGCACTAGCAATTTTAAACAAATAGTTTAAAAAATAACAGATTCGAGACAATGATGGTCCAATATCCCACTACAGGTTTATCTGATAGGCAGAAATTGTTGTAGCAATACTACAATAGCTACAGTTTTTTTAAAGTGACCCCATCCAGTCAAAACCGCCTTTTTTTTTACAATAAATACTTATAATGCGCTGACATCAGAATCCTTAAGCATTTTACATGCTGCTATCAAGCAAAGCCTATATGTAGCGATGCTACATGACACATGTATTTAACTGGAATGAAACTAACCAGGGGGTCGGTTGATCCAAATCAATGGATTTTGATTACAAATGAGAATATTCTCCAATCACGCCAACACCATTTTTGTCACAATGTAGGTTGGTGCCACACGGATATCTTTAATCTTGTTTTGCATGTCAGGGCCACACTAGACATGACTGTGTCTGAAACCTGACAAGCTGAGAGGTTTTGAAATGGGTACATCCGCACAAATTCAGGAACTCATCTTGAATGCCCCGCTTTCAGGCATGCTGCTTCCACTCAGCGCCGTTCCCGATCCTGTTTTTGCAGAAAAAATGATCGGCGATGGAATTGCCATCTCCCCCGCAAGCAATATGTTGCGTGCGCCCTGTGCAGGAATGGTCACGCACATACACTCGGCCAAGCACGCGCTAACACTCACGTCGGACGATGGGATTGAGATTCTCATGCATATCGGTCTCGACACGGTAGAATTAAAAGGACAAGGCTTCACCACCCATGTATCCCAGGGAGACCACGTCAATGCTGGGGACGCATTGATTGAATTTGACGAGGCCTTTCTTGCAACGCACGCGCGTAGTCTGATTACCCCCGTCATTATTCTCTCTGCTGACAAGATCAGTTCCATGACTGGCGCCAGCGGGCACGTTGTCGCAGGTCGGGATCGCATTCTGACCCTCAGGCAGGGCACCGTGCTAGATAACCACAGCACAGAGGAACCCGCAGCGCCAACCCAAGTTGAATCACCCGCAATTACCGTTCTTGGCCGTGCAGGGCTGCATGCCAGACCATCAGCAGTTCTAGCCCATGCCGCCAAACAGTTCCAGTGTGAGATTCACCTGATTTGCGGTCTCGATCGCGCCAATGCCAAGAGTGTGGTTTCACTGCTAGGTCTGAATGTACGCCATGGCGATGTGGTTCGCCTGGAGGCCAATGGTGCTGATGCCCAAGCCGCCATCGACAAGCTCACACAGCTTGCGGCGGGCGACGCTAATGAAGCCGCGCCCGAGGCGGATGAACAACCCGTCGTTATGGCAGAGCCGTTAGCGTCAGAACCCGGTCTGTTGCGAGGAGTGGGAGCTTCCGCCGGTATCGCGGTCGGCCAGGCATACCTGTTGAACCATCAAACCATTTCGCTAACAGAAGCAGGATCTAACGAGACACATGAACGCGAAATGCTGCAGAGTGCACTGCATGAGGCGCATACCCAACTGGAGCAACTCAAATTCCAGACCCACGGCAAAAGTGCTAGCGGGCGCGCCGAAATTTTTTCTGCACACCAAGAATTGCTGGAAGATCCGGACTTGCTGGACATGGTAATGGGTGGCATCAGTAACCAGAAGAGCGCTGCATTTGCTTGGAAACAAGCCTTTACTTTGCATGCAGAGCGCTTATCGCGCTTACCCAACCCGCTGTTGGCCGCCCGCGCAAACGATCTGCGCGACGTAGGACTGCGTGTATTGCAACTATTGACCGGGGGTCGTCTCTCCACCCCAGACCTACCAGCCAATAGCATTTTGATTGCCGAAGATTTAACCCCATCGCTCACTGTTAGTCTGGACCGCAGCAAGGTACTTGGTATCTGTACTAGCGGAGGAAGTCCGACCAGCCATGTAGCAATTCTGGCCCGTTCGCTCGATATTCCGGCAGTAGTTGGCATTGATTTGCAGGCGTTAAACATTCTTGATGGCACCCCAGTCATCATCGATGGCAGTCGCGGGACCCTGCGCATCAACCCATCCATAGAAGAACTATCAAACATTCGCTCCCTGCAGCAAAAACAGGAACAGCAACGCGCAAGTGACCTCGAAAGCGCAGCACAGCCTGCCTGCACCGCAGATGGGCATCGGGTAGAAGTTGTCGCCAATATTGGCGGTCTAGCTGAAGCAGAGCAAGGTCTAGAAAAAGGCGCAGAAGGAGTGGGCCTGCTGCGCTCAGAATTCTTGTTTCTGCAACGGGAGGACGCCCCAGGTGAAGCGGAGCAGGCGAATGCCTATATTGGTATTGCGCGCGCTGTTGGACACAATCGGCCATTAGTGATCCGCACACTTGATGTAGGCGGAGACAAACCCTTGGCTTATCTGCCGATGCCCGCAGAAGAAAATCCTTTCCTCGGCGTGCGCGGGGTACGTCTATCGTTGGCACAACCAGAGATTTTGAAGAGTCAATTGCGCGCCATTTTACGCGCGGCACCTTACGCAAAACTCTGCATTATGTTCCCGATGATTGCCACACTGGACGAACTGCGTCAGTGCAAGGCAATGGTCGAAGAACAACGTCTGGCACTCAATGTTCCACCGGTTCAGATCGGCATTATGATTGAAGTGCCTTCGGCAGCCATCATGGCCGAACAGTTTGCACGCGAAGTGGATTTCTTCTCAATTGGCACCAATGACCTAACACAGTATGTGTTAGCGATGGATCGCAACCACCCTGGCGTTGGTCGTCAGGCGGATGCGCTCAACCCTGCGGTCTTGCAGCTAATGGCCAGCACCGTGCGTGCAGCGCACCTCCATGGCAAGTGGGTTGGCGTTTGTGGTGGCCTGGCCTCTGACCCACTGGCGGTGCCAGTTCTAATCGGCATGGGGGTAGATGAATTATCTGTCAGCGTGCCATCTATTCCAGAAATCAAGGCACTGGTACGCAAGTTTAGCAAGACCGAATGTGAACAACTGGCAGCAGAAGTACTGACGCTGTCTACTGCATCAGAAGTACGCACGCGCTTGACCCGGGCAATCAAGGAGTAAGCTCGGGAGCAGGGTTCCACGACACAACCAAAAGGGGTGAGATATGTCGTTCAACGCTTTTGCAGTACTACAGAAGATAGGCAAATCGCTAATGATGCCTGTCGCGGTTCTACCTGTCGCCGGTCTATTGCTGGGGATCGGTAGTGCCAACTTCAGTTGGATTCCGACAATCATTTCGCACCTGATGGCGCAAGGTGGTTCAGCGGTATTCGGTAATCTACCTATCCTGTTTGCCGTAGGTGTTGCTCTAGGTCTGTCTGATAACGATGGCGTGGCGTCACTGGCCGCTATCGTTGGTTATGTAGTTCTGGTCGGGAGCATGGGCGTCATGGCCGGTGTTCTGGGCGCACATACCTCAATGGTCATGGGCATCAAATCCATGGACACCGGGGTATTTGGCGGGATTATCTCGGGCGTGGTGGCATCGGTGATGTTTAACCGGTATTACCGCATCGACCTACCCTCTTACTTGGGGTTTTTCGCTGGCAAGCGCTTCGTGCCGATTGTCACCGCAGTGGCTTCCATTTTGCTGGGGGTGATTCTGTCGGTCATCTGGGCGCCGATTCAAATTGGCATTGACACTTTCTCCCATTGGGCCGCCGTCAGCAACCCAGCAGTCGCCGTAACCTTGTATGGCGTGGTGGAACGTATGCTACTGCCGTTTGGCCTGCACCATATTTGGAACGTGCCGTTTTTCTTCCAAATGGGTGACTTTGTCGATGCCAGCGGCAAGATGGTACACGGCGACATCAACCGCTTCTTTGCGGGAGACCCAACCGCAGGGATTCTGGCCGGTGGTTTCTTACCCAAGATGTGGGGTCTGCCTGCAGCTGCAATTGCCATCTGGCACACAGCCAAGCCAGAAAATCGTACCAAAATCGGGGCCCTTATGGTGTCCGCCGCGCTAACCTCGTTTCTGACGGGGATTACCGAACCGATTGAATTTTCGTTTATGTTTGTGGCTCCAATTCTGTATGGCATCCACGCAGTACTGGTTGGTCTCGCGTTCTACCTGATGAACACCTTAGGTGCGCACATGGGCTTTACCTTCTCGCAAGGCGCCATCGATTTCGGCTTGTTCTATGTGAAAGATGTGAAACCGTGGCTAGTATTTATCCTCGGACCAATCTATGCAGTAGTGTATTACACCGTGTTCCGCGTAGTGATTACGGCTCTGAACCTAAAAACACCAGGGCGTGAAGACACCAGCGCAGAAGAAATTCTTGACGAAGCAACCGTAGCAGACGCCGTAGCGGTTTCTGGTGCTCCGATTGCCCCGCAACAAGCTGCACCCAGCAACTCGATGGCACAAAATCTGGTCGAAGCTTTCGGTGGCCGCAGTAACTTGACTAGCATGGATGCTTGCATCACCCGTCTGCGCATCAGCGTGACCGATGTCGCCAAGGTAGACCAGGCTCTGTTGAAAAAGCTGGGAGCTGCAGGGGTGGTGGTGATTGGTAACAACGTACAAGCCATTTTCGGGCCGCGTTCAGAAAACCTGAAAACCGATATGGAAATATATTTAAAGTCTCACTAAAGAAGACGTTACAGGTGGTGCACCTTAGCCGGTGCGCCACCTGATCCCAACCGTTCATTTATTTTTTGTTGTCAGTCTGCGCTGTCGGGCAACTCCAGACGGCGCAACCTGCCAACAGTAAGGAATTCATCATGGCGATCCGTCTGGCAATCAATGGTTATGGTCGTATTGGCCGCAATATTCTGCGGGCTATCCACGAAAGCGGCCGCAGCGAAGAATTCACCCTGGTCGCCATCAATGACCTGGGCGATGCAGAAATCAATGCCTACCTGACGCGTCATGATTCGGTTCATGGCCATTTCAATGGCACCGTCACCGTTGACGGCGACACGATGATCGTCAATGGTCAGCGCATTCGTGTTTGTGCTGAAAAAGATCCAAGCCGGCTCCCCTGGAAAGAACTCGGCGTCGACATCGTACTGGAATGCACTGGGCACTTTAATAGCAAAGAAAAAGCCTCGGCGCATCTGGCTGCTGGTGCCAAGAAAGTTCTGCTATCCGCACCTGGAGGTAAAGATGTTGATGCCACTATTGTTTACGGCGTCAACCACCAAACGCTGAAAGCCAGTGACACCGTAGTGTCGAATGCCTCCTGCACCACAAATTGCCTGGCACCACTGGTCCAACCGTTGGATAACAGCATCGGTCTGGTATCCGGTCTGATGACCACAATTCATGCCTACACCAACGATCAGGTACTAACTGACGTATACCACACGGACCGCCGCCGCGCGCGTTCAGCTACCCAGTCGATGATTCCAACCAAGACCGGGGCTGCGAGCGCTGTAGGACTTGTCTTGCCACAACTCGCAGGCAAATTGGATGGGTTCGCAGTACGCGTGCCAACCATCAATGTTTCTGTAGTCGACCTGACTTTCGTTGCCGCACGTCCGACGACCGTGGAAGAAGTCCACAGCATCTTGCGTAAGGCATCAGAGGGACCGCTTAAGGGTATTCTCGACTATAACGAAGAGCCGCTGGTATCTATTGATTTCAACCACAATCCAGCCTCGTCTACCTACGACTCGACCCAGACGCGCGTTGATCGCAACGGCACGCTGGTTAAAGTGCTGGCTTGGTATGACAACGAGTGGGGATTCTCCAACCGCATGTTGGATACCGCTCAGGCCATGTGGAACGCCTAGCTCCTCCCACCCCTATTTAACCCGCTAACAGGGAATACCAAAGGAGGAGCCAGGTGCTCCCCCTGTTGGTTTCGTGCGCCCAATTGTTGGCGGGCAGCAGAATTTGCAATGAGTTGAGGAAGTAAATGATGGACACTACCCATCTGAACCAGTTGGTCGCCCGTGTAAAAGCGGCGCAAAGAGTCTACGCCAGCTACAGCCAAGAACAGGTCGACGCAATTTTCCGCGCTGCGGCCCTGGCTGCAGCGGACGCCCGTATTCCCCTGGCAAAGCTGGCTGCCGAGGAAACCCGCATGGGTGTCATCGAAGACAAAGTCATTAAAAACCATTTTGCCTCAGAGTACATATACAACAAGTACAAAGACGACAAGACCTGTGGTGTGATCGACAGCGATCCAGCATTCGGCATTCAGACGATTGCCGAGCCAATCGGACTGCTGTGCGGGATTGTCCCGACCACCAATCCGACATCGACGGCCATCTTCAAGGCACTGATCTGCCTGAAAACACGCAATGGCATTGTGTTTAGTCCACATCCACGCGCCAAACGCTCAACCTGTGAAGCTGCGCGGGTAGTCCTTGATGCCGCGGTAAAAGCCGGTGCACCGGCCGATATCATCGGCTGGATTGACGAACCGACCGTTGAATTATCCAATCAGTTGATGCACCACCCGGATATCAACCTGATTTTGGCCACCGGCGGTCCAGGCATGGTCAAGGCCGCCTACTCTTCTGGCAAACCAGCCATCGGGGTTGGCGCAGGCAATACGCCGGTGGTGATCGACGAGACGGCCGATATCAAGCGCGCAGTCGCTTCAATCTTGATGTCCAAGACCTTTGACAATGGTGTGGTCTGTGCCTCTGAGCAGTCGGTGGTCATTGTAGAATCAGTATATGAACAGGTGAAGCAGCGCTTCAATAGTCACGGCGGTTACATCCTATCCGCCGAAGAGTGTGCCGCTGTCGGCAATGTCATTCTGCTCAATGGTGGACTGAACGCGGATATCGTTGGTCAATCGGCGCTCAAAATTGCGCAGATGGCAGGCATTACCGTACCGCCAACGACACGCGTTCTGATCGGCGAAGTCTCCGAAGTCAGCAACGAAGAGGCGTTTGCACACGAAAAACTGTCGCCAACTCTGGCTATGTACCGTGCGCCAGACTTTGACAGCGCGATGAATATTGCCGAAAGCCTGGTAACCCTAGGCGGAATCGGACACACCTCAGTGCTATACACCGACCAAGACCAGCAACGCGAGCGCATCCGCCGCTTTGGCGAACGGATGAAAACGGCGCGGATTCTGATTAACTCTCCAGCTTCTCAAGGGGCGATCGGTGACCTGTACAACTTTAAACTAGCACCTTCGCTCACACTGGGCTGTGGCTCATGGGGCGGGAACTCGATCTCCGAAAACGTCGGTCCCCAACACTTGATCAACAAGAAAACTGTCGCGGAGCGGGCTGAAAATATGCTGTGGCACAAATTACCCAAATCGATTTATTTCCGGCGCGGCTGTCTTCCGGTTGCACTGGAAGAACTTAGCACTAAGAAACGTGCGCTGATTATTACGGGTCCTTATTTGTTTAAGCATGGTTATGTTGATCAAGTAAGTGAAATTCTGAAGAAAAATCAGTTGGAAGTAGAGGTTTTCTACGAAGTTGAAGCCGACCCTACCTTGGCGATAGTGCGGCGCGGTGCAGATGTTGCGCATCGTTTCAAGCCGGATGTCATTATTGCGCTAGGGGGCGGCTCTCCGATGGATGCCGCGAAAATCATTTGGGTCTTGTATGAGCATCCAGATGTCTATTTTGAAGATTTGGCATTGCGCTTCATGGACATCCGCAAGCGGATCTATCATTTTCCAAAACTAGGCGTAAAGGCTGAACTGATCGCCATTCCAACCACATCGGGTACCGGTTCGGAAGTCACTCCGTTTGCGGTCGTAACCGACGAAGTGACGGGTGCTAAATATCCGATTGCCGACTATGAACTGACGCCAAACATGGCGATTGTCGATCCAAATCTCGTGATGGACATGCCAAAAACCTTAACCGCACATGGTGGGATAGATGCGGTGACACATGCACTTGAAGCTTACGTTTCTGTTATGGCAAACGAATATAGCGATGGTCAGGCACTGCAGGCACTGCAAATGCTAAAAGACTATTTACCGTCTTCCTATGCCAATGGAGCAAAAGATCCAGTCGCACGTGAAAAGGTCCACAATGCCGCCACCATCGCGGGGATTGCCTTTGCCAATGCCTTCCTCGGCGTCTGCCATTCAATGGCACACAAATTGGGAGCTGAGTTTCATATTCCACACGGTCTTGCCAATGCACTGTTGATCAGCAATGTCATCCGCTTCAATGCCACGGATACGCCGACCAAACAGGCCGCGTTTAGTCAGTACTCACGTCCGCAAGCTTTGTGCCGCTATGCTGCCATTGCTGACCATCTAAAGCTGAGTGGCACTAGCGACAAAGACAGTGTAGCTAAGTTGATTGACTGGGTTGAAGAGATGAAGCAGCAACTGGATATTCCTGCATCGATCCGTGAAGCAGGGGTCTCTGAAGCTGAATTTTTGTCAAAAATCGATAATCTGGCAGAAGAAGCATTTGATGACCAGTGCACCGGTGCCAATCCGCGTTTCCCATTAATTGCGGAACTCAAGCAACTGTTGCTCGACAGCTTCTACGGCCGTCCTTACGTTGAAAGTTATCTGCGCAAGGAAGAAACCACTGAAGCCTGAATCTAGATCGCGTTATCAACAACGGCCGCACATGCGGCCGTTGTTTGTTTTAAACCACTGCATAAACCGATCTGTAGTGGTCACAGATCGGCGCGATAAAAAAATATTATGAAGTCACATTATTGAGCAATATTGAACCAACAGACGCCTCAACCAGCACGGATAACCCAAAAAGAAGCCTTGTTAACGCCAAGATAACCCATCAACTGCTACAATGCACCACGGTTGATTGCGGTAGTTCAGACCTCGCATCAGCTATGTGGATAAACCTGTTGATAATATTGAAAAAAACCAGTCAGCCATAGCTCCGCACCAACTCGAAACACGATCTAGAATGTTTTCATGATATACGTGTAAGCTACTGATTTTAATGAAAATAAATCAACTTATATCCAAGGCTTATAATCAAATGACATGTGGAATTTGTTCAAACCAGAACAATATCCAACGCTGTGGATGACTTGACAAAATGCTATTTCCCACGCCTAGCAATGATGTGATCAGTGTCAGTGCACTCAATCGTCTGGCACGCGATTTACTGGAATCAGGTTTGGCGCCAACCTGGATCGGTGGCGAGATTTCCAACCTGACGCTAGCTTCATCCGGCCACGCCTATTTTTCGCTTAAAGACGCCAGCGCACAGGTGCGCTGCGTGATGTTCCGCCAGCGTTTAGCCCTGTTACCATTTCGGCTCAACAATGGAATGCAGATTGAACTCAAAGGGGCCGTCACTATATATGAAGCGCGCGGGGATTTCCAGATTAATGTGAATACCATGCGCGCAGCGGGGCGCGGACAACTGTTTGAAGCTTTCGAACGCCTTAAGGCGGCCCTGTCGGCAGAAGGACTGTTTGAACCAGAACGAAAACGTCCGATCCCTTTTTTCCCAGAGACAATTGGGATTGTGACCTCAGGCGCGGCTGCCGCATTGAGAGATGTAGTCACCACCCTGTCTCGCCGCATGCCCAGCATTAAGCTGATCCTATACCCAACCCCCGTGCAAGGAGATGGGGCGGCAGAGCAGATTGCAAAGGCCATTTACACGGCAAACGAACGCGCAGAGGCCGAGGTACTCATCGTCTGCCGAGGCGGGGGCAGCATAGAAGATCTTTGGTCATTTAACGAAGAGGTCGTCGCCCGTGCGATAGCCGCCAGCACCATCCCGGTCATTAGCGGAGTAGGACACGAAACCGATTTCACCATTTGTGATTTTGTTGCCGATTTACGCGCGCCGACACCGACGGCGGCCGCAGAGATGGCCTCCCCTAGCCAACAGCAGCAGCAAGCGCGGCTTGAACATGAAACACAGCGCTTGGCACGCTCACTCTCACGTCGACTTAGTGATAAAAGCCAGCGTCTCGATCAACTAGCCCACCGCTTGCGCCATCCAGGCGAACGCCTAGCGCAACAACAGCAGCTACTGGAGCGTCACCAAACCCGGCTACAACAACTGGTCTTAATCCGCCTGGAACAAGCACGCTGGCGTCTTCAGCTTGCCACTACGCGCACCGAACGCCACCACCCTCAACTACGCCAGTCAACGATCCAACTGGAACAACTCAGTCTAGCCTTGTCACGCGGCATCAATCGCACGCTGAAAAACCGACAATCCATGGTTGAACGCCTGCGTGATGCACTTGAATCAATCAATCCTGAGGCGGTACTCCAACGAGGTTACGCCATCGTGCAGAATCACAAGGGAGAAGCGGTAAAGTCTACGCAGAGCCTCAAGCAAGGAGAGCGGGTGACCATTAGATTGGCAGAAGGCAGCACGGGAGCCGTAATTGATCATGAGAGCAAAGAGCTGCAGCCCACATTGCCATTCTAAAAATTGGGCTATAAAGGATGATTAAGTAAACCAAGTTGATTAACTGGCCAAATTAGATAAATAAAGGAAACACAGACGCACAGAGAGCGGTGCCAGCAACCTCAGGCAGCACTCTCTGCGGGAAAGAGCAATCGTCAGCAATGCGATTCGTACGGCTCAGTCACCAAAGCCGCAGAATACCTCTCGCATCATTTTCAGGACATCCAGTGTACGGATATCGCCCACGCGGTAGAACACCCGGTTTGCATCCTTGCGCGTACGCAAAACACCTTTGTCGCGCATAATCGCCAAATGCTGCGAAATATTGCTCTGCGACGTGCCGACCTTCTCGACAATATCCTGAACACTGACCTCTTGATCTCCCAGTACAGAGATGATCTTCAGACGCAGCGGATGGGACATAGCCTTCATCGCTCTCGAGGTCTGCTCGATCTGGTCGTCGTTGAACAACAAGGTATTGCTCCTAAGTAGTAATTATCATCATCCGTTATACGGTACAATACTAAACATAAAATTGCCTTCCATCAAGAATTTCTAATATTCTTATTGCTGACATCATGAAAAATCCGACACCAGTACTACTTCTCATCATGGATGGCTTCGGCTTTCGGCCGGAAGGCGATGACAACGCCATCATTCATGCAAATACCCCAAATTGGCGCAATCTTTGCCAAAAGTATCCGCTGGGTACCATCAACGCATCCGAGCAATTTGTCGGTTTGCCTCGCGGCCAATTTGGCAATTCAGAGGTCGGCCACCTGAATATCGGCGCTGGCAGAATTGTTCAGCAAGAGATCAGCCGAATCGATTGTGATATCGAGGCTGGCACCTTTGCAGGCAATCCGACCTTGCTGCAACTTTTCGACCATGCCCAGCACGGCACCCTGCATATCATGGGTTTACTGTCTGATGGCGGCGTACACAGCCATGAGCGACATATTCATGCAGTAATTCGTGCGGCACAGGCCGCTGGTGTGAAAAAAATAGCCTTTCACGCCTTTCTGGATGGACGCGATACCCCTCCGCGCAGTGCCGCACGCTATCTGGCACCGCTAAATACCCTGCTCACCACCTGCCCAGCAGCTCATCTAGCATCGGTCACTGGCCGTTATTGGGCAATGGACCGTGACCAACGGTGGGAGCGTCTTGAAGGCGCGTACCGCGTACTGGTTGAGGGCGAAGGCGCATTTCATGCGGATTCCGGGCTCGAAGCGTTAGAGGCAGCCTATCAACGAGGGGAAAACGACGAGTTCGTCAGTCCCTCTTCGATTGGTGCTAAGACAGTCATGGCAGATGGAGACTGTCTACTATTCATGAATTTTAGAGCTGACCGAGCACGTCAGCTGGTCAGCGCACTAAGCGACCCAAGCTTCAATGGTTTCCATGCGCGCCAACCCAAGCTGGCCTACTTTGCCACCCTGACGCGTTATGGCGAAAACTTTCCACAACCAGTACTCTATCAACCGCAAACGATCCATAACGGCTTGGGCGAATATCTGTCCAATTTGGGACTTACCCAGTTGCGAATTGCGGAGACTGAGAAATATCCACACGTCACCTACTTCTTTAATGGTGGGGAAGAGCGCGTTTACCCTGGAGAAGATCGCATCCTGGTGCCGTCCCCCAAGGTAGCCACCTATGACCTGCAACCAGAGATGAGCGCTTTTGCAGTGACTGATCATATTGTTGAAGCCATTGCTTTACATAAATACAATGTGATCATATGCAACTTTGCCAATGGGGACATGGTCGGACATACAGGTAACTTCGATGCGGCGGTCAAGGCAGTTGAAGCGTTAGATATCTGCATTGGACGTTGTGTTGACGCCATGGTGGCCGCAGGAGGAGAAGTGGTGATCAGTGCCGATCATGGCAATTGCGAGAATATGTACGATACAGCCAACCAACAGCCTCATACTCAACACACACTGAATCAAGTGCCGTTCTTGTATGTGGGGCGCTCTGCCAGCATCCGTCAGGGCGGTGCGCTACGCGACATTGCCCCCTCAATGCTCAGCATCATGGGTCTCGGCAAGCCAGCCGAAATGACCGGTGAATCATTGATCGACTTCCAGTGAAACGACTATTTATTCTTATGATGCTCGCCGGGACAGCCTCGGCGACAACCCCTGTTCTGAGCACAGCTCCGCAGCAACACAACCTGCAGGCCGTGCGCAAGCAGATTGATAGCTTGCAAAAAGACATTGCACAAAAAGAAGCGGTTAAGAAACAGGCTCAATCGGCGATTCAACAATCAGAGCAGGCCATAGCCCAGACCAATCAGATCCTCAACCAGCTAGGCAAAAAGCAAACAGATAGCAGCCAGCGCCTGGCAGACATGCAGAAGCAGTTGGAAGCTGCGCAACAGCAAGTTGCGGTAGTACGGCAAAAAGTTGCGCTGATGCTGGCGCGTCAATACAAAAATGGCGAGCACGATGCCATGAAACTGATGCTAAATGGAGACAATCCCAACCAGACGTCACGCGACCTCACCTACTACCAATATATTGCACGCGCGCAACAGCGCCTGATCAACGATCTGGTACAACGCCAGAACGCGCTGACCCAACTGGCAGGGCAGCTGAATCTGCAATTGAATCAAATTGTCAGCATGAGTACGCGCAAGGCACAGGAAAAAAACCAATTACAGCAAGCCAAGGTTAACAAGCAACAAGCGCTGACTCAGGTAAGTAGCGAAATTCAGAATCGCCAAGAACAATTGGCAAAACTAAAGCAAGATGAAAAGCGCCTGACTGACTTGATTGCCCAGATCAATCGAAACATCCAGCAACGCTTGGCGCAACAGAAAGCCAAACAGCAGGCCGCCTTCAAGGCGCGCCAAAACGCTGCGCGCAAAGAAAACCAACGTCGGCGCCAAATGGCGGCTGATGCAGTTAAACAAGGGCGCCCCGTACCCGAAGTTGCCAAAAAACCGGTTCCAGTCGAGACGGTCGATAGCGCGGCAGATGACAGCAATGCAGGTCGTGCCTTCCGTAGCTTGCAAGGACGCATGAAGTTGCCAGTCACCGGCGAAATCGCTGGACGCTTCGGCAGCGCGCGAGCTGAAGGCACCTCTTGGAAGGGATTATTTATCCATGCCAGTCGTGGACAACCCGTGCATGTCGTTGGCGATGGCCATGTTGTTTATGCCGATGCACTGCGTGGTTTTGGTAATGCAGTGATTGTTGATCATGGCGGAAATTATTTAACGGTGTATACAGGACTTGCCAATATTACACATGGGGTGGGCGACCGCCTCAAGGCTGGAGACAGCATCGGCAACACCGGAGCACTAGACAGCGGAGAGTCCGGCCTGTACTTTGAAATACGTTACCTGGGTAAGCCAATCAATCCGCTAACCTGGGTACATTAGAATTGTTATACGGAGAGTCAAACGACGATGAGCAGTCAACGCTTTAAAAAACTGGCACTGATTAGCGCAAGCGCGCTAGCTGGTGGGGTGCTGACCATGAGCATTCAGGCCTTTGCCGAAAAAGACGCGGGTCTCTCCGCTCTGCCGCTGAACGAGCTACGGACTTTTGCTGAAGTCTTTGGCCGCATCAAGCAGGACTATGTTGAACCGGTCGATGATAAAAAACTAATCAATGATGCCATCAAGGGCATGCTGACCGGGTTGGATCCTCACTCCGATTACATGGGCCCGGATGAATTCAAGGACTTACGCGAAAAGACCCAAGGAGAATTTGGTGGTCTAGGCATTGAAATCGGAGCCGAAGATGGCCTGGTCAAAGTCGTCGCCCCCTATGAAGATACCCCGGCCCAAAAGGCGGGAATCAAGAGCGGTGACTTTATCGTCAAGATTGACGACACGCCAGTGCGAGGTTTAACGCTGAACGATGCAGTCAAACGCATGCGCGGCAAGCCAGGCACAAAAGTAACCCTGACCATTGCGCGCAAAAATGTCGATAAACCAATTGTTGTCACCCTGACGCGCGCCATCATCCGTACCAAGAGCGTTAAATTTAAACTGATTGAACCAGGTTATGGCTACGTGCGCATCACCCAGTTCCAGGAACGTACAGCCGAAAATCTGGCCAGTGCAATGCAGTCTATGTACAAGAGCAACAAGGGCGACCTTAAAGGCTTGATACTGGATCTGCGTGACGATCCGGGTGGTCTGTTGAATGGTGCGGTAGGCGTAGCAGCGGCCTTCTTGCCTAAAGATGCATTAGTGGTTTACACCCAGGGTCGTACACCAGACTCCAAGATGCATCTGACCGCCAACTTGGCAAACTATGCCAACAGCGATGGTTCAAACCCACTATCAAAATTACCGGCACAAGTACATAACGTGCCAATGGTAGTCTTGGTCAATGGAGGCTCTGCCTCGGCCTCTGAAATCGTGGCAGGTGCACTGCAAGACAGTAAACGCGCCCTGATTATCGGGACCCAGACCTTTGGCAAGGGGTCGGTTCAGTCGATTCTGCCATTGTCGAACGATGGCGGGATTCGTCTAACCACCTCGCGTTACTTTACCCCGAGTGGACGTTCTATTCAGGCAAAGGGCATCACCCCGGATATTTTAGCGGATGATGGCAATACGGCTTATCAAGCCTTTAGCGTGCGCGAAGCCGATCTGGAAGGCCACTTGGCCAATCCAAATGGCGACGATAGCCGAACTGCACAGAAGCCTGCCACACCGGCAGCGCCTAAAGCACCACAGCCGCAGCCACAAAAACCTGCCCGTACCCTGAGCGATGGGAACGACCCAGACCCAAGCAATGACTATCAACTTGGGCAAGCGCTGAACACGCTAAAAGTTCAGCAACTGTTGCTCAAGAAGGCGAATTAAGCAAAGTGCATCACCCGCAGTAAATCAACGGAAGGGGGACACAAGTCCCCCTTCCTTTCTAACACCATGCGAATCCACCGATTCGCCGAGTGGAGGTAGACGGACAAAGAAGATTGGGGCTCAGCGCCTCCCTATCTGCGTCCCATTATTGTTGGAGTCGGGTACCATGTTGTCACATGATTTTGCGCTGCCGTTTCGAGAAGCGGCACCCTACATCAATGCGTTTCGCGGCAAGACCTTCGTTCTGGCGGTCAGCGGTGAAACAGTCGATCAAGGTCACTTCCCCTGGCTGGCACAGGATATTAATCTGTTAGCCAGCCTTGGCGTACGCGTGGTGCTGGTACACGGCATCCGCCCGCAAATCGATAAACTATTGGTGCAACAAGGACTCGAACGACGATTTCATCAGCATCGACGCGTAACAGACGAAGCCACCATCGACATCGTCAAACAGGCTGTTGGCCTGGCACGCCATGATATTGAGGCCGCGCTGTCTACCGGTATGCCCAACTCACCAATGCATGGTGCGCATCTGCGAATCAGTAGTGGTAACGTGCTGACTGCACAGCCATTGGGCGTACTCGATGGCATCGACATGCAATACACCGGCCAGGTACGTCGTATCGACACCCAGGCAATCCATACCCGCCTGTCTGCCGGCGATTTGGTTTTGATGTCCCCCCTCGGTTATTCGCCAACTGGCGAGGCATTTAATCTCACCATGGAAGAGGTCGCGACAGAAACCGCGATTGCACTCAAAGCTGAAAAACTAATCTTTTTAGTTCAAAGCCGTGGCGTAATGAATCAGGGGGGAGAACTGGTTCACAACATGACGGCTCAACAAGCCGAAGACCTGCTGGTTTCTGGCATGTTGCAACAAGAAGCGTGCGCCTACCTGCCCTATGCCGTGCGCGCTACCCGCGAGGGTGTGGTGCGCGCTCACCTGGTCAGCAGCCAACAAGATGGTGCACTGCTCACTGAACTGTTTACCGCCAACGGCTCAGGTAGCATGATCGCACGAGATCCTCTGGTAAAATTGCGCCGCGCCAGCATCGACGATATCGGTGATCTCTTAGCACTGATACGGCCACTTGAAGAACAAAGTATTTTGGTGCGCCGCAGTCGCGAACACATTGAAATGGAAATAGACCGCTACTCGTTGCTAGAGCACGATAACCGGATCTGTGGTTGTGTCGCCATCCATCCGTTTCAAGATGAAGATACGGCTGAATTGGCCTGCTTGGCAGTCACGCCGGATCGACGCAATGCAGGGTTCGGCGAAATGCTATTACGTCATGTTGAATATCAGGCGCGCACCCAGGGGTTGCAATCGCTGTTTGTGCTAACCACAAAAACCGCCCACTGGTTTATCGAACGCGGTTTTATCGAGGCGGATCCCAGCACCTTGCCAGAAGAGCGCCAGCGCATGTACAACAACCAAAGACGTTCAAAGGTATTTGTTAAAACCCTGTAGTACAAGTGATGAGATTCACTGTTGGAGCCGCAACGGCACTGTGACACAATAAGCGCAGCTCATTAATCGCTATTACGATAGGAATCACCATGGCAAGAACTGTTCAATGCATCAAGCTCTGCCGCGAAGCAGAAGGCCTCGATTTTCCACCGCTGCCAGGAGCCTTGGGCAAGCGCGTGTTCGACAACGTATCTAAAGAAGCCTGGCAAGGCTGGCTGCGCTATCAAACCATGCTGATCAACGAGAACCGTCTCAGCCTGGCCGACCAACGCGCACGCCAGTACCTGACTCAACAGCTAGAAGCTTATTTCTTTGGTGAAGGGGCTGAAACACCAAGCGGATATACCCCACAGAGCGGTCAATAAACTATAATAAAAGCCCGTTATACTGGGCTTTTTTTGCATCCAACGCATGGGCTTCACTATGCCAAACCAAGAACAACTGATGCTCAGCCGCGAACTTGGCTTAATTGAATTCAATCGCAGAGTACTGGCTCAAGCTGAAGACGCTCGCTTGCCGCTACTCGAACGGCTTAAGTTTCTCTGTATTGTATCGTCTAACCTGGACGAATTCTTCGAAGTCAGAGTTGCCTGGCTAAAAGAGGTTAAAAACCATACACCAGAACGTATTCTGGCGGATGGTTCGACTGCAGAAGAAACCCTGGAAAAAGTTGGAGAAGCCGCGCGCCAGCTGATTCAAGAGCAGTACAGCGTAATGCGCGAGGCAATTTTCCCTGCGCTACGCGACGAAAACATCATGTTTTTGCGCCGAACAGAGTGGACCTATGAGCAGCAAGAGTGGGTCAAGGCATTTTTCTTCCGCGAGTTAATGCCGATTCTGACACCAATCGGGCTAGATCCGTCCCACCCCTTCCCCAGGGTACTCAACAAGAGTCTGAATTTTGCAGTTGAACTAGAAGGCCGTGATGCCTTTGGTCGCCAATCAGGTATGGCCATTGTGCAGGCACCGCGCATCCTGCCGCGCGTGATAAAAATGCCGCGCGACATCTGTGGCGGACATCGTCATACCTTTGTGTTTTTGTCCTCCATCCTTCACGCCCATGCCCACGAGTTGTTTCTCGGCATGGCAGTCAAGGGCTGCTACCAGTTTCGAGTGACGCGTAATAGCGAACTCAACCTGGAAGACGAAGACATGAAAAACCTGCGTACAGCACTGCAAGGCGAATTGCGCCACCGCCAGTTTGGCGACGCAGTCCGGCTGGAAATTGCCGACACCTGCCCGCCTCACATGGCCGAATTCATGCTGACCCAGTTTGGTCTCGAACCGCGTGACGTATTTCGCGTTGATGGCCCGGTCAACCTGGTACGGCTCATGCAACTCCCCGACCTGGTTGATCGGCCCGACCTCAAGTTCCATCCGTTCGAACCTAGCCTGCCCCCCATTCTTGAAAAGAAAATTGGCCTATTTGAGGCCATCAGCAAGGGCGACATACTACTGCACCACCCCTACCAAAGCTTTCAGCCCGTGATCGACATGCTGAACCTGGCAGCCACCGATCCACAAGTAGTTGCAATCAAAATGACGGTGTATCGCACCGGCACCGACTCAGTGCTGATGGACTCGTTGATTAGCGCCGCCCGCGCAGGCAAACAAGTCACCGTGGTTGTTGAACTGATGGCGCGATTTGATGAAGAAGCCAATATCAGTTGGGCCAAACAGCTAGAAGATGCAGGCGCCCACGTGGTCTACGGTGTCTTCGGCTATAAAGTTCACGCTAAAATGCTGATGGTGGTACGCCGTGAAGAAGGCGGGCTCAAACGCTATCTGCACCTGGGAACCGGCAACTACCACCCACGCACCGCGCGCATGTATACCGACTTTGGCCTATTAACCTGCAACGAAAAAATGGCCAGCGACGTCAACGATATCTTTGTGCAGCTCACTGGGCTCGGACGCGCGAGCAAGTTGTATTTACTGCACCAAAGCCCATTCACGCTGCACAGCATGATTCTCGAATCGATAGAACGCGAATGCCAGCACGCGGCAGCTGGCCGTCCAGCACAGATCATTGCCAAGATGAATGCACTGCTAGAACCACAGGTGATTAACGCGCTGTATCGCGCGAGTCAGGTCGGCGTCAAAATTCAGTTGATTGTGCGTGGCGTCTGCGCACTACGCCCAGGGGTGCCCGGGCTATCTGAAAACATTACGGTGCGCTCAATTGTCGGACGCTTTCTGGAACACCCGCGCATCTTCTACTTCTACAACGACCGAGAAGAAGACCTGCACATCGCCAGCGCCGATTGGATGGGACGCAATTTCTTCCGCCGTATCGAAACCTGTGTGCCTATCATCGACCCCAAGATCAAGCGGCGCCTGATCAAAGAAGGGCTACGGATCTGTCTTGAAGACAACGTCAATGCATGGGAAATGCAATCGGATGGCAGCTATCGCCGCAAAAACGCCCGTGGACGGCTGCGCTGCGCGCAAGAAACCTTGCTTGAAGAATATGCGCGTTGACCCCTATGCCAGACTTGCAGTTTAACCACACTCTTTTACAGAATCGCCGATAGCCATGTCTCAATTTGTGTTTTCCATGCTGCGCGTCAGCAAGGTCGTGCCACCCAAGCGTCAGATCATAAAAGACATCTCGCTGAGCTTCTTTCCTGGCGCAAAAATTGGTTTGCTGGGACTAAACGGCTCAGGTAAATCAACTGTACTGCGCATCATGGCCGGGATTGATCGCGATATCGAGGGCGAAGCCACCCCGATGCCTGGCATCCGCATCGGCTACCTGCCACAAGAGCCCGATCTCAACCCACAACACACCGTACGTCAGGCAGTTGAAGCGGGGCTGGGTGAGGTGGTTGAAGCGCAAAAAAAACTAGAAGAAATCTACGCGGCCTATGCCGAACCTGACGCCGACTTTGACCAACTAGCCGCAGACCAGGCCAAATACGAGGCCATCATCGCCACCAGCGATGGCAACGCCGAGCAACAAATGGAAATTGCGGCGGATGCCCTGCGCCTTCCTGCTTGGGAGGCCATTGTCAGCAACTTGTCCGGCGGCGAAAAACGTCGTGTAGCCTTGTGTCAGCTACTGCTATCCAAACCAGACATGCTGCTGTTGGATGAGCCAACCAACCATCTGGACGCTGAATCGGTAGACTGGCTCGAACAGTTTCTATGCCGCTTCCCTGGCACCGTCGTGGCCGTAACCCATGACCGCTATTTCCTGGACAATGCAGCCGAATGGATACTGGAACTTGACCGCGGCCATGGTATTCCATGGAAGGGCAACTACTCCAGTTGGCTAGAGCAAAAAGAACAACGCTTGATGCAAGAAGAATCTAGCGAATCAGCGCGCCAGCGCGCGATAAAAAAAGAACTGGAATGGGTGCGCCAAAACCCCAAGGGGCGGCAGGCCAAGTCCAAAGCCCGTTTGGCACGATTTGACGAACTATCGAGCCAGGAATACCAGCGCCGCAACGAGACCCAAGAAATTTTCATCCCGATTGGCGAGCGCCTGGGCAACGAAGTAATCGAATTTGAAAACGTCAGCAAAGCCTTTGGCGAGCGCCTGCTGATCGATAACCTGAGCTTTAAAGTCCCAGCTGGCGCCATTGTCGGCATTATCGGTCCGAATGGCGCCGGTAAATCCACCCTGTTCCGCATGCTGGCAGGCCTTGAAACCCCAGATAGCGGTGAGGTAAAAATTGGACCCACGGTCCGTCTGGCCTATGTAGACCAGAACCGAGGCTCGCTGGACAATAGCAAAACGGTATTTCAGGAAATCTCAGATGGCCACGACATCATCACCGTTGGCCGTTACGAAACCCCTTCGCGCGCCTACCTTGGCCGTTTCAACTTTAAGGGGGGTGACCAGCAGAAAATAGTCGGGCAGCTCTCTGGAGGCGAACGCGGGCGACTGCACCTGGCAAAAACCCTGATTGCGGGCGGCAACCTGCTGTTGCTTGACGAACCATCCAACGACCTGGATGTGGAAACCCTGCGGGCACTAGAAGACGCCCTGCTCGAATTTGCCGGATGCGTGATGGTGATCAGCCATGACCGCTGGTTTCTCGACCGGATTGCCACCCATATACTGGCCTGCGAAGGGGATTCAAAATGGGTGTTCTTCGATGGTAACTACCAAGAATATGAAGCCGACAAAAAACTTCGACTAGGGGAAGAAGGGGCAAAACCCAGGCGGATTCGTTACAAACCAATCAGCCGCTAACCCTCGCTCCAGACACCAGCCTTGCTCACTTGAGCAAGGCTTTAATTTACCGCGCAAGCAAAAGCCAGACAGGCCCCTAGCCGTACGAAACCATACGATTTCGGCCTTCGCGCTTAGCGCGATACATGCGCGAGTCTGCTATCTCAACCAAAGCTTTCCAGCTATCTTCACCATCCGCCACCCGCTCGGCTAAACCGATACTACAGGTCAGCATGCAACCATCCGGTCGCACCCCTAAGCCATGCTCCTGAACCCGATGCAAAGCACCAGCAGCCTGAGACAAATCAGTATTTGGCATCAGTAGCAAAAACTCTTCCCCCCCCCAGCGGATCAGAATGTCCCCGTGACGCAGATGATCAGTAATGGCATGACCCAGCCCTTGCAGCAGTTGGTCACCCGCCTCATGGCCAAATTGGTCATTAATACTCTTGAAGTGATCTAAATCGAGAAAGCCAATCGATAGCGCAGTATTGTGCCGACGCGCATAACTTTGCTGCAAATCGAGTAACTCTTCGCCACTGCGTCGTGAAAAAGTCCCAGTCAACGGATCATGGATAGTCTGATTGACCAACGCAATAATGAACGCCAGCTGGCTCATGCTCGCCAGACTCGCCACACAAGTCAGCAAAGACAACAGCCACAACTGACCGCCAAAAGAAGGCCAGGTAACCTCGGACCAATCAAACGTAAAAGCTAGAATATTCGCCAACAACACCGGCATCGCATACGCCAAAGTCTCAAGCAGTGTGAGCGGGAAAATAGCCAAGCCAGCCAAGAGAACAAACGGCAAAAACGCGTAACCGGTACCAATGGCGGCCGCCACCCCCTGCAAATGATGCTGAATCAGCAAAATATGCGATACCAGATAAAATACCGTAGGAATCGCAAACAGAAGCGCCATGCCCTGATAAGCGCTGCGCAGTCGTCCATTACGCGGCATCCCCATCACCAGGGCAACAAACGATCCTGACACCAGCAAGCGCAGCAACGCCAACTGCATCCACAGCACCGGGGGCAAAGACCAGGCATCTACAACAATCCACAAAGGCGTCAAAATCGCAAACAATGCGGCAAACAACCGCACGCGATTGCCAATCATCTGTGCTCGACGGAAAACAATCAGCGGCATATGCAAATGAGGACTAATCAGCCAGCTGGTCTCGTTGGGCGCAACTTCCCCGGGTAACAAGCAGAGCAGCCACTGCCAGACTATTTGAGCGAGGCGCATCATAGAGCAATCCTAGAGGTAAAGACCATTCTAACGACAGGGCAACAAAAAGAACATAGACATATTATTTTTAAAATTTCCGGTTCATGCTTGCACCAAATCAACACCTATTTTGGATCAGACGAAACCGCAGGCAGGCAAGAAAGAAAATCAGAAATACAAACGGCTTGGCATCTCTGCCAAGCCGTTTGCTTGATACTGGCGTCTCCACGGGGAATCGAACCCCGGCCGCCGCCGTGAAAGGGCAGTGTTCTAACCGCTAAACTATGGAGACTAATTGTGGCGCACCAGGAGCGATTCGAACGCCCGACCCTCTGGTTCGTAGCCAGATACTCTATCCAACTGAGCTACTGGTGCGCTGTCTGGCGGAGAAAGAGGGATTCGAACCCTCGATACAGGTTTTGCCCGTATGCACCCTTAGCAGGGGTGTGCCTTCGACCACTCGGCCATTTCTCCGTTCAGAGGGTTGCGATATTAAGGAATAGCGCGCCCCCTGTCAAGCATTTACAAACTGATTAATCAGCTTGATCCAGGCCAAAAGCTTTATGCAAAACACGTACTGCTAATTCGAGATATTTTTCATTAACCAAAACAGAGACTTTGATTTCAGAAGTCGAAATCATCTGAATATTAATCCCCTCTTCGGCCAGGGTACGAAACATGGTTGAAGCCACCCCACAATGCGAGCGCATACCGACACCGACGATCGATAACTTGGCAACTTTATCGTCTGCATCGACTTTAACGGCACCAATATGGTTCTGCACATCACGCAAAATGGTCAGAGAACGTTGAAATTCATTGCGCGGCACGGTAAAGGAGAAATCCGTGGCGCCGTTTTCACCAACATTCTGGATAATCATGTCGACTTCGATATTGGCGTCAGCAATTGGCCCGAGAATTTGATAAGCAATGCCCGGTTTGTCAGGCACACCTTTGACATTGATGCGCGCTTCATTACGGTCAAATGCGATGCCAGCTACCACTGCCTTTTCCATAGTCTCATCTTCCTCAAACGTAATCAGCGTACCTTCCCCATCTTCTTCATCAAAACTCGAGAGCACACGCAAACGAACCTGATACTTGCCGGCAAACTCCACCGAACGAATCTGTAGCACCTTAGACCCCAAACTGGCCATCTCGATCATCTCTTCAAAAGTGATGGTCTTAAGACGACGTGCATCAGGTTCTACGCGAGGGTCCGTGGTATACACTCCATCAACGTCGGTATAGATCTGGCATTCATCAGCATGTAGCGCTGCCGCCAACGCCACCGCCGAAGTATCAGAACCGCCGCGCCCCAGCGTGGTAATGTGCCCCAGTTCATCCACCCCCTGGAAACCGGCAACAATCACCACCCGGCCATCAGCCAGATCCGTGCGGATCTCATCTTCATCAATAGACTGAATCCGCGCTTTGCCATGTGCGCTATCCGTTGTCACCCGAACCTGCCAACCACAGTAACTATGAGCGGGAATACCGATTTCTTGCAGTGCCATGGCCAACAGACCAATCGTAACCTGCTCGCCGGTAGACACCACCACATCCAGTTCACGCGGATCGGGAATATCTTGAATTTCTTTCGCAAGCGCAATCAGACGATTGGTTTCACCGCTCATTGCGGAGACCACCACCACCACGCTATGCCCCCGGGCCTTCCACTTGGCGACACGTCGAGCCACGTTCTTGATGCGATCCGTGGTGCCAACCGAAGTGCCGCCATACTTCTGTACGATAAGTGCCATGCTATTAATTTGATCAAAGGATTGAATGTTGAGCTTCGATTCTTGCCTTAAGCCGCACAGAAATGCAAGAAAGAATTCCCTCAAGTACCAGCATTCACGCTGCATCGCAACAGGCACGGACCATCATCGGGAAAAACACCGGGCAAGGACTTGCCAGCAGGGGCTGGGCGCTCTAGAATCTAGCCCTTGTTACCGGGCCGGTAGCTCAGCTGGGAGAGTGCTGCGTTCGCAATGCAGAGGTCGGGAGTTCGATCCTCCTCCGGTCCACCAACAACATCCCATTGAAAATCAAAGATTGTCCCGGGAACCACATCTTTGCCGTTCGGCAAGTTTATGCTTCCTGACGACGAGCAAATCTGCTGTTTTTTGCACCACGACTGTGCGTACCGTCTGTTACTCCTCTAGTTTTCCTTGGTATGAAAAGACCTTGGCCCCGATTTCACGCCTGCCAGTTCCTGCAAGGTTATGCTTCCTGCGCGACCATGAACCAGGCATGCATTGGCTCAGCTCTTCGCTGCTCCTGATGACGAAGAAGTGTTTAAAACAATTTAACATAGATACGTCATAGGCATTCCTGCTGCACTGCTGCGCGGTCATCGAATTCTAATGGTCCCTCTTTGCACCACAATAGACTTGAACAACGAATCATGAAAAACATTTATCTGATTACCACGACTACGCTTTTACTCTCCGGCTGTGGCAGCATCCAGCCCTATCAGGAACCGGCTCCAGATCAGGGGAGCGCAACACTGACCATCGCTTTTAGAAACGAAATTGGGGTATCTAGCCTCTCTTACGGTCGCGCAGATGAAGATGGATGCATGGAATTTCCGTCTCTACATTCTGCAGGTAGCGTCCACTTCAAGCCGAAGCGGTTAAAGCCTGCCCCCAAGGATGTCAGGATTCCGGCAAATGGCCCGCAAATTCTGCAGTATTCCTGGGTAACCAGCTACAGCTCAGGTTCCCCGGTGTGTACCTTCACACTACGGTTTGAGCCGAAAAATGGGGGGCACTACCTAGTAACGAACGACAACAGCATTCAGTCGGAAAAGAGGAAAGCCCTGCTCTTCGGCGATAACACCGTCTACACGGAAAAATGCATGGTCTATGTGCAAGAACTGGACGAGAACAAGGGTATGAAACCAGTGTCGATCAAGCCAATAGCAGTAGCACCGACTCGTCTGGGTTACCCTGGATGTCCAAGGGTTGTGAAATAGCAAAACAAAAGTCGGCGGCTTGATTGGACGGCCCGAAAAGAAAATGCCCGGTAACCCTTCGAGTTACCGGGCATTTCTGGAGGCGGGGACATGCTATGCCCCTCACACAAAAATTCTGGCAGGCTCATTGCTAGAATCTCAGCCAAAACTGAATTAACAAATTATCAACACGCATTTATGCTTTTGGTATATCAACAAGATCTCCTTCTACAGTAAAACATCTCTGACCGTAGAGTATGAAATCCATTGTGGTGAACTTTACATTCACATTGACCAGAACATCCCCCTTTAATCCTCTCTTTCGTCCAACATCGATAGCGTCTTCGAAGGCTTGCTGCTCGCGCTGATCAAGGGTTCCTAGCGGGAAGATGAAGATGTTGTGAAGACAGGCTTTTCCTTGTACATGTTGGATAGGATCTGGTGTTTCAGCGCTAAGTGAGCCAATTGGTTTGTTTGCCATGACAGCGAAATGCCCCACATTGGATGCGCATCCAGGTACTAACGTGAGTAATAGCAATAGCGGAAAGATCCGCGACAGACTGCGGGGAAAGAAATTCATTGAAGCTTACTCAGAAAGAACCAGGGGCCAGAGTAACAGCGAACAAGAAGAAAACTTGACATTGTGACCCCTATCAACTCTTTCTTTATCTTTCTTTACTCTTTCCCTGACGTTCTGATCGTTGATGTCGGCGCGCATCCCAAATTAGCCACCTCAGCGCGTTGAATTTCACCCTGGGGCTAATGCCAATATTTCAATAGTTATGGCTGTAGATTAGAAGAGTGGATGTGGCTATCGTCTGGCCAGAGTTTTATCCAAGCCTGATGCATTTTTTACACCTTTTTAACACCACGGTGACTACCTTGACAGGACAGCAACCCGACGAGGAGTAACGTTCATGGCCACCAAATCGATTTTGCCAACCAGCATTGCAGAACAAGCCCGCATCCGCCCGGCCCTGCCTGGTGACATTGCGCAATTGATGGCGTTGGAATGGACCCGCCCAGCAGTAGATCGCATCGAACGCAGCCAACTGCGCCTGTTGCTCACCCAAGGGCACACCCTCACGCTGGTGGACGAATTCCACGGCAAAATTCGTGGCTACGTCTTGTTGCTCTTGTGCCGCGACAGCACGCGCATTCGCATCCACAACCAGACCGTTCTGCCCGCCTGGCAGCGGCATGGCGTCGCGTGTGGGTTATTGGATGCGGCAGAGCGCATCACGTGCATTCTGGAGCGGCAACACCTGCTAGTCGATGTCCCAGAAAGCAACCTGCCGGCCTTGCAATGGTTTCTGGGCCAAGGCTATCAGCCATGCTGCGAACACCCACACCCAGATCGAAAAGGCATCAGCCTCTATCATCTGGAAAAAACGCACTTCAGTCGTCCACGCCCGCAGTGGCGCCGCACCCAGCGGCTCGCTTTTACGCTCGACAAAGGCCGCCTGATTCACTAGATCCTTCTCTCTCAATGAGAACATTGGGGCCCTATTCGTGGGGCCCCAATGTCAATTGGCGCGATTTAAAGGTGCACGATCATCGCCAACCAGCCAGACCGTTTCGACCTGATAAAGAAGAGACAGCGACCGAGCATAGGCCTGCGGGGCGATGCTCTCGGCTGAACCCTCGCAGCACACCTGCAGTAAATAGAGTGTATGTTCTGTATTGATGCCATGTTGATGAGATCAACGCTGCACATTTGTTAATACATGTCCGTAAACCTCACACAGATATTTGATACAATGCAAGTATTCACTATGAGCTTAATACATAGGCAGCAGAGTCAAACTCAGAGCACAACGACCCTTTATTTCATGTATCCCACCATTGAGAACACCAACCAATTATGAAACGTTTTCTGATTTGTGCCGCTGCGTTGCTTGTGCCCATGGTCACAACGACCTCAGTACTCGCTTCTGACGTAGGTATTTCCGTAAGCATCGGCCAGCCGGGCTTTTATGGCCAACTAAACATTGGCGGCTACGCGCCACCGCAGGTAATCAATGCGCAACCGATCTTTATCGGCCCAATGCCACCGCCAGATCAAGCACCGATCTATCTGCGCGTTCCACCAGGACATCAACGCCACTGGGATCGCTACTGCGGTCGTTATAACGCATGCCATCAGCGCGTATTCTTCGTGCGCGACGACTGGTACACCCATCAATACGCGCCGCGCTATCTCAAGCAACACGGCTATGACCATGGCAACCGCGACCAGCGTAATGGACCAGGGCCACGCGATCACCAAGGACCGGGAGATAACCGAGGACCGCGCGATCACCAGGGTCCACGCGATCACCAAGGGCCACGCAATGACCAAGGACCTCAGGGCCCAAACTGGGACAACGGTGGGCCACACAATTAATCTCTGATCACTTCCAGAAATAATCCTCCTGGAGACCAACCCCATCCACAAGCACAAAGACATCACTGCTGGAGATGGGGTTGTTCCATTTATATTGGTGCCAGCCACTTTTATTGCCTCATCAAAGCTAATCAACATTTATTAATTATTGATTCAAAAAATTCAAGGTTTAGCAATATTGACCTACCATTATGTCTATAAGTCTTCTGCTGTAATCAGTTGACGACCATCTAGTTCATTATCGATAGTCTCCAAACCCTTTATGGCCGCATATGCGGCCATTTTTTTATATAAAAACCCCGTGTATCTTCAGCAATACACGGGGTTTTATGCAGAGCACCAATCAATGACAAAACAATCGCAAAATAAAACAATTATTCCGATGTGGTTATTGCGACCTGTCCCCGATGAAAGGGATGAAATCCATGGTGGAAGGGGTTTTCATGTCGAACTAGATCATTAAAAACCTTACGCTGGGGTTGACTCAGAGTGGCCTGTAACACCTGCGTAGCAACAGCCACAGTCTGCAGCTTGCTAGCGTACAGTTTTGCAGCCTCAGCACGGTCCCTGCTTAGCGTTGCAGCATCGGCATTCTCGTCATGCTTCCACTTAGCCTGAGTATGCAGATCCCGGTACGCTTTACCATAATCAGCCCAAGCAGCGCTCTGCCGTTGCGTATCATTAAGCTGCAGCATGTCGGCTAAACGCGTGAGATGTGTTGTGATTCGCTTATTCTGGAATGCCTGCCAATCTGCATGCTGTGGAGCCGAAACCATTGCATCAGCAAAAACAGGCAGGGAAGTTGAGAACAGGGCCGTGCCCAGGACAGTGCCTACTAGGCGAAGAGCGATTTTCATCAGATTTCTCAGTGTGCGGTTTAGGAGTCCTATTTATCAGCCAAGAGTCTTAAGCATCTAAGAGAATGTGAATCTCTTGTGTGTCCAGATATTAATCCCTAATGAGCAAGAAACTTTTAATCACATATCCGTTTGTAGCCACCACAGCGATTATCGATAAATTTTATAAAGCCAGCGTAATCAGTATAAAAAAAGCGAAGTCGTAGCGCGCGGCAGACAGATACGATCAGACAGCAGAACCACACGCCAGCCAAGGCACCAGCCAGAATCGATGACTCGCCCGCCAGAGGCAATGCGTTTTCTCCATACCAGTATTCCAATACAGAATAATACATCCTTGATTGAGGCCTATGATCATTTCTGATGATCACTTCAGAAGGGCTGAAATCTATGTTAGTGCTTGTCTTTTTGTCTAGAAGTCATTGTGACTTTTAATCTGCGCAACGGCCTATCCCAAAATGGCTAGCCCCTCCAAGACGCTTAATCAGTGTTTCACACATCGGATCACTTACAAGCCAATCTTAAGATACAGCCCAAACATAGCAGTCCTATCTATTGGTCTTGATCTCAGAAAGACCTCAATGCAAGCCAAAGTGCAAGGTATTGCGCATGCACACCCAACTACCCGGATTGGACGGCTGGGCTTGGATTGAGTTGAAAACAGCGAAGGGTATCTAGATCATTGGCAACCAAGATCTAGCTACTGACATTGAGTGCTTAAAAATTCGCCATTCCAGGCGAGCGAAGGGATGGCAGGGTTGAGATCCAACTACATTTCTCCCTGCCAATTTTTAATCAGCATTGCAGTTCAGTAGGAGCAACAAAATGTCTACAAAATCAGGGAAAATGGGACTGGTGTCACTCACAGTTCTAGTAACAACCTGCATGATGGGAGCTGGGATTTTTATGTTACCCGCCAGCCTGGCCGCCATCGGCTCTATCAGTATTTTTGGCTGGGTGATTTCAACCCTGGGTTCGGTCGCGCTAGCGGTCACCTACTCGAAACTGGCTTTTTTATGCCCCAAAGAAGGTGGCCTGTATGCTTTCACACGCGATGGGCTTGGAGAATATGCCGCATTCACTGAAACCTGGTGCTATTGGCTAACCTTGTGGATTGCGAATATAGCCATATCCGTAGCCGGCATTGGCTATATGTCCTACTTCTTTCCAGCGCTAAAGGATCCAACGGTTGGCGGGATCGCCGCCATTATTGCTATCTGGTTCTTTACTTTCCTGAATTACCGCGGAGCAGGTTTCATCGGTAACATTCAGAAATTCACCTCATTGGGGGTCCTGATTCCGGTCGGGGGTATGGCATTGCTGGGCTGGTTCTTCTTTCACCCTGCCTATATTTCTAGCAACTGGAATGTCTCAGGCAAGAGCGACTGGACCGCAATGATGTCGGCCACCTCGCTAACCATGTGGGCGTATCTGGGTTTTGAAGCTGCTTGTGTGGTCTCTGGGGTGGTTGAAAACCCCAAACGCAATGTGCCACTGGCAACCATGATCGGGACCGGGATTGCTGCAGTACTTTATATTCTGGCGACATTGGCGATTATGGGGGTAATTCCAGCAAAAGAACTGTCAGTATCAACGGCACCATTCAGCTTCGCTGCCCAATACATGTTTGGTAAATGGGCCGGATCGCTGGTTAGCATCTGTGCAATTGTTGCAAGCTTCGCTTGTCTGAACAGCTGGATCTTAACCACTGGTCAGGTACAAAAGGCGATTGCCGATGACGGAATGTTCCCAAAAATTTTCGCAGAAACCAATAAACACGGTACGCCTTTTAAAGGCATGTTGATTACCGCCGTTCTGATGACCATCTTAGGCTATATTTCCATCTCGCCATCCTTGGCAGAAGAGTTCAAAGTCATTTCGCTATTGTGCGTATTCACCAACGTGGTTCCCTATATCATGGCGGCTGCAGCCATCTTCCCGCTGATGAAAGATAACAATATTGCCGGGCGCGAGTACAAAACCTACACCATCATTTGTGTAATCGGCATGATTTTTGGCTTCTATGTTATCTCGGGTTCTGGTCAACCTGCGGTGTACTACGGATCTATAACCATGTTGCTGTCTATCCCCTTGTTCGGCTGGATCTCGCACTCAGTCAAAAAACAGCGCGCTGCAGAGCAGCTTGCTGCTGTACCCGCCTCTACTGCGGAGGCTGGCATAGCTAAAGCTTAGATCAAACCGCTTAAGAAAAAAGCTCAGTCAGAAAAACCAAAAAGCCCGTCTTAGAGACGGGCTTTTTGGTTTTTTTACCCTGGATGCTATGCATTCATACAGAAACAAGTTTCACCGTTATTTGGAAAGAACTCCCCTCCAGGCTAATCGTATGCAACAATACTCCACCCCCCTTTAATGCCAGCGGCAAGAAAATAGCTAGCTGGTTTGCGCATCCGAAAACCTGGCGAAATGTCTACACAAATGCAAGAGAAAGCAAATACTCTGGTTCAGAGGATTAGTATTGGCGTCGTGCGTAGTGTTCAATATTTTGAACCGCGATTCTTTCCTATTGGACTGCTCGCTGTGTTCAGCTTTCCCATGTATTACTTTGTTTGGCATGACTGGTTCCCTCAGACCTATGAAAACCTGCCACTACGTCTGATAGGATCTGCACTATTTGTACCGGTGGTGTTCATCAAACATTGGCCGGATAAGCTGCGCCGCTTCCTGCCTGTATATTGGTCCTTGTCAATTCTCTATGCACTACCGTTCTTTTTTAGCTTTATGCTACTAAAAAACAATGGTAGCCCCGCATGGCAGCTATCCGCACTGACTGCCGCATTTCTCATGGTGTTATTGTTGGACTGGATCAATCTATTCATTCAGTTTGCAATCGGAGTCGGATGTGCTTGGCTCGCATATCGACTAACCAGTGCAGATCACCAACTGGCCTTTATCAGTTATGAATATGTGCCAGTTTATTTATTTATCATTATACTTGGCGCCGTGGCGAACTACAGCTCAGAAGTAGTGAAGCAAGAACGTTTGAGGGCCATGCAAAGTACCGCCAGCATGATCGCACATGAGCTTAGAACGCCATTACTGGGCATCAAGGCAGGAGCAACTGGTCTGAGGCAACATCTACCGATACTGCTTGAGACCTATCACCGGGCACAAGAAGCAGGACTTGCCACCGGGTCGATTCGCGAAGTACATCAAGACTCCATGCATAATGTATTGGAGCGCATAGAAGGTGAAGTCAATTACTCCAACATTGTGATTGATATGCTGCTGGCCAATGCCAAACCATTTGAATTTAAACACACCGCCATGACTGATTTTTCCATGGCGGCTTGCCTTGAAACTGCTTTACACCGTTATCCATTTACAACAGAAACAGAACGGGCGCTTGTCTCTGTTGTAAATACGCCTGATTTTATTTTTCATGGCAATGAATTGCTGATGGTGCACGTATTTTTTAATTTACTAAAAAATTCACTGCGTCATATAAATAGTTCAGGAAAAGGTGGGATCACTATTCGCTTAGAGCACCAGACTGATGGCAATAAAATTATATTCACCGATACCGGTCCTGGGATACCACCCCAGGTATTGCCGCATATCTTTACCAGGTTTTACTCCTGGTCATTAGGGCATGACGATGGTTCTGGTGCAGGAATTGGATTAGCATATTGCAAAAGCGTTATGCAGTCATTGGGTGGAAATATCACCTGCAAATCGACACTGGGCGAGTTCAGTGAGTTTATTTTAACCTTTCCTGCGGTCAGCGATTAATGCCACAACACCAAACCCCGCTGTTCTACTTCCCATCAATGGTGGTATTTGTTGATGACAGTCGTAATTTTCTGGATAACTTCAGTCTCCAACTAGATGCAGATCTAGCTTTTCAGCTTTACGATTCACCCATAGCGGCATTGACAGCACTGAATGCACCTGCAGAAAAAAACTCATCGGTTGAACAGTTTTTTTCCATCTCTCGTTTTGGTGATGAACTTCCGCTGTCACACCATGTACTGGACCTCAATTTAAATAACATCGTGCGCGAAGCGCAGAACCCACACCGTTTTGAGCGGATCTCAGTGGTAGTGGTTGACTACGACATGCCAGAAATGGATGGATTGGAATTGTGTCGCAACATTAAGAATCACAGCATCAAAAAAATTCTACTCACGGGTAAAGCAGACGAAAAACTCGCGGTGCAGGCCTTTAACCAAGGGTTGATTGATCGTTTCATTATGAAACAGGACGCCGAGGTGATTCCATCACTTAACCAAGCGATTGTTGAATTGCAGCAGGCTTACTTTGAAAACATGGCACGTAGCATGAAAGAAGCCCTGTCGCTTGGCTCGCACAGTTTTTTACGCGATGGCCGCTTCGCCGAAGAATTTAACAAAATTTGCCAGCAAGCTGGAGTCGTTGAGTTCTACTTGACCGCAATGCCAGAAGGTTACCTGCTGCTGGATGCGAAAGGCAGCGCAAGTCTGTTAGTCATCAAGACTGAAGATGAGCTGCAGAGTCACTTTGAAATTGCCGCAGATCAGGGCGCGCCGGCCAAACTGCTTGAACAGCTTAAAAGCCATAAAGTGATCCCTTACTTTCCCACCCCTGAAGGGGAGTACACCCCCAAGTGTAAAGACTGGTGGTCATGCTTGTATCCGGCCACAAAATTCAAAGGCCGTGAGCCCTATTACTATGCCGTTGTAACCAAACCTTCCGGGCTTAACCTGGCAAAAGTTTTATCATACCAGGCCTTTCTCAAGTGGCATGATCAACAAGGGGCGACCAAAACAGAGGTTCGCCCCCAAGCTAACACTTAAGCCACAGCAGCAATCGCTAGGCCTGGTTCGCTAGCCACCGCACGTACTTTTTTGCGGCGAGTCGACCCCCAGGTCGACATAGAAACCTCCCCTCGAATATCGCGGCAGACGTTGCCGATAAACTCCAGTTGGTCTTGCGTCAACAGGCTGTTAATCGACAGCCGGACCATCGACCGATTTTTCGCGGTAGCAGGTGCGCAGAAAACCGAGCCAAAAATTCCCCGTACCTCTAATGCATCTCGCAACACGATGGTTTGAGGCTCTAAGCCCGACTCCAAAGCAATAATCTGCGATTGACTACCGTTAAGGTTATAACCCAGGTCATCCAGATAATGGCGCAACCATGCAGCATTTGCGTGCAACGCCTTCCGGCGCCATTGCTCCTCTTTGATCACCTCAAGCGTGGCATCCAGCCCTGCGATCTCATGAGGCAGCAGAGTCGAGCTAAAAATGGCAGGATTCGATTCAAACTTGAAATATTCATTGAAACGCTCAGAGCAAGTGATGAATCCAGCACGACCGGCAAACGCCTTGGCTAGACTAGCGGTGCGGAAATGCACCTTATCGCACAAGCCAAGAGCCGCCACCATACCCTCCCCTTGCTGACCGTGGGTCCCGAACGAGTGAGATTCGTCCACCACCATCACACAACCGTGCCGCGTTCCCACCGCAACCAGATCCTCCAGCGGGCAAACACTACCATTGATACTGTAAACCGAATCCACCAGAATCACGCCGGGACCGTGCTTTAGAATTTGACGCTCAAGATGCTCCATATCGTTGTGATGAAACATCGTGGCACGCGCCCCGGCGCAACGAACCCCCTCCCACAGAGACATGTGCGCCATCCGGTCCACATACACAGGGGTAGATTCAGAGGCAATCGACTGCACCAAACCGGTGTTGGCGGCATAGCCAGACTGGCAAAGTACCCCCGATTCAGCTCCTAAAAAATTGGCCAAGCGCTGTTCAAAATTAAGCAGCGGATTGTCTCCGTGGGCAAAGACGCCCGACATCAATAATCCATTGCCGGTCTTCATCAGGCACTCAGCCGAGGCCTTTAGAATCTTAGGGTGACGAGATAGTGATAAATAATCGTTACTGCATAAATGAATCGCGTCTTGACTGGGCAGCAGACCGCGCATGATGTTGCCACCACCCCAGGTGTTCTGTACGCGGTCTTGATAATAGCCCTCCACGCGGTCTGTCAAAAACGTGGGTTGCGGTGCATTGTGAAACAACGGAGCGCGATGGAAGGGCATGACGAGAGATTTCATGGAATTTCTCCTTGAAAAGGCAATAGTTGCCGATAACCTGAGACGGAATCGTATTCAGGCGGTCATCGTCGGTCCCCCATAAAGAGGGGCGTCAGACTGACCTGAATAATCTATCTCAAATTCATCGGCAGCCTGGTGCATGCCAAAGTAATTCTCCCCAGCCCCCATCAAGCTGTGCACAATCCAATCAGAGTGGTCTCAGAAACATCTAAAAATACCGGTAATTTAGAGAACGGAAGGGCTTCAAGAAACACCAGCGTACGGCTGGCGATTAAGTGGTGTACGGGTTCTGTTCTGGCTGATTCAGATGGGATAACACGCCCTAAGCCGCTCGATTCAGCCCATCAAGCAGATGGGCTTTTGGCTGCTCTCGCCTCACCATCAATAAAAATAAAACATTAGCGGATGCAATTCAGGCATAAAAGAGTTTTAATGATGATGTATTTTTCTGCGAGACAACAACCGTGAAAATATCCGTTATAGGTATGGGAGCCGTTGGCACTGAGCTGGTCGGCCTGCTGCTTAATTTATCTGAAGCCACTGAAATCGTGGCTGTCGACAAGTCACGCGAAAAGACCGAAGCCGAAATGTGGGACTTTGCGCATACCACCGCCTTTACCTACGCCAAGAACCCAGCGCTGGTGGTAGGGGATTATGCCGATACGGCGAACAGTGACGTAGTGGTGATTACCGCTGGCGCGCAAATTCAGAAGGGCCAGACCCGCGACGCAATTGTAAGCGTCAATGCAGGCATCATCCGTTCAATTATCGCCGACGTTGAGCGCTATTCACCCCAGGCAGTGGTAATTAACGTCACCAACCCGGTCGACGTCATTACTCAGGTGGCCCTGCGCTATTCCAATTACCCACGCACGCGTCTGATTTCTACCGGAACCCTGATCGACTCGGCGCGCTTTATGCGGGTTCTCAGCGATCACGTCAACATTGACCCGAAGAATATCTTTGGCTATGTGCTAGGCGACCATGGTTCCAGTTGTTTTATTCCATGGAGCATCTGCAATATCTGCGGCTTAGATGTGGACCAATATTGCACTCTGAACGGGCTAACACCGATAGACAAAGAAGCGGTACGCCAACGGGTGATTGACGCGGGATTTGAGATTTTTAATCGTAAAGGCAACACCAACCACGGTATTGCGGCCAGCGTGTTTCGGATTATCCGTGCGATTGAAGCCAACGAACATTCGGTGCTACCGGTCGGTATCAAGCTTGAAGGCGAATATGGGCTGAATGACGTGGTCATTAGCGTACCCTGTGTGATTGGCCGTAAAGGAGTGGACCGCATTCTGAACTATCCATTTACCGCTGAAGAGCAAGCGGCATTTCAATTATCGGCTGAACACCTGCAAGCACTCAATGCATTGACTAAAGACCTCTGAAAGTCAACGCTGACATCTAGTGCAAGCCGCGCAGGCCCAGAGAGCCTCGCGCGGCGCGAGTGATAGCAACCAAGACTATTCTTAGTACTGGCATCATCAAGCAGGCTCACTTGACCAAGGGAAAATCAGAATGGCAACCCAGTTCACAGAACCATTCAAACCTGTTGCTTGCCGCGATTGCCAGAATCATAAGCTATTGGGCTTCGCATTCACTATGGCGTTTCAGCCAATTATCGATATTGACAGCGGGCAGCCCTATGCCTATGAAGCGCTGGTACGCGGAATGGAGGGTCAGGGGGCGAGCTATATTCTGGATCAGGTCACGGCAGAGAATCGCTACCGTTTTGATCAATCTTGCCGTGTCAGAGCCATTGAACTCGCTGTGGCCCATGGCTTACTTGATCTGCCCGATTGCAAGCTGAGTATTAACTTTCTACCTAAGGCAGTGTATCAACCAGAAACCTGTATTCGCGCCACGCTCGAAGCCAGCAAACAATTCAAGTTACCCACCCATCGTCTAATGTTTGAAGTCACAGAAGGTGAACGTGTCACCGATACCCAGCATTTAAAAAATATTTTCTCGGTGTATCGCCAGCTCGGCTTCACCACGGCAATTGACGATTTCGGCTCGGGCTATTCTGGATTAAATCTGCTGGCCACTTTTCAGCCGCACGTGATCAAACTCGACATGGAACTCACACGTGATATTGACCACGAGCCAGCCAAACAGGCGATTGTGGCAGGGGTATTGCTGACCTCTCAACGCTTGGGCATCACCATCATCGCCGAAGGCATCGAAACCGCTGCCGAGTTAAGCACACTGCGCGATATGGGCGTGCGCTACTTTCAGGGTTATTTATTTGCCAGACCAGAGACCGGGTGTTTGCCGATGGCCTCACACCAATAGCAGACGATGGCCGTTGGCAGAGTCATTCACAACCGAGGATCCCCCGTCCCTCTCACCGGTAGGAGTTCAGCCATCATGCAATCTATTTGTGCCGCCTTGGTAGGTTATGGTTATGCCGGACGGACCTTGCACGCACCACTACTCAGTCATACCCCAGGTATCTGCCTGGCGGCCGTAATGTCGAGCAAGCCCGCCGAAGTGAGGGCCGACTGGCCAGACACCAAGGTATTTGCCAACATAGACGCACTGCTAGCCGACCCAAGTATCGAGCTGGTGGTGATTGCCAGTCCCAATGAAAGCCATTTTCCGCTAGCACATCAGGCCTTGCTGGCAGGCAAACATGTGGTCGTCGACAAACCCTTTACGGCCACCCTCGAAGAAGCCCACCAACTTGCTGCACTGGCGTTAGAGCAGAACCGAGTATTGTCGGTATTCCAGAATCGGCGCTGGGATGCTGATTTTCTAACCCTGCAACAACTGATCAAGCAAGGGCGGCTCGGACGTATCGTTCAGTTCGAATCCCATTTTGATCGTTATCGACCCGAGGTGCGCGCACGCTGGCGCGAACAAGCTGGGGTTGCATCAGGGCTGTGGTTTGATCTTGGCCCGCATCTGATTGATCAAACGCTACAGCTATTTGGTATACCCGCCACGGTGTATGCCGACCTGGCACAACAACGCGACCATGCAAGCACCTGCGATTATTTCCACGTGGTGCTTGGCTATGCCGAACAGCGGGTCATCTTGCATGGCAGTTGCCTGGTCAGCGGCGGCGTACCTCGGTTTGCACTGCATGGCACACGCGCCAGCTACATCAAGTATGGGCTAGATCGCCAAGAAGCCGATCTCAAAGCGGGACACATGCCCGGTGATCATGATTGGGGCATCGACCCGGTCAATGGCAAGCTATTTACCCAGGCCAACGACCACCAGCAGATAGAAAGCCTGCCCAACCTCCTGGGCGACTACCGCCAGTACTATCAGGCGCTCCATGCCGCGATCACTTGTGGGGCAGATAATCCGGTCACGCCGCAACAGGCGATAGAGGTCATGTCGATCATTGAATTGGCGCTACAAAGTGCCGAGCAGAATAGAACGGTGACCGTCGCACGCTAATAAAAGAAGCCTGTACGCACATCACCGCATGCCAGTTGCCGTGGTACTTCCTTGCGCAAATAAACTAGCCAAATCGCCAGATCTTACTCACGGACGTATTTGGCGCTTGACTTAGAGCGCACTCTAACCTTTAAGGTGCATGCATGAACAGCCATTCGATTCGCGAAGTCGTCCAGATCACCGGCCTGAGCGCCCACACGCTGCGTTACTACGAACGCATCGGCCTCTTGGATCCGGTTGAACGGGATAGCGCAGGACAGCGCCGCTACGGACAACACAATCTGAATCAATTGGCGTTCATTGGCCGTTTGCGTCTCACCGGTATGTGTATTGCCGAGATGCAACGCTATGCATGTCTTCGCCGCGACGGCGACGTCACCCTGACGGCGCGTCGTGCGCTACTGGTACAACATCGCGCCCAAGTGGCACAACAGATACAGGCTTTGCAAGCCGCTCTGGGAGCGTTGGATGACAAAATCGACTGGTACCAGCAGCAGATCAACTCTAAAGGATAGAAACATGGCGACCTCAGAACAACGCTATCAACGCGGCATGCAACAAATGCAAAAAATCGATGGTGATCTGGGACAACGGGTGATGGACGCGCTGGCTGATATCTCGCCAGATCTTGGACGCTATATTGTTGAATTTGCTTTTGGCGATATTTATAGTCGCCCAGGGCTTGATCTAAAATCGCGTGAGCTGGCAGCGTTATCCGCCTTGGTCACACTGGGCTATGCCACGCCACAGTTAAAAATCCACATTAATGGCGCACTGAATGTGGGCTGGAGTGAGCAAGAAATTGTCGAGACCATCATGCAACTAGCTGGCTATGCTGGGTTTCCTGCGGCACTCAACGCCACCTTTACCGCAGCCGAGGTGTTTGCCGAACGCCGCGCAGCCTGATCATCAAACATGACGTCCTCGCGCGCCGCGCGAGGACCCTGCGGCGCACACAAGAAAAGGAAAGGAAACCGCAGCGTTATTTTTTTGAATCGGTTATGCCGATTGTATTGCCTGGACTCCTGAACAGGTTAAACTAATCCTTAGTCATCTGCGGTAATCTGCATATACCATTACAGACAAGGAACGGGACTTGAAGCCAACGCGTTTTGCATCCAGTGATGCCAGCTCGCGCACGCATTGGCCGCGCCCTGCGATTTACTTGCTGGCCACGGTGCTGACGGCATTAACCATTGTGCTGCGTATTGAGGCTTTTCCTCAGATGCGCGGACCGTTTTTAATCGTCTACATGCTGCCCATTACCCTCAGCGCCACCATTGGCGGCCTGGGGCCTGGTTTGTTATCCACCGCATTATCGGTGCTTGCCGCCGACCTGTTTTTATTTCCCCCTTATGACAGTCTGCGGCTAGGCAACTCAGCTGATGTGCTTTACCTAGGAATATTTGCGCTAGTCGGTATCTGGTCTAGTGCACTAAGCGAGCGTCTGCGCATAGCTAAAAGCCATCGCGAGCATGACCAAGACACCCTGACCTCGCTAGGACAGTTGATTGACTCAACCGATGACGCAGTCATTGCGACAACCTGCGCCAGTGAAATTACCCATTGGAATCACGGTGCAGAAACCATCTTCGGCTATAACGCGGCTGAAATCTTGGGGACCTCGGTGTTTCGCATTATCCCTCCCCACGCACAGGCGTTTGAGCAATCGGTGTTACTGCGCATCCTAAACGGAGAGCAAATCGCATCCTACGAAGCCCAGCGGGTGCATAATAATGGACATCCAGTCGAGATCACCACCACGGTTTCAGCCATTTGCGACCCTCAAGGCAAGATCATTGGTATCTCACGTATCTCGGGCGACATCACGCAGAATAAGCGCATCGCCGAAGCCAAGGCCCAAGCTGAATACAAATTTCGCGCACTGGTCGAACAATCACTGACCGGAGCTTACATCTTGCAAGATGAAGGGATCGCGTACGCCAACCAGGCATTTGCCGATATATTCGGTTATGCCTCGCCGCAAGATCTAATTGGAAAAACCGCGATTGACCTCGTTGCATCAGAAGACCGCGTGACCGTTGTAAGCAATATTCTGCGGCGCATGCATGGCCAAGAAAATTCTCAGCGCTACCGTTTTAATGGAATCCGCAGCGATCAAACGCAGAATGTAGTTGAGGTGCATAGCAAATACTTTATGCACCAAGGACGCCCAGCAATTATCGGCTCCATCATGGACGTGACCCAAGCACAGCTACAGCATGAAAATCTGGAGCGGCTGGTCGCGGAAAAAACCTCATTACTGCGTCAGCGCGAGCAAGAGCTGCACACGATTCTCGACAATATGCCAGCACTGATCAGCTATTACGATCAACAGCTGCTGCATCGCTTTGGTAATCAAGCTTATTGCGCTTGGCACATGATTGCCCCGAACCAACTTGAGGGTCTGCCACTGAAAGGCCTGGTCAGTGACAGCTTCTATGCCTCAGTGCTCCATCAGGTAGAGCTAGCCCGACACGGCCAGCCACAGATTTTTGAGCACCCCATGCCGGCTCAAAATGGCAAACCAGGCTGGCATGCGCAGGTCCATCTGATACCGGACATGCATGACGGACTGCAACGCGGTCTGTTTGCCCTGATTATGGATATCACACCAATCAAGTTAGCTGAGCGCGCAGTGCGGGAGTCAGAAGCCTGCTTCCGGCAATTATTTGAGTCAGCCCCGGTTGGCATTGCACTCTACTATATCAATGGCAGTTGCAAGATGGTCAATCAGGCCCAGGCAGATCTGATCGGAGCAACTCGGGAACAGTTACAAGCACAAAATTTCAACCAGTTGGCCGAGTGGAAAAGCTCTGGGCTATTACACATTGCACGCAAAGCGCTGGAAAGCGGCCAGCCTCAGCGCTATGAATGTAAGCTCTTCACCTCGTTTGGCAAGTCACTGGAAGTGGAATGCGAATTCACGCTGCCAACGATTGAGGGCCGGCGCTATCTGATGATGTTGGTCAAAGATATCAGCCCCTATCGCCAGGCTGCACAGTTGATGAAACAAGCGATGGAGTCTGAACTCGACAAAACCAGGATAGACCATCAATACCGCCAAGTCGTGGAAAGTATGGCAGATGGCTTCTTTGCCATTAATAAACAAGGACGCTTGCTCGAAGTAAATGATGTCTATGCCAAACTGTCTGGCTATAGTCGCGACGAACTGCTCAGCATGCAGCTTTCAGAACTGAACATTGCAGAGTCTAGCGATGAGACGGCGGCACGCTTGCAGCGCATCGAAGCCAACGGTAGCCAACGTTTTGAGACCCTGCAGCGTCGAAAAGACGGCACCGCCTGGCCTAGCGATATTTCGGCGTCGTACACGCCGGCCGATGGTGGAAAAATCTATGCTTTTGTGCGAGATATCACCGAGATGAAACGCGCTGAAGATGAAATTCGCCGCTTAGCGTTCTACGATTCGCTGACCCATCTGCCCAATCGCCAGTTACTGCTTGACCGGCTCAGCCTGGCACTCACTCAGAGTCGACGCAACCGTCTGCATGGGGCCCTGCTGTTTATCGATCTGGACAACTTCAAGCAACTCAACGATACGCTGGGACACGACATGGGCGACCGCCTGCTGGTGGCGGTCGCCGAGCGGCTCAAAACCTGTATTCGCGCCAAAGATACGGTTGCACGCCTGGGTGGAGACGAGTTCATTATTATGTTGGAAGACCTGGATAATCAGCGCGAGCGCGCTGCACTACAGATTCGCGCAGTAGCAGCCAAGGTCATGGAAGTACTCAATCATCCCTACCATCTTAACCAGATCGAACATCACAACACCCCGAGCATCGGGATCGCTCTGTTCCATGAGCAAGAAACCAGCGTCGAAGAATTGCTGAAACAAGCCGATATTGCCATGTATCAGGCCAAAGCCGCAGGGCGCAATACCGTCTGCTTTTTTGATCCAGAAACCCAGACGGCAGTGGAAAATCGGACGGCTTTGGAAACCGAGCTACGCAACGCACTGCGCCAAGATCATCTGATACTGCATTACCAGACGCAAATCGATCGCCATGGCAATACCATTGGCGCCGAAGCCTTGGTTCGCTGGCAACATCCGGTTAACGGACTGATCGCACCAGGAGAATTTATCAGTCTGGCTGAAGAGTCAGGCCTGGTTTACCCGCTGGGTTTGCGCGTACTTGAACTCGCCTGCCAGCAACTAGCCAGTTGGCAAGGCCACCCCTTACTGGGAGAAATTACACTCGCGGTGAATGTGAGCGCGCGCCAATTCCGCCACCGCGATTTTGTCTCCCAAATTAGAGATCTGGTGTCCCAATACCAAATTAATCCGGTACGGCTAAAACTGGAGCTCACAGAAAGCCTGCTGTTGCACGATATGGATGAATCCGCTCACAAGATGTCGATCCTTAAAACTCTGGGCGTTAAATTCAGTTTGGATGATTTTGGTACTGGATATTCTTCTTTAGCATATTTAAAGGCGCTGCCACTTGAACAGTTAAAAGTTGACCGCTCATTTGTGCACGATATTCTCACCGACAGTAACGATGCAGCGATTGTGCGGGCGATTATTGTCATGGGGCATAGCCTGGGACTAACGATTGTGGCAGAAGGAGTAGAAACCGCAGAGCAATGGCAGTTTTTGCTGCAAGAAGGTTGCGATATTGGGCAAGGATATTATTTTAGCCAACCGGTCGAAAACACTGAATTTGAAACAATGGAGATCGCACGCAATCAACACCCTAGACGCGCGCTAAATAGCCAATCCTCAACGCAAGATACTTGATACAAGCAGAAACAATATTTTATATCCTAGAATAGTAATACCAATCGCGGGATCGTGAGCAAACACCACGGCACACGATCACACAGCAGCCAACCAGCCTACTCAAGCGAGGGAACTGGGGTGCAAAAAAAAACCATTCTTCGGTATAGTGCCGGCTTGATATTTTTGGCTCTACTAGTGGCGTGTATCAGCATCCGTGCGCAAGCGGCATCCCCACGCGCAATCACCGTGGTATTAGATGACAACTACCCGCCTTATTCCTTTCGCGATGACCACGGCAAGTTGCAAGGAATCCTGAAAGATACTTGGGCATTATGGTCGGTACGCAGCGGAATTACCGTCAACTATCAAGCCATGGATTGGAATCTGGCACAAAAACGCATGTATCAGGGCCAGGCCGATGTGATCGATACCTTGTTTATTACCCCTGAGCGGCAAAAGTTTTATGATTTTTCTGAGCCCTACGCCAATATTAATGTACCGATCTTCTTTCACAAGAATATTTCCGGCATTGTCGACGCCAACTCATTAAAGGGATTTACCGTGGGGGTTAAAGCCGGGGATGCCTGTATCTCCACGCTAAACCAGCACGGTATTACTAACCTCAAGCCTTATCCCAGTTACAAGGCACTGATTCAAGCTGCCGGCCATAGTGAGATTGTAGTGTTCTGCCTAGACCAGCCCCCCGCCAGCTATTTTCTTTACAAAATGGGGCTAGAACATGCTTTCCGCTATACCAAACCGCTCTATGTTGGCCAGTTTCACTGGGCGGTTCGCCGCGGCAATCTCGCCTTGAAAACCAGTGTTGAAGCTGGCTTTAAACGCATTTCATCTGCCGAACGCCAGCATATTGCCAACAAGTGGCAAGGAGCACAACTAGCCAGCGCCAGCAACGCAGAGACCATGCGCCTCGCACTCGAAGCCCTGGGCGGCATTCTACTGCTGGTCGCGCTCTTGATCTTGTGGAACATTAGTCTGCGCCGCCGGGTAGCCAGTAAAACCGCCGAACAGGCTGCCACGTTGCGTTATCTGAGCGCGACCTTGTCGGCGCTGCCGGACTTGCTGTTTGAAATGGATATCCACGGTGTCTATTACGATTATCGCGCCTCGTGCAGCGACCTGTTGGTGGCCCCACCAGAGCAGTTACTACAGCATAAGGTAACCGAAGTAATGCCCAAGAGAGCGGCCGAATCTGTACTGGCAGCCCTCAATCAGGCAGCACAACACGGGACATCACACGGCACCCAGATCAGTCTCGACTTAACCGATGGCAAACACTGGTTTGAACTTTCTGTTGCCCGTAAACAGGTCGACCCAGGTGCTTCTGAGCGCTTCATTGTCATTTCACGCGATATTAGCGAACGAAAAAAAGCCGAAGCCCATATTGAAGATCTGGCTTTTTTTGACCCTTTAACGCATCTGCCTAATCGCCGTGCCCTCCATGAATCGCTGATGCAAGTTCTGGCCGCTGGGCCACGCCACGACCAGAATGCAGCCCTACTATTTATTGATATCGATAATTTCAAGACACTCAATGACACGCGCGGTCATCGCATCGGTGATGCCCTACTGTTGGCCATTGCACAACAGATGCGCACCTCGCTGCGCGACACCGACTACCTTGGTCGTTTTGGCGGTGATGAATTTGTCGTGATACTGGAAAACCTCAATCCACACCTAGAGCGTGCGATCAGCGAGATCGAAACCGTAGCAGAGAAACTACTCATCGGCATCCGTCAACCCTGCTGGCTAGAAGGCCTTGAATACCATCCAACCGCCAGTATTGGTATCTGCCTGTTCTCAGGACGAGACGATATTCAAGAAGACGAAGTGCTCAAACGAGCAGATATGGCGATGTATCGGGCCAAAGCCCGCGGACGTAATACCCACTGCTTTTTTGATCCATCCATGCAGGCGATCCAAGAAAGCCGCGCACGTCTGGAGGCAGAACTCAGGCAAGCCGTGGCAGAGATGCAATTTGAATTGTTCTACCAGGCTCAAGTTGATGAGCACCGGGGAATAATCGGCGCCGAAGCACTGCTGCGCTGGCGCCATGCAGAACGGGGACTGATTCATCCAGCACAATTCATTTCACAGGCAGAAGAAACCGGGATGATTATTCCGATTGGTCAATGGGTCATCCACACGGCCTGTGCATTGCTACAACAGTGGCGCCAGCAAGCACACACTCAGGCCCTGTTTCTCTCGGTGAATGTCAGTGCGCGGCAATTTCAACAGCCAGACTTTGTGCACCAAGTGCACCAAGCACTGGTTAAATATGATGTTGAGCCAGGTAAACTCAAATTTGAGCTCACCGAATCCCTGGTGTTACACAACGTAGCTGACTCCATAGAAAAAATGCACCTACTCGCCGCTATGGGGATTCGTTTGTCGCTAGACGATTTTGGCACTGGCTATGCCTCGCTTTCGTACCTGAAACGCCTGCCGCTGCATGAAATCAAGATTGACCGCACCTTTATGCGCAACATCACGAAGGACCATGGTAATGCAGTCATCGTGCGCACCATTATCCACATGGCCAAAAACTTTGACCTCGACATTGTCGCTGAAGGCGTCGAACACCCAGAGCAGCGTGATTTTCTTTATCAGAATGGATGTAGCCAGTTTCAAGGATTCCTAATCAGCCGCCCGGTGCCGCTCGCGCAATTTGAAGCACTGCTTCGCCCCCCCTTTGCATACGACTAAGTCGATTTAAAAAATCCACAAAACATAAAACAACGGGTTGAGATGAGCACGCAGCCTTCTCATCATCCTCGCTTGTCTGTTGGCTTTACCTATCCTGTAGCTAGAAAATGGTTGGGGACGCCCGCGCTGGCTTGAGGATTTTGACAAAACACATGATTATAAACTTTTTGTTAATAAAGAATTAATCATGAATAGAATATGTAGCACGCTAGGTTTCCTTTTTCTGTCAGGTCTGTTCGCTCCCCATACAACCGCATGCGCCCAAAATTTCCGCCCCAACATGCTCATGCACGACTCGGCCAACACCGCCTTAGCTCTGCTCAGCCCTCCCAAAACATTTCATGAACGACAAACCCTGATTTATCACGATGGAATGAGTTTTGTGAATGCCAAAGGCAAGTCCTTGCCCGAAGTGCTGCTCGATCTGCGCAAGCGCCCAGGACAGAGTGGTCTGACGCAGGATGCGCTTAAAGCGGCATACCTCAGAATAAAGGAGTCTCCGATTGCCAGAATTGGCAGTCCAGAGCAATCCGCCCTGTCTGCATTGTTCAAATTGGATTTAATGGCGGAGGCAGAATGGGATCGCCTGCAATCATTAGAAAACCTGCATAAAAAAACCGAAGCATCACCCTATGTCCCGTTGCACAACCGCATCTGGACCTTGACTGAGTGGCCACAATTTGAGCAATTGTCGGCACTTGATCGAGAAATTTCGACGCTATTATCCAAGCTCAATGTTTTAAAGAGTGATTTGCAATCCGAGCAGGCCAAGCGCGTCCGTCTGATCTATGGCGCACATTTAGTTAAATCAAATGGTTTGTCCTTTAAAACCCCCTTGGCTTTTAATCAATATGTTGACGAACGCACCCGGCTGTCTTTTTCGCCGGCTCCGCTGCGCTCTTTTGCCAAGCTAGTGCGTGATTCGGTGGTCAACCCAGATGTGAGCACCACCTTTTATGAGGGGCGAGGTGGTAAGGATATGCGCCAGAAAACCACCACTAACCATTTGCATGTGATGGATGTGTTAAATGGCAATGATAACCACAGCTACACGCAACAAACGGCATTCAGAGCCCGCTATCCAGAAGTGGCCAAAAACTATAACGCCGCAATACAGCCATACCTAAAGTTGCAAGCCAGAGCGTTATTGCGCAGAGAGGGAGTGGAAGAAAACAAGCTGCACGATATTGTTGATCAAAATGGCGGTTTGCTTGCCTCACCAATGGATAGCGAGAATTTAGCCGGTTTTTATAAACTCTATGGCGGTGCGGGCTGGGATGGCGCAGAACTGATGCCATATGCTGGCAATACCCAGGTACAAACCCGCTGGGGCAGAAGGTACAGTGCGCTCAAGCAACATTATCGCGCCAAATCAGAAACCGAATTAGCCCAAGCAGCACGTCAAGCCGAATGGGAACAATTTGGGGTCGATATACTGCAGAACATTCCCTTTGTTGGTCATCTATTTGGCTTGACCGAGGCGACGTTGACAGGACAAAGGCAGGCAATCTTCATAAATAGCCTAGGGCTGATGACTGACTATGCAAGCGTTCTGGTTCCCAGTCTGCTGGAGCTAAAAACCGCCAGCCTAGCGTCAGAAAATGTCGTTTCCAACGTAATGCGCAGTGCAGAACCGGCACTTGAGAAGCGCATTCAATCTAGTTTTTTTCCGGTAAAAATACGCAAGAATGCGGTACCTGACGAATTTTCGCACATTACGGTTGGTAGTCATCAAGGCTGGACACATCCATTAACCGACGAATATTTACTGGTGACACGCTTGGTCGATAACCGCGTTGTTGCCTTGCGAAGTCGAGCCGGGGGTCGCTATGTTCCCGTCCGTTTTTCTACCGGTGAGCCTGATTTTGCCAAAGTAGTGTTTAAAAACCAACATGGCCATTTTTATCGTGGAGGTCTGCGCGGGGGCAGTAAAATACCAAACCCAGTTACACCGCTGAGAGCCCGGGTTGACGTCTCGAATCGCTTTCAGGTGTACCGGATTGGTGAAGAATACCATCTTGATTATGAGCCAACCCGTAATCATTATTTGAGAGCAGAGATTGATGAGGAAGGTGATTTTCGCTTTTCGATCAGGTCAGACCCCAACACGCCTGAGCTGGGATCGGGTCAAGATATGTTTATCGGGGTGATGAAGCGCATGCAAAAAAAGGGAATCAAGTTCAAGAGAATAGTCACATTGTGGGATGCGAAGGCGGATAGCAAAGACAGTGTCAATTATGCGTCCTATGCCGCTAACCGGCGGGCGGGAATGTCCTCTTCAAAAGCAGCATTTAAGACGTGGACCGGGAAACGTGCTCTTGAGTATGGGTTTGATATAGTGGATGACATTGATGAAGACCCCGATTTTGTTTCTATCAGCTTTTCACAAAGCAATCCGGCTCCCGACAAGAATGCAAGCGGATGCTGCGGCATCCAGTAGCGCTCTTGCCCCATGCTCGGCCAGGCCTGGTTAAAAATTTAGCGGTCATTTTTAACCAGGCCTGGATTTCAGGTCTCTAAGCTGGTGCTGAGCTTTGTGCCCCATCACCATGGGGCACAAAGGTAAGGCCGTTATGGCGCGGCAATCGAACATGACCGCAGGAATCGATAGAACTTAAACTGGCAGATTAAAGACAAAAAAAACCCGGCGTTGCTCCGGGCTTCCAGATTAAGGACAAGTAACATCTTCTAGTAACTATATTCTGCCTACTCTCGCGCCATGATCTGATGATCTATTCGCATAATGCTATGCGATTTGGTAGAGCACCCTACTCATCTTTGGGTCGATGGAGGTTGGCGCTGACTCAACCCATCAATACCATTCGATACCTTTGATTTCGGTGGTAATCATGGTACCGGCTTTACCTTCTACGATTTGTTCGATGTCTTCCAACGCACCAATTACGGCGCGTTTGCCAGTCAGGCGCGCAAATTCGCAGGCGGCTTCAACTTTAGGTCCCATCGAACCCGCAGCAAAGCCCAGCTTGTCCATTTCGTCCGGGTGAGCACGCTTGATCGCACGTGCTTCTGGTGTACCCCAACCGACGAACACGGTCTTAACGTCAGTAGCGATCAGGAAGTAATCCGCTTCCACTTCGCGCGCCAGCAAGGAGGACGACAAATCTTTGTCGATCACCGCTTCGACACCACCCAGTATTTTGCCGCTGGCGTCGTACATGGTCGGGATCCCGCCGCCGCCAGCTGCAATCACGACCGTGCCTTTTTCCATCAGCCACTTGATCGGACGCATTTCAAAAATCCGCTTCGGCTTCGGGCTGGCAACTACACGACGGTAGTATTCGCCATCGGGTTTAACTGTCCAGCCGCGTTCTGCGGCCAGCTTTTCTGCTACTTCCTTGGTGTACACCGGGCCAACAAACTTGGCCGGGTTTTTAAACGCCGGATCGTTGGCGTCCACTTCGGTTTGCGTCAGGATGGTGGCCATCGGCACTTCGAACGGCAGCTCGTTACCCAGCTCTTGTTCGATCATGTAGCCGATCATACCTTCGGTCTGCGCGCCCAATACGTCTAGCGGGTAGGAGGTGACTTTGTCGTCGACATAGCGTGCATAGGCGTCGTTTTGCAGACCCAGCAGGCCGACTTGCGGACCATTGCCGTGTGCCACCAGCAGTTGGTGGGTCTTGGCCACGGTCGCCAATTGCTTGGCTGCAATTTTAACATTCAGCCGTTGATTTTCCGCGGTCATGACTTCGCCGCGACGTTGCAGTGCATTACCACCCAGAGCGACTACGATGCGCATGGTGTTGTCCTTGATTTAGTGAATAAGGGAGCAATAAGTCGAGTGGAACGGCCAAATAGGAGGGAGTAATAACCACGGCGCACGCGCCCTGGTCGTTACTCCCTCTTTCCGACTCTTTTCTTTTAATCAGCGATTAGTCGCCCAGGGTCGAAACCAGAATCGCCTTGATGGTGTGCATGCGGTTTTCCGCTTGTTCGAATTGCAGACCCATCGGTGATTCGAACACGTCTTCCGTCACTTCCACGCCGTCCAGACCAAAGGTGTCAAATACCCACTTGCCAACCTTGGTGTCTTTGTTGTGGTAAGCCGGCAGACAGTGCATGAACTTCACGTTCGGGTTGCCACTGGCCTTCATCAGCTTCATGTTGACTTGGTACGGCTTCAACAGGTCGATCCGTTCTTTCCAAGCCGATTCCGGTTCGCCCATCGAGACCCATACGTCGGTATGCACAAAGTC